>Ga0182007_10000001_pt1 | contig 1127301 bp, 954 predicted proteins | sample Sormic07211113_1_FD_123023 | JGI IMG/M metagenome (GOLD analysis project Ga0182007, IMG submission 123023) | Rhizosphere microbial communities from Sorghum bicolor, Mead, Nebraska, USA - 072115-113_1 MetaG | ecosystem: Host-associated > Plants > Roots > Rhizosphere | place: USA: Nebraska...
GCTAGTAACTCTGACATTGCAAAAAAATAAGGGCAAAAATCTCCTTTCGAGGAATATTTGTGGTTTTAATGAACAGACCTTTGTTAAATAAACCTTATTGCAGCGGCTATCCTTTTTGTTGCAAGACCAATTGTTTATATAATTCATTCACAAAAAGATAGAAGCGGAAAGAAGGACTGCCCAAACAAAAAAGCACTGCACCTGCTTTACAAAAACGATATCTGCATTATTATTTATTATTTGGAGCGGCTTGCCTGTGCTACTATTAAAGTTTTTTATTCTATTGGTCGGTATCTCACCGACCTACGCTTTAACATTAAGATTGCTTCCCCGACCGAAGAGTCCTGTTGTATGAACACATCTTTTTGAGGTTTTTTGATACAGAACCCTGAAATGAATTCAGGGTGACGATTAGCTTAAGAATAACCAACAAGAAAAACTATTTCTTCAGCAAGGTATCAATCTCTGTATTAAATTCTTTCACAAATTCATCATAAAATTTACCAGTGGCCGGGCCATTAAAACCAGTATGGATCTGCGCTACATTGCCCTGTTTATCTATGATTATTGTGGTTGGAAAAGATAAAAAAGAATCGAGTGCAGGCAACGATTCAGATACAACCTGTTTATCGGCTGTACCTGCAATAACCTGATCGTAATCTATTCCAAAACGTTCGCGGAAACGTGTCATCACCTTTTTTGCATATTCGGGTTCGGTTGAGCGCTCGTAATGCAAAGCAATAATTTCTACGCCACGCTTCTTGTTTTCTTTGTACCAGGGCGCAATAAAAGTAGCTTCATCAACACAATTTGGGCACCAGCTTCCGGTTATGGTTAAAATCACCACCTTGTTTTTATATTTTTCATCCTTTAACGAAATCTTTTTGCCGTTTATATCAGGAAAGCTAAAATCAAGCGTTTTGTATCCTTTTTTCAGGTAGGTAAGTTTATAAGGATCAGGCAGGGCAGCATCTTTATTTTTAGTTCCGGTAAAAGGCTGGCTTCCCCTTGCACCTAAAATTTCGCCGGTTAAAGAGCCATCAGTCTGGAAAGTTCCTTTGTAATAGGAAGGAGAGGAGCCAATAAAGCTCGAAAGTTGAAATTCATTTCCTTCTACTACACCTTCCAGATAACGCGAATCGCCCGTTACACGTAGAAAAGTGCCCGTAAGTTTGTTACCAGTTTGCTTAAATAAACCTACTGTTTTTTCTTCCTTACCATTTGGCGATTTAAAAACTACATCATAACTGCCAGAATAATCTGCAGTTGCAGGTTTATCTGCCGTTTTAAAACGATAATTTTTTCGTTCGGCAATAATTACCAAAGGTTTGCCCGCTTTATCTTGTTTCCTTAATGTACCTGTTAATTGGTCACCATCTATCGCAAATGCAAGTTCATTATCAAACTGATCCAGTTTTACGAAAAGCGAATCGGCTGTTTGTTTTACAAGACCACCTTCGAAACTTTCTTCAGCATTACGGAAATATAATTTCTGCTGACCACTTTTTTCGCTGATTTCGAAGTTAAAAGGGATCTCTAATCCTTCCTTTACCTTAGCTATTCCACGCCAGCTACCGAGGGCAACAAAGGTTTTTTGTTCTTTCTCTTGAACCTTTGCTGCTTGCTTATTGGCGAAGACAGGATGTTCCTGAGCATAGATAAAAGTTGTTGATATGGCCAATATGGCTGTTAAAAGGGATTTTAGTTTCATTGGGATGTGTATTGACGACTAAATTGGTAGACAAAGATATGGATGTTATTGGCAAAGAAAAAATATTTCAATAAAAATCTATAAAAACTATAGGATAAATGGAATAAGTTATACCTTTGCAGCAGTTATTTTAAAATACTTATCAAGAAAGGCGGAGGGAATGGCCCTGTGAAGCCTTAGCAACCATCTAATTTTTAGAAATGGTGCTAATTCCATCTCAGATGAATCTGGGGTAGTTAAGTCAGTTGTTTGCGTTATTCTTATAAGAATATATGGAGCACTTCTGATTTATGGGGTGCTTTTTTTTTGCCCCGACGCATGCTTGAAAAGTAAATATGGTTAAAGAAAATTATTCAAATGAAAAAAACAGACGAGCTAAAAGCCATTAATACAAACTTTAATGCATACTTCCGAATGCGCATGCCCTGTTAAAACTGCTCCATTTTAACAGGCTTCTTTAGGCTAACCATTCCTTTTTATTTTTAAAAACAAATACGTTTTAGTCGTAGTGGAATTGTTTTGCCCAAAAATATTATCCCTTTTAACTAATTATTAACTACACAATATGTTTAAAAATTTAAAATCAATAGCGTTTATCTTGCTGCTCTTTATGGCACAAAAGCTTTCCGCTCAAAATGCCACAGTTACCGGAACGGTAAAATCGGCAGATGGTGAAACACTCCCTGGTGTTTCCATTCTGATAAAAGAAACCAAACAAGCCACCATTTCTGATGCAAAAGGAACTTTTTCTATTCATGTACCAGATAAGGGTACGTTGGTATTTTCTTATATCGGTTTTAAGAGTCAGGAAATACAGATCAATAAAAATGCTGGCCCCATTTCGATCATTCTTCAGTCAAGCGATAATGCGCTTGATGAGGTGGTGGTTACGGCATTGGGTATTTCAAGACAGAAGAAATCGCTTGGTTATGCTGTTCAGGAATTAAAAGGACAGGATTTAGCCGAAGCTAAAGAATCCAACCTCGTAAATGCACTGGCCGGAAAAATAGCCGGTGTTAGGGTAACCAATAGCCAGGGGAGCATGGGTTCTTCGCGTGTGGTCATCAGGGGGGAAACATCTATTGCCGGAAATAACCAGCCATTATTTGTGGTTGATGGGATTCCGGTAGATAATTCTCAGTTAAATTCGGCAGGGGCGAGAGATTATGCCAATACCATTTCGGATATTAATCCCGAAGATATAGAATCGATGAGTGTGTTAAAAGGACCAAATGCCGCTGCACTATATGGTTCAAGGGCTGCAGCAGGGGTTATCCTCATTAAAACCAAAACAGGTAAATCGAAAAAAGGATTAGGCATTGCCATCAACTCAAACGCGGTTTTAGAAACTTTGCTTACGCTGCCCGTGTATCAAAATGCCTTCGGTCAGGGATCGGAAGGCAAATTTAGCTATGTAGATGGTGCAGGTAAAGGCATTAATGATGGAGTAGATGAAAGTTGGGGGCCGAAACTGGATGGCAGATTAATCCCTCAGTTTTTTTCGAAAGGAGTAGCTGTTCCATTTGTGGCACATCTGATAATGTGCGCGATTTCTTCCAAGCTGGATATTCATTAAACAATGGGGTATCAATTGCAGATGCGGGCGAAAAATACGACTTTCGCTTATCGTACAATAACCTGAAACAGGTAGGTATAGTGCCTAACTCCGGACAGGGCAAAAATTCGTTTGTGCTGAATACTACAGTAAAAGTAACACCCAGATTAAGTTTAACCGCAAATGCAAATTACAGCAAACTTAATTCTGATAATTTGCCAGGAACGGGCGGTTCGAGATCAACCAGTACCATGTTACAGTTTACCTGGTTCGGCCGTCAGGTTGATATTGACCAATTGAAAGATTATTTGGATGAAAATGGAAAAACGTTTAACTGGAACAACAGCTATTACAGCAATCCTTATTGGGTAGCTTACGAAAATACCGTATCGCAAAATCGCAGCCGGATTATTGGAAGTTTAGCACTAAATTATAAAATAATTGATGGGCTTGATTTCAATTTCAGATCGGGAACAGACTATTATAATGATAGGCGCAAAGTGAGGATTGCTTATGGCACAAACGGAACACCTTTCGGATCGTATACGGAAAGTGCTTTTACAGTAAATGAGAACAATACCGACGCTACCTTAAATTTTAACAAACAGTTAAATGATGATTTTAGCCTCGAATTGTTAGGTGGTGGGAACATCCGTAGGCAATATATAGAACAGAATGATCAAAGTGCACCTAAGCTAGCCATTGCAGGACTTTATACCTTAAAAAACTCCCGCGACCCATTGGTTTCTTCTAATAATTTATCGAAGTTAAAATCTTATAGTGTTTATGCATCTGGTCAGATTGGCTTTAGAAATTACCTGTTTGCCAACATCACGGCCCGTAACGATTGGTCGTCTACCTTGCCTGCACAGAACAGGTCTTATTTTTATCCATCATTTAATGGAAGTTTTGTAGCAACCGAGGCGTTCGATATTAAAAGCGAAGCCCTTAACTATTTAAAAATACGCGGAGGCTGGTCTAAAGTAGGTAAAGATGCAGATCCTTATCGTTTGATTAATACTTATGCGTTTAGTGCGCCGTTTAACGCAAACCCTCAACTTACCACAAGTAATATTGATCTTAATCCTAACCTTAAACCAGAAACTACCACTTCAACAGAACTGGGTGTTGAGGCTGTTTTCTTTAACAAAAGGTTACGTTTCGATTTAAGTGCATACAATACCAATAGTTACAATCAGATTTTGGCAGCCGATGTAAGTCAAAGTACCGGATTTAGCTCAAAACTGCTTAATGCTGGAAAAATCAACAACAAAGGCATAGAAGCACAGTTGGGTATTACGCCAATTAAAAAACAGTTTACCTGGGATATTGATTTCAATTTCGCTGCAAACAGGAGTAGGGTAATTGAACTCGATGCGGAGAAATTATTAACGAATTACATTGTCGCTACCAATTCAGCGCAGGTAATTGCTACCGTTGGACAACCTTATGGATCGCTTTTCGGAACAGCATTTTTAAGGGATGGCAATGGAAATATTATTGTAAATGCCACAGGTGCACCAGCAACAAACCCAACCAAGCAGGTATTGGGAAAATATACACCAGATTGGATTGGTGGGGTGTACAATACCTTCACGTATAAAGGTATAAGTTTAGGTGTATTGGTTGATGCGAGTATTGGTGGTTCTATTTACAACGGTACTTATGCAACAGGTACTTATACCGGAGTTTTAGCCTCTACACTGCCAGGGAGAGCAGCAGAATACGGAGGTATTTCTTACTATTATCCAGATAATAAAAAGGAAAATGGAACCGTAAGGGTAAACGGAGCTGCTCCGGCAGGTGTAACGGTTTATGATGACGGGATTGTTTTTGATGGCGTAACTACCGACGGTAAACGTAATGAAAAAGTGTTACCTGCCCAACAATATTATAAATCGTTCAGGAATATCGATGAAGCAAACATATTCGATGCCTCTTACGTTAAGCTTCGTGAAGTTAAGCTTAGTTACAATTTGCCAGCAAAATGGATCCGTCCGCTAAGTTTGCAAGGGGTTTCTGTATCACTTGTTGGCCGTAACCTTTGGATTATTCACCGCCATACGGTAGATATTGATCCGGAAGTAGCCTTTAATACTGGCAACGGACAGGGGTTGGAAAGTCTTTCTAACCCGAGCACACGCAGTTACGGTATCAACCTGAATGTTAAATTTTAATCTGACCATCATGAAAAATAAAAAACTATATATACTGGCCATTCTGGCAATTGCATTTTCATCTTGCAATAAAGAGCTCGATGAGGTGAATATTAATCCGAATGCTCCAGAAATTCCACAACCTGATTATTTACTTACGGGCACCACTAAAACTACAGCCGATACGTATTGGGGGGTAACCAATAATATGAACTCGAGCTTGCTTTTTGCACAACATTGGGCTAAAGTTCAATATACAGAAGAAGATCGGTTTATCTTTTCGAACAGTAGCTTTACGGCTTTATGGTCTACTGGCTACGCACAAAGTATTGCTGGCTTTAATAAAATTATCGAATTGGGCGATGCACAAGGCAATCCAAACTATAAAGGAGTTGCACTTGTGTTAAGGTCGTGGGTATTTTTGTTACTTACCGACGCTTATGGGGATATACCATATTCACAGGCTGGAAAAATTAAACAGTTTGTTACGCCGGTTTACGATAAACAAAAGGATGTTTATTATGGTATTCTTAACGATTTAAAGACTGCTCAGGCAACTTTAGATCCAGCTTCAGGAAAAGTTATAGGTGGAGATGTTATTTATAGCGGTAATATTGCTTTATGGAAAAAGTTTGCCAATTCTTTACGCCTTCGCATCGCTTTACGCATTGCAGATAAAGAGCCGGCTAAAGCCAAACAGGTAATTGATGAAGTACAGGCTGAAGGTGGCACTTACATTAACAGCAAATCGGAGAATGCAACACTGCTCTACAGTGATTCGCCACAGCAAAATCCAGTGGCTGCATCATTCGAAACAAGGAATGATTACCGGATCAGTAAAACCATCGTAGATAAACTTTTTGCGCTAAATGATCCCAGATTACCAGTTTATGCAAGCAAAACTGATAATGCTACACCTCAAACCTATGTAGGCATTCCGAATGGCTCAACAAATTCAGAAGCCAGTGCAATAGGTTTGGCAAATTCTTCCAGACCAGGAACTTATTTTTTAGCACCAAAAGCACCTGCTGTGATTTTTAGTTATGCCGAATTGCTTTTTGATAGGGCAGAAGCCGCTGCAAGAGGTTTTACTACAGAAAATGCAGCTGACCTCTATAAGCAGGCCATCAGGGCATCATTTGATCAATACAGTATAGGTGGAAGTGCTGTTGATGATTATATTAATCAGGCCGCGGTACAATATGATGCAGGCAATTATAAAAAATCAATAGGTGAGCAAAAATGGATTGCTTTGTTTGGTCAGGGTTTAGAAGCCTGGGCGGAAAGAAGAAGGTTAGATTATCCGCAGTTAACCGCTTCAGTAAATACCGTTTTGAACGGACAGATTCCGGTACGCTTTATATATCCTGGTACGGAGCAATCGTTAAACGGACAGAATTATAAAAATGCGGTAAGCAGCCAGGGCGCAGATTTATTAACTACCAAACTTTGGTTTGATGCTTTTTAATCCGATAGTGTTAATAGTAGTGTCGGATGTTACCATCTGACACCAAAACAAAAACGTCCCGAATTTATTATCGGGACGTTTTTGTTTTTACAATTAAAGAAAAAGATAAACCTGTTCAGGTTCCTTTCTTTTAATTGGTATTCATCTGGCTAAGTCCTCAGCAGCATTGCTTGCCTTGGTTTTCAGGTCTTCAGTGTATCCTTTTGCTTTCTCTACCCATTCTGGGGCTCTATCTAATAGTTCATCTACTATCGATTGTCCGGTAATTGGATCTTTCTTGGTGATATATTTTACGCCAGCATAAACTGCAGCGCCAATAATTGCTGTTTTTAAAATTCCCATGTTCTTTTCTTTTTTATTAGTTAAACATTTTGAGATCGTTTAAAGTTTTAGACAATTTCCTATACCTGTTGTTACATGCTTGTTGTTACCCCCAGTCATTTTTAGCTCTTCGATTACTAAATTAATAGGACGAGATGATAACATCTGGCATCATGATTAAAAAGGACGAGAGTAACTTCCGAAGTCCGAGAGCTAAATTTACTCAAGCATTAAGATTATTTCGTGCATAATGATGGTTTTGTCTGCTGCTGACGATAAATACCTGGTGCTTCGATAAAATTTTACAGATTATCGCTATTAAATTTATATATTTCGACCAAATTAACCCCCAGTAAATCGATTAAACCAAATATTGCTGCATGGATAAGAAAAAGCTGTTCAATGAAATTAAGGAGTTGAGCATCATAAATTCTTTCTCGAAACACGAACAGCTTGTACAGGGAATCATTAATGGCTTAAACCACAAATTGATTGCCAAGGGAGATATTCTACCTTCGGTGAACGAGATGATGAGAGAAACAGGCTTTGCTAAAGAAACTATAGGTAAGGCCTATAAAGCGTTAATTAGTAGGGGTATTTTAGAGTCGAAAAACCGTATGGGTTATTTTGTAGCAACTGATGATACCGAACAACACCTTAAAGTTTGTCTGCTGATTTACGCTTTCGATACTTTTCAAGAAACCTTTTATCAGAATTTCCGAGATCATTTAGGCGAGAACATCCAGGTTGATGTATACTTCCACCACAATAATTTCAGTGTTTTCGAATCGATCATTAACAGCAACAAAGGGCAGTATGGCTTATATGTTATTGCGCCTATAGAAAGTGATGCTGCAAAAGAAGTATTGGAACAGTTACCCAAAGAAAAACTGCTCATTGTAGATCGGTATGTAGAACTTAAAGGCGATTATTCTTACATCGTTCAAGAATTTAAGAAAGCATCCTACAATGCTTTTTTACAACTGGCTCCCCGCATTAAAGAATTCTCCGAATTTGTTTTCTTTTTTAAACCTTCCTCTGCCGAACCAAATGAAGTACTGCTTTCGTTCAAACGTTTTATTAAGGAATTTAAAATAAATGGTGTAATTAAAAACAGTTACGAATCCGGAAGCATTGCACCAGATAAAGTTTATTTCACCATACACAACCTCGAACTTTGGGAAATGTTGAAGGATACCAAGGTAAAAGGTTTAAAAGTAGGTAAAGACTTGGGCATCCTTTCGCACAATGATGATAACGTTAAGGAAATCATTTTTGATGGTATTACTACATTTTCGATAGATTTTGCACACATGGGCCGTTTGGCCGCTGAGTTTGTATTAAGTTTAAAACCAGTTAAACGTATAATGGAAAATAAACTGATCAGAAGAAATTCACTTTAATACCATTGCGTGGGCACAACGGCAATCATCAGTTTTATTTTGTTTACGGCACTTGCCGCAACAATTTCTTATTTCAAAACGCGGAAAACACAGCGATCAACCATCAGTGGTTTTCTCTTTGCCAATAGAACCAATGGTTTTATTATTATTGGGGCTTCGTTGTTTTTTAGCAATATCAGCGCTAATCAGTTTATCGGCGAAAATGAATCGGTTTACATCAATAACATGTCGGTTATAGGGTGGGGGATCTCCTCTATCCTGGCCATGATCATTGTTTCCGAATTCTTTATCCCCATTTATTTTAAAACAGGTATCCGTACTATTCCCGATTTTTTAGAGAAACGTTATGATAAACAGACCAAAACCCTGGTATCGGTTGTTTTTCTTTTTAGTTATATCATCAATCTACTTCCATCGGTACTGTATGGAGGGGCAGTTGCCTTTAGTAACCTGATCGACCTTTCAGGTTTCCATCTTTCTTATTGGGAGAGCATTTGGATATTTGTGTGGATTATGGGATTGATCGGTTCAGTTTACACCATTTTAGGTGGCTTTAAAGCGATTACAATTTCCGATACGGTATTAAGCGCAGGCATGTTGATCTTAATTATTGCACTACCTTATTACGGCTTACGTTATTTAGGTCATGGCGATTTCTTTAGCGGGCTCTCCACAGTACTTTCTACTAAAAAAGAGCACTTAAATTCAATTGGCAACAGCCACGATGCTGTTCCTTTTTCTACCCTGTTTACCGGAATGCTGATTGTGAACTTGTACTATTGGGGAATGGAACAATACATTGTTCAGCAGGTACTGGCTGCTAAGAGTTTGGAAGAAGGCCAAAAGGGAATTGCTTTAACTTGTTTTGCGAAATTGTTATGCCCATTGTTGATTAATATCCCCGGTTTAATTGCAGTACACCTATATCCTGTATTGACCAATACCAATCAGGTATTTCCATTGCTTATTAAAGACGTACTACCGCCGATTTTAATGGGTTTATCAGCTTGCGTACTTTTTGGCGCAGCAATTACAACCTTTAATGCGGGTCTTAACAGTTCGAGCACTTTATTTCTCCTGAATTTATACAAACCTTTTATGGAGAAGAAAGGGAAAGTATTGGCTGATAAAAGTTTATTGAGAACAGGACGCTTATTCCAGATTTCAGTATCACTGTTTGCCATGGCATTCGCACCCTTTATCATATTTTCGAAAAACGGATTTTATGAGTATCTGCAAAAAATCAGTGCCATATTTAGTCTCCCTATCTTTACTATTATTTTTCTCGGCTTTATTACCAAAAAAATGCCACCCATAGCTGCCAAAATCGGGATGATCTTTTTTATTTCCTGTTATGTACTTAGCGAATGGGTATTTACTATTCAGCTTCACTATCTGCATACACTGGCCATCATTTTTTTTATCACCATTGCATTAATGCTTTTTATTTCGAAAATGCATCCCAATCAAAACCAATACACATTGGTGCTGGATAATAAAATAGAAATTATTCCCTGGCGCAGCAGACACTACTATCACGTGGTTTTGATCTCGCTGATGGCACTTGTATTTTTTGTTTTTTCTACCTACATACTTGCTTAAGCTCACCTATTATTCTTAAACGTTTTATTTAAGAAACTTGGAATATTAATTTTTTTGTTTATCATTGTACCTGAAAATAGTAGGATAGGGTAGGATAGGTCAAAATGCGGCTATTTGATTGCGCTCCAGCGTTTTGTTTCCTTTTAAAAAGAGACATAAGGTAATAGCGGTGCTAAGATCGTTTGTCCTCAACCCTATATAATATTTTCATTAACCAAATAATCCAAATTATGAGAAATTTTACTACTTGTGCAGCAATGCAAACACCTCCTTCGATTGCTAAAGGATGGCCGGCAGATTTAGAAAACCTTAAAAGAGTTTAACTCCTGTCGATCTGCATCTATCTACAATTTTTTAGTTCAATCATTTAAAAGCTAATTAGCAAATGAAGCAATTATTTTTGTTTTGTGGGCACTTATCGGTGCCCAACAGGCTAAAAAATGCAATGACATTGACAGGTTCGATTCTTGTGTTTTTCCTGATTTTTATGCCCTCCACAGGCTTTTCTCAAACGGGAAAGAAAACCATTACGGGTAAGGTTACCGATTCGGCAGGAGTTGCTATACCCGGCGTTGTTGTTGCTACCGTTACTGGTACTAAGGCCGGCACCCAAACGGATAACAATGGTAGGTTTATTCTTGATGTGAACCTCGGCGTTGAATTACGTTTCTCATTTGTGGGTTACGCAGAAAAAAGGATAACTGTTTCTGCAAACACAACTATACTTAATGTTAAACTTGCAGAAAATGCGGTGCAGGCTGACGAGGTTGTGATTACAGCATTGGGACAAAAACAGCGAAAGGAAGCCATTGTTGGTGCGGTAACATCTGTACGGCCTGGTGATTTAAAAGTGCCTGCCAGTAACCTTACCACCGCATTTGCTGGTAGGATAGCAGGTGTTGTTGCATTTCAGCCGAGTGGACAACCCGGTCAGGACAATGCCAATTTCTTTATTCGGGGAGTAACTACCTTTGGTTATAGAAGAGACCCATTGATTTTGATTGATAATGTGGAAATGACATCTTCTGATCTGGCGCGCCTCCAGGTGGATGACATTGAAAGTTTTTCGGTTTTAAAAGATGCGAGTGCAACGGCACTTTATGGTGCCAGAGGTGGAAATGGCGTAATCCTTGTCAAAACTAAAGAGGGGAAAGCCGGGAAAGCGCAGATTAGCATTCGCATGGAGGGATCAACATCTTCTCCGATCAGCCCGCTACAAATTGCTGATCCGGTTACCTATATGAAACTTTACAATGAGGCGCTGAGTACAAGGAATTCGCCGGGAGCGCCATATACCCCGAACAAAATATTAAACACGCAGGCTTCATTGGCTGGTGCCCCTGGTAGTAATCCTTACGTTTATCCTGCGGTAAACTGGATGGATATGTTGTTTAAAAAAAATACATCAACACAAAGGGCCAATCTGAACATTTCTGGTGGTGGTGGTGTAGCCAGATATTATGTGGCCGGATCTTTTTCAAATGATAATGGAATATTGAAAACGGATATCAGAAACAACAACAACAATAACGTACGTTTTAAAAACTATCAGTTACGATCGAATGTAAATATTGATCTGACCAATACTACCGAACTGATTGTACGTTTATCAGGTAACTTTAATGAATATGTAGGCCCTATGACGAATGACCCGTCGTTTGCAACGGATCTATATAATATAGCTACACATACAAGCCCCGTCGATTTTCCGGCTTATTACGAACCGGACAAAGCCAATGCACGTGTTCAGCATATTCTTTTTGGTAACAATACCGAAGCTACGGTACTGCCCGATGGAAGCACACCGCCCACTTCTTCTACAGACGTAAAAAACATTAACCCATATGCTGCATTGTTGAGAGGAAACAGAAGATTTTCCGAATCGAGGATGCTTGCACAACTTGAGCTCAACCAAAAACTGGATTTCCTTACAAAAGGCCTGAATTTTAAAGGCATCTTCAGTACAAACAGATACGCAAGATTCGAATCAGAACTGGCCTATGCACCTTATTTTTATAATGTTCAGTCGTACGATAAGGCATCTAATCAATACACACTAAATTGGATCAATAATAAGCCCGATCAGGCCAGAGAATACCTAAACTACTACGCAGGAAAAAGCACACTTAATACCTTCCTATATCTACAGGGGGTACTTGATTATTCAGCAGATATTAATGAAAACCACAATGTAAGTGCTGCCTTGATCGGTACACAACAGCAATTGCTCAATGCAAACGCCACTACATTATTTAATTCTTTACCATTTCGGAATCTTGGCCTTTCGGGACGTGCAACTTATGCATATAAGAGTAAATATTTCTTAGAGTTCAACTTTGGCTACAATGGTTCGGAACGTTTCTCAGAAAACCACCGGTTTGGTTTCTTCCCAACTGTTGGTGCCTCCTGGATCGTATCCGGAGAGAAATTCTATGGAAACCTTTCAAATGTGATCAGCCGCATGAAAATCAGGGGTAGCTACGGTTTGGTTGGTAATGATGCGATCAGTGACAGGCGATTTTTCTACTTATCAGACGTTAACCTGAACGGAGGAAATCCGGCTTCATTCGGAACTAACCTTGGTTACTCACATAACGGGGTTACGATCAACAATTATGAAAATAGGGATGTTACCTGGGAGGTATCGAGGCAGATCAATCTGGGATTGGAATTAACCCTTCTTAAAAACATAAGATTTACCACAGAGGTTTATAAAAACTTTAAGTCAGACATCCTCCAGGACAGAAAAGATATTCCGAGTACAACGGGATTGGAATCACAGATCTCCGCTAACATAGGAAAGGTAGAATCGCAGGGCATCGAATTCTCGCTTGATGGAAAACACAATTTCAGTAACGATTTATGGATATCAGCGTTAGCCAATTTTACTTTGGCCAAAAACAAATATACACAATATGAGGAACCTGATTTTAGTGATAAGTACCGTCTTCACAATGGTGTTTCTCTTAACAGAAATTTTGGCTACATCGCAGAACGATTATTTGTAGACGACAGTGAGGCCAGAAACTCCCCTAAACAGATATTCAGTACCAATGGTGTCGCTCCAATGGGTGGCGATATCAAATATCGCGATTTAAACAATGATGGTGTTATTGACGGTAAAGATCAAACATGGTTTGGAAATCCTACCGTACCCACAATTGTATATGGCTTTGGAATTTCAACCGGCTTCAAGAACTTCGATCTTAATATGTTTTTTCAGGGACAGGCAGGTGTATCTTTTGTAATTGACCCGGCAAGAACAAGTCCGTTTATTAAAAGCCCCGATTCGTGGTTACCCGGCAATACCCAGGTAATTCAACAGTATGCAGATGATCATTGGTCTGAAGATAATCAGAATCTGTATGCATTGTACCCTAGGCTTGGCATAAACGGTGCAGTGATTGAAAACAACCGCCAGAACAGCTCATGGTGGTTACGCGATGGCAGTTTCCTCAGGATGAAATCATTGGAAGTAGGTTATACCTTACCCATAACGCTGGCAAGTAAGATTAAACTCAGGAATCTGAGGGTTTATTTCAGCGGACTTAACCTGGTAACCTGGAGCCCATTTAAGATGTGGGATCCGGAAATAGGTGGCAATGGGTTTTCTTATCCGCTGCAGAAAGTTTACAACCTGGGCATTAATGTTAGTTTATAGTTTAAAACAAAGAATTAGGGTATGAAACCATTATATTCAAAAATTTTATACGCTGTTGTTATGGTATTGTCCGTGGCATCATGCAAAAAGTACCTGAACGTTACGCCTGATAACGTAGGTACAATAGATTATGCGTTTAGGAACCGTAATGAGGCTGAAAATTACCTCTTCACCTGTTATAGTACTTTACAGCGGTTACAGGAACCATGGATGGACGGGGGATTTTCTACTTCTGGTGAAATTGTTTTTCCCGGGCAGAATGAATTGAACGATACACAGGGTATTAATGCCGTTGGCTTTAACATGATGAGGGGTACGCAGACCAGCAACAACCCTGGATTAAATTACTGGGACGGAAATGAGGGAGGGCAGGCGATGTTCAATGCCATCAGACGCTGTAATACCATGTTGGAAAATATCGACAAGCCCATAGACCTTGGCGATACAGAAAAAAAGAGATGGATTGCTGAGGTAAAATTCCTAAAAGCCTATTATCACTTTTACCTGTTCAGGATGTATGGACCTATTCCAATCACCAATGTTAACTTACCGATTAACAGTTCGATAGAGGCTACAAGGGTGAAAAGAAAACCTGTAGATTCAGTGGTAAATTATATGGTTCAGCTATTAAATGAGGCTACGCCTGATTTACCGACCCAGATCCAAAATCAGACACAGGAACTTGGCAGGGTGACTTCCCTTGTTGCACGCGCTGTTAAAGCTCAGATTTTGGTAACTGCTGCAAGCCCATTGTTTAATGGCAACACTGATTATACCGGGCTCACTAATAAAGATGGACAACAATTGTTCAACCCACAAAAAGATCAACGGAAATGGGACCGCGCTGCCCAGGCCTGTGATGAAGCATTAAAGGCATGTTTGGCGGCCGGACTCAAGTTACACACCTTTACTCCAACAGCAAATATGCCCGCTAACCTTCCGCAGGAACTGATTAATGTACTTTCGTTTCAGACGGCAATTACCGACAAATGGGAGCAGAACACAGAATTGATATGGGGCATGGCTCCGGTTTTCGGATTTGGAAAACAGGAAAGATGTATCCCTCGTCTTAACGCTGCCGCTGCCCTGAATATAGGTAGCGCTCAGGGTTTCTTCGCTGTTCCCATTGCGCAGCAAGAGTTGTTTTATACTAATAATGGGCTACCTATTGATGAAGATAAAACCTGGGATTACAGAGACCGGTATACTTTAAAAACTGCGGGAACTGAAGATCAATACTACGTGCACAATGGATATGAAACTGTTAAAGCGCATTTTAAACGTGAACCAAGATTTTACGCATCTATTGGATTTGATGGCGGCGTTTGGTATGGCAACGGTCAACTGGGCGATCCGGCAAATGCAAACTATGTACAGGCACGTGGTACTACGAGTTTTGCAGGCCCGAAAGATGGAAGTCATACCAACATTTCAGGCTATTGGCCAAAAAAACTAGTTAATTATCTAACCGTTTATAATGATCGTTTATCTTACGAAGATTTCCATTTTCCATTAATGAGGCTTTCAGATCTTTATCTGCTCTATGCGGAGGCATTGAATGAGCAGGGAAAAAACTATTCAGAAGTATTACCTTATATAGACGAGGTAAGAAAAAGAGCAAAGATTCCGACAGTTGCAGAAGCGTGGACGGCTCAGTTTTCTACAAATCCTTTAAAATACAGTACACAGGCAGGTCTTCGTCAAATCATTCATCAGGAAAGAAGGATTGAACTTGCTTTCGAGTGTATGCCAGGATGGGATTTACGACGATGGAAAGAACTACAAACGGTAATGGCCAAACCGATGCAGGGATGGAGCATTTTCGATGATCAGGCGGTAAACTATTATCGTCCGCGTAATCTTTTTGTTCCGGTATTTAATACAAAAGATTATTTATGGCCTATCAAGGCAGATAATCTGGCGGTTAATCCCAACTTAGTTCAAAATCCATTTTGGTAATATTTAAAGAAGATTTGATCATGAATATAAAAAAATATAGTTTTCCTTGTTTGATCATGCTGATTATTATTGGCATGGTGGCATGCAAGAAAAATAACGGCTTTAATGCCGTTATTTCTGAAGATACCACTAAACCATTACCCGTAAGTAATATTAAAGTCGACAATTTTAACGGAGGTGCAAACATCACCTATAACCTTCCCAATTCACAGAATATTCTTTACGTACTTGCCAGGTACAAGATAAATGACAATGCAAACCGGGAGACAAAATCTTCCTATTACCAGGATACGGTAGTGGTTGAAGGATTTGCAAAAGCAAAAGCATACCAGGTAAGCCTTTATACCGTTTCGAGGGCAAACGTAATGTCTGATCCTGTTACCGTTACAGTTAATCCCTTAACACCGGTTTATTCGGTCGTGCGCCCATCAGTAGATCTTTCTGCCGATTTTGGCGGGGTAAATATTAAAGCCGAGAACCCGTTAAAAAAACAGATCGGTATTGTGGTGTTGAGTTATAATAACAATACTAAATCTATGGAAATCGAGGATCAGCGTTTTACCAAAGACCCGAAAATAGATTATTCGGTTACCGGTTTTTCATCAACAGAACGTCGGTTTGGTGTATACGTTACAGACAGATGGGGCAATATTTCAGACACGTTGCAGAAAGCATTAGTCCCGCTGGCCGAAGAAGCAGTTGATAAATCAAAATTCACCGTATTAAACCTGAATACAGACAGCCCGATTGATTTTGGTTGGACGTTACCTAATTTATGGGATGGGAGGCAGGACGGAAGTGGCTGGCATACCAGATACGGCGTTTCACTTCCATATTCTTGTAGTTTTGGCATTGGAAAAACCTATAAGTTAAGTCGTTTTGTGCTCTACGAAAGAACAGGAGACCAGTATACCTACAAATTTGCAAATCCAAAACAATTTGCGCTTTGGGGAACGAACTCATCTACGCCTACTGATGTTCAGCTTCCTGTTACAGCCGCAGAAGGTACGGTTATCGGGAATTGGGTAAATCTTGGGAATTTCCGCTTTCCGGATCCGCCGTCAGGTAATCTTCCTACTGCAATCAATTCATCAGATAACGATTTTGTTAAAAATGGCGTCAGCTTTAAAGTACCTACAGCAGCCCCGCCAGTGAAGTATCTCCGGATAGCTGTGCAAACGGTATGGGGCAACGAAGCAGCGGCTCACCTCATGGAATTTACACCTTATGGAACTGCACAATAATCTCATTAATTGAATCTGATATCAAAATTTTATAAAAATGAAATCACCACGATTTATTTACAAAAAGAAATGAATAAACCGTGGTGGCTTCAACATCGGAAAAATAATTATATACGGATGAAAAATCTTATAATTTTCGTAGGCCTTTTTACATTGGCTATTACAATGGGCTGCAAAAAACAGCAAACAGATTTCAGGAACTTTTTTGATGGGCATGAAATTATCTATACAGGTAGTCCCAAAGAAGTACTGAGCAGACCCGGAAATCTTCGTGCACAGTTAAAATGGAAATCAAGTTCCGACCCGAGTATTGTAAAGTATGTGATCTATTATAATAATAAAGTAGATTCGCAGGTAGTAGCAATCAATAGCAAAACAGATAGTGTTTTTGCGACAATACCGAACCTTCAGGAATTTGTTTATTCGTTTACGATTTACTCCTATGATAAAAATGGGAACAGGTCAATTCCAAAAGAAGTAAACAACGTAAAAGTATTTGGACCCATTTACAAAAATAGTTTGCTGAACAGGGCTTACAATGCTGCAGAACCTTATGTTGTAAATGCTGACGGATCTGTTAAACTTAATTTTAATGTGCCCGACACTATAAATACGGGTACGGTTATTAAATATACCAATGCTTCAGGAAGTGCCTCAGAACTGACGCTTTTACCCAAAGACAATTCTATTGTTCTTCCCAGCTATAAAGCGGGGACTGAAATACAGTACCTTTCTTCTTATATTCCGCAACGAAATTCATTGGATATTTTTGACGTAGGCGCCTATTCTGTTTTTCCGAGGATTTATAATTATGTGCTTTGCGATAGATCACTTTTTGCCGAGGTACACTTGCCGGGCGATGCACCAACCTACGAGTCGGGCACAAGCATCAGTAAACTTTGGGATGGCAGTGTTGGCCCGCAGGGTTATCCTAATATTTTTCATAGCGGGGGTAACAGCGGCATGCCTCATGTAATCACATTCGATTTAGGTAAAGTATATGCCAATTTATCGCGTATTGAAGAAACAGGAAGGGACTGTTGCAATAATCCCGATCGTTTTGAGGTTTGGGGAATAGCCGATTTAACCAATGCAACAACTACTTTATCAGCCAGTAATAATGGATGGCCAGCTGAAGCAATAAGCAAAGGTTGGACACTTTTAAAAGATGTAACCAGGACGGATGATGGCAAAAACGCCATAACAGCAGAACTGGATAATGCAGGTAAACCGATTCGTTATATTCGTATCCGGATTAAACATGTAACCACCGGCGATGGTAATTATAGCAATATGAGCGAAATCAGGTTCTGGAATAAACAGTAAATGTAATTAGATTCGGTTACTGTGAGTGATGTGATAAGCCACACGCGATCGTCATTTCGAGCGGACCCGATAGCTATCGGGTGCAACGCAGCCGAGAACCACGAAGTGTTCAGTGAAGCTAAATCTATCGAGATAGATCTCTGCATTCTACTGCGTTCCAGTCGAGATGACGATTGTTACGTACAAAACAAATAAATGAAAAATGTATAAAAAGCAACTGATTATTATTACACTATGCTCGCTTTTCATCAGTAAAAACGTTCTTGCCCAGCAAAAACCATTGTTGCTCTGGTACGATAAACCTGCCAAAATCTGGGAAGAAACCCTTCCTTTAGGTAATGGTAAACTCGGCATGACACCCGATGGAGGCATTAACAGGGAAAATATTGTGCTCAATGATATCACTTTATGGAGTGGTGGGAAACAGGATGCCAATAATTACGAAGCCTATAAAAGTTTGCCCAAAATCAGGCAGCTGATATTGGAAGGTAAGAATGATGAAGCACAGGAACTCGTAAACCGCGATTTTGTATGCAAAGGGCAGGGCTCAGGTGGCGCAACCTGGGGTAAGTACCAAACCCTTGGAAACTTACAGCTCGATTATGAATATCCTGGTGTTAAAGATGCAAAACCCGAAATTTATAAAAGAACTTTATCGTTGGATAAAGCGGTGGCTACAACCGAATTTAGGCTGAACGGTGTAAAGTATAAGAGGGAATATTTTTGCAGTTTTGATGATGATGTAAATATCATCCGCCTCACCGCCGATCAACCTAATAAACTCAATTGTAATATTTCGATCAGCAGATCAGAAAAAGCAATATTGGCTAGCCAGAGTAATGAACTGTTGATGTTCGGTCAACTGGATAATGGCACTGATGGTAAGGGAATGAAATACCTGAGCCGCGTAAGTACCACACTTAAAGACGGTACGGTAACAAGTGAAGGAAACATTCTTAAAATAAAAAATGCAACCGAACTGATTATTTATGTTGCGGCAGAAACCGATTTTAAACATGAAAATTTCGAAGCCAGGGTAAAACGGGCTTTACAAGCGGCTCAAAAGAAATCTTATAGTTTAGAACTTGCAAATCATATCGCAAATTTTGCTAAACTCTTTAACAGGTTAAAAATTAATTTAGGTGAGGGCGAAGCGGCAAACCTACCTACAGACGTAAGGTTAGACCGCTTTTATAAAGATTATAAAAATGATGTTTCACTTAGCGCTTTATTTTTCCAGTTTGGCCGGTATTTAAGCATCAGCAGTACAAGGGTCGGGCTTTTGCCACCAAATCTTCAGGGTTTATGGGCAAACCAGATCAATACGCCTTGGAATGGCGATTACCATTTAGATGTAAACGTACAGATGAACCACTGGGCTATTGAGCCTGCAAACCTTTCGGAGTTAAATCTTCCACTGGCAGAATTGGTAAGAAATTTAACTGAGCCAGGTGCAAAAACGGCGAAAGCATATTACAATGCCGATGGATGGATTGCCCACGTCATTACGAATGTTTGGGGCTTTACCGAGCCTGGCGAAAGTGCATCATGGGGCGCATCAAATGCAGGTTCGGGCTGGTTGTGCAGTAATCTATGGGATCATTTTGCCTATAGTCGCGATCTAAAATACCTGAAAAGCATTTACCCGATCTTAAAAGGATCAGCTGCATTTTACCAAAGTGCTTTGGTTAAAGATCCAAAAACAGGCTGGTTGGTTACTTCACCATCGGTATCCCCAGAAAATACTTTTTACCTGCCCAATGGAAAAACGGCCAGTATTTCAATGGGACCTACCATCGATAATCAGATTGTAAGGGAGCTTTTTAATCATGTAATTACTGCTGCTAAACTCCTTAAAACTGATGCCATCTTTAGTGCTTCGCTTCAAGAAAAATTAAAATCTATTCCGCCAGTCGGCCTAATTAGCAAAGATGGCCGTATACAGGAATGGTTAGAAGATTATAAAGAAACCGATCCACAGCATCGTCATATTTCACATTTATATGGGGTATATCCAGCCGGACTAATTACACCAACAGCTACTCCAGCATTGGCAGAGGCTGCAAAGAAAACGCTCGAAGCGAGAGGTGATGACGGACCAAGTTGGTCAATTGCCTATAAACAGTTATTTTGGGCAAGATTACAGGATGGCAATAGGGCTTTTAAACTGTTTAGAGAGATTTTAAAACCTACATTACGAACCGATATTAATTATGGAGCCGGAGGAGGCGTTTATCCGAACATGCTATCGGCCGGACCGCCGTTTCAGATTGATGGCAATTTTGGAGCATCGGCAGCTATTGCAGAAATGCTGATCCAAAGTCATGATGGTTTTATCGAGCTGCTCCCTGCTATTCCTGATGCCTGGAAAAATTTTGGTGAAATTAAAGGATTAAAGGCAAGGGGTAATTTTACAGTTGATATGGATTGGAAAGATGGTAAAATTACAAATTATAGAATCGCTTCGGCCGTACCTCAAAAGGTAAAGCTAAAAATGAATGGTAAATTAATCGAAATAATGTCGAGCAAATTAAGTAAATAAATGGTTCTTAAATTTATATTCAGGCATAAGTTATTCTTGATTTTACTGATCCTGCTGTTTTCTAAACGGTCTGCATCGGCAATTATATTCAACTATGGTAAATCTGGAAAAATAGACTATAACCTTAAAACAGGTCTTTTCAATATTTCAGATCAATCTGGCCAACTGCTATTAAATGGGTTTTCGCAGGCAGAATACCGGAAAAAGATGTTCAGCTCAAAGGATTATCGACAGATCAGTTACACGAAAACTACGATTAAAGATGGTTTTGGGAATGGTTTTAAGTATGTTTTCTTGTTAAAGCAGCTTGGTTTACCAACTATGCAACAAGTTTTTTATACCTATAAGGATAAGGATTATTTTATGATTAGCCTTACTTTACAAGGTGCTGATTTATCCATCAACCATATGGTACCTTTAAATGGGAATTTAATCCATCGGGAAGCTTCAGATGCACCAACGAGTTTATTCATACCTTTTGATAATGATACCTTTATTTCTTACAATGCTGTTCCGTTAAAGGCCGATACAAACAATCCAAGTGCAGAGGTTACTGCTTTGTATCACAATCAATCCAGAAATGGTTTTGTAATCGGATCTATAGAACACAGCAACTGGAAAACCGGCATTATTACGACTATGGATCGCGGAAAAAAAATAAATATAAAGGTCGTTTGTGGTTATACAGAAGAAAGCATTACCCGTGATAAAATTGAACATGGTTATTTAAAAGGCAATTCGATCAGTTCTGCCAAAGTATTTTATGGTGCTTTTGCCGATTGGCGTTCCGGTATGGAAAACTATGCACGGGCTAACCGGATAGTAGAACCGCCTATTGTTTTTAAATGGAAAGCCGGAACTCCTGTAGGCTGGAACAGTTGGGGCGTAATGCAAGAGAAAATAACACTCGACAAAACCAATCAGGTGGTCGATTTTTTTGCAGATAGCCTAAAAACCTTCAGAAGTGGCGGTGTGGCTTATATCGACCTTGATTCTTATTGGGATAACCTGCTAAAAGGAGGCTTAACTGGCGATTACTCCAAATTAAAAGCCTTTGCTGATTATGCTAAATCGAAAGGGTTAAAACCTGGAATTTATTGGGCACCTTTTGTAGATTGGGGATTTGCCGGCGGCGGTAACCGCAAGGCGGAAGGGAGCGATTATACATTTGGAGAGATGTGGACCAAAACTGGCTCAGGCTATCATGATATTGATGGTGCAAGGGCGCTCGATCCAACGCATCCTGGTACCCAACAGCGCATAGCTGCAGTGATTACAAAGTTTAAGGAATGCGGTTTTGAAATGCTTAAAATCGACTTTTTAGGTCACGCCGCAATAGAATCCAATCATTTTTACAATCCAAAGGTTACCACGGGCATGCAGGCTTATAAATTGGGTATGGAATTTTTATTAAAACAGTTGGATAATAAAATGTTGGTTTACGCAGCCATATCGCCAAGTTTAGCTTCTGGACGATACATACACATGCGCAGAATAGCCTGCGATGCATTTAAATCAATAAAGGATACAGAGTACACTTTGAATGGCATAAGTAATGGCTGGTGGCAAACTTATCTTTACGATTATATAGATGCAGACCATGTGGTATTTTCCGATCAATCTGACCAGGAAAATACAGCCAGGTTTTTATCAGCGATTGTTACGGGAACCTGCATTACCGGCGATGATTTTTCACGGCAAGGCAAATGGAACAGTACAGCAAAGCGTTTATTGAACAATGCCGAAATCCTAAACGTATTAAAAGATGGAAAGGCATTTCTTCCGGTAGAAGGGAATAGGGGCAAATCGGCTTCGCAACTTTTTGTAAAACAGGTTGGAAACGTGAAATATCTCGCATTATTTAATTATAGGGATGAAGCAAAGTCTTTTACGTCTGACTTTTCGAGAATCGGTTTAAATATCAATGAAGTGTACAGCTGTCAAAATTTGATCACTCGAAAAACTGAAAACTTCAAAAATAACCAAGCTTTAAGTGTGGCCGCAAAAGATGCCATTATCTTCAAAATCATACTTAAACAATAAAATAAATCAACTACTACCTATAAACATTACCCCATTAACATTGAAAACACAAATGAACAAGTCAGATCAAATTTTATATTACATCAAGCAAGGAGCATTGGCCATTACCATTTCGCTCTTTACCATTGGCAATATTAGGGCCCAAAGCATTATTCCTATTGAAACCGCTCACAATGCATTGGTATTACAGGCCGATATAAAGAAAGATGTAAACACAATATTTTTTGGAAAGAAACTAGCCAACAAACAAGAATACGCTCAAATTACAGCACAATTTAAACAGACTGAAGATTATACAGGTCAGCTAAATTCTGCGTATACGCCATCAGGCTCCAGGAATTTGGTAGAACCAGCTATTAGTGTTACCCATGCCGATGGTAATAACTCCCTCGATCTGAAATACATTGATCATACCGTTACCGCTATTGATGATAATGTGAGTTTAATAAAGATCAGATTAAAAGATCCCGTGTATAATTTTGAGGTAACCTTATACTATAAGTCTTTTTATAAACAGGATGTAATAGAACAATGGACGGAGATTAAACATAGTGAGAGAGGTACGGTGGTATTGCATAAATATGCATCGGCTAATCTGCACTTAAAATCACCGCGGTTTTGGTTAAACCAATACCATGGCGATTGGGCTAAGGAAATGCAGCCAGAGCAAAGTGAAATTACCCATGGCATTAAAACTTTAGATAGCAAACTGGGCACCAGGGCAAATTTGTTTCAACCTTCTGTTTTTATGATTTCGTTAGATAAACCTGCTGAAGAAAATGAGGGCAATGTTTTGTATGGTGCAATGGAATGGAGCGGTAATTTTAAGGTCGATCTTGAGCTGGATTACCAGGATAACCTCCGCATTATTGCCGGAATGAACAATTATGCTTCGCCATACAGCTTAAAAGCAGGTGAAGTTTTTACAACTCCTGCTTTTTTGTATACTTTTTCTGATCAGGGAAAAGGCGATGCCAGCAGGAAATTGCAAGATTGGGCACGTAATTATAAAATATTAAATGGAAAAGGCAGCAGGTTAACACTTCTGAATAACTGGGAAGCCACTTATTTCGATTTCAATGAGCAAAAATTGGCCGATTTATTAAAAGACACCAAAAAACTGGGTGTCGATTTCTTTTTGCTTGATGATGGTTGGTTCGGAAACAAATATCCGCGTAACGATGACCATGCTGGGCTTGGCGATTGGCTGGAAAACAAGAAGAAATTGCCGAACGGAATAACTTCTTTGGTAAAAGAGGCAGATCATGTAGGAACCAGATTCGGAATTTGGATAGAACCCGAAATGGTTAACCCTAAAAGTGAACTTTATGAAAAGCACCCTGATTGGGTGGTAAAACAGCCTAACAGGCCTGAATACTATTTTAGAAACCAATTAGAACTCGATCTGAGTAACCCAAAAGTACAGGATTTTGTTTTCGGTGTGGTAGATGGTCTGTTTACTAAGAATCCTAAACTGGCCTACATTAAATGGGATTGTAATGCGGTAATTTACAATGCATACTCCGCACATTTAAAAAATCAATCTCATTTTTACATCGATTATGTAAGAGGATTGTATAGTGTGCTGCAAAGAATCCGTGCAAAATATCCAACTGTGCCCATGATGTTATGCTCTGGTGGAGGTGGGAGGGTAGATTATGCTGCCTTACAGTATTTTACAGAGTTTTGGCCTAGTGATAATACCGATCCTTTAGAACGCATATTTATGCAATGGGAATACTCTTATTTTTATCCGGCCATTAGCAGCTCTAACCATGTAACCGATTGGGGAAAACAGCCAATAAAATTCCGTGTCGATGTAGCTATGATGGGCAAACTGGGTTTTGATATTGTGGTGAGTAAATTGCCTGAAAAAGAGCTTCAGTTCTGTCAGGATGCGATTAAAAACTATAACGATGTAAAACAAACGATCTGGCAAGGTGAGCAATACCGTTTGGCTAATCCACGTACGGGTAGCATAGCATCCATGTTATATGTAAATGCACAAAAAACCGAAGGTGTAATTTTTAATTATTTGGTTAACAACCGTTATGGTGAGAATAGTAAGTATCCGATTAAGTTGAATGGTTTAGATGTAACAAAGAAATACCAGATTAAAGAAATCAACCTTTATCCAGGTACAAAATCATCGATAGATGATACTAAAACCTACACTGGTGATTTCCTGATGAAAGTAGGCTTTAATCCTAATGTTAATAACACGAGGACCAGTGTGGTGTTAAAATTAGAAGAGGTAAAGTAATATGGCGTTCGTCATTTCGACTGAAGCGTAGCGAAATGGAGAAATCTAATCAATGGTTTCTCCATTTTTTACCACAGCGCCGACAGAAAACAAACCGCAGAGGGCACTGAGCTGGAGTATAAATAAATACGATCGTCATTTCTGCGCAGGCGGGAATCTTAAAGCCCATTCTATGTTTTGGTCTACCAAACAATTTTTAAATTTTAATCCACTATATAAATCCTTCGACTACGCTACCATTGGCAGCATCCAGTAGAGCGGTCGTCATTGCTGAAGGAATGACGAAGCAATCTTTCCTGCTAGCCTTCTTTGCTAGAAAGATTGCATCGTCGGCTGAAAAAGCCTTCTCGCAATGACGATACTTTGAGGCAATTTATCTCCATTAATATTTCCTGTCATTTATATTAATTTTTATAAAATAAATTACTCCTTAGGATGACAAATGAGTCTATAGGCTACTCATTGATTGATCGACTTTGGACTACTGACTTCCGACTAAGGACTCTTTACCAAACTAATCCTCATCTTCACTTCCATTCATAAACGCCCGAGGGCTTTTCCCAAATTGTTTTTTAAACTCCCTGCTAAAATATTTAGGATCGTTAAAGCCAACCTGATAGGCCACTTCATAGATGGTAAACCTGTTTTGTTTAAACAGCTCCATTGCTTTCTTTAAACGGATCGATTTAACAAAATCATTTACGGAAAGGTTGGTTAGCTTCCTGATTTTTTTGTACAAAATCGGTCTGCTCATACCCACCATCGAAGCGAGTTCAGATACCCCAAAATCTTCATCGGCGATATGCTCATCAATGTATTTTAAGAGTTTTAGCATAAAAGCTTCATCAATGGCATTGATGGTGAGTTCTTTCGGCTGTAAATGGATGTGTTTCAGGAATTTTTGACGCATTACCTGCCTCGACATCAGTAGATTGCGGACATTCAGTAAAAGCAGTTCGGGACTAAAAGGTTTGGTAATATAGGCATCGGCACCAGTTTCTAAACCACTAACCTGATGGATATGAGAAGAGCGGGCTGTAAGGATAATAACGGGGATATGGCTGGTCCGTTCATCTTCCTTAAGTCTGCGGCAAAGTTCTATACCATCCATTATCGGCATCATTATATCGCAGATAATCAGATCTGGAAGCGTTTCTACAGCCGTTTCCCAACCCATTAATCCATTTTCACTTTCGGCAACCTGGTAATGTTTGCCAACCAGTGATGTAATTAACAGTCTGATTTCGCTATTGTCTTCCACCACCAATATGGTTTCGATCGAAATATCAGTTTCTTTTTCGGGTTTTAAAGTTTTTAATTCTTGTTCTGCCTGCTGTGTGTAGATATCGGGATGGCTCGGATAATCTTTTATCCCATCAAAAAGAGCCGTTTTAAAATGTGATTTCCCTTTCTTTAACCTTACTGTAAAATTGGTGAAACCACGCTCGCCATTTTCAGCAGATGTACTTTCTACAGCAATATGTCCTTTATGTTCCTCCACAATTGCTTTAGAAAGTGCCAAACCTATTCCCGAACCGATTTGGTTGGAGTGTTGCTCATCAACCTGGAAATAATCACTAAAAAGATTCTTTAAACTTTCGGCAGGTATACCCAGCCCGTTATCAGAAATGCTAATCGCTACTTCATTCTCCATTTCCAATAGAGAAACAGAGATTTTGCCACCCTTTTCGCAGAATTTAAAGGCATTAGATAACAAGTTGAACAATACTTTTTCGAGCTGCCTTTTATCAAAAAACAGGTTGATGTTTTCCTGCTCATGTACAAACTCATATTGTATATTGTTCGTTTTGGCTAGATGAGAGAAGGAGATGAAAATTTCGTTAATAAAATCGATAATATTATCTTCTGTAACATGCAGGGTAAGATGCCCGGTTTCAGCTTTTCTAAAATCCATTAATTCGGTAATAAGCCGCATTAGCCTGTTTGCATTATTTTTTATCGGAATAATCTGTCGATTTAACTCGGTATCGGTTTGATATTGTTTGGAAAGATTTTCTAAGGGACCAAGGATTAAGGTAAGTGGCGTCCTGATTTCGTGGGCCACATAGGTGAAAAAATTCAGTTTCATTTTCTGAATGTCTTCAGTACGTTTAAGCAGCGCTCGCACAAATAGATAACGTACAATTAAAAATAGTATACCCGAAAAGAAAGCCAGATAAATAAGATAGGCCCACCAGGTAGCCCAAAAGGGCGGAAGTACCGTTATTTTAAGCTTTGCAGCTTTACCGCCGGGATTTCCATCATTATTATTTCCTGTTACCATAAAGGTATAATTGCCTGCAGGAAGATCGGTATAGGTAACACTGGGCACATCGGTTTTTACCCAATCTTTACTGTGGCCCTTAAGGATATAGCGGTAACTGTTTTTTTCTGGTTTAATGTAATTTAATAAGGCAAAATTGAGCGTGAAGTTGTTGTTGTCGTGTTTAAATGTAATTTGTTTAGTGCTTTTGATATCTTCCTTTAACAATCCATCCGGAGCATTTACCACCACGGCTTGATCGGATAGTTTGAGTTCGGTAAGGGTGATTGGGGCAACATTTTTATTAATATCAATCTGGTTGGGAAAAAAGGCGGTTAAACCATCATAACCACCAAAAAACAATTCTCCTTTACTATCTTTAAAAAACGATCTGATATTAAAGTCGTTGCCCGCTAGTCCATCGCTTTTGGTATAATTAATAAACTTTCCCGTTTTGGTAACCAATTTGGATAATCCCTTGTCTGTACTGATCCACAAGTTATTTTCGTCATCTTCAATTATTCCCAGTACATTACTGTTTGGTAACCCGTCTTTTTCATTATAATTCTTGAATTTTCTGCTTTTATTATCGAAAATGCTCAAACCTCCAAAATAAGTTCCAATACAAATATTTCCATTTCGTATCTGAATAATGCAATTAATATGATCTGAATTTAAACTGCCTGCGCTGTTTTTCTTCTCATAATAGGCTGTAATTCTTTTAGTGGATGGGTGGTAAGCATATAATCCGGCCATCGTTCCAATCCATAAATTTTTGGCCTTATCTTCAAATATAACCTGGATATACTTGTTCCTCAGGTTTCGTTCTAACGGACTTTTAATTGTTTTAGAAGCATAATGGCCATTTGTTTTTTTTAATGTAGATAATCCATCTCTGGAACCTACCCAAACAGTACCCTCACTATCTACAGTTATTGCAATTATTTCGTCACCACCCGGATTGTTTTTTACATCTTTAACATTGATTATTTTCCTGAAATTACGACCTGAGGGATTAAATAGGTATAAACCACCACGGTGTGTGCCCACCAGTAGGTGCCCGGTTTTATCAAGGCACAAGGTTTTAATTAGGTTGGAGTTAAGCCCGTTGCTGTTGTTTGGCTCTGATTTATAGTAGGTAAAGGTATTGTTGCTTCTGTTTACGTAATTTAAACCACCACCTTCAGTGCCAATCCACAGGTTATGGTATTCATCTTCGGTCATGGCACTTACAATATTGCTGCTCAAACCTTGCTGTTTCTTCGAATTTCTAAAAACGGTAAATGGCGTTGCAGACGGGTAAACAACATTTGCGCCTTTGTAATAAGTACCCAAATAAACTGAGCCGTTGATATCTTGAAAAATACTATGGATAGAATTCTGGCTCAATCCGCCCGTTTGTTCAGGGTCGTAACGGTAATTACTAAATTTTCGCGTATTTGGATTGAAGATACTTAATCCTTCCTGTGTCCCGATCCAAATATCGCCCGCTTTGTCGCAGGTTAGTTTTCTAATGTCATTATTAACAATCGAATTTTGATCTGTAGCACTGGTTTGGTATCGTGTAAATGTTTTGTGTTCGTAATCGAATAGGTTTAAGCCGTTGTAGGTACCTAACCAAAGCCGCTTTTGTTTGTCGATTACAATACTTTTTACAGCATTAGAACTGATGCTGTTCTTGTTATTGGGATTATGTCTGAAAATTTCAAAATGATATTTACCGTTAACAGAGTAAATGCGTACCAAACCATCATAAGTACCTACCCAAAGGTTCTGTTTTTCATCTTTAAAAATTGAGAAAATACAGTTAAGCCTAGATTTATAATTGGGTTTATCGAAAAGAAACTTCTTGAAAATCTGCTTTTCGGCATCTATAAGCAGGTTAAGACCATTATCAGTACCTATCCAGATATTTTTTTGAGGATCTTCATACAAACATTCTACTGAATCGCAGCTAAAGGAATTGGCAGAACTCTTTCTATTGATGCGATAAAAATGATCGGTTTTTTCATTGTAAATATTCAGTCCGTTTTCTGTACCTACCCATAATCTTCCTTTACTATCACTTAATAAGGTATTAATCACATTATCCGAAAGGCTGTTGAGGTTGTCTGAGCTTTTGTTGTAAATTTTAAAACGAAAACCATCATAACGGTTTAACCCTTGTCTGGTACCCATCCAAATAAACTGGTTTTTATCTTGCGCAATAGCCATCACGGAATTTTGCGACAAACCGTTTTCCATCCTGAGGTGGTTAAAAACAATCTGCTTCTGGGCACGCAAAGAGGTGCAAATAAAAAGCATTGAGAAAAACCACAAAGCGTTTAAACGCAGATTCATAAAATTATGTTAGTTTTTGGCCATCCTATGGCTAATAGAAGAATAGCCCTTGATGTATTTCCTTTAAATATAGCGCGAACTTATTAAAATATTAAAGGATTACAGTTTTTCTACCCTTTCATTTACAATTTTCGACCTTTTTGAAGGAATAATACGCCAGTTTTGATTTAACAAAATTGAGCTAACTAGGCCACAATAACCAGTGGCACAGAGACTATTGATTAAATAAACTGACCAAACCAGAGGATATGAATAAAGGCTAACCGCACAAACTAAACTATAGTCTATTCACGACTTTAAATTGACTAATCCAAATCAACTAATAAAAAAGATAACCAAACAATGAAATTCAACCCAAACCAACGGGGTACTATGCCGGTTTGCATATGTCCGCTGTTTCCGTTTACTATTTACAGCAATCGAATTAAAACTTCTGATACCTATGCTAAGGCATAGATCCAATCTATTATACTAATAATTAAATGTGAATTGCTGCTTACAAATAATTAGGCATGCAGAAATAATTCTGACTGTTAAATGCCGGACGAATCAAACCTACGCTAAGCATTGAATTAGGCGCTTTCTGCATAACTAAAATTATAAACAAAATAAATTATTTTAAATGAACGGAACTTATACTTCGATTATAAAGCGGATGACGCTGTTTGGGGTGCTGTTATTCTTGGCAAACAGTGTTGATGTTTTGGCATTCCCAAACCTTACCAATTCTTTAAAAAGCAAGAAATTCCAGGTGCCATCGTCGGCCAAAAAAAATAGTAAACAAATTCCCAACGATTCATTGTCGAATTTGAGAGATTCTTTGAGAACCAAACTCAGGAATTCTGCAGCGGTAAATTTGCCAGCCAATGATGTTTCGGTTTTATTTGGAACGCAGAAAAATGTAAAAAGAATTCAGTCTTCGGCTACAATAAATGGAGAAGAACTGAAGAGTTTTCCTACACCACAAGTGGGCTTAATGTTGTACGGGAAACTGCCAGGTTTGTACGTAGTTCAAAATAATTTCCAGTTGGGTTCTGACGAACCTGCTATATCGCTAAGGGGAAGAACGCCTTTGGTTGTAATTGATGGTGTACCACGCTCGTATCTAAGTATCGATCCTGAACAGATAGAAAGCATTTCAGTAATAAAAGATGCACTGGGAACCGCACTATATGGCATGAAGGCCGCAGACGGGATGTTACTGATCACAACCAAGCGTGGTGCAAACATGCCCAAGCAGATTACCTTTACCAGTCAGTACGGTATTCAGCAGCAAATTGAACGGCCAAAATTTCTGGATGCATTCAATTATGCCACCTTATTTAATGAGGCCCTGGTAAACGACGGGCGGCAACCCATTTATACAGCAGCCGATTTAGATAAGTATAAAAATGGTACAAATCCTTTTACGCACCCCAATGTAAACTGGACCGATGAAATTTTAAAGGCTACAGCGCCTGTGAGCAGACAAAACCTGAACTTAAGAGGTGGAAGCAACAAGGTTAGATATTTTGTAGACCTCGACTACCTGAGCCAGAGTGGTTTTTTAGTTACCGATCCTTCCATCAATACTTATGAAACGAACAATAGTTTCAAGCGATATTCTTTCAGAAGTAATATAGATGTTGATTTAACAAATAGTACTACACTCAGTTTAAGCTTGTTTGGAAGAATAAGAAACAGCAATCAACCCGGATCTACAATAGCCAGTATTTACAGTACATTGTTAACTACGCCTAATAATGCCTATCCGAAATTTAACGAAAATGGCTCGCTAGGGGGAAACACCGAGTTTCAAAATAACCTGTATGGTATGTCGATAAAATCTGGATACAGGCCATCGGTTAATCGAAATTTAGGGGCAGATGTATCGTTAATGCAAAAGCTCGATACTTTTTTGCCTGGTTTGTATGCTAGTGGTGCAATATCCTTCAATTCCTACTATAACGAAAACATCAACAGAAGTAAATCTTTTGCGGTGTATTCGCCGGTAGTAAATCCAGTTACAAACCAAACTAGTTATAAAACAATAGGTGGCGATGGTACGCAATCGAATAGTTCTTCTCCCACAGATTTAAACCAGCAAATATTTTCCCGTTTCGATTTGGGTTATGATAAAACAATAGATAAAAATACTTTTAAAGCCCAGCTATTATTTATCAGAGACAGTTATGTTTTGGGTGGCGCTTTATCGCAGGTTAATCAATCGCTGGGCGGAAGGTTTAATTACGATTACGATAATAAGTATTTATTGGAATTGGCCACTTCGTACATGGGCTATGACCGCTATAAAGCGGGAGACCAGTGGGGCTTCTTTCCATCAGTTGGTTTAGGTTGGAACATTGCCAACGAAAGTTTTTTTGCTAATTTAAAAAATACGGTTAATTCGTTAAAAATCAGGACATCTTATGGTTTAACCGCTACAAATGCGGCAGCTGGGTATTTCCAATACCTGCAAAACTTTGATAATGGCGATACATTTTACAGCAGAAATCCGCTAACCACTTCAAATACCAAAGATGAAGGACCGCTGGCTAACCCAAATATTACCTGGGAGAAAGCAAAGAAATTTAATATCGGCTTAGATGTTTCGATGTTAAAGGATAAAATATGGTTTACCGCCGATTATTATAAGAACAGTTACTATGATCTGTTGCAAACCAGGAGGACAAATGCGAGTGCAGTAATTGGAGCTGTTTTACCGCCTGAAAATATGGGTAAAAACCAATATTCAGGTCTTGAACTGGCGCTTGGATACCAAAATCAGATCAACAACTTCAGATATTTTATTACTGCCAACGGCTCGTGGAGCGCAAGCAAAGTAATTTTTAATGATGAACCTTTTAGAAAAAATGCATACGAATACAGAACCGGACAGCCTGTAGGACAAACTTTTGGATATGTGGCTGATGGTTTTTATAAAAACACTGCAGAAATTAACAACGGACCTAAGGTTGATGGCTACCTCCCGGTTCCCGGCGATTTAAAATATAAAGATTTAAATAACGACGGTATCATCAATACTTATGATATGACCGCAATTGGCAGTACCAAGCCTGTTTTCTTTTACGGTGTAACTGGAGGGATCAATTATAAAGGATTAGACTTTTCATTCACCTTAAATGGTACAGCAAACAGAAATGTGTACTTCAACTTTGTCAATTTTGCATCAACTGGTGCAGCCGGCGGATATGGACAAGCCTTAGAAAGCAGTTTGTTAAGATGGACACCTGCTACCGCTTCACAGGCAGAATATCCACGTTTAAGTGTTGGTAATAACCCAAATAATAGCCAGGTTTCTTCTTTCTGGATTAAAAACGGCAGTTATTTAAGATTAAGGAATGTAGAAATAGGTTATAGTTTACCTGGCAACCTGATTAAATCAATCGGTTTTACCAATATCAGAGTGTTTGCCAATGGCCTTAACCTATTAACCGCTACAACCTTAGATGGGGTAGATCCGGAAGTGTTGATCGGAAATGTACCCAATCAGCGGATATTCAATTTTGGTGTTAACCTTCAGTTTTAAATCTTGATTATGAATAATTATAAAATATACTTCGCTATAATCTGCCTGTTATTTGCATTTGGCTGTTCGAAAAAATTTGAGGCAGAACCCTTGGACCGCATAACCGGCGACTTAATTTTTGATCCTCTCGATAAGAATGCTGATTATGCAAAACAATTTTTAAACGGAACCTATTTGTTGTTGCCAGATTGGTACAACAGGATAGATGGCAGCTTTTTAGATGCTGGAACAGACGATGCCGTACCATCAAGAATAGGAACACAGGCAGAATATTACCGTACAGGTAGAATATCATCTACAACCCTTCCTGATGACGTTTGGAGCAAGAATTATCTGGGCATCAGAAGAGCCAATCTTTTTTTAAGCAAAGTAGATGTAGTACCCACAACTGCAGTTTTAAAAACGCAGTTTAAAGCTGAAGCAAGATTTTTGAGGGCCTATTTTTACTTCGAACTGGTTAAGCGCTGGGGCGGCGTGCCTTTAATTGGTGATAAGGTGTTTACCATCAATGATGATATAAATATACCAAGAAATACGCTCGACGAATGTTATGCTTATATCTTAGCTGAGTTGGATGCCATAAAAAGTTCATTATTACCTTATGCCATTACAGATGGAGATTGGGGCAGGGCGAATATCGGAGCCGCAATGGCCCTAAAATCGAGAGTGCTATTATATGCCGCCAGCCCCTTAAGTAACCCGACAAATAATATCCAGAAATGGACATTAGCTGCACAGGCAGCGGCCGATGTTAAAGCATTGGGTTATACCCTGGTAACCGATTGGGTAGCCAATTTTAATGCAACCAAAAACACGGAGTTTATTTTTATTAAACAGAATGCTTTAAATACAAATATCGAAATCAATAATGGTCCGATTGGATATTTACAGGGTGTTGGCTTAACCAGTCCGTCGCAAAACCTGGTCGATGCATTTTTAATGCTCGATGGAAAAGCCATTTCCGATGTGGGATCGACTTATGATCCAAACAACCCATACGTAAACAGAGACCCGAGGTTAACAGCTACCATAATGCACAATGGCAAAAATTGGTTAGGAAGGCCTGTTGAAACATTTGAAGGTGGCCAGGATAGGCCGGGAGGAAATAGAACACAGACCAGAACGGGATATTACCTGAGAAAATTTATGGGCAAATTTGAAACCTCTACTACCTACACCAATCAGGCCCATCATGTAATCTTATTAAGGTATGCTGAAATTTTATTAAACCATGCCGAAGCGCTAAACGAATCGGGCGGAGCAGTTGCCGATATTGTTAATGATTTGGTTTTGATCAGGAAAAGAGCAGGAATTCTTCCTGGTTCTAATAATCTTTATGGCTTATCGCTTACGCTTAGCAAAGATGAATTGCGTAAAATAATTCAGAATGAACGTCGTATAGAACTGGCTTTTGAAGAGCACAGAACCTGGGATCTGAGAAGGTGGAAGATAGCCGAAATTGAATTAAACAAGCCAGTTAGAGGTGTGCAGGTTATTAAAAACGGAACGGCCTTCTCTTATACTTATTTTAATGCCGCAAATGCTGTTTTCGATACTAAAATGTATTGGTACCCCATACCACAGGCCGAAATATTAGCCAATAACAAAATGGTTCAGAACCCAGGATGGCCTAACTAATAAGTGGCATAAATTTTAAATAATGAAGCATATAGATTTTCAAATTACAGAGTGAAATGGAAATCAGGATGGCTTCATGCAGATAAAAAAGAAACTATATACAGATGAAAAAAATACTGAATATAATATTGCTTGTGCTGATCACTAATTTGGCTTATGCCCAAACCAAAGTGGTAAGGGGTGTGGTGGCAGATGATAAGGGCACAACACTGATTGCGACAACAGTTACAGAACAAGAAAACCCAAAGAATATTGTGATCACCAATACCAGTGGCGCTTTTAGTATTAAAGTTGGTGCCAACAGTACCAAACTGATCATAAGCTCTGTTGGTTACATCACAAAAGTGGTAGCCATTACCAGCCAACCTTTAAATATTGTTTTAAAAGAAGATAATTCAAATTTAAATGAGGTGGTTGTAGTGGGTTTTACCCCACAAAAGAAGATAACCAATGCCGGTGCAACCAGTACAGTATCAGGTAAAGAATTAAGACAGAGCCCTGCTGCAAGTTTTCAAAATGCACTAGCCGGAAGGCTACCCGGTTTGTTCCAGCAGCAAACCAGTGGTCAACCTGGAGCCGATGCTGCTAATATTTACATTCGCGGGGTTAGTACCTATACAGGAGCATCTAACAGGCCATTGGTAATTGTAGATGATGTAGAGTACCCGTACGAGCAGTTAAGTCAGTTAAATTCGAACGAGATCGAAACCGTTTCCATTTTAAAGGATGCTTCTTCAACTGCTATATATGGTATAAAGGGGGCAAATGGTGTAATTGCCATTACTACTCGCAGAGGTACAATTTCTGCCCCAAAAATTACATTCAGAAGTGATTTTGGCTTGCAAACGCCAACCATACGAAGAAAACCATTAGATTCTTATAATGCCTTACTCTTATTAAAAGAGCAGGAGGTAAATGAGGGCAGAGACCCTAATCTAACTTATCCCGGACTGGTTACCGATGAAGCGCTAAACCATTTTAAATTGGGAGACGATCCTTACCGCTACCCAAGTGTAAAATGGTATGATGAGGTAATGCGTAAAAATGCTTTGCAGCAAAGCAACAATATTGACATTATTGGTGGTACTCAGAATTTAAAGTATTTCGTAGCACTAGGCAATGTTAATCAAAATGGTATTTTAAAAGAGATACAAAAAGACGAAAATTTTAACAGCAATTATTATTTAAAAAGATACAATATCAGATCGAATGTTGATTTGAACGTAACTAAAACATTAACACTAAAGTTAGATCTTTCGGCCAGGTTTAATGAAATTAACCAGCCAAATCTTCCCGATGTACTCGCCGGTGGCGCGGTTTCTATTTGGCGGAGGTTAAGCAGCGGGCTTTTAAACCCATGGAATTACCCTGTAAAAAACGAAGACGGAAGTTATGGAGGCAGAAAATCAGCAACGTTAAATCCGGTTGGTATTTTACAATATGCTGGTTACAACAGAAATTACAGTAATAACCTTAACTTAAACTTAAAGGCCAACCAAAATTTAGATTTTGTAACAAAGGGACTTGCCGCAAGGGTAATTCTGGCCTACACCAATAATGTAGAGTTTAACCGATCGTTAACCAGAGGGCGTTTCCCTACTTATGCTTACCTGCCGGGATCTGATGTTTTAGACCCTGTTTTTCCGGAGCTAAGTAGGTTAGATCCGCTTACTGCAGTTACTACGTTTGATGCCAATACATCAGGCTATCCTATTCGTAAGGTTAATGTACAAGGTATTTTAGATTATAACCGTCAGCTTGGAAACCACAATTTATACGGTCTAATCGTTTACAACCAGCTAACAGATATTTCTGGTGCCAATATTCCTGCAAATTTTAGAGGATATTCTGCAAGGATAGGATACAATTACAAATCGAAGTATATCTTCGAACTGAACGGTGCATATAATGGTACTGATAGGTTCAAAGCAAATAAGCGGAATGGTTTATTTCCGGCAGTAAGTGCAGGCTGGAACATTAGTGAAGAATCCTTCTTTAAAAAAGCACTTCCTTTTATCAATTATATGAAAATCAGGGGCTCGTTGGGTACTGTTGGTTCGGATGATTTCCCGAATACTTACCGTTATATCTACGAAGAAATTTATAATGCCCCCTCAACAGCGGCAAACTCTTACTGGTTTGGCGATAATAACAGCTTACAGTATGGTATTACTCCGGGAGCCCTCGCAAATGAAGATGTAAGATGGGAGCAGGAACGTAAGTTGGATATTGGTACAGATATTAAATTGCTGAACAGTAAACTTGGAATAACCTTCGATTATTTCAACCATAAAAGGTACGATATTTTAACAGTTAGGGAAACCGTTCCTAATTTCTCAGGTATTACGTTACCTCCGGTAAATTTGGGTATTGTAAATAATAAAGGTTTTGAGCTCGACCTATCATACCAGAATAAACTGTCAGAAAACTTATCCTACTTTGTTAAAGGAAACATTTCCATCTATAAAAATAAAATAATTTATCGAGATGAGCCCTATAATCAAGGTAACCCTTTACTAATGCGCACAGGCCGGCCTATTGGTCAGATTTATGGGTATACCAGCATAGGTTTCTACAATGATGCAACTGATATTGCCAATAGTCCGACATCTGTTGGCCGTGCAGTTAAGCCTGGGGATTTGAAGTATGCTGATATCAACAACGACGGAAAGATCGATCAGGGTGATATTGGCCCGATTGGTAACCCTAATATTCCTCAGATCAACTACGGTTTTTCATTAGGCACAAGTTACAAGGGTTTTGATTTCTCCGTGCTTTTTCAGGGGGCTGCAAAAGGAAGTTTAAGTGCTTCTACTATGTTTCAGATCGGGAATGTTAACGGTACACCTGCTGAAATACACTTAAAAAGATGGACACCAGAAACTAAAGAAACTGCAGAATTACCACGGTTAGGCGGTGCCAACTTTGATCAGTCTACTTTTTGGTTACGCCCAACAGATTATATCCGACTTAAAAACGTAGAACTGGGCTATAATTTTAATAACAAACTGGTAAGTAAAATCGGATTATCAAATGCCCGCATTTACGCCAATGCGGCAAATCTGATTACCTGGTTTAGCCTGAAAATTTATGATGTAGACCCTGAGTCTATAAATTCTACAGGAACGGTCGAAGCCTATTCATCCTATCCTCAACAAAAAATTGTAAACCTTGGCTTACAGGTAACATTCTAATATATAAACAGATGAAAAATATAAATTATTTAAAAACTTTAACATTAGTTGGTTTATTAGTGATAGGTGTTGTTGCCTGCAAAAAAACTGATAGCAGTAGTTTTTTGGATAAAACAGACGTGGGGCAGCTCAATGAAGCTACCGTATTTGCCGATAGTTTGTTAACGTTTAGGTTTTTAACGGGTATTTATACCGGCTTGGCCGGAACATACTATCTTGATAATGGCTTAACAGGCGGTGGCTTGTGGTCGTACAGCGATGCGTCAGACGATTCGGATATCGTATGGAGTGGCGCTACTGCGCAGATAGCACCCGCCTTTAACTCGGCAACATTTCAAAGTCAGGCCGATTTTAGCCGGTTTAAGAACCACTGGAATAATTGTTACAATAATATCAGGCGGGTTAATGTTTTTTTGGCAAACGTAGACAGATCTCCGATTTCAGCCGCCAGAAGAGCAACTTTAAAATTAGAAGCCAGGTTTTTAAGGGCTTACTATTACTGGCATTTACTGCGCAATTATAGCGGTGTGCCAATTATTGGCGATAAAGTATATGCCATAACCGACAATTTCGATTTAGCCAGGTCTACATTTGCCGAAACCGTAAATTATATTGTTAGTGAATTAGATGCTTGCGCAGCTTTGCCTGTAACCACACAAATTGAAGATTTCGGACGGCCCACAAAAGGTGCCGCATTGGGCTTAAAATCAAAAGTTTTACTCCTGGCTGCCAGTCCTCTTTTTAATGGGCAAAATCCTGGTACAGGTGCCAATAAAAATCTGGCAGGTTACGATAACCTAGATAACAATAGATGGAAGCTGGCCGCAGATGCAGCAAAGGCGGTGATGGATATGGGCATATACAGTTTAGTGAAAGATAATACAACCGCCCTTGGTTATGGGTATTATCAGATGATGATTACAAGAAATACCCCTGAGCATATTTTTCAGGTCATGAAATCGACAAACAGATGGTACGAAGGTTTTCTGCTGCCGGTTTCCCGCGGCGGGCAGGCTTACTCTTATCCAACCCAGGAACTGGTAGACACCTATCCGATGAAAAATGGTAAAAACATTAAAGAAGTAGGCTCTGGTTACGTAGAAGCAGATATGTACAAAGACAGGGATCCCCGTTTTTATTATTCTATATTATATGATGGCAGCTTGTGGTTAAACAATACCACAAACACCAAAACGGTAGTTAATTTGTATGCCAATGCTCCGGGAGATGGTTTAGGTACCTCGGGTTCTACTAAAACGGGGTATTTGTACCGTAAATTTTGTCACGAAGGTGCTGGCGGCAATTTTGGTATATCCAATAATATTGGTTTGGTGGCTATCAGATATGCCGAGATATTACTGAATTACGCAGAAGCTCTTAACGAATTTAGCGGCCCCAGCACAGAAGTGTACCAGGCTGTTGAGCAAATCAGGGAAAGGGCTGGTTTAGTACCATTTCAATTGCCATTGCAGTTAACCAAAGAGCAAATGAGAGAAATAATCCGCAATGAGAGAAGGGTAGAGTTAACCTATGAAGAAGCGATTAGATTCTTTGATATCAAAAGATGGAAGCTGGCAGAAACTTTAATAAATGGTCCGGCAAACGGGATGCGTTGGACACGTAGCGGATCAACCGTAACCGGAGCTCGCTTTTCGTTTGAAACAAGGAGATTTACCAATCCTCAAATGTATTATTTCCCTATTCCACAATCAGAAATTAACAAGAGTGCAGTGCTGATTCAAAATCCTGGATGGTGAGAGAGTCTTAAGTCCGAAGTTATGGGTCTGGAGTCGATCAGGTGGTCATTGCAAGGTAGAAGCAATCTTGATGCGATTGCTTCTACCTCCGCTTAGCTTGCCTTGCAATGACAATTTCGAAGAGCCAATTGATCAATTACCAACCACCAATTAACCAATGACTAGTGAACCAATGAACAATAGCAATCAGTTAACCGTTACGAAATTAACCGATTAACCAATACGCAATGAACCGAATAACAAAAATCAGAACACTTGAACCCATTATGTTTTATTCTGGGAAGCAAGATGAACTGCAGATTTTTTTAAACGAAACCGAATATGGTGAACTGATTATTAAGTCGTTGTCTAACGATCAGATTCAGGTTAAAGCGGTGCTGCTCGATGAAACAGGCGAAAAACTCAACTGGAAACAGGATTACAAAGGGCTTAGGGTATCAGTGCCAGAAACATTGGTAACCAGCAAGAAGGCTACGGGGAGGGTGGTAAAGGTCACTTTTTAACAAAAATGACAATGATGAAATAAAAATCAATTAATCAAATAACCTCAAACCATTAAACATGAAAAACAAAAAACAACTTTGCTTTGCGCTGCTTTTGATGATTTCAAGCGGCCTTTTAATGACTGCCTGTAAAAAAGCACCCGTTTCAGAACCAGAAACGTTTAGCGCAAAACCAACTACATTGGCACTAACCTCGGAAACCACTCCGCCGAGTTTTGTTACCAATACCAAAAACCTCAATATTGTAATGTTTGTGCCAACCGATAACCCGGCACTTTCTGATTACAAGACCCGCTTAACCTCTTTATTGGTTCATTTTCAGGGCTGGTTCCATACCGAAATGTTAAGGTATGGCTATGATAAATACATGGGTCTACCCAAAATCGATTCAACCGGATTGGTGCGTTTTATCGAAATACCAGCTCAGTTCGGACAGTCGGCTTATCCTTACGATGCCAGTATTTCGGCAACTAAAATCCTGAATGAGATTGCTGCTTACAAAGCTACACATGCTTCAGAATTCTCCAATTCGAGTCACACCCTGATTTTATTGCCGCAGCGTACAGATGGTAGTTTCGATCAGCCCTTTTATGGTTACGGTAAAAATTGTTTTGCTACTGATAATTCAAACATGGCGGTCGATAAAATCCCTAATGCAACATCAAATTTACTTGGCGGTATGTTGCACGAACTTGGGCATGGCTTAAATTTACCTCACGATCATGCCAAATATGCTTCAGAACAACCAATCTTAGGTACTTCTTTAATGGGATCAGGAAATGTAACTTTCAGTAAAGGTCAGCCAACATTCTTGACTGAGGTTGATGCTGCCATTTTAAACCGTAACGAAGTGTTCCAGAATCCTTTGCCTACAGAAATACCTTACGAAGCAGCCACCACCACTATTAATGCACAGTTTGCCTATAATGCAACAACACAAGCCTTCGATGTTACAGGTTCATTTACAAGTAATAAAGAGGTAAATGATATCCTAATTTACATGGACCCGGATTTGGGTGGTAGCGATGCTGATTATAATGCAGTGGCATGGAGATCGAACCCGGGTACTGGAAATACAATTTCGGCGACCATTCCTTTTAGCGAGCTTTATTATAAAAACAATGAAGCGTACAACATAAGGGTGAAATTGCTATTGAAAAATGGCGGTAATGTGAGCAAAACCTATTCGTTTTCATTTTTAAATGGTGTGCCACAGGTTGGAGCAAATGGTTCTGCTAAATTTCATCAGAATGCGAGTTATGGTGGCTATGGGGTATCATTACCTGTTGGCCAGTATACTACAGCCGATTTAATTAGCCGGGGCATTAGTAATAATGATGTATCATCTGTTAATTTAGGATTAGGTGTTAAAGTAATTATGTACGATGGAGATAATTTTACCGGAAGTAGTATCGAATTAACCTCATCAAGCACTTATGTTTCTACCTTTAATGATAAAGCATCGTCGATAAAAGTAATTGCAGTTAATTAATGAATAATAGATTTTTAAAACAGACTGACCTGAAGACGCTCAAACTAAAATATCAAAAATGAGAAAAACACTTTTTTTAAGTCTGTTATTTGCACTGTTTGCCCAGTTATTGGTTGGGCAAACAGTGCAAAATAATGCATTGAAACAGTTTAAGGAGGGGAAATTCGGCATGTTTTTACACTGGGGACTGTATGCCCAAACGGCAGGCGACTGGAAAGGCCATAAAGTTAAAGGTGGCGAGCATTTTATGCTTTACGAACGCATTCCGGTAAAGGAGTATGGAGCCATTGCCGATCAATTTAATCCCGTAAAATTCGATGCAGATGCCTGGGTTAAGCAAGCCAGTGAAACAGGGATGAAGTATATTGTTTTTACTGCGAAGCATCATGATGGTTTTGCCATGTACAATTCAGCCAGCAGCGACTATAATATTGTAAAACGAAGCCCCTTTAAGCGCGATCCGATAGCAGAACTGGCAAAAGCCTGCAAAAAATACAAAATCCAACTTTGTCTTTATTATTCCTTAGGGAGAGATTGGCAAGATCCGGATGTGCCAACCAACTGGCCTGTAAAAGCTGGGAGAAGCAACACTTGGGATTATCCTAATGAAGATGAAAAAGTTTTTAACCGCTATTTCGAAAGAAAGGTTAAGCCGCAGATCACCGAACTTTTAAGTAACTATGGTCCAATTGGTGCACTGTGGTTCGATACGCCCGAACTTATTAGTAAAACAGTGAGTGCAGAACTTAAAGCGTTAGTTAATAAATTGCAGCCAAACTGCTTGGTTAACAATAGAATTGGAAATGGTTATGGCGATTTTTCAATTTCAGAACAGTCTTTGTTGCCATCATCAAAAAAAGTATGGGAATCTTGTTTAACCATTGGCCAAAACTGGGGCTACAACAAATACGATAGTCTTTGGAAATCGCCAGAAATGCTGGTGCGTCACTTGGTAGAAGTAACGGCTAACGGTGGCAATCTGCTGTTAAATGTTGGCCCTAAAGGCGATGGTACATTTCCGGAGTGGGCAACTGCCCGATTAAAAACGATAGGTAAATGGATGGATATTAATCATGAGGCCATTTATGCTAGCCATCCATGGTTGGTTATGAAAGAAAATAATGGAGAAAAGACCGACAATATTTCCATTGAACAAAGTAAAAACGCCATTAAAGATGCCATTTTTGATGGTACACCAAAATCTTTAACACCAGATATTTACTATACCGCAAATGATAATACTGTATATGCTTTTTTAAGAAGCTGGCAAAAGTCAGATGTACTGTTAAAGAAGATAAATAAAAGCACCCTGTCTGTTAAAAATATTGAACTTCTGGGAAACAGTAAGAAAATAAAATGGGTAATAAACAACGAGGGGCTTAGTCTTGATTTGCCCGGTGATTATAACAGCGGAACTCAAATTCCTGTTTATGTATTAAAAATAACAACCAATTAATGAGGTTACTACATATATTATTTATATTAATTGTTTATTCAACTGCATTTGCACAGCAACCGGGAATTATTCCTATGCCGATGCAATTTGTAAAAGGAAGTGGCTACTTTACCCTGAACAATTACAGTAGTATTGGTTACAATAGCGAACAGTTAAAAACAATTGCCTATTATTTTCAGAACGAATTATTAAGTCAAAAGGGAATTACCGTGCAGCAAAAAGCAAAATCGGCAAGTATTGTGCTGGTACTAAAAGCAGGAAAGAAACGTGCAGATTCGTGCGCTTATCAGATCAGTATCAAACCTGGCCAGATTATCGTTTCCGGTACACATGCCAATGGAATTTTTTATGGGGTGGTTTCGCTGTTGCAACTGGCATTAACCAATAACAACAACCAACTTCCTGCTGCTGAAATAAGTGATGCACCGGTTTATGGCTGGCGTGGCTTTATGCTCGATGAATCCCGTCATTTTTTTGGCAAACAAAAAGTAAAGTCCATTTTAAACTGGATGGCCTTTTATAAACTGAATACCTTTCACTGGCATTTAACCGATGAACCTGCCTGGCGCTTAGAGATTAAGAAGTATCCTAATTTGGCACTTATTGGTGGTATTGGAGATTATCTAAACCCCAATTCGCCATCACAGTTTTATACACAAGCCGATATTAGGGAAATTGTGGCCTACGCTGCCGAGCGCTACATTAAGGTTATACCAGAAATTGATATGCCTGGGCATGCTACTGCGGCCAATAAAGCCTATCCAGAATACTCAGGCGGCGGTTCAATAGGGCATCCGGAGTTTACCTTTAATCCTGGTCTGGAAAAAACCTACGGTTATTTAACCGATATTTTAAAAGAAACCAATGTGCTTTTCCCTGCCGGGTTAATCCATTTAGGAGGAGATGAGGTGAGTTACGGAAACGAAAAATGGAAAAGCAATCCAGATATTTTAAAACTACGCGAGCGCGAAAAGCTTAAGGATGACGCTGCGGTAGAACACTATTTTATGAAACGTATGGCCGATTCGCTCTACCAATTAAACGCCAGGGCTATTTTTTGGGATGAAATGGCCGAAGCCGATCTGCCGAAAGAGAAAACGATTATGTTTTGGTGGCGCCATGAAAAACCTGCTCAGCTCCGTACTGCTTTAAGTAAAGGTTACCCAACGGTTTTGTGCCCGCGTTTGCCAATGTATTTTGATTTTGTTCAGGATAGTACCCATCAATACGGTAGAAAGTGGAACAAACTGTATAGCCCCATTGAACAGGTATACCAGTTCGACGCTCAGTCTTTTGCCGGGAGTGATAAAGAAAAACAACTTATTTTAGGTATACAGGCTAATCTTTGGACAGAAACAGTAGACAACGACAACCGCTTAGATTATTTACTTTTTCCGCGGATTGCTGCCCTGGCAGAAGCTGCATGGACGCCGCAAAACCAGAAAGATTTTAAAACCTTCAGTAATATTTTAAGCCAACATCTGGCGCTTTATGGTAAAGCAGGACTTTATTATTATAATCCCTCAAAACCCTTACAAAATCCAGAAATACCAGTTAAGAGAAAGAAACCATTAAATTATAAGGATTAATAAGAACACGAATAAAATTTGAATATGAAGAATATATTAAAGTTTGTCTTGGTTACTGTTGCTTCGATCGTTGCAATAAACCCGGCAAATGCACAATGGACTGGGCCAAAGAGCAAGCCTACAAAAGAAGTTGAAGTTAAATACGGACCCCTAACACCACCACACCGTACCGATGCCGACATGGAAGCCTTTCGCAGTTATGGTTTAGGACAGTTTATCCATTGGGGAATTTATTCTATCGCGGGTAACGAATGGAATGGGATAAGTGCAAGGGGAGGTGCAGCAGCATCAGAATGGATCCGTTCCTGGAGTGGGCCTACAGCACCAAAAGATTGGACTAAAACTTACGATAACCTGTATAAACAGTTTAACCCCAAAAACTTCGATGCCAAACGCTGGGCTAAACAAGCTAAGGATATGGGCGCAAAGTATGTGATTTTTACCACCAAACATCATGATGGCTTTGCACTTTGGCCAACCAAATATTCCGATTATAATGTTTCTGCATCGCCATATAAAAAAGATATTGTGAAGCAGATTGTAGATGCCTATACCGCCGAAGGTATTGATGTATATCTCTATTTCTCTATTTTAGAATGGAATAATCCAAATTATATGGGTAAAGCCCCTAAAACTGACGAAGAGAAAGAAAAATTTAGTAAGTTTTTAACTTATACCCGAAACCAGCTTTTAGAGCAACTGGATAACTATCCGAAAATTAAAGGTTTCTGGTTTGATGGAACCTGGGATGCCTCGTGGAAAAGTGCCTACGAATTTACCTACAATTTAGAAAAAGAACTCCGCGAAAAACATCCTGGCTTAATTATCGGCTCGCGTTTCCGTAACGATGAACACGGTTCAAGACACTTCGATTCGAATGGCAATATTTTAGGCGATTACGAGCAGGGCTGGGAGCGTAAGTTACCTGCAGAGTTTGAGTGGTTGAACGGTAACGATTGGGACGCAGTAATGACTATCCCGCCAAACGGTTGGGGATATATGAAAGATTGGTCGGGGATTTATACCAAAACTACCGACGATTTATTGGATATGCTGATGCGTTCGGTATCGATGAACGGCAATTTTGTACTAAACTTTGGCCCCGATGGCAATGGAAATATGCATCCCGAAGAGGATAAAATTGCAAAGGAAATCGGCGAGTGGATAAAAATAAATGCCGAGGCAGTATATGGGGTACGCCATGCTGCATTAACCCCTTCTAAATTAGGCTACTTTACTCAAAAAGACGATAACCTTTATTTAACTGTTTTTAATCAACCCGTAAATGGTATTGTGCGCATTGCGGTGCCTAAAAATGCCAAACTAGTTCCAGGTACAGCTGCGCTTTTAGTAAACAGCAAGAATTTAGGCTTAAAACAAGCAGACATTGGTTTAGATCTGGATAAGAATACCTATTACGATGTAGTACTGCCAAAAGATTTTAGACCCAACAAAGCATTTGTAATTAAAATGAAGCTGGTGGTGCCTAAAGCAAAAGCAGCAAAGTTAATGGATGCTAAAATGTAGTTAGAGTGCCCCGTTATTTCTGTAAATTTTTTAATTCAGAAGATTTAAAATAAACCGTGCGGCTGTAAACTATCAAACCAGGTTTTGTAATAAATGGAAACAATAGCTGAGAGAGTATAAACTGGGTTTTGATTGAGAGATTTAAATGTAAACGATATGGTAATTAATAGGTTGATTAGTGCCCGAATTTTACCGTCTATACTAAGCGTACGTTAGACTGGTTATCTGATGTCACGCCTTGTAAATACATTTATTTGGTTAGTTAATGATTGCGTAGCGATGGATGTTTCTACGCAATCTTAATCCTAACTCATGGCTATCCATATTATAATTTACCAAACCAATTAAGTCTTAAGCTTGATATCTTAATATAAATCATAGGTGCGGTAATATAAATCACAAGTGCAATAATATAAATCATGGGCGCAATAATATAAGTCGCGGGTGCGGTAATATAAGTCGCGAGTGCAATAATATAAATCATGGACGTAATAATATAAGTCGCGGGTGCAGCAATATAAATCATGGTCGCAATAATATAAATCACGGGTATGATAATATAAATCGCAGGTGCGGTAATATAAATCGCGCTATTGGCCAGATACATTTAATATTGAATTAAAACTGTACTGTAACTTTAACAATTTCATAACGCTAGCTAACTATCTTACTAATAACATCGGTTCATCTTTGTTAAAAGGCCCTAATCAAATAATAGGATAATTTAAGCACAATGATATGAGACTGATTTCTTGCGTAGCGCTATTAATGGTTATACCTGCAATTGGACTTTTAACCAAAGCGAACAAATTTACTGATGATAAAAATCCTGAAACCCCAGTGCATGAGCACATTGTGAATGATTCAGCTTCTTTAAAATTATTTAGTCATATTGATACGGCTGCTAAATTTGAGGGTGTACCCGTTGTATTTGCAATTGATTATCGGTTGAATTTTTTTAAGCCTGTATACCTCAACTCAGCCCCCTTATTTACAATTAATAAAATAAAGTAACGCGCTGCGCTCAGAAAATATAAACAGGAGATCGTTATCATAAGTCGACTTGGCTCATTAGTTCTCTTGTTCATTAGTCGCTTTCATTCCCGAAAAGGTGGCAGATCATGTGGTGTCAGATATTTCTATCTGACACTTCGTTTGATTCTTTATTCCAATTCCAAAACGGTTCTCTCTGCCAGATGGTAACATCTGGCAGCACGTTCAAGGACTCCAAACTCAAGACTCCAAATTATTTACCTTCCCACCAGGCCAAAGGAAACTTAATCTCATCAACAGAGCTTGCAATCATATCAGGTTTAAAAGCATAATGCCCTAAAGTATCTTTGCTTGAGATGCCCGAAAGTACCAGAATGGTTTTATATCCCATTTGAACACCTCCCTGTATATCCGTTTCCATTGTATCGCCAATAACCGTAGTTTCACTGGTTTCTAATCCCAGAAATTTACGTGCTGAGCGCATCATCACCGGACTTGGCTTGCCTGTAACAAATGCTTTTCTGCCAGTTGCTTCTTCAATCATAGCAGTAGTTGCGGCAATACCTAAATTATTCCAACCTGGTTTCTTTGGCGATGGATCTCTATTGGTGGTGATAAATTTAGCTCCAGCAAGAATCATATCAACCGCACGCTGCACCATTTCGAGCGTAAAGTTTCTACCTTCTCCAAGTACCACAAATTCTGGATCGGTGTTTACCAAAGTAATACCATGGTCGTGCAAACTGCTTAATAAACCACCTTCTCCCAATACATAAGCAGTACCATTCGGGCTTTGATCGGAAAGGAATTTACCTGTGGCCATCGCACTGGTGTATACATGGCTTTCTTCTACCTTTATACCTAATCCTTTAAGTTTACGTACTACCTCTAAGGCAGTTCTCTGACTATTATTAGTCATAAACGCAAAAGGAATATCTTCATCTATTAAGTTTTTAATGAATTTATCAGCACCAAATATCAATTCTTCCCCGCTATAAATCACCCCATCCATATCTATTAATAATCCTTGTTTCATGTTTTGTAGATTTAATCTGTTTATGTGCAAACTTAATATTTTCTTGTTCAATCAGTGTTAAGATAAAGTCTTTAGGTAGTCAGTTTTTAACCCAAACTTATCCTGTCGATATTAAATGGTATTTATTTCCTGTTCATTTATTTAATAAAAAATTAATGTTCGAATTGTAGCATATCCTCAATTTGTACCGTATTCATAGAAAATCAAATTATGAGAAACGCTTTTAAAGTAACCACCGCCTTTTTAATTGTGTTAACCATCCTGAGTGCTTGCAAAAAGAAAACGGATAACCCAATGGATTTTACCATTGACGCACAAAATCTAACCCCTTGTACAGAAGGAAGCTGTCTGTTTGAGTATGTTAATAATGCAGCAATGCCCGATCGGCAGATTACACTTAGCACCGGGCAATACCGGGTTTTTTGGGCTACTAAGAGTAATAGCTTCAGCACCACGCGGATATATATGGAAGCACCAATGAAGGGTGATAAATTTTTATTAACGGATGCTGATATTCTGGCTGGAAAGGTAAAACATCTGTTTTCTTGCGCTTCATGCGATTATTTCAACTTAACTCCAATTGCAGGTACGGTTAAGGGAATTAAAGTGGCTAATGCGAATAACTCATCCGAAAAATGGTTATTGGATGCACACATTGTTGTGGCAGCTGAAAAATCTAAAATACCTGTAGATACCATCCACATTAAACAATATTTTAATTTAGCAGTGAAATAAGATGAGGTGTTTATGTATTAATTAAATGTACATAGGCGCCATTTTTCGCCAATAATGGGGGCGGTGTGCATTGCTCTCCCAGGTATGAAACTGATTGGGGATTCCTTTCTCCCATAACAGGCTGCTTAGGTGCTGGTTTCCACTTAAAAATGGATCTGTTTCGCCTACGGCAAGAATAATTTCCATGTTTCTAACTGCTGATAACAATCGATCGTCGTTTAGGTTAGCAATATACTGCGCTGGCATATTAAAATAAACCCTTTCATCGTGAAACCCGTTCAGCAGGTCTCTAAAATCGCCTATATTGTCTGTAAGGTCATATCTTCCGCTTATACCAACCGCTTTTTTAAATAACCAGGGATATCTCATGGCGAGGTTTATAGCGTGGTAGGCGCCCATGCTACAGCCAGCAGTTTCTACATAATCACCATCATTTTTCTGATAGATAAGCGATAATACTTCTTCAAGGAGATATTTTTCATACTGTAAATGCCGGTCTATCCTTACCGATGGAAATACCTCATCGTTATAAAAGCTCTCTCCGTCTATACTATCTACACAAAAAATTTGGAGTTCTCCATTTTCAATTTGTGTACTTAAAGAAGCTATAATTCCCCAATTTTCGTAATCGTAAAACCTGGCCATGCGGGTAGGAAAAAAAATGACTGCTCTTCCGGCATGACCGAAAATGAGTAGCTCCATATCCCGTTGAAGATTATGACTGAACCATTTATGATATTCCCTGTTCATTGGCATCAATTCTTTTGTGGAAAATTAAGGCATGTATGTTATCAGGATATTAATTGCGCGTAATGATTAACCTAATTTCTCTTTAACAGTAGTTGCCCACAAACGATAACCTTCTTCGCTCAGATGCAATCCATCGTGATCGTAAAGTTCAGGGTTTGGGTTACCTTCTTTATTGAGCATTTTTTTAAATACATCAATAAATTTCCAATTGCTATTGAGTTTAATAATTTCGCTTTCGATGAGATTATTGGTGTATCTAAACTGATCGGCCATTTGCCAGCGGGTTAGACTGGGTTTTAGCGATATAAAATAACAGGGCAATATGCCAAACCGCTGGTTAACTTTAACCATTAACTGCTGGAAAAAGATAAATATTTCCTCAGGGTTTCTACCATCACCAAGGTCGTTATCGCCTGCATATACCACAAGCGCCTTTGGTTTGTAGTCTATCATAATCCGCTCAAAAAACCATACACATGCTGCCAATGTAGAGCCGCCAAAGCCTAAATTGGTTACTTTCATGTAATCAAAATCATCTTCTAGGCTATTCCACAACCGGATAGATGAACTGCCATAGAAAATAACCCCCGGATGCTCCCGATCTAAGCGATGCGCCCTTTCCAATTGTTTAACTTCTTCTTCGTACCAGTACATATGGTTAAAGATAAAAAGATCTGCCTCTTGAAGAAATGTATTGTATGTTAAGTTTATGTTATTAGGTGTTGGTTTATTGGTTCATTCGTCATTAGTATATTGGTTATTTGTTCATGCGTATTGCTCATTTTACAGGAACTAAAACTTAATGCCCTAAACTTCTTAATGATCAAAGAAAGCAAGGTCGAGGTTGTATACCATTAAGGCAATAAGAACATTAAGGTTGAATTTGTATGATCTTAATATCCTAAACTTCTTAATGATGAACTAAATAGGATTAACGGTTTTACCATTAAGGAATTAAGAACATTAAGTTTGAATTATCTGCCTTATTAATAGCCACTAAATTGTTTCGGGTCGCCCCATTCTCTTTAAGATACGGTAATGGGAGCGAAGTGCTGATAAGAAGGTACTGTTTTCATGATAAGGCAATCCAAATTCCAGAGCAGTTTGTTTCACAATAATGGAGATTCGACCATAATGTACATGGCATATTTTAGGGAAAAGGTGGTGTTCTATCTGTCGGTTTAACCCACCAAGAAAGAAAGCAGAAATTGGCGATTGGGTTGCGAAATTAGCTGTAGTACGCATTTGGTGTTCAGCCCAGGCCTCTTCCATATTGCCTTCTGCATTGGTTGTTGGAAAAGTGGTTCCTTCTACTACATGAGCAAGTTGGAAAACCAGTCCCATGGTTAAGCCCTGAGCCATGTGTAATACTACAAAACCGATTGCAATCTGCCACCAGGCAAGCGGCATAATCAGTATCGGTAAACCAATAAAAATAAAGTAATAAAGAAACTTATAGAAAAAGAGGTTAAAGTATTCGATCTTCGGATGTTTGTTCTGGCAGGCACCTACACTTTTTTGAAAAAACTTTTTATAATCTTTACGAAATACCCAGGAAAGCGAAGCCAGACTATATAAAGGAAAGGCATACCATTGCTGGAAACGTTGATGGGGTTTTAATTCATCTTCTGTACAGATGCGTATAAGTCCTGGTGCTACTTCGATATCTTCGTCATGGCCAGGTATATTGGTATAGGTATGGTGTACCACATTGTGGGTAATGTTCCACACATACGGATTGGCACCAACCATATTAAAAAGAAAACTAAAAAATGAATTGGTGCGTTTAGAACTCGAAAACGAACCGTGAATGGCATCATGGCAGATATTGAAACCGATGAATGCACATACTGCACCAAGCAGAATAGTTAAACTTAAGAGAATACCTATATGAAAAGAAGAGAGTAATATAGTTAAATAAAGTGCCAAAAATAAGATGAGGAAAAGAAAGGCTTTAAACCACATCAGCACGTTGGCATTGATACTTCTATTGTTTTCTTTAAAGTCGTTGTTTACCCTGCGGCGAACTTCCGAGTAAAATGTATTCCCTGCTAAACATGGGAATTTTGCTTTTGATTTCATGATCTTGTGCGCTAATCTACCCCATGTACGAGGTCGATAACTCCAAGTTCATTAAGCTTTATGTATAGCCCGGCTAATTAGCCCAGCTTAGTTATAAACGTAAACAACTGTGTTTTAGTTTTCGACGAAGATAATAAATTAACCGTTGATGCACCTGGCAATCATATCAAATAATTACGAATTTCTTAATAAGAGCGTAAATTAATTTACTTTCAATGGCTGTATAAAACAAATTAATAATGAGATGAAAGCAAAAAGTAAGGATAAAATATTGGTCACTAATATTTTAGCTCCAGATTATATTCAATTGGAGAATTCAATTTAATTATGACAAAGACTACTCGCTGTAGTTCCTCTTATTAGCAGCATAAATATGGTACCAAATGTAAAAAATCCATATTAATACCACTGTGCTATAAACCAATTCGGGTTCAAAAGAATCCCTTGTAGTTAATAGTGCAATGGAGGAGATCAGAGCAGTCAGGAAGAAATAAAGAATATTTTTCATAACATACTGATTTAATGAATGTTGGATTTAGTAAATATAATAAAATATCTCCTTTGGAGCAAATGTTTGATGAAATAATTTACCTGATTCTGATGAACGCGGTTTTTTATCTTATTTATAAGGTGGTTTTTCTTCATTTAATTTGTGTTTTACTTGTTGTTATACATAATTACAGCGGTTTGAAGCTTATTTAATTGCTTAAAGTAATTAGTTTGGATTGTTGCTTTAATTAATGCGGGATCTTTATCAGGATAACGTCTGTGAAGTTGTTTTACTTTAAAATGAAGTAAATAAGTTTAGAGGCCAGTAAGTAAAAGTGCCAAATGGTTAAGAATTAACTTGAAATGCACAAAATTGTGGCACAAGAGAATTTATATTTTTTTGTAAGTTTACGCGGCACAACCACCAAGAAACCAATAACACACACAAATGATTAAATTTTCTTTAAGCTTAATTTCTTTTACACTAGTTTTTTTTGGATTAAAAAACTTCTTTAGCGAACCAAAAATACAACGCGTATCACCACCCGAATTAACAATAACCAATTTCGCAGGACCTGATGTTACACCCAGCCCAGCCTGTTTAGCCGTAGCACCAACCGGAGAAGTATATGTTGGCGTTGATATGATCGGCTCTTTGGGTAAAGATCCTGGTAAAGGCCATATTCTTAAATTGATAGATAAGGATAACGATGGTAAAATGGACGAACATGTAGATTTTGCCGAGGTGGATAATCCACGCGGTATTATTGTTCAAGGCAGCCAGGTATATGTATTACATACCACTTTTTCTAAAGAAACAAAACAGGCTACTGGCATGAATTTAGTTGTTTTCGAAGATAAAGATGGCGATGGAAAAGCCGATGGACCCGAAAAGCCGCTTATAGAGCATATCAGTAACGCCAAATATATCCGCGAACGTGGTACCGACCATGCTACTAATGGTATTAGAATGGGTATTGATGGATGGATTTACATTTCTGTTGGAGATTTTGGATTTCATGATGCGGTAGATCGTTCAGGCAGAAAACTAACCATGTTAGGTGGCGGAATTATGCGTGTTCGCCCTGATGGAACTGAAATGGAAGTATATACACATGGTACACGTAATGTTTATGATTTAGCTATCGATCCTTACATGAACGTTTTTACCCGAGAAAATACCAACGATGGCGGTGGATGGAATGTCCGTTTCTCGCACCACATACAATCTGGAGAATACGGTTACCCTGTGTTATTCCAGAATTTTACTGATGAAATTATTCCTGCACTTGCAGATTTAGGTGGAGGATCGGGTACCGGAGCATTATTTATGGATGAACCAAACTGGCCGGAACAATATAACCATGTACCAATGATGGCAGATTGGGGCAGAAGCATGTTATATATTCATAGAGTAACCGCCGATGGGCCGACTTTTACACAGAAAGATGAAGAATTTATTAAACTCCCTCAGATTACCGATCTTGATGTAGATGGTTCAGGAAGGCTCTATTTGTCGGCTTGGGACGGTGCAGGTTACTCTGGAAGTCCTAATAAAGGCTATGTTGTTCGTGCAGTGCCAAACAACTGGACATACAAAGCTTTTCCTGATGTTAAAAAAGCTTCAATTAAAAAATTAACCGAGTTACTTAAATCGAATAGTGCAGTAGGCCGTTTAACTGCTTCGCAAGAATTGGTTTTGCGTAATAATAAACAAGCTATTGCATCGGCTTTAAAAGTGGCTTCCGATCAAGGTTTGGCGCTTGATGTTCGTATAGCTGGTATGTATACCTATGCACAGCTAACCAAAGAAAATGGTATCGCAACTTTAGTTGAATTTACCAAAGATAATGCAATTAAGGAATTTGCCTTGAAAGCACTTGCTGATCGTAAAGCGAATATAGACAAAGTACCAGTTGAACCATTTTTAGAAGGCTTAAAAGATCCTTCTCTTCGCGTTCAGGCTGCTTCGATAATAGGTTTAAACCGTTTGGGCAGGGCAGAGGTTGCCAATGTGCTTTTACAAACCAAGGTACCTGCTTCATTTACTGCACCTGCCAAAGGTACTGAAGGACCTCATGCAACGCCAAATTCAGCCATTATTTTGCCTCACTTAGCTGTTAGGGCCTTAGTTGATCTTCAGGCTGTAGATGCTTTGCTTGCTGCAGTTAAAACTGAAAATTCTACCCTTGCACTTTGGGCCTTACGTTATATACATACCGAAAAAGCGGTTAACGGATTGATCGAAAACTATAAACAATCGACAGATGAAAAATTAAAACAGCAGATATTGGTTACTTTAGGCCGTTTGTATAAAAAAGAAATTGCTTATGATGCTTCTTGGTGGTGGGGTACACGTCCCGATTCACACGGACCATATTTTAAAGCCGTTTCGTGGGAAGGTTCTCCTATTATCGAGAAATTTTTGAAAGAAGAAGCTATAAAAGCAGGAGCGAAGGGAAAACAATTTTACGTTGATTTAAATGCACGCCAAAGGATGGACATTCCTGAATTTGCTGAAGAAGAAAAAGTAGCTGCTGCCGAAGAGCCAAAAATTGATTTGGATAAAATCAAAAACAAAAAAGGTCAGGTAGGTAAATCATCTATCGAAGATGTATTGCTGGCCATCAATAAATTACAGGGTGATCCATTAAAAGGAAAAAATATTTTCAATAATCAAGGTTGTATTGCCTGCCATAGTTTAAGTAAAAGCGAGAAAATGAAAGGTCCTTTTATGGGACAGATCGGCTCTATCATGAACCGTGAGCAGATTGCAGAATCGATATTAAAACCTAATGCTTCAATTTCTCAGGGATTTGCTTCGGTAATGATTACCGCCAAAGGCGACCGTACCTACATGGGCTTTATTACAGAGGAAACTGCTGCCAAAGTGGTGGTTCGTAATATTGCAGGAGAAGTTTTCACCATTAAAGCGGGCGATATCCTATCGAGAAAAGAAATGGAAACTTCGATGATGCCAGAAGGTTTGGCCAATTCATTATCATATGAAGAACTGGCTTCGTTAGTTTCTTTCTTATCTGAACAAAAGAAATAGTCCCTTGTAGTTAAATTTGATAAGTATGAAATAACCCCATGAAGAAAAATCAGCTTATCACAATTATATGTACCATCATAACTTTGTTTTGCTCTACGATAGCGGTAGGGCAAAACAAGGAAGTTGATTCAACTTTTAAGATGGCGTCGCATCCAAGGTTATTGATAAACCATGAGCTTGAAGAACAGATCTTAGAAAATGTAAACCGCGATGAGAAGTTTAAACAAATCCACCAAGCCATATTATCAGAAGCAGATTACGTTTTAAATAAACCCGTATTAGAGCGGGTGATGATCGGAAAACGTTTGCTTGCTGTATCCAGAGAAGCACTTAAACGGATTTATTACCTCTCTTATGCTTTTAGGCTAAACCATGATAAAAAGTATTTAGCCAGAGCAGAAAAAGAACTGCTCGCAGTTTCTGGTTTTAAAGATTGGAACCCAAGCCATTTTCTTGATGTGGGTGAAATGACAATGGCTTTATCAATAGGTTACGATTGGTTATATCAGGATTTACCCCAATCAACCAGAAGCATAGTTGCTCTTGCCATTCTCGAAAAGGGAATACAGCCTTCAACAGATAAAAGGTATAATAACTGGTTAAATATTACCAATAACTGGAATCAGGTATGCAATGCAGGCATCTCGTTTGGTGCAATAGCTACTTTCGAAGAACATCCGGCATTATCAGCTAAACTTATTAACCGGGCAATTAAAAGTGTAACCCTACCCATGCAACAATATGCTCCTGATGGTGCTTATCCAGAAGGTTATGGATATTGGGAATATGGCACTTCTTTTAATGTGATGTTTATCAGTGCTTTGGAAGGTATTTTTCATCAGGATTTTAATTTAAGCGCTCAGCCAGGTTTCCTTAAAACAGCTGATTATCTGGCTAATATGACAGCTCCTTCAGGAAAACCTTTTAATTATTCGGATAGCAGGGCGGTGGCTGAATTTAATCCCGCACTTTTTTGGTTTGCATCGAAACTGAACGATCCTGCTTTACTTTGGGTAACTAGAAAACAGCTCGATGAGCAAATGCCGCTACAGAATAGATTACTGCCATCGGCAATGTTGTGGGGTGCAAAACTATCGCTTAATAACATTAAGCCTAAAACTACACAGTTTTGGATAGGAAATGGTCCTAATCCGGTTGCTTTGATGCGAAGTTCGTGGACGGATCCGCTGGCTACTTTTGTGGGTTTTAAAGGTGGTTCACCCGCTGTTAGTCATGGCCATATGGATGTGGGCTCTTTCGTCATGGAATCGCAGGGGGTACGTTGGGCCATGGATTTTGGGATGCAGGATTACGAATCGCTCGAATCGAAGGGCATTAATCTTTGGGACAGTAAACAAAATGCAGCGCGCTGGAAAATATTCCGCTATAATAATCTCGCACACAATACCCTTTCAATTGATAGTACTTTTCAGAATGTTAGGGGCAATGCTGCTTTCATCAGTAGCGCTGATAATGGCCTGTTTATGAATGCTGTTGCCGATCTGAGTAGCTTATATGCCGATAAACTAAAAAAATCAATTAGAGGGGTGGCTTTGATCGATAAAAAAACAGTAATGATCCGTGATGAAATAACCGTAGGAAACACCGATGTAACCCTTCGGTGGTCGATGCTTACACCTGCTACGGTACATATCATTGATAAGCATACCATCGAATTAAGTTATAAAAACAAAATATGTTATCTCTTTGTAGATACCAAAAGCTATGTTAAAATAAAAACCTGGTCAACAGATCCGGTTACAGATTATGACGCCAAAAATCCAGGAACTTCGATTGTAGGATTCGAAGTAAGGCTTAAAGCTAACAGCGAACAAGCCATATCGGTATTTTTAGCTGCCCAGAATCCATTACCCAAAAGCTTTTCTGCTAAACCGATAGCCAGTTGGCCTAAAAAATAAATAGGCCTTGTAGTTGATGTATTTTCAGCTTTACTTCTAAGGCTTGATTTTACTTATAATTCTTTCTGAAAGCTATACTGATGAATTTTATTGTTATTGTCGAGCAATTTTTATCATAAAATTGCGCCAGTTGTTTTGGTTTAAAAAAACAAAACTTACATTTAGCGATTAAATCTATATACCTAGTCGATGAGCAGATCGGGCAGGTATGACCACCAGTTATGGAAGACCATTTTTTTGAACAAATTATTAAAAACCCTCTTGAACAACCAAATATTCCACCCAATGAAGTGATATCCCTTTGGGCAGAAAAGCTAATTCAAGTGCTTTTTCCAGAAAATTCTCCTAAAGTATTTTCTACAATTATAGATGTAAAGGAATATGTTGCTGTTTTGGAGCTTGAACTTTATGATATCATATCGGCCAGTTGTAAGCTTAAAAATAGCGAATGTAAAAATGCAGCTGGTCAGTTTTTTGAAGAACTGCCAGAGCTTTACCGTGTATTGAACACCGATATAGTAGCCATTTATGAAGGCGATCCAGCTGCACAAAGCAGGTTTGAGGTCATTAGAACTTATCCCGGTTTTTATGCCATCTGTTTCTACAGAATTGCCCATATGCTTTATAATTTCGGTATACCGCTGGTTCCGAGAATTCTTACTGAATATGCCCATTCTAAAACAGGAATCGATATCCATCCGGCAGCCAGTATTGGCGAATACTTCCATATCGATCATGGAACTGGGATTGTTGTTGGCGAAACCAGTACAATAGGTCGTTATGTGAAACTTTATCAAGGGGTAACACTTGGCGCTTTGAGTGTTAAAAAAACATTAGCAGGCAGCAAACGTCACCCAACAGTAGAAGATAGGGTAGTAATATACTCTGGAGCAACCATATTGGGCGGCGAAACCATTATTGGGCATGATAGTATCATCGGGGGAAACGTTTGGCTTACTGAAAGTATCCCAGCTTTTTCTACGGCTTATCATTCTCCAATAATTACCATTAGAAACCATAAAGAAACCAATTAATAGATTAAAATATGGCAGGAATAATCGATCTGATCGGAAATACGCCAATGGCTGAACTTCAAAAGCTGAATATTAACCCAGCTGTAAGGGTATTTGCCAAATTAGAGGGAAATAATCCAGGCGGTAGTGTTAAAGATAGAGCGTCTCTTAATATGATCAGAAGTGCGATAGAACGTGGGGATATAGCTCCTGGAACTAAACTTGTAGAGGCCACAAGTGGTAATACCGGAATTGCATTAGCTATGATTGCAAGTTTATACAACTTAGAAATTGAACTGGTTATGCCAGCCAATTCTACGCGCGAACGTAAGGTAACCATGGAGGCCTTTGGTGCAAAAGTAACCCTGTTAGAAAGTATAGAAGAATGCAGGGATTATGCAGAAGAAAAAGGCGTTTCAAAGGGGTATTTTTTATTAAATCAATTTGCAAACCCTGATAATTACCTTGCTCATTATAAAACAACCGGACCAGAAATATGGAGAGATACGGAGGGACAGATTACGCATTTTGTAAGTTCTATGGGAACAACGGGGACCATTATGGGCTGTTCCCGATTTTTTAAGGAAAAAGATAGTAATATTCAGATTGTAGGCTGTCAACCTACTGAGGGCTCTTCTATTCCAGGTATTAGGCGTTGGCCTGAAGAGTACCTACCAAAAATATTCGATCCGCTACGGGTAGATCGGGTAATGGATATTGCGCAGGAAGAAGCAACCTTAATGTCGAGAAGAATGGCTAAAGAAGAAGGTTTATTTGCAGGTATGAGCTCGGGAGGTGCATGCGCGGCTGCTTTGAAGCTTGCTGGTGAACTAGATAATGGAACCATTGTTTTTATCGCCTGCGATCGGGGAGACCGCTACCTGAGCAGCGATCTTTTTGGTTGAGCATAAATCACTAATCTTGCTGGGCTTTTTTTGATAAAAGCATGCGAACCCTTTGAGTCATGGCTTCCATTTCAAAGGGTTTTTCTATGTAATCATCCCAATGTATTTTGTAATAAGTACTATTGTGAATACCATTTCGTGATCCCATGAGCAGGATAGGAATGGAACCATGTACCGATAGTTTTAGCTCCGTACATATCGCCCTTCCATCGCTCATACCCAACGAAATATCGATTAAAATAATATCGGGTTGGAAAGCAGCAACCTTGGTATGCAAATCCATCGTACTGGAAAGATTCATCGTAATATAGCCTTCAAATTCGAAGATCATCCTTATGGCATCAAGTGTTGCAGGGTGATTTTCAATAATTAATATCTTTGGTTGGGATAAAGAGAACATTTCTTTGTGTTATTAATTAAGGAAAGCTAAGATTACCAGTGCCTCGCTTTTTAAGCAATAACTCAAATATTTTCGAGTCTGTTCTGGTGAGGCTATCAAGAGAATTGCGTAGGCTCTGGTTTACCAGGCTTAAATTGGTAAACATAGTTCTCAGGTTATCGTTTTCATCTCTCAGCTCCAAAAGCTCATTGGCTATACTCCCAAAATCTCTAATCCAGCTGTCAAAACAGTTTTTATCAATTTCTAATGCGGTATAAATTTCTTCAGGATCTCTGCCGTTGTAAAATTCTTGAATGCTCTCAATAATTTTGGCAGGGGTGTTATTCGGTTTCATGGTTGGTTTCGGATGCTGTTTGTGCAGAAGGCTAAACCGTCCCCTGTCTAGACCTCCTGCGGCACAGCAATATTTTAAAAAGTTTTCATTTAAGGATAGGGACAAAGAAATAGAGCGTTTAAAGATTATCAAAATTTTTGTCTACGCAGTAATACGCACTAATTTTAAATGTTTGGATTTCAGGTAGTAAAATAAAATGTAATTGGTATTCGGTTCATTATATATAGTTTTTGATGAATTAGCGTTTTTAAATAAACCATGCCGCCAGGCGTGTAACAAATCATCCCGGAAAAGACCGTTTCTGTCGACATGGTTAAAAATATGAGTACAATCCAGACAAAAGGCATTTAAGCCAGTTTGGTTTAAAAAACGGTATCGCACCGCGTGCACTCTATATAGCTATATGCAAAGAGGGTGCGGCAGGTGGATTTTAACAATACGCATTTCTACGCAAAGATATTCAAGTTTCTGTAATTAAGTGTGTTAAGTGGTTTTTGATAATTTATTGTTGAAATAAAGGCAAAGAAAAAGCGATCTATTTTTGTATATTATTTAGGACGATTTGGTGAGGTCTAACATCCAAACATGCATATTGGTTTCGCCATCTATACCCAGTTTTTTACGAATTCTATATTTGCGGCTCTCTACAGCACGTACACTAAGTTTGCAGGTTCTGGCAATTTCTTTAGTATCAAAATTTAACCTGATGTAAGCACAAAGCGTTAGCTCTGCAGGTAGTAGTTGTGGCGAAACCTGAAGTAACCTTTCGATAAAGGTAGATTCAGCTTCGCTAAACCGCTTCATAAATGAAGGGTCTCTGGCATGAGCAAGTTCGATGAGTGCTTTCAAAGAAAAATGTTCAACAGATTTTTCTGTTTTTGCATCGAGCTGTTTACGGTAACCTTCAACCTGTTCTTGAAGCAGAATACGTTGCCTCCGAAAATGCGCATTATGCCGTGTTAATAATCTTAATCGTTGGCCATAAAGACCGAGGCTGATGAGTATCCCTTCAATTATTCCAGCTAAAGTGAGTAAATTATAGCTGTAAGATTGAAAGGGTATTAACTCAGATAAACAAAAAACAAGGTAAATGGAAACCAAGGCAACGGGGATCCATCCCAGTACGTAACACCAGATAAGGGGATTTTTTTTGGCATAACCGCGGATTATAATCACTTTAATGCTACTGAACAGAAAAAGTAATGAGGTTAATAAAAATAAAACATGTGTAAGTATATTGGTAATGCTTCGGGCATCCCATAAAGAGCAGATCAGGATTAAACCCCATCCAAACATTAATACCTTAAAGAATTTATTGAGCTGCGGAAGTTGGCGTTTAAGTTTTAAAAAATAGCTGTTAAACAGAATCGTAGCAATGTAACCAGCTGCAATAAAAAAATGGGCATGCACTAATATAAACCGGGCCATTGGCGGACCTAGCAATAAGCCATAACCTTGAAGATAACAGACCATTACAATAAAATAAAGCAAAATGATCCTTGCTATATAAAGCGCAAAAAGCTTACTCCGTGTAATAACGAACATAAAAACATGAAAAATTAGGATCATCAATGCGATACCCATATAAATAGGTTGCACGCTATGTGCTTTAAATAAAGCATGATTTAATACCGATTCGGTAACAAGCTTAACCGGCACAAGCAAAGTATTCATTGCCCGCATTCTTACATATACTTCGCCAATTGGTGTTTTTACCTGCTTTAAAGGAAATACATAGCCGGTACCTAAAATATTATCATTTTGTTTCAGGTTGAACATGCCAGAACTTATCTGGTTTATCATCCCGCGTTCATCGCGATAAAATACGGTAATAGAATCGATGTTCGCATAATCGATAAACAGATAGGGGGTGGTTTGGTTGTTATTTTTAAAACGGAGCTTCATCCACCATACTTTTCCGCTGGTGCCACCATTAAAAATTGCTGATTTGCCTTTTGAAAAACGTTCTGGCTTAAATTGCGCTACCTTTTCAAAAGGTGTTGTTTCGAGAGCGTCCTGCCAAAAGTATCCTGCTTTGCCAATGTTAACAAAAGTTTGTTTTTCTACCTCGATCACCGGTTGAGCTATGCAAAGGCCGCTTTCAATCAAAAAAGCAATAAGAATAAAAATGGTCTTCATTAATTAAACCAATGTAAAAAAGTTGGGATGACTTATTACAGGGGAGAAATTATAGCTTTATAATAGAAAATCCAAATTTTATCTGAAAAAAGAACATAATGTTAATGGTTTGGCATTCACTTCATTTTTGTATTTTAGACCAAGCACCAAATTATATGCACCAACTGATTATACAATACGCTTTCTTACTTGCAATTATTCTGTTTGTGGTGATGTTCGCACAAAAAATCCGTGTAGCATATCCTATTTTATTGGTAATTGCAGGTTTAGCATTAAGTTTTTTGCCAGTACTCCGTAATATTGAGATTGAACCGGAGCTCATTTTTGTAATTTTTTTACCTCCATTGTTGTATGAAGCTGCTTGGAATACTTCATGGAAAGATTTCTGGAAGTGGCGTAGGGTAATCAGCAGTTTTGCTTTTCCAATTGTTATTCTTACCTCCAGTATTGTTGCCCTAATTTCTCAAAGCCTAATTCCGGGTTTTACATGGGCGCTGGGTTTTTTGTTGGGTGGTATTATTTCTCCGCCTGATGCGGTATCGGCATCGGCTATACTTAAAAATGTTAAGGTACCTAAAAGGCTCACCACAATATTAGAAGGCGAAAGTTTACTAAACGATGCATCCAGTTTAGTAGTGTTCCGCTTTGCTTTAGCCGCAGTAATGACCGGAAGTTTCGTGTTTAGTAAGGCCGCTGGTAATTTTGTGGTTGTTATCGTAATGGGGATTTTGGTAGGAATTGCAGTAGCTTTAGTTTTTTATGCTTTGCACCGATGGTTACCAACCACTACAAATATTGATATCATCCTTACTTTTTTAACGCCTTATGTAATGTACATAACCGCAGAGGAGTTTGGGTTTTCTGGTGTATTGGCTGTAGTGAGCGGTGGTTTGTTTCTTTCGGCCCGCAGAGACCAGATTCTTACCCACCGAAGCAGGTTGCAGGGTATAAATGTTTGGGAAACGGTAGCTTTTGTACTGAATGGCTTTGTATTCTTGTTAATTGGTTTAGAGTTTCCGGTAATTATTCGTGGTTTGGGCAACGATGGTCTTTTACCAGCCATTCGTTACAGTGCCATTATCTGCGTGGTTTTAATTGTTACGAGGTTAGCCAGTACCTATGGTGCTTTATACTTTACGCGTTTCATTAGCCGTTATATTACTACTGCCGATCCTAACCCAAGCTTAAAAGCACCCTTGCTTTTTGGCTGGGCAGGAATGAGGGGAGTGGTTTCTTTGGCTGCAGCACTTTCTATTCCGGTAGCATTAAAATCAGGCGAAGCTTTTCCTCAGCGCAACTTAATCTTGTTTATCACTTTTAGTGTGATACTGGTTACTTTAGTTTTGCAAGGTTTAACATTACCCGCATTGATAAAATGGGTGGATATGCCCGATCCGGATTATACTGTTTCTTTCGAGCAACAAAAACAAATGGTGAGAAAGAAATTATCCATATTATCGCTTAAAATCCTGGATGAAAAGTATCACGATGCCTTATTGCATAACGATATGATCAGATCGATAAAAATCCGTATTGAGGCAGAAATGGAATTGTTGAGAGATTGGGAAAAAGAAGAAAACATTTCAAGGTCTGAAGGTTTTTACCACGATTATCGCATTGCACTTGAAGATATTATGGCTGAGCAGCGTATTCTATTGAAAGGGCTAAATAAAAAAGAGCAGATTAATGATGAAGTGATTAGAGAACAATTAGAACTGCTTGATCTGGAAGAAGAAAAACTGCGCAGGCATTTTAGTCAGCGGGATATATAAATAGCTTGTAACCCACTAAAACTAGCTAATTTATTTTGTGTGTAAAACTTGCCATATCAACATCTGGAATGATTGAAATATAATCATATATTTGCTAATTAATTTAGTAAGCATGTCGGTAAGGGTTAATATTACTTCAAAGGGAATACAAAAGGTTCTTAAAAATTATAATGAAAAGCAGGCCATTGCGGAATACATTTGGAATGGTTTTGATGCCAATGCCACAACTATACAGGTAGATTATGAAGCCAATTCACTTGGCCTTTTAGAGCAGTTAACTATTGCTGATAATGGTTATGGAATTAACTTTGATCGCTTACAACAAAAATTCGATCCGTTCTTCGAATCTGAAAAATCAATTCAGATTGTAGCACCAAAGCATACCTCGAAAATGCATGGCCGTAATGGAGTAGGAAGGCTTACTTTTTTTACTTTTGCGCACGATGCCGTTTGGCATACCACTTACCAATCAGAACAAGGGTTTCGATATGGCGAAATACACATTAGCACTGGTGGTTTAAATAGTTATAGTCACAATTTTACTGCCGCTCCAAGCAGTTCTGGCGAGACTGGAACAACTGTTTCATTTACTAATTTGAGGATTAGTCAGCAAGATGTAGAAGAAACGGTACTTCCTTTTCTGATAAACGAATTCTGTTGGTTTATAGAATTGAACAAGCAAAAAAACTATTCGGTTATTGTAAATGGCAAAGCATTAGATTTTAGCAGCAATATTAAAACTTTAGAAGAGTTTAATATTTTTTACCCCGATACAGCCGTTACTTTTAAGATTAAATATGTTCATTGGAAAGAAAACCTACATAAAGAACTGTCTAAATACTATTTTTTAGCTGGTGGTGAAGAAATTTATAAAGATTACACCACTCTAAATAAAAAGAGCGACGATTATTTCCATAGTGTTTATATTGATAGTGATTTTTTTCGTGACTTCGATTTTAAGAGCTTCGAAAATGAAGGACAGGTGGCCATATTTGGAGCCGCTAAATCTTCAGCAGAATACCGGTTTCTAATTAAAGCGTTAACAGAATATCTTAAAGGTAAACGGAAACCATTTTTAAAAGAATGTGCTAAACGCCTGATCGAAACTTATGAGCAAGATGAAATATTTCCGGTTTATGCTACCGAAAGGGAAAAAGAATTAAGGAAACCAGCGCTGGTTAATTTAATTAAGGCCTTATATGAAATAGAACCTAAATTGTTTAGCAGTTTAAATACCGATCAGAAGAAGACTTTTGTTCGCTTGATCGATATTTTAATGCGCTCTAACCTGCGTGATGAGATTTTTGAGATGTTCAACGGCATGATCGAATTGGAGGCTGAAGAGCAGGATGAACTATTGCAATTGATCAAAGGCCTTGAAGCGCTGAAAAATTAGATCTATATTGATAAGTAATTTTAGTATTTTGTTGCCGATAAAAACAGTTTTAAATGAAAAGATACCTATTATTAATTGGCATTTTACTAATTAACACCCCATTATTGTTTGCACAGAATAGGAATCTTAATATTGTTTTTATTGGTAATAGTATCACACAAGGTGTTCAGCTTGCTGCTTCTGATGCCCCACCTGCTGTAGCTGTGGCTTATCTGCTTAAGCAAAAAGGAATAAATGAAGTTAATTTCAGTAATCAGGGCCATAGCGGTTATACCACTCTTGATTTTTTACCCAGTGCAGGCCGTACTTTTAACAAAGTAGAAGAAGCAGCCAATGCATTTACCAATAAAGAAGCATTACTGGTTTTCTCGTTAAAACTCGGTACCAACGATAGTGCTATAAAAGGACCGCATGGAGCTCCGGTTCCGCCTGATCGATATATTGACAATGTAAAAACTATTGTGGATAAGCTATTGGCTGATTTTCCTAAGGCCATTGTGGTGTTGCAGCATCCTATCTGGTATAGTCCCAATACCTATAATAGCTCAAAATATATGGAAGAGGGCTTGAGCAGAGTGCAGGCATATATTCCAAAAATTGATAGCCTTGTTTCAAGTTATAGTTTAACAAAATCTAAACATGTTTTTGTGGGGGATAGAAAAGCATTCGATTATTTTAAAAAGCATTATCTAACCGAGCTAATCCCTGAAAAGGGGCAAGCGGGTACCTTTTACCTGCATCCAAATAAATTAGGTGCCGTGTCTTTAGGAAAATTTTGGGGCAAGGCGATTGAACGGGTAGTGAAGAAGAATTTTTAAGTCCCTGCCTGGCTATTCATTTAATAGATTATTAAAAATCAAGTAAATCTTTTACGTGGAGCCCTTTAGCCAGCTCGAAATATTAGATAACCAAAAAGTTATTGAATTTAAAAGGTTAGTATAAGCATAATAACGCCTGTATAGCCATTTAAAAATATTTTCTTTATTGTTTTTTGCACATAATAGCTACGATTGTTCGCAAAACTTGCGATTTTAATATTATATAATCATTTTTATAGCAGCAGTTTAGTTGTTAGACCCGTTTATGAAGATCACTTATTATTAAATCTTACTGTTTTTGTATGACTGAGCAGGTAGGGTATTTTGGAACAAACATTCCCATAAAAATTTACGGGTTGAGTGAAAAATCGGTTACAGTAACATTTGGAACGGCAATCGATCACGATTTGTTGTACCTGATCGCCGATTTTAACCGATTGCTGTTGCAAAACCCTTTTTCCGGTTTAATTACCACAGTTCCGGCTTATACTACATTAACTGTTTTTTTTGATCCCTTAAGCGTGATGTTATCAGATCTTCCAGGCCAGGTTTGTTTCGAAAAGGTATCAGCTCATTTAAATAAAATTGCACAGATAAAAAGAGAAAAATCAAGGATAATAGCAGATAAGATGGTTATTCCTGTATGTTATGGTGGCGATTTCGGACATGATCTTTTAACGGTAGCCCGCACCAATAAACTTAGCGAAACTGAGGTAATTGATATACATACTGCCGGGCAATATATTGTTTTCATGATCGGCTTTGTGCCAGGTTTCGCCTATATGGGTGGAATGGATACCAGGTTATCAACCCCCAGAAAAGAGGTTCCTAGTGCTAAAATACCCACCGGATCTGTGGGTATTGCGGGTAGTCAGACTGGTATTTATCCTATGGAAACACCTGGCGGATGGCAGATTATTGGAAAAACGCCATTAAAGATGTTCGATGTAAACCGCTCGCAGCCATCTCTTTTAAAGGGAGGGGATATGGTTACTTTTAAAGCCATTGGTATAAAGGAGTTTAATGCTTATGCAGAAATATGAGTATGAAAATAAGCATCATTAAGCCAGGCTTGTTAAGTACCATTCAGGATATGGGGCGATATCGATACCTCTCGCAAGCTGTACCTGTTTCAGGTGTCATGGACGAGCTGGCTCACCGGTTGGCCAATAAAGCAGTTGGTAACGATGATCATATAGCAACCATCGAGTTTACCTATGCTGATGCTTCATTTAAAGCTGAAACACCTATTCTAATTTCTTATTCTGGCGATGGTGCATTCTTAGTTTACAATAATGAATTAATGCCTGCAGAAAAGCCATTGTTTTTTCCGGCCGGTTCAGTTATAAAGCTAATCCATAATGCAATTGGGATGCGTACCTATTTGGCTATTGCTGGTGGATGGGAGGTACCTGATATAATGGAAAGTAAGAGTACTTTTCTTACTGCTGCTTTTGGAGGTTTTAAGGGTAGGGCATTGCAAAAGGCAGATGTTTTGATCGGCGGTGCAATTAATAGCGAAGTGTCAAAAAGAATATTAGAACAATTAATCAATCGGTCGTTACCATACCCAAATTGGCGTATTTCGCGCGAAAGTTTACTGCCAGAGAAAAGGCAAACCATTAGAGTTGTACTCGCCAATGAAATCAACTGGTTTGATGCAACATCCATCATTTCTTTTTTAACCAATTTTTATACCATTGATAGAAGGAGTAATCGCATGGGCTATCATTTATTAGGAAAACCTTTAGTGAGAAAAGTTAAAAAGGAATTGCTCAGCACGGCAGTAACACCTGGCGTTATCCAGGTAACCGGAAGTGGCGATTTGGTTATACTCATGGCCGACTGTCAAACAACAGGTGGTTATCCACGTATTGCACATGTTGCAGCGGTCGATTTGCCTTTATGTGCACAGTTGAAACCTGGTGACGCCATTCACTTTTCTGAAATTTCGAGAGATGAGGCAGAAATGCTTTACCTTGAACGTGAACGCGATTTATCATTGATTACTATGGCAATAGGCCTTAAATATATTAAAATATGAAAATGATCGATCTTAATTGTGACATGGGAGAAGCATTTGGAAATTATGCCATGCCCAATGATGAAAAACTGATGGATTATATTTCATCGGTGAATATTGCCTGCGGTTTCCATGCCGGTGATCCGGCTGTAATGCAGCAAACTGTAGCTTTAGCCGTAAAAAAAGGAGTAGCCATTGGTGCGCACCCTGGTTTGTCCGATTTGCAGGGCTTTGGTCGCAGAGAAATGAAGATTACCCCAAATGAGGCCTATCAGCTTACTTTATATCAGATTGGTGCATTAAGCGGTTTTGTCAAGGCTGCAGGTAGTAAATTACATCATGTTAAAGCACATGGCGCATTGTATAATATGGCTGCAAAGGATGCCGCTTTGGCAAAAGCCATTGTGCAGGCCGTTTACGATTTCGACCCTGGTCTGATCTTATATGCTTTGGCAGGAAGTAAGATGATAGATGAAGCTAAAAAAAAGGGGATTGTAACCGCATCAGAAGTTTTTGCCGATCGTAGTTATCAGGATGATGGTTTACTTACCCCTCGGTCAGCAGACAATGCTTTAATTACCAATGATGAAGATGCCATTAATCAGGTATTGGGATTTGCTTTAAATCAGGAAGTAAATAGTATAAATGGAAATCGCATTGCGGTCAAAGCCGAAACGGTTTGTTTGCATGGCGATGGCGAACACGCTGTTACTTTTGCTAAATTAATAGCTGAGCGGTTACAAAAAGAAGGCATTGTAATTAAAGCCCCATCAATATGAAGCCAAAATACAATTGGAGTGTGCTTTTAGGGGCAGCTTTTTTAATGGCTTCATCTGCCATTGGTCCTGGATTTTTAACACAAACGGCAGTTTTTACCCAACAGTTGGGCGCAAGTTTTGCATTTGTCATATTGTTATCCATCATATTAGATGCCATTGCACAGTTAAACATCTGGCGGATTATTGCTGTTGCCGATAAACCTGCTCAGGATATAGCCAATAAAGTGTTTCCAGGTTTGGGATATTTTATTTCTTTCTTGGTTTTTTTAGGTGGTATGGCCTTTAATATTGGTAATATTGCTGGCGCTGGCTTAGGGCTTAATGTATTGTTCGGCATTAGTGTAGGACAGGGTGCTGTAATAAGCGCAATTATGGCAATAGGTATCTTTATTTACAAAGAAGCTGGCAAGGCAATGGATGTTTTTGCCAAAACCATGGGGTTAATTAAAATTATACTCGCCTTAATTATCGCCTACACCAGTTCGCCACCGTTGGCAGAAGCCGCATTAAGGGCTGTAAACCCTACGCAGTTTAGTTTTACGGCGGTATTAACCATAGTTGGTGGAACAGTTGGTGGTTATATCACCTTTTCGGGTGCTCACCGTTTATTGGATGCAAGGCAAACTGGGATCCAGAATTTAGGTGCTGTAAATAAAGGTGCATTAAGCGCCATCGGATTGGCATCTATTATGCGCCTATTGTTATTTATTGCTGCTTTGGGAGTGGTAAGCAAAGGTTTTACTTTAGATCCGTCCAATCCGGCTGCTTCGGTTTTTAAATTGGCCAGTGGCGAAATAGGGTATAAGATTTTTGGTGTAGTGATATGGGCTGCGGGGATTTCATCGGTTGTGGGTTCAGCCTATACCTCCATTTCATTTATTAAGAGTTTTCACCCACTGATCTTAAAGTTTAACAGAGAGATTATCATTGCCTTTATATCCATCTCATGCATTATTTTTATCCTTATTGGTAAACCCGTTAAAATACTGCTTACGGTAGGCGCCATCAATGGTTTTATTTTACCTATTGCATTAGGCATTATGCTTATTGCCGCTTATAAAACCAAAATTATTGCAAATTACAAACAACCGTTTTGGTTAACCTTAACGGGCTTAGCTGTGGTATTAACTATGGTTTGGATGAGTTATGGTACCATTATACAGATGATAAAAGGAGAATAAATCTTTATACAATGAATACGATTACTAAATTTTTTTGCTTTTTCTTACTATTGAGTATTACCAGTTTTGCACAGCAGGGTACAAATCCCGTAGCCGTTGAACCAGGAGTTTCTCTTGCACTGGCAAGTGCCAGAAGTGCAGCCATAAGTAATATTCAATATAAGCTTCACTTTACCATTCCGGCACAACAAATAGTATCAATTAAATCAACTGAAAATATTGATTTTAAGTTAAATAAATTGATTTATCTGCAGATCGACTTTAAGCAAAATGCAGACCATATAAAACGAGTATCGGCTAATGGAAAAACGATACCGATTGATTTTAAAGCCGAACATATCTTAGTAAAGCAGGCGTATTTAAAAGTTGGCACTAACCATATCGAGATCGAATTTATTGCGGGTAACGAATCATTAAACCGAAACAAAGATTTTTTGTATGCGCTTTTTGTTCCTGATCATGCCAGAACAGTATTCCCTTGCTTTGACCAACCCGATTTAAAAGCTAATTTTTTACTTTCGTTAACTGTTCCAACTGATTGGAAGGTAATGACTAATTCCGTTAAAAAAGATTCAATTGTACAAGGGGATTCTACCACCTATCATTTCAATAATTCGGATAAACTACCCACTTATTTATTTTCCTTCACTGCGGGCAAATACACCCTGGTAAATAGGGAAATGAAAAATAATAAAATGGAATTTCTGCATCGCGAAACTGATTCAGCTAAAATTAAGCTCAGTGTAGATTCTGTTTTTGTAGCACATCGCGATGCCATCGATTTTTTGGAAGACTGGACGTCGATAAAATATCCTTTTCAAAAGGTGGGCTTTGTTAGTATTCCGGATTTTCAGTTTGGTGGTATGGAGCATCCTGGTGAGGTGCAATATAAAGCATCGGCATTGTTTTTAGATCAAGGTGCAACCAAAGATCAGTTCATTTCGCGTTCAAATCTGATTTCGCATGAAACAGCACATATGTGGTTTGGCGATCTGGTAACCATGCAATGGTTTAATGATGTTTGGATGAAAGAAGTTTTTGCCAATTTTATGGCCGATAAGGTAACCGAAAAATTAATGGGCAAAAGTACTTTCGACCTTAAGTTTTTACAAGATCATTATCCGGCAGCTTATGGGGTAGATAGAACACTGGGTGCTAATCCCATTCGCCAGCAATTGGATAATTTACAAGAAGCCGGATCGATGTATGGAAATATAATTTACCATAAGGCACCGATTATGATGCGTCAATTGGAATTATTGATGGGGAAACAGAATTTTCAGCAGGGTATAAGGGAGTATCTGAAAAAATACAGTTACAGCAATGCTACGTGGAATGATTTGATTTCCATTTTAAGTAAATACAGTAAAAGTGATCTCTATAGTTGGAACAAAGTTTGGGTAAATGAACCTGGCAGGCCAGTTTTTAGTTACGATATTAAGTACAATGGAGATAAAATAAGTAATTTAAGCTTAAATCAAAGCAGTGAGATGGGACAGCCACGGGTATGGCCGCAATCTTTTACGGTTAAGCTGGTTTACCCAACAGAGAGTAAGATTTTGGTTGTAAATGCTAAGCTTGCTAAGACTGATTTAATTGAAGCAAGAGGCTTTCCAAAACCAAAGTATATTTTATTTAACGCAAACGGTGCCGGATATGGCCTTTTCCCGATTGATAAAGAGATGATGGCAAATCTTTATGATCTTGCCGACCCGTTAGAACGTGCATCAGCCTATATCAATGCCTTTGAAAATATGCTTTCGGGCAAAAGCACTAAGCCTGAAGAACTTTTGGCTGTATTTTTACAAGGATTATCAGTTGAGAAAAACGAGATGAACCTCAGGTTAATTACCGGATACCTAACCAATATTTACTGGACTTTTCTTACTGCTGAAGCACGGAATGTGATGTATGAAAGCATGGAGAAAACAATATGGAGTGCAATAGAGCAACAGCAAACACAAAATAACAAGAAGATTTTGTTCAATGCTTATCAGAATGTATATCTGAGTGCCGATGCCGGAAAACGCATGTATAATATCTGGCTCAAACAAACTGCACCAAATGGAATTAAATTATTAGAAGATGATTATAGCGCATTAGCTTTAACGCTAGCCCTTAAAACAGATACAGCAAATACAATTTTAAAAGATCAGTTAGCACGGACCAAAAATGAAGACCGTAGAAACCGGCTGATTTATTTAATGCCCGCATTATCTTTAGATGTTAAAGAAAGAGATCAATTCTTTAATGCTTTAAAAGACCGGAAAAACCGCCAGAAAGAAGCTTGGGTAACTGCGGCTTTATCTTATTTGCATCACCCCATCAGGCAAAAAACATCTATTCATTATCTTAAAGAAAGCTTAGATTTATTAGTAGAAATACAGAAAACAGGAGATATATTTTTCCCGCAATCTTGGCTTGCTGCTATTTTCTCTAGTTATAACAATAAAGAAGCAAATGCAGTTGTACAGGATTTCTTAAAATCACATCCTGCATATAATCCAAAATTAAAGGATAAAATTTTGCAGACTACAGATAACCTTCGCCGGGCACAGATCATTGTACATTAACTTTAACGTAAATAAATTTGTTACATACGAGTTTAAGAAGAATTTATACTTTTGTCGCGAGAGCGTTAATTTAGATTGAAAGGGGTAAACATGAATTTGTTTGCCCTTTTCATTTTCTATTAATCTTAATCGTCATGCTGAACTTGTTTCAGCATCTTTTCTGCTGTTCAGGGTGACGGTACGGTACGTAGATGAATTACATTTATATGCATCTTACGAAAAAAAAGCTAAAATTAGATCTATGATCGGCTTTCTAATTAAAAGATTCTGTTTGATTGTTCAGATCATCTAACAAACCATTCAATAAAATATCTCTTTTATCTTCAATTGAAGAATCATCCTGGATAAAAACGGTAAGGTTCGTGTTTTCTGTTGTTTGAGGTTGCATATAAGGCTGCGGTTTATGTTTGTCAATTAAATGTCTACAATTATCTAACGTCGATTTTCGAATATAGTTTGTAACTTTTTTATTTGAACTTGTAGTGTCTCAATTGTACATAGTATAAATTAATATTGACCAAACATTGGGCTAGTATTTAGGTTATATCTTTCAGGACAAAACAAATTCTATTAATCTGTAAATCGATGAAACACTACGACGCAATAATTATAGGCGCAGGGCAGGCAGGAACTCCTTTGGCCAAAAGGCTTGCCGAAGCAGGCAAAAAAACAGCGATTATAGAAAAAAGATATGTTGGCGGTACATGTATTAATGACGGTTGTACACCAACAAAAGCAATGATCGCTTCCGCAAGGGCAGTATACCAAGCCAGAAAAGCAACTGAACTTGGCGTAAAAGTTGGAACGATCAAAATTGATTTTAAAAAGATAAAGCAACGGAAAGACGATATCGTAAACCAGTTCAGGTCATCATCTGAAAAAGGCCTTAAGAAGACTAAGGGACTAGAACTGATATTTGGAACGGCCAGGTTTACTGGTGAAAAAGAACTGGCTATTGCACTTAACGATGGCGGTGAGGAAAAAGTAACTGCCGAATGGATTTTTATTAACACTGGTGCAAAAACCACCATACCGGATATTGAAGGATTGGATGAAATTAATTATCTTACATCGACAACAATTTTAGATCTTAAAACAGTTCCAGAGCACTTAGTGGTTATTGGTGGAAATTACATTGGGCTTGAGTTTGGACAAATGTTTAATCGATTTGGCAGTAAAGTAACCGTTTTGGAAAAATCATCGGGCATATTAGCTAGAGAAGATCAGGATATCTCATCAGCACTTACTGAAATTTTAACCGACGAAAACATCGAACTGATCACTGATGTTAAAATCAAAAAAATAACGCAGGATAAAAAACAGATTAGCATTACCCTGGAGTCTGGGAAAATCAAAAAAGAAATAACAGCGAGCCATGTGTTGGTAGCTGCAGGCCGTACTGCTCAGACCGCAGATTTAACCCTTGAAAACTGTGGCGTAAAATTGGATGATAAAGGGCATATTCTTGTTAATGAAAAACTCGAAACCAATATTAAAGGGATTTATGCGCTCGGTGATGTAAAAGGTGGGCCTTCATTTACACATATTGCTTATAATGACTATACCATCGTTTATCGGAACCTAATGGAAGGCACAAATTATTCTATTCAAGATCGGCCTGTGCCATATTGCATGTTTACCGATCCTCAGCTTGGGCGGATAGGTATTTCTGAAAAAGAAGCAAAAGAAAAGAAATTGAATTATAAAGTTGCCGTTCTGCCAATGTCGAATGTTGCGCGCGGTATTGAAACAAACGAAACTTTAGGGCTGATGAAAGCAATTGTAGATGCAGACAGTAAAAGGATACTAGGAGCTGCTATCCTGGCCTCAGAAGGTGGAGAAATCATGTCTGTTCTTCAAATGGCGATGGAAGGCGGCATTACTTACGATAGGATCAGATATTGTGTATTTGCACACCCTACTTATTCCGAATCGTTAAATAATCTGTTTATGAAAATCGATAACTAAGTATGATCCAATTAAAAGAGATAAGTAAGAAATTTGGAGATACGCTAGCGGTAAATAATGCCTCTTTTAGGGTAGAAGAAAAGGAAACTTTGGTATTGTTGGGTACAAGTGGCTGTGGTAAAACCACCACGCTAAAAATGATCAACCGGTTAATTGAGCCCGATGCAGGTCAGGTTTTTATCAATGGCGAAAATATAACCAATCAAGATCCTGATATTTTACGAACGGGGATTGGTTATGTGATGCAGAATATTGGGCTTTTTCCACACTATACCATCGCCGAGAACATTGCCGTTGTGCCGAAGCTTTTAAAATGGGATAAGGAAAAAATTAAAGTCCGGACGCAAGAGCTGATCGAAAAACTCCATCTTCCTGAAAATAGCCTGTCGATGTTTCCACACGAATTGAGTGGTGGGCAACAGCAGCGTGTAGGCCTTGCCCGTGCTTTAGTTACCGATCCTTCCGTATTGTTAATGGACGAACCTTTTGGTGCTTTAGACAACGTTACCCGAACCAGTATCCAAAAAGAATTTAAAGGACTAGAAGAATTAAAAAGGAAAACCATTGTGATGGTTACACACGATGTTCAGGAAGCTTTTGAATTGGCAGATCGCATTTGCTTAATGGATAAGGGAAAAATCATCCAGATCGGAACGCCCAAAGAATTACTTTATCAGCCGATAAATGATTTTGCAAGGAAATTTTTAGCCGGACAAAGATTAGCTCTTGAGTTTAAAGTGGTTAAAATACAGGATATTTGGCCTCATTTACCTAAAGGGACACTACAAGATGGGAAAAGCTTATCTGCTGATATGAATGTTTGGGATGCGATGGAATTGTTGCGGAGTTCTGATCGGAGCGAACTTCTTGTTTCTGGTGCCAATAAAGAAAGCAAAGCCGTTAATTTCGAACAGTTAACCAAAGGATTTAACCAGTTTCAAAACGCGCAGGTACATGAATGAGCATCAGCAAACTTTATGGCAGTTTATGCACGAGCAATCTGATAAATTGTTTGCTCAAACCCTGCAACATGTTGGCTTAACCTTTATTTCCTTACTTTTTGCCATCGCCATTGGCTTACCATTGGGCATATTGATTGCCAGAAAAAGAAAACTTTCAGGAACGGTTTTAGGGATTGCCGGCGTATTGCAAACGGTTCCGAGTATTGCCTTATTGGGTTTTATGATTCCAGTTTTAGGGATTGGTGCAAAACCTGCAATTGTGGCGCTGCTGATTTATGCCTTGCTACCGATTATCCGCAATACCTATACAGGCATTATTGGCATCGATCAGCATGTTAAAGAAGCCGCCAGGGCAATGGGCATGAGCAAAAATCAGATTTTGCTGAAGGTTGAGTTGCCATTGGCTATGCCCGTTATATTGGCGGGTATCCGTACTGCAACGGTAATTAATGTTGGCGTGGCCACATTGGCCTCCTTTATTGCTGCTGGTGGATTGGGGGAGTTTATTTTTGGGGGCATTTCACTCAACAATACCAACATGATCTTAGCTGGCGCTATTCCCGCAGCTTTGTTGGCCATTATTCTCGATGCTTTACTTTCCCTGGTACAGAAAATGGATTTTAAAAAACTGAGAAAAGCATTTTACATTTTGCCAGTTGTGATTTTAATTTTAGGTGGCTTTTATGCACTTCCATCGGCTTATGGTTCTACCTTAACTGCCGGATTTACCCCTGAATTTATGGGCAGGCAAGACGGCGATCTTGGATTGAAATCTACCTATGGCTTAAAAATCCATACCATTGTAATCAGCGATGCGGTAATGTATAAGGCGGCTTTTTCAAAAGAACTGGATGTTATTAGCGGTTACTCTACCGATGGTCGTTTGAAAGCCTTTGATCTAAAGATTTTAAAAGACGATAAAAGTATTTTTCCACCGTACTATGCTGCACCAATTGTTCGGAATGAAGCTTTTAAACAATTTCCAAAGCTGGAAGAAACATTAAATCTGTTAGCAGGCAAAATAAATGATTCAGTAATGACCGATCTTAATTACAGAACAGATTACCTGCACCAAACACCAGAACGCGTTGCAAAGGACTTCCTCATCAGTGCTGGTTTATATAAAGCACCAAAAAACGGACATAACGGTGTAGTGCGGATAGGCTCAAAGATTTTTGGTGAACAATATATTCTGGCCGAAATGTACAGTATGTTGATCAAAGGGAATACAGATTATGAGGCATCTACCAAAACAGGATTAGGTGGAACAAAAATCTGTTTTGATGCACTTATGAATAACCAGATCGATTTTTATCCCGAATATACCGGAACAGGTTTATTGGTTTTGTTACAACCGGATCCAAAAATTGCTAAGGAAATGGCGCACGATAAAGATAAAACTTATGAGTATGTCTGCACCGAATTTGAGAAAAAGTTTAAGATCAAATGGCTTAAACCTATAGGTTTTAATAATTCTTATGCTTTGATGATGCGGCAAAAACAATCAAAAGATCTGAATGTTAATACCATCACAGATCTTAAAAACTATCTAGATAAAAATTAATGACACTGTTAGAAGAATACTTGCAGATCAGGAAATACTCTGAACAAATTTGCGAACCATTGCAAACAGAAGATTATGTAGTACAGCCTATTGCGGATGTAAGTCCACCGAAGTGGCATTTGGGACATACCACATGGTTCTACGAAACCTTTATATTAAAGCCGTTTTATGTTAATTATCAGGTATATAACGATGAATATAATTTTGTTTTTAATAGTTATTATGAAACGGTTGGTAACCGGGTAATCCGGACAGATCGCGGTAATTTAAGTCGACCCAGCGTAAATGAGATTTACCAGTACAGGGCTTATGTAGATGAAGCCATGGTGAAATTCCTGGCCACGACACTAACAGATGAAGTAAAAGAACTGTTAATTTTGGGCTTTAACCACGAGCAGCAGCACCAGGAACTTTTACTTACCGATATTAAATACATTTTAGGAAACAACCCGCTTTTTCCAACCTATTCGAAAAACCAAAAAGAAGTTTTAACCGTAAGTGAAACAGAACCTGGATTTATCAAAATTTCAGAGGGGATTTATAAGATCGGTTATGCTGGAAAGGATTTCAGCTTTGATAATGAACTAAACAGGCATAAAGTTTACCTGCACGATTTTTCAATCAGTAAAACGTTGGTCAGTAACGCAGAATTTATCGAATTCATCAGTGCAGGCGGTTATGAAAATTTTAATTTCTGGCATGCTGAAGGATGGGATTGGGTGAAGAACAATAACATTAGTGCACCCATGTACTGGCACTTAATAGACGGAAAATGGTTTAATTATACTTTAGCTGGTCTTTTACCTATTGATTTAACCGCACCGGTAAGCCACATCAGCTATTACGAGGCCTATGCTTTTGCAAGCTGGAAAGGCATGCGTTTACCAACTGAATTTGAGTGGGAGATAGCAGCCGAACATTTTAACTGGGGCGAACGATGGGAGTGGACAGAAAGTGCCTATTTACCTTATCCCGGTTTTAGTAAAGCGCCGGGTGCCATTGGCGAGTACAATGGAAAGTTTATGGTTAACCAAAAAGTACTTCGTGGTGCATCAATTGCCACGCCTGAAAATCATTCACGCATTACTTACAGAAATTTCTTCCACCCACATTTAAGGTGGCAATATACAGGCATCCGATTAGTAAAATAGTATAGATATGACCACCACCACTATCGAAACAACAACAGACAACAAAGCACAGTTCCTTCAAGAAACCTTAGCAGGCCTATACTCCGAGCCAAAATTTATGCGCTCTAAGTATTTTTACGATGCTACCGGAGACCGTATTTTTCAGCAGATTATGGAAATGGAGGAATATTATTTAACCAATGCAGAAATGGAAATTCTGCAATACCAGGCCAACCAGATTTCTCAGGCGATATCGGCCGATGGAAGCGCTTTTGATTTAATCGAACTGGGTGCCGGCGATGCAACAAAATCCATTCACCTGCTAAAATCACTGTTGGATAGTCAGTTGGAATTTAGTTATTTTCCGATAGATATTTCCGCGCATGTAATTTCGGATCTGGAAGAAAATTTGCCTAAAAAACTTCCTGGATTGGCTATGAAAGGTTTAAATGGCGATTATTTTAATATGCTTAAAAAAGCCACAGAATTATCCAGCCGCAGAAAGGTTGTGCTTTTTATGGGCGCAAATATCGGAAACATGAGTATAGCCGATGCCGGAAAATTCTGCTCGTCATTAAAAAAACTGCTTTCTCCTAATGATTTGTTGATCATTGGATTCGACCTGAAAAAAAATCCCAAGCAGATTCTTTCTGCCTATAATGATAAAGGCGGAATTACCAGGTCATTTAACCTCAATCTGCTTCATCGCATCAATAAAGAATTAGATGGCAATTTCGATATGGATAATTTTGAGCATTATGCCAGTTACGATCCAGAATCTGGAGCATGTAAAAGTTACCTCATCAGTTTAAAAAAACAGATTGTGAATATTGGTCAAAATGCCATTCATTTTGCAGAAAACGAGCATATTTTTATGGAAATATCACAAAAATATTCGCTTAATGATATCGATCAGCTTGCAGAAAAAACCGGATTTAAACCGCTTCAACGTTTTTTTGATCAACATCAGTATTTTGTAGATGCCATTTGGAAGGTAGACTAGCTACCGTTATCCAAAACCTGGAGCAGTTGATTTAGATCTTCTTCTGTATTATAATAGTGAAACGAAATCCTTGTGCCTGCCCCTCGCGGTGAGCAAAGGATTTTGGCTGATGCGAGTTTTTCTACTGTTTTTTGATCCAAGGGCATGCTCATGATGGTAGATTGATATTTTCGCTCCAATGTCCAATCTGGAATTAAACCTCTTGAATTTAATGCTAGCCTGGCTTTGCTGGAAATTGTCTGCGCGGTTTTTTCAATCCAATCGAAACCGATTGATCTAAGATAATGTAAGCTTTCGTTTAGTGTACCAAAATTTAAAGTATCTAAATGGCCAGGTTCGAAACACATTGATAAATGGTCTTTGCCTTTTAAAAAAGGTGCTGTAGGCAATTCGGCCAATTTGTTTTTACTGTAAACCGCATCTTTCATTCGATCTGAAAGAAATGCATAACCGTTCCCATACCCCGCTAAAAGCCATTTATAGCCACTTCCGATTAAAGCATCCAAGCCTGATTTTTCAAAGTTAAAATTTGTAGTACCTAAAAACTGAGTGCCATCACCGATCAACAAAAGATCAGGGTATGTAGCTTTTAGTTTCTGGATAAATTCATCATCCATCCTTAACCCACTAATGTATTGTACCATACTAAATGCCATTACGGTAGGTTTAAATTTTTCAATGGCAATGATGATGTTTTCTTCTAACTTTTCATCAATGGTTATGCTGTGGTATTCAAAACCCATACTGATTACAGGATAACTTACAGATGGATATTCCTCCTCCAATAAAAGAAAACGATGGTTTTTGTCCAACCCACTCAATAAAGTATTAAAACCGACCGAGAAATTCTGAACCAAATAGGTGTTTTCGGATTTTAAACTGAAAAGTTTAGCAATGTTATTTCTGACATCGGTAATGATGGGCAGATTTTCCATTCTGAAAATACTTCCTCCGGCAATAAAGTCTTGATCATGTTTAGTTCTCCATTCTGCCAGATTGGTAGATAAAATGCCTGAATTAGCCGTGTTGAGATAGGTATACGCTGTGAGGATCGGAAAAGATAGGTTCATGTCCAAAATTAAAAGAATTGTACGTTAAAAAAATAAACTTTGGACCGAAATTGATTTTTATACAAACCTATGAGAATCACGTTTGTTAGGTTAATACAATCTGTTAATGTTATTATGGAAAAACAAACATCGATACTGGTTACAGAACTTAAAAAATTATTAAATGGGGGTGGAGCACATGTAGGGTTTAAAGATGCTGTAGCCAATTTGCCCTTTAATCTTCTTGGCGAAAAGCCCTATAATTTACCCTATAGTATTTGGCAATTGGTAGAACATATCAAAATTGCTCAGTGGGATATGCTCGAATTTAGTAAAGATGGATCGCATCGATCGCCTAAATGGCCAGACGAATATTGGCCTAAAGAACTGGCACCTAAGGATGAAAACGCCTGGAACAATACACTAAAACAGATTGATGCTGACTTGAAAGAATTTATTGCTTTGTTAGATTCTTCAGATTTATATGTGCCAATTCCGCATGGCGATGGACAAAGTGTATTACGCGAGGCCTTGCAGATTGCCGATCATAATGCTTATCACGTTGCCGAAATTGTTGTCATCAGGCGTTTATTGGGTGCCTGGAAAAGTTAAAAGGAGATTGTCTTGTTTGGCCCCGTACTTTGCCGCTTATGCAGCCGGTTACTATTATTTTAATCCGCTAAATTTAACTGTCCAGTTCTCGTAGAAATTGATTAAAAAAAGATTTATGTTACAAAACTCAAAAGCATTCAGCTCTTTTTCTGTAGACGATGTACAGAAAGCAAAAGATTTTTATCAAGGAGTATTGGGTATCGAAGTTAAAGATAATCCAATGGGCGTAATTGAATTGGTTATTTCCGGATCAGCAAATGTATTACTTTATCCAAAGCCAAATCATGTTCCGGCTACTTTTACGGTACTTAATTTTCCTGTTGAAAATATAGATCAAGCCGCCGACGAACTTATTGCCAAGGGAATAAAGTTCGAGATTTACAATGAAGAGTATCTCAAAACGGACAGTAAAGGCATCTCCCGTGGAAACGGAGGGCCAAACATTGCCTGGTTTAGAGATCCTGCGGGCAATATTTTGTCTATCTTGGAAACGATTTAGACAAAACTTCCGAAGTTTGCGCTCTGGTCTGCGAGCTTTGCCAACTTCGGAAGTCTTGCTATTAGCCTAAAAGCTCAAAACATTGGTGGGCAATTTCATATTCTTCGTTAGTTGGAATAACCAATATTTTTACTTTAGCACCTGCCTTGTTAATTTCTTTCAATTCTCCATAGTAGGCTGTATTTTGACCTGGATCTAATTCAATACCCAGGTAATCGAGTGCTGAACAAACAGATTCACGCATGTTACTATCGTTTTCGCCTACGCCAGCGGTAAATACTATTGCATCTATACCATTTAAAATGGCTGCATAAGCTCCAATAAATTTCTTGATCCTATAGGCATACAGTTTTAGCGCCAAAATTGCAGCTGCATTGCCTTCGCTTACCATTTTTCTGATGTCGCGCATATCGCTTGAGCCACCCACACCCAAAAGCCCCGACTGTTTGTTAACCAAGGTACTCAACTGCTCTAATGTATACCCAGAATGCTCCATTAAATGAAAAATAACCGATGGATCGATGTCTCCAGAGCGTGTGCCCATCATTAAACCGCTTAATGGGCCAAATCCCATACTGGTATCTATAGATTTACCATTTCTAATGGCCGTTATGCTGCAACCGTTGCCCAGGTGGATGCTAATAATTTTTGTATCAACTTTGTTTAACCATTTAATGGCCTGTTCACTTACATATTTGTGGCTGGTGCCATGAAATCCATACACCCTGATGCCATGTTCTTTATAATACCATTCTGGAATCGCATAACGATAGGCCTGTTCTGGTATGGTTTGATGGAATGCTGTATCGAATACTGCAATTTGTTTCGCGTTTACAAAAGTCTGTTCGGCTACTTCAATACATTTATAATTAACCGGATTATGTAGCGGAGCAAGGGAAAAAAGCTTTTTGATCTGGTGTTTTACATCATCAGTAATAATAGTCGGCCCAGAAAAATGTTCACCTCCATGTACCACACGGTGACCAATAGCAGCAATATCATCAGGACTCACAATTACTGCGTATTCTCCTTGGGTTAATAATGACAAAACCTGTTTTAATGCTTCACCATGGTTGGATATAAAACCTGTTTCTTCTATACTGTGTTTTTTGTTATTGGTATAAACCGTATGTTTTATAAACGAGCCCTCAATGCCAATCCTTTCTACCAGTCCGCTGCAAACAGGCGCTTTTTCGGGCATTCTAAAAAGTTGGTATTTTAAGGAACTGCTTCCTGAGTTGATTACTAAAATGTTCATATTAAATATCTTGGCATTGGATCGCTGTAATTACAACGGTATTAAAAATATCATCTACTGTACAGCCACGGCTTAAATCGTTTATTGGTTTGTTCAAGCCCTGTAACATTGGGCCAATGGCTAATGCGCCGGTTTCGCGCTGCACCGCTTTATAGGTGTTGTTGCCGGTATTTAAATCGGGGAAGATCAATACACTTGCTCTTCCTGCTACCTCAGAGCCTGGTAATTTTTGTTTACCTACAAGTGGATCTACAGCAGCATCATATTGTATCGGCCCTTCAATTTTTAATTCCGGATGCCTTGCTTTAACGATGGCAGTGGCTTCTCTTACGCGCTCTACATCTTCACCTTCGCCTGATGTACCAGAAGAATAAGATAACATGGCAATGCGTGGCTCAATGCCGAATTTGGCGCTGCTTTCTGCTGATGAAATTGCTATTTCTGCCAGTTGTTGGGCAGTAGGATTGGGGTTAACCGCACAATCTCCAAATATGGCCACCCGCTCTGGCAGGCACATAAAGAAAATGGATGAAACCACTGATACACCTGGTTTGGTTTTAACAAACTGTAAAGCAGGTCTGATGGTGTGCTGAGTGGTATGAACCGCACCCGAAACCATCCCATCGGCATCGCCTTTATATACCATCATGGTTCCGAAATAAGAAACATCGGTCATCATATCTCTGGCCATTTCGAGGTTTACATTTTTGGCTTTCCGCAGTTCATGTAAGGTATTTACATAGTCATTGTAATGAGCCGATTGGCCTGGATTATGTATTTTTAAAGTATTGGCGTCCAGATTTAATCCAAGTCTTTTAATCGTGTTGGTAATTTCGGTTGGATCGCCTAAGAGCGTGATGTCTACAATATCCTGGGTAATGAGTTTCTCTACAGCCTTTAAAATACGTTCGTCATTTCCTTCTGGTAAAACAATATGTTTTTTATCGCGTTTGGCCCATTTAACCAGCTGGTATTGGAACATGTGTGGCGTAATGCCCTGATAGCTAAAAGTGATAATTTTATCATCTAGCGCTTTAATGTCGACATATTTTTCGAAAAGCTCTATTGCGATTGCAATTTTCTTCTTGTTTTCGATTGTGATTTTTGAGTGAATACTACCAATGGTTGTAGTGGTTTCGAAAGTTCCCTTTTTAACCGCTATTATTGGAATAATGGTTTGTAAACCTTCAATCAATTTAATAATCGGCTCATCAGGTAAACTGCCTGCGGTTAAAACAATGCCTGCAATTTTTGGGTAGTTGGCTGATAGGTTGGCCTGAAGTGCACCAATAATGATATCGCCACGATCGCCAGGGGTAACTATTAATAGGTTATCTTTTATGTGCCTTAAAAAATTAGGAAGCATCATGGCACCTGTCACAAAATTATCGACCTGGTTATCCAATAGTTCAGATCCAAAAAGTACCTCACCACCTAGTGCCAATGTAATTTCTTTCATTGTTGGACTTTGCAGGCCCGTTTCGGTAGGAATAACGGCGATAAGTAATTCGGCAGGTAATTGATTGGTTAAAGCTTGTTTAATACGGTCTGCCTCCTCTGGATTTACCATATTGGCTACTACGCCTAATACCTGTACATCGCGCAACAGGAAGTTACGGTAGATATTGATGGCCGATTTAAAAAGCTGACTTGCCGTTTTGTTTTTTCCCGATACCACTATTAAAACTGGTGCACCTAAGTTTTTGGCCATTAAAGCATTCGATTCGAACTCAAATGCCATGCCTTCGCCTAAAAAATCGCTGCCTTCAATTACCGTGAAATCGTAGTTGTCTTCTAGCTTTTTATATTTACTGATAATTGTATTGATAATTGCGCCACTATCTTCTGCCTGGTGCAGCATTTCTTGCCGGGTGAAGGCAAAAGCATCCTCATATTTAACAGGTAATGAGAAATAATCCAACATGGCCTCTACATGTTCATCTTTTTTATTCTGATCATCTTGCGCAATAATGGGTTTAAAATAACCTACTTTTTGCGTTTTAGCCAATAACATATTGATCATTCCGAAAGCAATTACTGATTTTCCGGTGTAGGGTTCGGCCGAAGCAATGAATATATTTTTAGTCATAAATAAGGATCAATGAATACGAATAATCAATTACGGCCAATATAGTTGGAAATATCTGTTTTAAAAACTAAAAGAGGTTAAGTTTTTAATTACCTGAATAGAAAATTTGGGTCAATATTTCGATAGCCATAAATAGGAAAGGCATGAATTGGATGTATCACAAATATAGGTTTGTTATCCTGAGGGGTAATTTATTGTATAAAAATCAATATGAGTGAAGTACAATTGTTTCTCTTGCCCTACGGCGCGGCCTTGCCTCGGCTTGCCGCCGCCGAAAGGCTCTTTTTTTTTGCATCAAAAAGAAGCAAAAAATGCCAGCTGAAAATTTTTCTTTTAAAGCCAGTGAAATGGCTTTGTCAGCGGAACCCGAAAAATTTGTTAGGCTGGATTAGGTAGAACGGGGATACCGTGCGATGGCCTAGCTAGATGGGAATACAAAATCTATAAAAAACTGATTAATAATTATTTGTAAAATAACGTCAATGGTGGCCTGTCGAAGAACCAGTTTAATAGATAGTGAGTGCTTCGATTACTTGTATTGCAATTAAAATTGGCTGCTTCTTACCAATGATGGCACTGTAACAGCTAAATTGAATCGGTTTTACGCATTTGATTCAATCAATAACTTTAACATTTTCAGCCTGTGTATAAGTGGTAGGTTTACTTTTGCATCAGGATTAAGCTTTAAAGGCATAAAATGACTTTCCAAAAAATGGGCATAATCTGTAATTATGGTAGCCTGATTAAGATAAATTGGAACCTCTTGCTTTCCTGCTTGGGTAAAAAAATCTTCTAGCTGCTGTATTTCTTGGATGGTCATACTACAAAGTTATCATTATGTAATGAGTTGGGCTAAACAAAATAAAGCATTAATGAGTATCTCTCTCATGTTCAATCTAAATAAATTTTAACTGGTGTTATAAATGCGATAAGATTACTGATTTCATCACATCAGTTTTCCATCACATAGTTCAGTGCTTTATCGTTTCCTTTTAATAAATCTGATAGATTCTTTGGAATTTTAATTTCGGGTACAAGTGGGCCATCATGTCCTTTCCAATTTTCCCAGTACTGGGTCGAATAATTTACCTGTAATTTGGTGTTTGGTAAACTAAATGCGCGTACTTCGCCATAATGGTTAATGGTACCCGCAGTAGTTTCTCCAACTAAAATGGCTTTTGTTTCTCTTTTAAGTTTGATGGCATTCATAATGGCAGAAGAAAAAGTAGCCCGACCAATCAACACGAAAATCTTCCCCTTTTTATTTAAATTATGATTTTTAATCTTTTCGATAAAGGGTTCTAATATTGCACTGTTCCCGCCGCCATTCATCCTTAAGTCGATAATGATACGGTTTGGTTTTTGTTTTCCAATTTCTTTAAATAAGTTATCATTAAAGGCATCAAAGGGCTTTTTCGGATCATCCTGGCATTTATTGTAATTGAAATACAAATTGCCTTTCTCCATTACATACCAGTAATTTTCTTGGTGGGTATTTGCAAGTAAGCTGCCATATGCAGACGCATATACCATATCTATTTTCTTGGTTTTTGGTATAGCATCTAACTTCACCTTTAAAGTTTCACCATTTGGATTTAAAAGTTCGAGGCTTACATCATTTGGGCTAGGACTTAAATTTAGTGCATAAAGCAGACTGGGACTTGCCAGATAACTTGCCTCAGCGATATTAAAATAAGGGATATTGCCAGAGATAATTACAGATGAAATGGCTTTTTCTGCTTCTGATAAAGTTTTGCCGCCAATTCGGATCACCTTTGAAAGTAAGAGCTGCTTATTTGCTTCATCTGTCGAGGTAACTACCAGTCCATCATCAAATCTTTCAAATTTTACTGGGTATTTAGTGGTATACGGAGGGATTATTGTGCTGTGCTCATCACCTATAGCGGCCTGTATTTTCATGATTTCTACATAAAATTTTTCAGTAGAAATACTTGAAGTCTGTTCTTCAAGATGGGTTATCATTGTATTAAATTTTGGCCTAGAAAGTTTTGCAAAAAGATTTTTGTGTTTAACAGGAAGGCTGTCTTTATAAAATTTTAAATCATCACTGAAGATGTTTTTCGAAGTTTGTGCATAGGTGTAAGTAGCACATAATGATAAGATTATAAAAAAGAAACGGCTGATATTTTTCATTTATATATTATTGTTTACATAAAAGATGTAGAATTTTGGAAAAAGTTGCGCGGGTAGAAAAGGTTTTGATAATTATCCTAAATATATTCCTTTTTTGCAATACCTAATTTTATTACTAATAATTTTAGTTTAAATTTGTTTTCCCTAATTAATTGTTATAGTGTTCTAATCACATTGAAAGAGAATGAACAATAGTGAAATGCAAAAAGATATCCCTCGATCTGATATGATTCAGGATATTTCGTCACTTAAAAAAGAATATTGCCGAAAGGAGACCGCTTGGCACCGAGATTGGAAATTGGCTTTCCCGCCATCGTTTAGAGAAGTTGCTTTTTATGATGCAGCCAATGCTAATATCCACCGTGCTGATGTATTTACCCCATCCGGTTATACCATTGAGTTTCAAAATTCTCCGATCGCATTGGCCGAGCTTAACAGCAGGGAAGCATTTTATCCAAATTTAATATGGGTATTGAATGGCAAGAAATTTAAGGGATTCAAAATATTGAAACATTTACCTGATGTGGACGATCCAAAACTAAAGGATTATGAGTTTTGTCATTCCGATCACCTTTCGATGGTAAGGAAATCAGAGGTAATGCAGGGGCTGCCCAATCCAAAAATACTTAATTTTTATCATCCCGAACTTCAGGGCATTAAACTAACCTCAAACCTATATTCTTTTTGTTGGAAACAGCCGCATAGTGTTTGGTATTTAGCTACTGCAAAAATTATTGTAGACTTAGGTGGGCATTTTTTATATGAGCTAAAACAGCGTAAACAATTAAATGGAAATTATCCATACCTGAAAATGTTAAGTAGGAAAGCCTTTATCGATTGGCACACACCACCAGAGCTTTAATTATAACTTTCGAAAAAATAAATTCGGTAATTAAGGATAAAATCAGGAGAGGTCAGTGTGACTGAAAAAGTAGCGTATTAAATCCCTTTATCTTAAGAAATTTAATACGCCAAACTGCATTATTTCATGCTATCGTTAATTTTATTGATCATTACCAAATGGCTTTGAACTATTGGTGCTGTTTTGGTCGCAAATGCTTTAAGATCTGCATCTTTAGCATCTCTTAATTCATCTTCCATTAATTTTAATGTAGATTTATGACCACTCACCATGGCATCAACATAAGCTTTATCAAAATCTGCTCCTGATTTTTTGCTCAGGTCATCCATTTTTTTCTTGTGCTCATCGTCTACAGTACTTGGCAATGTAATGTTTTTTTGTTTCGCAATAGCCATTAATTCGGTGTTTGCCATGCCGTGGTCTTTTACCATCATGGTTGCAAATTCTTTAACCTGCGGATTACTGCTTTTTTCGAGGGCCATTTTTCCCAGTTCTACTTCAGCCATCCCGCCAACCGCTGCTTGGGTAGTAAACTTAGCATCAGCTTCATCTACTGCGATTCCTCCTGTGGCCATGGCATTGCTTGTGGTGTCTTTGGCCATGTTTAAACTGTCGGCACTTTCTTTAGCATCCTTGTTTCCTCCGCTACAAGCTTGAAATGCTAATGCTGAAATGGCCATAACATAAATTAACTTTTTCATATATATCGGTTTTGTTGTATATGGATAACATGTTTAGCGCAAAAGGGTTTTAAGCTTTTTGAATATTTGTGAGTTCAGGTAACAGTCGGTAGATCAGGAAAATACGGCTGTAACCGAGGGAGGAAATAGGCCGACTACTTTTAAGCCGAGTGTCAAATTTCCGCTAAAAAAGGCGGAAAAAGTTATAGAACAGGATTAATATTCAAGATATGGTTAGTTGAATTCCCGGACATTGTCCGGGTTTTCTTTTTTAATTCCTTACAATTTTACCTTTTTAGCTTTTGGTTCTGGTTTTTCGGGTAATTGTATCGATAAAATCAAATCAATGCTTTCCGAATTGGTTTCATAATCGGCTGCAATTTTTTCCCATCTTTTTAATTCCGCCTGTAAGGTTTCGATTTCCTTACCTAATGATTCGATCTTATTCTGGATTGATTTTCTAACGTTTGTATTTGCCATAACACAAAATTATGATTTGATGGCATATCTTTAAACTTCTTTGCGACAAGGATGCCTGTAAAAAATGCTAAGTGTTCTCTTTCAATGAGTTTTATTCTTATAAAATTTTCAACAATAGTGAAGAATCACCGAATTTGCTTACAATACCAAATAATTGTGCAACGATTTGCTATTTTTACCCAACATCCCCAATAAAATATGAAGAAAAATAATAACTGCGATCTTAAAACCTGTTTTATGTGCCAGCTCACCTTAAAAGAGTGGCATCCTGCTATCGAGAGCCATAAACGAAATTTTATCGCTAAAAAGGGGGAAGTAATTATTAAAGAAGGGGATCCGGTGAGCGGTGTTTATTTTGTTACTTCGGGTAATGTAAAAGTGCATAAACAATGGGGAGATAAAGAACTGATTTTACGTTTTGCAAACGATGGAGCCATAATTGGACATAGGGGAATCAGCAGCAGCATTTCTACCTACCCAATTTCGGCAACTGCTTTAGAAACCACTAAACTTTGTTTCGTGGATATCGATTTCTTTAAAACCACCATAAAAGTTAACCAGGAATTTGCCTACGGTTTGTTGATGTTTTATGCCGATGAATTGCATGCTTCGGAAAAGAAAATGCGTAATTTAGCTTTAATGTCGGTTAAAGGAAGGCTTGCCGTGGCTATTTTAGGATTGAGAGATCAATTTGGATTAGATGCCGAAGGATTTTTAAATTTAGCACTAAGCCGTCAGGATCTGGCTGCTTTTACCGGTGCCACTTACGAAACCGTTTTTAGAACCATGAACGAGCTGTTAGCAGAAAAGTTAATAATAGTGAAAGGAAAGCAAATTGGTATTTTAAACGAGGCCGGACTAACAGATTTGAGTAGTAAATAATTAAGGTTTATAATTTTAATTTTTTAAAATCCGTTGTTGTCACACCGAGCGTAGTCGCAGCGTCTTTTCAAAACATTTATTTCGCTCGGCTTAACTAATAACAAGTTTTTTAATTATTGATATTAAATGTTTGGAATCGTTTTATGTGGTGGGCAAAGTTTGCGTATGGGCACTGATAAAGGTTTGCTCAGCCATCAGGATAAACTATGGGCGCAAGTAGCAGCTGATAGATTAAGTGCGCTCGATCTCCAGGTAAAATTCTCAGTTAATCCATTGCAGCAAGAAACTTATGCTAGTTATTTCGGGAGTGAGCAATTGATTGTCGACAATCCTTCGCTTGATATCAAAGGGCCATCATTAGGGGTGCTTTCTACTCACTTATCAAATCCTGAGGAGGATCTTTTCTTATTGGCCTGCGATATGTTGTTGATGGAAATCAGGTTGTTGGAAAAGCTAATGCATTCGTTTAAGACTGATGATGCTTTTGAAGTTTATATTTTCACCAAAGATGGTCAGCAAGAACCCTTATGTGGGATTTATAAAGCTGGAGGTTTGAAAAAAATTGCACACCTGCTTCAAACGAATGGTTTGGCCAAACACAGCATGAAATACGTTTTAAGTAATTTGCGGGTTTGCGAAACTGCCATTGAAGATCAGGATTATCGTTATTTCAGTAATTTTAACGCCCATGCCGAGATAAATGGCTTATAACAATTGCAAGGCCGATTGATCAATCTTAGTAAAATTCTCTTTCTCTCCTTCACAAAGCACACAACAATAACCTTCTGGTAAATCTTTAAATGCCGTACCTGGGTTAATATTGCTCTCAATTTCGCCAATGCGCTCGTGGTATACCGTTAAACAGTTGTTACACTGGTATAAAAATTCGCTATCTTTTTTTATCGTTTCTTCAGTTTGAAAGCTCTGTTTTTGATTACCTGTTTTAATTGCATTTAAACGGTATTTATAAAATTTAAATATCGAACGTCTTACTTGTTCTGGTAATAAAAAACCAGGATTACTCCTGCTAAAAATTTCGCCGGTACGCTCGTTGGGGTTAAAATCTTTAGCACAAAGGATATCGTAAACGGGCAGTAGTTTTAAACCAAATACATTAATCAAGTGGCGTTTTTGGATCAGGATACTACTGAAAACCTCACTTTTTTTACGCGTTTTAATCCCAAAACAGATTCCAAAGGTCCTGGTATCATCAATGCTTAAATGTTTAACAAGGAAATTTTTTAATGCTAAGCCCTCGTTACAATTGTCTTCTACCTGAAAGTTAAGTTCGTTGGCCGCGTGTCGCATATTGATCTCAAATTCTTCGAGCAGGCCATTCCAAAGATTTTTATCTTTTTCATCAATTCCTTTTATAATAATGGTTTTCCAGGAGGTACAGCACAGCTGACCAAGTTTGGTATCTAAACAAAGCTGGCAGAGTTTCTTTAAAAATGGAATGCTGAATAACTCATCGCGCCTATAAATGCCCAGCCAATATTTATTGTTGTAACGGTTTAAACCTTCATAATACGGCAGGTTAAATGAAGATAGGGATACGGTGTTTTCGGCCTGTTTAAGAATGAAATTGTCCTGATCTAAAAGCGCAAAGAGCTCTTCACCGTTAGCTTGTGGGTTATCTACAAACTGTGACCGATTGTTTCCGATAATATTCTCCAGCGCTTTGGTAACCTGTGCGATATGATTGGTGTAACAAAGCTGATTCCATTCGTATGTTACATTGGTTTTTGGAAACCGGATAATCAAATGCCAATAATGTTCGGATTGTGAAGAGGCAATCCAGTTGATATTACCCGTTAACATAGGGGTAAAACTTTGGTCGCTATCGCAGATATTGACTTTAACGGAAGGTTTAAAGTCGATATCGTCTAAAACATCTTTGTATACCCCTTCAGTAAGCCAGGTTTTACGGATAAAGATCTCTTCCGCAGGATAAGAACTGATAATATTGGGAAAATTATTAGTGTCTACTTCGTAATCAATCCCTAGCTTATCCATTTCGCCTGTAAATATGGCTATATTGTAGGTTGTAGTATCAATCAATAACTGTTGGCGGAGGCCAAAACGAACATATTGGATCCGCGCTTTTGTTGCCGCAACCAGGATGTTATACAGATTGCCCGGTGATATGATGCCGCCTGGAAAGTTAATGATGATAGTTTGATACATGGTTTAGCTATTTAGAAGTCCAAATTCTACTATTGCCTTTGGGAAATTTTTGTTTTCGTGCCCTGGTCTGCATAATTTTAAAAGTGCAAACCTCTGGATATTAGTTAGTTTTCGCCACTGGTGTATGGAGAGCTGCAAAGCTAATTCTATCGCTTTTTCTTTTAACATCGTAGGAATCTGATGTAGGTTTCCCCAGTCGGGCAGCGGATCGATAACCAGCGTGGTAGCTTGATTTCCTGTATATTTGGTAATCAGGCCAATCAGAAATTGATGGTACTTATCTGTTTGTTCCTGAGTTGAAACCGGTAGTAAGGCCAATTGGATCCTTTCTGATGGATGAAATTTGCTCCATTCAGCCAATTTTAATTTTATTCCTGCGGCATCCATTTTAAAACGCACGACCATGGGGATACAACGTATATTTTCTTCAATAAAATCTTCTTCGAACTTAAAATATTCAATCCCTTTTAGGTTTTTAAATTCTGAAGGACCAAGTTTTACTTTCATCATTATTCTAATAATGTTTTTTAATGTTTCAATGCGGTACGTCATGCTGAACTCGTTTCAGCATCTTTTTTGCTGGATAGATCCTGACCCCGAACATTCTGGGCAGGATGGCGATCGTTTAAGGTGATTTGTCATGTTCCTGCCAAGGCAGGCTTAGGTTCCGTTTTTAATACATTTACAAAAGAATCTAATATGGCTTTCACCTCGGGCCTGCAACTGCCACAGCCCATTCCGGCACCTGTTAACTGGCAAAGCTGCAAATGATCTTTACAGCCATCTTTAATTTTGTTGATCAGGTTGCCTTCGCCAACATTGTTGCAGCTGCATACGGCTTTGCCAATGATAGGTTCGGTTGTTTTGCCACTTCTTAACAATTGAAGCCGCTTTTCGCTCAGCTCCATTTTATTTTCGATCAGGTTGCGGAACTCCAAAAACTCACTTTTATCGCCAATTAATATGGCCCCGACCAATTTATCGTTGTGTACAATACATTTTTTATAGTAACGTTTGGCTTTATCTATAAAAACAATTTCCTCATAAGTGGGGTCGTTGTCAGGTACTTCGGCCAAGCCCAATGAACAGAGTTCTAAACTGTGCATTTTAAGGATATTCATGAGCAGGCTTCCCTGGTAAAATTTGGCGATGTCTCCTGATAGAAATCTTGCCACTATTTCAGCCTGTTGTTCTGCTGCTGCGGTAATGCCATACATTTGGCCTTTAAATTCAGCAATTTCACCAATGGCGTAAATATCTTTTTCGTTGGTTCTCAGGTATTCATCAACCACAACACCTCTCTTGCATTCTATACCTGCTTCTTTAATTAGTTCAGTATTCGGAACAGTACCTATAGCAATTACTAAAGATTCACAATCGATCAATAAACCACTTTTTAAACGGATGCCCGAAATGCTTTTCTCTCCAATAATGCGGTCTACTTCATCATTGTAAAAAATCTCAATGCCTTTACTGATCAGTTCTTCGTGCAGTAATTGACTGCCCAATGTATCCAACTGGCGACCCATTAACCTTGATATCCGTTGGATAATCGTCACTTTTGATCCGGTTTCAGCCAAAGATGTAGCCAGTTCTATCCCCAATAAACCGCCACCAACAATTATTACTTTTCCATTTGTGGCATCCACATGTTTTTTAAAACTGTCGGCATCGTTACGGCTACGCATGGTAAATATGCCGTTTAGTTTCGGGATATCTTTAAGCACAAAAGCCCTGCTTCCGGTGGCCAGGAGCAGAACGTCGTAATGGTGGGTTTTTCCATTACTATCAATAACGGTTTTGTTTTCTTTGTTGATCTTTTCGATGCCTAGTCCCCGGTGTAGTTTAATTCTATAGTCAGTTTCCTCGCTATCACTCATTTTAATAAGGTTATGCCAGGGTAAAGTGCCAATAATATAGTCGGGGAGAAGCACCCTGTTGTAAAAAGGGAAATTCTCTTTGCTAAATATCTCTACATCATCTTCAGTATTTAAAGCCCTGTAACTTTTAACAAAACCACAGGCACCAGCACCAGCACCGATAACGATGATCTTTTGCCGGGCTTTTTGATATAATTTTACTTCTACAGCACTAAATTTAAAATCGGGTTCTTTGCTTTGTGGATCAACCAGGTTATTGGTGAGGTTATTCACCCGGTTTAAATCACTTTTTAAGATTTTGCCCCAGTGCATCGGCATAAAAACCACTCCGGGTTTAATATCTTCCGAAAATTTTGCTTTTACACGAACATTTCCACGTAAACTGGAAATTTCGATGATATCATTGTCTTTAATATTCCGGGCTTCGGCATCAACTGGGTTGATCTCTAAAAAAGATTCGCTAATGTGTTGGTTCAGTTTATTTACCTTGCCCGTTTTGCTTCGGGTATGCCATTGATCTCTGATTCTTCCGGTGGTTAAAATCAATGGATGTTCCGGTGTTAAAGCTTCCGATTGGTTTTGATCATCAAATGATAAAATATTGGCTTTTTTATCTGGTGTATAAAACTGGTGATCGGTAAATAACCGGGCTGTTCCGAACGCCTTTTCTTGCTTCGGGTAAGGCCATTGAACGGCTCTTTTTTCTTTTAAAATCTCGTAATTAAGCCCGCTGATATCGATATTGGTCCCTTCGGTAAGGGCTGTATGCTCATTGTATATTTCGGAAGCGCTTTTGAAATCAAAACCATGATAGCCCATTTTTTTTGCAAATCGACAGATAATTTCCGAATCTGGTAAAGCCTCTCCGGGTGCTTCTGTTACTTTGCTGAGGTAAGAGATGTAACGGCCAGCATTGGTCATGGTACCTTCTTTTTCTACCCAGGCAGCAGCGGGTAAAACCACATCAGCATATTTTAAGGTCTCTACTTTGTTGCTAATGTCCTGAACAACCACAAATTTCGCTTTTTTTAATCCTTCTTCGGCTACACGAACATCTGGCAGGCTGATCAATGGATTGGTGCATAAAATCCATACCGCTTTGAGCTTTCCTGTATTCAGTTCATCGAAGATCTCTGTTGCGGTTAAGCCCGGCTTGGATTGAATGGTACCTAATGGGATCTGCCAGAATTTTTCGACCTCATTCCGGTGGCTTTCGTTAGCTAAAACACGGTGTGCGGGCAATAAATTGCTTAAACCGCCAACTTCTCGTCCACCCATGGCATTTGGTTGCCCGGTGAGTGAAAATGGCCCGCTTCCGGGTTTGCCGATATGGCCGGTAATCAGGTTTAGGTTGATTAATGAAAGATTTTTATTGGTACCTACCACACTTTGGTTAAGCCCCATAGTCCACATGCTGATAAAACTTTTTGCATTGCCGATGTAAGATGCAGCCAGGCGAATATCACTTTCTTCGATGCCACAAATAACTGCTGCTTCGGTCAATGAGGTTTCGAAGACGGTAGCATGGTATTTTTCATAACCATTGGTACTGTTGATGATAAAATCAGCATCAATTTTTCCATCTTCAATTAAACATCTGCCAATGGCGTGGTGTAAGGTAATATCGGTGCCTGGATTGAGTTGCAGATGGACATTGGCAAGCGAGCAGGTCTGCGTTTTTCGCGGGTCGCTTACGATGATCTTTAGGTCTGGATTTTTTTGCTTTGCGGCTTCAACACGGCGCCAAAGGATAGGATGGCACCATGCTGGATTTGCGCCCGCAACAAAAATACAATCTGCAATTTCAATATCATCGTAACTAATGGGTACGGTATCTTCACCTAAGCTCATTTTATAACCAACAACCGCACTGCTCATACATAAGCGGCTGTTGGTATCGATATTATTGCTGCCGATAAAACCTTTAATCAATTTGTTTACAACATAATACTCTTCCGTTAAACATTGTCCACTTGCATAAAAAGCCACACTATCAGGTCCATGTTTTTTAATCAGTGCTTTAAAAACGGCTGCTGTTCTTTCTAGTGCGGTATCCCAGCTTACTCTTTGGAGAGGCATGTTTTTATTGTAGCGCATTTCGGGATAAAGCAGCCTGTCGCTTTTGTCATTCGCTGTGTAATGAAGATTCATGCCTTTACTGCACAACATGCCTTTGTTTACAGGGTGGCTTTTGTCTCCTTCAACAGTTATCCGCTCATGGATGTCTTTATTTACCACAATACCACAGCCTACGCCACAATAGCAGCATGTTGTTGTATTATTTAGCGATATATTCTTTTCTTCTTTCAAATGATCAACGGTATTGTAGGTAGATTTTTACTTTTTGTATTGGTTATTTGCTTGGTGTAAGAACAAGATCTTCTATTTCTGCTCTTTTCTGTACCATAATAGTTCTGAAAATAAAGACAGCAATGCCAATTCCTAGAATGATAAAACCGAGAAAAGTAAATGCACTGGTATAATCGATCAGGTCTTTTTGGATAGTATGCCCGTTCTCGATTACATTTTTAGTAGCGTGATCAGCTTTGGCTTTAAACATAAATGCAATAAGCATAGCGCCGATATTTCCACCAGCACCTACAATACCTGCCACGCTGCCAACTGCAACCGGATTAATGAAAGGAACAAGGCTGTAAGTTGCTCCATTGGCCATTTTTAAACTTAGACCGAAAACGAACATCATAAAAATAGCCATTCCAATATTGCCCGATTTTGCGAACCAGATCAGGCCGATTCCTTCTATCAAAAGTAACAGCGCAAGTAAAAGTGTTTTGCCATCAAATCCCCAGGTTTTACCGATTTTATCAGCGACAATTCCACCCAAAGGTCTGGCAAAAACATTGATCCAGCCAAAAATACCTGCAACCATTCCGGCTATAGCGATTGTTGCGCCGAATGAATCGGTAAAAAAGATCGGTGCGAAGTTATCAACTGTTATTTCTACACCAAAACAGGCAGCATAGGCAATGGTTAAAATCCAGGTGCGGTAATCTTTTGCTGCGATTAAGAATGTGTTTTTGGTGCTTTTTATGTTTTCATCTTTTAAATCTTTAAAATCTCCCTGTGGAGTATCTAAAGTATAACGGTGATATAAAAAAGCACAGATCAAAAGCATTACACCAGGAAAAATCATAGCATAACGCCAGCTGTCTTCAGTGCTACAAAAGCCCAAAGCGGTAATGCCAGATGCAATTAATGGCATAAATAAATTGGCAGCACCACCACCTGCATTACCAAAGCCACCTGCCGTTGCATTTGCGGTTCCCTTAATGTTCGAAGCAAACATAATGGAGGTGTGGAATTGGGTAATTACAAATGAAGCGCCGATTACGCCAATGGCCAAGCGGAAAAGCAAAAACGAAGTATAAGAATGGCTGGTTCCGATCAATAAAACTGGAATGGCACACAGTACCAAAAGCCAGGTGTAAATGAGTTTGGGGCCAAATTTATCAATTAACCGTCCGATCAGTAAACGGGCAATTATGGTGGCTGATACAGATGCAATCTGAATGTTGCCTACCTGATCTTTGGTAAGGTGAAGCTGCTCTCTTGCAATTTTCATTAAGGGGGCCATACCGAACCAGGCAAAAAAGCAAAAGAAGAAAGTTAACCAGGTGATGTGAAAGGTTTTCATCTGAACACCTTTGAGCGAAAATATATTTAATTTATCTAGCGGTTTAGTAATGGAGTTTAGTGTCATAACGGTCTGTTTAAGCGTAAATAAATAAATAGTTTCTTTTAAAATTTATAGCCTAAACCTACGCCGACGTTCCATTCGCCATTTTTGACTGCGGTTTTAGGGTTGTAGTATAGCGGTACCTGTAAGGCTACACGGCGAAAGGCTGTTGTTAAACCAAAACCAAGGTTAGGGGTGAGGGCTGCATTTTTTGGCGCACCGGCGGCAACTTTATCTTCTTTGATTCTTAAACTGGGTAACAATCCCAGTAAAACGGTGTAAGGCTTTTTGCTGAATTTGATGCTCGGGCCTGTACAGTTTATAAAAGCGCCGTGATCAACATATCCGGCAACGATAGTACCGTCGAATAAAACGGCTTTAGTTTGCGATTTAGCTGAAAAAAAGAACAAGGTAAGTGCAAGGCAGCCTGTTGCGGCCACATAATTAGAAATCTTCATGTCGGTTTGGTTTGGGTTAAATTTTTTAATCAGGAAAAGTTTAAATCTTACTGGGTCAGGTTAAGATTTTGGTGTTGTACCAATGTAAACAGTTCCGTTTTCTATCTTTACAGGATAGGTTTTTATTGCGCATTCATTGCCGCTTAAACATTCGCCAGTGCTCAATGAGAATGTTTTTTTGTGAAAAGGGCAGGCTACCTTAGGCTCATCGGTAGTGGATCCAATCATTCCACGGCTTAATGCCATCTGTTTTTTATGCGGGCATTCATTTTGTGTGGCGTACCACTCATTTCTTCTGGTGAAATAGAAAAGTGCAATCTGATCTTCACCATGTTTTACGCATACGCCACCGTTCTCAATGGCATCCTCGACTCGGCAGGCTGCTAGCCAATTTGATTGTTCATTCATGATTTTTGGGTTTTATAAGGTTGTAAAGATTATTGATTAAACTGTTTTCCATTCGGCGGTTCTTTTTTGTCCACGCATTTCAACAAATTCTATAGTTGGATCTTTGTCTTCTGGTGCATTTACAAAATGAGAGAAGCGTTTTCTGATCGCAGGATTTTCTACAGCTTCCTTCCATTCACATTTGTAAGAGGCAATTAAGTTTTCAATTTCATTTTCCCATTGGGCGGCCATTCCCAAGCTATCGTTAATGATTACATTCCGCAGGTAATCTATTCCACCTTCCATTTTGTTTAACCAGTTTGCTGTTCGGGTAAGTGGATCGGCAGTGCGGATGTAAAACATCAAAAATCTATCGATATATTTAATGCAGGTTTCGCTATCTAAGTCTGTTGCCAGTAAAAGGGCATGTTGCGGTTTGCTACCTCCATTACCACATACATATAAGTTCCAGCCTTTTTCGGTGGCAATAATGCCGAAGTCTTTACTCTGTGCTTCTGCACATTCTCTGATACAACCACTTACAGCTGATTTGAACTTGTGCGGTGCACGGATGCCCCTGTATCTTTCTTCAATTTGGATGGCGAAACTTACGCTGTCATGCAAGCCAAATCTGCACCAGGTACTACCTACGCAACTTTTAACTGTTCTTAAGCCTTTTCCGTAAGCATGTCCGCTTTCAAAACCTGCAGCAATTAATTCCTCCCAGATAATAGGAAGATCGCTAAGGTGTGCACCGAACATATCAATACGCTGACCTCCGGTAATTTTGGTGTAGAGGTTATATTTTTTAGCTACTTCGCCAATTACGATCAATTTATCGGGTGTAATTTCTCCACCCGGAACCCTTGGTACTACTGAGTATGAGCCACCTTTTTGAATGTTGGCCAGAAAACGGTCATTGCTATCCTGGGCTACATCATTTCCTTTTTTAAGGATCATTTCGTTCCAAAGGCTGGCCAGGAGCGATGAAACTAATGGCTTACATACTTCGCAACCGTCATTTTTGCCTAAGGCATCCAATACTTCATCGTAACTTTTTAATTCGTGGATATGAATGAGGTCAAAAAGTTCTTGTCGGCTATAGTTAAAGTGCTCGCAGATTACATTTTTGATATACTTACCTTGTGATTTTAAGGTATAAGTCATCAAGTCTTTAACCATTGGTAAACAGCCACCACAACCTGTACCTGCTTTGGTACATTTTTTCAGGTCATCGATGTTTTCGCAAGAGCCATCTGCAACTGCTGAGCAGATATCGCCCTTGCTAACACCTTCACAGCTACAGATCAATGCACCGTCTGGTAAACCTGTAATTCCGGCTCCGCCGGCAGGTTCGCTTCCGCCACGTGCACCCAGAATCAGTTCTTCAGGGTTTTCTGGTAATACAATCCGGTTATTAGAGGTCTGCAACAGCAGGTTATAAGCTGTTGCATCTCCAATTAATATACCTCCTAAAAGGTATTGCCCGTCATTACTAACATTTATTCTTTTATAAACGCCTTTGTGTTTGTTTTCGAAGATGATGGTACGGCAGTCGGGTTCGGTAATAAAATTATCACCAAAACTGGCCACATCAATACCGATCAGCTTCAGTTTAGTACTCATATCAAACCCTGTAAAAGTTTTATCGCCTTCGCAAAGGTTTGCAGCCAGCACTTCAGCCATTTCGTAACCAGGAGCAATTAATCCGTAAATCATTCCATCGTACAAAGCACATTCGCCAATTGCAAAAACAGCTGGATCATTGGTCTGCATTTTTTGATCAACAACAATTCCGCCACGTGGACCAACCTCAATACCACAAGCCTTTGCCAGTTCATCTCGTGGTTTTATACCTGCAGAGATAACAAGCATATCTACATCTAAAGCAGTATCATCGCTAAACTTTAGCGCGGTAATACGGCCATCACCTTCAATACTTGTCGTGTTTTTATTTAAGTGGATCTGTAAACCAAGATCTGCGAGTTTAGATTTAAGCATATCACTACCTGCGGCATCAATTTGTCTTGGCATTAAACGCGGTGCAAATTCGATAATGCTCGTTTTTTCGATACCCAAATCTATTAATGCTTTAGCAGCTTCCAATCCGAGTAAACCACCACCGATAACCGAAGCTGTTTTGGCTTTTTTGGCATAACCGCTAATTAGGTCAAGATCTTCAATGGTACGGTAGACAAAAACACCTTCTTTTTCGATACCAGGGATGTTGGGTACGAAAGCACCCGATCCGGTTGCAAAAACAAGAATATCGTAATGATAATCAAGGCCACTTGCGGTGTAAACTTTTTGAAGTTCGCGATCTATTTTAACGATCGGATTATTTAGGAAAAGGGTAATATTTTGCTCTTGATACCAGTTTTCAGTTGAAAGAGAAAGATCGTCAGCAGTTTTTCCGTTAAAATATTCACTTAAATGAACGCGGTCATAAGCTCTACGGGGCTCTTCGCCAAAAACGATAAGATTAAATGAAGAGGTTTTTGACCTTAGCTTTTCGCAGAATTTATATCCTACCATTCCATTTCCTATTACGATTATTTGTGGTTCTTTCATAAATCTTAAAGGTATTTTGTGTTTGTTGATTTCTGTTGATTGTTTTTTATTTCGGATTATTTGTTTTGTTGTTTTTTGTTAAAAATAATCGATCTGAAAATGCATATTTTAATATTTATATGATTTTTGATATTCAAATATAGGTTATAATTAAATTAAAAGTTGTTATTGTGTGATTTTTATCATAAAAAATTTAATTTTTTAATAAATTTTCATCACTTTTATGTTTAAATAGTTAAATCATTAAAATTATGAATCAAAAAACTAACGATTTTGGACTTTTTATAATGGGTGGAGGTCCTGGAGATCCTGAATTGATCACTATGAAAGCTTTTAATGTGCTAAAAAGAGCAGAAGTTATCCTGTATGATAACTTGAGTAATGAGAAATTGCTGGAAATTGCACCAAAAAGCTGTAAAATGATCTATGTTGGCAAGCAACCTTATGGAAAATACACGCCACAAGAGAAAATAAATGAATTAATTGTCGAAAATGCCCAAAATTATCAAGTAGTGGTGCGTTTAAAGGGTGGAGATCCATTTATTTTTGGCAGAGGATTCGAAGAATTGATTTATGCGGAAGCTAGAGGTATTAAATGTCATTATATTCCAGGTATAAGTAGTATGCAGGGCGCAGGTTTTATTGATGTTCCTTTAACACACCGTGGAATTAGTGAAAGTGTTTGGATACTTACCGGAACCAAGAAAGATGGAAGTTTAACCAATGATTTAAAGTGTGCCATGAAAAGTTCGGCTACAGTAGTTATATATATGGGTATGAAAAAAGTTGGCGAAATCTCTAAAGCTTATTGTGATGCGGGTTTAGGTGATATGCCTGCGGCAGTTATTCAGCATGCTACCTTGCCCAATCAAAAACAAGTGGTATGTTCAGTGCAAAATTTGCAGGAATCTGCAGAACAAGCAGGCTTAACTTACCCTGCTATTATTATTATAGGTAATGTGGTGCAGGCTAAAGCTTATGCAAACCTAAATCAAAGAGAACTTTTATCAGCGTAGAAGGGTTCGTTAGTTCATTGGTCATTAGTTCATTTGTCCCTGATCTTACTATATTGATTAATAGTATTGATTCACAGTTGATTGTATACTCGATAACTAAAATCTTAACTCCCTTAATCTTGATGGTCAGCCAAATAGATTACTGTCTAAATGTTACCAATAAAAAAGCCCGCAAGGTTTAACTTGCAGGCCGATAATTAATATGGATAGATTTAATTTAAGGTCAATTCGATTACCGGGATTTCGAAGTCGGGTTTTTTCTTTGGTAGTTTTAATACTAAGGTATTCCCGGTCGATTTTTGAGTATCAATCTGTATTTCAGAGTTGTCATGTAAAAACTGCGCATATTTTGCCTTGTCTTTATATCCATCCAGCATAATGTAGCCTGTATTTGGGTATTCGAACAAATGCACATACAGTTTTTTGGTGTCGTTATTGTAAGTGAGTTTTACTCCTTCAGGCGCTTTAAATTCGGTTGGAGCGAAAGTACAATGGTAAATAGATTTCGAATTGGCGTGCATCCAAAGGCCTAGACTATCTAAAGCAATGTTTGCTCTGTTATCAAACTCACCACGCGCAGTGGGGCCAACATTTAACAATAAATTTCCTCCATTGGCTACTGAAGTAATCAACAGATCTAATAACTTCCTGTTGCTTTTCCATGTGTTTTCATCCCTGTGGTAGCCCCAAGAACCTGAGAAGGTTTGACAGGTTTCCCAAACTTTTCCGCGGTATTTTTCTAATTCCTTCGGACTAACCTGTTCTGGTGTTTCGAAATCTGTACCATCTTCATAATCATTAAGATCCAGGCGGTTATCTACAATAATTTGTGGCTGCAGCTTTCTAATCTGCTTCAGTAGTGCTACCGAACCCCAATCATCACGACCTTTACCGTGTTTGCCCGGATAAGAGAAATCTGCCCAAAGAATGTCGATTTTGCCATATTTAGTAAGTAGCTCAGTTACCTGATCGTATAGGTACTTGCGGTATTTAGCCATATCCCGGTTCTTGTTCAGCGCTGCATATTCATCTTCATTATCATTGTTGGGTCTTAAAGGGTGATACTTGTCAACAGGAAAATCAGGGTGATGCCAATCAATCAGCGAATAATAAAAGCCTACTTTTATACCCTCGGCACGGAAAGCCTCAACAAATTCTTTAACCAAATCTCTTTTGGCTTGTGTATTGGTTGCCTTATAATCAGTGTATTTACTATCAAATAAAGTAAAACCTTCGTGGTGTTTGGTAGTTAGCACGGCATATTTCATACCTGCTTCTTTAGCTTCTCTAGCCCATTTTTTAGGGTTAAATAAATCAGGATTAAACTGATCGAAGTATTTCTGATAGTTTTCGTTGGTAATGTGTTCATTACTTTTAACCCACTCATGACGGGCTGGTAATGCATACAGGCCCCAGTGGATAAACATGCCGAAGCGGGCATCGGTCCACCATTCCATTCTTTTGGTTTTTTGGGCAGCTGTTTCATTGCCCAATCGTTTTTGAGCGAGGCCAGGCAAAGTTAAGCTCAGTATGAACAAAGCTGATAAAATTGTTTTTCTCATTTTCGGTTTCTTTTGGTCAGTATATAATGTGCTAATTTAGTGAGGTATATCCTTGTAAAATGGTGGAATATGAGCAAAATATTAAGTTAAATTGGTTTAAGTTTTAACAGGCAAGGTCGAGGGGGTTAAAACTTTGAAGATATTATTCTTGTTTAATTGGTAGTGTTGTAAAACTTAATTTGATAAAGAAACGATGAAAACTCAAAAGACACCTGCCAAACAAAACAAACAACCTGGAATAGAAGCCAAAATGGACCCGAGACCTGAAGTAATTAAAGCAAACTATAAGGGAGCAGGGAAACTGAATGATAAGGTTGCCCTGATTACCGGTGGAGATAGTGGCATTGGTCGCTCGGTAGCAGTTCATTTTGCAAGGGAGGGAGCCAACGTAGCTATTGTTTACCTGGATGAGGATGTTGATGCAAAAGAAACCCAGAAAATGGTTGAAGCCGAAGGTAAAAATTGTTTATTGATTAAAGGGGACGTTAAAAAGCCTTCATTTTGCAGAAAAGCAGTAGAAACAACGGTTAAAAAGTTTGGAAAGATCAATATTTTGGTAAATAATGCCGGCATGCAGGTTCCGCAGAAAGATCCAAAAAAGATCGACGATAAACAATTGGAAGATACCTTCCGTACAAACATATTTGGCTATTTTTATTTTGCACATGAGGTGTTGGAGTATTTTCACGCAGGCGATACCATTATCAATACCACCTCGGTAACAGCTTATCGTTCTTCGCCAAATCTGATCGATTACTCTTCAACAAAAGGCGCAATAACTTCTTTTACACGTTCGCTCGCTACAAATTTAGCCAAAACAGGTATTCGGGTAAACGCAGTAGCACCCGGACCCGTGTGGACACCACTCATCGTATCCACTTTTGATGAAAAAAAGATTAAGTCATTTGGAGCTGAAACAGCCATGGAAAGGGCAGGTCAACCCTCAGAACTTGGACCATCTTATGTATTCCTGGCTTCAGACGATGCTTCATTTATCACCGGACAGGTAATTCATGTAAATGGTGGAGAAGTGGTAAACGGTTAATTTCTCTACCTTTAATGATATTTAAACCATTTCCATGGCATCAGATCCACCTAAAGATTGGCGTTTTAAGCTTCACGAAGTTATTTACGAGTCGAATACACCTGCTGGTAAAGCATTTGATGTCGGTTTATTGATTGCCATATTTTCGAGCATAATTGTAGTAATGCTCGATAGTGTTATTGGTATTCATCAGCAATACGGCAAATTGTTTAATATTATGGAATGGATTTTCGCTGCGCTTTTCACAGTCGAATATATTTTAAGATTGGTGAGTATCAGAAAACCGATCAGTTATGTGATCAGTCCATTAGGTATTATTGATCTGATTGCATTGTTACCGTCTTACCTGAGTATCTTTTTTATTGGCGCTCAATCTTTACTTGTTTTTAGGGCACTAAGGCTACTTCGCGTTTTCAGGATATTCAAACTCGGACATTTTTTAACAGAGATTAATTTTTTAACCCAGGCGTTAAAAAACAGTGTAAGAAAAATCAGTATATTTCTGTTAACCGTTTTAACCATCACCGTAATTCTTGGTTCTATTATGTATTTGGTAGAAAAGCGCGAAAATGGATTTTCGAATATCCCCGAAAGTATTTATTGGGCCATCGTTACCATAACAACGGTTGGTTACGGCGATATTTCGCCCATCACGCCTCTGGGTAAGTTTGTGGCTTCTGTTGTGATGCTGATCGGTTATGCCATTATCGCTGTTCCTACAGGAATCATTACACACGATATTGCTGTTGCAGCCAGGCAGAAAAAAGAACTACCAGAATCTTGTCCGAGCTGTAGTAGGGAGGGGCATGATAGCGATGCCTTGTTTTGTAAATATTGTGGGTCTTCTTTGTTTAAATAAAAAATGCCAGATAATTATTAACCTGGCATCTTTATATAACGGAAATAAATTGGCTTATAACATTTCGCTATCTTCATCATCGTATGCATTCGGATCTTTATCCAGCTCTTCTATATCCGATTCGTTATAGTCATCCGTTTCTGTTTCATCATCTTCTTCGTCTTCCGGACCTTCTATTTCCTCATTTAATTGTGTGCCTTCGCCATCAGCATATTGCACTTCATCATCTGTATATTCATCGTCTTCAGATGGTTCAGGAGTAGCATGACCATCGGCTGCATTTCCTTCCGAACGGTTGATCTGAAACTGTTCGATGTTTTGAATTTCTTCTTCTGGTTGATTGTTTTCTAGATTTTCCATAGTAAAAGTCTTTTATAGTAGAACAGATTCAGATCAGATTAAGTTTAGAGAAAATTTAAAATCTTAAACCACTGGTGTTGTAAGATTTTTAAAAGATGGATATGATTTGCTCAAACTTTTTAAATGCTAATGGGGTTTTATTTATGCACTTACCTTAATTACTTAACCATGAAAAACCATTTCAATACCAGGAAAATAGCAGTAGTGGGAATGATTATTTCAGCTACTTCATTTAATGCTGTTGCAAAAGCCGACTGGCATTATGCAAGATCCTTTGATTACATTAATCGACAAGATAGTTTAACCACCGCTCAATTTTTGCAACAGGCAGCTATTGCAGGGATGAAAGAAGTGTTAACTGGTAAAATTGCAGCAGATAAAGCGAACGATAAAAAGGTTAAAGCATTTGGCCAGATGATGGTTGATGATCATACCAAGGCCAACGAAGAATTAAGGGGATTGGCAAAACTTAAAAAGGTTGATTTGCCAATGAGTACACCAGAAGGAGAACTACGACCAGATGGCAGGGTAGATTCATCACCTGAAAACATGAAAGATACCTCAAGAACCAAAAATGCGGGAGGTGAGGCAGGTAATACTGGTCTGGCGAAAAAAACCGCGAATGGTGCTACTGAAGCTGACGTGACCAATGCGATCGAAAGATTAAATAATTTAAACGGGATTTCATTTGATAAAGCTTATATTGATATGATGGTTGTTGATCATCAAAATGCGGTTGCATTATTTGAGAGAGCATCGAAATCTACCGATAGTGATGCTAAGGCATATGCCAATAAGTATTTACCAGTATTGAAAAAACATTTAAAGCAGATTCAAACCCTGGCTAAATAATAACTTTAAGTTATTTAGCATTGTAACCTTGCTATTACACTCTTATAAAACTATTTATTGGCCTTGTAGGTTTAAATAATTAATATATTTGTTTAAACCGGGCCAATATATGTTTCCAATAAAAAATTTTTCAGATGTAGGATTTTTTGTTTTTTCAAAAACAGAAAATGAAACCCAATACGCAGAAATTTATGGTAAATGTTGTAGGTTTTGTCTGCAGACACTCCTCATACCAACTAAGAAAATTTTAATAAGCTTTTTAACCTTGAGCTCAATCTTTTTTACGGTTTATGCTAAGCCAGGAACAGAACACCATCAGGCAGATATCGTAATCTATGGTGGAACATCGGCCGGTATAATTGCAGCCGTACAAGCTACCAAAATGGGTAAAAGTGTTGTTATAGTTTCACCCGACCGCCATCTTGGTGGTTTATCATCTTCAGGTTTGGGTTTTACCGATACCGGAGATAAATCCGTAATTGGTGGTCTCGCCAGAATATTTTATCAAAAGGTTTATCAGCATTACCAGCAAGCTAATGCCTGGAAATGGCAGAAAAAAGAAGAGTACGGTAACAAAGGACAAGGTACACCCGCTATTGATGGAACGGACCGTACCATGTGGATTTTTGAACCTCATGTAGCTGAGCAAGTTATGGAAGATTTTGTTAAAGAAAATAAATTAAAAATTTATCGCAATGAATGGTTGGAGCGAAAACAGGGCGTAAAGATGAAAGATGGTAAGATAATCAGTATCAAAACCTTATCTGGCAAAGTTTTTAGTGCAAAGATGTATATTGATGCTACTTATGAGGGCGATTTAATGGCTGCAGCCAAAGTAAGCTACTGTGTGGGCAGGGAAGCAAATCATACCTATAACGAACAGTGGAATGGGGTACAGGCCTTGGTTTTCCAGCACGCTCATTATTTTAAAAATAACATCGATCCCTATAAAATTCCCGGAGATAAAACAAGCGGCCTGTTGGCGGGTATTTCTACTGATCAACCTGGGCCAAATGGAACGGCTGACGATAAGCTTCAGGCGTATTGTTATAGGATGTGCCTGACCAATAAAGCCGAAAACAAAATAGAGTTTCCAAAACCGGACCGCTACAATGCCATGGATTACGAATTGCTGTTAAGGGTGTTTAATGCTGGTTGGGACGAGCTTTTTAATAAATACGATCCTATTCCGAACCATAAAACAGATACCAATAACCACGGGCCGTTTAGTACCGATTTTATCGGAATGAATTATGCCTATCCCGAAGCAGATTACACAAAACGGAAAGAAATTATCAAAGCCCACGAAAATTATCAAAAAGGATTAATGTACTTTATGGCTAACGATCCAAGAATGCCCGAAAAAATTCAGCAGCAGGTTAAAAAATGGGGTTTGGCAAAAGACGAGTTTAAGGATAACGGAAACTGGCCATATCAGCTTTATGTGCGAGAGGCGAGGAGAATGATAGGAGATTTTGTAATGACCGAGCATGAAGTTCTCGGTAAAAAAGAAGTGCCAAATCCGATAGGAATGGGTTCTTACGCCTTAGATTCTCATAATGTGCAACGTTATGTTACGCCTGAAGGTTACGTGCAAAATGAAGGTGATATCGGCGTTAAAGTACCGAAACCCTATAGTATTTCCTATCAGGCCATCGTACCCAAGAAAACCGAATGCAAAAATTTATTGGTTCCCGTTTGTTTGTCATCATCTCATATCGCGTACGGATCAGTACGGATGGAGCCTGTGTTTATGATCCTGGGAGAATCAGCTGCCACTGCTGCGTCTTTGGCTATTGATCACAAAATCAATATTCAGGATGTAAATTATAATCAATTGAAAAACTTGTTGTTAATTCAAAAACAGTACTTAACTTTAGCTAACTAAAACGATTTATTAAACTAGTAAGAATTACACTTGCCAAATAAATTTCAAAGAAGAAAGCTAATCAAATATGAAAAAACACATATCATTAATCATTTTATTACTGTTTTTTACAGTGAAACTTTTCAGTGCGCCTATAGAACTGTTTTCACCCGATAAACGGATCAAAGTATTGGTAAACATTAAAGATAAAATTGGCTACGCTGTTACCTTTAATGGTGATTCTTTTTTAGCCGATTCCTATTTACAGTTAAATCTGGCTCAGGCAAAGCTTGGTGAACATGCAAAATTGATTAAAAAAACATTTTCTACTATAAACACCAGTTCAAATCCAATTGTTCCGCTTAAAAACAGTAGGGTACTAAATCAGTATAATTTATTACGATTGGATTTTAAAGGTGATTTCAGTGTAGAGTTCAGGGCTTATAATGACGGAATTGCTTATCGTTTCATCACCAATAAAAATGATTCGATCACTGTTAACAGCGAAGATGTGCATCTTAATTTTAAGGATCCAGTTAAAGCAGCTTATTTAGAAACAGGTGGTTTTAAAACTTCGTATGAGATTTTATACCGCCGAAACGAGCTGGGAAAAGTTAATAAAGAGAAGATGAGTGTATTACCAATATTGTTTAATACAGGAAAATGTAAAGCACTTTTTTCAGAAGCAGATCTATATGATTACCCATGTTTGTTTGTGAAAGCAACTGACGATAAAACAGTCGACGCCATTTTTCCGAAGGTGCCATTGGCTTTTGGGGAAGATGGAGACAGAAGTCTGAAAATTTTAAAAGAAGCCGGATATATTGCTAAAACAGCTGGTAAAAGATCGTTTCCATGGCGTTTTTTGGTCATTACCGATAAAGATGCCCAATTGGCTGCCAACCAAATGGTTTATAAATTAAGTACACCTAATCAGCTACAAGATACCAAATGGATAAAACCTGGTCAGGTAACCTGGGAATGGTGGCACAATGCATACGTTTATGGAGTAGATTTTAAATCGGGTTATAATCAGGATACTTATAAATATTATATCGATTTTGCTTCGAAATTTGGTATTCCTTACATCATTATGGATGAAGGATGGGCAAAAACAACACTTAATCCTTTTGAACCTAATCCAACCATAAACCTGCAAGAGTTAATTACTTATGGCAAGCAGAAAAATGTAAAAATTGTTCTTTGGTTTACCTGGCTGGCCGTTGAAAATAATTTTAACATTTTCGAAACCCTGGAAAAATGGGGTATTGCAGGCGTTAAAATCGATTTTATGGATAGGAGCGATCAGTGGATGGTAAATTACTACACCCGTGTAGCTAAAGAGGCGGCTAAACACCATATATTGGTCGATTTCCATGGTGCATTTAAACCAGCTGGTTTGGAAGTCGCTTATCCTAATGTGCTCTCTTATGAAGGCGTTATAGGTATGGAACAAAATATTGGCGGCGGTTTGGCCACGCCGAACAACAACTTATTTCTTCCTTTTTTGCGGAATGCAGTGGGGCCGATGGATTATACACCTGGAGCCATGCGTTCGGCGCATAAAGAGGATTATAAACCTAGCTGGGTAAATACCATGAGCATTGGTACCAGGGCGCATCAGCTGGCCATGTATATTGTTTTTGAAAGTGGTTTTCAAATGCTGGCCGATAATCCTTTTAACTATTTAAGAGAGCCTGAAACCACTTCGTTTATCACCAGCGTTCCTGTAACCTGGGATGAAACTAAAATCCTGGATGCAAGTGTTGGCGAATATATCATAACAGCTAAGCGTAAAAGCGACAAATGGTTTATTGGTGCTATGGGCAACGATCAAAAGCACGACTTTAAAGTTGAAACCGGTTTTTTGAAACCAAATACAAATTACCAGATCACCCTGATCAAAGATGGCATCAATGCCGATTTTCAGGCAATGGATTTTAAACGTATCGTAAAACCAATTAAAGCTGGAGAAACCCTTGATATTAATATGGAGAAAGATGGAGGTTTTGTAGCTGTAATAGAACCCGTTAAATAACAGGTATTTAATATATTTTGACTAAAGGAGTTTATCAACCTGATAAATTCCTTTTTTATTGGGATGAAGTAGGTGCTATACTAAAGGATAGCGCTATCCTTTAGTATAGTAATAGCTTTTTGATACTTCGTATCTATAATTTTGCCAGACATAAAAAGGCAAAAAAAATGAAAATATTACATCTTATATCAAGCCCAAGAGGCGAAGCATCTTTCAGTATTAAATTGGGAAATGCCATTGTAGAAAAATTACAGGCTGCAAATCCCGGTAGTACTTTAACTACACATGATCTTACCAATACCCCATTTCCACATTTGGAGGAAGTACACATCAATTCTTTCTTTACGCCGCAGGAAAATCATACCGCAGAATTTACAGAAGCAATAAAACATTCGAATGAGGCCATTGCCGAACTTAAAGATGCTGATGTAATCGTTATCGGTGCCCCCTTGTATAATTTTGGTATTCCTTCTACTTTAAAAGCATGGATCGATCATATTGCACGTGCTGGTCAAACATTCAGTTACTCAGAAAAAGGTCCTGAAGGTTTGATAAAAAATAAAAAAGTGTATTTGGCAATCTCTTCTGGTGGGGTGTATTCAGAAGGACCGATGAAACCTTACGATTTCACCGAATCTTACCTAAGATCGGTTTTGGGTTTTATGGGGATGACTGATATTACGGCATATCGCGCAGAAGGTGTAAGCATTCCAGATTTAAAAGATGTGGCTTTGGATAAAGCAATCGAAAGTATAGCCATTTAAGTAGTTTATTCGTTCATTGGTCATTAGTTCATTGGCAAATTGGTTGATTGTTCAAATCAACTAAGCGCCTGTGGACTAATGACTTTGGACTAAGATTACCTGCGCCAAACTTAATGCGCTTAATTCCTAATGAGGAGATTTATCAATATGCTTAGCGATTATCGTTCAAATCAACTAATGACCGTTGACTAAAGACTCTTGACAAAACTAAGCTGCCAGATACTTCTCAACCCTGCTGGCAAAATCGTTCAGATCGAAAGGTTTGTTAATGAAGTCTTCTGCGTCACATTTAGCCTTAACTGCATTTAAGTGGTTATTGGCCGACATCATCATTATAGGGATATCATGTGTTTTTATATTTCGCTTTAGCGTATTACAGATATCCAGTCCGTTTCCATCAGGCAGCATAATATCTAGAATTACCATGTCTGGCCGGTGTTTGCTCATTTGAATCCAAAAATCGTTGGTGTTTGGACAAGTCTTTACTTCGTAAAGTTCTTCAATTAATAAAAATTCGATGATCTCTCTAATATTCGGATTGTCTTCTACTACATAGATGCACTTTTTCATAAGCTCAACTTTTGTTATATAGATAACTAACCTAGCTATCAGATGTTTAAGATATTTATGCACAATATTGGAGTTATTAACCTTTTTGGTCGCCCGTGTCATGCGTTTCTATAATTTTGTGTTGACTAAAAAAAATACAAAAATAAATTTTGATACTAATTTTTTTAGTATAGATTTGCTTTTGGAGAGACAGGATACAGGAAGTATCGTAAAGATAATTCGATGTATTTAATTGATGATTTTAAACAAAAAGCCTCTAGCTTGGTTTGTTTGCTGATATATTTATTTTTTCTATGACCGTTACCGTTTTAGCCATATTCGAAACAGATTTTAGACCAGATCTTTCATTAGGTAAAATCATGAATGAAAGACTGAGGATTGCTGCTGCAGATCTGCAGGATATCCATTTGCAGCATTTACACGCCATTGGGCAACGTAGTGATGATTTGGTGGTGTATATAAGTTATAATCCCAAATATAAAATAAGATGGCGTGTTGTTAACGACGTGCCAGAAGATGTAGAAAACTTTGTAGCCCAAACCTGCGGTAATTTAGGTTACATACACTGGAAAACAGCTTCTATTAACGTTTTTAAAGGAAGTGAATAAAAAAGACTTCTATTGTGATATTTTATGGCGGTCGTCATTCTCGCGTAAGCGGGAATCTTAATTAATAAATTTACTGTTATGATGAATAGAATTATAGAAGTTAAAAATAAGTAGATAGTATAAAAAATGCTGAACTAATTCAGTATGACGAATCGTGTAGTATACCTGATAATCAAACAAAAAACGAGTCGCCATTTGGTAACTCGTTTTTTTATAACATCGCAGGGGAAGTATTAAACTAAAAATCCTCCACCTAATAAATCATTCCCTTCATAAAATACCGCCGATTGGCCAGGTGCAATTGCCGAAACATTATGATCGAATACTACACGCATTTTGTCTTTTTCCTGAACAATTGTACTTAACATACCCGCATCTTTGTAGCGGATTTTGGTAATCACATCATTCATTGGTTCTTCAATGTTGGCATATTTTATCAGGTTAATGTTGCGTACCATCGCTTCGCGGCGTTCAAGCTCATCAGCTTTACCCAAAACTACAGTATTGCTTTCTGGCAGAATCTGCGTTACAAACATAGGCTCGCCAAAGGCAACGCCTAAACCTTTACGTTGGCCAATAGTATAAAAGGGATAACCTTTATGCTGTCCAACGACCATTCCATTGCTTAAAATGAAATTTCCGCCGGCTACTCTATCTTCTAAATCTTCTACTTTATGTTTTAAGAACGCCCTGTAATCATTATCAGGTACAAAGCAGATTTCGTAACTCTCCGATTTTTTTGCTAGTTCTTCCTGTCCCATATCTAAAGCCATTTGCCTGATTTCAGATTTTGCAAAACTGCCCAATGGGAATTTTGTACGTGAAAGGTTTTCTTGCGAAACGCCCCATAGTACATAAGATTGATCCTTATTTTCGTCTTTTCCTTTCGAAATTACATAACGGCCACTATCTTGCTGACGGATATTGGCATAATGCCCTGTTGCGATAAATTCGCAATCGAGTTTATTGGCACGTTTTAATAGTGCTTCCCATTTAATATGCGTATTGCAAAGCACACATGGGTTTGGGGTTCTTCCGGCAAGGTATTCATCAACAAAATTATCGATTACGTAATCGCCAAATTCATCTCTGATATCAAGAATATAATGCGGAAAACCATAGTTTACAGCTAGTGTACGGGCATCATTGATACTATCTAATGAGCAACAGCCAGTTTCCTTACTGCTTCCACCAGAAGTAGCATAATCCCAGGTCTTCATGGTTAATCCAATAACCTCATAACCCTGCTCATGCAACATTACAGCCGCTACCGAACTATCAACCCCGCCACTCATGGCAACCAGAATTCTACCGTGTTTACTCATCTTAAAAATATTGGATGCAAAAATAAGGTTTATTTAGCTGAAATTATTTAAAGCAAGTCAGTTACTTGTAAAAAGCTGTCGCCAAACTGGTTATTGGAAATTCTGGCGGCTTTTCAGAAACTGAGGACTTAGCGATCAATATGATTTTGAAAATCAGGGTTTGGCACCTTTCGGTTATTACAGTCCTGCTATCACTTCAAGTCCTCACTCGTACCTCGCTCTGGGCTTTTCGTTTTATCAGGTTTATTTAACCTGGGCCTGTAGTTCTAACCCTTAAATTAATGCGATCATAAAATCGCCAGGCTATTTATCCGCGCGTTTGGAACGAACGCAAACAATTAGATGAAATGTCTTAAGGCAGTAATGCGCGCTAAGGATTGTAAGGGTTCAATACCGGTTTTCACCGGTACAGGAGCGAAGCATAGCCCTGCAAAGCCTGACCCTTTCCCGTATTTCACGGAATTAGGTAACGCCCAAATCAATAATCAATTTCCAGTTGTCAGTTTACGGGTTTTCGGAACCCTGGCTATTAGAATTTAAAATAATAGCAAAAAAAGATATAAATTGTGTATTCAATATTCGAATTGTATTTTTTGTTTTACTTAAACGTTTTAGTTATGCGTTTTATGCATATTTGAAGATAAAATTAATACCTTAGAATTTTCAAACAAAACAAGCTAAATTTTAAAACTCATATGATTAAAAAAATTATCCTGCCTTGTCTTTTGCTATCGGCCCTGGTTACATCGGCACAGCAGAATCTGGTGCAGTATGTTAAGCCCATTATTGGTACATCTAAAATGGGGCATACCTATCCTGGCGCAACAGTTCCGTTTGGTTCGGTACAGCTAAGTCCCGAAACAGATACTTTATCTTACGAAGTAAACGGAAAATACAATGGCGATGTATATAAATATTGTGCGGGTTATAAATATGAGGATAAAACCATTACCGGCTTTAGTCATACCCATTTCAGCGGTACTGGCCACTCAGATTTAGGTGACTTTCTGATTATGCCTACCCAGGGTAAATTACAATTGAATCCTGGTACAGCATCCGATCCGAAAAGTGGTTACCGTTCTGCATTTTCTCATGCCAATGAAGTTGCAGAGGCAGGATATTACAAAGTAAAATTAGATGATGATAACATTACTGCCGAATTAACTTCGACTACAAGGGTAGGGATGCATCAATATACTTTCCCTAAATCAGATCAATCACACATTATCCTCGATCTGATGGCTGGTATTTACAATTATGAAGAAAAAACCGTTTGGACTTACGTCCGAGTGGTGAACGATACGCTGATTACAGGTTACCGCCAAACCAATGGATGGGCCAGAACCAGAACCGTTTATTTTGCGATGAGTTTTTCTAAAGCTTTTAAAAGTTATGGACGCAAAAGCTATGATGCCAAACAGGCATATAGAGGCTTTTGGGGTAAGTTTAATCAGGAACAGAACTTTCCTGAAATTGCTGGCAAAAAACTAAAAATGTACTTCGATTTTGATACCCAGGAAGGAGAGAAGATCAAAATTAAATTTGCTTTATCGCCGGTTAGCCAGGAAAATGCCTTGCAAAATATGCGTGCAGAAATTTCGGGCTGGGATTTCGAAAAAGTAAAGGCTCAGGCACAGAGTACCTGGAATAAAGAATTGAATAAAATACAGGTAACTACTTCTAATGATAATAAAATCAATTTTTACACCGCTTTATATCATGCTTTTATCAATCCAACAACCTATACCGATATTAACGGAGAATATAAAGGTTTAGATCAGGGGATACATAAAGCTGAGGGCTTTACCAATTACACCACTTTCTCACTTTGGGATACTTACCGGGCCCTACATCCATTTTTTAATATCATGCAGCCAGGCCGCAGTAATGATATGGTGAAATCAATGATGGCACATTACGATCAGAGTAGTTTGCATATGTTGCCGATCTGGTCGCATTATGCCAACGATAACTGGTGTATGAGTGGTTACCACAGTGTTTCTGTAATTTCTGATGCGATTATAAAAGGCACTTATAACGGTGATGCAAATAAGGCTTTAGATGCCTGTGTTGCAACGGCTAAACACCGCGATTATGAAGGAATTGGCTATTATATGGATAAAGGTTATATCCCGGCAGAAAAATCGGGCATTTCGGTTTCCAATAATTTAGAATATTCTTACGATGATTGGTCGATTGCACAACTGGCCAAGAAATTAAACCGTATGGATGTTTACGACGAATTTATCAAACGTTCTAACAACTGGAAGAATAATTACGATAGCGCTACTGGTTTCATGCGCCCTAAATTGGCTGACGGCTCTTTTAAAAAACAATTTGACCCAAAAGATACTGAAGGACAAGGGTTTATCGAAGGGAATAGCTGGAACTACAGTTTCTTTGTCCCACAGGATCCGAGTTCGCTGATTGAAATGATGGGCGGCAAAAAGAAATTCGCAACGCGTTTAGATACATTGTTTACCATGCATTTACCCGATGAGTTTTTTGCGCATACTGAAGATATTACCCGTGAAGGTATTATTGGTGGATATGTACATGGTAATGAACCTGCACATCATATCGCTTACCTTTACAATTGGACTGATCAGCCGTGGAAAACACAGGCGCAGATCCGTCACATCTTAAACATGCAGTACAAACCTACTGCCGATGGTTTAGGTGGAAATGACGACTGCGGACAGATGAGCGCCTGGTATATGTTTTCTTCTTTAGGTTTTTATCCGGTAGCACCAGGTTCTGATGTATATTCATTAGGTAGTCCATTGGTTAATAACGCTGTAATTAATTTGGAAAACGGTAAAACATTTACTGTTGAGGCGATTAAACAAAGTGATAAAAATGTTTATGTAGAGAAAGTTTTATTGAACGGCAAAGAAATTACCGATCATAAAATCAAACACGCTGATATCACCAATGGTGGAAAGCTTACTTTTTATATGAGCGCAAAACCAAAAAAATAATTTCTTCTCATCCCTGTACAAATTAAACCGTTGACTAATTTTAGTTAACGGTTTTTTTGTTACTAGTTTATTAGTCAATAGTTGATAGCCTATTTGTTAATAGGCTACGGACTGCAGACTTAAGACTCTAGATTAATAAATCAGTTAATCGTCTCCAAACTCCCAGTTTCAGACTGTTTTAAAGCAAAATCACCACACTACCAGCTACAATTAATCCACCTCCAATTAATGTTTTAGCATCTATCGGTTCCTTTAAGATCAAAAAAGCTAAACCCATAGCAATGGCCACACTTAATTTATCAATCGGGGCTACTTTAGAAACGTTTCCTGTTTCGAGTGCTTTAAAATAGAAAATCCACGATAAACCGGTTGCCAATCCCGATAAACCTAAAAATATCAGGTTATTTTTATTCAATGTTTTCAGCTGTGAAATTTCTCCCGTTGCTAATACAATGCCCCAGGCAATAAACAGGATTACTATAGTTCTGATAGCCGTTGCCACATTTCCATTAACGCCTTTTAGTCCAACTTTGGCTAAAATAGCCGTTGCAGCAGCAAACAAAGCGGAGAGTATTGCATAAAATTTCCACATGATTAAATTTAATTTAAAATATTTTATACACGAAGTAAAGTATCGAATCTATAGAAATTCTGTAGCGTGTAGTGTAAGTTTAAAAATAAATTTTGATATCTGGATTATCTATCGTAATATTGCGATATATATTATGGGACTTACCAAAACAGAAATCTTCACAGAAGAGCAGAACCAGATGGCAGCGTTATTAAAAGCGATGGCACATCCTGCGCGGATAGCTATTCTTCAACGCATCCTTAAATCGAATACCTGTATCTGTGGCGATCTGGTTGAGGAACTAGGCTTAGCTCAGGCTACCATTTCTCAACATTTAAAAGAACTTAAAAATGCAGGTATTATACAGGGCACTATCGAAGGTGTGAGTATTTGTTATTGTATAGAACCTAAAACCTGGAAGTTATTACAAACACAGCTGGGCGATTTCTTTGCTGCATATAAGGGCGAGCAAAACTGCTGTTAAAATTTTTTACTTAAATCAATCGTTAAATTGCAATATTATGATTAATATGTCTTTAACAGAATGGAGCAGCTTTAAGGCTGATCTTCAGCAACATCCAGAATTGATGTTACAGTTTCAGTATGCTCCGGGCAAGTGGGTAAATGCCAATTATCACATCACCGAAATTAAACAGGCACCGATTGTTTCGGTAGATTGTGGAGGAGTGATGAACGCCTGGACTGAAATTATTGTACAGTTATGGGAACCTACCGAACAAGAAACGGGTAGGGCTATGCAGGTGAAAAAAGCACTATCCATTATCAATTTGGTAGAAAGCAAAATCTCTTTAAATCCCAATGGAATTGTGAAAATTGAATTTGGCAATTCTGCGTTCGATACGAGGCAGATGTTTCCGGGTGAATTTAAAATTGACGGGGAGAACTTAATTTTGGATTTGACACCTGATGCTACCCAATGTAAAGCAATTAACCGTGGCGGAAGCTGTGGCACCACCGAAACGGGCGAAGAATGTTGTGCACCTTCCCAGCCAATAAAGCAAAAGGTAGAATTGGTTAATCTGGCAGTTGGCCAAAATAGTTGTTCTCCAGGAAGTGGATGTTGTTAATGATTCAAAATTTATAGAAATGAAAAATGTATTGGTGCTTTGCACCGGAAATAGTTGCAGAAGTCAACTGGCAGAAGGTTATTTGAAACATTTCGCCCAAAACACAGCCAAAATTTACAGTGCTGGCATCGAAGTTCATGGCGTTAACCCAAAGGCGATAAAAGTAATGGCCGAAGATGGAATAGATATTTCAGGCCAAACCTCTAACAATATCGAGGAATATTTTGATGTGCCTTTCGATTATGTGATTACCGTTTGCGACCATGCGAAAGAAAGTTGCCCGTATTTCCCAACGCAGGCGATAAAAATGTACCATAACTTCCCCGATCCTGCAAAAGCCATAGGTACCGATGAAGAAATCATGGCGCAATTCAGAAGTACGAGAGATTTGGTTAAAGCTTACATGGAGGATTTTGTAAACGAAAATTTAAAAGGATAACATGTCGGCAAATAATTGTGCGCCTGTAATTAAACGAAAACAGCTCAGTTTTTTAGACCGGTATTTAACGATCTGGATTTTCTTATCGATGCTTTTAGGTGTATCGCTGGGCTATTTATTTCCTTCTTCCACTGTATGGATCAGTTCTTTTTCCAGTGGAAATACCAACATTCCTCTGGCAATTGGATTAATCCTGATGATGTACCCACCATTGGCAAAAGTAAATTATCAAAACCTGGGCGAGGTATTTAAAAATACTAAGGTTTTGGGAGCTTCACTAGTTTTAAATTGGATCATTGGCCCATTTTTAATGTTTTTCCTGGCGATTATCTTTTTACATGGTTATCCTGAATACATGGTCGGTTTAATTATGATCGGTTTGGCCAGGTGTATTGCCATGGTGGTAGTTTGGAACGATCTTGCCAAGGGAAACCGTGAATATGCTGCTGGTTTGATTGCCCTGAACAGTATTTTTCAGGTATTGCTTTACAGTGTATTCGCCTATTTCTTTATTACCATTTTGCCGCCTTTATTTGGTTTAAAAGGCCTGGTTGTATCCATTTCTATTATAGAGATTGCAAAAAGTGTAGGGATTTACCTGGGCATTCCATTTTTAATGGGCATTTTAAGTCAAAAAATACTGATTAAATGGAAAGGCGAAAAGTGGTTCCGCTTAATTTTCATCCCAATGATTTCTCCGATGACCTTAATCGCGCTGTTATTTACCATTGTGGTAATGTTCAGTTTAAAAGGAGAATTAATTGTGCAGATCCCAATGGATGTGCTGCGAATTGCCTTGCCATTGGTAATTTATTTTGTGGTAATGTTTGTGATCAGCTTCTTTGCCGGCAAATATTTTGGTGCAGATTACAGCAAAAGTACCGCTATTGCTTTTACCGCTACCGGCAACAACTTCGAATTGGCCATCGCAGTGGCCATTGGTGTATTCGGCATCCATTCGGGTCAGGCATTTGCTGGTGTAATCGGTCCGTTGGTAGAGGTACCAGCATTAATTGCGCTGGTTAGTTTGGCGAAATGGTTACGGAGGAGATATTTTGATGTGTAAGATTATCAATATTTAATCCTAAATTAGAAATCTAAATTTTATCCTAAGCTCTTAATCTGATTATCTCTGAAAACAATTAACATCTTACTATTGGGTAGCTTATTGCTGTTTGGTAGTTTTTCACCAAAAACAAATCTAAGAAAAGAACCTGTTGCAACTTGCTATGGATTAAGTCCCTGTGATGCATGTTCTACCTGCTCGAGCTGCAAATACTGCAATAACGGTGGAACCTGTGGCATCTGTAGTTCAAAAATCTCAAGATCGAAAAGGTTTTATAGCCAGCCAAAGAAAGTCAGTAGTTCTACATCAGTTTATGTTGGGCAATGCAAAGCATTAACAAAAAAAGGGGCGAGATGTAAAAGAAACGGGGATAGTAGTGGTTATTGTTGGCAACACGGTAAATAAAAGTAAACAGTTTATCGTCCATAAAACTTTATTTTCTATGTTCCAATTGATCTTAATAGTCCTTGCTCAAGCGCAATTTATAGGCTTTGGGTTTTGGAGTATCTGGTATTGTATTTTTCATGTATCTCCAACTATACAAAAGTTAGATCGTACACCAAGTTTAGTAATCAAGTATGCTGCATGTATTTACTTTATCGTCAAGATAAGTTTAGCCCTGTTTAACATTTTCTCCTCTAAAGCTGAAGAAAGATACGGCTATGTAGATTTTTATTTTGGACTTGGTTGGGTCATTTCATGGTTCGATGTGATCTGGTACCTTATATTAAGCCAATTACTTTGGATCAGTTTTTTCTTAAAATCTCGATGGTACAGGCTTTTCAATGGTTTGCTAGCGATTATTCCACTTTTTTTGATAAACAGATTCTTGGAATGGTACGACTCAACTTCTTATAATAAATATTTGAGCATTGAACAAGTAAATATTGCTGTCTTTTATTTGATCAATTTGAGTATTTATTTAATGATGATGGTCGTCATCCAATTTTTTATGGATAGATGGAAAAGATTTAGAAACAAGTTTTTAACATAATTATCAAGAACCGACTAGCTGCCAGTTCTTGATTAAATAATAATTAAGCACCAACCTCGTCAAAGTTAGTGGCAGTAGCCAGATATTTCCAATTGGCCATATCTCTTTGTACATCTGCAATTTTAGCATCTGCAACCTGATAAGCATCAGGCCCAAGGAATAAATGAAGCGGCGGATTTTCGCTTTTTGCAGCTTCAATAATTACCTCAACCGCTTTTGCCGGATCACCAGGTTGTTGATTGTTGATGTCGTTTTGGTGTGCAGCCTGCGATTCGCGTACCTCTTTATAAGCATCAATCGGGGCACTTGGCACTACTAATGATCCTTCTGTTAGAAACGCAGTTCTGAAATAACCTGGTTCTACCACTGTTGCTTTGATGCCCAGTGATTTTACTTCAGCTGCTAATGACTCCGTAAAGCCAACTACTGCAAATTTTGTAGCACAATAGATTCCGAAGCCCGGAAAATTCCCTGAAAATCCACCTATCGACGAAATATTGAAAATATGCCCAGATTGTTGTTTCCGCAATTGAGGAAGCACCTTTCTGATTACATTTAACGAACCAAAAACGTTTACATCGAAATTTTGACGCGATTCTTTATCGCTTAATTCTTCTAAAGCACCCAGCATGCCATAGCCAGCATTGTTTACTACCACATCTAACTGTCCAAATTTGCTGATCGTTTGACTAACTGCTGCTTCTACGCTGTTTTCATCGATTAGGTCGACCGCTAGTGGTAAGAAGTTTTCGTGTTCGCCAACTGCTTTTATTAAGTCGCTTAGGTTTCTTGAAGTTGCAGCAACGTTAAGGCCGCTACTTAATAATGTTTTTACTAATGTAAGTCCCAGGCCTTTTGATGCGCCTGTTACAAACCATACTTTTTGATTTTCCATGATGTTTTTGTCTATTAATTAATTTTCGTCGAAATCTGTTGAAATTGTAATGGCTTTCCAGTCTCTAAATTCCTTCTGTAGTGATTCTAATTTGTTGTTTGCTCTTTGAAAAGCATCGTTCCCTAAAAGTAAATGAAGGGGTGGATTAGGCATACTTGCCAGTGAAATCATAGCTGCAGCAGCTTTTTCGGGGTCACCGATCTGCTGACCGTCCATTTTTAGGTATTTGTTATGTATAGCCCGTACTTCTTCATACTCTCCAATGGGATTGGCTGCCAAAATCAACGAGTCGGCGGTTAAGAAACTGGTTCTGAATGCACCAGGAGCCACCACAGTTACTTTTACGCCAAATTCTTTGAGGTCTTCTGCCGATACTTCTGATAATGCAATCACAGCCGATTTCGCTGCTGCATATACCGCCCAGCCGGTTGCGCCTGCAATACCTGCAATTGATGCAATGTTGATGATATGTCCGGCTCGTTGTGTCCTTAAATAAGGTGAAACTTTTCTGATAACATTCAGTGTTCCGAAAACGTTAACATCAAAACTGTTGCGTGTTTCTGCATCGCTAAGCTCTTCGATACTGCCTCCGATTCCGTAACCTGCATTATTGATGACTACATCGATTCTTTCGAATTTAGCAATAGTCGCTTTTATCGCTTCATCAACGCTTTGTTCGTCGGCGAGATTAACGGCTAGAGGAAGGAATTTTCCGCTATCATTATTTACTGCTTTTTTAAGTTCACTGATATTTCTTGATGTGGCCGCAACATATTGGCCAGCATTTAGCAACTGATGAACCAAACTTAATCCTAAGCCCTTTGAAGCTCCGGTAATAAACCAAACTTTTTTCTTGCCCATAGTTTTTCTTTTTTGTTAAGACAAAATTACAGTGCAAATGAATTCGCTTTATTACGTTAATCAAACTTATGATTACGAAATTCAAACAATTCGGTAAGAAGTAGGGGTGTGGTTGGTTAGTTTTTTAAAAAAGTTATTAAAATGGGTAGGTTCTTCAAAACCGAGGCAATAACCTATTTCTGATATATTCCAGTCGGTATGCTTGAGTAAAGCTTTAGCCTCACTTAATAAGCGCTCAGTAATATAATGCGTGGTGGTTTTGCCAGTAGTTTCTTTAATTGCACGGTTTAAGTGGTTTACATGTACCGAAAGTTGCGAAGCATAATCTTTGGCTGAACGCATGGTAAACCTTTGCGTAGTTGTTTCGATGGGGAATTGCCGCTCTAATAACTCCGTAAAAACAGAAGTGATCCTTGCATTAGCATCTGTATGTTTGAACAGTGTTTCAGATGGCTGCGTCTTTAGCGCAAAGTGTGTAATTTCAGTAATATAGTTTCTGAGCAGATCGTATTTATAGATGTAATCGGTATTAATTTCTTCAAACATTTTATGGAAAATGCTTTCTATTTGGGCATCTTGTTTTTCATTTAAAATATACGCTGGTTTCCCGCCAGGTACAAACATGGGCAAATCGCCTATGTTTCCACGGATCTTTTCGGTAAAAAAAGCTTCTGTAAAAATACAGAAATAGCCTGTCACCTCACTTTGTTTACCACTGGCCAGTTCCCATGTATAAGGTACAAGCGGATTGAAGAAGATTAAAGCTGTACCATTGATTTCGATGCTTTTATCTGCATAATGGTAAACATTATGTCCGCGGGTAAGGCAGATTTTGTAATAATCCCTGCGGTTATAACTCATTGGCTTATGGTCATCCCTTAAACAATCTTCTAACTTGAACACGTTAAAATGGCCTACGCCATTCTGTAGGTTGTCTGGTAAGAAACTAAATTTGTTATGATAAAAATCTTCAATGGTCTCTGGCTTGTTCATAAATCAAAGTTACAAAATTCAAACGTAAAATAAATTGCTCTAATTAAAAGGAGATTGCGCTGATAAAAATATTTGTATTTAATATACCGATTGGTATATATTTGCATTGTCAATTTAAAAGAACATGACCAAGGCAGAAAAAACAAGAAATTTCATTGTAGAGAAAACCGCACCTATTTTTAATATGAAAGGTTATGCAGGTACTTCTTTAAATGATATTACTGCCGCTACAGGTTTAACCAAAGGTAGTATTTACGGTAATTTCGCCAATAAGGATGAAGTGGCGCTGGCGGCTTTTGATTATAACCTGAAAAATGTTTCATCGAGGATAGATGCTGACATGAACAAACAAGTTAGCGTAAAGGATAAGCTTTTGGTGTACATCAATATTTACCAGAAATTTATTGATGGTTCAGTGTCAGAAGGAGGTTGCCCTGTTTTAAATACCGCAGTTGACGCTGATGATACCCATCCCGAATTGCGGGAAAAAGTTTTGAAAGCAGTTTTAGGCTGGAAAAATAAAATTGCTAAACTGGTTGAAACTGGTATTTCTGTCAAAGAAATTAGTGCAGATCACAATCCAGAGCAGGTTGCACTAACCATTATTGCTATAATAGAAGGTGGAATTATGATCTCAAGATTAACCGCTAAACCTGCACATTGGAATTTAATTATGGATTCGTTAAAAAAATATATCAATAACCTCGGCTAAAAAATTTTAAATTAAAATATACCGATTGGTATTTTATTATGAAAAGAACCAGAACAATAACTTGGGAAGACCCGATGAAAGGAGCAAAGGAAGCTATGCAGATGGATGGTATTGATTATCTGCAGGCCATGAGCGATCATAAATTTCCGCTGCCACCATTGTTGCATACTTTGGATTTTAGTGTAAGTCTGATTGAAAAGGGCAACGTGGTTTTCGAATTTACACCTCAGGAGTTTCATTACAACCCGATCGGTACTGTACATGGCGGGGTAATTACTGCTATTTTAGACTCGGCTATGGGCTGTTCTGTACACTCTCTTTTACCTGCCGGAAAAGGATATACCACTTTAGAGCTGAAGGTAAATTTCCTGAAAGCCATTACCATCCAAACCGGGAAACTAAAAACCGTGGGGAAGGTGATCAACCTTGGTGGGCGTACCGCCTTGGTAGAAGCGCAATTAGTTGGTGAAAATAATACTGTTTATGCTCACGCAGTGAGTACTTGTTTAATCTTAAAATTTTAAAAAAAAATATAAAATGAAAACTTCACAAAATACCGTTTTATTGATCGGCGGAACAGCTGGTATCGGTTTAGAAATCGCAAAACAGTTAACTGCTTTAGATAATCACGTAATTATTACTGGTAGAAACCAGGAACGACTAGATGCGGCTGCTACATCACTACAAAATGTAACCACCATTCTTTCTGATGTAAGCAAGGCTGAAGACGTAGATCAATTGGTAGCCCAAATTAAAGCGGATTTTCCTCAATTAAATATCGTCATCAACAATGCAGGAAGAGCCATCCTATATAATTTAGCCGACCCCAATCAAGATGCTTTTGCCAATGCAGAAGATGAAATGCTGACCAATTATTTGTCGATTATCAGGATCAATCAAAAATTGCTGCCTGTTTTAAAGACACAGAGTGAATCAGCTATCGTAAACGTTTCGTCTATTGTGGCTTATGTTCCTGGGGTGACTTTACCGACTTACGCAGCTAGTAAAGCAGCACTACATTCTTACAGCACTTCCCTAAGATTGAGTTTAGAAGAAACTTCTGTTAAGGTTTTCGAATTGATGCCGCCATTGGTGGATACTGAATTCTCAAAAGAAATTGGCGGTCATAACGGAATTAAACCATCTGTTGTAGCCGATGAGCTCTTGGCTGCTTTAGCCAATGATGAATTTGAAATCAGGGTGGGTGATACCGCTAAAATTTACGAACTGTTCAGACAGTCGCCAGTTGATGCACTTAATGTGATGAATGCCAACAGAAAAGCCTGGGTTGATTCAGTACAGAATTAAAAATATAGCAGGGATGAAAAAGAAGCTGGCATTTGCATTTATTATGGCGGTTTTTACTACAGGAATAGTTACTTTCGCGGCCATAAGTGTTAATCTTGGATTTACATCGGTCTTTATGAAAGTTTGGTTAAAATCATGGGGCATTTCTTACATTGTAGCCATCCCTGCTATATTAATTATTGCCCCACGCGTACAATCATTGGTCGATTATTTATTCAAGAATATTGACTAAAAATTATTAAAATGAAAAGAGTAGTAGTAACAGGTTTAGGTGCTATAACGCCACTTGGTAACACCGTTGAGCAATTCTGGCAGCAGATATTGGCCGGGAAAAGTGGCATTGGTCCCATTACAAAATTTGATGCCAGTAAGTTCAAAACCCGCTTTGCGGGCGAGGTAAAGGATTTTAATCCCGAAGAATACCTGGAGAAAAAAGAGATTAAAAAGTACGACCATTTTACCCAATATGCAATCGGATCGAGCGATCAGGCGATAAAGGATGCAGGATTAGATTTTACTGCAATGACCGATGATCAATTGGCTGAAATTGGTGTAATCTGGGCAACCGGAAATGGTGGGATCGGTACTTTCGAAGCGCAGTTGGAAGAATTTCATGCCGGTGACGGAACACCAAGATTTAATCCTTATTTCATTCCAAAAATGATTGTCGATATTGCGGCTGGAGCAATTTCCATCCGTCATAAATTGCGTGGACCAAACTATTGTACTGTATCTGCTTGTGCATCATCCAATACTGCCATTATCAATGCTTTCGACACCATTCGTTTGGGTAAAGCAAGTATAATGATTGCCGGTGGTTCTGAAGCTGCATTGACCAAGTCATCTGTAGGTGGCTTTAATGCCGCTCAGGCCTTATCTAAAAACAATGAGGATCCACAAGGAGCTTCTAAACCTTTTGATACCGACAGAGATGGTTTTGTAATGAGCGAAGGTGCAGGTGCATTGGTTTTAGAAGATTTAGAGCATGCTTTACAACGTGGTGCCCGCATTTATGCCGAGATTATTGGTGGTGGTATGGCAGCCGATGCTTATCATTTAACCGGGACGCCTCCTGATGGGGTTGGCGCGGCTTTGGGTATGACAAAAGCTTTAAAAGACGCCGGAATTACTGCTGATAAAATCGATTATATTAATGCACACGCTACTTCAACTGGTTTGGGTGATTTAAGTGAATTACAGGCAATTAATACGGTGTTTAATGGTTTGCCAGTCGTAATTGGTGCAACTAAATCAATGACGGGCCATTTACTTGGTGCTGCCGGAGCGGTTGAAAGTGTAATCAGTATTTTATCGATCAGAGATAATGTAGTGCCACCAACTATTAATACCAAAAATCTCGACGAAAATATTCCAAAAGGATTGAACTTTGTGTTGGGAGAAAGTATTAAAAAGGAGATTAATTATGTTTTAAATAACACTTTTGGTTTTGGTGGTCACACCGCGAGTACTATTTTTAAAAAGTACGAGGCTTAATTGATTTTATCATTCCGAGCTTAATTGGAAATTTAATAAAGTGTTTGGTTAATCGCCAAACACTTTTTGTTTTAGGTTTAAATCGTGTCGTCATCTCGACTGGTCTTAGCGTCTCGCTAAGACCCTAATAATTTTCTAACGTGAAGAATGCAGATAGCACGGAAAATGTAATATAACGGTCTTCGATTACGCTCAGACTTACAATAGCTTTGATTATGCCGGTAGGTTAGCAAACCAATGAACTAATGGCTAATGAACCAATAAACCTACTTATCCATCAATAAATTAACCAGTTCTTTCAATTCTTCAATTTCCAGTTCCAATTTTTCTATCCTGCTTTCCAGTTCAGTAGGATCAAATTGAGGGGCGCTTGTTGTTTCGGCTTCAGGTTCTGCAGTAGTTTCGGCCTGCTCTCCTAAAAGATGAACAAAACGCGCTTCTTTCTGACCAGCTTTTTTTGCCAGTTGTTTTACAAATGCAGGTTCTTCATCCGACAATTTTTGAAGCTGTTCTAAAACTTCTTCAATACTTTCAAATTCATATAATCTTCCCGAATTACTATTGATTTCACCAGGAGTTAGTGGTCCGCGTAAAAGCAATAAACAAATAATAGCGAGCTCCGAAGGTAATAAAGGATAAACAATCGCGAGGTTATGTTTATATTTAGTTGCGCGGCTTGATCCCCCTGTAGCAGTGGAAATTAAACCTTTTATTTTAAGTTGGTTTAGTGTTAAAGTTATGGTTTCATCATCGTAATTTACCACAGGGTTTCTTGAGCTTTTTTGATTACATGCAGCTGTTAAACTGTTCAAAGTCATTGGGTAATAATCGGGCGTGGTGCGGCTTTTTTCTATTAATGCGCCTAAAACACGCTGTTCTTCTGCTGATAAATCGGGTAGTGGTTTTACGTTGTCCATGTTATAAAAGTATAAATTGGTTGAACATTTTGGAAATTATTTTGTTAATGTTTTATTCTAGTGAGTTATATGAAAATATTACTCGATAGAATAATTCTAAATTTCCGAATTGCTACATATTGAACTTTAGAATAGCGAACTTAGGAGTACATCCCAATATCTTAAATATTCAATTATGAAATCTTCCGATCAGAAACCAAATCAGGGTGATAGCAGGCGCGATTTCCTCAAAAAAAGTTCGGTAATTACAGCCATTGCATTAACGCCTGGTGCTGCGGTTAAAGCAGCTGAAAGTAATGCCGATGAACGTTTCGCTCAACTTTTTGAGAAAATCCCGTTAAAACTTACGGTAAATAATAAAGCATATCAAACTATGGTTGAGCCCAGGGTAACGCTTTTAGATTATTTGCGCGAAGAATTACACCTAACAGGAACTAAAAAAGGATGCGATCATGGCCAGTGTGGCGCTTGTACCGTGCATATTGATGGACAAAGGGTAAATTCTTGCCTCAGTTTAGCAGTAATGAATGAAGGAAAGAAAATCATTACAATTGAAGGTTTGGCCAACGGCGATACTTTGCATCCTATGCAGGCTGCATTTATCAAACATGATGGTTTTCAATGTGGTTATTGTACGCCCGGTCAGATTATGTCGGCTGTAGCCTGTGTACGCGAAGGGCATACTGGTTCGAGAGCAGAAATAAGTGAATATATGAGTGGAAACATCTGTAGGTGTGGTGCTTATCCTAATATAGTTGATGCTATTGTTGAGGTTAAGGAAGGAGGTGAAACGGTATGATCAATTTTCAATATTTAAGAACAACCACGGCAAAATCAGCAATTGCCTTATTGGTAAAAGATAAAAATGCCAAATTTTTGGCGGGTGGAACAAACCTGATCGATTTAATGAAAAGAGGTGTTACGGCACCCGAAAAACTCATCGATATCAATCATGTTCCATTAAAACAGATCGAGCAGATTGGAAATAAAATCCATATTGGTGCTTTGTCTTCTAATTCAGCAGTTGCAGATCATGCCCTGATTAAAGAGAAACTACCATTACTTTCCTGGGCTTTACAAGCGGGCGCATCTGCCCAACTGAGAAATGTAGCTACTGTTGGTGGTAATATGATGCAGCGTACACGTTGCGGTTATTTTTACGATACCGAAATGCCTTGTAATAAACGTCAACCCGGTACAGGCTGTGGCGCTATGGAAGGTTTTAACCGCATGCATGCCATTTTTGGAACTTCGGAGAAATGTATTGCGGTTCATCCTAGCGATATGTGTGTAGCATTAACCGCTTTAGATGCTGAGGTGGTATTGGCCAATGCCAAAGGAGAGCGAAAAATGCTATTTAAAGATTTTCATCGCCTGGCAGGAGATACGCCGCAGTTAGACAATAACTTAAAAGCAGACGAAATGATTATCCGTTTGGAAATTCCGGTAAATAACCTTGCCAAAAACTATCATTATCTTAAAGTTAGAGATCGGGCTTCATATGCTTTCGCGCTTGTATCAGTTGCAGCAGCATTTGAGCTCAACAATAATAAAATTACTGATATTCGATTGGCAATGGGTGGAGTAGCGCACAAACCCTGGCGTTTAACAGCATCCGAAAATTTCTTAAAAGGAAAAGAAGCCACCTTATCGAATTTTGAACAGGCAGCCCAACTGGCTATGAAGGATGCAAAAGGTTTTGGAGGAAATGACTTTAAACTTAAACTGGCACCCAATACAATAATCGAGGCGTTGAATCTTGCAAAATCAAAAGTTTAGTTATGGAAAAGAGAATTTTAAAAGATGATAACGACCGCGTAGATGGAATTTTAAAAGTTACGGGGCAAGCTAAATATTTTGCAGAGTATGAACTACCAGGTTTAACCTATGGTGTTTTGGTAACCAGTACCATTACCAAGGGAAAAATTACAGCACTCGATACCAAGGCGGCTGAAAAAGCACCAGGTGTAATTGCTGTGGTTTCGCATTTAAATAAGCCATCTGCAGCTGCTTACGAACAGGAAGGTGGTCCACAGATGAAGATTTTTTATACCGACAAAATTTTCTACAATGGACAACCAATCGCAATTGTAGTGGCCAATACCTTCGAAAGGGCGACTTATGCGGCTTCATTGGTTAAAGCAACTTATGCTAAAGAGGATTTTAACACTGATTTTGAAAAAGCGCTAAAAGATCCTAAGGCAAAGAAACTTCAAGGTCAGGCTGATTATAAACGTGGTATAGAAAACGCTTATAAAACAGCAGAGGTGAAGCTTGAAGAAAGATATTTTCTACCTATCGAAACGCACAATCCGATGGAACTTCATGGAATTATTGCCGATTGGAGGCCAAATAACCAGCTTACGGTTTATGCTAAAACACAAGGTGTAAAAGCTACTCAGGGCACTATTGCAAATGTTTTTAAAATTCCGATGGAGAATATTCAGGTAAATTCGGAGTTTGTTGGTGGTGGTTTTGGGATGGCACTCCGTACCTGGCCGCTTGAAATTGCAACGGTGATGGCTTCTAAACATATTGGTAAGCCTGTAAAAGTGGTGATTACCAGGATGCAGATGTTTACCATGGTGGGTAATAGGCCAGCGGCAATACAAACCATTGGTTTGGGCGCAAATAAAGATGGCAAATTAACAGGGATTACGCACAGGGCTTATGGCGAAACCTCTACTTACGAGAACTTTACTGAAGGCGTGGTTAATATGGCGAAGTTTATGTACCAATGCGATAACGTGAATACTGCTTATGCCATTGTACCAGTTGATCTTGGTGTTCCAATCTGGATGCGTGGCCCTGGAGAGGCTACGGGAGCTTTTGCTTTAGAAAGTGCAATTGATGAAATGGCACATGCTCTTGATATGGATCCATTGGATTTCAGGATAAAAAACGATCCGGAAACCGATCAACAGAAAAACAAACCTTTTTCGAGCAAAAACATTAAAGAAGCCTATAAAATCGGGGCCGAAAAAATAGGGTGGAGCAACCGGAAAAACAAGCCTGGCAGTTTGATTGATGGACCATGGCAAACAGGTTATGGTGTAAGTGTTGGGGTTTTTAATGCCAATAGAGGTAAAGCCAGTGTAAAGGGCATTTTAAAGGCCGACGGATCGTTGCTTTTACAAAGTGCAACCAGCGATATCGGCCCGGGAACGGGAACTGGCATGACTTTAATCGCCAATAAACTGATGAAGATCCCTGTAAATAAAATTACATTTGAGCTGGGCGATTCTTCTTTGCCACCAGCACCTAGTCAAGGTGGTTCGGCTACGCTATCTACGGTAGGCTCTGCAGTAAATGATGTCTGTGTCGCACTAAAATCAGCCATCGCAGAACTGGCCGCAAATTCAAATATGGATGCAACGGCTAATTTTGTTGATGTTTTAAAAAAGAATAATCTCCCGCAAATAGAAGTAACCAAAGAGAGTCATGGAGGGAAGGAAAGGGATAATTACTCCATGTATTCGTTTTCCATCCACTTTGTACAGGTAAAGGTTCATTCGTTAACGGGTGTGGTAAAAGTAAGTAAAATCGTTTCTGTAGGCGATTCAGGTACCATTGTAAGTCCGAAAACGGCCCGAAGCCAGATGCTCGGTGGTGCTGTTGGCGGTATTGGGATGGCTTTAACCGAAGAATCGATTATCGACCACCGTTATGGAAGATATATCAATAACAACTTTGCAGATTACCATGTTCCGGTAAATGCCGATGTGCCAGAAATTGATGTTCACTTTATCAATAAACCCGATCCTTACATTAATCCGATGGGTGCAAAAGGAATGGGTGAAATTGCATTGATCGGTTTTTCTGCCGCTGTAGCTAACGCTGTTTTTAATGCTACAGGAAAGAGGATCAGGACACTGCCGATTACGCCCGATAAGATACTGGCTTAGTTAAGTTGTCTTTTGGTTTAATTCCAAACTTGTTTTGTCATCCTGAGCGTAGTCGAAGGATCTTTACGTAAGATAGATATTGAGCTTGATGTCAAATTACGAATTACCAATCGAAGATAATCTTAATGCTTTGGATTTACATGTCTCGCAATGACAATCATTCAAATAAACAAAAAATGCGTCCAGATTTTACATCAAGACGCATTTTTTATGGATATTCTTCGCTTTCGCTCAGAATGACAGACAGAAAAATTATTTCGCAACTGCCTTACCTGAGTAAGTTGCTGCTAATTTTAATGCATTGTAAGTGTTTACAATACCGCCACTGATACAAAGATCAGAGAACGGAACAGAAACTTTTTCTGCACCTGGTTCTTCACCTTTAGCATATTCTACATTATGGTTAACTTTAGTAACCGATTTAACAATGATTTCTTTTACCTGTGCCGCAGTTAATTTTGGATAATAAGAACGGATTAATCCTGCTAAGCCAGCAACAACAGGGGAGGCCATACTGGTTCCATCTAAGTTTTTGTACTTAGAACCCGGTACAGTAGAATAAATCTGAACACCAGGAGCAAAAACATCTACCTGGGTTTTGCCGAAGTTAGAGAAACTGGCTTTTAGTGTTTCATCATCTTTAGGGCCTGAAGCACCAACGGTAATCCATGATGCAATAGTTTTCTCATCTAAATCTTTATGGTTGGGGAAATTATTTTCTACATCGATATTTTTGTTTTCGTTACCTGCTGCCTGAACGATCAATACATCTTTAGATGCCGCATATTTCATAGCTTCGTTAACAATGGCTTTGTCCCAGCTATAAGCCTTGCCAAAACTCATGTTGATTACTTTTGCGCCGTTATCAACAGCGTAACGAATAGCATTAGCAACATCTTTATCCCTTTCATCACCATTTGGCGTACAACGAACACCCATAATGGCAACGTTATCCGCTACACCTAAAATACCAAGTTTATTGGTTCTATCAGCCGCAATAATTCCTGCTACGTGTGTACCGTGCATTGCATCAGGACCTGCAACGTCGTTATTGCCATAAAATTTCTCCTTAACATTGTTCGGATCATCGCCAACTATGGCGCGTGGATCGTAATCAAGGTTTAAGTTGTAATTAACCTGGCGTGTATAGTAATCAAGTCCTTCTACAATCTGGTCTTCGTAAAAATCTTTAAAGCTGCCTTTTTCTAATTGCTGGCTCAGTACATTTTGGATTCTGCCTTCAACTTCTGTAGAAGGTTTGAAGTTTTTAAAATCTTCTACCGTTGGGTTTTCTTTGCCGATTTTCTTTACTACAGCATCTAGAGCTGTTTTAAAACCGGTAATACCTGCTAGATTTTCCTTAGCTTCTGCCAATTGTTTTTCTAAATCGGCTCTTTCTGCTTTAAAAATTTCGAAATCCTTTTTATCTTTTTCTGCTACATTCGCATCTGTGGTATTGGCAAAACGTGCCTCATCGCGACGAACCAAACGGGTTAATTCTAAGGTTTCGAAGTTTACAGATTCTTTAGGGCCGCCAATAAAGTTCCAGCCATTTATATCGTCGATATAACCATTCTTATCATCGTCCCTGCCATTACCAGCTATCTCCTTGGTATTTACCCACATAATCCGTTTTAAGTCTTCATGGGTAGCTTCTACACCACCATCATTTACCGCTACGATAACTTTAACAGATTTTTTACCTTTTAAAAGTTCTTTATATGCTTTTTCGGTACTGATTCCGAATGTACTATCACTTTTAAGATCAAGATTTTGCCAATTGGCTTTTTGCGCATTGGCCAAAGTTGGCACTGCACTTACAAGCGCAACACTTAACAGCGCGCTGAAAATTCTACTCTTATTCATTTATGTATTTTTGTATTAAACGGCGAAAGTTAATTTTAATTTTTTTATTGGAAGAAATTGTATTAAAAATGATGTTTTTTACACATTTTGGTAACGAAAAAAATCCTGAAATTCATTATTCAGGATTTTGATCTTTAATGCCAAATTTGCCTTTGCTTATTTCATATTGGCAACGATTTTTTTCGCCATTTCATCATGAGATTCGATTACACTTAAAGTGTTGCCTGCCCAGCCTTTAATTGCCTGATCGCGGTTTTGCATCCCCAGTTTAAATAGGGTTACTGTTTTTTCATGATCGGTAACCATCATATCCATATAATGTTTATCAAAAGCAGCACCCGTCATTTTCTTCATTTCATCCAAATGGATCTGCTGATCTGCCGGTAATGCATCAGGCGTAATCACTTTTTTGTTTGCGGCTAAAGCTTTTAATTCTGTATTGGCTTTCGTATGATCGGTTAACATTTTAGCGGCGAAATCTTTCACTTCAGCACTTTTTGCATTTTTCTGTGCAATCTTAGCGGCTTCAACCTCCATGATGCCCCCAATTGCTGCTTTTCTTAAAAAAGTTGCACCAGCTTCATCAACACCAGATTCTGTACTTTCGGCTCCTGTAGCATGATTGCCATTTACCATGTTTGTATCGCCAGCAACACTATCTTTTGTGGTTGCCGATTTCTTATCGGCAGTTTGACAAGCCTGAAATGAAAGTACCAAGGCAAAAGCAGTGGATAATAAAAATATCTTTTTCATGTTTTCTCTATGTTTTGATGTGTAAGGAAAACAAGAGAGTTGAAAAAAGGTTTTTATATCTATTCTGATGCCTCAATATATGCGTTTTTAATAACGATGCCCATTTGGCTTTCTGGGTTTTTAATTGACGAAAAACCAAATTGCTCATATAGGCCATGGGCATCTAAAGTGGCCAACTGATAACGCCTCAAGCCTTGTAAATCTGGGTGGAAGATCATAAACGACATCAGTTTTTTTGATAAGCCCAAACCACGGTGGCCTCCTTTGACGTACACATCACAAAGCCATGCAAAGGTAGCCTTATCGGTTACCCAACGGGCAAAGCCTACCTGTTCTGTTCCTTTGTAAATGCCAAAGCAAAGCGAGTTTTCAATAGAACGCTTTACGGTATCTAAAGGGATGCCTTTAGCCCAATAAGATTCTACACTCAAATAATGATGTATGGCCTCGAGATCTAAAAGTTCTTTTTTATCGGAAAATATAAAACCGTTTTCGGTGATTTCCATGAGTTGAATGGTTAATCGGTTAATTGTTTAAATTGTTTAATTGTAGTAATACGGCGGTACAGTTAACCGATTAACCAATTTAAACAATTAAGCTTTCTAATTGCGCATATTAATAAACTGTAACGGCTGACCAAAATCTTCATTTCTACAAAGATTCATCACGGCCTGCAGATCATCGATTTTTTTTGCAGTTACTCTAACCTGATCGTCCATAATAGCAGGTTGAACTTTTAATCCGCTGGCTTTGATCTTTGCCACAACCTTTTTTGCTGCTTCTTTATCTAATCCTTCCTTAATACTGATTTCTTTTCTGATCATGTTGCCCGAAGCCTGATGCTCATCGCCAAAATCTAAACTTTTCGGATCTAAGTTCTGTTTCATCATCCGCGAGATAATGGAACCTTCGATTGCTTTTAATCGCATATCATCTTCAGTAACAATGGTTACTACATTTGTTTTTTTATCCAGATCGATGGTACTTTTCGATCCGTTAAAGTCGAATCTGTTAAGGATTTCTTTTTTAGCATTGTTAATTGCGTTGTCTAATGTTTGCGCATCAACTTTACTTACAATATCAAAAGAAGGCATGGTTTTAGCTTTAAAGTAAAAAAATAAGTAGATTTAATAGAAATTAATCCATCCTCACAAAAAAACGAAAAATAATATGAAAACCACTAAGCCGAAGTCTCAAAAAAAAATCACCAAAAAGGAAGTAAAGAAACAATTAGAACAATCGATCGCCGATAAGTTCTTGGATGTGATCAAAAGTTTAGGTCATGATGTATCGGAAATCAGTACGGAGGTAGGAAAAGCAAGTAAGCGTGTGGCTAAAAAATTAACCAAGAAATTCACTATCGTAAAGGCAGATGTGGGGCAAAAAATTGATGATTTATTAAGTGCGTCGAAAGAAAAGACCAAAGCGGCGAAAAAGCCGGTTGCAAAAGCATTAAGCAAATCTGAAAAATCTGCTGAAAAAGTGGTTAAGAAAGCAGTAGCCAAGGCTAAACCAGTAGTACAAAGTATCAAAGTAGCTGCTATCGAAACTGAAGAAAAAGCCGAGAAGGTATTGGCAAAACCGGTTGCTGAAGTTAAAAAAGCTGTAAAAGAATCGGCAACAGTTGCGAAGAAAGCAGTGGCTACAGCCGTTAAAGCACCTTCAAAGGCTGCTACAGTAGTAAAAAAAGCTGCAGCACCGGTAGGTACATCAGAAAAAGCTGAAGCGGTTGTTAAAAAAACAGCGGCTAAAGCTGCACCCGCAGTTAAGAAAGTTGTAAAAACACCCGCTAAAAAATAAATTTGTTAACATTAACAGGTAAATGAATTAACATCGATTTAACAAATTAATGTGCAGTTTTGAACATCCCTGTTTTGGCAGGGATTTTTTATTTTTTTAAATGAGCAATAAGAAGATCCCTTTTTTAAACCGCGAAATCAGTTGGCTTTATTTTAACGAACGTGTACTGCAAGAAGCTGCCGACGAAACAGTTCCGCTGATTGAACGGATTAAATTTCTATCTATATTTTCTTCAAATTTAGAGGAGTTTTACCGTGTGCGGGTAGCCACCATGACCAGGCTAACCAATCTGAACGATAAGGCTAAAGCACTTTTGGGATTTAATCCAAAGAAAATTCTGAATGAGATTAAAAATATTGTTGTAAAACAAGAAAGAAAATTCGACCAGCTTTTTCAGGCTACCCTAATAAACGAACTTGCTCAAAACAGGATTTTTATCTTAAACGATACTCAACTGAATGTAAGCAGGGGAGAATTCGTTAAAAATCATTTCAGGGATAAGATTTTATCTAATCTGGTTCCCATTATGCTGGATATGGATAAACCTTTTCCAGAACTGAAGGACCGGTACCTCTACTTTTTTGTTAAACTTTCGAAAAAGGATACAAAAATTAAAGAGAAATATGCACTCATTGAAATTCCGCCTAATTTGCCGCGGTTTTTGGTGCTACCCGAAACAAACGATCTAAAATTTATTATTCTTGCCGAAGACATTATCAGGTATTGTTTAGACGACATATTTTATGTTTTTACTTACGATAATTTAGAGGCTTATTCGATCCAGCTAACACGGGATGCCGAATTAGATATTGATAAAAACATTAATGATAAATTTATCGATGATTTAAAAAGCAGTTTAGAAAAGCGTAAAAAAGGGAAGCCAATGCGTTTGCTTTATGATTCGGCTATGCCTTTAAATATGCTTACAGTACTGGTGAATAAACTTAAGCTTGAGGCTGAAAGTTTAATTCCGGGTAACCGTTACCATAAGTTTGGCGATTTTATTGCTTTCCCAAATGTTGGTAAAAAGGAATTGGAATATGCGCCGAATGTGCCACTAAAAGTTCACGACCTGCACAGAACCCAAAGTATGTTTAATAAAGTTGCCCAGCGCGATTATTTGGTGAATTTACCCTACCAATCATATGACTATATTATTTTGTTCTTGCGCGAAGCTGCAATTGATCCGAAAGTAACCGAAATACAGATTACTTTATACCGCTTAGCCGAAAACTCAAAAGTAATCAATGCATTAATCAACGCTGCTAAAAATGGTAAAGCAGTTTCTGTTTTATTGGAACTTAAAGCCCGTTTTGATGAACAGGCTAATATTTACTGGACCAGCCGCTTAATGGAGGAGGGGGTTAAGGTAAATTACGGTTTAACAGACTATAAAGTACACTCTAAAATTTGTTTGGTTAAACGGATTGAAAAAGATAAGCCAGTTTATTACGCAAACTTAGCAACAGGAAACTTTAACGAGAAAACTGCAGGTTTATACTGCGACCATAGTATTTTCACCGCAAAGAAAGAGATTACCAACGATCTGGTAAAACTTTTTGATGCGTTGAGCAAACGTACCGTAACCAAGGGATTTAAACACCTGATTGTTTCTCCACTGGAGAGCCGATCGAAACTGGTCAATTTTATTAACCGCGAAATCAGGAATGCTAAACAGGGCAAACTCGCCTACGTCATGTTAAAGGTAAATAGTTTAGCGGATGAAGGGATTATTGCCAAACTTTACGATGCGAGTAATGCTGGGGTTAAAGTTCAGCTGATTATCCGTGGTATCTGTTGTCTGGTACCTGGAGTAAAGGGTTTTAGTGAAAATATTACCGCCATTAGTATCATCGATAAGTTTTTGGAACATGCCAGGGTTTATATTTTTGGCAATAACGGTAAAAACGACATGTATTTATCATCTGCAGATTTAATGAGCAGGAATTTCGAACACCGGGTAGAGGTAGGATTTCCGGTTTTAGATCATGATGTGAAACAGGAAATACAGGATATCATCGATCTGCAACTCCAGGATAATACCAAATCGAGACAGATCAATGCTTTGAACAATAATAAATACCATAAAAACAGATTAAGTAAAAAGATAAGGGCGCAGGTAGACATCTACAACTATTTAAAAACCAAGCATCAATCATAATGTTAAGATACGCAGCTATAGATATCGGTTCGAATGCGGTGAGGTTACTCATTGCTGATATTAGCAAACAAGACGGAAAATATAAGTACAAAAAGAACACCCTTATACGTGTGCCGCTCCGGTTGGGAGATGATGCATTTTTGGATCAGCATATTTCAGAGAAAAAATCGGCAGATCTGGTAAAAACCATGACTGCTTTTAAAAATCTGATGGATGTTTATCATGTTTCGGAATATTTAGCCTGTGCAACATCTGCGATGCGCGAAGCCCATAACGGACAGGACATTGTTAAATTGATTAAAGAGCAAACAGACGTTACCTTAGAAATTATTGAGGGACAACGTGAAGCGAATATTATTTACGCCAATCACATCGAAGAAGAATTAGACGAAAATAAGACTTATTTATACATTGATGTTGGTGGCGGTAGTACTGAATTATCTGTTTTTGTTAAAGGTTCGCCAACAGCTTCAAGATCATTTAATATTGGTACGATCAGGATGCTCGATAATCAGGATAAAGAAGAAACCTGGGATGAAATGAAAGATTGGGTAAAAGAGCATACAAAAGGATATAAACATTTGGCAGGTATCGGCACAGGTGGTAACATCAATAAACTCTTCCGCATGTCGGATGAGAAGGAAAACGCACCTCTGTCTTTGCAAAAGCTAAATTCGATGTATAATAAGTTGACCAGTTATTCATTGAAAGAAAGGATTAATACGTTGGGCTTAAACCCGGATCGCGCAGATGTAATTATCCCAGCATGTGAGATTTATTTAACTTTAATGAAATGGACTGGTATAAAACAGATTTATGTACCAAAAGTGGGGATGGCCGATGGGATTATTAAGCTGTTGATAGAAGAGAAATTGGATTAAATTACTCTACTTGATCGTCCTTTCGACCGAAGCGGAGAAATCTATCAAGCAGTTTTATTTGTGGTGTCAGATGTTTCCATCTGGCACTGAAATTTATTTTATTAAACTGTCGGATGGTAACATCCAACAGCACCTCTAAGGGTGATTTCTGCACGGATCGTCGTCCTGAACTTGGTTCAGGATCTTTTAAATCAGGAAAATTACCATAACGTATTGTAGACCCTGAAATAAATTACCTTCGGTGAGCTCGCTAGGGCTCGGTTCAGGGTGACGCATCTAGTTTAATCGATTTTGGTGTGGTGTCAGATGTTTCCGTCTGGAACTAAAATTTATTTTTATTAAACTGTCGGATGGTAACATCCAACAGCACTAAAAATTTACCTATATAGATTTCTCCATTTCGCTGCGCTTCAGTCGAAATGACGGATATGGTAATAGGATAGTTGCACCAAACTTTGCGATCTCTGCGTCTTCCTCCGTGTACTCTGTGGTTAAAAAACGCGTTACTCCATAGCCATCCTTAAAAAACCTTTCACCTCTTCATTAACATCTTCCTTGAAATAAATCCTCAAATGATGGTTAAACTGATCCGTTCCAGGTACTTGTGCAATCTTAGTAAAGCAAAGATTGTTTTCATATGGTTGATTGAAAGGAATAACCACATGAATAAAATTTTTACCCAATTGCGTAATATATGCAAAATTGGTTTTTGATTCGATTGCAATCATGGATTTTGTAGGTCTGAGATTTATCTCTCCTAATTCGGTCAATTGCTCAATAAAAAAACGGAATAACCCTAAGGTATATTCCGTTTTTCCGTTTAAAAAGTCTGATAAGTGTTTTTCTTCAGACATCATAATTTTTTAATCTTCTAATAATTTTGTTGCAGCCTCATCAGTAAACCAGGTTAATTTTCCATCAATCGGATCAATTAACTGTGAAGGGTAAGTTGCAACATCTTTTTGCTCATCGCCAATAACATGTTTCAAAGCTTCGGCTTTATTCTCTCCAAAAACCAAAAATGCTACATTGTCGGCTTTGTTGATTAACGGTGCTGTAAAACTGATGCGATACGTATCCAATTTTTCTACGTATACCGCTGCTACGTTTACTTCTTCGTCTTTAACTAACGTAGTATGAGGAAAAATCGAAGCCGTATGTGCATCATCGCCCATACCTAAGAGGATCAGATCGAAAACAATGTCTTCACCATTAAAATGCTTGTCGATTGCTTTTTTATATTCGATAGCTGCTTTTTCTGGAGCCAAAGTGGTATTAACGTAAAAAATATGATCTTCTTTAATGCCTAGTGGATCAAGAATTGCTTTTTTAGCCATTAATCCGTTGTAGTTATCATCATTGGCCGGAACGTTGCGCTCATCGCCAAAGAAGAAATATACTTTTTCCCAATCAATTCTGTGCTGGCCTTCTGTAGCCAAAAGATGATAGAGTGCCTTAGGAGAACTACCGCCAGTTAATACGAAATTAAAGCGGTCGTTTTCTTCGATAGACATTTCTGCAATTTTAATTACATAATCTGCCAGATCCTGATTCAGTTCTTCTAATGTTTTGTATATGAGTAGATTCATGTTATCAATAATAAAGTCGTCATGCTGAATTTATTTCAGCATCTATCTCAAATAAGACCCTGAAATAAATTTACTGCGTAGCTTTCCGCTGCGCAACAGGTCAGGGAGACGACCAGGGTAAAAATTTATTCCTTATTCTTCAATGGCAGGTTAAACCAGTGGAAACCATCTCTTGCAATAAGTGCTTCAGCTTCTTCTGGCCCCCAGCTATCGGCAGGGTAATTAGGGAAGTTGATTGATTTTTTGCTTTCCCACGTATTTAAAATCGGCATGACCAATTCCCACGCTGCCTCTACCTGATCGCCACGCATAAACAAGGTTTGATCGCCCATCATAGCATCAAGTAATAAGGTTTCGTAGGCCTCAGGAGTATCACCCTCATAAGTTCCTTTATAATCGAAAACCATATCAACAGGATTCAATACCATATCCAATCCGGGTCTTTTGGCTTGTACCTGCATACGGATGCTCATTTCTGGCTGTATGCTGATTACTAACCTGTTTTGTTGCCAGTTTTCGGTTACTCCTGATGAGAAAATCTGATGCGGCACATCTCTAAACTGAATGGTAATTAGAGATGAAGTTTGGTTTAAGCGTTTTCCGGTTCTTAAATAGAAAGGAATACCTTGCCATCTCCAGTTATCGATATGAAATTTAACAGCAGCAAAAGTTTCAGTGTTAGAATGTGCATCAACACCTTTTTCCTGACGGTAGCCAGGAACTTCCTTACCTTCAACCCAACCTTTACTATATTGACCCCGAACAGTATGAAAACGGATATCATCTGCAGAGAAAGGACGCATTGCTCTTAAAACCTCAACCTTGCGGTTCCTGATTTCATCGGCATCAAAATTAATTGGTGCTTCCATTCCAACTAAACAAAGCAATTGCAACAGGTGATTTTGGATCATATCTCTTAAAGCACCAGAGCCCTCATAATAACCTCCGCGATCGCCTACACCTAACTGTTCGGTTACAGAAATTTGAACGTGATCGATATAAGACCTGTTCCATAACGGCTCGAACAATGCATTGGCAAAACGGAATGCCATCATATTTTGTACGGTTTCTTTACCCAAATAATGATCAATGCGATAGATCTGCTTTTCAGTAAAAATGGTACTCAATAATGTATTCAGTTCTTTTGCAGATTCTAAATCATGGCCGAAGGGTTTTTCGATAACGATACGGCTATTGTCTTCATCTTGCGTAAGTTTATATTTCTGTAAACATTCAGCAATAATCGGGAAGAAATTAGGTGCAACTGCCAGATAGAAAATTACCTGTGTTCCGGCCCCAAATTCTTTTTGATATTTTTCTACAGCTGCTTTAAGGTTTTCGAAAGTTTTTGGCTGGGCAAAATCGGTAGGACAATAGTTCATTGTCTTTGCAAAATCGTCCCATTTATCTTTTTTTACTTTTCCGCTGCGCGAAAACTGGTTTACAGCATCTTCTAAAGCAACTTTGTAGCTGTCATCGGTAAATTCGGTTCTGCCGGTACCAATAACGGCAAATTTATCTGGCATGTAACCCTCTATAAATAAGTTATATAGGGCAGGTGCTAATTTTCTTTTGTTTAAATCACCTGTTCCACCAAATATTACAAAAATGGTAGGGTTTAATGCGGTTTTGGTTTTCATTTTATGTTCTTGTTCGTGAATCTAATAGGTTATGATAATTTATTCCAATCAGCATGGAAAACACCATCTTTATCAATACGCTCGAAGGTGTGTGCACCAAAGAAATCTCTTTGTGCCTGGATTAAATTAGAAGGCATTCTAGCTGTGGTAATGGTATCGAAATAGGTTAGGGTAGATGCAAATGCAGGAATGCCTAAACCAGAATTGATACATGCGCTGATTGTTTTTCGTGTGCCTGCTAAAGTTCCTTTAATGATATTCTGTATACCAGCATCGCCAAATAAATGTTCTAAAGCATTGTTTTTATCGTAAGCCTGATAAATATCTTCTAAAAATTTAGCTCTGATGATACAGCCACCGCGCCAGATTTTAGCAATTTCCTGTAACTGTAAATCGTATTGGTATTCTTTTGAAGCCTGAACCAACAAATGCATACCTTGTGCATAAGCACTGATCATAGAGAAGTAAAATGCATCTTCCAGTTCATCAATAGTAACAGCAATTTTGGTGTCTTTTTTCCCAAATGCTTCTTCTAAAGAAACCCTTAGTTTTTTGAATTTAGATAAATCGCGGTTAGAAACAGCCTCATTAATGGTTGGTACAGGTAACTGAAGTTCCATTGAAACCTCTGATGTCCATTTCCCGGTGCCTTTTGAGCGTGCTTCATCTTTAATCTGATCTAAAAGGTCGTTTTGTGTTTCGGTATCTTTAAATAGGAAGATTTCTGCTGTAATTTCTAATAAGAAAGATTGCAATCTACCTTCATTCCATTTTTTGAATACTTTATATATTTCTTCGTTAGTATAACCTAAGCCATTTTTGAGGATGCCGTAAACCTCGGCAATAAGCTCCATAATAGCATACTCAATTCCATTATGGACCATTTTAACAAAGTGTCCAGAAGCACCTGGTCCAATGTAGGTTACACAAGGGTCGGTTCCAACTTTTGCAGCTACTGCATCAAAAACATCTTTAACTACGTTATAAGCTTGTTTATCGCCACCAGGCATCATACTCGGACCAAAACGTGCACCTTCTTCACCACCAGAAATACCCATTCCGAAGAAATGTAAGCCATCTTTCTCCAATTCATCAACACGGCGGTTGGTATCGGTAAAATGTGAGTTTCCACTATCGATGATAATGTCGCCTTTGCTCAGAAGTGGTTTTAGTTCTGCAATAACGCTATCTACAATTGGTCCGGCTGGCACTAATAAGATTAATGTACGTGGTGTTTGTAAGCTGGAAATAAAGCTTTCAATATCGTCAAATCCTTCTAAGTTGTGTTTCTTGCCTTCTTCTTCAAGTTTCGAGATCATTTTTCTGTCTTTATCGTAACCAGTTACAGAGAAGCCTTTATCAGCCATGTTTAATAATAAGTTCCGGCCCATTGTGCCTAAACCGATCATTCCCAATTTATATTTTTTTGAATCGTTATTTGCCATTTTTTATATTTTATAATGCACCCAAAATTAGGGTTTACAAATTAATATTGCAGCTATTGTTGTTAAAAGATTGTAATAAAGATTATTATTTTTTAGGCTCAACAGTAAAGATGTTGTACTTGTCGGCCAGTTTCCAGAGTTTTGCACCACCTTTAATTCCGTCTCTGTTGGTTACAATTTTAATGTTGCTTTCCAGTTTAAAGTCTATTTGTTTAGAATTGCCACCGCCAATATATAAAGTATCATAATTGAAAACCGTTTTATAGATTTCGATTACTTTTTTAAGCCTTTTATTCCAACGTTCAGGTCCAATTTTTTCGAAAGCCTTATTTCCGATATAATCATCATAGTCTTCTTCCTTGTTGATCGGGAAATGTGCGAGTTCTAAATGCGGTAGTAATTCTCCGTCGAATAGTAAAGCCGTTCCAAAACCCGTACCTACCGTAAAAACAATTTCAAATCCTTTGCCGTCAACCACACCTAAACCTTGTTGATCGGCATCATTTACCAAACGTACTGGTTTACCTAACTCGTTAGCCACACGCTGAGCGAGATCAACATCTGCCCATTTGTTTTTTGCCAGGTTAGGGGCGGTTTTAACAATTCCGTTTTTAACATAACCTGGGAAGCCGATCGATACGCGGTTGTAGCTAACAGGAAAAGGCTTAATCAACTCTATAATTCCAGAAACAATGTCTTTTGGAGTAGCTTCTGGCGGGGTTTTGCTTTTTAAATATTCGGTAAGCATATTTCCGCTTTCATCCAGAAGAACCGTTTTAATGCTTGTGCCGCCTATATCAATAGATAATATATTGTTGTTTTCAGCTTTTTTATCTGTAGCCATAATTATGTATTTATAATTTCGAAGTTCTACAAATAAATTAAAACAACAAATATAAAATGAAGATCGAAGTAATTTAGGTGTAATAATATATTCTATAAAATCTATGTATTTAATAGAATATATTTATGTTTGTTCCGTTAAACTAAAAAAGACCACTACAGTTATGACGGTAAACTACCTTGCATTTGCCATTCCAGCATTTTTTATTTTCGTATTTATTGAGTTTAGGATCGCCCAGCACCAAAAAAAGGCGAAAATATTTAAATATGAAAGTACGGTTGCAAATTTTAGTGTAGGTATTGCCGAAAGGTTATTGAACTTATTTATTGCAGCGAGTTTTTATCACGTTTACGATTGGGTGTATTTAAATTATGCGATTTTCGATATTTCTACAAAATGGTATGTGTGGATATTATTGCTTTTGTCGACAGATCTTGTTTGGTACTGGTACCATAGGCTAGGCCACGAAATTAATTTTTTGTGGGCTGCACATATCGTTCATCACCAGAGCGAAGAGTTTAATTTATCCGCAGCTGCGAGGATTACGACCATTCAAGCTATTTTCCGCAACGTGTTTTGGTGTATACTACCATTAATCGGTTTTCATCCCAATATGATTATTACCATACTTTTGGCTCATGGAGCCTATTCATTTTTTACGCATACACAATTAATTGGTAAGTTGGGTTGGTTGGAACACATATTCATTACACCTTCTTTGCATGGTGTTCATCATGCGTCTGATGAAAAATATCTGGATAAAAACTATGGCGATGTTTTTGTGTTTTGGGATAAATTATTCGGTACTTTTCAGACTGAGGAAGAGGCGCCTAAATATGGCTTAACACATCCTATTAAAAGTTATAGTTTCCTGTGGCAACATTTTCATTACTATTTAGAAATAGGAGAGGCGTACAGACGTGCAAATGGATTTAGGGCCAAATGGAATGCCGTATTCGGTAGTCCGGCGTTGATGGATCAAAACATCCGGCCAATTTTAGAAGAACGTTATTTTCAGAATAAAATGCAACGTGCGGCTAAACCTAAATTTAAAACCTATTTAAATATACAGTTGATGGTTGTAGTTGCAATGCTTACTGGCACTACCTTATTTTACAGTTTTTTAACACCATTCAATAAAGCTGCAATACTCATCTTTATCTTACTTACTTTAATCAACATCGGCGCACTTTTGGAACAGCGTAAATGGATCTATTACCTCGAATGTTTCAGGTTGATATTAATTTTTGGCTATTTTTTCTACGCTTTTAACCTGCTTGGTTTTTTAATATTTCCGGTAATTATCTTAATTGCACTTGAGCGGACATTCTCTTTACGTAAACTTTACATGAAGCATGTATTTGAGTACGTAAAGGCAGGTTAATCAGGTTTCTTTATCTTTCGATTTCGGTTGATATATAAATGTTACAACATGATGTTTCGTTTTGTTGCTCTATTTATTTTCCTGCTACCTTGTCTTGTAATAAAATTATTACGTAATGTTGTTATGCCAATAATTTAATCCGTTACTGCCTTATTTTTCTTTATATATTGTTTGTGAGGCCGTTTTTTGCTTTATTTAGGTATAACTTAATTATTCCATTCTTCTTACGGTCTTCAATATTTCTGTCTGTTTAAACATTCAATTAAAAAATATTTCTTGTTGATTTATTTTATTGTTTTTAGTTTCGATTTGTTTTGTTAATTTTAATTAACGAAATATATAGTAAGTAAAAATAAATAAATCGCAATATATTTAGGTTGCTTTCAATACGTTAATGTTTGCTTAATATATTTTTAACATAAACAGGCTTACTTTGCCCGCAAATCCGGACAAAATAAATCGCAGATATGAACCCTATTACTAACCGGATATACTATAATAATTATGATCAAAAATTTTACTCAACAGATTTCGTGGCATCAATGCGTTCTGCATGTAAAGCAAAGCAGTCCTGATAGTCACCAAAAGAAAAGTCGAACTTTTTTTAAGGGTAAACTAAAACGCTTTAGTTTTTTAGTTTGTGTTATGCTGATACAATTAATTTGTATTAACGAAAGTTTTGCACAAACTCCGGCACAAAATATTGTAATTAAAGGTACCGTGTTAGATGACCAGGATGGACAAATATTAATTGGAACCACGATAACGGATAACAACAAGAAGTTTTTGGGTGTAACCAATGATAAAGGTGATTATACCATCACAATTGCAAAGGGAACTACAGTTCTCTATAATATGATTGGTTATACAAGTCTAACCAGAACATTTAATAATAACGAAAATAATGTGATTGTGAGGCTTAGGTCTTCTACGAGTCAATTAAACGAAGTGGTGGTTACGGCATTGGGCATAAAGCGTGAGGAAAAATCGTTAGGTTATGCAGTTTCTAAATTAGATAGTACGGCCTTTACCAATGCGGTTTCTAGTAACTGGACAGATGCTTTATCGGGCAAAGTTGCAGGTTTAAATTTGGTTAGAAATAGTGGCCCAGCCGGTTCAAATAAAATTATTCTTCGTGGTGAAAATAATTTGACAGGAGATAACGAAGCCTTAATTGTAATTGATGGCGTTGTGGCGAGTAGTTCGGCAAGGCGTACAGGCGGTACAGGAGGCGGTGTTTACGGTACATCAGGAGATATTATGCCTGCCGATTTTGGTAGTGGGTTAAATGATTTAAATCCTGATGATATAGAAAATGTAACCGTATTGAAGGGGCCTGCTGCATCAGCATTATATGGACAGCGTGGAGCAAATGGGGCTATCATCATCACAACAAAATCTGCCAGTTTAAATAAAAAGAAAGTTAATATCTCTTTTACTTCAAATAGTGCATGGGAAGAAATTAACAAAAGTCCTGATAGGCAAACACAATACGGCGCTGGGGTATCTGGCAATTCATATTACTCATATGGAGCGAGTGCCGATGGAGCAAACACCAATTCTACAAGTTCTACTTATGGCCCTGAGTTTTCTCCTGGAGCGATGTTTTTTCAATATGACCCTGCAACCAGAGCGCAAGGATTAACCAGAACACCATGGGTGGCAACTCCTGATCCAATTGATGCATTTTTTAAAACCGGTTTCGAATCATCCAATTCATTTGGTATAGATGGTACTTATAAAAAAGTGGGTTTACGCTTCTCTGCAAGCCATGGCAATAACGAATGGATTGTGCCAAATACAGGTTTGGAGCGAACTACTGCTGCATTAAATATTACAAGTAACGTAACTAAAAAACTAAACATTAACGCCAAGGTGCAATATAGCAATAGAAAAAGCGATAATTTACCAGCCACGGGTTATGGTAATCAGTCGTTAATGTATTGGTTTATGTTTGCACAACCAAATATGAATATTGATTGGTATAAAGATTATTGGGCAACAAACTTAGTTTACAGACAGTTTACAAATTTAACTACCACTTTCCCTGAAGGCCCTTATGCTATATCAGAGCAATATTTAAACGGACAAAGACGGAATGGTTGGTTAGGAAACATCCAAGCGACTTATAGATTTACGGATGCATTGAGTTTAATGCTTAGAGCATCGGGAGATTTGAATAATGATGTTCGCGAAACTCTTCGCCCTTGGGATGCTGCAGGTAATAAATTCGCACATGGTTCTTATCGCGTTGCGGATATACGATCTTACGAAATAAGTGCCGATTTTTTATTAAAGTATAATAAACAATTAACTAAAGATATTCAGCTTACTGCCAATTTAGGTGGTAGCCAAATGCGTAATCAATACAACAAGCTAGAAAAAAGAGCTGATGGATTAGTTATTCCAAATCTTTATGAGTTAAGCAATAACGAAAATCCTTTAGTTTATGCCCCCGATACGGCACAATACAGGCTCAATAGCTTTTATGCTTTAGCTTCTTTAAGCTTTAAAAACTACCTTTATTTAGATATAACAGCCCGTCAGGATTGGAACAGTACATTAGCAACAATTACCAGAACTGATAATGTTGGTTTTTTCTATCCTTCTGCAAGTTTGGCTTTTGTTGCTTCCGATTTTTGGAAACTACCAAAAGTAATCAGCTTTGCTAAATTAAGAGCCTCTATTGCCAGTGTTGGTAGTGGTGGCACCACGCCTTACAGAACTGCTTATAATTATTTGTACGCAGCAGATGGTATTTACCCTGATAGCGCGATGAATAATCCACGTGTTTTGCCAAATCCCGATTTAAAGCCACTAAAAACGACTACAATTGAGCTTGGTTTAGATTTAAAATTATTTAACAACCGATTAAACTTTGATTTTGCAGCGTATAGCGGAAACACCAAAAATCAGATTTTGAGTCGCATTGTTGATAAGGCCTCCGGTTATAATGTTCAAGTAATAAATGTGGGTAGGGTAGATAATAAAGGCATTGAGCTTGCTATAAATGCTACACCGCTAAAATCTCGTACTTTTAAATGGGAGGTAAATGCAAACTTCTCGGCCAATAGAAATAAAATTAGAGAACTGGCAGATAGTTCAGTTGTGTTACGTACTGGTGCGCTAGGTGGCGGACAAGTGGTTGCCAATGTTGGCGGTAGCATGGGCGATATGTATGGTAGAGGTTATTTACGTTCACCAGATGGGCAAATAGTTTTTAATCCGACCACAGGAGTAGCGCTAGAAAATCCTGATTTGCTGTATTTAGGTAACACAATACCTCAATTTAGGTTTGGTTTTGGCACTAGTATTACTTATAAAAATGTTAGTGTTAGTGCATTGTTTGATGCACAATTAGGCGCAGTTGGGCATTCTTTAACATTTTCTAGAATGGCATCGTTAGGTAAGCATAGTATTACCTTGCCAGGAAGATATAACGGCATAGTTGGCGACGGGGTACTTCTAAATCCTGATGGAACGTACCGTAAAAATGATGTGGTAGCCACCGATATGAATGCCTATTACGAATCAATTTATGGTAGTGGGCAAGCAGAAGGAAGTGTATTTAGAACGGATTACTTAAAATTTAGAGAAGCAAATTTAACATACAATTTTGGGCAAAAAGTGCTTAAAAGTATAGGTTTTACTAAATTGAGTCTAGGTGTTTATGGGCGTAACTTATTTATTTGGTCGCCTTGGCCAGCTTTCGATCCCGAGTTTGGAACATTAGCGGGAGGAGATATAGTTCAAGGTTTTGAAATAGGCCAATTGCCTTCAACCAGAACTTTTGGAGCCCGTTTAGTAGTTGGACTTTAATTTTATCAACATGAAAAATTATAAACAAACATTAGCATATACTTTTTTAGCCATTATTGGTTTAACCTTTAATTCTTGTACAAAAGACTTTACCGGAGTTAATACCGATCCTATTGGCAAGAGCACAACAACAGCAAACCAATTATTAGCACCTGCTTTAGTTGGTGTTCTTAACGCAAATATGAGCAGAAATTGGAATTTTAATAACCAGCTAATGCAAGTAACGGTTGAAATTAACGATTCGGAAGGTCGTGTTTTTAGGTACGATGTACGAAGAACACAGGCAGATTATACCTGGAACAATTGGTACTTATTTTTAACTGATTTAAAAGATATTTATACCATTGCCAGCAAGCCAGAATCGCTAAACAAATCATATCAAGGCATATCACTTGTTGCTCAAACTTGGGTATCTCAATTATTAACTGATACTTATGGAGATGTACCTTATAGCGAAGCCAATTTAGGTAAAGAGGGAAACGTACAACCTAAATTTGACAGACAAAAAGATATTTATGCTGATATGTTTGCCAAATTAGAACAAGCTAACCAACTTTTAAAAGAGGGTACGCCAATTAATACCACTGGCGATCCTGTTTTTCAAGGCGATGTTTCAAAATGGAGAAGGTTTTGCAACTCGTTATATTTACGATTATTATTAAGGGCATCGGGCAAAGCCGAAGTTGCGCCAACTATAATTGCCAAAATAAAACAAATTGTTGATGGCAATCCATCAGAATATCCGATAATGCAAAATAATACCCACACGGCTAAAATTTTATGGAACGGAACAAACAGTAGTACCGCAGTTTTTTCATCACCATTTATGGTGAATATTAGAGCTGCTGATTTCAGAGGAATTCCTATTTGCAATTTCTTTTTGGGTAATCTGGTAACATGGGATGACCCCCGTATGAATAGTAATTTAACAGGTAACAATGTTAATCGTTTTTGTATAGATGCTGCACCAAATGGTGGTTTTGTTGGTATTCCAAGTGGTTATGCTCAGGGATCTGGTCTTTCGGTTTTATCTCACTTTAATTCTGATGCTGAAAATAAGCCCACCTTACAAACTGATCGTTTTACAGGTATAATTATGAATGCTGCCGAAGTTGATTTTATTTTGGCAGAAGCTGCTGCAAGAGGATGGATTAGTGGCCCAACTGAAAAATATTACTACAAAGGAATGGTTGATGCGATAAATTATTGGTTGCCAAATTACATCAGTACAACAACTGATAGTAGGTTTATTGATTATGTACAGGCAGCCAATTTAGATTGGGATTCAACACTTCCATTGGATAATACCACATCCGGAAATAGTCAGTTAGAGATGATTCATATACAAAAATACTACGCAATGTTTTTGGTGGATTTTCAGCAATGGTTTGAATATCGCCGTACCGGGCATCCTATTTTACCAAAAGGCCCCGGTTTGGTTAACAACCAAAAAATGCCAGCAAGGTTGAATTATCCAGTGGTAACACAATCAACGAATCCAAGTAGTTATAATAATGCAATAGCTGCACAAGGTGCTGATGACATAAATACCTTAATGTGGTGGCAGAAACCATAATTATTTAAAATTGAGTTAAAAAGTTATGAATAAAATAATAAGAAATATGCTGTTTGCACTAGGGTGTATTGCAGTTATAATAAGTTGTAAAAGAGATACCGATTACGTATTATCAACACCTAGTATGTTTATCCCAAATGTTGATTTACGCAAAATTTATAAAAATACTGAAGTAACGCTTACAACCGAAAATATGCGTGGGGCCAGTATGGTTAAAGGGCAGGTAATTTCTGATCATTCTACCAATAATTTGCCATCGGGTTTGCTCATCATTCAAAATACTAGAATTGTTGGTGGGCTAGATTCATTAAGAGGTATTGCCATAAACATTGGTGCTGATGCTGCAAAATATGTTCCTGGCGATTCTGTTCATGTTAAAATTGAAGGGGGAGTGTTGAAACGTGTTGATGGTACGTTACAAATTATGGGCAAAACTGCTGCTGATGTTACTAAAATTGCTTCAGGTAAAACTTTATATATTTCGAGAGGATATGGCAATCTAATAGCTACTTATCCAGATAGGTACGAATGTACTTTGCTAACTATTTATAAATGCACATTCAATCCAACATTATCTGCTACAGAAACCTTAGCAGGCGATAAAGTTTTAAATGATGGTACAGATGATTTCGGATTCTATACCAATCCAACAGCGTCATTTGCATCTGTAAAGCCACCATATTCTGGTAATTATAAAGGGATAATAATCAATAAAATCGTTAATGATAAAATACTTCCACAACTACGTATAACTAATGCTAATGATATTGGCGCTTTAAGCACTAACATTGATGCTCCTGAATGTGTAATTTCAGGCTTTATAAGTGATGTAAATGGTGGTGATGGCAACAATGAATACGTTCAGCTCAGGGCTACTAAAGATATTAATTTTGCCAACACGCCTTTTTCTTTAATAGTTTCTAATAATGCTGGAGCATCTGTACCAACGGGTGTACCAGCACAAGGTTGGGCAACTGGCCAGCAGCGTACTTACAAAATAAATCTAACTTCTGGCACTGTAAGCAAAGGCGAATTTTTCTATGTTGGTGGTATAAATAAATTAATTAACGGCGCTAATTCTACATCAATTGCCTCATCAAAATGGATTAGGGCATTAGATTATAATAAGGTGAGCGATCGTTTTAACTCAGCTAGTACAGTTACTGGTAATGCCACCACGGGTTTAATGGCAAATAGTGGTAATGCATTCGGGATGGCAGTATTTAGAGGTATTGAGGTTACCGGAGCTACTGTACCTATCGATGTATTGTGGGTTAGTACTGGCGGGCTATTATATCAATCTGGCGGTGCCCCTAATTATGGTGGAGGTTACAGAATTGGTAATACTGATATTTACGATATCATTAATCCTCAGAATTTAGTTCCTCAACCTTTTTACAGAGCAGGTACAAATACACAATCGTTAACCTATTTAACTGCAGATTTAGGCTATTTCTACCTTTTAGGCGGCGCTTATGATACAAAATTAAATAAATGGGTAAAAGCAAGAACGCAAACTCCGATTCTTTTAACTAAAACCTCAGCACTTAAAGATATTGAGCCTGCTAACGCAACTGAAATAAGATAATAAATTTAAAAATATCTATAAAAATCTTTGTCATCTGCGGAAGAAATTATTTTATATTCTTCCGCAGTAAATAAAAAATCATTCACAATGAACAGAAGATCCTTTATACAAAAATCAACTTTATTAACCACAACCTTATTTGTTAGTTTAAAATCGTTTCCATCTTCGTTATTCGCTGTTGATGGATTGGTGAGCGGAACGGTAACCAGCAAAGGTAAAGCTGTTTCTGGGGTAGTGATTTCTGATGGCTACAGCGTGGTACAGACAGATAAAATGGGTAATTATCAGATCCAACTCCATGAGCTTGCCCGTTTTGTTTGGATCAGTACACCATCTGGTTACGAATTTAAAACCGAAAGCAGTATCGCCCGTCATTATTACAAACCAGATACAGCAGGTAAGTTAAATTTTGATCTGAAGCCGCTAAAACAAAATGATAACAAACATAATTTTATCATTTGGGCAGATCCTCAGGTGAAGAATAAAAAGGATGTTCAGCAAATGATGGAAACTTCGGTTCCCGACACAAGAGAAGTGGTAAAAGCAATGGGGAAAACACCTGTTCATGGAATCGGTGTTGGAGATTTAGTTTGGGATAATTTTGATCTTTTTCCTGCATATGATGAGGCCATTGCCAAAATCGGGATTCCATTTTTCCAGGCATTAGGAAATCATGATCAGGATTACAGGCAAGGGGGTGATGATACTTCTGACCGTACATTTCAAGCACATTATGGCCCAACTTATTACTCTTTTAACAGGGGTAAGGCTCATTACGTGGTTTTAGATGATGTACGTTATTTGGGGGTAGAAAGAACTTACGATGGATACATCACCCCAACGCAGTTAGAATGGTTGGCCAAAGATCTGCAACTGGTGCCTAAAGATGCATTACTGATTATCTGCCTTCATATTCCGGTACATAATGCAGTTAAAAATAACAATGATTTTTATGCGGTGTTAAAAGATTTCAAAAACGTTCATATCATGTCGGGACATACGCATTTTAATAAAAATGTAATCAAGAACGGCATTTACGAACATAACCATGGTACTGTTTGTGGTGGCTGGTGGACAGGCCCCATTTGCGAGGATGGTACACCGCGCGGCTATGGCGTTTACGAAGTAGATGGAACTAATTTGAAATGGTACTACAAATCTACCGGAAGAGACCGAAAAGAACAGCTTGATATTTATGTAGATACCTTAACCAATCAGAAAAGGTTAATTGCCAACGTCTGGAATTATGATCCTGAATGGAAAGTAGAATATTTTCTTGATGGAAAAGCAATGGGTATATTGGCACAACAAGATGGTTATGATCCACTGGCAGTAAAGCTGTATAAAGGCGATAAGTTGCCAAATCCGAGGCCGTTTGTAGAGCCAAGATCAACAGACCATTTGTTTTTAGCACATTTCGAACCATTGGTTAAAAAAGTAAAGGTTGTAGCTACCGACCGCTTCGGAGAAAAATTTGAGGCAGAAATTAATACGTAACTCATGTGCTGTCGGATCCTGTGCTGTCAGATGGTAACATCTGACAGCTTAATAATAAAAGTCTCTTTCTAAAATTAAATTTAAATAGATTAACAGCGTCAGATGGTAACATCTGACGCCACTATAAAATCCCTTCTAAATATGAAACTTAATACAACAGCAATTTTTATTTTCCTGTCTGCATTTGCAGCTAAATCATTTAGCCAGGAAGTTAAATTTCCGGTATTTAGCGCAGAAGCACATCGTGGCGGAAGAGGACTTATGCCCGAAAACACCATTTTGGCGATGTTAAACGCCATGAAAATAGAAGGAATTACCACTTTGGAAATGGATACCCACATCTCTAAAGATGGTAAGGTAGTGGTAACTCATGATGATTATCTGAGCCCAGCATTTATGCTTACTCCGGAAGGGAAAGACATTCCTGTAACAGATGCTAAGAAATATCCGATTTTTGGAATGAACTACGCTGAAATTAAACAGTTTGATTTAGGCACCAAGTATTATGAGCAATTTCCTCAGCAGAAAAAAGAAAAAACATATCTTCCATTACTTTCTGACCTAATAGATGCGGTTCAGCACGATATTAAGGCAAATAAGCGCAAGCAGTTTTTTTATAACATAGAAACTAAATGTAACGAAAAAGAAGATGGGATTACCAACCCTAAACCCGAAGAGTTTGTTAAACTTTTAATGGATGTAATTTTAAAGAAAAAAATCGCTGATTTTGTAGTAATCCAATCTTTTGATAAAAGGACGATCCAGATTATTCACGAAAAGTATCCTAAAATAAAAACCTCTTTTTTGGTTGCCAATAAAAAGACATATGAAGAGAATATCGCCGATTTAGGTTTTAAACCATTTATTTTAAGTCCGGTGTGGCAAATGGTAAACGAAGAATTGGTTAAAAAAGCACATGCTGATGGTGTAAAAATCATTCCCTGGACTGCCAATACTTTAGCCGATATTCAGAAACTAAAAGCCTTAAATGTGGATGGCATTATTTCTGATTATCCGGATATTTTAGTTCAGGCAAAATAGTATTTTACGCCTTAATAAAAATATAATATGAAAGCACTTTTTAATAAGTTATTGGTAACCGTTGTTATATTTACCCTCAGTTTTACAGCAGCTATGGCTCAGCATGTAAAATGGGACAGCACCTATCGCCCTGGGAAATATGTTGAGCAAGTAGCAAAGTTTAAAGCTGATTCAAAATCTAAAACAGATTTCGTCTTTTTGGGTAACAGCATTACCGCCGGCACGGATTGGGCTAAACTTTTAGATCTGCCACAGGCAAAAAACAGAGGAATTTCAGGCGATATTACCTTCGGGGTTTTAGAGCGTTTACAAGATGTAATTGATGGTAAACCAACAAAGATTTTTATCCTGATTGGTATAAACGATATCTCCCGGAATATTCCAGATAGTGTGATCTTAAGAAATTATAAAACAATGATTGCCAGAATCAGAAAAGGTTCTAAGAAAACGCACATCTATTTCAATACGCTATTACCAGTGAATAGTGCTTTCGGAAAATTTAAAAACCATTATGGCAAAGACGAACATATTCTTTGGTTAAACGATGAAATAAGAAAATTTGCGGCTAAAAATGTAACGGTTATTGATTTGTATCCAAATTTTACCGATCAGGACAAACATTTAAGGGCAGAACTTACTAAAGATGGTTTACACCTTATTCCGGCAGGATACCAGGTTTGGGCAGAATTTCTTAAAAAAAGCGGTTATCTAACCGAGCATTAATTTTTAAAGAAATAGTTGTTTACAGTTTTATAAGTACTACTATTAAAAGTGTATACTCAAGAAATAAATTCTGCATTATGCTATTAAACCATCAATAGTTACACCGACTTTACATCTCTAAACCTGGTTGACGCGGTCCCGATATAAAATCGGGGCAAGCAAAAAACAGGGCTAAACTTTAAAGGAAGTAAGACAACTGCTTTCCAAAAAAAACAGCCTATAACTGGCTTTGGGTTTATTAAATAAAAAGGTTTTGGCCAGCTGCTTTTACTTTTTCTTTATCAATATTGCTAAAGCTGGGTATAATACCTAGCTTTTTTATTTTGGCATATTGCTGGATATATCTTTCCGTTTCCACATTCTCGTCGCCATTAAAAATGATGCCTTTGATAGGGATTTCGTATTGCTTAAGCAGATTTACTGATAAAAGTGTGTGGTTAATACTGCCTAAATAATTTTGTGATACCAGTATCACTTCGATATTCAACTTTTTGATCAGATCGATAATCAATTCTTTTTCGTTTAAGGGTACCATTAAACCGCCAGCTCCTTCAATAATTAAATCGTTATCCGTTAAAGGTACATTGATTTTGTTCAGATCAATCTCAATACCATCTAATCTCGCCGATAAATGCGGTGAGAGAGGTTGTGTTAATCTATAGCTTTCTGGGTGGATAACCGTTTGCTTATTACTTATTAAACTATGTATGGTTATGCTATCGCTGGTGTCTAAATCTCCTGATTGGATTGGTTTCCAATAATCTGCTTTTAGTTTTTCGGTTAAAACGGCACTGATCAATGTTTTTCCGATACCCGTTCCAATGCCTGTGATAAAATATTTAGCCATTTAATTCAATTCTTTAAGATGATTAACCAACGAAATAATTTCCTCGTCGGTATTAAAGTTGTGAAGACAGATTCTGAGCCTTTCTTTGCCCAAAGCTACTGTTGGGCTTAATATTGCCCGTACATCGAAACCTTTGCTTTGCAGTGCTATTGCGGCCAGTTTAGTCGCTTCATTTGATGAAAACAAAATGCCCTGAATAGTACTTTCGCTATCAAGCGCATTAATGTTTTGCGCTTTTAAGGTTTTTCTAAACAATGCAATTTTTTGATGAATCAGCTGATGGTCAATTTCATTTAAGTGTTGGTATGCCGATTTAACTGCAACTATATTATGAATAGGGGCAGCTGTGGTGTAAATGAACGATCTCGCAAAATTAATCAGGTAATGACGTAAGTTTTTACTTCCTAAAATAATGGCTCCGTGTATACCTAAGGCTTTTCCAAAGGTTACAATTCGTGCAAATACTTTACTGGCGAGGTTAAGCTGGTTGACCATTCCGCTGCCGTTTGCACCAAAAACTCCTGCAGCATGAGCTTCATCTACAATCAGGTTGGCCTGGTAGCGCTCGCAAAGATTCACTATCTCTATTAATGGTGCAATATCACCATCCATAGAATAAACGCTTTCTACCACTACAAATATGTTTCCTTTTGCCAGTATCAGTTTGGTTTCAAGATCGTTTATGTCGTTATGAAGAAATTTATAACGCGTAGCATGGCTTAACCTGCAGCCATCTATAATGCTGGCGTGAATCAATTCGTCAGTGATAATGGTGTCGCCGCGTTGCGGGATACTTGATAATAGTCCTACATTGGCATCATAACCGGAGTTAAAGATTAATCCACTTTCAGCCAGGTGAAAATCGGCAATAAACTGCTCGGTTTCTTCAGTAAATGTAGTATTCCCGCTTAACAGTCGTGAACCACCAGCCCCATTAAGGTAATGGGGGAGTGTGGCTATGGCATCGTCAATCAGTTTTTTTAATTTGCCAGATCTGGCAAAACCTAAATAATCGTTAGAACAAAAATCGAAAGGAGGGATGTTAGTTGATAAATTCCTGATCGAAAGGTTATCTTTTCGTTCCTGAAGTTTGCCGTTAAGAAATTGTTCAATTTTGCTCATCGGTCAAAAGTAAAAAAAGCGCCCCGAATAATCGGAACGCTTTCAAAAAATATAATTAATTAATGTTTGAGCTATTTATCCTTGTGCAGGAGGATTAGAAACTACAGGTGCTTTGTCTTTTTTACCTCTACCACCCATTCCTTTTCTCATTTTCTCTCCTTTTTCTTTGGCCTCGGCACGGAAAGCATCCATTTTGGTTTTTTGTTCAGCAGTTAGAATGCCATCTATTTTAGCTTTTTGCTCATCAATAGCGGCTTTACGTTCTTTCATTTTGCCTTTCATATCGCCTTGATCAGCAGATCTCCAAGCCTCCATTTTCTTTACGTTTTCCAATTCAATGGCGTAAATTTTGGTCTTTTGATCAGCAGTTAAGCTTAGCTGTTTCTCTAATCTGGCGGTTACCTTTTCTGCTCTTTGCTCGGCAGTCATTTTAGGCATTGCCCGTCTTACTCTCTTTGTAGTGTCTTGAGCAAATGCAGCGGTTAATCCCATTACTGCAATTGCTATTGTTAAAATTACCTTTTTCATGTTATGTTTTTATGTGTTTGTTAAAACAATAGATACATAAAAACGCAAACGGTTTAATCGGCGGTTGTTAAAAAGTGTTAATTTTTATTTAACTGAGAGATTGATTTCTGCATTTGTGCCATCATCTGCGTCAAGGTTTCCATTGTTGGGTCTGGTGCAGGTTCCGGTAATGAGGTAGATATATATGCTTTGGCTTTCCAGATTTCCAGGATATCGTCGGCAGCAATTGTATAGGAATCGTATACTTTATTATCTGATATCAGCTTTAAATCTTTATTCTCTCTGAAACGGTTACCTGCTCTTTTATATACTACACCTTCATTTTTACTAATTACGATGTAAGTTTCACCAGTTTTTACTTCATTCCAGTTATCCAGGTATTCGCCAATAATCACACTGCCTGGTTGAACAGGTAACATACTATCGCCCATAATTTCAAAAGCTCTAAAAGTACCTTGTCTTAATGCAGGCAATGGAAGTTGAAATTTTGGCAGGTCGCTAATATATTGAGGATCAGAAAAACCGTTCAAGTAACCAGCGCTTGCTTTAACCGGAACCAATTCGATGTTTTCGCGATCGTTCTGATCAACTGAAATACTCAGTACCCTTAGGTTAGATCCCTGGCTTTTTGGCTTCGGTTTCCAGCTGTCAGATATTTTTTCATTGATGAATTCATCAATGGTAAGATCAAAGTATTCGGCTATTTTTTTTAGCAAATCATATTTAGGTTCTGCCCGGTCTTCCTCGTAAGCCCCAATGAGCGATCTCTTGATTTCCATAATATCAGCGAAATTTTGCTGTGTATGGCCTTTTTTCTTCCTGAGGTACTTTAAATTATTTGAAATATTTGACATAAAAATAAATTTTAAAATAAATTTGGAATTACTAAAATAGTTAGTAATTTTATGCTCATAAAGTTAGTAATATTATTTTGAATTGCAAGAGGGTATACTAAATAGTTTAGTTTTAAGTTTTAAACATAAGATCATGAAAAAGTTTGTTTATATCGTTACCGACAGAAATCGTACAAGTATGCACGTGGGCATGAGCTCTGATTTAATGAAGACACTGGATTTCTACAAACAGATGCCAAACTTGTTTTTTGATAATGGGCAACAATTAACCCGCCTGGTTTATTTTGAAGAGTTTAAAACAGAAGCACAAGCTTTACTGCGTTTTAAATCAATTAGTCGGTTTACACGCATGCAGAAAGAGCGTTTGGTAAGATCTTGTAATCCAGATTGGATTGATTTAACTATAGGGCTCGATTTCGAAAATATTCTTTTACACCGGAATATAAGCAATCAGGTTAAATTATCATTTACGAGTTTATCTTAATTGTTGCGTTTATTAAACTAAAAGAAATTAAACTATCTCCATAAAAAAAGCGATTATTTATACTTTAATCGCTTTTAACAAGTTAGGAAAAGGCTAATCTTTTATTTTTTCGAGAAAAGTATTTTCCAGATCTTGAAGATTTTTGAAAAATTTACTTTTATCCATAAAGACTTTTGGATTATAGGGAGCTCCTGATTTACGTTTATCATGGAGATCAAATTGACTTGCATGAGAGGAAACCCAAAGATCAAAGTCAAGCTTTTTCATTGCTTTAAAAGTTTCAGTATAATCTTTTTGGATATCTTTATATGATGCTATTTCCGAGAATTTTCTATCAACAATTATGGATGGCATATTGGCAATCAAAATTTTGTAGCTAGAATTTTTATCTTTCGTATCAAATATAAAACTACACGATCCTTTAGTATGCCCAGGATGATGAAGCATTGTTAAAGTAGTATTGCCTAATTTAATTTTATCGTTATTCTTCAATAGGAAATCCGGTTTTACGGGCTTGAAACTTATGCCATATTTCCCAAGCTCATAATCCGATTTTCCACCAGTTTCAAGGGCATCTGCATCTTTCTCATCTACATATAGTTTTGCACCAGTTTCTTTTTTAATCTCTGCCATTGCGCCCAAATGATCAAAATGAGCCTGGGTTAAGAGCAAAATTTTGATTGATTTATAATCAAATCCCAAAGCTTTTATATTTTCTTTTATTATTGAAAACGAATTAGCTAAACCTGTATTTATTAATATATTTCCTTTTTCTGTTACAATTAAATAAGAAGCTAAATCATAAGTGCCAACATAATACAGATTACCTGCAATTCTAAATGGCTCTGTAGGCTGAGACCATTCTTTTGGATTATTAGCTGGCTCTGTTACTGTTTGAGCAAAACCCAGAAGGCTGCAAGACAATAAAACAATTAGAAATATTTTTTTCATATGCAATTTCGCAACTAAGTTAATTTCCTTTTACCATCCTGGAGCAAATGTTAAACCAAATACACCAGTTTTAACATCTTTCCTTTGAAAAGGAATTGCATAATAAGGCTCTAATACAAAATAACCAAAAACGTTTACCCGTAACGATATACCAATACTCATTGCCGGCACACGTTCTGTAGTAGCTTGATAGGTAACAAGATTTCCTTTTTCATCTTTAGCTGGTTGGCCGTTACTATCTAATACAGGCTCTGTTGTATAGGTCGGTTCACTTTTAAACTTTACCTTGGTGTCGTTTGTCCAGGCCAATCCTGCATCAAAGAATAAATTCAGATCAGAGAATAAAAATTTAGAAGGTATTGCTGCTAACTTTTTAGGTCCTGTAAAAGGTAAGCGTACTTCGAAGTTAAAAACGGCTATTTTACTTCCTGTTAACTGGTTAATATCGAAGGATTCTGACGATTGAGCCGAGGTACTTTTGTAAATTGAGTTTGATTCGTAACCTCTAATTAAATAAGGATAACCCACATACATTGGATAAAGTCTATCTGCATCTTTACCAATTCTTAAAGTATTGTAACTTCTTACGGCAAAAGTTACAGGCTTAGCTCTCCAATATTTACGAAGATCGGCAGTTACACCAGCAAAATTATACGAACCAAAATACTTTTCCCCACTTACACGGTACCTGAAACCATCCAGTGGACCGGTAAGACCAAAAATAGAATTATCACCAACAAAGCCAGCATTTAGCTGATAAAGCGTAAAAGAATTAAACGGAATGCCATAGTCTTGAGAAGCAACATCGTTAGAAATCCTGCTTTTGTCTGAGCCAATGTAGTAACCTGCCGAATTGTAATAATTGCTATATCGATCAACTCTATAACTATAATGCGAAAATGCACCACCCAATTCAAATCTATGTATTTTACTAAATGGATAAGCCCCAAAAACCTGGAGCTGATCTTCGAAAGTTCTAATAATATCCGTTCTGTCTGCTAATGCTTTAACAGTTTGGTTATCACCTGTTGGAATATTTTCATATGCATACGACCTAAATCCTGATACATAAGGGATATGCGAAACAGCCGCGCCCCAGTTTATTCTGCTTTTTTGATTAATGTAACCTACTAATCCGCCAAAATCGTAAATTTCTCCGTTTACGGATAGGTTTGCTATAATTTGATTGGTACCTAATATATCGCTAAACATACCCACAATCCCCCCTGAAACACCGGTTCCGAAACGGCTGGTAGAAACGCCAACACCACTATTTGCTAAATAATCTAACCTGAATTTCGGTTTGTAAGGTACAGTTTTCATCGAATCGGCTGTTGTTTTTTCGAAACGATCAAAATTATTTAAATTAGAATTGATGATGTTTACACCAATGTTTTCCATTGGGGGAAGGATAGCAGCATCAAAATTTTCTTCCTGATTACCAATTCGTTTTGCTTTGAAACTGCTTAACTTAGCATTATACAAAGTATAACGTTGGTAGCGATAATAGCTATACACAATATCATCAGTCGTAGAAACTGAAATTGCGGGTGAAAATTCGGTAATCCCGCTAATTCCTGTAAAATAATCAGTTAACTGATCTACTGTATTATCTGCGAAATTGTACTTATATAAATTCCTAAAACCATCTCTGTTAGAAAGGAAATAGATATTTTGGCTGTTTGAAGAGAACTGAGCATTTAGGTTATTTGCTCCTGGGAAAACATTTAAATTGCTCACAGTTTTAGAAGCGATATCATAAACAGCTAGATTTATGGGCAGTACTGCATTAACTACATTCGCCTGAATTGCCGCTCTATCTGATGAAAATACCAATTTTTTACCATCAGGAGAGTAACTAGGTGCATAATCAGAATATACATCATTAGTAATTTGAGTAATTGTTTTAGTGTCTAAATTGTAAGAGAAGATATCACTCTGTCCTTCAACCATGCCCGAAAAAGCTACATCTTTTCCGTTTGGCGACCAGGTTAAATTACCAAATTGCTGAACCTGATCCATCGCAGTCTGAGAAACCGTAGTTCCGTTTGAAACATTAATAATCATCATCTGGTTTTTACCATGACTGAAGATACTGAAGGCAAACTGTTTACTATCCGGCGACCATGCGCCTGCAGACTCTATAAAGTTGAAATCATCAATGTGACCGTTGGAGATCTGGCTGCTCAGCTTCCTGATAATTTTTCCGGTTTTAGCATCTGCTAAAAATAAATCTATACCAAAAAGATCTTTTTCAGACATGAAAGCCAAATATTTTCCATCGGGACTAAGGGCAGGAGCAACGTTCATATTACCTGCGTTTTTATTGTCGATGATTTTTGTACCCGTAATTTTGATCTGCGAACTATCTGCTTTTAACATCGGCTTATAATGTGCATCGATCGAATTTTTCCATAAACCCGACAATGTTTTGTCATCATAGCCAAAAGTATACCTGATGGCATTTTCATAACCATATTTTGCAGTATTCTTAAACAACGGAACGATGGTAGTATCGCCGTACTGAGAACCTATGTAAGTCCAAAATGCCTGACCATATCGGTAAGGGAAATATTTATTAGAGTTGGTTAAATCTTTCAATGAAGGGATATCACGGTTCAACATGGCATCGCGCATCCACATAGAAGTAAATGCATCCTTTTTTCCGATTGACAAGTATTCAGCCATACCTTCAACCATCCATAGTGGTGTTTGCCCAACATTTTCTAAGCTAATAGAATCTTTTTCGAGCAAAAGGTGGTATTGAAAAGCATGAACAAGCTCGTGACCTAAAACGTGTCTTGTTTGGCTATTTAGCTCCATCACAGGCATAATCACCCTGTTTTTTAGTGCTTCAGTTACTCCACCGGTACCAATTCCAATTTCGCCGTTAAGTGCTGTTGTTTGCTGGAAATCAGGATGGTTGTTATATAAAATAATAGGGTTTTTCTTTAAGAAAGTATCTCTAAAAACTTCCTGATGCATTTTGTACCACGTTTCGGCATCTTGCGAAAACCGTTTTAAAAGTTTCTCGTTTTTGATATAGTAATAAATTTCGAAATGAGGTGTTTGCAAAACTTTAAAGTCGAGTTTTTTATACCTTACCTTGTTTTGTCCGAAATATTGGGCCTTAACAGAAAAAGAAAGAATAAGCAGGAGCAATAAAGAAGAATATTGCTTTAATAAAGTAGAGCCTATTTTCATATGTGTGGTTTTAGTAATGAAGTTCAATAATTTATGAAAATGAAATTGTATGAGATTTGGAAAATAAAAATAGCAATTGTTTAAAACAGTATTAAAATTTTAACACTTTTTAAATTTTTTCTACTCAAAAGCGCAGATAGTTGATGTATCTGGTTATTTATCGTGATAAAAACTAAGGCTGATTGTTCTCGTTCTTTTTCCTTTCTTTTTCTTCCTGACGTTGTTTTCTTCTCAGTTCTCTTTCTTCCTTTTTGGTCAAAGGAACAGTAGTTGCTGGAGGAGTTTGAACGGGTTCTACTTTCTTTTCTTCTTTTTTTACCTCAGGTTCAACTGTTACCGGGATAACAGTTTCTGGTGTTTCAGGAACGGTAAAATCCGTAGAATCTACCGCTAAGCTATCGGTTGATGTGGTATCTCTTATAATCCTTGGGCTAGGGCAGTTGTAGGTTCTCGTAATATCAACTGTTGCTTTAGGGAATGGACCATATGTATAACCGGATTTTGGATCGAGGTATACTTTCTCCATAAACTTAGCGAAAATGGGTAGTGCCGTTCTTGAACCTTCTCCTTGTTCACCGTTTTTAAAGTGTGCCGTTCTTTCGTCACAACCCACCCAAACACCAGTTACGAGGTCTTTGGTTAAACCCATATACCATGCGTCTACATAATCAGAAGAAGTACCTGTTTTACCACCAATTTGGTTGTTTTTTCTAAATAGATCTGGCCATTCCCACAATGCCTGCGATGTACCTTCTGGCTCTTCCATACCACCACGGAACATGTAAGTCATTAACCAGGCAATTTCTTCTGTTAAAACCCTTTTTGTTTTAGGTTTAAACTCATCAATTACATTATTATCCTGATCGGTAATTTTTTCAACTAAAATGGGATCAGTCTTGATGCCTTTATTCATGAAGGTAGCATACGCTTTTACCATTTCATAAACCGTAACATCATTTGAACCCAAACTTACAGATGGAACAGATTCCAGATGGCTATCGATTCCACACTCGTGTGCATATTTTACAACATTATCCCAGCCCACTTTTTCGGTTACCTGAGCGGTAATGGTGTTTACTGATTTCGCCATTGCCCATCTTAAACTCATTTCACGGTACGAAACACTGTAATCAGCATTTTTTGGCTCCCAATATTTCGTTTCACCTTTATCCTGATAAGCAATTTTAACAGGTTTATCTGTAAATTTATCACAAGGACTCATACCTTGTTCTAATGCCGTTAAATAAGCAAAAGGTTTAAAAGTAGAACCTGCCTGGCGTTTAGATTGATTGACGTGATCGTATTTGAAAAATTTATGGTCTATACCACCAACCCAAACTTTAATCTTACCACTTGCGGGTTCCATGGTCATCATTCCGGTATTCATAATTTTGCCATAATAACGGATAGAATCCAAAGTGGAGAATGAAGTATCGCGATCGCCTTTGTAAGTGAAAATCTGCATCCTTTTCTTTTTATTAAAGTAAGCGGTAACAGAATCTGGATTGTTAGGAAATTTCTTTTGTAAAATTGTGTAAATAGGCAGGTTTTTCATCGCCCTGTCGGGATAATTAACCTTTTGTTTTTCCGAATCGTACCAGGGATCTTCGTTGCCCCAAACGTTATAAAACCTACGCTGCAAAATCCTCATCTGATCGGCAACTGCTTCTTCAGCATATTTTTGAAGTTTAGAATCGATAGTAGTGTAAATTTTTAATCCATCTTCATAAAGGTCGTAACCATTATCGGTACACCATTTATCTAAGTATTTTGCCACAGCAGCCCTTAAATAAGAGTCTCCGTCGCTGCCATCCTGCATTTTACCCTCTTTTAGTTTAATCGGCTCTTTGGATAATTCGGTTAAACTATCTTTGCTCAGGTACTTGTACTTGTTCATTTGTGCAAGCACCACATTTCTTCGTTCTAAAGCTTTTGCCGGGTTTTTGGTTGGATTATATAACGTTGTGCCCTTTAGCATACCCACGAGCATGGCTGCATCTGTAGTGGCTAGATCCTTTGCTTCTTTATCAAAATAAATTCGGCTGGCTGTTTTTATCCCATAAGTATTATTACCGAAAGAAACGGTATTCAGGTACATGGTGATAATTTCATTTTTAGAATAGTTAGATTCTAACTTTACAGCAGTCATCCATTCCTTTAGTTTTACAATTAAGGTTCTTACCAAAGGTATTTTAATCAATAATCCTTGCGATTTATTATACCGCGTACGGTAAAGGTTTTTTGCCAATTGCTGGGTAATGGTACTGGCCCCGCCATCTTTTCCTAAACCAACTACTGCACGGCCAACTGCTTGCACATCAATCCCCCAATGTTTGTAGAAACGCACATCTTCGGTAGCCACCAAAGCCTGCACTACACTCGGTGCAATTTCATTATAATTTACAGGCGTTCTGTTCTCTTTAAAGTATCTGCCAATCAGCTTTCCATCGGCAGTGTAAAGTTCAGAACCTACACGAAGGGTAGGTGCTTTGATATCTCTAACACTTGGTGAGTAGCCAAATAGCCACAAAAAGTTTAATTGAAGGGCAGAAAAGAAAATTATTATAAAAAATAAAACTATTGTAGAATAACGTAAGTACTTGTTTTTTATCTCTTTAAACATATTGGATAAGATGATCTTTAGGTAAAAGCTGTGGCGTTAAATATAAAAAACTCTATATGCAAATTAACGTATTTAATTTACTTATTTTTTAGTTCTATATTTAAATTATTGATGCATCGATTTATCTAAAAACAATACATGATTATGAAAAACGAATTTAAAGGATTAATTGTACAAGGCGATAAGAAATTTTCTTTAAAAAACCACAAAACAGATTATACTGGCGGTTATAATAAAGAAAAAGCTAAAGATGCGCTGGTGAATTCGAAAATAGAACTCAATCATTTACAGGAGAAATTATATGCATCTGGAAAACATTCTGTTCTGATTATTTTTCAGGCGATGGATGCCGCAGGGAAAGATAGCGCAATTGAGCATGTAATGAGCGGATTAAATCCACAGGGATGCCAGGTTTATACTTTTAAAGTGCCAACATCAGAAGAATATGAACATGATTTTTTGTGGAGGCATTATAAAGCTTTGCCAGAACGTGGTAGGATAGGTATTCATAACCGTTCGCATTATGAGAACGTTTTGGTTTGTAAGGTGCATCCCGAATATGTTTTAAGCGAAAACATCCCGGGCTTTAATGATGTGAAAAAGATCAATAAAAGCTTTTGGCAACAGCGCTATAAGAGTATCAGAAATTTTGAGGAGCATCTAACGGCCAATGGAACAGTAATTCTGAAGTTTTTTTTAAATGTAAGTAAGGATGAACAAAAACAACGTTTCTTAGAACGTATAGATGATCCCACTAAAAACTGGAAATTCTCTTCAGGCGATATTAAAGAAAGGGCCCTATGGGATAAGTATATGGAGGCCTATCAGGATGCAATTAACGAAACAAGTACAGCAGAATCGCCTTGGCACATCATACCTGCCGATAAAAAATGGTTTGCCCGACTGGCAATAAGTGAAATTATTGAAGATAAATTAAAAAGCCTGGACCTGAAGTTTCCTGTTTTGGGCGAAGCAGAAGTAGCCAAACTCGGCGAAACAAAAAGTATTTTATTAAGTGAATAAAAAAATGCAGGTCTATAAGCCGGGTTCTGTTTCCTAATTGCTCAGGATTTCTATCATTTATCCACTATAAACGTTGCCGTTTATCTCTAACGACCTACCCACTAACATCGGACGGGCAGCCCTACGTACGTTAGCCTATTTGGTCTTTCAACTCCCGGGGTTTACAAACCACTACAGTCGCCTGTAATGCTCGTGCGCTCTTACCGCACGTTTTCACCCTTGCTCCGATAAATCGGGGCGGTATATTTTCTGTTGCACTAATCCGTAATTCAGGTTTTCATTCCTGAACCCCTTTCCGTTAGAAAGCGGGATGCCCTGCGTTGCCCGGACTTTCCTCTCTTCCGGTTTTACCCGAAACAGCGATAGAACAACCTGCATTTTGCGCAAAGATGAGTTTTTTTAACCACAAAGGCACAAAGAACATGAAGATTTATCTCCGGCTATCGTCATGCTGAATTTATTTCAGCATCTATATTAATATTTAAGACCCTGAAATAAATTCAGGGTGACGTACTCAATAAAAGAAAAATAGCCAAAATAGAAAATAATTAGAATCTGCCTATTTACAATTCTGCAAATTTTTTGAAACCTGCGAGTAGGGTACAAATCCCTGCTTATTGCCAAACGAATTGGTAATATAAACCATTACCTGTGCTACATCAATATCAGCTAGTTCGGGGAAGGCGGGCATTTTTTCTTTGTATTCTTTTCCGTGGACGATCAAAGATTCATTCGCACCGTTTTTGATAAAACAGGCTAAGCGTTTTTTGTTTATTTTTAAAAATACCGAATCGGTTAATGGAGGTGCTAGCTCACCCAACCCTTCACCATTTTCGCCGTGACAATTCTGGCATTTGGTTTTATAAATATCCTTTCCGTTCGACATGTAATTCTGCAGATCGATTGTTTCTTGATTTTGGCAAGATACAATGATGCCTATAATGAAAAGGAAAAAGATTGAATTGATGATGTACTTGCGCATGGCGTTTTGTTGTAAAAATCGTCATTTCGAGCGTAGTGAAATCTAATAGATTTCTCTCCCGAAAGTTCGGGACTGCACTTCATCCGATAGCTATCGGATCGAAATGACGATTTGGATTATTACTTTTTATATTCGGCCAATAAAACAGGGATATCCTTTTTCAACTGTTCTACCTGCTCTTCTTTAGTGCCATCATAAGCACCGCGTATCCGTCTGTCCTTGTCTATTAAAACCAGGTATCCTTGATGAATATAACCATCTTTTGCCGTACTATCTTCACCAACAGCTACTAAGTAGTTTTTTTCTGCCAGGGTATAAACGCTGTCTTTACTGCCATAAAGGAATAGCCATTTTGGACCGTCTACACCTAATTTTTTAGCGTATTTTTTCAGCACGTGAGGTCTGTCATATTTAAAATCGATGGTGTGTGATACAAACATCACATCCGGATTAGTTTTAAATTCATTGTAAACCGTCATTAGGTTGCGGTGCATGGTAGGGCAGATGGTGGTACAAGAAGTAAAGAAAAAATCAGCAATGTAGATTTTACCATCTGTTGCCTTGTTCGTTGTTACTATGCTATCCTGGTTTAAAAAAGACCAATTTGGAATAGTTTGGTAAACAGTATCAATTTTCTCTATTCCAGCTGCATCTCTAACTGTTTCGGCATGACGCTCGCCATAAAAAGGAAGTTTTCTCTCTTGTTTACATGTGGTAAATACGGAAATAGCCAATAGTGATGTAGCTAAATAAGCAGTGATTTTATTCATGATTTTATGTTAAAAATGTAAATATACAAGGTAATTTGGTCTAGAAGGTTATTTGTTTAAAAAGTCTGAGGTCGGGCGTCCGGAGACCGAGGTCTGAATGTTCAAAATGTTTTCCGACTCCGGTCTTCTGACTCCTGACTTTACTTATGAATGTATTTCGTTGGCTCTGCCGCAAATTTCTGTTTACAGCTTTCTGAACAAAAATTATAGGTGACTTTATTATAAACCGTAGTTTTCGCTGTTTCAGCTTTTACTTTCATTTTACAGACTGGATCTACGAGTACTTTTTTCGCTGAATCGATCAGGTTTGGTTTTGAGTTATCGATTATCGTCTTCGCACTTAATTTTAATGATACTGTTGCTAATCCAATTAGGATTACGATTAGATTTAATTTTTTCATTTTAAATTCTCTTTAATTGACAAATTTCTTTGAAAGTCCAGAGTCTGGCATCAGAAGACTGACGTTTTGGTATGCTCATAAACATCCGACTTCGGACCTCTGACTTCCCGACTATTTTATTTAACTTGATATACGTTTATCAACGAATCTGATTCTCTCGTAATCTTGATATAACTATCTTCAACAGCTCTTATTTTCACCATTTCCGATTTGTAATAGTCAAGTTCTTCCTGTTCGGTTTTTCCTTTAAAATCGTCTTTGAAGAAGTGCATCCAATCCATCATTTTCTCATCAGCTGCATTTAATCGTATAATTAAATCGTTGATTTTTTGTTTCTGTAGTACCGAATCCTGAGTAAGTTTAATCTGATCTGAAGCCAAAAGCCTATCTAATTTCATTTTGTTTTTCACTACTTTTTCCCCATCAATCATTAATTTATCGTGGATGTTAAGTACTTCCTGGCGTATCGCTTTCGAATCAGGTTCCGTTTTACAGGAAAAAAGAAGCGCTGTTGCTATGCTTAACAACAAAATATTTAATCTTTTCATATGCTATGATTTAAAAATTATAAGTAATTCCAACATAAACCTTTCCGGCACTCATTGGGTGATCGGTTTCAGCTTCCCAAATGTTTTTTTGAACACCTGCATTTAACGCTACATTTTTATAAAAAACATCTACACCTACGCCGCCCATTAGGTTATTCATAACGTGTTCTCCGGTTTTTTGACCTTGGTATTTTTCTCCGCCAGAATATTCATAAAAAAACTGCGCTGATGGCATAATCTGAACATCTTTACCAATCCTTTGGGTATAAAAAATATTGAGGAAACTGGTGGTGCTGTTAGCAATACCTTCATCGCGGCTGTTGGTTCCGTTAACCTTGTAAGACGTATTTAAACTCGCCCCAAATTTGCCCAAACCTACCATATAGTTTAGGTATACAAAAGCATCGGTACTTCCTGTTCCGGCCTGCATCAACGAAGAATAACGGATACCTGCCGTGTTTTTGAAGTCGTTTTTGCCTGTTGGCAATTTTATACCGGCGCCCGCAATCAATTGTTGTTTAAAATTATCTTCAAGCTTTTGCACGAGATGGTAACCTGCATACAGATTAATATCGCCCAGGCTAGAAATAGAGGAGGTATATCCATTATAGCGCTCGCTATTAGAAACATAAGGTAAAATGGCATTGATTTCCAGTTTGCTATTGATGAAATATTTACCTCTAACCTCTAAAGAACGGTAAAGTTCATAATCATCTGGATTGCCATTATGATTGGTTATAGGCGAATCCTGGCTTCGTGCTGGGATAAAGAAATTTCCTCCATTCGGGAATAATGAATGTGATTGTCCTTCGTAACCGCTAAACGAACGGTAACGGTATAAAACGCTGATGCTGTTGCGGTTGTAATAAGGGGTGATGCCCATAAAACAACCACAGATATCGCAGGCAAAAACTTGGCCGGTCATGAGTATGAAAACTAAAATCAATAGTTTACGACTCGCTGTATAGTGTATTTTTAATAAATTCATTGTCTGTTAGTGTTTTTAAAAAAGCTTTGATCTGATCTTTTTCTGCTGTATTTAAAGGGATACCATTTTTCAATTGTGCATCAAGATTTGTTGAGGCTTTTACGCCAGAATTGTAATGCTCTAAAACCTCGTCCAAACTGTAAAAGCGCCCATCGTGCATGTATGGGCTGGTATATTCGATATTACGTAAGGTGGGTATCCTGAATTTCCCAAAGTCCGAAGCTACACCTGTAATGTGTGAACGCCCTTCATCAGTACTTACCAGATCCAATCCATTACTGCGGTAAGAAAAATCGGTAAAAAATGGTTCTGCATGGCAGGAGGTGCATTTTTCTTTGAACAGATTGTAACCCGCCAATTCTGCTGAGGTAAAAGAAACACCACTATCTTTGCGCATTACTTTATCGTATTTCGAATTGCCCGAAACCAGTACTGCCGTAAATTGGGTAATCGACTTTAAAATCAGCTGTGAATTAATTTCTGTTGAACCAAAAGCCTGCTTAAATAAATCAGGGTAAGGAGCCGTGTTTTTCAGGAACGCAACGATTGTTTGTATATCAGTACCCATTTCGCAAGCATCGGTAATGGCGTTGAGTGGCGAAGTTTCGATGTTTTTTACACCGCCGTCCCAAAAGAAAGCTTTTTGCCAGGCCAGATTAAAAAGTGGAGGCGTATTCCGTTTTCCCTGGCAATTATTTACACCATGACTCACTTTATGATCAAGTTGTGTAAAAGCAGCAAATTGCTGATGACAACTTCCACATGAAACGCTTTTATCGGCCGATAAGCGGGCTTCGTAAAATAACTTCTTGCCCAGTGCAAAACCTGCATTGCTTAGTTTATTATCTTCGAAATTGTATACTGGAGTAGGGAAGTTGGCAGGAACCGAAAAGGTAATTTTCTTTTCTTCCGGCGTTACTTCGTCTTCATTCTTACTACAGGCATACATCAACGCAATGCTTAAAATAAGCATTGCGAAGACAGTAATTTTCCTTAACATTTAGTTGTGAATGTGATCTAAACGAAATAGTCCATTTGCATAGTTGTTGGCTACAATTACGGAATTTGCCCCGCCCATGGTCATATTCAAAGTAGCAAAACTCACATCGGTTTTACCCGTAAATAATGCGGCTGCATTTACCTTAAAGTGCATATTCGGTTTGCCGTCTGTTCTTACACGAAGTGGATTTGCCGCATTAATCTCCGTAGCAAAAGTTCTAATGGTATTGTTTGGATCGGTAACGCCACCAATGTGAAAGGTAAGTGTATTTCCAGGTGCGAGAGATTGCGGTGAAGTTCCTTCTAATTTAACAAATATGTAACCGCTGTTCCAAGTCCAGAACATGCCATTGATCGGATCTAGGGCACCAGTTTGTGCACCAGCAAAATTACGGGCATAATCTACCCCGATGGTATATTCAATTTTGGTATAGTCGCCCGTTGGAACATCTTTTAGTGTAATATTTGTCGATTCTTCTTTCGATGCATCAATTAAGAAATAACTTTCAGGAATGAGGTAAGTGGTGCCGTCAGCCTTGCTCAATTTGATATTACTTACGTAGTATTTAAATACATTGATCTTAAAATCTTCGCCTTTGGCATTTTTGTAAGTTGTGGTGTTTAAAACCAAAGGACTTCCGTTTACCTGATTTTCGAATTCAATAGAGAAGGTAGATTTGGTATCTGCGGCAACCTCGTCGGTGCTTTTTTTACAAGAAGATAATAGTATAATAGGGCATAACAATGCCAAAAAGTATTGTGATAATTTCATTTTAAGAAAATTGGATAAGTAAAAATTAATTTATTGTCATTCTGAATGCAATGAAGAATCTCTCTGGCATTTCAGCAGAAATTAATATTACAGAAAAGACAGTTCTGTGGTTCTTAGAAATGAGATTCTTCGCTCTGCTCAGAATGACAATAGCCAATCTTAGCGATAGCACAAGCTTTCACATTAAAACCATAAAAAATTACTTAAACCGTTTTCGGTGGATGAAAAATAGAAATAGAAAGATCCTTAACCGGCTTTTCGATATAAAGATTTTCTGAAGTGATGATAAAATAGGGAAGATGGTGGTTTAAAACTACCGTCTGAAATCTGGGTTCAGCTTCTGCAACTCTTTTCAGGTTTTCCTGAGCCTGTTTGTTTTTACCCTCAAGCTCTTTTAGTTTTTTAGCCAGGAAACATTGTCCATCGCAATGGAGCTCAGGATGTTCTTTATTAATACAAAATACACTCGTAATGTATTCTTTGTTCATTTTATAACCAGAATAGATCACTAATTGCATGGCGCCGTTAGAAACGGTACACATAATGATAAGATATATTAAGATTTTTTTGAACATGGTATTGCGCTGCAAAAGTATTAAAGAATTTGGTTGCAGCAAAGAAAAAATAAGAAAGACGCAGCACTTTTTGATATTAAAAACCCTTGTCTGGTCTTAGCGTCTCGTTTAGGCTTTATTATTTGCCACGGAAACTTGAGAACACAAATAAATTGAAGAAAATAATGTCGTCATTTCGAGCGGAGTGAAACGCAGTCGAGAAATCTATTTATAGATAGATCTCTCCATTCTGCTGCGCTTCAGTCGAGATGACGACACTAAGAAAACTATGCCTGCAAATCAGCCATTACCGCTTTAATTTTTTCTCCAAGCTGCGCATTAACCTTATCAAAGTCTTTTCTATCCGCTAAAGGCGCATTAACGCTGCAGTAGAATTTAATTTTTGGCTCTGTTCCACTTGGGCGTGCAGAAACGATACTGCCATCTTCAGTAATAAACTGTAAAACATCAGAAGTTGGGTAATCAAGTTTGGTTACTTTTCCGGTTGCCAAATCAGTCTCCTGACTTAATTCGTAATCTTTCAGTACTGAAACTTTCGAACCGCCCAATGTTGCCGGAGGGTTTTCCCTGAATTTAACCATCATCGTTTTAATTTCTTCAGCTCCTGATTTGCCTTTTTTGGTTAATGAAACCAGGTCTTCTTTGTAAAGGCCATATTCTACGTACATATCTAATAATGCATTGTATAAACTTGCACCCTTATCTTTGTAATAAGCAGTCATTTCAGAGATAAAAGCCGCAGAAACCACCGCATCTTTATCACGTACCAAATCGCCGATTAAATAACCATAACTCTCTTCTCCACCACCAATAAAGTATTTCTTACCTTCTAGTTCTGTCATTAACTGACCGATATATTTAAACCCAGTTAAGGTATTGTAGTAGGTTACATTTTTCTTTTTGGCAATTTCTTCGATCAGGTTAGAGGTTACAATGGTTTTCACAATAAACTGATTGCCATCTAATTTACCACTGTCTTGCCAGGCTGATAACAGGTAATTAATTAATAAACTGCCAGTTTGGTTACCATTAAGCAGCACCCACTCGCCATTATTATCTTTTACTGCAATACCTACACGGTCAGCATCAGGATCGGTAGCCAAAACTAAATCAGCGTCAATTTCTTTTGCTTTATTCATCGCCAAGGTCAATGCATCTTTTTCCTCTGGGTTTGGATACACTACAGTAGGGAAATTTCCATCTGGTGTGCTTTGTTCTTCAACCAGGGTTACATTTGTAAAACCAAACTGAGCCAAAGCTTTTGGTACCAGCGTAATTCCAGTTCCGTGAATAGGAGAATATACAATTTTTAAATCGTGCTGTCTTTTAATGGCTTCCGGAGAAATCGAAAGTGCAGTGATTCCATCTAAATACAGTTTATCTACATCTTCGCCAATCAGTTCGATATTGGCTTCAACGCGGTCGAATTTAACTTCATCAATACTTTTAATCTTATTTACTTCATCGATCACCAATTTATCATCAGGAGAAGTAAACTGACCCCCATCAGCACCATAAGCCTTATAACCATTATATTCTTTAGGATTATGGGAGGCGGTGAGCATTACACCGCTTTTGCAGCCAAAATGGCGCACAGCGAAAGAAAGTTCTGGAGTTGGTCTTAATGCAGAGAAAAAATAAACGTGGATTCCGTTTGCAGAGAAAACATCAGCTGTAATTTTAGCGAAATAATCAGAGTTGTTACGACTATCGTGGGCAATGGCAACCTTGATTTTTTCGTTAGGATATTTGTTGTTTAAATAATTCGCTAATCCCTGTGTAGCCGTTCCTATAGTATACTTGTTGATGCGATTGGAACCTGCACCCATAATCCCACGTAAACCGCCCGTTCCGAACTCTAAACTTCTATAAAATGCATCTGTTAATTCGGTAGTTGCATCTTTATCCACAAGGGCTTGTATTTCTGCCTTGGTATTTTCATCATAATTTCCACTTAACCACTGATTAATTGTGGCTTGTGTTGATTGGTCAATTGCCTGCATTGAGCTGTTTTTTAAATTTAATATCTGGTGTTGAACAAATTTTATTGAATGATGTTTGGTTGAAACGTATTTATTTCAACTCATCCAAATTTTATTTTGTTGAGGGTGTTGCTTTTAAGCTGCTTTTGTTTAATTTCACGCCCCGATACAATAATAAAGAAAATCCAGTATTAATGTGAGGCGAATGTAACTTTTTTAAAATAGTTGTAAAACAGGTAAAGTTAGCGTCGTTTGATCTTGGGTAAAAACAATTAATAAATAGATGAAACCATCACGATTTCAAATCACACTTGGGATAAAAAATCTGATAGCTTCATTACCGTTAAAAACAATAGGCAAGTAAATGAAAATATTAAAATTTGGGGGTACTTCCGTAGGTAGTCCTGAGCGCATGACGAAGTTGTTGGATATCGTTAATCCAAATGAAGAGCAGATTGTAGTATTATCGGCCGTGTCTGGTACTACAAATAGTTTAGTAGAAATTGCAAATTATTTTTTAGCTGGAGATAAGAAGAAGGGAAGTGAGTGCGTCGAAAATCTATACCAAAAATATAAAGCTTTTGTTGTTGAATTACTGCCTGCTGCCGAATTTCAAGAGCAGGGAAATGAAGTAATCGATTATCACTTCGGTTTCTTAGCTGGCTTAGCGAACGACATTTTTACTTCAATTGAAGAAAAAGTAGTGTTGGCACAGGGTGAATTATTGTCTACAACGCTATATCATATCTATTTAAAGTCGATTGGTGTACCATCGGTATTGTTACCAGCTTTGGATTTTATGAAAACAGATGAAGATAACGAACCTGATATTCCTTTTACAACGAAACATTTAATGCCACTTTTGGAGCAGCATAAAGACAATAAATTATTTATCACACAAGGTTATATCTGTCGCAACAGTTTTGGGGAGGTAGATAATCTACGTCGCGGTGGTAGTGATTATACTGCATCATTATTAGGTGCAGCAATTCTGGCTGAAGAAGTTCAAATCTGGACGGATATTGACGGCATGCACAACAACGATCCACGTATTGTTAAAGGCACTAAGCCAATTGCACAGTTATCTTTTGATGAAGCAGCCGAGTTGGCTTATTTTGGCGCAAAGATTTTACATCCTCAATCGGTTTTCCCAGCACAGAAATATAAAATTCCGGTTCGTTTGTTAAACACGATGGAACCTTCGGCTGCAGGTACTTTGATTACCCACGATAGCGAAAAAGGAAAAATTAAATCAATAGCAGCGAAAGATGGCATCACGGCAATCCGTATCCAATCGAGCCGTATGTTGTTGGCTTATGGTTTCTTACGCAGGGTTTTTGAGGTTTTTGAGCGTTACAAAACACCGATCGATATGATTACCACTTCTGAGGTTGCCGTATCGTTAACCATCGACGAAACAGCCCATTTACCTCAAATTATCGAAGAACTGGAAAGTTTCGGAACAGTAGAAGTAGATACCGATCACAGTATTGTATGTGTAGTGGGCGATTTCGGTTCAGAGAAGCATGGTTTCGCCAGCAGGGTTTTAGAAGGTTTAAAACACATTCCGATCCGTATGATTTCTTACGGAGGAAGCAACTACAACGTTTCGCTTTTAATATTAAGTGAATATAAAACCGAAGCTTTAAGAAGCCTGCACAATAGGTTATTCGAATAAAAGGAAAAAAGTGCCTACAGCCACTAGGAAGCCTATAAGGAAGTGAAAAGCCAGAAAGCTTGCCGGTAGCAAACCGTTTTTATGTTTTTTGTAAGAGTTATACAATCCTGCAGAAAGTATAAGAATAATAAATATGGCGGCGGCTATCTTCATTTTTTGATAAATAAGAGGAACAGTACAATGAAGAGTAACACGATAAAAAACCGGATTTTTCCATTGTATTGTTTCTGGGTAATTCTTCCATGCTTTAAATCCAGGTAATTACCCAAATAAATTAGCCCAAAGAATAAAATTAAAATTATAATAAGGAATTTGAACATGTTCGCCGATAAAGATATATCAAAGTTTAACAATATAGAAACGCCTTTTTACTACTATGATACCGATCTGTTGCAAAAAACCTTGCGCACTTGCGCAGATGCAGCGGCTCCATATCAATTTCACATTCACTATGCACTAAAGGCAAATTTTAATGCTGTGCTGTTAAACCAGATCAAAGAGATTGGTTTCGGTGCAGATTGCGTGAGTGCAGGAGAGGTGAGAAAAGCGGTTGAAGTAGGTTTCGATCACAAAAAAATCGTTTTTGCCGGAGTAGGTAAATCAGATAAAGAAATCAACGAAGCCCTTGATCTTGATATTTTCTGCTTTAACGTAGAATCTATCCAGGAATTAGAAGTGCTAAATGAACTTGCCGGTAAGAAAGGTAAAACAGCTCAGGTGGCTATCCGCATTAACCCTAATGTTGATGCACATACCCACCACAACATTACCACTGGTTTGGATGAGAACAAATTTGGGATCAACTCCTGGGATTTGCCGGAGTGCGCAGAAACTCTAAAAGCCTCGTCTAACCTAAAGTTTATCGGTATCCACTTTCACATCGGTTCTCAGATAACCAATCTGGATGTATACAAAAACCTTTGCGTTCGCGTAAACGAATTTGCAGCCTGGTTTGAAGATAAAGGTTTTAACCTAAAAGTATTAAATGTTGGTGGCGGTTTAGGCATCGATTATTACAATCCTGATCATCAAATTCCTGGCTTTGAATCTTATTTTAAGATTTTTAATGAATTTTTGACTGTTAAACCTGGTCAGGAAGTACATTTTGAATTGGGCAGGGCATTGGTGGGTCAATCGGCTTCATTGATTACCCGTGTACTTTACATTAAAAAAGGAAAGAAGAAAAATTTCGTGGTTTTAGATGCTGGTATGACTGAATTGATGCGCCCAGCCTTATATCAAGCTTATCATAAAATTGAAAATCTTAGTCAGTCCGAGGTAGGAAGTCCGAAGTCCGAAGTTGTTAAATATGATATTGTAGGACCGATCTGCGAGAGCACCGATTGCTTTGGTAAAGAAGTGGAGCAACCTGAATCGTTCAGGGGTGATGTTTTTGCCATTCGTAGTGCTGGCGCCTATGGAGAGGTGATGGCTTCGAAGTATAACCTAAGGGATGCAATAAGATCTGTTTATAGTTCAGAGATATAGATTGCCACATTGAGCCTGTTGAAATGCTTCAAAGTTCTTCGACAGGCTCAGAATGACAAATCAATTATTTCTTCTTCGACGCCACAAATACAAACACACCCGCTACCAGAATAATACCACCAGCATAAGGAGGCCAATTAACAGATTTTTCTTTATCGGCAGATATTTGAATGGGGCCTGCGTCAACAATTTTCTCTCTCTTAGTATAAGAGAAGCCAGTCCAGATGAGCATGGCAATACCCACAACTATTAAAACAATTCCTAATGTTCTGTTCATAATATTTTATTTATATCAGAACAGTGCCTGATCCATTATGTTTTATTGAAATGAATAACCGAGACTTATCTTTTGGGCATAATTAACATTATCAGCCATTTCATAAGAAAGAGAAAATCGCTTGATGTATAAGAAATAGTTAAAAACCCAACCGAATGAATTTTTCCCGTTAATTTCATCGTAAGCTTTTACGCCAGATCTGAAACTACTTGCAAAATTAGGTGTACCGCCAAGAAAAAATCTAAATGCGTGCCTTATATCGTGGTCATTTCTGGCTCTCCAGATTACCTCGGTAGATAATCCTGTTGTCCAAAGTACCTTTCTATTTGTTACCGCTACGTAATCTGGAATAGGATTGCTATATACCTGTTCTCTAAATTTGGTATAAGCCCCACCTTCGAAACTAAGTGCATTTTCAAAGTTAATGTACCTGAAATCTGTATTTCCGTTAGCTGAGGTGTTGTGTAGGCCAGCAGAAAATCTTAAACCAACGCCACTGATCGATTTTTGAAAGGATGGAAGATAATTCTTTAAATTCTCTGCATCGTTGTCGTTGTCTCCGCCCGAAGCTTTTCCGGCATAAGCAAAAATACCATAAGAAATGTTTGATTTTTTGAAAGTATGCGACTGGCTTATATTTGCCATTCCCAATTCGAAATCCGTACCAGCGCTTGGTGAAGTAGAACCAGCATAACTTGCTGATACATTTGTTAACGTTTTAACACTGTCTGCACCCATTGCTTTTGGCATATAACCCATGTTGTTCCCTAAGATAGCCGGAGTAAGCAAAGATGTGCAAGAAGTAAATGCGGTAAGGAAAAGTAAAGAAGAAAGAGCGATAATTTGATTTTTCATTTTTAGTTATTCATCAAAGAAATCTACCAAACCTCCCAAGAAATATTCCTGGATCCCATCTGTAAAATCTTTATAATCCTCATCAGGGATATTGGTTTGTTTAAATTCCAGTGAAGTTCCTTTTTTATCTTCGTGAAGTTTTATGGTTACAATAGAAGGTTCATTTTCTTCTCCAAAATACCATTGTTGAACAATCTGTTTACCGTAAACAAACTCAATGTTTTTACCCGTAATATCTCCATCCCAGAAAGAGAATTCGGTCCCTGACAATTCTTCAAACTCTACTTCAGCACCAGTCCATAGTTTTATGCTGGTTTCTTTGGTAAGGGCTAAATAAACTTCTTCTGGTGGAGCAGGTATGTAGGTGTATTTTTTAAAGTCTTTCATTAACTATTTATCTTAAAATCTTATTATCCTAAAAATCTTGTTTTTATTTAAATGCATTTAATCCGGTTACATCCATTCCTGTGATCAGTAAATGTATGTCGTGTGTACCTTCGTAGGTTACCACTGATTCTAAGTTCATCATGTGGCGCATAATCGAATATTCTCCGGTAATTCCCATCCCACCAAGCATTTGGCGTGCATTACGGGCTATATCCAGGGCAATTTCTACGCTGTTTCTTTTGGCCATCGATATTTGTTCTGCGGAAGCCCTGTTTTCGCTTTTTAATACGCCCAAACGCCAAACTAACAATTGGCCTTTGGTAATTTCTGTCACCATTTCAGCCAGTTTCTTTTGCTGTAATTGGAAGCCTCCAATGGGTTTTCCAAACTGCACACGTTCTTTCGAGTAGCGCAAAGCCGTATCATAACAATCCATTGCTGCACCCAAAGCGCCCCAGGCAATGCCATAACGAGCTTGGTTTAAACAGCCCAACGGACCTTTTAATCCGCTGATTTCTGGAAAAATATTCTCTTTTGGCACTTTAACGTTATCAAAAACAAGTTCGCCTGTAGCTGAAGCACGTAAACTCCATTTGTTGTGTGTTTCAGGAGTCGAAAATCCTTCCATTCCGCGTTCTACAACTAATCCTCTTATTTTTCCGGATTCGTCTTTTGCCCAAACTACTGCAATATCGGCAAATGGTGCATTACTGATCCACATTTTGGCACCGTTTAATATGTAGTGACTTCCTGCATCTTTGATATTGGTTACCATTCCGCCTGGGTTAGAGCCGTGATCAGGTTCTGTTAATCCAAAACAGCCCATCATTTCGCCGCTCGCCAGTTTTGGTAGGTATTTTTTACGTTGTTCTTCAGTACCATAAGCGTAAATAGGATACATCACTAACGAACCCTGCACAGAGGCTGTAGAACGGATACCAGAGTCACCGCGTTCAATTTCCTGCATCAAAATTCCATAAGCGGTATAGTCTAATCCTGCACCACCATATTCAACCGGGATAGTTGGTCCGAAAGCACCAATATCAGCCAAACCTTTAATCAGGTGTTTTGGAAATTCAGCCCTTTGTGCATAATCTTCAATAATCGGACTTACTTCTTTTTTTACCCAATCTCTGGCCGTTGCACGGATTAATTTATGTTCATCTGTTAACAATTCGTCCAATAAATAATAGTCTGGTGCCTCGTACAGGTCCTTTTTTACTGATTTGCTCATGTAATTTCGTGTTATCTGGTTAAGAAATCGCGTTAATTTCAAAGGTAACAATTTACGGCAAGGGGTATTATATTCATGAATAAAAAATTAATTTTGCAGCTTACAAAACATACATGAACCATTTCAAACAAACCGTAGCCTTAAAAGATGTTAAATGCTTTGCCCTACATGGTTATTATCCGGAAGAACAACTTATTGGAAATCATTTTGTTGTGGATTTAGTAACCGAATTTACACCGCAGGGTTTTGATGATGAACTCGCACAGACGGTTAATTACGAAGACTTAAATCACGTCATCCTGGAAGAAATGAAACACACTCAAAAGCTTTTAGAAACGGTTTTGAAGAATATTATTTCGAAAGTTATCGAATTGTATCCTTTTGTTGATCTGGTTCAGGTGAGTATGAAGAAACTAAATCCGCCGATGCCGGGCCAGATTGGGCACTCTTTTGTTAAACTAACTTATACATCAGCCAATTAAAATGAATTTTACGAAGATAAATGCTGAAATTTTAGCGGAAATTAAGGCTGCAATAGGAGCAGATAAAGTTTTTACTGATGCTGATAGTTTAGAAAATTACAGTCATGATGAAACAGAAGATCTCCGCTATCAGCCAGAGGTTGTAGTAAAGCCAACTTCGCCTGAAGAAGTTTCTGCTTTATTAAAAATCTGTAATGCACACCATGTTCCGGTAACGCCGCGTGGAGGTGGAACGGGTTTGAGTGGGGCTGCTTTGCCGATTTATGGTGGTGTTTCTTTATCAATGGAAAAGTTTAAAGCTATCTTAGAAATTGATACCGAAAACCTACAGGCAACTGTTGAGCCAGGTGTAATTACAGAAGAATTCATCAATGCTGTAGCCGAAAAAGGACTTCTTTACCCAGTTGATCCAAGCAGCAAGGGATCTTGTTTTATTGGTGGCAACGTAGCCCATGGTTCTGGTGGGCCCAGGGTAGTGAAGTATGGAACGATACGTGAATATATCCTCAATCTCGAAGTGGTTTTGCCTAACGGCGATATCATTTGGACAGGTGCAAATACCCTGAAATATGCATCAGGTTATAATTTAACCCAACTGATGATTGGTTCGGAAGGTACTTTAGGCGTGGTAACTAAAATCGTTACTAAATTATTACCTAAACCTAGTCAATCGGTTTTAATGATGGGCTCTTTTAGTACGAATGAAGATGCATGCGCAGCGGTTTCTGCAATTTTTAGGGCAGGGGTAACGCCATCGGCTTTAGAGTTCATGGAACGGAAAGGAGTGGAATGGGTTATAAAATTCGATGATATTAAATTCGATTTAAAAGATGATGTTGCTGCATTGTTGATGATTGAGTTCGATGGAGATGATTTGGATGATATCTTTAAAAACTGTGAGAAAACCAATATCGTTTTAGAAGATCATCGTTGTACGGAAGTTTTATTTGCCGATACCGCTTCCCAAAAAGAAGAATTATGGCGGATGCGCAGAACAATGGCCGAATCGGTTAAATCTAACTCAGTGTATAAAGAAGAAGATACCGTTGTTCCGCGTGCGGCTTTACCTCAATTAATCAATGGCATCAAAGAAATTGGTGCAAAATACGGTTTCGAAAGTGTTTGTTATGGGCATGCCGGTGATGGAAACCTGCACGTAAACATCATTAAAGCTGGAATGAGCGATGAAGCTTGGAAAAACAAACTCAAATTTGGCATTGCCGAAATATTCGAATTAACAACCGTTTTAGGTGGTACATTATCTGGTGAACACGGAATTGGTTTAGTGCAAAAAGAGTTTATGCCGATCAAGTATTCTGAAATTCATCTTAATTTAATGAGAGGTATTAAAAACGTTTTCGATCCCAAAGGAATATTAAATCCTGGCAAAATTATGCCTGATTAATTTTATCGTCACCCTGAACTTGTTTCAGGGGCTTAGTGGTCAAGTATAAAAATGCTTAAAAATTTAAGGATGACGACTATTTTATTGTTCTAACTGTTCAAAACCGAGCATCTTTTGCTTCTCTTCTTCGGGAATGGCGGTTGGTTTGCCTGTAGCGTAATCAACCGCTATACAAACGGTTTTACCTTTACTGCAGATTACCTCTTCAGCCCCTTTTATCTTAACGATCTGATAATCCAGGTCGAAACTTGTAGTACCAATTCTTGATGTTTTTACATGGATAGCGATTTTATCGTTCATTACAATAGGTAAAATGTAATCCAGTTCAGCATGGGCAATTACGATTCCGGTTTTCTTCCAATCCCATTTTATAATTTCTTCCCAATATTTTGTTCTGGCAATTTCGAGGTAGGTAAAATAAATAGAATTATTTACATGCCCCATCATATCAAAATCAATAAAGCGCAAATGAATATTGGTTTTATAGTTGAATTTGTCTGAAAAATCTTTTATTTCTGCCAATTTGTCTTTTGATTTGGATTTATTTTGCCAAAATGTCTTGAAAATCATAAATTTCTGGTTTGGTATGTAAGTTGAATAAGATGAATTATCAATTTAAAAATTAAAAAATAAAGAATAAGCGATATGACACTAGTAAATTTTAACAACAGAACCCGTAACACAGCTCCTTACTTTAACAATGTTTTTGATTCATTGTTTAGCGATGCAGTAACTAAAAACAAAATGGTTGATAAATCGCCAAATGTGAACATTTACGAAAATGAAACTGCGTATGTAATCGAGCTGGCTGCTCCAGGTTTAAAGAAAGAAGATTTTCAGATCAATTTAAAAAAAGACACACTTTCTGTTTGGGCAGAAGTTAAAAAAGACGAAACCCAGGTAGCTAAAGATTTTACACGTAAAGAATTTGATTATAGCTCATTTGCAAGATCATTTAATTTACCAGATAGTGCCGATGGCGATAATATTACTGCTGAATACAAAGATGGTATTTTATCGATCAATATCAGTAAAAAAGACGATGCCAAATTACAACACAAAGAAATTGTAGTATCGTAATAAAGATATTCTCGAGAGAGGGTTTTTCATAATAGTTTAGTTTTTTCAAAGTTATGAAGCTTGCATCAAGTGGATTGGATATAGATGAAATTGATGATTGATGCAGGTTTCATAATAGTTTAAGTTTAGGTTTTATAAGGTTAATGCTGGATGGCATTAACCTTATTTTGTTTAGTGCCTTGGTGCATTGGTCATTAGTTCATTTGTGATCAGTTTTATTCATGGAAATTAGACAATGAAACCAATTTACAATTGAACTAATGAACCATTTTCGTACTTTTGCGGCATGGAGAGAGAAATTCTGGATACAAAGCGTAAAGCACTTAAAATAAACCTTGACCCACGAATTTACGGCACCTTTGCCGAGATAGGAGCGGGACAGGAAGTTTCGAGAAACTTTTTTAATGCTGGTGCAGCATCTGGAACAGTTGCCAAAACGATGTCGGCTTACGACATGACTTTTAGCGATGCTATTTATGGAGCAGAAACCAATGGCCGTTATGTAAGTCAGAACCGCCTTTTGCAGATGCTTGATCACGAATTCGGTTTACTTAATGAACGTTTGTCGGGGGAAAAATACGAAAGCCGTACTTTTTTCGCCTTTGCTGATACTGTTACTACTCTGAATTATAAACGTACCAACGAGCCTCATGGCTGGGTTGGTCTTCGTTTCCAGAACGAGCCAGGTGGTTTACCAAACGAAATATTTTTCCACGTACGTTTGTTGGATACAGACGTAAATATGCAACAGCGTGTTTTAGGGATAATTGGTGTTAACCTACTTTATGCAGCATTTTACCATTATCAAGACCCAAAATTGATGGTAGAATCATTAGCTGATAACTTAACCATCGGATCTGTAGAAATCGATCTGATTTCGGTAAAAGGGCCGGCTTTTCCAGATGTAGACAATATCTTGCTTAATCTGTATATGATTATGAAGGATTTCTCGGCAGCAGCAATTTTCGATGCAGATGCGCACCCCCGTCAGGCCAAAGATCTTTTGTACAAAAAGGATATCATGATTTTAAGGACCAAATATGGTCAGAAATCGTTGCCTAACTTTAACCTTTTTAATAAAGCTACCGATCAGTTCAAACGTACAAACAAGGTAGAAGAGGGGAACCTGGCAGTAATGATTGAGGTTTTGTTAACCAACGTTTTAACGGATGGGCAAGAAACTCCTGATGATATCGACTTGGAAACAGTGGCTAAAAGAGCACAGGAAATGTGCGATACGGGTAACATCGTGATCGTATCTAACTTTACCCGCCACAACCGCCTGGCGAAATATTTGGCGAGGTGCAAACCTAAAAGTGTTGGCTTGGCAACAAACATCAACAACTTAAAATTTGTATTCAATTCTAAAAATTTTACCGGAGATAATTATTCAGGTCAGTTATTAAGCTATGTGAACGATATGTTCAACACCAATGTGCGGTTATTTGCTTATCCTTTCCTAGACAAAAAGACCAATAAGGTAATTACTACGGCAAATATGCCAGTTACGCCAGAGGCAAAACCTTTATTCGATTTCCTTTTGATAAATGGATATATTACTGATATTAAGGATTATAGCGAAGACGAGGTGAAGACGGTTTAGAGGATTGATCTATCGGGAACCGTCATCTCGACTGTAGTGCAACGTAGTGGAGAGATTTATTAGTAGAAATTTTAGGCGATTAGAAAATCAAGTCAGTATTCCATCGGATAATTCAGTCCTTCTTTCCGTTACAAGTCCGCACCCGATGAAGGATCGGGTTTACGGGCTTTACACTCCAATAAGGTTTATAAACAAAGGCTTTTACACGTATAAGACCGTTTCGATGCCCAATAGGTAGTTATAGGTGCTTCACTAGGTTCAGAATATAATAGATTTTAAGAACTTAAATCCTTACTAATCCGCAATGCTTCCTGAATAATTTCTTTTGGATAATGAGACATTTCAAGGATCTTGATTGCATTTTTTGTTTTAAGCGGCCCTTCTTTTAATTTATGATCAAAAATGAGCTCATTATCGGTTATTGTTTCGGTAAAATGATAAAGTTCATATGCTTCTGCAAGCATATTAGATAATTCGATATCATGCGTAGCCACAAAAGTTAAATTTTGCTCACGGTTTAAATGTGATAATATGGCCTTGGCTGCAGCAATCCTTTCTATCGTATTGGTACCTTTAAATACTTCGTCCAGAATAAAAAGATTCTGATCAGGATTTTTAACTGCTTCAATCAGTGTAGACATTACATCAACTTCCTCTAAAAAATAGCTTTTACCCTGAAATAAGTTATCGTCGATTCTTATTGAAGTGTGCAACTTGAAAAATGGTGCACTATAAAATTCTGCAAAACAAATATAAATGGTTTGAGCCAATAATGAATTGATAGCAACAGTACGCAGAAAAGTTGATTTGCCAGACATATTTGAACCAGTAATCAACATGCTTTTCTGATCTAATTTCACTTCATTTTCGATACAGTTTTTAACCAGGGGATGCCTAATGCCTTTAATTTCAATTCCTTTATGAGGTTCTGTAAATTGGGGTTCGCAGATCTGTTCACTTTCCTTTAATGAGGCTATAGCTATTGCTATATCTATCGATCCAACATATTGGTAAAGGTTTAAAATATCATTCTGATTGTTTTCTATGAGCTTGATCAACTTGAAAAAAGTAAAGATTTCGATCAAGAAAATTGCTTTAATGATCTCGAACAGGTAAAGTGGCACCTGACTTAAATCGCCTTGATTATTTTGACTGAAATCCTGATAAAGAATGCCGATTCTTCGCTGAAATTTCCTGAACATCGGAATAGCATCTTTTATTTTATCAGCCTCAAATGGCATTTTTTCTTTTACCAGTTTTCTCGAAACATTAATCAAAATATTTAGCTGCGAGAGTGATTTGGTGAAAATAAGTAAATGTTTTTTATTCCAATAGTTTAAATAAGTGGCATTAAACGTAATCAGTAGAAGTGCTAGTATTAAACAGACTGAAACTTTTATGGATAAAATCAATAAAATTGCTAAAATGAGCAGATCTATAGAAAGCCATTTAAACCAGGATGGCTTTTCTACCAACTTATCATTTAACAATAGTACCACTGAGTAACTTTCGTTACTGTTTAATTTTATAAGTTCGGTTTGGACTTTTATCCTGATTTCTTGGTGTGTGATAAAAAAATCGGTCTGCTCTTTTAGCTTTTCAAGCTCCTCTAGTCTGCCAGTGGGTTTTGCAAGTTTATTATAGAGGAATTGTTGGCCAATTTTGCTTGTGGTACGATCTATCTTCGCAAATAACTGATCGAAATCGATATCGGCCATGGTTTGGTGAGAAAGTGTATGAAATACCTTTTCCTTCACATAGGTTGAATACCAGCTTGCCTTATCGAAATTGATAGGTTCTGTTTTTTCTTTTCCCCAGCTGTCTTTAAGGTCTTTTAAAATCTGCTTTTTCTTTTTTCTCGCATCAAAAAGAGCAAATAACATTAAAAGTATTATGGCTGCAATGCCGAATAAAATATAGTTCATGTAAGGTGCTAAAGGCGTACAATATACATGATAAATGCTTTTTATTTTATCAACTTTTCAATTACCTGTTTGTAGCTATCGCTTACAGGTAACTCCTTATCCGCTATAAATAAAGCATTTTTTCTAATGGATGTTATTTTGTTGATATTTACGATAAATGATTTGTGGATCCTCTCAAAATAAGCGGGCAGTTGTTCTTCTACACTTTTCATACTCATACGCACCACCGCGGCTTTTGGACTTGTTGAGGTATGGATCTGGATATAATCTTTGAGTCCTTCTACGTAAGTAATCTCATTATAATTGATCTTCATCAAGCTGTAGCCCACATTTACAAACATATAATCTTGTTTGGGTAGGTTGTTATGTTCTGCGGACTGTCTGAGTTCGTAAAGATCTTTGGCTTTATTACATGCTTTCATAAAACGATCGAGCGATACTGGTTTCATTAAATAATCTACCACATCGAGTGCAAAACCATCTAAAGCATATTGTTTATAAGCAGTTACAATAATTACCATTGGCTTTTTAACCAAACTCTGGATAAATTGTAAACCCGTAATACCGGGCATCTGGATATCGATAAAAATGAGGTCTATTGATTGTTCCTGCATAATTTTATTGGCAGCAAAAGCATCATCGCAACTGGTCACCAGTTCTAAAAATGGAATCCGGCTAATGTTATCAGCCAGTAATTGCAGGGCTAAGGGCTCATCATCAATGGCTAAACATTTTATCATACCGTTAATTTTAAAGTGAGGCTCACATTAAACCAGCCATCTTTTTTTTCTATTTCCAATTGATGATCTTTACCGTATAATAAGTTTAAGCGCCTGCTTACATTCGCAAGACCAATGCCAGATGCGGCATCTTTTACCTCATTCTCATCTTCGCTAAATTTATTTCGAACAGTAAACGTCAAAAGTTCATCTTCTGTTTTTAAATCGACAAGTATTTTTGGGTTTTCGATCATCCCAACACCGTGTTTAAAAGCATTTTCGATAAAAGGAATCAATAACATGGGTTCTATTTCATCAAACTCACTTTCAATATCAATATTTGTTTCAATAGCTACTTTTTTGCCAAAACGCTGTTTTTGCAGATCTATATAAGCCTGCAGGTATTCGGTTTCAGTTTTAATGGAGACCTTTTCTTCGTCGGTTTCATATAACATATATTGCATCAAACCAGATAATTTCATTACTGTTGGCTCCAATTCATTGCTTTTTAGTCTTACCAGTGCCACAATGTTGTTTAAAACATTAAAAATGAAGTGTGGGCTAATCTGTGACCGTAAAAACGAAAGTTCGGTTTTCATGTTCTCCTGTTCGCGCTGCAAAGATCTTTTTTCTTCACTGATCCGGTCTGAGATCATGGTAAAAGCGGTACTGGCGGCAATGGTTAATAAAAAAGTTGGTGTGTTAAACCAAAGCGTTCTGCCGAGGTTGAAATCAAAATTGGGCAGTAAAATTCTGAATAATATGGAGTGAATGGTAATCGCCAAGAGTAAACAGCCAATAAATGATAAGCCGTACCACAGATATTTCTTTTTATAGAAAAATGATGGAATCAAAACTTTATTGTTTAAATAAAATATGGCAATCCAGTAAAAGTAACTGATGAAATTTAATCGCAGGAACTGGTTTTCGTCGTAACTGCTTATTGGGTGAGGAGGACGACTTCGGTTAATATTAATAATGTAGGGCAAAGTAATCAAAACCACCCATACCAGAATGTGTAGGGTAATTTTTATCCACTTTTTGGAGAAATTAATCATCATTATTTTTTCTTTGGCGCTTTGCATCGCTAAGTTATTATGTTTTTTAATGTGTTTCGTCATGCTGATCCGATAGTTATCGGATTTATTTCAAGGTAAATGCGAAATGTTTTAAGTTCCCCGCCGGGGCAGGAATGTGAACACTTTTGTTTGGATACTTAATGCTACTCGTATCTTAATGCATCGATCGGATCTAAATTAGATGCTTTTTTGGCTGGATAATAGCCGAAGAAAACACCTGTAATGGCACATACAACAAAGGAAATAATGATTGAAGATTCAGCAATTAAAATTGGCCAGTTTAAGAAATAGGAGATAAGGTACGCTGAACTTACACCCAAAACTACCCCGATAATTCCGCCAGTAATGCTGATTAAAATGGCCTCTATTAAAAATTGCATCAAAACATCTTGTCCACGGGCACCGATAGACATACGCAGACCGATTTCGCGGGTACGCTCGGTAACCGAAACATACATAATATTCATAATCCCAATACCACCAATAAAGAGTGAAATACCTGCAATAGCGGTTAAAAGAACAGTTAGCATACTGCTGGTAGAACTGATGGTGCTGATTAATTCGGCCTGTGTACGTACCTGGAAATCATCTGTTTCTGCCGCAGTTAACCTATGGCTTTCTCTTATAGCTTCCGATATTTCGGTTGTGGCAGCCGCGCTCGAAGCCTCAGTAGTTGCGGAAGCATAAATACTCTGTAGATAATTGGTTGCGGTAATCCTTTTTTGTACAGTAGTGTAAGGAGCGAGGATAATATCGTCCTGATCCTGTCCGAAATTACTTTGTCCTTTAGGCACTAAAACACCGATTACCTGGAAAGGAATATTTTTAAAACGTATAATCTGGCCGATTGGATTACTTCCATCAGGAAATAGATTATCGATCACTGTTTTACCTAAAAGACAAACTTTTGCAAAGCTTTTTACATCATTTTCAGAGAAAAGAATACCATCCTGAAGTTTTAATTGGCGGATGTTCAAATAATCTGGACTCACCCCAGTAATGGTAGTTGGCCAGTTGTAACCACCTTTAATGGCCTGTCCGTTAGTGGAAACCACAGGCGATAAACCGTTTATATTTTTGGATTGCAACTTTTTAATAGCGGTAATATCTTCTAGTTTTAAAGTCTGAATGCTGCTTCCCTGTAACCGCACACCACCAGGTTCATTGCTTTGGGGCATAATGGTAATCATGTTCGAGCCCATTCCTGATAATGAAGACCTAATACTTTGTTTCGAACCCTCACCAATGGCCATCATGGCAATTACCGCAGCCACCCCGATAATGATACCGAGCATGGTTAAAAAAGCACGTAGCTTATTTCTTTTTAATGCCCTAAAGGCAATCTTTAATAAATTTATAATGCTCATGATCTTCTCAAATTAATAATCATCAGATTCTGGTAAATTGGCAAGTGCCTCTTTGGCCGAACGTTGATTTTGGTTAATGCTGTCCTTTTGGATTTTCCCGTCTCTAAGCATAATGGTTCTGGTACTAAAAGCAGCAATGTCAGGCTCATGTGTTACAAAAACAATGGTTTTTCCTTCTGCATTCAGTTCCTGCATCAAAGCCATAATTTCATAAGAGGTGCGGGTATCCAGATTTCCGGTAGCCTCATCGGCCAAAATCATCACAGGGTGATTAACCAGCGCCCTGGCAATGGCTACACGCTGCTGCTGACCACCAGAAAGCTGACTGGGGGTATGATCAAAACGCTCGGCAAGTTTTACCGATTCGAGCGATTTTATGGCCCTTTCTTTACGTTCTTCAGCCGTGATGGTTTTATTATAAAATAAGGGTAGCTCCACATTTTCCAGTGCCGATGTTCTGGGCAACAGGTTATAAGCCTGGAAAACAAAGCCTATCTTGGTATTCCGCAAACCCGCCAGTTCATCGCGATTTAAACTTTTAACATCTACACCATCAAGTAGATAACTGCCTTCTGTGGGTTTATCTAAACAGCCCAATATATTTAAAAGCGTAGTTTTACCCGAGCCACTACTGCCCATAATGGTTACAAACTCACCAGCTTTGATATCGAAAGTGATGCCTTTCAAAGCCCTGACGGTTTGATCGCCCATTACAAACTCACGTTTTAGATCGTGTATATCTAATATCTTCTGTTCCATTATCTTCTTCTGTTACCGCCTGGGCGTTTTGGCATAAAAGGACTAGATTGGCCTTGTGCTGCCGCCTGACTTTTACCCATGCTCTGTGAACCTGTAACTACTACATCAGCTGCTGCTAACCCTGATAAAACTTCAACATGAGTATTGTCGTTTATGCCGGTTTTAATCTTTTTTTGTACCAGTTCTTTTGAATTTTTTTGCACCCAAACATATGCTTCGTCTGCTCCGGCTGGTTTCCTGTTGGGATTAACCCAGGTCATTTGATATTTACCAGCCAAAGTTGAATCTGGAGCAAATTTTATAGCTTTTGTAGGAATAAGCAAAGCATTGTTAACTTCTTTGGTGAAGATGGTAATGTTTGCCGTCATACCGGGTTTTAACTTGTTCGCATCATTTGAAGTATTAATGATGGTTTTATAGGTAACCACATTTGATGAAATGGATGGACTCAATCTGATTTCTTGTATGGTACCTTTAAAAGTATCGTTTAAAAAGGCGTCAACGGTAAATGTTGCCCTTTCACCTTTCGAGATGTCGCCCACATCTGCCTCATCTACAGAAGCTTCTACTTGCATTTTGGTCAAGTCTTTTGCAATACTGAAGATGGTTGGTGTACTAAAGCTTGCCGCCACGGTTGTTCCTTCGCTTACACTTCTAGAGAGTACGGTTCCGTCAATCGGAGAATAAATACTGGCCAGTGATAGGTTCTTTTGAGCAGATGCAAGTTGAGCCCTAATGCTGTTAACCGATGCTTTTGAAGCATTGTAAGTATACAACGCGTTGTCGTAATCAGCTTTACTTACCGCGCCAACTTTATACAAATTACTTTGACGGCTGAAATTGCCCTGTTGGTAAACCAAAGCACTCTGAGCACTGACCAAATTGGCCTGATATTGATTTACAGTAGCCTCAAATAAAGTTTTGTCAAGTTCGGCCAATAGCTGTCCTTTTTTAACCTTCGAGTTAAAATCTGCATATAGCGTTTTGATTGTCCCTGATACCTGAGTACCTACAGCCACTGTATCAACCGGTTGTACCTTTCCTGTTGCCGTAACATTTTCGGAAATATAACCCATTTTAGGTTTTTCGGTTTCGAGAACAACCACCTGTTCTTTTTTGCGCAAAGCGAGGTACCAAACTGCGAATAATGCAACTGCTATACCGATGATAATAAATATTGTTTTCTTTTTCATGATCCAGATATTAAGTAGACTAGGCGGTGGCCATCATCATGTATTTTAGTTAGTAATAGGAACTCCTGTGTAAAAATTATAGATCTTAGTATAAAGGCTTGCTGTATATTTAGCCTGCACAAAGGCCTGTAAAGCCTGCACATATAAATTTTTCTGTTGCAGGTTTTCCACAATATTGTTAGTACCTTCTTTTAATGCTGCATTCGAAATGCGTAGAGCCTCGCGGGTATAGTTAAACTGCTCTTGTGCTGCGGCATACTGGCTGTTTGCGTTTTGCACGTTAATGTAAGCACGTTCTACATTTTGAGTCAGTGTTGTTTTAGCATCTAAAAGTGATAAGCGGGCCTGCTCAATACCAATGTTAGCCTTGGCAACATTTGTTTTGGTGACTTTTCTATCAAAAATCGGAATTGAGAGTGTTAAACCTAAGTTTTGATAAAAACTATTGTTTAACTGATAGCCGTAACCACCGATATTATTATTGTTGTAGCCTGTATTCAGTGATCCCTCTAAACTCAGCGTTGGACGTAAGGTTGATTTTGCTTTCGCGAGTTCGGTGGTTTGAAGCTGTATATTTAATTCTCCACTTTTAATTTCCGGACGGGTACGCAGTGCCTGATCTTGTGCCGAAGCTAAATTATCCAATGCCGGGGCTACGGCAACGGTATCTGTTGTACTTACTTCAAAAGGAGTAGATGTAGGCAATTGCAATAGTTGTTTTAAGGTTAAAATATTTTGCTGTAAAGTATTTTGTGCAGTAACCAAAGTATATTTATCATTGGCGTAAGTGGCCTGTAACTGCAACAAATCTTTTTTGGCAATGGTTCCAAACTTATATTGTTGTTCGGATTGTTTAACCTGAGCCTCGCTGGTAGTCAACAGATCTTTTAAATAGGTGATATTTTCTCTGGCCAATAAAATATTCAGATAAGCCTGGGTGATGGAGATGGTAATATCGTTTTTGGCCGCTTCTACCGATAGATTTGCAGTCTGCAAGCTGAGTTCTTTAGCCTTGATGTCATTTTTTAAATAACTTCCATTGTAAAGTGTCATGTCTGAACTTAAGCCAAAACCACTGGTGTTTTGTAAACCCGATTTATAATTGGTAATGGCTTGTGAAACATTGCCCGATAAATTTGGGAGTACAGCGGCTTTTGAAGCAATTAAATTTTGCTCAGCCGTTTGAGAACTCAGCTTTAAGGTATTGATGCTGATATTTTTTTCTTTGGCATACTCGATAGCCGTTTTTAGATCCCAAACCTGTGGGATATCCTGAGCTTTGATTGCATGAGGCGCTATAAGCAAAATGAGTACGACAATATATTTGATGTATCTGCGCATGGCGAATAAATTTTGTGTCTATAGAACTATTGAACACAAAAATATATCCGGTTAATACCGCATTTTAACAATTGAGACCAATGCAGAAAATGCTGCGACGAAAGGTTAAAACTTTGAGATTAGTCAGTTTTGAGTTTTAACAGAAAGAGTAGGCTTGTATGTTATTTTGACCATGATAAAGCTCGTCATTTCGAGCGGACCCGATAGCTATCAGGTGCAACGCAGCCTAGAACCACGAAGTGCTCAGCGAAGCTAAATCTATCGAGGTAGATCTCTCCATTCCACTACGTTCCAGTCGAGATGACGAAAATACAAATGGTAAATTAGGCTAAACCGTTCGTAACACCGAACCCGTTTCGTTAACAATAAATGTATGGTTAACACCACATTTTAAAGCAAAATTATTTCGTTGATGCCCTACAGGGAAATCAAAAGCTACAGGATAACTGTATTCCTTTACTTTTTCTAAAACAATATCATAAATGGTTTTGCCGAATTCTTCGCCAATATCATCTGGTTTAACTTTAAAGCCACCAACAATTAATCCCTTAAGGTTTTTTAGTTTGCCGCTGCGTTTTAGGTTCCACAACATTCTATCAATGCTGTAGAGATATTCGCCAGTATCTTCGATGAAAAGTATTTTTCCTTTTGTATCTAAATCAGAATCACTTCCTGCCAAAGTTTCGATAATACTCAGGTTTCCGCCCACTAAAATACCATCAACTTTTCCTTGCCGGTTATTCATATCAGGAGGAGCGGTGTAACCCATTTGCTCACCAATTAAAGCATTTTTTACAGATAAAATCGTTTCAATCTGTATAGGTTCGGCTTTACTCCAATCATCAGGAAAACTATTGCACATTTTGGAGTGGATAGAGGCAATGCCATAATTTTTGGCCAAATGGCAATGTAAAACGGTAATATCACTAAAGCCAATAATCCATTTTGGATTTCTTTTAAACAAAGAGAAATCTAATTTATCGATTATCCGTACAAAACCATAACCACCGCGGGCACACATAATAGCTTTAATTGTTGGATCATCTAGCATTTGCTGAAAATCAGCTAGTCTCTCCTCATCTGTTCCGCCATAGGTAAAATCACGTTTGCCAATGGTATCGCCAACTTTTATGGTAAATCCCCAGCTTTGCATCTGTAAAACTGAAGGCTGGATTTGTTCTTGTGTAATATATCCTGCAGGACTTGTAATCCCGATGGTATCGCCAGGTTTTAAATAAGGAGGGATCTTAAATGATGAACTTTCGTTTTCAACGGTATTGGCGAGTGTTTTTAAAGCAGGAAGTACAGCTGCAGTCGCAATAAACGAAGAAAGGAAATGTTTTCTATTCATCTAAAATATGGGTGTGATGTTGATTGGGCTAATATAGGATTTAAAATATTCGCATAAAAGAAAAGGGATTTATATCCATAAATCCCTTTTTTAAACCAAACAAATTAATCTGTAAAAGATTAGTATAATGTGAATTATATAAATAACCCAGAATGAAATAAAAAGTTTTGAGAATTTTGAATAAAATATTTTTAACCATCTTTTATAGAACGCACGAAAAATATGTTTTTTCATCATTAAGAAGTTAAGGACATTAAGGAATGCATTGCACTCTTTTCTTGTATTGTTTCACTACATCTGCTCAATAGCCCTGATGGAAACGGAAATGCTTTTTGGTTCCGTTATATTGTATTTTAGAATTTTCCCAAAAAGATTGGAGTGTACAGCAGGACCAACCCTTTACCATAAGCACAGAAACTGCGCTTCTAAGTATCTAAAAATAAGATTTGGCGACCTGATGGGGGCGGCTGTTTACGGGGTTAAAAGGTAAAGGCTACCCATCGCGGATAGCCTTTGCTAACAACAAAACAAATATAAGATAACCAAATCTTGCCTGATTGAGCAGAATCAGGATAAAGTGCTATGAGATACACTTTGCGGCCTAGTAATGGATTCGAACCATTGTAGGGAGTTTATGAAACTCCAACCTTCCAATCGGTCAACTGGCCCTGTTTTTATAATTGCTTTAGTGATAAATAATCTCTTAATTCTAGAATCTGTTCTTTATTTAAGCTATCTTCATCCTTTACAAACGCTGGCTCATCTGTTTCTGTTTGTAACGGATAAATGAGTTTCGGATATTCATCTATAGCTGGGTATTGAAAATAAATGGACATGATTTTAGCGTTTTAATTGTTCAACATATTTTTTGTTAATGATTAATGTTGAGCAAATATAGAAATAAGTATATAATATCTATAGATTTAGTAGTTTTTATTTTGAAAAATATTACAACTGTTTCATTTTCAGTAGAATAATTTTTAAACGACCCGCTGTTTTATCGACACTGGTCTGAACTAAATAAACTGAATAAAAACAGATCCGATTTTATTCTGTCAATAGGGGATGGTAGAACTATAATAGGCATGAACTTGCATCATTCATTTCCAGGCCTTTAAATTCAATTTCAGAAAAGCTAATTATTTTAAGGATATTTGCAGTTCAAACATTAAAATAGTAATTGTGTCTTTAGATAAATTAAAACTTAGCAAACCACTTGTAGCGGCCATGACTGATGCAGGATTTTTAACTCCAAAAGAAATCCAAGCCAGAACAATGTCGCGAATTTTAGGTGGACAAGATGTTATAGCGGTGGGACCGGAGGGTTCGGGAAAAACAACAACTTATGTTTTAGCTACTTTAATGAAGTTGAAGTACGCTTTTGAGGAAGCACCAAGGGCTTTAATTTTAGTGCCAGATGCAGAACATGTTGATCATGTTTTGGAGCAATTTAAATTATTGAACCGTAACAATACCTTTAGGATTTTAGGGATCGATAGCCGTGGCGCCGTTGATACACAAATGAATGAGATAACGGATGGAGTTGATATTATTGTTGCGGTACCCGATAGGGCTCGTGCTTTATATTTAAAACTAGCATTAAATACCAATAAAATACAGTTGTTTATTGTAGATAATGCAGAACTTATTGTGAAAAAAGGCTTGCAGTTACCAGTTGTAGAATTGGCCAACAGTGCTTATAAATCTCAACATGTGGTGTTTACCGAGGTAATGCACGAGAAATTGAACCATATGATTTCGCCTTTCATGAAAGATTCTACCACAACCATCGAAGTAGATGAAATAGGCGAAAAGCAGGCAGAAGTTTATCAACAGATGCTGTATCAGGTACCTAATTTCAGAACAAAGCTTAACCTGTTAACCTTATTATTAAACGATGCTGAGGTTTTTGATAAAGTTGTGGTTTTTGTAAATACACGTTTAACTGCACAAACAGTTTATAAAAACTTTAATCAGTATAAAGAAGGTGAGATCAGTATCTATCGCTCGCTGTTTTTTGATGATAAAGGCTATGATGATATTGAAGACTTTAAAGACAACCCAGAGGCAAGGGTTTTAATTGTTGCCAATGAGAATTTAGGAGAACTTAATATTGAGGGAATTCCCTTTATCTTGCATTTTGAGTTGCCAGAGCAGAAAGAAACGTTAATTCAGCGCATTGTTAAACATGGTGATGAAGATGTGGTAGCCATTACTTTTTCTACTGATATTGAATTAATTGAAGTGAAAAAAATTGAACAGGCCATTGGTCAGAAATTGGAGGTAATGGAATTACCTGAAGATTTGAAAGTAGTTGATGCTGCTGCTAAACCAAAGAAAAAGAAAGGTGTCGAAGAGAATGAAACTTCAGAACGTGGTGCTGCTTTTCACGAAAAGAAAGCCAGTAACCTGAAAAACTATAATTATAGCGCAGGCACAAAAGCCAAAATGACTTATAAAAATAAAAAGGGATTGTCTTAACAAGGGGCGTCACCCTGACCTGTAGCACAAAGCTACGAAGTAAATTTATTTCAGGGTCCATTCTGCCAATAAAGATCCTGAAACAAGTTCAGGATGACGATTTTTAGTATATAAAAAAAGCTCCCCAGAAATTAATCTGGGGAGCTTTATGTTAACCGTTAATTACGATTAATATAAAGTAAACTCTACACGACGGTTTTGTTGACGGCCAGCTGCAGTTTTGTTTGTTGCAATTGGTTGGTCAGGTCCGTAACCTGTAGCTTCGATTCTTGATGCATTGGCACCTTGAGATACTAAATAAGCTTTTACCGATTCGGCTCTGTCTTTAGATAAGCGTAAGTTTAGTTCTCTACCACCAGTATTATCAGTATGACCAGCTAATTTTAAGCTGAAGTTTTTCTCTACCAATAAACCAGCAACACGGTTTAAAGTAGCATACGATTTAGAACGGATGGTTGATTTACCTAAATCGAATTCTAAGTTAGAAATCGCATCTTTAACCACTTTACGGTCTTCTTCAGTAATTACCCTGGTTTCTTTAATTACTTCACGTTGAACTTTGATTGGGCAACCAGATCCATCAACAACAGTTCCTGATGCTGTACCTGGACATTTGTCGAATTTGTTTGCTACACCATCATTATCATCATCGCCTAAATCTTTAGCATATTGCTCTCTATCGCGTTGTGCATTTTGCTCAGCGGTTGATAATGCTCTTCTTAATTCTGCACTTTCTTCAGCACTTTCTTTACGTAAGTTTGCTAACGAACTGTAGTTTTGTAACTGAGGTTTATCTTTGCTACCCAATGCAAACTCTACACCTGCGTGTGCATAAGCGAATCTGCTTTTCGGTAAAGATTCTGGAGATTTAATAAAATTAACATCATAACCTAAATCAATATTGATTCCTTTTGCAACACCTAGTTTAACACCTGCACCTACTGGGATAAACCAGCCTTCTCTGTTATTGCTTTCGCTTACTATAGCACCACTTGTACTGTAATCGGACGACATATAACCAGCACCACCTTTTAAGTAAGGAATTAAAACGGCATTTTCTTGATTAATGTTGATATTGGCAACATTAAAAACAGCGGTTAATGCGCCAGACCATTCAACGCTTTGTTGAAAATCAGTAGTTCCGTTTGTCGATTTGATATCACCTCTTAAAAAATCAGCCTGTAAACCTAAAGACGGTAAAATTTGCTTTCTAACATTCACTCCGTAACCGATACTTTTAAATTCTTTTGCCCTAACACTTCCTGAACCAAAGATAGTATTAGGAGAAAGTATGCCTCCATGTACACCTACGCTCCAGGTACGGAAAGATTTTTCTCCAAACTTAGAACCAGTTGTAGTGGTGGTTGGCGTTTCCTGTGCAAACAATTGTGATGATAAACCTAATAAAGCAATCAACATTGTTGATTTAGTAATTCTTGTATTCATGTTTTTCTATTTTGTAAATATTAGTCTCTTAACAGTTTTTATATCATACTGTTTTGCATGGACTAAGAAAAAACCCTGCCAAAAGCATTGTTTTTCTTACAAATAGCATGTTATCAGAAGATTAGGAGGGTAAATTAATTTCACAAAAATGTTACCATGCAACTTAAATCATATCCTTTTTTGTATAGTATTCTATACAAAACTTAAAAAAGCACCTTCTAATAAGTAGTTTAAAATCTACTTGTCTGACGGATTTTTCTTATTGTTCAATAACATCTCTAGTGTTTTTTCGAGCCTGTTTGTACGCGTCTTTTCCTGTTTTGCAGATAAAAGCCAAAGTACGTATTCTTTCCTGTGGGAGTAAGCGAGTTGGTTAAAGTAGTCTAATGCTTTAGGATGGCTTTCTAAAAGGGTTTTTAAATCCTCAGGGAGTTTAACTATTTTATTTACCGGATCTATATATTCGCCAAATTCGTTTGCCTTAATATGATCGTTTCTCATGCCTGATGGCTTTACCTCGGTAATGAATTTTAAGCGCAGGGCAGTCCAGGTTTCATTTACTGCAGCAGAAGCACAGGGTGTTAAGCCAAACTTTTTAAGTTCTTGCCAGCTTTTCATCAGATCAAGATCAGATTTGATTTTTGAAGATTTTTTAGGATAGAATACCCAAAAAATGGTTTTTGCATCAATGTGGCAAATATTACTTTCAATTTGCTGGTTAAGTTGATCTATGCTTGTGGTAAAAGTGATTAATACATTAAAATAAACTTCTTCAGTATATTTTATAGCGATATATGGATCGACCTCACCAAAAATAGCAACTGCATCTTGGGGCGCATTTATTACCCTAACGGTGTTGTTAGGTTTAACCTGAAGTTTTTTTAATAATAAATTTTCCATAATCGCACTTACAGCCTCAATTTAGCGAAGAAATCCCAAAAAACAATACCGGCAGAGATTACGATGTTAAAGGAATGTTTGGTTCCAAATTGCGGAATTTCGATACATTCATCAATTTTTGCCATCACTTCATCGCTCACACCATCAACCTCGTTCCCAAAGATTAGCGCATATTTTTTACCCTGATCAGGTTGGAAAGTGTTCAGCATGGTACTGTTTTCGGCTTGTTCTATTGCAATGATCTCATAACCTAAGGCCCTTAAGGTATCAACAGCCTGTACAGTATCGGTAAAATGAATCCAATCAACAGATTGCGTAGCACCTAGGGCTGTTTTTTCAATTTCGCGGTGCGGTGGTTGAGCCGTTATACCACAAAGGATAACTTTTTCTAATGCAAATCCGTCGGCTGTGCGGAATATAGAACCTACATTGTGCATACTGCGCACATTATCCAACACCACCACAACAGGTAATTTTTCCTGTGCTTTAAATTCTTCAATATCTGGCCGATTAAGCTCGTCTAATTTTAATTTTCTCATTATTTTAATTGATTACACAGACTTAGGGATTACACCGATTGGATATAATTTCGGAACTGTGCTTATCTATAAGTATCTGTTGTTAAATGTGGGCCATTGCCAATTTCGCTAATGTAAATTGCGGCAGGGTAGCCAATCTTATCTATGTAATAATCCGTTAAATGCTTTGCAAAGTCTTCTTCAAAGCCTTTCTCTAATAAAGCTATCGCACATCCTCCAAATCCGGCACCAGTCATACGGGCACCTATAACATGCTCATAATCTGCGCAAAAATCCACTACTGTATCCAACTCTTTTCCACTTACTTCATATAGTATTCTTAATGACTCGTGCGAGGCGTACATCAAGCGGCCAAATTCTTCAAGGTTTCCGCCGTTTAACGCTTTAGCAGCCAAATGAACCCGATCATTTTCTTTAACCACATGTGTTGCGCGCTTTAAAATAATTTCATCTGTTATTAAATGGCTATGCAAAGCAAATTTCTCAGCAGTTAATTCGCAAAGATAATGAAGTGTTATTTCTTGGTTCAGCAATTTCAGGGCAGTTTGGCATTCTGCTACACGCTCGTTGTACTTAGAATCTGCTAATTCTCTTTGTTTATTGGTATTGATGATGGCCAATACATACTTGTCCAGTTTAACATCAACCATTTTGTATTTTAAGGTCTCGCAGTCTAAAACAATGGCTTTGTTTTTTTCGCCAAAAGCAACCGCAAACTGATCCATAATACCAGAATTTAAGCCTATAAAATCATTCTCAACACGTTTTGCGATTTTAACCAGTTCTAGTTGATCGTAACCAAGATTAAAATAAGTATTTAAAGCATAAGCAGTGGCGATTTCTATAGAAGCTGAAGAGGAGAGTCCTGATCCTATTGGGATGTTTCCATAAAACAGAAAATCCACTCCGTTAATTTCTTTTCCATCTTTAATAAATTCGTTAATTACACCTATAGGGTAATTGGTCCATAAGCCGCCATCTTTATCGTTTGCGATGTTACTTTCAACTACGGTTCGAACTTCAAAGTTTAAGCTTTTAAACCTGAATTTATGATCATTATTTGGGGCAATAGCTACCCAGGTTCCGAGGGTAATGGCACAGGGCATAACCAAACCGCCATTATAATCGATGTGTTCGCCAATGAGGTTAACACGCCCGGGGGTAAAATAAACGGCATCAGCTTTTTTGTGGTATTGCTCAGCAAATTTTTCCTCAAGGTTAATGTTCATTTGGCTAAAATATATTTATAAAAAGCATTAATAATAGTATGTTTGTTTAGGAAACAAAAGCCCTAAGTTACAATTTATGAGCGTTCAGCAAATACCTACCGGAAAAATTATTGATGGCGAAGAAGTTATCGCAATCGAACTAACCAACAGTAAAGGCACTTATGTGAAAATATTCAATTATGGTGCGATTATTAACAAATTTGTAGTTAAAAACGCTAAAGGCGAAAAGCAGGATATCGTTCTTGGCTTCGACACTTTTGATGAATATCTTGATCCGGCTTATCTGGCAAACGGGGCCTATTTGGGTGCTGTAGTTGGCCGCTATGCAAACCGCATTAAAAATGGCAGGTTCACCATTGATGAGGAAACGTACCAATTGGCACAAAATGCAGGTACCGATACCTTACATGGCGGTATAGTAGGATTTGATAAAAAAGTTTGGGATGTTATTGAAATTGGTGATGGACCACAATCGTCAGTTACGTTACAATATGAAAGTGTAGATGGTGAAGAAAATTTTCCTGGAAACCTGATCATTGATTTAACTTTCGAACTTACCGAAAATGATGAATTGATTTTAAGCTATGAAGCAGAAACTGACCAGGCTACTGCAATTAATTTAACACACCATGGTTATTTTAATTTGGCACCAAACGGAGGTAATATTAAAAACCATAAACAACAGATTTTTGCTTCAAATTACCTTGAGCAGGATAGCAACTACTCTGTAACAGGCAAATTGATCCCTGTTGAAGGTACTCACATGGATTTTACAAAATCTAAAGCGATAGGTCAGGATTGGGATGAGGAAGAAGGTTACGACCAAACCTACGTTCTGGATAAAATCTATGGCGATTTATCGTTAGCAAGTAAAACAATTGAAGAAGAAAGTGGTTTAGTTTTAAGCGTATATACCACAGAGCCGGTAGCGCATCTGTATACTGCAAAATATTTAGATGTTAAAAATGGTAAAGGTGGAAAAGATTATGGAAGTTACGGGGCTTTTTGTGTAGAAACTCAACATCATCCAAATGCAGTTAATATTCCAACCTTCCCGAGCACTATTTTGAGGCCAGAGGATCTGTATACGCAAACAACTATTTACAAAGTTTCACTAATCAAATAATTATGTTCACCATCGAAGACATCCGGGCAGCAGAATCAAAAATTAAAACTGGTGCAGATTTCCCGCAGTTTATTAAAGAAATTAAGGAAATGGGTGTTAAACGAAACGATGTATATGTATCCAATGGCTTGTCGATTTATTTTGATGATGAAGATAATGTACAGCAGATCAGTCCTGATGAATATCCGGCTCTAATTATAAATGATGAACCATCTGCTAGTAAGCTAACACATGCTTTAAAAATACATCAACAGGGAGAAACCGATTATTTTACCTTTTGCAAGCAAGCTGCAGATGCGGGAGTAGAGAAATGGGTAACCGATCTGGAAGAAATGACCTGTACTTATTTAGATGCTGAAGGCAATGAATTGGTAAAAGAAAATATCCGTAAGGTTTAATCATATATGTAATGGCAATTGTTTGTGGTTTTTTGATTTAATCATTGACCATAAACGGTTGCTATTTATATTTAAGCTACTTGATTGATCCTCAGATAGAAACATCTTAGATTCAATAGATTTTTTATTTAAATTCTTTCAAGCATCATTTTTATCGCTTGTTCTACGATTTTGTTTGGCTCATTGCTAAATTCGAAATTTACACGACTGGCTAAAATGGCATTTACTGAAATTGCATTGTGACCTAAAACTTTGGCTAGTGCATAAATCCCAGCGGTTTCCATTTCCAGATTGGTAATGCGGTGCTGATTGCTTTTAAAACTGTTAATCAAGCCAATAAAATCGGGAACCGCGTTTTTAGCACGTACAATTCTACCTTGTGGAGCATAAAAACCAGGCGCTGTAATGGTTATGCCTTTCGCCATGTCTTTTCCAATCGTATTCAATAATGTTTCACTCGCTGCGGTTAAATAAGGATTGATATTTTTAAGATGTCCAAAGTGTGCTTTGATATCATCCATTAAAATCTGTTCATCACCAGATAATTTTTGAAGGTAATAATTCATTAAGGCATCCATCCCTAGGCCGTAAGAAGAAGCTAAAATCGTTCCCATCGGAATATCCGGTTGAACAGCACCAGAGGTGCCCACTCTGATAATATTTAATGTGGTCAGCTCATTTTTAATTTCACGGGTTTCAAAATTAACATTAACCAGTGCATCTAATTCATTAAAAACGATATCAATATTATCGGTGCCAATCCCTGTTGAGAGTACGGTAACACGTTTTTTGCCTAAATAACCAGTATGGGTGATAAATTCGCGTTTACCTTTTTTAAATTCTATTTTGTCGAAATATTTGCTTACCTCGCCAACGCGGTCAGGATCGCCAACGGTAATTACAGTATCGGCAATATCACCAGGTAAAAGGTTTAGGTGGTATATGCTGCCATCAGGATTGATGATTAAGTCGCTTTCGGATATTTTCATATTTGGTTTATCTTGCCCGTGGATTTTGCTGATCAACGCAGATTTTATCTGTGTTCACCCTTTTAATCTGTGGTTATTAAATCGTTTGCAGGTATTTTAATTTAACACCTTCAATTTTATCAAATTTACTTAAAACCTGATTGAGTTGTGCTTTTCTTACTTCAAATTTCAATATACAATCCGTATCAAATTGTTGTCCTAAGATCTGCAAATTTTCTTCTTTACTTAACTTCATCACCTCATTCATTTGCAGGTATTCGAAATGTGCTTCATAAACATCGTTAACCGTTTTGTTAATAATTGTAGATGCTTTAATTGCTTCTATAGTAGATGTTTTATATGCGTTAATTAAACCGGGCACGCCAAGTAATGTACCGCCAAAATAACGTACCACAACAATTAGGATATTAGTCAGGTCTTCTGATAATAAACAGTTCAGGATTGGCCTGCCTGCAGTACCAGAAGGTTCCCCATCATCATTCATTCTATAAACAGATCGATCAGGTGTTAAGCGGTATGCATAACAAAAATGATTGGCCTTAACATGTTCTGCGCGAAGTTTGTTAATAATCGGCTTTAATTCTAATTCACTACGGATTGGATAGGCATAAGCAATAAATTTGCTTCCTTTATCTCGAAAGATACCCTCTGAGGCACTTTCGATAGTTTTATAAGAGTCATCGAACAGCATTTTGTGATAATGTAATGAAAATAATAGCAGCAATAGCGAAGATGATGCCTGCGTAATTTAACTTGCTCAGCTTTTCTTTAAAAGCAATAACACCAATTAAAGTGCCTACTATGATTACGCCTAAATTCATCGCCGCAAAAACAGTAGATGGATTTTCTGCGAGCGCTTTATGGGCTTTCATGTAAAAAAGAATATTCCCAAAATTGAACAAGCCTAAAATAAATCCACAAACTACATTAACCAACTGTAATTTTGTTTTACCGGCCACTACCATCGAAATTACAATAAGCAATGAAACAATAAATGCCAGGCAAAAAACAGTAAAAAGCGAGGTGGTATAGGGTAATTCTTTATATAATGCAATTTGTTTAAAAAGGACATCGATCACCCCAAAACCGACGAAAACCATAATGGGGTAGAGCAGGTTTCCTTTACGACCTTCTTTTTGATCAGATTTTCGAAGAAAAGTTAAGAAAATAGCCACAAAACCGATCGCCAGGCCTATAATTTTCAGGTTATTAAAATCTTCTTTAAAGATAAAATAAGCCGCCAGTATCGGGATAAATAGCGATAAACGTTGTGCAATATCGGTTTTAACAATGCCGAGGTTTTTTACAGATGCTGCAAGGAATAAAAATATCGACGGTAATAAAATAGCCAAGGCAATATAAATAGGCCATGGTGCAGTAGAGGTGATCTGTTTAACATCAGGCTTAAAAAAAAGAAAACATAAGCTTAATGCAGTAAGATAGTTAATGGTAACGGCTTGAATAATGCTAATTTGGTACCGTTTTGCCAGCTTTAATAAAACAGCTACGGTAACACTACAGCAAATGCTTAAAATAATGTAGATCATTTATTTGATGTCGTTTAAATAGATAGAGAGTTTGTCATTTCCGATTTGTACTGATTCCTGCAGAATTCCATTAATGTTTGGAGAAGAAACCCCATCGCCCCAGCTTGTAGATGAAGTAAAAATACGCGCTTCATCCCATAGGTTAGTATTTAAAAATTGATTTAAAATATTGGCGCCACCCTCAATAATTACCGATTGTATATCCATCAGGTAAAGCTGAAAAGCGATTTTTTGTGCTAAATAAAAGTGCATATCTTCCATCTGGATATAATGGATATTTTCAATAACATCAGTTTTAACCTCATTAAAGATAATGGTTTTGGCTGCTGTATTGAAGATATGGTTTGTTATTGGCACCTGAAGGTTCTTGTCGATTACCAAACGGATAGGGTTTTTGCCTGTCCATTCCCGAGCGGTCAATTGCGGATTATCCATAATGGCTGTTTGCTTGCCGATCAGGATTGCATCTTCTTCACCACGCCATTGATGTGCCAAACGTTTGGCCAAAGCTCCGCTGATCCATTTCTGGTGACCATCTTTTGTTGCAAAATAACCATTTGCAGTTTCAGCCCACTTTAAGATGATATAAGGTCTTTGTTTTTGTATCCTGGTAAAAAACCTTCTGTTGAAATAGCGGCATTCATCATCCAAAATTCCACTTACCACTTCAATTCCTGCATTTCTGAGTTTTTCAATGCCTTTACCATCAACACCCGAAAAAGGGTCTCTATTGCCAATCACTACTTTCTTTAGCTGATGTCTTACCAATAAATCGGCACAGGGTGGTGTTTTGCCAAAATGGGCACATGGTTCTAGGTTAACATAAGCAGTAGCCTGTTTCAAGAGATTTTCGGCCTCATTACCATATTTATCAAAAACAGCTTTAACGGCATTGGGTTCGGCGTGCGATTTTCCATATTCCTGATGATATCCTTCTCCAATAATTTTGCCGTCTGCAATAATAACACAACCAACCATTGGGTTCGGACTAACATTCCCTAAAGCCAAGGTTGCAAGGTCAAGACAGCGTTTTATATAAAATTCATCGCTCATTAAGGCAAAAGTAGTAAAAAAAGAGTCATGGCCTTATCAAAAGAGAGCCGTTATCATCCCAATTAAGTAATTTTGTAAATATGAAGATAGGAGAATTAGCGGCGCATTACGAACTCGAACTTGAGCCTTTATACGATAGTAATGAAGCAAAAGCATTATTTAGTATTGCGGCCGAGCAAGTTTTGGCTTTATCTTCAGCTAAACTGATCATGCAAAAAGATACTGATATCAGCTTTATCAATATACAGAAACTTTTAAGCATCCTTAACGACCTGCAGATCGGAAAACCCATTCAACATATTTTGGAAGAAGCCCATTTTTATGGAGCTGTATTTAAAGTTAACGAACAGGTGCTTATCCCGAGGCCAGAAACAGAAGAACTTGTAGATTGGATTATTTCAGATAACAGTTCGCAGTTTTCAGCTAACACTAACCATAAAATCAGCATTCTTGATATTGGAACCGGCTCTGGATGCATTCCCATCACACTTAAAAAACATTTGTCAAAGGCTGAAGTAGCTACATTGGATGTTTCTGCTAATGCCATTGCTGTAGCCAAAGAAAATGCGGAACAGATCAATGTGAAGATCAAATTTATTGAAGCAGATATTTTGAATTTCAAATCTGAAGAAAAATTTGATGTTATAGTAAGTAATCCACCTTATATCAGGGATTTAGAGAAAGCGGATATGCATAATAATGTGTTGGTATACGAACCACATTTAGCATTATTTGTTCGTGACGAAAACCCCTTAATATTTTATAAAGCTATTGCTGATTTTGCAAGAACAAACTTAAAACCTAGTGGACAACTTTATTTCGAAATCAACGAATATTTAGGTAATGAAACAATTGAAATGTTAGCTGCTAAAGGATTTATTGACATTGAGTTAAGGCAAGACATGCAAGGGAAGGACAGAATGGTGAGAGCAGGGATTTAAGATGCTCGAAGACTGAGGTCAGAAGATTTGTTGTTGCCTAGTAAAATTCCTCGGCGTTCGTCCTCTTGAACTTGTTTCAGGATTTATAATTAAAGATGCTTTGGTCTTTCTGCTCTTCAACTAAGACCTCGGATGAAACTGCGTAATTACCTCTCTTAAATAATCTCTATCAATGTGCGTATAAATTTCTGTGGTGGTAATACTCGAATGACCAAGCATTTCCTGTACGGCGCGTAAATCGGCACCACCTTCAATTAAATGTGTGGCGAAGGAATGCCTTAACGTATGCGGACTGATTGTTTTCTTTAGTCCTGTTGCTATGGCTAGGCTTTTAATCAGGTTAAAAATCGAAATACGCGAAAGTTTAGCGCCAAAGCGGTTTAAAAAGATGAAATCTTCGTGCCCTTTCTTAATATTGGCATGCACACGTACTTCTTTAATGTAAATATCGAGCAGTTTTAAGGCTACGCTTCCAATGGGAACTAAACGTTCTTTATTGCCTTTTCCAATTACTTTTATAAATTCTATCTGTGGGAACAAATTTGAGATCCGTAGTTCGGTTAATTCTGTTACACGCAAGCCACAGCCGTATAATACTTCCATAATGGCTTTATTGCGCATGCCCTCAGGCTTTGAGGCATCTATGGCCGCAATAAGTTCATTAATCTCGTGAATGTTTAATGTGTCTGGTAGTTTTCTGCTGAGTTTCGGTGCTTCAAGCAATGTTGTAGGATCATTTAAAATTACATCTTCGAGCATTAAGTAGGCGAAGAAAGCTTTTAATCCTGATATTACCCTCGCCTGTGTGCTGGCTTGCATACCCAGTTCATTCAACCAAGAGATAAAGGATTTTAGATCACTTATGTTAATGTCAGTTAGTTTGGGTTCTTCATTTAAAGATTGAAAATACTGGATCAGTTTATCAATATCATTCAGATAGGCATCAACAGAATTACCAGATAACGACCGCTCTAGTTTTAAATACGATTTAAATCCTTTAATATATGATGGCCAAAGCATGCTTTTATTTGAGATTTTTTATAACATTGCAACGTTACAACATTATATTATGAAAATACAAATTATTAACGGCCCAAACTTAAACTTACTAGGTGTACGCGAGCCATCTATTTACGGAAACACCAGTATTGAAGATTATATTAAAGAATTAAAAACGGTTTATCCGGATATCGAAATTGAATATTATCAGAGTAATGTTGAGGGCGAAATTATTAATAAACTCCATGAAGTTGGTTTTAGTTATGATGGAGTAGTGCTTAATGCTGGCGGTTATACCCATACTTCCGTTGCCATTGCTGATGCGATTGCAGCTATTAAAACGCCAGTAGTTGAGGTGCATATATCCAATATTTATGCCCGCGAAGAATATCGTCATGTTTCTTTAACCGGTAAAAACTGCCAAGGTGTTTTAACTGGTTTTGGCATAAAAGGTTATCGTTTGGCTATTGAAAGCTTGTTAATCTAGATTTTTATAAAATGCTCAGAAATCTATTATTAATCGCTCTGTTGTTTACTTCTCTTTTTTCCTCTGCGCAAGATAATAATCCTAAGAAAAATGTACTCAACGAGCAATCGGTTGTGAGGGGAGAAGATGGCTTAGTTTACCCTTATCAAGTTTGGAAAAAGCTGATGGCCACGGGGAAATATGGATTACGCGATCGGAAAACAAAAACCGAAAGCGGAAAGCCAGAGTACGTAATTGTTGAGTTAACCCAATCCCAGAAGATTGCCTACTTTGAAAGTATAACAAAGCCAACGCCAAGCGATGTTTTTATGCTTGATCAGGTTTTTACAGGAGTAAAAGTTACGGATATGAACGGTCAAAAATTCGATCTAAGAAATTTGAACGGAAAGACATTGGTGCTAAATTTTTGGTTTATCGGCGGAAATACAGGGAAAATGTTAATCCCACAACTAAACGATCTTTTTGATGAGTTTAAAGAGAATAAAAATGTTATTTTTTTATCAATCTGCAATAATGATAAAAATCAAATCAAAGATTTTTTAAAAGAAACTCCATTTAAATTTAACATTGTTGATGATGCGCGTAATATAGCTGAAAAATATAATGTTAAGCGCTATCCGACAACTGTTGTAATAGATAAAGATAATCAAATAAAATTTAGTAGTGTAGGTGTTTCTTCAAGTACAGGCTACTGGATAAAAAAGGCCATTGAAGAATCGTTAGTACGCTAAGTCAACTTAGAAAAGTATTTAATCTTCTTAATAAAAAATGCCCAAACAACACTGTTGTTATACACTCCAGTATGTTGGCTATATGCTTTTTGAATGGCTTTCCGCTTTTTGTTGGTTTTAGAAAGCGATTTAAGGAAATGCCAATGGCCTTTACTCACCGCCATGGTGAATTTTGGTTTTCCGGTAAGCAAAAAGTGCCACCATGCAATAAAATCTATAAACATCCTAATCGTAATTCGGAAAATGGCATCACCTGCAGGTAGGTTTTTCTGCATGATGATGAGGTTGTTTCTGAAGTTAAGATAAGTTTTAAAAGGATTCTCTGTTTGCAGTGTTCCACCTCCAACATGGTAAACTTCTGCATCCGGACAGTACATAATCTTGTAATTGAGATTCTTTAAACGCCAGCACAGATCTATCTCCTCCATATGAGCAAAAAGATCGGCATCTAAACCACCTGCTTCTTGCCAGCATTTGCTTTTAATAAAAAATGCAGCTCCGCTGGCCCAAAAAACTTCCGTTTTATCATTGTACTGGTCATTGTCAAACTCATATACATTAAAGAGTCTGCCACGGCAGAAAGGAAAAGAATAGATGTCCAGATAGCCTCCGGCAGCACCAGCATACTCAAATTGTTTCTTATTTAATTGCCACTTAATTTTAGGTTGTGCTGCAGCAATCTGCGCATCGCTTTCCATTAAATCAATTACCGGCTTTATCCAATTGGGAGTTACCTCAACATCCGAATTGAGCAGGATAAAATAATCAGCCTCAACACGTTCTAAAACCTTGTTATAGCCTCCGGCAAAACCGTAATTCTGGTCGTTTTGGATAATTTTAACGGTAGGAAAGTTTTCATGTAAAAATGAAACAGAATCATCGGTGGAGGCATTATCGCCCACAACAATTTGCAGATTATCATACTCAGAAAGCAAAATTCCTGGTAAAAATTGCTTTAAATATGCTTTTCCATTCCAGTTTAAAATTACAACGGCTACTGATGGGTTCATTCTTTTTTCTTATTCGGGTTTAAATTTCCAGCGTTTATGGCTCCAAAGCCAGTATTGCGGCTGTTCTTTAATGATATTTTCTAAAAACTTAAAATGCAGATTCGTAATCGCAAACTCATCCATGTTAGCTGGATCGAGGCACATAGGCAAAACTTCTACATGGTAATAACCTTTTTTTACTACGTTAACCTTGAAATAGTATACTGGTCTTTTAGTAGATCTCGCAATTTTTTCTATGCCTAAAAGCGCGGCAGTTTGCTGGTGTAAAAAATCTACGAAATATTTGGTTTCTTCTCTGGTTGGTGATTGATCGCTTGCAAAACACAAAAGTGTAGGCTCACTTTTATAGGTAGCCATACCACGGAGCGTTTGCCTCATGGCTATGAAAACATTGCCATATTTTGTACGCATACAATCAAACCAGGTTTCAAAAATTTTGTTGTTGATGGGTTTATAAATCACCATGGTTTTGGCAGAAATACTAAGTCCTAAAGCTAAAGTGCCTAATTCCCAGTTACCATAGTGACCAGTACAGGCAAGTACACTTTCTCCAGTTTTAAAATGAGTTTCTAGTTGTTCTAAGCCCGTAAATTTTATCCGTTTTAAAGTTTCAGCCTTCGAAATGCTGGTCATTTTAATAATTTCGAAAATAAGTTCAGCCAGATAACGGAAGAATTTTTTCTCAATAGTTTTAATTTCGGTGAGTGATTTCTCGGGAAAGGATTGCGTTAAATTCTGTCTGACAACTTTTTTTCTATAGCCTATTACATAATAAAGCAGATAATATAGTAATCTTGCAAAAAAAAAGAGCAAAGACAAAGGCAGCAGCGATAACAGGTATAAAAAAAATACGCCAACGTGCGCAATCCCTCTTTTAATCATTATTTTTAAAACGTTTCAACTACAAACATAAATTTTCAAATGCAGAATACAGCTATACTTCCATTATTTTATCTTCCACCAGTGGGCTATTTTAGTTTATTACAAAAGCTGGAGGTAGATTTTTTAATCGAAAAACATGAACATTTAGCTAAGCAGACTTACCGTAACAGGGCCAGTATTTATTCGCCAAATGGGAAACTCAATATTACAGTTCCTGTGGTTAAAGGTTCAAAAACACATACGCAAATGAAGGATGTGCGGATTAGCTATGATTTTAAATGGCAACGTTTACATTGGTTGAGTTTAGAAAGTTGCTATAGAAGTTCGGCCTATTTTGAGTTTTATGAAGATGAACTTTCGCGGTTTTATAATCAAAAATTTGAATTCCTTTTCGATTATAACCTCGAATTGGTAGAATGGCTCTCCAAGAAGTTAAAGTTCAATAAAAGCTTCGAAGTTACCACCGAATATTTTGATGATATCGCTCCTGAGCTTGATTTTCGGACCATTATGAATCCTAAAAAAGAGGAAGATATTGTAAAAAATAAGCCATATTATCAGGTTTTTGAAGATAGACATCAATTTTTACCCAACTTAAGTATTGTTGATTTGTTGTTTAACCAGGGTCCGCAAGCCCGGCTATATTTATAAAGTATGGGAAAAAACAAGCCGCGTAACCGCCATAAGCATTATAAAGTTCCAGCCCCGGGTACCAGTCCGGGTTTATACACTATTGATGAAGATGCATTAAAACCAATTATTGTACTTCATATTTATAACGATAAGAGTTATAAAAAAGTGGAATTGGAAAACATTAATAATATTGATAAACTGATTGAAAATAAAGATTTCTGCTACTGGTTTGATATCAAAGGATTAGCAGATCCTAATATATTCGAAACACTTTATTCAAAATTAGGTATCAGCAGGCTTGTATTAGAAGATATTACCAGTTCTTACCAGCGGCCCAAGCTGGATGAATATGATAATGACAAGTACATTTTCGCAGTGAGCAGGCATCTGTTTTTAAATGAGGAAAATATTTTAAATAATGATCAGGTCTCTTTTATCCTGTCTGAACGTACATTAATTACCTTTCAGGAAACTTATGCAGATTGTTTTGAGCCCGTAAGAAAGCGTTTAGAAATAGGAAAGGGAAACATTCGTATTGGTGGTATTAGTTACCTGATGTATGCCATTATGGATGTGATAGTGGATAATTATTTTTCCTTGTTAAATTTTTGGGGCGAAGAGCTGGATGCTATTGAAGATCGTTTATATGATCATCCTGACCGGAGAATCATGTACGATACACAAGCGATTAAAAGGTCGTTAATCATGATCCGAAAAGTAGCCTGGCCGGAGAGGGATAAACTGAATGATATTATCCGTACGGATAGTCCGTTAATATCAGATCTCACCAAAACCTACATGAAGGATGCCTACGATCATTGTATCCAGATTATTGATTTTATAGAATCATTAAAAGAGATTGCTTCAGCCAATATTGATATGAATTTATCAATCATCAGTAATCGGATGAACGAAATCATGAAAGTTTTGACCATTATTTCATCCATATTTATTCCATTAACCTTTATTGCAGGGATTTACGGAATGAACTTCAGTAGGGAAGACCCTACAACCGGAAAAATATTGAAAGATAATATGCCCGAATTATACGCTGAACATGGTTATTTGTACACCTGGATCGTAATGATTGTAATAGCGATTTTGCAGGTGATTTACTTTTGGCGTAAAGGCTGGTTTAAATAGTGTTTTGTATTTGTACCAATTATTGGTATATTTAGAACTAAATAAGTAATTATGGGACGCAATACATCAATACTGTTAGGCGATCATTTCGATAATTTTATCAATGAAAAAATAGCTTCTGGGAAATTTAATTCTGCAAGTGAGGTAATTAGAACAAGTTTAAGGCTGTTAGAGGAAGAGGAGAAGCAAATTGAACTGTTGCGTGAGGCTTTAAAAATAGGAGAGGAGAGTGGGTTTGTTAAAAATTTCGATCCTGTAAAGCACTTGGAAAAGTTACATCGCAAGCATTTATAATGGTTAATTACCGTATTAGTGAACTTGCGCAAGTAGATTTAGAGGATATTTGGTTATATACGTTTAAAAATTGGTCTAAAGATCAGGCAGATAGATATTACAGCTTATTACTTCATGAGTGTGAATATCTATCAAACCATTTTGAACATGGAAAGATAATGGATCATATATTAAAGGGATATAGATGTTCTTCGGTTAAATCACACTTAATATTTTACAAATTGGGTGAGGATGGTGCAGTAGAAATAATCAGGATTTTGCATCAAATGACTAATATTAAAAGTCACTTATTGTAAAAAAATCAATTTTTAATATTTGTAGCTTTAGGGGATTTTTGGTTAGGTTATAGATGCAGTCATTCGAAATAGATAAAAGCGACGTACTCAAGGTTAAAAATGCAATTTTAGCTGGTGATGAAACTTTAAAAATAGTTTTAGAGGAGTACCATGCCTCAGAAATCGCGATTTTGTTTGAGCGTTTGGATAAATCCGAACAGCGGCATATTATCAACCTGCTTCCTGCAGAAATAGCATCCGAGATTATTTCTGAGATGGATGAAGAGTCCCATCCGGAGGATTTACTTTTTGAGCTCCACCCTGATAAACGAACCGAAATTGTTGAGGAACTGGATTATGACGATGCGACTGATATCATTTCTCAGCTGGAGGATCATGAACAGAAAGAAATTTTAGAAGACCTTACCGAAGATCATGCTTCAGAAATTAGGAACCTTTTAACCTACGACGAAAAAACCGCCGGTGGTTTGATGAACACAGAACTGATCTGTGTAAACATCAACCTCACTAAAAAAGATGCGATAGACGAGATCATCCGGCAGAGTGAAGAAATGGAGGAGTTTTATACCATTTACGTGGTTGATGATGACGAGATTTTTAAGGGTATTGTTTCGTTAAAAGACATTATTAAAGCAAAACACAATGCCAAAATAACCGAATTGGTTAAAATAGATGCGGTTTATGTACACCCCGATACCGATCAGGAAGAAGTAGCAAATCTAATTTCACAATATAACTTAACCAGTATTCCTGTAATTGATGATCACCAGAAATTACTCGGCAGGGTAACATTCGATGATGTAATCGATGTAATGGAGGCCGAAAGTACCGAAGATATCTTGAAAATTTCCGGGGTATCAGAAGACGAGGAATTGAGCGGTAACTGGGTGGAGGCTGTAAAATCGCGTTTGCCATGGTTAATCATTAACCTTGGAACTGCTTTTTTAGCTTCGTCTGTAGTGCGTTATTTTGATCCAACCATTAAGTTAATTCCTTCTTTAGCGGCCTACATGACCATTATTGCGGGGATGGGTGGAAATGCAGCTACCCAGGCACTTGCCGTAACGGTTAGGCGTATTTCACTTTATGATTTGACTGATAAACAGGCTTATCGGACCGTTTTAAAAGAATTTACCGTAGGTTTAATAAATGGTGCATCCAACGGATTAATCGTATTTATTTTTGCTTACTTTTTTGATGGAAACCCAATGCTTGGATTGGTTATCTTCCTGGCTATGACAGGCAATCTGGTAATTGCAGGCATCACAGGTGCTGGTATTCCATTAATTTTAAAACGGGTAGGTATCGATCCTGCCATTGCATCATCTATAATTATTACTACTTTTACCGACGTTTTTGGTTTCCTATTAATTTTAGGATTGGCCAGCAAACTTTTACTATAGATTAAAAAATCCTGATCTCCATGCAAACGACAAGACACGATTGGACAAAAGAAGAAATATACGAAATTTATAACAGACCATTTTTAGATCTGGTTTACGAAGCCGCGAGCATCCACAGAGAAAATAAAGATTACAATGAAGTGCAGGTAAGTTCATTAATCTCGATCAAAACCGGAGGTTGTGCCGAAGACTGTTCATATTGCCCACAGGCAGCCCGTTACCATACCGAGTTAGAAGTTCAGCCATTGATGCAGGTTAGCCAGGTGGTTAGCGCCGCAGTTAAGGCAAAAGAGGGGGGTGCATCACGTTTATGTATGGGAGCTGCATGGCGCGAAGTACGGGATAATCGCGATTTTGACCGTGTGATTGAAATGGTGAAGGCTGTGAATGATATGGATATGGAAGTTTGCTGCACTTTAGGTATGCTTACCGAAAACCAAGCCCAACGTTTAGCTGATGCTGGTTTATATGCGTATAACCATAACATTGATACCTCTGAAGATGATTATAAACGTATTATCTCGACCAGAACTTACGATGATCGCTTAAATACTATAAAAAATGTGCGTAAAGCTAAATTAACGGTATGTAGTGGTGGTATTATCGGTTTAGGCGAAACAGTAGAAGACCGTGTTTCGATGTTGCAGACTTTATCAAACATGGAAAAGCACCCTGAGTCAGTTCCCGTTAATGCTTTAGTACCCGTAAAAGGCACTCCTTTAGAAAATCAGCCACGCGTTCCAATCTGGGATATGGTAAGAATGATTGCTACAGCACGAATCGTAATGCCAAACTCGGTGGTACGTTTATCAGCTGGTAGAAACGAAATGAGCACCTTAGAACAGGCTTTTTGCTTTATGGCAGGTGCAAGTTCTATTTTTGCAGGCGATAAATTATTAACTACGCCAAATCCTGCATTTGTAGATGATATGGCCATGTTTGAATTGTTGGGACTAAAAACCCGCGACGCCTTTAAAAATGGCAGACCAGCAAACACAAAGATTGAGCAGGAAGCTGTTTAATTCGATCTATCTGTAGTGTCAGTTGTTTCCGATCAACACAAGATAGATTTCAAACCATAATATTATAACTATAAAAGTCCCGACTAAAATCGGGACTTTTTGTTTTAGGGTAATTGCGGAGTTAGATGCTTGCGGTGTCAGATATTTCTATCTGACACTGAGTTGAATTCTATTTGTAAATCTGTTTGAACAGCCAGATGGTAACATCTGACTTCCCTTTACACTGCAGTTACCCTTACCTCAATATTCCCTCTGGTTGCTTTAGAATACGGACATGCCCTATGCGCTTTATCAGCCAACGCCTGGGCTTCCTCATGCGAAATACCTGGAATGTGTACATCAAGGTCGGCAGAGAGAACAAACGCATTGCCATCTTTATTAAAAGAAACCAATACTTTCACACTCGCTTCACTAATATCAACACCCTCGCGCTCTGCTACTCCACCTAAGGCGCCCAAATAACAAGGCCCCCAGGCAGCAGCGAACAATTCTTCTGGGTTTGTAGCACCTCCTTGTCCGCCAAGCTCTTTTGGCTTTCTTAAATCGAAATCTAAAATTCCATCACTCGACTTAACGTGTCCATCTCTTCCTCCAGTAGCTGTAACTTCAGCTGTATATAGCTTTTCCATAATGTTTCTTATTTGATTAGACTAACAAACTATGCTTGTCTTTGTTTTTAGTCAGTTTAAAGACTGCCTAAACATACCATTAAGGGCATAAATGGACTTAGTGTAAACGATTAATGGCTATTTCATGTAAAAAATACCTACTTCATCCAAAATTAGAGCTGAATTTGAATTATAATAAAAGCATCTGTTTATAGTTTTCGAGTTATGGAAATAAACACATATGTGTCTTATAATCAGTGTTTTATTTGTTTTGTTTTTACGTTTGTTTAAGTGTAGTATTTGTAAACACTTCTTTATAAGAAAGCCGTTTCGTGTAAAAAACCATGACTTTAACCTGACACTATAGCCGTGGATATACTAAAACAATATTTTTACTCTGTAACTATTTAAATCGTCCCAACGTTGATTAGTAGATTGTTTTTAATACTGATCGTAGTAAGTTTTGCTTGGTCAGCCAAATTATGTGCACAATCCTGCCCGGAAAATATCGGTTTTGAAAATGGAAATTTTCAGAACTGGAAGATTTATGCCGGTTCTATTGCCATCGAGAATAATCAGAACGTGGTGACGATGAATGAGGTGGCCAAGCCAATTTCTGGACGACATACCATTATCAACAACAAAAATTTAGTAGATGCTTATGGTGGTTTCCCTTTAATTCCACCATCTGGAGGGAACTTCTCCGTTAAATTAGGAAATAATGTAACGGGCAGCCAAATTGATGGAATTTCATACCTGATGACAGTTCCAGCAGATCGGCCTGAATTTACCTTAACCTATCAATATGCGGTGGTATTAGAAGATCCTATACACGAACCCTTCGAGCAGCCGCGCTTTATAGCAAGAATAAAAGATGTTGCAAAAAATGAATATATCCCTTGTGCATCTTTCGAATATGTAGCTACTTCATCACTGCCAGGTTTTAAAAAATCGGCTGATTATGAAGGAGTGATTTACAAAGATTGGTCGCCGGTAACCATAAATTTATCTGGCTACCAGGGTAAACAGTTGTTAATAGAATTTATCAGTACCGATTGTTCGCGAGGGGCGCATTTTGGCTATGCTTATGTAGATATCAATAATGTTTGTGGAGATCCGATCACAGGAAATACTTATTGCGCCAGTGCTGATGCACTGAATATTTCAGGCCCAAGTGGTTTTCAGACTTACAACTGGTATAACGAAGACCGATCTGTAAAATATGGTTCTGGTCAATCTATTAGTATAAAACCTAAGCCTGCTAACGGATCTAAAGTCATTTTGGATTTAGTTCCTTATGCAGGTTTTGGCTGTCCAAGTACAGTAAGTACGCTCATTCACGGAATAGATTACGAGCTTAAAGTTTTGGCAAAAGATGTGGTTTGCCAAAATGCTGAAATTGATCTTTTGAGTGCGAAATATATTTTAAATAAATCAGATGATTTTACTTATCTGGTTTACGAGGATAAAGATTTAACCAAGCCAATAAGCGGACCGATAAAAATATTGACCGATAAAACTTTCTACATTAAGGCCACCAATTATAAAAGTTGCGAAAGTGTGGTTCCCATAGATATTTCGATATTTAATGTGGCAAATATTACAGTTAAAAATCCCGGGGCAGTTTGCTATACAGAAAACGTAGATATTACAAAAGCTGAATTATACATAGGTGAATTAGGTGGGATTACTAAGTCTTATTATACTGATGAGGCTGCTATGCATGCAATTGCAGATCCACAGCATATCGCTTCGCCTGGTAGATATTTTGTTAAATTATCTAATGAATTCGGTTGCAATAAAATCGTTTCAATCGATGTTACCATTAAAGATAAACCTATTTTGAAGGTAAGCAATCCGAAACCTGTTTGTAGTGCTACGAAAGTGGATATTACTGCGGCAAGTTATTTTTTTGGCAGTGACGCTACATTTAAGTATAGCTTTTATGCAGATAAGGAATTAACTAACCTATTAACTAATCCTACGCAGGTTGATAAATCTGGTACTTATTACATAAAAGCAACCAACGCAGATGGATGTACGGTTAGTGATAAAATTGAGGTAACAATTAGCGATATGCCAGTACTGCATATCAAAGATCCCCAACCAGTATGTTATCCTGATAAAGTTGATATTTCCAATCCAGCTATTTATAAAGGATCAAGCGACGGTTTAAGTTATTCGTTTTTCTATGATGAGGCCCTAACAAACCAGATTACTTCTCCTAAAGCCATTACAAAAGCAGGAACTTACTATGTTAAAGCCTCAAATGATGGCGGTTGCTTTACTTCGGGTAAAATACAGGTAAGTTTTAATACCGCACCAACTATCGTACTCAATAAACCAAAGGCAGTTTTTGACAATGGTTTTGTTGATTTAACTGCACAGGAAATAACCAAAGGAAGCAGCGCGTTTATAAAAGCTGGTTATTTTGAAGATGCCGATTTAAAAAGACCTTTACCTAATCCTGCAAAAGTGAACAGGGCAGGGGTTTACTATATTTCTATACAGAATGAAAAAGGCTGCACAGCTTCTGCATCAATAGCGCTGGAAATATTACCACAGCCAAAAATCATCGTTCCAACGGCGTTTACACCACAAAAAGAAACCAATAACCGCTTGTATCCATTTTTGGTAGGTATCCAGAAGTTAATCAGTTTTAAGGTATACAACAAATGGGGAATCTTGGTTTATCAGAGTGCCGATTTGGCCAATGGGGGTTGGGATGGGCAGTTTAAGAGTAAAATGCAGCCGTTAGAAACGTTTTCTTGGTTTGCAGAAGGTATTGATGTGTTCGGCGGGCAAATTCAGTCAAAAGGAAAAACTATACTCATATTATAATGTACAGATCGCTATTCATTTTATGTTTAAGCCTTACTACATTATGTTGTTGGGCACAAGACCCGAAGTTTTCGCAATACTTCGCTGCACCTTTAAGCTTAAATCCCGCATTTACTGGTTTTTTTGATGGCGATTATCGAATTGCAGCCAATACAAGGCAGCAATGGGGCAACCTAGGCGATCCTTACAATACCTACAGTGTATCAGGAGATATAAAACTGGTAGAAGACGAAAACTTCATCAATAGTTATTTCAGCTTGGGCTTAAGCGGTTTGTTTGATGAATCCTTAAATAAAGCCTTAAAATCACAATACATCAGTGCCAGTGTTTCATACTATCAATACATGGATGAAGAGCATCGCTTTAAATTTGGTTTAGCACCACAGCTTTCTTATGTTTCTAAGTATTTAGATTACAATAAACTTACTTTTGCTTCTCAGTATAATGGAGGAGGTGGTTTTGATAGTTCCATGCCAAACTACCTTGATTTAAAGAATGATAAAACATCCTATTTCGATTTAAATATAGGGGCCAATTTTGCTGCTAATTTTGATTACTGGAGTATTGCAGTAGGTTATGCGCAATATCATTTAACGAAACCTCAGGAGGCGATGTTAAGCAACAGCAGCGATATTGTTTCGGCACGTAAAACCATCAATTTAGGCTTGCTTTATCTATTAAACAATAACATAGATTTAAATTTTACAGGTGTTTATAATGCCCAGAAAAACAACAAGGATATTATTTTCGGTACCGTTTTAGGTTTAAAGCCGGGCGATGAAACTAAAATGAAACTGAATTTTGGCATGTGGTACAAATTTAACGAAGCTTCATTTTATCCTTATGTTGGTGTAGCCATGGGAAATATCAGTGCTGGTATTAATTATACGGTTTATGGAAGTAAATTAATGAGCGCTACGCCACGCACATACGAACTGTCTTTTATCTACAGGCATAACAATTTTAAAGGCTTTAAAGTGCCTTGTCCAAAATTTTAAGATCTGAAATGATTTTGTTTCGTAGCTTTCCACTTCAGCCACAGGGTAGGCAACCGCTTAATGAATGTTTCTTTGTCTACTAAAGCTTTATTTTTACTGATAGTTTATAAATATCGTAGGCTACTTTCTGAATAAGGTCGAATTGCTCCGGAACCAAATCTTCACCTTTTTTTATGGCTAGGCCATTGTCATTTAGCCTGATTAATGGCACATTATCAATTGTGCTGTTCCCTTGCTCCAGGTTATCAATAGAAGTATCCAATAAATAATTGGTGTTATTGGCAATCGGTTTTAGGGCCTCGAAACTCTCGAAGATAAATTGATGTTCCTTATTGTAGAGTGAAAGCGTTGCAACATAAGAAGACAATAAATGGCTGAGTGCTGTAAACTGATGTACTTCCTTAATAAACAACTGTTTGCTTTTTGGTTCAGAAAACATTCTTTGAAACAGGGAAGCCAAATTTGCCGTACTTACATACACTTCTTTCCGTGCCAATTTATATTCCGTTCTGTTATAATTTTTCTCAAAATATAATCTAATCACTTGTTCATAATATGCCTTATTTGCTTTTAAAATATCAAGCATGGCCTCTTTGAGTTTTTCATGCTCCCAAGTCGGGAATAAAGAATAACTGGCCAATAGCGCAATACCAGAGCCTATAAAAGTATCATAAATCCTTTCGCGTGCCAGTGCTATCGATCCCATACCCAAAAAATCGAATAGGATTAAGATATATGGCGTCATAAAAAGTACACTCACTACGTAATTTTTCCTTTGGAAACTATAACAGCCAATCATGCAGATTAATAGGATCACAAATAAAGTATTCCGATCGTGGATATAAGTAATTACACCCATACCAATGAATGCCCCGACCGTGGTGCCGATTAAACGCTGATAATTACGCTCTTTGGTTAAACTAAATCCCGGTTTCGAAATTACCAGAATGGTAAGGAGAATCCAGTAGCTATGCGAGAAATTGAGAATCTGCGCTACTACAAAACCCAAAAGCATCACCACTGTAACCCGTAACGAATGCCTGAAAGTAGAAGAAGTATAGGTTAAATTCTCTGTAAACAGTTTAAAATCGAATTTTTGTCTGGTGATAAATTTCTCTGTATCTACCTCGGCCTGTCTAATATCCTTGCTATTTCTGATTTTAAAATAGCTAAATATGGTTTTAACCCTTGCCAGTATATTTTCGATGTTTACCTCAATATTTTTCAAGGCAATAATACCCAGGGTATTGTACTCCTGGTTTTGATTGTTCTTTTCCAGATCGTTGATTTTGATCTTTAACCGCTCGATCTCAATCAGTAAACGCTTCGAAACAACGGGTGTTCCACCGCTTTTTAAGGCAAAAGCAATATCATCAAGGGCATACGAAATCCGCTTAATGGCCATTTCATAATCTGATAATATACCTGCTTTATCAAACTGATCATGCAGCTGCTGGTAATTATAATAGGTAGACATTACCTGCTCGAACAGATCGACCATATCTACAAATACCAATAATAAAAACCTACCCTCAGGAGTAGAATCTCTTACAATTTCGCGGGTTCTAAAAAGTAATTCTCTTACTGCATCTTGTTTTTCGTGTACAGAAACCTGAAGCTGTAGCAAGTCTGAATAGGTTTTTTCGTAATTGTTATTGTGATGGTAAAACTTGGCCTTTTCGCGAAGAAACTCAGCAACTTCCAGAATAGAATCGCTTAACGATTGCTGCACCAAACGGAAGGGGCGTAAGCGGTACACAAAATAACTTAAACCTGTGTACCAAAGGCTACCTGCCAAGATCAAAACCGCATATAACAATACTTCTTGCCAAGGGCGAACATCATCAATGCTTAATACCATAATTAGTAAAACCGCGGTACCAACCGATGCTGCCCTGATCCCATAGATGTAAAACATCGAAAATACAAAACTCGATATCGCCAGTAAAAAGCCGATAAAATAATGGTTTTTGTTGGTTAGGCCCGTTATGATAGAGAAGGTAAAAATGAGTGCGGTGGTAATCAGCATCGCGTTTCTCCGGTGTACCATTGGCCCCGGACTATCTACCACACTTACACATAAAGCACCTAAAGATAAATTCATGCCATACTTTAACATGCCAAACTGGGCAAGAATTAAAGAGGGGAGCAGTACACCAATGGTGATGCGGAGACCGTCGGCAAAATACGTACTCAATAAAAAGTCTTGTATATTTCTAATAGGTTGCCTAATCTGCATGGTACAAAAATAACATAATAGCGAAGTTTTTTGTTGCGATTAAAATTAAGTTTTTTGCTTTTTTTAAACTTTTAAGCAGAAAACAGATAAGGGTTTGATTAACAAAATATTATGAATTGTTTGTAAGTATGATTTTGAAAATGTTAATAACCTGAGCATAAACCTACAATAGCATCCAAAAACGATATTTTTAAAATATTAAGTTGTTGATAACCAGTAATTTTAAGTGGATAACTTTGTTTATAAAAACACAGATTTTTCTCTTGACAGATTCGTGTTTTCCTACTAAATTAGATCATATCAAATACGAAGTACTTTGAATTCTGATAAAACAAGCCAAAAGAGATAAAGAACCGAAAGGGGAATTGTTTCGGAGTGTTTACAGGGAAAACGATTAATTTCTGAAAGGGTTAAACCGAGTAAGGATATACATAACCATCGAAAGATTGGATCATAAGAAAATCGCACAGGCCCAAACAGAGATTATTGAAAACTAGGAAGTTTACGGACGGAGGAGTTGGAAATAAATTTTCACGAATCGCAAAAGTTGCAAAACCTAACGATAACGGAAAAATCAAAGTAACAAGGATTAGATGCTTTAAAATGCGACTACGGTTGTTTTTAAAGTTAAAACGGGGAACTGAATCGAAAGAAGAAGGGCCCCGTTTTTATTTTGTCTAAAATTTTGATCTTTCGATTAAAAAAGAATAGCAAATCCTTCCACATATTATCCCTAAAATATTAAATTTACCAAATGGCCAAAAAAGGTAAATCAATCTCCAATCCGTCAAAAAAGATATTCGTTTTAGATACCTCGGTTATTTTATACGATCATGATGCGATAAATAACTTTCATGAGCACGATGTAGCCATTCCCATTCAGGTTTTAGAAGAGCTGGATAATTTTAAAAGCGGTAACGATACCCGGAATTTCGAGGCCAGAAGTTTTATCCGGCTTATTGATGAAACTTCAAAACAAAAACTCATCAGCGATTGGATTTCGCTAAAAAGCCCCGATTCAGGGAAATTTAAGGTAGTTTTAAATGAAAAGCCTTTAACCATAAATGCAGAAGAAGTGTATGGAAAAGGCAAAACAGACCATAAGATTTTAAACGTAGCCTTAAGTTTAAAAGAAGAATATCCCGATAAGAAAGTAGTATTGGTATCGAAAGACATCTGCCTGAGGTTAAAAGCAAAAGCTTTAGATTTAAATGCAGAAGATTATGAAACAGGTAAGATTAAAAACGTTGATGAACTTTACGCCGGAAAAACCGAAATAGGCAATTTCCCTCTAGAAATTATAGAAGAAGTAAAAAAACAGCCATTTATCGATGCCAGCGAGATCGAACTACCGCCTAAAAATGCCAATCATTTTTATATTTTAAAAAACAAGAGAAAAACGGCAAACGTATTTTATAACAATAGTTTAAAAACAATTTCTGCAGTATCTACCGCTCCTATATTTAGAATCAAACCTAAAAATATTGAACAGGCATTTGCCATTCATGCCCTTTTAGATCCTGAAATTAAGCTGGTGAGCATACAAGGGAACGCTGGGACAGGTAAAACACTATTGGCTTTGGCGAGCGCATTAGAACAGCGTAAAAACTTTAGACAGATTTATGTTACCCGACCGATCGTTTCACTGAGCAATAAAGACATCGGTTTCTTGCCAGGCGATGCGAAATCGAAAACTGATCCATTTATGGCACCAATTTGGGATAATCTCCGATTTATTAAAGAGCAGTTTATCGGCGATGATAAGATGTCGGAAAAGATCGATGAACTGATTGTAACCGAAAAAATTGCCATTGCGCCATTGGCTTTTATCCGTGGAAGAACCCTCACCAAGATTTTCTTTATTATTGATGAGGCTCAGAATTTAACACCACATGAGGTTAAAACGATAATTTCGAGGGCGGGCGAACATACCAAAATAGTTTTTACTGGCGATATTTACCAAATTGATACCCCATATCTAGATTCGGAAAGTAACGGGCTTTCCTACCTGATTGAAAATGCGAAGAACCATCCGCTTTACGCACACATTACCTTGCATAAAGGCGAAAGGAGCGAATTGGCTAATCTGGCGAATGAGTTACTTTAGGCTTTTGTTCCCTGTTCATCTAGCAGAAAGGACTACAATAGTTACGTCACCCTGAACTTGTTTCAGGGTCTTCATTCAAACAGGATAAGTTTTAGGTTGCATATACTTTAGTCAACGATGACCATGTTTAAGGCTTATTAATGGTATTTCTTCAGGCTCCTTAAACAGATAAACAATCCAATTAAAGTTAAAACTGCACTCAGTATAAATGGTGCACCTGGAAAATAGACAGGAGCCTTACCCTCAATAAAATAGGCGAAAATATGTGTCATTACCCAAGGCGCAAATATGGCGGCTAAACTTTGTAAACCCGTTAAAACGCCCTGCATTTCACCTTGTGCATTCGAAGGTACCTGGTTCGAAATCAAGCCCTGCATGGCCGGTCCGCAGATTCCGGCTAAACCATAAGGAAGCATAAAAGCAAACATCATCCAGCCCTTGCTTGCAAAAGCGAAAGCTACGAAGCCGATGATGTATAAAATGAGACCAAAATAAACCGCTCTCTTTTCTCCGATTTTGGGAAGGATCACCCTTATTAAACCACCTTGAACAAGGCCCACAACCAAACCCACAAAACCTAGAGAATAGCCTACCCAGGCCGCATCCCATTTAAATTTCTCCATGGTATAAAATGTCCAGTTGGACTGAACAGCGTGACTGGCAAAGTATAATAAGAATAAGGTTGCCATTAAGCCCAATAATGCAGGGTATTTGCCAATGCTTAACAACGAACCGATTGGATTTGCCCTTTTCCAGTCAAAAGCCCTGCGTTTTTCAACAGGTAAGGATTCTGGTAATATAAAATAACCGTAAAGCCAGTTAATTAAAGATAAACCTGCAGCAATCATAAAAGGAACCCGTGTACCAAAATGACTGAAAACGCCGCCTAAAACCGGGCCTAAGATAAATCCAACACCAAATGCTGCACCAACCAGGCCGAAGTTTTGCGCTCTTTTTTCAGGAGGTGAAACATCAGCAATGTATGCCTGTGCGGTTGTAAAACTTGCACCCGTTATTCCCGCAATAATCCTTCCTACAAATAACCAAACAATAGAAGGAGCAAAGGCTAAAAAGATATAATCGATACCTAAACCGAACAAGGAGCTTAATAACACGGGCCTTCGTCCGTACCGATCGCTCATGGCACCGATAATTGGCGAAAATATAAATTGTACAGATGCATATGCAAGCGTGAGCCAACCACCATATTCTGCAGCTAAGCCAAAGCCTCCACCGGTAAAATCCTGTATAAGTTTAGGTAAAACCGGAATGATTAGCCCAAAACCTGTAAAATCGATCAGGAGGGTAACCATAATAAAACTCATTGCAGATTTCTTTCCGTTTGCCATTATACGTAATTTGAAACGCAAAAGTATCAGAATTAGTTAAGATTGTAAATTTTAGTTCTCTACAAACCTACCAGGTTTAAAAACATTCCATTACAGTTGTTATCGATTTGGTTTTGGAAAGCAGTTGCTGTATCTTATAGGTAAATGCAATCCCGCCCCCGCTTCTGCCGATGAAACCACTACGAAGCAGTAAAAAAATGCTTAAATCGGCATCCCGCTATGGTCGGGTTTAGGTGGCCGCCACGGTGCTACTATTATGGTAAATAAACCCGATTGCAGTGAACATCCTGATCCTTCATCAGGATAAAACGGAAAGCGGGACCGAAGTCGCCTATGGAAACCGAACCTGGCTTTCCATAAAAAGAAAATCCATAAATTGGCGGATAACAGAAAAACGCAAGTTTACCAATTCAGCGAAGCTTAAGCCAAAAACTCTTAAACTGGCCTTCAGTAAATTAAAATTTCGTCAGGAATAAAAAACCTATAACCAAGGTCAAAACTTTTCCACAATGCCTTAATTCGCCTAAATTTTGTTAAATTCGCAAGGTTATAGTAATACCCTTTTTTAATATCGTTTTAAGTAGCGAGAATAATAATTTATGGCAGAAGATTTAGAAAATCAGCAGAACGACAAAATCATTCAAATTAATATAGAGGAGCAGATGAAATCGGCCTACATTGATTACTCAATGTCGGTAATTGTATCGAGGGCTTTGCCTGATGTACGTGATGGATTGAAACCGGTACACCGCCGTGTTTTATATGGCATGCTCGATCTTGGTGTAACCAGTAATAAACCACATAAAAAGTCTGCCCGTATTGTAGGGGAGGTTTTAGGTAAGTATCACCCACATGGTGATGCATCTGTATATTTCACTATGGTCCGTATGGCTCAGGATTGGAGCTTACGTTATCCAATGGTTGATGGACAAGGAAACTTTGGTCATATTGATGGCGACTCTCCGGCTGCAATGCGTTATACGGAGGCACGTTTTTCGAAAATAGCTGAAGAAATGCTTGCCGATATCAATAAAGATACTGTAGATTTTCAGTTAAACTTTGATGATACCTTACAAGAACCAACTGTGTTACCTGCAAAAATCCCTAACTTATTGGTTAACGGATCTTCGGGTATTGCAGTAGGTATGGCCACCAATATGGCACCTCACAACTTAACCGAAGTAATTGATGGTGTGGTAAGCTATATCGACAATAGAGATATTACGATCGAGGAGTTGATGAAGTTTGTAAAAGCGCCTGATTTCCCTACCGGTGGTATTATTTATGGTTATACGGGTGTAAAAGAAGCTTTCGAAACAGGTCGCGGCCGTATTGTAATGCGTGCAAAAGCCGAAATCGAGAGCATTAAAGACCGCGAGGTAATTATTGTTACCGAAATTCCTTACCAGGTTAACAAAGCACAGATGATTGAGCGTACTGCTGAATTGGTTGGCGAGAAAAAGCTTGAAGGCATTTCGAACATTAAAGACGAATCAAATAAAGATGGTATCCGCATCGTTTACGAAATTAAACGTGATGCAAATGCTTCTATCGTTTTAAACAACTTATATAAGTATACTGCATTACAAACTTCTTTCAGTGTAAACAACATTGCATTGGTAAAAGGCCGTCCACAAATGTTAAATCTTAAAGATTTGATTGTACATTTTGTGGATCACCGCCATGATGTAATTGTTCGCCGTACCCGTTACGAATTGGCAGAAGCAGAAAAACGTGCACACATTTTAGAAGGTTATTTAATTGCTTTAGATCATTTAGATGAAGTAATTAAATTAATCCGTGCTTCCGAAACCCCTGAAGATGCCCGTTTAGGCTTGATGGAAAAATTCGGACTGAGCGATATTCAGGCACGTGCGATTTTGGATATGACGCTTCGTCGTTTAACAGGACTAGAGCGTGATAAGATCAAAGAAGAGTATGCAGAGTTAATGAAAACCATCGAGCATTTAAAATCTATCTTAGCAGATGAAGGTTTACGTATGCAGATCATCAAAGATGAGTTAGCAGAAATCCGTCAGAAATTTGGTGATGAGCGTAGAACAACTATCGTTCACTCAGCCGAAGATATGAGTATGGAAGATTTCATCGATGATGAAGAAGTGGTAATCACCATCTCTCACGAGGGTTACGTAAAACGTACTCCAGCAACTGAGTTTAAGGCACAGGGCAGAGGCGGTAAAGGATCAAAAGGCAGTACCTCAAGAAATGAAGATTTTATTGAGCACATGCTGGTGGCTACTGCTCACAATTATATGCTGTTCTTTACCGAAGCCGGAAGGTGTTTCTGGTTGAGGGTTTACGAAATTCCTGAAGGTTCGCGAACCAGTAAAGGAAGAGCGATCCAGAACATTATCAATATCCCGAAAGAGGAAAAAATTAAAGCCTACATTAAGGTTAAAAACCTGAAAGATCAGGAATACTTAGAGAACAATTTCATTATTATGTGTACTAAAAAAGGTACCATTAAGAAAACTTCTCTTGAAGCTTATTCACGCCCGCGTGTAAATGGTATTAATGCCATCAACATTAATGATGGTGATGTATTGTTAGAAGCTTGTTTAACTAACGGACAAAGCGAAATTGTAATGGCATTGCGTTCTGGTAGGGCAATCCGTTTCAACGAAAGTACGGTTCGTCCGATGGGCAGAACTGCTACCGGCGTACGTGGTGTTAGGCTTGCACACGATCAGGATGAAGTTGTTGGCATGATTGCTGTAAACAATCCTGAAGTTACGGTGTTAGTAGTATCAGAAAAAGGATACGGTAAACGTACCGATATTGAAGATTACCGTGTAACTAACCGTGGTGGTAAAGGGGTAAAAACAATTAATGTTACTGAAAAAACCGGACAATTAGTTTCGATTAAAGACGTTACAGATAGCGAAGATTTGATGATCATTAACCGTTCAGGTATTGTAATCAGAATTCCGGTATCAGCATTGAGGGTAATGGGCCGTGCCACGCAAGGTGTTCGTTTGATCTCATTAAAAGGTGACGACGAGATTGCATCAGTTACTAAAATTGATCACGAAGAAGATGAAGAAGAAACAGTAGATTTAACAGATGTTGTAGTTACAGACGGGGAAGAAGTAGAAGCAGATACTACTCCGGAAGCTGATGATACTGAAGAAGAGACTGATTCAGATAACGAAGCGGAAGAAGAAAATTAAACTAAAAATAAGATTAGAATAAAAATTATGAAAAGAGTATTTCTAAGTATAGTTCTAGCAGGTGCGGTAAGCTCTGCATTTGCTCAGAAAAGTGAAATAACCGCGGCAAAAAACGACTGGGGTTTATTCCAGCTAACTTCTTCAAGTGCTACAACTCCGTTGGCAAAAAAGCTTGAAGCGTTAGCGAAAGGCTTGGCCCATACCGACAAAGCAATTGCTGATGAAAAATCTAAAGTAATGCCCGAAGCATGGTCGTACCGTGCTTTATTTGCCTCTTCTGCAGCTATTCTTGATTCAACAAGTACTGCAAATGCTGATGCAAACTTAAAAATTGCTCAGGATGCGGTTGTTGAAGCCAAGAAATTGGATACAAAAGGGAGTGAAAAAGATAATATTAATTTAGCTGAAACCAATATTAGCAATGCAGTTAGAAATGGTGGTGTAATTGCTTACAATAAAAAAGACTACAAAACTGCTTACGCAAAATTCGTGGCAGCAACAGTAATCAATCCAAACGATACCGCTATGTATCTAAATGCAGGTATTGCGGCCAGACTTAATGAGGATTATCCCAACATGATCAGCCAATTCAAAAAAGTAATTTCTTTGAATTCTCCACAGTCTAAAGATTTATATTCTGAGATTATCACAACCACATTAGCTAAACAAAAAGATACAACAGCTGCTTTGGCCGTTATTAAAGAGGCTTCTGCTAAATTCCCTGAAAATACCGACTGGATTAAAACTGAAACACAGATTTATATTGATAGGGGTGATGCTGCCAAATCTGAACAGATGTTGGTTGCTTTAGCTGCAAAAGAGCCAAACAACCCTAACTATCAGGTTTTATTGGGCAACATTTATTTCAGTCAGGCTTTAAAATTACAGGCTGATAGAAATAAAATCGATCCTAAAAAAGTGAAAGAGTTTAACGAAGTAACAGGTAAAATGAATGCGTTGTTAGATAAATCTCTTCCTTTTTACAAAAAAGCACTTGAGGTTGATGCTAAAAATCAAGGCGCATTAGAAACCTTGAAAACGATCTATGCTTTTAGAAATGATACTAAAAATTACGAAGATATCAAGAAACGTTTAGACGCATTGCCTAAACAATAATTATTGATCGATCTAAAAAAAGAGCTCTGAAATTTCGGAGCTCTTTTTTTTATGTTTATTTTTATCGTTTATTACGGTTTTACCACATTTTTTATATTATGCAGAATTGCCTTAAAATATCATTAACCGCTTTAATTTTCGTTTCTTTTAATGCTGTAGCGCAAAAAAGTCAAATTCTTATCGCCAGAAATGCTGTTGGTAAACTGCAAGCTTCAATTGCCAATAAAGAAGATGAAAAAAAGCAGTTGTCGATTATTACAGAAGGCTTAAAATCAATAGAATCAGCTGAGAAAGATAATAAAACTAAAAACTGGAGTGAAACCTGGTCTATAAAATCTTATCTTACTTCTTTCGCTTCATTAATTGATACTGATCCCAATAATGCGAATAAATTTTATGATTCAGCCGTTGAAGCGGTGGCAAAAGCCAAATCTTTAGATCGTTATGATGATAATGGTGGGCTTATTAAAGCCTCTAATCACAATATCCTCATCAAAAAACAGGAAAAAGGTAATGAGGCTTTTTTTAATAACGATTTTAAAGAAGCATTTGCTGATTTGAAAGAAGTGTGTGATAATTTCCCTGCAGATACCACATTGGCGTTAAATACGGCAATTTGCGCACTAAATATTCAGTCTTACGACGAATCTTTAACCTATTTTAAACGTGCAAAAGAAAACGGGATTAGAAATCCATCGGTTTTTCAGAAAATGGCGCAGATGTATGTAGTGAAATCAGAAAATGAAACCGCTATTAAAACTTTGGAGGATGGACTTGTGCTTAATCCGTTCAATCGCTTTTTAACAAACGATTATATTAATCTATTACTTGATACCGAGAATTATAGTAAAGCTCAGGGATTAATTGAAAACAATTTAAAAGTAGAAAAAGGAAACAAGCTGCTTTATTTTCTTTATGGTTACCTGCAACAAGTTGGTGGAAATAATGCTACGGCGATTTTGGCTTATGATAAAGCTTTGTCTACAGATCAAAATTATTTTGATGCATTGTACCAATTGAGTTTGGCTTACATCAATACAGCCAATGAAACCCTGAGTAAAAATGATGCTGATAAAACTGAAAAATATAAAGGCCTGATCAATCGTGCACAGTTTGCTTTGCAGCGCGCAAATGAAATTAATCCGAACGACAAGAAAACTGTACAGTTGTTGATTGATATCTACAACAAAAAAGGCGCAACAAACAAAGTACAGGAACTTAACCGCAAACTTCAGGAACTATAATTTATAGAGAATTTGATGAGGATAGGATAGTGTCAAAAAACATAACTTAACATAATATTAATTATAGGACAAAACGGTGAACACATTCTGCATAAAGAATTGATCTCAACTACCGTCTGTCAACTATAATTAATATTATGTCGGCACTCTGCTAAAGCTGCGTTTGCCCTTCGGGTAAGTAAAACGGTTCCATATCGTTCATGTACAGCACTAGCAAGATCCATTGGCCGTCCCGCATTTCGTAGCCGAATGCCGATTGCGGAATTTTAATGCTCCGCGCATCGTCCAGATTGAGCAGCTGCACGAGTATGTCGTGCCTACTGCCTGCCCCGATTTTACCACGAGGTACTCCCCTGACGTTTCCCGCTTTTCGAGCATGATAGCGCCTTGCCCTTTTCAGCAGGTGCGCAAGAAGCTGTGCCTTGACCTGTTGCCTTATCGAAATTTCTTCGGCCATGCCCTAATGATTTTTTACGCCTCAAATATCATTAAATCTTTGCTCTTTGGCTATGGTTATAATCAATTTGCCATCTTCGCAGGCAATGTCTATTACCTGCCCGCTCTTAAAGCCGCTTTCCTGTAGCCACTTGCCGCGCAGATGTATCTCGGGGAAGTACACGTAGCAGTTCTCTTTACGGGCAAAGCTTTTGCTGCATATCGTCATTTGCCTTTTCTTTAGGCCTGTTACATATGGTTGTTGTTCTGTAGTCATAAAGATATTGTTTGCCCACAAAGCAAGGTCATTGTATTAATGTATGCCACATTCTACCCATGTACTTTACATGATAATATTATTTGTTTTACTGGTAATTTACTGGGGGAATGCGTAATTTACACTGAAGAAAAATTTTAGATTGCCTTATGACAAACACCGCCAACCCTAAAAACATAAATCAGGGGCGCAACGTAAAACGTTTCCGCGAAATGATGCAGATGAAGCAGGATGCCCTCGCCTACGAGCTTGGCGAAGACTGGAACCAGCAAAAGGTATCCATCCTCGAGCAGAAGAAACCATCGATGCATCTATACTTGCACATGCAGCCTAAAGAATTACCATTCATTTGTTACTTTGAAGAAGAAGGCATGGCTTACAAACTGGTAATATTTTACGTAAAAATTCATTAGATAATTATGAATGAAGATTAGCTTTCTAACATAAAAAAATGACGCTCCCAAAAGAACACATCGCCGAAACTAAACGGCTTATTAAAAAAGTACCCAAAAAGGTTATTGCAAAATGGCTGCTGGAAGAAGGCTATTATCCTGAGCAATATGTAATTCCTCCAAGTTTTAAAGTTCTACAATTTGATCTAAAAGCAAAACCATATTTCGGTGTTGACAACACGGGAGCACAGCCCAAGTTTGAACCAGAAAAAAGTGATTTGCTCAATGTATCTTTTCCCAAAACCGAGTTAACAGATAGAACATTTGGCATAATTGCACCAAAAATTTACCACGATATTGTTTGGTACTTGATGGATGAATGGGGCTTGATACAAAAGGTCTTATTTAAATCTCAAAACAAAATATATTCTTATAGTTTCCCTATTCCTATTTCTGCGGAAAGTGAGGGACTGCTTGGAGATTTGAGAGCAGGAAGAATGATTTATGAGTTTTTAGAGATGGCAGAAAACGATATTGTTGCCGAAGCTTACAACTACAAGTACATTCTAAAAACAGACATCAAGAATTTTTATCCTTCAGTTTATACCCACAGTATTGCTTGGGCTATTCATACCAAAGAGGAAATACGAAAAAAGGGAAACAGAAGCGACTATAATAAGTTCGTAGGATTAATTATTGATAAACTATTCCAATATTCAAATGATGGCTGTACAAATGGGATTGCAATCGGACCTGCAATTTCAGATTTAGTTGCCGAAGTTGTATTAAGTGCAATTGATGTAGAAAGTTCGAAAATTATTGATGCTAGAGGCATTGATTTTCTCGGGGTTCGATTTAAAGATGATTACCGCTTTTTGTGTCACTCAAAACAGGATGCTAACTTCATCATTAAGACTTTACAAAAGCAAATGGCCTTGTTCAATTTAACACTGAATGAGAGCAAAAGTATTATTGAAGAATTGCCAGAAGGATTATTTAGGGAATGGACTGCTGAATATCAGCCTTATTCATTAAGATACAAGAAAAGAATCTCTTACAAGAGGTTTGAAAATTCTATTCGCGGTACTTTAAAGGTTGATAAAAAGTTTGAAGGAACAGGTGTTGTGGATAGATTTTTAAGCGAATTGTATACCAAAGACAACAAGTTGAAATTTAATTTTAAAGATAAAGACTTGGAAAAGGCAATTAGCCTTTTATTAATGCTAAAAGAGCGTAGGAATAAGTCCTTTCCGCAAATACTAGGCATAATCGAACAAATAATAATTCAGAATAAAAAGAAGAAGAAAACCATTACAAAGATTAGTTCGATTATTGAAAATCTTTTTGATGAAAAAATGAAGAACATTGATGACAATCAGTATGACTTAATTTGGCTAACCTATTTTATAAAATCATTAAATCTTTTTAAGATTTCATTTCCCAAAAAGATTAAATCAGAACTCTTAAAGAGCTTGAAGGATAATAGGGTTGAATTTTTTAAACCAATTCCAACTGATATAAAGCTATATGAAACGATAAAGAAACCTGGAAAAAACATAGAACTATTGGAACATTTGGCTTTATTTAAAAAGCACGAGTAAGATTAAAATCAGCAATACTTCCCTCGACCACTTGCGAACTTTGCACTAAACAAATAATGATAAACAACAGCGGAGAAAGAATTGGAATTTATTCCAAATAACGAAAGCTAAACTATGATTGATGCACCAACCATTAAAGACTGGAAAATTTGGTATCCCTACGAAATATTTTACATCGAAAGCTTATTATCGCTTACGAGGCGCATTACGGACGATTATGAACGGTTAGATCAAATAATAACAAGTCAAGAATTATTAAAACAAAATGCTTTCGAGTTAATAGATTTAGTCGAAAACATCATTAACAAAATTAAAGTTGGGCAGTGAATACGAGGCAGATTTTGTGAACATAAGAGACAAGCGGAGCAATGGCGTACAATACGAGTTTATAGAGATTGAAAAGCCTGGAAGTCAGCTGTTTACTAAAAGCGGGATCCCCAGTAATGATCTGAATAATGCGCTTCAACAGATTAGAGATTGGAAACGGTTTTTGATTGACGATAAATCCTTCTTTAGAAAATTTCTACCAGCCAATAGCACAAGGGTTATTACCAAGAGCTTTCTAAAGTTTGTAATCATTATTGGGCGTAGAACCGAAAATGATTTTATCAACGATAAGCGTGATCAGATAGCTACGGAAGCTGACATAGAGATAAGGTCATTTGACTATCTGACAGACTTGCTGCAGCGAAGACAGTTTTATAACTACCCTTGTCTCGATTCGGATTGGGGCCATTATGTAGAAAACCAATTGGAGAATCCATTTGCTATGGCAACTACCGATTCAAAATGGAAAGACTTTTGCCGAGGGGGCGTTAACACTTGCCATTTTTATAAAAGCAATCTTATTGAGATAATCAAAATGAGGAAATACAATTCCTTGTTTAGAGAATTTGCAGATAATAATAACATCGGAAATAAATAAAATAGAAATGGGTAGAGAAATTTCGCTTTTTGCAGACTATCATCAAAAAGAAAACTCTTTGACAAACTATTGCGGGCTTTTAATGAAAATGCTCTATGAAGAAAGTCCGAGAAAATTTGAAGAGCTGTTAGCCACTCTTCTAAAAACAGATACCGATATTATTGTTGGCCCAACTTTTACGCAACAGACAAAGCAAGTAGATAGCATACCTGATTTGGCGATAACTCAAAAATCGTTCTCCGTATTTTTTGAAACAAAGATAACGGATTGGTTTTATGAAGACCAAATTACCAAACACATCGCGGGTTTCAATCAAAGTGCTGATAACAAAATATTGTTCTTACTTTCCAACTTTGATAGCGATAACCTTGACGAACGGTTTCAGAAAGAAATTGCAAGCCGCTAAACAGAGTAAAATAATTCTACAACCTTTAAGTTTTGAAGATCTTGTTGGTTCTCTCGAACAAGTATGCAATACAGAATATTTGAAAAACCTGCTTGATGAGTTCAAGATTTATCTGGACAGAAATGGTAGTCTGCCAAAATGGAAATATTTGCTCGATGTTGTAAGCTGTTCAGGCACCCTTGAAGAAATAAAACAGGGCGTATATATGTGTCCAGATACAGGTGGGGCGTATAGCCACAGGCGGGCAAAATATTTCGGCGCATACGCCTCAAAGAAAGTTGCAGATATTTTTGAAATTAAAGCAATCGTTGTGATTGAAAAGAATTTGAGTGATGTAAAAATCAAATGGAAAAATCAGAGTGTAAAAGACGACACCTTAATCGAACAGGCAAAACAGAAATTACAAACTTGGCAGTGGAGAATTGACGAGAATAAATCTGTACCCTTGCAGGTGTTTCTGCTCGATAACAGAGAAGAAACAAATTTTATAAAAGAAACAAGTGGAGGAATGTTGCAATCAAAGAAATACTTTTGGGACATTGCTGTCGACTGTAAAAGTTCAAAAGAACTTGCAGACAAATTAAGGAACAAAACTTGGGGCAATTATGAATAAAAGGATATTTCTGTTCGGATAAAGTAAACCTCGCCCACCCACCCCCCTTGCAATTATGGCTCTGCCAAAGTACCTTTGTAGAGGTTAGGCACATTGTTTATCATTGGGGGCGTGCCCCCTGCCCTGCTCTTTTCTGTGCAAAAATGAATATTGGTGCAGGGCAGCGGTCGGGCTATCCGCTATTACTCCTCGCTCGTGCCTCGCTGTGGGGTAACCGCTACTATACCTCACGTATTGGCCCGCGCACCCGGGGCAAACAAAAAACTTTAAAGGAGCGGCTACTTAACATAATGCAATCCATTATAAGACAAATTAAATATTATTTGAATAAGAGCCAGAGTTTCAATTTTCGTTTGTCGTGTAATGGTACATTTTGTAGTGCCTAAATACGTCATGACAATAATAACTCATCATTTATTTTATCAAAAACAGTTATAATTGAATATTTGTCTGTTCAAATGTAATCCAAACTTAGTATTAAATCTACCTTAAAACATTTTAATTCATACTTTTATAATCCTGATTTAACAGATTACTTAAAATATTTTAGGATCTTTATATTATACTAAAAACCATTTATTATGAAAAAGATCATTTCAATTTGCATGCTTGTATTATGTGTTGTATCCCTAACAACGTATGCTACACCGGAAGTACCAAAACCAGTTAGCAGCACCAAAGCTAAAGTAACGACTTATAATGTTCGTTTGGGTTACAGAAATCTTGACGGCAGTGTAACTACTTCAGTATCTACAGAATCACCAGGCTTTACGATTTATAATCAGGAAAACGGTGATGATTATTTTGTTGAAAATGGACCATCTTCTTTCGGAACATTTTTACCTTATCAATTACCAGGAGTGATTAATGGTTTGCCTGCAGGAACCTATGAGTTTAGTGCAGAAAGAGGTCAGGGAAACTGGACGGGTTATGGATCTGTCACCGTAACTTTATCTCCAGAAATGATAGGCGCTGATGGTTATGTAACCGTTTACGTCCCTATTGCCTGGGTGGAATAATTTTTTCTGATTAAAGTAAATAGTCCTTAGTAAATCAGGACTATTTACAATTGTTTTGAGGTCACTCGTAGCTCCTTTACCGTGAGGATTATCGAAACAAATTTGCTGCCTTAAATGTACTACAAACATGTACGACCATTACAGTTTCGAAGAAGCTACCGCTTACCAAATTGAATTAGCCAAACAGTTAAAGTTTCAATCGCCAGGTAAAATCCAAACCATCGCTGGTGCCGATATCTCGTTCAATAAAAACAGCACCACCATGTATGCCGGAATAGTGATCTTAAGTTATCCGGAGATGGTTTTAAAATCATTTGCATTGGAAACATTCGAAACCAATTTTCCGTATAAAGCAGGATTTTTAGGTTTTAAAGAAGTTCCGGCGTTATTGAAAGTTTGGGAATTGATTCCCAATAAACCGGATGTTGTAGTGCTTGACGGAAATGGAATTTTGCATCCACGCCGTATGGGCGTTGCTTCGCATTTTGGAATATTAGCTAATCAAAGCACAATTGGCTGTGCAAAAAGTCTTTTGCATGGAAAAAATCATCAGCCGGAAAATGTCAGATTGAGCACTGCAGAAATTAAAAATAACACTGGTGAAATGCTTGGTTTTGCACTGCGGACAAAAATTAATTGCGCGCCTGTTTATATTTCTGCAGGCCACTTAATTACGCAGGAAGAAAGTCTGCATGTAATCAAAACCTCTGTTCGGAATTATCGTATCCCTGAACCAACACGTCTGGCTCACAACCTGGTAAACGATTTCAGGCTTGGTAAAATAAAAGCTGGCTTTCATGAGGTGGCACCATCTTTAACTTTGTTTTAAAATTGACTATATTTACGTATGAACGCTTATTTAATAATCCTCGCTATTGTCGTAATGCTTATTATGTTGGTAAACATTTACGTTATTTTAGACATTTCGAAATTTCCATACAGCAAAAGACGCCAAAAATGGATGTGGACCAACGTAGTATTGTTCTTACCACTTTTCGGTTCTTTAATTTATTTTCTGATCGGAAAGAAAATACTCAGCGAAAACTAAATAGTTAACTCAAAATGAAACTCTAACGGTTGCTTGGTAGTTTCGATTTAGATCCAGTTGATTCCTTTTTTAAGCAGCTGTTGGGTTTTGTATTCAGCTGAATTAACTTCTGGCTGAACATTATAACCCCAGTTTGCCTGTGGTGGCAAGCTCATTAAAATAGACTCAATCCGTCCGTTGGTTTCTAAGCCGAATTTTGTTCCGGAATCGTAAACTAAATTAAACTCTACATAGCGGCTACGGCGCTGATATTGCCATTGTTTCTGTGCTTCGGTATATTCTTTATCGCGGTTACGATCAATCAGTTCAGTATAAATTGGTAAAAATGTTTCACCTATATTAATGGAGAAATCTAAAATCTGCTCCCATGATAAATTGGTGTTTTCCGGTTTTAATCGATCGTAAAAAATACCACCAATACCACGGGTTTCTTCACGGTGTTTAATAAAGAAATAATCATCGGCGTGTGTTTTGAATTTTGGATAAAATTCAGTGCTGAAATCGTCGCAAGCCTGTTTTAGTTTATGGTGAAAAAAACGGGCATCATTTTCGAACACGTAATGTGGTGTTAAATCGATGCCACCGCCAAACCAGCGCGTTTCTTCGTTCAGTTCGAAATAACGGATATTCATGTGAATAATCGGAACCAAAGGATGATTTGGATGAATCACAATTGAAACGCCAGTAGCAAAAAAATCATCTTCGCTTACGTTAAAGGCTTTTTTTACGGCTTCGGGTAATTTTCCATGTACCGCAGAGAAATTTACGCCTCCTTTTTCGATAATTGCACCATTCTGCATAATCCGGGTGCGTCCGCCTCCCCCACCGTTTCGCTCCCAGAGTTCCTCTTCAAATTTACCTTTGCCATCGGCAATTTCCAATCCCCTGCAAATTTCATCCTGAATTTGCTTATACCGTTCTGCTACTTCTTCTTTAAACATGATGGCTCTTTCTATTTCCATACAAATTTAAAGCTATTCAGGCAGCTATATTGATTTATGTTTAGATAGTACATTTTATTGACATTGGGTTTTAGTCCTGAGTCCTTAATCTGAAGTCAAGAGTCTTTTATTCTTCCAGATAATCTAAATCTTTGTTGAAACTTTCTTTTAGCTGGCTCAAACCAAACATCGCAATCAGGGTTAAGATTCCCATTACTAAATATCCGGCAGTAATTAATCCGTATTTATGGGTTAAAAATTCGAATAAAAATGTAATAGGAATTAGTGCACCCCTAACAAAATTAGGCGCAGTTGTGGTTACAGTAGCCCTTATATTTGTACCAAATTGTTCTGATGCAATGGTAACAAATGTGGCCCAATAACCTACCGAGAAGCCCATAAACAAGCAGATCCAGATGAAATTGCTACCCGTTAAGCCGAAACTGGTTAAATAAACAACTACACTCGCAACAGAAAGCAAATGGAAAATAAAGACTGTTTTTTTTCTCGACTTTAATACCTGAGAGAGTAAACCTGTAACCACATCGCCTATTGCAATTCCAAAATAGGTAAACATAATGCCTGTACCTGCTTTTAGTGGTTCTGTTGCGCCTAAAGCTTTACCAAACTCTGGCGCTAAAGTAACCAGGATACCCACTACAAACCACAATGGAATACCGATTAAAATACAATAGAGGTATTTCGAAAAACGCTTCCAATTGTTAAACAGCATAAAGATATTTCCTTTTGATACTTCTGTTTGGTTAGCGGCGTGTTTAAACATGCCCGACTCGAAAGTGCCAACACGCAATAAAAGTAGTACCAAGCCCATTCCGCCACCTACAAAGTACGAGGTTTGCCAGGTAAATTCGGCTGCTACAGTTGCAGCAACAGCCGCACCCAATAAACCTACGGCACCTACGATCATGGTTCCATAACCACGTTTTTCTTTATCCATGGTTTCAGCAACCAAAGTAATCCCTGCGCCAAGTTCTCCTGCTAAACCTATACCAGCAATAAACCTGATGATGGCGTAGCTGTTAACCGATGTAACAAAGCCATTAGCAATATTGGCCAGTGAATATAAAAGGATTGAACCAAAAAGAACTTTGATCCTTCCAAGTTTATCGCCCAGTACCCCCCATAAAATTCCACCTAAAAGTAGACCGAACATTTGAGAATTGATGATCAGGAAGCCATCAGATTGCATATTTGCCTGGGAAACGCCAATTTCAGTTAAACTTTGAACACGAACAACAGAGAATAAAACAAGATCGTAAATGTCTACAAAGTAACCCAGGGCAGCTACAATAACTAAGAAAATTACATTACGGTTGTTTGCTTTTGCTTGAAGATCCATTTAATTATTTGGTTTAGACGCTGAAAGTACGCAATAACACAAATATTTAAAATAGATTTTTAAAATAAAAGCCACTCTTGTTTTAGAGTGGCTTTTACATTCCTACATAGGAGGATTTTTTTTTGTGGTATCAGGTGGCATTTTGGTGGTGTCAGGCAGTTTTTTTGATGTTGTGTCTGGCATCGTTTTAGTTGTATCCATTACTTTTGTAGAATCCGTCGCAGTACTGTCTGAAGAACCAGCCATATTTTTAGACGAATTGCATGCTGATGTGGCTATCATAAGAGAACCCGCAAAAGCAAGACTTAAGATTATTTTTTTCATAGTTTTTATTGTTATCTATCAACCTAACAACCTTATAATCATTTGGTTTTAATTTTTTTTATTTCATATTGCTTATTTTTTGTCGATTATATTGATTATCAGTTCATTACTAAACAAAATAAAAGTATTATTCATGATGGATCTTTAACTTATTCAGCAATTCTGGCGATATATTTTCAGCATATAACCACGACTGTCTAAATCTGTTAAAGCGTCGGTAATGGTATCATAAACATGCATAATTCTAATTTACGGAAATATTACTAAAACAAGATCTTCAAAACTTTAAAAGGTGATAAAACTTTCTGATATTAGTGAATATGATTATTTCTCAAAACACCCTGAAATGGGTAATGCGTTTTTACCCACCCCTATTTTTTCAACGCATTTGGGTTCAGAAATTTGAAAATGAATTTAGAAGCTGTACGGTTAAGCTGAGCAAGAGCTTTTTAAATAAAAATTATAACGGTTCTATTTTTGGTGGCACTATTTATGCCGCTACTGATCCGTTTTATGCCTTATTGTTCGATCAGTTAATGCAGCGCCGAGGCTTTAAAGTTCGTGTTTGGCTAAAAAGTGCTTCTATACAATATTTAAAGCCCGGTCGTTCTACATTATATTTTACCATAACAGTAACTGATGAGATGTTGAACGAAGCAGAACAGGCACTAAAAACCGTTGGGAAGTTTGTAAAGGCCTACCCGATGGAAATTACCAACAAGGATGGCGAGCTGTGTGCTACTGTGATGAATGAAGTATATATCCGAAACCTGCATCAGGGTGAAACCCCTAGAGTTGCTTACTAATTTTTTAGATTATGCCGAGTATTAAGAGTTTAATTTTGCAGGGCGAAGGTGTTATGCTCGATTTTAAGAAAACCATTACCAATACCGAGAAAATTGCCAAGAGTCTGGTTGCTTTTGCCAATAACAAAGGTGGTAAACTATTGATTGGTGTAGCTGATGATGGATCTATTAAAGGGGTGAAATCGGAGGAAGAAGAGAAATACATGATTTTAACTGCAGCACATCAATTCTGTAAACCGGCAATTGAGCCTTATTTCGAAGAAATTTATGTTGATGATAAATTGGTATTGGTAGTTAATATTCCTGAAAGTGATACAAAGCCGCACTATGCACTCGATGATCAAAAAAAATGGTGGGCTTATATCCGTATCGACGATAAAAGTGTATTGGCCAGCCGGATTATTTTGGAAGTGTTGAAACAGGAATATAAAAACAATGGTGTGCTCATCTCCTATTCTGAAAATGAAAGAAAACTGCTCGAATACCTGGAAGAAAACGAAAAAATTACGCTGAAAGAGTTTAGCAAACTATTGCGCAGTTCTTACCGTAAGGCGCAAAAAGTCCTGGTTAATTTAATATTAACCAATGTGATCAAATCGCATACTTCAGAAAAAGAAGAGTATTTTACAGCGGTGAGATAAGGTGTTTGTTATCGATGGTCGTCATCCTGAACCTGTTTCAGGATCTATTTTACCCGCGTTTTAATTATATAAAAAAACTAACAGGAAAGATGCTGACCACGTAGTAACTGCAAGGCGATTGAAAACACTAAATCTACTTGTAAAATAAATTACCTGCGGTGAGCTCGCTTGAGGCTCGGTTTACTTCGTAGCTTCCACTTCGTTACAGGGCAGCATGACGATCGCCTTTGTAAAACAAAACATTAACTTTTCATTACTTCTACTTTTTGAGGTTTAAAAATCCGACCTTTGCAACCCTATGTTTTCTAAAATTTACACCAAGTATAAACCGTATTATAAAGAAAATCTTCATTTGGCACTACCAATTGTAGGTTCTCAGGTTGGTCATACTTTGGTACACATGGCCGATAGTATTATTGTAGGTCATTTTACTGATACCATTCAATTAGCTGCTGTTTCATTAGTGAACAGCATATTTATGCTTATCCTTGTAATAGGCTTAGGTATCTCCTATGGCTTAACGCCACTTATCGCACAGGAAAACGGTCGTCAGAATTATGATGAATGCGGAAAGCTTTTATCAAACAGTTTAATGATTAATATCTGTGTGGGTATATTTTTATATGTACTGGTTCAATTGGGTATATCTTTTGTAATTGATCACCTGGAGCAAACGCCCGAGGTGGTACGTTACGCAAAACCTTATCTGAATCTTTTATCTGTTTCGATTATCCCTTTATTGATTTTTCAGACTTTTAAACAGTTTGCTGAAGGTTTAGGCTTTACCAAACAAGCCATGTTTGTTTCTATCTGGGGAAATGCCATCAACATCATTTTAGGAATCATTTTCGTTAAAGGTATGTTCGGTATTAAATCGATGGGTGTTAGCGGTGTAGGTTTAAGTACTTTGATCGACAGGATTTTAATGGCCACGGTAATGTGTTTTTATGTATTGCGTTCTCAGCATTTCAAAAAATACCTGATCAGTTTTAAAGCTACTTTTTTTGATAAAATAAGGGCGATTAAGATTGTTAAAATTGGAATGCCTGTTGCCATGCAATATTCTTTCGAAATCAGTGCTTTTAGCGGGGCTGCCGTGCTTATCGGTACAATTGGTGCGGTAGAACAAGCTGCGCATCAAATCGCGATCAGTTTAGCCGCCATGACCTATATGATTGCCAGCGGTGTAGCTTCGGCAGCTACTATTAAAACGGGAAATAACTTTGGTAAGAAAAATTTCGACGACTTGCGTAAATCTGCCATAGCCAGCTACCATGTTATTTTGTTGTTTATGTCTGTTACCGCAGTGATTTTTGTTTTGGCCAATAACATCATGCCTTTCATTTATACGGAGGATGCCGCTGTTATTCCCATTGCTGCCCAATTATTGATTATTGCTGGCTTTTTTCAGCTGTTTGATGGCACACAGGTGGTTGGTTTAGGTGTTTTACGTGGTGTTGGTGATGTTAATATTCCAACGTTTATTACCTTTTTGGCCTATTGGGTAGTTGGTATTCCAATTGGTTATGTATTGGGGTTTCATTTTAACTTAGGCGTTAATGGCATTTGGTATGGGCTAACCCTGGGATTGTTAACGGCTTCTATTCTATTGTTTATGCGTTTTCAGAATAAAACGAAGGCGCTGAAGGTAGGTGCGTTATAATTTTTAATGGCTGCTTTGTTAGTGGTTAATTTATTTTGCGAAAATCAAAATGCATTACCTTTTCAGCGCCATCAGGTTTTGGAAATGAACGCCGGTGTTTCATGGGATGCAGTGGTCCCGCTATTCGTTCCAGCCGATGAAGAATCGGCATCCACTGCTATCGGGTTTATAATGAAAGGTTTGTGCAAATGATACCTGTTATTGATAGAAAAAATTACAAATAGGAGAAAAGTTAACGGATTCTATTCTATTACCTAGGCGTTTTCAGAATAAAACGAAGGCTTTGGTAGGTAATTGTCATTCTGAGCAAAGCGAAGAATCTTAGTTAGTGGGCTTCGACAGGCTCAGACTGACAATTTTTTTTATTGGCGGATTATACCTAGCTAAATTATTTGTGGTGTCATCCTGAGCCTGTCGAAGGAGCTTTATTCATATTATTTACCCCCAACATTAACCACAACACCAATGGTGAAGATAGAATTGCCGGCAGACATGTATTTGCGGTTCTTTAAGCCAATATTACTGCTGGTGGTGTATTGTAGTTGAAAAGTTTTGCTGAGCGCCATACGCGTAAAGAAAACAGGTTCAAAGAAAATATTATCCTCCTTAGGCTGCACAATACCGTTTAAAAAGAACCTATCCATTTTAATATGGCTAATCCTTAATGCTGTACCGTAGTTAATTGGGAAATCTGTTCCGAATAAACGCAGGTTGTTTTTCTTTTTAGAACTGTAATTAACCTGTAAGAATGTTTTCCGGTAATCTACTTCCTGCAGTTCGCTGCTGATGAGGATATCGTCTTTATAGTCGCGGAAGGTAATATCACTCCATCCCTTCCCTACGCCTGCGTAAACTTCAATAATCCGGTTGTTATCCGGACCAAAAGTATCAAAGTATCCTCCTCCGATTTCAATAAGTTTATGCCCGAAATCTTTACTTTTTCTCTCGCTATTCATTCTAGAACCACTAAAAAGCACTCCAATATGATCAGAAACGGCATAAGCACCATTTACACTGGCATTACCTTTTAAAGAGATGTGTGCACCGCCACTAAATTCGCCCTGTTTGCTTAACATGGGGGTATTTGGTACGTTTGGCATATAAACAGAAGAACAACTGGCTGCAAAAAGCGCTAAAACTGGAAGTGTAAAACGTAAGTATTTAATCATAGATGCTATATAAACAGATTTTGATGACAAAAATTGTGCTAGGGTTCCATTTTCATGAAATCCATCACTCTTTTAAACTCATCGTGTAAACCGGCTTTTAAATGGATTTTTTCTTTCGTGATGGGATGAGTGAATGCTAACTCAGAGGCATGGAGTAACATGGTGGTCATATTCCATTGATCTTTAAAGAATTTGTTCTGCTTGTTACAGCCATGTGTCCTATCGCCAATAATCGGATGTAAGATATGGCTAAAGTGTCTTCTTAATTGATGCATCCTCCCGGTTTTAGGTGTGGCTTCTACCAATGAGTACCGTGAGGTTGGGTGTTTACCGAAAGCTACGGCTACCTCTGCCCTTTGCAGTGTTCTAAACGAGGTGAAAGCATCTTGCATCGTTCCGTTTTCTTTGGCCAATGGATAATCGATGTCCATTGCATCGGGTGTGAAACCACGCAGGATAGCCAGATATTTTTTATCGGTTTCTGTATTCATAAATTGCTGATGCATAGCAATTTCAGATGCTTTGTCGAAAGCAAATAATAAGATTCCGCTTGTCTTCCTGTCTAGCCTATGTACCGGACTAACATGTTTGCCAACCTGGTCTCTTAGTAGCTGAAGCGCGAATTCTGTGGCATCTCTGGCAATGGAAGATTGATGTACCAATAGCCCATGAGGTTTGTTAATTGCAATTAGGTTTTCGTCCTGATAAATAATCTCCAACATATGGCCGCGAAGATAAGGATATTATGGTTTTGTGGGTGGGCTTATCCAAATAAATCAAAAGCCAGGCGGTAGGTATTGCAATGCGCATCTACAATATCTCTGATATCGATGGAGTAGCCGCCGCCCATACTTACTTGCACAGGCAGATTTTTATCTTTACAGGCCTGTAGCACCATTCTGTCGCGTTCTTTACACGCGGCTTTGCTTAATGCCAATTTGCCTAGCTTATCGGTAGCAAGCACATCAACCCCCGATAGGTAAAATACAAAATCAGGTTTGGCCACTTCGAATGCCTTCTTTAAATTGATATCTAAAACTGATAAATATTCTTCATCCTGCACACCATCATCTAAAGGAACATCCAAACTTGAAATTTCTTTTCTGAAAGGAAAATTTTTATCGCCATGCATGGAAAAAGTGAATACCCTTGGCTCATTTTGAAAGATTTCTGCCGTGCCATTACCCTGATGTACATCTAAATCGATAATTAAGATCCGTTTAGCTAAATTATTATTTAACAAGTAATTAGTAGCGATTGATTGATCGTTTAATAAACAAAAACCTTCGCCCCAATTGCTGCCTGCATGATGCGTACCACCTGCTACATTAAAGGCAATTCCGTTATCCATTGCGAAGTGGGCTGCATCAATTGTGCCTTGGGTAATTCGCAGCTCACGTTCTAATAGTTGTGCGTTTAAGGGAAAACCTATCCGTCTTTGGTCTTTCGCAGAAAGTGTTAAATCCCTAAGCTGTTCCCAGTATGTTTTTTCATGAGTCAGGAGTATAATATCTTCCGAAGCTGGTTGCGGGCTAAATAAATTCTGTTGTGTTATAGTTCCTTCATGTAAAAGCTGTTCGGGGATCAACTCATATTTTAGCATCGGAAAACGGTGCCCTTCGGGTAAAGGGTGTGCGTAGAGTGGATGCCAGGCAATTTTAATCATTAGCCTAAAATTTCCTCCACGTGTTTTTCAATGTTCGTGCAGATTTGGTCCACAGGAAGGTCGTTGGCATCTTCTCCAAATGGGTTCTCTATTTCTTCAGCTATCAGCTCCAAACTCGCTAATACATAGAGGATAAAGGGAACAATGGGTACCACAAAATAACCTAAACTGAATACCCATCCTATAGGTAAAGTAATTACGTAAATAAAGATAAATTTCTTGATAAAAGCACTGTATGAATATGGGATCGGTGTGTTTTTGATGCGCTCGCAAGCACCACAGATATCGGTAAATTGATTAAAATCGCCTGAAAGCACAATAAATTGTTCCTGCGAAATAGCGCCTTTTTCGAGTAGTTCATATAACCTGTTAATTAAGCTTCCTGCAATCTGGTTTGGTATATGTTTACCTTCTTCAACCTCTATTAAAAGACTATTTTTACCAAAATACATTCTTTCGCGCAAATGTTCTTTTAAGGCAAAAGCATATTTTGGAATGCCGTATTCGAAAAAACGGACATCTTCCTCTGTTAATTTAAGTGCTTTTATTTTCATGGCCAGGTTGCGGCTCACATTGGTTAACGATCCCAACAATTTTCTTCCTTCCCACCACCTGTCGTATGCTGTATTTGTTCTGAAAACCAGCAGCATGGATAATACAAAGCCCAATAAGCTGTGCATCATACCGATATTGGTAACATAGCTGCTTTTAGAAAGTTGAAAAAAATTGAGTTCTGCAAATGCCACCAGGCCCGAAAAAATAGCTACTGCAAGCATTAATGGCCACAGCTTTCTAAAGGTATCACTTTTGTGGATATGAAAAATGAAGGTACTCCAATCTTTAGGGTTGTAATTGATCATTTTCTTGCTTTTTTATTTGATGAACCTTTTCTTCTTATCGTAAAACAGCTTTACTTACTTTTAAAAGTGCTTGTCCGGCCAAATAAACATCTTCGAAGGAGTTATAAAGTGGCACTGCGCTTAAGCGGATTACATCAGGTTCGCGCCAATCGCCAAGTATGTGATTTGCCATTAAGCCATCAAAAATCTGTTTGCCATTTTGTTGAGCAATGATGGATAACTGCGCACCTCTATCTTTAGCTACTTTAGGTGTGATGATTTTATATTGCATTACGCCTAACTCCTTATTTACTTCATTTATAATAAATTCAAGATATGCAGTTAAAGCAATACTTTTGTTTCTTAATGGCTCTATAAAGCCTGCTTGTTCGAAAATCTGAAGCGAAGCATGGTATAAAGCCATTGGCATTACCTGTGTGCAACTTACCTGCCATCCGTCTGCTCCAGCTTCTGGGATAAAGCCTTTTTCCATTTTAAAACGTTTACTTTCCTGGTAACCCCACCATCCTGCAAAGCGGTTCAATTCTGTGTTGCTGAAATGTTTTTCGTGAACAAAGATTCCGCTTATTCCTCCAGGGCCTGAATTTTGATATTTGTATGAGCACCAGCAGGCAAAATCAACATCCCAGTCGTGAAGCTTTACAGGAACATTACCTGCGGCATGTGCCAAATCCCAGCCTACAATTGCGCCGATTTCATGCCCTGCCTTTGTAATGGTTTCCATATCGTACCATTGTCCGGTGTAATAATTTATTCCGCCAAATAACACCAAAGCGATCTCATCAGCATTTTCTTTGATTTTAGCTAAGATATCTTCAGTACGGAGTATTTCTTCGCCCTCTTTAGGGAAAACCTCTATAATCGCTTCTTTTGGGTCGAAACCTTGAAATCTTACCTGGCTTTCTATTGCGTATTGATCGGATGGGAATGCACCGCCCTCCATAATGATTTTAAAGCGCTTGCCTTTAGGTTGATAAAAGCTGACCATTAACAAATGGAGGTTTACAGTTAAGGTATTCATCGGGCATACTTCCGATGGTAGTGCACCAACAATCGGGGCCATTAACTTTTTAAGTGCCTTGTGGTAGAACATCCAGGGCTCGTTTCCATCAAACCAGCCTTCTACTGCATAGTTGGCCCAGTTGTTAAGCTGGCCCTTTAAAACCTCACTGGCAACTTTAGGTTGAAGTCCTAATGAATTGCCGCACAGGTAAATAAAATCTTTTCCGTTATGGTTTGGGAATAAGAACTGAGACCTGAAATCACGAAGCTGATCAGTTTCGTCTTGTGTTTGTGCGAATAATAAGTTGTTTTCAAAATTCATTGCCTCAATATTACAAAAAAGCAGGTATTGTTCCCAAGCCTGCTTTCAATTTGTGCAATGAAATTAAAATTTTATAGTATCATGTTTACCTAAATTGGATGTATCACCGGTCACTACTGCTTTTAATATACTGAATAGTACGACTATTTTAGATGCTGAAGCATCCCAATATTCAGCCTCTTCTGGGGTAACTTTAATCAGGATTAATCTTGGGTCTTCTATTCCATCCGGGAACCATGCCTTGATAAACGGAGAAAAATAAGCTTCTTTGCGTACTTTATCATCTACCAGTTCGGCCTTACCTTTAACTGTAAGGTAGGTATTGTTAGATGGATCGCTATAGGCCAACAGGACGTTGTTTTCTTTAGAAATTTCTTTTGATTTAGGTGAGTATTCATTGGTGTAAAACCATAAACTCCCGTCATCTTCAATTTTTGCAGTACCCATCGGTCTGCTTCCGAATTCGCCTCCTGAGGAAAATGTGGTGAACATACAGGTGCGTACGCTTTCTGCCATTTCCTTAAGGATGGCTATGTTTTTCTCGTTTTTCATCTTTTCAATTGTTTATAATGAAAAACAGGAAGTGCGCTAAAAGGTTTATGTTAATTAAACCTTATTTGGTTTACTTACATATTTGTTGCCTTTTACAAAGAATCGCCATGGTAATAAAGCATGCTCTTTTGCGTATGCAATGCCTACACGTGGTGTAGCAGCAATATCTTCATCTTTATAGCGGATAGCATGGTCCTCGATCCAGATTTCATCTCCAGTGAGATTTTTGGCGTTAAAAGTTTTGTCTATTCCCAGTGCTTTTGCGGCAGAGCCGGGGCCAGCCGAAATAGCACCCTTTGTATGTGGCATATTTCTTCTTTGCTCAATAATGTCGATGCCGATCAAAGGTTCTATGCCCCTGATTAAAACAGCATGTGGATCGTTTTCTTTAGAACTTACAATATTGAAGAGGTTGTGCATGCCATAACAAAGGTATACATAAGCGATACCTCCATTGCCATACATGGTTTCTGTTCGGTTGGTTCTGCGGCCGCCATAAGCATGAGACGCTTTGTCCTTTATGCCAAAATAAGCTTCGGTTTCAACGATGATGCCTGCGGTAATTTCGTTATCAATTTTGGTATAGAGTATTTTGCCTAACAGATCTTTAGCCAGGCTTACCACGTCTTCATTCAGATAATATTCTTCTCTTAGTTTCAATACCTTATCTTAACTATCTATTTAATATAACTGATATAACTTGCTCTAAATAAGTTTTGTCTGTTTCATCAAATTTGTTTAACACTTCGCTGTCTACATCTAGAACGCCTATCACTTCGCCATTAACAATTAGCGGTAAAACAATTTCCGATTTAGAAGCAGATGCACAGGCAATGTGACCTGGGAATTCTTCCACATCGGGAACGATAATGGTTTCTGCTTGTTGCCAGGATGCGCCACACACGCCTTTTCCTTTTTTTATCCGCGTACAGGCTACCGGGCCTTGAAATGGGCCTAATACCAATTCTTCTTGTTTTACCAGGTAGAAACCTACCCAGAACCAATTAAACTGTTCTTTAAGTGCTGCTGCAACATTTGCAAGGTTTGCAATAAAATCTGTTTCTCCATAAAGTAAAGCGTCTATCTGGGGAATAATCGATTGATATTGCTCTTCCTTTGATGTATTTCTAGTGATGGTTAAGTCTTCTGCCATTTTTTATTTTCTATAATCAAAGTTAATTATGATTTGTGAGATGTAGGCTAGTTGTGGATTTAATGACGAAAATTTGAATGATAACCTATTCTTAAAATCATTAGTTTTGGCATCATTAACCGTGAGTTTATGATTGTAGCCTTAACCATTACCAAATTCCGTGGCTTTACCATTCCTTTTGCATTTGTAGGGATGGCTGTTTTACGATTACCATTATGGTTAAATAAGCGCTGCAGGTTCTGGAAGTTAATGGGCAGCGGAAAAGATGCCCGGGTAGATTTAGCCCCTGACTATAAGCATTGGGCTGTGCTCACTACCTGGGATAACCGGAACGATTGTGATAATTTTTATCTCCATTCTTTTGTGCTGAAATGGTTTGGTTTCTTTGGAATAGAAAGTTTTACCATCTTATTAAAGCCTTTATCTAGCCATGGATTATGGTCAGCAGTAGAGCCATTTAAGCCTGGTAAAATAGGTAATGCCCATACGGGTAAGATTGCTGTAATTACGAGGGCGGCGATTAAATTTAACAAGTTGCAAGAGTTTAGGCAGAATATTAAAAGAGCAGCTGATGCCATGCGTACAGCCCCAGGCTTTATCTTGTCGGCAGGTATTGGCGAAAATCCATTTTTCGATCAGGCCACCTTTTCGGTCTGGGCCGATGCGGATAGTATGAAAAGCTATGCTTATAAATCTTTTGATCATTCGGACGTGATTAAACTTACCAGAGAACGCGAATGGTACAAGGAAGAGTTGTTTGCCCGTTTCTCGATTGTGGATAGCTGGGGCACGCTTAATGGTATATCTGTTGAATTGTAAATAAAAATAAAAAATAAATGAGAGTAGTAGCAGAACTTCCACACCCGGAATGTAAGATTACCATTTTTTCGATGAATCAAAAATACATTGTAAAGTTTGAGCAGGGTACCTTTGAGCAAAGTTATAAGCTTGCAGAACTTGATTTGAGTGGAGGTGGTGTTAATGATGTGTTTGAGATTATTGATGAAGAATTTATTCAAACAGTAGTAGCGCGATTTAAACTCATGCGTTCTGATTTTACAGCGGCCTATAACAGGCATCAGTATTAGTTATGTTGTGTTTGTAACTATTTGATTATTAGTTTGTTTTATTAATTTTCAGAATTATATTCTGAATTTTATGGCATTTTTGACGGTAAATGAGATATTGAATACTACTTTTTATTTAAGTGGGTGAATATAACTTATTGATATATTGATTTTTAAATATTCGGACAAAATATAATTCTTAGTGCTTATTTTGCCAAATAAATGGGAGGTTTGCGATAAGTCGTCATTTCGACTGTAACGTAGTCCCGAATTTTCGGGAGAGAAATCTTTGAACTTAACTGAAAGACTCTTCGCTACGTTCAGATCGATAAATAAAAAATGCGTTCAGAAGAATTCATCTGAACGCATTTATATATTCTATTTTTCATTATTGAAAGATCTTTCGCTGCCATTGGCAGATTCTATGAACGGTCGTCATTCTCGCGCATGCGGGAATCTTAAAGTTTACGGCATTACTTTATTCATAAACTTTCTTCTCTTTAAAAGCATTTATGAAGCACTACGTAGTTCCCAATCAAGTTGGGAATGACGATATCTTGAGGATTATCATATCTTAAGTCATATTGTCATTCCCTGAGGATGACGAATGAAGTACTTATTGTTCCGTGGCTAAATTACCTTATTCTATTATCTGCGCTTTAAAAGATCCTGAAACAAGTTCAGGATGACGACAGAAAGAAATCTCCTGAGTTAATCTGTGGTTCCCTGGCTAAAACTTATTAAGCAATCACCGTATCGTGCACCACAACCCTGTACCAATTATTAGAGAATTTTTCTACAGCATCTAAATGCACTTTATCTTCCTGATAAGCATTATGATCTGCAATGTTGGCAAAGGTAATGGTGAGCGAATAGGTAAAAGAGTTATCGGTAACAGGGCGTACAGGTGTACCTGCTGCTAAACCATAACTTAAGGTTTTAATATATTTTATAGGTTTTAAACTTTCGAAGAAGTTGGCGAAATCTGCGATCTCGGTTTTGGTTAGTTGAGGTTTTAACCAGAACATTACAAAGTGTTGGATCTGTCCTTTATCTGCGGTAGTATTGATATCTGTCATTGCTTCTTTTTTTTTGTTAAATATATCGATCATTTTATATTAAGCATAAAAAATGCAATCGAATTTTATATGGTATATACAATTTTTCTTGAATGTATTTAATGATTAGAAAGATGCTAAAATAAATTTACTCCGTAGCTTTCCGCTGCGCTACAGGTCAGCATGACGACCAGGGACAGGTAAAAACAAAAAAAGTCCCGATTTACATCGGGACTTCATATCTTTTAAAAACCTTTTTTAGTTTTTAGGCTGCACACGGCCAGATTTTCTGTCTTCACCTCTACCGATTAAATAACCGCCACCAGCTCCAACTAATCCACCGATAATGGCACCTCTACCTTTTTTCTTATCGATTAAAGCACCACCAACGGCTCCTGCTGCTCCACCAATAACTGCGCCTTTAGCTGCATCGCTCCAACCTTTTTTCTTAGCTGTTGGTTGTGTGCCACCGTAAGCACTGCTAGAACCACCGCCTGAGCTTGCATAAGATCTAGATGAGCTTGCTCTTCTTGCTGCAGCCAATTCTGCCTGGTGTTTAGCTTCTTTTGCCTGTTCTGCTTTGGCCACTTCGGCTTTTTTAAAGCTATCTAATCTTAAACTATCTTTAACTGCTTTAATTGCCAATTGTTTTTCGGCCTGTTGTTGTTTTAATGCTGCTTCTTCTTTTGCCTTATTGTTACAAGCAAATAAAACCGAAGAACTTAATGCGATTACTACCAATATCTTTTTCATAACTCTTAATTTTAATATGACGCTTGTTTAGCTACCTAACCTCGCTAAACAGGTTTCAAATGAATGTGTGATTTAGTTAATTATAATTACTAAAGAAAAAATGATGCCAAAATGTTTTAAATAGAAAAATTATTCCAATAAATCTATATACCAGAAGCCAGAAAGGGCTGTGGTTGAGCAAGGTGAAGCCTCATCTGTTGTTGTTTTACTTGGAGCATTATAAGTTCTGAATACCTTCTCTCCGATGGTGAAAGTGATTTTATTCTTGAAAATTGGTCCTTCAAATGCAAAAGTATGAAACTCTCCGTTTTCGCCACAGGGATCGATATCTACGGGAAGTTGCTTAATTAAATCAAGGTTGATTACTTTTCCACAAAAATTTTCGAGATTTTGTTGTGTGCAAACAATGATGGTTTTATAGTGCAGGTTTAGGAATTCTTCAATTAAATGTTGTGTATCTTTTTTCCAAAGCGGGAAAATAGCCTTAAGTCCAATTTCTGCTAATTTGTTTTCGCGATAAGTACGTAAATCCGCTAAAAAGATATCACCAAAAATAGAATGGGTAATACCCTCCTCTTTAAATTTAGAAAGATGATGCTTCATGGTACTGTCGTAGGTTTCCATATCGGGCATTTCGCCCAAACGGATCTGATACAGTGGAATACCAATACTTTCAGCTTGTTTAATTAATAAAGCTTCTCTAACGCCATGCATCGAAACACGGTTGTATTTTTCGGTAACTGTAGTAATCAGGTAACGGATTTCGATAGTAGGATCTTGTAAGGCATAGTGTAAGGCCAATGTACTGTCTTTACCACCGCTCCAATTAAAAATGCAAAGCTTTTTATCTGGCATTGGCTAATATTTCTTTTAATTCTGTAATGCCTTCTACAGCGTTTTTCTCAATGTTGATCACGTTTTTATAACGTTTTACATCGGGTGTTCTTGGATCGATAATGTATTTATCGACAAAGGAAGGGACAAAATCAATTAAGCCTGCTGCCGGATAAACGGCCAATGAAGTTCCGATAAGTACAAACAAGTCGGCCTGTTTGCAGAGTTTAGCTGCTACTTCTATCATGGGTACAGCTTCGCCAAACCAAACTACATGTGGCCTGAGTTGAGAACCCAACTCGCAAAGCTCGCCCATTTTGATTTCTGAACCAACGATGGGATAGGTTAAATCCGCTTTTCTATCTGATTGTGATTTGGTGATTACGCCATGAAGATGGGTAACCTTGGTAGAGCCTGCCCTTTCGTGTAAATCATCGATGTTTTGGGTAATAATTTCAACGTCGTAGTCTTTTTCCAGCTCGGCAAGCACCTGGTGAGCCAGATTGGGTTTTGCAGCTAAAACCTGTCTTCTTCTTTCATTATAAAATTCTTGCACCAATTCAGGATTTCGCTCCCAGGCTTCTGGGGTGGCTACATCATAAACATTATATCCTTCCCATAATCCATCAGAATCCCTAAATGTTTTTAAGCCACTTTCGGCACTGATCCCTGCTCCTGTTAAAACAACTAATTTCATATATATGATTACACAGATTTAAATGATTTCAGAGATTGACTGTGGTTGATGAATTTTTTGGCTATGTTTTCGTCTGCCATAAATATCTCCGGGTGGAACATACAGGCTAAAGCTTCTAAGCCTTCAACCAGTGTACCTACGCTCGGTTGGGTAAACATATCAAAATCGGCAATATAAACCTGATTGTTTTTTACGGCCTCAAGATCGTTCCAGCCTGGCTTTGAAGTTAACAATTCCATTTCTTCCATGCTTCGTTTCAAATCAAAACCACATGGTGCAATAACCAGAACCTCTGGATTATACTTCAGGATTTTATCCCATTGGGTTACAATAGAGTCGCCACCAGGATTAGACAACATATCAACGCCACCAGCTGCTGCAATCTGAAAAGGAATCCAATGTCCACAATTGTAGATCGGTTCGATCCACTCCATGAGCATAATTCTTTTTAATGGTGCACGGTTTGCCCTTAGCTGATCTAAAATATAATCTGTTTTCTTTTGCAGGCCTGCCAGATAGTTTAATGCTACCTCTTCCTTTCCTAAAGCCCTGGCAATGGTAATGGCGCATTCGAAAACATCCTGCAAGTTATTTGGCGATAAAGGTACCAGCGTTGGCTGCTTACTAAGCTTCATTACGGCTGTTTCGGTGCAAATAGTATCGATGTTGCACACCTCGCATATATCTTGCGTGAAAACTACATCGGGTGCGATGCTTTCCAGCAGTGTATCATCTACCCAATACAAACTTTTGCCTTGTGCTTTTGATGCCGAAAAGATCCGGTCAATTTCTATACTCGAATAGTTTTTGCCTTCTAATATGCAACGTACAACTTTTGGTTGATCTGCGGCCTCTTTAGGACATTCGAATGTTACGCCATGCAGGTATTCTTGCAGGCCCATATCGTAAATCATTTTTGTAGCGGCAGGTAAAAAGGAAACAACTTTCATATCTATATTTTATGCGTCATCCTGTCCCGATTTTACATCGGGATCAGGATCTATTCTTAACGTCAGATATCCTTAAAGTCATATCATCTTAGTAGATGCTGATCCCGAACATTCGGAACAGCATGACGTAAGTCCTAAGTTAAAAAAAATCCTCTTTTGAATCGAATCAAAAGAGGATTTCTATGCTATCCAAACAATGGATATTTCTACAACTCTTGTGTTTGCAGTTTTAATACCGGATATTTTGCTTTTAAAATTTCGAAAGCTCCAAAAAGCAAAGCACCATAAATCATTGTTCCTTCCAAGAATCTGATCTCGAATGGAATGGCTTTAACTAAACAATCTATAAAACCATTTAAGTTTTGTGTATACAATGGGTTCTTATACCATGAACCGATATCGCTTACAATCCAATGGATGAATACAATTACAATTGTAGATAGGAATAAGCTGGCGATATTTACCTTCTTTAATAAGAAACGACCGGCTAAAACCATTAATGCAATTGCAAGATATGTCCACAGTTCCTGAACTAAAAGCATGTCTACATACTTTCTATAAATGGTTGTATAAAGTACTAAATCGCTTAAAAACAAACTCAATAGCGGAAAAGCAAATGCTTTAAGATGATCTTTAAAATATGCGCCTCCAAATAAAGCTACCGCTCCTATTGATGAGAAATTGGCAAACTTTAATTCATCTGAGTTAAATGTTACCAGCAAACGGAAAGCCGTTATTGCCAATATTATTAACAACAAAATTAAAGTGCGTGGATTAAATTTTAAATGAGACATGCTATTTTTGGTTAATATTTAAGCAAAGTTAAATTTTTATTAGCGGATATTAAAACTTACGCCTGTATTAAAGTTGAAGCCAGGTGTATTGTAGCCAATAATTTCTGTGTATTTTTTGTTCAGGATATTTTTAGCATCAAAAAATAATTTCACACGTTTTTTAGCCAAAGCATATTCTACGTATGCATTTAACAGGTTGTATGATGGCATTTCTTCATTTATATCGAAACGCTTGCCAAGATAACGGAAGTTAACACTTGCATATAAATGGCTTGTTGCCTGGGCACCTGCGTTAATGCCGAATGTGTGTTTTGGCCTGCGGATTAAATAATTGGTTATTCCCGTATTCCCTTCTACGAAAGCATAGTAACCGTTAACATTAAATACACTAAATTTGGTTGCAGGCTCTACTTCAAAACCCTTATATTTCTGGTCGCCTTGATTAAAATAACCTGTGGTATAAACAATGGCATCAGTTAAATCGCGTTTGAAACCGGTAATACGTAAAGTAAAGGCCTCTTCAGCGATATTTAAGTTTACGCCAGCTTCATAATTTTGAGATTTTTCAGGTTTCAGATCCAGATTGGCGCCATACTGACCGAACAACATATTCAATGTAGGGATTTTGAACGCTGTAGATACTGTTCCGAATAATTTTATTTCTTTAATGATGTTAATGCTTGGGGTTATCGAATAAGTATAGTTTTCGCCATATTGGTCATGTTTGTTGTAACGTCCGCCTACTTCGAGGTTAAAAATGCTTAAATCATGTAAAAACAATGATCCGTAAGCCGCGAAGATATTGGTTGTTGGGTTTTTGGTATCGGTAATCAACTTCATTTTTCTATCGTCGATACCTACCAATAAATCTAATTTATTACCTAATTTCTGGTTGTAGAATAAATCAACCACATTAAGTTTACCGAAGTTTAAAAAATTACTTGGAAAACCTGCATAACTAGAGTTTACATCGTTAGAGTTACTTTGGTGGCTATAATTTAGCGTTATTTTACCGGTATTGAATTTATATTCTGAGTTAAAGCCTGCACTAAACTGTTTTAAAATAGAATTATTTGAAGGTAAACCATCGGCAAATGCATTTTCATCTATTTTATAATCGCCATAGAAATAACGTAAAAACGGATTAACTGAGAAATGTTTGTCGAGTTTGATCCCGAAATTTGCGTTTAAACCATCAGTTTTAAAACCATCTTTATCAAATATAGCTGCACTTCCTTGTGGTACGGCGGCTTCAGAAATTCCGTCGGTTTTCAAATGGGTATAATTGATATTGTATGAAAAACCTTCTACGCCACCATTTAAGCCGATCGTTCCTTTGTAAGTTTCGAAGCTTCCGGCACTGGCTACACCGTAAATGGTATTTCCTTTAGGTCCACCCTTTTTAGTGATGATATTGATTACTCCTGCAACGGCATCAGATCCGTAAATGGTAGACTGGCCACCTTTTAGGATTTCGATATGATCAATCTGATCGATTGAAAACAGACGTAAATCGAATGTTCCGCTGATACTTGCTGGATCGTTCTGTACGATACCATCAATAAGAACCAACGTGTAGCCACCAAGTGCGCCCCTTGTAAATATACTTTTGTCCTTGCCCTGGTTACTATTTCCCCCACTGATAACGATACCAGCTTGCTCGCTTAATAAATCAGGTAATGACTTGCCGTTGCTGCGTTCTAATACTTCGCGGCTGATAATGGTTACCACTTTACCTGTTTGTGATTGTTTCTGATCGTTTTTAGTTGCAGAAATTACAACATCTTTAAGCTGCAGACTGTCTTGTGTCTGAGCATTAGCCACCTGGCTAATCATTAACTGCGCTAGCCCTAGACCGGCTACAGTTAGCATTCTTTTTTTGTTCATTTGATTGTGGTTTTGCCCACAGCCAACAGATAGAAAAGGAAATGAAAATACGAAAAACGTTAAGTATCTCAATCCTAGCTTCAATCCCCGAAAGCTATGAAATTAAATGCTAAAGGCAGGTCTTCTGACTTACTCCCGTTTTTCTGTCTTCCCGTACCGGATAAGCGGAACAGTGACTTATGGATTGAAAAACGTTATAGAGCTTACAGCTGCGGGACAGTTACAGATTTACACTGTATTCCCTTTTAATCCCGATTTTACATCAGGAACCAAAAGCAGCGCAAATGTAGTAAAAAGAGCGGAGAGAAAGGAGAACGATCAGGAAACAGTTTAGCGTCTTAATGGCATATGGTTAAAACGGAGTTGGTTCGGGGTTGGTTCGGACTTAAGACAGGGTTGTGACAATAGTACCCGAACAAAATGCGAGGTAAATGTGTAGCTATTACTTCCTGATACCTAATCAATTGTATAACAGGTTTAGCTTTAGGACTAGCGAAACCATAAAAAAAGGCCTGCACCAATGGCAGACCTTTAACTTCGAGAGGTAATTATTGAATGATATTTTAATGAAATATGGCTAAATCAGGGAAATAGATTTTACTAAAATCAGTTGTTACCCCATCACCACCGTATTTGATTTTTTTAACCAAAGCACCAGTTGATGCATTATAGATGAGTAGATAATTTACAGTAGAAGCTGCGCCATAGCCCTGGATTCCGTTAACTACGATATAATCTTTATTCCGATCGTAACGGATAGCTCCGTATACCATAAAAGGATCTTCGGTAATATTGATAAACGGTTGCGATAACGATGTTTTATCGCCATCAACGTATTTATAAATTGATTTTCCAGCGTGATAAAAAACTGCATTTTCTTTGGTTGACGCGGTAATACGCGTTGGTGCATCAAGACCGAAAGATCCTAAAGCTACTGTTAAGGCAATACCTGCAGTGTCTAAATTATTGTCGATTGCAATTAAACGGCTACCTGTTGAAGCCCAAATTTTTCCATTCGGTGTTTGTGCGAATCCACGGTTAATGTTCGAGAAACTTTTTACCAACGAATAGTTACTTGCAGATACAATCTTTGCACCATTAGTTTGTAGCAAGTAAACGTAATCCCCTTTCTTCCACATATCGCCTGTATTTACAGCCCCTACGGTTGTTAGTTTATTTTGAACAGTAAGCGTATTCAGGTCGATCTGATATACACCATCATTTGCACTTACCAGACCTCTGCTTCCATCAACTTGTATAATACTTCTCCAGTTGCTGGCTTCCTGTACGTATCTGGCTTCTTCTTTTAAAGTTTGTTCATTTATTTTAACAATTGGACCATTTATTTTGCTCATGAGGTAAATACTGCCATTAATTATCGAGGCAAACTGCAAAGTACTTGTTTTAGCTGCATTTGATAAGATTTTTCCTGCGTTTTCCTTCTCATATGCTCTGATGGAAAGGGTATCATCGCCATAACGGTAAAAGCTTACTGCACCTGCACTCTGTCCGTAAGATCCCTCGCCGATTACAAAGAACCCGTTATCATATTTCCCTGCTACCGGATCAATCTGTATATCATTTACACTGTCTTTTTTACAAGCGTAAAGTCCCATTGTTAAGAGTGCTGCTGCTACAAATATTTGTTTAAAGTTGAATTGTTTCATTCTAATATATGGTGTTATTTATTTTTTAAAAGTTTAAGATCAACCGCTCCGCCAAATTCTGTCGAAATTTCACCGATGTAGCGGGAATGGTCGTTATCATTATCTGGATTAAAAGGATTTCCGTTGCTGTTTTGCCCGGTATAAACCTTTACAAAGTCTATAGTGGCAAGAATTACTTTTTTACCTGTAGCATCAACAGCCCAATCGATATCGAAAGTATTGTATCCCCTGTCCAACTGTTTCTGTAAGCTTACATACTCGCTCGATCCATTATCGGCGTAACCAAAACTCAATGGTTTATTGGTAATGATTTCTCCTGGGGTGAGTGTATTTTTAATCAAGGTTCCGGTGAAGGAAATTTCGCTGGCAGTGGCCCACGAAGGAAAATAATCCTGTGTGTGAAATTGATTCCTCAATACCAGCCCCTCTTTGCCCTGGTTATCCATCCATTGGATATCATCAGTTAATTTCGTGGGTTTGTAATAGGTGATTTTATAATTCTTGATGGTCGCCTGGTCGTTATATTCACTTCCGGCTAGTTCGTACCAAACATCATCAGGCAAACCATTTTTATTCTGGTCTTGCATTACACATACAATACCAGGCTCAGAGAATTCCATGCCTACACCAATAAGCGGATTGCCATAAATGCCAAGGTCTGCTCCTGTGGTATTGGTTACGCTATGATCGAAGCCGAATACAATGTACCCCCCAAAGCCTCCCAGTGAGACCAGGCCATTACCTGCACTGCCGATCAGGATATCGGTCTTTACAAGGTCGTTGGTAAACTGTCCGGGAGCTTGCTTAAAATCATATATTTTATTGAGGTACGGCGATTGGTTCGTTGTTGGTTTATCTCCTTCCCCCTCTTTTTCTGCCGCATTTTCCTTCTTGCAGGAAAGAAGTACAGCAGATAAAAGTGCTAAGCTTATTATTGATTTTATTTTCATCAGCATGTTTATTTAATTCCCAGATCTACTGCGCCTTTAACTTCGGTTGAAACTTCTCCAAGGAGTGTATTCCCTTTTTCTCTTTGCCCGGTATAAACTTTTACGAAATCGATGGTTTGCAATACGATTTTCTTTCCGGTTTGATCAACTGCCCAATCAAGATCAAAACTGTTGTATCTTTTAGCGGTATAATCATCCTCTATAGACCAACTATCGGTATAACCCCATGGAAATGCACTGTTAATGAAAATACTGCCATTTTTACCCCATGTTGAAGGAAGTAAGGTTCCTTTTAAGGTTAATTTTTCCTGGTCGGGTGCAAATTCTGGATAAAAATTGTGTTTGTGGAAATTGTTTACATCGTAGGTTCCGCTGCCACCTTGATTGTCGGTCCAGCTTACATTGGCAAAACCTTTCGGATTGGTGTAGGTTATTTCGTAGTTTTTAATAGTCAGCGGGTTGTTGTATTCGCTGCCGGCGAGTTCATACCATTCATCATCAGGTTTGCCGTTTCCATTTATATCCTGACTCACCATTACGATCCCTGGCTCAGCAAAAGGAGTTGTACCACCAATCGGATTACCATAAATGGCGAGGTCGGCACCTGTATTGTTTACTACCGAGTGGTCGAAACCGAAAATGATATAACCACCGAAACCGCCTAAAGTAACCATGCTGGTTTTACTTACATCGCCGATAATTTTCTGAGCACCTGCAAGGCTTCCCAACCCTTCGTTGATAAACTGGCCTGGAGCAGGTAAATATTCAAAAACGGTAGTGATAAATTTGGTGCTGTTTGCGGTAATCTCCACTACTGGAATTGGCACCGTTACGGTATATTTGTGCGAAAAAGACCCGGCGTTGTTGCTTGCAGTATATTCAATTATATAAGTACCGGCTTTTAGGGGTATAAAATCGTAGTTATAAGTACTGCTCACTACTTTACCATCGAGTTTCCATTGGTGATTAAAGCTTTTTCCATTATTTGTTCCAGCTGCAAAAGCAGTTTTGGTATTCACTTTTCCGGTCATTGTTTCTCCTTTAATAAAGAGGTTAACATCAGGAATGGCTTCATTATCTTTTTTGCAACTGTATACCAGTGTAGCAACGCCAAGCATTAATATGAGGTAACTTTTTTTCATGTATGTGTTTTATTAAATTATTTATTCTGTGTAATTTGATAGAGATAATGATGCTCTCTTATTCGTATCTGTAACTGTAATTAAATACAGCATGCTGAGGCAGTGCACCAGTTTTAAAACTGAATTTTACCTTTCCATCTGTTCCAACACCATAAGCAGACCCTGAGGTGCTGCCATAGCCATTGGCATCAGCAACAATCACTTCTTTATTGAATGGATTGATTGTTAATCCATAAATTATATTTATGGCCTGTCCGCTTGTTATTAAACTTGTACCAATGGCACCAGTTGTCGTATTAAGCGATTTAATATCAGGGTTCGTGTAAATATCTTTGGCTACATAAGCTGTTGATCCGTTAATGGCAATGGCACCGAGATCGTAACTATAGGAACCTGTTTTGGTATCGCTGGCACTACTGATTCGATCGAGGGATGGGGCGTTGTTGATGATATAGTCGTTCCAGCATACCACGAATAAATCACCGTTATCTGCAGTTTGTATTCTTACCGGATTATTGTTTACGGTAATATCTTTTGTTTTGGTAAAGGTTACAAGATCAATTACTGAAACCTTATTTTTAGCTCCATTTTGATAAAAAGGGTGTGATGAATTGCACACATATAGCTTTCCATTAGCTATTGCCAATTGTTCAAGTCCCTCTGAAAGCATAATTTCACCATCAATTGCCATTGCTGCGGTATCGATACGGCTCACTTTACCATCATAACGCGATACATAAGCTTTGTTTTTATAAAAGGCAACAAACCTTGGTATATAACCATCAGTTGCTGAATTGAATGAAATCCTTTTTAGCGATTTGCAGGTTTTGACATCGATAATATCCAGAAAAGATTGTTTGGTACCTTGTATGCCTGCTACAACACAGTACATCTTACTGCCATATTGCTCTAAATCGTTTGCGGTTTCGCCGAGCGATGTGCCATTTACCTGTTTGTAATAATCGGCTACTGTTGCTTTTGTCGCAATATCATAGTAAGAAATTGCACTGTTGCCGTTACCCATTAATCCTTCGCAGAGCATATAAATGCCTTTGGTATCTGTAATGATCTGTTTTTTCTCCACTATTTCAGTTCTATCTTTTTTACAGGCAGAAATGGATACAACTGTTATGGCCAGGATAATTAAAATGTGTTTTTTGTAAAGTTTGCTCATGGTATATATTTAATTTGTGAATGTTATGTGTGCCGGAATATCGCCTGTAGTAACCGACCATTTTAATCGTCCTTCGGGACTATAACAATGTAATTTGCCGGGGCTAACGTAATCTTTGGCATCGGTTACGTAAACATCTTTGCTAGCTGGGTTAACGGCGATTCCGTAAGGGATTTTAATGTCTTTTTCAGTGCCATCACTGATGAATTTGCGATCCATCACGGTTTCATCTTTCGTATTGATCATGTTATACGTAATCTTGTTTTTGCCTTCGATATAGTTCCATTCGGTGCTGTAGATGTAGGCATAATCATCATCTATAACCAGGTTACTGGCAGCAATATTGAATACTTTTTTAATCTGATCGGTTTGGGTATCGATTACAAAAAGTTTAGCGGGAATCGTATAATAATCGCCCCGAGAGGTCACATACAGATCGCCATAACGGTCGGCTTTTACACGGCTGAGATTAATGGCAACTTCGATTCTTTTAATTTCAGTAAAACTGGAAAGATCGATTACGGAAAGGGTATGTTCGTAATCTGGCGGACTGTATCCTCCAGAGTTGGCTACATAAAGTTTGGTGCCAATAATGGCCATTTCTTCTGGTTGTCTGCCTACTTCAATAGTACGATTTACCCTTAGAGCTGTAGTATCAATTTCAGCTACAATCCCATTAGGTGCTTTCGGATCGCCAACTTTGCCTAGATAAGCGCTTACATAGGCTTTTCCATTACTGAATGTAATGTATCGGCAATTGGTGATGTTAATCTGGCCGATTTTTTTACCGGTTTTAATGTTCAGTACCTCAACTTTGTTCGATATGTTAACCACTACGTAAAGCTTGCTGCCGTATCTGCCAATGTCATTCCCCACATCGCCCAAACCTTTTGTTACGTCGGGATTAACCTGATTGTATAGGTTACGGGTGTAAATGCCGTTTACCAGATCCATATAATCTAACGACGCCTTATTCATATTCATGTTGCCCTCATTTACCAGGTAGAAACCTTTAATGCTTGATGTTGGCTCTGGTTCTACCTTCGTAATTTCGGAGGGTAAAGGCTGCGGATCTTTTCTGCAGGCGCTGATAATCACCATAAGAAAAGCCAATATATATATCGGAAACTTTAAATGCCTCATAATTTATAGCTTAGCGTTAATCTGTAGTTTCTACCCGGCATTGGGAAGTTTGGAATAATATCATAGTATTGGTTAAGCAGGTTATTTACTTCGCCATTGATGTTTATACTTCCTTTTTTTAATTTAAACTCATAACCAATTGCTGCGTCGTGGGTGTACCATGGCTCCATGTAATTGTAAATGTTGTTTGCTTTTTGGTTGTAACGGAATCCGGTGTAAATAAAGCCATAGTTGGCATGCCAATTATGGTAATCTAAGCGGGTTAAAAAAGAACCGCTGTTTTCAGGAATGTAAGGAATCTGATCTTTATAAGTTTCTTCGAACTTTGAAGTCACATCTACAGCCTTCTGGTAAGTATAGTTGATGCCTATGTTGAGCATGAAATCATTAAGTGGTTCGAATGCTGTTTTTACGTTAAGTTCTAAACCACGTATATCAACCAGACCAATGTTGTACATCATCCAACGGTACAGGTTGGCACCAGGTTGTGCTACAATTTTATCTTTTACCCGGTTGTAATAAACATCCGATTGGATATCGATAAATTTTATCTTCTGGTTTTTGAAGTTTTTGAAATAGGTTACACCAACATCATACTGTTTAGTGTATTCGGGATTTAACAGGGTATTGCCGATGAAAGTATAGTATAGATCGTTAAAGGTGGGCATCCTGAATATGTCCTTATAAAATGCCCGGATCCTGATATCCCGATCCTTTAATAGTTTCCAGGAGAGCATAACGGTTGGACTAAAAACCTGCTTATTACCCGATGAAGAATAAAGTTTTATCCGATCGACTACGGTTGTGCTGAGTAGATTTGCCTGGATATTAAGCTGCTCGAAGGTTAAGGATGAGCTCAAAACATTTAAAAAGGTATTTCTATTGGGATAAGGAAACCTGTAAATATTGGCATCCAAAGTCTGGAAAGTATAATCAGCTGCATAAGCAGCCTCCCAAACCGAATTGATTTTGTATTTGGCAGCAATCGACAGGTAAGCCTCCTGCTCTTTAAACCGGTTATCTAAAAAACCTGTGGTGGTTACATAATCGGGATCGAGGTAACGTTGATATATATAAGCATATTTAGCGTTTACGATAAAGGTGAATTTTTTGGAAAAGCTTTTCTCCGCGCTTCCCTGAACGAAAAAATCACGATCCCATATTCTTTGCGTAAAATCGAACCTGTTGGCTACAATTGCACCTGGTAATCCCCTGTCTGATAAAAATGAATAGGCCTGCGCGTGCCATTTCCCATTTCTAAACTTACCAAACAATGCTGCTTGTAGACGAAAGCGCTCTACATCACCATTATTTCTTACTGCAGTGGTATCGAAAACTCCATTGGTGTACCTGAATTTATATCTACCATCGGCATGTATATATTCGGTATTGATACTCGCCTTTAGCTTTTCGTTAATCTTATATTGATAAACGAGAGAAGGATTGATCAGACCGAACGATCCGCTTTTTAAACCCAGTTCTATTTTTTGATTTTGTTTTTTTTCGAAATCGGGATCTTTGGTTTTGAGGTAAATACTACTTGCGGAGGCATAACCTTTCGCTGGAATCAGTAATTCGGGTTTTTGACCACTGTAAAGAGAAATTTCCTCGAGATTGTTCAATGAAAATTTACCTAGATCAACCTGACCATTCTGAGCGTTGCCAATCTGGATGCCGTCTAAAAAAACTGCAGTATGGTTGGTACCTAAACTGCGTACATTCACCGTTTTCATCCCACCTATTCCGCCGTAATCTTTCAACTGCACACCTGAAAGGTAGCGGACAGCATCGGCAACAGACAAGCTGTTGATTCTTTTAAGCTCTTCAGCAGATAAGATTTGTACTGGCGTAGGCGATTTACTTTGATTGGTTAAGCGGTACTCTCTAATCTGAACTTCTTTCAGCTGAATGGCTTTTTTCGCACTGTCTGTTTGTGCCCTGGCATTTAAAGGCAATAGATATCCTGTCCATAAAATGGAAGAATATAGAAAAAACTGCATTGTGCCCGCAAAGGCAGAATGTTTATTTGTCATTTTGATTGTGAGTTTAACCCACAGCCAACAGATGGAAAAGAAATGAAATACGAATACGTAAGTACATCACCCCTTAGCTTCAATCCCCGAAAGCTATGAAATATAACGCTAAGGCAGGTCTTCTGACTTACTCCCGGGTTTCCGGCCTTCCCATCCCGACAAGTCGGAACAGTGGCAGATTGATTGGAAATCCGTTAAGGAGCTTACAGCTGCGGGACAGTTACAGATTTACACTGTATTCCCTTTTAATTCCGGATGTAAAGCCGGAAACCAAAAGCGCTGCAAAAGTAGCAAAATTAAACAACATGTAAAATGCATGATGGAAAATGGCGATTTTAATAGAAAAAGCTAAATTAGGAATCAAAATTTCCACTATGAAAAGAATATTAATTGTTGCATTTTCATTTATAAGCCTATCTGTTATGGCGCAAAAAACCGATACTGTTTTTCTGAAGAAACTAATGGAAACCAGGCCAGAACTTTTTTCTGCCGTACTCAATCATCCTGATCAAAACCAGATCCAGATTCTTTATACGCAGGTTAACCGCGATGCGAAGAATAAACCCACGTTTAAAACCTTTAGTTACAATCTGGATCCACATCATTATTTTTATCCTGCGAGTACGGTTAAACTTGCTGCCGTAATTTTTGCTTTAGAGAAAGTAAACCGGTTAAAAAGTACAGGCTTAACAATTAAAAGTGCTATGATTACCGATAGTGCCTATAAAGGACAAACGAGGGTTTTAACGGATACAAGTGCCAAAAATGGACTTCCATCAATAGAACACTACGTTAAAAAGATTTTGCTTACCAGTGATAATGATGCTTTTAACCGTTTATTTGAATTTATCGGCCGGGCAGAAATTAACGAAAAACTAAGGACAAATGGATTAAATGATAGCCGCATTTTAAACCGTCTGGCCATTGGCGACGCAGGAGAATCGGCGAAACATACCAATCCCATCAAATTTTACAACGGAGATTATTTGGTGTATGATCAAGCTCCCCAATATGATCCAAAAGATTATGAATTGAAATTAAGCAACCTGGTAATGGGTACTGGATACATGGACAGCACTGACAAGCTGGTAAACAAACCTTTTAGTTTAGCGGGGAAAAATGCCTTCGCCATTCACGATCAACAGAAACTCATGCAGAAATTGATTTTTCCTGAGGCTTTTCCGGTTAAAGAAAGGTTTAACCTTACCAAAAAGGATTATAAACTCATTTATACTTACATGAGCAAGTATCCAACGGAAAGTGATTTCCCTAAATACGATCCGAAAGCGTTTTGGCCAACCTATGCCAAGATGTTGTATTATGGTAGAGAACACGTAACGCCAGATCCCAATATCCGCATTTTCAATAAATATGGTGATAGTTACGGCTACATTATCGATAACTCCTATTTTGTTGATTTTAAAAACGGAATTGAATATTTTTTAACCGCGGTTGTGCAGAGCAATGAGGATGGCATCTTCAACGACAATAAATACGAGTACGAAACGGTTTGTTTCCCTTTCATGAAAAATCTGGGAAGAACCATTTACGAATTGGAACTAAAAAGAGCTAAAAAGCAGAAACCCGATTTAAGTAAGTTTAAAATGGATTATACTTATTAAAACCTTTCCTATCTTTTAAGGTTTATTGCGTATTAATTGTATAAAAAACTATACATTAATTAAAAAATAATATATTCGCATTTCAAAATTAAAGAATACATCTCTAATGGCTAAATTATTAATAATTGACGATGAGCGTGCGATAAGGAGTACCTTACGCGAAATTCTGGAGTACGAAAATTACGATGTTGAAGATGTCGATAACGGTATTGATGGCCTCGAAATGATCAAAAAAGGAAATTTCGACCTGGTACTTTGCGATATCAAGATGAATAAGATGGATGGTATGGAAGTGCTCGAGCAGGCGCAGATCATTAAACCCGATTTGCCATTCATTATGATATCTGGGCATGGAACAGTTGAAACTGCCATTGAAGCCAGTAAAAAAGGAGCTTTCGATTTTATTTCGAAACCACCTGATTTAAACCGGTTATTAATTACGGTCCGTAATGGTTTAGACCGTGGAAATTTAGTTACCGAAACTAAGGTTTTAAAACGTAAAGCAAGTAAAACCCGTGAGATTTTAGGCGAATCGGAAAGCATTTCTAAAATTAAAGAAACCATAGAGCGTGTAGCTCCAACCGAAGCCCGTGTGTTAATTACTGGTGCAAATGGTAGTGGTAAAGAATTGGTAGCTCGTTGGTTACATGAAAAATCGAACCGTGCCGATAGTCCTTTAATTGAGGTGAACTGTGCAGCTATTCCATCAGAACTGATTGAAAGTGAGTTGTTCGGCCACGAGAAAGGTTCATTTACCTCTGCAGTTAAACAACGCATCGGTAAATTTGAACTGGCTAACGGTGGTACTTTATTTTTGGATGAGATTGGCGATATGAGCCTCTCTGCCCAGGCAAAAGTTTTACGTGCCTTGCAAGAGCATAAAATTTCGCGTGTAGGTGGTGAGAAGGAAATTGAAGTAAATGTTCGTGTTTTAGCGGCAACCAATAAAGACTTATTGAAAGAAATCGAAGATGGTAACTTCCGTATGGATTTGTACCACCGGTTAAATGTAATCAATATCCATGTTCCGCATTTAACGGAACGTACCGATGATATTCCTGTTATTGCGCAGAACTTTTTAGAAAGTATTTGCAGTGATTATGGAATGCCGGTTAAAAAAATAAATGATGGCGCCATGTCTGCACTTCAGGCTTTGCCTTGGACAGGTAATGTACGGGAGTTACACAATATGATTGAGCGTTTGATTATTTTAAGCGATAAGGTAATTACCGAAAATGATGTACGTGCATTTGCTAATCCAGGCGGCGGTACAAACATTGGTGCTGCAACCAGTGCACAGATTGCAGGTGCAGGAGGATCAGCCTTAGCTTCTTCTTTCGACTCGTTCAATAATTTTCAGGATTATAAAGACCATGCAGAGCGCGAATTTATCAAATTCAAGCTGGAGAAAAACAATTGGAACGTATCAAAAACAGCTGATGAAATTGATATCCAAAGAAGTCATTTATACAGCAAAATCGAGAAGTTTGGTTTAAAGAGAGCTGAGTAACTGATTAAGTTTAAAAGTTTTGAGGTTGGAATGTTTTAAGGTTGTCCGAGAACATTCCAACTTTTTTATTTATACATATAGACAAATCGTCATCTCGACTGAAGTGCAACAGAATGGAGAGATCTATGAGTAATATCCATACAAAAAAAATCTCTTCCAAAGGAGTTCCTTTGGAACACCACGGTCGAAATGACGATCTTGGAGAATTTAGAGTTAGCCCATGTAATCATTCTGTCTCATCAGCAATGCCCGGTATTTGTTAAAAATTGCTGTTTTAGAAACGAAACCCAAATATTGGTTCTGAGCGGTTAATACAGGTAAAATCCATACATTATCTTGCTCCATTTTTTCCAATACCATTTTCAGATCATCATTTTCTGTAATGACGTTCGGTGCAGGTTGTACCAAATAAGAAGCCTGCAAATTTTCCTTATCAGGGTGATTGATCATCTCGTTAAATAGTTCTTCTATGTAAATGACACCTTTGAAATCGCCCAGTTCGTCTGTTACAGCACAAATGTTTTTATGCGATTGCATAATCTCAGGCATCTTAACCGAAATCAGATCGTTCATATGTAATTGAGGATAAGTTTTCTCGATTAAATACTTTAGTTTCATCTGGTTTAAGACAGTCGTATCTTTATCATCGTGTGATAATAGTTCACCTTTATCGGCCAGTGCTTTAGTGTAGATGGAATGTTTTTGAGAACTGCGGTTAATGGCATAAGAAATGGCAGTGGTAATCATTAGCGGTACCATTAAGATATATCCACCAGTAATTTCGGCAATCAGGAAAATACCCGTTAAGGGAGCGTGCATAATCGAGCCTAAAGCAGCAGCCATACCTGCAACAATAAAGTTTGAAACGTTTAATTGCGCCAAACCAGATAGATTTACCATATAGGCAAAGATAAACCCAATTAGTCCGCCCATAATTAAACTGGGTGCAAACGTTCCACCATTACCACCAGCGCCCAAGGTAACCAAAGTCGCTATCGACTTCATGAAAATGGTTACCACTGTAAACAGTACTACTAAAGCCGGAATAGCATTGTAATCAGCAAAAATACTATTATTAATAACCGCTTGGTAATCGCCTTTTAGTAAGCCTTTTATTGTGATGTAACCTTCGCCGTAAAGGGTTGGAAATAGAAAAACCAAAACACCTAACATTAAACCACCTACAATCACTTTGGTATAAGGATGTTTTATTTTATAGAATAATCCTTTTACGGCATAATTGGCTTTTGTAAAATAAATTGAGAATAAGCCAATGAAACAAGCCAGTATCACATAATAAAACAATGCGTTTACCTTCCATCCTTCTGTAACCAGAAAGAAAAGCTGTTGTGTGTAGAATAATCTAGCTACTACTGCAGCTGTTGCGGCCGACAATAAAAGTGGGATAAATGCAGGAATGGTAAACTCAGGCAATAAAATTTCGATAGCGAAAACAATCCCAGCTACAGGACTATTAAATGCTCCTGCAATACCTGCAGCCGCACCACAGGCCACCAGCATAGTAATTTCGCGATAAGATAAACCGAGTAAACGGCCAAGGTTTGAGCCTATTGCCGATCCACTGGTAACAATTGGTGCTTCCAAACCTGTTGAACCACCAAAACCTACCGTAACGGCTGCGGTAATAATCTGCGAATAAATATTGTGCGCTTCTACCTTGCTCGATTTTTTCGAAATGGCATAAAGTAAAGGGGTTAAGCCCGTTTCGAATTTTGTTTTACGGATAAAGTATTTGATATACAAAACCGTTAAGAAAATACCGATCATCGGAAATATAAAGTACAGGTAGTATTTATATTTCCAGTGCCAGTCTGATTGAAGAAATTCTTCGATATGGTGGGTTAAACTTTTTAAAACGGCAGCTGCGAGTCCAGCTAAAATCCCAACAATTACAGCAAGGATAATTAAGAAATTACGGTTTGATATTTTAGATTTTCGGTATTGGTTAATCTTATCAAGGTAATTTACAAATCTGATGTACATTCTATTGTTTTTTAATAGAGGGCTAATACCAAAAGTAACAAAAACAACGAAACGAGCCAATAAAAAGGGCTGTTTTATGCATCAAATTTATCCAATAACTTAATTAAAGTCGCAAAATCTTTTGGATATGGTGCATCAATCACAATATCTTTGTCATCCAATCCTTTAAAAACCAAATGTCTGGCATGTAATGCGAAACGTTTCATAATGGGCTGCTCTTCTTCGCCTTTGGTTAATTTATAACCTCTCTTTATTGACGAAAGAAAAACAGGTTTCCCTTTGTACATATCATCACCAACAATGGCAGCCCTTTGTGTTGCTAAGTGGATACGGATCTGGTGCATTCTACCTGTTATTGGCTTGCATTCAACCAGTGTATAATGTTTGTAGTATTTTAACGAATCGAAAATAGTTTCAGCTCTTTTGCCTTCTGCCCTATCAATGGTTACGTTTTTATTGCCATCGTTCAAGATTGGAAGATCAACTGTCAACTGATCAAAAATGACGTGTCCATCCACTACGGCATGATAGGTTTTACTTACTTTCCTTCTTTCGAACTGCATAGAAGCATGGCGGTAACCTTCAGGATTTTTTGCGATAATTAAAGCACCGGAAGTTTCTTTATCCAAACGGTGACAAACCTGTGCATCATCGCTATACTGTTTGGCCAGGCGTAATACATTGGTTTCTCCAGATCCACCGCGTTCATCGAGCGAGGCTAAAAATGGAGGTTTATTGATAACAATAAAATCGTTGTCTTCGAAAAGAATAAGGTCTTTAAAATTTGGAAACTTCAAACTGTGCTGCAATTAATGAACCGCAAAAATACGATTTTATTTTTTTAAGGCGGGCGTCACCCTGAATTTATTTCAGGACCACATTCTGGAAAGATGCTGAAATGAATTCAGCATGACGAATTCTTTACGCGTATCGTCCTCCTGAACTTGTTTCAGGATCTAATTGAAAATTTTAAGTCCAAAAAAGCCGCTCCGATGTTGATCAGAGCGGCTTAATAACTTTAGCTTTTATAATTATTACTTAAGAAAGCTCAAACTTATAACCAACTCCTTTTACGGTTGATACATAAGTTTCGCCCAATTTTTCTCTTAGTTTCCGGATGTGTACATCAATGGTTCTGTTTGTTACCACTACCGAATCTTCCCAGATATTTTTAAGGATCGATTCGCGGGTATAAACTTTTCCCGGTTTTGATGCCAGTAAGTATAAAAGCTCAAATTCTTTTTTTGCCAATACCACTTTGTTACCGCCTTGAAAAACCAAATAAGCTTCACGGTCGATTACTAAATCGCCAATTTCCAATTTGTTTTCAGATACTTCTTCTGTTCCTGTATTTCGTCTTAAAATTGCATTAATGCGACTAACTAAAGCACGTGGCTTAATTGGTTTTGCGATATAATCATCAGCACCTACATTAAAACCTGCAATTTCAGAATACTCTTCACTTCTGGCAGTTAAGAAAACCATAAATGTATTTTTGAATTCAGGTATTGCACGCATTAAACGGCAAGCCTCAATTCCATCCATTTTAGGCATCATAATATCCAGGATAATCAAATCTGGATGTACCTTTTTCGCAACAGTAATTCCTTCTTGGCCATTGGTAGCTGTGAAAACCTGATAACCCTCTTTTTTTAGGTTATATTCAATAAGCTCCAGAATATCTGGTTCATCATCAACAATTAATATTTTCTGACCTGCGTTGTTCATAGTTAAATATTTGTTACGAAAGTAGTGTCTATGATGCAATATTTAGTTAAGCCTAAGTTAAGAAATTGTTAATTACTTAAATTAGTTTAACATGGAATTTGTTTTAAAGTAACGTTTTAGCTAAAAACGTCTCTAATTGATCGCCACGCAGGTTTTTAGCGATTATTTTTCCAGATGGATCAACTAAGTAAGAAGTTGGGATAGCCTGTACCTGGTATTTTTTTACCGTTGCACCGTTAAAATCTTTTAATTCCGAAACGTGTGTCCAGGTTAATCCGTCTGCTTTCACTGCGCCTAACCATGCTGCCTTGTCGGTATCTAGCGAAATACCGATGATATCAAAGTTCTTATTTTTATATTTATTGTACACCTTAACCACGTTTGGATTCTCCTGACGGCAGGGCTGGCACCACGATGCCCAAAAATCGATCAGTACATATTTTCCTTTATAGTCTGACAAATTTACAGGTTTGTCATCTGCTGTATTAATGGTGAATGCCGGAGCAACCTGTCCCACCTGAACTGCTTTTAAAAGTGCCATCTGTTTTACAAAAGTATCAACCGTAGCATTGCCTTTAATTTCTTCTTTCACTTCATCTGCAAATTGTACCAGTTCGGCTTCAAACTCCTGTGGACTTAAGGTATTCATGGCGTAGAAACTGGCAAGCGTACCTTTATTGTCTTTAGCAAATTTTATGATCTGTGTATTCAATTGATTGATGTACGATTCGTACTGAGGTTTCATTGATTCTAGCACAGCTGCCCTGTTTTGAGGTTGCGTTGCTACTTTTGCCTCGAAATCGGCCTGTAGTTTTTCTACCTGTTTGGCAAAGTTGTTTCTAATGGTATTCAGTTCTGATAATTTATCCACTTCATTAGCACCTGAAATTTTATAAGCCATTGTTTTGTCGGCCAAATCAGCCTCTAATTTAATGTCGTCGCCATTTTTTGCAATTAACATAAACTCATGGTTACCTATCGATACCCTAAAGAAATCAACTGATGGGGTTTTACGAATGAATTTAAATTCACCTTTTTCTGATAGATTGGTCGAATCGACTGCAACCATATTGCTATTCTGCATCCCGTATAAAAATACTTTCTTCTCCGTACCCGGGTTTTGGAAAGTTCCGTCAATGGTAAAGCTATCTTTGGGTTTACATGCAGTGAAGGCAATCGCGATCAGCATGATCAGGCTCAATTGTTTTAGTCTCATTATTTCAGTTTTTCAAGTATTAATTCATTTAATTTTTTAGCATCAGCTTTTCCTTTGGCTAGTTTCATTACATCGCCAACAAACAGACCTAAAACGCCCTTTTTACCTTTCTTGTATGCTTCTACCTGCTGTGGGTATTTATTTAACACTTCATCAATAAAACCAATTAATTCGTCTCCGTTTTCAGAGATCAATAAGTTTAATGATTGTGCCAGATCGGTAACTTTTGCATTTTCCTGTAATTCAACAGCAGGTAATAATTGTTGAATGGCAATTTGCTGAGTGATTTTTTTATCGTCAACCAGGTTAATTGCTTCTGCCAGTTGTGCGGGATTAACTTTGAAATCAGAGATCATAATCCCTTTTTCGTTTAAAACCGCTCTAATTGGGCCAATTAACCAATTAATTAAGCTTTTTTTATTGTGAACAGCTGATTGAGCCTGGTTAAAGTAGTTTAACAGGTCTAAATCTTCCGCAAAAAGTGCTGCATCAGCTTTACTGATCCCAAAGTCAGCAACCATCTGCTGCGAAATTTCATTTGGTAAAGCCGGCATTAAAGATTTAATCTCAGCTAACCAATCATCAGAAATATAAATGGGTTGCAGATCGGGATCTGAAAAATAACGATAATCATTCGCTTCTTCTTTAGTACGCATCGGCGATGTAGTTCCTTTATCAGCATCAAAATTCAGTGTGCTCTGAATAATTCTTCCTCCATTACTCATCACTTCTACCTGACGGCCAAATTCGAAATCCATTGCTCTACGTACGTTACGCATCGAGTTTAGGTTTTTTACTTCACAACGTGTTCCAAATTCGGTAGTGCCCCGTGGGCGTATAGAAATATTGGCATCGCAGCGTAAACTACCTTCTTCCATATTGCCATCGCTTACATTTAAATGCCTCACCAGTTTCCTGATTTCACTTAATAAAACAGATGCCTCTTCCGAACTGCGGATATCAGGCTCAGTTACAATCTCGATTAAAGGTACTCCGGCACGGTTTAGGTCCACTAAAGAATAGTTTTCATCCTGATCGTGAATGCTTTTGCCTGCGTCTTCCTCCAGATGAATGCGGTTAATTCCGATTTTCTTCGTAGAACCATCAGCCAGTTGAAGCTCCAAAAAACCATTAACACAGATCGGTTGGTTATCCTGCGTAATCTGGTATCCTTTTGGCAAGTCGGCGTAAAAATAGTTTTTCCGGTCGAAATGGTTGGTCTGGTTAATGGTACAGTTTAAAGCCAGGCCAATACGAATGGCTTTTGCTACTACTTCCTTGTTTAACTTCGGTAAGGCTCCAGGTAATGCCAGCGAAACCGTAGATATATTTTGATTGGGTAAAGCCCCGAAAGACGCACTGTCAGCAGAAAATATTTTAGTGTTTGTATTTAACTGAACGTGGATTTCTAGTCCTGAAACGAGTTCGAAAGCAGTTTGGGGGCTTGTTTCTTGTAAAGGCATTTAAAGCTTCGTGTTGTTATAAGTTTTATTAACTACAGATTTAATCTGGGGTTAAATATTAATGTGTCAAATATAGTTATTATTTAGTCTTTCGTTAAAAAAGGCTTGACGGAGAAATTTTTAGAAATTCTTGCCAGGGCAATCCTCCGGCTCCCACTAAAAGTATTTTATCAGGCTTATACATTTTGTTAAAAGCATTCATCCCGGAAGTACCCGTAATCTGGCCTGTACTTTTAACTTCTACTCCAATTATTTTACCTCGTTTCTCTAAAATAAAATCTACTTCGTCGTTTCTATGTCGCCAATAAAACACTTTATAACCTTCTACAAACGAAGAATTTAATAAATGCGCACCTATTGATGACTCTACCATTCTCCCCCATTCTGCTGGTTGTTTTTTTATCTCTTCAAAGAATTCATTTCTTTGGGCACTTACCAAAGCATTATTGTGTACCTGAAATTTTGGACTCGATGAACGCTTGCGAATCACATCAGCTGCAAATTTCTCAATGCCTCCCAGTAAACCTGCTGTATCCAATAATTCCAGGTAATGAGACAATGTTGTTGTATTACCTGCATCAGAAAGCTGGCCTAATATTTTAGTGAAAGATAGGATCTGCCCTGAGTATACACAACCTAATTCAAACAAACGTTTCATTAAAGCCGGTTTATCAACACGGGTTAACATTAAAATATCTTTCGAAATACTGGTTTCTATCAAAGCATTTGAAACATAATTTTTCCATCGCTCCTCGTCATTGATTAGACCTGAAGAGCCCGGGTAGCCGCCAAACCAAACGTATTGTTCGGCAGTAAAACCAAAAGCACTCTCCATTTCGGCAAAGCTCCAATGCCCTAAATAAGTTAATTCGAACCGACCAGCCAATGATTCTGTTAATCCCTGTTGAATTAGCAGTCTGGAAGATCCCAATAAAATTACTTTTAAGTTTAACCCATTTCGCATGTCTTCATCCCATAAGCGCTTCACAATTTCACTCCAGTTATCAATTTTCTGAATTTCATCAATCACAAGAATATATTCATCAACCCCTGGTTCTTTTAATAGCGCTCTTGTATTAAACCATATCAGCTCTATCCAAGTTCTATCTGAAGCAGCAACAGCATCTGCAGATTCGAATATACAAGGCGTACTAATTTCCTTAATCAATTGACTGATCATTGTTGTTTTGCCTATTTGCCTAGGGCCCACAAGCACTTGAATAAACCTTTTTGGTTCATTCATAATCTTTACAAGTTTCTGTAAATAAGACCTTTGGAACATTTTTGACAATTTACTCAATGTGTTGAGTAAAATTACTAAAAGCCTCTAGTAATTCAAAGTAATTACAGAATTCTAGTTAAATAATTATAACAAAAATAGCAGTACTTATTAATTATTATATTAAAAATTAGTAAGTAAATAACTGTTAATAAGGTGATTATATGTATTTTTACAATTTACTCAATATCCTGAGTAAAATTACTCAATGGCCTATACAATAGTTAAAGAATGTTAAATGAAATTGCTTTAATTAAACTACCGGGCACAGCTATTGTCTATCTCAGCAACACACACAAGAAACCTTTAATTAAAAAACATTATGAAAAAGTTAGTTTTATTTGCTGCAGTTCTGATGGTTTCATTATTCAGCATAAACAATGCAAAAGCACAGGTTAGCTTAAATATCAATATTGGCTCTCAGCCGGTTTGGGGGCCAACAGGATATGATCATGTAGATTATTATTATTTTCCTGACATTGATGCTTATTATTACGTTCCCTCTGGTCAATATATTTATTCAAACGGTGGACGTTGGGTTTGGGTAAACAGTTTGCCTGCTCAATACAGAAACTTTGATCCGTACCGGGCTTATAAAGTGGTCATCAATGAACCAAAACCATATCTGCGAAATAATATTTATGTAACCAGATATAGTAAATATAAAAACTATGGAGGTCATCAAACTATTATTAGAGATAGCCGTGAGACTAAATACTACGTGGTAAAAGGTCATCCAAAATATAATCAAAGACCAACCAAAAATGTAACTGTAGTTCGTAATAATAATAACCGCCCTACCCGTGTGGTACAAAGAAATGTTACCAGACCTGATCAAAATAATAGTCGCCCTCAGGATAATAATGGTAGAGATAACCGTCCTGAAAGAAATAATAATCAGGGCCGCGGTAACGGACGTCATTAATGTTTAGTTGTTTAAAGGAGCTCTAAGGGGGCTCCTTTGTTATTTGTTTACTTCTGGCACGTGGTTTGGCTATATATAATAAACACTAAATGAATTGATTATGAAAAGATTATTTTTAATGGCTGCAGTTATGATGATTTCATTGTTCAGCATCCCAGCGAAAGCACAGTTAAATGTAAATGTTAATATCGGCTCTCAACCGCTTTGGGGACCAACGGGTTATGATCATGTTGATTATTACTATCTCCCTGACGTGGAAAGTTATTATTATGTTCCGCAGAAACAGTTTGTGTACTTAAATGGAAACGATTGGGTTTTTGCCAATTCTTTACCTTCAAGATACGGAAATTACGATTTATATAATGGATACAAAGTAGTTATTAATTCGCCTAAGCCTTATTTGAATTTCAAAAACGATAAGGTAAAATATGCCAAGTATAAAGGCAATAAAGGTCAGCTGGTAATTAGAGATAGCCGTGATCGTAAATATTATGTGGTAAAAGGACATCCTCATGGCATGCCTCCAGGACAGGCTAAAAAGATCTATGGAAAAGAGAATAATGGAAATAACGGGAAAGGCCATGGAAATGGTAAAGGAAAACATTAATCTATAACTTTATCAGTTATTTGAAGGAGTTTCGAAAGAGACTCCTTTTTTTATATATCTGTTACAATAGAAGTTTTGGCACAGCGTTTGAATTATTGAAGTACACACAAATAAAATAGATTATTATGAAAAAGTTATTTATCATCTCCGCGATTTTAGGTATCGTGGCTTTAACATCTAATCAATCTAACGCTCAGGTAAGTATTAATGTAAATATAGGTGCACAGCCAGCTTGGGTACCTGCAGGTTATGAAAACGTTAATTATTACTATCTCCCAGAAGTTCAATCTTATTATTATGTCCCTCAAAGGCAGTTTGTTTATTTAAGTGGAAACAGGTGGACAAGGTCGAGGTATTTACCAGCCAGATACAGAGGTTACGATCTGCATCACGGAAGAAAAGTAGTGGTTTATGGAAATAGCCCATATCGTAATTATAATACCCACAGAGTAAGTTATTCACACCATAATAATTATTACCGCTCATCTTATGGTGGTGGAAACCGGGTACGTTATAGCTCGCCAAGAAATAATTACAGATCTTACCGTGTAGATAACAGATACCATGATAGAAGAGTAAATTCAAGTTTATTCTCTAGAGGACATAGAGAAAAACACGGAAGACATTAAAATAAAAAAGAGGCTCTAGGGCCTCTTTTTTATTGGTATCTCGTCATGCTGATCCGATAGCTGCCGGATTTAGTTCAGTAATATTTCACTTATATTAATGATGAGGAATAAAACTTTCTGCTTTTTCCAACACAGCTTTTAGTCCTGACGGGTTTTTACCACCTGCCGTAGCATAAAACGGTTGTCCACCACCACCGCCTTGGATCTCTTTACCCAACTCACGAACAATATTAGAAGCATTTAACCCCTTTTTCACCAGGTGATCGGAAAGCATTACGGTTATTCCGGGTTTGCCGTCAATTTCTGTAGTGAAAACCAGAAATAGGTTATCAACCATATCTTTCAAAGAGAAAGCCAGATTTTTAACTGCATCAGCACTCTGCAGGTCAATGTGTTTGGTAATCAGGTTAATGCCATTAATTCCTCTTACATGATGAACGATTTCATGTTTCAAGGTATTTACACGTTCTATTGTCGACTTTTCAATTTCCTTTTTCAGTTTCGCATTTTCATCCAATAAAGCCTGAACAGATGCCGATAGATCTTTGCTTCCGTTTAGTAATGCTTTTAAATGACCAAGTTCCTTTCTTTGATCTAAGAAGAATTGTTCAGCTTTATCAGCAGTGATGGCTTCGATACGGCGAACCCCTGCTGCTACAGCACTTTCAGAAACAATTTTGAATGAACCGATCTGCCCTGTAGCTTTTACGTGTGTACCACCGCAAAGTTCTTTAGAGAAATGGTCGTCAAAAGTAATCATACGGACAAAATCACCGTATTTTTCACCAAATAAAGCCGTTACACCACTTTCAATGGCATCTTGATAAGGAACGTTGCGTTGTTCCTTTAACTTAATGTTCTGGCGGATTTTCTGATTCACAATTACCTCAATCTGCGCTAATTCCTCGTCAGTAACTTTAGCAAAGTGAGAAAAATCGAAGCGTAAGTAGTCTGCATTTACCAACGAACCTTTCTGGTTGACATGTTTGCCTAAAACCTGTTTTAATGCCGCATGCAGTAAGTGCGTGGCAGAGTGGTTATCTTCAGTTAAAACACGTTTATCTTCATCTACAACAGCCCAAAATTTACCTTCTAAATTATCAGGCAGGATATCGGTAAAATGAACAGTTAAGCCATTTTCTTTTTTAGTATCGGTAATATCTACCCAAAACTGGCGACTATGGTCTTCTAATCGGCCAGTATCTCCTACCTGACCACCACTTTCGGCATAGAAAGGTGTTTGGCGAAGCACAATTTGATATTGCTCTTTACCTTTAGCTTTTACTTTACGGTATTTTAAAATCTCAGTTTCAATTTCTAAATCATCATAGCCAACAAATTCGCTCTGTTCTTCGGTGTTTACCACAATCCAATCGCTTGTGTCAATGGCTGTTGCTGCACGACTATCGTCTTTTTGCTTTTTCAAAGCCTGTTCGTAGCCAACGAGGTCAACGCTCCAACCCTTTTCTCGAGCCATTAATTCTGTTAAATCGATTGGGAAACCAAATGTATCTGATAATTCGAAAGCGAAATTACCCTCTACTACATCATTCGATGCCTGATATTTTTCGAAGCGTTGTATTCCTGTTGATAAAGTTCTCAAGAAAGAAACTTCTTCTTCCAACACTACTTTTTGTACAAAATCCTGTTGTGAAATCAGTTCATCAAATACACCTTTAAATTGCTCAGCCAATAAAGGAACCAATTGATTTAAAAATGGCTCTTTAAAGTTTAAAAAAGTGTAGGCGTAACGTACGGCACGGCGTAAAATTCTACGGATTACATAACCCGCTTTATTATTAGAAGGTAACTGACCATCAGCAATAACAAAGGAAATGGCACGGATGTGATCGGCCATAACACGCATGGCGATATCGGTTTTCTCGTCAGCACCGTATTCAATACCAGATTTTTCTGCGATAAATTGGATCAGCGGCTGAAAGACATCGGTATCGTAGTTAGAGGTTTTTTCCTGTAAAACACGTACCAAACGCTCAAAGCCCATTCCGGTATCAACGTGTTTAGCTGGTAAACTTTGTAATGAACCATTTTTTAAACGGTTAAACTGCATAAATACATTATTCCAGATCTCGATTACCTGAGGATGATCAGCATTTACCAGGGTAGCACCGTCAACTAAAGCTTTTTCTTCATCTGTACGGCAATCTACATGGATTTCAGAACATGGTCCGCATGGCCCGGTATCGCCCATTTCCCAGAAGTTGTCTTTTTTATTTCCAGGTAAAATATGGCTTTCATCAACATATTGTTTCCAAAGATCGTAAACTTCCTGATCTTTTTCCAGTCCTTCTTTTTCATCACCTTCGAAGTAGGTGACATATAATTTTTCTTTCGGGATTTTGTAAATCTCGGTCAATAATTCCCAACTCCAGGCAATGGCTTCTTTTTTAAAATAATCGCCAAAACTCCAATTACCCAACATTTCGAACATGGTGTGGTGGTAAGTATCAATACCTACTTCTTCCAGATCGTTATGTTTGCCCGAAACGCGTAAACAACGTTGTGTATCAGCAACACGAGAATATTTTATGGCGGCCTCTCCTAAAAACAGATCTTTAAACTGGTTCATACCCGCATTGGTAAACATTAAAGTGGGGTCGTTTTTAACCACAATCGGTGCGGAAGGAACAACATGATGTTGTTTCGATTCAAAAAAACTAAGGAATGCCTGTCTAATCTCTTTTGCTGTCATTTCAATATTATTGGAGGGAACAAAATTAAAATTTTATTGCGTTATTAAGGAAAAATCGAGCTACATTTGAATACTTTAATTAATCGATATAAGACACTCATAATCAAGCACAAAATATGCCGTATAAAGAAAGAGACATTAATAAAATGTATTATACCATGGGCGAAGTGACTGAAATGTTTAATGTTAACGCATCTCAGATCCGTTTCTACGAGAAAGAATTCGATATCCTACAGCCCAAGAAAAATAAAAAAGGCAATCGTCTTTTTACTCCAGAAGACATCGAAAACCTAAAGATCATCTTTAATCTTGTTGATGAAAAAGGATTTACATTAAAAGGTGCCAAAGACTATTTAAAGAATAATAAAACAGGCGTTAGAGAGAATCAAAAGATTATCGATTCGTTAGAAAAACTGAAGGGTTTCTTGGTAAACCTGGCAGAAGAACTGTAAACATTTTTATTTGGCTTATAACGATCAATCTTCTTTGTATTACTTTTAGGTAATTAAAAAAATACATTTTTTGTAGGTTTTTAATTATTTCTCTATATTAGTATCACAAAAACAATAATCACCCTATTTTTTATTAACCGGTTTAACCCCTGCTTATGAAAATATGGTATGTATTATTGCTTGTCTTTTTCCCCTATTTTTTATTTTCCCAAAACTATTTAGGTGGATATTTATCTGCAAAAGTTAATTATTTCTTTCTGCGGGCAGATCCTTTTGGAATTGCATTGACCCCTAACCGAGAAACGGTAACTGCATGGGCTGTTAACCTTTATAGTAAATTTCTAACCGGAGGTAGCTATGCGGTTTAAGACCCTAATTGTTGCATTTGTAATGATTGGATTCATGGCAAATGCTCAAATCATTACTCAGGAAACAGATACACGTGATATTTTGGAGAGTATGGCCGAAAACCTTCCTGATGATTACGATATGACCGAACTTATTGATGTATTGGAGAAATATCGTAAACATCCAATTAATCTGAACCGTACTTCAGTTGAAGAATTAAAGACGTTGGTTTTCCTATCCCCCTTACAGATTGGTAATTTCTTTACACATCTAAAGGAAAATGGTCAGCTTACAGATGTGCTGGAATTACAAAGTATTGACGGTTTTGATATTAAAACCGTGTATAATCTCCTCCCATTTGTAACATTGACCAATATCGCTGAATACGAGCAGCTCAGTTTTAAAAACATCACACATGCTGGTGAAAATGATTTGATGATGCGCTTTGCACAGACCCTACAAAAACAAAAAGGTTATACAGATTTATCCGGGAACAGGTATTTAGGTTCGCCGGAGAGATTTCAGATGCGCTACAGATATCATTATAGCTCAATTCTATCAGCAGCTATTACTTTAGACAAAGATGCTGGTGAAAAATTTATAGGCAAACCTTTCGATTTTTATTCTGGCAATATCGCGTTATTCAAATTGGGTAAGCTAAAAAAACTGGTAGTTGGCGATTATACACTGCAATTTGGGCAGGGTTTAACATTATGGTCGGGTTTTTCTTTTGGCAAAGGTCCTGATGTGACCAGCGTAGCTAAAAAAGATTTAGGTTTAAGGCCTTATAACTCTACTAACGAATATTCTTTTTTTAGAGGAGGCGCTGCAACGATTAACTTATTTAAGTATGTAGACATTACCCCTTTTGTTTCGTTCCGTAATCTTGATGCTAGCCAAAAGTTAGATTCAGAAGGAAATTTAGTTCAGGCCACCATTAATCAAACTGGTTTACATAGAACGCCTACTGAGATTAAGAATAAAGGTGTTTTAGCGCAAAGCGTATTTGGTACTACAATTCAATATGCCAAAAACGAACTTGCTGTTGGTGCGGTTGCTTACCACACTCATTATAAGAATCGTTTTATTACACAAACTGCTGCTTACGATCGATATAGTTTCACTGGCACAGCGTTAACCAATTTGGGGTTGTTTTACAATTATACATATAAAAATATGTACCTCTATGGTGAGGCCGCCAAAGGTTCAGGTGGTGGCATCGCTTATATTAACGGCGTCCTCATTAGTTTGTCGCCAACAGTGTCTGCAGCTTTAACTTATCGCGATTATGCTAAAGATTATCATAGTTTCTTTAATCAGGCAGTATCCGAATCGAGCGAAGCGGTAAATGAAAAAGGATTGTATGCTGGCTTAAATATTAACCCCAATAAACATTGGGCCTTTTCTTTCTATGGTGATTATTTTCGGTTCCCGTGGTTAAAATACCGTGTTGACGAACCCTCCAAAGGTTACGAAGTTTTAGCACAGGCTGCTTATATACCAAGCAAAACCTTTAAAGTTTTAGTCCGGTTCAAAACAGAACATAAACAACAAAATACTGATTTGGATGTTCCTGTTAACTTTTTAGACCGTATAAAAAGAGCGGGTTATCGTGCAGAGGCAAGCTGGCAATTGAATAATAATTGGCACTTCCAGAACAGGTTAGAGATTTCTCAATATAAAAAAGGTAATGCTGACAGAGAATTTGGTTATCTCGTTTATCAGGATGTAGACTATTCGCCAATGTTTGCTAAGCTAACAGGAAATGTAAGGTTTGCCTATTTCAATACCCCAAGTTATAACAGCAGAATTTATGCCTATGAAGATGATGTTTTGTACAGTTTTGCTTTTGGAATGTATAATGGAAGAGGTTTTAGGACTTACTTTAATTTAAAATACAGTATAGTCAAGAAGCTAAATGTTTGGGCTCGATATGGGTTGTTTGTTTATAAGGACGTAGAAACAGTAGGTACTTACCTGGATGAAATTAAGGGCAATAAAAAATCAGACGTTAAAATTCAACTACGGTATCAATTTTAAACAATGTTTAAGTCCGAATATGTTTTTGTCAGAATCCTGTTTCCATTTCTTCTAGGTATCTGCGTTTTTTATTTTTTTTCAAAAAGCGTATATATTCAATTGTGTGCCTCAGTTCTACTTGTGGTTTTACTGAGCATTTTATTGTTGAATCTTACTTATAAAAAATTGAACGTGTACCGTTACAAGGGAGCTGTTGGTATTTTAATTTTTATACTTTTTCTTAGCCTGGGTGGTTTAATTTGTTTGCTCCATAACCAAAGTTTAAGCCAAAATTACTTTGCAAAAAAACAGTGCAACTATTTAAAAGTTTGGGTGAACAATGAACCTCAGAAAAGTAGCGGCATCATACGTTTTAAAGCAAAGGTAGTATCGGGATATCAAAAAGCTAAACAGATCAGATTATCTGGACAGATGCTTCTTGCTGTAAAATTAGATAGTTTAAAGCCTATTAAATTAAAGTATGGCGACGAAATAATAATCCCAGCTACATATACTGAAATAGAGCCTCCATATAATCCTGCAGAATTTGATTTTAAAGCCTGGCTTGGCAGTCAGAATATTTATCATCAGGCTTTTATAGATCAGGATCATATCGTTAACAACAAAAACAACGTTGGTAATCTCATTATAAAGATGGCTTTAAACTTAAGAGAAAAGCAGGTTGCAAAATACCGAAGCTTGATTAAAAGTGATGAAGCTTTTGCGGTGGCCTCTACCCTTATTTTAGGTTACCGTGCTGATTTAAGCAAAGAAACTTTATCGGCCTATTCCAAAACCGGAACTATTCACGCTTTATCTGTATCAGGAGCACATGTAGCCATTATTTATGTCGTTTTGGATCTTTTATTCTTCTTTTTGAACAAGAATCGGGCGCTAAGGATTGTGAAACTGTTGTTAATCTGTACTTTGATTTGGGGGTATGCTTTGTTAACAGGATTATCTCCTTCTGTGGTCCGCTCGGCTGTAATGATCAGCATTTTAATTGCGGCTAAAGTTTTATCGAAGCAAACCAACAGTTATAATGTTTTGGCCTTTTCGGTATTTTGTCAGCTGGTTTACAATCCATTTTTAATTTTAGATGTTGGGTTTCAGCTATCCTATCTGGCTGTATTCGGACTAATTTATCTTCAACCTAAAATTTATAACCTACTCTATACTGATCATATTTGGCTAGATAAATTATGGAGTTTCACCGCTATGTCTTTATCCGCACAAGTGGTCACATTTCCGCTAAGCATTTATTATTTTCATCAATTTCCACTTTACTTCCTTTTTGCAAATCTTTTTATCAGTATCCCGCTGGTGCTAATGATGTATTTAGGAATTGCAGTATTAATTCCGGCATTCGGGTTTTTAGCACCGGTTTTCGAATGGATAATAAATTTTACAAATTCTATATTAAAATGGATTGCCAATTTACCATATGCTAGCTTTTCATCAATATGGATTAATTTGCCTGAATTTGTATTGTTGAGCCTGTCGCTCGGATTGTTTATTTATGCCTTGGCGAAATTTAACAAACAATTTTTGTTCTCTTCTTTAGTGTTATTTGTTTGTTATCAGCTTTTAGTTATGCGCGATGATTTAAACAGCCTGGACCAAAGGAAAATCATTTTATTTTCCCTAAGAAAAAACTATGCGGCTGCTTTTATTAATGGAAGAGAAGCTGTTTTAGTTTCTGATTTAAGCGCCGAAGATAAAAATTATAATTTTTCTGTTGTGCCGGCATTAACGAAATTAAAGGTTGGCAAAATACGTTTTATTAGTTTTAACAAGGATACCGTTTTAGGGCAGTTCGTTTTAAAGAACAACCAAATTGCCTTTTTTAATTATAAGATGCTGTTGATTGATGAAAACCTGAATGATAAAAATATAAACGGAAATGCCAACTTTTCAAGCATCTGGTTAAGTGGAAATACCAAATTTAATTTAGCCAAAATGGACCTTGATATAAAATATAAAACCGCAATAATCGATGCAACTAATAAAGATTATAAAATTGAGATCTTAAAAAGGTATATGGAGAATAATGATATAGATGTACATGTTTTAAAGAAAAATAAAGCATATTTGGTGCAACTAACCCAATAACATGGAAAATCTGGTTTTATATCAGGTTGCTGAAAGAATAGCAACGATAACTATCAATAGGCCCGAAAAAAGAAATGCGCTGAACCCTCAACTTATCGCTGAATTAACTTCCGCATTTATAAATGCATCTGAAGATGACCAGGTAAAAGTGGTAATATTGAAAGCCAATGGCGATACTTTTAGTGCTGGTGCCGATTTAGCATATCTTCAGCAATTACAGCACAATACATTTGAAGAAAATGTGGCCGATTCTAATCATCTAAAAAAACTCTTTACAACCATTTATTATTTACCAAAAGTAGTTATTGCACAGGTAGAAGGTCATGCCATTGCCGGTGGCTGTGGTTTGGCCACGATATGTGATATTGTTTTTGCTACTCCTGAAAGCAATTTTGGATATACTGAAGTGAAAATTGGTTTTGTACCTGCTATTGTTTCCTGTTTTTTAAAACAAAAGGTGAGCGAATCCATCGTCAAGGAAATTTTACTAACTGGAAAAATCTTTTCTGCCGAGCAGGCATTAAAATATAATTTGATAAATTTTGTAACAAATTCATCCGATATTCATCAAATAGTAAGAGAATTTGCACTAAGTTTGTGTAACGGGAGTTCTGGTAATTCGTTAATGATTACTAAACAATTGATTACGCAAACAACCAACCCCCTGTTGGAAAAATGCTTAGAGACTGCTGTACAGATAAATGCCCGTATTAGGGAGAGTGAAGATTTTAAAAAAGGAATCTCTTCATTTTTAAACAAAGAAAAAATTAATTGGTAAAAAACTAAACTGAAATAAAAACATGTTCAAATCAATCAAAACTAGTGTTGTAGCTTTAATCTTAGTAAGTACTGCTATAATTGCTCACGCACAAAAGAAAATCGCTGAAGGTACTTTGGTATTTGCAGTAACTGCTAATGGTACAACAACCGATGTTAAAACTAAATTTAATGGTAGTTTAACCAAAATAGAAATTGAAAATGGCCCTGCCATGGTTAACATCATTTCAAATACGGCAGATAAAACCGGATTATTATTAATTGACGTTCCGGTAGCTCAAAAACAGTTTGCGGTAAAGGTGAGCAAAGCAGAAACAGAAGCACAAGAAGCTTTATTACCAAAATATTCTGATTATAAAGCAACTGGTGAAAAACAGACAATTGCTGGATTTAGTGCTGAAAAATATACCTACAAAGATGACAAAGGTGGAGCTCATGAATTATGGGCAACAAAAGATGTTGATATTGCTTCAATTACCAATGGTGGTTTCTTTAAAGGTTTAGGTGCACTTCCTGTAAAATATTCTGCAGTAATTAACGGTGTAAATTCAGACCTGGTTCTAAAATCTCTTTCTGAAGCCAAAGTTGGTGCCATTAGCACTGAAATTCCTACCGGTTACGAAGTAGTAACTATGGATGAATTGAAAGCCATGCAAGGTGGTGGTGAATAATTAACCAATTCCAGATAATTTACAGCTTTTTAACTGCAGGCTTTTTATTTAAATTAGCCTGAAAGTTGAAAAGCTTTTTTTATGTCCAAAAACTAATATGATTAAAAGATTATTACTAAGATTATCAATTGCTTGTATAGCATTATGCGTGCTAATTGATGCAAAAGCTCAAAGTATCAATTGGGCAAAAGACGGTAACTCCTATTATGAGGTTACCAGAAATGGGGAAATTATTTCTATCACACTACCTAAAAACGACAGAAAAACCATTATATCAAGAGCATTATTAACACCAGCTGGAAAAAATGATGCTATTACAGTAAGAAGTTTCCAGTTATCGGATGATGGTTCGAAAGCACTAATCTACACTAATAGTAAAAAAGTTTGGCGTTACGATACGCGTGGAGATTATTGGCTGGCAGATTTAACTTCCAACAAAATCACTCAAATTGGAAAAGATAGACCAGCTTCATCACTAATGTTTGCTAAATTATCGCCCGATGGCAGCAAGGTTGCTTATGTAAGCAAACATAACCTGTATGTAGAAAATATTGATGGAACTGGTGCAAAGGCCCTAACCACTGATGGTACAGACCGAATGATTAACGGTACTTTCGATTGGGTTTATGAGGAAGAATTTGATTGTCGTGATGGTTTTAGATGGAGTCCGGATGGCAAATCTATTGCTTATTGGCAGCTTGATGCAACCAAGATCAAAAATTTCTTGATGATCAATAATACAGATTCTATTTATCCGTATACCATTCCTGTAGAATATCCAAAGGTAGGCGAAAATCCGTCTGCTTGTAAAGTTGGTGTGGTTGATGTTGCAACAGCCAAAACGAACTGGTTAAATGTTCCTGGAGATAATATTCAGCACTATATTCCGCGTATGCAGTGGGTACCTAACAGTAATGACATTATTTTGCAACAACTTAACCGCGAGCAAAACGAGAGTATAGTATTTATCTGTAATGCAGTTACAGGATCGGCAAAAGCTGTTTATACCGAAAAAGCTAAAGCCTGGATTGATGCACAGGATGAGTGGAAATGGTTAAATGATAATAAAGAATTTACAATTGTATCTGAAAAGGATGGCTGGAACCACCTGTATAGAATCAGTTTGGATGGAAAAAAAGAAACATTAGTTACGAAAGGCAATTATGATGTGATTGATGTAAAATTGATCGATGTAAAAAATAACATGGTTTATTTTCTGGCATCACCAACAAATGCCACTCAGAAATATCTTTTTAAAACCAAGTTAGATGGAAAAGGTAAATTAGAGCAGGTTACACCTTCTGTTTTGCCAGGAACACACAATTACGATATTTCTCCGAATGCTGCTTTTGCACGCCATTCATATAACAGTTCGCTTGTTGAGCCAATCACAGAATGGATGAACTTTACTACAGGGAATCCATTTACAATGGACGGGAGCATTACTACACAATTAGCTAAGCAAGCGGCAACCAAAAACAAAGTTGAGTTTTTTAAAGTAACTACTGAAGATGGTATTGAAATGGATGGTTGGATGAAAAAACCTGATAATTTTAATCCAGATAAGAAATACCCTGTAGTATTTTATGTTTATGGTGAGCCTGCGTCAGCTACAGCATTAGATACTTATGGTGCAGGGAGAAACCGTTTGTATGCCGGTGATATGGCCAAAGATGGTTATATCTATATTTCAATGGATAATAGAGGTGCCCCTCTTCCAAAAGGCAGTACATGGCGCAAAAGTATTTATAAAAATATTGGAGTGATCAATGTCCGCGATCAGGCGATGGCCGCTAAAAAACTATTGGCTACTAATGCTTTTATGGATAAAGACCGTGTTGCGGTTTGGGGCTGGAGTGGTGGCGGTTCATCTACTTTAAACCTGATGTTCCAATATCCAGAAATTTATAAAACAGGTATTGCAATTGCAGCGGTTGGTAATCAATTAACCTACGATAATGTTTATCAGGAGCGTTATATGGGCACTCCTTTCCCAAGTAAAGAGGCTTATGTTAAGGGCTCTCCGATTACTTATGCTAAAAACTTAAAAGGCAATTTATTGTATATCCACGGTACTGGCGACGATAATGTACATTATCAGAATGCCGAAATGCTGATTAATGAGTTAATTAAAAACGGAAAGGTTTTTCAATTGATGAGTTATCCAAACCGTACCCACAGTATCTCTGAGGGCGAAGGAACCGGCAAACATTTATCCTTAACTTACACTAAGTTTTTAAAAGAAAACTGTCCTCCGGGAGCAAGATAGAAAAATTTAAAAGCAGCTTTCGGGCTGCTTTTTTTTTAAGCAATAAACATTTGAATAAGCATGGCCGTTACAATGGCTATGCCAAAGCTTAACAAAGTTCCGATCAATACATATTCAGTTAATTTGAGGTCGTGTGCTTCTTTTAAATCGCCAAACCGAAATATGGATTTGGCTGCGAGTAAAAAGCCAACGGCTTCGAAATGATTGGTTAAGATAAACAAGAAGATCAGCACTCTTTCTAGTATTCCGATATACTTACCTGCATTTTGTAGCGATTGCGGGCTGTCTGGTTGGTTATCTGGAAGCCATTTGGCAATAATTACCCGCATTACAATTGATGTAGGCATCGTTAGAAATAAAGCTCCTGCAATTAAAGTCCAGGTTTTGGTTTCATTAAAAAAACTGATGTTTAAACTTCCCCTATAAAAAAAGTGCCACACCACTACTATTGAAGTGAAATGTAAAACCTGATCAACAAAAAACAGTATACGTGCATTTTTTTTGGTCTGAAAAATCGATTTTAAAGCGTCAATCATAAAATGAAGTACTCCTATTGATAGCGCTACCCTCCAAACGCCAAAGTTTAAGAAAATAAGGAAGATCAAAACTATATGGATGGCCACATGCAAATAGAGCTTTATTGATCTTAATTTTTTCCTTTCTTTATCTTTTACCCAGGTATTGGGCTGTAAAAAGAAATCTCCAATTAAATGAACAAGAATGAGCTTGATTAAATAGATATCCATTATTTTAAAATCATTTGATTCAATTTTTTACGGTAAAGCCTGTCCATTTCCATAATTTCTGTATAATGTGCACGCTTTAAAGCTTCGCTTACTGATGATTGCGTTCGGCCCGAAATAGCTGCCAATTCGCTTTGTAACAGGTTATTGTTCTCTAATGCAAGTTTTACCATTTCGGCAGCTACAACTCCCCAGCTATCCATTGATATTAGCGAAAGCTTTATTAAGACATTAATTTCCTCATCAAAATCAGCAGAATCGGTTTTAATGGCTAAATTAACCTTAGCCTGTTTTAAACTATCAAATGCCGCTCCTGAATTTACAAAAGCATCTCCGCTTGATTCCGAAAGTTTTTTCCGTTTGTTTTTGATATCTCCAATTCCAATTCCCATTCTTACATCTGCAGGTTTATTTACCCTGATACATGCTTTTAAATAAGCAGCAGCCCTGATGGCGTTTTCTGGCTCAACTTCTACCTGAAAACTATCCCCCCGGTAAATCTCCCACTTACTATTCTGATCGGAAACTATTTTTAAAGCGGTTTTTAAGCTTAATAACCAGCTATCTTTAATCTTCCTTGAGCCTACAATATCACCTGTTATAATGCAAATCATACTACAATATCGAACTTATTATCCATATTTCAAAACTAATATCGGGTAATTAGCCGATATTTCTATTTATCGGGTAATTAGCCGATATTTTAAATTATCGGGCATTTAGCCGATATTGATCTAAAACTAATCAATAAATTTATTGTTTAGTAACTATGGCATTAATAGAATTTACCAAAAGAGGAATTTATTGTAAGCAGGGCGATTTTTATATAGATCCCTGGTGGCCTGTAGATTATGCGGTTACAACGCATGGACATAGTGATCATGTGCGTTTTGGAAATAAATACTACCTCTGCCATACCTTAACCAAACCTATCATCAAACGCAGGATCAGCGAAGATTTGAACGTAAAAACATTGGAATATGGAGAAAGCATTACACGTAATGGAGTGAATATTTCATTTTTTCCTGCCGGACATATTATCGGATCTGCGCAGGTACGTTTAGTTTATAAAGGTGAAATTTGTGTCATATCTGGCGATTATAAGATTGAAGATGATGGCATTACTACACCCTTCGAGCCTGTTAAGTGTCATTCTTTTGTTTCTGAGAGTACTTTTGGTTTACCTGTTTACAAATGGCAAAAGCAAGAAATTGTGTTTAATGGCATCAAGAGTTGGGTGAGCGATAATATTATACAGCAAAAAACAAGTGTATTAATTGCCTATAGTTTAGGTAAAGCACAACGTTTGATTAAAAATTTGGCTGGTGATATTCCTATTTATGTACATAACAGTATTGCTAATCTGAATGAAGTGATTATTGATGCAGGTGTAAAGCTTCCAAAAACCATCAGAATTACTCCTGAAACTACTAAGGATGAATTGCAGAAAGGTATTGTAATTGTACCACCTGCCATGAGGGATAGCCGCTGGATTAAAAACTTAGCTCAGCCTGTAACAGGCATTTGTTCTGGTTGGATGCAGGTGCGGGCACACCGCCGTTGGCAAAGTGCCGATGCTGGCTTTGCGCTGAGTGATCATGCCGATTGGCCTGGCTTAATGGAAGCTATTACTGCAACTGGAGCGGAAAAGGTATATGTTACGCATGGTTTTACGGCTGCCTTTAGTCGGTTTTTAAATGATGCAGGCATAGAAGCTGCTGAAGTATTAACCAAGTTTGGGCAAGAAGATGATGAAGAAAATAAAGTAGATTTAGTTGATCAAAACGAAAATAAATAACGATGAAACGTTTTGCCCAATTGATCCAACAGCTCGAACTGAGCAATAAAACCAACGATAAAATTGCAGCATTGGTTAATTATTTTAACCATGCTGATGATAAAGATAAGGTATGGGTTATTGCATTGTTTACAGGTAAAAAACCTAAAAGGCCAATTAAATCAGCCCTGCTTAAATACTGGGCCATAAACATTACCGAAACGCCAGAATGGTTATTTGCCGAAAGTTATGCCAATGTTGGCGATTTAAGCGAAACCATTGCCCTATTATTGCCCCCTGCCGAAAACACCTCAGATTTTCAGTTGCATAAATGGGTTGAAGATTTGCATGATCTGGAAGGTAAAGATGATGAAACTAAAAAAGAATTTATTCTGGGCGCATGGAACAAACTTGAAACACAGGAACGTTTTATTTTTAACAAATTGATCTCCGGCAATTTCAGGATTGGTGTTTCCAATAAAATGCTGGTGAATGCACTGGCTAAACAAAGCAGTTTAGATAGTGCCCAGATTATGCACAGCATTATGGGGAAATGGAATCCTTATGAAATTACTTTTCACGAACTGATAAATGGTATCCATGTGAATACCGATAACTCCTGGCCTTACCCCTTTTGCCTGGCCTATGCCTTAGAGCAAGAACCAGAGAAATTAGGTGATATTTCTGAATGGCAGGCCGAATGGAAATGGGATGGCATCCGCGGGCAGATTGTAAAACGGAATGGAGAACTCTTTATCTGGAGCCGTGGCGAAGAACTGGTTACAGAACAGTTTCCCGAATTGCATTTCATGATCGATGTTTTACCTGACGGTGTGGTTTTAGATGGCGAGATATTGGCGGTGCAGGATAAACAGGTATTGTCATTCAGCACATTACAACAACGCTTAAACCGTAAAACAATTAATAAAAAACAATTGGAAGAAGCCCCTATTGGATTTTTTGTTTACGACATTTTAGAATATGAAGCAAAAGATTTCAGGGAAGAACCTTTAAGTACAAGGCGAAAAATACTCGAAGGATTGATTGGCGATTTAACTGAAAGTCCGGTGGTGATATCTCCTGTGATCAGTTGTGGCTCGTGGGAAGAACTGGCAGCGTTACGACAAACTTCGCGCTCGATTAACAGCGAAGGAATTATGCTTAAAAAATTAACCTCTCATTACCACAGCGGCAGAAAACGGGGTGACTGGTGGAAGTGGAAAATCAATCCATACACGGTTGATGCGGTAATGATTTATGCACAAAAAGGAAGCGGCAGAAGGGCTAATTTCTTTACCGATTATACTTTTGCCGTTCGTGAAGGAGAAAATTTAGTCACGATTGCAAAAGCTTATTCGGGTTTAACAGATAAAGAAATTAAAGAGGTAAATTCTTTTGTAACCCGAAATGCGATTGAGAAATTTGGCCCGGTGCGTACCGTAAAACCCGAACTGGTTTTCGAAATTGCATTTGAGGGAATTGCCGAAAGCAAACGGCATAAAGCAGGTTTAGCTTTGCGTTTTCCACGTATATTGCGCTGGCGAAAAGATAAAAAAGCCGATGAAATTAATACGTTGGAAGATTTGAGGCAATTGCTGCAATCCACTTTGTAAGGGAATCCATGATCTGTGTCCTCACAGACCATCAAGATTAAAATTTAAAAATTTCGGTTTGTGGCACGCAGGTGGAGGAAATGAGTTTAGCTTAATAGGTTTGCCTCTCGATTTTAAACCCGACAGCAGCGATACCCTTTTTTGTTATTGATCAATTAACATTTAACGGTAATTACAAAAAAGGTAAAGCGAATGGCGGGACTGCCGTAACCGAAGCATTACTGTTATTGCTTTTCAAAAAATAATTAGAAAACCATCAAAAGCAGCGATATTTAAGCATGGAACAAACCAAAACCAAAGGTTATAAAAAGATAAAAGCCTGGCTAAAGGCCAATAAACGTAAGCCTTTTCAGTTTCAGGAAGATGCCTGGCAGTATTATTTGGATGGTTACAGTGGTTTGGTAAATGCACCTACAGGTTTCGGAAAAACATTTTCTTTATTTTTAGCCGTAGTAATTGAAGCTTTAAATGCAGCTGAAGGCAACAATAAAAAAGCGAAAGACCGGTTACAGTTAATCTGGATTACTCCACTCCGCTCCCTGGCTAAAGATATTGCAAGGGCCATGCGCGAAACCTTATTGGAGCTGGAATTGGATTGGCACGTTGGTGTGCGTAATGGTGACACCTCTCAGGCAGAGAAATTGCAGCAGAAAAAATCGATGCCCGAAATTTTGTTGATTACGCCGGAAAGCCTGCACTTATTACTGGCGCAAAAAGGCGCTTCAACTTTGTTCAAAAATCTTAAATGTATTGTTGCTGATGAATGGCATGAACTTTTGGGAAGTAAACGTGGGGTGTTGGTTGAGTTGGCGGTATCGCGGATTAAGGGCTTACAGAAGTTAGAGAAAAACCAGTTTTTAAGAATTTGGGGGATTTCGGCTACCATTGGTAATATTGAAGAGGCACTGGATGTACTCGAGCCCAATATGGATGCCAAACGGATTATTGTTAAAGCCGATTTAGAAAAGAAAATCCTAATCAAATCAATTTTACCTGATGATATCGAAACATTGCCCTGGGCTGGGCATTTGGGCTTGAAACTGGCCTATAAACTTTTACCAATTATCGAGAAAAGTAAAACTACTTTAATCTTCATCAATACCCGCGGACAATCGGAAATGTGGTATCAACATTTGTTGAATATCGAACCCGAATTGGCCGGGAGGATTGCCATACATCATGGATCGATAGATTTCGAACTCCGTAACTGGATTGAAGATGCGCTACATACCGGGCAGCTCAAAGCAGTTATTGCTACCTCATCGTTAGATTTGGGCGTAGATTTTAAACCTGTTGATACCGTTGTCCAGGTAGGCTCGCCAAAGGGTGTTGCCAGGTTTTTGCAAAGGGCGGGCCGATCGGGTCATTCCCCTCACGAAACCTCTAAAATATATTTTTTACCTACCCATGCATTAGAACTGGTAGAAGCAGCAGCGATTAAAGAAGCAGCCAAAACAAACAATATAGAGAGCCGTGAGCCCTTTATTATGGTATTCGATACCTTGGTTCAGTATTTGGTTACACTGGCCATAGGCGACGGATTTGATGATAAAATCATTTATGAAGAAATTAAGAATACTCATGCTTTTAAACTGATCCTCCCTGAAGAATGGACCTGGGTAATGCAATTTATTACCTCGGGAGGAGATAGTTTAAGCGCTTATACAGAATTTAAAAAGGTGGCTAAGGATGAAGATGGGCTTTGGAAAGTAAAGAGCAGGCAATTGGCTATGCGGCATAGGTTACATATTGGAACAATCGTAAGTGATGCGATGTTAAAGGTTAAATTCATTTCTGGTGGTTACATTGGTATGGTTGAAGAATACTTTGTTACCCGTTTAAAAGCTGGCGATAATTTCCGTCTGGCTGGCAGGGTTTTAGAGTTTATCCAGGTAAAAGATATGACTGTTGTGGTTAGGGTAAGTAAACAGAAAAATGCAATCTCTCCGAGCTGGAATGGTGGCCGCTTACCCCTTTCTTCCAATTTAGGGTCAGTTTTGCGGAAGAAATACAATGAAGCATTAGATAAAACACATCAGGATGAAGAATTAGATGCCGTGTATCCGCTGTTTCTATTACAGGAAAAACGTTCTCATGTACCCAAAAATGATGAGCTACTTATCGAACTCATTAATAATAAAGAAGGTTTTCATCTCTTTGCCTATCCATTTGAAGGGCGTTTGGTGCACGAGGTTTTGGCGGCCCTGGTTGCCTATCGTTTAAGTAAATTGTTACCGATCAGTTTTTCTATTGCCATGAACGATTATGGCTTTGAACTCTTGAGTGAAACAGAAATTCCTATGGACGAATCGATTGCCTACGAGGTTTTTTCGCCTGTAAATTTGCCCGAAGATATTACGCTGAGTATCAATTCAACTGAAATGGCAAGACGGAAATTTAGGGATATTGCCTGTATTTCTGGACTCGTTTTTCAGGGCTACCCGGGTAAATATGTAGCCAATAAGCATCTCCAGTCATCTGCCGGTTTGTTTTTTAATGTTTTTAGCGATTACGACAAACATAATTTACTTTTGCGACAGGCATACGATGAAGTTTTTTACCAACAACTGGAAGAGCCAAGATTGGCGGCAGCACTGGATCGAATTCAGCATGGAGCAATTGTAATCACCAATCCTAAAAGTTTTACACCGCTGTCCTTCCCGATTAAGGTAGATAGCCTCCGTGAAAATATGAGCTCAGAAGAATTGGAGCAACGCATTGTCAGGATGAAGGCCGAATCGGAAAAAATTAAATAAATTACTTGTCACGTTGAGCCTGTCGAAATGCCTCAAAAGTCCTTCGGCTAGCTCAGGATGACATAGCATAAAATAAATGAACATTACAAGCCAAGGTGAAGAACTGATTTTAGATAAAGAAAGGGCTTTATTTTTACCCAAACATCAGCTTTTAGCCATAAGTGACCTGCATTTGGGTAAATCTGCACACTTCCGACAGGCCGGTTTGCAAGTACCATCTACCATTGCCCAAACAGATCTTCAACGCTTAAGTTCATTGATTAAACAATACAATCCTAAAACATTGCTAATTAATGGGGATATGTTTCATCATGGTTTAAATACCGATATTGATGAATTTTCTGTATGGAGAAAACAATACAAGGAACTTAGTTTTCTATTGGTAAAGGGGAACCACGATAGGCTTTCGGAAGCCAATTATGCTGCAATGAATATCGAAATACATGAACCTAGTTTTTGCCTAGGGCCGTTCTGCTTTGTTCATGATGCTCCAAATGGCATGGAAGAAGAATTATATCCCATCAGTGGCCATATCCATCCAGGTGTAACCATTGTGGGCAAAGCCAAGCAAAGATTAAAATTTCCATGCTTCTATTTTGGTAAAGATTATGCCGTTTTGCCTGCTTTTAGTCTATTTACCGGACTTTATACGGTTTACCCGAAAGCAAATGAACGCATTTTTGCAGTAACGCCTAAAAGTGTGGTAGAAGTTTAGGCGTGGGCGTCAATTACCTGTTTTAACTGTGATGCCTGTAAAACACCACTCTGCCTCCACACCTGTTTTCCGTTTTTAAAAAGAATTAAAGTAGGTACGCCTTGAATATTAAAAGAAGAAGCAGCTGGTTGATTCTTATCAATATCTACTTTAATGATAGAAACAGCATCGCCAACCTGAGATTTTAACTGCTCCAAAATCGGCTTCATCATTTTACAAGGACCACACCACTCGGCAAAAAAATCAACAAGAACAGGTTTATCGCCGTTAATTAAATCTGAAAACTTAGCCATGATATTTATCTTTATTTAGAAACAATGATGAGCTGGATTGGTTTTTAACGAAAAATCGTCATTTCGAACGAAGTTGAGAACCACGTAGTGCTCAGCGAAGCTAAATCTATTATAGATATCTTCATTCCGCTATGCTTCAGTCGAGATGACGAATTTGATAGACTAATTATTCAATTAAGCGCTTATCGGCAGTTCTGCGGCTAAGGCCGCAACCCAGCCTTCAAATAAAGCCTTTTCGATTTTGATTACTTCAGCAGCATGATTTTCCCAGTCATCAGAAAAACTAACCAATTGATTCATCATTTCTTCCAGATGTCCTTCTTCTTCCAAAATAATTGATTTTACGTTTACCTTGCTTTTAGCTTCATCTAAAACGGCTTGATAAATTGGATATAGTTCATCGGCGCGCACTTCAATGGCGTAAGTCACAAATAAATAAGCCGCGAATTTTAAGTCATAACCAGAAAGTTTAAATACAGCTTTTAAATAACGGCAAACCGCAATATCTAAAGCATGCAAATAGTACTTGGTATGATTTGGAGATAACAACTCGGCATTGGTATAAGTTTTACAAAGTGCTTCGTCAATCTTCGAAATCTGTTTTTTTAAATAATAAGCATGACGGTGCTCTTCTGCAGCGTGTTTAAGAATAATCAGGTTTACATTTTCTTTATGCTCTGAAGCTGAAATCTTCTTTGCACCTGCATTCTCCATATAAGATAGCGTATTTAACCATTTGGCATGCAGTACGTTATCTGAAACTATCGATTTTAAATTTGAAGCTAACATTCTTGATTGTTAAACTGGTAAATTGTTGATACTAAACCAACTGAAAACTGTTAATTGTAAACTGACTAAATTTCCCTGTTCAGGTCCCAGCTTTCTAAATAATCTGCTACTCTACGCACAAACATTCCTCCCAGAGAACCATCTACAACCCTGTGGTCGTAAGATAAGGACAAGAACATCATATGTCTGATTGCAATCACGTCACCGTGTTCGGTTTCTAAAACAGCTGGTTTCTTTTTAATGGCGCCGACTGCTAAAATAGCCACCTGAGGTTGGTTAATAATCGGTGTACCCATTACATTTCCGAAACTACCTACATTGGTTAGGGTAAAAGTGCCACCTTGTGTTTCATCAGGCTTTAATTTAGAGTTTCGCGCTCTTGCAGCTAAATCATTAACTGCTTTTGTTAAACCAACTAAATTTAACTGATCGGCATTTCTAATTACAGGAACGATTAGGTTTCCACTAGGTAAAGCGGCAGCCATACCAATATTGATATCACGTTTTTTGATAATCTGCGTGCCGTTAACCGAAACATTGATCATCGGGAAATCTTTTATCGCTTTAGCAACTGCTTCTACAAATATTGGTGTAAACGTTATTTTTTCATTTTCACGTTTTTCGAAGCTGTTTTTTACTTTATTTCGCCATAAAACCATATTGGTTACATCGGCTTCAACAAACGAAGTTACATGCGGTGAAGTTGTTTTACTCATTACCATATGATCGGCAATCAGTTTACGCATTCTATCCATCTCAATAATTTCGTCGCCACCACTAACACTGGTTGTTGATGTTTTATTTACAACTGGTGCAGCCGAAGTTGCTTTATTTTCAGTCGTTTGGTTTGTTGGTGGAGCAGGCGCTGTTATGATAACTGTTTTAGTTGAAATTGGTGATGCTCCGGTTTTATTCGCAATATAATCTAATAGATCATCTTTATTTAACCGTCCATCAGCACCAGAACCTTTAATCGCATCAAGCTCGGCTAACGAAATATTTTCTTGTGCAGCAATACTTTTAACCAGAGGAGAATAAAAGCGATCAGATGAGCTGAAATCAGTTGTTACAGTAGTGTTTTCTGATGGTAGCTGTGAAATTCCAGGAATAGTTTCAATTTTTTCTTCAGCTACTGGTTTTTCTGTAACAGGAGCTTCTGTTGTTGAGGTTTCTCCACCTTCAGTTTCAATAATGGCAATTACATCGCCCACCTGCGCAACTTCATCTGCAGCAAATAATTGTTTTACCAATTTACCGGCAACCGGAGAAGGAACTTCAGAGTCTACCTTATCAGTAGCGATTTCCAGAATGGTATCATCTAATTCAATAGAATCGCCTGGTTGTTTTACCCATTTAATCACCGTTGCTTCCGCAACACTTTCACCCATTTTTGGTAACAATAGTTCGTATTGAGCCATATTAAATTACAGTATTTTATATTGGTAACGCCACAAAAATACAGTTTTTATTCTTTCTAAACTGTTTCTTTAAGGAGATTTAATAACATGGCCAGCGCCGATGCTGCAGAACGTTCGATGTTTTGAATGCGTTTGTTGCTGAAATTAAACAACTTAGCTACAGTTCTGTGTTTTGAAGAAATTGCAATCCATACCGTGCCAACCGGTTTGTCTTCTGTTCCACCATCTGGACCCGCAATGCCACTAACCGCAATAGCATAATCTGTTTTGAAATGTTTAATTGCACCTTCGGCCATTTCTGTTACAGTTTGTTCACTCACGGCACCAAAGGTATTTAAAGTACTTTCTTTCACGCCAAGAATAGATTCTTTAAGCTCGTAGGCATAGGCTACTGCCCCACCCCAATAAACCGAAGAAGAGCCTGGGTGCTGCGTAATCAGGTGTGCTATGTATCCACCGGTGCAACTTTCGGCAGTAGATAAAGTCAAACCCTTACTTTTCATGAGGTTCAGGATCGCTTTTTCTAAGGGAATATCTTCATCTGTTACTACAAACTTATTTACCTTTGAAATGATCTGTTTGGCGTAAAGCTCAACCTCTTTGAGCAACGCCGTTTCGTTATCGCCTTTGGCCGATAAGCGCAAACGCACTTGTCCTAATTTTGGCAGATAAGCCAATTTGATGTGTGCTGGCAAACTGTCTTCAATTTCCTCGATCTCTTTGGCCAGGAATGATTCGCCTATATTTGCTGTGAGAATGGTTTTATGAACAATAAATGGCAGCTTAAATCTGCTCTTAATTCTGGGTAGAATTTCGTCATCCATCAGGTACATCATCTCGTAGGGCACGCCTGGCATCGATACAAAAATGGTGTCGTTTTGTTCAAACCACATGCAAGGGGCAGTACCATTTTTATTTACAATAACCTCACAACCATCAGGAACATCAGCTTGCTGAATATTAATATCCAACAAAGGACGCTTGTATTTTTCGAAAATCTGACGAACCATTTCCAGTGCTCTGGGATCATTGCGAAAGCCCATATTAAAATACTTTGCCAAAGTTTTCTTGGTAATATCATCTTTGGTCGGTCCTAAGCCCCCGGTAATTAAAACAATATCTGCACGCTTTTCGGCAAGTTCGAGGGCTTCAATAATATGTTGCTCATCATCAGAAACTGAAGTAATCTGTTTAACGGAAACACCAATTAAATTTAACTGTTTAGCCATCCAGGCAGAATTGGTATCAACGATTTGGCCAATGAGAATCTCATCACCAATGGTAATAATTTCGGCTAGCATAATTTATTGGTATGTGCTGTAAAAACCTTGTCTTTTGCTCAATTTCAAATCCTGCAATATCGATGCCTTAACTTTTATGGTAACAGAATAACTTTTGTAAGCACCGTATGGAACCCAGTTTACACTCATATCCCAGCAATGTAAATCGCGGTAAATAGCTAAATTCATTGGGGTTAAGCCATTGTTCTTAAAATCGTAACCTGAGTTAAAAGTAACTTTCCATTTTGGTGTTAAGTTAACATCGCCATTAAAGTTTAGTGTATTCGAAATTGTACTGTTGTTTCCGTCATTTGAATATTGGAAACTATAAGAGAACGAGAAATTCCATGGAATGTTAAAATCAACGAAGGCATTTGGATCACGACTTATAGCTGCTAATTGTTCTGATTGTATATCAGTCAATCCTTTTTTATTGGCTGCTTCACCTAATTTATCATTAGCCTCGTTTTTACGTTTTAATGCTTCTGGATTTAAACTATAATCGAATGAGAAGCCAAAATTGGTTAAACGTGGCAGGAATTTGTTCTTTTGAAAAAATAATCTGTCCTCTCTTATTTTAATGGTTTGACCGTTAACCGTTGTGTCTTTTAAAGCATATGGATCTAATGTTCCATTATAATTTATCCCCAATTTATCGGTAAACTGCGACCGGCCACTAAAACCAATGGTTGATAATTTATAAGAAGGAGCCAGGAAATTATATGAACCACTAAAACTCAAACCTTGAATAATCGGGATCTTTTTTGATCCTGTTCCGGTCGTATCGTTTTTATTCCTCACCTTTAGTTCTACGGTATTATCCAACCCAAAACCAATGGATGCATTAGGGCCGCCAAAAGAGCCTGGCTGTGCCATACCATCAAAAATGGAATATTTTAAAGGCTGTCCACCGGTATAGATTTGATTACCATTTTGGTCTATTGCAGGTCTAAAAGGCCCCGCCCCTGCTTTTGTAAAATCAGGAGAGTAAGAGAAGGAAACATTTGGGGTCATTACATGCCTCAACGCCTGGATTTTTCCAGCTGGATTAAAATCTCTTCTGCCATAAATTTTGGTCGACATACTAGTTGATAGGCTATAACTGCCTGCTCTTTTAAAACCACTGATGGTATCTTCTCTAAAAGTATAGGTATTATCGGCAAACTGCGTATATCTTCTATTTACACTCTGGAAATTCCAAACCTCATTATAGGTGCCGCCCAAACTAAAGTTTAAATATTTTAAGGCAGTAAAAGACATATTTATAGGAATACTATGCGAAAATCCACTTCTTAATCGCTTTAAACCATCATTTTGGAACAACAAGCTATCAAAAGTGTCTATTCTGTTGGTTCCTTGTAAGCTATAGCCAACCGTTATTTTTTCATACCATTTTTGTTCACCAACAGCATCTTTTGGGCGGAATGGGTTAAATGTGGGTACGTTGAATGTCATTTCGGGCAATCTTAACGATATTGCTCTTGTACTTAAAGTCTGATCACTTGATGCGGCCAAAGAGAAGTTCATCCCGTTCGAATAGGCCTTCGCATAACTGATACTACTACTTGTTGAGTTGGTTGCGATGGTGTTAATGTCGTAAGTGGTACCTGCTGCAGTATTTTTATAGTATCCTCTTTTTCCTGTCGATACCAATCTCACGCTGGCACTAAATGTGGTACCCGGATTGGCATTCGCATTTTGACTATGGCTCCAATTAATGCTAAAGTTTTTAGTGGGGTTCCTAAAAGCCTCAGTACCTTCTAAACCATCTTTAAAACTAGAATAGGCTAAATTAATGTTACCGTTATATTTATATCTTTTAGTGTAATTACTCAGCAAACTTGTTTCATAGGAACCATTGGTATATATGGAACCTAAAAGCTTAGCATCCCAGTAATCGTTCAATCCTAGGTAATAACCACCATTTTGCAAGAAAAAACCCCTGGTTGCATCTTCACCTGGTGTAGGAAGAATTACACCTGATGTTCGTTTGTTAGGTTTTGGAAAAAAAGCAAAAGGTAGCCCCAGAAAAGTGGGAATATCTTCAATAATCATGTAAACCGGCCCGGTAATAATCTGTTTCTCTGTTACCACCCCTTTAGAAATCATTAATCCAAAATGCGGGTGCGGAAGATTACAGGTACTGTACATTACATTTTTAATGTGCAATTCATCATCTATTTGCTTTTTACTCTGCCCACCAGAGAAGAAACCTCCCTCTTGTTCAGAAAAAACACCATATACTTTAGCCCGGGTTGTTTCTGAATTGTAAAAAATAGAATCGGCTATGGCTGTTCCATCAGCACCCGATTTAAAGATTGGTTTTCCGGTATATCTACCAGTTTTTGGATCTTTAATGCCACGCGCAAATATGGAATTTTGCTTTTTATCGTATTTGATATAAGCCGCATCTAGCTCAAAATCACCGTATACAACCCTTGCGTTTCCGTATAAATAGACAATGCTTTTATCGGCGCTCATTTTTACCGAATCCTCCGCTTTGTATTCTACTTTCTGGTCGATACTGCTATTATTTTTACCTGTCTTTTTAGTCGTATCCTTTTTGGTTGTGTCTTGCTGAATGATTTGTTGCAATGAAAAATGAGAAAATGCGTTAGCTTTACCAACAACAAGTGTTAATAAAATGACAGATATTAGTAAAATAGAGCTCTTAAGAAGTTTCAAATTCGTATTTGAATGTTATTTTTGCACAAATGTTTAATCAAAAACGTTCAAAATTAGTGAAAAATATACCATTGATGTATCTTAAATCCATTTTAACAATTATTATTTATTTAGTGTTATCAAATTCTATTGATAATCAGGTCTTTGCGCAAGAATATAAAATTAAAACAATTGTGATCGATGCCGGTCACGGCGGTAAAGATGGTGCAACCCACGGTGTATATTCTAAAGAAAAAGATGTGGCGCTTAAAACTGCATTGAACCTTGGCCGGGCGCTTCAAGATAGTTTGAAAGATATCAAAGTTATTTATACCAGAGAGTCGGATGTATTTATTCCTTTATACGAGCGTATCAATATTGCAAATAATGCAAAGGCTGATTTATTTATTTCTATCCACTTAAATGATATGCCAGTTAGGGTGTCTAGAGTGGTAGATTATTATAAAAAAGTAAGGGGAAGAAAAGTACCTGTTTATAGAACCATTACTTCTAAAAGCACTTCAACGAGGGGAACAGAAACCTTTGTCTCAGGAACTCGCCGTTTAGGTGAACAGGATGAGGTGATCAAACGAGAAAATGCATCAATGTTTCTGGAAGAGAACTATCAGAAAAACTATGAAGGATTTATTGCGAACACGCCCGAAAGTGACATTATGTTATCATTAATGAAACAAACCAATAGAGATAGGAGTTTAAAGTTTGCTTCGATGCTTCAACAAGAATATGTTAATGCGGGCCGCATCAACAGGGGCGTACAAGAGAAAAGTCTTGCGGTATTAGCCCGGGCAGCTATGCCTGCAGTGTTAACCGAAATTGGTTTTGTGAGTAATCCAGATGAAGAAGATTACATGAATTCTCCTGAAGGACAAAATGAAATTGTAAGTGGAATTATTAAAGCAATTAAAAATTATAAACGTATAGCTGAAACATCATTTTAATATCCCTTCTGCATGAAGATTAAACTTCTGATTACAATTCTTTTATTTTCGTTACTAGTTGCTGAAAGAGCACCTGCACAAGGTTATAAGATCAAAACAATTGTTATTGATCCTGGTCATGGCGGCAGAAAACCAGGTGCTTCTGGTAGTTTTTCGAAAGAAAAAGACATTTCGTTAAAGGTTGCATTAAAATTAGGCGCATTATTAAAGGAGGAAATGCCAGATGTTAAAGTAATTTTCACACGTAAAACAGATATAGATGTTGATTTGTACAGGCGGGCGGAAATAGCGAACGAAGCTAATGCAGATCTTTTTATATCGGTACACTGTAATTCAATGCCTCCAGGCAACAAGCATATCAAAGGAGTAGAAACTTTGGTTGCGGGATCGCACAGGTTAAAAGAACAAGATGCTGCCATACGTGAGAACGCCGATATTAAATTGGAAAAGAACTACAAAAGCAAGTACGATGGATATGATCCAAGTAACCCAAGTAGTTTTATTCTTTTATCACTTTTAAAAAATGCCTTTCGGGACAAAAGCATTAATTTTGCCAAATTAATACAGAACAGTTACATCAAGCGGGATGGGCGGTTAAGCCGTGGTGTTAAAGAGCAGGGTGTTTTGGTGTTGCAGCGTTGTGGTATGCCAGCCGTTTTAACAGAAGTAGGTTTTATCTCGAATAAAGAAGAAGAAAAATATATTAATTCACAAAATGGACAAAACGAAATCGCCAATTCTATTTTGGAAGCAATAAAAACATATAAAAAAAATATTGAGGTTAAATAAGTGGCATTTTAAATGATAGTTATTTTAACTTTGGAAAAAATATAAAACAGATACCAAACAAATGGTGCAGCCTTTGTGTATTTATAGGGTTTAGCACAAGAATTAATTACGCTCTAACAAGTGAAGAAAAGATACCTTCAGCGCTTGTAGCCATTAAATAAAACACTCATGAAGATTAAGAACGAAACCAAAGTAGGTATTTTAGCTGCATTTGCCATTGCTTTATTGATAATTGGATATAATTTTTTAAAAGGAAATTCGATTTTCTCAAATGAAACTACATTATATGCAAAATATACCAGGGTTGATGGTTTAAGTGTGTCAAAACCTATCCTGATTAATGGTTATCAGATTGGCCGGGTGGCCAAATTGGAGCTTCAGCCAGACGGCAGTATTATTGCTACCTTAAGTGTAAACAGCAAATATGAAATCCCCGAAAATAGTATTGCCCGCTTAGAAGGTACAGATCTTTTAGGCAGCAAAGCCATTGTAATGTCGTTAGGTAATTCAAAAAAGATGGCTGAAGATGGTTATACCTTAAATGCCAATGTGGAAAAAGGCTTAATGGAGCAGGTGCAGCCGGTTCAAAAGAAAGCGGAATTGATTATCAGTAAAATGGATTCTATTTTGAGTAGTGTGAACTCTATTCTGAATCCTAACTTCCAGAAAAACGTCGATAAAAGCTTTAACAGTATAGCGGGTACATTGGCTTCATTGGAAACTACTTCTAAAAAAGTTGATGGTTTAGTAGGTTCAGAAAGCGCACGTATTGCAGCAATTTTCAAAAACGTTGAAGGTATTACGGCCAACTTAAATAACAATAATCAAAAAATCAGCGATATCTTAACCAACATTAATACGGTTACCGATAAGTTTGCTGCTGCTAACTTTAAACAAACGCTAGATAATGCAAACAATGCTATTGCTGATTTACAAAGTGTAATTTCTGGAATTAAAGATGGAAAAGGTAGTTTAGGACTATTGTTAAACGATGATAAAATGTATCAGAATTTAAATAATGCTTCAAAAAATCTTGATGAATTAATGATCGATTTGAAAGCTAATCCTAAACGTTATGTACACTTCTCAGTATTTGGGGGCGGAAACAAAAAAGACAAGTAATTAATTTTTATAAAATCGAAAGCCTTACAGTTTTAAATTGTAAGGCTTTTTTGTTTTAGCGTTCGTCATTCTGAATTTATTTCAGCATCTAAACCCTGAAATAAATTACCTTCGGTGAGCTCGCTAAGGCTTGGTTCAGGGTAACACCTCAATACTATATTTATTTATTGCTTAATCCCTATTAAACATAAATGATATTGATAGAATTGACTCGAGTTAAAGATGAAAAGTTCTCCCCTCTACAGCCAGCTCTGTATTTTCAAAAACAGATTGTGCTTCTTCTAAAAGCATTTGTAAGGTTTTATATCGCGAAGAAAAATGGCCGATGAGCAATTTCTTTACCCCATTAATTTTCGCTACCTCTCCTGCCTGTAAAGCGGTTGTATGATGTGTTTCTTTAGCCCTATCCAACAAATCGTGCATAAAGGTAGCTTCATGGTATAAGGTATCGCAATCTTTTATGGTAGCAAAGTAACTTTCATCAAATAAGGTATCAGAGCAATAGGCGTAACATCTTGGTGCATCAGCCTCAGTGGTATAATCTTCACTTCGTAAAATATCGCCATTTGGCAGTTCTACATCAATTCCCTTTTTTAAGGCCGTATAATAAGCCATAGGCACTTCATCAGTCTTCTCTTTTATCAGTTTGCGTTGGCGTTTCTTTTGTTGAAAGATAAAGCCTGTTGTGGGGATACGGTGATTTAAAATAATAGTTTTAACTGTTAAATCACTATTCTCGAATATCTGTCTAGACTCATCGGCTTCGATTGGGAAAAACTCAATTGGATACCTTAATACTGTATCAGAATATTTGAACTGAATCTCTAAAATTTCTAATAAAGGTTTGGGGCCAAATATCTGCATGGGTTTTACCCTGCCGTTTAAATGCAAACTGGAAAGCAAACCTATTAAACCGAAATAATGATCGCCATGTAAGTGGCTGATAAAAATATAATCGATGCGGGCAGCCTTGAGGTTGTATTTGGTCAGTTGTTGCTGTGTACCTTCGCCACAATCGATTAAATAATATTTTTCGTTACAATTTAAAAGCTGTGCCGATGGGTTCCTGTTAAATACAGGAGTAGCAGAACTGCTTCCTAAAATTGTAACTTCAAATTTCATCATGATAAGATATAAAAAGCCTCGTAGATTTTTTGAAACTACGAGGCCGAAATGTTATTTAAATATTTGTTATTTAGCGCCTCTAAACTCTTTCTCCAATTCATCCATGAAGATAAAATCAGTTGCTTCGTCTATTGTATTAACAAACGTTACAGATTGAAATATGTTTGATAATTCGATAATCGATGCCAGCTCATCATTAATTCCGGTTACAATAAATAATCCGCCTGCCGATTTGCAAAGCCGGTCGCCAACCAATAAGCAGCTTAAATCCTGTGCATCGCTACATTCTGTAACATGACTTAAATCAACAATTATATTTTGAAATCCCTCTGCGTTGAGCAAATAGAACTCTGATTTCAAACCAGGAGCATTATCGTTTGTAAACTTAGGCTCTTCTAACTTTAAGGTTACATATTTATCGTGTTTATCTACTGAAAATTTCATCTCTCTAATCTTTATTTTACTAATGTATAAATTTCTTTCGAATTTAAAGTGTGTCTAAAGCCTTTAAAACATTGGTTTCAATGCGGCTGGAAATGGCATCAGCATCAGCTTTTATAAAGGTCTCTCCTACAATTTGTTCGTAAAGTTCGATGTAACGTTCTGAAATTGAATTTACAATTTCAGGTGTCATTTCTGGAACAACCTGACCATCTTTTCCTTGAAAACCATTTTCGATTAACCATTTTCTTACAAACTCTTTCGAAAGTTGCTTTTGTGGCTCACCTGTATTTTGGCGGTCCTGATATCCTTCTGCATAAAAATAGCGTGAAGAATCTGGTGTATGTATTTCGTCGATTAAATAGATTACGCCATCGGCTGAGCCAAACTCGTATTTCGTATCCACTAAAATCAATCCGCTTTTTGCAGCAATCTCAGTTCCACGTTGGTATAGTGCATAAGTATATTCTTCTAACTTTTCGTAGTCTGTTATAGAAACAATACCTTTTGCTAAAATATCTTCTTTTGAAATGTCTTCATCATGCCCTACCGATGCTTTTGTAGTTGGGGTAATAATGGGTTGAGGTAGTTTATCGTTTTCTTTTAATCCATCAGGTAAAGAAACACCACATACCGAACGTTTTCCTGCGCTATATTCGCGCCATGCATGACCCGCTAAGTAACCTCTAATTACCATTTCTACTTTAAATGGCTCACAAATACGGCCAATCGTAACCATTGGATCTGGCACATCCAAAACCCAGTTAGGAACGATATCCTCAGTAGCTGCTAAAAATTTAGCTGCAATCTGGTTTAATACCTGTCCTTTAAATGGAATAGCTTCAGGTAATACTACATCAAAAGCAGAAATACGGTCTGATACCACCATAACCATAAATTGGTCAGCTATAGTGTATACATCGCGAACTTTACCTTTGTAAAAATTACTTTGATTTGGGAAATTGAAATGAGTTTCTTTTAGTGCTTTCATGAGGGGATAAAAATAGGAAAAAAGTCCGAAAGTCCGAAGACCGGAGTCGGATGATAAAGTGTAAAAAACAAAAGTCCGAAGTAGTTCTGTTGTAAGAGCTAAACTTCGGACTTTTCTGGCTTCTGACCTCCTACTTACTGAATATCGCCGTAAGCTTTCAGGATATCTTTCACCAATTTATGTCTTACCACATCTTCGCCACTTAAGTAAATAATATCGATACCTTTGATATCTTCTAAAATCCTTAAGCCATTAAATAAGCCCGACATCTGTTTTTTAGGTAAATCGATCTGTGTAACATCGCCGGTAACAATAAATTTAGCTGTTGGTCCCATACGGGTTAAAAACATTTTTAACTGCATATCGGTGGCGTTTTGCGCCTCATCTAAAATCACGAAACAGTTGTCTAAGGTACGTCCGCGCATAAATGCCAAAGGCGCAATTTCTATCGTACGGTTTTCGATGTAGAATTTCAATTTCTCTGCCGGGATCATATCGTCCAATGCATCGTATAGCGGGCGTAAATACGGATCTATTTTTTCTTTTAAATCCCCAGGTAAGAAACCCAGGTTCTCCCCTGCCTCAACCGCCGGACGGGTTAAAATAATCCTTTTAATTTCTTTATTCTTTAATGCCCTAACTGCCAGTGCTACTGCGGTATATGTTTTTCCTGTTCCTGCAGGGCCAATGGCAAAGAGGATATCATTTTTAGCAATACTACTCACCATTTTGCGCTGATTTGCAGTTCTTGCCTTTACCAAGAGGCCATTTGTACCAAAAACAATTACCTCTCCACCGCCTCCGGTAGGTTGTTCTGCATCTTTTTTTACTACGCCGGCTGCTTTTGCACCCAGTATAGATTCTACGTCGTTATTAGTAAGTGAGCTATATTTTTCGAGGTGTGCTATAAGCTGGTTGAACTTATCTTCGAAAGTCTTAAGTTCCTGTTCATCACCGAGAACCTTAACATCACTACCTCTCGCTACCAGTTTCAACTTCGCGAAAGCACCTTTAATCATTTCGTAATTCTCGTTATTCGGCCCCCAAAAGTGAGCAGGATTTACGGTATCCAGAGTTAATTTTAATTCGTTCAAACTGTAGTATTTTTAAAAAGTTATCGGGGTATATTAATTAAAATTTGAATATTTGCAGACGCTTAGGCCTGTACACAAGAATAAGCAATAATAATGAATTTTTAATGGGGATAATTACTTTAACAACAGATTTAGGTTCAAAAGATTTTTACCAGAGTGCCCTTAAAGGTAGTCTGTTGAGTCTTATGCCTAATGTTAATTTAGTTGATATTACCCACGAGGTTCCATCATTCAATATTTCGTACGCAGCCTTCGTGCTAAAAAACGCTTATCCTTACTTTCCAAAGCACACGGTGCACTTAATTGGTATCGATTCCGTGTACAGCGAAAACACCAAATATATTGCTGTAAAGCACCGCGATCACTTTTTTGTAGGGGCTGATAATGGTATTTTTTCCCTTCTTTTTGACGATATTCCGGAAGATGTGGTAGAGCTGAACATTATGCAGGATTTGAAATATCTACATTTCCCTTTGGTTGATATTTTTGTTAAAGCAGCAACGCATTTGGCCAAGGGTGGCAAACTGAAAGACATCGGCTTACCTGTAGCAGAGATTGAACAGAAGATGCTTTTACATCCTGTGATTGAACGGGATGTGATTCGGGGTAGTGTGGTGTATATCGATACTTTTTGTAATGTAATTACCAACATTACGAAAGATCTTTTTACCAAAATACAGAAGAACAGGGACTTTACTTTATACTTTAGAAAAAGCGAAACCATTACGCAGTTGAGCTGGCATTACAACGAAGTACAGGAAGGTGAAAAACTTTGCCTGTTCGGGATTAGTAACCACTTGGAAATTGCAATTAATAAAGGTAAAGCAAGTGGTTTATTAGGTTTGCATTTAGGTGATATTGTACGGGTGGAGTTTCATCCTTAAGAAAGTTCAGTAGTTCATTGGCTCAATGGTTCATTTGGAATAGTACGTAAACAAACTAAAGCTATCTTCGTGTGTTCTCAATGGCAAAAGCAGAATAGTCACTTTGCGAACCAATGACTAATGAACCAATAAACTGGTCCAAACAACTTCCACCCTTTTCGCGTTTATACCGCATGAAGAAATATTTTTATCTGCTTACTATTTTATTGCTGAACCTGCATGCCTTTGCACAGCAAGATACTGCTGCCTATGCTGCACAGCGTGCTAAAGTAAATTCATTACTTGTAGAAAGAAGTAACAAGTTTGGTCAGTATGATGAAAGTTTAAATCAACGAACTGGAATATTCGGATGGCAAACGAAACGTGATATTAAAAATTCCAATGAAATTCTTCGTCAGGTAGTTTTAACCGACAACAATATTTTCAAAGAGCTGAAAGTATTGATGGATTATAAAGATTTGCAGAACCAGCAGAAAGTAGCTGTGGCGGATAATTCTCAGGAGCGCATGGAACGTTATATGCAAACCATTAAAAAACTGCAGGATCAGAATGCACAGCTGAAAGAAGATTTAGAGAAAAAGAATAAAGGAGATTTATCAACCTATATCATAGCCTTTTTAATTTTAGTAATGGCAGGTGGATTTTATTTTTTTAGTAAAAAAATCCAGGTGTATAAAGCAGCTAAAATCAGCTCTTAAAATTAAAATAGGATTTTAACAGCTTCGTAACCATTAAGAGCATATACAAATTATGAAAAAAGGACTATTTAAAATCTTGGTGAAGATAAATAAGGCACTTTTACCAAGTTTGTATAAAAAAGATCCGAATAAACTTACTGCTTTTCAGAAGGCGGTTTTGGGTTACCGCTATTGGGTGCTGACGAATGCGTTAGATTAGAATATAAAGACCTTATAGGTTTTCAAAGCCTACAAGGTCTAGATTTATTTATTATTTCTTAAAATGCTCGATAATCAACGTTGCTAATTCCGTACCGATACGTTCTTGGGCTTCGTTGGTTGATGCACCAATATGTGGTGTTAAAGAGATTTTTGGATGGGTTAAAATTTCTGCCAATGGTGTAGGCTCGTTATCGAAAACATCTAAACCAGCAAAGGAAACTTTACCAGAATTTAGTGCTTCAATTAAAGCTGGCTCATCAATTGTTCCACCGCGTGAACAGTTTACAATACCTACTCCGTTTTTCATTTTAGCAAACTCTTCTGCACCTAAAATCGGTTTATCAGCAAATGGAGTATGTAAACTAAAGAAATCACTTCCTGTAATAACTTCATCTAAAGAAACCGTTTTGATCGGAATACTTACTGATTTTCCACCTTGGAATTCTAAAGTGATTTCAGATTCTGAAGGATATAAATCGTAAGCCAAAACATTCATACCTAAGCCTAAAGCCACTTTTGCAGTAGCGCGACCGATACGTCCAAAACCGATAATACCAATGGTTTTACCACTTAATTCAGTTCCTTTAGCATAAGCTTTTTTCAAGTTATTGAATTGAGTAGAACCTTCTACAGGCATTTTACGGTTAGCATCCTGCAAGAACCTGATACCTGTAAATAAGTGAGAAAATACCAATTCAGCAACAGATAATGAAGACGCAGCTGGCGTATTTACCACATTAATGCCTTGGCTACGTGCATATTCTACATCGATATTATCCATGCCTACTCCACCTCTACCAATTAATTTGATATTGGGTACAGCATCAATTAATTCTTTTCTAACTTTTGTTGCACTACGTACAGTAATGGCATCATAGTTTTTTAATGCTTCAGCTAATTTATCCTGAGGAACGGTTTCAGTATCAACCTGGAAACCTGCTTTTTCTAATAATTCTTTTCCGATCGGATCAATCCCATCGTTTGCTAATATTTTAATCATTGTATGGATGATAGCACAGATTAGATTGATTACACTGATTAAATAATCACAATATCATCTGTGGTTAAAATTTAAGTTAATTTGCTTTTGCTTGTTGTTCTTCAAATACCTGCATGGCATCTACCAAAGCATGTACGCTTGTAATTGGCAATGCATTATACATCGATGCACGGAAACCGCCAACACTTCTGTGTCCTTTAATGCCCACAATACCTTGCTCTTCAGCATATTTCAAGAATGGTTTTTCCAATTCTGGGTTTTCCATTACGAAACAAACATTCATTCTAGAGCGGTCTTCAACTGCACAAGTTCCTTTAAATAATGGGTTGCGGTCGATTTCTCTGTAAAGTGCTTCTGCTTTTTGTTTGTTTTCTTTTTCAATCTCAGCAACGCCACCTTTCGATTTTAACCAACGTAGGTTTAATAAAGCTACATAGATTGAGAAAACAGGAGGTGTATTGTACATCGAATCGTTATCAATATGCGATTGATAGTTCAACATAGATGGAATTTTACGGTCGATTTTACCTAAAACTTCATTCTTAACAATAGCGATGGTTAAACCGGCAGGGCCTACATTTTTTTGAGCTCCGGCATAAATTAAATCGAATTTAGAAACATCTATTACACGGCTCATAATATCAGAAGACATATCGCAAACAACTGGAACGTTTGTTTTAGGTACTTCGAAAAGCTCAGTTCCGTAAATGGTATTGTTTGAAGTATAGTGGAAATAAGCACTATCAGCTGGGATTTCAAAATCCTTTGGGATAAAAGTGTAGTTTGCATCTTTAGAAGAAGCAACGACATTTACATTTCCGATAAATTTAGCTTCTTTTAATGCTTTGGTTGCCCAAACACCAGTATCTAAATAACTTGCTGTTTGTCCATCGCCCAATAAGTTCATCGGAACCATTGCAAACTGTAAACTTGCACCACCTTGTAAAAATAAAACGGAATAACCCGACGGCACATTTAATAATTCCTTTACCAACTTATCAGCTTCAGCAACAACTGCCTCAAATTCGGTTGTTCTGTGCGAAATTTCTAAAATTGATAATCCATCGTTAAAATCTAAAACAGCCTGAGCTGCTTGTTTAAACACTTCTTGAGGTAAAATACAAGGGCCTGCGCCAAAATTATGCTTCATCTTATTATATAATGTTTTATGGGTGTAAATGTAAAATTTTTAAAGCAGTTATGCCCATAAAATCGTATTATAAAAAATTAAATTTTATTAAAAATCACGACAAAATTGAGCGTTTTGTTGCAGTTTTTGCAAAAGAATTCGTTAATCAGAAAGGCAAAAAGATAAACACTGATTTTTGTCAAACCTATCAGGTTTTTAAAACCTGGTAGGTTTAGGACTTATTCTTCAACTTCACAATCAACTTCAGGTTAAACTGTCTACCTGTTAAATAATTTGGAATGGCATATTGCACATTATCTACATCTTTTAGCCATAAGTATGAAACTGTATTGTCGATATTCAGCATATTAAAAACCTCAAAGAACAGAATAACCGAACTGAAATTTTTGTCCAGAAATTTAGGTTTGTGCAAAGCGGCGTCATCAAGGAAATCTTTAGAGAAACCGATATCTACCCGTTTGTATGATGGAATAAAAAACTTATCTAAATACCGTGGTGTTTGCGATGGGCCAATCGGTAACCTTGAGCCGTAAAGCGCGTTTAAGTGTACTTTATAAGTTGGACTATTTAATAATCTATCCTGGAAAAATATAGAAAAATTTAAACGCTGATCAGTTGGTCTTTTTAGATAGCCAGGATAAACCGTAGTTCCATTCTGGATATAACTATCTCCAATAATATCTTCATTGGCGTGCATAACCGACATTCTGAAATAAGAAACCAGATCTTTAACAAACTCGCCGCCTATACTAAAATCGGCACCGTAAGCATAACCGCGCGAAACTTCATTCGCAAGATATTTAATTCTCAGGTTATCTATTTTATATGGTATCAATCGGTCAGAATATTTAAAATATGCCTCAGAAGTAAACTTCAATCGTGTTCCAAAAGCATCAAAAGCATATTCATAACCTAACGAAGTATTGTAAGAACTCTGCGCTTTTTGGTCGATATTTAGTATTCCCGAAAAATCGCGGATAGTACGATATGAAGGCGGCTGTTTGTAAACACCTGCAGAAAACCTTAAAATTTTATTGTTAGAATTGGGCCTGTAAGCAATTAACATCCTCGGACTGATTAACAACTGTTTGCTCAATGAACTGTATGTAGCACGTGCGCCCAATTGCAGTTCTGCTGAATGTGAAAGTGAATAACTATCCTGAATGTAAGCGCTGTAGTTTTTGATATCGATATTATTCTGCACGTTAATTACATTCTGCAAAGTGATGTTTTTCCGATTGTTTGGCAAAATGAAGCCAGCTGAATCGGTATAATTGTATTCATTCAACTGGTCGTCGTACTTAGATTGATCGAATTTTATTCCCCAGGAAAAAACATGGCTGTTAAAGTTCTGATCTACCTTAATTTCTGATGCAAAAATCTGCGTATTCAAGCTGTTTCTTCCGTAGTTATAATAGCTGCCAATCCCTCTGTTTTTCTTGATCACACCAAAATTTTCAGGAGAAAAAGTATTGTCTACTTCATCGAATGTATAACTTCCATTAATATCGAAACGCTCCCTTTCAATGGTGTTGAAATAGCTGTTGATAAACTTGATTACCAGGTTGGGCTTTGGAGAATAAGTAGCGGTTATGGCACTGCCTAAAGTTTGATAATCATCAATTTCTTGTCCCGTATAATCAACATTTAATCGTAGAGTCGTACTTAAAGTTCCAAACTGTGTTTCTCTATTGGTGGGTACCAATTTAAACTGCCCGAGGTTAAAGTTCCCCAAAAAACTGATATTGAATTTTGATGAAAAATTATATTGATACAGCAATTGAGCGTCGGCAAAATTGGGGTTATAGCTCCCTTTTTCATCCTGTTTAATCAGTACACTCGAATTGTTTTTATAGCGTAAACCAGCCAATAGGAAGCTGTTTTTGAATATCTTTTTGGTTGTTAACGAGGTATTTAAAAGACTGGTACTAAAGATGGTTTGATTACTATCCGGCTTATCGTATTTAATATCTAAGATTGAAGAAAGTTTGTCACCATATTTCGCTTCAAAGCCACCTGCAGAGAATTTTGCTTTACTCACCAAGTCTGAATTGATAAAACTTAGTCCCTCCTGCTGTCCGTTGCGGATCAATACCGGTCGGTTAATTTCTACATCGTTGATGTAAATCAGATTTTCATCGAAGTTACCCCCTCGAACGCTATACTGTGCACTTAATTCGTTATTTGTAGATACACCAGGGAGGGTTTTGAGCATGGTTTCAAAATTGCCGGAAACCAAAGGCATCGAAGATACATCGGCAATATTAATAGTTGTAGTGTTACTTAACTGGTTTTGTTTATTGGTGATGTTAACCTGTTCTAACTCATTGATATTGGCTATTAAATTTACCTGTTTGATGATCCGTGCGCCGGAGCGTTCACTAAATTTTACTGTTTGTGGTTGATAGCCCAAAAGCGAATATTTAATGCTAAACGTTTTCGATTTTGAATAAATGGTATATACACCAAATTCATCAGTAACTGTTGATTGCGCCTGGCCTAAAACGATTACGGTAACCTGTGATAAGGGTAATTTTTCATCACTATAAACTATTCCTGAAACCCTAACTAAAGGCTGGGCAACCGCAAAACTGCAACCAGCAATTAAAAGGAAAAGGATTAGCCGAAATTTGAGCATTTTTAGTATCAAGACAAAAGTATCAGGTATTAAGACTGTATGCGCCTCACCCTAAAAACAATTTAGCAATAAAACATTTAACAATTTAAATATTTATAGCGCTAGTTGTCAGGCTTTTCATTTTAGAAATCGTTTCCGTCGGATTATCTGTTGCGAAAATTGCATTTCCGGCCACAAAAGCATTGGCACCTGCTGATACTAATGTAGCAATATTTTGTAAACCAACACCACCATCAACCTCAATAATTAAGTTTTCGTTTACCCCTTTAATTAAAGCCTTTAAATCCTTTATTTTCTTGTAGGTATTGTGGATGAAAGCTTGCCCACCGAAACCGGGATTAACTGACATAATCAGCACCAGATCAAGATCTTCAATTACATCCTGTAATAAAGTTACCGGAGTATGCGGGTTCAAAGCCACACCAGCCTTACAGCCTGATGCTTTGATTAACTGAATGGTTCTATGCAGGTGTGTGCAGGCTTCGTAATGTACCGTGATTCTATCCGCTCCTGCTTTGGCAAATTCACCGATAAATTTATCCGGCTCAACAATCATTAAATGTACATCCAAAGGTTTGGTCGCATGTTTTTTTACAGCAGCCATTATGGGGAAACCAAAAGAAATATTCGGAACGAAAACACCATCCATCACATCAACATGGAACCAATCGGCCTCGCTGTGGTTAATCATTTCAATATCTCGTTGTAAATTGCCGAAATCGGCAGAAAGTATGGATGGAGCAATGATGTATTTCATATTTATTATATTTCCTCATTGCAAGGCACGAAGTAATCTAATGCAACTGCGGTGCCAAAAGAGATTGCTTTGTGCCTTGCAATGAGGATTTGTTTATACGATTTTTCTAAGAATGCAAGTTACAAAATCATTTTAAACAAATTAGGTTGAAACAAAAACCATTTCAATCAAACTGAATAATACTATCTGCTCTGATTTTCAAGAATAGCTTTGTTGAAAAAAACAGTTATTTTAGTTAAAAATAAAAACAATATTCTTATGAAAACAAAACAATTAATTTTTACAGGTCTCGCGATTCTTATCATGAGCGTAGCTTTTGGTTTTACCATGAACAAACCTAAAACAGTTCTCAAAGTTGGCACTATTAAAAAAACAGTATGTCCACCCGGACCAGGCATTCTCATTACTGCAATGGCAGGTAGCGATTATGGCGATTACCACTGTGCAGAAGTTGTATCTGTCTATGTAACTAGTGCAGAACACAAAATTATAACTGGTACACCTATATACACGGATTCACATTTAACAACTCCATGGCCTAATGGAATAATAACAAATATTACAACAGGCAATTCTTATTTTGTCATCAATGGTATTGTTATGGGGGCAGCCACTCCTTGTTAAAGAAATACATTTCCTAACAAAAATGCCCTTTCAGTTTTACACTGAAAGGGCATTTTTATTTGTGTGTCACTCTGATCCGATAGCTATCGGATTTATTTCAGGGTCTATCAAACAGATGCTGAATCAAGTTCAGCATGGCGTGTCGATTATTACGCTTGCGGCGCTGCTGGTTTTTCTGGTCTTGGCAATAAAACTTTGCGAGAAAGTTTCATTTTACCTTGTTTATCAATATCTAACAACTTAACCTCGATTTTATCGCCTTCTTTTAACACACCATCCATGGTTTCTAAACGTTCCCATGAAATTTCAGAGATGTGCAATAAGCCATCTTTACCTGGCATAACTTCAACAAATGCACCGAATGGCATAATTGATTTTACTTTACCTTGGTAAACCTCGCCGATTTCTGGTTTAGCTACGATATTACGGATACGCGTAACCGCTGCATCAATAGCTGCCTTGTTATCTGCAAATACTTCTACAATACCTTTGCCATCAACTTCTTCGATAGAGATTGAAGCACCGGTTTCGCGTTGCATTTCTTGGATAATTTTACCTCCAGGGCCGATAATTGCACCGATAAATTCTTTATCAATAGTTAAAGAAACAATACGTGGTGCATGTGGTTTATAATCTTCATTAGGTGAGCTGATGGTTTTCTTCATCTCGTTTAAGATGTGTAAACGACCTTCTTTAGCCTGTAATAAAGCTTTAGTTAAAACTTCGTAAGATAAACCATTGATTTTTAAGTCCATTTGACAAGCAACGATACCATGTTCAGTACCAGTTACTTTAAAATCCATATCACCTAAATGATCTTCATCACCTAAAATATCAGAAAGGATTGCATATTTACCAGTTTTCTCGTCGGTAATTAAACCCATCGCGATACCTGATACCGGAGATTTGATTTTAATACCCGCATCCATTAATGCTAATGTACCGGCACAAACAGTTGCCATTGATGACGAACCATTAGATTCTAAGATATCAGAAACAACACGGATTGTATATGGATTTGCTTCACCTTGAGGCAATACTTTTTTCAATGAACGTTGTGCTAAAGCCCCGTGACCAATTTCGCGACGGCCAGCGCCTCTGTTTGGTCTAACCTCACCAGTTGAGAAACCAGGGAAATTATAGTGCAATAAGAATTTGTTGTAACCATTAAAGAAAGCACCATCAATCATTTGCTCATCATCTTTGCTACCTAAAGTAACTGAGGTTAATGATTGTGTTTCGCCACGTGTAAATACTGCCGAACCGTGAGCAGCAGGTAAGTAACCAACTTCACTCCAGATCGGACGGATTTCGGTAGTCTTACGGCCATCTAAACGGATACCTTCATCTAACAATAGGTTTCTGATGGCATCATACTGAACATCATGATAATAATGTTTAGCCATTGCTTTAGTTAAATCTGGAGTATCTTCTGGCATTGCCTCAAAGAATTCGTTTATGATCGCAGTGAAACCTTCTTTACGAACATCTTTATTGCCACCCGCTTTTGCTACAGCATAAACTTTATCGTAAGTATCAGCATAAACTTTAGCTTTTAAATCAGCATCATGGTCTTCGTGGCTATATTCGCGTTTAACGGTTTTACCAGTAGCCTCAGTTAATTCAACCTGAACGGCACATTGAACTTTAATCGCGTCGTGTGCAAATTTTAAAGCCTCAACCATTTCGTCTTCTTGAATTTCATCACACTCACCTTCAACCATGCCTATATCGTTAGCTGAACCCGCAACCATAAACTCTAAAGTTGCACGTTCTAAATCGCTGGCCAATGGATTGATTACCAATTTACCATCAATTTTAGCAACACGTACTTCAGAAATTGGACCGTTGAAAGGAATATCAGATACCGATAGTGCAGCTGATGCTGCTAAACCTGCCAAACAATCAGGCATTATATTTTTATCAGCAGAGATTAAAGAAATCATCACCTGTGTATCAGAGTGATAATCACTTGGGAACATTGGGCGTAAAGCTCTATCCACTAAACGAGAGATTAATACCTCGTAATCGGATAATCTTGCCTCACGACGTAAAAAGCCTCCTGGGATACGGCCTGTAGCCGCATATTTTTCCTGATAGTCAACCGATAAAGGTAAAAAATCAGTACCTGGTTTAGCACCAACAGTTGATACTACAGTTGCTAACAACATCGTATCGCCCATTTTTACCACAACCGAACCATCAGCCTGTTTAGCCAATTTACCAGTTTCAATTTCTACAATTCTGCCATCGCCCAAATCGAACGATTTTTTTATTACATTCATTTAAATAGAATTATGGTGTGTTTTCCTCTTTCTACACACCGTTGTTTATATATGTATTTGTTTTTGCAAACGAAGATAGGATTAAAAAAGCCTATCTATAATAAAACCCGTTAAAAAAATTAACAGGGAATTAAAAAGCCATTCCCTAAAGAATGGCTTTTATTGATAAACTTGCGCTTATTTTTGTTTGATGATATCACGAAGCGATAAAGCTTTGATGATAGCACGATAGCGCTCAATATCTTTTTTGTATAGGTAAGCCAAAATACCGCGGCGTTTACCTACCAATTTTTGAAGTGACAACTGAGTAGAGAAATCTTTACGATTTTTCTTTAAGTGTTCTGTTAAGTGCGCAATACGGTATGTAAATAACGCTACTTGACCTTCTGCAGAACCAGTGTTGGTTTCTACTTTGCCGTGTTCTTTAAAGATTACAGCTTTTTTCTCTGGACTTAAATACATTCTTGAATAATATTAAAGCAATAAAAAATTAATTAATTGTGGCGCAAAGATAAGGCTATTTTTATTTATAAGCAAGTTCCTATTATTATTATCTTTCTCGTGTATTCGATGTTTTGGAAATATTCAGCACGTTATTGGTTCAACAACTGATATTTTCTATTTTAGATTGAATTTAAAACCTCATGAAATATGCAGAAAGCGCAAAATAAGTCCAAGTTATCATTAGATACCGTGGTTGGTTTATGTGCAATTGTAACCAGTGTTTGTGCCATTATTATAACCTTATATCAAACCAGGTTGCAAAAAGTTCAGCAGTATGCGTCTGTGAAACCACTGCTTATGAGTTACTCAAATAGTTTTTCGGATTTAAAAAAAACTGGGGAAAATAATTATCATTATGAGTTTCTGATTGTAAACCAGGGTCTTGGTCCAGCGATTGTATCTGATTACGATTTTTATTATAAATCAAAACGTTATAAAAATATAGCCGAAATTCTTAAACAAATAAAAAAGGATCACGGTTTAGAGGCTACTAAATCAGTAGTCCTGGCTAATCTTTGGAAAAACGAAATTTTGCCTGTTGGTGAAAAATTAAGTCTGATAAATATAAACGATGAACACTTGGGACCGCTAATAGAAAAAGCCAATATTAAAATTATGGTTCAATATAAATCGCTTTACGGGCAGGAATGGCGTTTTATCAGTAATGATAAAACCGAACCACAGGAAATTGATTAAATTTTAATTTATCATTTTTAAAAAAGCAAATTCAGTTTTACATCGTTTGCTACCCTTTCGCCTTTGAAGCAATCTTTTTGTCAATGTCAGTTTGAGCCTGTCGAAGACCTGCATCAAAAGGATTTCCGCTAACTCCGGTTTAGGAACAAAGATGTTGCAATTAACTTAATTTCTTTTATTAATGCGCTCTAATTCCAAAACATCACATTCATCTTTAGGCCTGTTTGTTGTCCGCTTATTGTCTAAAAGGTGGCTATAATGAAGAAATCTGGCTTTAATTCCATTTCTAATAGCAAAAGCATTTCAGGATTTTCTTTCTTAAAAGACATAAACCAATTAAATTGATGGCTTACTGATTACAAGCCCTTTGCCTTGCGGAGATTTTAGTGGCTTGCCACCATTCATGGTAACCGAAATATTATTAAGCTGCAGAACGCTAAAAAAGCGCTGCTCAGGAGTGCGACTCAAATAAATAGCATCACGTTCCTCAACGATTGTTTCGCGTGGAGTATTGATATCATATAGTTTGAGTTTTCCCATTTCATATCAAAATACGAAAAATTGTCAAGTAATACATTACATCATGTTCGCATTTGCCTAGTAATACTTTACATTCAGTCATTATTAATACTTTTGCACAAAACATTTACCCTTGGAAAAGAATCAATACAGCATTTTCGAAAGCGAATTACGTGTTCGTCCGGATGATATCGATATGTTTAACCACGTACATAACAGCAAATACTTAGATTATGTACTGGCAGCGCGTTATGAGCAGATGGAAAGATTTTACGGCATGCCCTGGGAGCACTTTACCAAACAAGGTTTAGGCTGGGTGGTAAGCCATGTAGATATTAATTTTAAACGCCCATTGTTGATGAATGACCTAATGCTAATTAGGACCGGTATTTTAACTATGAACGATAAAGGCTGTTCAGTTCAGTTTGAAATCATTAATCAAAAAACTGGCAAAGTGGCTTCAGATGGGATTTTTGATTACGTATTGATCGATTTAACTACCGGTCGCGGAACAAAGGTTTCAGAAGAAATGATTAAGGCCTACAGTATATAAGTGTTCGACTACGCTCAGACTGGCAGCTGTTAAAATAGTCTCCGATTTTAAAAAATATGCCTAAATCCATCTGGATGGTCTGTGAGACACAGACCATGGATCAACAATAAAAAATTAATCACTTCGATAAAAATTAGTCATCTAAATTTGACAATTCGAAATTTTATCTATCTTTGTTGCACCAAAAAGACCAGAGCCATGATAGTATCTGCAATCCGTTTGAGGTTCTAAATAACCGAGGATTTCCTCCCGTTTCAATTTTTAGATATGTACGCTAAAAAGGCGTATCATTGGTTTATACATTACACTTTATTTTATTATTATATGTCACAGTCAACAAAGACGCAGGGCAAACTTTCGTCTTTTTTCGATATCCTCGTTCAATCTTTAAAAGGGCACGAAGTTGATTTAACTTCAATTAGTATTAAACGCGCAATTATTTTATTGGCTATTCCAATGATGCTCGAAATGGCTATGGAATCTGTTTTTGCCTTGGTCGATCTATATTTTGTAGGTCATTTAGAAAATAGTAGTCATGCTATACAAACCGTTGGTTTAACAGAATCTGTGTTAACCATTATTTACTCATTGGCCATCGGGTTGAGTATGGCTGCAACTGCGGTGGTTGCCAGGAGAATTGGAGAGAAAAATCCAGAAGCGGCATCAAAAGCTGGCATGCAGACGATTGTAATTGCGGTTTTCGTTAACATTATAATCAGTATGCTAGGTTTAATTTACGCAAAAGATATTCTATTGCTCATGGGTGCTTCAATTGAAACAGCTGATCAAGGTGTTCCATTTGTTCGGATTATGATGGGTGGAAGTATTATTATTGTACTCTAGTTCTTAATCAATGGGATTTTTCGTGGTGCAGGTAATGCAGCAATCGCAATGCGGAGTTTGTGGATTGCCAATATTGCGAACATCATCCTATGCCCTATCTTTATCAATGGTTTTGGGCCAGTACCGGCATTCGGTTTAACGGGCGCTGCAATTGCCACCACCATTGGTCGTGGTTTAGGGGTTACTTATCAGGTTTACAATCTGTTTAGTGGTAAAAATATATTAAAAATACGCATTAGTCACTTCTTGCCTGATTTTACCCAGATTAAGGCTATCGTTAAGATTGCCGCTCCAGCTATTTTCCAGTTTGTAATTGCGAGCTGTAGTTGGGTGTTTTTGGCAGAACTTGTTGCCACTACCGGTGGTGATACAGGATCGGCAGGTTATCAAACAGCACTGCGACTTATGATGTTTTTTATGTTACCAGCCTGGGGCTTAAGTAATGCAGCTGCCACTTTGGTTGGCCAGAATTTGGGCGCAGGGCATATAGATCGCGCTGAAAAATCGGTATTCCAAACCTTGAAATACATCATTATTTTCATGGCGATAGTAAGTGTACTGTTCTTAACCTGTGGGCATTTGTTCGCGGCATTTTTTACATCAAATGAAAATGTAATTGCCGTTGCAAGCAAAGCTTTAAAAATTTTAAGCATTGGTTTTGTGATTTATGGAGCTGCCATGGTTTTTAGCAGTGCGTTTAATGGCGCTGGTGATACCTGGACACCTACCAAAATTAATGTTTTTGCCTTTTGGCTGTTTCAGATTCCATTAGCTTACTTTTTGGCCAAATTTTTAGAAATGGGCCCAACAGGTGTTTTTATTGCCATCCCAACAGCGGAAGCAGGTATTGCGATAGCTGCCTATATCTTGTTTAAAAAAGGTAAATGGAAAAAAACGATGGTTTAGATTAAACCTATAAAGAATTTAACCACAGATGCACACAGATAAACATAGGTAAGATAGCTGTGTGCATCTCTTTTATTCTTTGATTCAATTTTTATAATCCGTACTAATAAATTTTCAAAAGCACTACTGTCTCTGATAAAATAAACCTGATTGGAACGTACACGGAGTGCAACGGAGTAAAGGGGAAAGCAGGTCTGCAGTAACAGAAAAGCCACTGTATTTGCTTTTCAAATCAAAGTGCTTGGAGTAGATATTTTCTAGATTAAAAATTACCTTAAAAAGCATATCTTTGCGCAAAGATGAAGCATATACGTAATTTTTGCATTATTGCACATATTGACCACGGTAAAAGTACTTTGGCTGATAGGTTATTAGAATATACCGAGACAATTTCAAAGCGTGAGGCGCAGGCACAATTGCTCGATAACATGGATTTAGAGCGTGAGAGAGGCATAACAATTAAAAGTCATGCCATACAAATGAACTATAAAGTTGGTGATATTGAATATAATTTCAATCTTATTGATACACCTGGACACGTAGATTTTTCGTACGAAGTTTCGCGTTCTATCGCTGCCTGTGAGGGTGCATTGCTGATTGTCGATGCTTCACAAGGTATTCAGGCTCAGACTATTTCTAATCTATATTTAGCTTTAGAGCACGACCTTGAAATTATTCCGATTTTAAATAAAATGGACTTACCTGGGGCAATGCCAGAAGAGGTTAAAGACCAGATTATTGATTTAATTGGATGTAAACGAGAAGATATTATTCCTGCCTCGGGTAAAACCGGCATGGGTATCCCTGATATTATCCAGGCAATTGTAGACCGCGTTCCAGCTCCTGTTGGCGATCCCGAAGCACCTTTGCAGGCTTTGATTTTCGACTCTGTTTTCAACTCATTCAGAGGAATCATCGCTTATTATAAAGTAGTAAACGGAGAAATTAAAAAAGGCGATAAAGTTAAATTTATCAATACCGGCAAAGAATACCTGGCTGATGAGGTTGGTATTCTAAAACTGGATATGTCGCCACGGAGTGTGGTAAAAACCGGAGATGTGGGTTATATTATTTCTGGAATTAAAGAAGCCAGAGAGGTGAAAGTTGGTGATACGATTACGACTGTGACGAGGCCTTCATTAGATGCTATTCAAGGTTTCGAAGAGGTTAAACCAATGGTTTTCGCAGGTATTTACCCTGTTGATACGGATGAATTTGAAGAACTTCGTGAAGCAATGCACAAGTTGCAACTGAACGATGCTTCTATTGTTTTCGAGCCTGAAAGTTCTGCGGCATTAGGCTTTGGTTTCCGTTGTGGTTTCTTAGGAATGCTGCATATGGAAATTATCCAGGAGCGTTTAGAACGCGAGTTCGACATGACTGTAATTACAACGGTTCCCAACGTATCGTACATTGCACATACTACAAAAGGTGATGAGTTTATCGTAAATAATCCATCTGATTTGCCAGATCCAAGTAAATTGGATTCGGTTGAAGAACCTTACATTAAAGCAAATATTATTACCAAGGCTGACTTTGTTGGTCCAATAATGTCGCTTTGTATCCAAAAACGGGGGGCGATTATTAATCAGTCATATCTAACATCAGACAGGGTTGAATTGGTTTTCGAAATGCCAATGGCTGAAATTGTATTCGACTTCTATGACAGGTTAAAAACACTTTCTAAAGGATACGCTTCGTTTGATTATCATCAAATTGGTTATCGTAAATCTGATTTGGTGCGATTAGATTTATTGTTAAACGATGAGCCTGTTGATGCGTTATCATCTCTGATCCACCGTAGCAATGCTTACGATTTTGGAAAGAAAATTTGTGAAAAATTAAGAGAATTAATCCCTCGTCAACAATTCGAGATTAAAATACAGGCTTCTATCGGTGCCAAAGTTATTGCCCGCGAAACATTGAGTGCCCTACGTAAAGATGTAACAGCTAAATGTTATGGGGGTGATATTTCACGTAAGCGTAAGTTATTGGAGAAACAGAAAAAAGGTAAAAAACGTATGCGCCAGGTTGGTAACGTAGAGATTCCACAAAGTGCATTTATGGCGGTTTTGAAATTAGATTAGAATAAGATTTGAGATATTAGATTTGAAACATGAGAAAATAACTCTCTGGTCTCAAATCTAATATCTAGTGTCTCACATCTCGTAAACATGAAATTATTAGACGGTAAATACGTATCAGAAAAAGTTAAAGTTCAAATTGCAGAGGAAGCTGCCGAATTTTTAAATAAAAGTGGACGCAAACCACATTTGGTTGCCATTTTAGTGGGCAATGATGGTGGTAGCGAAACTTATGTGGCCAGTAAGATGAAAAACTGCGAAAAGGTTGGTTTCAAATCTTCACTTCACAGATATGACAACTCAGTAACTGAAGCTGAGTTATTGGCGAAGATTGAAGAGATTAATCAGGATGATGATGTAGATGGCTTAATTGTTCAATTGCCTTTGCCAAAACATATTGATCCGGAGAAAGTTACCGAAAAAATCGATCACCGTAAAGATGTTGATGGTTTCCACCCGGTAAATTTGGGTAGAATGATGCGCAACCTGCCTTGCTTTATCCCAGCTACACCTTATGGTATTTTATTAATGCTGCAGGAATACAATATCGATACAACCGGAATGCATTGTGTTGTTGTTGGTCGCAGTAATATTGTAGGTAGTCCGATGAGCATTTTAATGGCCCGCAACGCCAATCCGGGCAACTGTACAGTAACGCTTACCCATTCTCGTACAAAGGATTTAAAAGAACAGGTTCTCCAGGCAGATATCGTGATTGCTGCAATTGGTAAAAAGAATTTTGTTACTGCCGATATGGTTAAACCTGGTGCCATTATTATTGACGTAGGTATTAACCGCGAAACCTCTACTGAAACCAAATCTGGCTTTAAGTTATATGGTGATGTAGATTTCGAAAATGTGGCACCGAAAGCTTCATACATTACGCCTGTACCAGGTGGTGTTGGTTTAATGACCATTGTCGGTTTATTGAAAAACACATTGGCATCGGCTAGAAAAGAGATATACGCTTAAAGGTAGCGGGTTGAAAGGCGGAGAGTTTAAAGTTAAAACCCAAAGCCGAATTAAATAAAACATAACAGGCGATTCAATATTATTGAATCGCTTTTTTTTTGAGATTGATCATATTTCCCATAAGTTAATACGAGGAAGTAACGAAGACATAAATTAGTTTAGAAAAGGATAATTAATCGCCTGTAAAAATTAACTTATTTAAACAGTTTAGCGTATTATTTGACCATTAAGAAGTTAAGAAAATTAAGGTTTTAGTCATTGTAACGGATAATGCGGTTACTAACTATAAATGAAATTTAGATGCTTTTAAGCTCGGTGTTTAGTTTGATTAACCGATGGAAACAGTTAACTAACCGTAAGGCTATGGCCATCAAACTAATAATCTAATGACTAGTGAACAAATGGAACTACTACCCCCAAAGTTTACTCCACCAGCTTTCTTCAAAACCGATATAGAGGCCATCTTCGCGTAATTCGGTTGGGTAGATGTTGATATAATCACCTTGCCCCTCTGCTCCCCTTCCCGTGGTTAAGCTGTATTCGTACCGATGGATCGGACAAACCAGGTGTCCGTTTTTGCACCAGCCACCACTAAAATGCCCCCCTGCATGCGGACAGTTCGATTGTGTTGCAATAATTTTATCATCATTATTGATCAGACAGATCTGTTTTCCACCAACTTCTACGGTCTTGATGGTATCTGGACGGGGAATCTGATTATTATTTAGCGCTTTAAACCACTTCATACAGCTAAATTACGGCAAATAAATATCAGTCTTATTTCATCTTTCTATTAAATTTCAAAAGAGGAACAGCATCACCATATTTTTTTAGGATATTTGCATCCTCAAAAATGAAACAAGAAATACCAGAAGACGGCACATTACTTCCTTTAATGGAAGAATTTTATACCATACAGGGCGAAGGATTTAATACTGGTAAAGCAGCTTATTTTATCCGTTTAGGAGGCTGTGATGTAGGCTGCCATTGGTGCGACGTGAAAGAAAGCTGGGATGCCGAAATGCACCCACTTACCCCATCAGACGTCATTGTAGAAAATGCCGATAAATTTCCGGGCAAAGCTGTTGTTATTACTGGTGGCGAGCCCTTAATTTATAACCTGGATTATTTAACCAAAAAATTAAAAGAAAGAGGCATTCTTACTTTTATTGAAACATCTGGTGCCTATCCACTTTCCGGAAACTGGGACTGGATCTGTTTATCACCAAAAAAATTTAAAGCACCAAGACCAGATATTACACCTTTTGCGCACGAATTAAAGGTGATCGTTTTTAATAAAAGTGATTTTAAATGGGCTGAAGAATACGCAGCTATGGTTTCTCCTAACTGTAAATTATATCTACAACCAGAATGGTCTAAATCAAAAGAAATTACACCGTTGATTATTGATTATGTAATGGCAAACCCAAAATGGGAAATTTCTTTGCAAACGCACAAATTTTTAAATATTCCTTAAAAACAATACATTAGCTTTGTCACCAAATGTTAATGTAATGAAATTTCGTTTAGCCCTCTTCTTTAGCATTCTGAGTATTTATTGTTTTGGGCAAAATTCCCTGAATAAAAAAGCACAGATTTTTTTTGAAAAATCAGGTCCATTTATTGATAAAATGGATTATATCGCTGCCGAACAGGTATTAAAAAGTGCAGTTGAAGCTGATCCGTTATTTCAGAATGCCTATATTGTACTTGCTGGCGTTTATAAAGCACAAAAAAAGTATGCTGAAGCCAAAGCTGCTTACGAAAAAGCCATATTGATCAATAAAACTGTAGCTCCGGCTGTAATTTATGGCTTGGCTGAAACCGAATTCGCAACTCAGGATTATTTAAAATCGAAACAGCATTTTAGTGAATTTTTGACATTAGATTCTTCATCTGATAGAGCAAGAAGGGCAAAGAAATATCTTTTAGATTGTGACTTCGCTGCCTTAGCAATCAACAAACCCGTAAAATATAGTCCAACAAATTTGGGTGAAGGTGTAAACACAACAGATGCTGAATACTTTCCGGCGATAACAGCTGATGGCGAAACCCTGGTTTTTACCCGTCAGGTAAATGGTAATGAAGATTTCTGGACATCACAGCTTAAAAATAATAAATGGGATGCCGCTACTCCCTTATCCAGCAAAATAAATACCATCAGATACAATGAAGGGGCGCAAACCATTTCACCTGATGGGAAATACCTTTTTTTTACGGGATGCAATCGACCAGATGGCCTAGGTAGGTGTGATATTTATGTTTCACACCGTGAAGGTAAAGATTGGGGCGAACCTTATAATGTTGGGAAACCCGTTAATTCTGAATATTGGGAATCACAACCGGCAATCAGTCCTGATGGAAGAACTTTATATTTTATAAGCAACAGACCGGGCGGATCGGGAGGTTATGATATCTGGAAAAGCAGCATTACCGATGATGCCAAATGGGGACCTGCCATAAATCTTGGGCCAGATATCAATACTGCTTTCGATGAGAATACCCCTTTTTTGCATGCAGATGGCAAAACGCTGTATTTTTCTTCTGATGGCTGGCCAGGTTTCGGTAATAAAGATATTTATTATAGCAGGCAGGAAAATGATGGCAAATGGCAAAAGCCAGTTAATATAGGGTACCCGATCAATTCTTTCGAAGATGAAAGTGGTTTAGTGGTAAGTGCCGATGGTAATTTCGGTTTGTTTTCTTCAAATTTGAAAGGCGGCTTTGGTTTACAGGATATTTATAGTTTTGGAATGCCTGAATTAGCTAAACCCCTGAAAATTTCTTATGTAAAAGGAATTGTAAGGGATCGGGATACTAAAAAAACGATCGAAAGTAATGTTCAGGTGGTAGATTTGAAAAGCAATAAAACTGTTTTCGACGATTATACTGATCCAGAAACGGGTCAGTTTTTAGCTGTAATGCCTGTTGGGAGCAATTATTTGTTCAATGTAAATGCTGAAGGCTACATGTTTTACTCCGAAAACTTTGAGCTCAAAGCCGGAGATATCAATAAACCTTACCAGATTGAAGTTTACATTGAAAAAATAAAGCAAGGTGGAAATGTAACCTTAAGAAACATTTTTTTCGATACCAATAAGTTTAATCTTTTGCCTGCTTCTATCCGTGAACTGGATCTGCTTATTGATTTTTTGCATCAAAATGAAAACGTACAGATTGAGATTCAGGGCCATACCGATAATGTTGGCGATGACAAGCTGAATGAGAAATTATCATTTAACCGGGCAAATGCTGTTTATGAATACCTGATTAAAAATAGTATTGATGCTAAAAGACTTACTTTTAAAGGATTTGGAGCGAGTAAACCGATTGCTGATAATAAAACTGAATCAGGTAGGAAAAACAATCGTAGAACTTCATTTGTAATCACTAAAATATAAGCATGTAAAGTATTACTTAAAAAAAATCAAGATGTCTCAGCATTACGCAAACCATAAAAGATTTTATCCACCTTTTCATTTTTTTACAATACCCTTAGCGATATTAGGATTAGGTTTTGCCATTTATTCTTGCATAGCCATACCTACTATAATTACAGGCCTGCTTGTGCTTGCGTTTTTCCTGATATCAATTATAGCTGTAATGGCACGGATGTTTGCACTTAAAGCACAAGATAGAGCCGCAAGGGCTGAAGAAAAATTACGTTATTATATCCTTGCGGGTAAAGCATTCCCAGATGGATTGAAGATGGGGCAGATTTTGGCTTTACGTTTTGCTAGTGATGAAGAATATTTGGCTTTGGTTGATAAAGCTGTGGCTGATAAGTTATCTCCTGATGAGATTAAGAAAGCCGTTAAAAACTGGCGCGGAGACTATCATAGGATATAATGTTAACTCCTTAATTCCGAATGTGTTGACGAAGGCACTGGACTGGAAATGCTCAATAAAAGATCGTCATCTCGACTAAAGTGCAATCCCGAAATTCGGGAGAGAGATCTTTCAGCAAAATTATTAATTGAATTAAAAAGATCTCTCCACTACGGTCGAGATGACGATTTGGCTTGGCAATTAAAACTTCTTTCCTTTTAGTACCCTTATTTCAGAGCCTTCAGCCAAGAATACAGAATCAGGCTTAGCATCGTTTAAAAAATAAAAATCATTTCCGTAGTTAATTCCAAAATCCACATCAATTTTATAATCTTTTACCGGATAAGTTTGCCAGCGCGGATGCTCCACACCATATTCAGATGTTTTATTCGCTCCGATTTTGGTGTAGCCCCAATAATGTTCCGTAATAAATTCTTCTTCGCTGCCAATTTGTATTTCTTCTGCCTTTGAAGAAGCTGTAACTGAAAAATTATGCCAGGTTCGGTTCTTCCAGCGATAATCTACCTCAAGCTGATGTTCCTGTTCAATCCAAACATGTTTCATTGGAAATGTTTGGTAATTCTCCTTATAAATGGTGTTGGCTACAAAAGTGATGGCAGGCTTTGGTACAAATTCTTTAATAAACACCACTCCTCTTTTCCACGTATTTCCATCTTTAAATTTAACATAAAACCTTAAGTTAACTTCTTCAAAATTGGCATGGAAGGGAATATTAATGCCCCGGAGCTTAACATCAACAAACATAAAGCCCACTAAACTCACATAGTAGTTACCTCGCCAATCATCCAATTCGGTGTGTGGAGGGAGGTATTTCGAAAGTATTTCTTTATCTACAGCATACTGTGCCAAAGCCAGTTTACGCCATTCGGCAGTGAGAAATACTTTCGGATTGTTCAAGATTATAATATAGCTTGTCTGATTCGGATCAGTTTGGTTAATGTTTCTTCCAACAGGTCTAAATGTAACATATTGGCACCATCCGATTTTGCATTTGCAGGATCAGGGTGCGTTTCAATAAATAAACCATCTGCTCCTACTGCAATTGCTGCTTTGGCAATAGTTGAAATCAATTCTGGCTTACCACCAGTAACACCACTACTTTGATTAGGTTGTTGTAAAGAATGCGTACAATCCATCACTACAGGAACGCCAAAACTCTGCATTTCGGGTAAACCACGGTAATCAACAATCAGATCCTGATAACCAAAAGTATTACCTCTGTCTGTTAAAATTACTTTGTTGTTTCCGGCTTCTTTTACCTTCTCAACTGCAAATTTCATAGAACCTGCAGAAAGGAACTGACCTTTTTTAACATTTACTACTTTTCCGGTTTCGGCTGCAGCAATTAACAAATCAGTTTGACGACATAAAAATGCAGGAATCTGCAATACATCTACATAAGCAGCTGCCATCGCAGCCTCGCCACTTTCATGGATATCTGTAACTGTTGGCACACCAAATTCTCTACCAATACGTTCTAAAATGCGCAAAGCTTTTTCATCGCCAATGCCTGTAAAAGAACTTCCTTTGCTTCTATTTGCTTTTCGGTACGAACCCTTAAAAATATATGGAATCTGAAGTTTATCAGTAATTGTAATAATCTTTTCGGCAATTCTCATGGCAATATCCTCGCCTTCAATAGCGCATGGACCAGCCATTAAAAAGAAATTTCCTGAATCGGTATTTTTTAATTTATCTAAATAGTTAAGCATAGTTGAGATGGGAGATGTGAGACATGAAATTGAGATCTGAGATTGTCTCAAATCTAGTTTCTCCTATCTCGCATCTAATTTTTAATTTCCTAGTTCTGACATGAATTTAATCCGCATCAATTGAATTTCTTCGCGGGTATAATCGGTTTCGCCTAATTCGTTAAGTGCTTCGTCGATAGAATCGCTTTCAGCTGCTCTGAAATAGTCAAATACTTCATCCTGTCTATCATCATCAATTACTTCATCAATGAAATAATTGAGGTTCAGTTTAGTGCCAGAGTTTACAATCGATTCTACTTCTTTCAGAATTTCTTCGTAAGTGATGCCTTTCGAATCGGCAATATCTTCCAAACCAATTTGTCTGTCGATATTTTGAATGATCGAAACCTTCATCTGCGATTTATTGGCCTGAGTTTTTATAATCAGATCAATTGGGCGTTCAATATCGTTATCCTCGACATATTTTTTGATCAGCTCGATAAAAGGTGTCCCAAATTTCATCGCTTTACCCGAACCTACACCAGAAATCTGGCGAAGCTCTTCCATCGTAATCGGATAATGTGTGCACATTTCCTCTAAAGACGGGTCTTGGAAAACTACAAATGGTGGAACGCTTTTTTGCTTCGCGATTTTTTTGCGTAGCTCTTTAAGCAAGGATAAAAGATGGGTATCTAAAGCGCCTGTACCTTGTTTTACATCATCATCATCGTCATCGGCACCGTTTTCTATTGGTTCGTTTAGTATGAATTTAAGGCTATAAGGGTTGATAATAAAATCTCTTCCCTGTTTGGTCAACTTTAATAAACCGTAATTATCAATGTCTTTAAAAAGGTAATTATTTAAAACAGCCTGGCGGATAATCGATTTCCACATCAGCTCGCCTTCTTCTTTACCGATTCCAAATTCAGGAATCTTGCTGTGTTCGTAAGCAATGGTTTGAGCAGTTTCTAAACCTAAAAATACGTTTAACAAGTGTGCATCATCAAATTTTTCGCCTGATTTTTCGATAAATTTCAAAACGCTCAACAATTGACTTTCTGCATCAAATTGCTTTTTAGGCTTTTTGCAGTTATCACACATGCAGTTACAGCCCGTTTCGTTAAAATTTTCGCCGAAATAATGAAGGATCTGCTTTCGTCGGCATACGCCAGATTCAGCATAATCGATCACTTCTTTTAATATCTGTGTACCAATTTCGCGTTCCGAAACTGGTTTATCTTTCATAAATTTAGCCAGCTTATCTACGTCTTTTTGAGCGTAGAAAGCAATACACACACCTTCGCCCCCATCACGTCCGGCCCTGCCAGTTTCCTGGTAATAACCTTCCATACTTTTAGGCACATCATGGTGAATAACAAAACGAACATCGGGTTTATCGATGCCCATACCAAAGGCAATGGTTGCAACAATTACCTCAGCATCTTCCATCAAAAATTTATCCTGTGTTTCGGCCCTAACCTTTGGATCTAGTCCCGCATGATAAGGCAAGGCACTAATTCCATTCAGATTTAATGCTTCTGCTACCTCCTCAACCTTTTTACGGCTAAGGCAGTAAATAATCCCGGATTTACCCGGATTAGATTTGATATATTTAATTATTTCTTTGGTAATGTCTCTTTTAGGGCGGATTTCGTAAAATAAGTTGGGCCTGTTAAATGACGATTTAAATAATGTTGCTTCCGTCATTCCAAGATTCTTCATAATATCCTGCTGTACTTTTGGCGTAGCAGTTGCAGTTAATGCAATAATTGGAATGTTATTTCCTAATCCTGCAATAACCTGTTTAATCTTGCGGTATTCTGGCCTGAAATCGTGCCCCCATTCAGAGATACAATGCGCTTCATCAACGGCAACGAAAGAGATTTTAATCAGATTTAAAAATTCAATATTATCCTGCTTCGCCAAAGACTCCGGCGCAACATACAGTAATTTAGTCTGACCGCTTAAAAGATCAGATTTAACTTGAGTAATTTCAGATTTGTTTAGGGATGAATTAAGAAAGTGAGCAATACTGTCATTTCCACCAAAAGCCCTTAATTGGTCTACCTGGTTTTTCATCAATGCAATTAGTGGAGAGATTACAATTGCTGTTCCCTCGCTCATTAAAGCGGGTAACTGATAGCAAATAGACTTCCCTCCGCCTGTTGGCATAATAACAAACGTGTTATTGCCTTCTAAAATATTTGTAATGATCGACTCCTGATCACCCTTGAAATTGTCAAACCCGAAGAAATTTTGTAGGTTATCAAATAACGACTTTTTCACGTCCATTTTGTGTAATAAAATATGCGATGCTATTTTTGTATCCAAAATAACATAATTTTACAAGAATTTCAAGTATTAACAGACAATTATTTTCTCTTTGAAAAGTAAAAAATCAATAATCCAATCAGCTGTAAGCACATTAGAGCTTGAGGCAGCAGCAATATTAAATGTTGCAAAGAATATTAACAGCGATTTTGAAAAAGTCGTATCAAGCATTTTACATGGCAAAGGACGGGTAATTGTTACGGGTATAGGAAAGAGTGCAATCATTGCGCAAAAAATGGTAGCTACTTTTAATTCGACAGGTACCCCTGCTATTTTTATGCATGCCGCAGATGCTATTCATGGCGATCTGGGGATGATCCAGGTAGATGATATTGTAATCTGCCTCTCTAAAAGTGGAAATACACCAGAGATAAAAGTGCTTACCCCCCTATTAAAAACATCTGGCAATCTTCTAATCGGGATGGTTGGTGAATTGAATTCTTTTTTAGCTGAACAGGCCGATCTGATTTTAAATACTTCTTTCGAAAAAGAAGCCTGTCCGCATAATCTAGCGCCAACTACCAGTACAACAGCACAATTGGCATTGGGCGATGCCTTAGCCATTTGTTTGTTGGAATGTAGAGATTTTAACGAATCCGACTTTGCAAAATATCACCCAGGCGGATCATTAGGTAAAAAGCTCTATTTAAAAGCCCGGGACCTGGCCTTGTCGAATGAGAAACCTTCCGTACATCCATCCGCTTCTGTTAAAGATGTGTTAATAGAAATTAGCAAAAACCGTTTGGGGGCTGTTGTTGTTGTTGATAGCGACGATAAGGTACTTGGCATCATTACGGATGGCGATATTAGACGGATGTTAGAAAATAACAATTCTATTGCAAATTTAAAGGCTGAAGATATAATGGGCAGAAAGCCAAAGAGCATACAATTTGATGCCTTAGCAGTTGATGCTTTAGATATTATTAAGCAAAATAACATTACACAGTTGCTAGTTCTAGAACAAAATACTTACTTTGGCATTATCCATTTACACGATCTCCTTAACGAAGGCATTGTGTAATTTTTAAAATAAAAAATGAATAAAGATTATTATGCATTAATTATGGCCGGTGGCGTCGGAAGTCGTTTTTGGCCAGTAAGCAGAACAGAATACCCAAAACAGTTTATCGATTTTTTTGGGGTAGGTAAAACTTTGATACAAAGTACCTACGATCGATTTTTAAAAATTTGCCTTCCTGAAAATATTTTTATCGTTACCAACGAAATTTATTCGGATTTAGTAAAAGAGCAGTTACCACAGCTTAGCACAAATCAAATTTTAGCTGAACCATTGTTAAGGAATACAGCCCCTTGCGTTGCTTATGGAAGTTTAAAAATAGCTGAGTTAAATCCGAATGCCACCATAGTTGTTGCACCTTCTGATCATACCATTGCCAATATTGATGGTTTTATACAGTCTATTGAGCAATCATTGGATGCTGCTTCAAAAAACGATTGTTTAATCACTTTGGGTATTAAACCAAACCGCCCGGATACAGGCTATGGTTATATTCAACATACTGATTATGTGCTTAATACCGATACTGATCTGCATAAGGTTAAAACATTTACCGAGAAGCCGAACTTAGAATTGGCAAAATCATTTATACAAAGCGGCGATTTCCTTTGGAATGCTGGGATATTTATCTGGTCGGCTAAAGCGATTTTAAGTGCTTTCGAGAAACACCTTCCAGATATGTATGAAATATTTAATATCGGCAGGTCTGAATTGAATACTGATGGAGAGAAAGCCTTTATCAATAATGCTTATTTCCAATGCACTAATATTTCAATAGATTTTGGAATTATGGAAAAAGCAGAGAATGTTTATGTACTTCCTTCCGATTTCGGCTGGTCTGATTTAGGAACCTGGGCCTCTATTTATGAGATGGCTGAGAAAGATTATGTGGGTAATGCGGTTATCCCTTCAGAGCAGGTGCTGATGTTCGATTCATCGAACTGCATGGTAAATGTTCCTAAAGATAAATTGGTGATCCTGCAAGGGCTTCACGATTACATTGTTGTAGAAAACAATAATATGCTAATGATCTGCCCAAGAAACGAAGAGCAGCGGGTTAAAGAATTTGTGGCTGAAGTTAAATCGAGATTTGGCAATAAATTCATCTAATAGATAGATAGTATGAGATGTAAAATGGATGATGTAGCATAGTTTTCATCATCCATTTTATATTCCTATCTTATTTTATTGTGAAAGATCCTGAAACAAGTTCAGGAAGACGAACCTCGATGGGGATTTAGTAATAGATATTTATATCATTAACCCGTTCACCTAAACTGTTCTTTGTCTGACAGCTTCGTATAGAATTACTCCGGCAGCTACTGAAACATTTAACGATTCAATTTTTCCTGCCATTGGTATTTTGGCCAGGTGATCAGCTACTCTTAAAAGATCGTTAGAAATTCCTTCATCTTCTGATCCCATTACAATTGCCGTAGGCATGGTATAATCTGGGGCGTAAATAAAATCGCTGGTTTTTTCGGTACACGCTACAATTTGCAGTCCACTTTCTTGTAGAAATAAGCAGGTTTTGTGCAGGTTAGCATGGCGACAAATCGGAATGCTGAATAAGGCACCTGCAGATGTTTTAATCGCATCTGCATTGATCTGTGCTGCATTTTTTAAGGGAACAACAATTGCATGAATACCTACGCAGGCGGCCGTACGTGCAATTGCACCCATATTACGCACATCAGTAACACTATCTAAAACCAAAATTAATGGAACTTCGCCCTTTTCGAAAACGGTTGGAATAATATCTTCAATATTCTGATAAGTAATTGGAGAAATTACAGCAATTACGCCTTGATGGTTTTTCTGCGACATGCGATTCAACTTCTCAATCGGAACGGAATTTAAAGGAATCAAAGTATCTTTTAAAAGGGCTTTTAATTCTAAAAAAAGATCGCCTCCCAGACCGCGTTGCTGGTAAATGGTTTCAATGTCTCTTCCTGCTTTAACGGCTTCTATTACTGCCCTGATGCCGAATACAAACTCATTATTCTCTTTTGCGCGTTGCGGTCTTCTAAAATTATCCATGTTTTGAAATTGTTAGGCAAAAGTATTCAAATAAAATGTTTTAGCCCTAAACAATGTGTTCCTTATTAACATTTAATTGTTTAAAAATTTATATGTCATCATAAATCCAATAAAATTTAATCTGATTATGCATCAATTTGTTAACAAACAGCTAGTAACTAATTCGAACAACCGCATCAAAATTTGATTACTTTTGTGGAATGAGTATCGATAATGAACAAGGCGGAAAGAACAGTATAACTGCTAGAAAAAGCAGGTTAAGTAATACTATAAGTTCACAGGGTAAAATTCCCCCTCAGGCATTGGATCTTGAGGAAGCAGTTCTCGGAGCATTAATGCTCGAAAAAGATGCGCTTTCTGCTGTAATTGATGTTTTGAAACCAGAGGTTTTTTATAACATTGCCCACCAGAAAATTTTTGAAGCGATTCATATTCTATTTCAAAAATCGCGACCGGTTGATATTTTAACAGTAACGGCAGAACTGCGAACATTAGGCTCTTTAGAAATGGTTGGTGGCGCATACTACATTACCAATTTAACCAATAGAGTTGCTTCAGCAGCAAATATCGAGTTTCATGCCCGTATTATTTCTCAGAAATATATTCAGCGTGAACTGATCAGAATTTCAACCGAAATCATTACAAATGCCTACGAAGATACAACTGATATTTTCGATCTCTTAGATCAGGCAGAAAAAGGACTTTTCGAAATTGCCCAGAATAACCTGCGTAGAGATACACAGAAAATGGACGATATCATTAAACAATCGTTAGCAACGCTTGAAGAGCTTCGTACCAAAACCGATGGTTTAACTGGTGTACCAACTGGTTTTACAGGATTAGATAGAATAACCGGTGGTTGGCAAAAGCAGGATTTAGTAATTATTGCTGCACGTCCGGCGATGGGAAAAACGGCTTTCGTACTAACCTGCGCAAGAAACGCCACCGTCGATTTTGCAAAACCAACGGTAGTATTCTCGTTAGAGATGTCTTCAGTTCAGCTGGTTAATCGTCTGATTTCTGGAGAAGCAGAAATTGAGCAGGAAAAAATCAGAAAAGGAAATTTACAGGAATGGGAATGGCAGCAGTTACACAGTAAAATTGGCCGTTTAACCGAAGCCCCCCTATTAATTGATGATACGCCTGCACTAAATATTTTTGAGTTCAGGGCAAAATGCAGAAGATTAAAATCACAATACGATATTCAATTGGTAATTGTCGATTATTTGCAGTTAATGCATGGTAAAGGCGAAGGAAAAGGCGGTGGTAACCGTGAGCAGGAAATTGGTAGTATTTCGAGGGCACTAAAATCGGTTGCAAAAGAACTTGATGTTCCGGTGCTGGCACTATCGCAGTTAAGTCGTGCGGTAGAGAGTAGACCAGGTCTGCAGGGAAAACGGCCAATGTTATCCGATTTACGTGAGTCGGGTTCAATTGAGCAGGATGCGGATATGGTATTGTTCTTATACCGCCCTGAATATTACGGTATTACCGAAGATGAACAGGGAAGATCGCAAGCGGGTATTGGTGAGGTTATCATTGCAAAACACCGTAACGGTGAAACGGGGATAGTACCACTTAAATTCGTAGGTAAATTTGTGAAGTTTACCGATTTGGAAGAGGACTTTAATGCGCCGCCAAGTTCGTTTGCAGCTGATCCTTCAGCCGGTATGTACCCGTCTCAGGATTTTGAAAAACAAAGCAACGTAATTATCCGTCCTTCAAAAATGGACGATTATAATGATGATGATCCACCGTTTTAGGAATTAGTAATCTATCTATTATTCGGAACAGAACTCATTTTTATTTTTTAGCATAAAGGTTTAGCATTTTTGAAGTTTGCTCCTGCTTTTATGTTATGATCTTTTTTGCCCTTCGAATCCGCCCAAGGTGACAAAAAAGAATTTCCGCTTCAATTGGGATTAAAAACTATACACTGGCAAGGGAAATTTGGCCTAGTAGCAGGGAACCAACCTATCTAAACCCGATAAAACGAATGCTCCCGATTCTTCATCGGAGCAGCAGTGATAGCGGGGCTACATTAACCTATATAGTACTGTAGTTGCTTTTCTAATTAATAGTTAAGGTTCAAAACCTTCATCTGTTATTACTAAAATAAATATCCAATTAATATACCTGCTAATACAATAATAGGTGGACTAACTTTAGTAAAATTTAACAATAAAAATGTAGCGACCATTATCCCTAAAAATATCCAGTTAAAGCCCATTGGTATTAACAGTAGCACAAAAGCAGCAATAATAAATCCAACGCTAACCGCATTAATTCCTGAAAGGCTATGACGGATCCGCGAGATCTTTTTCAGATCGTCCCAAAACGGTACAATAAATAAAACGAGGATTAGTCCAGGTAAGTTAATGCCAATAACCCCTATCAATCCTCCTAAAATTTGGCCCCATAGTCCGTAACCAAAATTCTTCATGCTTAATGCGCCTAAGTAACTGGTAAAAGAAAATGTTGGACCAGGTAAGGCCTGTTGTAATGCAAAACCCGATAAAAATCCGGATGAAGGCAGATAATGTTTCATCTCTACAAACTCGGTAAACATTAAAGGTACAAGCACTTGTCCACCACCAAAAACCAATATTCCGTTACGGTAAAAGTTTTCGAGCAAACGAATCGGTAAGCTAAAGGGTGATGTTCTGTTTATAATTGCACCTACTAAGGCAAACAGAAGCAAAGCACCTAAGAAGTAAATCAGTTTTTTGGGATTGATATTCGAAAAAAGTTTAACCCTTAACTCTGTCTCCTCTTTTGGTGTTTCGATGGCTGAAGAGATCATTCCGCCTATCAGTATCGACAATGGAAACACATAAGCATTTCTTAAAACTAATGTAGCAATAACCGAAGCAATGGCCAAAAATATAGAAACCTGAGAGGATAAAACCTTTTTACCAAGTTTCCATGCGCCGTAAGCTACGATACCCAGTGCAATCGGCTGGATGTATTCTAAAATATCGTTAAATTTTTGTTTTTGATCTAATAAGGCATAACTAATTGCAGCAAAGGTCATTATGGTTGCTGTGGGTAAAATCCAGATCAGGAAAGTAATAATAGCCAGTTTAAGTTTTCCAACTTTCCAGGCTATCCCGACCAGGGTTTGGGTAGATGCTGGTCCAGGAAGTACCTGTGCCAGTGCATTTAACTCTAAAAGTTCCTCCTCTGAGATAAATTTAGTGCTCTGAACAAAGTATTTAAGCAATAAAGCCAGATGTGCCTGCGCGCCTCCAAAAGAAGTAAAGGTAAAAAAGATTACGTTTCTAATAAATAACCACTGTCTTTTAGCAGCAATAGGTTTTATTTGCATTTATAGTTAAACTAAAAGCCCCTTTAGGGGTTTGGGGTTAATCATCTTCATAATCTAATCCGGCAGCGGTATTATATGCGCCCTGTAATTCAGAAAAAGCGTGCATGTCTCTTTTGTTGCGTGCTACCTCCATACCCTTCTGGTAAATGGCTATAGCTTTCTCTTTTTGATCATCTTTTTCAAGCAATTTCCCCAAATGGTAATAAGTACCAACATAATCGGGGTGTTTATCCGTTAACTGAAGGTAAAAAGAATAAGCCTTTTCCTTATCATTTTGTGCGTTATACTCTGTGGCTAAGGCATATAGTATAAAAGGATCGTTTGGATCGCTTTCTAAAAATTCTAATAACTTACTTAAACGGGTTGATGACATTTTATTTCCTTGCTTTTTTAATTAAATTTGCAGAAAGACCTTATATAATAAACACATAACATATGGAATTATCATGAGCTAAAAATTTCGGCTTGCGATAGCTTCATAGCAATAAAAACCACTATTAACATATGAAAATATTAGTTTGTATCAGTAATGTGCCAGACACAACGACAAAAATAACTTTTACTAATGATAATACCGAATTCAATACGTCAGGAGTGCAATATATTGTTAATCCATACGATGAAATCGCATTATCAAGGGCAATTGAACTAACCGAAGGCGGTAAAGGAACGGTAACGGTTATTAATGTAGGCGAAGCGGGTAACGATCCAACCATTAGAAAAGCGCTTGCAATTGGTGCAGATGATGCAGTTAGGGTTAATGCGGCACCGAGAGATGCCTATTTCGTGGCAAAACAGATTGCGGAATATGCAAAAGATAAAGATTTTAATATTATCCTAACCGGTCGTGAGTCTATCGATTATAATGGTAATCAGGTTGCCGCTATGGTTGGCGAATTTTTAGACATTCCATCTGTATCGATTATCAAAAAATTAGCTATTGATGGTGATACAGCAACAATTGAAAGGGAAATTGAAGGCGGTAAAGAAGTGCTAACCGTTTCAGGTAAGTTTATAGCAAGTTGTGCTGAAGGTGTGGCAGAGCCAAAAATCCCCAATATGCGCGGTATTATGAGTGCAAGGACAAAGCCATTGGCTGTTGTTGATGCAGTTGCTATCGAAGAGGTAACCAAAGTTACGAAATATGAAACTCCTGCTCCTCGCGGAACGGTTAAGTTAATTCCCGCCGACCAAACAGAATCGTTAATTGGTTTACTTCACAGTGAAGCTAAAGTAATCTAAGTTTTCAGTCATAATAAATCAAATCGTTTACACCATCCTGTTAAGGATAAAGAAATAAATATATGTCAGTATTAGTATATGTAGAACAAGCTGAGGGGAAATTTAAGAAATCTGTATTTGAAGCTGTATCTTATGCCAAAGCCATTGCCGATCAACAATCAACTAATTTAACCGCAATTTCTATTGGCGATGTAGCTGATAGCGAATTAAAGGAATTAGGTAAATACGGTGCATCAAAAGTACTAAATGTAAGTGCCGATCAATTAAAAACTTTTGTAAATCAAGCCTATGCAAGTGTTATTGCTGCAGCCGCAGAAAAAGAAGGTGCCGATATTGTAGTTTTATCTAACTCTTTCTCTGGTAAAGGTTTAGCGCCGCGTATTGCAGTAAAACTTAAAGCTGGTTTAGCTGATGGTGCAGTAGAATTACCGATTACCGACGGTAAATTTTCGGTTAAGAAAACGGCTTTCTCAGGCAAAGCATTCGCCATTACCGAATTAACATCGGCTAATAAAGTGATTGCTTTAAATCCAAATGCTTTTGGTGTTAAAGAAAATGCTACGGATGCGGCAATAGAGACCTTTACTGCTGATGTTAAACAATCAGACCTGGGAACTGTTATTAAAGAAATTGTTAGGGCAACTGATAAAGTGTCATTACCTGATGCAGAATTGGTAGTGTCGGCTGGCAGAGGTTTAAAAGGACCAGAAAACTGGGGAATGATCGAAGAATTAGCTGGTTTGCTGGGCGCTGCTACAGCTTGTTCTAAGCCAGTATCGGATGCGGACTGGAGACCACATTCAGAGCACGTTGGTCAAACTGGTATTGCCATTAGCCCTAACCTTTATATTGCTATCGGTATTTCCGGTGCTATACAGCACTTGGCTGGCGTGAGTTCATCAAAAGTGATTGTAGTAATCAACAAAGATCCGGAAGCTCCTTTCTTCAAAGTGGCTGATTATGGTATTGTTGGTGATGCTTTTGAGGTTGTACCTAAATTAATTGAAGCATTAAAAGCACATAAAGGATAATTTTTGTCATCCTGAGCCTGTCGAAGGATTAAATTAAATGTTTCGACAAGCTCAACATGACATCGACAAATATGAAAAAAGTTAAATTAGATATTGTAGGTTTATCTTACAGCCAGACTCAATCTGGTGCTTATGCCCTTGTTTTAGGAGAAGTAAATGGACGCCGCCGGTTACCGATTATTATTGGTGCATTTGAAGCACAGGCCATTGCAATAGAAATTGAGAAAATGACTCCTAGTAGGCCATTAACACATGATTTGTTCAAATCAATGGCTGATACTTTTCATATCAATATTCAGGAAATTATCATTTACAATCTGGTTGATGGTGTTTTTTATGCTAAGTTGATCTGTAGCGATGGTAAAAATACACATGAAGTTGATGCCAGAACATCTGACGCCATTGCTTTGGCCGTTCGGTTTAATGCCATGATTTATACCTACGAATTTATTTTGGCTTCTGCCGGAATCGTAATTGAAGGGAATGATTTTCTTTTTCTCGAAAATATGGATTCTATTGCAAAAGAGCCTGAAGCAGATAGTTTGCCTACCTCAACCCAACAACAAGGCTTTGGTGATTTGACATTAGAAGAACTTCAGCAGAAGTTACAGGAGGCCATTGCAGAGGAAGCTTATGAAAAAGCTGCAAGGTTAAGAGATGAATTGAATAAACGCGGAACATCTTAACGTTGTTGCTCATAAAAATGTTCACCTAATCAAAATCTGTCTAGATTTTTTCTCAAATCCTTTCAATAAAAAGCTAAATTCTAAGATGAGCCAAATTGTTTAAAATAATTTAGGTTCATTTTGGATTATCATTCAAAATAGTTCTATATTCAGCTTTTACTTTCAATAATTCAAACTAAACTACTATTATGAACGTTAAGTTTCGCTTAACTATAATGAGTTTCATGCAATTCTTTGTATGGGCTGCATGGTTAATTACGATTGCAAATTATTGGTTCGGAACCAAACAATGGGACGGTGCAGATTTTGGGATAATTTTCTCTACCATGGGCATTGCATCGCTATTTATGCCAACCATAACAGGTATTCTTGCTGATAAATGGATCAATGCAGAAAAGTTATATGCGATTTTACATATCCTCTACGCAGCCACCATGTTCTATCTGCCTCAAGTAGAAGATCCGCATACTTTCTTTTGGGTAATATTAGTGTCTATGTGTTTTTATATGCCAACCATTGCATTAAGTAACTCAATCAGCTATACAACGTTAAAAAACGGCAATTTCGACGTAGTAAAAAACTTTCCACCCATCCGTGTTTGGGGAACAGTTGGTTTTATTGCCGCCATGTGGCTTACCAATTTAACAGGGAATAAAGCAAGTGCAAATCAATTTTATATTGCTGGTATAAGTGCTTTATTTTTAGGCATATACTCTTTCACTCTACCTCCATGTAAACCTTTAAATTTAATCAGTGAGAAAAAAACATTCGCACAGAAACTAGGATTAGAATCTTTCAAGCTGTTTGCTGATTATAAAATGGCATTGTTTTTTATCTTCTCAATGTTTTTAGGGGCAGCATTACAATTAACCAATGCTTATGGTGATGTTTTTTTAGATGAATTTAAATTATTCCCGGTTTTCGCAGAATCTTTCGTAATCAGATATTCTACTATCATTCTATCCATCTCTCAAATATCGGAAACACTGTTTATTCTTGCCATTCCATTCTTTTTGAAAAGATTTGGGATTAAATGGGTAATTGCAATTGCCATGTTTGCCTGGGTATTACGTTTTGGATTATTTGCCTTTGGCGATCCTTCTGCCAATTTATGGATGATCATCACGTCTTGTATTGTATATGGTATGGCATTCGATTTCTTTAATATTTCGGGCTCATTGTTCGTCGAAACTTCAACCACACCCAAAACACGTTCATCTGCTCAAGGTTTATTTATGATGATGACTAACGGTTTCGGAGCTGTGTTTGGAAGTTTGGTATCGGGTTGGATGATCAATAAATATTTTACTACCTATTATAGCAGTATCGATTCTTTATCAAAATATGTAAAGAGCGAAGCAGACAATAAACATCTGCTTCAATTTTTGAAAAACAAAGGAATCAGTGTATTAGAGAATGGAAATTTAAGCAGGGCATTAGATGTGAAAGACTGGCATAACATCTGGTTATCTTTCACCATTTATGTTCTGGTTATTGCAATAGTTTTTGTAGTCATATTTAAACACAAACATACAAGGGCAGAAGTAGAAGCCATTAACCATTTATAATTTATTCCATGTCAGCTGGTAAGTATAGAAAAGAACACAATTGCTTAAACTGCGGTGCTCATGTTGAGAAACATTATTGCAGCGATTGCGGTCAACCAAATTTAGAGTTAAAAGAAAGCTTCTGGGCTTTTATTAGTCATAGTATAGCGCATTATTTTCACTTCGACAATAAGTTCTTTCAAACCCTCTCTCCTCTTTTAACAAAGCCCGGCCAGGTTACACTCGATTATTTAGCTGGCAAAAGAGCAAGATATATTAATCCGGTGAGCATGTATATCTTCGTCTCAATCGTATATTTTTTGGTCGTGTATTCACCAAAACATGTTGAAAAAGATGCTCATGAATCAACTAAAATCGAAAAACGAAGAGACGAAAGTGTTACCGATAGTGTAAATAAGGCGCTGAAACTTTCAGGAATACCTAAAAACATTGCAAATAAGGCAACAACATCGATTAATAAAGCAATCAAGAAAAAAGAATTTATAAAACTTGGTTTTGCTGAGCAGGAAAAGGAACTGAACAGGCTTAGAACCGAAAATGCTAAACTAGCCTCTGATTCTATTGCCGATATGATCGAAGATTATAATGATATCCATATTGAAAGAAACGATAGCACTTATGCAGCTTATTTAGGAAGGCAAAATAAATTACCTCCCACGGAGCAAGACAATTGGTATGAGCGGATGATCAAAAAAAGAGCAATTAATATTGGAGAAAAATCGGAGGTCATTCAGGAAACTTTAGAACATAACCGACCAAAACAATACTTTTTGCTGATGCCTTTACTGGCCCTATTTATCATGTGGAATTTCAGGAAAAATCATATTTATTATTTAAATCACCTGATTTTTACCATTCATGGAATGACTGCCTATTTTATCGTGCAGATTTTTACTAATCCATTAATTAAACAAGTTTTTGGCAAGGGTACGGTTATTACTAATATTATAGAACTTGGCGTTGTAGTTTGGGTTTGCTGGTACATGTACAGTGCTTTAAAGGTATTTTACCAAAGAAAACCCTGGAGTATTGTTTTTAAAATGTTCTGGATTTTTGTAATGTATTGGATAGCATTTAATATCTCTGAAGTGATAATGGTAAATTTGATCTATTATGTAGCTACCTAACTAGATTGTCATGTTGATCTAGTTTTACAAGTAAAAATTGTGTTTTCATTGTTTTGTAGCTGTTGCATGGTCAGTATCTTTCTTAGCTTGCTATAAGGTCCTGAAATAAACTCAGGGTGACGATTGGTAAAGAGTTAACCTCATAAAAAAAACCACCCGATATTATCGAGTGGTTTTTTTATGCTTAATGAAATTATTTTCTGTCTTTAAGCTCAACAAATTCTCTATCGGTTTCGCCAACATAAATCTGGCGAGGGCGGCCTATCGGCTCTTTGTTTTCGTGCATTTCTTTCCATTGTGCAATCCATCCTGGTAAACGGCCTAAAGCAAATAGCACAGTAAACATTTCGGATGGGAAGCCTAATGCGCGGTAAATAATACCTGAATAGAAATCTACATTTGGATATAACTTACGGTCTATGAAGTATTGATCGGTTAAAGCTGCTTCTTCTAGTTTCTTGGCAATTTCTAAAATCGGGTCATCAATGCCTAGGTTTTCCAAGATATCATCACAAGCTTTTTTAATGATTTTAGCCCTTGGATCGAAGTTTTTATAAACCCTGTGTCCAAAGCCCATCATGCGGAATGGATCGTTTTTGTCTTTCGCTTTTGCAATCCATTTCTCTGTATCACCACCATCAGCTTTAATCAACTCAAGCATATCGATCACTGCTTGATTAGCACCACCATGTAGTGGACCCCAAAGTGCAGCAATACCAGCAGCAATTGAAGCATATAAATTACAATCAGAAGAACCTACGATGCGTACTGTAGATGCTGAACAGTTTTGCTCGTGATCTGCATGCAGGATAAGCAATTTGTTCATGGCGTTAACAACGATCGGATTTACATCATAATCTTCTGTACGTTGTCCAAATGTCATCCAAAGGAAATTGGTTACATAATCGTATTTATTTTTTGGATAAATAAGCGGATGACCTAATGATTTTTTATAAACGAAAGAAACAATGGTTGGGAATTTAGCCAAAAGTTTAATAATGGTTAAATCTTGTTCTTCGGCAGTTTGATTTGGTTTTAAGCACTCAGGGTAGAATGTAGATAACGAGAAGATCAGGGAACCTAATTGACCCATTGGATGAGATCTTGATGGGTAACCATCAAAAAATTTCTTCATGTCTTCATGGATCAAAGTATGCTTGCTTATGTCAGCCTGTAGATCTTCAAGTTGTTTTTGTGTTGGCAGATCTCCATAAATGATCAGATAAATAACCTCTAAAAAACTCGATTTTGCGGCAAGCTCTTCAATCGAATAACCTCTATATTTTAAAATGCCTTTTTCACCATCTAAAAATGTGATTTTACTCTTTGTAGAACCAGTATTTTTAAAACCAGTATCTAAAGTAACAAAACCTGTTAGATCTCTTAATTTTGAAATATCAATGGCCTTTTCATCTTCTGTTCCTGTAATTACTGGCAATTCTACTGTCTTACCATCAACTTTAATCTCTGCAATATCTGACATATTATTGTATTGTGTTTATAGCTTTCTAAATTATATAAAATTAATATACATGCATAACAAATCTGTTAAATTAATATGAATAATTAGTCAAAATGACGTAACAATCGTGCTTAATTAGACAGGATTTGAAATCTTATTTTGCTTTGATTTCTTCGGCAACTCGCCCACACTCCAACATTTCATTGCCGTAGTAAGGATTTTTAATTTCCTTCTCGGTTGATAACCAGTCACCTCCATCACCTTTGTTAGCCATTGGGCAATGCTGAACATAAATAGTGCCTTTTTCTATTTCTGCATTCTTTAATAATGCAATTAAATCAGCGCTTAAAACTGTGAAATCTTTTCTCTGCGAAACGAGATTATTGCTTGCAGCGATTTTGCCCGCAACAGCTGCAGTAGGCTCACAGCCTTTATAGTCAGCCAAACTCGTTTGTAACTGTGCTGCAGATTTTTGTGCACTTGCTGAATCTGATTTTACCAGTGCATTTTTTAAATCTACATATTGGTTAAAGATTTCAGATTTCTGTTTGTCTTTTATAGAAACTTCATTTTTAACCGATGCCGAATCTGTTTTTATTGAATCTTGAGTTTCTGTAGATTTTTTTTCTGCCTGGTTACAGGCCATTAAAGCGGTAAGTATTACTAATCCGAATATTCTTTTCATTGTATTTGGTTTTCGGCTCAAAATAGCAATTAAAATGGTAAATAAATAAAAAAGTCCCGATTTTCATCGGGACTTTAAATTAAATGATGTTTTAATTATAATTTGAAATTATATCCTAATCTCAGGTTAAATTGACCGGTTTTCATAAAATAGAGATCAGAAGCGCTATTGTTTACATAACCTTCGTATTTTATGCCTAGATCTAAACCATTTTTCCACTCGTAGCCTAAACCGCCTGTATAAATAAAGTTCATATTAGCACCATCTTTTATGGCCAAACCAGAGCCTAACTCAGTACTTAAGTACATTCTCTCGACCGGAAACACTCTAACACCTCCTAATAAAGGGATAAATTCGAACTTAAGCGGACTTCCTTTCCATTTTAATCTGGTGTAACCACCTGAAGCAGTAAGGGCCACGTAAGGGCTTAAATCATACTGAAGTTTTACATCTGCACCATAACCATAATCCATTTCAGACTTGTCCGGAAATAATCCACCGTTTACGCCTACACCGATTTTAAAAGCCATACCGCTTCGTGGTGTCATTGGTTCAGTAGAGCCCATAGTTTGCGCCTTTAGATTTGTAGTGGTTAAAATGGCAAGGGCTGTTAATGTTGTTGCAAAAAGTTTAGTAACTGTTTTCATTTTAGATATTTTAAGTTATTAATTAAGGGTTTGGTTTATATACGTTAAAATATCTATTGTGGATTTTCATTTTTTTCAAAATGTTATGAAACAAAAAAAGCCCCGACTTTAGTCGGGGCTTTCGATATGATCTTTGATTAAGCTTACAAGCTAAATCCGTATGCCAAACGTAGACCAACGTAGCCAGTACTGCTACCATCTCTAGCTAAGCCTTCGTATTTTACGCCTAAATCTAAACCGTTACTCCATGAATATCCAACAGCTGGAGAATAAACGAAAGATGTTCCGCTACCTTCATTGGTGCCAAAACCAGCGCCAAGCTCTGCTAAACCATATAGGCCCGAACCAGAATCGTTAAAGAAATATTTAACACCAGCTTTAACAGGGATATATCCAAAGTCAACGCCATCATAAGTTACATTACCTACAGTAAAGTCTTTCGCTAAGAAACGGGTATAACCAGCAGTAACGGGAATCGATAATTGTTTATCGATATCAAACTGATAACGTAAATCTGCACCAAGGGCTACATTATATGCATCGCTTGTTGGTATACCACCAAAAATTCCTATTCCTAATTTTTGAGAAGATTGCGCGTTAGCATTTGTGGTAAAGAATAAAGCCACGACAGCTGCTGAAGTAGCAATGATTTTAGTAATTGTTTTCATTTTAAGTATTGTTTTTGAGTTAAACTAATATGCTGCAACGAATACAAAGGTTGTGCCAAAAGGGCTTTTTTAATACTATTTAGGCCATAATCCAACATTAAGATGACCAATAAAAGTTAATTTTTACCAAGTGAAACTTTTTCAATTACAAACTGTTTTAACAGGTTTGTGGGTGCTGATGCATCGAGCCAAATTAGCTCAACACTGTCCTTTTCCATTTTCCTAAAAAAGGTATTTTGCCGTTTAGCATATTGGCAAATGGCGATGCCAAGTTTCAGTTTCAGTTCATCCAATGTAAATAAGCCATCCAGGTAATTCACAATGAATTTATATTCCAATCCATAGAAGACCAGAATTTCTTTACTAATACCTTCTTTAAGCAATTGCACTACCTCCTCAATTAAGCCTGCTTTAAATCTTTGATCAAGCCTTGCCAGGATTTTAGCTCTGGTTACTTCGACTTCATTCTTTAAACCAAAAATAATGGGTTTGAGCACTGGTCTATCGACAACTTCAAGCTGACTGTGTTGGAGATAATCGGATATTTCGAGCGCCCTGATCAACCTCTTTTTTGAGGATAAATCAACATGATCAATATTCTGGCTATTATCACTTTGCAATTTTGAAATTAACGCTTCTTTCGATAATAAATTTAATTGATCTCTTAATGGTTGATTTACGGGAATGGCTGTAAAAGTTTGATTTTGCAAAAGACTATGGATATACATTCCTGTTCCGCCACAAAGAATAGGTATTTTGTTTTTTTCCGTTATAGATTCAAAGGCCTTATAGAAGTCGTTTTTAAAGGCATCTACATGATAACGTTCGCCAGGCGTTAAAATATCGATTAAATGATAAGGAATTGTCTTACCATTAATATGATATTCCTGCAAATCTTTACCGGTACCGATATCCATCTGTTTAAATATCTGGCGGCTATCTGCACTAATAATTTCGCCATTTAACGCTTCAGCAACACTTACAGCAAGTTTCGTTTTACCAGATGCAGTTGCACCCAAAATGATGATGAGATTATGCTGATCCATTAAAATTTGAGGATAAACTTTAAACTTCCCGTATTAAACACTTCCGTTGCCAAAACCTGATTATCCTTTTTAAGCAGGCGGTTTAGATTTTCATCCAGAACATATATTTGAGGTTCTAAAATTGCTGTTTGGGTGAATCCTAGTTTAGTATAAGCCGCTCCTGCCGACCAGTCGCGATCTGCGTATGTCATCAGGTCATTAGGCTTGTAAGTTTCAGCGAAAAAAGCGATCAACTTGCTAAGCCCCCCAGTAATAGAATAACCAGCTTTAACGGCGAACCTGATCAATTCTGCCGATTTATAATTTTCGGTATGATTCATTTTACGCAATGCCGAAAAAGTAGCAACAGCTACAAGCACCTCTTTTTCAAATAAACCAATTTTATATCGGCAGCTTACTGATCCCTGTAAGTGATTTTCAATTAAAAAAGAATCCGCAACGGGTTTGGCAATTTTGAATGCTTTGGTTTTTCTCCCGTGAATTCGGATGTTTTTGCCAAGCAAAGATTTTATTCTCGCTAAAACCTGATCTGGTTTTGATTGCCACAGGTCTTCCCAAAGATGAATGAGTTTAATGTCTTCTTGAAGATATTTTTCCTGCAGCTCAATGAGATGTTGCGGGGTAAATTTATTGTTTAAACTTACCAGATGAATGATCAATTGATGATCAGTCCGTAATAATCGAAATTCATGTGCTATAAAAAAAAAGCAACCAATTTTATTATTAGCAAGTGCTAGGCTTAATTGGTGATGCCAGTTAGAATCAGAAGTTAAATTATTCAATCAGTAGAAGCTTGTTTAGAAAAATTATCTGCTGCAAATTTAACCATCCGATTGTTAAATCCATTCTTTTTCTTTAAAGTTAGTATGGATAATTTCTACCAGTGTTTCTACTTCTTTTAGCTTAGAATCATCAAGGGCTGAAATTTTCAAACCCGCTTTGTTTTCGCCAAAATCACTTAAATTATGATTTGTAGTGGAAAACTCATCGGTATTGATTTTAACTTCTACAGCATCTCCATTAATATAAACACCTGAAAAAAAACGTTCAGTTACTTTTTCACCGTTTAATTCAATGTTTTTTTCACTATAAAGATCATAGCCGTTTTCCGAATTTTCGTGTACCGTATATCCGCGGGTGGCATAGGGCTGTATTCCGGCTCTAATGGTCTGAAAAATTTCAACAAGATCAGTTTTCATAATTGTATTTGATTTTAGAATTAAACACCATAGTACAATTATTGTTTAGTTTTTATTCTTCAAGCCACCAATTTTCCGTCGGTAAATATTCATTTAAAATTATTGTTTCACCTAATTTTGGGGTAACCAGAGGAAGCTGATTTGCTGCTGCAGCTAAAACCACTCTTTTTATAGGCTCGTTCCAGGGGTGCATGGCTAAGCTAAATTTGCCCCAGTGTACCGGCATTAAAACTTTTGCTTTTAAATCGATAGCAGCCTGCACTGTTTCTTCGGGAAACATATGGATGTACGGCCAATAGGCATTGTATTGTCCACATTCGAGCAAAGCTAAATCAAAAGGGCCAAACTCCTCACCTATTTTGGCGAAGTGTGTATCATAGCCTGAATCGCCTCCTAAAAATAATTGGTAGTTTTCAGTTTTCAATACAAAGGCCGACCAAAGGGTTTGATTTCTTTTAAATTTTCTTCCGGTAAAATGCCTTGCCGGAACCGCTGTTAACTTCACGCTACTGAATAAGGTTATCGATTCTTCCCAGCACAATTCATTTATCTTATCAGCTTTAATTCCCCATTTTTCTAAATGTTCTCCTACGCCCAAAGAAGTTACTATGGTTTTAACTTGTGGTGCAATTTTCAAAATACTGTTATAATCCAGGTGATCGTAATGATCGTGTGTGATGATCAGAAGATCAATATTCTTAAATTCTTCCGCTTTTACAACGTCTGTACCTAAAAAAGCCTTACTCCCAATAAATGAAAATGGAGATGGGGTTTTACTAAAAACAGGATCGACCAGAATCCTTAAGCCATCTATTTTGATCAGGTAAGATGAATGACCAAACCAAATAATTTCAGGGGTATCGCTTTTAGGGTCGCCGTTTATGTTAGGCAAAATAAAAGGGAGTGCTTTATCGGGAACTTTATCGGGGTGTTTTTCGAAAAAAAATGCCTTCAAAATCTTAAAAAAGCTTACACTCTCAGGCTGCATTGGCGTTTCCGATAGATTTTGCAGTGCGCCATCACGATAATTAGCCAAATGGTGGATTTTTTCCAGCCGCAATCCCTTTGGTAAACGGCCAAAAACAGGCAGGTTCGTTATAATGAAGAATGCGATTAAGATAAAAAGTAAAAGATATACAGCTATCATTTTTAAAAATTAATAAAACCAAAGTAGGAATATGATTTTAAAAGAATAGCATGCTTTAGATATATGACGTATGGATTACTTGTGGTTTAAAACAAAAAAGTTCTCCGCGTTAATAGCAGAGAACTTTTTAAGTTGATCAGGAGCGTACTATTTTAAAAGCCACATCGTCTGGTTTACATCATCGCTACCACCATACTGGCTGGCAACGGCAGCCGAAAGGTTGGCCGAATTGTAATTCAGCTCATTCGAAGGATATAACCACCTTAATGGAAAATTAGTAGAAGGTGAATTTAAATTCGTGGTCGAGTTTAATTTAAATACCGGATAACCTGTTCTTCGGTTTTCGAACCACCCCTGGTATTTGTTTCCCTGCAAAAAGCTGGCTACGTATTTTTGTGTAATTACCTGCGCTATTTGCTGCTCTGTTGAGCCAGTTAAGGCCACGGTAGCAGGAAAGGTATCAATATAGGCTACATCCATTTTCATGTTGTGATGATAATCGGCCAGATCAGGTGTATACTGGGCTATGAACTTCATAGAATTTGTAATACCATTAGCATAATAGGTTTGTGCTGGTTTACCAGTTATCCATCCGCGAATAGTTGCTTCGGCAAGGATAAACTGTAGGTCCCAATAATTAAAAACGCCTACAGGTTCAGCATTAACCAGGTTTACATATCTAATATTAATATCGGTATAATCTTTATTCACCCTTCTGGTCTGCAAGCTTGAAAACGAATCAGAAGGCTCTATACTTGGATATGCGGCAATATCAGACTGCGAAACACCAGCGGTTATTTTAACAGGCGATGGTTTAGCATAATAAAATAGTCTCTTATCATTTGTTGTCTTTAGCGGCTCTAATAATACATTGGTTAACATCGTATAATTAGATTTTACAAATGAATTACCAGATCCGGCCGGAACATCGCTCCAAGGATAATTTTGACCAGCAGTAGCATTGTATGCCAATGCAAAATTATCGTTATAATCTCTCATTAATGGGCGGTTAGCCACGATATCCTTAAAGCGTTCGATTACTTTTAGGTCGGCATCGCCTGTTTTTTTGTAGAGATTAATAAGTACGTGCAGCTCAAAACTATTGGTTAATCTTCTCCATTTATCGGTATTACCTGCAAAAATAGGGTCGCCTTCAAAAGTAGTCCCTGAAGCAAATAAAGTATTGGCCTGATCCAGTTCGCTCAGAATGCCCAGGAAAACTGTTTTTTGACTATCGTATTTAGGTTGTAATATGGCGTCCGACTCACCCTTAACTGCATCGGTATAAGGAATATCCCCAACCTGCATTGTAGTCATAAAAAACTGCCAAGCCCTGATAAAATGGCCCAACGCCTGATATGATTTTTTTAGCCCGTCGCTGGTCGCGTAATTTTCCATGGGCGTAATGTTGCGTAAGAGGGTTATACGGCTAAAATCAGTCCGGCTAATTTTATTGTATTGAAAATTCTCCTGTCCCTCGCCCCAAGTAAGATACTTACCCAATAAAAATGGCTGCATAAAAGATTTGGCACTGCTGATATCTCCACGCGTGATATTTAATATCATCCCTGTAGCCAGCATAGCCGAATTTACCTGAGTAGTTGCATTTGGATTGGTATTAATGTCGTCGAACTTGCTGCAACCATTACTTAATAATGCCAACGCTGGCAACAATAAGCTATATTTTAAAAATTTACTTTTCATAAAATCTTCCTTAAAACAATAAATAACTAGAAACCTACTTTAACGTTAAATCCTACCATTCTCATTGATGGTGAGTTTAGGTTCTCGGTATCAACATCAGGATCTGAGTATTTGAAATTGGTCCACATAAACAGGTTTTGACCAGTTAAAGAAAAAGACGCACTCTTTAAACCTAGTTTGGTTGCTGTTTTTGATGATAAGCTATAACCCAGCGAAACTTCACGAAGCTTAATAAACGATTCATTCTGTACCCTTGCATCACCGCCACGGTACCATTGTGCATAATCCTGATAACCGATAGGCACATCATTTACGGCATACTTGCGTGTATCGCTGGTAATCTGTCCATATTTATCGTAAGTAACACTACCTGATACCACTTTAACACCTTGTCCCACATAGTTATTCTGCCCGAGCACAACCTGGTTATAGCGATATTCGTTATCTGTTTCAGGTGCAGTTCCAGAATCGAACATTTTGTCATATACATAATTATACATTAGACCGCCAATACGGCCATCGATATTAATACCTAGCGACCACTTTTTATAAGTGAAATTATTGATAAAGCCAAAACTGAAATCGGGCTCGCCGTAACCTAATTTTTTAACATAATCGCTCCAAACGGGATAACCACTTTCATGAATTACATTGCCTTCAGGATCTTTAACCCAGTAGTTATCGGTATAGGTATCTAACCTTTCTCCCTTTTTTACCCATAAATTATCGGGTGAGTATACCGGATCGAGATTGACATAATAGCGATGCTGGTTAGACCAGTTGATAGTAGAATACCATTCGAAGTCTTTATTCCTGATCACAGATCCATCAACAGTAATTTCAATGCCTCTTCTTTCGTAAGTTTCTTGTGTATTAACCAAAGTAGATGAGAAACCTGATGATGCAGGAATTGAAGTGCTTACCTGCTGGTTATAGTAATATTTATTAAAGTAAGCGACATCAAAATGCAGGCGTTTCTTAAATAAATATCCAGCAGCCCCAATTTCGTATGTTCTTTGTTCGCTTGGCAGCAGGCTGTTACCCAATAACGACGATGGATAGCTTGCAGAATTTAAAGTATTCCATGCGGCAGTTGTTGTACCGAAGGTTCTGTTTGTGGCATATACCCCTAAAGCGGTTTTAAATACCGCCCACGAACCGCGGATTTTAAACATATCGATTACCTTAGGCAGTTTCACCAATTCTGAAACTACGATACTTGAACCAATGGATGGATAAAAATAAGATCGTGATGCTTTTGGTTGGGCAGAATTCCAGTCGTTTCTTCCCGTAAAATCAAGGAAAACAGCATCATTATAGCCAATAGAAGCCCTGCCGTACAAACTGTTGATCTGCCTGGTGCTATACCCTTGCGATACTGTAGGTGGCTCTACCGAACCAGCTAACGAATAAAAAGTTGGTGAAATTAATCCGTTTTTAGTTGTTCCACTTAATGATTCGTCAACGAAATAGTAAACTGTTCCACCTGCTAAAGCATCGATAGTAAATCTGTCTAGTTTCTTTTTGTAGCTCAGAATCACATCATCATTGGTACTGAAACCTTTAGCATCCTGGATAGAATACATACCGTTAGCATTCCATCCGCTACCATTAACCGCGCCGCCGCGGGTAGAATATATATTGGCAGTAGGATTACGGAAAGTAGTTTTATTGTTATAGTTATCGTATCCTAAACGCACTAATAAATTAAAATCTTTATTAATTTGGTAATTAGCCGTAACATTAGCATTTACGGTATTGTTTTGGATACCGTTTAATTTTTCGTTAGCAATTAAATATGGGTTATCATACCAGTTGGTATACATCCAGTTTTGTGTTTTATAAGGCACTTTCCAGTAGTCTTTATAATCGCGGATATCGTATTCGGTACCTGTCCACATAATTAACTGGTACAAATAGCCCTGGTTATTATAACCACCGCCCCAAATCTGATCGGCCCATCGGCGACTTACCCCCATGTGTCCTTCCAGCTTAAATTTATCGCTAAGCTTCATCTCTCCCGACATGGTTAAATTTATCATGTTCAGGTTCTGGTTTGGAAACTGTCCTTTATTATAAATATCGTTTAAGCCGATCCTGAAACTTCCATTTTCGCCGGTTTGGGCGATACTAACATTATTATTTAAGATAATGCCTGTAGAAGTAAAATTCTTCAGGTTGTCCTTTCCTTTCGATACCAAAGGCATGTTATCTTCAAATTGCTTTGTAATGGGATTCCAATCTCTGGCAGTTTTACCAATATCCAGCTTAGGCCCCCAAACATAATCGTTATCAATTACGCCGTTCTGTCCCCTGCCATAGGAGCTTTGTACTTCGGGTATAGCCAGAAAACCCAGTGATGCCATGGTATTGCTGTTCAAATCGATAGATAAGCCTTTACCAGCGGCACCTTTTTTAGTCGTAATTAAAAGTACGCCACCAGATGCCCTTGAGCCATACAATGCAGAGGCTGTAGGACCTTTAAGTATATCCATACTTTCAATATCATCTGTAGGCACATCTCTTAATGTCATGTTGCCATAAGGTACACCATCAATAACAAGCAAAGCACCCTCACCACGTAACTCGATGGTTGGCCTGGCGTTAAATTCGGTTGAGTTTTTAATCACTAAACCCGAAACCCTTCCGGTTAATGAAGTACCAACATCTACCCCTTTAACGGTTTGCAGCTCTTTACCGGCTACTTTTTGCACCGCATAACCTAGCGATTTTTCTGAACGTTTGACCCCCAGGGCTGTAACAACCACATCTGTTAGTTCGGTTGTGGTAGCTTGCAAAGAAATGCTATAATCCCGCTTACTGTCTATGGTAATTTCTCTGGTAGTGTAACCAATAAAAGAGACGATTAGTGTTGTGCCAATATTGGCGTTAATGGAAAAATAACCATTAGCATTAGTCGTGGTTACCGTTTTCGTTTCCTTGATCATTATACTTGCCCCAACAATCGGCTGGCCATTTTCATCCAGAACTTTGCCGCTGATGGTTTCAAAGAAGGGATTTGATATCAGTTCACTTTTTTTTCTGAGTACGATTGTTTTATCAAATATTTTATATGTCAATAACTGATTTTTAAAGCATAAATTCAGCACCTGCTCAAGGGGTACATTTTTAACATCAATACTTACATTGTGGGCATTTTGCAGTTCAAGGTTATCGTAAAGAAAAACATATTCGGTTTGTTTCTCTATTGATTTAAATATCACTTCCATCGAAACATTTTTTTGTCTCAATGTGATGTTCTGACTATAAACACTTGCGCTTACCTGGCATAGGCACGCGAATAAAAATAGTGCGGTTAGCTTCATCACCAATATTAATTGTGTGGGCTTACGCCGGATTAATGATCCGGGCGTAAAAAAAATACTAAAATTCATGATTGAATTTGGGTTTAAAATATAATTGCTTAGATAACTTATTGTGCCCCTGCCGCAGAATAGCTGGCGCAGGCAGTCAATTTCCATATGGCAAATAAAGTGGTACGAACACTTTACATTGTTCTGTTGAGGAAATTGAAGTCGAATGGTTTAGGGTATTATATCTTCATATACTGCGTTTATAGTTTGACTTGGTTTGGTTATTTATTTAGGGTTTACTGTAATCTGATTGTACTCTACCTTACAATGGATGCCACTATAAGCCAGCATTTCGATCAATTTTGCCACGTTTACATTTCTAGGTATTTTTCCGGTGTATTGTTTTGCCGGAATTTTGCCGTTATAGATAACGTCGGCATCATACCAACGCGAAATCTGGCGCATTACTGCCGGGAGATCCGATTTTTCAAACTGGAAATAGCCATTCTTCCAGGCAATTACAGCCTCCAGATCTTCTATTTCACTCACATTAATCCCATCCACTTTGCCGTTAAAGCTCGCCTGTTGACCAGGTTTCAGGAGTGCTTTTCTATCACCATGTTTAATTTCTATACTGCCTTCAAGTAAGGTAGTACGCTCATAAGCTTCATCAGCATAAGTATTCACGTTAAAATGAGTACCCAGCACTTTGATATCAGATTGATCCGTATGAACAATAAATGGTTTGGTCTTATTCTTAGCCACTTCGAAATATACCTCACCAGTAATCTCCACCTTGCGTTCGTTGCCCACAAAAGCAGTAGGGAATTTAACCGAAGAGTTTGCATTTAACCATACCTCAGTACCATCAACCAAAATTAAATGGTATTGGCCGCCCCGAGGGGTGCTTACCGTATTAATGGCTCCCGCTTTCGCATTTGAATTACCTGTAAACCGGTAAAGCAATTCGCCACTTTTTGTTTTAATTACTTCAACACCCGATTGGTTTGCCAATTGTCCGTCTGAAGTTTTATTGAGGATGATCTGAGAGCCATCGGCCAGTAACAATACCGCATTATTGCCACCTGGAACAATTGTTTTTTTATTTGCTTTAGTAGATGTGGTTAAAAGGCCTGAACGATCTGATTTGCTAAAATAAATATAACTACCTCCAATCAGAGCGATTAAAACAACTGCAGCTTTAAAAAACAGTGTATAATTTAATTTGATCTGCTTAGTTTTTGTTGTTGCTTTATTTGCTATGCGTGAAGAAACCTGACTGAAAATTTGTTTTTTTACTTCACTATCCTCAAACTGGTTTTGGTTCAGATCTGCACCATTTATACGTTCATACCACTCCTCTACCAGCTTTTTTTCATCTGGTGTAGCAGTTTGGCTGTTGTACTTTCCGATTAAATATTTGATTTCGTTCGTATTCAAAATAGTGGCCTTTATAGATATATACGGTTACCATGTAAAAAGTACCATGGCATTTAATTTTTTTTTATAATAAATTGGAAAAACCTTACTGAAAGGTTAACAGACATACAAATTATCGGCATAGGGAAGTATTCTGGATGGAGTTACAAGTGTTTAGCAATAAACAATGCCAGTAAGGCTAAAGAAGAATCGTAATTTTTAATCTTTGCACGTAAACGTTGATAGGCCATCTGGAGTTGGTTTTTTACCGTTTGCTCTGATAACGATAGTTCTTCAGCTATTTGCCTGATAGAAAGATCATCTTCTTTTTTAAGCATATAAATTTCTTTCATCCGGATTGGCATCCGGGTTACTTCGATATCGATAATTGCTTTCAATTCTTTTTCGAGGAGCGTGTTTTGGGAATGTACATCAGATGGGCTTGCACTTGATGTTACAGTTAAGGCATACCTTAAACGAACCTCGTCTTTTTCGTAAAGTTTTAAGATTTTGTTACGAAGAATAGCAAAAAGATAAGCCAATACACTACCCTCGGCATCTAAAAGCTCTATTTTATCCCATAGACTAACAAATACATCCTGCACAAGGTCTTGCGCAAGATCATTGCAATGAACCTTTTTGCAGGCCTGTTTGTAAAGTGCATTCCAATAAGCATCGAACACCAGGCCAAATGCCTTTGCTTTGTCCAATTTTACAATAAGAAAAAAATTACTTTCTAATTCTTCGTACATATGCACAATTAGGGAATGACTTTTAAGGTTTTACAGAATGCCAAAGAAAGAACTTCCTTTATTAACCCAATGTTAAATTTAATAAAATATTTAATATCGTTTATGTAAACTAAAAATTCGCTAATGGTTAAAAGGATCCTTTTGTGTTTGTTGTTTATTTGGTTAAAAGTGCAGTAAAAATATAAAGTATTTCACAATTGCCGGAAACAAATAGGCCGTTAAAAAAATGCGTAAATTTTATACCTTTGAATAAGGGTTAAACATATAGCTTAGATAACTTTTGTGCCTGCTTGCAGGAAAATAACCCAATTTGGCGAGGAGTGGTACGAACACTTCTCGTCTTTTTTGTTTAAAACCCCTCCAAATTGAGGGGTACTATTGTTAATCATTGGGGTGTAGTTTATGATTGTATATCAATTTTGATTTTTAAGGGACTAAAATTGCTTTCTATTTATAATTTTTCTATTATTATTTTTTAGAACGTATGGCCTTTAGCCTTTCCGAAAGTATTGATATTTATATAGCAGAGGAAAGAAATGAGAAAAAAAAACAACGCAAACGTTTGATTAATTTTGTAATATTACATATTGAAGAAATTTAATGTAGTTTAGCACTCAGAATGCAGTCGAAACCAACAACCATCAAAGAAATAGCCAGAATTTTAAACATTTCTCCATCTAGTGTTTCCAGGGGATTGCACGATCATCCGAGCATTGGAGCGGTAACCAGGGAGAAAATTAAGCAGCTGGCGAAGTCTCTAAACTATGAGCCTAATAACGCGGCAATTCTTTTTCAAAAAGGGAAAACATATACTATTGGCGTAATTTTACCTGAACTATCAGAACACTTTTTCTCTACAGCTATTTCTGCAATTGAAGATGAAGCCATTAAGAAAAACTATACGGTTATTTTTGCGCAGTCGCATGATAATTATGAGCAGGAAGTAAAGCTCGTTGAAAAAATGAAAAATCAACGTGTAGATGGTTTATTGGTATCCATCAGTAAGGGCACTTCAAAGTTCGATCATTTCGAGAAACTCAATTCATTCAATATACCTGTCGTATTTTTTGACCGGATACCTCCTTTTAAAAACGTGCATTACGTAGCTTGTAGCTTAGAGAGCGCAACAATCAAAGCGGTGAACTATCTTTTAAAAAAAGGACATAGAAGTATTGGAATGATTAATGGGCCAAGTACCTTGTACGCAAGCGAGGAACGTAAAGATGGCTACATGCAGGCGATTACTTTCAACCGCTTAAAATTCGATCCATCGTTGGTGGTGAACTGTGATTTAACTGAAGAAGGTACTATCGACGCAGCCAATCAATTTTTAAATCATAAACGCAAACCTACAGCAATTGTGGCCTTTAACGATTATGTAGCACTATTCCTGATTAAATATTTCAAAAAACTGAATGTAATTAATGATTTTGATATAGTGAGTTATGCAAATCTGCCCATTATCAGCTATTTGGATAATTCGCCGGTAGCTTCAGTTGAGCAATACCCATATTTACAGGGGCAAAAAGCAGCTAATATTCTGTTAGATCTTATTCATAGCCCTAATTCTGAGAACCAGGCTTACTACAACACCATTGTAGAGTCTGATCTGATTGTAAACGAGGTGAAAGAATAAACAAACGTTTGCGCTAAATTTCTAGCTTTTGTTTAAACTTCCAGGTAAAATATTAAACTGTTTTTTAAAAGCAGTGATAAAATGTTGTGCATTTTTATAACCTACAAGGAAGGCAACTTCGTTAACCGTTTTCTTTTCGTTAGATAGAAAATAATATGCCTTTTCCATCCTGATTTTATATAAATAGCCAAACACGGTATAACCGGTTAGTGCTTTAAATCCTTTTTTAAGTTTATAATCATTAATCCCAGCCTTGCGCGAAAGTTCCATTAACGAATTTGGCCTCTGCAAATCACGCTCAACCAATTGTTTTGCCAACAGAATCTTTTCCATATCCTCCTTTTTTAAAACATGTGTTTGTTTCTCTGGTTTTTGATTAAAATAAGCAATAATCAACTCAAATATCCTGGCTTCTAGGAATAGACGTTTTACCCTACCCTCGTGTTTTGGATAAATAATCTGCTGCAGTATCGATCCGATTTCCGGACTGACGGATTTTTCCGTTTTGATGTCGTTACCAAGTTCTCCTCCTGTTACCTGTTGAAAATAATCTTCTGTGAGCTGTATATAAAGGTATCTGGTTTTCCCTGTTATTTTAAATTTGATCGAACTAACGCCACCTGCATTAAAATCCTGCTCATTTTTAACCAATGATAATAAATTGTCCTGCTGATTATAATAATAGTTAATTGCGCCACTCAGGCAAAATAGAAAGCCGGTATGTGGCTGAGAACATTCAAAGCAAAAATTCTCTTCCTGATTCGGATGGATCTCAATAATACCGATGTGGATACCCCTAAACCACATTTCTTTTATTTGGCACTTTATATCGCTCTCCTCTAATGTTATATCTGCCTCATCTATGTCTTTTATGCTATCAAAATTATCAGGATAAACATTCTTATAAATGATGTTCCCTTTAGGATAGTTTGAGAGTTTAATTTTCATCTGTATAAATTATTAATTTATTCCTCATTGTTTTCAATGGTATTTTTCACTTGCATTTATTTTCTCAATGGTGTTCAAGGGAACGCTTCGCTTAGTTAATGCGCTCGCAAAAGCTCGTTTTTTTAAGGGTGCTCAAGCACGCACAATTTTATTCCCCCCCTGTGATTTGAAAAATCACGATGATTCCATATTCATTTAATCCGTTTGGCGGTATTAATTATCCGTTTAGCGTTATCTGTTTTTTGTGATTATCCACAAATTTGCACAATTATTTATAATTAGTCTAAATAAATGAAGATATATTTATCTGTTGCCTTATCGCTTTGTGGATTTGTTACTGTGGCTCAAGAAATTAAAATAGATACTACAAAAGCAAATGATTTAAAAGATGTAGTGGTTACGGGGCAATATGGACCGCAAAGCTTGAGGAACTCGGTATACAATGTAAAAACAATTAGTGCAGAGCGGATTAAGTTAAGAGCTGCTACCAATGTGCAGCAGATTTTAAATACCGAACTCGGTTTCCGTTTTAGCAACGATTTAACTTTAGGTACAACCGATGTTTCTTTAATGGGGATGACTGGACGGAATATTAAAATTTTATTGGATGGTGTACCGATGGTAGACCGATCTGATGCCCGCGAAAGTTTAAACCAAATTGACATTAACACCATTGAAAGGATAGAAATTGTAGAAGGCCCGATGTCTGTTGTGTATGGCACTGATGCGCTTGCAGGGGTAATTAATATCATAACCAAAAATCCAGGAAAGCAATTGTTAAGCGTTAATGCGCGTGTACAGGAAGAAAGTGCCGGAAAAGAATATAACCTACTCAATGGTGCAGGTCAGCATAATCAGAATTTAAGTATGAGTTGGCAGCAAAAAGGCTGGAGTGTTTTGCTTGGTGCATCACATAACGATTTCGGTGGCTGGAATATGGCTCCGAAAACAGCATTTTTAGAAGAATTTAATAGCTATAAAAATCAATGGAAGCCTAAGAAGCAATGGCTTGGTCATACTAAAATCGGTTATAGAAATCAAAACTTTAGTATATGGTATCGTTTAGATGGGCTAAACGAGGATATCGATTCGCGCTTTGGTATAAATCCATCAAGTTTCGAAGGGAAGCTATCCACCTATGCCACCAAGCGTTATACGCAACAATTGCAGTCTGAATGGAGGGTAAATGATAAATTACAGGTCACAGCTATAGGAGGTTACACCGATTTACAACGATCAACCCATACCGTTATCCATAATTTTACAAACAACACAGAACGATTAAGCGACGATAAGGGCGAACAAGATATAGCAAAATTCAACTCAGCTATTTTTAGGGCCACAGCAATTTACAATTTAAATAAGTCAGTTTCATTTCAGCCCGGCATCGAATACAATAGAGATGCTGCTAGCGGACAAAGAATTAACGGAACACCTGTAATTAATGATTATGCTGCGTTTATTTCTGCAGAAATTAAACTTATTGGTAGAATAAGTGTAAGGCCAGGATTGAGGTTTATTAAAAACTCAATTTACGATGCCCCTCCTGTAATTCCATCATTAAATACCAAGTTTAGGTTAACCAAAGATTTAGATCTTCGATTGGCTTATGCTAAAGGTTTTCGTTCTCCGGCATTGAGAGAATTATATTACGATTTTGTAGATGCCAGTCATAATATTTTAGGTAACCCCAATTTAAAAGCCGAAGAATCGAACAGTTTTAATGGCTCCTTGGCCTGGGCAGGCATACATGAAAAAGATTTGCAGTTCCGTTCTACGCTGTCGGGTTTCTACAATTTGTTTAAAAACAGGATTAATTTTGCCCAGTCTCCTACAGATAACGCCATAACCTCACTATTTAATGTAGATAAATATAAAACCACAGGTGGTACGTTAGATAATACATTGATTTATAAAAATATTCAGGCTACACTGGGCGTATCGTATATCGGCCGATATAATGATTTAAGGGTGAGCAATCCAGACTTGGAGACTCCTGAATTTGTTTGGGCTACGGAAGTAAACTCGAATATAACTTATACGCTTCCGAAAATAAATGGGAGTATCAGCCTCTTTTATAAATATACGGGGAGCTTACCAAGCTATAAACTTACTGCCGAAAACGATCCCAACTCAGTAAAACTGACGAAAATTGACGATTTCCATACCGCTGATTTAATGCTGAACAAAAATCTATTTAAATCTTTAACCATTAATGCAGGTATTAAAAACCTCTTTAATGTTACACAATTGAGCAACACTTCAACCGCAACTGGTGGAGCACACAGCACAGGTGGCGATGTTCCATATAGTTATGGCAGATCGTATGTGCTTGGACTAACCTATAACTGGAATAAATTTTAAAAATAAACAACATTAATTATAATAACATGAATAAACTGAACCCATTAATCGCTATCGCATTTTTAGCTACAACATTTTCGGCCTGTAAAAAGAATACAGAAGAACCCATTTTTGTTGCCCCACCTTCTGATGGAAGTACTTTAACACTTAGTGGTAAAACAGCAGAATCAAACTATACGAATATCGTTTATGTAGATTTTAGTGCTGATAAACAGTCTTCCGCAGAGCGAAAAAGTTTTAATATCGGATTAACCTCTGATAGCAAATTCAGAGTTGTGCTTAACCCTTCCTATCAAACTACAGCAACTGCAACTTCCAAAACCGATATTACAGCAGTTACATTGGCAGATCCAGGAACATCAGTTAATTTAAATCATGATATCATGGATCCGCTTACGGTGTCGTTAGTTGATTACTGGGATGGAAATATCACTAAAACAGCTTTTGCCGAAGTAAGTGCTACTGAAGCAGAAAACAAAGTTTACCTATTAAGCTACGAAGGAAATAAGGATAAAGACAAGTGGTTTAAATTAAAAGTTACGCGTAATGGTTCAGGCTACAAAATTCAATATGCCCGACTAAACGAAACTGTAATAAAAACTTTGGATGTGCCTAAAAGTGCTGATTATAATCTGGTTTTTGTTTCATTAGAAAACAATAAAATTGTTCAGGCCGAACCGGTAAAAAACGCATGGGATATTTCATGGAGTTATAGTACGTTCAATTCTGGTTTAGGCTCGCCTTATTGGGTTCAGGATTTTGTGTCAATCAATAATTTAGGTGGCGTAAGTGCGGCAATGGTAGTTAAAAAAAATGCTTACGCTACATTTACAGAGACTGATCTGGCTGGTCTTACTTTTCTATCGGCTAAAGATGTAATTGGTACAACCTGGAGAACTTCACCTAGCCAAGCTGGTACGGGCGGTGCAGTTAAAAGTGATCTTTGCTATATTATTAAAGACGGTACTGGTAATTATTATAAACTGAAATTCAACAGCTACATTTCTGGCGATGGTGGTGAACGTGGTAAACCGGTAATCGAATATAAATTGGTGAAAAAAGGATAAGGTAAACCTGGGCTTACCTAAAAAAATATGTTTTGTTAGTTGGATATAGGCTCTCCGCGATGGGGAGCTTTATCTTTTTATGGGGTGGCCAGACTTACGAAGTCTTATAGGCCTCTTGCAAATAGACTTCGTAAGTCTACCCTAAACGCAAAAAGGGCTCTGGCATACCAGAACCCTTTTTGTTTCTTACTCGCGAAATATTATTTTCCAGAGTTTTTCTTGTCAGTTACTTCTGCACGGATTTCTTGTGCTAAAACTTTAAGATCTTGCATTGCTTTACGCACACGAGTACCAGCAGCTGCATTGCCAGCATTATAAAATTTTTCTACATCTGCTTCAATAGCAGCAACAGCAGCTTTAACTTTTGAGAATTTTTCCATCGCTAATTGATGTTTTTAAGGTTTAAAAAATTTATTTTTTCAATAATACATATTTACCTTGAATTAACAACAGAAAGCAAATATTTATTTGAAAGAAGTTTTGCACATTTACACAATCAAAAAAATGCCCTGGCACTATTACAGAGGTATTTTTTCGGATTTTGAGATCAAAATCTGGCAACTTAATTCAGTTGTTTCGATAAGTTGATCAGGTTATTGAAGGTCAAATTGGCGCTATTTATACAGCGTTCATAATCTGCCTCAGCAACGCTCTGGTTTATTACTGACACAAATATTTTCCATTTTGTACTCAGTTCGTCACCATAAACACCATAATAATTTAAGCCTCCTTCATGGTCTTTAAAATTTGGATTGGCTAAAATATGCCTTTTAATTACGTTTCCACCCAAAGTAGCCCCTTCTAACACGTACAGTGCACCTAAAACTTCGGCGGTATTTTTGTCCGGAACAAACAGTTCAAAATCTAAACCAGGCAATGTTAAACTATCTATATTCCAATATTTTAAGTCTTCTTCTAAAGCAGCAAGTTTCAATCTGCTTTTCATTTCCAATTGCTCGGCAATAGCCGCATCCAACATATTCGCGAGCGTATTCTCTAATTTCTGGTGAATAATATAATTAATGGTCAACAGCTTTTTATACTGATCAATACTTAAAGAATTGTTCATAATCTCATCAACAAACATTAAGGATTCTAATGTTTTATGGTTTTCTGCTGTTTCAGTTCTCAATAAATTGGCAATCATATAAGGGAGTTTAATTATTAAATAGAAAAGATCCGGATTTAATACCCGAATCTCTCCATAAGGTTTTATAAAATTTAATTTAACCTCAAATGTTGGTTAAACCAAAAATCGTGTACAGAATGCACGCATTTAACCAGGTTCTCATAACCATCAGGTTTGGTAAGATAGGCGTTCGCACCAAACTCAATTGATGCTTTAACATCGTCAGGATTATCTGATGTAGAGAACAGGATTACAGGTATGGTTTTGAGATAAGGAATATCCCGTATAAATTTTAAAAGATCTAATCCTGATAAGCCTGGCAAATTCAAATCAAGCAATATTAATTTAGGCTTGGTTTTACTTTCGGCAAAATTTCGAAGTTTTTGTAATGCCTCAGCACCATCTTCAACTATAGTTAAATTAAGGGTATCCTTAACCTCTTGTACGGCACTTTGCATAAAAAATGCATAGTCTACATCATCCTCAACATAAAATATATCTGGTGTTTTCATTTTATCTGTTTTTAAAAGCCACAAAAAAAGTCGATCCTACATTTAACTTACTCTCAAACCAAACCCTGCCATTGTGCTTTTCTACCACCCTTTTTACAATAGCCAGCCCCACTCCTGTTCCTTCTATATCCTTAACATTATCCATACGCTTAAAAAGCTCAAAAACCCGGTCGTAATAACGGTTGTCTATTCCTATACCATTATCTTTAACTGCGTAGATAGTCTCTCCTCCATCTATATACGCAGAAACCTCTACTTTAGGTTTATCTACCATGGCAGAGTATTTTACGGCATTACCAATTAAGTTTGTGAAAACCTGCGCTATCATGGTCTTATCTCCTTTTACATTTGGGAGTTGCCCTAAAACCAATTCGGTACGGTCTGCTTTAAAGGCCGACCATACTTCGCTTCTTATTTCTTTTAACAGAGATTCTATATCAACTGTTTCAAAATTTATTTCAGAACGGCCAACTCTCGCCAAATTTAGAATCTCTTTAATTAAGAAGTTCATTTTATCAGCGCCTGTTAAAATCCTGCTCAACATTTTTTGGCCATTTTCATCAATGCTCTTATTTTTAAGCATTAGCTCAGCATAAGTTTTTATGGAGGTTAACGGTGTTCTTAAATCGTGCGAAACTGTATAGCTAAAAGTATCTAATTCTTCGTATGCGGCCTGTAGCTTTTCATTAAGCAGCCTGATTTCGTTGGCCTTTTTATTGATGTCGGTAATAATAATTTCGCGTATCCTTAAAACCGAGGCGATTTCTTCGGCCATCCATTTTTCAGAAGTGTTATTAACTACCTGCGACCAGATTTCGAAAGATTTACGGGGAGATAGGCTCAACAAGCCATTTTCTGAAGGAACTACAGGTTTTTCGGGATTCCCAGCCCAATTCACGGTGGTAATGATTTCGGGTTTAAACCAGATGATCATTTCGCCCATTTCTTTATTGAGCATACAAGAAAGAAGTCCAGAGGCTATCGACTTGTATTTTTTAGCCGGAGAATAGATTTCAGACAGCCGATGGGTGTAATATATCGATTCATCATTGGTTGTTTTTAACCATTCAATGAGTTCTTTTATTTCTTCTTCTGATGGTACATTTCCGATAGTTTTAAGTTCATTTTCGAAAATAATGGCCACTCCCGAAGCTTTGGTTGCATCTAAAATAGTTCTTTTGTGAGTAGTTATGGCCTCAACTAAATACTTATCACGGTTTAAATGTTCTAAAAGAACATTGGCAGTACTTTTAAATTGCTCAATAATTTCTGCATCTTCTTCTTCCTGGCGGTATTCTAATGCTGAGGAAAGAATCTGCCCGATTAACTTAGCACCTTCTCTGGCTTTATAGTCTATAAACTTAGGACTATAGTTATGACAGGCAATCAATCCCCATAATTCGCCATGAGAGATTAAAGATATACTAAAACTCGAATGAACCCCCATATTCTTCAGATATTGAATATGTATAGGCGATACGGCGCGTAAGCCTCCATTGGTTAAATCGAGCGCTTCGTTTTCTTTGAAAGTTAGAATTGGCGAATCAGTTTTGTTTACATCGGCAATTAGCCTGGTCAGATTTAGTTTATAAAGCACCCGGGCCTGTTTAGGAATATCGGATGCGGGGTAATGCAACCCAAAAAATGGTTCTAAATCTGCTTCTTTTTCTTCTGCTACAACTTCACCATGACCATCCTCTAAAAATTTATAGATCATAATCCGATCGTAATTGATGAGTTTTTTTACTTCTAGAGCAGCACCTTTTAACAAAGCTGAAATACTTTTTCCCTGAAGCATAGACGAGGCAGAACGGCCTATAGAACTCTGAATGTTGAATTGTAAGGTTACTGGTTCAAATTCCAACAACCACTCGTTTTCCGATGAAGAAATAATCAGATAAAAAGAAAGGCCATTAATTTCAACAGGATGTGGACTAATAGCATCAAAGCTTTTACGGATAATGCCTAACTTGAGCAGTTCTTCGATATGAAACGCTGGATCTTGTTGTTTAATAAACTGGTTTAAGACCGAAAGTTGTTTGTTTAATAGGCTTTTAGCTTCTTCCACTAAAAAAACTTCTGCATTTTCACTAATGTAGGTAATGGATAGGCTGTTCTTATCAACTGCTATTAAAAAGCCATGTGATTGAATTTTACCGGGAATATGAATGGGTTCTTTATCGCAGTTGCTTAGGTCAACAGAAAATTTAGTCATATGTATTTTAATCTTGCAGCATATTTAATTCCACGAATTAACAAATATTAAGCCTCTTTTTAGAATGTCTCTATTTTATTAAATTCGGTTTTGAGATTTATTTTTTATTATATATTTGTTTGAAATTTAAAAATCATCTCAACTTTGGCAAAGAAGAATATTTTGGTTATCGAAGATAACCATGCAATCCTTGATGTTATAACCCTTATTTTAGAAAGCGAAGCTTTTAACGTTGATGGACTAAACAAAGGTGCTGATTTTATTGACCATGTTCAGGAATTTAATCCGGATGTAATAATCATGGATATTATGCTCCCAGACGCTGATGGAAGGCTACTTTTAAAAGAACTTAAAGATACTGCAGCTACACAGCATATTCCCGTTTTAATGATTTCGGCCCGTTATAATGCCAACAATTATACCTTAGATGGAATAGAAGCGGATGACTTTATGGCCAAGCCATTTAATATCGACGAATTGATGGATAAGATTTATGCTTTGCTAAGAAAATAGTTTTTACTCGTCCATACCAGGTAATTTTATTCCTCCCAGTTTTAGGTTTTTCATCAGCACTTCTAAAAAAGAAAGTTTAGTATCTGTAAAACCATGTGCTTTAACCCAAACATTTAAACTTACTTTAAACCCACTATCTTCTAAAGCAGACACACCAATTCTCCTTTCGGGTGTTTTGAGACAAGCCTTAAATTCATCGACAGTTTTATTGAAAACAGATACAATCTGTTCATAATCGATACCATAGCTAAACTTCATTTCAATATCCAATCTCCTGCTGCCTTCCCTGCTGATATTGATAATCACTTCGTTTGATAATTTGCCATTTGGAATAACTACTGTTCTGTTATCAAATGTTTTAACAATGGTATAAAATATCTGGATCGATGTTACCGTCCCTTCCTGACTCTGTGCAATAATATTATCGCCCACAACGAAAGGTTTCAAGAGTAAAATCAATACACCGCTGGCAAAATTTTGCAGTGTACCTGATAAAGCTAAGCCTGCGGCAACACCAATACCACCAATAAGTACCGTTAAAAAAGTTAGCTGAATGCCAATAATCTGCATTACTGTAAGTACCAGTAAAATCCTTAAGGTAATCAGTATTAAGCTGGTTAAAAATGGCCGCAACGATGGATTTATATCTTTACGGTGCATACCACCCTGCATCCATTTGCCCAGTAGCCTAATTAGCCATAAGCCTAAAATAAGCAGCACTATACCTAAAATTACAGATGGTCCTTTATCAATTATCCAATCGTAGGCCTTATCGTAAAAATGTGCTATATTACTGGCATCAGTCTTCATAAACTAGGATTTTGTTGCTAATTATTAAGGTTTTTTATGTTTAACGGGAGCATCTTTAGTTACATTTACTTTTTTGGCATCTTTGGCTGATGTTACTTTATCATCAGCACCTTTAGCTTTTGCATTTTTCGGTGCAGTAGCCTTGCTACTTTCTGCCGATGTTTTAGAATTTTTCATCTTTTTTAATCATTAATCTTCAGCATTCAGCCAGGCCTTTGCCTCTTCTATCTCTTCGGGCTTAAAGCCTTTTGATTTACCTGGCGTAGCTAACGTAAAAACATCAGTAAACCACTCTACTCCTTTTTCGGCACTTACTACTGCAATTTTTTTCCATTTGGTAAAATTTTGCAGACCGGCTTTAACATCCTGTACCCATGCACCCGCAGTGAAATTTTTCACATCAGTTTCTAAAACGAGCAGATACCTGATTTCCTTAAATCGCTCAGCGGTTCTTTTCAAGCCCGTTAATAAAACGCTCTTTATATCATCGCTTGTCACTTCGCCGGTAGCTCTTACGCCAAAAATATGATCCGGTAGCCCTGTTATTTCTGTTAGCATAATTATTTCGTTTATTTAAGAACACACTAATTCATCAAGATGTTTGCCATTTAAATAAATTAGGAAAAGTTGAGCGGCAATAAAAACACTATCTTACTGATACTGTTATAAAAACAATATTTATTATAAATAAAAAAATCCTATGAAAACTAACTGGTTAAAACCTGCTTCATTTATTTGTGCTGTAGCTGTTTGTATTACTGCTTGTACAAGCGGAACAAAAACGAATACTATTACAGATTCGACCATAACCGACTCTACATCAACAGCAGCATTAAAACCTGCCGGCCCTGCGCCAGAGTGGGGAAAAACAATAAAGCCAGAAATGCAGGCTGTAATAGAAAAATTAAATAGCTATGGAGACAAGCCTTTAGAAACTCTAAGTGTTACCGATGCACGCAAAAATCATACGCCAACCGATGCGGTAATGGATTTGGCAAAACAAAATAATATAACTGTGCCAGCTGCAAAAGTAGATACTATGGGGAAAGATATTGATGTTAGCGGAGGAAAAATCCACCTGCGTATTTACACGCCAAAAGCAGGCAGCGGGCCTTTCCCGTTAATTGTTTATTATCATGGCGGTGGTTTTGTTATTGCCAATTTAGATGTTTATAATGCTTCTGCACAGGCTTTGGCCGAGCAGGTCGGTGCAATTGTGGTATCTGTAGCTTACCGCCTGGCACCCGAAAACAAGTTCCCTACTGCACATAATGATGCTTTTACAGCTTACGAATGGGCTGTTAAAAATGCTGTTGATTTAAAGGCTGATCCAGCTAAGATTGCGGTTGTTGGTGAAAGTGCAGGCGGAAATTTAGCAGCAAATGTATCTATTATGGCCAGAGACAAACACATTATGCTCCCTGTACACCAGGTTTTGATCTATCCTATTGCCCAGGCAGATACGAACACCGAATCGTATAAAATGTACGAAAAAGCAAAACCGCTTAACAAAGCAATGATGGGCTGGTTTACAGAAAAATATCTGACTACAATGATTGAAGCGCAGGATCCTAAAATATCGTTGGTTAATGCCAATTTAAATGGGCTTCCACCAACAACTATTATTACAGCCGAAATAGATCCTCTACACGATGATGGTGTAATACTCGCCAATAAATTGAAAGCTGCAGGGGTAAAAGTGGACAGTAAAAATTATGAAGGCGTAACACATGAATTTTTTGGCATGGCGCTGCTCGTACCAGAAGCGAAAGCGGCTCAGGCTTATGCAGCGGATCAATTGAAGGCTGCTTTTAAATAGAAAGAACAGCCTTGGAGTGATATCCACTCCAAGGCTGTTCTTGTAAGCGTTTAGCGCAGCGCGCTTTTAAAACTTCAGGTTAGCTATGCCCCTTTTTTCGAGCCTAAACTCTGCATCAATTGATCATAAAGGTCATCGCTTGTCGCTTTTTGTGGTTTCATCCTTTTAACCGTTGCCCGTTTGCCTTTAGACTTTGCTTTTATAATCTTCAATAATTCGCTGCTGTAATCATCTTTAAAGGCGCTCAAGTCGAATTTGGAGCTGTATTGCTTAATTAAAGCCAAACCCACATCCATTTCTTTTTTGTTGATGGTAATATCATCAGCCTTGTTAATTTCTGATAAACTTCTTATTTCCTGTTCAAACCTGATTTTAGTAATCACAATTACATGTTCCATGGGATGGATAACACAAAGATTTTCGGTATTCCGCAGTACAAATCTGGCCACTCCAGCCTTACCCGATTTCTCTAAGGCTTTTAACAATAATCCATAAGCCTTTTTGCCCTGCTTTTCAGGCTCGGTGTAATAAGAAGTTTCGTAATAAATAGGATTAATATCTTTTATATCAACAAAATTCTCTAATTCAATAATTTTGGTTTTTTCAGGTGCAGCTTCTTCAAAATCGTGTTTGTCTAATACAACATACCTGTCTTTTAAAAAATAGCCTCTAACAATCTTCTCATAAGGCACTTCTTTATGGGTGTTTTCATTCACCCTTAAAAATTTAATCTTTGCGTGATCACGCTCGTCGAGCATATCTAAATCGAGATTACTATTCTGGACAGCAGAAAACAACTTAATTGGAATGTTTACCAAACCAAATCCAATAGAACCCTTCCATATTGATCTCATAGTTAAATATTTACTTACTAACAAGTGTCCAAATCAGATTGTTTTGGCTTTATTAAGTGTAAATTGAGGAAATCACAAACTATTTAGATAATACAATGTTATTTAAGTATCAACCCTATTTGAATACATATGAAAATCGCCTACATTTCAACCTATCCTCCTCGTGAATGCGGTTTAGCTACATTTAATCAAAATTTGGTTAATGCCCTAAGTTTAAATCCTGCTTATAATTCACAGAAAAGCTTTGTTGTTGCATTAAATGAATCGGATGATGTTAATGAACACGATTACCCAAGCGAAGTTAAATTCGTTATCCGTCAGCAAAATCAAAAAGACTATATCGATGCTGCAGATTTTATCAATAACAGTGATGTAGATAGTTGTATTATTGAACATGAATTCGGTATATATGGCGGCAACAGCGGCGTATTCTTATTGTCTTTAATAAATAGATTAAAAAAGCCATTCATTACCATTTTGCATACGGTTTTAAAAGAACCGAATTTCATGCAACAGACCATTATTAAAGAGATTGCTGTTAAATCATCTAAGGTAGTGGTGATGAGCAAAAAAGCAGTCATGTTTTTGAGCAATATTTACCAAATCCCTAAGGCTTCAATCAAATTAATTGAACATGGCGTTCCGGATCTGGAACCTATACCCAATAACGAGATTGCGCAAAGTGAACTTTTTGCCAATCGAAAGGTACTTTTTACTTTTGGCTTAATTAGCAGAAATAAAGGCTTAGAAACCGTAATTAAAGCTTTGCCAGAAATTGCCGCCCAACATCCGGATGTTTTATATGTGATTCTGGGCAATACTCATCCTGGCGTTGTAAAACATAATGGCGAAGAATACCGTGATAGCTTGAAAGCATTGGCAAAAGATTTAGGTGTAGAAAACAATATTGCTTTCGTTAATAAATTTGTATCTGAAGAAGAATTGCACCAGTACTTAACGGCCTGTTATTTATACATCACGCCTTATTTAAATGAAGCTCAGATAACCAGCGGTACTTTATCATACGCTATTGGTGCAGGTGCAGCAGTAGTTTCGACTCCATATTGGCATGCACAAGAGCTTTTAGCCGATAATAGAGGCAAATTATTTGATTTCAAAAATGATGCGCAATTGGCAACCATTGTAAACGAACTTTTAAGCGATAAAGATAAATACCAAAAACTGAAGCAAAATGCATACGAATATGGATTGAACCTCCGCTGGCCAGCCATTGGCAGTGTTTATCTTAACGTATTAAATGAGGCCGTGGCTATAGGAAAAAAACCAGAAAGAGTCACGCCTCCTATTATTGATGTAGAAGGTATGCCAGCGCTTAACTTAGATCATATTTCTTTACTAACAGATGATACCGGAATTATTCAGCATGCCCGTTTTGGCATTCCAAATTTGAAAGAAGGCTATTGTATTGATGATAATGCCAGGGCTTTGATTATGGCATTAATGGCTATTGAGCGGGATAAAAATCCTAAGGCCTTAAAATTCATGCCTGTTTATCTCAGCTTTATTCAGTATATGCAAACAGATGACGGGAATTTTAGGAATTTCTTAAGCTTTAACCGTAATTATTTAGATGAAATAGGCTCAGAAGATTCGTTTGGCCGTACCATATGGTCGTTGGGCTATCTAATTTGCAGCGCACCTAACAATTCATATCGTGAATTCGGCAGGGAATTATTGTTCCATTCTATTCCACATTTTAAAGGATTAAAATATCTGCGGGGAAAAGCCAATACCATTATAGGTCTATCTTATTATCTGTGTGCCCATCCTGGTGATGAGTTAGTCACAAAAGAAATCAATATGCTGGCCAATTCTTTAACGGCATCATATCAAGAAAATAAAGATGGCGATTGGCATTGGTTTGAAGACATCCTTACCTACGATAATGCAATCCTTCCTTTAGCTTTGCTTCATCATTACGAAGTTACGGGGAATGCAATATCGTATAAAATTGCGATGGAAAGTATTGAGTTTTTAAATAGCTTTTCTTTCGAAAATGGATATCTAAATCCGGTTGGAAATGCAGGGTGGATGAAAAAACATGGCAAAAATCCGATCTACGACCAACAGGCTATAGAAACGATGGCAATGGTTTTACTCTATGCTAAAACATTCGAGGTAACTAAAGATGATAAATATCTGAATTTAATGCATATCAGCTATCAGTGGTTCTTAGGGAAAAACAGCCTGCATATTCCTTTATACGATTTTGAAACACATGGATGTGCAGATGGATTACAGTATAACAGTGTGAATAGGAATCAGGGTGCTGAGAGTACGTTGGCCTATTTCATCTCCCATTTGGCCATATTAAAAGCTGCAGAAGCAGAATATGAAACGCTGTCGTCTCCCTTGGTGGAAGCAGATAAGTGTAGTTAGAAGTTAAATGCACAGGAAATATAAAAGGCTGATTCAGAAATGAACCAGCCTTTTGCGGTATTTTCTTAGACAAATTAAGTTAAGAGGATCATTACCCTGGATCTATTTCAGGGTATATCTGGCCTTTAGTGATAGATGCTAAAACAAGTTCAGCATGACGGCTTACTATACGATCTGTCATCTTGAGCCTGTCGAAGGACTTGTTTAATGCCGCTTAAAGCGTTTCGACAAGCTCAACGTGACAAATCGAATGAAACCACAACTGATGACAAAGCCCTCGTGAAAGATCGATTTTAATTATTCTCCAGTAATTTGGCCAGCAACAACTCGAGGTTTACACTAGCAAACGAAGAACTATAATCAGATAAACCATAAGGGATAATTAATTCGCCATTACTGATAATCGATCCGCAGGAATATACAACGTTGGGCACATAACCTTCACGTTCATCGTTATTAGGAATAATCAATGGTTCTTTTAAATGGCCTATTTCTATATTTGGGTTTTCAAGATCCAATAAACTCACACCAATACAGTACCTGCGCATTGGCCCCACGCCATGTGTAATTACAATCCATCCTTTTTCCGTTTCAATCGGAGAGCCACAATTGCCGATCTGTACCAGTTCCCAATCGTACCGTGGTTGTTTTAAAAGAACCGGGTTTTCCCAAACATTAACTTTGTCAGAAAACATCAGGTAGTTATTCCAGCCATCTATCCGGCTCATCATCACGTATTTCCCTTTAATTTTTCGTGGGAATAATGCCAGATTCTTATTTTGTGCACCATCGCCATAAAGTGGGATCACTTTAAATTCGTAAAAATCTTCGGTTTGTACCAGTTTGGGAATAATTAAAGAACCGTCGAAAGCAGTATAAGTAGCATAGTAAAGTACTTTGCCATCATCTTTAATAAATTTTACAAAACGGGCGTCTTCAATCCCTTTACGTTCAAATTCTGAAATAGGAAAAATTACCCGGTCTGAAATATCCGTATCTTTTGAAAAAGTTATGGTATGGTAAGTATCCGATAGCCAAAGTATTTTATCGTATTCGATTAAACGGGCTGGATTTTCTTTATGTAAACTTTTAGAATCTTTAATGATGTTGCTTAAGCTGGTGTATTCAAATTTATCATCCAGCTTTGATTCAATTTCTTCCAATACAGAAGGATCGATTTGTGCATAAGCAGCTTTTTTTAAGAATAGTTTTTTTACGTAAATGGCATTCTTCACTACCTCAGCCTCATCAACATAGTTGCCAACAGGTAAAACCTGAATATTATTGTCTTTATCAATTAAAGCACGCCTGAAAACAATTGAAGAAATATGCCCCTCACCTACAGCCCGAAAGCTAATGATTACCCGCTTTTCTCCCTCTACTAAGTCGGTTTGATCAGGATCGTCTACTATGCTTGGATTAAAAAAAGCTGCCGATTCTATTGAGTATTCATGTGTAAAGTAAGCACCGATCAGTAACCTGGTGTATTCATCAATATCTTCGAATTCTGTGCCTAGGGCCGCAAACTGTTTTCTTAATTTTTTACAGTGCCGGGTCAGGATTTTGGTAATGTTACGATGTCTTTTAGAATATTCCTGTAAGATGGGCGATATCAGCGAAAATACTTTTTCATCTGAAAACTCTAAAACTTTCCGGATTACTTCTAATGCTCTCTCCTCTCCATTAAAAAAAAAACGTGCAATAACTCTTTTTGTATCTGGGTTAACCTTAACTGGTTTACGTTCTATGTATAATCTCATTATTTCGCTGTTTTGGTGGTAATTTTAACACTTTCCGCCTGATGTTCTCCAACTTTATATTAACGAAATTTACGACTTAATTGTTTATATTATTTATAGTATTTGCACATAATTTTTACCTTTAGTTATTCTCCCTTATAAATTAATTAAACCTTAAATGCATTACTAAAAAGCAGATAACATGATTCCATTAGATGAAACCTTGCGTTTAGGAAAATTAAGATACTACGAGATTTTAGGTACACCGGCAGAAGTTGCTTTTGATCAGATTGCACAATTGGCTGCTGAAATATTTGATGTTCCGAATGCAGGTATCGGTTTTCAGACGGATGAGGATATTTTTATGAAAGCTCAAGTGGGATCATCAATCGGCTTACCTTTAAAAAATGATGCATTTACTTTTTTTGCCTCTGCCCCAATCAGCTCACCTGAAGGTTATCCTATCGGCCTGATTTACGTTGCCGATGCCAAATCTAAAACAGTCAGTGAGCAGCAGCTAAAAATGCTGAAGCATTTGGCGGGTATGGTAATGGAAAAACTGGAGTCTAGAATTACAACCAGAAGGGCGCTAAGGGCCTATGATGATCGTTTACATGTACTTATTCACGATCTTAAAAACCCCATGACTACCATTTCTTTACAATCAGAATTACTGGGCCGCATTCCTGGTGTTGAAGAAAGGGCAAGCTTAATTGCGGATCGGATCAATATGCAATCTAAGAGAATAATCGAAAACCTGAATACTCTTTTGATTTCGGCTCGTAAGGAACCCCATTCATTTAAGCCCCAAAAGGCGAAAGTTGACCTGAAAGAAGTGCTCGAAGATGTAAAGTTTAATTTGGATTTTGCGCTTAAACGTAAAAACCAAACCATTTTGATCGATATTGAAACTCCGGTAGAAATTTTTGGTGATGCGGATAAACTTAAGGTTGTTTTTAGCCAATTATTGGACAATGCCATTAAATTTTCTCCAAAAGGAAAGAAAATTAAAATATCACATCAAACTGCCGAAAATGAAGTAACCATTGCAATAAAAGATAACGGTGTGGGCTTAACAACAGAAGATCTGGATAAAATTTTCTTGAAGTTCGCTTCATTAACGGCTATAGCTACAGATCATGAAAATACCTATGGTTTGGGGCTAATCACCGCAAATGCCCTAGTGGATATACATAAAGGAAGGTTGTGGGTAGAAAGCGAAGGAAAAGATTTAGGTGCAACATTTTTCGTTGCGCTACCCATTAAATAAGTTTAAATCTAATAATTCGCTGACTTTCATTTCTTCGAGTAAAATTCTTTCAGGAATAGCATTTCTATGGTACGACCATTTTATTAATCTTATAAAGCCATTCTCGATTTCGATACCGGTCATATCGCCATCACTAAAACAACAACATCCGCTATTAAAATAACCGGGTTTGTATTTGCCAAAACGTGGCGTTTTATCTCCTTCTTTTATCAGTTTACGAAGCTCTGCATTCAAAACAGCAAGATCATCAGCATTCTTTTCTTTTTTGGCTTTATTCAGTTTTATATAAATCCGCTCCAGGTGTGTTAATGAAGCAAAAACCGGCTGATGTGTATGTCCGGTAATTAAAGCAAGGTTCTTTTTTGTAGCTACCCAGCTGTACATTAGCGCATTATGTGCTGTTTTAAGTTGGTTGCTGTATGCTGGTGTATTTGGGTTAATTTGAAGGTACGATTGTAATGGCGCCCAAACTGTACTCACAAACCACTTGCTAAACCAGTTTCCATCACTCTGTAAATCGCCCTGATGGCCGTGGGTTAAGAAAATATCGAGTTTACTTCCCCCCACTGGCATTCTTAAGATTGCGCCTTCATAAATGTGGATTTTAGTTCCGTAAATTCTATTGAGGTTAAATCCTGCTAAAGGATCATTATCCCAATATAAATCATGGTTGCCGAATATCTTAGTGAAATGATTTTTTGAAATAAAAGCTTTTTCTGCTTCGAAAGTGTCCTTATTGTGTTTTATTACAGATTCTAGCAAATTCTCCCAAAGCTCTTCGCTATCGCCCAAATTTATGTAATGGAAATCCTGCTGGTTGTAATATTCGAGTGCTTTTAAATAATTCTTTTCAGCTAAAGTAAAATCATCGGCATAATCGCGGGCACCTTTATGCTGGTCTGATAAAATGATAAATTTATCAGTTTCGGCAACTTCAAAAATAAGTCCCCGTTTGCCAGGTGTGGTGTTGATGGTTTTGTATAGTTTGTTTAAAGCTGCATGAATGCGTTTACGGTTGGGCCTTGAACCAAATTTATTCGACATTCGAATAATCCAGGCACTGAGTAAACGTTGTAAGAATTTCTGCATTTATAAATGAGTCTTCGCTGTTGAATAATTTCTCAAAATAACAAAAAATATCAGCAATCGTTTTTTCTGAAAAGCAATAGTGGTAATTCTTAGCTTAGGTTCGGCCTTGCTTTCCGTTTTATGCCGATGTAAAATCGACATGCTCACTCCAATCAAGTTTAGTTTACAGCGGTTAATCGCTTTTATTAAAGTCAGCTCCTTTCTATCGCCAATAAAATAAGGCCTTTATTTTAAATAAAATTTACTAAATTTGTTAGTATTGAAAAGATCAGGAAGCGCAGATTTACCCTTACATTATGGCCACGTACCACCATGGCTGGCGCAGCGTATGGCAACACTTGGCCTGGCAATAACGGAAGCGATACTATTAGAATATGGTAAAGCAGAAGTAATACGCCGTTTAAGCAGTCCTTTTTGGTTTCAGAGTTTAGGCGCTGTAATGGGGATGGACTGGCATTCGTCTGGTATTACAACATCGGTAATGGGCGCTTTAAAGAAATCGATCAATCCCTTATCAAAAGAATTGGGCATTTACATTTGTGGAGGCAAAGGAAAATACAGCAGAGAAACGCCAAATGAACTTTTAAAAATTGCCGATAAAACGGGTTTAAATGGAACAGCATTGGTTCGGGCCAGTAAACTCAGTGCAAAAGTAGACAATACGGCCATTCAGGACGGTTTTCAACTGTATCTTCATAGTTTTATTTTAAGCAGCGAAGGCGATTGGGCAGTGGTGCAACAAGGCATGAGTGATAGTAGCTCCACAGCAAGAAGATACCATTGGCATTCTGAAAACCTAAAATCTTTTGTCGAAGAACCACATACCGGTATCTGTGGTATTAACCAAGGTAAGATCCTGAACCTAACGGCTAATGATGCTGATAAGACCAGACAGCGTATGATGAGCATTACAGCTGAATCGCCGGTAAGGATGCTTAATGAAATACAAAAATTGGTATTGCCCAGTCATCATGAGGTAAAATCGAAAGATATAGATTTAAAACGTTTAGGAAGTATTTTATGGCTGGCACAGGAAAAGCAACCGGGAGATTTTGAGGAATTACTATTACTCGAAGGCATGGGGCCAAGAACCTTACAATCGATGGCTTTAGTGAGTGAGGTGATTTATGGTACGCCTTCCCGATTTAGCGATCCTGCCCGTTATTCTTTTGCACATGGCGGTAAAGATGGGCATCCCTTCCCTGTTCCGGTAAATGTTTATGATGAGACAATAAGTGTTTTGCAGAAAGCAATTGAAAAAGCGAAGATTGGAAATACAGATAAACAACAAGCCATCAAATCATTGCATCAAATTGCCCGTGATGCAGAAAAAGACTTTGTTCCGAATATGGATTTTGAAAAGGTGATTCAAAAAGAACGTACTGAAAGCTGGAAATATGGCGGCAGAACAGTTTTTGGGAAAGTAAAACCGCCAAAGGATGATCAGTTGAGTTTGTTTTAGATAGAAGCTATCCGTAGCATTCCAACGGTCTCTACGGATTGAGGAATGGATAAGCGTCTCTGACTCGCTATAATATGGATTTTGAAAACCCAATCTTATTAAAAACCCGTAGAGACGCTGTGCTTAACTCCACGGACAGAACGTATAAGCCTTTCCTGAATGTTAGATCTATCCGTAGAGTTCCAACGGGCTCTACGGATTGAGGAATGGATAAGAGTCTTTGACTCGCTATGATATGGATAGTAGTATCCACCCTATCCAAAATCATTCTATAAAATCTACTTCTATCAACCCCTTTGTTGTTGTGTAATAATCAATAGCTGAAGAATAAACGTATTCTTCAGCGTTTCTAACAGCGCCCGATCTCACTGGATTTTCGTGTAAATAATTAAGCCTTTGATCCATCATTTCATTTGTAGAAAGTTCGACCGGATGATTTTCTTGCTGCCAAAACTGATAATCTTTATTTCTTTTATTTTCTTCACCAGCTTTTTTGAATATCCAAAGCATCCAACTTCGCCTACTTTCATAATTATTATTTTTGATCGCTTTAATAATGTTGCCCGAAGTAAACTTTTTAAAATCTCTCAATGCATCAGACAAGTTATTATCTTCATCTACCGACAAAATCAGATGTAAATGATTGCTCATGATACACCATGCATGGATTCTTAAACCTTTATTCTTTTTGCAATAAATTAAGCTTTCTACAATAATATTCGAATATTCCTTTCTGGTAAACACATCTACCCATTGTACTGTAGCAAATGTTATAAAATATATAGCTGTCTGATCTTTTATTTGATAACCATTTTCTCCCATATACTAATATAAGCTTTTAGGATTAAGATTATTATCTCTATAGGCATTACAAGATCTCTAGCCATTAGATTTATGTTAGATCTATCTGTAGAGTTCCAATGGGCTCTACGGATTGTGGAATGGATAGGCGTCTTTGACTCGCTATGATATGGAATTTAAAAACTCAATCTTATTCATAAATCCGTAGAGACGCTGCGCTTAACTCTACGGATAGAAAGGGGCTTGCATAGGTTCTTAAACATTAAGGAATAGATAAGGGTCTTTGACTCGCTTTTTATTGTTGAGTTATAAACTCGTTTTTATTCGCAAGTCCGTAGAGACGCTGCGCTTAACTCTTCGGATAGAAAGGGGCTTGCATAGGTTCTTAAACACATATCTATCCGTAGAGTTCCAACGGATCTACGGATTAAGGAATAGATAAGAGTCTTTGACTCGCTTTTTATTGTTGAGTTATAAACTCGTTTTTATTCGCAAGTCCGTAGAGACGCTGCGCTTAACTCTACAGACAGAAACGGGGTCTCAGTGTTTCCGTGTCGAAAGAATATTAACAACTAAACAGTATGATAGATGCTGAAATAAATTCAGAATGACGACCGCACTAAAACTTGCTAGCTGTAAGATCTCGCTATGACAAGGTTAAGCTCACTAAATTCAGTATTTCCGTGTCAGAAAGTTAATTAATGATTAAACGTCTGCAAATAGTTCTCTTTTATAACGAAGATTAGCAAGGTTCGCATTTCTAATGCTTATTAAGAATTCTAGTGGCGATAAAATCGCCATTCTCTTGCATCCTCGTTATCAAACGAGGACGATATTTCTTAAAGGCATAAGCTCAGTGCCTCCGTGGCAGAGAATTAACTAAGATTTATTAAAACAAAAAAGGTCGTGGTTTGCACCACGACCCTAAAAATATAGAATTTAAAACCTACTAAGCGTACGCAACTGCATCTTTCGATGCCAGTTTAGTTGTTCCCATCAGGTATTCGTCTACCTTACGGGCAGCCTCTCTACCTTCTGAAATGGCCCAAACTACTAATGATTGTCCGCGGCGAACATCACCTGCGGCAAAAATTTTAGCAATATTGGTTTGGTAGGTGTGTTCAGATGCCTTTACGTTTCCGCGGTTATCCAATTCCACTCCTAATTTCTCAATTAAACCTTCTTTTTGAGGGTGTAAGAAACCCATTGCTAAAAGTACCAGTTCGCATGGAAGATCTCTTTCGGTACCAGCTATTTCTTTAAAAGTAACCGGACGTCCATTTGCATCAATTTCCCATTCTACATCAACTACTTTTAATGCTTTAAGATTTCCCTTTTCATCAGCAATAAAGTTTTTAGTATTTACCGACCAAGCCCTTTGTGCACCTTCTTCGTGAGAAGAAGTATTTTTTAGCAACATCGGGTAATTTGGCCAAGGCATATGCTCGTTACGTGCCTGTGGCGGCATTGGCATAATCTCAAACTGTGTAACCGATTTCGCCCCATGACGGTTTGAAGTACCAATACAGTCAGATCCGGTATCGCCACCACCAATTACAATTACATTTTTACCGGTAGCCATAATATCTTCCGCCTCGACGGCTCTGCTCGCTACACGTTTATTTTGTTGTTTCAAGAAATCCATTGCAAAGTGAACCCCTTTAGCAGAACGGCCGTCAATTGGTAAATCGCGTGGAATAGTTGAACCACCAGCCAATACAATGGCGTTGAAATCGCGTAACAATGTACCTATCTCAACATTTTCGCCTACATTGGCATTACATTTAAAAATAATGCCTTCTTCTTTCATTAAATCGATGCGGCGATCCACTACATTTTTCTGTAGTTTGAAATCAGGGATACCATACCTCAATAAACCACCCGGAGCATCGTCACGCTCGAAAACGGTAACCTCGTGTCCAACCTTATTTAACTGAGCAGCAGCAGCTAAGCCCGCAGGACCTGAACCAATTACAGCTACTTTTTTACCAGTTCTGATTAATGGTGCTTTTGCTTTGATAAATCCTTTTTCGAAAGCAATTTCGATGATGTGTTTTTCAATTTCCTCGATAGAAACCGGCGGGCGGTTAATCCCTAATACACATGCAGATTCGCATGGTGCAGGGCAAATCCTGCCTGTAAATTCAGGGAAATTATTGGTACTTAATAAAATATTTGCAGCCAATTCCCATTTACCTTGATAAACGGCGTCGTTAAATTCTGGTATCACGTTACCCAATGGGCAGCCTGACTGGCAGAAAGGTACGCCGCAATCCATACAACGGGCAGCTTGATTGTTTAATTCTTGTGAAGGTAAATTATTTAAAAATTCACCGTAGTGTTTTACACGTGTTGCAGCCTCTTCTCTGGTGGGCGCAACTCTATCGTATTCTTGAAATCCTGTTACTTTTCCCATGGCCTAGTGTGTTTTTACTTGTTGATTACGTTTGCTTAAAACTGCTTTGTATTCTTTAGGGAATACTTTTACGAAATGAGCAGATTGCGTTTTCCAGTCGCTTAAGATAAACTCAGCTACTCTACTGTCCGTTAAGCGGATATGTGTTTTAAGTAAAGCTAAAATACGCTCTTCATCTTCAGCTTGTAATGGATCCAGGTCAACCATCTCTTTATTGCATTTGCGTGCAAAAGTTCCATTGGCATCATAAATCCAGGCCACACCACCACTCATACCGGCAGCAAAATTACTTCCGGTATCACCAAGAATCAACACTTCACCACCTGTCATGTACTCGCAACCGTGATCGCCCACTCCTTCAACAACAGCTGTTGCACCAGAGTTACGTACGGCGAAACGCTCACCTGCTTTACCGCGGGCAAATAACTCACCAGAAGTTGCACCATAAAGGGCTACGTTACCGATAATGATATTTTGCTCAGGGATAAAAGTTGAGTTTGAGAAAGGATAAATGGCTAACCTTGCGCCCGATAATCCTTTACCCACATAATCGTTCGCTTCACCTTCTAATGACAACGTTACCCCACGGGTATTGAAAGCACCGAAACTCTGTCCGGCCGAACCAACAAATTTAAAGTTGATCGTGTCGGGAGGCAAACCAGCGCCTAAATGAACTTTCGAAATTTCATTTGATAACATGGTACCCAGTGCACGGTCGGTATTTTTTACATCGAAACTGGCAAAAACCGGTTCGTTATGGTCAATAGCAGGTTGTGCAGCAGCAATTAATTTATGATCTAAAACATGATTCAGACCGTGATCCTGGCCTTCAGTATTGAATAAAGGCAAGCCATTTTCTTCTGCTTTATATAATATCGCCGATAAATCAAGGTGTTTCAATTTCCAGTCTTCAGCAGGCAATTCGCGTACTTTTAAAATATCAGCCTGACCGATCATTTCGTTGATGGTTCTGAAACCTAATTCAGCCATAATCTCACGTAATTCTTCGGCAAGGAAATAAAATAAGTTCACTACATGGTCAGCATCACCGGTAAATAGTTTTCTTAATTCCGGATCTTGTGTTGCCACACCAACCGGACAAGTATTCAAATGGCATTTACGCATCATAATACAACCTGATGTTACCAGGGCTGCTGTTGCAACACCCCATTCTTCAGCACCTAATAATGCTGCAATAGCGATGTCCCTACCAGTTTTAAGCTGACCATCTGTTTGTAACACGATACGGTTACGCAATTTGTTTTTTACCAAAGTTTGGTGTGCTTCTGCCAAACCTAACTCCCATGGTAAACCAGCATGTTGGATCGAGGTTAAAGGAGATGCTCCTGTTCCACCGTCAAAACCAGATACCAAAATCACATCGGCATGTGCTTTGGCAACACCTGCGGCAATAGTACCTACGCCAGCTTTCGAAACCAATTTCACATTGATCCTTGCTGCACGGTTAGCATTTTTCAAATCAAAAATTAACTGTGCTAAATCTTCGATCGAATAAATATCGTGGTGAGGCGGAGGAGAAATTAAACCAACCCCTGGTGTAGAGTGACGAACTTTTGCAATCCAGTCATCCACTTTGTGCCCTGGTAACTGACCACCTTCTCCTGGTTTAGCACCCTGAGCCATTTTAATCTGTAACTCATCCGCATTGGTTAAGTAGTAACTGGTTACACCAAAACGTGCAGAGGCCACTTGTTTAATTGCCGAGCGCATGCTATCGCCATTTGGCAATTTAGTATAACGCATTTCATCTTCACCACCCTCTCCGGTATTGCTCTTTCCACCTATACGGTTCATGGCGATGGCTAAAGTAGAGTGTGCCTCGTGAGAAATTGAACCAAAAGACATCGCTCCTGTTGCAAATCTTTTTAAGATTGCCTCGGTAGGTTCTACCTCATTTAAAGGTACCGACGGGCGGCTATAGTTAAATTCGAACAACCCACGGATGGTATAAGCTTGTTGTGTTTGCTCGTTTACCAGTTTAGAATACTGTTTGAAAATATTGTAATCGTTTTTACGTGTTGCATTCTGCAGCAAGTGAATGGTTTGCGGGTTAAACAAATGCGCTTCACCTTTACGTCGGAATTTATAAGTTCCACCTGCCGGCAACAGGTTTTCGGTTTCTGTTAACGGACCAAAACTGCGGTGATGTTTAATTAAGGTTTCTCTTGCAATTTCATCCAGTCCCAGGCCACCAATACGTGAAACCGCACCGGTGAAATAAGTATTCACTACTTGTTTATTTAAACCTAAAATCTCGAAAATCTGTGCACCCTGGTATGATTGCAGGGTTGAGATTCCCATTTTAGAGAAAATTTTAAGTAAACCGCTATTTACTGCGTAGATATAGTTTTTGGTAAGCTGCTCTGTTGATAAGCCCGATTCTTCTTTAAATTCATTAATGGTTTCTAAAGCCAGGTAAGGGTTAATTGCAGTAACACCAAAGCCCAGTAATGTGGCGAAATGATGTACTTCCCAGATATCACCAGCTTCGATCACAATACCCACAGCCCCACGGTATCCTTTGCGGATCAAGTGATGGTGTACGGCAGAAACGGCCAGTAAAGAAGGCATTGCAGCATGCTCAGAGTCAATAGCCCTATCAGTTAATACAATTACCTGGAAACCATCTTCAACGGCATCAACCGCATAACGGCATAAACGGTCTAAGGCTTTTGCCATAGCACCAGGCTTGCCATCGGCTCTGAAATAAGTCTGTAAAGTTTTCGCCTGGAAAACACCTGTATCAATACTTCTTAATTTCTCTAATTCCTGATTGGTTAAAATAGGGTGTTTAATGGCTACACAGTGTGCCTGTTTTGGGGTTTCTTCCAACAGGTTACCCATGCTACCCATAAAACTGGCCAAACTCATTACCACTTTCTCCCTGATCGGATCAATCGGCGGGTTGGTTACCTGTGCAAATAACTGCTTAAAATAAGAAGATAAATGCTGGGGACGTTTTGATAAAATAGCCAATGGTGTATCGGTACCCATCGAACCGATCGGTTCTTTACCTTCAATGGCCATAGGTTTAAGCAAAAGATCTACATCTTCCCTGCTGTAACCAAAAACCTGTTGATATTTAAAAATAGACTCTGTAGATAAGCCGGTGAACATTACACGTGGCTCAGGTAATTCCTCTAAACGGATCTGGTATTGATTAATCCAATCGGCATAAGGGCTTTTACCACAAACTTCTTCTTTAATTTCGTTATCGCTGATAATTCTGCCCTGCTCCATATCCACCACGAACATTTTGCCTGGCGTTAAACGGCCTTTTTCGATTACAGTACTTTGGTCGATAGCTAATGCACCGGCCTCAGAACCCATAATTACGCGGTCATCAGAGGTAATGGCATAACGTGAAGGACGGAGACCATTACGGTCTAAAGTAGCACCTATTAATTTACCGTCGGTAAAAGCAATAGCTGCAGGTCCATCCCATGGCTCCATTAAAGTAGCATGAAATTCGTAGAATGCCCTTTTAACCGGATCCATATCTTCGTTACCATCCCAGGCTTCCGGCACCAACATCATTAATACATGAGGCAGGGTTCTTCCTGAGTGAAGTAACAGTTCAATAACATTATCTAAACAGCCTGAATCTGAATTGGTTTCGTCAATTACAGGCAATAACATATCTAATTCTTCCGGTGTAAAGTAAGCCGAAGCAAAAGACTTAACGCCTGCCCTAAACCAGTTTAAATTTCCCTGTAAAGTGTTGATCTCACCATTGTGTGCAATAAAGCGGAATGGTTGCGCCAGCCTCCACGAAGGGAAAGTATTGGTTGCAAAACGTGAGTGGACTAAACCTAAAGCAGAAACCATGCGCTTATCGGTCAGGTCGGTGAAGTATGTACGTACCTGTAAAGAAGTAAGCTGACCTTTATATATAATGGTTTGCGCAGAAAGCGAAACAATATAAAAATCTTTACCACCATGAACAGTGTTTACGATCAGTTTAATCAGGTAATTTTTAAAAATATAAAGTTTACGTTCGAAATCTGCCCCCGGCGCTACTGCATAAGGACGAGCAATAAATACCTGCTCAATTTCTGGTTCAACAGAAAGGGCCATATTGCCGATATCTGTTGTATCAACATCAACTTTTCTAAAACCTAAAATTTCCAGGCCTAATTTTTCGGCGGCACGGTAAATCAATTCTCTGCACTCTTCTCTCGATCTGATATCTTTTGGCATAAATAACATACCTACACCATAATTATTGGTTTCTGGTAGGCTAAAGCCAGCTTTTAAACATTCGTCGTAAAAAAATTCGTGAGGAATCTGAATCATAATACCTGCACCATCGCCTGTATTTGGTTCTGCTCCACATGCCCCCCTATGATCTAGATTCTCTAAAATAGTAAGTGCATCAGAGATGATTTGATGCGATTTTCGCCCTTTCACATGTGCAACGAACCCAATACCGCAGGCATCGTGTTCAAATTGCGCATCGTACAATCCACTGTTTGGTTCCATTCTTTGCTCGTTAGTTGTTAGTGTATAGGAAACACTAAGATACGAAAAACAAATTTTAAATTGCAGAGTTGACACGATTTTTAGAAAAATTTTAGTCCTTAAGTAATTTAAAGCTTTTAGATTAAAAAAATGATAATGATATCAATAAATATTTGTCAAATTTATAATGATAATATTATACAATAAATACGCTTTTTCTACTAAATTCCGTCATAAATCGTTTTAATTGCATTATTTATTTGTGAATATTTAATTCATATACAAATAGTATATCTAAAAAATTGTTTATCCTGTATTTCCTGCTGTAATCTAAAAATACACATTTCAATTTTATTAATTTACTAATCAGCTACATAGCCTAAAAGAGAAAAAAAATACAAAAATGCATTTTGTGTAACAACTTCTTTTTCTACCTTTGTGGCCGGGCAAGTCTTTTACGACCAGCTCCCTTTGAACTCCCCCAGGGTGGGAACACAGCAAGGGTAGAAGGTTGTAGCGGTGCGATAGAAGGTGCTTGCCCTTTTTTTCTTTTCCCTTAATCCCCTGAAGGGGGAACTAAATTCTTCAGGGTTCAACCATAAAAACTCAAATATTTAAGAATTTATAACCATGAAATTTTTTATTGACACAGCAAATCTTGATCAAATCAAAGAAGCGCAAGATCTTGGCATTTTAGATGGCGTAACCACCAACCCTAGCTTAATGGCGAAAGAAGGTATTACTGGCGAACAAAATGTAATTAACCACTACAAAGCGATCTGCGATATAGTTGATGATAACGTAAGTGCTGAAGTTATTGCTACTACTTTCGATGAGATTGTTAAAGAAGGTGAAGCTTTAGCCGCTTTGAACCCTAAAATCGTAGTAAAAGTTCCGATGATTAAAGATGGTGTTAAAGCCATTAAATATTTCTCTTCAAAAGGAATTAAAACCAACTGTACTTTAATTTTCTCTGCCGGACAGGCTTTATTGGCTGCTAAAGCCGGAGCTACTTATGTTTCTCCGTTCTTAGGCCGTTTAGATGATATTTCTAGCGACGGTTTAGTATTGATCGAAGATATCAGAACCATTTTTGATAACTACGGCTACGAAACTCAGATTTTAGCTGCATCAATCCGCGGACCATTACACATTGTAAACTGTGCTAAATTAGGTGCTGATGTAATTACTGCACCATTGGCTGCAATTGTAGGTTTATTAAAACACCCACTAACAGATAGCGGTTTAGCTACATTTTTAGCTGACCACGCTAAAGCTGCAGGAAAATAAGAATTAAAAAGGCGAGAGTCTTTAGTCCTAAGTCTTGAGTCGGATTTCCGGTTCAAAACTTAGGATTTTTTGTTTCATAGGCACCTTACGAAATCTCAATGGGCTGAGCCTGGCAGGATTCGTAAGTATGAGGTAGGAAAAAGCGCATTAGAATTTCATAAGCTGCTGACTAACGAAGTTATTCATCCGCTTCCTCTCTTTCTAAACTCGTAAGTTATTGCGATTTTTTTTTGGAGCGCAGAAACAGTGCTCGTAGGTTTCTGTAGTCCTGCTTTCCATTATATTCCGGTGAATTTTGATAAAGATAAATTAATCGAATACCGGAATGCCATTTCAATCAGGGCTAGGTGGCCAGGGCACCTTACGAAATCTCAATGGGCTGAGCCTGGCAGGATTTCACAAGTATGAGGTGGGAAAAGCGTATTAGAATTTCATAAGCTTCTGACTAACGAAGTTATTCATCCGCTCCTTCCCCTTTTCTAAACTTCGTAAGTCATCGCGTTATGCTGCGTTAACGATGGAAACGGCATCCTTTTTGGCTGTCATCCTGTCCAAAGGACTCCTGTGGAGATCGTAGCCGAAGGACAGCCAAAAAGATACAGTGTACAGCGTGTTAAAACGCCCAAATGATAAAAGACACTAAACTAAAGACTCACGAATAAGAACTTCCTTTATCTTCTCATAACTGATCTGCTCATCAGGTTCGATAAGGATGCCCTTTACTCCTGCCCCATTTGCGGCCTCTACGTCTCTTGGCTTATCGCCGATCATAACAGATTGTGCCGGGTCGATATCGTACATGTCAATTGCATCTAAAATCATTCCCGAAGCAGGTTTTCTGCACTTGCATTCTCCGCCAACCGTGGGATGGTGCGGGCAATAATAAAAACCTGCAATATCAGCTCCTTTAGCCACAAAAGCATTGCGGAGCATTTGGTGCATAATGGCCAGTTCTTGCTCGGTATAACGTTTTAAGGCAATACCGCCCTGGTTGGTAATTACAATTAAGAGATAACCCTCATCAAATAGTTTTTTTAATACCGGAATCTGGTAATCCAGGATTTTAAAATCTTCAACACGGCAGATGTAATCATATATTTCGTGATTGAGTACACCATCACGGTCTAGAAAAATAGCTTTATTCATTATTGAGATATGAGTATGGTAATTTGAGCATATATCATAAATATAGAATTGTCATCCTGAGCCTGTCGATGGACCTTTTAAAATGTCTCTCAGCGTTTCGACAAGCTCAACGTGACAACATTTGGAACGGAATTATAACAAATGATATATTCTCTTAATAATTTTGCCAAAATAACTGAAAATTAAGGACAAAAGAAAGCCCAATCTAATTAAAGACCGGGCTTAATCATAAAATTTATTTGGTTTTGGTTATTTCAAATTCAATCCTGCTTTATGGCCTTTTATAGCAAAATACAGAATGTACAAGTAACATGGTAATACGGTTAAAAGATAGGCCAGCTGAAAGTTGATATGTAATTTTTCATTTAAGAAAGCATATAATAAAGGCATTAAGGCACCGCCTGCAATCCCCATAATCATAATCGCTGAACCGATTTTGGTAAATTTACCCAAATGGCTAATGCCCAGTGGGAAAATTGCCGGCCACATTAATGAATTGGCCAAACCCAGTAAGGCTACAAAAATCACCGCGAACCAACTGGAAATAGCAAAAGATAAAACGGTAAATATGATGCCTAAAATAGCACAGATTCGTAGGGCTTTTTGCTGAGAGATGTATTTTGGAATCGTAACAATACCGATAATATAACCGATTAACATACTAAAAAGCGTAATAGAGGTTAACTTCCCGCTAATTTCTGCGCTAATACCTAGCTCGCGACCATAAATACCGATAATATCGCCAGCCATAACCTCTGCGCCTACATATACAAAAATACAAAGTGCACCCAGGAATAAGTGTGGGAACTGAAAGATACTTGTATGTTTTACTACTTCCCCTTTGCTTTCGTCGATCACATCTTCTTCTACTTCAACTTCCGGAAGGTTGGTGAATTTAATAAAAACGGCAAAAAGACAGAAAACGATTGCCAAAACAATGTAAGGCATATTTACACGGCCTAAAACATCATTTAATAACTGCTCGTGAACAGCGCCGGTAGCAGCTTTGATCTGTTTCTCTACTTCTGAAGCATTTTTCAAAAACAGACTACCCATAATCAAAGGCACAATCATCCCGGCAAATTTATTACAGATACCCGCAATACTGATCCGTTTTGCAGCACTTTCTATAGGACCTATAATGGTTAAGTACGGGTTTGATGCGGTTTGCAACAAAGCTAATGCTGCACCCTGAACAAAAATTCCGGTTAAAAACAAGCCAAATGTCCTGGTTTGAGCCGCAGGTATAAATATCAAAGAACCCAGGCCTAAAATAACCAAGCCTAAAACAATTCCATTTTTAAAGCCAACTTTTTTAAGGATCCACGATGATGGCAGTGCTAAAAAGAAGTAAGCCATGTACGATGCAAAGGTTACGAAGAATGCCTGTAAGTTTGATAAGCCGAAAGATAATTTAAAGAAAGGAATTAATGTTCCGTTTGCCCAGGTTACAAAGCCAAAAATAAAGAATAGGGCACAAATGATAATAAGTGGTTTAGGCCCTTGCGTTTGACCAGGTTTAGTTGTTTGTTGCATAAAGTTTTGGTTCGGTTTAATTTGTTCGGGCCAAACTAAACAATAATATTTAATAAAATAAGGGTCAAACGTTTGCGTAATTTTAACTTTAACAGAAAAGGACTTTAGTTGGAACTTACGCACCTAAAACCGGTATGCTCTAAGCCTGTATCAACAGAAGTTTTCATTCTCGAAGTTACCCGGTAACCTTTACAATAAGAGGCATTACACATAAAAGAACCACCCCTAACCACTCTTTTAGGTATAGTCGGCTCCATAGGATCGTAGCTATCTGACGGACCTTTAGGATTGGTGCTCAACCCTGAAAGCTTGCTATAATAATCTGGGCGGTACCAATCGCTGCACCACTCCCATACGTTGCCTGCCATATCATAAAGCCCATAACCATTCGGTTTAAATTTTTTCACTGCAGCTAAACCATTAAAACCATCCCAATTGGTATTTTTAACCGGAAAGCTTCCCTGCCAGGTATTGGCTTTTACTTTACCTTTTTCTATATCTTCATTCCCCCATGGATATTTTTCATTTTTCAAAGCACCTCTCGCGGCGTACTCCCACTCTGCCTCAGTTGGCAACCGTTTACCCGACCATTTACAATAGGCCATGGCATCATCCCAGGATACATGTACCACCGGGAAGTTTTCTTTTCCTTTAATATCACTGTCAGGGCCATGAGGGTGTTTCCAATTGGCGCCTTTAACCCAACGCCACCATTGTGATGCATCGTTTAAAGAGGTAACACTTTTAGGCTGGTAGAAAACCAAAGATGCTGCAACAAAAACACTGTCTGGCGGTTTTGGTGTACCTTCCGGAAGCTGTTTTTTCATTTCTTCCCAATCTGGTTTACGTTCGGCCGTAGTCACATACCCGGTTGCATCAACAAACTTTTTAAAACTGGCATTGGTTACTTCGGTAGCATCAATCCAGAAGGAAGAAACTTTAACCCGATGTTGTGGGTATTCATCATCTCTACCCTCTTTATCAGAAGCACCCATGGCAAACTCGCCTGCCGGAATTAAAACCATGCCTTCATGACTTACTTTGTTGTTGGAAGCAAAACTTGAAGAATCTTTTACTGCACCAAAACGGCTTGGCATATTTTTTTCGCATGAAGCTAAAGAATCTTGCTTGTGTTTAGCCTGTTCTTCTTTAGCGTGGTTGGATTGACAAGAAAGTATAAAGAGAAGCGGCAAAAAAAACAAAGCAGAAAGAAATCTATGCATGATTGATATTAAATTAGGAGCGATAAAAATATCAATTAAGTTTAAAAAAGAGAAGCTAAATAATTAATTCCCCTATAAATCAATACACTAACACATTTGGCCATTTTTTATTTGCAGGAAATGCTTCATAACCCTATATTTGCACCACTTTAAAGGAAACGGATAACGTTTTAAGCAAAGTAGATTCCGTAGCTCAGCTGGTAGAGCATTACACTTTTAATGTAGTGGTCCTGGGTTCGAATCCCAGCGGGATCACAGAAATCCTCCAACGAAAGTTGGGGGATTTTTTGTTTAAAAGGGATTCGAACCCGGGTTCGAACTTTTTCTTGAGCAGGTATGAGCATGGCTAGCGCGAGCGAAAAATCCCAGCGGGATCACAAGAAACCTCACAGAAATGTGAGGTTTTTTTGTTTTAATCCGGCTCGGATTCGAACAGAAGCGTTGGCCTGGGTTCGGTTTGTAAAAGGCTCAGGGCTAGGTTCGGGATATTGCGGACTGAGCCAATCCTAGCGGGATCACAGAAAATAGCATCAAAACTACGTAAAATATTGAAAATCAAATGATTGCATTTTTTTTTGTTTTGGTGGAAAAGCCACAATACTCATTGAATCTCATATTAAAAGTGTGTGATTCGGTGAGTAATTCTGGAATTAAAAGAACTCACCGAATTATATATAATCACTTGATTAACAAGGCATTTTATCATCGAACGTCTTGACGTTTTCAGACTGCAGGGCTAATTTTGTTAACCTTAATTCAGTTTAAAGATGGAAGCTTTGGTAGGAAAGGATTACGCCATTGGTAGTGCAACACCACGAAACCCAATAGTTTTCTCATATTACTTACTCCTCAAAAGCGCTTCCAGATAATAATAATCAGCATAATTTATGGGCACATCAATTTCTGATTTTGCGGGAAGATGCCCAGTACTGTGCTCGAGAATGAAGCCATAATTATCACCAAATTTACTGGTATATTTTAGGTTGAGGCTAGATAAAATTTTATCAGCTGAGGCTTTATATTTTTTGCCTTTCACACTATATTTTGCGAGCTCATAAAGCGCAGAAGCGGTGATTGCTGCAGCGGAAGCATCCCGGGAAACATTTGGAATACCAGGGTCGTTGTAATCCCAATACGGAATACCGTCTGCGGGTGTAATTTTGTTATTCAGTATAAAACCTGCAATTCCATCTGCCTGAGATAAGTATTTATTGTTTTTTGTTTCTCTAAAACATAATGTGTATCCATATAAAGCCCATGCCTGACCACGGGCCCATGCCGATTCGTTTGCATAACCCTGAGCAGTTATTTTCTGAAGAATATGCCCTGCCTTGATTGTATCATAATCAACCACGTGATAAGAACTGAAATCGGAACGAAAATGATTTTTAATAGTATTATCTGCATGGGACACAGCAATTTTATAAAAGGATGAATCACCCGTCATTTTAGTCGCTTCAAACAGCAATTCAAGATTCATCATATTATCAATAATTACCGGATATTTCCATTTATCACCATTATGATCCCATGATTTTAGCACTCCGGCCGTTTTGTTGAAACGGGTGGAAAGCGATTTAGCCGCCTGAATGATAACTGCTTTATATGCAGTATCTTTGGTTAAGCGATGGCCATTCCCAAACGGGCAGTAAATCATAAAACCCAAATCGTGGGTACCGCGATTGTATTGTTCTTTCCTGATATCTGCGGTATATTTCTTGGCAAGATCAAGCCACTTTTTATCTTTTGTGTATTCATAAAAATACCAGAGTTCTGCCGGAAAAAATCCACTTGTCCAATCTCTAGATGCTACCATTTTAAACTGCCCCTTTTCTACGGTTCGTGGAGATACCAGACTGGGTTTAACCAGACGTGCCGAGTCAACATTTTTAATCAAAACATCTGTTTGTTTTGCTGCTGAGGCAAAAGCTTGCATTACGTTAACTTTTTGAGCATTTGCAGAGCCAGCTAAAAACACACAAAGTAATGTTATCTTATTTTTTAAATTCATATTTATAACCATATTAAAGGATTGCGAATGGGTAAATTCCTAACGACTTCTTCTACTTGAGGTGCATGGTCTAGTTTTTCCCAGGTGGAATACCATTCATGCTGATTGAACTGAACCGCTCCGAAAATTAAAAAGGGCTGTGCAACAGGCCAGTTTTCCCAATACATTACGTCGGCCTTTAACGGCCATTTATTTTTTTCAGCAACAAAAGGATAAAGATAATCCAGACCCTTGCGGATTGATTTTCCATCTGCTGTTTTAAAATTCCAAAGATCATCATTTGGAATGGACAAAATCTGGCAAAGCATCACCATCGCATCAAGGTTAAAAATCGAGTATCCATAGGGTTTCGTTCTGGCCATTTCTAAAGGAAAACTACCATCTATATCCATTTGATTGGGCAGTAAGATTGTTTTATACCTAATGCGCAACGAATCGAGGGTTGGCTCATCTTTACATAATTTAGCGAAAGATGCCACTTGCATCGCCCAGCACGTGGCGTGATTATTTTTAACTGTCTTTTCCTCTATGCCAGGTTTGGAAGTATTCAGCCACAACATATAACTGGTAAACCATTTTTTAATTCCACCGGAGACAGACTTATCAAATGCCTTTGCGTCTTCCATCACCAAAGCACCCTGGGCAACTTCCATTAAGTGAATGGTATCGATAATACCATAATTTCTTCCGGTAAATCTGCCTTTTACTGCCTGGGCAAATAGAAGATTTGGATTCATTAAGGTTTCAGGATTGATAAACCATGCCTGAAAATGTTTAACCGCATGCTTTACATAACTTTCATTGCCTGTTATTTTATAGGCTGACGCCAATGCACCGATGATTTTACTAAAACGAATCATAGCCTTCCTATGCTCGACAAAATTATCCGGGTTCGTTAATCCATCTCGATTGATATAAGGTCCATCCGGATTTTTCGGGTCGGGCCAGAAGTAATCTGCTTCCGAAAAAAAATCATGTTTGCCACCAGCACTTCTAGGCGAAGATGATGCGGTGATGGTAATCGGCTCTTGTTCCATTGCCCATTTTGCCTGGCTTAAAATTTGCCTTTTAAGCAAAATACTAGCTTTCCTTTTGAAATCTACAGGTGCATTTTCCAAATCTATAATAGTATTAGAAAATGAATTTAATGCTAGATAAAAAACAGTTTGGATTAAAATTATTGATATCTTTTTCATGAGCTACATGGTTATGAAAACGGTTGGAATGTCATCAGATTTTACAGAAGCTACACTTTTGCCTTTATTTAGTTTTACTTTGATAATTGCTCTGCCATTGTAAGCCTGCACCTTTCTCGAACCGGAAGATGTTCCCAAGTCATCAATTAATCTTCCATCACCCGTTAATCCAAAATTTACCCAGTTTGTTGCATCCAGACATTGTATCCCGGCTTCATCAAAAAGCTTAACCTCCAAGGTTGCAACATCTGCCTCCTCTTTTATTTTGGTTAAGGTCATTTTAGCGGCTTTAGTCCATTTCTCTGTTTGATAGATAAATTTTATTTCATCGCTTACCGTAACCTTACCTTTTTTAGCTACGACCTTAACTGTATTTTCCCCTTTAAGAAACGGAAGGTTCCAACGTAAACCCGCAGCGGGGAAATCCTGGCTGTTTCTTTTCTTTGTCCCAAAGCTCTTACCGTTCAAAAATATTTCTGCTTGCGTACAGTTAGCATAAACTTTTACCATTTTTTCCTCTCCCTGCTCACCCCAGCGTACCGGCCAGCTATGCCCATAGATATGAACCATCGGTTTATCTGTCCAATACGATTGAAAAACATAATAAGCTTCCTTTTTAGTGAAATCTCTTTCTATAACACCCTTCTGGTTCATGTAAGGTACCGGATTATCAGGACGAACAGGGGTTGAAAAATCTTTGAATGGCCAGTAGGCCGTACCACTCAGCCAAGACATGTTTTCCTGTTCTTTAAGGTGCCAATCAATTAAATTGGTGATGTAGGATTCACTCCAATCGCCATCTTTGGATATTCTTGCGGCACCCCCGAATAATGAAGCGTCACCTGCCCGCTCGTCAGCGCTTTCACCGGTTTTAATTTTACTTAGGGCTTTATCAGGATTTTCTGAATGTCGCATGGCATGGCTATCGCCCCCCCATTCTACATGTAAAAAGCGCTTAACTTTAGCAAATTCATCTTGAGAAACCTTTTTATAATCGGTATAGGCACCACGGTACCAACCCGCCCAGATGGATGGAGAATATACATCAACAATATCGGCACAAAAATCGCATCGCCGGATTGCAGTATACCTGGATAAATCCAGTTTATGGGAGAGTCCATTAAGTTCTTTCATAAAGGTTCTGATTTTTTCTTTATCAAATTCAGCAAAATCACCTGGCCAATCATTTTCATTCCCCAAGCCCCAGATAATGATAGAAGGATGGTTATAATGCTGCTCAATCATGTTTGTAAGCATGTTTCTGGCTTGTTTTTTATAAGTTTCGCCACCTAAACCACCCCGGCACCAGGGGATTTCTTCCCATACAAGGATGCCCAAACTATCGCAGAGGTTCAACACAATTCTCGATTGCTGATAATGCCCCAGTCGGATAAAATTCACGCCCATATCCTTCATCATCTGCATTTCAGTGCGGATCATTTCCTCGCTCATTGCTGCCGCAACGCCTGCATGGTCTTCGTGCCGATGGGTACCACGCAAGAGCAAACGATTTCCATTTAAACTGAAAGGGCCTTTCTCTGCAAAATTGATGTTTCTAAAACCTATTTTCTCTTCACTCTTATAACTGCCTGAGGATGAAACGAGATCATAAAGCAGACGATACTGCAAGGGTTTATCTGTCGACCATAATTGCGGCTTATTGATCTGCAAGCTCCATAACTCAGTATCGCCATTTAAATTATTGAGTTTTTTTTCCTGCTGTGCAACAACCTTTCCTTTTGGGTCGATCAATTTAAGATGAATAGTAGCATTTTCTAGGTCTGCAGGATTATAAAATCTTCCGCTCACATTTAATTTGCCAAATTTTCCCTGCGCGTCCACTTCAGCCTTGGCAAACATTTTTTCAACAGAGAGCGGTGGAGCATAAACCAGGTTTAAATAGCGGTAAATCCCTCCATAAACATTAAAGTCTGAAAGATCCGAGGGAATCATTTCCAAATCTCTTGAATTATCCGTACGGATCGAGACCGGCACTTGCCCTTTAAATTGCTTTTGGTAAACTTCCTCTTTTTTAAATGCGGCAACCGCATCTGTAATATCAGCCGTCCATTCATCGTAACCGCCTACATGAATTGCAACTTTTGTCGTGTACACATAAACCTCTGTTTTTTGACCAGCACCTTCGAAATGCAAAATGGTTCTACCATTTTGATAAGGATTTTCAATCTTTAGTGAAGTGCGGTACCATGCAGGTCCCTGATAATAATTCACATCAGGATCCACCGCATCTGTAGCATTAACGCAATGTGGTAAATTCACATTTTCCCATAATGGAACGGATTCAGGATTTCCTAACCCGATGGGACGGACAGCTTCCCATATACCTCCTAAATCATGTTTAAGAAATTCCCAGCCAGCATTTAGCCGCATTGTTTTTTGTGCAAATGCTATATCGGATGACAGAAAGAAACTGAGGACAACAAGATATCTGGCTATTTTTTTCATATATAATTAGTAAACGAATTATTTTTTGCCTGTTGCTAATGCAAAACCATACAATCAATTGGGTTCCACAAGGCTTAAATTTGCTAATAAACTTTCTTAACTGAATAGCATTTAATATAAGTTTTCCCTCAATTGCTTTAAAATAGTCATAATTCCTTTTCCGTTTGGTCAAAGTTGATAATTAAAGAAACAATACCACTAAAAATTTATTTACAAAAAAAAATGTATCCACGATAAAGCACTGGCCATTCAGTTAGGGCAGTGGCTTATGCAATCCATTCTAGCTATTTTCCACAAAAACTCAATAGAATCTGCTCTGCTGAAACTTATCGTTAAATCATCGAAAATCACCTGAAAATCAACTTCCGTTATTGCCGTTCATATCTAATTATTAATTGGCTGTGCTGAATTTCTTTCTGGTAGTGGTATTTATCTAACTTATTGTTTTAAAAGATTTAGATGGTGATCAAGCTTCACCATCAAAATGCTATTGAATTTTGTTTACTACTAAATCATCAAAGTAAATGTAACTGGTCTGACTGGAACCCCAGACAGCAACATCCTTTCCACCCCTGAAATTATGGAAGGATAGTCGCTTGATTAGGCGCTGTGCATCGTTTGTCGTCCAGCGAATAGACTGATCTAATACTGTTTCACCATTTATAAGTACCTGTACCCAGCCATTTTTAGTAGATCCGGTATTACTTTTCACATAAAGATGTACCGTATAGGTATTTCCCTTGACAAGGCTTCCGCTTGTCGGATAAGATCTCCCAAAGGTATCTCCACAAGGACCAGCCATATCTCTATGATAAACATAAGGTTGAAAATAGACCCTGCTACCATTATTATACCACATTAATCGCAGACTTCCTCCATTTCCATCGGTAGCAATATCACAGCCCGTATTGCCTTCCCCTATAAGAAAGCCAAAACCTACCTTTCCTCCCCTACTCCAATCGAACTGACTATGAAAACGAACCTTAAACGTTGCCTCATATGCAGAACCATCAGATAGGTCTGCACCGGCGATAAGTCCGTTGGACACGGAGTTTGGAGCCAAAGTTGCCCTGGCCCACCCACCTGATATGTAGGCACGGTCTTCATTCCAGCCCGTTAGGGCAGCCATGCCGAAATCGCTACTTGCTTCACTGTAAGCATATGAACCATCGGGGTGATTAAAACTGGTATTGATGTTGCTTGGATAAGCTTGAGCGGCAGCCACTGCCATACTTTTATTTACCAAAAGTTTTTCCTCGTGGACAATGTCCTGTTTTGCTTCTGAAGAATCTTTCGAGCAGCCTAGAATAACGCTGAAAAAAATTAACATGGCAACACCAGTTAATTTGGATATTATAATTTTAACACTCATTGTAATTTTAGTTTAGGTTTAAATCTGGTTAGATATTTCTTGTTCGTGCGCTGCTGTCCTGGACAGCAGGGTACATTGTTTTGCTTTAGTTACTTATTAATTTATATATGTGCTTAAAATGTTTTGATTTCGTCCGGATCAGGAAAAAAGCAGCCCTTGCTTAAGGGACTGCCCATTCTAACCAAAACGATGTATTCTCACACGGCCTTTATCTTCTATTAAGGTAACTTATCCAATGCGGGTACATTCTGATCATATCCTGCATAGCCCTTATTCTGGTTAATCCTGCCTTCAGTGTTAAACCGTTGTGCACTTGCCGGAACAGGCCATAAAACGTGGTAGGGTGCAATTTTGTAGTTTACACCTTGTAATGTTGGTACCTGGTTTTTATAAAAATCATTTTTTTCTATAATCCTGTCGTACATAAAATTATTATCAGAAAAAGTAGCAAGGCTATAACTCTTACCGTTATAAGCAGGCTTACCTGTTTGTGCAAAAATATATGCAATACGGGTAAGTTCTGTTTTACGAGGCTCTTCCCAAAACAATTCACGGGCACGCTCATCCAAAATGGTTCCTATTGTTATTTGTGCGGCATTTGTTAACAGCGTTGCATTAGCTCGGCTTCTCACTACGTTTAAGTCAGCCATAGCCAATCCAAGTTCACCTTTCCAATAATAAGCTTCTGCCCTAAGTAGATAGGTTTCTGCCAAACGGAATACGTACCAATCAGTATTTGTTCCGCGGGGTGGTGTCCAGTATGGGTCATTTGCTAACACGTTGGTCGAATTGATGAAAACTTTATAATGTGGCCATCCAAACCAATGACGGATGGTATCAAGTGCACCATTTGTAAAACGTTGTTTGATATTTGCATCCGAATACATTTGCAGAGGCTGACCATATAAGGCTCTATCCGCAGCATTCGTTGAGGTTTTCAATGCCGGGTTATTGTACACTAAATCTGTCATATCCATCCACATGCCTTTGGCGTGTCGATAATCGGTATTATCCGTCCAGATGTATTTTGTGCTGTAAGGCGTCCCTCGGTAGCGGCCAATTCCTCTGCCGTACATTCTGGTCAGTGGAATTTCTGCCGTAACCAAATCAACAATTGCGGTCGCTCCCGATGGTGTTTTTACGTTTGCAAAATGCCAGGCGGGAACGGTATTTCTCATCAGTTGTGAACCCAAGGCTGTAAAACCAGCAAAAGCTTCTCTATCAATCACTAAAAATAATGCTTCTCTATTGGTAGTGAGTGATTTATTATCCATTCGGTGCAAATCCCAGATTACATTTTTTGTCAAATCAGAAGCGGTGCTTCCAAAGCGCGTGGTCATCATACCATATTTTCCACCAGAAATTACATTAGAAGCTGAAGTAATTGCATCATCAAATTTACCAAGTGCCAGATTTACTTTAGTTAGCAAATGGCTAACAGCACCTTTGGTTACATCTCCCTTATTGCCCCCGTCGGTAACCCAGGTTTGGGCAAATTCAAGATCTGTCTTCATTTTGCCCAGGATTACTTCTCTTTTTGTGGAATAAAAATCTGCTTTTGGAAATTCCAAATCATTTAGAAGCAGTGGTACATCGCCGAACTGATGAACAAGCCTGTAGTAATAATATGCCCGGTAAAAATATGCTGATCCTAAAATCAGATTCTTTTCAGCTTCAGACGCATATGTTGGCTTATCAATGTTTGAAATGATTGTGTTAGCCTGCCGAACTGCAACAAATTCATTATCCCAGTACCAGCCTATTTTGTTGAAGTCATCGCTATTAAGATTAGCATCCGGAGTGATCCTGGAAATTAAATCCTGAGCGGGTGTGTTTTTATCGGTTGTTCCATCCACAGCAACATCTGAAAAAATCGATTCCGTTAATAATGGAGCAGAATCGCCAAAAAACTCTCTTCGCGTTGCCAATCCAAGACCATTAAGTGCGGCTTTCATCGCGGTAAGATTATTTAGATTTTCTGGTGCATAAGCCGATAGTTGTTCTGAATCCAGAAATGCTTTTTTACACGCCGAAAAGCTCAGTAATGCAGCGAAAGCAAGTAGGATGAATATATTTTGATTTAGTTTTTTCATTTTCATTTAAGTTATAAATTAACATTAAGACCTAAAGTGTAGTATCTTGGTGTTGGACCATTATTTTGCGGGTCCCAAAATGTCCATGTTGGTGCATAATAACCTGCATTATTTACATTGGCATAAATTTTAGCGCTTTTTACACGAAGCTTAGTAAGCAAATTTGATGGTACCGAATAAGATACCGCTACGGTGTTTAAGCGGATGAAAGAGTTATCCCAGTACACATTGTAACTTGTTCCGCTCGAACCGGAATTTAGTCTTGCGTAATCGTTTATTGGATTTTCGGGCGTCCAATATGGTAAAACATAGGATGATGAGCGGGCAAATCCTACACTACCAGGCTGGTTTTTTGCTGAATTGTATTGTTTAAGCTGCCCCCAGTTGGCAAGTAATTGAAACGAAAAATCAAAATTTCTGAAGATATTGAATTCATTTCTCATCGCAAAGAAGTAGCGCGGTGTACGGTAACCTAAAAACTTTTTGTCCTTATCAGAATAGGCATAATCTCCGTCAACATCTTCAAGCTTAAAATCGCCGGGTTTAATGGCTGCCTTTGTAAATTTGGCGGCTTCGGCCAATTCACTTTGCTGCCATACGCCCTGAACGTTATAATCCCATATTATGTCGATATCTTTACCAATAAACCATCCATTTCCAGGGTCGTCTGTCGGCAAGGCAAGGGCAACAATTTTATTTCTGTTGAAGGAAAAATTGAAATTGGTATTCCATTTAACAGGCCCATTAACAAGATTTTTACTATTCAAGTTTAGTTCTCCTCCACGATTATTGATACGGGCAAGGTTTGAATAAACATTAGAATAGCCGCTAACATTCGGCAGTGTCTGTCTAACTAATAAATCACTCGTTTTCTTGTTATAGACATCAATAGAGCCGCTAATGCGATCGTTGAAAATTGAAAAATCCAAACCGGCATTCATCGCGGTAGTTTCTTCCCACTTTAAATCTGAATTTGCCATTTTTGCTCCAATTTGAACGGTGTTCACATCTGAGGCAGCACCACTACCGTTTACGGTTTGGTATTTACCACTCGTTAACTGAGCAAGTGCAGCATAGGGATCAACAGTTCCGTTATCAGGGTTACGTAAATCACGGTTACCATTAACACCATACGACAGACGAAGCTTCCCGTAACCTAACCATTTCTGATTTTTCATGAACGCTTCATCTGTAAATACCCATGCTAATGCTGCTGCTGGGAATGTAGCGCGTTTGAAGTTTACGCCAAAAACGGAATAACCATCTCTACGAACCGAAAGGGTTAATATATAACGGCTCAATAAACTATAATTTACCCTTGCCATCAATGCATCTCCTGTATATACCTTATCTTCACTATTTGTTACAGGTTTGATACCGCTCGAAAGATTATGATAACTTAGTACATCACTGGGAACGAAGCCTTCATTTGAAGCTTGTGTCCACCAGGTCTGGTATTTTTCAGCATTTGCCAATAGTGTTACATCCAGGTTGTGAATGTTGGCAAAGGTTTTGTTCCATTTAAGTAAATTATCTACCTGCCAGTTGTACCGGGTTTCGTTGGCTCGTGTTGCAGATCCCCCGGGAGTTACTACATCCGGGTTTCTGGAAGATCGGTAATCGAAAGTTCTATAGAAATCCAGACCTGGACTGAAATTCAGCTGATAGGTGATTCCGAAAGGCAATTTTACACGTCCATAAACGCTTGCAAAAATTGTATTCTGCTTATTCATGCGTTCATTGTATGTCATGCTTAAAAAAGGGTTTCTGGCATTTAAACCGCTATCATCTGTAGGAATGCGCCTTAATTCCCCGTTTGGAAGGTATTTATCTCCGTAAGGCGACAAGTTTAATATCTGTGTCCAGTCTGCCTCGGTTGATCCGTCTCCTGTTCTGGCTTCATCTCTATCGGCGAATTGGACGTTCATGCCCAAGGTTAACCATTTGGCTGCTTCGCCTTCAAGATTTATCCTTCCCCTGATTGCGGTATAGTCACCACCTTCTATAACATTCTGGTTTTTCTGATAGTTTAAAGACATATAATAGGTAATTTCCTGCTTCTTACCGCTTAAAGAAAGGGTATGATCCTGACGGAAACCAGTTCTAAAGATATCATCATACCAGTTGGTCGTTTTTCCGGCCAGGTAATTTGCCTTCTCATTTGCAACCAGGCCAAGTCTGTTGAGCCATAAATCAACCGGATCGCCGGTTTGCCCATTCAACCATTGGGTGAGATCAACGCCTTGAGGAAGATTTCTAGGATCGGTATACAAGTATGCTGGGGTTGTGGCGCCGCTCCGCAACACATCTCCTCTCCATGCCAAAAATGCTTCATCCTGGTAAGGCCGCATATTTTTAGCTACCTGAGCAAGACCAACATTGGTATTAAAAGTGATCGTTGGAGATTCACCTCTGCCCTTTTTAGTTGTTATCGCAATAACCCCAGTTGCAGCTTTAGCTCCATAAACCGCAAGTGAACTTGCATCTTTTAAAACGTCTATTCCATCAATATCATTAGGATTGATATCCGCGAGCTGCCCATTGTAAATTACCCCGTCTAATACGATAAGTGGTGAGGTTCCTGCACTTAAGGTGGACTTCCCCCTTACAAGTAAGTCACCTCCACCCTTAGCACTTGAACTCAGTCCAACCGAGAGGCCCGGAATATTACCTTTTAGCACATCTGCTATACTTTGTGGATTTTCATTTTCAAGCTGTGTTGCTTTTACGCTGGAAATGGCGCCGGTAGCATCACGTTTTGTTGTGGTACCATAGCCTATTACGACAACATCTGTCAGGTTTCTGGATTCTTCAGTCAAGGTAACAGAAATGCTTGTTCTCTGGCCAACTGAAATCTCCTGCGTGGTGAATCCCACAGCAGAAAAAACAAGCGTGGCATTAGGCGGAACAGATATTAAAAAGCTTCCGTCAGCTCCTGACGATACAGCAGTTTGAGCATTCTTCACTTTAACCGAAATGCCTGGCATGCCTACCCCGGTTTTATCTTTAATGGTTCCCTTCACAGCTATGCTTTGTCCAAAACACAGCGTAAATACAAAGCCAACCAATGCAATTAATAAGGTAATGGTTTTTCTCATTTTATATTTGGTTTAGAATAATTAGATGATACAAACCTATTCTAAATATTTCATTTTCCAAACAAAAATAAATCATAACTATCTATAAAATAGGCACTTATGAAAATTCGTAATACGGTATAGCAACAATTGTATCGCTTAATAAATGCACTCCATCGTTTCCATTTCAAGTATGCTTATTTTTGATTAATACGGCTGGGCAACATCCTTTATCCGTTATTTTTTTTTCAGGAGAATGAATTCTATACGGCTTTTGGAAAGCTGATGCTGTATCAATCGCGCTGATAAATAAGCATGACCGACTCATTTGATTTTTTGACTATAAATAAAATTTATATACCGCATGAGGAATAAGGTTGAAATTGTGGCGAAAAACACACTATCTGATATCGTATTTAGGTGATAGCGATAAATGAACACATTCAGACCGCTTAGGCTAAGTAAACTTATTTCATTTTAAGCAAAATGTTAAAGCTATTATATTTATATCGGTGCGTTTTTAGATATGTAATACGGTCTTTAACTTCGGAGTGGAGAAGAAATAATTTTGTGATACGAATGTATTAGCTTAAACGCCATTAGAAGTTGGATGGTATGCTGCCTGCTGTAGCAACTAGGATGATTACACAATTGATGGATCCAAAAGCAGCTTTCCCCAATCCCCATCCGAATTTTTCTTAAGCAAAGCTTTTTTATCAATCAAAAGCTTTTGCATTTTTGAATTATAGGTCCAGCAGGTGCTTTGACGAATGTTTAAAATCTCGGATAACTTATAGGAAGACATGGTACCCTTAGAGGTATAGATCAGAATAAACATATACAATGCCTTGTTTATGGGTATCTTTGAATTTTGGAGGATGGTGTGGGCAATTGCCGACTCATCATAACCACACTTGGTACATCTTCTGCTGAATGAGGTCTGACCCGGAGAGTGTTGCGTGTTTTGACACCTCCTGCAGGCATATCCATGACTCCATTTCAATTCGGAAAGGTATCTGAAACAACTATCCTTATCTGGATATATCCTACTGAATTCCTCAAAATCCAACCCCTTTTGCATAACTCTTGCACGTGTAACTTTCTCTATATTAAGATGGAGTTCAGAAATATCTTTTTTCAGCAAACGGTTCATCACCGAGATCTCTGCATTTTGTTTTTCAATGGTTAAGGTCTTCTGCTGAATTTCCCGTGTACGTTCATCGACAAGCACCTGCAGTTGCTCATTTAGGGTTTGGTTTAAGTTTTCATTTATTCTAAGCTGTTCAATAATTCTCTTTTGTACACTGCTTTTTTTCTTTCGGAGTGTACGTATCGCATTACCTATTGCGAATGAAACCAATATCATTTCGATCACAAAACAGATACTTAGACTGTAATAGGTAAGGGTACTATAAGGAATCCACTTCAAAAGCAGTAAAATTTTGAGCACAAAACCTGCAACCAGAAATCCATAACCAAATACTAAAAAGCTCGCTGGCCGATAGCCAGATGAGAGTACGGAAATGCCGGCGCTGAATGCAACCAGGAGGGGAATAAATTCGATGACTTTGAAATTAAATAGCGGTGTATGAATCAGGCAAGCGATAAAGAAGATACTTCTTAACAGAATGGTAAGCACCACCAGCTTATAAAAAAATGGGGATTTTGAGCGCAGGTATAAAAACTTACTGGTAAATAATAGACCGAAAATGCTGCTCAAAAAAAGCGAAACGCCAAATCCATATATATTGATATGCGGATTTGTTGGCCACAGGTATTGAAAAGCAATACCATCGTTACACATTTCATACATACCGATACTAAAGTTGTACACCACATAAAATAAATACTGTTTACCCTTTACAGCAAAGTACATCAAAAGGTTGTAAAGGCAAAATACAGCAATCATCCCATAGAAAAGTCCAAATAACAAATACTCTCCCAAAGCGTAGCTGACAAACCATTTCAGATCCCGCAGAACAATAATGGTACTTACCGAATGTGGTGATTTGATACGGAGATAATAAGTGAAGGTCTGATCGGTGTGATTGTTTAAATCATATATAAAATTTTTGTGATCATATCCTCTTTTCGAGAAATTATAATTGGTCCCATAATAATTTGCCTTGTAGTTCCCCGATCCATCAGGTGTAAATAATGTTAACTCACTTATTGACTGATCAAAAAACTCAAGTATCCATTGTTTTGAGCTCTCCTGATTATGCCTGATTTTAAATCGATACCAGTAAGCTGATCCTGGATTATCATTTTTAGGAATTCTAAGTGTATTTGAACGGAATTTATGCTGAAATTTTCTACTTATTATCTGGCTAATATCCAATGTAGCTTTAGGGTCTTCCAAAATATCAATCTGACCGAACGAAAGCAGTGTTTGTGGTGAATTATCCTGAATTTGTACAGGGTGCTGCGCCTGAGTCGTTTGAGCGAAGCAAATTAATGTGAACAACGCAGGTATGCGTATAATTCTATTGTAAATGATACTACTAAAGAAATTAATTACACGATACAAGCTGGCGGACGACATCTGTTACATTAAATTTGGTTAGAATAGTCCTAAAGTATCAAAACATTATTTCAAGTCCAAACTTTTCTGTTTGAATCAATGGCCTATAGAAATCTTTGCGCTCCGAACTGATAACCTCGGCGATACCGCGCGAAAAGATGATATCTCCAACATTAATCGCCGGCGGATGTCCTCTGGCCATAGCTACCCTAAGATATGGGTCAACTGAAATAAAGATTGGCCTAAGTTCGATATTATCTTTTTTTAATGGGCGAAGCTCTGCTGTCTCGAATTTAAAATCATCTGCTCGTGGTATTCCCTCCGGCATCTTAGCCAGCCTGATTAAATTACTTTTCATTACAATTGGAGTTTGATTAAATACCGTAATTTCCAGTAAGCGCTTTCTTTTCAATGCTTTTGGCAAAAAGAGGAGTTTCTTCATGATTATGTGCGTCAGATGCTACTTGACGGTCGTGGGCAGCTTGGTCTAGTGTGATATTGTGCGCTTTCATAAATTCAAAGAACTCGGGCGTTGCGGTGGCATGAATTTCATTGGTGTACTCACAGCTGTTATTATCCAGTTTGGTAACTTTCAGTTCCCAAAGTACCTGCACTTTAGTTTTGCCATTTGTTGTTATCGAATCAGATATCGATAGCATGCGGCAATAATCGGCCCTGTATTCGGTAGCCACATAGTGCTGAATGATTAGTGCGTTTCCAATGGTCTCCACGTTGATAGACATAGGCTCTCCTTCAATCGTACGGGTAAAGCCAGCTGCAATGTGGGCGGTAGAACATTTTTGATATTCTGCATCAGGAAGATTAAATAGCCAATCGGCGATATTTACCATTTCAATTGGCGCGTTAATGACAGCTTTTACAACAGAATGTGAAAGCGCGTTTTCGGAGGTTTGTTTGATTTCCATATTTTTTTTAGTTTAACAGTTCAAAGGTCAAGATAAATTTATTATCGTCTAAACGCTTATTTTCGATGAAGTTGATCGTTAAAACCGATTTACTCATTATATTTGGATATGGAACTACGCCAACTCAAGTACTTTATTAAGGCCGCTGAATTACAAAACTTCACCGAGGCTGCTAACGGGCTGTTCATCACTCAAAGCACTTTGTCGCAACAAATCAAACAACTCGAAGACGAGCTGGGCATCCCACTGTTCGACCGTATTGCAAAAAGGGTACGTCTAACGGAAGCTGGAAAAACTTTTCTGCCCTTTGCCATAAAAACGGTAAAGGATGCCGAGGATGGAAAAAGTATGTTGAAGGATCTGATGAACCTTGATATTGGAACCCTAACCATCGGGGTTACCTATGGCCTCACAGACTTATTAACCAAAGCGATACTCGACTTTTCCAACAGCTATCCGAATATCCATTTACAAATAGGGTTTGGCACAACGCAGGATTTATTAAGCAAACTTGAACAGGGCCGCCTTGACCTGATGTTATCTTTTTCCCAGGAGGAGAAAGCCGGAAGCTATAATACAGAGCCACTGTTTTCTTCATGCCTTGCACTTATTGTGCACCAAAGTCATCCAATAGCATTGCGGAAACAAATCAACATCAAACATCTGGAAAGCCTGCCATTGCTTTTGCCTTCCGGTGGCTATAGCATTCGTAATTATCTTGATGGATTATTGGACAAACACGATTTATCCCTCGATATCAAAATGGAAGTAAATGATATTAATGCGCTTTTGCAATTGGTCAGCAGCGGCCGCTGGGCAACGATCTTGATGGGATCATCTATATTTAATTACCCTTCTTTAAAAGCCATTAAGATAACCGGAGAAGGAATGAACAGGCTTGCTACTGTAACCTGGCCGGCGGGTTCTTATCGAAAAAAAGCGGCACGCTTATTAATAGGAATTTTAAAAGATCTTGCGACGGATTATCATGTCAACAATTAATAAACAGCTAAACCGTTATCGAACGGGTGCTTGATAAAGGAAGATTAAAAACGATTTTATTAAAGGTGATTAATATCTATTTAAACAGTACCTGGTTCATAATCAGTATTCCGATAAGTCCGATAACTGAAACCAGTGTTTCCATCAGCGACCATGACAAAAATGTTTGTTTGATAGATAATCCTAAATACTCTTTGAATAGCCAGAAAGAGGAGTCGTTTACATGAGAACAAAACAGGCTCCCTGATCCAACCGCGAGTACCATTAAATTTGGATCGGCACCATGAGGCCCAACAAGTGGATAAACAATACCAGCAGCGGTAAGGCCGGCTACGGTAGCCGAACCCAGGCAAAGCCTTAACACAGCCGTTATTAACCAGGCCAATAATAAAGGTGGTAGGGTCAACCCTTGCAAAATAGCAGCAAGGCTGTTGCTCACCCCTGTTTCTACAAATACTTGTTTCAAAATACCTGCGCTACCGATTATTAAAAGGATCATCGCTATATCTTTTGTTGCATCAACAAAAATTACCATAATGTCAATCAGCTTTTTACCTGACCTGATCCCAAGTGTAAATGTTGCAATACAAATGGTTAATATCATGGCAATAGCTGGATCACCGATAAATCTGGCAAGATTTACTACAGCCGTATTGTCACTACATATTCTGGTTATTAACGTGGTAGCCAAAATTATAAGTACAGGTAACAATGCAGAAACCACACTATTTGTTATCCCCGGCAATTCATTATTGGGCAGTTCATCGGCCTGCAAGGTAACTGTTGGGCTAGATTGCATATTTATTAATGCTTTTGCGAAAAGAGGGCCTGCAATAATTATAGCAGGTATGGCCACGATTAAACCATAAATAAAGGTCTTAACCAAATCTGCATTAAACTGCGTAACTAAAGCCATGGGCGATGGATGAGGAGGCAAAAAACCATGCATTACAGACAGCGATGCAAGCATAGGCAATCCTACATATACCAGGGGCAACTTATAGTTATAGGCTACCGAAAAAATAATTGGAATAAGCAATACAAACCCAACATTATAAAATAATGGAATGCCCACTATAAAACCTGTTAAAGACATGGCCCAGGTTACGGATTTATAGCCGAATGTGTTTTTTAATACCGTGGCTATTTTTTGAGCGGCACCACTGGAAGCAACCAGTTTTCCGAGCATGGCGCCTAAAACAATGATGATTGCCAGAGCGCCTAATGTATCTCCTAATCCTTTATTAATAGTTTGCGGAATATGAGCGGCGGGCATACCCAACAATAAAGCAGCCGTTACAGATACGATTAAAAATGCCAGAAAAGTATTAACCTTCGCCCAGGCAATTAATAGTACAAGTATAACTATACAGCCAAAAAGAATCAGTACGTCCATGTTTCTATTAATGGGAGTCTCTGGTTACGGCTGAACCCGACCCACCTACTAAAAAGTCCAGATCAGCACCTTTATCTGCCTGCTGAACATGTTTGATATATAAGTTTACATAGCCACGTGTTGCAAGAGGAGTTGGCTGTACCCAATTGCTTCGCCTCAGGGCTAACGCTTCATCACTCACTTCAAGGTGGATACGTTTATTGGCTACATCCAGCTCAATGATATCCCCGTTTTCTACAAGCGCTAAATTGCCACCAATAGCAGACTCTGGCGATACGTGCAGTATAACTGTACCATATGCCGTACCACTCATCCTGCCGTCCGATATCCTTACCATATCTGTTACGCCCTTGTCAAGCAGCTTTTTCGGTAATGTCATGTTACCCACCTCAGGCATACCTGGATAGCCGACCGGTCCAACCGTTTTCAAGACCATTACACAAGTTTCATCGATATCCAGATCAGGGTCATCTACCCTCGCATGGTAATCCTCAATGTCTTCAAACACTACTGCCCTACCTCGATGCTGCATCAAACCGGGCGTAGCGGCAGAAGGCTTTATAACGGCACCGTTAACGGCAAGATTACCTTTTAGTACGGTAATTCCGGCTTCCTGAATGATCGGCTGCTCAAATTCATAAATAACTTCTTTATTATAATTTATTCCTCCACCAGCAATATTCCCGGCATGCGTTTTCCCACTTACTGTTAGGGCATCCATTTTTAAAACAGATTGCATTTGTTTTAAAACAGCAGGTACACCGCCAGCATAGTAAAAGTCCTCCATCAAAAATTTCCCAGAAGGCATAAGATTTACAAGAAGCGGCATTTTACTGCCAATATCATCAAAATCGTCTAAGTTCAGCGCCACACCCATACGCCCTGCAATAGCGGTGAGGTGAATAATAAAGTTTGAGGAACCTCCTACTGCAGCATTTACCTTAATTGCATTTTCAAACGCATCCCGTGTTAGTATTTTAGAAATTTTCAGGTCTTCTTTAACCATTTCAACTATTCTCCTTCCCGATAGCTGAGCAAGCCTTTTCCTCCGGGAATCAACGGCAGGTATAGCCGCACCGCCGGAAAGGCTCATGCCCAACGCTTCTACCATACAAGCCATAGTAGAAGCCGTTCCCATTGTCATACAGTGGCCCGGACTACGGGACATGCAACTTTCTACTTCTGCATATTCATCATAAGTAATTTCGCCTTTCTTTAATTCCTCTGTCAGCTTCCATACACTTGTTCCTGAGCCTATATCATGTCCGTGGTATTTTCCGTTTAGCATGGGGCCGCCAGGAACCACAATCGTTGGCAGATCTACACTTGCCGCTCCCATTAGCGTAGAAGGCGTAGTTTTATCGCAGCCCGTAAGTAGTACTACACCATCAATAGGGTTGCCTCTTATTGATTCTTCTGCATCCATACTGGCGAGATTACGGAACAACATGGCGGTGGGTTTCATGAGCGTTTCCCCCAATGACATGATGGGAAATTCAAGCGGAAATCCACCAGCCTCCAATACCCCGCGACGAACACTTTCGGCAATATCACGCAGGTGGGCATTGCAGGGTGTAAGTTCAGACCACGTATTACAAATGCCTATTACCGGTCTGCCATCAAACATGTCTTCGGGCATGCCCTGGTTTTTCATCCAACTGCGATAGATGAGGCCCATTTTATCTTTTTTCCCAAACCAGGTCGAACTTCTATACGATTTCATATCTAGAATATACTATGTTAAATTATTAATCCTTATTTAGATTGCCGTTTACCAGTCGCCAGATTTTTAACGGGTTTGCATTTTTTAATTCATTTGGTAATAGTTGATCAGGCATATCCTGGTAACATACCGGCCGCGTAAACCTGAAAATTGCAGCTGTGCCTACTGATGTTGTTTTTTGGTCTGTTGTTGCGGGGAATGGCCCTCCATGAACCATAGCGCTACAAACTTCAACACCTGTAGGAAACGCGTTAATGAGTAACCTGCCTACTTTTTGTTCTAAAATATCGAGTAAATCTTTATACTCAACCAGGTCACTATCGGTTCCGTGTACTGTAGCGGTTAAATGCCCGCTAAGATTCTTTGCTATTTCGATGATATCCTTTTTAGTGTTTGCTTCTACGACCACGCTGGTTGGTCCAAAAAGCTCTTCAGACAAGTCAGGATGAATTTTTAACAAATCACTTGTTATTTTGAATAAAACCGGTGAGGCAATATTTAAATCTGCCGTGTAATTGCCTTTTGCAAGTGTTTTGACGCCCGACATTTCGCTACGTTTTTCAACGCCCGCTGTATATGATTTATGGATATCACCGGTAAGCATTATGCCTCCCAAAGTTTGTCCAAATTCTTCTTCAAGCTGCTGGATAAAACCAGGGACGGCATCAGCACTTTCATAAATAAGCATGCCTGGATTGGTGCAGAACTGGCCTACGCCCAGCGTTACTGAACTAGAAAACGCCTTAGCTAACAACTGGGGTTTTTCTGATAAAGCCCGTGGAAGAATAAACACCGGGTTAGTGCTACCCATTTCGGCATAAACAGGAATAGGTGTTTCCCGGCGAACAGCCATATCGTATATGGCCTTACCTGCACCAAATGAACCTGTAAATGCTACAGCCTTTATGCCTGGGTGCTTAACTAACTGAGCGCCTAAAACAGGACCATCTCCAAAAAGAAGCGAAAAAACACCGTCAGGCATTTCAGTTGCAATAGCGGCTTTATTGATGGCCTTACCTATTAGTGAGCTGGTTACAAGATGTGCAGGATGTGCCTTTACTATTGTACAGCAACCCGCTGCCAGTGCAGATGCAGTGTCGCCCCCAGCTACAGAAAATGCAAGGGGAAAATTACTCGCTCCAAAAACGACTACTGGTCCCAGTGCTATTTGCATGGAACGTATATCTGGTTTTGGTAGCGGTACGCGTTCTGAGTTGGCTGTCTCGATCCGGGCATCCAGCCAGGATCCTTCCTTTAATAAATCTGCAAATAACTTCAACTGGCCCACAGTACGTCCTCTTTCACCTTCTATACGGCCTTTCGGTAGTCCGGATTCGGCGCAGCAAACCGTGATCAATTCATCTCCAAGGCCAATAATCTCATCGGCAATCGCTTCTAAAAATGCGGCTTTTTTTACACCGGATATTTTGCGGTAAATCTGAAATGCAGCTGTTGCCTTTTCAACAGCCCTGTCAACTTCGGTTATGGTAGCTACAGAAAAACTCGCCATTTTTTCGCCGGTCAACCTGTTTATTGAACTGATCGTTTCACTTGCTTCGGCAGAGGTTTCGAAACCTATAATTTGTTTGCCAATGTTTATCATGTTACGATATTGATAAGTGAACCAATCTCCGAAATGGTTATTTTTACAATGTCTCCGCTTTGTAAAGTGAAATCATCGGCAGGGATTATTCCAGTACCCGTCATTAAATATGTTCCATGAGGGAAATCCAATTCCCGAAACAAGTAAGCCACTAATTCCGTGTGCTTACGTTTCATTTGGTTAATGGATATTTTCTCCTTAAAAAGGACGTCAGAATCTCTGGATATTTCGATGCTGATATTGGTATCCGGATCTATTGGCCCGTCTGTAACTAAAAGGCAAGGACCTAAAGCCGTAGCCCCATTGTATGATTTTGCCTGCGGTAGATAAAGCGGATTTTCGCCCTCAATGTCTCTCGAAGATACATCATTACCTATTGTATAACCTTCTATAGTGCCTGCTGAGCAAATAAATAAGGTCAGTTCCGGTTCAGGTACATTCCATTTAGAATCTGCCCTGATCCGTATGTTTCCTCCGGAACCCACTGTACGGTAAGGTGGTGACTTAAAAAAAAGTTCCGGCCGATCTGCATCGTATACCCTGGCATAAAAATCCCCACCTTTTGCTTCTTTTGATTCCTCTATTCTGGCTTCCCTGCTACGGAAATAAGTTACGCCAGCTGCCCATACTTCCTGGCTGCCGATGGGTGTTAAAACAGCTGAATTGGTGAGCGCTTGTAAATCTTCGTTAGGTTGGAGCTGTTGCAACTCACTGCTCACCACTTTAAAGAGGTTGCTCCTGTTTACGAACCTATCCCAGCTTTTCTCTTCTGTTAAGAAATATTCGTTATTGTGGTTGATAATAATCCCGCTAGAGGTGTTATAAATTCTCATAATTATTTGGTTAAGTTTTTTGGATCGAAAATTAGGTTTGAACCTTATTTAAGTATCCAGGCGGTAAAATCTAAAGCCAAATAAGTCCTTTTAACGCACATTTACAGCATAATGTTAATATAATACAATAAAATGCTTCAATACTAAAATTACGGGTTTGCGTTGCCTAATTTGATTAGGATTTGATCATTATTACTAATATATTTTTTGGTAGCAGGCTAATGACAGATTTAAAAAATCACCGTCATTTCGATCCGATAGGAGCTATCGGATGAAACGCAGTCCCGAAGCTTCGGGAGAGAAATCTTTGAACTATGCAAAAGATTTCTCCTCCAAAGGAGTTCCTTTGGAACACTACTGTCGAAATGACGATACCTCATTCATATTGATTTTAAACAATTAATTATCCCTCAGGATGACGGTTATGAACGGAAAATGTCTGTAGTAGACCTTTAACGGAATATTAATAATCGAACTAAGGTTACTAGGCAAATTTTTTCTCTTCGGTTTTAAGATAATTGTATCTGTAATCCATCGGATTTTTTTTCGTAAGCGCTTTAAACTGATGATAGAAGTGAGAAATATTGTTGTAGCCACAGGCATAGCCTACCTCAGTCATGTTAAATTCTTCTTCTAATAACAATCTGCATGCATTTCCAATTCTCACTTCCATTAAAAACTGGATATATGTTTTCTTTGTTTTGGATTTAAAGTACCTGCAAAAAGAGTGCTTTCCCATGTTAATTAATGCAGCCACATCATCTAGCCCTACTTTTTTGTGGTAATTATTAAACGTGTATTCGAATATCGTGTTAATGCGGTTTTGATCGATGCTGTTCACTTCCGGGTTAAAACCGTTGGAGGATATAATTTCATATTCTTTCGAAGCAGCTATTATTTCTAAAGCAGACAATAAATTGATCAACTTACGGGCAGGCGATTCGTTGAGCATTTCCTCCGCTATTTTGCCAACCTTTCGTCTGGTAACACCTTTTAAACGCAAACCCAGCTTACTGGTGTTCAGTAATTTAACAATCGGACTAATTTCAGGAAGATTCAAAAATGCATCGCCCCAGATGTTGTTTTGAAAAAGAATCACGATGGTTTCTCCAACTTTTTCCGTATCGCTTTCCAGATATTTTTGTTCACACCGGAAAGTATGTGGCAGGTTTGAGCCAAATAAAAATACATCACCATTTTTAAAAGGACCAACGTGGTCGCCTATCAGGCAGGTACCGTAGCTCCTTTTAACAACCAATAACTCGCACTCGGGATGATAGTGCCAGGCACTTAATATCGCATGCCCTATATCCTTATGGATATTAAAGGAATGCTCCGGGTTTGGAGTAGCCTTTTTTAAAGTAGCCTTCATGTTTATAATTGGTTAACTATAGCATGAAATTATAAATTATATGTGATATAATGCCTATCTAATTTACCTACTAATAGTATATATATTAACAACGCCAGGTTTTATGATTTGCGTGCCAGATTGGTTCTCTATCAATAAAAATGCTTTAAGTAGCTGATAAACAGACATATTTTATATGTTTTATCAGACAGCAATTCATACCAGAAAGAAATATCTATGTTAATATGTTACAATTTTTTGCTGTAATACTGAAATTGCTTTTCATTAAAGTTGTCTTTATTTGCTTGTGTAACATAACTGTTTCGAAACCAAATATAAAAGGAAAGTGATGCTCCTATTCGTCGCAACTACTTTCCTCAAATAAACTATATAGCCTAAACATATTTGCCTTAGTTTATTAGAACAGGATTGATTAACCAGCAACCAATATAATCATATGAGATAGATTTACTTAACATTCAACCACCATACTTAGTCGCCAAGGCGGCGTATGTTCCGGACTGACAGCACCGCCCCTTCTGCGGTTATTTAAGCTGTTTATTAAAAAAAACAATTCTAACCAAACAACAATTATGAAAAAAAAATTACTTCCACCAGTATTTATTTGTACTGTGTTAACGGTATTCATGCTTTTCGAGTTCACAAGCGCATCAGCTAGTGGGCTAACAACTGTAATTTTCAGCAAATCTTTAACAAGCAAAAAGTTAAAATTAGCGCCGATAGGAATTACAGGTAAAGTTACCGATGAACAGGGCGTTGGTCTACCCGGCGTTAGCGTTGCTGAAAAGGGAACGCGAAATGCTACGATAACCAATTCATCTGGCAGTTATACGATAAATGTTGCAAACACCAACACAGTGCTGGTGTTCACATCCATTGGCTATAATCCCGTAGAAATTAGGGTAAACACAAAAACCGTTGTTAATGTTTCTATGCTGACGGTTACCAATGCTTTGAATGAGGTTATCGTAACTGCCCTCGGTATAAAAAGGGAGGCCAAAAGCCTCGGGTACTCGGCTCAAAAAGCCGACGTAGAGGCATTACAAACTAACCGCACAACTAACCTTGCCAATGCGCTTGAGGGCCAGGTCGCCGGATTGGACGTTTCTCCACCCGCCGCAGGGCCAGGCGGGAGTACAAAGATTCGTTTGCGCGGACAATCTTCTTTCACCGCAGACAATTCGCCGCTAATCGTAATAAATGGCTTGCCAATGTCGCAGGGCGCAAGCAGCAGTAATGGCTATACACAAAATGTAGACCAGGGAGATAATCTGCAAGGTATCAATCAGGATGACATCGAATCGATGACTGTTCTGAAAGGATCTACCGCTGCAGCGTTGTATGGTTCGCGTGCCGTTAACGGTGCAATCATTATCACAACAAAGTCGGGATCCAAAAATAGTGGAATAGGTATTGACTTCAACTCTAATTTCACTATAAATCAGGCACTCGATTATACAGATTTTCAATATGAGTACGGGCAAGGTGAAAATAATATCCGGCCCTCATCACAAGGAACCGCGCAGAGTTCTGGCGCCTGGAGTTTTGGTGTGCCATTTGATAATGTACCAACGTATCAATTCGATGGTGTTCAGCGTCCTTATGCGCCTGTTAAAGACCGGATAAGTACGTTCTTTAGGCTTGCACCATCGTGGAGTAATACCGTTGCACTTTCTGGCGGTAATGACAAAGGAAGCTTTCGGGTGTCGCTTTCTAATCAAGACGCTCAGGGCATCATACCAAACAACGATTTTCATAAAAAGATTTTTAACGTTGGCATTAACTATAAACTTACCGATAAATTATCTGCACAGTTTTACGTTAACTATGATCACCAATTTAATAACAATCCGCCACTTGTAGGCGTACAGGGAAATGCAATTCCTACATCAATTTACAGGTTGGCAAACTCCATCTCTTTTGATGTACTTGAGGCTGGCGCAACGGATGCCAACGGAAATGAAACACCTACTTCGAGGTTTGCTACTGTTACCAACCCATACTGGATATTAGCGAACCAATTTCAAAGACAAACAAAAGATCATTTGCTAGGTACTGCTGTGGTGCGCTATCAGTTTTTCGATTGGTTATATTTTCAGGGCAGGGCAAATATGGATTTTTTGCAAACTACCTATGAATCGAACACGCCGACCGGTACGCTGGCAGTATCTGCAGCGCCGGCAGGATTATATAATGGTAGCTATGGGATAAGTACAGCAAGTACACGCCAAAATAATTTTGACTTCCTGCTGGGCGGTGGGCATAAGTGGAAAGATTTTTCATTTAATGCAACGGTAGGCGGTAATCACTTTCCCCTAACTACGTCTACATTTAGTGAAGCGGTAACAAACTTTTACATCAGGGGTTTATATACAATCGGAAACGGTGTTACGGCAAATTCGAGTTACAACCTGACTAAACAAACCGTAAATTCATTGTATGGTACTGCAGAATTTTCCTACAAAAATTTATTCTACCTAAATCTTACCGGCCGTACAGACTGGTATTCAGTACTGGCCAGAGATATCGATCACTATTTCTATCCTTCAATTAGCGGAAGTTTCGTTTTCTCGGAATTGCTTCCAAAAGCAAAATGGTTAAATTTTGGAAAGATTAGAATTGCTGTTGCAGAAACGGGAAGCGCCCAGGGGGTTGCCCCCTACAATGCATTAACATTTGCGCTTGCTCAAAATTCATTTAACGGGCTTCCCTTAGGAAGTATAAACGGAACAGCTTCACCAAACACCCAGATTAAGCCTTTTGGCGTAAATGAAAAAGAAATAGGCATCGAGTTACACATGTTCAATAATAGAGTAAATCTGGACGTAGCTGCTTACGATAAGAAAACGACTAATCAAGCCGTTCCAATAAGCCTGTCAGCAGCAAGCGGATACAGCACCACGTTAGTTAACTTAGGCGGTTTGGACAATAAAGGATTAGAATTTAACCTCGAATTAATACCTATCCAAAACAAGAACTTTATCTGGAAAACGACTTTTAATTCTGCTTTCAACTCTTCAAAAGTATTATCATTAGCCAACAACCAATCGCAACTTGTAGTGGGCAGTCCTGAGTTTTTTGGGTCTATTGTTCACGTAGTAGGTTTACCACTAAACCAAATTGTAGGTTCAACTTATAAGCGGGATGATGCCGGAAATATCGTATTATCGGGAGGCAAACCCGTAGCAAGTGCTAAACCGGTTAATTTTGGTAGTGGCCTTCCTAAAGCAACAGGGGGTTGGCTAAATACCGTCAATTACAAAGGCTTCACCTTTATTGCCCATATTGATTATAAAGCAGGTGGCAAAGTGCTCTCGAGTACAAGTTTAAACTTATTAAGAGAAGGTTTATCAAAAGAGTCTTTACCTGGCCGTGTGGGTGGCGTAATTTTTCCTGGCGTAAACGCTACTGACGGATTGCCAAACACCACCGCTGTAAATGCAGAAGATTTTTACGCAAATTATCGTTCAACGAATATCTTAGATCCATTTATTTACAGCTCGAGCTTTGTTAAATTAAGAAGCCTTTCGTTGGGATACGACTTGTCTAGATTTATCAATAAAAAATATGTGAAAGGCTTAGTGCTATCTGCCGTATGCCGTAATGTATTGATCATTAAGAAATATACGCCCAATATTGATCCCGAAGCAATAGCCTCAAGTGGAGATAACTTAACAGGTTATGAGCAGGCTTCGCTGCCAACAACACGTACTTACGGATTTAACTTAAATGTAAAATTCTAACTCTATATACGATATGAAAAATTTAATCAGAATTATAGCCATCGCAATCTGCATTCCAGTAATTTCCGGTTGCAATAAAGGGTTTGATAAATTGAATATTAATCCAAATAACCCAACAGAACTCGATGCAGCATTCTTGTTTACGAGTGCACAATTCGGAACGCATGGAGCGACGATGGAAACTGAGCCAACCATTGTGCAGCAATTTGTAAATCCGTTTTCGGGAATCACCTCGGCATTTAATTTTAATCAGCTGAATCAAACCTATACTTCACAAAATTGGAATGCTGAATATACGGGAACAAACAGTGGCGCAACAAGCTCTTCAGGCCCTGTTCAATTACTGGTCCAGATATTAAGCCAACTCAAAGGCAATGCAGCAAGAACAAATTTATATAACGAAGCCAGAATCTGGAAAGCGTACCAGTTTATGATGCTGGTAGACACCTACGGAAACGTACCATATAGTGAAGCCGGACAAGCCTATTTATCAAATGTGCTTACCCCTAAATACGATAATCAGGTAGCGATTTACACCGATCTGATTAACGAAGTTACTGCGGCAACGGCAGCTTTAGATCCAACAAAGGATATCGTAAAGGCTGATGTATTTTACGGTGGTAATATTGCCCAATGGAAAAAATTGGGTTATTCCCTATTGCTTCGGTTAGGTATGAGGTATAGTAAAATAGATCCGGGAAAAGCACAAACTATTGTGCAAGCTGCCGTAGCTGGTGGTGTAATGACATCAAATGCCGACAACTGTTACCTGAAATACAATACAACTTACGTGAATCCCGTGAGCCAGACGATTACTGCGATAGCGAATACCTATTATTTAGCGGCTCCCTTTGTAAATCAACTAAAAAATAGTGGCGATCCGCGATTGAAGTTTATATCCGGTAAATATGCAAACCCATTAGCTGCCCCTACATCCGTGCCAGATACCATATCTGCAAATCAGTTCGGACTTCCTGTTGGCTATAGCAGCGCTACTTTACCAACTGCTCCGGGATTTAGAGGAGCTAACGGTTCGGGTTTTAATTATTCCCAGGTTAATTATAGTATTTTCGGGAGTTTAACCGCTCCGCAATTTTTTATCACTCACGCTCAAACGCAATTACTCCTGGCGGAAGCTGCTTTTCGAGGCTGGATAACTGGTGGCAGCACACCTGATGTTTATTATGCTAATGGTATACGCGCGGCAATGGACCAATGGACAACCTATAACGCGGCTGCCATTATCCCTTTAGCTACACAAAATGCATTTATTAACAATCCTGTTAATGCTTACACATCGGCAAATGCGCTCAACCTGATTAATACGCAATATTGGGTGGCTTCCTGGGGTAATGGTACCGAGGCATTTGCTAACTTCAGGAGGAGCGGTTTTCCAGCCTTATCGCCCAATACCATCGCAGGACAAAATATAACCGGTGGTTTTGTTCGCCGGTTTGTTTATCCAACGCTTGAGCTTTCTGCAAATGCAACGAATTACCAGGCAGCAGTTGCAGACAATGGTGGGCCAGATAATATGGACACACGCATTTTTTGGGATAAATAGAAAAAATGCCGGCGACAGGTATGGGTAACATTCTTATTAATTTTACCCACATCATGTATGCTCCACTAATTATTTTGTAATTTACTTGCAGTATAAATCTAACCTAAATTAAATGTTAAACCGTAGAAATTTCCTCCACTACGCTGCAACTGCAGTAGGAACCACTGCCCTGCTTTCTGCCTTAGACCATCCTGCCTATGCCCTTTTCAGTAAAACTATTGGCGCAAACGACCAAATCAATATTGGTGTAATCGGAATCAAAGGTATGGGATGGTCCGACCTTAAAGCGGCCCTCAAAGTACCAGGCGTAAACCTGATCGCCCTGTGCGACAGTGATGCCAACGTGCTTGATGAAAGGATGGCCGAATTAAAGTCGATGAATGTTGACGCTGCAAAAGTAACAAGATATAAAGATTACCGTGCGCTGCTTGATAATAAAGATGTCGACGCCGTAATTATCGGGACACCCGATCACTGGCATGCCCTGATGATGATTCATGCCGTACAGGCAGGTAAAGATGTATATGTTGAAAAGCCGGTAGGTAACTCTATTGTCGAATGCAGTACCATGGTCAAAGCGCAGGAAAAATACAATAAGGTGGTGCAGGCCGGTCAATGGCAGCGCAGTCAGCAACATTTTAAAGATGCTGTCGATTTCGTAAAGAGCGGCCAGCTGGGAAATATCAGAACGGTAAAAGTATGGTGTTACCAGGGCTGGATGAAACCTGCTCCCATAGTACCAGATACCCTACCCCCTGCAGGCGTTGATTATGCCATGTGGCTAGGGCCGGCGAATAAAAGAGCATTTAATGCCAGCAGATATCACTTCAATTTTCGCTGGTTCTGGGATTATGCCGGTGGGTTAATGACCGACTGGGGTGTACATTTATTGGATTATGGACTACTGGGTATGAACTCACCTGTACCCAAAACCATATCTGCATTAGGCGGTCGCTTCGCCTATCCCGATCTGTATGAAGAAACGCCTGATACGCTCACTACCTTATATGAGTTTGACAAGTTTAACATGGTATGGGATTCTGCCATGGGTATTGATAATGGCTCTTATAACCGCAACCACGGGATTGCCTATATCGGTAACAACGGCACGCTGATCCTCAACAGGCAAGGCTGGGAAGTTATTGAAGAAAAGGTAAGTGGCAATAAAGTGAGCAAGCCCTTTGTTAAATCTTCAGATAATGGACTGGACAATCATATGGTCAATTTCTTTAGTGTGGTGAGATCCAGAAAAAAAGAAGAACTGAACTGCTCCATACAGGATGCCGCGCATGTAGCTACCGTTGCCCAAATGGGAAATCTTGCCTTCAGAAGCGGACAAAAACTATCATGGAACAATGCCAAACACCAGTTTACAGACCAGAAGGTTAACGATAAATACCTGCTGGCCCGGTATCACAACGGTTACAGCTTGCCCAAAGTTTAACACTACCGTTTAAGCAGATCAGGAGGTATACATTTCCCTCCGGGATTACGCTAAAGACGATCTAAATATATAAAACCCTGCAAATCGCACGATTAGCAGGGTTTTTGCTTTTAGGGAATTGCCACACTGATGTTGATAGCCGTTATTTTTTATTCTATTTTGGTTCACAGCGTATTCTTTCGGTTACTTTAAATATATTTTCAGTCTCAGAAGGCTTTGAATAATCATAACGGTAAAGTTTCTCAACAATGCAATTACACTTGTCTTTTACCAAAGAAACACTGATTATTTTTGATTCGCCCGACCAATTTGAATATCTAATATTCCGAATTGTAAAACCTTTCAATTTTAGTTTTTCTACAATTTCAATTCTTTTATTTTGATCTTCTTTATATGATAGCAAACTGCCATAAATATCTTCAAATGCTGTAGGTTCATATTCGCAGAAATCTTCTCTATCAAAGTCAAAAGTCTTGATACTTGTTTTTTTAAAATCATCTTCACTAATAATACCAAACTCATAATTGTAGTTTTTGTCTTTACCTTGAAAAGGACTTGTGATTTTAAAAGTTTCTACATCTGCTCCGTATAGAATTTGACTATTATTAATTATATATTTTTTTGTCTTTCCCCAATTATCGTCAATAGGAACAAATTCATTTAAATCGTCAATATTTATAGCCTCCCCACCGTGAATTAAAAAATTATCCGCCCTTGACCAAGGATATTTAATCAATTTTATTTTGTCGGGATTAATACCTTTAATTACACAATCGTTTATGTTGTTATAAAAGCCAAAAAAATAAGCGGAGTCTTTATCACGAAAAATATAGTTTCCAATAAATTCAAAAGTATTAGGATCAATGTTTTTTATAAGTGCTCCGTCTATAAACAAGTGATTTTTGTCCTTGCCAAACTCAAAGTCACAATCGCAGTCAAAAGTTAATTCTTTAAAAGTCCTTGCGTCTGCTTGTTCAATTATTCGCTTATTTTGCCCGCTTCCCTCATTCCAAGATTTATAATAAACTTTGTCGCCTTCAATCTTATAGCCACGTCTGCAACTTGCCAAAGTTGAAATTGTTAAAACTAAAATTGTTACTTGTCTTATTGTCATTGAAGTACGTCTATTATAATTGCCACCAACTTACCTCAATTCTTTGTCTGTTCGTAGCGTTCCGCAGGGCTCTACAGATTCGTAACTAGAAAAGCGTCTGTGACTCGCTATTATTTGAGTTTATAAATTCAATTTTATTCTAATGTCCGTAGAGATGCTATGTTTAAATCTACATGGACTCTGCATAATCGAGAATCCCAGCGGATTAGTGGCGTCGCCCGTTAGATAGTTAATATCCATTTCAGTCTTAAAGAAAGTTTCTATTTTGTGTGCTTGGCCCTATTAACCCCAATCTTGCTGATTATCTTCTTCTCTGTTTCTGCCTGTATCACATTGATGATCAGATTTGGGTCAATATTTAGTATGTATGCTAGACGTAGTATTTCAGAAACGGTGAACTTTTCAGGATCTGCCAGTTTTACAGAATACCGTTCCGAATTGATGCCTAACAATTTAATAATCTTAGTCGGATACAACTCAGAAATATCGTACATCTTTTTAATCTTGTTGGTTTCAAACATTGCGCCTATTGACGAAAGGTCTTTTTCGGGACTATTATTGTTGTTCTTCCAATTAGCCATATTAATGCGTTTGTAACTAAAGTCGTCAATAGATTACTATTCATTTATAAAAAAGAACGATTAGTAAATTTAAAAATACTAATCGTTTGTTTTTGTACGGACTTTTCACTAAGTTTGGGTATGAAAGAATAAAGAATTATTTTTAGCGATTACTTCACAAAATATTGAAGCATTCGCACTTCGAGTCTCGTCTTAGAAACCTGAGAAATTTCAAACGGATACGAGAGGTAAGTGTAGTGCTCACGTCATAGGCGTGAGCCTGCTTTTCCGTATCCAAGGCTTCTCAGGGCCACTAAGACGGGAAGTGGGTTTCACGCCTTATTTTTTACCGCTCACTTCCAAGACTCATTTGAAAGAAATTTAAATGAGATCAATATGGAACCAAAATTATCACCAGAAGCCGAACACGCTGTCCATTTCAGGGCATTGATCCATCGGCTCGCCCAGAAGTTCGAACCACTCCAGATCTTCAGCTTTTCGCAGAACAGTTACACACAGAAGTCTTTAGGCTGCTTTAACGACAATCAGGGCTATTTTAAATGCGACTATTGCCTATTCGTAGTTACCGAAACGGCAACCCGGATAGATTATGAAATGCAGGATTTTGCCAATACCAATTATCGGCAAGGCACAATTACCATCATCTCCCATGGCAGGCAATCTGTTATGGACGCGGTACGGCAAAACAGCCGCTTTTTTATCAGCGTGCTTACCTATGGAAAACTACTCTACAGTAAGGATGGACTATTGCATTGCGACCTGCTCCCTCCTTATATCCCTGCTAAGGGCGCAATTAAGGCAATAAGACATTATGAATATCGTATGCCGCTGGCGGATGGTTTCTTGATGTGCGCATCCGAATGCCTGGAGAAGGAACAGTTTGGGATTTGTGCCTTTATGCTCCATCAGGCCGTAGAACAGGCTTGTATCTGCCTGGTGAGGGTCCATATTGCCTACCGTTCGGAGTTCCATAACCTTTACCGTCTGCTCCGTTTGTGTACTTGCTTTTCTGAAAAGCCTTTTCAACTTTTCCTATCCACTCCCGAAGATGAGCGGTTATTTGATATCATGGCAAAAAGCTATTCTGGTTCGCGTTACAAAGATGATTTTACGGTTTCCCGGCAGGATGCTGAGTCTCTTTATCAACGGGTCGCCTCTTTTCTTTTGTTGGCAAAGCAGATGTGCAATGAAAAGATAGCACTGCTGGCCAAATCGGCATCAGATGATGCAGTCTTGAAAAACGCTGATCAGGTATAGATCGAAAAAATATTACAGGCCAATATTTGAAATTATGAACAAGCAAATAAAAAAAACATCAGATAACAGGATCGTTTATCTTGACCAAGATGAAATAACAGATCCGGTAAAAGTGCTACACCATTTTTTCAGTCACGCCTGGTTGCCCCATCATTTGAAGATGCTGAAACGCTGGCGAAACGATGTAGCGTTTGAATCCGAAAAATCAAAAAAATGTAGCCCAGACAGCCTGGTCTATCATTACGAACTGACCATAAAGCTGATAGAGGCCGCCTGGCTCTTAAAGCGTTACAAGCCTGGCAGACTTCACTTCAATGACAAACAGGAAAGAGAACTCGCAAAATGGTACATCAAAACGGAAAGAAAGAAGCTCCGGGATTATCCAGGAAATCTGAGCATTCGGGAGATCGTAAAGCCTTCATCTGTTCTAAAGAAAATGTTCAGGATCTATAAACTGGATGGGTACAGAAAAATCCTGAACACCTGGCTTCACAATGCACTGAGCAGCTCATTCATAGAAGAAAGCCTGTCCAAATCTGAAGTCATCATAGTTTACGAACAATTGGTCAAACTGTTCGAGGCTACGTGGCTGATTAGTGAGCGTTTAAAAGAGGGTAATTAAAACTTTATTTTCTGTGCCGACTGAACGAATGGCTTAAAGGAAAAGACAGGCAAACCGCCAAACCTTTTTTATAGACATCTTCAATTTGATGCGGTAGAGCAGCATCCCCCTCAGAATATCAAATTCTTAATTTCTCGGAACTTTTATGATCCTTCTCATCTCGTCTTTGTAAACTCAATTTTATTCTTATATCCGTAGAGACGCTGCGCTTAACTCTTAATATATAGATTATTGTTTATATCTTACCTTCAATAGCAACGGTTGGCTGTTGCAAAAGTTGATGATAGATTCCCAGTCGCAGATAATAAGGATGTCTGTTGACCATGGCGACGCACACATGATCTGCCCTAAAGCCTAAGTAAAAAAGACCAGTAAGAGTTTAATTGACCTTTGTCAATATTTTATCAACTGGTCTTCAAAATCTTACACGAATTGCTTAAGTTTGAGTATACTAACCAAACGCTTTAATCTAAATGCAATACTTTCACAGAATACTAAACAATCCACGCGGATTGTCCAATCACTTCGATGCTTCCAGAGGGTTCGAGACCGACCCCGATGATGATGAGAAAGAAGAAACCACAAAGGATTACGAACATCAAAAAGGAATCCTGTCTGCTGCTATCCAGCGTTATGACACAGGTATAAAGTTAAAATACGAACGTAGGAGCATTGCCGTGCCACATCATATCGATTACATACGTATTGACTTTTTGGTAACCTTTGATGATTTTAACGATTACAATACACGTAGCCGATTCAGAAAAGATTTTGGCCTAAAGGATATCCATTACTTCAATTTTAATCGGTCTGTACTCTTTGAAGTTGAAGATCAGCGCAAGTGCGCTGTTCTGCTCGGCTATATTGAACAATATGCCAAAAGCTCCGCAACGACTAATCCGCTTAGAGAGCCGTATGCAGTGGTAACCATCATCCTGGGTTTCAGCCTGCTTACAAGGGAACAGATGTTGGCCCGTACGGAAGGACTGGAAGATTATAACAACTCGCTTGCAATACAATTAACCACACAAGAAGACACAAGAAAGGAAAAAGAGAAAACCCAAATCCTGAACATGATGGTCGAATATCTCAGTGCTTCCACCTCCAAGACTGCCCGCACAACATTAACAGGGGAAAGATTTCTGACTGTCAGTGGAATATCCAAAGTGGATCTGATCAGATTATTAGATAACTTTGATGTCATCGCCTCGGTCCAGGCAATCCGTTTTCCTAAGGTAACCCCGCTTGGTAGTGGCAGCACCCTACGCAGTTTTGATTTTCAGATCAACCCTTCCGCAGACAATCTTCCCTTTGTCGCTGTGATCGATAACGGTGTTAACAAGATCCCGCCCCTTAGCACTTCACTGGCCGACTTTGGGCATACCTTCGATATGATATACCCTCCCTATAACACGCCAGGCTGGCACGGAACGGCTGTAGCAGTTATAACCGCCACGGGTGACCGTTTTTTCAGTGGTACAAACCAGTTGGAAGGCGACTGTAGGATTGTGTCGTACCGCATATTTGAACGCGAACATGGTCAGATCGATTTTATTGACTTTGAGCGGATTATCAGGGAGTGTTACGCAAAAGGCGTAAGACTATTCAACCTTTCATCCAATATCGGCTTCAAACCTTATAATAGCGACTACTCATTTTTCAGTTATCTACTTGATAAACTGAGCTATGAACTCGATATTCTTTTCTTTATTTCCGCGGGCAACCTTGATGCCAGTGACCTTCAGAATATCTATAAGACAATGGCAACTGGGATCTACAATCCGGTACTGGACTATCCAAAACACTTCTTCTACCCTGAAGCAGGTTGCATGGAACATTCCTGCGATGGCACCAATCTTAAAGTACCCGCTGAATCACTCAACAACTTAACAGTTGGCGCCATGGCCGACAACTTGGAGGCTGGTACAGAGACCGATATGACGCTGGACAAATATCTGCCCGCTTACTATACAAGTAAGTATCACGTCAGCCCATTCCATAAGGTCAATGGCACTAGACTGAAATCAAAGCACATAAATTATAAAATCGTTAAACCCGATATCACCTATCCTGGAGGAGATTATGGCCAACAATCATCTGGAATCCAGCTTACCGGCTCCGGCATAGGTAATGACCACTTCCGCCAGGAATGCGGGACTAGCTTTGCAGCTCCATTTGCAGCCAATCTGGCGGCAAAGATCGCAAGACTCTACCCTAACCTATCAACCCAGTCAATTAAAGCTTTGATTATCAACTCGGCAGAACCGTTAACCAGTAGTGATTTCCTGACTGATCACCTCGATGAATTGCGGGAAAAATTCGCCAACGAAGAATTTAGCAAGAGCTATTCTGCATTGGACAAATCCGAAAAGCTAAAAGTCAATAAATGGTTTCACAAGGAGGATATCTTCAGCAGGCTCGTCGGTCATGGAAAACCACGTACGGATATTGCCCTTAGCTCCAATCAAAAGTCGATTACCATCATTATAGAGGACAGGATCAAGGTAGGCACCCATAAGGCAATACCGATCCACCTGCCTGCATACCTTCGTACAGCGATCAAAAAGAATACCATCGTTGGCATGAGTGCGACATTATGTTTCAAGTTCCAGCCCAACTTCAAGGACCAGACCGGCTATAACCCGCTACATATCAGTTTTAATTTCCTAAAGACCTTCGGAACCCCAGACAATACAGCTTCAATCGCCTCGTACCGCGATGGCATTGATTTCTATACTCCTCTTTACCGTGGCGTCGAAGATGCAAAGCTACGGACCGCAATAAGAAATGAAACTCTCGGCGTGAAGACAACTATTTCCCCATGGTCAGATGACTTTTTTCCCAATGGCAGACAATTCTCCAACTGCCAGAAATTGAAAATGCCGATCAATATCAAAGACCTATTCAAGGTGAGCAACGAACTTTCCCTGATTGTTCGCTGCAATGGGAAGACCGAAACAACCTTTGATACCAAAAGCTACCTTGACGGCAGCCACCCATTCTCTCTGGTCATTACCCTAAATGAAGAAGCAGGAAAAGAACTTAAAGCCTATGATTTTTACGACGAATTTATAAAGATCAACCAGACGTTAGAGGCGGTAGCCCAGAGCGAACTGGATACTGATCTGGAAGCAGAAGCATAAATAACCTATTTGCCCAACGCTGCTTTTTCCTGTGCGACCAGCCTTTTCCAGGTTTCCATATCAAGCAAACGATCCCTTGTATGGCTGTTCACATAGGATTTTTTCATTGCATTGACCAATGTCTTCTGGATGCTGTAGTAAGAAAGGCCAGCACATTCGGGTACAAACTTTTTCAACTTTGGCAGGCTGAACCGGAACTGGCTATTTCGCAAGGTCCGTTCGATCAGCTGCAAGCTCTGGTCTTGGTCCGGCAAATCAAGTTTTAAAATCATATCAAAACGTCTCAGCAGGGCATCATCCAGCATACCCAACTGGTTGGTCGCCGCAATCACTAAGGTATCTTGTGGAAGCTGGTCGATAAGCTGCAGGATCGTATTCACAACTCTTTTCATTTCTCCATGATCCTGATCGTAATCTCGGATCTTTCCAAGGCTATCAAACTCATCAAAAAAGATGATACATTCCTCCTGGGCAGCTTTCTTGAATATCTTGGCGATATTTTTACTGGTTTCACCAAGTTTAGATGATACAATTGCCCCGAGGTTGACCACATAGATCAATTTATTGAGTTCACCGGCCAGAATATAGGCAGCCAAAGTTTTTCCACAGCCCGATGGCCCATGGAAAAGTACCTTGTTGGAAACCGGTAGGTTCAGCTCATTCAACTGATCGGCCATCCTATGTTCCTTGATCAGAAACGAAAGATCTTCACGAACCTGCTCATCACAAATAATATTATTAAAAGTGTAATCAGAGGAAACCTTGTCCAAGATGAACTCCCTTACAGTACGTTCGTCCTCACGGTCAAAATAATTATTGGATTCTACTTTTACCAAACCTGAATACCGTTGCTCTTTCATCGACTCTTTTAAGATAGATTGCAACTGTATCGCCATATTCATCTTTTTAGTCTTACGGGAATGTTCGATGAACTGTCCCAAAGATTTCAGCAAATTGTCCTGATCGTTTTCAAGACCATATTTAGCTATTTCTTTAACGAAATCGAATTGTGTTGACATATGGCGGCAGCGTTGGTATTATAATATTACAAATTAAAGACGGCAACAGCTTCATAAAATTCAGATTCTTTATCAAGAAATCCATGTTTTTCCACAATTCCCGACTTTATTAGCGTTATTTAACGCTTTCTAAGTACCCCTGATAACTTAATTATCAAAAGTATGCAAAGATAGATAAATAACTAACAGTCAAAAATACTAATATTTTTAGCAAAAACAAGCGTTATGATGACTATTTAACGAAGGCGATCACTGGTTTATTGCGGCGCCGATAGTGTCCCGATAAACTATCAATAAATGAATATAAATGCGTTCAAAATGTTTCAACAGTATCTTACTCTCTCCTTCCGTAAATTAACTCTATGTTAATTAACATAAATAATCCAAAACACTTTCAAAAGGTACTTAGCGAGAACCTGATTGCCAACGAATATCAGCCAATCGAAAGCGAGGTAAATCTTTGACCTACCTGATCTCCACCAGGGCTACAGCTCAACCGAAGCAAGGGTGAAGTAGTGTGCAAGCAAATACGAAGCAAGCCTGGCCGGAAGGTGGCCTAAAGGTGGGGGTAAATGTGGCGTGAAGGTGGAATTGAAATATTTTTTTTGAAGTTTTTAATCAGATGGATCGCTTTGGCTAATCATCCCTTTTTGATTACCCTAAGATACTAAAATTATGATTTTTCAGGGTTGTAGTAATCAAAATTAGAGGGCAAACGAGATCTTGTTTTTTTACAAATGCGGAATTAAGACTGTGTTGAGAAAGGTGAAATTTTAACTTCTAAAATTTTAGAAGTCTTCAGGTACCTAAAGAAATACCGGGTATTAGAAATGGTTAAAAGCTAAAAGTTAGATGAAGCAACGATCCTGGTCTTCCCTTAAAAAGTATACATTTTCTTTTTTATGATTAATTATACAATATCGTTCTTACTTTTTGCAGAAATGAATTTATTTTTGCTTCCGAATGATTTTGCAGGATTATTATCGTTTTGTCATGGTCTAAATGCCTTTCTATATAAGTGGAATACCCTGGCCAACCTCCGGAATGATAGGCAATTTTGCCATATTTTTTCGAATTCCCTACGAACCAACCAAATCCATAATGAGTTTCTTTTCCATCATTGGTTTTTGCAGAATTAAATATGAATTCTTTATCTTTTGCATTTACCAACTTATTGGTATAAAGTGCTCTGTCCCATTTTAACAGATCCGCTGTTGTAGCGTTTACAGTTCCGTCACCTACTATTCCATCCAGATAATAGGTGTAAAATTCTTTTCCAAAACTATCGGGAAGTACCTTGTGTCCTAAGCTATCTGTAACATAACCAAGCGCATAATTCTTTATTTTTTTTGGTTCAAATCTACTTCTATAGATAAACGTATTTCTCATTTTTAAGGGTTGAAAGATGTTTTCACTCAAAAATTGTCCAAATGTCTGATCTGATACTTTTTCTATTATCAACGCTAACAAAGTATAACCTGTATCGCTGTACTGGTATTTTTCGCCTGGTTGAAAAATAACTTTTGGTCTGTATTTCGCGAAGACATTTACAATATCCTGATTGGTAGCAAATTTTGTTTTATCCCACTTTTCTTCAAAAATCTCCATATAGTCAGGAAGCCCGCCAGTGTGATTAAGTAGATTTCTGATGCTGATGTTTCCGTAAAAAGCTAATTCGGGAATATATTTCGAAATTTTTTCGTCATAGTTCAGTTTTCCTTGTTTTTCTAACAAAACAATTCCCATCGCCGTAAATTGTTTGGAAACAGATGCCAACTCAAATATGGTTTGGTGATTAATTTTTTGCCCAGTTTTCTCATTGGCAAGGCCATAACTTTTTTCAAATATCGTTTTCCCTTTGTCTGCAATCAGCACATTTCCATTGAACATTTTCTGCTTAAAAAGTGCGTTAAATAAGCTGTCAAGTTGCTTGTATTGTGCAGACTGACCAAATGTGAGATTAAATGATAAAAGCCCAATTGTAATCAGTAAGAATGTTTTTCTCATAGCATGTTATGTAGAATTGCCTGTAACTTGGCCGTTATTGCCGAAGGGCGGGATTTGATGCCTTTAGTCCAGTAAATATACAAACTTTGATAAAAGCACAGAAGTTCAATTTAGCCTTGCCGATCCGTAGCTTTCCAAAGGTCGCTATGGGTTAATAATAAAAAACAGTCTGTGACTCGTATAATTCAGTTATAAACTCAATTATACTCTTGATTCTTGTATCTGTAGAGACGCTATGCTTAATTCTACGGACAGCGTTGGGTATAGCTCAAAGAAACTGTATGGCGGCCATTCATCTACTTCACAGCCTGTTTTTATATTCCTTTTTTACGGCTGAACCTCAAACTGCAAGCCACTCAAATACCGGTACAAACCCTGTTCACTGCTGATGAGTTCCTGATGCGTACCCGATTCAATGATCTGCCCCTTTTCCATCACCAGGATCCGGTCTGCTTCACGAATGGTAGATAAACGGTGCGCGATGATAATCGAGGTTCGGCCGCTCATTAATTCTTCCAGGGCTTCCTGTACCAGGCGTTCTGATTCGGAGTCGAGCGAAGAAGTGGCTTCGTCTAAAATCAATATAGAAGGGTTCTTTAACAGCGCCCGGGCAATGGCAATGCGCTGACGCTGTCCGCCCGAAAGTTTTACCCCGCGCTCTCCTACTATGGTGTCGTAACTTTCCGGAAATGCAGTGATAAAATCATGTGCATTTGCCCGTTTAGCGGCCTGTATAATTTCTACCTTTGAAGCCGTTAACTTGCCATAAGCAATGTTTTCCAATATCGTTCCACCAAATAACATCACATCCTGCGGCACAATGGCGATCTGGTTCCTGATATCCGTAAGTGAATAAGCGGAGGCTGGTTTGCCATCGAACAGGATTTCGCCGCTTTGCGGATGGTAAAACTGCAGTATCAATCCTGCTGTGGTCGATTTGCCCGAGCCACTCGGACCTACTATGGCTATTTTTTGTCCGACTTTAGCCTCAAAAGAGACCTGGTTTAATACGGCTGCTTCCGGCCGTGAAGGATAGGCAAAACTAACCTGGTTAAAAGCGAGATTGCCCGCTATTTTTTGGCTCGTTACCTGGTCCTTTTCGTTGATGGAAACAGCTTCGCCCTCCTCTCCCAATATTTCCAGTACCCTTTCGCTGGCTCCAACAGCCTTTTGCAGGTTGGCAAAAAGTTCGGGAAAACTGCCCAGCGAACTGCCGAGGAACATGGCATATAATGAAAACTTTAAAAGTTCGCCAAAGGTTATTTCATGCTGACTGACCAGCACACAGCCATAGCCGATTACTGCCAGTACCCCACCAAAAACGCACAGCACTATAAAGGAAACAAACATGCCCCTGAATTTAGCGCCTTTGATGGCAATATCGGCTACCTCGCGGATGGTGCTCCGGTAACGCGTGGCCTCGAATGCCTCGTTTACGAATGCTTTTACATTGGCAATACCCGATAAGGTTTCTTCCACTATACTGTTAGATTCGGCCATTTTATCCTGCGCCTGGCGCGAAATCTTTTTAATAAAACGGCCAAACAATACCGCAAATACAATCATCACAGGCAAGACCAGAAGCAGGGCAAAAACAAGCTTTTTCGATATGATGGCCATAAAAACGACACCGCCTACAAACAGCACCAGCTGCCGCAACAGCTCTGCAATGGTGGTGGTTAACGTATCCTGAACCTGTGAGAGGTCGGCAGAGATCCTGCTGTTCAGTTCGCCTACCCTTCGGTTCGAGAAGAAATTCATCGGCAGGGTGATCAATTTGAAGTAGGTGTCGCGCCTGATGTCGGCCAGGGAGCGTTCGGCTACCGTAACAAACCATAATATTCTAAAATAAGACACTACTGCCTGCAAGGCCAATACTACAAAAGCCAACATTAAAATGCCCTGTATGGTGCCTGGCAGATAGCTGTTGCTGTGCTTGCCCTGTGCTGTATCAATTAAGGCACCGATGAAAGATGGAAAGGCCAGCCCGACCAAACTGGACAAAAATAGAAAAAACAACGCAGCAATAAATTTACCACGATAGGGTTTTAAATAAGTAAGTAAACGGGCAACGTTGCCCAAACTTTCCCGGGTTATTTTTGCTCTTGCCAGTTCAACGCCCGGTGCATTTCCGCTGTTTAATTGTTTTCTTGCCATTATTTTGATGTTGATCGTGGGATATTTAACTTTTTTATTGCCTGTTGTAAAACCAAACAGGATTGTGGTAGTGAAGACGGATCAACATCAAAAATACTTTAAAATATCTTGAACTATTTAAGCATGTTAGTCTGGTGGTTTACGCTGGTGATGGAAAATACTTAAGTTTGTAATCCAGTTTTTTCAACTTACATCAGGATATAGCGGCATTTCACCTTGATGTAATTTTCTAACTCCACTGATTATCAAATTACTATTTATTTTGTCTTTTAACTGAGTAAAAATATTCAATAAGTGCTTAATTATTATTCTATATTTGCGCCCAAAATAAATATGTATATGAAATCAAAATTAACACTCTTAATTCTTCTTGTGGCAGTTTTTATCTCCTGCAAAAAAACCACCAATGTTGATGTTAAACTTTCTACCAGCGGAAAACTGACCTACAGGTTAACTGACGATGCCGGAAAAGGATTGGCAAATGTAAAAGTATCGTTATTTGACCGCACGGATACTTACTATTCAAACACCAACATTCTGTTAGAAACCCGTTTAACCGATCCGAACGGTTTGGCCGACTTTGGAGACCTTAATCCAAGCAATTACCTGCTTGTGGCCGATTCTGCAAAGGTTAATAATGTAGCTTATATGGTTCAGGAGTATGTTCAGGTGCTTACTGGTGCAGTTAAAGCGAAAGAAACAAAAGTGACAGATTATTCAGGAACATTTGCCTTAACAGTAAGATCTTACAATAATAATCAACCTTTAAAAAATATAGGCGTGATTATGGTTCCGTCGAATAAATTCAATTACTCGTCAACTACTGCTGCCAATTTAAAAGTTGCCGATTTTACGGGCGTGACCAACGATGCCGGTTTGATCACTTTCAAAATTCCTTCAAACAAGCAATACGCAGTATACCTTTATAATACGGTTACTAATGCCTCTTACAATTATAATAATAGCGTTTCGGTACAAAAAGATGCTACGGTTAACTATTCAATGAATATCTATCAACCATAGTCTGATCGTAACCGAGCTTATTTTATAATCATATGAAATGTAAAATCATGGTCCTGTTCGGGCTGTTTATTTTAGCACTCTCCTGTAAAAAGATTACCAATGTTAAGTTAGTTGATGGCGTAAATTCAGGCAAATTAAGTTATAAACTTGTAGATGATGCAGGGAAAGGCCTGGCTGGGACTAAAGTTTCGTTATACGATGCGAAGGTCGTTTTAAACACGAGCTACCCAAATGCCAATGCTTTGATAGCTACCATCAGGACCGATCAGGACGGCATAGCTTATTTTCCTGAGCTATTGCCTAAAAACTACCTGGTTATTTGCGATACGGCCATTGTTAACAGAGCGAGATACCGTACTGACGAGTTTGTTCAGGTGGTTGCGGATACAGAGAAAAAAAAGAGCGTTAAAGTTTCTGCATTCTCCGGTACTTTAAACCTTACATTGATATCTACCGGCGATTACAGATCTCCATTAAAAAATGTGGGCGTGGTAGCTTACCCGGTTAACGATATTAAACTTAATTCGGCTAATGTTGCAGATGTGATTAATTCCTCGTCTCTCAAAGGGGTGACGGATGCAAGCGGATTGGTATCACTAAAATTGCCTTCGAATATTCCTTTCGACTTTATTGTATATAACCTGACAAACCGCAATCTTGGTTATGGATATGGCAATTATAGTGTTGCAAAAGATACTAAAAGTAACATGACGCTTTATTCATATCCATTTTAAAAGAATATAATTCAGGTCAGAAATTATTTATAGGAAAAAACCAAGGGGCTGTTCGAAAATGATCGGGCAGCCCCTTTTTTTATTTCATTCCCCGAACATTTCAGTCAACCTCTACTTAATCCCCTATCCTATCAGGTTAATTAACTTTAAACTTCTCTATAGCTTCGGGCGTTACCGGGGTAAAAAGGTTCACCAGGTTGCCATCAGGATCTCTTAATAATAAAGATTGATTGCCCCAGGGCATTACGGTCGGTTCTTGTATGATGGTACCTTTTAAGGAAGCAGCGAGCTGATCGAAAAGTTGCTGTACATCATCAACACGGAATTCGATAATTACACTGTGGTTCTGTGCAGGCTGCGCCACACGGTTACCACCAAAAAACTGTAAAGTACGGGTGCTGCCAATGGCCAAAGTTGCAGTTTTGGTTTTTAGTTCGGCGAAATCGGGCGTGTACCTGGTGGCAGTTAAACCTGTTATCTGTTCGTAAAAATGGATAAGTGCCTCTACCTGATCGGTAATAATGCGTGTTGATATTAAATTCATGGTCAATTGTTTTAATGATGCAGCGAAGTTACCGGGGGCTTATGACAACCGTTTGTCAGGACTGATGATTTTTTTTTTTTCCTGTAAATATTCCTGAAGACTAAGCTTGACGCGGAGCAAACTTAAAATCGGCTGCATCAGCCTCTTCCATTCTATCTAAACGGTGTTTTCTACAGTTATTTCTTAGTGAATGATCCTGGCCCCTCCGACACAGCCATACACTAACCATACCTCAATATAACTTTCTCTTTACCTCTTATTTAGCTATTGTTAACCTGCCGATCCAAAGCGGGGTAAATCCTTAACCAACCTGATCTAGAACAAGACTACAATTCAACCAAAGCAAGTACGAAGCAGTGTGCAAGCAGGTACCCAGCAAGCTTGGCCGGAAGGTGGCCTAAACGTGGGATAGATGTGGCGTGAAGGTGGATTTTGGAATATTTTTTTGAAGATTTTTTAATGAGATGGATTGATTTGGTTACCATCCCTTTTTGATTATTCTAATATACTAAAATTATGATTGCCTGGAATGTAATGATCAAAATTAACAGGCAAACAGGATCTTGTTTTTTACAAATGCGAAATTAAGGTCCCTTCACCAATTTATCCCTTATTTTTATATGCGGTTGAATTTATGCCCAGGCTTTTCTTAAAAAACGTAACCAGTTGCCATGCATCAGGTTTTCGACATCGGTATCGGTATAGCCCCTCTTCTTAAATAAAGCCGGTATTTTTTGTAAGTCTGCAATGGTTTCCAAGTCGTAAGGACATTGCTCTTTTCCAAAAGCACCATCCAGATCAGAACCAATTCCTATATGATCGGTATTTCCGGCCAGCTGGCAAATATTGTCGATATGGTCAATCATCACCTCCAGGTTACAGTTCATTGATTTAGGCGTGGAGATCCCCCTCTGCCAGCCTGGAACCATCATCCAGGCATCCAGCGCTCCACCAATTACGGCGCCTCTTTTGATCAGTTCTTTTATCTGCTCATCACTGTACTGGCGGTTGTGGTTCACCAGGCTCCGGCAGTTGTTATGCGATGCCCAGATAGGGCCACCGAAGCGGCACAATGCATCCCAAAAACTGTCATCGCAAAGGTGTGTGGCATCGAGAATAATATTTAGTCGTTCCATTTCTTTCAATAATTCGCGACCGATCGCCGTCATTTTACCTGTTGCATTGGTACCCTGCGCGTAACGTCCGGGTCCGTAATGCGCCGGACCGACAGCCCTCAGACCATTTTGCCAGGCTTTTTCTAAATGGCCAACCGTTACAAGAGAATCAGCCCCTTCCAAACTCAAAATATAACCTACAGGCTTTTTATCATTAACACCTCCATCATTCCAGAATTCGAGGTGTTGCTCAAGGGTTTCCAGATTGTTCACCTGGAACATTTCACCAGCATCTTCCATCGCTTTATACCAGGCGAGCTGCCCTTGCGTTTGGGCCCAGGCTTGTTCAGGTGAATGCCAGCCCGCTAAGTGATTGTCAGGAGCAACATAACGGGCAATCTGCGTAGCCACAACTAAACCAATATTACCCTTACGCAATTCAGGAAGTGAAACTGTTCCATGACTGCGATCGGGCTTATCTGTTAAGCCAACCTCTCTTTCATTGATATCGGCGATATTTTTGGTTAAATCGCGATTCCACTCCAGGGCATTCATACTTAAATCTAAATGGGCATCTACTATAAACATGGCTATGATTAAATGGTGATTTTTCTTTTCCTTGAGATAATATCCCAGTATTTTAGTGATTGATCAGCGCCCAAACTAAGCGCTTTTTCATGCAGGGCAACTGTCGGGCAAATGTGATAGGGCAAGCCATAAAGCATGTCGCCCACTTTGTAATTGGCAGGATTCTCTGTTTTTAAAACCAAATGTTCTTCGCTCTGACTTTGAACTTCTAGCTGAGGTGCATTCAGGAAGAATACCCGGTTTTTCAAGTCCTTTTCGGCAGCAACAGCTTTATGCCCTAAATCCGTACAGATTAAATCTTCCGTAGGTTTAGATACAATGCGGCTGATCACGAGTGCAGCCGTATTAAATTGCTGTTCGGCAAAAACATCCTGATAACCTTTGTCCCATAGAATAAAAGTGCCGGGGCTGCAGTCAAAATCTGTATGCCTGGCATATACCGGAAAAGTTGGTGTTCCACCGGCGATAACCGTTAAGTTCTTAATTCCTAAAGCCTCAAAGGCCTCTTTTAAATGATGAAGCTGAGCAATAATAGGTTCCGATTTTTGGTAGCGAACATCAATAGATGAATCATGAATATGGCCATCATAAGCATGTAAGCCTTTTATATTAATGTGAGGAAGGCTAAGTAATGCTGCAACTAAACCGTAAGCAAGTTCAGGCAAAACTCCTGTCCTATTCATGCCAACGTTTAAGTCTATAAAAATATCAGCAACTTTATTTTCCGAAAGCGCTTTCTTGGAGATTGCCCTGGCTGTTTCAATATTATCAAGCAAACAGCTGAAACTGGTGTCTGAATATTGATCTATGAGTTTAAAGAAACGGTTAATGTTTTCGCCAACCGGCTGGTAGCCCAATAAAACATCCTTTACTTTAGCTAAGCCAAGCATTTCAGCTTCGGCGATGGTGGCACATTTGAATTTATGAATACCGGCATCAATTAGCATATGCGTAATTTCCAAACATTTATGCGTTTTAACATGAGGCCGTAGTCTGCCGACATTATTAATCATGCCTTTCAGTATGCCAATGTTTTCACGGATTCTTGTTTCGTAAAAAACAAGCGCAGGTGTTTCCAGCGTCTCCTCATTCGGGATTAAGTACCAGTCTTGCTGTTGCATCATTAAAAAAGTTCGAACAATGCTTCAATTTCTACAGGAATATTATCGGGCAAAGAGCCAAAACCAACCGCGCTTCTTACGCCAATGCCATTTTCCTCACCCCAAACTTTTGCAAAAAGCTCACTGCAACCGTTAATAATATAAGGATGCTTTTCAAACTCTGGCGTACAATTTACCATGCCTAAAACCTTAATTACCCGTTTAACTTTGTTTAAGCTACCAATGTTTGTTTTTATGGTTGAAAGCATGGTTAAACCCACCTGCATCGCGGCAATCTTACCTTCTTCCTGAGATAAATCAGAACCGATCCGTCCAATGATTAATGATTTATCATCCTGAACCGGGCCATGGCCGCTTAGGTATAGGTATTTTCCATCAACTAAACAAGGTTTGTAAACGCCAAGTGGTGTGGGTGCGGGCGGTAAATTAAGTTTCAGTTGTTCGAAGCGTTCGTCGGGGGTTAAATTTTCCATATGCTGTATTTATTATTTTTAAGCGATGATTATTTTAAGCAAAAGTACACCCAAAAGGCCTGCAATGCCAACAATAGATTCCATTAATGCCCAGGATTTGAATGTATCTTTCAAAGTTAAACCGAAATATTCTTTAAACATCCAGAATCCGGTGTCGTTAACATGAGAAAACATTAAACTCCCGGCACCAACCGCTAAAACCATCAGGTTGGGGTTGGTATGCGTATGCTCCATTAAAGGGACAATAATGCCAGCTGTGGTTAAACCGGCAACAGTTGCCGAACCCACACAAAACCGGATGATTGCGGCAATCATCCAGGCCAGAAACAATGGCTCTGCTTTAACATGCTGCAAATAAGCGGCAATTTGATTACTTACACCGCTCTCTGTTAAAACCTGCTTTAAAGCGCCAGAGCCCGCAATGATCAAAAGAATTAAGGCGATATCTTTAATGGCATCAGCATAAATAAGCATGATTTCCGTAATTTTTTTTCCCTGTGTTATGCCCAATAACCAAGTTGCAACAATCAATACAATGAGCATCACAACAGATGGATTTCCGGCGAACAAAATATAGGGCAGGATAACAGCATCGGGTCTCAAAAGCATGGGAACGAAGGAAGCAACTGCAAGTAATAACACAGGAAGTAGAGTAGTAAAAAAGCTTTTAAATCCACCCGGAAGCTGTTCTTCAGTTAATTCTTTTGAGCTGAAAGAAGCCAACGGATTTGCAGGAATGGCTTTGAGCGTACGGGCGAAAATGGGGCCGCCCAGTATGATTGCAGGAATTGCAACAGCTAAACCATAAAATAATGTTAAACCCATATCAGCCTGGAATTGAACCACTAATGCCGCTGGAGAAGGATGCGGCGGCAAGAATCCATGTGTTACGGATAAGGCGGCTAACATGGGTAAACCGATGTATAATGCAGGCAATTTATAACGGTAAACTACGGAGAATATCAAAGGAACCATCAGCACAAAACCTATACCGTAATACAGGGGGATGCCAATTAAAAAGCCGGTTAAAACCATAGCCCATTGAATGTATTTTTCGCCGAAAATAGTCATACTCACCTGGGCGATCTTTTGCGCTGCACCACTTTCGGCCACCAGTTTACCAAGCATTGCCCCTGCCGTAATGATAATGGCTAAGGAGCCTAAAACGTCGCCCATACCTTTTTCGATACTCGAGGGGATTTTTGAAGGTGGTAAGCCTAAAGCCAGTCCTGCCAGAAAAGATACCGCTAAAAAGGCTAAAAAAGCATTGATCTTAAATACAGAAATCAGTACAATCAATAATGCAATGCAAATAAAAACAATTAGTATAGTCATTTAATTTACGATAATTTCATCAACCATTAACCAGGCTTTTGTGCCTGTACCATAAAAACCGTCAAGGATAATCCCAATATTGGCAGCCTTAGTCTTTGATTACTCAAAATTATTTGCTGCTATGTTTGTCAGAAGGCATAAACCAAAATACAATGATCAACTTGCATCGCATTTTACCGTTTCCATTTCAGCAAGTTCGAAGGTGAGGTTCACCGAACGTCCATCAAGCGGTCTGGTGCAGTGCTTAACCATTGCGGGAATGGTGAATAGCTGTCCAGGTTTCAGCTCAACTGTGCGGTCCTCAAGATCAATTAATAAAGTGCCTTCAATGCCCATAAAGGTTTCATCACTATTTGGATGGTAGTGCCAGTAAAAGGGCTCCGTCATTACCCCAACCCTTACAACATGATCGTTAAAGAGGGAAAGCGGAATATTTTTGTAGCTGCTTACGCCAGCGGTTTCCTGCTCAATATCAATCACGGTAAGCTGAGGTATGGTCTTGGTCATTTTTAAAATTACATATTTTCTAATTTAAACCCTATTAATAGGTGATTACATCTTTAATACCGATGTCATCAATGACTGAAAGGTAGCGGGACACCTTGTGCGCATAGTAAATATCATACCCGCTGTTCCGATCTGTACAATTTATTCCATAAAGCTTCGATTAACTTTGTGAAATTGCTTAATTTTAAATTATAACCAAATACCTATGGAACAGAACCAATTGATCAGAATGGATAATATGGGCATTGTTGTGGCATCCCTTGACCATGCAATCTCTTTCTTCACAGAAATCGGACTTAAGCTTGAAGGCCGGGCAACAATCGAGGGAGAATGGGCTGGTAAGGTTACCGGTTTGGGTAACCAGCACGTGGAAGTCGCTATGATGGTTACCCCCGATGGTCATAGCCGCCTTGAAATTTCACAGTTTCTTGCTCCGGTTACCATTTCAGACCACCGCGAAGCACCGGTTAATTCCCTTGGCTACCTGCGTGTAATGTTTACGGTTTCAGATATCGACGAGTTGTTGCCGAGACTGCAAAAACACGGCGCCACACTTGTTGGTGAAGTTGTTCAATATGAAGACGTCTACAAACTCTGCTACATCAGGGGATCAGAAGGTCTTCTGATCGGGCTTGCGCAGGAGCTTCACAAAAAATGACGAAATTGATAAGCCCGTGGCCGCTTTATTAAAAGGATAGGGCGTTGAGCCCATCCTTATAAAGACCACACGGCAAGCTCGTAACCATCCGGATCAAGGAACTGAAACCGGCGCCCTCCAGGGAAAGCAAAGATTTCTTTTGAAATTACGCCGCCTGCCTGAATCACATTTGTTCTGGTTCCTTCTAAATCCTGTGAGTAAAGTACAACCAGGATGCTTCCTTTCAACGGCGCTCCAATGGTAAAACCTCCATCCACAAAATCCCCTTCAAAAGCGGTATATTCAGGCCCATAATCGGTAAAAACCCATCCAAAGGCTGCTGTATAAAATGCTTTGACCTTTTCAAGATCGCGGGAAAGAAATTCAAGGTACTGCACCTGCTGGTGCTTTAATTTCTGCGGAGTACTGCTCATAAATGTTTTTTTTTGCTACAAGCAAAACTACTTATAAATTACCCCGTATAAAAAACGATATAGCTAAATTCCTTAAACGCGACCTGGATCTTTTGTATTCTTTTCGAAATATCCTGACTACCAATTTGCGGAGCTATACAACTTCAATAACTTATTTGGGTGTCTGATCTACTGTAGTTGTGAGATTTGTGATTCCGTTTTAAAATAATTTTTCTTGTGGTGGTTTGATGCCTGCAAGGCGGATATAAACTGTGGTTTGTCCTCTATGGTGAGCCTGGTGCTCAAAGACTTTAGCCAAAGCCGTTCTTCGGTCCATTTCGAATTTACCTAACATTTTGAAGGTTTCATCCAGTTGTGCGGCTGTCATCTTTTGTAAATTGTCAATTACATAGTCATAACTGGCCAGCACTAACCTGGTAACGTTGGATTTAGACTTGTCTACGGTTTTTTCCAGTTCACCGGGCGCAAATGGATCGCTCTTACCTATGGCGGCAGAGCCCAGACCATAGTTGGCATCAGCGAGGTGCAATACCTGTTCGGCAAATGACCGCATTTCGGGCGTAGGTTTTAAAGCATAAGCACTTTCAGGCATAACATCCAGATATTCTTTGGTGTAAATTTTCGATCTTTCCCATTCTTTTACAAGATCGGCTGCTGCTACCTGCGCCTTTGCTAACTGAGTGCCCATAATTAAGCACATTATTAGTACTAACTTTTTAAGTTTCATATTTTATATTTTTAGATTTCAATAGACGGTTCAGGTCAGGTCTTTTTAATTTAACGGTGCCACGCCTGATATCAGCAACTTTTTTTACGATTTAATATCATCGTTAATCGTTATAACCTATAAGCAAATTTAGCGTAAACCTTATAGTTTGAGAACGGTCTAAATGGACATTATAGTGGGGCTTTTCGGACAATTGATGTTTATAATAAGCGAACTATCTATCAGAAATCTTATGATCTAAGAAGGAATGGTATAGTCATCTTCCCAAATTAAAGGGTTTGTTTTCCAGTCTTCACCAACCGTGATATACTGGAAATTTGTTTCCAATCTGCAATTTTATGGTCTCGATTTTATCAGGCCAATTGAAAGTTGTATTTTTCCAAGAAAACCGCGCACAAATTAAGTGCATCATACCAGGCATCCGATAAGAAATATATGAATAGGGCATTTTTAATTCTTCTTTTAACTTTTTCTACCGCTGTAGTTTTCGGGCAAAAAAATAAATCAACCGATACGGCTAAAAGTAAACCTTTTGTTTTAGGCCTAATAGACGAAATCCAATCAAAAGAACTGGCTGAGAAAAGAACTTTGAACATTTACCTTCCCGAAGGTTATAAACAAAACGATACCACAAAATATCCTGTAATTTATCTGCTTGATGGTTCTGCAGATGAAGATTTTATCCATATTGTGGGGCTTGTACAGTTTAACAGTTTCGAATGGGTAAACCAGGTTCCAAAATCAATTGTGGTGGGCATTGCCACTGTAGATCGGAAACGGGATTTTACTTTTCCTACCTCCATAGAGGGCGACAGGAAAAAATATCCAACAACAGGCCATTCGGATAAATTTATTTCGTTCATTGAAAAAGAGCTTCAACCCTATATTCAGACAAAATACAAAACGGATGCGAACAAAACCCTTATTGGTCAATCTTTAGGCGGCTTGCTGGCTACAGAAATCCTGATTAAAAAACCCGCACTTTTTAATAAATACATTATTATTAGTCCTAGTTTATGGTGGGATAATGGCTCGTTGTTAAATCAGGATTCCGAAATAAAGGAAAATACGTTTAAGCAACACACGGATGTTTACATTGGTGTAGGTAAAGAAGGTCTTACGCCAACTGAAATACTCAGGGTGATGGAAGTGGATGCAAATTTATTGACCGAAAAAATAAAAGGTTTCAAAAACAAAAATGTAAAATTATATTTTGATTTTTTACCACAGGAGAACCATGCAACGATTATGCACCAGGCAGTGTCCAATTCTTTTAAATTTCTATACCCGGTAGTGAAAAAAGAATAGGGTTTAAAAAAATATCCAACACCGGTGGATACAAAACCTATATACAAAATCATGCTACTAAAACGTTAAAATGAAGGTTTTTGATTAAAAAAGCAATAAAATTTTTTAATTCAAATAAATAAACGTTAATTAGACATTTATTTATTGTTATGAGCACAGCAAACTATGTAATTGGAGTGGATTATGGGACAGATTCTGTCCGGTCCGTTCTAGTCGATACCGCAAACGGAAGGGAAATCGCATCGTCAGTTTTTCTTTATCCGAGATGGCAGAAAGGTTTATATTGTAAACCGGCTGTTAATCAGTTCCGCCAGCATCCGTTAGATTATATTGAAGGTTTAACACACACTATAAAAGATTGTTTAACAAAAGCAGGTGGTGCTGATATTGCACATCTGGTAAAAGGAATTTCGGTTGATACAACTGGATCAAGTCCGGTGGCTGTTGATGCAACGGGTACTCCCCTTGCCCTGACCAAAGGTTTTGAAGAAAATCCAAATGCCATGTTTGTGCTTTGGAAAGACCATACCTCAGTTAAAGAAGCCGCAGAAATTAATGAACACGCTACTAAATTTAGCACCAATTACCTTAAATATGTAGGTGGCATTTATTCATCAGAATGGTTCTGGTCTAAATTATTACACATATTAAGGGTTGATCCAAGTATTAAAAAAGGTGCGGCATCATGGGTAGAACATTGCGACTGGGTTCCGTTTTTACTTTGTGGTGGAAACGACATTACCACAATGAAACGCAGCCGTTGTGCCGCCGGGCATAAAGCACTTTGGGCAGAAGAGTTTAACGGCTTACCTCCTGAAGATTTCTTTAGCAGCCTTGATCCGCTTTTAGCAGGTTTTAGAGATAAATTATTCTCCGATACCTATACTTCTGATGTTTCTGCGGGAACATTGAGCGAAGAATGGGCAACTAAACTGGGCTTAAGTACAGATGTAGTTGTTGGCGTTGGTGCATTTGATGCACACATGGGCGCGGTTGGCGGACAGATTGAACCTTACTACCTGAGTAAAGTAATGGGTACAAGTACCTGCGATATTTTGGTTGCCCCCAACCAGGATTTACATGGAAAATTGATTAATGGGATCTGCGGACAGGTTAATGGCTCGGTAATTCCGGGTATGGCAGGTTTAGAAGCCGGACAATCTGCTTTTGGTGATGTTTATGCCTGGTTCAAAAATTTAATCAGCTGGCCATTAAACCATTTACTTACTGAATCTGACCTAATTGATGATGCTACAGCTACAGCTTTAAAGGCAGAACTCGAAGCAAAAATAATCGCACGTTTAAGTAATGAAGCTGCAGCTTTACCAGAGGGCGACTACGCCGAGCTCGCTATCGATTGGTTGAACGGCCGTAGAACACCAGATGCCAATCAGGAACTTAAAGGCGCCATAACCGGTTTAGGTTTAGGAACCGATGCGCCACGGTTTTTCCGTGCCTTAGCTGCTGCCACCTGTTTTGGTGCGAAAGCTATTGTAGATCGTTTTAAAGAACAGGGCGTTCCGGTAAAAGGAATTATCGGTATTGGTGGTGTAGCAAAAAAATCGGCCTATATTATGCAAATGATGGCAGATGTATTGGAAATGCCAATCAGAATCCATCGCTTTGAACATACCTGTGCATTAGGTGCGGCGATGTTTGCTGCTGTAGCAGCAGGCGTTTATCCAGATATCGAAACAGCAATGGCGGCCATGGGAACAGGCTTTGAGAAAGAATATAAGCCAAATATTAAAAAACAAAAACTTTACCGCCAGCATTACCAACAATATTTGGGACTAGGCAGGTACCTGGAGAAATACAATAAAAAAGATGTAAAACCTTACTTATCATGAGCAACTATCAAGATATAAAAGAGCAGGCATATCAGGCCAACATGCAGTTGCCCAAATTGGGGCTGGTACTTTTTACCTTTGGCAATGTGAGTGCTGCAGATCGGTCGAAGGGTGTTTTTGCCATTAAACCAAGCGGTGTACCTTACGAAGATCTGTCGCCCGAGAAAATGGTGATTGTAGATTTTGAAGGAAATACTGTTGAGGGAAGTTTACGTCCCTCTTCAGATACTAAAACCCATGCGGTTTTATATAAACACTGGGCAGAAATTGGCGGAATTGTACATACCCATTCTACTTATGGCACAGCCTGGGCGCAGGCACAAAGGGCAATTCCAATTTTCGGAACTACCCATGCCGACCATTTAACAGTAGATATTCCTTGCGCACCACCAATGGCTGATGAAATGATTAAAGGGAATTATGAGTATGAAACGGGTTTTCAGATCATGAACCATTTTGAAAGTTTGGGTTTAAGCTATAAAGAAGTTGAGATGATTCTGGTGGGTAACCACGCTCCTTTTACCTGGGGAAAAACGGCCGAGAAAGCCGTTTATAACAGCGCGGTTTTAGAAACTGTGGCACAAATGGCTTTGTTAACCGAGCAGATCAATCCGCAGGCACCAAAGCTGAAAGATTCGTTAATAGCGAAACATTACGAGCGTAAGCATGGTGATGGTGCTTATTATGGACAGCTTTAAGGTAGTCTTTAGTCACGAGTCTAAAGTCTTTAGTCTTGGGTGCAGAGATAGCGTTGCATAATAAGTTTGGAAAGCAGGTACAGTAGTGCTTGGGGAACGAAAGCCCCGCCATTCGCTATAGTCCCGATGAAGAATCGGGAGCTACCGCTGCTGTCGGGTTTAACATGGTAAGGTTTACCTAGGTAACCTAAACCTGATTGGAGTGAGCATGAAACCAACCGCAGGTGGGTGAATAAAACGGAAAGCAGGACTACCCTAACCGATGAAATGCGGAACCTTGCTTTTCAAAAAAAGAATAGGCAAAATGGTCTGTGAGGACACAGGCCGAGGAGAATTAAATAAATTAAAAATAACATAAATAGTAATGATTGATTTAAAAAAATTGCAAGTTTGGTTTATTACGGGTACGCAACATTTGTACGGTGAAGAAACCTTAAAACAAGTAGCGGAGCACGCGCAACAAGTGGCCGAATCGTTAAACCAGAACGGAAGTATTTCTGTTTCGGTAGTGTACAAACCAATTGTAAAAACAACTGAAGAGATTTTCGAAACCTTGCAACAAGCCAATATTGATGAGAACTGTATCGGCGTAATTACCTGGATGCACACCTTCTCTCCTGCTAAAATGTGGATCAGGGGCTTAAATGTTTTGCAGAAACCATTATTACACTTACACACACAGTTTAATCGCGATATCCCGTGGAATACCATTGATATGGATTTCATGAACCTGAATCAAAGTGCGCATGGCGACCGTGAATTTGGTTTTATGGTTTCGCGCATGCGTAAAGACCGTAAAGTGGTTGTTGGGCATTGGCAGGATGAAGAAGTGGCTAAACAGATTGATACCTGGTGCAGGGCTGCTGCCGGATGGCACGATTGGCAAGGTGCTAAATTTGCCCGTTTTGGTGATAATATGCGTTATGTTGCGGTTACCGATGGCGATAAGGTAGAAGCTGAAATGAAATTTGGTTTTGCGGTAAACACTTATGGCATAGGTGATTTAGTAGCGGTAATTAATGGAATAAGCGAGGAGTCTATTCAAACGTTATTAAAAGAATACGAAGAAACTTACGAGATGACTGCTGATTTAAAAGTTGGTGGCGCCAGACATTCATCTGTTTACGAAGCGGCTAAAATCGAACTGGGTTTAAGAAAATTCCTGGAAGACGGAGGTTTTAAAGGTTTCTCAGATACTTTTGAAGATTTACATGGTATGATCCAGTTACCAGGGATTGCAGCACAACGTTTAATGGCCGATGGTTATGGTTTTGCGGGTGAAGGCGACTGGAAAACGGCAGCTTTGGTACGTGCCTGTAAAGTAATGGGTGCAGGTTTAGCGGGTGGAAATGCATTTATGGAAGATTATACCTATCATTTCGATCCGGCAAACTCGATGGTTTTAGGCTCACACATGCTCGAGGTTGATGCTTCATTGGCAAATGGTAAAGCCAGTTTAGAGGTTCACCCACTGGGTATTGGCGGCAAAGCAGATCCTGCGCGCTTGGTTTTTAACGTTGCTGGTGGCGATGCTTTAAATGCATCTTTAATCGATATGGGCAACCGTTTCCGTTTATTGGTGAACGAAGTAAAAGCCGTTGAAGCTGAACATGATTTACCAAACTTACCGGTAGCCCGTGTACTCTGGAAACCATTGCCTGATATGAAAACAGGTTGTGCAGCGTGGATTTATGCTGGTGGTGCTCACCATACCGCTTATAGCCAGAATTTAACTACCGAGCATTTATTGGATTTTGCGAATATTGCCGGCTTAGAATATGTAAATATCGGTGCCGATACTAAAATCAATCAATTCAGGAATGAATTGCATTGGAATGAGGTTTTTTATAAATAATTTCAATAAGGCATACTCAATGCAAAAGCCGATAATCTTATGGTTATCGGCTTTTTTATGCGATCATCATCCTGTGATCGTCTTCCCCTTTGATCGTCCTCCTGAACCCGATAGCTATCGGGTTGTTTCAGGATCTTTTAGTAGGAATGTTGTGTGTAATAGATGCTGAAATAAATTTACTGCGTAGCTTTCCGCTTTGCTACAGGTCAGCATGACGCCCAAGGTAAAAGTATGGCTAAAGTTTAATTTCCCATACTAACCATTGCTTTGATCACTCCATTCTTTGGATCTAACCAGCTTTCAAATTCATCTTTTACTTCCTCAAATTTAACTTGATGCGTAATATAATTGGTAGGATTAACCAGGCCGGCTTTCATTGACTCGATTACATGCTCAAAATCTTCAATAGCGGCGTTTCTACTGCTCATTAATGTCGATTCGCGCTTATGAAACTCAGGGTGGTTAAAAATTAAATCGCCTTTTTGCAAGCCGATTAAAACGAATCTTGCTCCATGTGCCATGTAGTTTATAGCATTGTTAATGGCTTTCTGATTACCTGTAGCATCGATTACAACTGTTGGCATATCGCCATCGGTAATATCGTTAAGTTGTTGCACAACATCAGCTGAAAGGGCATTAACCACATGTGCTACCTTCAGTTTATCTTTACAAAATGCTAAACGGTCTTCGTTAATATCTAACGCGATTACATTGGCTCCGGCAATTCTGGCGAATTCCATTGTACCCAAACCAATTGGCCCGGCACCAATAACAAGCACAAATTCTCCAGGCTGAACATCTGCCCTACGCACACCATGTGCACCTATAGCTAAAGGTTCAACTAAGGCGAGTTCATCGTAACTTAATCCTTCGCCATGTAAAAGTGTTCTCGATGGAACCTGTAAATATTCGCGCATACCACCATCAACATGTACACCGCAAACCTGCATTTTAACACAGCAGTTTGGTTTGTTCATACGGCAGGCAATGCATTCGCCACAATTAAAATAGGGTATAAAAGTAACAGCCTCTCCTATTTTGAAACTATTGGCTCCATCGGCTTCAACCAATTCGCCAGATAACTCGTGACCTAAAACTCTTGGGTAGTTAAAGAAAGGTTGGGTCCCTTCAAAGGCATGTAAATCGGTTCCACAGATACCGATTCTTTTAATTTTTATAATGGCATGGTCTTTTTTAAGTTCTGGTTTTTCTGTTTCTGAATATTCGAACGTTCCAGGCGTTGTACAGGTAAGGGTTTTCATTTTAATTTAATGATTAAATAAGAAAAATCGTCATCTCGACTGAAGCGCAGTGGAATGGAGAGATCTATAACAGATTTCTCGACTGCGTTGCACTCCGCTCGAAATGACGTTGTCAGTGGGGATTAAGCGTTGGCCAAAGCTCTATCTAAATGAACATAACCGCCATCAACATGGATAATCTGTCCGGTGGTATGACTTGATTTGTTAGACATTAAAAAGGCTGTCATATTTGCAATTTCTTCTGCAGTTGTCATTCTATTTTCCAATGGAATTTTTGAAGTGATTTCTTTTAGTTTTTCTTCCGCATTATCCAAAGTCTCTATCCAGGTTTCGTAAGCCGGTGTCCAGCATTCGGCAACCACTACTGCATTTACACGGATGCCATATTTTAATAATTCTACAGCCCATTCGCGGGTTAATGCATTTCTGCCACCATTTGCGGCAGCATAAGCTGAGGTATTCCCCTGTCCGGTTTCGGCAGTTTTTGAAGTGATGTTTACAATGGCGCCTTTACTTTTGATCAATTCCGGTAAAGCATGATGTGCCATCAGATAATAATGTACTACGTTTTTATGCAGAGAAGCCATGAAATCCTTGTAATTTCCACTTTCCAAACCTACTCCATCGTTAACACCCGCATTATTCACTAAACCATCAATCCTTCCAAATTTAGCGACGATTTCTTTAACTACTTTTTCGCAATCATCTGGATTGGAAAGTTCTGCAACAAATTGTTCTGCTTGTTTGCCCTGCGCAGTAATTTCATCAACTACTTTTTGATTATCTTCTGCTTTTCTACCTACAATTACAGCAATTGCATTTTCCTTAGCAAATACTTCTGCAATGCTTCTGCCAATGCCTTTTGCAGCACCGGTAATGATGATAACTTTTTCTTTTAACTGTAAATCCATATCTTTTTAACTATTTTAGTGTGCCGCCACCCTGAATTCATTTCAGGGTCTTTTTAGATAGATGCTGAAATAAATTCAGCATGACGAAGTGGCTAAACCTTTGCCTATTATTTAATCATATTAATTACATCTGCCTTTCGTGATTCTGGCAATACTTTTAAATTTATTAATTTTCCATTCTTCAATTGTCCTTCAACGGTGGTTTGGTAAGGCGCATATAGCTTGAAATGTACATCCCATTCTTTAGGCCATGCAGGGTAAAGATAAATCTTTTTTCCGTCTACCTGCATCAGCATTTCCTGTAAACCGATCATACCAGAGCCGCCCCAATTATGGTCTGGTGTCCAGTCGAAGCCAGGTCCCCAGAATGCCGGAAATCTCCTCCCCGAGTCTTTTAACTTTGCTGTGGTTAATTTTGCAGCATCTTCAGTTAAACCTAATCTTGCTGCAAAAATATTGTCCTGTTTCCAGCCGATGTGGCTGCTGAATTTCAATACATCTGTATCGTACTTAAAGGTATTAATGGCGGTGTCTAAACCAGGTTTGCCAATTCCATAAATTCCCCAGGGGTAAACAGGATACAACTGCGGGCTTTCTGTATTGTTAATGCGCTCCCAAAGTTTTGCCGGAGCAATTGTGGTGCGATCGCCGAACGTTCTAAAACTGATAGGTGGAATGGTTTTTAGCATGGCTTTCCATTCCGATTTTTGCTTTTCAGCTAAATTGGGATACTCCAGAAGCCGTTCTAAAACGGTTTTTAGTGCGGCAATGGTTGAGGTAGCGTTATAGGCCATTTTGTAGGTTTCAGCACCAGACCCAGGATACAAAACCAAATGTCCATCGGCATCTAAAGCTTTCGCACCACGCTGTTTGGCTAAATAAGTGTAGTGCGCTTTGAAAAAGCTAAGTGAACTTTCAATCAATGGAAGATATTTTTCGATGTTATTGCCATTATACCTTTCTGTTTCCAAAATCATCATACAAAACTCTAAAACGGTATCCCATTCATATTCTAACCAGGCATTATATTCCATGCCTTTGTTAAAATCGGCAGGACGTTTCCAGCCATATTCTGCAGGGTTTGGTAATCCAAAATTCTCCAATTGTTCTGTAAAACTTGCTCCATTATGACCCCAGGCGGCTTCCGTTCTGATTTCTGCATTTTTTAACAAATCCAGGTAGAAATCGAATTGGGGTTTCATCAGCTCAAAATCGCCGCTTTTTAACATTGGCCAATAAACTAAACGTTGGTTTTGTGCGGTGTGGGTACCTCCTCCCCAATTCCTGAAATCGGGTGTATATTTCAGCGCAGTATCAGTAAGTTGCGGATCGAAGGTAAATAAGCCGCCATTAAATTTCGTGGGGTATTTGCCAAAGGCATTGCAGCCCAACATATACCTGAATAGCTGATAATTGTTAGCCGATTGATTGGCTGATTCATCTTTCGAATTGATGTAAATGAAACTCTTTTCCCAGTAGTTATTCCACCATTTTATACTTGCTTTTTGGCTATTTTTATTCTTTATGGCACTTAAGCTTAACTCCCATTCCTTTGCTGAGGCCGTTGTGGCAGTATTTAATGTAATGGTAATACTGGTAGAATTTAAAGGTTTTTTACTTTTCAAGGTCCAGGCTTTAAAAGGTGTACTTAAATAGCTACCTTCATAAGTCCCTGCCGGAAACAGGTTATCGCCCTGCATTGTGCCGCCGAAAATCAGGTTTTTTAGCGGATTGAATAATTCGGCCTTTCTATCATCAAGACCTTGCTGTTTTACGGTAATATCGAATACGGTCTCGGCTTTATTTTGATGGTAAAATTGAACGGTATTGTTTTTAAACGCAATTTCATCTTTAAAGGTTTTTACAATGCCCTGAGGCGCCCATTTATATGAATTTTGGTTGTTCTCTTTGCCTTTTGTGATGCGGTCTTCAAAGCGCCAGCTTTCGTAACTGGCTTCGGTTGTGGCATTTTGGCTGGATTTAATGTCTAAATGGATAACAGGATTAAAAACATCTACCCAAACATTGATTTTTGTACTTAATTTGCCATTTGAGCCTGAGATCTGGGCATTACCATCCTTTAAGATCAGTTCTTGTTTAAATGATTTCCCCTGGAAAGGGTTTGGGGATAATTTGAGTTTTACACGACCAAGTTTAAGCAAGGTATTATTCTCGTCGAAAGTACCGCTTTTGGATAGATAGAGGTAAACATTACCATTTTCTACCCAGAGGTTAAGGCCGATATCGCCGCCACCTACAGGCATGGATCCTGATGAATTAAGACTTTGGGTATTCCAAACCACGTTACTTAAGGGTTTTTCTTGTGAAAAAACATTTGAGGTGAGGAACCACAAAAACACGGAGCATACACAGAAAAGGCTGTGTTTTTTTGACCATATTAGGCATATCAGAACATTTAAGTTCCTAAATAAAATACTAAGTGGCTTCGTGGTTAAATTCATTTTAAAATTACTAATTCTCCCAATCATCAGTGCGGAATGAGGAAACAGGTAAGCCATCGTTCCCGTATAAATCGCCGGTTACAAAATCTTTAAAGGCATAGCGAACAGCCACCGGTACCTTAACCTGCTCTGCCGAAACGGTAATGCTACTTCCGGTTATAGTTGCTTTTGCGGGATAAAATTTATGATCTGCTCCTGCTACTTCAAATAAGGCCAAATCTTTGCCGAATGAAGTTAAGCCATTTGTTACATTTTGGAACTTGATAACCGCTTTATTTTTATCGATGTTCAAAGATTCATAGTTCGCGCTTAATGCACCAAAACCTTTTATACCATAAGTTTGAGACAAGGCCAGGTAAGCCAAACGTGTTCCGCCCTGTTTTTTGTTTGCAGGGTGGATTGATTTTTCCTCGCCAATATCCATTAAAACAGCCATACCCGAATTTGGAATTTTAGTTAGGGATTTACGTTGTGCATCCCGTAAAAAGGCAGAGTTAAATTTCCCGCCAACATGATATGGCGGCAATTGCGCATAGTTGTAAGGCGCAATCTGAGCATAATAGAAAGGAAAATCACCATTATCCCAATTTTTTCTCCAGGAGGAAACCATCGCAGAGAATAAATCTTCGTAGCGGTCTGGACGTTCATAATTCGATTCGCCCTGATACCAGATGACACCTTTTATACCATAACCGATTACAGGATAAAGCATGCCATTGTATAAAGTTGTGGGTGTTCTGCTTACTTCTTTTATGCTGTCGGTTTTTGAGGGGATTTTAATCTCAGGGAATGCTTCTAAATCCTCCGGCGACATCCAGGCCTCAATTGTAGAACCGCCATAACTATCGTTGATGATCCCGATAGGAACATTTAACATTTCGCTTAATAAGGAACCGAAGTAATAAGCGGTTGCACTAAAATTGGCAACGGTTTCTGGCGCAGCTAATTTCCATTGTGAAGCTTTGCTGTTTTCTTGTCGTTCTGTAATGGAAGAACGCGGAACAGTATAAAGTCTGATGTTTTTATTGGCAGATTTTAAAATGGCCTCATTGGAGCCAATTATCGGCTGACTTTTAAATCCTTTCATGGGCATTTCCATGTTCGATTGGCCACCACAGAACCAGACTTCACCAATTAAAATATCGGTCAGGACCAGTTTTTCGCCATCGTTTAATTCAATATTGTATGGCCCGCCGGCTGAAGGGGTAGCAATTTTTATTTTCCATTTACCGGCCTGATCAGTAATAACGGTATAGTGCTGTTTGTTCCAGGAGGTATTGATTTTTACCTTGGCAGCGGGTCTGGCCCAGCCCCATATGGCAACATTGCTTTGTTGTTGTAACACCATGTGATCGGTAAAAATCGATGCTGGCTTTACTGTGGCCGACGCAATGAGGCAACAAGTGAGGTTTAAGAATATGAAGAGTTTTAGTTTCATTGTTTTTAACATTAAATATTTGATCTAATCAATTGATAGAATCTTGTAAAAGAGTCGTCATCTCGACCGGAGCAACGCGAAGTGGAGAGATCTATTTAGTTAGATTTCTCGACTGCGTTGCACTCCGCTCGAAATGACGATAACACTTATCTACTCACCGGCAACCATACCGACATTTCTGAATGGCCACGGTTGCCCCAGGCAAAGTATGGCACCAGTTTAATTTCTGTTGTTGTATTTTTATCTTCAATGGGCCTGTACAATACATTTTTCCAGTTGTTTGTCGTTACCATTTTTGCATTTCCTACCAAACACATCATTGCAGCACCATCGATATTAATGGGTTTGGCCTCGAATATGGTTGAAGCCGGAATAAAAGCATTAAAAATACTTTTACCAGGTAAATCTGTCGATTCCAGGCAGTAAACAATCGGTCCGCGTTTTACCGCTACCTGGTTCCTGTTTTCTTCAACCAAAGGATTAGCTTCTATCAAAGTGGCATCCATAGGGAGATTTAATTCTATTACATCACCTTTTTTCCAAACGCGGTTGATTTCTGCATAAGTTCCGGAAATGGCTTTAACATTTTCAGTTTTTCCATTGATAGTGATCTGTGCATCATGGGTCCATGTAGGGATTCTCAAAAATAAGGAATAAGCTTTATTCTCTATTTGTTTAATGCTGATTTTGATCTTCCCATCCCAGGGATAATTGGTTTCCTGCGACAAAGAAATTTTCTGACCACTAGTTAATGTGGTATTTAGGTTATTACCACCATACAAATTGAACCACAACCCTTTATCTGAGGTACTATAGGCATAATCACTAACTTCAGCAATGGTTCTGACTACATTTGGCGGACAGCAATTGGATAATGCGATATAAGGCACCCTATCTTTAGACCAGCGTTGTTTAAATGGTAAATCGTCTGATTGTGCTAAAGGATTGGTATATAAAAAGTTTTTTCCATCTAAGCTAATTCCAGATAAAACGCTATTGTGTAAAGCCAGTTCCATTACATCAGCATATTTTGCATTGCCTGTAATCTGCAACATGCGCCAGTTCCAAAGTACGTTACCGATGTTGGCGCAGGTTTCGTTATGTGCCGTAAAATTGGGCAATTGAAAATCACGGCCGAAAGCCTGGTGAATTTTCTGCACATCGGCCGGATTATAGGATGTGCCATCGGGAGAAGTTCCATCATACAACGAGCCACAACCACCCGTAATGTACATTTTGTGCTGATTGACATCATCCCACATTAAATTCAATGTTTTTAAAAGAGAATCTTTACCCGTTTCGGCATATAAATCAGCCACACCGGCATAAAGGTAGTTGGCACGAACGGCATGGCCCATGGCTTTGGTTTGCTGCAGGAAAGGAATGCGATCCTGGTTATCATCTGTGCCATCATCAATTTTTCCTTTGATAGCGATTAAATGTTGGGCCAGTTCTAAATAACGGGGATCTTTCGTGGTGCGGTACATTTCTACCACGCCCATATAATGCGATGGGCAAATGGCATTTCGTGCTAATGTTGGCGAAGCAGATTTATAGAAATTATACAGATAATCGGTTGCTTTTTTAGCAATGTTGAGCAAAGTAGTTTTTCCGGTTGCACGGTAATGGATGCAGCCCGCCGTCATTAAATGGCCTATATTGTACGATTCGAAGCTCAACCTATCCTGGAATTGGTTTTTAGCGCCTGTTTTACGTTGCTCAATCATGGCTTTGGTATAGATGTAGCCATCGTGGCGTTGCGATTTACCGATTACCACAATTGCCTTATCCATCATTTCGTTCAGTTTTGGATTTTTGGTTGAGGCATACAGAACAGCTACAGCCTCCAGAGTTTTATAATAATCGCCATCATGGAAAGATGGGCCAGCGTGCGAACCTGTATCTAAGCCTGCTGCAATTTTGAAATTTTCAAAAGCATGACTGATCTTAGGATCGTTATAAATGGCCCACATATTGGGTACCATAGTTTCGGTAGCCACTTTAAAGCGGTCAGCCCAAAATCCTCTTGTCCAGGTTACATCCGTCATATTGATGCTGTGCAGTTTCGCATAAGGCGAATTTGACGTATTAACCAAAGCTTTGTCTTGTGCTTTAGCGCTTAACATTAGAAAAAGCGTTGCACAAATAATTACCTGAAGTCGTAAAGTCTGCAGGACAAAATTTTCGGATATATGTGGTAACCTTTTCATTATTTTTTAGTTTTTAACCTGAAATGTTTCTGGTTTTTTGTTACTAATCTAATTTATTGCTAAAAGTCCTTAGATTCTGAAGCGTAGGTAATGGCCTGATTATCATTTTCTTTGTAGTTTTTTTAAGGATTTTTTCGGAACCCAATAACGTTGTCGTTTCAGTTCTCACTCCTGTTAAAAGATCAAATACAGTTTCGGTTGTCGCATTTTTCCCATCATAAACCACGCTAGAGACTTTAATCAATTGAAAAATTCCATTTTTATAGATGAATTTATACTCAAAGCGAACATCATTTTTTTCGGTGTTCATTAATAAAAATCCTTTTTCAATAAAAAAATAAGGGATTTGATTTTTAGTATGTACGCCGTTTACGTATTGGGGTTCAATTACATCGGTTGAGGAGAAAACCATTTTAAATTTCTTATTTGGCTGTAATAAAAATATTTGTAACCTTAATGGAACCGCTGCATCGATCGTATCCATCATAATTATGGTTTTGTCGATTAAACCATCTTTATTTAAATCGCCCTTTTCTAACCTGATCTGGACATTAAAATTATCCTTCACCTTCTTTTGTTGAGCGTAAATAATAGTTTGGGTAAAAGCCAGAATTAATACAATTATTTTTTTCATTTATTTTGAAATATTAAATTCCCATTTACTCTTCCACTTGTATCACCACGGGTCCTAATAATCCTGCAGGATTTAAAGCTTTGCCTTCCAATCGGAAAGGTGCAGTTGTTTTTGTAATTCTTTTATTTTCAGGTAATTTGCTATCGCCAATTAAACGGTTTGCCCAGGTATTTGTCACTTCGATGGTAATTTGGTTTTCACCTTTTTTTATGGCTTTACTGATTTCTAAGCGGTGCGGAGCAGTCCACAAAGTACCGCAGTTTATTCCATTGATTTTTACTTCGGCTATACTGGAGAATTCGCCTAAATCAAGCCAGATTTTATCTTTAAGATCCCCGTTAAAGTTGAAGGTTTTGGTATAAACTGCAGTTCCTGAATAATATTTAACCAAGCTATCGGCATTTAATGTCCAATCGGTTAAGTCGTTAAAAATTACAGGTTTTGATGGGCCAGCATAAGCCGTATCGAATTTCGCTTGCCAGGTTTTGGAAATATCCTGAATGGTTTTGAAGCTTAACCAGTTGTTGCCACTATTAAATTGAGTTTTAGGAGTTTCCTTTTCGAAGAGAAAAAATAAACTTTGATTAGGAGCGATTTTATAAGTAAAGACCGTTCGCTCCCCTTCATTAGACCAATTATTAATGTCAGTTAACTTGTCGGCAACAGCATCATAAACTTGTGGTATTTTATGGGTTACACGAAATGAAAACCTAAAATTTCTTTCTTTAGCGTCTTGATTGGAAATAAAATAGATATCCTTTTTATCAGTTTTCCTGTGAGTATAAGCAACTTTTTTTGCATAAGTAATTGGCTTACTGTTCGGGTTAGTTTCCGTTACATAAAGATCTGGTTCAATTCCTAAAAGTTTAAAATTATCGGCTTTAAAAGGAGCTTTAAACAGATTGCCTTTATCCATTACTTTCGTTAAAACAGGATGATTATCATTATTTATCTCATGAAAATTATTCTTCCAGATTTCATCCACTGCAGAGTTAAATGCAGACTGATTAACTTTCTGTAAACCAATTTGATACAAAGGTTTATCTGCTACAATCACATTAGCTCCCGCTATGATTAATTTAAATATTTTTTTTACAGTTGTATAACTCATATACTGATAATTCGGGTTCATTTTCATGGTACCTGGTATTACCAAAACTTTATAAGATGCCCCACTTTCGAAAACAACATTGCCATTTTTAACGGTTGCCGTACTCAATACATCAGGATTAAAACTATCGTAAGTATACCCACGTAATGGATTTACCCAATTTTCGGGATCGGCCATATTTGCTGAATGGGTTACACCAGCTGGGATTTGCCTCAATGGCTCTCCAACATTTGCGAGGCGTTTCTTTTCAGCCGCCACTACATCAGCACCAAAAATCCCGGGCAAGGTTTCTACCAGTCTATCTGGTAAAACTGAACGGCGTGGTAATTCTTCACCCGTAAAAACGGCAATATCGACAACTGGTTTGCCCTGCTGAAGTAAATTTTGAGTCCGTTCTGCATATTCTATCCATGCTTTCCCTGCTTTCCACCAGGTTTGGTCGCGTTGAAAATATAGGCCAACACCATCTAAGGTCATTCCAGGTTTCCGATCTGTCCAGGGGTTGTGTGTAAAAACGTGATAAACGAGCTTATTGATTCCGAGGGCATAGTTTCTATCCTGTAAGGTTTTCATATTAGCTGGACTTTCGTCCCAATCCATCCGAACGGTGGTAAAAGCCTCGGCCTGGATGATGTTTTTACCATAAATATGTGCGCCCGAAATAGCATCCAACATATCGTTTGGTTTATCATGTGTCGGGCTGTTTAACCAGAACTCGCCCATGGGTACATCAACCGTTTTGTAGTGCATCAATCCGTCACTCATCATGGTTGGTGCAATACTTTCGGCCGTAAAAGTTACGCCCTGATCCTTTGCCAGCTTAGCCAGCGTTTTATAAAACTGATCGACAACCAATTCTGAAATCGTTTTTCTAACATCGTAAAGGAAACTTTCGGACACGGATACATTCTCTACGGGCAATCCGGTCATGATCGGTAAATAAGGCGTTAAATCGTAACCTCTTCGCTTTAAAAATTCTGCTTTAAATACGGGCGACCAATTCTGACTGCCACATTCCCAACTATCTACATGGAAAACGCTTAATACTTTTTTGGCTATTTCTGGTCCGCCATGTTTTAAAGCTTCACCGTACCAATTCTCGAACTGTAATTTTACGGCTTCCGGATTAAATTTATCACATTCCAATCCCTTACCACCGCCACCTGTTGCATTGGTATGCCCTGTGGAAGTATGCCCAAGCCTTAAGATGGTCCAATTGCCATTCGGCGCTTTCCAGTGTAAGGTTCCGTCTGGATTTAATTTATCCGTTAGGTTAATGATCTTATTCAAGGGCACACAAAGATTTTTGGCAATTTCTGCCGCTGTGCTTCTCTTACTGATCCGCCAAACTGAACCATTTTTGCCCTCGAACTGGTTGATTTGTGCTTCGGAAGATAATTCGAGGTTTACGAGCTTTAATGATGGTTTCCATTTGGCTGCATCTAGATCCTCTGAACCTGGTTCTGATCCCTTTTTATCATAAATAAACCTGAAAAACTTAGCAGTTGCAGGTACAATGGAATGGGTAACATCCTCATCGGTATCCTGCCAGCCATGTCGTGGTGCTTCTAACCTACCAATAGATCGGAAGATTTTCCCATCATCACTTACTTCGATAGCCAAACGTTGTGCCTGATAGTTATTTCCGCTGACTTTAATGGTTATCGTTCGGCAGGTGAAAGGTTTTTCAAATTCGTACTGAATATAACAGGGCTCATTTGAACCAAAACTTTTCTTATTCCCTGGCTGAACCAGGCCTGTGGCATCAGCACCATTACTGGCTGTAATTTTTGGTTTAATGGTTCGTGTAGAAATGCTTTCACCAGTTGGTGAAGGGTAAGCGTAAACGGCAATATCTTTATAATAATTTTCTTTTGATTCTGGTTGAGGTAAACTGATCTTATTGGCTGTATTACTGATATTTATTTTAGACCAGACTACTTTCTGCATCGAAAGTTCCGGTGTTATCCATGGGCCACCTGCTAGCGCGAAACCATCGCTCACATGCATACCTAATTTCAGATCTAACCGTTTAGCCTCAGTCATGGCAAACTCAACCATTTTCCACCATTCTGGCGTCAGCTGAACTGCGGCTGGCGAATAAACAGGCGTTTTATCGGGTCCTTGAATGCTCATTAAATAAGCACCATTAATACCATTTGATTTCATCGCCTCTAAGTCGGCAGTGATGCCTTCCTTTGATACTCCCCCTTTTACCCAATACCAAAATACCCAAGGTTTTGCACTTTCGTTCTGTTGTGCACCAGCAATTGATGCAAAGCCAAAGCAAAACAACAGAATGAATATAAAAATCTTGCTAAACCTAAATTTCATTTTTTTATTTTCTTATAAATACCAAAGGTGGCTTTCAACCCGCCAAACAATCTTTATTCAAGAATAGATTGCCACATCGTTCCTCCTCGCAACCGATAGCTATCGGTTGACGTTAAATTTTATTTGTGTGCAATTTTATAACCTCTTAACCCGAAAAAAAGAATAACCACAAAACAGACCAGCGGAATACTGTAGCCGATCTGAATATTATCTCCATACATATCGATTAAACTTCCCATACCGAAGGGTAGAATTGCGCCACCTACAATCGACATGATTAACCATGAAGAGCCCGGTTTAGTATCATCGCCTATACCCTCGATTCCCAGCGCAAAAATGGTTGGGAACATAATCGACATAAAGAATCCGACAGCACCCAGCGCATAAACTACATAAGAACCTTTGCCTAAAATGGCAACCAGGCATAAGATTATTGATATAACTGCATAAATTACAAGTAATTTATTTGAAGATATGAACTGTAAGAGCGCCGTTCCAGCGAAGCGGCCAGCGGTAAATAAAAATCCATAAACAACCAGATATGATGCAGCTGTTTTTTCGTCAAAGCCACCGCCCTGTTGTGCCATTCTAATAAAAAAACTGGTTACGCAAACCTGTGCACCTACATAGAAAAACTGGGCAATAACAGCCCACCTAAGGTGTTTATGGCGTAGCGAGCCAAAAAAACTCCCTTTAGCCTCACCATCTATACTTTTTGTTTTGATTTCGGGAAGGTGGATAAAATAAAATATAATAGCAATGACCAATAAAACGATCCCTAGTGTAATGTACGGCATTTTAACCGATGCGGCCTCTTCTAAGAAATAACTGTTTCTACCTGCCTCCGTCATGGCGGCCAATTCTTCCTTAGTGTGCGATTTACCTGAAAGGATAAACAATCCGCCAATCATTGGTGCCACCATAGCAGCCAGTCCGTTGAAAGATGCAGCCAGGTTTAATCTGCTCGTTGCTTTTGCAGGATCACCCAATACAGCAGCATAAGGATTAGCAGAAGTTTCGAGCATAGTTAAACCACAGCCAATAATGAAAAGCGCAATTAAAAATGTAATGTATGATAAGTTATTGGCAGCCGGCACAAATAAAAACGCACCGAAAGCAAAAGCTAGTAAACCTGAGATCATGGTTGCTTTATAACCCCACTTTTTCAAAATCATTCCGGCTGGAATAGCCATTAAAAAATAGGCAAAGAAAACAGAAGTATCGATCAATGTAGATTGTCTGTTATTGAGGTTACAGGCTTTCTTTAGGTGCGGAATTAAGATTGAATCGAGGTTATGTGCCATTCCCCAAAGGAAAAATAAGCTGATTACGAGTATAAATGGTAATAAATACTTCTTTCCTGATGACGGATCGCCCTCAGTTACAATTTCTGGCTGTGTGGTTATTGGTTCATTAGTCATTGGTTCATCGGGTTTAGTTCTATAGTTGATTGGTTCATTTGTCATTTGTTCATTAGTCACTGGTTCATTAGTCATTTGTCATTGGTGTTAATTATGTCTGGTAAGACTGTCGCTATAGGCGCCCGACCAATGAACTATTGACGATTGAACTAATGAACCTTTTTCACCACCAAAAGATGGTCGCAGACTAGTACAACATCTCCATGTTGGTTAACGATTTCTACGTGTTCGGTTACAGTGCCATATTCTGGCCTTTTGCTCTCTCCTTTTTCAGAGATCGTGATTTCGGAATGAATGGTATCGCCAATGAAAACGGGTTTTACAAAACGCAGTTTATCATATCCTTTACTCATGGCCTCCGGATTAATTTCTGATGCGGTTAAACCGATACCAATGCTGAAAATCATGGTTCCATGGGCTATTCGTTGTTTAAACGGTTGTGTTGCACACCACTCTGCATCCATATGGTGCGGAAAAAAATCGCCGGTATGACCTGCATGAACTACAAAATCGGTTTCTGTTATCGTGCGACCTAGTGTTATACGTTTATCCTGTAATTGATAATCTTCAAAAAATGTTGATTTGAAATACATAATTTTTAACTTTTTATAAGCGATGCAATCGCTTTTCTCCTGCATCCTCGTTACAAACGAGGACGATTTTGTGTTTTTTATCTATAATTCCGTCATTGCGAGTTTTCGATTTTTCATCGAAACGAAGCAATCTTTCTTGCAAAACAGATTGCTTTACCGATAAAAATCAGCACAGGTTGACTCACTCAGTCCATACCTCCCAATGATGTTCTATTTATTTAATCGTTCTTTTACCTTTACGCCACCAATGTCACTCGATTGATAGGCACTTTCTACCACCGCCATGGTTTGAATCACATCTTCTACACTGGTATTTAAAACATCGGTTGAACCTTCATTATAGCGCATCAAATTGGCCATCGTGCCAATAAATGCCTCAGGAAACCAAGATCCCTCCAGCTTAACGGTTTGCCATTTTGGTAATTTCCCCTCTTCTATAATGCAATATTCAAAAACATCTGGTACACCATGAGGGTAATCCATTAATAGTCCGATTTTAGCTACAATTGCCCCTTTGGTTCCCTCCCACTTGATATAACTTTCCTGGTGCTTTGGACCAAAATCGTGATCATGGTTGGTGTTGATTACCGCATGCATCGTATCACCATAATCAAATAAGATTGTAGAACGAGATGATGACAAGCTTTTCGCTGGATGTTTTAGGGTTTTTGCTAAAATACTCTCTGGATTGCCCAAAAACGAACGGATTAAATCAACATAATGAATGCTATGGTATTGAATTTCTAAACGTGGATGAATAATTACATGTGGAAAAATCTCCCAAGGCGTTTTAATTGTTACGCGGACTTCCATATCGTATAGTTTTCCGATTAAACCTCTATCGATGATGTATTTTGCAGCACTTACAAATGGCGCAAAACGCAACTGGAAGTTTATAGCCGCTTTTAAATTCTTGGTTCTGCAGAGTTCGAGAATTTCTTTTGCCTGTGAAAAATCATCGCCCATGGGTTTTTGAATTAACACCGCACTTCCATCGGACAATTGCTTTAATGTTTCGATGTATTGCTCAGGCATGATGGTTAAATCATAAACAGCATTTGCTGGTGCCAGTTTTACGGCTTCGGCCACAGAATTATAGACATTTGGAATTCCAAAAGCATCAGCCAATTTCTGTGCCCGTTCTTTGGTCCGGTTTACAATGCCGTGCACCTCAAAACCAGCAATTTTATACGCTGGCAGATGTGCATCTGCCACTATCCCCCCTGCACCAATAATAATGATGGGCTGTTTGGTGCGTGGCAGTTGGGGTTTATATTTGATATCAATACTCATTTGTCAATTTCATTAATCTGGTTCTGTGCAAGCTGGATGAGTGCTTCGGTTGCGGCATCGGTATTGATGGCCTGCAACACCATTTGGTCGATGATGGCGGCAATAGCAGCCCAATTTTGTTTCTGTGGCAACATATTGGCCACCTCGTGTAATTGTTCCAATTTATGGTAATAAGGAATAACCTGGTTGATCTCTTCATCTTTCCAGGTCGAAATCCGGCAACCAATCCCACCTGCTAAAGTGAGCTGTTTATCCTGTTCTCCGGCCAAGGCAAAACGAAGAAAATCGTATGCAATATCTTTGTGTTTACTACCCTTAGCAATAGTGTAAAGCCAGTATACGTTTAAAGAAGCTGATTTTTCACTAATAGCTGAGGGTAAAAGTTCAACATCTATATTGCCTTTTACTTTTGAATTTGCATCTACTTCGCACATTGCCGCAAAACCAAACCAATTGATCATCATAGCGGCTTCACCTTGTGAAAAGGCTATTCCTGCGGCTACAGATTCGAATGCTGCTGATTTTGGGTGAACAGCGGTTTTGTCATTCACAATCGTCCGGTAGAAATTAAGCCCGTCAATCGCCGCTTGTGTATTGATCTGGATAAAACCATGTTTATCAACCAGTGACCCGCCCCTTGTCCATAATTGCAGCGCAAAATCGAAAACGGTATTGTGGCCATCAGGATAACAGGCGAAAATACTGCCATATAAATTTTGTTCAGGACGGTTGAAAAAACGGGCAATCTGATGAAAATCTTCCCAGGTTCTGGGTATTGCCAAGGTTTTGCCGAACTGAGCAAAATATCGAGCCTTTTCGGTTTCACTTTCGAATAAATCTTTTCTGTAGATAAAACATTCTGGCCCATCATGAAATGGCAGGCCAACCACTTCCCAGCCGAAACGCTGCAGCCCTAAAAGCGATCTGCTCCATCCCCTCGGGAAGTCATCTGGTTTATTTTTGTTGATGTAGGGATTTAAAACTTCGAAATCATTGTCTGAATAGCCTTCCAAAACCCAATCGGTACTGATGTGCGCAATATCAAAATCGCCTTTTGCCAAACCTTTTTGAGTGATGGTACGGTCGTAAAGTTCGTGCAGGTCCATTACCACCATTTCCAACTTTAGTGTACAGCCCGAACGGGTACAATATTGTTCCCAGAATTTCTGCATGGCAGCTTCAAATGGCGCAAATTTACGAACGGCTATCCTGAAAGTTACTATTTGGTTATGCATTTGCAATGGTATGCTGTGTTATAAATTCTTTGATAATTTTTTCATTATCCTGTCCTAATTTTGGCGAACCAATTGCTGAAGTCAATAATTCTCCATCAATACGGATCGGGCATCTGGTGGTTTCATATTTGTAACCATCTGTCATTTCCACTTCCTGAACCATCTTGAGCACTTTAAAACCCTCATGGCCCATTAAAGCATTCCAGTTTAACACATCGGCACACCAAATATCGGCAGGTTCTAAAATAGAAAGCCATTTTTCGGTAGTTGCCGATAAAAGATGATCGGCCAGAATGGTTTTAATCTCATCACGTTTATCAAATGCCTCAGCGATTTCAATGTAATCTTCTAACGGTTCGCAGCCAAGCAGATTCCCGAGCTGTGGAACAGAAGCCATTGCCAGGGCTAAATATCCGTTTTCTGTTTGATAAATCCCATAAGGAGCGCCTAAATATGCATTTGCATTGTTCTTTTTAGAACGTTGGGGTAACGATCCGCCATCATTCATAAAAGTGGTGATGGTTTCAAACTGGAAATCGTAAGCGGATTCCATCATACTGATCTGCACAAAACCGCCTTCATTTTTTAACGCTTTTCGGTATAAACAAGCCAGGATTCCCTGCGCCAGGTGCGCGCCTGCCAACATATCTACGATGGATAAACCCATTGCTACAGGGCCACTATCGGCATTTCCGGTTAAAGAGGTTAAGCCGGTAACCGATTGTAAGAGTAAATCCTGGCCAGGTTTGTTTTTCCATTCTGTATTGTTGCCATAGCCTGAAATTTCGCCATAAATTAGGGTTGGATTTAAAGCGATTACGGATTGATAATCGAAACCCAAACGCTCCATTACGCCTGGCCGGAAATTATGGATCATTACATCTGCTTTTTTAAGCAGTTCGCGTACCATTTCACAATCTTCTTCGCGTTTTAAATCAACTTCAAAACTTTCTTTATTCCTGTTGATGGCATGAAAAACAGATGATTCGCCGTTCATAATCAGATTTGAGGTATAAAGCGTGCGGCAAATGTCGCCAACACCCAAACGCTCAATTTTGATTACACGCGCACCCATATCGGCCAGGCGTAAACCTGCCGATGGCCCCGATAGGAACTGGCTGAAATCGATAACTAAATAATCTTCAAGCGGTAGCATAATTTTGTTTATTTATTTTTGGCTCGTCATGCTGAATTTATTTCAGCATCTTTCCTGCTAGATAGACCCTGAAATAAATTACCTTCGATGAACTCGCTAAGGCTCGGTTCAGGGTGACGCACAACTAACTCAATTCAAACTCTTTATTAATCCCAGCCGTATCAAAACCCAGTTTTGGTGCTGCTTTATCGGCAAATAATTTTTCATTATCCAGTCTAATCGGACTCACTGTTGTCTTTATTTTTTTGCCATCATCTAAATCCAATTCCTGTTCAATCTGTAAGCTTTTATAAGTATTCGTGGCTGTAGCAGTTTGATAATTTAATACTTCTGCGCACCAAATGCCCTGGCCTTCTAAAAGATTAACCCAATATTTTGTATCTTCTTTCCTGAAGGTTTCGGCTAGGCGGACAATTAATTTATCGCGGTTTTCGAATGCTGAACCAGCTTCTACATATAGGTCAGTAATATCGCAATTGATGATCGCGCAGATATTCGGCAGGTTGCCCATGGCCATTGCAATATAACCATCTCTGGTTTCGTACATGCCATAAGGAGCGCTTAAATAAGCGTGTGCACTGCCTTTTGCTCCGCTTCTATCGGGCAATTTACCGCCATCATTTAAGTAGGTGGTTAATACCTCAAACTGTACATCTAAAATAGATTCAAGCAAACTCACCTCAACCAAAACACTTTTATTGGTTTTTGCCCTTTTGATCAAAGCGGCCATAATACCTTGTGCCAAATGGTTTCCGCACATGATATCCGAAACGGAAAGTCCGAAAGGAACTGGTCCGTCTACATCAACGCCCGATAAAAACGTTAATCCGGAAACGGATTGTACCAGTAAATCCTGACCTGGCTTGTTTTTCCACGGACCTTCGCTTCCATAGCCGGTTACCATACCGTAAACAATTTTTGGATTGATTTTTTGAACATTTTCATAATCCAGACCAATTTTCTCCATCACACCAGGACGGAAATTATGCGTCATCACATCGGCTTTACTGATCAGTTTTTTCAGTCTTTCTAAATCTTCCGGATTTTTTAAATCGGCGGTATAACTTTCTTTATTCCGGTTAATGGTATGAAAAAGTAGGCTGTCTTCATCCACAAAAAGATTCTTGATGGATAAAGATCTGCAAGCATCGCCTGTTTTTGGCCTTTCGATTTTAATCACACGGGCGCCTAAATCTGCCAGTTTTAATCCTGCCGATGGTCCTGCCAGAAATTGGCAAAACTCTAAAATCAAAAGCCCTTCAAGCGGTCTGTTCATGATAACACTAAACTTTTAGATTGCTGATATAATTTGTTCATAACCGATAAAACCTCGATTTCATCTCCTCCATTCATTAAATAATCGCGAACAACATCGCCTGCATGGTCTTGAAAATACATCGAACCATGGTAACGTGGGCGGAGAAAAGCTCTTTGTAAGGCCGGTAAAGTATTTAGAAAATAATGCTGACTCTGGCGGTTGACTTCTTCGTTTTTCCATGCGGCCAAATGCCCGGGCTGACCGCCACTTTCAAAAAACAAGGTAGCTTGACAAGCTGGGGAGCCTACGAATTCTACATATTTGGCCGCAATCTCCAATGCTTCGCATTTAGCAGAAATGGCTAAACCTGTTCCACCTAGTGTGCTTCTCAGGTTGGTTTTACCATCTAAAGAAATCATATCGTGAAAATGCAAGGTTTTGCGGGCATAACCATTACGCGAATAGTTTGAGTAGCCGTAAGCAAACGGGCAATACGCAATTTCATCGGTTAAAGTCATTGCTTCATATACCTGAATCGGGTTTCTATTGAAGTTTGCTTTATCTATTTTCAAGGCCAGCTCGCGATACATTTTCAAAACTTTTACGCCGATTTCTGTTGAAACTACTTCACTATCATTTTGGCAGGGATCTTCGCCCAGGGAGCAGCAAATGGTATAAAAATTCATTAACACATCAATGGGGATACCAGCAAAAGCAACCAAGCCATTATCGGCAAGTTCCAATAGATCTTCAAAAGATTCAGGTAATTGCAAACCCTTTTGAGTCAATAAATCAGGCCTTGAAGCTGCTACAGGAGTTGCAGCATCTATCGGTAAGGCCCATAAGTGTTCATCATAAAAATAACTCTCGTAAGACTGGCCAACAGTGTTTTCTTCCTGATCTTTTAAATATTCTTGGGAAAGGTAAAGGTCTAAAGGCACAATTGATTTTGTTTTGGCGGCAAAACCTGCCCAGGGATGATCGATCACCAGCAGATCAAACCGTTCTGCCAACTCCTGGATCGAAAAATCGGCAAATTGCTGCAAACTTCTTTTCTCCCAGGTGATGTTTACATTTGGGTGCAATTCAGAAAATCGCTGTGCCGTAGCCACCATCGGCAAAAGCCCGCGGCTATGGTTCCAGGTTATTCCTTTTAAATTAATCGTATTCTCCACTTTAATTTCTTTTTATTTATCTAATGGTTGGTGTCTCCACCGACCATGTTTTTATTTTATTTATTTCGGATGGTGAGACACCAACCGATAGATTCATTTCTGTTATTCTATTTACCTGTTTTTATCATTATCGATGATGAAGCTAAACCAGCCGATGCAGCTGTTAATTTTATGGTTCCTGATTTTTCTGTTGATTGAAGAATGGCTAAGCATAAACCATGGAAAGCTTTGTGGTAATTGGCTTTAAATGGCTCTAAGCTGGCCTGAAACCCATTATCAACACCTGCAATAAAGCCGACACCTTCAACCTTAAAATCAACCAGATTATCTGCATCAGGCACTACGTTGCCAGCTGCATCTAACACGCGAACCGTTACAAACGATAAATCCTTACCATCAGCTTTAATATTTTTTCTATCTGCGATTAATTCAATTTTTGCAGGATCTCCTGCAGTTTTCACTTCACGTACTAAAACATCCTTACCACTTTTACGGGATACTGCTTTTAAAGTTCCAGGCTCAAAAGGCACATTCCAGTGTACATGTAAATCATCGCCTTGTTTTGATTTTTTTCCTAATGATTTTCCGTTCAGGTACAATTCTACCTCATCGGCATTGTTGTAATAAGCCCATACTTCAACCGATTTTCCTTGTTTCCAGTTCCAATGCGGCAGAATGTGTAATACAGGTTTGTTTGTCCACTCGCTCTGGTACATGTAATATGAATCTTTAGGAAAACCTGCTAAATCAACGATTCCAAAGTATGAGCTTCTTGCTGGCCACGGATAAGGTAAAGGCTCACCCAGGTAATCGAAACCCGTCCAAACAAATAAACCCGAAACATGATCATATTTTTTTGCTGCTGCCCAGGTTTCTTCATGTGTAGAACCCCAATAGGCTGAAACATTGTCGTAGGCAGAAGCCGACCACTCGTTATTTCCTTCTGTAAATTTCGTTTTTCCATCTTTTGGCCAGCGCCGGATAGTATCGGCTGTATCGTAAAAACCTCTGGTTTCTAAAGCGGAAGTGGTTTCTGTAGCCAAAAACTTAACACCGGGATAATTTATAGGGAAATCTTTATACAGTTTGTGGTTATAGTTTAATCCATAGATATCTAATGCATTGGCTTGGTAGATAAAATTCTTTTCGGCTTTTATTTCTGTTAAAGCTGAGATTACCGGCCGGGTTTTATCTAAGTTTTTAACGATGCCAACCAATTCTTTTGTAATCGCGATGCCTGTACTATCAAATTGTTCGCGAATTTCGTTGCCGATGCTCCAAAGGATAATGGATGGGTGGTTACGATCGCGTTTAATCATATCTTCCAGATCTCTTTTGTGCCACGCTGGAAAATCGAGATGGTAATCGTTTTTGGTTTTCTTTTTCACCCACATATCGAAAGCTTCGTCCATAACCAGAAAACCCATTTTATCGCATAAATCTAAAAACTCAGGAGCAGGTGGATTATGCGCTGTACGGATAGCGTTCACGCCCATTGCTTTCATCATTTCCAGCTGGCGTTCCATAGCCCTCACATTCACAGCAGCACCCAGGGCGCCTAAATCGTGGTGCAAACAAACGCCTAAGATTTTCATTGGTTTTCCGTTTAATGAAAAGCCTTTAACTGCATCGAAATTGAACTCACGAACGCCAAAAGGTGTTGTATATTGATCAATAATCTTCCCATCAGCTTGTGCAATTTCTACAACCAACCTGTACATTGTAGGATGATCAACAGACCACAGTTTAGGATTAGCTATTCCAAGGCCGCTAATCATCATTGTTGTAGCAGTTTCACTTGTATTGAGCGGCCATTCCTTTTTTTGCAGTTGGCTATTTTTATCGTCCAAAATGGTCGTCAGTATTTTATAAGTACCTTTTGTTTTGAATTTATTTTCAATTTCGATTTCAGCATTTACCGATGCGATACTTTCACCAGGTTTTAATTTTCTGCTTTCGCTGCTTTGACCTTTATCACCACTGATTACGAAGGTTTTTACAAAAGTGCCATTGTGTTTAATTGAAACTTTTGCTGCAGATGTAAGCCAAACATTTCTGTAAATCCCCGAACCTGAATACCAACGCGAATCAGGCTGCGCTGAATTATCAACTTTAACCGCAATGATATTTTTTCCAACTTTTAAGAATCTGCTGATCTCGTAAGAAAAAGAGCTGTAGCCGTAAGGTCTTTTGCCAAAGTATTGGCCATTGATCCAAACTTCACTATTTTTATACACGCCATCGAATTCGACAGTGATTAATCTATCCTTAAAATTGGCAGGAGCAATAAATTCTTTTCTGTACCAGCCAATACCTGTGGGTAAACCACCTCCCTCAGGTTTGGCGGGGTTTTTCTCATCGAATTTGCCTTCAATACTCCAATCGTGCGGTAAAGTGAGTTTTCTCCAATTCAGATCATTGTAGGTGGGAAATTTCGCATTTGGCTCGTCACCAAGGAAGAATTTCCAGTCTTTGTTGAAGCTGGTTCTGATGCGGGGTTCTGGCCTAATCTTATCTCGATCGGTCGTCATTGCGAGGCACGAAGCAATCTTACTACTATGGGGTGGCCGTTCTTTCGCATTAGGATTGCTTCGTGCCTCGCAATGACGGGATGCCCACAAACCGAATGTCAAAAAAATTACAACTTTAAAATTATGTAGCCTCTTCATCTTAATTCTTTGTTTCGCTTACAAAATTCACTTTACTTTTACCTAAATCTTTCGATGTAGCCACTGCAATTCCACGCTGATCCTGTTTGTTTACCGCACAATAAAAATGGTACACCGTGCCCTTGTATTTCAATACGAAAGATTTATGCGCGAATAATTCATCGTATTTTTCTGACGACTCAATCAGGTTATCACCGGTCCAATCGGTCCAGTTTACCAGGTCATTTGAGGCAGCAAAGCGGTTAAATGAACCCTTTCTATCTTGCCAGAAAGCACCGAAGTAAAACATTACCCAGGTTCCATTAATGTTTTGAATTACAGCATCTCCTGTAATGCCAACAGGGTGATGAACAACAGGGTTTTTATTGAACCGTTGCCAATGAATCATATCATCAGAAACTGCCATCCCGATCCGTTCGTACCAGCGTGTTTTTTTATTGTTCACCAAAGAATCGCCCACAGCATTGTAATACATTACAAACCGATGTCCCGTTAATTTTTGTTTATCTTCGATTACCGTACTTTTAAAAAGTTTGTTCCGGTTTTCCCACCAACGTACATCTGCATCACCCGAACTCAAAACGGGTTTATCCAGCCTATTCCATTCTTGAACCATTGATGGGTCTTTTGTGGTATAAGCCATCCCGATAGATAAGGGTTCCACTTCGTAACCTTTTTCCTTACCACCGAAATACGACATCCAATATTTGCCATCAAATGTGTTCAAGGCATAACTTCCGCCCCAATTGGTATCCAATAAAGCATTATAACCCGCTTTTTGATTGTCGTCCCAATGGCCTGCATCTCCAAACGACATCAGTTTACCCTGATTTTTCCAATGCAATAAATCTTTACTTTTTGCCAGCCAGGTTTCGTAACCACGACCACTAAAAATCAGATAGGTCATATACCAAAACTTCCCCTTGCGAAAAACTGTTGGGCAATCCATTTTATGGTCTTTATCTTCAGGAACCATTACCAAGCCATATTTATAAGGCGTTTTTACATCCTGGTAAATCTTTTCCATGGTTTCGGCTGAAACAGGATTGATGGTTTGAGCATTCAATGTTAATGCACTTACAAAAAGGAAAAATGCGAGGATTATCTTTTTCATTTGTACTTTATATTAAACTTATAATAACCTGATCCTACAGCAACTTTAGCTTTCCTATCTTCTATTCCTGCATCCGTAAACGTCGAATTGTATTCCTCAGAAATTTCATATTTCGGCAAAACCGGAAAGTAAATTGTTGCTTCTGTATTTACCGGAATATTCACCTCCAGTGTAAAAGTTCGGTCTGTTTTTTCCCATTTGCACGAAATTTTGCCGTAAGGCGAATTGTAACGCACATCAGCTGAGGTTAAATCGCCAACCACTTCTGGCTCGATTTTAATATGCTTAAAGGCAACAGAATTTTCCTCCTGTCGAATACCACCAATGCCACTGTACAGCCATTCCATTAAATGCCCAAGCATAAAATGATTGTTGGATACGGTTGACAATGCTGCCCAAGATTCGGTTAAGGCTGTTGCGCCTTTGGCCAGCTGCATCCCATAACCGGGGACATCTGACCGGCTGTTCATATCAAAAATCACATCCGATTTACCAGCCTCTTCTAAAACACGTAACACATAACGATAACCTATATCACCCGCTGTTAAACTGTTTCTACGATCTCTGATATCTTTAACCAAATTCTCGATCACTGCGTTTTTATGCTTTTCTTCAACCAGGTCCATATAAACCGCCATTGCATTTGCAGTTTGAGATCCCGTTGCATACTGTTTGCTTTTTGCATCGAAGAATTTATGGTTAAAAGCATTTTTTACTTCAACGGCAAGTTTCGCATAGGCTATTGCATCAGCCTTTTTGCCCAGCAGCGTAGCCATTTTTTCTAAGATTTTTAAATCATAATAATAAATGGCTGTGCCCGTAACGCCCATTGGCGTTAACTGAGAAACGCCTGGAGGTTTTGGACCCAAATCATACCAATCGCCTAAGCCCTGAGCTAAAATGTGGTTATTTGCTTTGGTGCCCAAATAGGTAATGTAACGTTGCATCATCGGATAATAATCAGCTATAGCCTGTTTATCGCCGTACCATTGATACAGGTACCATGGCATTAAAATGCCACTGCTGCCCCATTCAGGCGAATCGCGGAACATATCACCTCCCCATTCAAATTTTACGTATTCTGGCGCAATTTCTGGGATCAATCCACTGGCTAACTGCGAGTTTTTCATGTCTTGCAGGGCTTTTTTAAACAAAGGTGCAGCATTGTAATTATACCGTACAGAACTACCCATTAAATGCAATTCTTCTAACCAACCCAATTTTTCGCGGTGTGGACAATCGGTAAAAACACTTACCATGTTACTTTTAATCGCCCAATCGATCAGGCTGAAAGTTTTATTGAATAACTCGTTCGAGGATGAAAACTTACCTACCTGCTCAGCAGCATTTCGGATATGTAAAGCTTTTAAAGCTTCTATTACTGATTTGTTGGATGGATTTTCTTCGCCGCCTGGAACAGCTCCTTTAACCTGCAGGTAGCGAAAGCCTGTATAAAAGAATTTAGGACGCCAGGTTTCTAAACCATCGCCTTTTAAAATGTAGGTAAAATAAGATGGTCCGCCGATATTTTTTTGTGTTACCGTACCATCGGCTTTTAATAATTCTGCTGGCGTAATACGGATAGTGTCTCCTTTTTTCCCCCGGACTTTCAATTCGATAATTGCAGATGAATTCTGGCCCATATCATAAACCCATTCGCCATTGGTAAGCGGATTAATATTTTGAGGTGAAAAGTTTTCGAAAATCTTTACAGGTTCTTCTTTCTGTGCGTTTAATTCCGGACCATCAACCAATAACGATGATTTCCATTTGCTATCGTTAAAACCGGCTAAATCCCAACCTTTTTGCTCAAGGTTGGCATTGTAATCTTCACCGCCGTAAATGCTTGAAAAAGTTATGGGCGATGGCGCGGTTTTCCAACTTTGGTTGCTGATGATATTCGCTGAAGTTCCATCTGCATATTCGATCAACAGCCTGCAGATCATTTTCGGATAACTATAAGCTACTTTTAATTTTCTATACCTTTCTTTAACTGGAGGAATATAATAAAACCCATTGCCCAGCATCACTCCGATTGCATTTTCGCCTTTCTTGAGCTGTTTGGTTAAATCATAAGTCAGGTACAATGCCGCTTTATCATACTTCGTCCATCCGGGTGCTAAAAAGTCATCACCAACTTTCGCTCCGTTTAAAGTCATTTCAAAATGGCCTAAACCAGAAATAAAAGCTGTAGCTTTTTTAATTGTCTTCGTTACTGTAAAACCTTTACGGAACATTGGCAAAATGTTATTGCCCATGAATTTGTCTTTTTTACCATCCGTTGGCAGACTATTTACGTTAGCTTCTGCTAGTTTTTCGTAGGCAATCCATTTTGCACCTTTCCAATCGGCTGTGCTGAGCAATCCCATTTGCCAAAAGGCCGAAGCGCTCCATGCAGATTCATGTCCGGAATTATCCCAAACACGGACTTTCCAATAATAGGTTTTGCTTGATAATAACTGTTTACCTTTATATTTAATCTGTAACGATTGGTCAGACTTTACTTTTTTGGTGTCCCAAACATCCCCAATACTTTTATTTAAATTGCTTAAACTGCTAGAAACTACGATTTGATAGCTTGTTTGCATGATATTGTGTTTAGCTGATTGCAGTTTCCAGCTCAAACCTGGCGAAAGAACATCAATGCCGATAGGATTATTCCGATACGCACAATCCAACTGAGCAACCTTAATATCTTGCGCAAAAAGCGGAATGCTTAACAGGTAAAGCCAAGAAAATATTACAAGTTTGCTCATTCACTATTGCACACCGTTTCGGATGTTTTGGTTAGGTTTATAAATGGTCATCAGGGATAATTTTTTTCAGAAATAAATTCTCAATTCTATAGAATTAAGCCTTTTAAATTCCGTAACTTTAAAATACTATCCCTAATTCAAATATAAATGTTTTTTTTAAATATGAAAACATATATTCGTATTTAAATTATACAAAATCTTCTCTTGGATAAATAAGAAAGCATTTTGTATGTTTGAAATTGTAAAAAATACGATACAGCCAAATTTAAACCCGTATGAACGAAAAAGAATCAAAGTACCAAGCCCCTGCTTTGGATAAAGGACTTGATATATTGGAGTATTTATCAGCGCAATCTATCCCGTTGTCTCAAACTGAAATTGCTATTGGTATTGAGAAAACACCCAATGAAATTTACAGGATGTTGATGAGTCTGGAAAGTCGTGGCTATATTTTACGTGATGAAGTTTCGGGCAAGTATAGGCTGTCGTTAAAGCTTTTTTACCTCTCGCACAGGCACTCACCTATTGATGAACTGCGTAAAGCTGCCCAGTTTCCTTTAGAAGAACTGGCAAACAGTATCCGTCAATCTTGCCATTTGAGTATTTTGTACATGAATCAGGTAATGGTGATTATCCATGCCAAAAGCCCTGGGCCGATTGCGCTGTCTATTGAAGAGGGAAATTTGTTTCCATTGCCATTAACTGCATCAGGAAAGGTTTTACTGGCTTATATGTCGGATGATGAAAGGAATACCACTTTAAAAAACAATGCCATTTTTAAGAAATACCCTAAAGCCCAGCAAGAGGATTTTTTGACTTCATTGGAAGATATTCAGCAAACGGGTTCGTATTTCAAAAACAGCGACTCGGTTTCGGGTGTAACCGATCTTTCGGTACCAATTGGTATCAATGGCAATAATGGAATTATCGCCTGTTTAACCATTTCGATGTTAAATGCTATAAATGTAGATCAAGCGATTGAAAATGATGTGATCCTTTCCGAGGCATACAAATGCGTTAAAAAAATAGAGCAAAGGATTGGGGTTTAAGCCTCTTTTCAAACCTATCAGGTTTTTAAAACCTGATAGATTTACAATAACGAAAACTAACCAGAATACTTTACGCTATAATCCTTGCCCTTTTCAATTGTAATTTCATACGAACCTTTCGATACTTCTTTCACTTCAGCACCTTTTACAACTGGTTTGGTTTTGCTTTTTATCTTTAGTTTACCTACACCTGTTGAAGAAGAAACTCTGATTTCTTTTTTGCTGCAATACACTGATATATCACCATTGGCTGTTGGGACTTTGCCTTCCATCCACGCTAAGCCACCCAAATTAGGTTCAATGCTGTAAGTTTCATAACCTGGTGTAGTAGGTTGTACGCCTAAATAATATTTTCCCAATAAATAAATCGGACTGGCTCCCCAGGCATGGCAAAGGCTTTTCCCAAAAGGCCTTCCGTACATCGCCAAATGTTCGGTTCCTTTTTTATCTGGGTTGTATTCTTCCCAAAAAGAGGTTGTACCTAATTTTAACATGCCGCCCCAATAATTTTTCATTTCCTTTAATACATACGGTTGTTCGCCCATGGCACATAATGCTTCAAGTTCATAAAAACGCATATAAGGTGTGGTAATTTTAGCGATCTGATCGTTTAATAGCACATTCTTTTTAACCAATAACTTTTGTTCTGGCGTAAAATAATCAAAGAAAATTCCGAACATGTTGGCGTAGCGGGTTATATTATCCGTTTGTTTATCGTCAACGCGACTATGCACCAAAGCACTTTTTTGCTGATTCCAATAAAGTTCAAAAATCTTGTTTTTCAGTTCTTTTGCCTGTTTATCGTATTTGGCAACACCTTCTGTGTCATTGGCTAATTTGGCACATAAAGCCATGGTTTCTAAACTTCTGGCATATAATAACTGTTCGAAACTTACTTCACCATCCTTACTCAGTTTATCTGCCCAATCGATAAAAATCCAGTCACCGGGCATCCATTCTAACAGGCCATTTTTATTCTTTCTTCCATCAATATAAGTCATTAACGATTGCATCCGAGGATAAATATCCTGTACGAACTTCTGGTCGCCGGTAAATTTATAGTAATCATAAATTCCTAAAAACCAATAAAAAGAGTAATCCATGATGGTATTGATATGCGCCGTTACCGGATCTTTTCCGCGCTGGGCCAATAAAGTTCTTTTAACGGTTGTTACGTCGAAAAACGAGTAATAGTTCATCAAATAGCTTTGATAAGCATCGCCACTCCACACCCAGCGATCGCGTTTTATGCCATCAATAAAAAACTCTCTGGTATTTAAATGGAAGGTGTATTTGGCTACATCGTAAATTTTATTTAGCTCCTCATCCGAAGATTTAAAACTTCCTCTTTCTGTTACAGGCGCATATTCGTACAACATGGAAACAGAATCGGCAGATACCGAACCTTCAGATTGATAATTAACATACCTAAAGGCTTTTGAAAGCGGCATAATGGAATCTTTTTTCTGAGAGCTGTTAATGTCGAGATAATCTAAGGTTTCACATTTATCGGTTGATAAGGCCTCTTCTTTCGATTCTCCGTAATAAATACTCAGTCTTCCTTTTCCTTTTAAACCATGTACTTTAATAAAACCAAAGGTTTCTTTCCCGAAATCAGAAATGGCACCGTTGTTTACTTTTTCTGTTTTAGCAGCCAATTGCGCTACAACGGGCAATTTAAATTGTGATGGCAATTTAGTTGGATCTGTTAAATTCCATGAGCCTGCTGAAACAAAGGTAGTACCCGATTTATCGGAGGTTTTTCCACTCGCATCGATCCATTCTTTATCTTCAAAAGTAGTGAGCCAGGTTTCATCAGAAACAACCGTTTTACCCTGAACAAAAATTGCTGGCACTTTAGCCTGGTTATAAACCTTCAAACTCAATTTGTGTTTTCCTGCCGGAATCTGAATGCTTTTTGGAAAGCCCGTAATGGCCTGACCATCAATTTTAACGTTGTAAGCACCTTCTACAAACAACTTAACCTCTTCAGCCTGAGCAAGATTAAATTCTTTATGAAAATCGACCAAAACATAATGACTATCCATTTTCCAGAAGACAGGAAAAAAGGAGCCTCTTTCGGTTCTACGGTTCTGCATCACATTGCTCGTGTAAATATCTAAATCGCCCGGATACCAGATCCATGAGGCTTTTTGTGCGAAAAGCTGGGCTGCCGAGCAGGTGAAAATGGTGAGGAGGAAAAGTTTTTTTAAGTTTTTCATGTCGTTTAGTTTTTATTTATCGTCATTTGGAACGTAGTGTTCCCAAGGAACTCCTTCGGAGGAGAAATCTTTTAAGAATTATAACTTCATAGATTTCTCCATTCCGTTACACTTCAGTCGAAATGACGATCTTTCTAATTTTAATGCCCGTTAAAAAATATATAAAGTGCAACCATTACAATGGCTAATGCGATCCACGAAATCCAAACCGATTTGGCTGGCTTTTCGATATTGGCCTGGTGTTCTTCATTAACGGTGTAAATACTTGGCGATCTATCCAGTAAAGAAATCAAAATCGCGATGATCATTAATCCGGCGAAAATGAAAAACGAGAGCATCAGATAATGCGGCCAGAAAGTGTATTTATCTGATGGCAAAATCCAGAGATAAGTAACCCCAACACCCAAGCTTAAAATTGAGCCGATTGAAAGTGTAAAATTCACCGCTTTCCTTGTGGTTCTTTTCCAGAAAACGGTGAGTAAAAACACGACGGATAATGGCGGCGCAATAAAGCCCAAAACCGATTGAAAAACATCGAATAGATTCAATCCCTTGATGTTATCGATGGCCAAAACCACTATAACCGCGAAAATACATCCTGCAACTACTGCCCATCGGCCAATGCGGATGATCTGTTTATTACTCGCCTGCGGATTAATTTTCTTTACATAAATATCCATCGTAAAAACGGTACTTAAAGAGTTTAAAGAAGAACCGATTGTACCTACTAAAACCGCAATCAGCACAACGATTACCAGACCATTCATGCCAGGCGGAAATAAATTCGTTACCATGGTCATATATGCTTCGTTCGGATCTTTTAAGCCAGGAAAGAGTACATAACAAAGGATACCTGTTCCAATAAATAATGGTAGGGAAAGGATTTTTAACCAGCCAATAAAACTCACCCCCAACTGCCCGTGTTTTAAGTTTTTAGCACCTAGAACCGATTGAACCATCGATTGATCGGTACAGAAAAAGGCAACGGCTGCAACCGGATAACCCAATAAAATAGCATACCATGGATATTTGGGATCGCTGGCAGGTTGGATTAAATTCCAGAAATGATGCGGTGTTTTTTGATATAAAGCAGAAAGTCCACCAACTTTATTCAGTCCTAAAAGCATGAGCGATAATGAAACGGCAATCAATAAAATCATCTGGAAAACATTTACTTTGGCAATGGCTTTTAAACCGCCGAAAAAAGTAAACAGTCCAGCAAAAGCGACCAATACGGTAACCGATTGCCACATTGGTATGCCCAAAATCTGACGGACCAAAAAACCTCCCGCAAATAAACCGAGTGATAACCACGAGATTAAAATTTTAACCAGCGCATACCAGGCAAGGATATTTTGTGTAGAATCGCCATAACGGTTGCCCATAAACTCTGGCATCGTACTTACTTTGGCAGCAAGGTATTTTGGGGCGAATACAATGGCCAGTAAGAATAAAAAGATAAAGGCATACCAATCGAAATTAACGGCTACGATACCAGTACTATAGCCAATACTTGCAAAAGCCAATAACATCGACGGACCTACATTGGTGCCCCACATATTGAAGCCGATGCTGCTCCAGTTTAATGATTTATTGGCAAGAAATAGGGTTTCATCATTGCTTTTCTTTTTCGAAAAACTAGCGCGGTACCCGATAATCATAAGGATAACGAGGTATGCGATGACAATGATGTAATCTAAACTGGTTAATCGTTCTACAATGTTTTCCATTGATTTATTTTGGTGAGTTTGGTTGTGTTATTTCTATTGTTTTTTGCCACGGAATCACAGCATTCATGGCGCCGGCAACGAGCATTTTTAGTTACGTCATGCTGATCCGATAGCTATCGGATTTATTTCAGCATCTATTTTACTGGATAGATTGCTTCGTGCCTCGCAATGACGATATTTCTCATTACTGGTTCGTGAGACGCAAACCTTGGTTAATAGAAATCTATCTAGGCAGATCTCTCCGTTTCACTGCGTTCCAGTCGAGATGACGCTCCGCTTTTACAATCCTATCGATTCTCTTGTAATGTGATTGGCTTTCAAAATTTCATCAACTTTTACCGGTAAACCCGTTTCTAAAGATTGATCCATGGCCTGCAATAATGCCACAGTGCCGATTCCTTCCTTTAAATCAGGATATGCCGTAAAATTATTGTTGATGCTATCTGCAAAATATTCCAGATAGTTCTGGTATTCCCCGGCGTGATGGCTTTGTCCTTCGAAGCGGAAATAATGTTTTAACGTAGCGTCGCCCCAGGTGATAATCTTTTCTTCGCCGGTTTTGGTAGTAACGGAATAACGTAGTTCGTGGTAATCAGCCTGGCTAGCACCTTCTGTTCCACGTAGGATACAGCTCATTCCACTGTCGCGACTTGCAGGTTGTGTTGGGCCAGTATATGCACCGCTAACCCTTGCAATTCTGCCATCTTTTGCTTTAAAAATAAAGTGCATGGTATCCTGATTTTTTAGTCCGGCTTTTAAACCGTTGCTACTCAACATGCCATAACCCATAACTTCTTCAATATCGGGCATGTACCACCTGATAAAATCAACAGGGTGGCTTAAACCGCCATAAAGCCACTTAAATGACTGTTTTAACGACCAGCCTTTTTCCAAAAACCAGCGATGATCGGCGTGGTAATGGCTTTCGATAGTAATTAATTCGCCGATTAAGCCCTTATCAAAATCTTTCTTCTGGCGCATGGCGGGCTCAAAAAAACGGGAGCTTTGTCCTACGAAAATCTTTTTTCTTGATTTCTTTGCTAACTCCAACAACTCATTGGCTTGAGCTAAATCATCGATAAATGGTTTGGTGCATACTACATGTTTTCCATGTTCCAGCGCAAGTTTAATGTGTTCGAAATGCAAGTGGTCTGGCGTGTAAATCGCAATCATATCGATTTTGTCGCTGGTTAACATATCCTCGTAATTGGTTGTCCAGTTTTGAAAATCGAATTCTAAAGCCCGTTCTTCGCAAAGCTTTTTATTGGCATCGCAAATCTGGATAAGCTTAAACTTTTTGCTTGCCAATGATGCAGAAATGGTGCTTCTGCCCTCTCCTAATCCTAAAATCCCTAATCTTAACATGATATTATTTTTATAAGCGTTATTGTTTTTTTATTATCTACTCAATGCTTAACCACAGCGTCATGCTGAACTCGTTTCAGCACCCTTCATGCTAAACATTATGTTAATCAGACCCTGAAACAAGTTCTGGATGACGATCCTTTATGATAGACCTAGTCTCTCATGACGATTTAACAATTTATTCTATTGGTTTAAAAAATACCCAAACTTCTTCGGGTTTTGTTCCCTCGATTCCTTCCTGGTATTTTTTCATTATTGCATTCCATTCGTCCACTTTTGGATTGCCTTCAGTGGTTTTTGGATTCAATTCATCTAAACTTTTTCCTTTCGGAATACTAATGATCAGCATTAACTGCCTATCGTTTTTAAAGATGGCCAACCGCTGAAACTCGGCCTTACAGAATCCTTTCGATATCTCCGGCCATTTCTCAAACTGTGTTTTATGGTAAGCCAGGTATTCTTTCTGGCGTTTTTCATCCTTTACCAAATTGGCTGATAAAATGATGTTATCCCATTCTGCCACGGGCTTATCGCCACAATTTTTTTCTCTGTTGAAGTCGTAAAACAGGTTGTCGTACAATTTAATTTCTGCCGCATTTAAGCGTTTTAAAGTTTGTTTTAAACTCTCCACTTTTAAGCTGGAAGTATAAATCACTAACCGGTTGTTCCATTTATAAATTGAACCTGGCTGGAGGTTATTTTCTTTTGCAAAAGTTTTTAGGGTATTGTTACCAGGGAAATTACCTGTATTAAAAACCAATTCGAATACAACAGATTGATCTACGGCCTGATTGATATCTCTTTTCGAATAATTGGCTTTTTCTTTTAACAAATATTGAAAAGGCTTTTCTAAGCCTGCATTTTGTTTGATATGATCGGCAACTTTTGGTCCGTTACTTTCCCATAAATTGTCTGGCCCATTGGCATTTTGAAGATACTTTTCAGTTGGTGTCCAGTTGTTTTTGATGGTAAAATACGAAGAACCTTCATCGGTATACAGATAAAACCAATGATCTGGTAGATGCGCATACGGTGCTTTGTAAATGCTGTCGACAACATTATCGGTGATAAACGATCGAGGTTGGGCTGATAAAGTATAAATTCCGGCCACATCGTACATATGTTTTCCGTAGTGATGGATCTTATTGCCGCTGATGGTATTGTTTTCCATTGCGTTTTTCGTTTTCGTCCAGCCCCACCCCATGCTGATGCCCGAATAAGACACATCACTAATTTCATTATGCAAAATTTTAATGCCCCGAACATATCCTGCACCAATGCCTACTGCACCCCAATCTTCGTTGGTTACATCGCTAATCAGGTTGTTTTCGATGGTGTTGTTGGTTGAAATTTCCCTTTGATCTGTGGGATTGTAAGGCAAATGGACTTCAGTCGCTTCATCTGAGAAAGTTCCGATTAGAATGGCTGAGCCACCAATATCCTTAAATAAGTTGCCTTTGATTTCGCTGTCAGCAGTTCCTTTTTTATAATCCAAACCTGTTGATGCCAAGTGCTCGAATCTGCAAGATTGAAAGGTTATATTATTTGCATAACTCACTTCAACTGCAGCCACCGGACGGCCAACCCAAGCCTGATTTTCTAGTGTAGGTTTATCTGGTGTTCCTGCTTCTTCTAATTTATAAGCATCGAGCATATACATGCCTGCCTGATGTGGCACATGACCTTGTTTGGATGGCCTCAACCATGTAGCATGTTCGAAAGAAATGTCTTTAAAACTTACAAAAGAAACAGGTTGATCAATTGTTCCCTCAATTTTGACCAGGTTTTCTAATGTGGGAGCAATTATTTCGGCGTTTAGCATATTTTCTGATGCTTTTGGCCAATAATAAAGCTTGTGGCTTTGCAGATCTTCGAACCATTCGCCGGGTTCGTTCAAGAACTGAATGGCATTTGTAAGGTAAAAAGCAGAATTCCCTGTTTTGTCTGAAATCCATGGAGCTGGCCAAGGATGCTCAGATTGGATCCTGCTTTCGGGCTGCATAAAAGAAAGTTCTGCAGCATTACCTACAATTTTAACAGACTTTACACGAAGATTTGCAATGGCCCACCATTGGTGAATCAGCATTTCCATTCCTTTAATATTGGCTAAACTGATGTTTTTTTGAAGTGGAATTTTACAGGTTTGCTTTTCGCTATGCCATGATAAAATCCTCCCCATTTCTTCACCATTGTAGTTTTTTGCGCGAACGGCCTTATTGCCATTTACCCATAGCTGTCTGAAATCTAGGTCGCCTCCATCCAAATTTGGAATATCCGTAACCCAAACTTTCCCGACAGCTTCTTTTGGCAGACCAGCAATTGTTTGGTTTAACTTTTTCCAGTTTCTTATTTGAATGCCTCCACTCAAAATAACTTTTCCGTTAGGCGCTGAAATAATTGCTGTCGGACTATCCTTTGTGCCAGAATCTTCAGGCCGAAGAACTACGGGTTCATACAATTGATAAAAACCTTTGCCCATAATAATCCTGATTCCGCCCTTAGTAGAAACATCATTTAAGCGCCTCAATTCGCGGGCTTTTCTGATGGCAGAGTGTAACGTTGCAAAAGGTTTTTCTTTGGTTCCCACATTAGTATCTGAGCCATTTATCGAGACGTAAATATCTGCTGCGCTTGCTTTTAGATGCAATAAACTTAGCATTAGTAAGATTATCGAACACCTTTTTAAATTCAAGTAATTTGATAAATAACATTTCGCTCGATTGGTCTGTGAGGACACAGACCAGGGAGAGAGAATTAAAAATGGTTTAAATTGTTTTGTTCGTGGAGTCGCGAACCAAGACAGCTTTATTGTTTGTATTATTGTAGTTAAACCCATTTTTATCATTCTGCTATTGAAATTGCTTCCCCGAGAAATCGGGGCTGGCTGTGCCTTGCAATGACGGACCCTTACTTTGAAAAACAGATTTCAGATAGCTTGTATTTGCACTGAAATTATATTTTACATTTGTTGGCTGTTTGGCATCCCGGCTTCTTTCGACAACCAGCCAACCACTCCAGCCCATATCATCTAAAGTTTCTTTAACTTTGTTCAAATCAATTTTAGGATCGTTCTGTAACCAAACACCATCTTCATTTGTGGCATGGATTTGAATGATGCTCTTTTTGCCTAAAATTCTCAGCTCTTGGTATAAATCTCTTCCATTTTTTATTGCGTTCGAGAAATTGAAATAACTTTTAACATGCTTGCAATCAATATCTTTTAACAGTTGTAATTCACCTTTTGCATCTAAAGCACTTTCAATTCCAATTGTAATTCCGGCTTTGGCGGCCATCTTCCCGGCAACTTTTAACCTTTTTACAATAGGTTCGCGCAGTTCAGGATTTTTAACCAAATCGCCTTGAATACCCAATGGAAGAAATACCACTTTAATATGCATTGCTTTAGCAGTATCCAAACAATCCTGAACCATTTTCTGATAAGTTGGTCGCTTAGCAAATGATTGTGCATAAAATCCGGTCATCGCCAATGAGCAGAACTCCAAATTCAGTTCTTTAGCTTTATCCAAATATTCTTGTCTAATTTTTTGATCGGCCAGTTTATTATCGAAGGTTTCTCTATCACCCAAACCACCCATATCAATTTCCAATCCATCTGCACCGATTTCTTTAGTAAGCGGCAAAGCACTGATTTTCTGACGTTTTAAGATCATTAAATCAATCACGGCAATCTTATACTTATTCTTTTTCTCTGTTGCAAAAAGCAATTGATTGGGAATCATTAAAGTACCTGTTAGCAATGCCACATGACCGATAAAAGACCTTCTATTCTGATGCTCCATATCTATTATTTATCTGTGTTTAAGGGGAATAATTTTTCCAGATTTTCAAATCCCATCACTGCATTTTTAGGTAATTTTTCACCTTTATCGCCAAAAACATAGAGTGCATTTTCCTTTTCGATGGTTACTTTACTTTCATCGTACTTGCCAGCTTTATCTTTAACTGCAGTACCATTTAGTTTAAAATTTTTGATCAGGAAATCGTAAAGTGCAATGCGCTTATTAATACCAAAATCATGTTTTTCATCCGGAAGATGGACATTTTCGACCTTATCTTTCACACCATAATAACTGTATATTTTTTGGAGGTAAGGAAAATCGTGTTCGGGTGTGTGTGCCGTCCAGTCGCTACCATCTGACACCAATAACTGGGGACGAGGTGCTGCCATTGCAGCCAGTTCTACATTATCAGTTCCGCCACCACATTGATGGATTGGCATTCCGCTTTCGCAAGGACAGCCACCATAAAAGTAAGATGACATCGCCACTACCGGCGCACTTAGTTTAATCCTATCATCCATAGCGGTCATTAAAATGGAATGACTTCCTGCACCCGAACCTCCACTGATGCCAATTCTGGCTGTATCGGTTTCTTTTAGCGCACTGAAGTAGTCTAAAATCCTGATTCCACCCAAAGTCTGAACGGTTTGCGCCAAGCTTCGGCGATGATCTTCATATTTAAACTGGAGCATCGATTCGCCCCAGGCAAATAAATCGTAGCTAAAAGCCATGGCACCCATTCTGGCAATCATTGCGCAGCGGATCTGGCAATCAGGTCTAAACCTTTGTTTTTCCCAGTGTCCGTCAGGACTTAAAACCAATGGAATTTTTCCTTTAAAATTTAACGGTTTATATAGTGAGCCGTTAATCCAAACCCCAGGTAAAATTTCCAATGCAATGTTTTCTACCGAATACCCGTCAAAAATTCTTTTCGCTGTGATAATGGGTTTTGAATTTGGTTTGGCAGGCAATTGCGATAACAATAAGGCTTGGTATAACTCTGGCTTTATTTGTGCCTTACGTTTTTCCCAACTGGCCTTGTCATGGTATTTTGTTGCCAAACTATCCAGGTAGTCCCACCCATCCTGAACTTCCCAACGGTAATATTCGTATTCTTTCAATTTGTAAACACCTGGCTTTTCTTTGTTTACTTTCATATCCAAAGGGGAAAGCACATTTGCAAGGGTTTCATCAACGTTTGCACGAAAACGCCATTCTGCATAGTTCACCCATTTGTCTTTTACCTGTGGTTCTGAATATTTGATCTGTACCTTGAAGCGCGTTTGGATCTCTTTAAGTACATCTACCAATGGTTTTTTATAGAGGTTATCGGTGTTTTGGATTTGGGCAAAAGTTGATAAAGAGATAATTGTGAAAAAAAGTAGTGCCATTAAACTCATTCTATTACTAATCGACCGTCCGTCATCTCGACTGTAGCGCAGCGAAATGGAGAGATCTATTACAGATTTAGCTTCGCTGAGCACTACGTGGTTCTCGGCTACGTTGCACCCGATAGCTATCGGGTCCGCTCGAAATGACGATTTTTTTATGTTTCTCATGGTTCCTCGTTTTTAGTTTCGCCAATCACCGGAGCTGTATAACCTTTCAGGTTCGGCCAAATACCATTTTTGATCTTCTTCAATTTTAGCTTCGAAGGATCAACCACAACATGTTTAATTTTCTCTCTCCTCCAGGTATAAATGAAGTGTAACATGCCATCAGAAGTTTGAATCACCGCGGGATAAGAATACTGGCTGATGGGCGAATCTTCCAGAATCAATGCGGCTGACCATTTCTTTCCGTCTTTTGAAACCGAAACATTTAGTGGGGTACGTGGTCCTTTGGCTAAATCGCCAGGAGGCAAAACATGGTTGTAAACCAATACCTGGCGGCCATCTTTCATGGTTACCGCATCTGTACCGGAGTTGTTATTTGGTAATGATGTTTTGGTTAATGCCGACCAGGTTTCGCCATTATCTTCAGACCAGGATTCTACAATGGCACGATTTGCTGTTCTGGCCAATAGCTGCAATTTTCCATTTCCATGTTGTAAAATACTCGGTTGAATGGCTTTAATTCCATTTTCGGTCAATGGCCCTACGGTTCTCCAGGTTTTACCATTATCTTTGGTTACCTCGAAGTGAATTTTCCAACCATCGCCTTCTTTGCTTGATGGTGCAAAAAGGTTTCCATTACTTAACAAAACAGGTTTATTTTTTACAGGGCCGATATAACCATCCGGTAATTTAGTAGCATCCGACCAGGTTTTTCCTCCATCTTTTGAGGACCTCATTATGCCCCACCATTCTGATGGTTTTGGCCCTATTTTATAAAACAATAGTAAATCTCCACCGGGCACCTGATATAAAACCGGATTCCAGGTGGGTAATCTTTTACCATCAGGCTGGATACCATTAGCAACCGAAACCGGTGCCAGCCATTTTCCATCCACAAAACGACTGATGTAGATTTCCACATCGGGATTCCGTTCTTTTGTTCCACCAAAAAATGAAGCGACTAAACCCGTTGGCGTTTCTGCGATTGTTGCTGAGTGGCAGGATGGAAATGGTGCTTTGTCGTATAGGAATTCTTGCTTTACGATTCCGGTTTGCCATTTTTCTACCTGCGCGTGAGCAGTAATTGCTACCGCGAAAACAAGTCCTATTGTGAAGTATATTTTTTTTGATATCATAATTCTTTCTCTTCGAGGTTGATTACACAGATTATTTGATTTCACCGATTTGATTTTTACATCCAAAACTGAAAACTTCAAACGGTGAACTGCCTACTGCTTTTGTTTTGCTGCTTTCTCTTCCTTTATCTTTTTAGTGTATGCACTGTAAAGTACTCTCCAGCTGCGACCATTGTTATTTAACATCTGCTCTGATTTCGTTTTGTAAATCTCGAAAATGGCCGAAATCTGTTTCATGTTTTTATAATCGACAGCTTGCTCTCTGGCTTGTTTCAAAAAGGCTAAAATCTTCGCTTCCTCGTCAGCAGTTAAATCAGGAACAATTGCTTTGTAACCTTTCATCGTGAAATCAACCTTTCCGATGGTGTATTTATCTAAGATGGTTTCTACCTGCTCTGGTGTTAAATTCTTTTTCAATCCATCCATAAGCGATTGATGAACCGTTGATGGCATAGCAGAATCAGCAATGATCTGTTTGTCTAAATCACTTAGTTTATTGCCTGTAAGCGGGTTTATTCCGTCAGGAACAGTTGATGACGGGTGGTCGTTATGCCAATCTCTAATGGTTGTTAAATGAACCGCAATTACATTTTCGACAGCAGATTTTTTTGCCGCGTCGCTTAAATTTAGTGCAGAAGTCCATTCTTTTGCCTTTGCAAGGATTTCTTCTGGTACAACAATATCTTTGGTTTGACTGAATGCATTTACTGAAGTGATCAGTAAGGTTATCAGCATAAATGGTTTAAAAAACTTTCTCATAATTTTATTTACTTATGCGTTTTACAAGAGAGATTGCTTCGTCGTTCCTCCTAGCAATGACGACCTGTTTATATTATTTTTTCTCCACTACAAAAGCATAATCGCCAGAACCAAGTTCATAAACGGCCCTATTATGCTCCATTTTAATAAATTTTATATCTTTTATTGATTTCAATTTTTCTGCAACTTCATTTTTATTATTTGCAGGAATGTAAACCAATGCCGTCGTATTTGCTGGGATGGTAATGTTCCAGTTAAACTTATTAGCCGTTTTGCTATAACTACTTTTGATTAGCCCATAAACCGAATTGTAACTGGCATTTACCGAGTTTAAACCATTAATCATTTCAGGTTTCATGATGATCTTTTTAAAAGCAGCCTCTTCTGATTTTATACCAGCCAGATTTTCGTAATACCAGATAAGCAGATCGCCTAGCATCATCACATGGTTTTGCGAATTCATTTTCGGATCGGCCGTATTGCCATTCCACAGTTCCCATATCGTTGTTGCACCATTATCAATCATGTAGCCCCAACTGGGATAAGATTTTTGCGTAGCCACGGTATAAGCTAAATCTGGTCGGCCATAATCGTTTAAACAGCGCATTAACCACTGAATACCCACTAAACCATTACTTAAATGGCCTTTATTTGTTACTTCAACCGTGTAGGTGATATGCTTAAAAACCTGATCTATTTTGTTCTGCGGAACCATTCCGAAGTAAAGTGGAATGATGTTATCAGTTAGCGCATTAGTGGCATAATAGCCTTTATCGTTATAGTATTTCTGGTTGAAAGCTTCCTTGATTTTATTCCCCAAAAGCTCATATGCTTTTACATCTTCATCATTGCCGCTTACTTTAGCGAATTGTATCATTAACTGTGTAAAATGATAATAATAAGCCGTCGAAATTAATTCAGAAGGATACTTTTTGTCCGCACTTTTACCACGGCCAAACTCGATGGTAACCGGAGGCATACACCAATCGCCATAACTATCTTTAGTCAAAATGTAATCTTTCATATAGCGGTCTTGCATGTAAGCCAACCACTTTTTCATTGCAGGGTAATTATCCCGAACGGCAGAAACATCGCCGGTTTGTTTGTACAGCATTTCGGTAACCAGGAGCATTGCTCCGGGCCAAGTCATGTTGTCGCTGTAGTAGCGCCAAAAAGCTGGTGCGACATCCGGTATAGCACCGTCTTCTTTTTGAGAATTTCTGATGTCCTGCAACCATTTGGTATAAAAGCGTCCATTATTAAAAAGAAAACTTTCTCCGTAAGCCACTGCGCCCCTATCGCCAAGCCAAGGCATACGCTCGTTGCGTTGAGGACAATCAACAGGAATCCCCTTGTAACTTCCGGCAATTCCCCACCAGGCATTTTTGAAGAGCTGATTGGTCAAAGCATCTGAAGTTTCGAACGTTCCGACCGTTTTAATGTTATCGTAGATCATTTTGCCAAGAAAATCATTCACTGATGGTTGGTAAGTGTATCCTGAAAGCTCTACATATCTAAATCCGCGGTAAGCAAAAGTAGGTTCCCACGTTTCTAATTCCCCTCCTTTTAAAGTGTATAAATCAGTACATTTCGCATTACGAAGATTAGCCGTAAAAAGTTCTCCATTATCTTGTAACGACTCTGCAAAACGCATTTTGACTTGTTTGCCCTTTACGCCTTTTACCTTGATCTGCAGCCAACCCACCATGTTTTGACCCATATCTAAAATATACCGGCCACCAGAAAGTTTAGTAATTGAAACGGGTTTAAGCGTATTCATCACTTTCATGTTTTCATTCATCTGGGCTTCAATGGTTCCTGTTGGTTCTTGTACAAATTCTGCTTTTGCCCACTTGCTATCGTCAAAACCTATCTTATTCCAGCCTGCTACTTCTTTGGTTGCATCGTATTCTTCGCCGTCATATTCGTTATTGGTTCTGATTGGCCCATCTGTTGTGCCTTTCCAGCTATCGTCGGTATCAATATTTGCTGTTGTTCCATCGGTGTAAACGATGTTGATGTTCATCAGCATTTTCGGAAAACCAAAGGTTTTAATTTTATAAGGTTTTTCATTTTGGCGCATGGCGAAGAAACGGCCATTTCCGAGTATCGTGCCTATTGCATTTTTACCATTCTGAATGTAACTGGTTACATCATAAGTGTTATACTTTACGTTTTTGGTGTAATCCGTAGGCGATGGAGATAAAACATCATTTCCTACTTTTTTACCATTGATAAAAAGTTCGTATAAACCTAAACCAACGATCGATGCCGTAGCAGATTTGATTTCTTTCGTACTTTGAAACTCTTTTCTGAAATACCTGGCTGACAAACGAGAATCGGTTTTAATATTATCCCATGGGAAAGCCCTATCAAAACCAATCCAGCCTTTCGGCCAATCTTTGTAATAAAGTAAACCCATCGAAAAATAGTTGTTAGCCGACCATTCGCTTTGACCCACATTAGTCCACACTTTGACTTTCCAATAGGCTTTCGTCCGGCTTTTAAGCACTTTTCCGTTGTAGGCTATATGAGTAGATTCTGGTGAGTTGATCTTTCCTGAATCCCATAAATCGCCCTCATTGACATTTAATTTCTCAGGCGAAGAAGACACCAGCACCTGATAAGCAGTTTGCATTACATTTCTTTCATTTGAGATAATTTGCCACGCCAACCGGGGTTTCAAAACATCAATACCCAGAGGATTCACGAGCATTTCGCAGGTTGTATTTTGCAACGAGACCTGTGCCATCACTTTTGAAAAGGATAGGAACCAAATGCTGATGATCGCTATGTAGATTTTAATGTTCATTATACTTCGTATATGATTACACAGATTAATTGATTACACTGATTTTCTACTTCTTTAATTATTCTTTCTTCTTTGCTTTGCGAAAAACTTAGCGTTCTTTGCGGTTAAACCTATCTACCTGAAAAATCAAAATACAGGGTCATATTCAATGCCCTGCTTGGGGCTTTATCAAAATCGTAATAAATATTCTTCATTCCCATTGGTCCGGTTGTTTCTGGTTTTTGGGTTTTTGTGCCAATTGCCGAAATCGCGTTCATAAATGAAATATCACCATTGGGAAATGTCGGACTCATGTTATCATATTCTGTATCTTTCGATTTTTTTGGCGTGAATAACCTTAAAAACACATCTTCTCTATCTGTAACTACCTTAAAAGATTGTTGTTTGCCAATAAATTCACACCAATACATATTTGAATAATAACCTTTAAACTCGGGGTATTGCCAAGGTGCTTCACCAGTTGCTGAATCATTATAATCCTTTTTCCAGATACCAAATTGGGTACCCTTCATTCTATTTTTCCAAACGCGATATGGTCCGTTGCCTTTATATTCAACTGTTTTAATTTCTGATTCAGGATAAGAAAAGTTTAGTCCTACGAAGGTGGTAAAGTAATCTGACGGAAAATATTCCACTTCCATTTTTAGCCAGCCTGATGGATAAATTGTCCATTGTAAAGTATTCCAACTTTCTTTTTTATCATATTTGGATGAAATCACTAAATTTTCACCATCCATTTTTTGAGTAAAACCCTTAAAGTTATTTACACCCTCTTGCAAAATCGGACCGTTCGAAAACGGAATGATACCTTTGGTATTTTTTGCCTGCTGCAATAAACCTGATGTTTTATCGAAAGTTAAATCAATGCCATTAGCCGAAACCTGATAAACTTTCGTATCCTCTTTAATATTTACCTTTGAAGAACCTGTTTTTACAACAATCTTCTCTGCATCATCTTTAGGCAGTGTTATCGGGAAACTCCAGGTAAACAATTCCTTACCATCGGGTGCATTTGCGGTAAGATAAAGTGCATCAAAGCTCCTCCAGTCGCCTGGAAGATTAACTTGTAATTTTCCTTTTTCGAAAGGCTTGATGTTTGGCGCAACGGCTTTACCGGATTTGAACTCTGTATCATCGCCGGCTTTTAACTTCTTCAATTTCCAATTAAAAGTACATTGATTGAGATTGGTAAATGCATAACGGTTTTCCAATAAGAAAGAACCATCAAAACCAGCTGTCATTTCTCTTTTCTCTACAAAAACGGGACTCCATACTTCTTTAATGGTAAAAAAACTTCCTTCTTTTTCGTGATATGGGCCAACAATTCCATCAGGACCATGATTTCCATCCGTATCTAATTCACCGTTCTTGTCGGTACGCACCACGGCCTGATCAGCAAAATCCCACAGGAAACCACCTGCAGAAAGTGGATTATTCCACATCGCATTCCAGTAATCTTCAATGCCTGCACCATGACCGCCATCCCACATGCCATGCAGAAATTCGGTTGGCATTAGAATGTTATGACCACGATCGTAATTGCCGATTCCGTAGTTAAATTCGCGGTAATGTGTGGTTTCGAAACCTCCAAAAACTTCCCAAGGGTGGATTAACGGACGTTTTTGTATATCTTCTTCAGCAAAAAGATGATCAAGTTCGCGGTTGTGTCCGCCTTCATTTCCATTTGCCCAAAATATAATCGATGGATGATTTTCATCATTAAACATCATTTCTTTCATCAATTTTGTTCCTGTAGGCGTATCATAAGTGCCATGCCAGCCAGCCAATTCGTCCATTACAAATAAGCCCAGCGAATCGCAAACGTCCAAGAAGTGCCCGTCTGGTGGATAATGCGACATCCGAACGGCATTCATGTTCATTTCTTTCATTAATAGCACATCGGCAATACTGATCTTTTTACTCGTTGTTCTGCCTGAGGGTGGATAAAAAGAGTGACGATTTACGCCTTTAAACTTCATTTTCACTCCATTTACATATACACCATCACGTTCTTTTACTTCAATTGTTCTAAAACCAATCTTTTTCGAAACCTGGTGGATCTCTTTGCCATTTTTACTCAGGATAAAGTTTGCAGTATACAAGTTTGGAAACTCTGATGACCATAATGCAGGATTGGAAAACTGATGGTGCATATGTATGCCTTTACTTCCTTTTTTTATTGAAGTCGTAAATCTTTCCCCGAATCTTTTTCCATCTTTTCCTAAAAGCTCCACTTCAACCTTATCTGCATCACCTGCATAATTCAATTGAGTAATTAAATTACCATCTGCTTTAGCATCAATCTGAATCCGATCGATATGGGTTTGTGGTAGCGATTCCAGGTAAACTGGTCTGAAAATACCTCCGAAAATCCAGAAATCTGCTTTACATTCGGCTTCATTAACCGATTGATTAGCTGAATGTTTTGATACTTTTACCTCAAGTAAATTATCGCTACCAAGTTTTACCAATTTAGAAATATCGTATCTAAACACATAAAAAGAACCCTGATGTGTTTCTCCGGCCAATTTGCCATTGATCTTCACTTCAGTATCAGTCATTGAGCCTTCAAAAACAATATTGATCTTTCGGTCTTTCCAATCTGCAGGAACCTTAAAAGTATATTTATAAAGACCTTGTTCTTTCCCTTTATTTTCTTCTTTGTTGAAACCGTAATTATATTTCCCAAAGCCTTGTAATTCCCAATTTGATGGCACTGGAATAGTTGTCCATTTGCCCGAATTTGCGCCAGCTGTACAGAAGAAATCCCAGTTAACGGTATTATCGTTTCCAGTTCCCGACAGGTATAATTTCTCCGTTCGCTGTGCATTTACACTGCAAAACATGCTTATTAAACACAAGAAAAGTATAAATCTGCGTTTCATTAATTGGTTTTAAAAGTTTTAGTTAATGGATTATCGGTACGGAAAGGCAAAGCTGGTAAAGCATTACTATAAAAATTCCCTGATGGATTTTCTGTCCAGTTGTAACGCACAGCAAGAGGCGAAGTAATTTGTTTGGCTGAAACAATAACTTTTCCCTCTTTAACAAAAGCCTCAGCATTGATAAACTTGCCATCTTTTCCGGCAATAGTAAACCCTATAATTGGATCTGAAGAGTTCGATTTTAAATAATCAAAGTTAAGTAAGGCTTTTCCATCTTTAAATGATACACTTTTATAAATCGGACCCGAAAAATCAATTTTTTGATTGTAAGTTTTTGCTAAAGCCCAAAGCGCCAATCTCCTGCCTACCTCCCACTTGTAGGTTGGATGCAAATCTTCGTTCGAATCGGTTAAGTCATTGATAGAAACCATACCTGTATTGGGTAATCTCAACAGCTGAGTCTGTGCTTCCCAGAATTCAGGTTCTGTATTTTCATCAACAGGTACTTTGCCTTTGGTTTTAGCATAATTGAAAGGCGCAATCTGAACATAATAAAATGGCAGATCGTTTTCTTTCCAGGCTTTCCTCCAGCTATTGATCAATACTTTCATTTTATAAGCATAGCTGATTTTCTCGTTCAGAAAACAGTTTGTTTCGCCCTGATACCAAAGAAAGCCGCGGATTTTAAATTGTGTTAAAGGTTCGATCATAGTTGGATAAAATTTCCCCGGATCATTACCCACTTTTTGATTTCTGAAGTAATCCTCTTCTGCAAAAGCATTATCTGAAATCCACGGTTCAATGGCGCTGCCCGGAATGGCCGAAGAGATCATGCCTACTGGAATACCCAATTTTTCCTGAATTTCTTTCGCGAAGAAATAACCCACAGCCGAAAAAGCACGTAGTGCCGAATCTTGGGCTACACTCCAGCTTTTATGGATCGAATCAGGTTTGATCAAAGTTTTGCGGTTAACCAGGAAAATTCTGATCTGATTATTCTTTGCTTTTGCAACCTCATCAGACGGAAAACCCAGCTTTTCATTTTTCGGCTTAGGGATTTTGGCCAGTTTTCGCATCGCATATTCCATGTTAGATTGACCTGAGCATACCCAAACCTCACCTACCAGGATATTAGTGAGCTCGATTTTATTTGAGCCAGTGATTGACATCATTTGAGGTGTTGAAGATGTTTTGAGTGGAGCTAAAACAATAAGCCAGTTTCCGTTTTTATCGGTTATTGTCTGTTTTTTTTGTCCAGCAAAAGCGACTTCAACTTTCTCATCCGGAGATGCAAAACCCCAAATATTGATGGATTTATCCCGTTGCAAAACCATATTGCTCGATAAGATTTGAGGCAAAAGGATTTTTGCATTGGCGGAGAAGGAGAAAAGTGAAAGGAGTGCCGTTATTGCCATCATTCCCGCGCAGGCGGGAATGATGGCAATAGCATTAAGATACCCAATCAAGTTTGGAATGACGTATGAGAAAGATTGCCGCGTCGTGCCTCCTCGCAATGACGATAAGGTGGTTGGAATGACGATATATCTTAATAACTCAACCATACTAAAATCCCTCCGTTTTTAAATATTTAATCGTATAAACAGCTTCCTTTTTCTCTGATTCTCCAGCATTTTTCAAATCATAGGTTTGATCTGCAGGTGTATCTACATCAGGAAAACGGCGAACATCGCCAGTGCGGAAAACAATTCTAGAAACATCAGCAACCGGTTGAAAGGCCAAACTGGTTAATGCATCTTTTCCATTGACAGTAATGGTATAAAATCGGGTAAATGCATCTAATTTTAGTTTGATATCATAACTTTTCCCTGCCTCATATTTCATGAAGTTTTTATAGCGTGCACCAGCCTTTGCGCTTAGCGTTCCTACAGTATCAAAAGTTAACCGAACGGTAGCAGCTCCTTTAGCATCCTGCAATTCGATTTCCAGTAAGCCAAAATCATTTTGCTTTGGCGTAACTGAAAACGATGTGATTATTTTTTTTGATGCAGGGAATAATCTTTCAGCCTTTGCATAATCGAACGGATCTTTATCTTTCAACACTAAAGCGCCATCTTCGACCTTAACAGGTGCCCAAAGCGGACTATAGATATTCCACATTTCAAGTGACTTATCAGTCGGTATTTTACCAAAATCATCATTTACATGTTGTGTGGCTTTATCATTAACGGGCACCGGAACCGAAGAAACCCAGATGTCTTCTTTATTCATGCTGTAGGTTACCCATAACTTCCCATCTGCAGGTTTTCCGTTCCCTTCTTCAATACCACGAACATACTGCGGACCGTAAGATTTGTAGTTACCTCCGTAGCGCATCGGCGTAATTTCACCATTTACCAATAAAAGGTTGGTATAATCTAGTCCGTTTTTGCTTGTTGAAATGGCTAAAGGCCAACGGTACTCTGATGGATTATAAACCGTCGCGTAATTGCTGTCAGCAGTTTTTTGACCCCATATTTTGGCGTTGCTGTTAACAAAACCAGGAGCCCGGGAAGCATTTTCCGGCCAGCTTTTTCCGTTATCATTGCTGATTGCGGTTAAGGCATTTTTCCATAAACCCACCACTCTTCCATCAGGTAAATGATAGTAGCTGAAGGCTTTATACTGTTTCTGTAAAGTAATCAAAGGATCCTTTCTATCTGCCTCTTCATTCCATTGTTGTGTCATTAATTTATTAGCTAATAATTCATTACAGGCTTCAATAAAAGCTTTACTTTTGCTTTTGGTATAAAACGGATATTTGGTATTTTTCTCCGAGTAACCTGGATTGTAATGGATGAAATAAATTGGGCCATATTTTCCATCTGGCTGAATTTCTCTTACGGCCCTGCCAATTCCATGGCCATCGTTCGGATCGTCTTTCGCGTCAAAACTGATGGCATAAAACCCCAAAACCAGGAACACGTTTTTAGTAGAAACATAAAAACCCATTCGTTGATGCATCACTGCGTCTAAATCTTTCGCTACATCAGTTCTACCCTCTTTTGTCGTGCCGTCAGGAATACGGTAGACTGGAAATATTACATCTGGTTTAGTCCAGGTGCAGCCATCTTTTGAGGACTGTAATAATGTTTGTCCTGGCGGGATGCTTTCACCAATTTTATCGCTTAAATATTCAATGTAAAATTTGTTGTTCCAATAAGCCAACATCGGCGCATGGTTATAAGTCCAGCCGAACTCTTCGGCCAGTTCCGGATGTTCTCTGTTTGCCCTGAAAGTTTGGATACTGTGTACGCCCATCACCGGCGAAAGTTGGCCATGATGATAATCTGCGTTAACTAAGGTTTTACCTGTATAGCGCACTGTATCCTGTGCCTGCGAGCTCTGTATCGCAAATGCTAATGTTAGGCTTAAACAAAGTATTTTAAATATTTTCATGTTATTCTATTCCTTCCTTTGGTTCGTCACTCTGAATTTATTTCAGAGTCTTTCCCAATAGATGCTGAAACAAGTTCAGCATAACGACCGTATTAAAAACCTATCTACCATTCTTCAATCTTTTAATCAATTTCCTTTTCACTTTTATAATTGTTCCGTGTTTATGTCCTTCAGGAATTGATACCTCGGCTGTTACATCTTTAAAAGATTTAAAATCGGCTGTTTTGTAAGCTGAATAAATCTTTTGTCCGTAGGCATCGAAATAGATCAGCCAGTCATTTTTTACTTTTACCACAGTTGGTCCCTCCGTTAATTTCGGACTAAAAGTTTCAGAAACCTTTTCGTAAGGTCCTAAGGGATCCTTTGCAAAAGCAACTTTTAAATTCCTATTCGGACGGGTATTATCTTTTAAAACCAGCACATAATCTTTGGTTGCCCGTTTCACAATAACCGCATCGATTACGCTAAAACCAGGATCGAGAAATAGTTTAGGCTTCGAGAAGGTCACAAAATCTTTGGTTGTAATACTATACATCCGATGGTTATTTTCTTCTTCCTCTATTCCTTTAACAAAGCGATACGGTATCGTTGAAGCCCAGATGATTACATATTCTTTTTTCTCGTTATCGTAAAAGATTTCTGGTGCCCAAACATTTACCGTTTTTGGCTCACTTTCCATTACTGGAAGAAACTTTTGTGCACTCCAGTTGATCAGGTCTTTAGAACTTGCGTAACCAAAACCTTTATCGCCTTTCCAACTGCAGGTCCAAACTAAATGAAACGTTCCATCTGGGCCTTGAACGATTGATGGATCGCGTAAAACTTTCTGCGTTCCGACTGCTGGTTTTAAGAAAGTTTTATTCAAATCTGTCCAGTGGTAAGCATCATAACTGTACAAAAGCCTCAAACCTTCGTTGGCAGGCTCATGGAAAGAAGTAAATAAATAGGCTTGTTTTGAACAGGAACTTAATCCGCACAAAAGCAGGCCAATGATGGCTAAGTGAAATGATGATATGGAATTGGATTTAAACACTGTTATCTTTAATTATTTCTTTTTTTTGCAATTGTCAATCTGAGCGTAGTCGAAGATCCAAGTTGTATTACCTAAAAAGATTGCCCTTCGACTACGCTCAGGGTGACATCTTTTTAACTCTCGCGATAGATTTAACTATTTATATTTCCTCCAACACTAACACCCAATCATTACCATTTGTAGGTTCGCCGGGCGGATTAAACTCTTTTATTCCTTTATTTTCAAATTCTCCGATTTTTGTGCTTTTTCCTGTTTTTGGATCAAACCATGATGCTTTTACTTCATCGCCATCGATTTTGCCAAGCTGCACACTGAAATTACGGCCTGTATAGGTGTAAAGCAGTGCAAACTCTTCACCTCTTGTGGCTATAACCCGTTCATATTTTTCGCCGTTCTTTCCAGCTACCAAAGTCTGATCAGGTACACGATCGAAATAGGAATGAGATAACAATAAATCTTTCAAATACTGCATCTGTTTAGCGCCTGGGGCATTAATTGCAGTGATCCACTGGTCTTTCGGACCATAAGCAGGTTTTAAATCTGTTTTTTTGTACATCTGCATCACCGAATTATGACCATAGGTGTAGCCAAAAGCGCCTGCAAAAACCGACCAGTAACCATATCTCCTCACGTCACTGTCTGTCCAGCGGGGTTGGGTGGTATCGTGTAAACCCTGCGGAATATCTTCGTAAGAAGGCTCACCATCAATGGTTGGTTTGGTAGGTTTCAGTTTATAATCGGCTTCGATATATTTCCAATTATCTTCACCATAATGGAGTTTTTCATTTTTAGAGGTGTCTTGATCATAACGCCGATGACCAGATTGAACCATATCGAAATCGCACCATTTGGCTTTTTGGAACCATTGCGATGAGGCAGTTCTGCCTCTAGGGTGGAAAGTAATAAGGTGATTGGGATCATTAGCCCTTAAGGTTTCGCCAATGGTATTCCAAACATCCGCACCATCACTACCTTTAATATCACCACCATTGAGCCAAATGATGTTCCACTTATCTTTATAACGTTTTGCCAGGAACTCAGAATAAGCCTTTGCCTGCGTTTTATTTACTTTTTTATTTTTTACATTGGTACCCCAAACCGGAACCAGGGCCATATAAAGGCCTTCTTCTGCTGCCTGATCAACGATATAATCTACATGGTCCCAATAATCATAAGCCAAAGAATCTTTTGGGTTATTGCCCGGTGTAAGCATCGGCTTCGATACATCTGCATGTACAACTGATGAATCGAGGTATACATTTCTCGATGGAACATCATGTAACAGCATCACCTGGATTACATTAAAACCTTTCTGTTTGCGGTCTTCGAGGTAAGTTTTCGATTCTTCGCGGGTTAACCTGCTGAACAATAACCAGCCTGTATCGCCCAGCCAGAAAAAAGGTTTACCATCGCCAGTAGTGAGGTATCTGCCATTCTCAGAAACCAAGAGGCTCTTATCGCCAAAATGAGGTTTCTCCTTACAGCCAAAAGCGAGGCAGGAAATAACAGCAAGTAAAAATATTTTGGTTTTAATGTTCATGTGTTAAATTTTATTGATGATGATGACTTCATCGCCCGCCCCAACCTTCTCTAACCTAGCAATGGCGCCGGCGCTAATTTTCTCTTCTTTAAGCAGTTTCCCTGTTCTGGTATTCAGCACTTTTACGTTGAATTTTCCAGATACTTTGCTCAAATCGAGATTGATGGCATTAGCAGAAGCGTTATACAAAATATAAGCCTTGCCTGGGCTTACTAAACCATATTGTTTTGCAGATTTACCTGCAGGTAAAAAGGGTTTCATCGAAGATGCCGCGGTTAAAATTGAAGCATCAATTCCATCGACATTGGAGAGCGAACCACCTGCCATTAAAATTGCCCATCCGAAGCTGTCAAAACTATCTCCTGAGTAAATCACTGCCTTATCAGGGAATTTGTTTTTATATTCAGATACCGCGTGATAAACTTCTTCGAAAGATGTTTTTTTAGGTTTTAACAAACGTGCATGCTGACGGGGAGCCAAACTTAGCCCACCTTGTGGTGCGTAAGCCGTTCCATCGGCCTGGTAATGCCAGTACCTAATATCGATCAGATCGACAACACCAGCACGGTTCTGATCTGCTAGAATGGCATCCTGAACATCTTTAGTTACACTTAAGCCAATAATCGGATGTTTGCCCGTTTCTTTTTCCCATTCGTTAATGGTATCGATCCAGAACTGAACAAAGTGCAACGGACCAGTAAATTCGGCACCAATTAACTGGATAACGCCTGAGTTTCCATCAAAATTCTCTAAACATTTTCTGATATAAGCTTTATGGATCGCCTTGCGGTGCTCGTTGCTGATATCGTAAAACTGTTCGGCCATAAAAATTCGTTTGTCGCCCGCATATGGTACAGGTTCAGGGAAACCAGTATTGTTGATATTGTTTGCGGTACGCCAGGGGAAATCAGCATAATGCGCCCCAGCTTCAATAATGTTATGTTGAAAATAGTTCTCATGGATTAAAACCAGGCCTTTTTGATCAGCCAGATTAACGAATTGCTTTAACCTGTCCCAGTACCATAAATTGTATTTGGTAATATCGTATTTGCTCAAACCATCCCAGGCTTTATCCTGTCCGCTACGGGCAAAAGGTAATTCGTAAAATGGTGCCCAAACTTCGCCATCCATACGGCGGATGCGTTCGTGATCGTCTCTTCTCCTATCGTACCAAAGGCCATAATTATGATCGAGCACTTTAACCTGACCATTTTTCATGGCATCGGTTATCGAATCCAGATCATCGGTAAGGCCGTTACCAGAACGACCAGGAACAAAACGGGTGACATGAAACTTTGTGTTTTTTAATCCATACGGACGGGCACTGCCATTCCACCAGGGCACATCCTGACGATCGCCAAGAACGATTTCGCTGCCACGGACCAACCAACCATTTTTGATGCTCATTGCGCCTGCCAGAGCAGGTTGAATAACTTGATCTAAGCCAATTTTATCTATGCTTTTTGCCGAACCTGCATCTGTTGGGATTTTATTTCGATCTGGGGCCGCATCAATATATTCTGAAACCGTTAAGGCGGGTTTGTAAGCTAATTTGGTTAGTTTTAACGCCACATCTACAGGCGGACTGCTTGATGCTTCCGTTTCAACAGGTAGCACAAAATTCCTGCTATCCGCCTCACTTCCCAATCTATCCTTTAGCTGGGCATAATATAAACTTCGTGGCTGGATCTGTTCGTTCGACATATCCCAATAGCCATTCCCGGCAAATTGAGACCAGGTTCCAAAAGCCCAGTTTTGAGCTGTTGGCGGCTGAAAATTATCAACTCTTGCGGCACTACATTGCCAGAATACACTATTGGCAGCACTCCAGCCAGCGCCTTGCCCATCTTGTCCGCGGTTTAAATAACTTAAAGCTTGTCCGTCGATGTTTACGATATCGAATAAAACGCCTGATGCCCAGCTATCAATTGTGCCGCTAAAACTGAAAGGCAAATAAGACTGACATTGTACAAAAACATTGGGGCCTGGAGCGCAAAAGCCAACAGCAAAATCATGGTAACCATATTCTGAGTATAACCTTTGAAAAAGGGTTTGCTGGCCAGTAGTTAAAAAAGTAAAACGGCGCTCCCCACCGATTTCGGAAATTGGGGCTAACGATTTACAATCTTCAACAGTAATTCTTTTTGTCGTTTCCAAAACATTTACTGCAGAACCTGCAAAATGCTCAAAAACCACTTGACGAATCCAGGCATCTTGTACGTTTTCTAAACAGATAGCTGTCCAACGGTGATACTCGTCTTTAATATTTTCTTTATGATAATCTGATTCGATTTTCAGGTTTTCAACTCCTGTTTGTGCAATTCTTCCATCCCATTTATATTTCGAAACTGTTGCGCCACCATATTTAGCCTCTAAAGCTGTTGTAATTGGCGCATCGAAAGTGATCGAATTGTCGTTTATGGCGGTAATTTTTCTATCCCAATAAATATCCCTAGTTCCTGGTTTCCAACCTAAAGCACTTTCACCTCCACCAAATTCTACCGTTTTCAGGGTTTCGATCCATTCTTTGGTTGATGGGCGATGAATGATGATCTGATCACCTACTTTAAATCCGTTGGCATTAGCCAGCGTAATTTTATTTGCATTAACAGGCACATAAACATCAGTAACTGCGATTGCCTGCTCTTCTATCCTGTTTTTTTGACCTAGAATCCTGATTACACCAATCCGGTCTAAACCAGTTGCAAAAATCTTTGTGCCATTTTCGCTCATTCCACTTCCACGGAGTACTACTCCAGAAGCTGAAAACCTTAATGTTCCGGCAACTTCGTAAGTTCCTTTTTCTAATAAAACAGCACCACGCAGCCCATCTTTACCAAGGGGTAATTTCGAAACATAATTAATGGCCGATTGAATCCTTAAAGTAGCATCGCCCTTTGAAACCGGAACAACTACCTTTATTGTTGCATTTGGAATGGCTTTTTCGCCTGCCATGTAACCTGCATAAGAAAAATCGGGAATCCGGTTTCCATCTGTATCCGGTGTATAAGCCATTTTACCATCCTTCCCTTTAAAGATAGGTTTTGGTGGTTCTACCGGTTTTGTTTTTTGGGCAAAAGAAAAATTAACAGCCAAAAGCGCCATTACCAAAATCGGCAAGGTTTTTAGTTGTATGGCTTTTAATATGTGGTTAGTTTTTGGCATTAATGTTATTTTCTTTGTCAACAATCTATGAACGGTCGTCACCCTGAATTCATTTCAGGGTCTTTATGGCATGAAAGATGCTGAAATAAATTCAGCATGACGATTTTTGATAGAAGATACTCAGTCTTTCAGCTTTAGTCTTTTTTCTTTAATCTTTCGCAGGCCTCACTTTATTGATATCTACCAAACTGTTCAAATAAACTTCGATATTGGCATAGCCTGATTTCGAAATTTTAGCAGCGTCTTTTGCATCTTTTGGGTTTAAACCATTTTTTGTTTCCCAAGCATCAGGAATACCATCGTGATCGGTATCTATATAAGGTTTTCCTTTATATTCAGGATAACCGCCTACTTGTGCGATATCTGAAATAATTCCTTTTTTATAAGAATCGGCAGGTAAACGACGTTTCACATAACTTTGTTGAGCAGGTAATTTCCCATCTTCAACATGCTCAATTTTCCCTGTTGCAACCTGTTTGATAATACGTTGGTCTACCGCATCGCGAACAGGTAAAGATGCACCTGCATTGGCCAAAACATAATCATAAGCTTTTTTAGTATCAATGATGGAAATTTTAGCCATTGGCAAAGGTTTATCTACTTTCATCGAATCTAACAACTTTTGTTTATCTCTTTTACTTTCAGGCTGAACACCGCCATCCCAATTGTTTTTGGTTACCTTTTCATTTCCTTCTATAATATTTCCGGTTACGTAAGCTTTACCAAATTCGTTGGCAAATTTTTTATCTCTACCCGATTCAGGTTTTAAGATACGATAAGAAATCGGTTCTCCGGCAGGCGTAATGGGGCCTGGTTTATAATAATTGTTGATGAAACTATAAAATGAGGCATTATCGCCACCATCGGCACTCCTGTTCCACCAGTTGAAGATCACATTATTTGCAAAACCAAAATCACCGTACATCCCAACAGATGGGTTCCGGCTGATATTTGATGCCCAAAGATTACGCATAAAAGTACTATTCAAACCGCCAATGGTACTTCCGAAGGCATGGTTATAGGTATCCAAAGCCTCTGAAAAGATCGAATTCTGGATGGTAACGTTTACAGTAGGTAATTTTACGGGTTTAGAACCATCTTTTGGATCGTAAACATGGCGGTAAATCGACATGTTTTCATCCAGTCCCCAACTTGCCGAAACATGATCGATAATGATGTTTCCGACAGGATTTCCGCCAATGGCATCATCTCTACGGGTAACATCGGTTGCACCACGACGGAAACGCATATAACGGATCACCACATCATGGGTATTGATCCAAACCGATTCGCCAGCCACACAGATTCCATCACCAGGAGCACTTTGACCTGCAATGGTAATATATGGTGCACGGATAATCAGTGGTGTTTTTAATTTGATAATCCCCGAAACGTTAAAAACAATGATTCGGGCACCGCCTTGCTCGCAGGCCTCGCGTAAAGTTCCGCTGCCCGAATCTTCGAGACTCGTTACTACGTAAACTTTACCTCCGCGGCCGCCAAAAGAATAAGCACCACCACCTTCTGCACCCGGAAAGGCCACTGTTTTAGCTTGCGGCAAATCGCCTGGTTTGGCTGCCCATGGAATATAAGGTTTACCATGTTTTACTTCTTCATCTACAATGTGTTTTACTTTTAAAAATTGCAGTTCGGATTTTTCTTCAATGCTTTTTAAAAGCGAATCGGCTTTCTTTTCCATAGCCTCTGGGATTACCGGATATTGCGCAAAAGCCACATTTCCAATACCACAAAGCGCTATTATGCTAAAAATTGAATTCCAGGTACGCATATTAGTTTGGTTTTACGATTGAAACAGGAACCACACTGTTTAAATATACTTCGATGTTCGAATAACCACTTTTAGTGATTTTTGCAGCATCGGATGCATCTTTAGGATTCAAGCCATTTTTTATTTCGTATGCGTCTGGCATGCCATCGTCGTCGCTATCTTTATATGGCGTTCCTTTATATTCAGGATAACCGCCTACCTGAGAAACTTCTGTAATGATACCTTGCTTATAAGAATCGCCAGGTAATCGGCGGTGTTCGAATTGAAATGCTGATGGTTTAGCGTTAGGGTGAACTTCAATTTTTCCGGTGGCTACCTGTTTAACTACACGGGTATCAACCGGATCTCGCTTTGGTAAGGTAGCACCTGCATTTGCTAATACATACTCTTTTGCTTGTAGCGTTGGGATAATGCTGATTTTAGGCATCGGGAATGGATCTTTAGCTTTCATCGCTGCGAAATATTTACTTGCCGCTTCGAAAGACATTAAATTTCCTTTTTTATCTTCTAATTGAACACCCCCATCCCAGTTGTTTTTCGTTACCTTTTCATTGCCGTCGATGATGTTTCCAGCTACATAAGCCCTGCCAAAAACAACATAAGGTAATTTACTGCGGCCAGACTCTGGTTTTAAAATGCGGTAACTGATGGGATCTTTTAGTTCGGTAACGGGTCCTGGTTTATAAAAGTTATTGATGATGTTGTACTGTGCAGTATAATCTCCACCATCTGTAGAGCGGTTGTTCCAGTTGAAAACTACATTATTTGCGAAGTTAAATATGCCATTCCAGCCAATTGAGGGGTTACGGGCGCCATTATCAGCCCAAAGGTTACGTACAAAAGCACAGTTTTCGCCACCTAGGGTTGAACCAAAAGCATGGTTCCAATAATCTAATGCTTCAGAAAAGATCGAATTTTGAATGGTGATGTTCACCGTTCCCAGTTTTTCTTCAGTTTTGCCGGTACTATCGTTGTACATGTGGCGGTACATCGACATGTTTTCGTCCAAACCCCAGCTTGCCGAAACGTGATCGATCATAATATTACCTACCGGATTACCACCAATGGCATCATCTCTGCGACCTACAAAGGTTTCACCCCTTCTAAAACGCATAAAACGCACAATTACGTCGTGGGTATTTAACCAAACCGATTCGCCAGCCACACAAACACCATCTCCAGGAGCCGTTTGTCCGGCAATGGTAATATAGGGTGCACGGATAATCAATGGTGTTTTAAGCCTGATAATTCCTGCAACATTAAAAACTACAATCCTTGCACCGCCCTGTTCGCAGGCATCACGCAACGAACCCGGACCGCTATCGTTTAAGTTTTTAACTACAATAACCCTACCGCCATGGCCACCAAAGCTATAAGCGCCTCCGCCTTCAGCACCTGGAAAGGCCAGTAATTTAGATTGGGGTAAATCGTTTGGTCTACCTGCCCATGGAATATAAGGTTTACCTTCTGCTGCTTCTTTTGCAATAATCGGCTTGGCCTTTTCCCAGGCAATATCAGATTGGTGATAAGCTTCCTTCATCATTGAATCAGATGATTTTTTGATGTCAGCAGGGATATTCGGATATTGGGCAAAGGTATAATTTGCGGAGAGTATTAATGCTGTTGTTAGCAACAGATTTAAAATGTTCTTTTTCATTTGTGTTGTTCGTTGGGAAGAGAAAGAAATTACGAAATATTTTTAACTAGCAGAAAAAATCTAATTGCTGATATTGAAAATCGTGGCTCATTTCTTTGTCTATCCTTGTAAGTAATTTTGGTTAGAAAGTATATTATCTTTCAAATTTGCATGCAAAAAGCAGCTGTTTAATGTATAATTTTGGCTATCTATTGTATAATCTTATCAATTGCCAAAAATGCCTGTAACAAATTAAATTCATTCTCTCAGCCATGTTACAAGATAGGAATAAAATTCATATATAAATGTAACATTCTTAAATAAAAAAAAAGGAAACAAATTAATGTTCCCTTTTTTCAAAAACCAAATATAAAAAAACCGGGGCGGTGAGCAAACCGCCCCAAGATCTTAGCTTCTTTATTTTAAAGGGTCGAACGCCCCGCCCCAAGTGTTATTCTGAACAAGATTAATATTGTTATTTAATGACACTGTCGGAATACCAAAAAAGTAAACTCCAGGTTGATAAGCAATATTGTAAGTGTCAAGCTGCTTGGTTGTTACGGTAAAACTACTTGCATATAGTGCATCCAGATTGGTATTGGCAGAAACATCTCTTGTTCCTAAAATATAATCTGTTTTTGTGCCCGTATTTTTAAGCGTTATGGTAACACCTAATCTTCTCTTTCCGTTTAAAGTGCTTTCTAATAGTTTTCTGCGTCTTAAATCCCAAAAGCGCTTACCTTCAAATGCAAGCTCAATTTGTCTTTCTTTCATTATCGCTGCAACTAGCTGGTTTCCACTCAAACCAGCTTCTAAACCATACAATCCATCGGCACCTGCTTCTATTCCTGCCCTTTTTCTAATGTTAATTAAATTGTTATAAGCTTCCTGACTTTGGCCAGTTTCGGCCGCACATTCTGCCAGATTCAGCATTACTTCAGCATATCTGATCTCTATCCAATCGGTACCGGCATTTTGGAAAGTAGCCAATGTTAAAGATGGGTCTATTCCTTTTCTTAAATATAAGCCCGAAGAAGTGGCGCCTGATGGTTCAGTGGTGGCCAGAACATTTTTATCATTTGTATAATAATAAGTCCACAATCTATAAGATGAATTCCCCGCTAGAGGCCAATTACATCCGTTAAATGCGATTGTTTGATCAAATCTTGGATCCCTGTCTTTATAAAACGTAGCCTGACTATAAGTATATTTTGATGCACCTATATCCTTTCCATCCTTCATCGGAAAAGCCAAAGCCATATCCCAGGTAGGCAAATTAGAACCACCGGTACTGCCAATATATTTCGGAACTGTTGCATTGGGATAGGTATTATTATTCTGTCCGATATCGGTTGTTCCTGTATTATAAAGTGTTGCAAACACGGCTTCCGGATTACGAGGGGTGCTTCCTCCTGCACTTCCTTCGGTTGTCCACATGCTTGCATCAAATTTAGTGTACAGGCCAAAACCATTGGTAGATAGCGTTGCTATTGCCTGGGTATTTGCCGTGTAAGCATCCTGCCATCTTGAAGAAAGATTACTTGGATTGAATTCGGGAGAGGCAAAAGTTAATAGCACACGTCCTTTAAAGGCTTGGGCAGCACCTTTAGTAATACGGCCGTAATCATCGTTTTTTGGCCATTTTGCCGGAATATATTTAATACAAGAATCCAAATCCCTAACAATTTGAGCAAAAGTTTCGGAAGTGGTGTTACGAGGTAAAAGTGCCGCTTTTTTAGCATCTTCGCCTACCGCATCCAATGGTACCAATACCACGGGCACGCCACCGTATAATTTTACGAGTTCAAAATACCTGAAAGCTCTCCAAAAATAAGCCTGTGCATTAAATCTCTTTTTCATTGCCGGATCTAGTGTGCCTGCATTAACATCTCTGATGAACATGTTGATGGTCCTAATCTTCACATAGTTTCCAGCAGTATTTGTATTGCCTAAATCCGTAACCGATTCGATCGTAGCTGTACCTTTAACAAAAACGTTATCACCATATTGCTCTTCCGAAAGGCTGTTTACTGAAGCACTTAAGCCACCAACGTTGCCAAACCAGGCCGGTTGATTCTGGCTATAGATATAATCGATACTTAATTTTGTTGTGGTAGAATCGTTATAAACCTGATCGGCAGTAAAACTACCTAAATCCTGTTTTTCGAGCACTTTTTTACAACTGCTAAACATCAATGATGTAGTACAAGCTGCTAAAATTATGATATAAATCTTTTTCATGATAATTAAAATTAAAGGCCCACGTTTAAACCGAACGAATAAGTTTTAAGCGATGGGTATGTACCTACTGGACTGGCGAAATCTCTATAATTCCCTGGGAATGGATTAATAAACTGAACTGGGTTTGTGGCCTGAGCAAATATCCTTAAACTTGATATGCCTACTTTTTCTATCCATTTTGTTGGGATGGCATAACTTAAATTTGCATTTGTAATGGCAAATTGGGTTGCCGACACCAACCAAAAATCAGTACTTTCATAAATGCTTGAAAAATATGGGTTAGGATAAGCCGCATTCGTATTTGTAGGTGTCCAGTGATCTGCCCAATATGATGCTCTGTTGGCATATGCTGATGGACTTGTTCCACTAGGCTTTAATCCGCCGATACTGGTGTAACCACCCCAAGAAATCCCCATTACTACATTTAAGCTTAAACCGCTATAACCAGCACTAAAGTTTAGTCCTAAGTTATTATGGTTATTTTGTCTTTTGGTAACAAATTGTCTGTCTTTAGTATCAATAACACCATCACCGTTTACATCTTCATAGTTGATCATACCTGGCTGCAGAATATCGTTTAAGATTTTAACCTTTTTTGGATCATTCTGCACTGCGGATCCATTGATTCTTTGTGCAATAATTGCATCAGCTTCTGCCTGTGTTCTGATAATACCAAGAGATTTATAACCGATATATCCTCTATCGCTTGAATAGCCGGTATTATCGTCAATGGTACCCAATTGTGCACTAGAAACATCGTATTTGATATTTTTGTTGTCGCTCCAGGTATAAAATGGGGTAAAACTATAGTTAAATTTCCCAATCTGGTCTTTGTAGCCTACACTGAATTCGTAACCGAACATATTGGCTTCAGCAAAATTTTCGGTAGGTACTGCTGCACCAATGGTTGCAGGTACTGAAGATGTTAATGTAGATAAAAGGTTGTATCCGCGTGTCCAGAAATATTCTCCAGAGATAGATAACTTATTTTTAAGCAGCCCCATATCAAAACCATAATTCGTTTTTAAATAACTATCCCACACTACATTTTCATTTGGTATTGCAATATTGGTTCTGATCGCAATACTTCGGTCAATTTCGTTAAACACGGCACCACCGCTGCTTCCCGTGCCTAAATTGTATGATGCCAGGTATTGGTAAGCTTTTGTTGCGTCTGTTCCTGTTAAACCAACTGATGCCCGCAATTTCAACAGGTTTATTGCTGGAAATTTATCTTTAAAGAATTTTTCTTGTGAAACTACCCATCCAACCGATGCCGCTGGAAAACCGCCCCAGTTTCTACCAGGAGCAAATCTTGAACTACCATCTCTGCGATATACCAATTGTAGTAGGTATTTATTATCATAATCGTAATTGATACGCGAAATTAAAGACTGAAATCCTGTTTCACTCACCTGCCCGGATTGATTGGAAGTTTGTGTTCCAACAGTAAAGTTTTGGTAAGGTAGTCCACCGGCCACAATTCCTTCGGCCTGTGCCGCAACACCTTCTGACGAAAGCTCTCTTTGCTCTACCAGTGCAATGGCTGATATATTGTGTTTACCAAAAGATCTGTTGTAATTAAAACCAGCATTTAATTGGTAGCTATCCGCAAATACGGGATTAAGCCTAATCCTATCACCATTTTTTATTGGGAAAACACCTTGGAGCACTCCACCAGGAATATGGTTGTTGGCACCTGTACCTAAATATTTATAATAGTTGAATGTAGTTCCGTACTGCTTACCGTTCGAGCTATTGATGTTCTTATTTATTGTAGCGGTTGCAGTTAAACCTCTAACGCCAGGGATTTCGTAAGTAACTTTACCTAGCATATTCATCACATAAGATTTTGAGCTGGTAAAATTATCTGAGTTTTGTACTAAGAAAAAGTTGATGTTTTCTAAACCACCAGTATTGCTTGCACCTAAAATTACAGGATTTCCGTTGATAAAATATTCAGACCATGGATTAACGTTCTGTAAAGTTGCCACATCATTATCCAAACTTTCGGAAGTGCTATTAAGCTTGTAATAATAGCTCCGCGATGATGAAACATCTGTACTGATTGAAGCCGAAACGTTTAATCTTTTCGAAAGTTTAGCATCAATACTTGCCCTTAAACCATATTTACTAGAATTAACACCTTTAAAATTAGAGTTTTGAGTAATATAATCTCCGCCTAAAAAATAAGTTACCTTATCGCTACCACCACTAATGTTTAATGCCTGACGGTAAATGTTAGAGGTTTGAAAGGCCTCTTCCAACCAGTTATGGTTGTTTGCAGAGAAATAATCCAATTCATCAGGAGTATAATAAAGTGGCTGGCGGGTAGGTTCTGCTACATTGTTAACTACTTTAAAACCATCAGCGTTTATAAAGCTGTTTACTACAGTTCCAGCAGATGTTTGCTGGTAAACCTGGGCGTTCAGATAATCGTTAACAAAATTACCTAATTGTATACCAGACATCATACGCGGCAGTTTTGTTGCATCGTTAAAACCTACTGAACTGCTAAAATTGATGCGTGGAGCGCCTGATCTACCTCTTTTGGTGCGGACAATTACTACTCCATTAGCACCAGAAACGCCATAGATAGCTGCTTCAGCATCTTTCAAGATCGAAACGCTCTCCACCACATTTTGATCCAATAAATCAAAGTCGGCCTGGGTTCTAATCACATCATCAATTACAAATATCGGATTGGTGCCTTGCTGGCTATCCTTAGAGTATACAACAGGGTTACGCACAGTTATGGTAGTACCCTGTCCTGGTCTTTGTGCACCTCCAGAAACAGCGAAACCAGGTGCAGAACCACGCAATGAAGCACTTAAAGACAGCGCAGGTACATCCTCAATACTTTTCATATTAACGGTAGAAACTGCTCCTGTTAAGGTAACTTTCTTTTGTGTACCGTAGCCCACCACCACAACATCATCTAAATTTTGGTTATCTGAAACCAGTTTTACGTTGATTGTTGTTTGTGTGCCTACGGGTATGGTTTGTCGGGTATAGCCGATGTACGAAAAAACCAGTACATCACTGTTTGATTTTACCTGGATGGTGTAAGCACCGTCAGCATTGGTACTCACATTACTTGGAATACCTTTTAAACTTACGTTTACCCCCGGTATTCCTTGGCCATCTGCCTGATCGACAACTTTACCCGTAATCTTTCGTTCTTGTGCAAAAAGGACTGTGCTTGCCAATAGCATAAATAGCAAGGACAAAGAAATTTTGCGTAAAAATTTTAAGTTCATCTTATTATTTGGTTAGTTTTTAATTCTATATAAGCAGGCTTATAACTGCTTTTTTAACATTATAATTTATCTATGCTTGAGGATCTGCACATCCCTAATCAAAGGTTTTATAGTGCTAAATTTTTAACTTTATAAGTGGAGCGGGTTAATGAGTTAGATTTTTTTATCGCTGAATATTATTTCTTTTGGAACGATAAATTAGAATAGGCCTTGTAACCCTATCCTTTAAAAAAATGAAAATAATTTTATGTGATTTGGCTCATTCTTTATTTTGATCTCTATAATTATTTTGGTTAGAAAGTATATTATATTCCAAAATTGCACGTAAAACAACACTATTTTATGTATAATTTTCTCCAGCTATTGTAGAATATTGTCATTTAGCAAAAATCCAGGTAACAAAGTAAACTGATTAATGTAAACTGGGATACAAGGTAGGAATAAAATTCATATATAAATTTAATATTTAAATAAAAATATAATAAATTTTAATTCCGGATGTATCTTAAACTTAAAAACGTTGATTAGATGATTATTTTAAAGCTTTGGTAAGAAAATATTTACAATGGAAAAAGGGATAATTTTTAGCACTTCACGAAAATTGATCTTGAATGGGTTATTTTTGTATCTCAGAAGTGCTATTATTGCCTAAATGAGCTGTTGCTCAAGATCTTTTGTTTAGAGAATGTTATTTTTAATATTGGTAATAAACAAAAAAAAGAGAGCACTCGCTGCTCCCTTTTTCTTCTAACCAAATATATAAAATTGTGGCAGTGTTAACTGCCGGGGATAGTGCTTATCTAGCGCTGTACTTTTATACTTACATTAATAAAAGGCCTTTTCTGTAAATCGGAAGTCACAGCATTTACATATAACATACCGTATTTGCCTTCAGGAGTAAGGAAAAACACCGCATTACCTGCCGCCAAACCGTTAGCTGGAAGCGTTTGAGTAGTTTCGTTAAAGGTAATTGCTCTTGCTTTAGCCAAAGTCTCTATAGAAGAGCCAGAAATTGCAGTAGTCAGAAATGCATTGGCTTGTCCGGTAACAGGCTGACTAAACTTAGTGGTTCTTTTAGGACTAAAGCCGCTAATATCGTAAACGGTTAATGGATTAGTAGTGACACTTAGGGAATATAAATTAACTACCCAGGTTGGCGTCTGAACTGTAGAATTTGAACCAGGTTTTCTATATATACCAAAATCTATTTTGCCAGCATTAGCTGGTGCATTTGTGTAACTAAAACCTGTAGCGTCTGTAAGTGATAAAAAGCTTGGTAAAGATTTTGCAACGGTATCTGGCAAATAAATATCTCTGTTGGCATAAATCATAAAACTTGGATTTACATCAACTGTTACTTTTTTATATCCATCACCAATGTACACGCCCTTTTCATTCAGCGCACAGATACGATAGCTTTGTTTGCCATCGCGAAGTGCAGCTGCAGGGAAAAGCGCGGTATTTGGAAGTTTAATAATTGCTGAAAAGCTTCTTCGCTGGGTAGGATTGGTAATGGCAATCGTATAACGTGTAGCCTGTTGTGTACCTGCAGAAACCTCAAACACATAAGAATACATATCCTCTTTAGCAGAGTTTATGGTAAAATCAATCCATACCTCTTCTTTGTCGTTAATTACCTTATAATCAGTAACACAGCGAGGATCGCTATTGTTGAAAGTTACTGTAACATCTTCGAACATATTAAAAATGTTCGCCGATTCTTTTTTACAAGAAGCAAAAAGAATTAAGCATAACCCGATGAGTAACTTATTAATATATCTAGTTTTCATTATTTTAATTTTTAATCAGATCAACTGAAACATTTATGCTTTAAATACTAATCAAGGGGGTCAAATGTGCCGCCAGCCCATCCAATTGTTGGAAGGATTTTATTACCAAAACTCACAAAATCATTATGGAAGGTATAGAAGTAATGAAATTCAGGTACGTTATACGGTAAATATGTAGTGTTTGTTATAACAACATTTTTAAAATACTTTGTATAAGTTGCTTTATCATTAATGTTTAAAGTTTCTCTGAATGATGTTGTACCTCCGGGAACTGTTGGATCTTCTAATACTTTTTTATCTTTTTGGTCTGATCCTACCGGAGGATTTACCAACTGTACTTCCAATTTAGACATATTCCCGGTTAACAAGTGCATGGTGCGAGATCTTCTCAAATCTGAATTACGTTTGTTCTCGAAGGCGAATTCAATCTGTCTTTCATTAAGAATTAAGTTACGCAATTGCGGCGTGCTCCCAGCCAATGCAAGCCCGTAATCTGAATCACCTGCCACTACTCCTGCCCTTATACGAATTTGTCTCACTAAATCTTTTGCACCTGCGATATTTCCTGTTTCATTTAAACAATCAGCATAATTCAACATTACCTCTGCAAACCTAAGCTCAATCCAATCCATACCACTTCCACCACCAACAGAAGTATTGTAAACAGAAGCACTTGCTGTTAAACCAGGCGTAGAGAAACGCTTAACATACACCGCATTTCCACTACTTTCGCCAACTGCTAAATTATAATTCCACTGTTTCCTGTTTGCGTTTCCGCTCAAAGGATATACTGATCCGTTTGTAGCAAACGTAGCTTCAAACCTCGGGTCTCTATTTTGCCAGAACATGGTGGCATCATATGGAAAAGCCGTAGATGTGTTTAATGGTTTTCCATCTCTCATTGGATAGGCATCCAACATTTTTGTTGTAGGCATAAAGTATGTATTAGGACTTCCACCTTCAGAAGTTGGCCTTACACGTTGTTCAGTTTGATTGCCTCTATTTGGTACCGTATTTGAATAAGTTCTTACCAGAATGGCTTCAGTGTTGGCTGTACCTTCTACACGGAAAATATCTAAATAATTTGGCATTAATTTTTTTCCTGCCGAAACGCACATATCATAAGCTTCTTTATTAGCAGCTAAAGCATCAGTCCATCTCGATGCCTGAAAAGGATGTTTTGCATCATTTAAAGGATTAAATTGAGGACTAGCCCAATAGAATAACACTTTTGCTTTTAAACAGGTAGCAATCAGCTTAGTGATCTTACCTCTTCCGTCAGCGTCGCCCGGCGCAAAACCATCTAATAGGACAATGGCGTTATTTAAATCGCTTAAGATTGCGGCAAAACACTCTTTAGCCGGCCTTCTACCTTCATCATAAATACTGTCAGCTCCCTGCGGGGTTAATGGAAGTGGAACGCCGCCATAAACTTTAACCAATTCGAAATACGTTATCGCTCTTAGTGCATAATATTGCCCAAGCAATTCATTTTTCTTTTGGGTTAGCATTGTACTGTTAGGAAGATTGGCAATGGCATCATTACATCTCGCAATATCCCAGTACTTATTTTGACCAGGGTTACCGCTATAGTTGTTACCAGAATACCTCACATCATTATTGCCCAGGATACCCTGTAGGCCAAGTGCCATTTTTGCATTGGCATCTCCATCAGGAAAATAATTCTCATCACTCGCATAGTGAACACCATAACGATCCGGAGTGAGCTGCAATGGGAATTGATACATGGCTACATCGTAAACCCTGTTAAGGTGTAGTTGTACAGAGCCCTCATTATCCCATATGGCCTGATCGATTCCGCCTGTATCTGGTAATAAGAAAAACTCATCTTTATTTACACAAGCGGACAAAAGTGTAGCTAAAGTTAAAATAGCTACTGCTTTTTTTATATTATTTTTTATTTGATTAATCATTGCTCAAAAAATTATAGGTTAACACTTAGTCCTAAAGATATCGTCCTCAACATTGGATAATCCCATGCGCTTGAAGTGTAGGGATCTTTATAAGGTAGAGGATTTACAATGGTCCAAAGATTATTTCCGGTTAGTAGAATACGGGCTCCACCAATCCCTAATTTATTTGCAAAAGCAGTAGGTGCTTTATAACTCAAAGTCATGGTATTGATCCGGATCATCGTTCCATCAACGGCCCAAAAATCAGAGTTTATTCCCAGCGAAGGATCATCAAATCTAGGATATTTACCTTCCATTGGATTTTCTAATGTCCACCGATCTGTCCAGATAGCTAAGGTATTTCTAGTTTTTGACGGTGCTGTTCTTGCCCTGCTATCATAGAATATTTTACCACCAAATCGTGCATTTATATTCGTGTTTAAACTGAAGTTTTTGTAAGTCAGGTTTAGTGAGATACCAGAAGAAAAAAATGCATTAGTATTGTTATACAAAGGCGCTAAATCGCTATCAGAGATTACACCATCAGCATTGGTATCTTCATAATACAACCACCCGGCCTGTGGAATTTTATCGTAAATCCTATAATTAGGATACTTCGCCATCCAGGCATCAACTTCGCCCTGAGTTCTGAACATTCCCAGGTTGGTTAAACCATAATTGCTGGTATTATACTTGCGCGGGTCTGTACCGAACAATTGTAAGTTAGGAAACGTATTGTTGATTAAGTTACCTGGCGTATAGAGGATCCTGTCGGTAACAGAGTTACCATAAGAGAAGTTCATGCTTGCACTAAGATTCCAGTCTGTTGCAAGCTTTGCTTTATAGCCAATGCTAAATTCAGATCCCCAGTTATAAAGCTGTCTGTAGTTTAATACCGGTGCTTGGGTACCGAAATATTGTGGATATTGATTGTTAGCACCCAGTTCGAAACCATCATAAGTATAATTTTGGAAGGCTTCAATACTAATATCTAATTTATTGTTAAACATTGAAGTTTCTAAACCAACGTTAATGGTTCTTTTCTTCTCCCAGGTGATATCAGGATTAGCCAGACGAGAACGGTTCAAACTATTCCCATTTGAAGTTCCATAAATATATCCATTGGTTACATCGATCTGGAATCTATCTTGCCATAATCGAACCCCAACGCGGTCATCACCTGTAATACCAACATTTGCCTTTAATTTCAGAAAATTGATGAAGCTAAGCGCACTGCTGTTTTTAAAGAACTTTTCCTGACTCACGACCCATCCGATTCCAATATTTGGCGATACGCCCCAGCGGTTTCCTAAAGCAAAGTTAGATGATGCATCAATACGGGCAATACCTTCAATCAGGTATTTTTTTTCAAAATCATAACTAAAACGAGCAAAACCCGAACGTTTGGAAACTGCTGTTTGATCCAGGTTTGATGCTACTAAAGTATTGATATCGTACGCAAAAAATTGATCTACACCAGGTATTAATTGGTTTGAATAACGAACTGTTGAATTTTGTGTATTACCCTCACTTTGCTCAGCACCAGCTAAAATATTAAAAGAGTGTTTTCCAATAGTCTTATTATATTGAAGCGTTAGAAAAAATTGATAGCTATTGTTATCAGTCAAACCAGGTGTGAAAGTAGAATTTGCTGCACTTGTTGGTTGAAAAGTAGGTGAAGTAGCAGTAGGTAATTGATTGGTGAACAATTCCTGGTTATTCCCTCTTTTTACAAAATTGTACAGCGTGAAAGGTGGTACATATTGTGTATTCTTCGAAGATCCACTTGATTGCGAAACCTGCCCGCGAATGACAAGTCCTTTCAGGAAGGTTGGTTCGTAAGTTAATGAGGCGTTAATACGGTATGACTTGTTTGAACCATTATTATAATAACCAGATTCAGAAATGGCTAACGGATTTATGTTAGCAGAATTTACTCCGTTAACATTATAGTTAACAAATTTTCCGTCGATACTAATTGGAACCCACCTTGGAACTGTTATCAGTCTTTCAAAAAAGGCGGCATCATTATCCTGGGCATTATGGTGCAATTCTTTCGTACCATAATCAACGTTAAAATTCACATCTGCTTTTAAGCCGTTTGCTAAGGTGGCAACTACACCACTTCTGAATGAATACTTATTAAATTTCATTCCTGCGTAGTTTCCATTTTCCCCCTGGTAACTTCCTCCTGCAAAAAAGGTAATTTTATCACTTCCACCAGAAATACCAATATTATGTCTTTGTGTGGTAGCCGCTTGCCATACTTCATCGTACCAGCTTTTATAATCCAGCGTTTTGATATAGTCCAAATCTTCCGGAGCAAAGTAATCCGATGCAGGAGCACCCTGAGACCGGAACGTATCATTTAATAATAATGCATGCTCATATCCAGATAACATTTTTGGTACTTTTATCGCATCAGAAATACCCAAATAGCCATTGTAAGTTATGCTTGGTTTGCCTATTCTGCCTTTTTTTGTCGTGACCAGAATAACACCTTTAGCGCCGGCGGCACCATAAATTGCAGCAGAAGCATCCTTTAAGAATGTTAAATTCTCAATCATAGAAGCATCTATATTATCGAAAGCTTCTCTGGTTACCGTAATATTATCTACAACATAAAGTGGTTCATCTGTGGTACCAGCTGCGGCTGTAGTAGTGGTAGAATTTCTAATGTTTAAAGTAATTGGCGAACCTGGCCGACCTGATGATTGGCTCACGCCAACCCCGGCTACCCTATTCCGTAATGCGCCTGCTAAGTTAGGTGCAGGAACATCTTGAATTTCAGCACCACTAATGGTCGCTACCGCACCAAGGATTTCTGATTTTTTTTTGGTTCCGTAACCGATAACAACAACTGCTTCGTTATCTAAACTTTGACTGTCTTCTATAAAACTTACCGTTAAGCTGGTTTTTCCAGCCAATGGAATGACTTGCCTAACATAGCCAACATAAGAAAAAACCAATGCATCAGTTGCCGGATCTGCTATTAATGCAAATTCTCCTTTGTCGTTGGTGCTTACATTATTGGTTTTGCCGCGTATCCCAACAGTTACACCGGGAACAGGCTGCCCATCTTTTTTGTCTACCACCTTACCAGTGATCTGCTTTTGTTGGGCAAAAACAGCGGTACATGTGATTAGCATGAGCACTAAAACCCATGAGGTTTTTCGTAAAAATTTTGAGTTCATATTTGTTATTTGGTTAGTTTTTTTTTACTAATACAGCTAATCTGACATCAATCAGGCCATGTGCACGATTAATTTCATTTAGCATACATAAGCTGTAAAAGCAATTGCTTTATACAGTTTATTCAATAGTGTTTCCGGTTAAGGATGGCTTTGTTTGTTTTTTTGCTTTTTTGCAGCTTGCTAGTTAGGCATAAGAATTAGACAGCGTTATTTTAAAAATCTATCTAACATTAATTGTCTTTGTGGCGGCTCATATTCTTTTTTAGATTAAAAATTATTGGTTAGAAAGTATATTTTAAGATTGCAATAGTGAAATAAAATCCATTTTTAAGTTAAACAAGAGCAGTTATTATATAATCTTATCCAGACAAAATAACCTTCTCGTTATAAGCTATTTAGTAATTTTATTCACATTACAATATAAGCATAAATTCATATATAAATGAAATATTCTTGAATAAAAAAAACAAAAAAATAATAGCGCATTTAAACACGCTCCATCAGCATTCCTAGTTTGTTTGCGCTTTTGCTTTTCGGCGCTTCTCCCACTCTACCCCTTCCTGCTTTAAATCATATCCGGCGGCCGATAGGTAATTATTTATCCTGCCTTTATACTTACCAAACCAGGCATGTTTTTTATCTGATGATTCTGCATCCATGGCATGTTCTCTAGCCTCGGTTAACCAGATCAGGATCTGTTTTTTCTGATCTTCGGTTAAAGTTAAAATCTGTTCCTGATAGGCCTTGTAAGTAATCGGCAATACATTATAGGTCATACCATTTTTAACCAGGTCAACCTGTTCATTAGTAAGTTGTGCGGAAAGTTTGCTGATGTATTTTTTATGAAGTTTAGCCAATGATGCCTCTACAACACGGGCATCTTTAGCAAGCGCTGAATCGCGTTCTACTTTATTGTCTTTGTTTTTCTCTTTTATTGCTTTAACACGGGCATCGCGTGCGGCATAAATATCATTTAAATCACTATATTGATTTCTAATGATTACTGTCACTTTTTCGGTTTTCTTTGCATCTGTAATCCCCAGATTGGCGACAATTTTAGCCGAACGCTCGGTAATCATTTTGGTATAAGCTTCCTTATCTGCAACTGCGTTGCCCTGAGCAAAAATGGTGGTCATGCCCGAGAAGGTTAACAATAAGGCTAAAATTGATGATTTCATGTCTTTATATTTAAATTGTATTTATTTTTTTTAGATTAACATCTCCGCAAAAATGCACTTTTAAGCCAAGTTCATCCAATGCAGCGGCTTTAATGCGGCAAGCTTCATGTGCTCCTGCTTCATAATTGGCATAAACCACCTGAATGTGATTGGCTTTATGTCTGGCCATCAGCTGATCGCGGCTTACACCTTTTAAAATGGCATGCATAATTGGCCATTCGGGTGTTGTTCCGTTCCACCGTCTTTTGGTTTCTTCTTCAGGCAAAGCTACTACTTCCCCAACGCCTAAATCGCAATGTAATTCATTATCCATTATATAAACACGGCTCCAAACAATGAAACCCGGTTTACTAACACCTTTTAACGACCCACCGCCTAAACGGAAATACATAGCAGGCTGCCTTTCGCTGCTTGCTCCGGCATAACCATCAATAAAATGTGCAGGTGGTGCTGCCCCAGAAATTAAAAACAACCAAACAAAACCATTTACATCATCATTTTTGTAATATTCGCCCCAACGGATATCGTGAAGGGTGTTTTCTCCGGTCATTCCCAGTTCTTTCCAAAGATTGTAGGTTACCAGAGCATCTAAACCTGCACATTCATCTACCTCGTTAAAATGTGGTAAAGCACGTTTTGGGTAGAGTTCTTTACCATCTACAGAAAATACCGGCGGACGGTCTTCATTATTTAATAAACCTTCTACCAGATCACTCGCAACGGTTAAATCTTTCAGGCCTTGTTGGTATTGTATCCCAATGGTATCACAGCTAAAATCATCTGCAATCCTTAAGGCTGCAATATACATTTTGCACTGTTCAAGTGTTTGTCTTTTTGTTAACTGGGTTTCTTCTTCGGTGCCCCAGTTAAAAGTCATGCCTTTTTGTAAAAGCCAATCTAAAACGGCTTCTGCCTCAGCATCCGTTACCTGTAACATAGCCGCGTACAGCGCCGATTGACTTAAACGTTCTTTAAAAAAACCGGTCCTATGGAGTAATTCATCGGGTATGATAGCATTGTACATACCCATGCAGCCCTCATCAAACACGCCCATAATTACTTTGCGCGCTTTTAAATTCCGGGCAAAGGTTCTTCCTGTCTTATCATCACCCGTTGGGATTTTACTGAGTGCAAAACTTTTTACATGACTTTGATCGTAGCTGATTTTACCAGTCGAGAGCCATTCCTGTAGTCCTTCAGTAAAAAAGTCATCAGTAAAATCTTCACTCCATAAAGTACTATAAGGTATAGCTGCCTTGGTTAAACAACCATTTAGATTTAACATGCCCACCAAACCAGGCCATTGACCGCTCCAGTTGGCTACGGTTAATATTGGTCCGCGATGTGTAGTAAGACCTGCAAATACATGATGAGAGTATTGCCAAACACTTTCTGCCACAATTAAAGGCTGGTCAGGATCAATATTTCGAAAGATATCCATACCCATTCTTTGCGAATCGATAAAGCCATGTTTTTTTGTTGAATTGTAAGGATGGGCACGTTTAACTTTCCAGCCAAATTGCTCGATAGCCAGCGTTAATTTTTGCTCCATTTCAATTTGGGCAGCCCAGCAGTTTTGATTTGCCGAAAGCCGTAAATCTCCGCTAGAAACCAGTAGAATTTCGCCTTGTTTGCCTTGTCTCATAATTTATTAATGAACAAATAATTTATATAAAAATAATTTGTCTGCTTATATTTGGGTTATGCCTTTACGGCTATATACAAAACTCAACAATGAAAAACACTATTTTCTGATAGTTTTTATCAAATTAATATAGGATGTTATCATTAAACTCGTTAACTTTAGACCGCTGTGGCATAATTTGTTGAATATTGTAATGCAGTCCTAACCAAATATTTATTAGTTACATGAAACCTCATTTTCATAAAGTTCCAATTACCTTACAAAGTTCCTTTAGCATCCGTCATGATATCAAACCTGATTTTGGAAATATCTGGCATTACCATCCTGAACTGGAATTGCATTATGTAATCAAAGGAGAAGGCGTTCGTTTTATTGGCGACAACATCAGTAATTTTGTGCCAGATGAGATGGTGCTTTTGGGAGAGAACTTACCGCATACCTGGCGTTGTAAAGATGAATATTTCCAAAACAACCCCGATCTTACAACCGAAGCCATGGTAATCCATTTCTTACCCGATTGCCTGGGGAAATATCTGCTTACTTTACCTGAAGCTTATCTGATTCCTAAACTATTCGAAAAAGCAAAAAGCGGAATGGTAATTAAAGGGAAAGCTAAAGATAAACTGGTTGATTTAATGCGGGCTGCTGTTGATGCGACCAATTTGGACCGGATCATTATCCTCTTATCTATCTTAAAAACATTGGCAGAAACGGATGAATTTTCAACGATTGTAACGAGCAAAAATACATTCTATCAAAGTAATGAGTCTGAAACACTGCGCATTAATAAAATCTGTAATTATACCCTGAGTAATTATAAAAAGGATATTACATTGGAAGAAGTGGCTTCATTAAGTAATTTAAGCGTAACTTCATTCTGCAGGTATTTTAAACTGATGACAAAGAAAACCTTTTATGATTTTCTGATCGAAATTAGGGTGAGCCATGCCTGCCGTTTCCTGATTGAAAACAAGCTACCTACCGAAATGATCTGTTTCGATTGTGGTTTTAATAATGTATCTAATTTCTACAGGCACTTTAAAAAGGTTACGGGGATGACGCCTTTAGACTATAAAAGGAAGTATTTGAATTAGCTTTTCATAGTGATCGTCATGCTGAATTTATTTCAGCATCTATACTGCAATACATTATCAGATCCTCAAAAATTACTAGCAAAATAGATCCTGAAACAAGTTCAGGATGACGACTGGACATAAACGATATCGTCCTCGACTACGGCGCAGCGAAATAGAGAGATCTATTTACAAAGATTTCTCCACTTCGGTCGAAATGACGATTACATCACTATATAAAAACCTTAATGTTTAGATTGTTGCGAAGCACAGCATAATCATCAAACAATGTTTCTACTTCTTTTACTACACTTGGCGTAAATGCGCCTACATTTCTGCGGGTAAAAGTTGAGATATTAAGCCCTCGCTTTTGCAGGAAATATTTCGACACTACTGGGTAAACGTTATGCATTACGTCCATGTTATCGATTAAAAACTGTTGTACCACCTGCACTTCATCTTTAAAAGCTTCATCATTGTAATGGTCGCAGAGCCATACAATCAATTCAGGAAAATAGTTCCCTTGAATGCATGATAAGCCTGAAGATCCGGCTTTTAGCGATTCTACCGCATGTACGATATATGCATCGTATAATCCAAAAGTCTTACCTTCTGTCAGTTTCAGTTTTTCTTTAATTTGTCTAAGGTCCAGGCAGGTGTCTTTATGGTAAATCACTCGATCAGTAGAAACAAAATCGGCTAATTGCTGTGGTTTCAATACTCTTTTATAAGGCACGGGGCATTCGTAAAATCCTAATGGAATTTTATCTGTCTGGTCTAAAAGATCGAATACTCTTTCGTTAAAAACCTCGTCAGTTTCATTTTCTTCGGCAAGTAAACTGGTAATGGCAATCACCGCTTCTACCCCCGCATCACTTACTTCTTTCACAAAATCGGCCTGTTTACTTATTTCCCCACCAAAGGTTCCGGTTGCTACTACGGGTACCGCTCCATCCACTACTTTTATCACATGTCTTATGGCCTGAATTCGTTCTTTACCAGTCAATTCAAACATTTCGCTCGATAGGCAATTGGCAAATAAACCTGATGATCCGGCCTGTAAATAAATCTCAGTAAGCTGTGTAAGGGCTGGGTAATCGATGTTCCCATTGCTTAAAAAAGGCGTGAGCATTACCGGGATGAACCCTTTTTGTGAGTTTTCCATTATATTCTGATATGGTAAATTGTTCTATTTAATTGCCTGATAAAACCAGAATGGTTTTTAATGGGCTGTTTTAGTTTTAATATTTTTAATTTTCGTTAAGAAAAGTCCTGCTAAAAAAATCGTTAAAGTGCCGATCACGATAATCATGTTTTTATGTAAAGGATTTCTAAAAACTTCATATTCTGGAGGAAGAAGTGAAGAAAATGTCATCCATATAATTACAGCAATGCCGATTATTGTTGCTGTTATGGCTTCATGGTTTTTAGTTTGCCTGCTGATAATACCCAAAAGGAATAGCCCTAGCATTCCTGCTGCAAAAATCCCTGATAATTCCCACCAAACATCTAAAATGCTTTTTACGCCGATCATGGCAATGCCAGCAATCATGCCCAATAAGCCAAAGCCAATAGTGGCCAAATGTAACAGCGATAAATTTTGTTTCTCCGTTACATCTGGTTTAAAATATCTTTTATAAATATCAACAGAAAACACCGTTGCTGAGGCGTTCATTCCAGAGCTTATGGTGCTCATTGCAGCCGATAAAATGGCCGATACAATTAAACCAACCAAACCGATCGGAATTTTGGTGACCATGAAATGTGGCATAATTTTGTCGCCATAATCTGATGGTTGTAATGCATGTTGTACCTTTAACACCTCTGCTGCCGAAGCATGTAGGGGCAAACGCTCTATGGCTACCTGGTGTTTTATAGACTGCACCAAGTCCGGATTGATTTCATAATAGGCATACAAGCAAGATCCTATAATAAAAAAGAGCAATGATGCCGGGATATATAACCACACGCACAACCAGATCGATTTCGAAGCTGCTTTACTTGATGATGCCGTATGATAACGCTGGATATAGTTTTGGTCCATTCCGAAGTTATTCAGATTGATAAAAAAACCATAAAGCAATACCACCCAAAACGATGATCCTACAAAATCGAACTTAAAACTGCCAAGGCTAAATTTGTCAGCAGATTTCCCGATCTCTACAATCTTCGAAACGCCTCCCGGCATATTCGAAATGATTAAATACAGGATGAGTAAGGCACCAAAAGTTTTCACTACCGCTTGTACCACTTCTGTCCATATTACTGCTTCAATTCCTCCTAAAACGGTATAAACAATGATACAAATGCCCATTACGATCATAATCATCTGCATGGAATATCCTGTAAGTGCCTGTAGGCTCAGTGCAATTCCAAAAAATATCGATCCCATTCTGGCCAACTGGGTCAATAAAAAACAAACTACTGCATATACCCTTGCCCAAGCGCCAAAACGTTTTTCTAAATGGGTATAGGCAGATATTTCGCCAGTATTCCGGTAAAAAGGAACAAAGTATTTTGAAGCGATCCAAGCGGCCAAGGGCATCGAAATACTGAATACAAATGCATTCCAATTGCTCCCGAAAGCCTTTCCGGGTACGCCTAAAAAAGTATTGCTGCTTAAAAATGTTGCATAAATAGATAAACCTATCGCCCATCCGGGGATCAGGCCCGAGGCTTTTGTAAATTGCTCGGAGTTTTTATTTTTCCTCGAAAAATAAACCCCAACTAATATCATTCCAACAAGATAAATGAAGATAATTGCAAGATCGACTACAGGAAGTCCTTTCATTATTTGTTGGCTCGTTTATTAATTTGGTTAAAACAAATATGCATGACTAAATATCAACATTAATATAAGATTTTGGCTACATATTGTACCATCTTATCTTATTGAACATCTAAAGCATCAACTGCCAGTCCTTTGGTTTCTGTGGCAATCAATTTGAGTTTATAAGTCCCGGCATTAATCATGCTCCCGGTGTTGGTGCTCAGGTAATTCCATTTTCCGGTTTTAGTTGGTACAAATTCAACCATTTCTGTTTTCATTAATGTTCCATCTGCCGATAAAAATTCCAGTTTAGCTTTCAAGAGCCGATCGGACGGGTTATGGTACTTAATGGTTAAGGAATAGGTATCGGCAACACCAACTGAAATCTGCCAGACTAAACTCCCTTGGCTAGCTGCATTAAAAATTACGCGCTGTTTATCCATTAAAATTGCTTTCACAACCTCCTTGCCTTCTAAAATGCCATCAGTAGCTTTATAAGTAGTGGTGGTTTTTAAATCATAAGCGGGTTGTAAATGAGTAACCGGTAATACAAAAACGGTGGCAGTTCTACTGTCAAAAATTATGCGCTCATTTGGAATAAGTCTCTTCCGATAAAGATTAAATATTTCATCCTTACTATTGGTTAATGAGGTTTTGGTATCCTCGAATCCCTGGGGCACACTGCTATTGATATTCAGCGCCACAAACGTATCTACAGTATCTGTTGCGGTAAATTCGATACTTTCCTGCCCGCGTGACGCCTTTAACCACTCGGCACCATATAAATTTGAAGGCAGATCAGTAAAGGTTAAATTTTCACCTTTAAACTGTTCATCTCCAATATCCAACCAATCGCATAGTGCTGCATTTTTAATTTTGCTCAGGGGTGCTTTACTTGATGGTGCAGCTTGGATGTTTTGGTTTAGACCTGAAATTGCAATGGCCGAAATCACGGCCTGTGCAACTTTTACTTCAGGGAAATTGATGTCCAAAAAGCCACCTTTAACGGTCGTTTTGATTGTTTTCTTTAATAAGGTATTACTCCCTGCTTCTTTCCAGATATCTAAATCTTTAATTACAGTTTTACCATTAAATGCCACATCAAATAAACGCATGGCTTTGGCATCATAACCTTCGCCAATACCCAGCCAGGGTTCTATAAAATAAAGTTCAACCAGATATTCGCCGTCAGGTAGTGGAAAATGATATTTCAACTGATCTCTGCCAAATCTGAAAGTCTGAAAAAGCTTCCAATCTTTGGTACCTTCAATGGGTTGAAAGGTACGGCGTTGACTGGCAAAAAACGCTGGAATACCCGTAAAACCTGCCGTCCAGGAGGTTGAACCAAAACTATTCAATGAAGTTAATTTCCGATCAGCAGACCATTTATTCCCGTTAGTATCTGTATAATCGCCACCACCGCAGTTTACTCGGTACACATAATTATAACCCTGAGATGGTACTGTTAATTTTTCTTCCTTAATTAAAGTATTGAAATTTGGGCTTTGAGGCAGATTTTGCAATAGCATTTGATCTTTAGCCACAGCTTTCCCGTTCACGTAGCCCACTGCATACAATACATTATACTGGATATCTGGCTTGTTCCATTGGAAATGTGTACCTATTGTACCACGTTTTCTTTTACCCAAAGATTGGCCGTTTACATCATTAAACAGTTCTACTTCATCGCAGTTAGAATAAACCACAATACTGTCTTTTATCCCTGGTTTGTTCCAACGGTTTGGCCAGGTATGCGAAACAATATATACCATAGGATCAGTTTGTTTTGGGGCATAATTTGCCCTGAACATGTAGAACACATCTGTGGGTTCTTCCCAAGGCGTAAACATACCCTTGTAATTTACCGGGCCAACCCGATCCAGATCTCTTAATCCTTCGCCACCTTGCACCCTGCCCGGATTATCGTGTGAGCTGTAAAGCCAGAAAAAATGACCAGCGGTTTTATCTTTTACCGATTCGGCCAGGCGAACTTTTGTTTCCATCAGATCGGCCATTTTATTTTCGGTATAACCTTTACCATTGTCATCTGTATCATGAAGATCAATCGTTCGCCAGGCACCGTATTCGCCAACCAAAACCTGCCTTTGAAGATCTTCTCCATAAGTTAACGGATTACCACCATAAGTGCCCGTCCAGTTTTGAGGTACGTCCCAATCGGTTCCTTTACCGCCATTACAGGTGGTTACTTTTCTTTGTGATGAAGCTGTTGGATCTAATTTTCTGATCAGTTCGGTACATTCTTTTGCGAAATCTTCGGGCAGCGTGCTTTCGTTTTCCAAACCCCATAAAACAACTGCGGGACTGTTCCTGCGTTCTTTTACCCAGTCTGTTAGAAGCGACTTAAAATTCTTCCGGAATTCCGGTGTATCGTACCAGATATGTGCGGCCATTTGGGTCCAGCATAAAATCCCTTCCTTATCCCAATAATCCGAATACAATAAATTGTGTGGTTGATGTGCATCACGGAAGGCATTAAAACCTGCTGCTTTAATTTGCCTTACCCTCGAACTGATCTGCTCGTTGCTAAAAGCATGGCTCTGCCCAATTAAATGTTCATATTCTGCAATCCCATTAATAAAAACCGGTTTACCATTTAACAGAAACTGTTTCTGGCTCGCTTGTTCGTCAATAGGCCAACTGATCCAACGGATGCCATAGGCCGTCTTTAGTTCATCTACAATTTTTCCATTTTCTATGATGGAGGTTTGTAAAGTGTATAAATATGGGTTTTCTAGAGACCACAGTTTAGGATTGATGATTTTATCGGTCTGCTGATCAATCTGAATTTCTTTACCACTGGGAAGAATTATTGTTTTCGTTAATTCTTTAATCTGCTTTCCATTTTGATCTAGTAATTTGTTGATTATGGATACATTTTTTGACCTTAAACTATAGTTTTTTACTGTGGTATTCAGGTTCAAAATTGCAGCCTTTTCTGAAATTTTATTATCATTCCAAATGTGGATACCAAAAGGTTCAACGCGTACCTCGTTGGTCACAATTAAATGTACCGGACGGAAAATGCCCATGGGCTGTGAACCTTCTGAAAAACCACGTTCGGTAGAGCAACCGCCATCCACCCAGGGTAAATCCTGAATATTTGCGGGATGATCGGCCCGAACAGCCAAAATGTTCTCCTGACTGCTCAGTTTAATTGCAGCAGTAACATCTAATGTAAAAGTTGTTCTGCCGCCTGCATGCTCACCGACTTTTTTGCCGTTTAACCAGATGCTTGCGTAAGAGCCAACGCCCTCGAAGTACAAAAAGAACCTTTTTCCCTGTTTAACTTCGTTAGTTTTGAATGTCTTGCGGTACCAGGCATAACCATGTTTATTGCCATGAAGTTTGCGTTGATAACCTTCGTATTGATCCCAGTTATGTGGAACATTTACATTCTTCCAGTTTAAGGGTTTGTAGCCAGCCAGCTGAAAGCCATCAAATGCATTTTTGCTTTTCTCATCGGCAATGCTAAGCCAATTGGCGTTTAATAAAATGTCTTTCCGGCTTTGGTTTTGTGCATATAGTGAACTTGCTCCATAAAAATGGATGAAGCATAACAGCAGTAAAAGCAACAGTTTAAATTGAATTCTTTTTGGTTTGTGGCGACACGAAACAAGGCTCATGGAGCAAAAAACAATAAAAAAATTAACTTTAAGTAAGTCTCTTCTAAGGGAGATTGCTTCGTCGTTCCTCCTCGCAATGACGATTTTGTTGTTCATATTTTACTGCGATTTCAGGTCTCCATTTAAATTATAGCTTTCACCAGCTTTAGTTTCGAACGTAACGTTGTTGTTTTTGTAGCGGATCTTACAGTTTCCTCCTGTTTTAGATTTTATGGTAAGTGAGGTTAGTGCACCTTTATCCCAGGTTAAATCCAGTTCGAAACCTCCTCTGGCCAGAAGTCCTTTAATTTCTCCGCTGGGAATTACCGTTGGTAATGCGGGTAAAATATCTAAATAGCCCTGATGGCTCTGTACAATCATTTCGGCGATTCCGGCTGCACCGCCAAAGTTTCCATCTATTTGGAAAGGCGGATGTGCATCAAAAAGATTCACATAAGAACCTGCCCCATTATTAGCAGGTTTCATTAACATTTTCACCAATTTCATCGCATGATCACCATCTTTAAACCTGGCCCAGAAATTAATCTTCCAGGCTAAACTCCAGCCTGTAGCATCATCTCCCCGATACAATAAGGACTGTTTTGCTGCTTGCATCATCTTTTCGTTACCATCCCAGGTAATATCATTTCCAGGATACACACCCCATAAATGAGAAACATGGCGGTGTTTACTTGCGGTATCATCTACATCTGTTAACCATTCTTGTAACTGTCCATATTTGCCTATCTGATTTGGTGCTAGCTGTTTAACCTTTTCAGTTAGCGATTTTCTAAATTCGGCATCTACATTAAGCGTTTCGGCTGCTGCTATGCAATTTCTGAAAAGCGATCTGATAATCTGATGGTCCATTGTTGGGCCAGCCACTAAACCGCCATTTTCTGGCGAATTAGAAGGTGTACTAATCAACCAACCAGTTTTAGGATCTTTCACTAAAAAATCTTCATAAAACAAAGCAGCTTGTTTCATTAAAGGATAAGCCTCAGTTTCCAGGAATTTGCGGTCTTTACTGAATTGATAATGTTCCCACAAATGCTCACTTAACCAACCACCTCCACTTACCCAAATACCATGATTTGAAGCGTTGATGGGGGCTGTTCCATTCCATAAGTCGGTATTGTGGTGTAAAACCCAACCACGCGCATTGTAATATTCTTTTGCTGTTTCGGCTCCGGTTTTTGCCAGTCCTTTGATTTTGTTGAAAAGCGGCTCGTTTAGTGCCGATAAATTAAGGATTTCGGTTGGCCAGTAGTTCATTTCGAGGTTAATATTGGTGGTATACTTGCTTCCCCATGGTGGCGTAAGCAAATCGTCCCAAATCCCTTGAAGATTGGCTGGCTGAGTACCTGGTCTCGAGCTGGAAATCAACAAATATCTTCCATATTGCATGTACAGTGCCGCAAAAGCAGGATCGTTCACAGTTGCAAATTTTGTTAATCTTTCATCTGTTGGAAGGTTCTCATTATCCGATCGGCCAAAATCGACACTAAAGGTATTGTAATAGCTTTGATATTCTTTAATGTGACCCTGTTTGATCTCTGCGTATGCTTTACCTTTTAAACTATTGAGTGCTTTAATGTTGGCCACTGCCGGATTCCCAGAAACATCCTGCGCATTGATAAAATTGGTTCCGCCTGTCAAATAAATTGTCACTTCATCCGCCTGATTGATGCTGATTTTGCCATTAATCACTTTCACAGATCCATTTTTGATTAAAGCTGTTAATCGGCTTTCTCCCTTAATCGCACCATCTTTTACCTGAATAGATAAAGCAATTACATTATTCGCTAAAGTTTTCACGGATGATTTTCGGTGAGCACTTGAAAGTTCAGCATCAAAACTGATGGATGCTTTTTTATCAGCCGTTAAATGGATTACAATGGCTTGGTTTGGCTGACTTGCAAAATACTCACGCTGATAATTTATACCGTTTAGCGTATAAGTTGTTTTTGCAACGGCTGTGCTGATGTCCAAAGATCGTTTATAATTGGTAACAATAGATTTGGTCTGCTTGAAATATAGATTCAAATCACCAAAAGGCTGATAGCTGCCCTGGTATTGCGGAACGGCGGGCGGGTTTTCGTCCTGGATTTTATATTTCCAATCTTTAACCAACGAAACACCTTGCTCCATACTTCCTCCGACCGGATAAATTCCTATTTTTTTTGTGGTGTCTTTATAACCAGCCAATCCGCCTTTATCGAAATAATTAAGCACCTGGATGGCAATCACATTTTTGCCTTTTTTAATCAGTTTTGCAGGAATCGTATATTTTCTTGGCTCGGTATTATCGGTATTGCCAACCAATTGACCATTTATATAAGTGAAATCCTGATCGCGGATGCGGTTAAGGTCGAGTACAAGATCTTTCCCTGCCCAATTTTCAGGTACATCAAAAGTGGTCCTGAACCAAACGGCGCCATCTAAATTGGCTAAACCTACCGTTTCCCAACCCTCGTAGGCCGGCACTTTTATCGTTTTCCAAAGTTTATCGTTAAAATTGGCCAAAGCAGGGCTGCCCTGAATGCCTTTACCAGCTTTCATTTCATTTACCCAAACTTTCCTATCGCCAGATGTACTTTGCAAGCCCATAAAATGTTCTTGTGCTAAAGCTTCTGCTGCTGCCTGCTTTCCTTCAAAAAGTAATTTCCTGATTTCAGGCAGATATTGATAGGCGCCTTTCCGGTTATAATCCCTAGGTTTACCCGTCCAAACGCTTTCCTCGTTAAACTGGATATGATCTACAGCCGTTCCAGCGAAAATCATGGCGCCCAATCTACCGTTTCCGATTGGCAAGGCATCCGTCCACTTTTCTGCAGCCTTATTGTACCATAAAGTATGGTTGTTTTCTTGTGCAAAGCTGTCAAAATGCGCAGTTAATATTAAAAATGATGTACTTAATAAAAGTTTAAACCTCATATTATTGTCCTTTATCGCCTGAAATAATTTCGATGTTACTGCTTACTTCTTTTTCTTTTTTAACAGCCGCTTTCACTCGTCTAAAATTATTATTTCCTAAGAATATATTTTTAGTCTCGGCCCCGTTTAATTTCAAATAAGTAACCGTTTCTTTCGTTGGGAAAGCATTGTACAGGAACAGATCAGATACATTAGTGATATCAATTATAGCCGCATTGGCATGAGGTTTATTGCTTTTTAAACCATCCACAATTAAATTATTCACCTTTAATGCCTTTATCGATGCGCCTAATTCGGTATTCACCGTTACGTTATGAAACTCAATATTACTGGAATTTTGAATAGAAAAACCAGTTTTGGCATCCATATTAATATCATTGAAGGTAATATTATCGATAGGCATTTCTTCTAAACCATTTAAATAAGCTGCCTGATTAACCTGACCGGTGATATTGCTGAAATGGATATTTCTAAAGACAGGCGTTCGATCAGAAACAGCTTCCACATTTGTTTTTGAATACTGCATATCCAGTACAATAGCCTGATCTTTAATGTTTTTCATGATAATATTGCTCACTCTGATCTCTTCAACAACACCACCTCTTCCACGTGCTGTTTTAATGCGGATGCCCCTATCCGTTCCATCGAAGACACAGTTCGAGATGGCTATTTTACGTACATCACCTGACATTTCACTCCCAATAACCACTCCCCCATGACCTGATAACATGGTACAATTTGTAATCACATAATTTTCTGCAGGAACAGCCATTTTTCTGCCAGGTGCGTCTTTGCCCGATTTTATGGTGATGCAATCATCGCCCACACTGATGTGGCAATCTGAAATGTGCACATTTTTACAAGATTCAGGATTAATGCCATCTGTATTTGGCGAATGGGGATTGTTGATGGTAACGGCATGAACCTTAACATTTTCGCAAAATTCTGGATTGATCGTCCAAAATGGAGAATTACGGATGGTTATCCCATCGATAAGCACATTTTTACAGAACATCGGTTGTATAAACGGTGGACGAAGAAAGCCACGTTTCATCTGTTTAGGATCATCTGGTAAAATAATATCTTGGTTTAAACCATCAAATATGGTTTGCCATTTCGATCGCGGTTGCCCTTCCTTGTAACCTTCTACAAAATCCCACCATTTTTTGCCATGTCCATCAATAATCCCCCTACCAATAATCGAGATATTTTCTACTTTATAGGCATAAAACAAAGGCGAGAAACTGGTTACATCTACTCCTTCGTAACGGCTTTTCACCATGGGTAAATAATCGTCAAAATTATCGCTGAAATGCAATTCAGCACCAGCATCAATTAATATGGTAATGTTGCTTTTTAAATGTATAGCGCCAGTTAGGTATTTTCCGGCGGGGAAATAAACTGTTCCACCACCCGCTTTTGATGCCGCTTCTATCGCATTTTTTATTGCTGCCGTTGCCAGTTTACTGCTGTCGTTTTTAGCGCCGTATTTAATTACGTTGTAATAAGACTGGGCTTTTGCAGTTAAACCGATGCCAAAAGCAAGGGTAAAAATTAAAGCTTTAAGAATATTGATGGAATGTTTCATTTGGTTATATTTTATTGTTTTTTCGTCATTGCAAGGCACGAAGCAATCTTACTACTGCCGCTAGGCATAATAACTAACGCTTTAGGATTGCTTCGTGCCTCGCAATGAGAATCAGTTTAGTCCATTTTAAGTCCACATCGTCCTCGTTTGTAACGAGGATGCGTGAGAATGGCGATTTCATCGCCTCTTGATCAATTTTACTCCAGTCTGTGAGGACACAGACCAAAGTATTTCATTAATTCATCTGTACCTTTAAAGGCTTTAAATCCTTCGCTTTGTAAATTTCTTTACCATCTGCAAACACCAACAATCCTTTGCCTTTATTATATTTTTTTCCGGTTTTATCCCACAAAATAGTCAATGTTTTATGGTGATACGGAACTTGATCTAACATGAACCAATCCCACTGATTTTTAGGGATTAATGGAAAAATCTCAAGCACATTATCCTGACGTGGTTTTATTCCGATCAAGTCATTAATAATCAAATCATTAAAAGTAGAATGATTGTAAAAACTGCTCCTTGGATTATCACCTTTTAACCATTCCCCTGTTTTCTCATCCTGATATTCACCGATGTAAGGTTTTCCGTTTTTGACATGGGATGCCGCATACTGGTGCAGTTCCTGATAAAAGACTTCGGCAGTCATTTTACCCTGTTTTTTATAATTGGTTAATAGATTGGCCAGTCCTTTTAATGTTTGTGAGCTGGCAAAAGGCCAAAGCGCTCCATCCCATTCGCAACTGTGCCCTGTTCCCCTTGTTCTAAATGTTGGGTCTCTTCTTTCAGCCGTGGTTAAGCCCCATGGCGCTTTAAATCCGGCTGTATCCAATAACTGATCCCAGGCTTTTGCATATTTTGACTGATCATCAGGTAAGTTAAATTCCCACGGTATAAAACCGATGGCTTCTCTAACATCCGATGAACCTCCTTTGGCTTTTCTTGTTTCGAAAAACAAAGAAGCAGCATTCCATAAACTATCCTGAACCAGCTTTTTAAGTACAGTTGCTTTGTTTTTATATTTATCGGCTAAGGTTTTATCGCCTAAAAGAAGCGCAATTTTATCCAAAGCCATGGCATTGCCATACATATAGCTGTTTATAGTTGGCCGTTGGTTCTGGTCTTTACGTGAACCGCTAATCGATTCTTCCATGCCATCCTTAACATCATGTTGCCAGAAAAGACCGTTTTTAAGCTGCCTTTCGGCTTCCCATTTTCCATAATCTTTATCCAGCGCAGGTAAAATTTCTTTCAAAAATACTTGATCAGGCTGCACCAGATAATTCTGATAAACTGCATCATCTACCCAGCTGCTAAATTGATGGAAACGTTGTTTGGTCTGGCCAACATCAGCATGGTAAAGCCAGAATTTGATATAATCTTTTAAATAACTATTATCCTTTAACCATCTGCCTTCGTAAATATGGTGACCTAGTGCGCAGCTAATGGAATTGTACTTCCCTGCATGTTTAACCGGTTCGATAAACTCAGTGAAGATAAACCCCTCGGGCGTTTTAACCAGGTGTTTACGGTATGTCCACCAGCGATAATAGTAGTTTTGCTCCAATACCGAATCGGGACATTCGAATAAAGGCGCCTGCTCAGCTAACCATGTAAAGGCTTCAGCATTGGACACATAGTTTTTCACGGCTTCTGTGTCGATCGAATTGAAATATGTCACATATTGCTTCAATTTCTCGGTTCCCAGAATTGATTTCTGCTGTGCAAAGCCTGTGATTGTCAATACAGACAATGCTGCTACTGCAATTAAGTTTCTTGTATTCATCATTATTCAAATAACCAATCGATGTCTTTTCCTCTACCATCTAAACCTGCATTAAAAATCCGCAGTTCCTGTTTGTCATCAATAAATCCCAAAACCAGGCAGGCCCCTTTACCTAAATTTAATGTATGTGTACCTGCAGGGAAAGAATAAGCATGAACATTTACCGGAGGAAAGCCATAAGGCACTAAGGCATTTGATATTTTAATCTCCGATTGACCATAATTGTTGGCGCTAGCATCTGTTTCTAACTGTGGAGGAGCAAGATATTGAGTATCTTTTTGATTAAAAAAGCCTATCAGTAATTTTACAGGTACTTTGGTGCTGAATTTAATTTCTGTCCCAATTTTAATCTGCTTTTCTTTTGCCAGTTTAATTCCTTTTAAACCCGCCAACTGTGCTGCAACTTCTTTAATCTTAATTGCAGTATCTGCAAAAAGCGGTGCATCTTTGGCTATCACATAACTTTCTGTTTCGTTTAAGACTTTAACGTCAGCAGTTCTATAAGGCACAATTGCGGTAACTGTTCCCTGTTTTATCGACTTTAGCGAATCAATACTATGTTTAAAATGATCAAGTTCTTTATTAAAAACCGGCAACATCTCTTTCCAATGGATAAAAGTTTTATCTACACCACGCATCGGGATTTTCCGTTGTTTGGTTTGCATGCTATTGGCGTACAGGTAACTGTTTTCCGTCAATTTAACCAGTTTAGCATAATGATCTACACTGTTTTGGAGAAAAGGTAATGCCTGCTCTAAATCAGCTACCTGATTCGAATTTTTATACCGCAGTATCCACAAGGCTGCCTTAACTTTTTCAGCATAAAAATTAGCCATTTCATCATAACAATAGATATCGTTTCTAAGTCGCTTAAACTCTGCAGTATCCTTTGTTACACTGGGTGCAGCCGCATTAATAGATTGAATGGCTTTTTTGCCATGTTCAATTACTTCGCGTGCCACTTGAACTGGAGTTTCTCCAATATGGCCTTGTTTCTTCCACTCTTTTTCGGCGTATTCAATAATCATTTCGCCTTCTGGGGCTTCAGATTCGTACATTAACGTAAACACCCCATAACGGAACGGATTAATGAGCTGCGTCATCAACATGCCCAGGGTGAGTGTTTGTCGGTTGCCATCGGTAATGCCATACCTGCGCAAAAGTTTGGGTGATATCTCACCAGATTCTTCATAAGCATTCAGAATAGCTTTACCCCCGGTTAAATTAGCACCATATTTATTGGCCAGCTCATTTCCCCAATAGTTAATTTCTCCACTACGGTCTCTTTGCGAATTCCACGAATATCTTGCCCATTCCTTATACCAGATCCAATCTCGGTCTACCTCCAATAGTCTGCCTTTTACCTTGTCTGCCGAATAAGGCCAATCCCAATAACTGGCTTGAGGATATAAATGCAAGCCTTTTGCACCATAAATCTTGTTCATCGCCTGAACTGATTTCTGGATAAAGTCTGCCGAACCATAGCGAAAAGGCTCCAGATTAGCTAAAATATGGACATTTGAAATATTAATAGTACCAATAGCGGCTAATTTCCTGTTTAAATCGGCCCAAGCCCCACGTGGTATGTAAGTAGTTAAAGCCTCGCCGTTAAACTTATTTTCGGTATATAAATTTTTATATAACGGCAAAGCAGCTTTCATCACACTTGGCGCGTCAGTATCGTGTGCACGTAATACAATCGGGGGCTCTTCCTTAATTCCAGCGGCTTTTAATCCATCTTTCACTCCGGGAATAATTGTTTTGGTAAACCAATCAATGTCATCCTGCCCCACGCCTTCCATTGCTTCGCCTAAAGCCACCATTAAACCCACATTGGGATATTTTTCGACAAACGAAGCGATCGATTTACGGGTATAATCGGCAATTAAAGGAATAATCGGACGGTTTCTGTCTTGTGTTTTTAAGCCATGTTTATCGGCAAATGGTTTTGGAATAATAATATTGTAAAACATCTGGATCACCCATATACCGCGTTTATCGGCCTCCTTAGTTAAGAACTGGAATATTTCTTCATTCTTTTTTAAGGTAGCATCATCAACCTCTACTGCATAAGGATAGTCTTTTAAGCGCAGCAGCGATGAAAAAGGATGTCCATTCCATAAATAAAGTGAATTATAGCGGTTTTCGACCATCATATCCAGGTACTTGATCCATAAAGCTTTATCGTAAAGCCACGGGAAAGTTTCTGGGGTATAAGGATATTCGTAAACATCATGGCCTGGCAGATAATCTGGTTTCTGTAAACCAATACAAGTGCCTCTTAATACCATTTCAGGCTGATCGGAAAATGCGATCTGCGCAGGCAATTTACCCGTGCTGCTGATCTGATCGGCCAATTCAATACACCCATATAAAGCACCGGATGCATCATTACCAATTACATAAAGCATTCCGTTTTTCCATGTATAAATATGAAAGCCCTCTTTTTTAGTAGTTGAAATCTTATTTTTAATCTCAACTGGAAGATTATTGACAAAAAGTTTATCCGAAAATACACCAACTGCAATAACATTATTATTTACTGTAAGCTCATCTTTTTGTTCAATTTTTGTTGCGTAATTCAGCTTAGCTAAAGCTTTTGATAACTTTTCGGCACCGAAGCGCACACGAACATGGTTTTCTGTAGAAATTACAATTGTTTTCGGTGCCAGAATACCGGCATTAGAAAATGATATGGATAGAAAATAACAGGAAATAAAAATCAGAAAATTTCTCATTCAAATTGGCTCTAATAACAAACCCAGGTGGCTGGGTTTTCTTGTAATATTTGGTTAATACTTATCTTTAAATATAAATACAATATTCAAATATAAGTAATAATACTGACTGGCTTTGTAAAATTTATGCAAGGTAAGGCCATTTTAATATCCAAAATGGCTTATGACAATATCTGTTAATATTTAGACAAGAAGATAAAATTTTTAATCAACAATATTTATTTTATTTGTATCCGTATTCTAATCAATTATAATTTATAATCATATACATGTTTTCACTAAAAAACAAAAAAGCCGTAGTTACAGGCGGGGGAAGCGGCATAGGAAAAGCTATAGCTACCATTTTAGCTAAACAGGGCGCTGAGGTGCACATTATCGAATTGGGAACAGAGCACGCCCAGGATACTTTAGATGAAATTAAAACAAATGGTGGATCTGCATTCAGTTATGGATGTGATGTTTCAGACCATAAAGCGGTTCACGAGGTTTTTAAACAGATTGGAAATATCAATATCCTGATTAATAACGCGGGCATTGCACATATTGGCAAAGCTGATACTACAGATGAAGCCGACTTTGACCGTGTAATGCGTGTTAACGTGAAAGGCGTTTATAACTGTTTACACGCAGCCATTCCACAGATCCGTTTATCTGGCGGAGGTGTAATTATCAATATGGCCTCAATAGCTGCATTAATTGGCCTTCCAGACCGTTTCGTTTATAGTGCAGCAAAAGGTGCTGTAAAAGCAATCACCATGAGTGTAGCGAAAGATTATATTGGCGAAAACATCAGGTGTAATTCAATTTCGCCAGCAAGGGTTCATACCCCATTTGTTGATGGCTTTTTACAGAAAAACTATCCGGATAATATCCCAGAAATGTTCGAAAAACTTTCTAAAACACAACCAATTGGCAGAATGGCTAAACCAGAAGAAGTTGGTGCCCTGGCTTTATACCTATGTAGCGATGAAGCCTCATTTATTACAGGTTGCGATTACCCGATTGACGGTGGATTTACTACCTTGAACAATTAATAAATATTTTCAAATACAATAAAGAATTTTATAATGAAATTAATACGATTTGGCGAAGCCGGAGCTGAAAAACCTGGGGTAATTATAAACGATAATTATTTTGATGTTTCTGCATTGGTTAAAGATTATAATGAAGAATTTTTTGGCGGCGATGGCTTAGTGAAATTAAAGGCTGCAATTGCATCGGCTGATTTGCCCCAGGTTGATAAAAGTGTACGCCTTGGTCCTGCCCTGGCCCGTCCTTCTAAAATTATCTGTGTGGGCTTAAACTATAAAGACCATGCGGCAGAAACCAATGCGCCTATCCCATCAGAACCAATTTTGTTCTTTAAAGCTACTTCAGCTATTGTTGGACCTAACGATGACCTCATCATTCCAAAAAACAGTAAAAAAACCGATTGGGAAGTAGAATTAGCGATTGTGATCGGCAAAAAAGCAAGTTATGTTGCTGAAGAAAATGCTTTAGACCACATTGCTGGTTATGTTTTGCATAACGATTATAGTGAGCGCGAGTTCCAGATCGAAAGAAACGGACAATGGGTAAAAGGAAAAAGCTGCGATACCTTCGCGCCTATCGGACCATTTATCGCTACTCAGGATGAGATTGCCGATGTGCACAATCTTCGCCTTTGGTTAACGGTGAACGGAAAAACCTTACAGGATGGCAATACCTCGAATCTGATTTTTAATGTGCCGTTCATGATTGCTTACATCAGTCAGTTTATGACGCTTTTACCAGGTGATGTAATTACAACTGGAACACCAGCTGGCGTAGGCTTAGGTCAAAAACCTGAACCTTGGTATTTAAAAGCTGGTGATGTGGTAGAATTGGGTATCGACGGCTTAGGCTCGAGCAAGCAAACCGTTAAAGCCTACAGTGGAAACTAATATGAAAAGATACTGTTTAACACTCGATCTCGTAAACGATGAAAGGCTGATAGAAGAGTATAAGCAGTATCATCAGTCGGTTTGGCCCGAGATCAAAGAAAGTATTACTTCATCTGGCATTGATGATCTGGAAATCTACTTATTAGGGAACAGGCTGTTTATGATTATGGAAGTGAATGAAAGTTTTTCTTTTGAGGAAAAATCGAAAGCCGATTTAGCCAATCCAAAAGTGCAGGAATGGGAAAATTTGATGTGGAAATTCCAGCAGGCACTACCCGGTTCGAAACCAGGAGAAAAATGGATCCTGATGGATCAGATATTTAAACTTTAAATTGCTTTTTTATGATTGACACACACGTACATTTTTGGAATTTCGACCCGGTTAGAGATAGCTGGATAAATGAAGATATGTTTGCCATCCGTAATGATTTTTCTCCGAAAGATCTTACAGCGGTTTATCACGATCTTCAAATTACAGGATGTATTGCTGTACAGGCCAGCCAATCGGAAGAAGAAAACCATTTCCTGTTATCGCTGGCAGAACAAAATGAAATTGTAAAGGGGATTGTGGGATGGGTAGATTTACTCGATCCAAATTTAGACGAACGTTTAACTTATTGGAGCAATTTCAAGAAGATTAAGGGCTGGCGACATGTTTTACAAGCCGAAAGCGCCGATTTTATCCTGAACAAAAAGTTTATTGCTGGTATTAATCTTTTAAAAAAATACAGTTACACTTACGATTTACTGTGTTATCACAATCAATTAGCTGATATTATTAAAATGGTTGATCAAATCCCCGATCAACCATTTGTATTAGACCATTGTGGCAAACCGGATGTTAAAAGTCAGGATTTGACCGCATGGGCAACAAATATTAAAATATTGGCTTCTAACCGAAATGTGCGTTGCAAGGTATCGGGCTTATTGGCCGAGGCAGATTGGAAAAACTGGACTGAAAAAGAGCTTTTTAATTGCTTTGATGTGGTGTTTGAACATTTTGGTCCTGAAAGAGTTATGTATGGTAGCGATTGGCCGGTAATGCTGATCAGCAGGCCTTATCAGGACTGGTTTAATTTAGTTGAAAAGTACACAGAGCAATTCTCTACAGCTGAACGTAAACTAATCTTTAGCGATAATGCTAAGGTTTTTTATGGAGTTTAGTTTTATGAAACGGCCGTCATCTCGACTGGAACGCAGTGGAATGGAGAGATCTATTGTGCATGGAAGACCCTGAAATAAATTCAGGGTAATGATGTGCTGGAATGATCATCTCGACTTGACCATAACAAAATGGCGAAATCTTTGAATCTGTCATGTCAGTTTAAACAGATTTCTCGACTTCGCTGCACTCCGCTCGAAATGACGGATTAAGCTTTATAGCTAACGCTCGTTTAAAACGATCATGTAATAGCATCTCGTATTTTACAATATAATTGTAAGTATACCTAACATAAAACGATAATTACAAAACAGCAGATAGAGCAGGATGGAAAATATAATATAAAATATTAGTTTTCGCTTTCTAAAATAGATCTGACCATTATACTATTTAAATATGAGTAAAAAGATTACATTCCCTTACAATTCTCAATTCCCTTCTGTAGCCGACTTAAGAAAAAAGGCAAAATCAAGGATTCCTAAATTTGCTTTTGACTACCTTGAGGGCGGTTGTAATGAGGGGCTTAATTTATCACGGAACGAGAGCGACTTCGACAATATTTACCTTAAGCCGAATTATTTACGTGTTGGTGGCGATATCGACATGTCGGTTGAATTATTTGGCCGTCGTTACAGCGCTCCATTTGGGGTATCTCCGATTGGTTTGCAAGGTTTGATGTGGCCTAATGCACCCGAAATTTTAGCTAAGGCTGCCGCCAAAGCCGATATTCCTTATACATTAAGCACCGTATCTACCAGTAGTATCGAACGGATTGCCGAAGTATCTGAAGGAAAAGCATGGTTTCAATTGTACCATCCTACCGAGAATAGCTTGAGAGATGATATCTTAAGTCGCTTAAAAGCTGTCGAATGCCCGGTATTAGTGGTTTTGGTAGATGTACCTGCATTTGGTTTGCGATATAAAGAAATTAAGAGTGGATTATCCATTCCACCAAAAATGTCTATCAATAACATCTTGCAGGCTTTTGCCCGTCCGCTATGGGGAATTAAAACCCTGCAACATGGAATTCCATCATTTGCTACCTTAAAGCCTTATATGGAAAAAGGAATGGACATGTCGCAACTGGGACAGTTCATGAACAAAACATTTACGGGTAAGGTTGATATTGAAAAGGTTGCAGCCATTCGTGATCTTTGGAAAGGACCTTTAGTACTGAAGGGAATTGCGACTGATGAAGATATGCAGGCTGCTATCCAGATCGGTGCCGATGGTGTGATTGTTTCCAATCATGGTGGCAGACAAATTGATGCAGGCGAATCCTCAATCAATTCACTGATCAAATTGGCGAACAATCCACTATACAAATCAAAATTGAAGATCATGTTGGATGGTGGTATCCGTTCAGGCGTCGATTTAGCAAGAGCACATGCAGTTGGATCTGAATTCAACTTTATGGGCCGGCCTTTTATGTATGGAGTTGGCGCTTTAGGTAATGATGGAGGCGATCATACCATCAATATGTTCAAAACTCATTTATACCAGATCATGCAACAATTAACCATTGAGAAAATTACACAATTTCCTGATCGGTTATTAAACCCTTAAAGCGGAATTTGCATTAAAATAAGAGGTTGTATCATAAACATAGTTTCTCCAGAAATTTGTCACGTTGAGCCTGTCGAAACGCCGTAACGATGTTATAGCAGGTCCTTCGACAAGCTCAGGATGACAATCTATATTTATGATACAACCCCTTAGCGTTATTTCAAAAACTTGTATGTTGTACTCGTTTTATATGTTTCACCTGGTTTAAGCACTGTCGATGCAAAATTTGCATGATTTGGTGCATCAGGAAAATGTTGTGTTTCTAAGCAAAAAGCAGAACGGTGAGGATATGATTTTCCACCTTTACCATCCTTATCAGCACCCGTTAAAAAGTTGCCGCTATAAAACTGTAGGCCTGGTTCAACCGTATAAACTTCCATCGTTATTCCTGTAACCGGACTTTTAACGGTTGCAATAGCCGTTTTGCCATCATGGTGGATCAATACAAAATTGTGATCGTAACCTTTACCGAATTTTAACTGCTGATCATTTTCTTCGATCGATTTTCCGATGGTTTTCGCTTTGTTGAAATCGAAAGCTGTTCCAGCTACAGGCTGCAATTTACCTGTTGGGATAAGGGTAGAATCTACTGGTGTGTAAGCATTTGCATCAATCGTCAGTTCATGATCCAAAATTGTGTTGTTTCCCTCACCATTTAGGTTAAAATAAGCATGATTGGTCAAATTTACAACAGTCGTTTTATCAGTAGTAGCTAAATAATCAATCTGTAAAGCATTATCATCAGTTAAGGTATAAGTTACCTTAACATCTAATTTACCCGGATAACCTGCTTCGCCATCATTTGAAACATAGCTCAACTCTAATTTTTGTTCATCTAATTGTTTAGCATCCCAAACTTTCGAGAAAAAGCCATCTGTACCACCATGTAGGGTATTCACGCCATCGTTAAGCTGTAAAGTATATTCTTTCCCATCCAGGGTAAATTTACCTTTACCAATACGGTTTCCGTATCTGCCAATTAATGCACCAAAAAACGGTTCGCCTTTTTTGCGGTACGCACCTATGCTATCGTAACCTAAAACTACATCTGTTAACTTATTATTTTTATCGGGTACCAAAAGCGATACTACCCTACCTCCGTAATTGGTAATGGAAACTGAAGCACCTTGTTTATTTTTCAAAGTATACAGCTTCACACTTTTCCCATCAATGGTAGTGGCATATTTTAACGAATCAGTTTGCTCGGCTGTTTGTGTCCCTTTATCTGATTTTTGGTTACATGAAGTAAAAGCAACAGCTAAACACAATGTAGCGAAGGGCAAGGCCTTAAGAAATATTTTTTTCATGGATTAAAAATTTGAGGAAGCAGACCTGCAATTGCACACAAAATTAGATACGGCTTCATATTGATTTATTTTTGGTTAAGGCTAATGTAGGAAAAAATTATTAACGTTAAAGTAACGATTATACTTATTTTTTCATAATATCGGTAAGGATTCTCAACAGTAAAAAAAATCACATAATTTAGCAGCCATATGCATAATTTAAATTTCAAGCCAAAGGCTTTTCTTTTTGATTTGAACGGCACCATGATTAATGATATGGAATACCATACCTTGGCCTGGTACAGCATCATGACGGAAGATTTAGGCGCCAAACTTGATTACGAAAACGTAAAAAAAGAAATGTATGGTAAAAACCACGAAGTTTTAGAACGCGTTTTTGGAAAAGATAAATTTAACGCCGAAGAAATAGAACGCCTTTCTATTGATAAAGAAAAGCGTTATCAGGAAGGCTACATGCCGCATTTAGCGCTGATTGAAGGGCTGGATCATTTTTTAGAACGCGCAAAAGAGGCAAACATTCCAATGGCGATCGGATCTGCTGCGATACCTTTTAATATAGATTTTGTAGTAGATGGTTTGAATATCCGTCGTTATTTGGATGCAATAGTGAGTGCAGATGATGTAAAAACAAGTAAGCCTGATCCCGAAACTTTTTTAAAGGCAGCGGCAGCATTAAATGTTACACCGGCAGATTGTCTGGTTTTTGAAGACGCACCAAAGGGTGTAGAATCGGCTTTAAATGCAGGTATGCCCTGCATTGTATTAACCACAACACATACTATCGAGGAATTTGAAGGTTATCCGAATATCTTAAGTTATATTTCAGATTATAACGATGCTAAATTAAATACGCTATTTTAACATGGGAAAATATTTAAATCAAAAACCTGTTCTTGTTGCAGTAGACTGCATTATTTTTGGTTATGACGGCGATCAGCTAAAACTTTTGGTGATAAAAAGGGCAATAGAACCCGTAAAGGATAAGTGGAGTTTGATGGGTGGTTTTATCGGTGAACATGAAGATCTTGATGGTGCCGCCAAAAGGATTTTATTGGAATTAACAGGATTGCACGATGTTTACCTGGAGCAACTTCATGCTTATGGTAGTCCAGACCGGGATCCTATCGAACGTACGGTTTCGGTAGTCTACTTTGCACTGATCGATATTAATAAATATAGTAAACAGATCAATGATCAGTACCATGCCGAGTGGTTTAAACTAAAAGAAGTTCCCGAGTTAATTTTCGACCACGATATAATGGTTAAGGCCGCTATGGATAAAATCCGTTATCAGGCAGCCCTCCACCCTATTTTATTTGAGCTTTTACCAAAACGGTTTACTATACCGCAATTGCAGGCTTTATACGAGCAGGTTTATGATTCGCCGATAGATAACCGAAACTTTATCCGTAAGATAACAGCCAGTGGATTATTGATTAAACAAGCCGATAAGGACAAATCGAGTTCGCGCCGTGGGGCCTTTTATTTTAAATTGGATAAAAACAAACACAAAGCGCAGTTCCAGTCTTTTCTTAATTTTATCCCAAAAGCAAGCGAATAGGCAATGATTTGAGAAAATGCAACTCCATTGAAAATAAATTTTAAAGTTCTTCTGGGCTTACGAAATTTAAAATCAACCAGTTAGAGGCGCCAATTTTACATGAACTAAAAAACAATAAAAACATTTTCAAAAAATGTTTGCAAGAAAAAGATAAATCCCTATATTTGCACCTCCTTAAACAAAGGGAAATGATTCCGTAGCTCAGCTGGTAGAGCATTACACTTTTAATGTAGTGGTCCTGGGTTCGAATCCCAGCGGGATCACTGAAGAGGACGATCAATTTTGATTGTCCTCTTTTTTGTTTCTAATAAACATCTCTTTATCAGTTGTTTACGCTAGTGTTTTCAAAACTCATTACGGTTCGACATTTATATCACATTAAGCACTGTTTTTTGGAGAATGTGATAAAGCGGATTTCAACTAATTTAAATAGTGATTTAGTGTTCGATCTCCCCTTCTGGGGTAATTAACATAACCTGTAGTTTAAACATTAGGCCCAGGAAGCATTTTAGCGATTAAATATAAAAAATCGAGTATCTCTTTTGCATATTCTTCATTTGTTTCAACACGATTTTTTCTTAATACTTTCATTGCTTGATTGAACGAGACTTTTCTATCTATAAAGGTTCTGGTCCTCTCTTTAGTAATTTGTTCCGTGTTTTGATAATGAAGAAAATTAGTAGACTCTTTATGGTAACTACTATAAGTAATTACGGTTGATAGTGCGTTGCTTATCTGCAAAGGCTGTAACTCTTTTGTGAAAGGATCAATTGAAAATGGTGTAAATAATTCGACAATACAAAGTTTGCCTTCTGGATCTTGATTTTCATATAATCTAAAGATGCTATTCCTATATTCTTTGATGCTTTCTGCGACTTGAGAGCTTTGGCAACTGACAAGTTTTTCGTTAATAATCGTTAGTTTACCATTTAAAAAATTCAGAACCTCTTTGTATTCTCTTTTTAGGTCATTAAAATCATCAAGATCGGTTTTATCCTGAATGAAACGCCTTCTTACTTTTGATATTAAAAATTCATGTTCTGAAATAATCTCTAGAAGGTCTTTCTTTTCCTTCATGTATTCCTGTCTCACACTCGAAATATTTTCATCTTCCAACGTCAGCTCAAGTAGTTCATATACTTCTGGCCTGATGGTTATTTTTTTAAATGATCTTCATATTCCTTTTCTAATATGTCAGCTCTAAAACGGCCTTTACACTTGCTAACAGAACAGTGGTAATATCGATACTTTGCATGTCGCCCGGTAGACGTACTCCCTGTTAACCGGCGGCCACAAAACGGGCAGATTAAAAAACCTCTTAATGGAAAAACTGGTTTAAGCTTTTGTCTAAATATTTTTTTGACACGTGGTCTTTCTAGCAAGGATTGAACTTTTTTAAAAAGCCTTTCCGAAATAAGCGGTTCATGAATACCTTCTACAAATTCCTCTTCTTCAATTTTGTTTGCGGGTACATAGACTATTCCACAGTAAAATTGATTATGTAAGACTTTCCAAAAATTGTTTCTGGCACACTTTAATCCCTTTATATTAGCCATCCTCCTTACGTCACTGATTGTCGATTTACCTTTAGAATATTCTTCAAATGACCATCTGATTAAATCAGCTTCAGGATGCTTCGGTACAATGATTTTTTTGCCATCCGAGGAAACTTGATTTACATAACCAATTGGTGCTTTTGAAGGCCACCTTCCCATTTTTCTTGCTCTCCTCATGCCATCTGAGGTATTCAAGCCACGTCTATTATTTTCTGCTTCAGGAATGGATAAATAGACCGCCAGCATTACAATACTTTCAGGAACCTCAAAATCGATGGGTTGATCGATGGCCATTGCCTGAGCATTAAGGCTTCTTAATATACCTATCATTTGATAAGCGTATTCAATACTGCGACTAAAGCGATCCCATTTAATAAAAAAAATATTTTTTGGTTGGCGATTCTTATTCTTTTTTATTGTCTTAATTAGATTTTTCCATTCTGGTCGGTTAAAATCCTTTGCCGAATAATCTTCCCTAAAGATTCCCATAACCTTGATTTGATTCATTTCGCAATGTTTCAATAAGCGGTCTTCTTGTTCAATAAGCGAAAACCCTTTCCTTTTTTGTTCATCAGTACTAACTCTGACGTATAAGTAGGCTGAATTCATAATAATAGTGTTGACTTAAGAAATCTCATTCCCTATCATTAAAAATCAGAAAACTTAATTATGTAAGCCAATTTCTGGGACTACTATTTTATATCTCTGAAATGTTTATTAATAAAACTCAGAAAGAAAACCAGGTGTGCGGTTACTGCGTTAGTCCCTGTTTTACGGTTTTCCGTAAGGATACGATTACAAGTAAAATTATTTTTGATAATACTTTATAACAAATAACCCTTGCGATGAAAAATATTTTGAAATAAAAACGTATTAATAAAGATAAATGGTGATTACTTAACAAGTTTTTAATTTAATTCTTATAATTGCTATAAATTAACCCACTCAATCCAAATGAAAAATCAAATCCCTAATAGCCTTTTTCCTTAAGCATTTTCAATATATCTACCTGTAGGCGATATTACTTAGTGCAAAAAGTGTCTTGATGTTGAGAATTGTACTTGTGATAGTAATAATTCACATTATTTTCAATTTGAAGAATAAAATTCTGAGCCCTTCTTTCGGGGAAGAACATATTAAATTTCTGAATAGTAAACTAGCTAATGAAAATCCTCCATATCGCCAACTGGAATATAGGCCAGTTGTTTTATGAATATAACCGTACCTACGAACATCAACGGTTTTTAGATTGCTGGTGTAGACTTTGGCTACAGAACAAATTGATCTTTTGCTTATTAGCGGGGATATTTTTGATATTTCCAATCCAACAACAACGTCGAAAATAGCATTGAATTTAAAAATATAAAAGAGACTATATGAACGATTACGAAAACAAAGAAACAGATCCATTAGTAAAGAGTGAACGCTCTCGCTCCAATTTTGTGCGAGAATTGGTACAGCGTTACGATGAATCAGTCCAAATCCCAGAAGCATACTTAACAGCCCCACCACGACATATTGTACAATTCTGGGACAATCTTGACCGCCTTCCGCAAGACGTTAAGGAGTGTATGGAATCGTGGAAGATACTTGAACAGTCCGGATTCGAGCTTGAGGTTTTCGATGAAAATTCAGCAAGAGAATTTATTTTGGTTCACTTGGGGCCAAGATACGTGAAGGCCTTTAACCAGTGCTATCACCCTTCAATGAAGTCGGACTATTTTCGTTATAGCTATATCTTCGTAAAGGGGGGCTTTTATATTGACGCTGACGATGTTTATAATGGAATCGAATTAGATCATTTCTTTATTGATGGAAGATTGAAACTTCAACCATTTTGCTACGATATTATAACAGCTCAGATGGTCTCACCTTCAGTTTTTCTTACTCCTGGAGCAAATAACTTTTATTGGATTTTCTACTTCAATACTACTCCCATGATAGCAGGACCCAATCATCCAATAATAGAACGTGCATTGCTAAATGCGACAATAGCCCTTGAAGAAGAATTAAAAGGTGAACTACCTGAAGTTCAAGCTAGCACAGGGCCTGGCAATCTCACAAAATCCATATTTGAGATAATGACTGAGAAACGTTGTACAGAGGAAGCACTGCTCGTTGCACACGACTGGGAGAAAATCTCAACAAGTAAGTGGCCGCTTAGTTACCGGAATGACAAGAGAAACTGGCGGCTGTCAAATCGGCAAACTTATCGACCTTCACAGGAGGCAGAGGAACAATGAACTTAACACGACCAACAATAGCAGTGATCGGTTATGTTTTCCGATTTTGGCTGACTCTTCGGCGCTTATTGCCTAAACAAAAATGTAAGGCATTCGCTGCTCGAGGCACACAAAAAGCCCCAGCAATCGAAAAAATTTATGTCATCAACCTCGATCGCGAGCCAGGGCGATGGTTCAAGATGAAACAAGAACTTATGCGCATTTTAGATTCATCTGGAGCCGCAGTCCTCGGTATTACCAATCGTCATGTCGCAACCGATGGAAAGCAGTACTCTCAGAATCCCGTTAAGAGCGCTGAGATTGATCCGTTTTATACATTGGCAGACCAGTTATTTGTAGAGCCCCAACCCTTAGTACTCCCTACACAAATAGAATTAGATGCCCCTATTCAAATGAGCCGTGCCGAGGTTGCTGTTGCCCAATCGCATATTAATATTTGGAAAAAGCTTGCCTATGGTGATCAGGAATATGTACTCATCCTTGAGGATGACACTTGGTTTAATTTCAAATTCTCTCAATACCTAGATAAAGCATGGTCGGAAATCACGACAGAAAATGATGGAAACAGCAAATTCGATATTCTTTATGTATCGTATCTTGAAGTGAAACATGGAGCACCAAAAAAACATCTCTCAAAAAATATATTCAGACCAGTGCGCGGGCTTTGGCAACTGTCGGGATATATTCTTTCAAAGGAGGGTGCGGTGAAGCTACTTGGACTACTACCTTGTCGAGGACCGATTGATCTTTGGATTAATCATCATTTTGAAGCACTGAATGTCCTAGCAACTAAAAAGTCTCTAATTGGTCAACGGCGTGATATTAAATCTAGTAATTCATACTCGATCCTTCCCTCACTTACTAAAATTGGAGCTATTAATAGTGAAGGAGCATCCTTATTCAATATCCGCCCAATAGAGGAACCTGTGTTTGCTTTTGGTCCAGAAGGTACTGGACTTTCATCGTTAGCCATGGCTCTGTCGATGTTGGGATATAAATGTTGCAGTGATTTTGACAATTTGCCCTCTCCTGAGATGACACGGCTTTTAGAAGGAAAAGAGGGGCGAATTTTTAATGCATATGTAAATATTGGTTCTTTGACTTCGAAGATTAGTACACTTCGAAACCAATACCCAAAAGCAAAATTTATTATTACCGCTGAAAATAAGATATCTGTGGATTCCTGTTCATATATTTCGGAGGACGATCTTAAAGGTGCCGACATCGCTGTGCTTTATCTAAATGAATTAAAGAAATGGCAAGTCATTTGTGAGCACCTCAGGTGCGCTCCGCCTACATGCTCTTTTCCAGTATTAGAGGATTATGGCAAAAGAACGATTATCGAAGAGAAAGAATCGAAAAAAAATTTAAAGTGCAAAGTATCCAAACGCGATAACTCACCGTGGCTGATTGAATATCGTAACTGGTGGAAAGGTTTTAATATTTCCCCATCAAAAGATATACTAGGAAAAAATGGAATATTGATTAAAATTAGCGATCGGTTGAAAAATCTCAATACACAGCATTGGCTTTTAAGGAGCGATACTTTTACTGACAATTTAGCCTTATTTCGCCCTTCAAACGTCGAATTTCGTTCAGAAAACGGAGCAGTATTCTCAATTAAAAAAAGTCCTTTAGGTGTTAGAGACTATTCTGCTGCATCGATATCCAGTATTGATCAATATTTATTCGGAAAGTTCGAAGCAGTTGTTCAAGCATCTAATGTACCAGGTGTTGTGACTGGTATTTTCCTTCATCGAAATTCACCACGACAAGAGATAGATATAGAAATCGCGGGTAACCGGTCAGACCAGCTTATAGTAAACGTTTTCTACAATCCAGGTGATGAAGGAGCAAATTTTGATTATGGGTATAGGGGTTCTCCAGCCTATATAGAGCTTGGATTCGATGCCTCTAAAGAATGTCATCGGTACGCTATTGAATGGACTCAAAATGAGATTCGCTGGTTCGTTGATGATAAATTGATACACAAGCGTGTGATATGGGATCCTACACCAATTCCAAATCTTCCAATGACATTCCATGTTAATAGTTGGCTAACTCGTTCAACTCAACTTGCTGGAAGAATCAATAACCGACTTTTTCCTGCAACAACAATCGTAAGCGAACTCGCCTTAGAAGCAAATTCGGTGTTCACCTCCACCAAAACTGATGATCGACAGCAGCCAAAATATAAATCTGAAAATATTAATCTAAGCAATCTAACATAATGAAAATATTATCCTTCAACCCAGGCCATGACGGCGCATTCGTTTACCTTGAGGACGGGAATTTGGTAACATCTATTGAGGCAGAGAAACACTCTCGTTATCGTCATTCACCAGTTTCCATTCCTGATATGTTCAATATTCTTGCTGAGCTCAAAGATATTCCTGATGTACTTTGTAGAGGTGGTTGGTGGCCTGGTGATGTGCATTTATCTGAACAAAACCTTCAGGCAGGGTATTACGGCATCAGCAAAAATGATATAATCATTGGCCAACAACACTTTTTTGGAAAGAGAGTTAAATATTTCTCATCTTCTCATGAACGTTCCCATATATTGTGTGCCTTTGGCATGTCGAATCTTCCCCAAGGCACACCGTGTTATGCGTTGCTTTGGGAAGGAGTAATTGGGGCATTTTACGAAATTGATGCGGCCTTGAATGTGACTAAGCTTGCCGATGTAATGCCAGAACCGGGACATCGTTATGCCATGCTTTACGGTTTAGCAGATCCAACTTTTGATAAAAGTACTGCGGAATTCTCCAGATTTTCTGATGCTGGGAAACTTATGGCTTTAGCCTCATTTTCAAAACGTAGTGAGCCATCAAATGAAGAGGAAAAAATAATCAAGTTTCTGATGCAAGACTGCTTACATCTTAAACCTAAAGAATGTGAAACGTTAAAAAATTTGCCGCACTACAATGTGGGTCTTGAGGATTCGGAATTTCGCAACTTTGCGGGTATAGTCAGTGATAAAATATTTGACCGTTTCTATCATTATGCTAAATCTAATATGAAAAAAGGCATGCCATTGCTAATATCTGGAGGATGCGGACTAAATTGTGATTGGAACACAAAATGGAGAGAAACGGACTTCTTTTCTGAAGTATTTATACCGCCTGTTGCTAACGATTCAGGATCTGCCATTGGCACAGCTATTGATGCTCAGTTCCATTTTACTGGTAACCCAAAAATAGAATGGAATGTCTATTCCGGTCTTCAATTTGCCAGAGATGGCACATTTGATTCATCTTTATTTGATGTTTGCGAAACTGATTATAAAATGATTGCAGAAATGCTTGACAACGACCTGATTATTGGTTGGGTAAATGGAAAATATGAAATTGGCCCACGGGCATTAGGTAATCGTTCGATTCTTGCTTCGCCATTCTTGGAAAGTACGAGGGTGCGTTTGAATAAGATTAAACAACGCGAACAGTTTCGTCCGATTGCACCTGTCTGTTTGGAGGAAGATGCTGAAAGGTGGTTTGGCTGCAAACACCAAAGCCCATTTATGTTATACACACAACTTGTTTCTACAGACGCACTTGCTGCTGTGACACATGTAAACCAAACGGCTCGCATCCAAACAGTGTCTTCTTTGACCAATAGCCATTTATACCAGTTACTTTTAGCGTTCAAAGCACGCACCGGTTATGGGGTCTTGTGTAATACCTCGCTGAATTTCAATGGAAGGGGATTCATAAATAATATAACAGATCTTTCTTCTTATACAATAGAGCATAATTTGGATGGCTTTGTAATTGAGGGAAGGTGTTATATGTTGAAGTCATCTAAAAATTACCAAGCATACATGAATTTGAAAAATCATATCTAATTATAAATAAAAAGATGGATTTATTTAGGAATTTAATTTTATTGCCGTCAACACGCGTTAATTCCTGTTTTACGGTTTTCCGTAAGGATATAATTACAAGAAAAATTATTTTTGACAACATCAGATAACGATTAACCTTGCGATGAAAAGTTAAAAAAGGGAATATTAATACAGTTAATTAAGCTATGAGCTTTAAAAATATTGTAAACCACGATTGCCAAAAGTATAACCGTTATGTCATTAAGAATATTCTACATTACCAATAACCTATAAACATCTTCCGAAATTTTGATATGATTTTATAACTTAGAAATTTTCAACATGGCGATATTACTGGCTGTTAACTGTTAACTTCAGCCATCTAAATAATTTTTCTCATACATGAAGTACCAGGTATTAAACAGTAGCTTTGGTGAGCCTTCGGCACTTGACTACACAAGGTTAACTGAACAACAGGAAAACGAAATACTAGCAGGTCTATTTGAACAGCTCTTGTTATTTGATAAAATTGTACTCACAACTAATCGTGTTAATTTCACTTTGTTGTTATTGATCAAACGATTGGGTATTAATGTAGTGGAGAGAATGTTTCAACTAGGGTACATTGAAATGATGATCTGGACGCCGATGCTGTTCACCGGAAGAGGCAGGCAAGCTGAAGACGGTAGCATGGATGAATCTGTGATTATGGGACAGACCCCGATTGCAGCAGGTTCGTTGAGCGAGGAAGATACAGATCCAGAAAAGAACATTGACAAAGCACTGAGCCGTTTTCAGTTTCACCGAGACAGACGCCGGATTTTTACAAGAATTGCCAGGGATAAGTACATCGTTCCTAATGGTATGGAATATTCGGGTGGGGCTGCTGATATGGTGATCGATGCTTATACGAATAATCATCTTTCAGCCCTAGGGCTTCCCTTTGGCAAAGACCCTGACCAACTTGAACCGAAAGATCGTGAAGTTTTATTGGATCTAAGCAATGGTATTTTAGAAACGGCAATTGTTGGTAAATACAATCTAAAAAGCTTCGAAAACTATGATCGTTATGCGATTGGTAATCAGAGTTTTGAAAATATTGGCAAGGCTTATAAGGTGGTCGGAAATTCTACGGAATTATTCAAATTGGAGGGATTGCCCGATTTAAAGAAATTGGTACTCAGTGAGCGTTTGATTTTCGATGATGTCTTTAAGCTCCGCCATGCACCAACGGCAAAATATTACAGGGGTTGGATAAATCAAATTGGTGAAAATGCAGATGCTTCGGAAATTACAAAAGAATATTTAAACGAGATCAAGGGTAAGGGCAAGTTTTTTAATACCACAGAGGGGAGATTCTTGAAAACCTTAACAATGTTTGGCATAGGAACCGCTCTGGGTACTGTATTGGGTGCATTTTCTGCTGGAGCGGCTACTTTGGGGTTAGGTATGTTCGATACTTATATGCTGGAAAATCTTTTAAAGGGAAACAATCCTTCTATGTTTATTGATCAAGTAAAATTAGAAACTAAAGATGAACAGGATGGCAAGGCATAAGACTATTCAAGAAACTTTACCTACTCAAGCGATACTCCAATATTTAAGTGCATTTATTGAATTGCCTTAAGGAAAGCGAAATTGAAATCAGATTGATAGAGAACAAGAATTTATCGCGCGGGTCATAAATATGATTACAATTTAGAAAATGATTAATAAAATCTATAAACCAATATGGCTAGTTCTTCCCTCAAAAATTGATATTAGAATTCAGCATAGTTATAAAAACCAAAGTAAATGAAAATAAATTCTATCCATATACAAAACTTCAGGAAACTGCAATCATGTAAAATCGACTTTTCAGAAAAGGAGACCATTTTCGTGGGAGCAAATAATAGTGGTAAAACGACCGCTATGGATGCGTTAATGACTTTCCTCAAAACGAAAAGTTTCAAAACTCAAGATTTTACACTTTGTCATTGGAAAAATTTAAATGAAGTTGGAGAAAACTGGATTAAAGCAGGCGAGCTAAAGGAAGAAGATAAGTCTGTAAAGCTATTACAACAATATCTTCCAATATTAGATCTCTGGATTGAAGTCGAGAATTCAGAGCTTCATTATGTAAGCCACATAATTCCTACATTGGATTGGAAAGGAGGTCTATTAGGCATAAGGCTAAGATTTGAGCCTAAAGATATGGATGAATTAATAAAAGAATTTATAACCCTTTATAACAAATCAAACAGGCTATCACAAGAAAAGGGAAAAGACTTTAAACTATGGCCAAAAACATTTTGGGATTTTTGTGAACGCAAGCTTAATGCTCATTTTACAATTAAAACTTATTTGCTTGACCCTGATAAATATGATGAAAAGCAAGAACTATTAGATAATAATATAGCGTTAGAAGGAGATGTTTTAAAAGGACTAATAAAAATAGATATTATTAATGCTCAACGAGGGTTCAGTGATGCAAATTCAGAAACCGTTGAGAGTAATAGCAGAAATCTTTCTTCACAATTAAGAGCTTATTATGATAAGCATCTTAACCCAACATTAGAACCAACTGAAAAAGATATAGATGCATTAGAGTCAATCAATAATGCTCAAGATGATTTTGATAAGAATCTAAAAGAAAGCTTTAAGACATCTCTTTCGGAACTTGAAGGGTTAAACTATCCTGGATTTGGGAATCCTCAAATTCAATTATCAACTAAAGTTTCAACAGCTGACGGTCTTCAGCATGACTCTGCTGTAAAGTATTATCTGGATAAAGATTTATCATTACCAGAAAAGTATAATGGTTTAGGTTATCAAAATCTTATATCAATCATCTTTAAATTAATACGGTTTAGAGATGAATGGATGAGAGTTGGCAAAAATGCAATAACCGACGATGAAGTTATTGAACCATTGCATTTAGTTTTAATTGAGGAGCCTGAGGCTCACTTACACGCACAAGTGCAACAGGTTTTCATCAAAAAAGCTTATGATGTATTGCAAAACAACGCAAACTTAGGTGATAAGAAAGATTTTACAACACAATTAATCATAAGTACACATTCTAGCTACATTGCTCACCAAAAATTTGAAAGTTTAAGGTATTTTAAAAGAAATAATTCTTCATCTCTTCCTACTTCGGAAGTGATTAGTCTGAAATCAGTTTTTGGTATAAAAGAACAAGAGACTGAAAAATTTGTAATTCGATACCTGAATACAACGCATAATGATTTATTTTTTGCTGACGCAGTTATCCTAGTAGAAGGTCCTGCCGAAAGAATTCTTGTACCACATTTCATAAAAAACGAAAATTGCCTGTTAGATAGTTGTTATGTAACAATTTTAGAAATTGGTGGAAGTCATGCGCACAGATTAAAGCCTCTCATTGAAAAATTAGGTTTGATCTGTTTGGTTATTACTGATCTTGATTCAGTCAACCCAAGCGACAGTGGGAAGAAATGTCAACCAGAATTAGGAAAAAATTATAAAACCAATAATGACACTCTCAAAACTTGGCATCCACAAAAAGATCTCTTAGATGAATTATTGAATTTAGACTCCAACGATAAAATAAAGAAAGATTTACCGATTAGAATAGCTTATCAAAAAGCAATCGAATTTGAAAATGACAGTAACAAAATCATTGTTTATCCCTACACATTTGAAGATGCATTGGTAATTGAGAATAAGGATACCTTTAAAGCAATTGCGGATGCTACAGGTCTTTTGAAAAAAATGGTAGAGGCTTCTAAGAAAGATGATTTAAAAGAATTAGTGGAGGAAACATACACAATCATTAACGACAAACAAGCAAAAAAAGCTGAATTTGCTTTGGATGTCTTATATTTTGAAGACCCTAAAAAGATCAAAACTCCCTCGTATATAAAAGAAGGATTAGACTGGATCGAAGAACAATTAAAAAGTAATAAACAAGGATTAATCAACTAAACATAAATCTAATGGCTGAATATATTAATGAAATAGATGCTCCAGTTGATGATATGATTTATGAAAGTATTAAACCATCATCACCTCAAAGCTTTTTTCTTTTTGCAGGTGCAGGTTCAGGGAAAACAAGAACACTTGTAAATGTGTTAGCTCGCTTTAAAGAGGAGTTTGGGCAGGAATATAAATTAAGAAATAAAAAAATTGCAATCATTACATATACTAACGCAGCTGCTGATGAAATCACTCATAGGTTGGAATATAGTTCAATATTTAATGTTAGTACAATTCATAGTTTCTGTTGGGAATTAATAAAAAGCTTTACATTCGATATCAAAAACTGGGTAAAAAGTAATCTGATTGTTGAAATAGCAGAATTAGAAGGGCAACAATCCAAGAGTAGAGATCCAAATAATAAGACATCTGTAGGTCGAGCAAAAAAAATAGAATCCAAAAATAAAAGGCTTTTATCACTTGAAACTATTCAAAAGTTTATTTATAATCCAAATGGTGATAATCTAACGAAAGATTCTTTAAATCATACTGAGGTAATTTCCATTACTGCTGATTTCATTAAATCAAAAGATTTGTTCAAACAAATTCTAATAAACAAATATCCTGTTATCCTTATAGACGAAAGCCAGGATACTAAAAAAGAGTTAATCGATGCGCTATTTGCACTTCAAAATAAATATGAAGAACGACTTTCGTTAGGATTGTTTGGAGATACTATGCAAAGAATTTATTCAGACGGAAAAGAAAACTTGGGAATAGGATTGCCCGAAAAATGGGTTAAGCCTGCAAAAAAAATGAATCATCGTTCAAAATCAAGAATAATTGACCTCATAAATAAAATTAGAGAAGATATAGATGGTCAGAAACAGTTTCCACGGCTTGAAAATAAAGGTGGAATTGTTAGATTCTTTGTTGTTTCTCGCACAAAGGATAAGTTTGAAACGGAAGAACAGATTCGAAAAAAAATGCAGGAAGCAACAAAGGATGATAAATGGAACGGAGATGATGCAGAAATCATGACTTTAACCCTGGAGCATCACATGGCTGCAAGAAGAATGGGATTTTTCAACTTCTTCGGACCTCTTTATGCCATTGATACATTAAAAACAGGTTTATTAGACGGATCTTCATCTTCCGTTAATTTATTTACGAAAATAGTTTTGCCTTTATATAAGTCTCATATTAAGAAGAATAAATTCGATATTGCTAATATCATAAAACAGCATTCGCATTTAATTGATAAGCAGACATTACAAGATAATATCAATAAATTAGAATTATTGCATACTACAAATGATAAGGTAAACGAATTACTCTCTTTATGGAATGAAAATAGTCATCCGACGTTAATTACAATACTGAAGAAAATACAAGAAACTAATTTGTTTAAAATTCCGTCCGCTCTAAGAGTTGTTTTAGAGAGAGGAGGCATTGATACTGGAAATAGTATTAAAGAAGATGAAGAAGATGAAGTTATTATAGCTTGGGAAGAAGCATTGAAAGCTAGTTTTGCTGAAATTGTAAAATATAATGAATATATCAACGAAGAGTCGAAATTTGGAACGCATCAAGGTGTTAAAGGATTGGAATTTGAGCGAGTAATGGTTATTATTGATGATGAAGAGTCTAAAGGTTTCATGTTTAGCTATGATAAGTTATTTGGATTAAAGCCACTTACAGCTAACGATATAAAAAATATGGACGAAGGTAAAGAAACTGGAATAGATAGAACTATAAGACTATTTTATGTAGCTTGTAGTAGAGCTAAAGAAAGTTTGGCGGTAGTTGCTTACACAGATTTGCCAGAAGAATTAAAGAAAAATGTTATCCAAAATGGATGGTTTAGCGAAGACGAGGTAGAAGTTATTGTCTAAAATAGTCAATTTACAATATGTATACAGAAATATCATGCGCTAAAACAAGACCTACTTCTTCCGTCAAAACTCGAGGGGGAGGTTGTTTGTTTATTACCCTTATGAAAAATGAAAAATAGCGAAATAGAAGAGTATTTTCGTCCATGAAACAACATTAAAGCTATAAGGATATTTCGCCTAACTGCTTCAAATCTTCTGCTAATTGGTTCGAGTTTTGTACCAGCGGGATCACAAAAAGCCTCACAGAAATGTGGTTTTTTTTTGTTTTTAATCCCGCCTGGATTCGAACAGAAGCGTCGGCCTGGGTTCGATTTGTAAAAGGCTCAGAGCCAAGTTCGGGATTTTGCGGGGCTGAGCCAATCCCAGCGGGATCATAAGAATGCCTCAATGCAAATTGAGGCATTTTGCATTAAAGAAATCTATACTAATCGGTTAAAAGCTGATAAGCAGCCGATGTTAGTCACAGTTTTTTTGTTTAGTAAGTGAATCAAGATGTTGTAATAATTTCGGAATTCTATAATCTCCAGCCATACTACCGATGTATTCAACTGCTTTATCAGGATCAAGACCTATTGAGGTAATGAAAAGAGGATTTTTACTTTCGCCTCTCTTTAATTCTCTTTTGTTATTTACAATTGAGGCAAAATTAGTTTTAGCAACCCCTATTATTGGTACCTTTTCTTCTAATTGTTTGTATAAATGACCTCCTAAGCCCAATCTATTATTGTCGTCTAAAAAAACGAATCCGTCTACTACAATTACATCTATTTTTTCGAACTGGATTTTTTTTAATAAACTTAGAATGCAAGGTAATTCCCGCCTGTAAAATTCACCAGGAATATATTCCTCAATGTCTTCAAGGATTTCATAATAAACCGAGAAATCATTCACGGTTGTCCAGTTTTCAAAAGCCAGGCATACTGTTTTCGCTTTATTCTCGTAGTAATAGGAATCAAAAGATAGAATCATCAAATTTTCAAATTATTATTAATGGGGATTAACCTGTCTGCTATACTTAATGTATACGACAGTTTAGGATAAACGAAATCTAGAAGGCGATTTTCCTGTCCACGAAGCTTAAAGAATTCTGTTTTTTGTTCTTCATTAGCTAACTCTAATAATTGTCCATTGGAAAAATAAGCTAAGTTATCCTCAAATTCAATAAATGTTTTTGATTTTCTAAATGTTATACCCAACCATTTATTATCTGATTGTAATGGTTTTTGATGGGAGATCCGATCTAATACAATTTTATGAAGAAACTTGCTGTTCGTCTCCACGGAAAATAAAATCACTGAATTATGTGTTAATGGAATTTCAAGCTCTTCATCACTACCTTTTTCCTTTACCATTAATTTTCTCAACTGATTGTCGGACAACTCCTCCGGATTTTTATAACAGGAAAAAAGTCCAATATAAGAATTAGCATCCAAATCAAGATTTTGGTCAGAATGATAATTCATTTTGGAATAATTAAAGTCATAGACTTCAATTAAAGCATTGTTGAAATCAACAGATGAAAAATCATTCAATTCACTATTTTTAATTACAAGATTTATATTTTCAATTATAAAATCGTGAATACTAGTGAAATTTTGTGCAGCTATATGATATGCTGTTGTAGTTCTAACGATTGGAACACCCTTTTCTCCGATCTTTACCAGATGATTCCCCATTCTCCCTTTGGCAACGTTCTCAAAGTCAACAGAATTAATTAATTCCTCATATAAATTTGCATCGAATGAAAGTGCGAATTTTTGAAACCTGGAAATATTCATAATTATTCAATAAAGCATGTTAGTATATGGGCTTTTCATAATCGCCAGAATTCATACTAAAATGAATTTTACCATAATCAATTATACTTTTAGTTGTATTTTCTTGGTAATAAGAATTTCGTAAATCTTCAAGCATTTCGGAAGTCATATCCTCAAGTTTGATGATATTATTATCCTCTTTAATGTACGTTTGATCATTTATATATATGGCTTCCAGGTTAGAACAACGCACCACGTATCCCATTCTTGTAGGGATTTGATCAATGCTTAACATAGATGGTTTTATTTCATGAGTATATAATCTGTTCGTTGAAAGAGGAATAATAAAGACTGAATTTGGATATAGAGTTACACTAAATTCATTGGTCAAAGTGTGATCTTCAACTGATTTTTTTAACTTGAAGTGAAGTCTTGTTAAAGCACTCGTTTCCTTATAACACCAATCATATCTATCAGCAATGGAAGGTTTTATCTTGTCTGTACCAGACATGTCATAGAAAGTGCAAAAAGCAATAAGTCCATCTTTAGGCATATCTTTCGTTTTGTCAGAATGCGCTTTAATTTTCGATTTTATTTCTTTCTGATTTTCTTTCCTTTTGTTCTCGTAGATCTGTGCTAATACGTGATTCAATTTTGTTTCTTTCTCAAAAACATATTTTGCAGAATCATTTAAAAGATCAATTATTTTACGGTCTGTATTGCGAAAGTTGTCTGTCGGTCCAGTTAAATTACTTGAGCATCTCAATAGTCTAAAATGGAGTATTTCATCGTTCTCACTTGTTTCTTCTTTCAAAATCTCCGTCAGATATATTCCTTTTCTAAATGATTTTGCCTCCTTTGTAGATTCCGTTAATTCCTGAAATTCATGCTCAGTTTTGATGTTATAAAAATAATCACCATGAAATAAGCTTCTAAAATAAACCCCGGCATTATTAACTATAACAGGAACTTCTCCAAGTCCAATAATATGTATACTGTCATCATTGATCAAATTATTGTAATTACTTGAAAATTCTTTTATAATATATGTTTGTATTTTATCCAAATTGATGTCGCTCAGGTCTCCACAGATATAGAGTCTTTTACCTATTGCGGATTGTGCTTCCGGGAGTGAATCCACTACCTTTCCGCAGAAATTCTCAATTAGATAGCTAATATCTAAGTGTAGCTCTTTCTTTTCAGACAAAACAATGAGTATATTTTTATCTTTAGAAATTTGATTTTCTATTCCCTCCATTTTAATTTGTTATTTTATAAAATTGTGGCTCCTTCTCAAATATACATAACTAACCATGGTTTCAAAATTTTAAAAAAAACGCGTCAATTAATAAAATCACATTGATTTAATCCGAGATTAATTGTGTACTCAATTATAGCAATTGCAGCTAAAACGTATCGAAAAAATTGTTAAGCGATTAGATGAGTCAAAATCGAAAATCGCACAAAATACTATTTAAACGTTGATTTTTGCACCGGGTCCGAATCAATCTAAATACATTATACCTTCCATTACGATTATAGAAGATCCGCTTATCCAAATTCCATCGTCCACTACTTCTGCCTCAATAACAGAGGGCCTCCTAACATGAGCACCTTGTAAGATGCGATAACTTTGTTTTTTTTCCGCATAGCCAAGACTTTCAAGGTAACCGGTTAAAGGTCCTGCTGCAGTTCCGGTAGCGGGATCCTCATCAATACCAATACTGGGGTTAAAAAAACGTGTTTCTGCAAGAAATTCACTTTTGCCATGTTCAGTAGTAAAAAGATAGCAACCTTCAAATCCGAATTTGGAGGAAGCTTCTTTCAAAAGACTTTTACTCAATACCGCTTTGTTTAAGAACTCCGAATTCTTTATGGGAACCATCAGGTGTCCCACTTCTGTTTTTACAATGTTGATACTCTAATCGTTAAGGATAAGATCTTCAACGCCTAGTCCAATGGCTTCGGCAATTACACTGGCTGGTACCGTTACCATGATTTCAGCAGGTCTCTGTTTCATGCCAACGTAAGGAATTCCATCCTTCTCACTGATCTTAAGGGGGATCTTTTCACCCGCCATTAACACCCAGGCCTGTCCATTTTGTTCGCGGAAAATATCCCATTTTTTTAAGATAGCCAAGCATACTGCACCCAAAAGATTATGTCCGGCTCCGGTAATCTCAAAATTCGCTGGCGTAAATGACCTTACACTAAACACTTTTTTAGCTGCCGAATAATTTACAAAAGAAGTCTCTGAATATCCAAACTCCCTGGCAATGTCATAATATTGTTCCAATTCCAATTGTTCCTCAATATAAACTACAGACAACTGATTTCCCTTAAATTTTTGATCTGTAAAAACATCCAATACGTAATAGTCAACTTTCTTTTTCATCGTTTTCATTTTTATGATTTCAAAATTAGGACACAAAACTTTAAGTTTGTTATCGGTTAACTAATGGTTACCAGTTACCTTCTGTTAACTATCAAATATGGAAACACCAATCAAACGGGAAGCGACCTGCGAACAGGAGCTGGCGGCTATCCTGGAATAGCCTGGAAATACTTGGCGGCAAGTGGAAGCTACGGATTATGCGATATCTTAACAATCATATAAATGAAAAAAACACATTTAAGAAGATCCAGCGTGAGGTTGAGGGTATATCTGCAAAAATGCTTTCCAAAGAGTTGAGGGAACTTGAAATAAACCTCCTCGTTACCCGAACGGTTATGGAAACCAGGCTCATTACCGTGAATTATGCAATGACAGAATATGGGCTAAGTGTTTTCCCGGTCACCGAAACATTGGTTGATTGGGGATTAAACCACCGTGAAAAAATAAAGTAGCAATCGATATAGCAGGCAATTGATAAAAAGCAAAGTTTCATCAGCCAAATTAATAATACGCTTAAATCGGATACAAGTGTTCGAGATAATGCCAGGAGGATCATCAAATACCTCGATAATTTGAGTAATCCCAAAGCGTTTTATTGCCCCCTTCACTCAGGCTGCTCCGACACAGCGCTAGACCAACAATACCTTAGGATAACTTTCTCTTTACCTTTCATTTAGCGATTGTTGACACGCTGATCTAAAGCGGCGCAAATCTTTAACCTACCTGAGCTACCCCAGGACTACAACTCAACCAAAGCAAGTGCGAAGCAGTATGCAAGTAAGTACCCAGCAGGCCTGGCCGGAAGGTGGCCTAAACGTGGGGTAAAGGTGGCGTAAAGGTGGATTTTTGGAATATTTCTTTTTGGAATTTTAATCAGATCGATTGGTTGGGTTATCGTCCTTTTCTGATTATCCTAATATACTAAAATTATGATAAAAACGGGCAAAAAAGCAGCGCAATTTGGTACGGACAGCAGAAATGCAGCTTATACTTGTCTACCCTGTTTTATGTGGATATAAAAAACTTAAATGGCAATCAGATTTTAATGGATACTTCTGTGTATGCCTCAACTTTTTTAATCATGAAGTTACCGAAGCATTTCTCAATGATTACTTTTTTTCTGGAAACCATTTCGCAACTCAACCCCGCCTGACTGGCTTCTAAAGTCGATCTGTTTTCTTTTGTTATTATGGTTTTGAATTTTTTATGATGTAAAACAAAGAATGGCTAAACCCAGCCATTCTCACTTATCCTGTAATTTTCAACGATTGAATCAATTGGTCTGTTATTTCTAAATGATAACGCAAAACAATTGGGCTTCCGTCAAAATTCCCTGAAACTTCTACTTTTAAAATACTTTCTGTTTCTTCTTCTTCATAGCTGATGGGCTGCATTTTTGCCGCATACCGCTTATTAGCATCGTCAATCCAATGTTCTATTTCTTTTCTTCCTTTGTGCGTTTTACCTTCATCAAAGACTACGGCTGTATCAGAAAAACAGTTTGCATATGCAACGCGATCAAAGTTGTTTTGTGTTTTTACTAATGCTGATACTACTTTCGGTAAGTTCATTTTTTTTTTATTTTTAAGGTTATTAAATAGTTGGTACAGTTCCCCCATCAATTATAAATTGTGTTCCTGTGTGTTTACAGGACAAAATTGGGATGTAAAAACAGTTCTTACAAGTACGGAGTTACGATTCATATAGGGATAAATTTATCCCCTATTGCGCAAATTGAAGCATAAGCTTAATTTCGCAATATGTATGAACGAAAAACAATGCCTAATTTGAACTGTGGACTTGATCTGATTGGTGAGGTTCTCTACGGAAAATGGAAGATACGTTTGCTTTGGTTTATAAATGAGGGATATAAAAGACCAAGTGAGTTGCAGCGCAAGATACCGGATGCATCACGCCGGGTTTTAAATATGCAGCTGAAAGAACTAGAGGAACATGAACTTATTACAAAGATGATTTACCCGGTGGTTCCACCAAAAGTAGAGTACAGCCTTACCGAATTTGGAAAAACTTTAATCCCTGTTATTGCCACATTAGGTCAATGGGGCGATACACACGAAGACCGTTTGCGGGATGTAATTTTGAAATATACTGTAAGTTCTAATTTGGCCAATGCCCCTGTTTAATTAATCTCTTTATCAACAATGACGCAGTACGGTGTTGCATGTTTCAGGATTACTTACCTAAGATGTTCGCCTGGCGACTGATCACCATCGCGGTCAGTATTGCATACAAACTCAATCTTATATCTTTATCTTAGTACCGATCAGCCAGGCCATATTACCATATCGATTTCCATCAATGCGCGCTAATGTGCCGGATTTGGATCTAATTTTTTGCCCTCCGCAATTACCGCCCGGTTAATTTCACTGACCCGTTTGATATCCATTTTTTCCACCTCACGGTCATAGGTCAACAGGCCGTTTACCTCATGCTCCACATCGGTTGTCTGGGTATACACCGCAACACTCAGCCCCTGGTATTTCATCAGCTGCTCCACCTGGCTCATTAGCAGCACATACCTATCGGTCAAGGCAGTCTGGGTTGGTTCGTAAGCATAAGCATTGTTCTCCACGGGCCACATGTGGTTCCTCACAAAAAGTCCAACGCCACCAAACTCACCAAGAGAGGCCGCCCTTTTGGCATCAGGTTTCGAAGCCTCATAGGGACCGATGTAAATGTGGGTATCCACAAAGTCGCCATTACCCGGATCGCCGGCTGCCTTCTGGTAGCCCGGATTGTTGTTGAACCCGGAATTTCCGTTCACCAGTCTGGAAGGATCGTACTTTTTAACCCAATCGGTAATTTCCGGCACGTCGAAAGCTCCCCAGTTTTCGTTAAAGGGTACCCATGCAATAATCGAGGGCGAATTGTAATGTTCATCCATCATGGCTTTGAGCTCCCTGCGAAAGGCGGGGCGCACTTTTGCCGTATCCTCATTCTGGTACCAGATTGCAGGCATGTCCTGCCATACCAGCATGCCCAGTTTATCTGCCCAGTAATAAAAGCGTTTAGGCTCGGTTTTCATGTGCTTGCGGATGAGGTTGAAACCGGCCTTCTTGGTAAACGCTATATCAGATTTCAGTGCTTCTTCTGTCGGGGCGGTCAGGATGCCGTCCGGCCAATAACCCTGGTCCAGCAATCCGAGTTGCATGAGGAACTTACCGTTCAGTAGTGGCCGCATAGTGCCCGATACTTTGCCCAGTCTGATGTCCCGCATCCCGAAATAGCTACTGATCTCGTCGGTAATCTTGCCATTGTTGTCCTTTAGCGTGATCTTCAGGTCGTAGAGAAAAGGGTCATCAGGCGACCATAGTTTTGGGTTTTCGATGGGCAGATAAAAAACCTTTCCGGAGCTCCCCTGTGCCTGTGAAACCACATTCTTGCCCTCCAGTGCTACTGCTGATACGATCGATGTACCGGCATCAACGCTCACCTGGAGCCTGCTATGCGCCAGATCCGGTAAAAGCCTGATACTTTTGATATGGTCCGGACTAACCGGTTCGAGCCACACGCTCTGCCAGATCCCCGAACTGAAGGTATAGTCGCCACGCGGGCCATTTTTGCCCGAGGGCACCCGCCCATCGTTGGCATCATAGGCGGCCACGATCAGTTCGTTGCTTCCTGTTTTCAGCAGCAGGGTAATGTCAAGCGAAAAGCTGTTGTATCCACCGGCATGCGAGCCGGCCATTTTTCCGTTCACAAATATGGTCGCATCATGGTCGACTGCCTCAAAATTGATCAGGATATTCTTCCCGCTCCAGTTCCTGGGAATTTCAAAACGCCTGCGGTACCACATATTGATCTCCTGGCCGCGCGCTATACCCGAAATCACCGATTCAGGGCAATAGGGCACCAGGATCTGTTCGGCTTTTTCGGGAAAGTTGACAGGTGTTTTGGGATGGAGCGCGGAAGCTTTATCCTTACCGCCCAAATAATCCCATTTGCCGTTTAACGATTTCCATTCCCCGCGAACGAGCTGTGGCCGGGGATATTCCGGGAACGGATCTGAAGCAGAAATTGCCCCGGCGGTCCATTTTGTAGGCAGCTTTGGTATTTGTGCAGCAGCATCTCCGCAATAATTTTCCTGAAACAGGATCGTTAAACATAAAATCAGTAAGCTGGTATTCTTCATGGCAATTTAAGATAGAGCCCTTCGGGCGTATAAGACCATTTTATTTAAGTGGAAATATGAAACCCCTTATTTCGTATCAATTTCGACCTTTCCGCCGTTCCTAAACAAATCATGAGAAATAAAAAAACCTTGATTTATCTTTCCATTAACTTTAACTGTGCTAATGCCCCTTCCCTTCCCAGGCTTGCTTATCGTTAACAATTTTCCTGTACTGGTTTTCCATTTAACTTCATCAAATAGCGGTGCTGTAACTATATAAGATGGATCGGTTGCCGAAAAAGGATATAAGCCCAGCGAACTAAATACATACCAGGCCGACATTTCACCGGCATCATCCATTCCCGAAAGCGCCAAACCATCGCTCCCGATGCCATAGAGTTCATTTAAGATTTTATCGATAATTTTTTGTGATTTTTCTGGTTTACCGATAAATGTGTAAGCAAAAGGCGCTTCATGATCGGGTTGGTTACCCTGGCAGTATTGACCGATCATGGTTTCTACATTCCTTGCAATATATTTTGGGTTCCAGGGCAAAGTAAATAAAGAATCTAACTTGGATTCGAACCCTTTTGCGCCGCCGTACAGTTCGATTAAACCTTTCATATCGTGTGGGGCGTAAAACGAAACCTGCCAGGCATTGGCTTCTCTGTACATATATTCGTAATAAGGGTATTGAGGATTAAACGGTTTAATCCAATCGCCATTCTCTAATCTGCCCCTCATAAAACGTGTGCCCGGATCGAACATATTTTTATAGTTTTTCGATCTCGCCATCAAGGTGCGGTAACTGCTACTATCACCCAGTTTTTTGGCAATTTGCGCCAGCGAATAATCATCGTAAGCGTATTCCAGTGTTTTAGAAACACCTGCCTTGGCTTTGGTTTCGACATGCGGATTTTTAACATCGGGATCTGAGATATAACCCTTCTCGATATATTCTTTCACAAACGGACGGGCACCACCATCTACATTGGCATTACGTAATAAAATCTGATAAGTACCCTTGATATCGAAATCATCTATTCCCCTTAAATAAGCGCCTGCAATAGAAGATGCGCCATGGTCGCCATGAAAAAACGTTGGGATGAAACCTGTTTTATCGCCAACCTCTTTCATTGATTTAATTACATCCAGGGTAACCTTAGGTGTAATTAAACCCAGCAGTACATCCTTATTGCGATAAGTATCCCAAAGGGAAGGTTCGGTATAATAGTTGAAATTATCCTTTACTACGCTGTGCTTAGCATCTTTAAACTCCCCGTTTACATCACTCCGTAAAGCTGGCCATAAAAAAGAGCGGTACAAGCAGGAATATAACATTTGCTTCTGTTTTTCGGTACCACCCTTTACCTGTATGGTAGATAAAAGCGTTTCCCATTTTGCTGTCGCTTCATTGCGGATCTCCTGAAAAGTCTTGTTGCCAATCTCTTTTTCCAGGTTTTCTTTCGCATTGGCCGTACTTACAAATGATAAGCCGATTTTAAGTTCTACAGGCGCTGCACCGCCATCAGCCAAGTGCACAATCGCATAGCCTGAGCGTTTACCTACGTCTGTCTGATCAAGTTTTTCGATCTTGCCATTTACAGTTGCGTAGAAATATACATTTTCACCACCCTGAAAGCCTTGTATAGCCGAAGTACCAACTTGTTCGATATTCCAGGTAGAAACCCTGCTATTGGCCTTTCCCATGTCGAAAAGAATCTGTCTGTTAGCGGGGTTTTTATAGTCATATTGATGAAATCCACACCTCAAGGTTGAAGTAAGCTTTACATTTATCTTATAATCATTGAGATAAACCTGGTAAAAACCTGGTGCCGAACTTTCATTTTTATGCGAAAATTTCGATCCGAACTTACCCTTAGCATCAGATAGTGGTAAAATTGGAATGTTGCACAGGTTCCAGTGCCCTTTATTCGTGTGTGCAAAGCCATAGATAGTATCATCTTCATATTCGTAACCGGCACCAGATCCAAATTCGGTAATCGGACTTAATTGCACCATAGCATTTGGCATTGAACTACCCGGAAAAGTTAAACCTGCCCACGATCGCCAGCCCTGTGGCAACTCATAACCTAAAATTTTAGGATCAGTTAAGGGCGCTGTACCGATAAAAGTATTTACATATTTGGTAAAAGAGGGTTTCGACTGACTTTGAACATTATACATGCCCATTAGGTTCAAAAGAAGAATTAAAGATAAAAATTTGGTTAGCGATTTCATTTAACATAAAACGTTTTAGTTCGTTATACCAAATATATAAAATCTATTAAAATCCAATCTAAGCTATCACAATAGTTACCAACTAAAGCTTCGCCAACACAACTGACCGGATGCTTAAATAATTGAATAGTATGCCAATAATCGATATATATTCACCTACTTAGCCAATAGCACAATCGTTTGATTATCTATATATTTGACTACACACTAATCAAATAACCAACATGTTTTTTAATTGCAAGCTCGCTATTCTCTGCACATTAACCTCATTTGTAGTCTTTAACTTTTCCATGTCAGTTTTCGCTCAAAAACAAGAAAAACCATCTTTATTGCTTTGGGACGATAAACCTGCAACAAAATGGATGACCGAAGCCTACCCCATTGGAAATGGTCGAATTGGTGGTATGATTTTCGGCGGTGTAAATCAGGAACATATTCAGTTTAATGATAATACACTCTGGACCGGCGATGAAAATGATCGGGGCATGTACCAGGCTTTTGGCGATATATTTATTGATTTCTATAATAAAGAACAAAATTTCAGCAATTATACACGGAAATTAAATCTGACTGATGCGGTCCATTCCATCAATTACACTCAAAATGGAACCAGCTATAAACGTGAATATTTTTGCAGCTTTCCGGATAAAATAATGGTTTTAAGGTTAACTGCTGATCGAAAAAAATCATATTCGGGCAGCGTTAGATTAAAAAATGCACATCAAGGCAATATAACCGTTAGTGGAAATACCATCCAGTTTGCAGGCAAATTACCTAACGGAATGCCTTATCAGGCTACTGCTGTGGTTAAAATCGAAAATGGGAGCAGCCACGCGGTTAAAGACGATGATGGTGAAAAATTAAAAATCGATAATGCCGATGCCATAACCATCCTTTTTACCGCTGCTACTAATTACAGTAATAAACGCAGTGAAAACTGGAAGGGAGAAGAACCTGCTTCCAAGATAGACCGTATCCTAAAACAAGCAACTGCAAAATCATATTCAAGTCTTTTAAAAGCACACGTTCAGGATTATCAGCAATTATTTAACCGTTTGGCGATTAATTTAGGGCAGAATGATATCAAAAACAACAATTTGCCAACTTATCAAAGACTTATCAATTATAAAAAAACTTCTGATCCGGCCCTAGAAGCCTTAATTTTCCAATACGGAAGATACCTGTTGATCAGTTCATCACGACCAGGAGGTTTACCGGCCAACCTGCAAGGCCTTTGGAACGAAAGTAATACTCCGCCCTGGGGCAGCGATTATCACTCTAACATCAATATCCAGATGAATTATTGGCTGGCTGAGCCGACTAATCTTTCTGAATGTCAGATCCCCTACCTGGATTACATTAACAGCATGCGGGAAGTGAGTGCTATTGCCACCCGCAAACAATATCCGAATACCCGTGGCTGGACCGTAAAAACAGAAAATAATATTTTTGGGGGAATGAGTTTTTTATGGAACACGCCTGGTAGCGCATGGTATGCACAGGCACTATGGGAGCACTACGCTTTTACAAAAGACAAAGATTATCTAAAGAATTTTGCTTACCCGATTATAAAAGAAATCTCTGAATTTTGGGATGACCACTTGAAAAGAAGACCAGATGGCACCTTGGTATCGCCGTTGGGCTGGTCGCCCGAGCATGGGCCAACAGAAGATGGCGTAACCCACGATCAGCAAATTGTGTACGATCTCTTCACCAATTATATAGAAGCAGCCGAAATTTTAGGCATTGATGCTGATTACAAAAAACACATTGCAGATCTTAAGGCGCACTTATTAAAGCCTAAAATTGGCAAATGGGGACAATTACAGGAATGGGAGACCGACCGTGATGACCCTACAGATCAACACAGACACATTTCTCATCTGTTTGGTTTACATCCGGGGAGAGAAATCAGTACCATTAAAACACCAGAACTTGCCAAGGCCGCAAAGGTAACTTTAACGGCACGTGGCGATGAATCGACAGGATGGTCTATGGCTTGGAAGATTAACTTTTGGGCCAGGCTACAGGATGGCAATCATGCTTACAAAATATTACAGAACTTCATTACCCCGGTAGGTGGCTCAGGTACAGATTACAATAAAGGTGGCGGAATTTACACCAATCTTTTCTGTGCACATCCACCCTTCCAGATTGATGGAAATTTTGGTTATACAGCCGGCGTTTCAGAAATGCTTTTACAAAGCCAGGCTGGTGAATTGCAATTTTTACCTGCCCTGCCCGATCAATGGTCAACAGGAAGTATACAGGGTTTAAGAGCCAGGGGTAACTTCGAAATTACCGATCTGCAATGGAAAAATGGTAAAGTTATAAAGCTGTCGATCAAATCACTATCGGGCGAAGATTGTATTGTGAGATCTCCTAATGCATTAAAACATCAGCTTAAAGGTATAGATGAAGAAAAATCAGGAAATGACTTTAAATACCATTTTAAAACACAGGTTGGAAAAGTATATGGTTTTGAAAGCTAGCATGGTCGTCATTGCGAGAAGGCTTTTTCAGCCGACAAAGCAATGATGATCCTTTTTATTTAAATCTTTCATTTATTCCTCATCAAGTCATTCCTTTTTCAAACATTTCACCGCTAACGTTCGTTTAATCGTAAATAGATTTTGTTATGAGCACCTCCGATAAACTACTAACCGAACATAACGCTAAAGTTGTTGTACTTGATTTTATCAATGCCTTAAACACCGAAAACTTCGAAATGGCCAGAGCACAACTGCATGATGATATGACTTTTAAAGGTGTTATGGGCGAAAGAAACGGAGCCGACGTTTATATCGACGAAATGAAGAAAATGAAGTTCAAATACGATGTTAAAAAAGTATTTGTAGATCAGGAAGAAGTTTGCCTTTGGTACGATATCAATATGGGTGAAAAAACAATCTTTTCTAGCGGCTGGTACAAACTGGAAGATGAAAAGATTAAATCATTCCAGGTGATTTTCGACCCGAGGCCTATATTGTAAGGGAGATGTTAATAATAGATTGCTCCATTCATGTTATGTAAAAATGACGAATATTAATATACTAACAGATCTGCTTAAGCTTCTTAACAATGATGTGGCTACTTTCCAACTGAAAAAGAAACATCAAAAATTCATCGGTTTCGCTGATCTCGATATTTTTTATTGTACCAAATCGATCATTTCCATTCGTAATCTCATCTCCTGCTTTCAGATCTAAAAGTGCAGAAGTAGGCAAATTATCATTTATTATTGTCATCTGTTAGGGGTAAGTGCAGGGAAAAGCATGTTTTTTTTAGGCGTAGAAGATACCTTATTGTTCCATTATGGGCATTGGCAGTTTCTGATGCATTATAGGGAAAAATAAAACAAAACCGTATTGATTAGGAATTAAACTGATACCAAAATCAGTCATTAACACCAATCAATACGGTCGGTTATATTAGGATTTTAGCAAAGCTGGTTTTTCGTGATAAGTTCTCCAAAGCAACTCACCAAACAAGGTGTTAGACCATGCGAACCAGGCCCTTGTAAAGTTTGCAGGATTGTCTTTATTGAAAGATTCGTGCATAAAACCTTTGCCAGCATGTGTTTTGCGTAACATTTCGATACAGGCTTTAATTTCGGTATCATCTTTTGAGGTTAAGGCACGCATGGTGATACTCATTGGCCAGATCATATCCTGACCAGCGTGTGGACCACCAATTCCCTCTGCAGCTGTACCTTTAAAGAAATATGGGTTATCTTTAGAAAGTGCAAATTTCCTCGTATTCTGATAGATCGGATCTTCAATTTTCATTGCACCTAAATAAGGTAAGCCCAACAAGCTTGGCACATTAGAATCGTCCATCAGATACGAACTTCCAAAACCATCTACCTCAAAGGCATAAATTTTGCCATATTTTGGATGATTAACGATAGCATATTTCTGTAACGCTGCACTCACTTCATCAGCCAGGTTTAACAAACCGCTTTCCAAAGCCTGGTCGTGCTGTAAGGCTTTAATCATCTCTGCTGCCTGTTTTAAGCTCGATACGGCAAAAAAGTTAGAAGGAACCAGGAATGGGAAAATGGTGGCATCATCGCTCGGACGGAATGCAGAACAGATTAATCCAACCGGATTTACCGGAAAACCATAACCCGCCATCGGTAATGAATCGGTTGGTTGGGTAGTTTCGCGTTGAAAATGATATGGTCCTTTATCCGTTTTTCGCTGTTGTTCTTTAAATGTTTTTAGAGTAGCTTCAATTCCTTTTTTCCAATTGGTATCAAATGGGGTTTTATCGCCTGTTTTTTTCCAGTAGTGGTAAGCCAGGCGGATTGGATAACATAAAGAATCTATTTCCCATTTACGCTCGTGTACACCAGGCTGCATGGTAGTTTTATCGGTTTTCCACTCACCTACCTTAGTGGCATCGCCATAAAAAGCATTTGCATAAGGATCTTTTAACACACATTTTGTTTGGTGGATAATTACGCCTGCTATCAATTTTTTAAGTGGTTCATCTTCGTTTACGAACTGAAGATATGGCCAAACCTGTGCCGAGCTATCGCGCAGCCACATCGCATCAATATCACCGGTAATTACATAAGTATCTGGCCTACCCTCTTTTTCTGAATGATAAACCGTAGTATCTAAAGTATTTGGAAAACAATTTTCGAACAGCCAGGCCAATTCGGGGTTTTTAACGTTTGCCTGGAAAGTCTTAATTGCAGCATCTACTGCTTTACTTTGAAAGTGTCTTTTTGCAGCAGCTACACGCACCACTGGGAATTCTGGTGCAAGATTAGCGGCAAAAGAAAATTTCGATGCAACAACTCCTGCCCCTAACAAGCCTGTGTTTTGTATAAATGTTCTTCTTTTCATTATGGTGTGTTATGATATTTTGATTTAATTTCTACTAAACGAAATCTATACATTATCGATTATGATAAACAGTAGTGGTAAGATTTTATTCGGTTAGCGCTTAACAAATATTATTATAATTTTCCGAACATCAAAATCATAATAGTCAATTAAACTATTCCTAAATCGATTTTCTTATGCATCATATTGAAATAGATTCAGATAACATTTTTGACGGACCTAAAGGTAATAATTATGTCAGTAAAAATAATTCTGAATGAGTATATTTAAATAACCAAACCTATTCTTATGAATGCTGATAACATTCCCCTATCTAAACGCATTTTATCTATAGATATGCTCCGCGGATTAGTGATGATCATTATGGCGCTGGACCATACGAGAGATTTCTTTCATGTTGGCGCCATGACCGGCGATCCGCTAAATCCGGACACCACTACAGGGATGTTGTTTTTTACCCGTTGGATTACACATTTCTGTGCACCAACTTTTGTTTTCTTATCAGGATTATCTGCTTATTTATCAGCACAGAACAAAACAGCTGCTCAGGCAAGTTCATTTTTGTTAAGACGGGGTTTATGGTTAATACTGATAGAAATTGTGGTGATCACATTCGGCTTAACCTTTAATCCATCATATAATTTCATTATTCTTCAGGTAATCTGGGCCATTGGCACCAGTATGATATTCCTCGGATTAGCCAGTCGCATTTCATATAAAACTGTGCTTACCATCGGCCTGATATTGGTTTTTGGGCATAATATTTTCAATTTATTTCCTGCTCCAGCAGATTCAAATGGGGGCTTGATCTTAAAAATATTTTTCACCGCATCAGGAACCGTTGTGCCGCTTTCTGCCAATCATTTTGTTGGTGTATTTTATGCAATCCTCCCATGGACAGGTGTGATGTTTGTGGGCTATGGAATTGGTGCCTGGTATAAAAAAGGTTACGCTGCCGACCGCCGACAGCGCAATTTATTAACTATAGGCTTGCTCACTATCTTTGTGTTTATCTCCCTGAGGTTGATCAATATATATGGCGATCCTGTTCCGCGAAAGGAATATCACGAATTCTTTAAGAACCTGCTTGCTTTTTTTAACGTAAACAAATATCCGCCATCTTTGCAGTATATCGCGATGACTTTAGGTCCCGCCATGCTATTTTTAGCCTTTACTGAAAACCTGAGCAATTGGTTTACCAGGATAACTTCTGTATATGGCGCTGTGCCTTTCTTCTATTATGTAATACACTTTTACCTGTTGCACACCCTGTTAATTGTCGTATTTTTTGCCACAGGACATAGTACCAAAGAAATTGTGCAGGTACCATTTTTATTTAGACCAGTCGCCTTTGGCTTTAGTTTACCAATAGTGTATTTAATATGGCTTTCTGCTGTAGCCGCTTTATATCTTCCTTGCAGGTGGTTTAAACGATATAAGGAAACACACCGGCAATGGTGGTTAAGGTATGTTTAGCCTTTTTTCCATTTTATACTACAGCCAACAGCTTTAGTTGATGCAATTGCAGGTTTTTTACCGATGGATAATTCGTTAACTGCATTTTTAACATACTCCACTTTTGTGCTGTTTGCTTCTTCCGGATCGTTATCTATGGCACCAATGTACTCAACCACATTTCCCTTGTCGGTTTTGCCCAGCACAAAAACATGCGGTGTTCTGGTTGCGCCAAACTGTTTGGTTACCAAATGATCGGGATCTAAAAGATAAGGGAAATTGAATTTCTTTTCTGAAGCCAGCGCCTGCATTTTCTGAAAACTTTCATCCGGAACAGCTCCGGCATCGTTTGGATTAATAGCCACAACAGGATAACCTTTAACAGCATAAGTTTCGTTTAAAGCCGAGATACGCTCCTGATAAGCTTTCGCCACCGGACAGGTATTACAGGTAAAAACCACAATATATCCCTTTGCATCCTTGTAATCGGCTAAGGCAACCATTTTATTGTTTACGTTTTTCAGCGAAAAATCTTTTACTACATCGCCCACTTTATAACCTTCAGTCTGTGCAAATGCGAATCCCGAGATCAGCATAAAAGCCATTAAAATCAATCTTTTCATTACGATCTATTTTAAGTTTAACAAAGTATTTTTCAGTTCAGTTTCTGTAAATTCTTTCTCATAAAAACGTCTGGCTTTCTTGTTTACAAACAATGTAGCAGGAATAGCACCCGACCATTTTTTATCGATCCTTTCGATATACTGTTGCTGATCGGGTTCGTTTAAAAGAAATACCTCAGCGTTAATTTTATTGTTCAACACAAATGGAACCACTTCCTTTTGCAATTTTGACTTGAAATCTAAACTCACTAAAAGTACCTTAACAGGCTTATTTAAATTGGCTAAACGTAATTTCTCGAAATTCGGCAACTCAGCCACACATGGCGAACACCAGGTAGCCCAGAAATTGATTACATAAGTTGTATCTTTTCCATTAGCGATGCGTTTATCCAACTCATCCAGTTTGAGCAACCTTACCTGCGCTGTAGCGCAATAAGTAATTAAAGATAAGCAGATTATGAAAAATATACGCATAAATGAATAACGAAATTTAATGGGGATTGTTTTATTGTTATTCTGAGCAAAGCGAGAGTCTGCGAGGCAAGTATGAATACCAATTTAGTTTATTACACTTTGAAAAGCAAGGTTCAGTTTTCATCGGTTCCGAAAGCCCTGCCATCCGCTTTACTCCGTTTCACTTCGTGTTCGCTACTGTCAGGTTTGGCTAACCTAAAACTGTGCTTTTATAAAAAGCCACTATGCAAATAGCTTAAAACTTTGATTATCGCTAATTTACTTTATAAAATTTGGTTTAGCTTACCGTTGGTTTCAACCAACGGGCAAAAAACTAATTCACCGATCCCGATTTAACCAGCACGCGTTGATAGGCAGGAAGTGTTAAATCATCAACAATTACACCTCTGGTAGTGCTTGCATGCACGAAAAAACCATTATTGAGGTATACCCCCACATGATCTACATCATTGCCGCCAAAAGAGAAAAACACCAGATCTCCTTCCTTTAAATTATCTATATTTTTACGTTTTACTACGTTGGCTTGCTCACGTGAAATACGTGGAAGTGTAACCCCATAAATTTCTTTCTCCAATAAAAAAGCAAAACCAGAACAATCAATACCGCCTTTATCTAACCCCCCAAAACGGTATTTTACACCTGTCCAATCGGTAATGAAACGATAAAGCGGTTTGCTTTTTAAATTTGCCATGGCATCAGCGGCTTTAGAAGCTTTAGTATCACTTTTAACTGTATACTTTCGGGTACCGCATGACGAAAGAAAAAATATAATCGCTATTAAAAAGAATATATTCCTTTTGAGGTGGAAGGTAAAAGGTATAAGGTGTAAGGTAAGTTGCATAAATATTGTATTATTGTATTAGAGATTAAAGATGTTTTTTCCTCAAACCTTACACCCTAAACCTCTAACCTTTCTTAATTCTTAATTAATCGTTGTATTTCGTCCAGTTTTAACAGTGCTTCAACTGGCGTTAAGGCGTTTACATCCAAATTATTCAATGTATCGCGGATTTTCACCAGAACAGGATCATCAATAGCAAACATCTGTAACTGGTAAGCCTGGTTCTGCACTTTTTTAATACTGTCTTTTATACTTTGCCCTTCTGTCCGGTCTATTTCCAGTTTCTTCAATATCTCGTTGGCACGGCCAATTAGTTTAGTTGGCATACCCGCCATTTTTGCTACATGAATACCAAAACTGTGTTCACTGCCACCAGGAACCAGCTTCCTTAAAAAGATTACCTTATTGGTCATTTCTTTTACCGATACATTAAAGTTTTTAATGCGCGGCATGGTATTGGCCAGTTCATTTAACTCATGGTAGTGGGTAGCAAATAAGGTTTTTGGTCTGGCAGTTGGATGCTGATGCAAAAATTCGGCAATGGCCCAGGCAATTGAAATACCATCGTAGGTACTCGTTCCGCGGCCAATCTCATCAAGCAAGATTAAACTGTCATCCGAAATGTTGTTCAGGATACTGGCCGTTTCATTCATTTCGACCATAAACGTACTTTCTCCTGAAGAAATATTGTCAGATGCCCCTACCCGGGTAAAAATCTTATCTACAATACCAACTTCCGCATCTTTAGCAGGAACAAAAGAACCCATTTGCGCCATCAATACAATCAGTGCAGTTTGCCTTAAAATGGCCGACTTACCCGCCATGTTGGGTCCGGTAATCATAATGATCTGCTGACTTTCGGTATCGAGGTAAACATCATTGGTAATGTATTCTTCTCCAACAGGCAGTTGTTTCTCAATTACCGGGTGACGGCCACCCTTAATATCGAGCACTTTATTTTCGGTAACTTTTGGCTTGTTATAATGGTTTTTGGCCGCTAACTGTGCGAAACACAATAAACAATCAAGCTGCGCAATTAAAAACGAATCGAGTTGGATCGGTTTGATGTAACTGGCAGTTTCGTACATCAATTCGTTGTACAAACGGATTTCGATAGCCTGGATCTTCTCTTCAGCACCTAAAATCTGGTCTTCGTATTCTTTAAGCTCTGGTGTAATGTAACGTTCGGCATTTACAAGCGTTTGTTTACGGATCCAGCCTGCTGGCACTTTATCTTTATGGGTATGTGTAACTTCCAAATAATAACCAAAAACATTATTAAAGGCAATTTTTAACGATGGTATTCCGGTTGCCTCCGCTTCTCGTTTTTGTATTTGAACCAGATAATCTTTACCGCCAAAGGCTATTTTACGCAAGCGGTCTAAATCTTCGTCAATTCCGTCGGCAATTACATTCCCTTTAATCAGCAATGCTGGTGGTTCGGGTTGTAATTCCCTCTCAATTCTCTCCCTGATAGCCAAACACGGATTTAACTGATCTGCTATTTTAATCAGGAAAGGGTTTTTAGAATCGGCAGCCAGTTTTTTAACCGCCTCGATGTGGTAAAGTGCACGTTTTAAAGCGACCAATTCCCTTGGGCCAACACGCTGGAGGCCTACTTTAGAAATGAGTCGTTCTAAATCGCCAATCTGTTTAATGTTATTTAGAAACTCGCCTTGTAATTCTTCATGTTTTACAAAATACTCTACCATTCCAAGTCGTTCCTGGATTGGTTTTAGTTCTTTTAGTGGCATAATGATCCACTTCTGCAGCAAACGTGCACCCATTGGGGTACAGGTATGATCCAAAATATCGAACAAGGTTACGGCATTGTCGTTAGGCGAATTCACCAATTCCAGGTTACGGATGGTGAAACGGTCTAACCACATATAACGGTCTTCTTCAATGCGGCCGATCGAACTGATATGTTGTAGATTACGGTGCTCGGTTTCACCCAAATAGTGTAGAATAACACCAGCAGCAACAATTCCGCTCTGTAAACGCTCTATACCAAAACCCTTTAACGAGGAAACCTCAAAGTGTTTCATCAGGGTTTCGTTTCCGAAATCAGTGGTAAAAGGCCATTCGTCTAAACCAAAAGTGTAAAAACGGTCGCCGAAGTTCTCGGTAAATGCCTGTCGTTTCGATTTCTGAAAAATAACTTCTGTTGGCTTAAAGCCTTGCAAAAGTTTATCAATATAATCGCTGTTGCCCTGTGCAATTAAAAATTCACCTGTCGATATATCTAAAAATGAAACGCCCAGTTGTGTTTTATCAAAGAAAACACAGGCTAGAAAATTGTTCGATTTTTGGTTTACAATATTATCACCGTAAGCTACTCCAGGTGTAACCAATTCTGTTACACCGCGTTTAACAATGGTTTTTGTGGTTTTAGGGTCTTCCAGCTGATCACAAATGGCTACGCGTTGTCCGGCCCGGACCAGTTTGGATAAATAATTATCTAGCGAGTGATGCGGAAAACCAGCCAGTTCTAAAGCACCGCCATTGGGCCCAGTACCTCTTCTGGTTAATACGATGCCTAATATCTGTGCCGTTTTAATGGCATCTTCGCCAAAGGTTTCATAAAAATCGCCAACCCTAAATAGTAAAAGTGCGCCCGGATACTTCGCTTTAATCGCGTTGTATTGCTGCATTAACGGGGTTTCTTTATTCGTGTCTTTAGCCAAAACTGAAATTAATTTACAAAAGCCATAAAGATAACACGAATAAGCATTTTACAGCTGTTTTGTTGAAAAGTTAAAAGATTGTTAGTTTGTTTAAGCGCTTAAATGTTTAAATCTGCTATTTGAAAGGCATCCCGGTTAACCAGTTCTCTTCAATTAACCAATTTATACAGTTTAACCAATTAACCATAATTAGAAAATGAAGGGTTCTGTACATTTCGGGTGGTGTAGTCCTGCTGTCCGCTTTATCTCGATGAAAAAATCGGGATGCTCGCTCCTAACAGGTTTAGGTACAAGGGGCTGTTTAACCCGGTTGTATAATGGTTTTATTTTTTTAACAGTTAACCGGCTTATACAATTTAAACAGTTAACCATTATTTGGAAATGAAGGTTCTGTGCTTTTCGGTTGGTGTAGTCCTGCTATCCGCTTTATGCCGATGAAAAAATCGGGATGCTCGCTCCTATCAGGTTTAGGTACAAGGAGCTGTTTTAACCCAGTTGCACATAGTTTTCTTTCTTCAACAGTTAACCGGTTTATACAATTTAAACAGTTAACCATTATTTGGAAATGAAGGGTGTTGTGCATTTCAGTTGGTATAGTCCTGCTATCCGCTTTATCCCGATGAAAAAATCGGGATGCTCGCTCCTATCAGGTTTAGGTACAAAGGTCTGTTTCAATCCAGTTGCATAATAGCTCTGGCACCTAAATAGTTAACCAATTTAAACGATTAACCAGTTAACCCATAGAAACAATTCACCTGCTTGTATGTTAATCTTAATATAAATTTAACCTAATATTATAATTATGACGATCCAATTGAATACCGACAAAAACTTAACCATACACCAGGAATACGATGAAAAAATTCAAACACAGTTAAATGAAGGTTTGAGCAGATATAGCGATTTAATTACTCGTCTGGAGGTCCATTTATCTGATGAGAATGGCAGTAAAGATGGCTTAGACGATAAAAGATGTTTATTAGAGGCCAGAATTACCGGAAAAGATCCTATAGCCGTTACCAATATGGGTAATACCTACGATTTAGCCATTACAGGTGCATTAACGAAATTAAAAAGTACACTCGAAAAAGTGGCTGGAAAGATGAAAGCGCACTAGTTTAATTAAACTTCAAAAAACAGTCTTTCTGATAAATAGATTTGTGATAACTCAATATAGGTAATCGTCATTTCGAGCGGAGTGCAACGCAGTCGAGAAATCTATCATAGATCTCTCCATTTCGCTACACTACAGTCGAGATGACGATTTTATTTATATACTTACTTTTTCCAATTCTTCAATATATCCCAAAAACAGCTTTAAAGCTTTCTTTCTATCATCGGTAACCTCAAATTGAAGTTTATGGTACAGGTAATCTTCCAGGTCGAAATTAGACACTTCAGGTAACTCCTGTAAAACATTTTTTCTATGCGCTAAACCAAATTTTAAAGCGGCATTAAATTCATCTTTAAATTCTTGCGAGATTTCTTTGTTGGCCACCCAGGCAGCATACATAAATGGTAATCCGGTAAAGTTTTTCCACTCTTCGCCCATATCGTAAGCGTAAGCGAAATCTTCTTTTTTACCAAAGGTTCTATCACCGATTAAAACAAAAGCATCGGTTTTTGCAGTAGGATCTGTAGTAAATTCCACTTCTTTTTTCCAATGGAACTTCAACAATACTTTAGCTAAATTATTCGATGTACGCGAGTGGGTGTCAAGTCTTACCGTTTTAATTTCCTGGGCAGGAACTTCACTAAAAATGAATACAGAATTTACACCTCCATCACTTCCGATACAATAATCGGCTACAATATTCGCATTGGGAACCAAGGGAATAGCCGCTACAGGCATTAAACCGATATCAACCTGGCCATTAATTACTTTAGCTGCGCAATCTGAAGGAATATCTAAACTTAAATCAATTTTATTTATAATGTCCGAATGTTCTAATCCGTATATAAAAGCTTTGGTATTCGTATAGGCAACAGCCGATATTTTAATCTTATTCAAGGTGTTATGTTTTTGCGCTTCGCGTTTGGCGTTAAGCGTTTATTCAATTACTAAACCGTCTAAATGAACGGCACTATTAAATTCAGGCACTGTAAATTTCCCATCTTCGAAAGCCTTTACTTGCCATGGTTCGTGTCCTCACAAACCATTATATAAATCCCTTTTATCGTGACAACAGATCCTGAAACAAATCCGATAGCTATCTGATCAGGATGACGAACTGCGGAAGTTATTCAACTATTAAACCATCCAAATGGACGGCACTATTAAATTCAAGCACTGTAAATTTTCCATCTTCGAAACCCATCTTATAAAGCACCGTATTTTGATGTGGAAATTCAGTCATTTCGCTCAGCGGTTTGCCTAACAATAAACACAAGAAAACGCGCATCGCTCTACCGTGCATGCAGAGTAAAACCGTTTTTTCTTCAGGCCTGGTCATCAAGACTTCCATAGGCTGTTTTAAACGTTCGTAAACGTCCTGAACGCTCTCGCCCCCCTCGAAATGTGCTGTATAATCACCATCCTGCCAGCTCTGCAGCATATCACGGAAAGCATCACGTGCATCTTCTGTATTCGGTTTTCCTTCCCAAATGCCCCAGGCCAATTCGTCTAAACCCGAAAGTTTTTCCCAGGGTAATCCCGAATCAATAAACTTCTGAACAGTTTGCCAGGTACGTTTTAAATCCGACGTGTAAATTTTATCAAAAGGGACATTTCTATAGGCTTGGTAAAACGCTTCTGCCTGTGCCCTGCCTAAATCATTTAAGTCAGAATTTATACCTCTGCCCTGTACTATGCCCTGTCTGTTAAGTTCCGTTTCGCCGTGGCGTATGATGTATATTTCTTTGACCATTAAAATGGGATTTTTTTGGGTTATCGGATGCAGGATTAACGTTTTTTATTTATCATTTTTTTTGACTTTGCGAAAAGATCTTAAAATCCCATCATCATAATAACCTTAATTTACTACCGGTAGCTTATAATATTGAGGTTTTTTTTCTTCTTCGAAAACTACATGTTCGAAATCGGTAACCACGTTATATAACGTATCGCGTTCTATTGCTTTTCTCCCCACTTGTTTAATCAGATTCACCAGTTCTTTAGTGCTCATTGCAGGTGTTTGTTCCTCAGCACCGGCCATTGAATATATTTTGGTGGTATCATCCAAGGTACCGTCAATATCATCAACACCATAATTTAACGACAACTGAGCTGTTTCGCGACTGATCATTGCCCAATAGGCTTTAATATGATCGAAGTTATCCATATAAATACGGGCGATGGCGTAATTCCTTAAGTCTTCAATCACTGAAGATTCAGGCACATTACTCATCTGATTATGTTGATTTCTGAATTTTAGTGGAATAAAAGTCTGGAAACCACCTGTACGATCCTGCAATTCGCGTAATTTCTCCATATGATCTACCCGGTGCCAATATTTTTCGATATGACCATAAAGCATGGTGGCATTACTGCGCATACCGAGTTTGTGCCATTCTTCGTGTATATCCAACCATTGCTGGCCGGTACATTTATCTTTAGCAATCTGTTCTCTGATTTCAGGGTGAAAAATCTCGGCCCCTCCACCTGGTATCGATTCTAATCCGGCTTCTTTCATCAAACGCATACCTGTTGGGTAATCGATTTTGGCTTTCTTAAAGATATAATGGTACTCCACAGGCGTTAATGCCTTTACATGCAAATCAGGGCGGTGCTGTTTAATAGCAGTAAATAAAGCAGAATAAAAGGCCACATCGTATTGCGGAAGTACCCCACCTACAATATGTACTTCGGTTACAGGTTCGCCATCATATTTTTTAACGATATCGAGCATCTGCTCCATCGTTAAGGCCCAGCCTTCTTCTTTTTGTTTGATTAAACGGGAGTACGAGCAAAATTTGCAGTCGTAAACGCAAAGATTGGTCGGTTCTAAATGGAAATTCCGGTTGAAATAAGTTTTATCACCGTGTTTCTGTTCGCGGATAAAATTTGCCAGAATACCAAGATAACCCAGTTCTGCATGTTCGTACAGGTAAACGCCTTCATCAAAGGTAATGCGTTCTCCGTGAAGGACTTTGTGTGCTATGTTTTGTAATTCAGTTGATAAATTGGTATCAGCTAATATTTTTTCAACTTGCTCAGTTGTATTCATTCCTGATTTATTTTGAACAAAAATACAATAATGAGCCGATTTGAAAATCATTTTCTTGTAACAAACAAAGATTAGTAGAATAGTTCATTAGTGATTGGTGCGACTGCAGAACCAGCAATCAACCGAATAAATACTTAATGATCGCCAATAAAAAAAGCACCTCTTTTCAGAAGTGCTTTCACTATATGTTTTTCGTAGGTAAATCTAACTATCTTGCTGCAGGTACAAACGTTAAAACGATGTTAGCAGTTTTGCCACCAAATTCGATTGGCGATTTCAAGATCATTTGTGTGCTAGAAAGATCAGTTAATATTAAACGGTAACCTTCTGTTACGTTTTTAGCTTTATCACCTTCAAATATTTTCTTAAACTGGAAGGTTTGATCTTTAGGTGCTGCCGACCAGAAAATAGTCTGCATTACCGAACCACAGGCACTTGATGCAGGTAAAGTGTAAGAACCATTACCGCTATTGGTTAAGTTCCATGTACTTCCCTGGAAACATTTGTAAGATTTCTCTCCAAATAAACCTTGAACAGCGCCATCAGGCAGTCCTTCTAAAGCTACATTACTCACTACCCATTCGCGAACAACCGTACCTCTGCTACCTGTTACACCTGCAGTTACTCTTTTTGCAGTATTACAACTTTGTAACATTACTAAAGTAGAACATGCTATTGCGATAGCTATAAATAATCTTTTCATTTTTGTTTAATTTAATTTCGTCAAACTTGTTACATAAATCTTGCCAAAACCATTACGAACCTTAAATTAGCACCAAATTATTAAATTGCATACCCATATCACTCCGATCAAAATCAATTATCATGAAACCCGAAACCCTTGCTATTCACGCTTCTAATCTTGTAAAAAGCACTACCGGCGATGTTACCCTGCCTATTAACCTATCGACAACTTTTTTTCGCGACGAAGATGGAGGTTATCCGGGAGGGCACATGTATAGCAGGGTAAGCAATCCAAACCGGTCTGCTTTAGAAAACACTGTAGCCAAATTAGAATATGGCGAAGATGCTGCTGCTTTTTCTTCGGGAAATACCTGTGGTATGGTTTTATTCCAGGCCTTGAAACCTGGTAGCCACATTATTGCTCCTGATGATATGTATTGGGGTATTAAAAAGCAATTACTTACAATCTTTAACGATAGTCTGGAATTTGATTTTATTGATCAGACTGATTTAAACCTGATACAATCGAGCATTAAACCTAACACCAGATTGATCTGGACGGAAACCCCATCTAACCCACTATTAAAGGTTACCGATATCGAAGAAATAGCCAAAATAGCTAAAACCAAAAACATTACAATGGCCTGCGACAGTACCTTTGCTTCGCCTATTTTACAAAATCCGATTTTACTGGGTGCTGATATTGTAATGCATAGCAGTACCAAATACCTGGGTGGCCATAGTGATGTACTAGGCGGGATTTTAGTAACAGCCAAAAAAGATGCGTTATGGGAGAAAATCAAAAACATTCAGCAAACAGGTGGAGCGGTTCCTTCTCCCTTCGATTGTTTTCTGTTAACCAGAAGTATTAAAACATTGGCTTACCGCATGAAAGGCCATTGTGAAAATGGAAAAATTATCGCTGACTATTTAAACGGGCATCCAAATGTTGAAGCTGTTTTTTATCCAGGTTTGGAAAGTCATCCACAGCATGAAATTGCAAAGAAACAAATGAAAGATTTTGGTGGAATGATGTCGTTCCTGGTTAAAGGAGATGTTGAAGCAGCTCACAAAGTGGCAAATAAGGTTCAGTTATTTGCGCAAGCGACCAGTTTAGGAGGTGTAGAGAGTTTAATCGAGCACCGTTATTCGGTGGAGGGCCCTGATAGCAAAACGCCAAAAAATTTACTCCGTATTTCTGTAGGCTTAGAGCATGTAGATGATATTATCGCCGATTTAGCGCAGGCGCTGGGGTAAAGAAGAAATCCTATAAGGTTTTAAAACCTTATAGGATTATATATCTTACTTAGGATTACAGATCGTGGTCAACTTCAACGAATAATTTGCCTCCAGTGGCTCATTCGTCTGTGCCAAACGTTGCGATCCCGTATTAGCCGGGCAGGCAATATCTCCTGCAGCATCGTATATTAATTTTGTACCACCGGCCAATAATTCTTTTGGTACATAAACCTGCACCCTGGTAATCGAATAACCAGAAGGAAAATAACGCACATAATAACCGTCAGGGTGTTTAGTCCAGATACCACTTGGCACATCGCTTCTTGGTGGTGCCATGCCCGCTATAATAGCATATTTCTCCATGTCGGCATAAGTATAATTTCCGGACGACACTAGTTGACGGATATTATTTTCTGCTTCAAAAACAGCCCTCACCCCTGATGGTAACTGATCTTTAGCCTTCTCCATTACATCGAAAGGCAGAACACCTAAAGCACCACCTTCCAATTGAGTAAGTTGTTTCGGTGTTAACAATTTAATGGCCGTTACTTTAACCTGTCCGTTAAAATCGGCAAATTTTGTTCTTGCAATGATTGTCCAGAGTAAAGCCTGAATATCGTGTTGGTCTACATCAGGATGTTTCTCTGCACTTTTGAGTATAGAAACCACAATTTCTTCCTTCGGGCCTAAAACCGGAGCAAACATGTAACCATCGCCTTTTGACGGCGCGAAAGTTCCTGCTTTTAAACAATAGCTTTTATTGGTCATTTCGTAAAGCCCCTCGCAAAGCACAAAACCACCCTCTGGATTTTTAGGCAGTAAATACAATGGCTGCGCTTTTAAATTTAATGAATTAATAAAATCAGGCAGTTTTTCGCCTTCCCTGTTTACGTCTTCAAAATTAGTGGTAATGGCAGCAGGTTGCTTCAAAAACTTGTCTACACCTAATGCTTTAGCACCCTGAGCAGTGCCTACTTTTAGTAATTTATCTTTTAAGCCTCCGAATTGAGCGTTTACATTATTTAAACAAGCTATAGTAAGTAACAGGCCTAAACATAGGGATTTTGCATTTTTCATCATAATTAATTTAGATAGGTATCACAAACTTAGAATTTTAAGCGTTAATTCAGTATTAAAATTTCAGATTGTCATCGCACCATAAAAATACAGAATTCATTTTCAATGAGTTAACGTAATTTCAAAATTTTATTTTGTGGATTAAAATTAAATTCAGACATTTGGAATATTATTTGGCAGATAGCTAAATAAAAGTCAATCTTCACGGGTTGATTTATAAAGAAGTGGCGAGAGACTGGCTCGATGACCCACTGGCAACCCTCAGAAAGAGAAGGTGCCAATTCCTGACCGGATAACATGGTGTTATTTGGAGATATAAATTAGAACTGATGAAAACATTAAATCTTCAATCGCTAAGCGAACCCAGTGCAAACCTTAAGCAGGTAGAACAAGCTTCTATTTCTTTTATTTGTTGCGATATGCGTGCGTTTACTTGTATGTGCTGTTGCATACAGTAATTTAAAAATCTTCCTTTTTTGTTTCTTTCAAATTGGAAGGTCCCGGGAAATCGGGATACGCCCTGCTAGGTTTTAGGATTATCCTAATTTCTACTATCTAATCACATCAACTAAAAAAAATAGAAATTATGTCAACATCATATAAATTTGAAACTTTACAATTACACGCTGGCCAAGAAATAGATCCAACAACAGGATCAAGAGCTGTTCCTATTTATCAAACCACTTCTTATGGATTTAAAAATGCCGAACATGGGGCTAATTTATTTGCACTAAAAGAGTTTGGCAATATCTACACCAGGATTATGAATCCTACCAATGATGTTTTCGAAAAACGTATTGCAGCTTTAGAGGGTGGTGTAGCTGCTTTGGCAGTGGCATCGGGACAAGCCGCACAATTTATAGCGTTAAATAACATATTGGAGGCTGGGGATAGCATCGTTTCTTCATCTCACATTTACGGCGGAACCTATAATCAATTCAAAGTAGCTTTTAAGCGCTTGGGTATTCATGTCGATTTTGCAAATCCAGATGTACCTGAAGAATTTGAAAGCAAAATTACTGATAAAACCAAAGCAATCTATCTCGAAACCATTGGCAACCCGGCATTTAGTGTACCTGATTTCGAAAAAATTGCTGCAATTGCAAAAAAATACGATCTACCTTTAGTGGTTGACAATACTTTTGGTGCAGGAGGTTATTTGTTTAAACCATTGGAACATGGCGCCAATATTGTTGTAGAATCTGCAACGAAATGGATCGGCGGGCATGGAACAAGTATTGGCGGTGTTATAGTTGACGGCGGAAATTACAACTGGGGCAATGGAAAATTCCCCCAATTCTCTGAGCCCTCAGAAGGTTATCATGGTTTGGTTTTCAGCGATGTTTTTGGTATCGGCGGACCATTTGGCAACATCCAGTTTATCATCCGTGCCCGTGTGGAAGGATTAAGAGATCTGGGACCTGCCCTATCGCCTTTCAATTCTTTTCTTTTATTACAAGGATTAGAAACTTTATCGCTCCGCGTTCAACGCCATGTAGATAATGCATTAGAATTAGCAACCTGGTTAGAAAACCATCCATTAGTTAAAGAAGTTCAGTATCCTGGCTTAGCCAGCAGTAAATATAATAACCTGGCCAAAAAATATTTAAGTAATGGCTTTGGTGCGGTTTTATCTTTCGAATTAACCGGAAGCAAAGAAAATGCAACACAGGTAATCGATAACTTAAAACTGGTATCCCACCTGGCCAATGTGGGTGATGCAAAAACGCTGATCATTCAGCCATCTGCCACAACACACCAGCAATTAAGCGAAACAGAACAGTTAGCTGCAGGGGTAAAACCGAATGCACTGAGGGTTTCGGTAGGCATTGAGCATATTGATGATATTAAAGCCGATTTCGAACAGGCATTTGCAACCATTAATGCTACAGTTCCGGCAGAGCGTTTACAAGCCTAAACCCAAACCCTTAGGGGCTTTTTAACAACAACAACATTACAAGATGCATAACAGTAAAAACGACAATGTAAAATCCACTTCGGGGAATTTTGCGTCAACATATAGCTATAACAAACAGTTTAAATTAGAGAGCGGAAAGAAGATCCGTAACCTGCAAATTGCTTATCAAACTTATGGCAAATTAAATGCAAATAAAGACAATGTGATTTGGGTTTGCCATGCACTTACCGCCAATGCTGATGTTTTTGAATGGTGGGAAGGTTTGTTCGGTGAAAATGCTTTATTCAATCCGGAAGAGCATTATGTTGTTTGCGCTAATGTTTTAGGCTCGCATTACGGCAGCACAAACCCATTGAGTACCAATCCGGTAACAGGTTTACCTTATTACCTTTCATTTCCGCAGTTTACCATCCGCGATTTAGTATCGGCACACCAATTATTGGCTGCGCATTTAGGTATTGATTATATTAAATTATTAATAGGCGGTTCTTTAGGTGGGCAACAAGCTGTTGAATGGAGTATTTCGGAGCCGAATAAAATCGAAAACCTGATCTTGATTGCCACCAATGCAGCACATTCTCCATGGGGAATAGCTTTTAACGAAAGTCAGCGTTTGGCCATTACTACCGATAGAACTTTTTATGCCAACCAACCAAACGGTGGCAGCAAAGGTTTAAAAACAGCCCGTAGCATTGCACTTTTAAGTTATAGAACCTACAGTGCTTACGGCAGTACACAGGTAGAAAGTGTAAATGATAAGACTGACAATTTCAGATCATCTTCTTATCAGAATTATCAGGGAGAAAAACTGATCAACCGTTTTAACGCTTACAGTTATTATTATTTAACCAAAGCAATGGACAGCCACAATGTGGGCCGTAACCGCAAAAGCATTGCTGATGCACTAAACCTAATTACGGCAAATACTCTTGTAATCGGGATAGAAAATGATGTTTTGTTTCCTTTATCGGAGCAAAAATACCTGGCCGATCATATCCCAGGAGCAGAATTTAGCGCTTTACATTCAGATTATGGTCACGATGGATTTTTAATCGAAACAGATGCCCTGACTAACGTGATCGGAAACTTTATTAAGGAAAGCCGGAATAAAAAAATAATCAAATTGCAGCATACTGCTTAAAAAGGTATAAGGTAGAGGGTGTAAAGGTTGAAGGTGAAAACTGGATAACAAAATAAAATTTAAAACAAATCACAAAAAATAAGAACAGCTATATCGGTGCAATCCATTTATCTGTGTAATCACTTTAAAAAATGAGTAAGAATTTAAAAATCGGTTTATTTGGCTTCGGTGTTGTAGGACAAGGTTTATTGGATATTATCCAAAGCCAGAACCTGAACCTGGAGATCATTAAAATTGCAATAAAAGACCCAAGAAAGAAGCGTACCCTTAATAAGGATCTGTTTACTACTGATCGCAACGAAATACTGAACAATACAGAGATCAATACCATTGTAGAATTAATTAATGATGCCGATGCTGCTTACGAAATTGTAACTACCGCATTAAAAAACGGTAAAAATGTAGTTTCTGCCAATAAAAAAATGATCGCCACACACTTAAAAGAGCTGGTGGATTTACAACAAGAGCATGGTACTTCTTTATTGTACGAAGGAGCCGTTTGTGGCAGTATTCCAATTATCCGTAACCTGGAAGAATATTACGACAATGAACTATTCCATGCTTTGAGCGGAATTTTTAATGGTTCGTCTAATTACATACTGTCGAAAATATTTAATGAGAACCAAAGTTACGATGCTGCATTAAAAGAAGCACAGGAATTAGGTTTCGCAGAAACCGATCCGATTTTGGATGTGGGAGGTTACGATCCGAAATATAAACTGGCTATTGCTACAGCACACGCATATGGTTTATTTGTAAACCCTGATGCCATTTTAAACATTGGTATACAGAACCTTTCTAAGCACGACATTAAATATGCCCGTGAGAAAAACTTTAAAATTAAACTGGTTCCTACGGCACGTAAAGTAAACACCAAAGATATAGTGACTTACGTACTGCCGAAACTGGTAGCTAAAGATGATTTCCTTTACAACGTAGAAAACGAGTACAATGCAGTTGCAGTTCAGGCGGCTTTTGCAGATAAACAGTTTTTCTATGGTAAAGGTGCTGGTGGCCACCCTACAGGTGCTGCTGTACTCTCTGATATTGCGGCTTTGCGTTACGACTATCGTTACGAGTACAAAAAATACCACTCAGAAAATGGCGTAAAACATACCGAAGAAATTCTATTGGAAATTTACTTACGTTATGCGGATGAAGATCTGATCACTTTATTGGACTTTGATAATATCAGCGAACGTTATGCTGCAAGCAGCTATAAATATGTGGTTGGAACAGTTAAGCTAGAAAGTTTAATTAAGAACCGCGACTTGCTTTTGGAAGAGTCTGTTTTTGTGGCCTATACCGGCAGACAGATTTACAAACAAGAGCAATTGAGTGAAAATGTTTTTGCCCAGGAATTGGCAAGCCTATAATTTATTTTTAAGGTTAATTTTTTTATTTGTTTTGTTGTTAAGTACAAAGGTCGGAGCGAGTCCGACCTTTTGCGTTTATTACTTTACCTTAATGTATTTTTCGATTATGACCCGGTCTACCCCTGCTTTTTCTACCTTCTCAATGCCTTTCTGAATCAAAGTATCTTTATGGATGGCGAGTTTAAACTTAAAAGTCTTGCCTTCCCAATCTTTGTTTTTATAATATTCCAAATGCTCGGTATAATCGTCTTTATCTAATACAAAGCTTCCTCCGCCAGCATCAAAACTGCTCGTATCTTTAGGATTAAGGCTATGTTTTAAAAATGCAAAATGCGTGTGATTAAACATCTTGATCATTTTCAGTTTGCCAGAATAATCTGTTGTTTGGCTTGTTCCATTTTCGATGGTTGTAGCCGATAATAATTGCCAGGTACCCTGAATATCAAGATCAGAATCTTTTTTGCTTCCATCTTTGTTCACGCAAGAAAATAATGAAAGCACAGCAAAAAGCATTAAAATGTTTCTCATAAATGGGATGTATTAATTTGGTTATTATTGTTTTAAATATTTATCCCCTTCCAGCCATTTTGATCAGCTTATGTGCGAGGTCTTTTCCTAAGTAACCATCAATTATGGCGTGTACGATATATAAAATCGGGGTCATTAAAATAGCCACAATAAATTTATAGGTATACCCTACTAAACCAATGGCAAAAACCTGTTGCCAGCTGTAATGATATTGTGGATTTATATAAAATGCGATAAAAATGACCACAAAACTGTCAATAAACTGAGAAACTAAAGTAGAGCCCGTAGCGCGTAACCAAAGTGCCCGCTCCCCTGTTATTCTTTTTATTTTATGGAATATCAATACATCAACCATTTGCCCGATGATAAAGGCCGTAATCGATCCTACAATGATCCACATCCCTTGCCCGAATATCCCCGAAAATGCATTATTCATATTGAGGTCTTCTCCATTTATATTTTGATGCACCCAGAAATCGGCAGCGGTTAAATGCATCGACCCCCAAACCACAAGAAAGGCAAAAGCAATTAATATGGCGGTGAGAATAGACAAAAATCGAACCTGTTTAACACCAAAATATTCATTGATAATATCCGTCATGATAAAAATAATCGGCCAGGTTAATACTCCCGCCGACATTACAAAAGATAAATGCGGAACACCCAATAAGTTTATATCGAACTTTTTAAAGCCCAGCGTTTCTTCAACACTGAACAATTTAACTCCAATAAACTCTGATAATATAGCGTTTGCTACAAAAAAGCTACCCAGAATGAGTAGTAAACGGCTTTCTTTTGTCTTAAAAGTCATAGACTATAAATCTAGAAATAAATAGCAGATTTAGCATAGCAATCATCGTATTTTTAACAGAGATAACACAAAGATTACGCATCCGCCCTATTATATAATTGGTTTTGACAAAAAATATGATTTTTACAATCGTTCGACTGTAAAAATAGGTTAACAAATTAAATCTCCCAATCTTTGCGGAATCAAAATCTGGTAATCTTCATGGCTAAAAAACAACACTTCTATCTCATACTCATTTTAGGATCATTGGCGGCACTCGGCCCCTTCTCTATCGACATGTATCTACCTGGTTTTGTTGATATTGCAAAGGATTTAAGCAGTAATGAATCAACGGTAGCCTTATCATTATCAAGTTTTTTTATCGGGATTTCTGCCGGCCAGTTATTGTACGGACCACTGTTAGATAAATTTGGAAGAAAGAAGCCATTATATTTTGGTTTAGCACTTTATATCCTTTCCTCTTTTCTTTGCTTGGCTGTAACTGATGTTAACCAATTAATTGTTTTACGTTTTGTACAGGCTATTGGAAGCTGTGCCACTGCGGTTGCTTCGGTTGCTATGGTGCGGGATCTATTTTCAGTAGAAGAAAGCCCGAAAGTATTTGCTTCCTTAATGCTGGTGATCGCGGTTTCGCCTATGCTCGCCCCAACGGCTGGAGGCTACTTAATTTCGGCCCTGGGCTGGAAATATGTGTTTGTATTTTTAGGATTGATGGCAGTTTTAATGCTTCTGGCTTCAATTTTCAAGCTACCAGAGAGTTATAAACCCGATCCGAATTACTCTTTAAAACCAAAGCCTATTTTAACCAATTTCTTTACCGTTTTAAAAGAACCTCAATTTTATACTTATGCATTAATCAGTTCGATTACCTTTTCGGGTTTATTTGCCTATGTATCGTCATCGCCCCAGGTATTTATGAAAATTTATGAGGTAAGTAAAACAGGTTATGGATGGATTTTCGCACTGCTTTCTGTCTCATTTATTGGTTCAAGCCAGGTAAATAGCCTGATATTAAAATGGTTTACCAGTAAAAATATTATAACCTATGCACTTATTGCACAATGCATCTTCAGTTTAATCTTTTTGGTTTTCGCCTTAAATAACTGGTTAAATTTATATTCTACCATAGGTTTTATCGCCTTGTTTTTGGCCTGCCTAGGTTTAATTAACCCAAATGCTGCTGCCTTGTCGCTCGCTCCATTTACCAAAAATGCGGGTAGTGCATCGGCCTTAATGGGTGCCTTGCAAATGGGGTTAGGTGCGCTGGCCTCGGTAATGGTAAGTTTATTTAGCGAACACTCGGTTGTACCTATGCCTTTGGTAATGACGGCAGCTGCATTTATTGCTTTAGGCTGTTTACTAATCGGCAGAAGGTTTATCACCACCGTAGTGGAGGCATCGTCTGATGCTGCTGTTGCAGCGCATTAATATTTTATCACAAAGACACCAATGACACATAGAAACAATCTAAATGCCCTCAGTGTCTTTGTGGTTAAGCTATGGTACGAATAACCTGTAAATTAAATAGCAAACAACTGTACCTACTGCCGCGATGATGAAGCCGCTTAATCGTTTCTTTTTGATAAAACAGATTAAGATAATTCCGGAGATAGACACCAAGGTCATCAGCACTGCCGAAATATCGATAATCCACGACCAGGCCTTACCAGAATCTCTTCCTTTATGCAAATCGTTTATCACAGCCACAGCGCCAAACCTGGTTGTTGTTAATTCGTATTTACCTGTTTCACGATCAATAAAAGAATCGGCAAGGTAGCCAGGGCCATTAAAGGTTAAACTCAGTTCTCTGTCGTCCATCCTGAAATCGCTCAATGCACCTTTAACCTCATGTTTAGTTCTAAAAAACTCAACGATTTGCAACTTATTGATCTTATTGGTATCAGTTTGGTTTACCCATTTTAAGGTTACTGTCCCGGAGTCTTTAGTAACCACTTCCTTACCGGAAGTAAACCAATCTGCATGATTTAAGGTTAAGCCCGATACTGCAAAAAATAACAGAATCGTAAAACTCACCATCGATAAATAAATGTGCAACCAGCGTGATAAGCCCGCTAAACGCTTTTTACCCTTACCTTTTCCGCTATCTTTTTTAACCTGTTTTTTTCCCAGGCTGCTAGGTGCGGCTGTTATCTTATTTTTTTGCGGTTCCGATTTTTCTGTAGTCAAGAGATGCTGATGTTAGTTCTGTATTTGGCGTTAATTCTACTTTTTGTGCTGAGCCTGTAAATTTCATTTCTTTCGCAATTACCTGATAAGTTCCGTGCTCGCGGGCAACTTCAATAAAAACGGTGTAAACACCTGCTTTTACCAATTTCCCATTATCGTCTTTTCCATCCCATGATAAACTATATTTACCAGGGCCGCGTGTTGCAGAACTCGTTGAACTCAGTTTTCCCTCCGCTCCTTTTTTAAACTCATCGCCATTGGCACGGTTCCATGATTTTAAATCTGGCAACCAACGTGGTTTGTTATACCAAATAGCCAGATTACGCACAGGGGTTTTTGCTGCATCTTCGATCCATACGGCCACAAACGGGCGACGCACACGTTTACCGTCTGTAGATTCTATATTGGCAATTTCTAAATTTACCACCAACTCATATTTAGTATTCCAAAGTTTATCCGCTTTGCTTGCTTTTTCTAAATCAGTAGCGGGCTTATTTGAAGCAAGCTCGTAATTAGCCCATTCTTTGCTTCTAATTTCTTTGCCATCTTTAGTGATTAACAAGTACGCGATGTCTTTTCTAGCCGCGGTCAATGCCTCAATCTCGGCAATAGAAAGTATATTAAAAGAAGTAGCTAAAGCGCCTGCTTCACTTGCGTCAGAACCAATAACTGTTGCACTGATTATTTCTGAAGCAGGCTTTCCTGTACGTGGATCAACAATATGTGAATACCATTTTCCATTTACATTAAAACCTCTGCGGTAATTACCACTGGTTGCCACGGCCATGTTCGAAACTTTGATTGTTGTTAAGGCGGCATCGTTTTCGGCATCAGCTTTAGGGTTTGCTATTTCGATAGCTTCTGGCTGGTTTCCTTTAATTACCATATCGCCACCAATATTCACAACCACGTTTTCAATTCCAGGACTTTGAACAGCTTTCTCAGCGGCTTTATTAATGATATAACTTTTTGCAAAAGAATTTAATGCCAATGGTGCATTATCCAAACGTGTAACCGTTTTATCCTGTTCGTTTAAGATGTAATGTTTTTGTTTAACCAGCGTAACTGCATGTTGTAATGCTTCAGCGGATGGTAAACGGTTTTCGGCAGCTGCTTTTTTCCAAACATCACCTATTATTTTAGCCGATGCATCGAGCGCGCCATTGGTTAACACTTTATAATTTTCAAACTGCTTTAAAACCTCAAACAATTCTGACGAAACTTTGGTGGTTTGCTTACCATTGCTCATCCATCTACTAAATTCGCTGTTCGCTTTATAAGCACTTAAAATATCATCAAGCCTATCTATTTCGTTTAATGCGCGCGTTTCGGCTAAATCTGCATCGGCCTGGCTGGTTGTTTTAAATTTTAATTCTAATGATGTACCCAATACATTTTCGTAGTTGGAAACAAATGTTCTTAAAGTTTTTTTAGGGCTAACAAATGCAGATGCACTTATTACCAGTAAAATGGCAGCTGTTAAGTGTTTAAACTTCATATTTAATGGATAATTGAGATTTTAATTGCAAAGAAAGGGGTTTATCTGGAATAATTTTAAATAAGCAGAAATATATTTGAAATAATACAAAATTCCTCGGTCTAAAATTCGTTCATAACTACCCTTTTAATGTGTTGTTTATTGACGTTAATTTAGTACGAGGGTTTAATGATCCTGAAAAAGTTTTAATCATGTACAATTGCAATCGCCCGACCAAGTAGCGGGGCTTTTGGCATGGGTTTTTACGCTTTAAGCTTTTTTTTCCTATTTTCGCTTATAAGATGCTTAATATACAATCTAAACTTCCTGGCGTAAGTACGACCATTTTTTCGGTGATGAGTAAACTTGCCGCAGAACACAATGCCATTAATCTTTCTCAGGGATTTCCTGATTATGCCTGCGATCCAAAATTAGTTGAATTGGTAAATAAAGCCATGCAAGATGGTTTTAATCAATATGCACCAATGCCTGGTTCTACTTTTTTAAAAGAAACCATTGCAGAGAAAGTAGAAAAATTATATAACGTAAAGTATAATCCTGAAACAGAAATTACAGTTACGGCAGGTGGAACGCAAGCTATTTTTACAGCATTGGCCGCCATTATCAATGCAGGTGACGAAGTTATCATTTTCGAGCCAGCCTACGACAGTTATGCGCCTACCATTAAACTTTTAGGAGGCCTGGTTAAAACCTATGAACTTGCCCCGCCGAGCTATGCCATTGACTGGGATATGGTTAAGAAATTATTTACGGCCAAAACCAGAATGATCATCTTAAATACGCCACAAAATCCAACAGGTAGTATTTTATCGTCGGATGATATGAAATCGCTTATTAAACTGATTACAGGCACCGATATTTTAATCCTGAGCGATGAAGTTTATGAACATTTAATTTATGATGAACAAAAACACCAAAGTGTAATGCTTTACCCTGAATTAAAGCAAAGAAGTTTCATTGTAGCTTCGTTTGGTAAGCTCTTACATGCTACCGGTTGGAAACTCGGGTATTGTTTAGCACCAGAGAAATTAACCAAAGAATTTAGGAAGGTACACCAATTTAATGTTTTCAGCGTTAATAGTCCCATGCAGCAAGCCATTGCCGATTATATTAAAGAACCAAAAAATTACACTGAAATAGGCACATTCTTTCAACAGAAAAGAGATTATTTTAGAAGCCTTTTGGCCGAAAGCCGTTTTAAACTTTTGCCTTGCAACGGTTCATATTTCCAGTGCGCAAGTTACAGCAGCATCAGCGATGAAAAAGATACCGATTTTAGCATGAGACTGATCAAGGAGTTTGGCGTGGCTACCATTCCCGTTTCTGCATTTTACCAGAAAGCAACCGACCATAAAATTATCAGGTTCTGCTTTGCTAAAGAAAACGCTACACTTGCCTTAGCGGCCGAGAAATTAAAAAACGTTTAACCAGACTAAACCTATATACAATGGAAGCACCTGTTTACACTCAAATAGAAAATCTGAAAGTAACTGTCTTTCAGGCCTATCTTTTTTGGGAAAACATTGAGAAAAACCTTTTGAATCTGGCACTTAGATTATCAATGGGTGTAAGGGAGAAAACCGATATAATTATTTTACCCGAAATGTTTAACACAGGTTTTAGCATGAATTCTGAAGCCTTAGCCGAAGAAATGGGTGGAAAAACGATGCAGTGGATGCAAAAAATGGCACATCAGTACAATTGCGTAATTACAGGAAGCATCATAATAAAAGAAAACAACCAATATTTTAACCGCTTGATCTGGATGGAACCAGATGGCAAAAACCAGCATTACGACAAACGCCATCTTTTTGGCATGGGCGATGAAGACCAGCACTTTAGCCCTGGTAAAGAAAAACTTATTGTAGAACTTAAAGGCTGGAAAATCAGATTGGCCATTTGTTACGATTTGCGTTTTCCGGTCTGGTTACGCAATGTAGATCAGGAATACGATATCTTACTTTTAGTTGCCAACTGGCCTGATAAACGATCGGCACATTGGAAAGCATTGATTCCGGCCAGGGCAATAGAAAACCAAAGTTATGTTATTGCCGTAAACCGCGTTGGGCATGACGGAAACCAGATTTACCACAGCGGATTATCCATGTGTTTAGATCCTTACGGTAATACCGTTTATTATAAACCGGAAGACGAAGATTTATATACATTCAGTATCAATTACGAAGAGCTGGTTAAAATCAGAAGACAGTTTCCATTTTTAAAGGATGCAGATCGGTTTACTATTAGTTAATAATAACCAATATTCAAATTACAATAATCAAACTGGAGCAATTGTTTCAACAATATAACAATTGAAAAATATGCTCAATTCATCAATTAACCAGTTAAACGATTTAAACACTTAACCATTACAAACAATAACCACACACATGTTTAACCGCCGCAAATTTATAAAAGCGTCTGCCCTATCGGCCGGATTGCTGGCCATTGATAAAAGTAGTATCGCCAATGCAATTCCGCATAAAGAAACAAAAGCAGAAAATTTCCCGATTGTAATTTCTACCTGGGATTTTGGAATTGCGGCCAATGCTGATGCATGGAAAGTGTTATCAACTGGAGGACGGGCTTTAGATGCCGTAGAACAGGGTGTTTGGGTACCGGAGGCTGATGAAAACAACCAATCGGTTGGATATGGCGGTTTACCAGACCGTGATGGCCACGTTACCCTCGACGCCTGCATTATGGACGAACTCGGTAACTGCGGCGCCGTTTTAGCACTCGAACATATTAAACACCCCATCTCAGTGGCACGTAAGGTGATGGAAAAAACACCGCATGTGATGTTGGCGGGTGATGGTGCTCTACAATTTGCGTTAGAGCAGGGTTTTAAAAAAGAAAACCTACTTACCCCTGCAAGTGAAAAAGCCTGGAAAGAATGGTTAAAAACGGCGAAATATGCACCTGTAATGAACATCGAAAATAAGCTCTACCAGAAGGCTGCACCACAAAAACTTCCTGGAAACCAATACAACCACGATACCATTGGTATGCTTGCCATTGATGCTAAAGGAAATATTTCCGGTGCCTGTACCACCAGCGGTATGGCTTATAAATTACATGGAAGAATTGGCGATAGTCCGATTATTGGCGCTGGCCTTTATGTAGATAATGAAGTTGGTGGTGCAACCTCAACAGGTGTAGGTGAAGAGGTAGTGAGAAATGTTGGATCATTTTTAGTTGTAGAATTAATGCGTCAGGGTTACACCCCTGAAGCCGCCTGCAAAGAAGCGGTAATGCGTATCATTAAAAAGAAACCCGAAACTGCCAAAAACATACAGGTAGGATTTTTAGCCATCAACAAAAAAGGCGAATATGGTGCCTATGCCATTCAGAAGGGTTTTAGCTATGCCGTTTGCAATGCAGAAAAACAAGATCTTTTAATCAAAGGTAAAAGCTATTATTAATATGTTGAATTTTCCCAAACGATTAACAAAAATGAAACGGTAAATGGGATTATTATCTAAAATTTTCGGAAAGAAAAATGTTGCCGAACGCGAGGGTGAGCCAGATATGGTTTATGTACCGAGTGAAGATGAACGGATGAACTGGGCGATCGAAAAAGCCAATTTAACCCTTTGGTATTTCGAAGAAAGTTTAAAAAACCAACAACCTCATCAAAACTATTTTTCTATTAAAGTACTCATTACCGATGGTGATGAAGGCGAACATATCTGGTTAACAGATCCACATTTTGATGATGAAGGGAACTTATTTGGCACTGTTGGAAACGAACCGGTAAACATTCGTTCCGTAAAATTTAATCAAAAAATTGGCATAAAGCGCGATTTAATCTCAGATTGGATGATTATTGAAAACGGAAGGTTAATTGGCGGTTATACCATACGCGCTATTCGAGATGGCATTGCAGAAAAAGAGAAGGCCGCATTTGATAACAGCATAGGTTTATATATTGATGAGGGTGTTGATCATTTCAAAGCCAATCTCGAAACACCAGAAGGTGCGATTCTGGCGATCGAAAAAGCCTACAATAATAAAGATATTCATGCTGCAATAGCCTGTAAGGACTTTTTTGAAGAAGCTAAATCTTTACTTTCTGTGATGAAGATGGAGATTGACCAGGATATTATTGACGAAACCGCCGAAGTGCTCAAACTATCTTTCATCAATAATATAGAAGAACATGGCTTCCCTGATTTTTCAACTGTCCAAAATGCTTTTCCAGAACGCAAAAAGGTTGATGAAACGCATTGGGTAATCACGGAAGTATGCTGGTATCCAGATGGTGGAAAATCAGTACAGTTGCTTAACACCTACAAATCTCCAAAAGGATGGGTGGTTTTAGGACCGGCAGGACCACAAGAATAATAAATTAACAAAATCTAATATAATGAGTAAAGTGGCAATTGGTTGTTTAGAGGTATGCGCTAATTCTTATCAATCGGCATTGGCTGCGCAAAATGGCGGAGCGAAAAGAGTGGAGTTTTGCGATAACCTGGCAGAAGGTGGTACAACACCAAGTTATGCTCAAATTGCCTTGGCTAAGAAAAACCTATCCATCGAAGTTTGGCCAATTATCCGTCCCCGCGGAGGCGATTTTTTGTATTCCGAAATCGAGTTTGAATTAATAAAAGAAGATATAAAAATCTGCAGATCATTAAGTTGCGAAGGTATAGTTACCGGAATACTTAAAGCAGATGGCACTATCGACAAAGAAAGGTGCGCTGAACTGATTGAGCTGGCCAAGCCTATGGAGGTGGCTTTCCACAGGGCATTTGATATGAGTAACGATATGGATCAGGCATTGGAAGATTTAATCGCACTCAACATAAAAAGGGTGCTTACCTCTGGAGGTGCATCTTCTGCAATTCTGGGGGTAGAAAAACTAACACAGCTTGTAAAAAAGGCCAATGGCCGGATTACCATCATGCCTGGCGCGGGTATAAATGAAAACAATATCAAAAACCTTATCGATCAAACGGGTGCCACTGAATTTCATGCTTCGGCAAAGGAATTTGTGCCAAGTAAAATGGAATTCAGAAACACGGAGACCAAAATGGGCAGTATTGAGGACGAATATCGATACGAACTCACTTCAGAAATAAAAGTAAAGGCTTTGGTAGATTGTATTAACAGTGCTATAAATAATTAATTTCAATCGTCATTTCGACCACAATGTTCCAAAGGAACTCCTTCGGAGGAGAAACTTTTGAACTATACAGAAACTTAAAATAGTACCGCCTGTTATGAGGGCTGGCAAGATCTGCATTTTAGAATGCGAAATGAGCAGTTAAATGGCGATAAAATGGTCCTTCACTTCCATCCACATTGCAAACGAGGACGATAACATAACTTTAAATCAATGCGCTAACAAATGAAAATAATTTTCAAAACCTATAACTTTCTGGTTTTACTTGCTACCCTTATTCTGATAGTTTCATTTTTTATCCCTGTATCAAACCTGGATATCAATTTTCACGACACCTATTATGTGATGACGAATATTCAGTTTATAAGATTCTGGAGCATACTTTTATTCATTTTAGCTTTATTTTATAAATTATTATCGCCGTATCTGGTCTGGGACATTTTGAATTGGCTTCACATCCTATTGTCTATCTTATTGCTTCTTGCTTATTTGTATACCCAGTATAGTTTCACAAAGTCGCTTGCCGTAGTTGAATTAACCAATGAAGGTTCATTGGCATATTTCAAACGATTCAATACTCAACTTGCTGGCTTTGGGCTAGGATTTATATTTGTGCAAGTGCTACCCATCATTAATTTAATTCTTGGCTTTAAAAAACGAAAACGCGCTGTAAGTTAATTTATTTAACTTGTCTACTGTATGTAAACCCACAAACAAAAACTGTACACATTCAATTAATATTCAAGTAATTAGTTATATTTAATCAAACCAATAAACTAATTATCATGAAGAAATTATCACCCCTGATCATGGCGACCTTACTTTTTGCAGCATGTCTAAATAAGGAAGCTAAAACTACTGATATGGCAGCAGTTGCAGATAGCACCAAGTATCCCTATACTATTAAACAGGTGCAAAACTGGGAAATGAACCCCGATACCAAAAATGCGGTAACCGCAATGACCCTTATTAAAACATTCGAAAATTTAGATACAGCCAGTATGAGCAAGGTGCTTGCAGACAGTGTGGCCTTAGACCTGGATGGCTACAAATTTAAAGGGACAAAATCTCAGCTCCTGAAAGAATTACAGGGCGAATTCGAAAAAATGAAGGGCTTTAAAATCGACATGCAAGACATGGAATCGGTTGTAAACAAAGATAAAAGTGAAGAATGGGTAAGCCTGTGGTACAACCAGGTTTCTACAACAAAAGATGGCAAAACCGATACAATAGCTTTATTTAACGATATTAAATTGAAAAATGGAAAGGTGGTGAGACTATCTGAATATGTTCAGCATCCAATGAAGAAATAGCTTAAAGAGTTGTGTTCTAAATATTGATTGTCATTTTAAGGGATAATTAATTGCATAAGAATCAACATGGCTTTAAGAGAATGATAACCTCGGGATATCATCATCCGATAGCTATCGGATGCGAGAAGGCTATTTTCAGCCGGCGAAGCAATCTTTTATGGCAGGATTACTAACATGAAAGATTGCTTTGTCGTTTCCTCCTCGCAATGACCGACCTTTCTATTGGAGCTGTTCGAAAGCCAAGGTTAAATAACCTTGGCTACGTATTTCGACAAGCTCTCCGTAGGAGTCCTTTGGACAGCACGACAAAACCTGAAGGAAAATTAGTTTTACAATACTGCCTCTTTTTCTTTATAGTTTATTAATCTCCACTTCCGGGTACATAGTGCAAGCCCGGTGTAAGGTAATGAAGCAAAATAACTCTCGAATAGCGGTAATTAATTGGAGATAACAGTAAAACACCTGTTAAGATTAAACCTACGTAGTACCACAGGTTTTCATAAATTAAAGGCAAACCCAAAACATAAGATGCTACGCCGATAGTAATGATTTCTGCAACATTCATGGCGTAGCTTACAAACATCGCTACGTAGAAAAACCCTGGTTCACGCTCAAATTTTAAGTTGCAATGTGGGCAGGTAATATTTGTTTTTTGTAATCTGAAAGAATAAGCACTTCCAGTAAAGATATCTCCTTTACGGCAGCGTGGGCATTTACATTGTAAAAACGCTTGAAACTTAGATAACTCAGCCATAATCTTCTAATTTAATACCTCAAAGGTAAGGCTAAAATTAAAAACTAATTTATGATCTGCGTCATGTTTGGCGGTTTGGTTATTAGTTCATTGGTCAATTGCTTACTGGTTCATTAGTCAATTGTTTATTGTAAATTGGTTATTGGTTCATTAATACTTTCCCAATTAAACCTTTACTATTTTTCCTTTAATGGTTTTAATAAGGTCTTTTTCAGCCAGTATTTTAGTGCCACGGATAACTGTTTCTACCCTTAAACCAGTCATATCAGCTAATTCCTGCCGCGTTACCTTTAAATTTTCACCTACAGCAATGTCGTCAAGGAGGTAATTGATAATCGTTAACAATCGATGCTCAGCCTTTTCGCTCGCCAGTTCTTCCAACATCATCGATTTATAAAAAAGGCGGTTACTTAGCGTCCGGATCAGCTCCATGCTAAAATCGGGTTCGTTTTTAATCAAACCAAAGAAATCTTCTTTGTTTACAGCAATAATCTGCGAATCTTTATTGGTAATGGTAAAAGCTAAATAAGGCCTGTCGATTAATAATGCAGGTTCCCCAAAATATTGCCCCGTTTTAAAAACCCCCTGAATAAATTCCTTTCCTTCATCGCTAACGGTAACCATTCTTACCTCGCCCGATTTGATAAAATATACATAACGCGGCTGCATACCCGGCTCGTAAATAACCGAATCTTTAGGATAGTTTTTGAGTTTTAAACCTTTATCAATCAGTTTTTGGAAGTTCATCATTGCTTATAATGGTTTAATCTGCTCAAACGGTCGTCATTCCCGCGCAGGCGGGAACCACGAAGTGCTCAGCGAAGCTAATCTTAAAGCCTATTGCATTACGATTATTCATAAGTTTCCCTTGTTTCAAAGCCATTCATGAGCACTCCGTGGTTCCCAATCAACCCGATAGCTATGGAGTTGGGAATGACACTAATGACAAGAATTACGAAAACTAACCTAACGTCTCTTTCATTAAACGGGTATAAAACGCTTTCAATGTAATCCCCATTGCCGCCACCTGTTGCGGAATAAAACTGGTTGCTGTTTGCCCGGGAATGGTATTGATTTCGATAAAATAAAACTTACCGGTTCCTTCTTCCAGGAAATAATCAACACGTACCACTCCCCTGCAATTTAGTTTCTTATATACATCCTTTACCACCTGTTGCACCCGGCTCACCTCTTCTTCATTCATTCTGCCTGGTGTAATTTCTTCAGTTGCACCCGGGGTGTACTTGGCTTCAAAATCAAAAAATTCATTTGCCGGGATAACTTCTGTGGCTGGCAAAACAATGATTTTTCCTTCAGCACCAAAAATGCCAATCGAAAACTCTCTGCCGCTAACAAACTCCTCAATTAAAATCTGATCATCTTCTTTAAAGGCCTTTTCTAAAGCACTTTCCAGATCATCGGCATGTTTTACCTTACTCATACCAATGCTACTGCCCCCACTATTAGGTTTAACAAAATAAGGCAGTCTTAGATCTTGCTTAATTTGATTTAAGTTATAGCTGCCACCTTTAAATATCTGAACAGATTTTGCTGTGTACAGGTTATCAATGCCTTCTACAATCGCTTTGGTATAACCTTTATTCATCGTAATTGATGAAGTTAGTGCATCGCAGGCAGTGTATCGGATACCCAACATATCAAAATAGCCCTGTAATTTCCCATCCTCACCAGGCGAACCATGGATAGCAATAAAAACACCGTCGAACTTAATTTTTCTTCCTTCAAGCGTTAAGGAAAAATCATTTTTATCAATTTCAATTTTAACAGAATCAGCAGGCTCGTAAAACCAGCCCTTTTCAGTCAGCATAATCTTATACACATCGTATAAATCAGGGTCGATATTTTGAGCAATAGTGGCTGCGCTTTTCACCGAAACAACCCATTCGCCTGTAGTACCGCCTGTTAACAATGCTATCGTTTTCTTCATGTTAAAAATCCTTTTATAAATAGAAATTGAATATAAATATATCCTCAAAAATATAAATATCTTTGTGCTTTAATAATATTGAAGGCGAGAATTTATTGAATGATTGAATGAGGAAATGGATTCTATAATTCAATCAACCATTAAAATAGTTACATTTGAGCTTGTACGCATAACCCAAATTAAGATTCATGTCTAAATTTATAGATTATTTAAAAACCAAATCGTTTAGAAACAATATTTTAGCTGCAATAGTAACCGTTGTGGTGCTTCTATTGGTCGCTTTTTTTAGTTTAAGATATTATACCAAACACGGACAAGGCTTAAATGTGCCTGTGGTAAAAGGCTTGTCTTTTGAGCAGGCAGTTAAGAAACTCGAAGATGCCGGATTAAAATATGAAGTAGATTCTGTTTTTATTATGGATCAGCCTGCGGGAATTGTAATTGATCAGGATCCTGATCCCAATACTTTTGTTAAAGATAACCGTACCATTTACTTAACCATTAATGCAGGTAAAACACCGAATACAAAATTCCCTGATATAGCGTTTAAGACCTTAAGAGAAGCGCAGGCTATAATAGAGAGCTCGAGATTAAAACTCGGAGATACCACTTATAAACCAGATGTAAGCCGCGATGTGGTTTTAGAAGCTTCTTTCGGCGGTCAGCCGATAGCAGTCGGACAGATTGTGCCTGTTGGCTCGAGGATTAACCTGGTATTGGGCGATGGACGTGGAAACGAAGAAGTAGATATTCCGCAATTAATGGGATTAACGATGGATGAAGCGAAATTTAGCTTAAGAGGTTCGAACCTGAGTTTAGGTACCATTATTTATGATGGTCCTATTACCGATAGCGCTGCTGCTGTTATTACTAAACAAGATCCTATGCTGGTTGATTCGTTAACCAAAGTGGCCATAGGCACAAAGATTAATATTACCCTATCTAACAAACAACAATAAACACGTATCATATTTACAGATGACTGAAGTAGAAAAAAAGAACATGAGTACAGGCAAAAAAGTGGCAATAGTTATTGCGCTTGTAGTTATTTTAATTGCCAGTTACTTTGCGTTAAATATTTACAGGCTTTACTTTGCCCCTAACGTTACCGAAAATCAAAAATATCTATATATCAAAACCGGAAGCAGCTACGATGATTTGATCGCAGAAATTAAAAAGAAAGATCTGGTAAAAAGTATCTCTTCTTTTACTGCAGCTGCCGGAAAGATGAATTTAGCTACGAGTGTTAAACCCGGACGTTACCGTTTAACCAAAGGGATGACCAACCGCAGTTTAATTAACTTAATTAAAGCCGGAAATCAGGATCCGGTTAAATTGAAATTCCATAACATCCGTAAGAAAGAAAACTTTGCTGCATATCTGGCCAGCAATCTGGAAGCCGATTCATTAAGCTTTATCAATGTTTTAGATTCTACGGCGCTGATTAGCAAATATGGTTTTAACCAGGATAATGTATATGCCATGTTTATTCCGAATACTTACGAAATGTACTGGAATATTTCGCCGGTTGATTTCTTTGAACGCATGCACAAGGAATATGATAAATTCTGGACAGCCGACCGCAAGCAAAAAGCAGCAAGTTTAAACCTGACGCCGATACAGGTATATACGCTGGCGTCTATTGTTGATGCAGAGGCCCTTTACGACAAAGAAATGCCTATTATAGCAGGCTTGTATTTAAACCGTTTAAATAAAGGGATATTGTTACAGGCTGATCCAACGGTGATTTTTGCAAACAACGATTTTACCGTTAAAAGGGTAACCGGAAAATTATTACAGGTACAATCGCTTTACAACACTTATAAATATGCAGGTTTACCTCCGGGGCCGATTATGATGCCAAGTATTAATGCAATTGATGCCGTACTAAACCGCGACAACAACAATTATATTTACATGTGTGCCAAAGAAGATTTTTCTGGCTATCATAACTTTGCTGAAAATAAAGCGCAGCACGAAATCAATGCAAAGAAATATCGTGAAGCTTTAAACAAAAGAAATATTTTTAAATAATGTATAGCCACAGTACAAAAATCAGGGTTCGGTATGGCGAAACCGATCAAATGGGCTATATGTATTATGGCAATTATGCACAGTACTACGAAGTGGGCCGGGTAGAAATGTTACGCAGTTTGGGCATGAGCTATAGCTCGATGGAAGCTGATGGAATTATGATGCCTGTTTTAGAATTAAAGTGCAAATATATTAAACCTGCCCTTTACGATCAGGAAATTACCGTAAAAACAATCATCAAAACCTTGCCAGGCATCAGGATCTTTTTTGAGTACGAATTGTATAACGAAAAAGAAGAACTCATAAACATTGGAGCCACTACACTGGTTTTTGTTGATATGAAGAAAAATAAACCTACAAATCCGCCCGAAAATTTTATGCAAAAACTATCGGTGTTTTTTAAATAACAAATACAATGGAATGGTTACATAGGCAATTATTACATCTTAAACTCTATTCTAGATTTATCGAATGGACAAAAGGATGCGTTTTGCCCGGTTTTAGTCCACTTCCATTGTATACCGTAGCCACATTTTTCTTTCGTGAAATTGGCAAAGATGCTTTGGTAAACAAGTCATCATCTTTAGCTTACAGTTTTATGCTGGCTATCTTCCCTGGCATTATCTTCTTGTTTACATTAATTCCTTTTATTCCAATAAAAGGTTTCCAGGATCAACTGTTAAACTTAATACAGCTTGTACTCCCACACAATGCTTTTGATGCCTTTGAAACCACATTGAAAGACATTATTAAAAACCAGAATAAGGGCTTATTATCTTTCGGTTTTTTATCGGCCATTTTTTTTGCCACCAATGGGGTTAAAAACTTAATGAAGGCTTTTAATAAATCATCATTGATTATCGAAACCAGGGGCTGGTTAAAACAACGCTTAATTGCACTGGTATTAACTACGATTATTTGTTTTTCTATTATTATCTGCATCAGCGCCATGACTCTGGGAGAAGTTTTACTGAATAAGATCACAAACGAACTCCACATTAAAGGTAGTTTCCTGGCCTTTGCCGTACAGTTTACCCAGTGGGCACTACTGGCTATTTTATATTTTTTAACGGTATCTATCTTATATCGATACGGGCCAGCACATTCTAAAAAATGGCGTTTCTTTAGCGCAGGTTCCTGGCTGGCTACCATTTTAGCTTTCCTTACTATTTGGGGCTTTTCTTTCTACATCAACCATTTTGCTTCGTATAACAAAGTTTACGGCTCTATCGGAACATTAATCGTTGTGATGATCTGGCTTTACCTTAATTCTTTGATTTTATTGATTGGTTTTGAACTGAATGCCAGCGTTGATGTAAGCAAAAGAAGTGTGAAGATTATCCGCCCTACCTTTAATTTGTTCAAAAAATCGGAGCCAATTGAAGAAAACATACAGAAGAAATAATTTTTTCTCCCTCTGTGTTAAGTAATTATCAAGTTTATATAAAAAAAAAGCATTCATAGTTTGCAGATTTAACCGGAGTTCGTACTTTTGCCTCCGGAAAGCTGGCAGAGTGGTCGAATGCGGCAGTCTTGAAAACTGTTGACTGTAACAGGTCCGGGGGTTCGAATCCCTCGCTTTCCGCCAAATGGAAAAATGGGTCTTATTAAGGCGCATTTTTTTTATGTCTAAAAAAAATAGCTAAGTCATGGCTATTTTAATATCGAGAGATATAAAAGCAGGCTTTATGGCATATAGATGAGTGGGTTCGAATTCTTTCCCCTCTGCTAAAGCCAACATACATGTTTATTAAAACAATATTACTTCCTTTTCACCCATAGTCAATAGCGGAAACTTAATGTTTTCTGCCACTTTTTTAACAATGAGTACTTACGGACTTCATCAACGAAAAGATTTTAAGGCATATATCAACGTGGGTGTGAACGCAGATGATATTGATGTCCTAAATTGTTTTGTAAAACATAATCAGTTATTACCTTTGGATAGGTGCCTACAAATAGACGCTGTTAAATTTAAACGGAGTTCTACGATTGAACTCTTATTAAAAACTGAACATTTTTGTGGGTAAATATTCGTCACCAAGTGAGCCTGCTTGCCGTTAGCAGCATGATATGAAGAATGCAAATAAATATACTATATGAACCTCGAGTTTTATACTACCAGAGACAAAATCCTGCAAAAATATATCGAGGGTTATTATTTTATCTCTGAAAATCAAAATTCAGCCCCATTTCATTATTGGACTTTTCCTAACAATTTTTTCATTCTTTCAGTAAATCAAAATACCGAAATTTGTATGGAACAGCGTAAATTGATAATAAAGTCAAGCCTTGAGGAAAATATCGTAGCTGATTATGTAGCCAGTTATTCAAAACCGATAGAAGTATCTTACGTTAATCCGGTAAATGAAATGACCTTCTATTTTAAGCATTCATTTTACGACCAATCTCATTTTATTAAGGATTTTAAGCAGTTTACCAATATTAGCCCTAACACGTTCTTTCAAAAGGTAGATACCAGCAAAGAAAATATCTGGCTTTTTATTTAGCGGTTTACATTCTTACAATTTTTACTCTTTCCCCAGCAGTAGTTTTGTTGAAACTGTACACTGATTCTCTTAAAGACAAGCAATGAAATTAAAACTGACTCTCCCATTTGCGCTGACATTCTTAGCATTAACTTTTGTAATGCACGAAGCTCACGAAATAGTACATACCACCATAGGAAGGCTAATTTGTGGCTGCTGGGGAAACAGAGACTTTAACGTTTGGTCTTTATGTGGAAATTGTTCCGAGCAGATACCCTATTCTGTACTATCTACGTTTGCCGGCCCCATTTTCACTTATCTGATGATCTGGCTTGGAACCTATTTAATGAATAATCCCAAGGACACCCAAAAAGCACTGGGGTTTTCATTGGTTTTCGCAAATATACCTTTTACAAGAATTTTTGGGGCCGTGACCGGGGGTGGCGATGAAGTTTGGGGATTAAACCTAATGTTACATAATCATAATGTGGCTTGGCTTCTTGGCACTATTATAATACTTTCTGTTGTCATCTACCCACTTTATAAATGTTTTAAACTAATTGGAAACGAAAGTCCGGTTGTATGGTTTTTAGTATTTTTATTAGTCCCGGGTCAGATAGATACCTGGGTAATTTTAATTATTCTAAATTCTTTGCTCCAAAAAGGGCTTTTAAGCAATTACTGGATATTAGGGTCACCGGTTCTTGTAACGGTTTGGACAGCTAGCATAACATTAACCTATATTTTGACTAGAAAAAACATTTATAAGTTAGCTGATAACAATAATATTGATTATTAGAAATAGACACTCCAATGCGGTTCTAAACAAGTATGCGTTTAAGTACATTACCAAAGCCTTGCTACAAGCGAACTATTTCCGATCAAAATAAGGTAAAATGTAATTGATCATGATGTCAAAAGGCAGTTTTGACTTTGGAGAATTATAGCTATTTCCATTAAATGATACAACCATGTTTAAATCTTTTACCACCATTATATACTGTCCGCCATTTCCGGAAGCGAAAACAATATTGTAGGTAAAGTTTTTGGTCTTTGCTTCTTCATTATACCATGTATAAGAATAATACGTGGGCTGAGGAACTGCAATACTGTTTTTAGATATTGCCACATTGGAAAAGTCTTCAATTTTATGGCGTTTTTCTGTCATAACTTTTATCCATTTTTCAGATACTATTCTTTTACCGTTGAAAACACCATCTTTTAATACTAACTGCCCTATTTTATTTAGGTCTCTGGTAGAAATATAGAAAGAACCTGCTGCTGTTTCGTGCCCCATTGGGTCTTTAGTCCATCTATAGTTGGTAATGCCTAATGGTTTGAAAAGGTAAAGGTCTGCAAAATCCGAAACTGTCATGTGGGAAGCATGAGCAATTATGCCTCCTAATAGCATTGCATTTATTGATGTATAATCCCACCGGGTCCCCGGTTTGTTTTTTAAGGGCAGGTCAAGACAAAATTTTATCCAGTCTTGCTTAGTTTGCATGTCGTCTTCACAATCCTTGGCCCCGTTCCATTCTTCGCAGTCAAAGCCAGATTTCATCTCGAGTAAATTTTCAATGGTCATACTGTCTTTTAGAATATTCCAATTCCCATAAGGTTTATATTCAGGAAAAAAAGAATATACTTTTGCATTTATATTTTTAATAAATCCTTTGTCAATAGCAATACCGATCAATATTCCTGCTACAGACTTAAAAGCAGAACGGGTATCATGCAGACTGTCTTTGCTAAATCCATGAAAATAGTTTTCATATATCCGCTTACCGTCTTTGGATATAACAAGCCCTTCAAGGTTGGTATATGCGCCGTTACTTACTGCAATTGATAGCTCTTCTAATTTATTTGCAGCTGTCTTTTGTCCATGCGCTGCAGAAAAAAACAGAATTAATAAAATCAGTGTTATGAATTTGCTCATTATTTATATTGTTTGAGTTCGAAATCGGGCTATGCAGGCTATGCTCCATTACCAAAGCAGATAAGAACTTCAGATCAAAACATAAAACCATCTAAAATTCAATGCTTTAAAAAGATAAAACAAATTATGGCCTGTTTTGTAGATGCACAAAGTATCCTCTATCAAATCTACAAAATATATAAAATCAAAACATGATAATGAAAACAAATCTTCCATTAATCAATATCAGATTGTTTTACACTACAAAACCGGAGCATAAAGCTGTGGAAATAATAAAAGCGCTTTGGTTTCATCGAATTGCTGAAGATCTATTTCCGGTGAAATAACCAGTTTAGCCAAAACTTACATTTCTCCTTTGAAATTAAGGAGGCATATAATTAAATTTTCGGCTACAAGAAAATATTTTTCGGCTACAAGAGTACAGAAACGAAATCTGAACTTTGCTTCATTAAATTATATCAAAATGAAAGTATTTGTTACAGGCGCTACAGGTTTCGTAGGAACTGCGGTAGTAAAGGAATTATTAGCCCATGGGCACCAGGTTTTGGGATTAGCTCGTTCGGAAGAATCAGTAAACAAATTGATTGCAGCCGGCGCAGAAGCACACCGCGGAGATTTAAACGATTTTGAAAGTTTAAAATCAGGAGCTATCGCTGCAGATGCAGTGATTCACTTAGGATTTGTTCACGATTTTACAAGATTCGAGGAAATGTGTACACTTGATGGAAAAGTGATTGAAACAATAGGTGAAGCTTTATTGGGAACAGACAAATCTTTTCTCATCACTTCAGGAACTGCACTTTTTTCAAAAGACGGAATCACAACTGAAAAAGATCTTTCTGCAAACAATCCGCATCCCAGAATTGCAACAGAAAATGCAGCCGATGCCATAGCCGCAAAAGGCGTGAAAGTTGCCGTTGTAAGACTCTCTCCATCTGTTCACGGTAAAGGAGATTTAATCGGTTTTGTTCCGACCTCGATTCATATTGCGAAAGCAAAAAGAAAAGCTGCCATTATTAATGGAGGCAATAACTTCTGGCCTGCTGTTCACAGGCTAGATGCGGCAAAATTGTACCGGTTAGCTTTGGAAAAACCTTTCATAAGCGGAACAAGATATCATGCAGTTGCAGAACAGGGAATTCCGTTTAAAGACATTGCAACCTTTATTGCACAAAAATTGCAGATTCCAGTTGTTTCCCTAACAGCCGATGAAGCAGCAGAACATTTCGGCTGGTTTGCACATTTTGCAAAGCTTAATAATCTGACTTCAAGTGAAGCAACTAAGGCTGCATTAGGTTGGAATCCTCAACATCCAACCTTGATGGAAGATTTACAAAATGATGTTTATTCCTTTGAGATAAAATAGTCTGTAACTTTATATTCGTTAAATTTGATTAAATATTAAACTGATGTATGATGCGCCAATAAGAATAAAAACCATCTCTCAATTCCATACTTTGCGTGGCTTGCCAAAGCCAAAACATCCGCTCATCAGTGTGATAAATTTTGAAGATATGGCGCCGGCTTTGGAAAGCGGAAAGCAGAGTCTGATGTTTGATTTTTATATGATTTCTGTTAAACGAGATATGAATCATAAATATAGATACGGGCAGCAGGATTACGATTTTGATGAAGGCGTGATGTTCTGTATGGCTCCACATCAGATACTGAGCGTTATTCGGGAAGAGAATAGCAAAAATCCGTCCGGATGGATGATGATGATTCATCCGGATTTTCTTTGGAGTACGCCACTGGCAAGCACCATCAAGAAATATGAATTCTTTGATTATTCTGTCAATGAAGCATTATTTTTATCGGAAGATGAAGAAATAAAAATCCAGCAAATTACGGATAACATCAAGCAGGAATATCAAACCAATATTGATAAATTCAGTCAGAACATTATTATTTCTCAGCTGGAAACGCTTTTGAATTATTCTGAAAGATTTTACCAGCGACAGTTTATTACGCGCCACAAAACGCATCATCAATTTTTAGAACGACTGGAAATTCTGCTCAAAGATTATTTCGAAGGTAATAACCTCAAAGAACAAGGTTTGCCTAGTGTTCAGCTTCTTTCAGACAAATTCAATATGTCGCAATACTATATGCGCAGTCTTTTGAAAACTTTAACCGGACAAACCACACAACAGCATATTCACGAAAAGCTAATTGAAAAAGCCAAAGAAAAACTCTCAACAACTGAACTTTCAGTAAGTGAAATTGCTTATGATTTGGGCTTTGAGCATTCTCAGTCTTTTAGTAAATTATTTAAAGCTAAAACTGATATTTCCCCTTTGGAATTCAGGAAGTCTTTAAATTAAAAAGTTATTCTAAGTCTTCTTAATTTCAGTTAAGTTTTATTTATATGACTGAAATTTTCTGAAAACAGAAGTCTGTTTCTTTTAGAAGGCCTGAATGCAGTTTAAAACCGGGGTATTATTCAAACCAGGAACCAATGAACCCTCAAACTGTCCGTTCGAAGGTTCATTGGTAAAAGCACGTTTTCGTTTGCTTATTTTTCTCTCCTATTTCATCAGGCTGATATTGGTGAGACCACCGTCGGAAAGAATTTCCGTACCCACTATAAAGGATGAATCATCAGATGCCAGAAATACAGCAGCATTTCCGATATCCGAAGGCAATCCTTGTCTACCAACCGGTGTAATATTGATCCACATCTGCTTCACCTGATCCAATTGCTCTTCGGGGACGATCTTTCCGAAAACCGGAGTATCAATAGATCCGGGCGAAAGCGTATTCACTCTTATTTTTCTGGGTAGTAAATCCAAAGATAAACCTTTGGCAAGTGATATTACAGCTGCTTTTGCCGCTCCGTAAATGGTCATCCCGGGTGCAGCCCGATGAGCAGCGCTAGATCCGATCAAGATAACCGATGCACCGTCATTTAGGTAAGGCAGGGATTTTTGGACAGTGAAATAGGTGCTTTTCAGATTGAGATCCATATAACTGTCATAGTTTTCCTCGGTAACTTCATTGATTGCGGCCATCGGCATACCATCAACAATACCTCCGGCATTTACTACAAGGACATCGATCTTGCCAAACCGCTCAATGGTTTTCCTGAAGATGTTTTCCAGATCTTTATTAACGGTTACATCTCCTGTTACACCCACAAAGTCTTCGCCTAGTTCGGTGACCGAACGGTCCAAAGTAGCCTGGTTTCTGCCGGTAATTACACCCACTGCACCTTCATTTTTGAAAGCTTCCGCAATTCCAAAACCAATCCCACTGTTGCCGCCGGTAATAACAGCGACCTTATTCTTTAATTTATTCATTTTTCGTTATCTGTTATATTCCGTAAATACCTCCTGAAACTGAAATTTTCTCTCCTGTGATCCATGCCGCCTCATCGGAGGCAAGAAATACGGCCACTTTTGCTATATCTTCCGGCTGTCCGGTACGTCCAAGCGGTGTGGTGGCAACTAATCTGGCTTCAAATTCACTCCCAATAAATCCTGCACTGTGCGAACCTTCTGTTTCCACAACACCTGGCAAAATAGAATTGATACGGATATTTCTGCCACTAAGCTCCTTCGATAAAGCAATGGTTACGGCATCCAATGCTGCCTTGGTTGCAGAATATACACTACCTGTTGGTAAAGGGGTATTACTTGCACCTGAACTGATATTGATGATATTCCCACCCTTATCGCCGAACAGCTTTAAAGCTGCCTGAATGGTAAAGACAGCGCCTAAAACATTAATATTAAACTGCTTATGAAAAGATTCCTCCGATACTTGTTCAATAGGCAGGTATTGGTAAATGCCCGCATTATTTACCAGTATATCCAATGTACCGAAAGCTTCTTTTGTTTCTTCAAATAACTTGCTTACATCAGCCTGATTTGATATATCGCCCCGTATGGCAATAGCAGTTCCACCGTTATCTGTAATCGTTTTGACAACTTTATCGGCGTCTTCTCTGCTTGATGCATAATTTACAACCACTTTCGCGCCCTCTGCGGCAAAATGACTGGCTATAGCGGCACCTATTCCCTTTGATGCCCCGGTAACAATAGCCACCCTGTTTTTTAATCTACTCATTTTATTGCTTATTGAATTATTGAGCAACAAAGCTAGGCTATGTTAATATATTTTAGTTACTTTGTTTCAAAAAGTAACAGTAACCTAGAGGTAACAAAGTAACATATGGAGTGCAAACCAATAGATCAAAATGATCGTAAAAAAGAGATGATGGCCATCCATGATTCGATGGATGTTTTAAGTGGAAAATGGAAAATCTACATCATTTCATCGATATGCCATTATAATAAACGGAGATTTTCCGACATTTTAAATGATGTTATCGGAATTTCAAATAAAATGCTCAGTAAGGAATTGAAAGAACTGGAGATAAACAAATTGGTCAAAAGAACAGTTTTAGACACGCATCCTGTCACCATTCAATACGAGCTGACCAAGCACGGCAAAACGCTACAGACCATAATCAACAATCTGACGGACTGGGGAATTCAGCACCGAAAGGAAATTGTTGGATGAAAGCCATTCTAGGCCTGTAGGTGGGTTCAACCCTGAGGGATAACTCCTAGTATGAAAGGGCTATAAGATTATATTACTTTATCCAAAATTTCCGGAATCTATCTGCTCGCCAAGTTCTGCGATCCATCGATCTTATAAAGACCTTCGATATGATATTCCCGGCCTGAAGCCCTTTTTATGTTTAACCATAAGGCTATTTATCCTCAAACAGGCTCATCCATCTTACATCCTGACGGATGGTGTCAAATTCATGCATTTGCTGGATTGATTTTTTATCAAGTTTGTTCCTTAAATTAAGCAAATTGAGAAAATCTAAGGAAATATCCTTGTACTTCTGGTTAACCTGAACTTTATTGGCTATCACCGAAAAAAGCACAGCGGCTTCCAGACTCTCCTCATTGCTCATCCCGTCGGCAAAAGTTGATGCCGCATTATAACCGTCATAGGTTTGTTGAAAATCTCCAGCCTTATATGCAGCCTTCGCACTATCAATCAGCCCTTTAATATTCTTATCGATCTGTTTGCGTGTGCGAACGCACTCCTGTTTTGTAGGCTTGATGTAAGTGAATCCATAGCTAAGCGCATAATCTGCTAACTTAGACAATCCTAATTTTTCCCTTCTTTCCTCAACCTCCCATTCCCTGCCTATGTCACGGAATCCGCTGGCCATCCCGTTTGCAGTCCAGTTTACCTGAGTACCGAATTCCTGAAGGTAGTTCAAATTGCAAAGTACCCTATCAGAAAGAAACGCGAAGTTTTCCAGGTTTATTTCCTTACTTTCAAGTAATTGTTTCATTTTTTCAAGGACTGTCCTTTGAAAGGAAATGTCATGGTCAGCATGCTGCACAATGAGCCAAAGATTATTCTGTCCATCCTTACCGATATCTGAAAGTTTAGGCCACCCATGGGCTTCAACGATATTTTTTGCCTCACGCCAATTCTTTTGGTCTGATGCTACAAGCTCCTGATTAATTTTCTCTAATTCTTTTGCATCTTTAGTCTGTACTTTCTTATACCGCAGCTGCTGGTCTGAAATTACCATCATATTTATCTTCCGTCTTAAGGCGGGATCACCCAATTTTTTTTCATATTCCAGTTCATTCTTCACAGCTTGCGCCACAATTTTGCTCCACCTTAGTAGGTCCACATGTTTCAGGTAGTCAAAATAAGGATCTACCATTAACCAGAGAGATTCTGTCCAACCATTGTCTAACGCCAACTGTAGGTAATATTCAGATCTTTCTGCATTGCCACTGAGAGAATAAACTCCTGCCGCTTTATAGGCATTCGATGCATCCGGATGCCTGACTTTAAAAGCTGTTTCGTAACATTGGATTGCCTTGCCATAATCTTTCTGCAGATGGTAGAGGCTTGCTCTTGCTAATTCTGCATCAGCGGACAGACTTGACTGTGCAGAAGCAGTTATGTTCAGCACTGCAGTGATGAAAAAAGACATCAGATATTTCATGTACCTAAATTAATTAATTTTTGAATGGCCATGATTCGGAAAGCTAAACTTCCTGATCGTTTTTTGTACTTTTGGGTTCAACCATCTACTGAAAACGTTTTGTTTAAATTAAGAGATCCCCTACTTTTGTTAGCCGTCACGCTGCTCTTTGTGGCGGGTTGCCATACCGCACCAAAGACGCCACAAGAAAAGGCAGTGGCTTTGATCAAGGCCAATTTTGAAGCGCCAAAAAACCAGACCTATCGTTATGAGGCCGGCGAATTCGGAAAACTCGACAGTGCATATTCGAGCTACCTTGATGATTCTGTTTACAAAGTATTTGAGGACAGTGTTTCTTACTACTTAGATAAGGGAACTGCTGCCTTTGGAATGGTGGCCGATATTGGCTACCGCACAGATTCTACTACTGATAAAATTAAAAAAAAGAAATTGTGGAAACAGTTGCTTGCAGCTTCTGACTCCCAAAAAATGTATAACGACAGCGCACACTTTTATTCGAAGAAAGCCCAATTTATAAGCGATCATTATAAACCATTCTTTAATGGATGGAAAATGGATCATAAATTTAGGGCCAACAATAATTTCGGTTTTCAGTCTGCTCAACAAACTGTATTTTATTTTGATACGCAATTAATCAAGATTACGAAATCTGAGCCTGTTGTTAAACCTTATAAGTAGCAGCAGGACACATCTTTTAGGTTAACTGATTTTTGATTGGCAAGACCGGTCGTCATTTCCTTTAGTTAAGCAAAGGAAATGACGATACCGCACACAGTGTCATCCCAATTCTTTTATTTTTTTAAAATTGATTACACCAGGTTAACCTTCGATAAATCGGCACCCAAACCTTTGAGTGAAGCATAGGTCAGCTTATCCATCGTTGCTCCTTCAAAGCAGATCGTTTTAATAGCTTTGTAATATTTATTCGTAAGGGCGAAGGTAGAGCGGAAAGATACGTTTTTAAGTGTTGCACCTTTAAATGTAGTTTCATTAAGTGCTGCATTGTGAAACAGTACCCCTGTAAAAGTCTGTCCATCCAAACGGAGTCCGCGCAGATCAGAATAGTCAAAGTCTACGCCTTCAAATATGCAGTTTTCAAAAACTGTTTTTCTCAGGTCGGTTTTGCTGAGTTTTACCTCCGTTAGTCTGGTGTTGCTGATTTTTGCCCCGGCCAGCTCTAAGGCATAGAATTTTGTACGCACCAAAATGGCCTGATCAAAATTAGCACCCGTAAGATCAGTAGCCGACAGGCTGCAATCAGTAAGGTTTGCCCCTTGGAAACTGGCTTCGCGTGCATCGCTACCCAGAAATGAACTGCCCGTCAGGTCAGCGCCGGTAAAATCTGAGCCACGTAAATTACTTCCGTTAAATTTCAGCTTGTGCGCAATAACACCAGCAAAATCGGTTTTGGCCAGATCGTTCCCGCTAAAATTGGTCAGCAACTGTGGCTGAGATGAACCTGCTAAACTTTTCACCTCTGGTTTTTCTTGTTCAGTTTCACTGATACCATTTGCAGAAGATGGGCTTGCTGAAAAATAATTGAGGTCTACATCCAGAATCCTGGCGAGTTGGTTTAAGGTAATAATATCTGGCATTGATTCTCCCCGCTCCCATTTTCCAACCGCCTGTGGGCTTACAAATACATGTCCGGCAAGTCCGGCCTGAGACATGTTTATTTTTTTTCGTGCTCCGGCAATTTTATTGCCGATCATTTTTGCATCCATATGTAACTGTCTTTTTTAATCTTTCGACATTGCAAATGTAGCCGGCCTGTTAGCCAGATTCAGCAAATCAACCGATCATTATAGTTGTAATTATGCTACTTTTTGTTGCTTTTTAGCAACTGTAAGTTGTATTTAAGCCACAAGCGAATTTCTAAAAGCTTTAAGGCTTAATCCTCTCTGCGATTTGAAAAATTTATTTAAATGGCTTTCGTCTGTAAAGCCCAACTCATAGGCAATTTCATTGATCCGCATGTTACTTAAACGTAAACGTGCCTCAACCAGTTTAATCCGTAAATTTGCTATATATTGTTGAAGCGTTTCGTTGGTATGTTTCTTGAAATACTTACCAAAATAATTCTCAGAAATACCAAACTGGCTGCTCAATTTTACGGCCCTTAATTTCTCCGGATGATAAATATTCGCCTGAATATAATTTAGTAAGGCCAGGGTTTTCTCTTCGGTATCTTCTTTAATGGCAACAGGCAGGTATTTGGCAATATTCCGGGCTACCACAACAATCATTGTATCTACCATCTTTGCAATTAGCTCTTTGTTATACAGATCGCGGTTTACATATTCGGCCATCATCGCATCAATAAGCGACCGGATAAAAGGTTTATCCGAAAAGTTTTTTAGGATACAGCCTGGTTGATGACTGGCATTCTGCAGAATATATTCCATCCGCTGCACATCATCGGTACGGAACGCTTTCGACCGGATATATACATTTCCAAAACGTAGGAAGAAAAATTCGGTAGTGGTTTCGATTTCAAACGAATGGCAGTCTTCCGGCGTAATGAGAAACATATGGCCGGCAGAGTAATTAAATTTATTGTTATTGATGCATTGCTTTCCTGTGCCCGATAAAATATATACCAGTTCGAAAAATAAATGTTGATGCCCTTCTTTCGGACATTCATCTAGCTTTTTATAAACAATTTCAAAAGGTTCGTATAGCGTTTCTTTGTTCATTCTTTGTTAAACCATAGCGCAAATTTACCAATTAAAAGCAAATTTATACTGAATAATCACGCAATATCGGTTTATATTTGCCTTACAGAAATCATAAAAATTGTATATCATATAAAAAGACAATGAAAGCCATAGGATTTAAAACCTCACTACCCATTTCGGCAGAAGAAAGTTTTATCGAATTTGAAACAACTGTTCCACAACCAAGCGGACGCGATATACTGGTTAAGATAAACGCAATCAGTGTAAATCCAGTAGATTATAAGATACGCCAGAACAGCGCTAAAGATACGATATTGGAAAGCCCGAAGGTGATTGGATGGGATGCGACCGGAACAATAGAAGCTGTTGGAGAAGCAGTTACCTTTTTTAAACCTGGCGATGCGGTTTATTATGCGGGTGACCTTACACGCAGCGGCAGTAATACCGAATATCAGTTAATAGATGAACGTATTGTAGGCTTAAAGCCAAGCACACTTAGCAATGCCGAAGCTGCTGCTATGCCCTTAACCGCACTTACTGCATGGGAATCGTTATACGACCGTATCCGCATCAGCGAGCAAAAAGATAAAGGGAAAAGCATACTTATTATTGGAGGTGCCGGTGGCGTAGGTTCAATTGCGATACAGCTTGCAAAAAAAATAAGCGGACTAAAGGTAATTACCACAGCTTCGCGGACGGAAACGAAAGAATGGTGCCTGGCCATGGGAGCCGATTTTGTAGTAGACCATAAAAACCTGGTTGAAGAAATACGTTCAGCAGGTTATCAGGAAGTAGACTTTATACTAGATTTTGTTGATTTAAATGGCTATTGGGATGCCATAGTAGAATTGATCAAACCACAAGGCCATATTGTTTCCATTACCGGTTCAGCCACTCCTGTTGCGTTGAATAAGTTAAAAAACAAAAGTGTTACTTTTTCGTGGGAGTTGATGTATACCCGTTCGATGTATAAGACCGATGATATGGAAGAGCAACACCATATTTTGAATAAACTTTCCGAACATTTTGACAATGGCACGCTTAAAACGACGTTAAAAACCACACTGAAAGGATTTACAGCAGAAAACCTAAAAGAAGCACACCGTTTACTAGAAAGTGGGAAAACTATTGGTAAGGTTGTAATTGAATATTAATTGGTTAGCGGTAATATGGCACATGGTATGTTGCCATATTGCAATTGCCGTAAAACAAGAAAAGGCTACTCCTTTCGGAGCAACCTTCCCGTATTTTTGATCGATAAAAAAAATTGGGCGGGTTATTTTTTCCCGCTCATATCCAGAAAAATGGATTTAATGCCTTCCAATAGCTCTTTTCTTTCGCTTGCAAGCACCAATGGAAACCATTCGTCTGTGTGTAATTCTACAACATGCTCATGAATCAGGTAATGCCTGCCAGATCTAACCCTTCGCTTATTGCCGGGAATGATTGTTCCTGATAACATTTTGATTATAATTTTCGTAATCATCCTAATGTATTTTGGAGAATCCTCATATTTACAATCAATAAAAAGGATCCATAATCCGTTCATGGTATTGTATTGTATACTTGCTTTCATTTATGAAGCTTATTAAAGATGACTACTAAGGAATATCCGTTTTATAAACTGAAGCCCCAGGCGATTCTGAAGCCTACAAAGTTGTTCGTATGATCGCAGTGATAGAATTTGCCATTGCTTTCATAGCGTAATCCTGCATCGATATAGTTATTGTTGTGCAGATAAAATATCATTCCTGCCTGCGGCGCGTATACAAATGCAGCTTTTTTTCCCTCAACACAATTTGTTTTATTTAAAAGGAAGGAGAAACCTATTTCCGATTGCAGATAAAGGTTACTTCTGTAGAAATATTTTAAGCCTGCTTTAACTGGTACAAGCTGTAAATCATCAACCAACCGTGAATAATTACCTGATACAAACATGTTATTAAACCCGGTATTTACCGAAGCATATAAAATGCTTTCGGTAATGGGAAATTCTGCCTGAACGGAAACGCCAAGCGGCGCTTCGTACTTTTTGGCCAAATAGCCGGTAGCCAAACCTGTTTCGATACCAACTGAGTACCGAATACCTGTACCGCCATAAACCTGCGATTGTGCTTTGACACCTTGAAAAGCAAACAATGGTAACAGTAGAGTTAATGCGTTAATTGTTTTCATGATTTCGAAATTTTAGTGAATAGAAATTCATCACCATAAAGCGTGCTTATGGCGAATTATTTAGAGAGATACTATAAAAAAGGGAGTGTTCACCGAAATGGTAAAACCTGAGAAGATACGAGTTCGAGATTAATTAAAATACCAGCAATGGTTTAAGAAATAGACCGATTGTTATTTCTTGGCATAGTATGATGTGCAACCGTTTCAGAAACACTCTTGTCTATGTTGTTATTGCTCAATATTTCATTGTATTTTTCAAGTAACCTGATGTATTTATTCATCCAGAAGTATACAGAATTCGCATCACCTTTGGTTTGATCCCCTGCATGTGCATCAAAAGCTTCATGGATATAGTTACTGTTTTTTGCAAAAGTTTCGGGTAATTCAACAGAAAAATCGTGACCGATTACGGTACCTACTTTCCAAATAATTTCAGGGTTTAGACTTTTCTGATCAAACCAATTGTAAATAGTTCTTCTACTTACATTCAATTTCCGGGATAATTCACTTATCCCCATTCTGTCTCTGCGTACAACACGCTCAAGAACTTGGCCTACATTTAAGCTCATAGCAGTTAATTTAATTTAAAATAAAACATTTAAATTCGATCAACAATCTGGGACGACGATTACTATTCAATGCAATTTAATAATTATTTCACGAACAAAAGTAAAATAATTTTAATAGGGTATTTTTACGGTAATTAATTGGCAACCAATAAGTCTAACTCTTCAAATCTTGAGTTATTACTGATGTAATCGGGTATAATTTCTTTCATTTTCTTCACCATATTCAGATCGTTACCATCGTTATTCAGTATAATCAGATCTTTAATAATCTGATTAACGTACAAATAATTGTAAGCTACTTTTTGTGATATTTTAATTTTTGGATGATGGGTGGGTATAATTTCTTCATCAATAAGCAAAAGTTCTTCATACAGCTTCTCTCCTGGCCTTAACCCTGTAAACACAATATCGACATCCACATAAGGGGTTAAACCCGCTAATTTGATCATATTTACAGCTAAATCGACAATCTTAACTGGCTTACCCATATCGAAAAGATATATCTCTCCTCCTTTGCCCATTGCTCCGGCTTCCATTACCAATTGAACGGCCTCCGGAATCGTCATAAAGTACCGGGTAATTTCAGGATCGGTTACCGTAATAGGACCTCTTTTTTCTATCTGGCTTTTAAATCTTGGAATAACAGAGCCATTTGAGCCCAAAACATTTCCGAAACGGGTAGTTACAAAACGGGTGCGCGAAGCTTGTGTGGTAATTTCGCCGGTTGATATAATCTCAGGACTGTTTAGCGACTGAATATAAATTTCGGCCAAACGTTTGGATGCACCCATTACATTGGTTGGCTTAACAGCTTTATCGGTAGAAATCATTACAAACTTTTCTACACCAAATTCCATTGATATATCGGCCATGTTTTTAGTGCCAAGTACATTGGTTAAAATGGCTTCAGCTGGATTATTCTCCATCATAGGAACATGTTTGTAAGCCGCAGCATGGAAAACAATTTCAGGTTTATAGAGTTCGAATAATGTTCTGATCCGGTTTAAATTCTGCACATTGGCCATAAATATCTTCACGTTTGCATCCTGGAAGTTATCTTCGAGTTCGAGTTTTAAATCGTGAAGCGGTGTTTCTGCCTGATCGCATAGAATTACCGATTTAGGATTGTACTGTAAAGCCTGCCGAACAATCTCGGATCCAATGGAGCCCGCAGCACCTGTAACCAAAATGCATTTACCACTTAAATCTTTCAGGATATTCTTTTTATTGAGCTTAATCGGTTCACGTTCCAGCAAATCTTCAATTTTCAGGTCGCGTAATTGGTGCGAATCTAACTTGCCGTACAACCATTTATCTGACGGTGGCACCATAATTACTTTAATACCCTCGTTAACACAGATATCGATAATTTTCTTTTTGTTTAAAGTGTTTAACGCATCTTCTGCAAAAAGTATCTTTTTTATATTGTGTTTTTCTTTTAATAATGCTACTGAGCAAGAGTGGTATACTTTTTTCTGCTCGAGGTACTTATCAACGCGATCTCTGTTATCATCAATAAAACCGATAATATTCAGGTCAGAATCTCCATTCTGTTCTATTGCTTTTTTGATCAGGATAGCTTTTTTTTCCGATCCGTAGATCAGGATATTCTCTTTGGTTTCCGATTTGAGTTCTTTAAAAAAGAAAAACACACCTTTTACCAATATACGCATGAGAATAAGCAACGATGAGGAAATAAAAAAGTTCAATATCAATGCTTTATCCATTTGGTACCAAAGCAATTGAAAACGTTGCGAAAGTATTTTATTTACGCTCACGAAGAGTAAACTAGTTACAAAAACTGCGAGGAAAACCCTCAAAATATCTTCGGTATTGGAGTAACGTATAATACCGGTGTGTATTCTTAATGAGATGAAAACACCTGCAGCGATGGAACAATAAAGTGTCACATAAACAGCGTTGCCTGAGTTAAAAACGTCGGTGTAGTTTAATGTATTGGTTAGTACAATGGATATAAACAATGTCCATACAACGATCATTTGATCAATCAATAAAATTAACCACCTTGAGTGTGCTCTGTCTGGAAAAAAGAAATTTTTCATAATTGAGAATCATTAAATATTTGTTTAAAGTTTATTGAGGTATCATTCTATAAAGAGGAAAGAAGTCAACATCTGTATGTATTTGGTTACCCGATTTTTCGACTAACTGATTGTAGACAGCCTTATTGGCAATAAAACGCCAACTTGAGTATGCTAAAACCATATTTGAAAAACCAAGCTTCCATTCAAAGAGCGAATCTTCTTTAAAACCAAGTCCGCCACCTAAATGATAGTATTTCATATTCCATTTGCGGCCTAACACACTAATTTCATCAACCAAAAATTTAGCTGGAGAATTTTTAAGATAATAGGCATTAGTGGCAATTAGGTGTCCTTCTATAATACCATTGGTACATATAATGATACTGCCACAAACTAAATCATCGTTCGAATAAACCAGGATTAACTTACAGTCGAATTCTGTAGCGCGAATAAGCTTGGTGAAATATTCTTCAGTAAAAAGATAAAAATCAGTAGCACTGATGCGGTTCATATTAGATTGATAGAGCTTCGTGAAAGCGGCAATATCTTCTTGAGCAGTAACTTCAACAGCAACATAACCAAACTTTCTACATTTCTTAATACTATCTCTGGTTGTTTGTCTATATTGTTTCCGCTGTTCTTCTATGCTTTGTTGTAAGTTAATGGCAACCGTTTTTCCATTTTCATATATGCCATCAGTTTTTTGTAACAGTATATTCTGATTAAAAAAAGGATGAAGCCGCGAAAAAACAGAAACATAACTCCCTTTATTTAAGAATGCTGAAAAAGCATTTAGAAAATTCGCTTTCAAACTGTCGCTCATATCGGTAAATTTCAGGTTAGAAACTGGACCTGAATATCCGTAAACGCAATGCAGATCGTAATAAGGCGTATCCTGGATTGCGCGTTCCAATAAAGGGATAGCGATAAAATTATCGACTTCGCAATAAACAAATAAAATGGGTCTTCCATTGGTTGCCATAGCATGGTAATGCCAGGTATGATAAAAATCATAATCGGCAGCCAAGCTAATATACTTTACCCAATCATCCTTTTGTGTTAAAGTTAATTGCAAAGTGGTACCTGTAGCATTCAACATGTCTATTTATTAAAAAGAAATAATAATTAATTATGAAGCAATAACAGGACTACGATAGAGTGGAAAAAAATCAACAGTCGAAAAAGGATCAAGCGATCTTTCGTTTAAAAGTGTATTGTATAATTCATTATTGGCAATATACCGCCAGCTATTAAATTCGAAACATAAACTAGAGAAACCCATCTTCCAGCCGAAAAGGCTATCTTCTTTAAAATTAACCCCGCCACCAAGGTTAAAATATTTATACCCCAATTGCCGGCCAATTACAGTAATTTCATCAGTTAATAATTTAGCTGGCGATTCGAAGAGGTAAGTAGTTCTGGTAGCCAAAAGATGCACCTGCATAATTTCATTTGTACAGACTACAATAGCACCCGATATGGCTATCCCATCTTTATAAACCAAAAAAAGCTTGCTATCAAATTCATCAGAAGAAAGCAGCGCAACAAAATAGGCATTATTAAAAAGGTAATGGTCTTTTGCGCCTATGCGGATCATATTTTCGGTATATATTTCAGAAAATATGCTCGCATCATTAATGTCAGTAGAAATTCTGACTTCATAATCGCGCTTTCGTAACCGCCTGATTTTTTCCTTTACGCTTTTTCGGTAACCCGCCCGTTGACTTTCAATAGTTGTGGTTAAATCGATTGCCACTGTTTTCCCATTGGCATATACTCCGGAAAACTTCTCCATTAACCTTTCCTGATTAAAAAACGGATGCAATCTGGAAAAAACGGTTACATTTTGACCAGTTTCAAGAAACGCTATGAATGTATTTTTAAAGCGTTCCATAAAATCATCGTCCAAAGCATTGAAGTCCATGTTTGAAATAGGCCCCGTATATCCATAAACCGATGTAAAGTCGAAAAAATCAGAACCGGGGATATTCCTCTTCAAAAGTGGGAAAGCAATGTAATTCTCTCCTTCTTCATATACAAACAATATGGGCAAACCACTTTTATCTAAGGAGTGATAATACCAGGTGTGATAGAAATCGTAATGCAAAGCACGCTTTACATAGGCAGACCATTCTCGTTTATCATCAATTGTAATAATCTTTCTCATTTTGAGCTATTAAATTAGGGTAGATTTAAAGTAAATAGTTCAGTTTGCGGTAAATAAAACAGAGGAATTAATTACCATTTTTATGAAATCTTCCTGCTGCGAAACAGGTTGAAAACCTACTTTTTTATAAATAGAATAAGCAGCCAGGTTATCTGAATGTACTTCTAAGAAAATGTGCTTAAGGTTAAGGTTATAAAAGGCATATTTTAACAACATTAAAGAGGCGTTATAGCCTATGCCCTTACCCCAGTATCTCTTTTCGCCAATAAAGAGGTGAAATTCTGCACTATCGTTTCTGATATCGAGCAACTGAATATTGCCAATGTATTCATTCGTGTTTTTTACGCAGATGGCAAAACGTTTTTCGTTGGTCAGATTTAATTTGTTTAATAGCCATTGTTTTTCAACTTCGGCGGTAATTGGATCTTTTAACACAAATTTGGTATACGACCATACTTCAGGGTCGTTTCTCCATTTGTACGACACATCAGCATCTTTTAATGTTAATGGCCTTAAGTAAATCTGAGTGTTCATATGAGCGGTTTTAAAGCTTTAACAATTACTTTCATATCGGCTCTACTATAGCGATGATCGATTGGTAGCGAAACAAGATGTTTAGCCAGAAAATATTCATAACTATCAACATGTGCCCATTCGTAAACATTAGGCCAATAGGTGGCTATAAATATTTTTTGATTGATGAGCTGCTGTTTAATAGAAGGATCTTCCGCCAGGAGTGGGTAAACCATTGGCACATCTTCTCCTGAAAAATTTAGCCTCAGAATATTTTCCTGCCCAAGTTGCTCATCCAGATAAGCAAAGTTCTTTCTTCTGATATCGGCGCACTTATCGTAATCGATGCTGGAAAGAATGGTTCTTGTTAATACCGACATCTTTTTGATTTCGTTATTGCACAGCTGCTTGTTGTTTTCTATGTAATCGGCATACCCTTCTTCAATATCGATATCAATACTTTTAATCAGGTGAGCGAACCGATCTGTTGATATATCCTGTTTTAAATTTAAACCCAATGTATTAGAGATATTAAGATAAGCACCGTCTGGTACGCCGAAAAACTTGCGGCATGAATAGAAAGTGTCACAGTTATTTACCGGCTTAGAAAAAAATGCCTGGGCATTATCTATAATCAGGTTCTTGATTTCTTTGGTTAGCTTTTTAACGGTTTCCGTTTTAAGTCCGAAGTAATTGGTGTAAAGTAAGCAGCAATGTTCGCCTATTTCAAAATCTATTACCGGATCTAAATCTTCGTCTATATGATAAAAGTGATACTGTACGTTTAATTTTTGGAGCGGTTCTAGCAAAACCTCGCAGGTATAGTACGGTAGATATATGGTGGAGTACTTTCTTGTCCTTAACACATACTCCAGTGCATTTCTACCTGTGTTAAGTGCAATTAAATCTGGGTAATAAACTTCACCTTTTGATAATTCGAGCGGGATGTAGCCACCAATAGTTTTGGGGGAGTGCGTTTCTCTTTCCATCGTTTTATTCCCTACCCTTGATCTGCTTTATACATTCTGTTTTCTACAGGTCTGTAATATTCCTGTAAACTGGCCGGTACCCTGGCATTGTAACCAATAATCTGCCTTAAATCGCTGTCAATTTTTTCGCCAAATTCATATCCTAAAAATCTGGGATAATCGAACTGTTGTTTAATGTAAGGTTTGGTAAAACCTAAGGTTAAGGCCCTACGCTGTTTCCGGGTGAAATTAATCCCTCCTGCATGCCAGATATTGGAATCGAATAATATAATACTTCCTTTTTTGGCAATAGCCTGTTTAGCGAAAGCTTTAAAGTGTTTTTCTTCGGGTTTGATATCTAATTTATGTGAGCCTGATAAAAAGTGCGTGGCGCCATTAAAAATGGTAAAATCATCGAGCACAATAATCATCTGGATCATAAACTTAGATTCAGAAGAAAATGTACGTACATCGCGATGGATATTTTGGATATAGGATTTGCTGTTTTTAGTGTTAATTACCCCATTTATCCCATTAAGAATGTAATTTCCGCCTAAAAAATCACGGATTTCTCTGTGGCAGTACAACTTACTCAGAAGCTCAATAGCGAAATTATCTTTCTCAAGCAAGTGATGTAATGTTCCCTCCATATTTTCTTCAATTCCATTTAAAACCTGTATTTCTCTTCTTAACAGATAAGAAGTTTCGAAACCTGTGGTTATTTCAGAAATTAATTTCTGATTGATTGCTTTTTCATATACAACCCATCCATACTCATCAATAGCTTCCCTAAAGTCGGCTAAAGTGGCTCGTTTGTAAATAAATGTATTGTTCACAATTTTAGGTTTAGTTTATTTATTTGGTTAGTTTAGTGCTTGATGTGTAAAGGGTGGTTAAGCCTGTAAACGCATAATTTTAAAGAGTTCTGCATTTACGATATTCACATCAAATTTTGTTTTTGCAAATTCATGTCCTTTGTTTCCAAAAGCAATAATTTCATCACGGTTATTAATAAAATATTCCATTTTATTAGCTAATGCACCAGCATCTTTAACCGGAATAAGAAATCCATTGGCCTGCGTTGGATCGTTATTAACGGTTTCACGGCATCCTACAGAGTCACAGGTAATTATAGCCCTGCCTATGGCCATTCCTTCTAACACACAGCGTGGAACGCCTTCTCCGTAATAAGAAGGAAGCACCATTACCGAAGAGCGCTCAATATCTGGCCGCACATCATCAACCTGCCCTATATATTGAATGGTATCTCCACTCGCAATTTTTTGATAGAGCTCGGGTGCAATGGCGTCGATATTCAGATCGTATGGTCCAATGAGTTTAAAAACGGCTTGTGGAAACCGTTGTTTAATTAATTTAGCGGCATCGTAATATTCTTTAATGCCTTTTGCATTAATAAGCCGTGATACCATTAAAAAGGTTATGGGCGAGGTACTTGGTTTAGTATAGTGATAATGACTTAAGTCTACACCCGATCCGTTTACCACGTAAACCTGGTGTTTTTTATTCAGGATCTTCAGATCGATTAAACGTTGAGAATCGTCCTTGTTCTGAAAAATTATATTTAACCGCGGATTGGGTTTCAGACTCAGTTTTAATAATAATCTTGTTATTTTAACAATTAGTTTATTACTGGCAGAATTATCGGTAAAGTTATATCCCAAACCGGTAAGCATTGGGGCAATTAGTTTAACCTTGCATATTTTAGCTAAAAAAGAGCCATAAATAACAGGTTTAAAGGTGTAAGGAAAAAAAATATCAGGTTTTATTTGCCTGATGAGTTTATACAACGAAAAGATAAACCTTAAATCGGATAAGATAGAAACGTTACTACCATCTAATTTACTTTCGTAGGTAATCACATTTAGTTCTTTCAGTTTACTTCGAACCGCTTCTTGTTCAATTTTAGGTGTAAACACATAAACCTGGTTATGTTGCTGCATTTTTTCGATCAGCTTGCCTCTAAAATCGAGCAGTGATCTGGAAGAGTCGCAGACGATAAAAATCTTTTTCCTCGTTATATTCATCATGTCAAAATTTTAATTTAAACTGCAAAGCCACCTATCCAGGTGGCTTATTGCAGAAAAAATATGAAGGTTTTGGTTTACCTATCTGGCACCAGCATTTGCCGTAACAATTGCAGGCACACTCGCCGCATCGTTAAGAAATGATTTGTAATCATACTCTGGAACCCAGGTAGAAACTGCCGTCGTTATATTGTTTGCACCACATTTATCGTAAATATTGGTGGTAATACCGCTAAAATATCCTTCCGGATCACTTGCCACTTTTGTAGTTAATGGTTTAACACAATTTAAGAAATACTCATTATCTGTTCTTACTATACCACCTGCTCTTGTACCGATTGAGTAACCTGAGTTGTTAAGGTGATAGTTGTTAAACATGTGTACACTGCCGTAATTCATTGATGGTTCTCTTTCGGTAACATTATACCACATGTTGTGGTGCATGGTTACGTGCAATTTGCCTTTATCTGCCTCGTGACCTTCGATACCGCCACTAATTAGTACCGATAGGTTGGTATCATGAAACTTACTCCACGAAACCGTTACGTAATCAGATTCTCTGGTAATGGTAATGTCTTTACCCCAATATTCCCAACCATGAGTACGATCTGTAGAGAAATCGCAATGATCTACCCAGATATGGTGAGCAGCTTCTTTAATTTGTACTGCTGCCTGTTCTACGTAATTTTTAAAGGTGATATTCTGGATTATAATGTTACTTACCGTATAGATAAACAGATTCACACCTTCAATAACAGCACCAGATCTACCAATAATAGATTTGTTTGATTTTACATATACAATATCCTTACCAGCGCCTTTAATGGTACCACTTACATAAATAGTACGTGTAATGTTATCACCAACAGCTGCTTTTAATTGATCAAGTGTTGTTACTGTAGTTTCGACACCGCCCTGACCACCTGTTGTTTTACCATTAACCAAAGCATAACCTACCAAGGCAGCATTAATGGTTGTATTTGTAGGTGGGGTTATCGTTTCTGCCGGAGGTATAGCTGCACTGGTGCCCCCCATTACATAAGTATAAGAACGGCCGTTTGTTCTTGGGTCTGTATTATCTGATGCTGAAAATATTACCGTAGTACCCCAATGGCTAAACCTTCCTTTACCTAAATTCCTAATGTCATCGTGTACACTATGGGCAGGGCCAAGTTCTACTCCGTTTTCAAATAATCTTAAAACCGATTGTTCTTTCGAAGTAGCATTGTCACCGCCGGAAATGGATTGTGAAATTTTATATGCATAACCTCCTTCAGACTTTACTCCTATCAGGCTTAATTTACCTGTACTGCCACTGGTGGCGGCTAATACTGAGGTTGAATCGCTTGAAAACAATTCTGTACTGTCGGCTAATGTGTCATTAGCATTCACACTTTTTTTACAATTACTAAAGAAGATAATTGTCGTTAACATTAAACCAATTAAACTCACTTTTTTAAACAATTTTGCCATTCTCTGCATTTTTTATTTTTTTTAAATTTACAACTTAACGCTATATGCGATAAATGAGTATATCTAATAAAATGCAGTTAAAACGCTGATAATTAAATAATAGGCTTAATATTCGACATTACCTATACTGTAAACCAATTGCTTACAGATAGTAAAATGACAGTTTAATAATTCAGTTTAATAAGATTTATTATACAACTAGTTTACATAGTCATGACAAACTAAATTACCACAACGGTTGTTTTTTGAACCAACTGTAAATTTGGGTGGTAAAATGTTGTAAACCAGTTTACAAAATTCTTTACACCTTTGTGAACTGAAACAGATGGTTCATAATTTAACAGGTTTTTTAAATCATCTATATCTGCAGAAGTTTCTGCCACATCACCATCTTGCATGGGCATAAATATCTTTTGCGCAGTTAATCCGGTTTCTTTTTCAATTTCTTCAACAAAATCTAACAGGTTAACTGGCGCTCCTCTCCCAATATTAAATACGGCAAAAGGTGCAGCAGATGTAGCTGGATCAGGGTTTTGGTTATTCCAGTTTGGATTTGCCTGTGCCGGTTGATCAAAAACCCTTACAATACCTTCAATAATATCATCTACATAGGTAAAATCTCTTTTCATTTCACCGTTATTAAAAACTTCTATGGGCTTGCCTTCCAAAATTGCTTTTGTAAACAAGAACAAAGCCATATCTGGGCGGCCCCAAGGGCCATAAACTGTAAAGAAACGTAAACCTGTGGTTGGTAGATTAAATAAATGGCTATAAGCATGTGCCATTAATTCATTGCTTTTTTTCGAAGCGGCATATAATGAAACCGGGTGGTCTACATTATCATGGGCTGAAAATGGCATTTTTTTATTTAATCCATAAACACTAGAAGAACTGGCATACAATAAATGGCCAACTTTAAAATGACGGCTACACTCCAGGATATTTAAAAAACCTTTAATGTTTGCTTCTATGTAGGCATCTGGATTAGTTAAACTGTAACGCACACCTGCCTGAGCGGCCAAATTGCAAACCGCATCGAACTGATAGGTTTTAAAACAGTTTTCTAAACTTTCTTTATCGCAGATATCCAACTTTATGAAAGTGTAATTTTCATATCTATCACTTACCTGAGGAAGTCCGTAAACCAAATCGGTATGGTTAATACCAGTTTGTGCCAAGCGGGCGTGTTTTAGATTTACATCATAATAATCGTTGATGTTATCAATACCAACAACAACATCTCCTCTTTCCAATAAGCGTTTTGCCAAATGGAAACCAATAAATCCGGCTGTACCGGTAATTAAAATTTTCATAAAATTTAAGTTTGAGAAACAGTTAAGAATGGCCTCAAAAAAGGCTTGATTGTTTGTTTTTTTAGGATACAGCAAAGCATCCCATCAGAAAATGCGGTAATGGTTTGTTTATATTTTGGGCTTAGTTTTGGTGCTGCAAAGCGTTTAAAATAGATTGAGCGAACATTTCTGGCCTGCGACTGTACAAATATTGCATCGCCATTTCAGAATTTTGGGGTTGGTTTTGCTTTAATTTTTTGCCCATCGCTTCTGCAAGGGCTTCTACATTATTTGCCTCTACTTTGGTAATAGCCGGAATTTCGCTGATGCCTCCTGCGCAAAGTGTAGAAACTACTGCGCTGTTTACCGACATCATTTCTAAAAGCACATTCGGAAAACCTTCTTTTATAGATGATACTACGCAAAGTTTGGCCTGTTTAAAATAAGGGGCCGGATTATCTATCTGTCCCTTTAAAAAAACCGAATCGCTTAAATTATTTTCCTGAATAATGTTGCTTAATAATGCTCTTTCTTTTCCCTCTCCCAGTACGAGTAATTTAAGTTTAGGATGTTCGTGCTTAATCAGTTTAAAAGCTTTTATCAGAATCGGAAATCCTTTTTCGGGGATCAACCTTCCTGCAGAGCAGATAAAATCTAGTTTTGCGTCGCCATTAATTAAAGGCTGGACAGATTTAGCAATGATCTTATTAAAATCGACGGGATTAGGTTGTACCAATATTTTGTGGTTCAATAAAAATCTATTGTGGTCGAGCAGCTGAATTTTCATTATCGCAGTTTGGCAAACCACTAAATCTACAGCTGGATAACCCATGCGATAAATGATTTGATAAATGCGTTTTTTAATTCCGGTGAAACGGGTAAAAACAGAAGTACATTCGCGTACAATTAATTTCGATCTGAGATAACCTATCCGTTTCAAAAAACCCAAAAAAGCATTTAGGTACGGGTGTGTGCTCATTACCACATCATCCTTTTTATATTTTCGAAGTAACGGTATCAGTTTTACGAAACCCCAAAAAATTGCTTTCTTAGAAAGGTATCTTTTGGGAATACCTTCAGAAATTTTAAGTCCTGTAAAAGCATGTTTTTTTAAAAAGTACATTTCGCCATTAACAGCGGTCGCCATCATCAGCAGCACATTTTCAGCGCCATTGGGGGCGTCGGTTAACGAAATGAAAATCATTCTTTGTACTGGTGTGTTCATTTCGAATAGTGAATTATCTTTTTTTAAAATTTCGAACAATTTTTTTGAATGGCATTATCCAGCTCAATACTTTCCGCTTGCCATCTATTACAATAATGTTATTGGCGAAACTGATGTTGTGGAGCCCTTTGCTGTAAGGTTTATCTGGTAATATTTCGAATTTATAGGCAGTTTTAAATTCTTTTTCGTTAAGTGTTTCAATTTCATTGATGATAATTGAGCCTCCGTAGCGGTTAATGGGATTTTGTGTTGGTCGATAGAGTGATTTACCAACTTTAAATAAACTCCCAGCAGCCCTACAAAATTCTTTTTCTACAGGAATTGGGTTCTGGTAATGCCCGGTGTACTGACCGTTTAAGGTTTTTGAATGATAAATATACAAATGATCATGATCTCCGGATACACTGGTAAAAAGCCAGTATTTATTTTCGTAATAAATAACAGAACTATCTACAAAAGCTTTTCCGCTAACCAGTACTTTTATTTTGGTTAACCGGCTTGGATTTTCCTGATCAACCTGATAGAGTGCTATTTCTTTCGCTTCTGACGTTTCCGGAATGCAGTATAAACAACCATTCTCTTCAATGAGATAAGGATAAGATAAATGGATCGCATCGGGCTTTATGCCCTGCACCTTCTTCTTGTTTTTGAAGTCGAACCCGTCAATCATCATAATCTCGCCCTTCCCTTTCCAAAAATCCAGTTCTTCGTAATAGACCCTTGGCGCATCATTTATAGTTACCACAAAAGGATCAGCGGCATAATCGATATTATCTTCCTGTAACCAGTTTATCGACGTACCAAGCTTTTTTGTGCTGATCAGCTCTTCAGGCGTTTGATAAACAAAACCAATGTTCCATTTATCAGCTGCGAATATTTTATTAAAGAGGTTAACTGTTACATTCATCTTATTATGCTACTAAAGAAACTTTATCTGCAGTCGATTTATTTTTAATTAACCATTGAGAGAGCACCAGCAATTTCCAGATCTGTGGATACCTGTTCCACTTTCCAGTCATATGTTCATTGATAATTTCTTGTGTTCTTTTTACGTGGATACCTGGAATATTTTTCAAATTATCAGCCGATAAATTATCCATCACATAATCTTTTAATTCATTTCTGAACCAGTGCTGAAAAGGCATGGTAAAGCCAGCTTTTGGCCTATCGAACATATGCGCAGGAACGCGATCGAACAATAAATCTTTTAATATCCGTTTTTGGTTTCCATTGGCGTATTTAAATGCTGTTGGCAGGCTTCTAGAAAACTCCATTACCCGATAATCCATTAAAGGAGAACGCGATTCAAGCGAAAAGGCCATTGAAGCACGATCTACTTTCGTATTGATATCGCCATTTAGATAGGTTTTAATATCAAAATCAGAAATCCGCTCTAATAAAGGTTTAGCTGGATTGGTTAAAATATGCATCAATGGATTATACTTGGCCAGATCGGGTTGTTTTACCCACGAATTTTCCATATTGCCAAACATCTTTACATATAATTTTTCTACGTCTTCCATAGAAATGCCCATGGCAATTAATTTATGGCGATAGCTCGGCGATTGGTTAATTAAGCCTGCCAATGCTTTTCGAATGCCATGTGGTGCATAGAACAGACCATTTACCTGTTTAATCCATTTGTAACGGTGGTACCCTAAAAAAGCTTCGTCGCCAGCATCGCCACTTAAGGCAACAGTTACATGCTTCCTGGTATTTTTACTGAGCAACATGGTAGGTATTGCACTCGAATCGGCAAAAGGCTCATCGTAAAAACGGTTAAAGTTTTCAATCAAGTCAATACCATCATTGTAATTACACTCAATGGTATAATGATCGGTACCTAAGTGTTTAGCAACCTGACTGGCATAAGCACTTTCATCGAAACCTTTTTCATTAAATTTTATAGAGAACGTTTTAACATGGTCGATTTCTTTTGTGGCCAAAGCAGCAATTAAGGAAGAATCTATACCTCCTGATAAAAATACGCCCAATGGTACATCTGCATTCATCCTGATTTTAACCGCATCGGCCAGAATAAGCGCTAGAGCTTCTTTAGCTTCTTCATAACTTCCATCAAATTTGTTCTTCCATCCATAATCTAAAGTCCAGTATTCGGTAATTTTAATCTTATGGGATTTAAGATCGTATTTAAAATAGTTAGCTGCAGGCAACTGTTTCACCTCTGCATAAATAGACTGAGGCTCTGGCACATAACCCCAAATTAAATATTCGCTAATAGCTTTTTCGTTAACACTTAGATCCCGATCTATGTTGATTTGTGAGGGTTGACTTGCAAATTCGAACGATAGATGATCGTGCGCATAGTAAAAAGGTTTTTTGCCAAAGCGATCTCTGGCACCAAACAGCTCGTTCTTATGGGTGTCGTAAATCACAAAAGCAAACATCCCGTTAAAGCGCGTTAAACAATCTGCACCATATTCGAGATAAGCGGCACATATTACTTCAGTATCGGAACTGGTGTTAAACTGGTAATTTTTCCGTTCCAGATCTTTTCTAATGTCTTTATAATTGTATATTTCTCCGTTAAAAACAATATGGAGGTGCATATACGAAAACGGCTGATTGGAGCGTGCATCCAGATCGATAATTGCTAATCTATTGTGTGCAAAAATAACCTGATCGTAACGTTGAACGCCTGTATAATCTGGTCCCCGAAAACTGATTCTTGCCATTTTCTCACGGATAGTTCCGTTTGAGTAAGGTATGGTTGTGCCGTATATTCCACACATAGCGATAAAATTTTAGATTTTTAACTGATTAATTCTTCATATTGAGCGCTGATTTTATCAAGCGCGCATTTCTGGTATACATTTCTCCTAATCTCAACTGGGTTCCATTGGCCTTGGGTGCAGGCCTGGATAATTCGCCGCCTAAAGCCTGCCAAATCATCCTGTTCTAAAACAAAACCATTAAAGCCATCAATAATTAACCCCGGGATTCCGCTCACCTTAAAGGTTACCACTGGCAAGCCTACGGTAAGTGCTTCTAAAACCACATTCGGAAAACCTTCTGTATAAGAACTCAGCACCATTAAATCATGCTGAACCATAACCTCATGGATGTTTTTAATCTCTCCTAAAATTTTAAGTCTGTGGTCGAGCTGAAGGTTCTTAATTTTGGTGCTAATCTGATCTTTCAGCACTCCTGTTCCCACGAAATCGAGATGATAATTTTCGGGCAGATGCGCCATAATATCTACCAGTCGCTCTAAACCTTTTTCTAGTGCAAAACGGGCTACAACTAATAACTTATAAATTTTATCAGGTGTTTTCACCTCCTTTAACTTATTAGTTTTCAATACCGGATTGGCAATTACCTTAATCAGTTCTTGATTAACATTATAAGTAGCAATCAATGATTGTTTCATTTCTTCTGACTGGCAAACAATCTGTTTGTAACCCTGATAACTTGCGCTGGCAAAAAGTTCGTAAAACCTCGACTTAAATCCTTCAAACAATCTTTGTTCGTGCGGAATATTAGAAGCCCTTGCAATAAGCATCGGAATTTTTAAAAACCGGCCAACTAGTGAGACTAAAATATTGATGTGATCGGTAGTAGAAAAAACCGCATAAGGTTCTTCTTTTTTTAACACGTTGTAAAGTGCAAAAAAGGATTTGGAAGCTTTTCTGGTTTTTAAATCGATAAAACGTACACCATCTAAATCCATCGAGAAACAATTCACAGTAGAATCCAGAATCACAATGGTAACATCAAACTTATCTTTGTTAAATCCCTGGGCCAAATTCCAGAACACCCGTTCTGAGCCACCTGAAGTTAACGAGCTGAGTATAAAGAAAACTTTCTTTCTAAGCTTAACTTCTTCTTTAATAGTTTTTTGTGGAGCGTACATATTATTTTAGTTGATGACAATCCTATTAATCGTTAACCAAATAATTTTGAAATCGGTTAGGATATCGTTATGATGGATATACCTCATGTTCTGTTTAATTTTTGCGGGGATAATCCTTTCTATGTAATAAGTTTCAGGATCTTCGGCATGTTTTAGCAGCTCATTTTCATTGCAAAACTCAACCGATGCCCAATCGGTAATACCCGGTTTAACGGATAAAACGTAACGTTGTTCTTCATTGTAAAGATTTACGTATTTCCTAACTTCTGGCCTTGGTCCAACAAAACTCATCTGCCCTTTCAAAACATTTAATAACTGGGGCAATTCATCTAACTTGTATTTCCGCAACCAGTAACCTATTCTTGTAATGCGGTTATCTCTGTTCCCGATGGTGAGCAAGCTATTGTTGCTCTGTGTTACATACATGGTCCGAAATTTCACCAAATGAAAATCTTTCATGTTCCGTCCAACTCTGATCTGTTTAAAAATAACAGGACCTCTCGAGTCGAGCTTGATTAGGATAGCAATCAGAATTAAAAGCGGGCTGAACAATACTAAACACAGAATTGCAAATACCACATCGAATATTCTTTTCTTATTTATTTTCATGATGCTACTGCCATTTGTTTATGTCCTGAAAAGCCACCTTCTTCAATTTCTAAATGGCTATTTAATTGAATATGCACACAACTGATTACCGACGTGATGATAAATTCTACTTCTGTATCCGTTAATTGCGGATAAATTGGGAGAGAAATCTCACAGGCATAATTCTGATAGGCCACGGGATAATCTTCAATTTTATAACCCAGGTTTTTAAAGAGCGTAAGCATTGGCATCGGGATAAAATGAACATTGCTGGCAATCCCCAAAGATGCCAGGTCTTCAATGATCTGATCCCGCTGCATCTCGGTTAAACCTTTAACCCTCAAGGGGAAAAGATGGTAACAGGATTCGCGCTGCGTACTCACTAAAGGTGGGGCAATAAACCAGTCTTCGTGCTGGAAACCCTCACAATATTGCCGGGCAATTTTCTTACGCTGAGGTAAAAGATCCTGATTATATTTCCTGATCTGTGCTAAACCAATTGCAGCGCAGATATCAGGCATATTGATCTTTAGTCCCTGAAACAGGATATCGTACCGCCAGCCAGCACCTCTTGATTTAGAAAGTGCATCTTTGTTCTGACCATTAAGCGTATACATTTTTAGGTAGCTGTATTCTTCCTGAGGATCAAATGCAGCTGGAAGATTTAAGCAGATTGCACCTCCTTCGGCTGTCGTTATATTTTTAACGGCATGGAACGAAAATATTGTTACATCGCACATCTGTGCAGCTGGTTTATCGTAATATAAACTGCCTATTGAATGGGCAGCATCCGCAATCAGTAATATCCTTTTAAGCAAGGATTGTTTATCTGACTGACATTTAAATTTTTTCTTAATATCAGCACGGTTAATCAATTCTTTTAAAGCAGTATAATCACATGGCCAGCCAGCAATATCTACCCCAATTATAGCTTTGGTTTTTGAAGTAATTGCCGCTTGAACCTTTTCAGGATCGATATTAAAATCATCAAGCACATCAACCATAACCGGAGTTGCACCGCAATGAAGCACAGCTAACGCCGTGGCACTATAGGTATATGCAGGCACAATTACTTCGTCGCCGGCTTTAATACCAAACCATTTTAACATTAAAATAGCGCCCGATGTCCAGGAGTTTACACAAATCACCTCATCAGTTCCAGTAACCGCTTTAATTTCATATTCAAGGGCTTTTACTTTTGGCCCTGTGGTAATCCATTTGTCGTTAAGTGTTTCTAATACCTGATCAACAACAGATTGATCGATAAAGGGCGGAGAGAATGGGATATTCATATTCTTCAATTTAATTGTGTTAATTGTATTCAACCAAAATGGGATCTTCCATTTTGATTTTTGAGAGTTGTAGAATGGCAAAATAGAGGAACAATGTTGGACCACTCGTTGCCAGAAGCCATTCGTTATGAAAAAATGAGTTGATCGATATGGCCAGAAAAGAACAGCTTAAACAGATTAACAGCGCATTTTTCTTATCCTTGATGTGCAGAAAAGCATAAAAAATGATCTTCCCTACTTTTCGATATAATAAAATGAGCAAAATAACCCCTAATAAAGGCCCCAAATAAGTAATAAACATTAAATAGGCATTATGAGATGTAATTACAATGGGGCCTTTTTTGTAAACAAAATTGTGTTGCACTACATCGTTCCAGGTTTTCCCATAAAACAATAGCCCAAAAGGATATTCGGTTATAATTTGAATGTTTTCTCCCATTAAATCGCCGCGCTCTTCTTTACCTTTTGCATTTTCGGCACTTTTATTTAAAATATTCTGTTGTTTTTTCCCCTCAGAAAATTGTTCAATTGAACTTTGCGCGATAAAAAATACAGCGCAAAACATTCCGAATATTAAAATAGATTTGGCTTTATAATAGCTTAAAAAAAATAATCCGGTTACAACTGCAAAAGCGACCAAAACCGACCTTTGCATACCGAAGAAGATAAGAGAGAGCGATAACCCAAATAAAAGAAGGTTAATTAGCCAGCTTCTTTTAAACAGTATAGCATTAATCACTAAAAATGGTGTTAAAGCAGCCATCTGGTAGCCGAAAGTAAAAATAGTTGTTGATATACCTGCTGGTGCCTGCAATACATCTTCCTGCACTAAAAGTGAGCGTACAGGCGCCATATTGATCTGGTGATCGATGAACATGATGATTCCGGAAAGCAGCAATACACCAAAGAAAAATCCAACTGCGATATTCATCCGCTTTAAATTCGTACCGATAACATAATTGAACAACAAGGCAAAGCAAGCGGCAACAATTAATAAGGCAAAAAAACCAGTAACATCTGCCTGACCTATGAGATAAAAAAACAGGGCGGCAATAAAGAAAACAAATAATTCTTTGCCATATAGAAAACCTGTTTCTTCTGTTCTATAGAAATAGATTAACGGCACCAGTAAAACTATTGGTGCCGGAATTCTGAAAACTCCAGTCATGAAGATGTTGAATGTTGTTGCATAAACATAGGCAAACAACAAAAAGAGAAACATTATTTTTTTAATCATGACATGATGAGTTGCTCCCAGTTGGCAGAAATGAGTTCAATAGAATTTGTTCTATTAATTGATTTTGCTTTTGCTGAAAATTTACTTCTTAAGTTTCTGTTATTAAGTATTTTATCAATTGATAATGAAAGTCCTACTATATCTTCTTTAGCAACCAGAAGTCCGTTAATTCCATGTTCGATAATCTCTGAAGGGCCAAACTCACAATCCATTGCCACACAGGCACAGCCCATTCCCATGGCTTCTACCAGTACATTCGGATAACCTTCATTTCTGGATGAGAGCACAAAAACCTCTGCCTGCGCATAATAATCTTGCAGGTTCGATTTAAAGCCGATCAATTTAACTTTACCCGTTAAATTTAAATCCGTAATCTGCTTTTCGAGGTTTTCTCTTTCAGGTCCTTCACCTGAGATTAAAAGATCAACATCGGGTACCTGTAAATGGCTATAAGCATCAATAAGCAGATCAAAACCTTTTTCGCGACTTAATCTTCCAACAGAAAGTATAAATGCTTTATCGTTTACGGTATCTTTGTTGGGTTTTACAAACTGATTGATCGGATTGTGGATGGTTTCAAAATTATTCAGTTTTTCGAATTGCTTAATCCTTTTAAATCCTTTAAACATTCCAAAAGCTGGTAGTACAATGGCTTTTGATTTTCTGTAAATATGAAATATGAACCACTGTAGTAATTTGTTGTATTGTTGTATGGTACTATTTAGGGCAGTTCTTTCAGAAACCAGATAAGGCAAACCTAAAATCATACAACATAAACCTGCCCACACGTTCGCCGATGTCATAAAACAAATGGTACAGTCTGGTTTTTCTTTCTTTAACAGAGAAAGCAATCTGTAAAAAGTTAAGTAAGCATACCTAATCCTATTTAAGAAATTCTGACTATCTTTTCTTTCTACCAGATTTACAAATTTAATCTGTTTATTAATCTGATATTTAACTTGAGCTGTATTAAGACAAATCATTGTAACACTGCATCTTTTATCACTAAAATGATTAGCCAGATTACTAATTACCCGCTCAGCTCCACCACCTTCCAAACTGTTGATTACGAAGCATAATTTAGTAGTCATTCGAATTAATTTACTATTGTTTTAATGGTCTGGAAAGCGTTTCCAAAGGTTTTATATTTCACTTCGAAGAGGAAGTATTTTCTGAGGTAGAAGTTCAAAAGTTTAACTTTTTGTAAACCAGTATAGGTGAAAATTTTAATGATGATATAGAAATCGCTCAGTTGCATCTTCTTTAATGGAATATAAGCAACCGGGCTCCAAATACCTCCGGGGTGACGCCTGTAGCAACTCATTACTTCTGGTAAAACGTATATTTTTTTACCGGTTACCCAGGTGCAATAGAGTTTCAACAGTTTATCGCAGGCATGGCACTTTAAAAACCAGTCGTTTTTATAAAGATTTTTAATGGTTTCAATGTTGCGGTAAACAATAGTTGCGGTACAGGTTTCTACCTGCCTGTTTACAATCAGATCGCTAAAGCTATACTCCAATGGAACAGGATTAAAATCCATATAAAACAGCTCAGTATCATCAAAATTTATTTCACGTGTATAATGGCAGCACATGACATATTCTGGATTATTTTCTAAAAAATCTACCTGTTTCTGCAGTTTATATGGGTCTAACCAATAATCGTCGCCATCGCATGTGGCTACGTATTTACCTTTAGTTTCTAATGCAACCCGAATTACGTTTTGTGTAGCACCGATATTCTTTGGCGCTTTTAAACGCTTAATTTTATCGGGATGTTTGGTAATATATTCATCAATAATCTCTGTCGTTCCGTCGGTAGAACAATCATCCCCGATGATAATTTCTGTTTTAAAATTGCATTTCTGCATTAGAAAACCATCTAGCGCTTTAGCAATAAATTTACTATGGTTATAAGTGATGCAAAAAATGCTAACCATCACTTCATTATTGTCTTCTTTCATAATAAATGATGCTTTTAATTGCCATTAACTACCATGCCAATGCTTCCATTAACCATGGTACCATAATCGGCGAGTTTAAGCACTTGTTTTTTACGGTAATTCTGTGTTCTTAAAATGATCCGTACTACTAAATCCTGATCTGCGCTGGTTAACGTATGATAAAGTGGCAAACACATGATGCGTTTCGAAATAGAATCGCAAATGGGCATATTTATTTTATCGATATATGGCAAGGCTGATAAGGATGGATAGAAGTACCGTCTGCAATACACCTGAACAAGCTCTAGCTGTTTCATGCAATCAAGCATTACTTCTTCGGATCGGAATATTACGGGATAGTATGCATAATTAAATTCCGTATCGGCTTGAATAACCTGAAACTGGGCCTCAATTTTATTCAGGCGCATTTCGTAATGCTGCGATAGCTCTTTGCGTTTACTTAAAATCTGATCGATATGTTTTAAATTGCAAAGGCCCATAGCGGCGTGAAACTCGGAGTTTTTAGCATTGGTTCCGATCTCTGAAAAAGTGTCTACCCCACTATAACCGAAATTACGCATCAACGCCATTCTCTTTAAAATCTCAGGATTTTGAGTAAAAACAGCTCCACCTTCAATGGTATGAAAGAGTTTAGTAGCATGGAAGCTTGTTGTGCTTACATCGCCATAGGCGAAGATAGATTTACCCTTATATTTTGTACCAAAACAATGAGCGGCATCATAAATCACCTTTAGCTGGTGTTTCTTAGCAATCCGATCTATCGCTTCAACATCGCAAGGATTTCCAAAAACGTGAGTAGCCAAAATGGCTGTCGTGTTTGGCGTAATAGCGGCCTCAATTTTATTGGGATCTATATTCAGCGTATCCTCATTAATATCCACAAAAACGGGTTTACAGCCCTGCCAAACAATGCTGCTGGTAGTAGCCACGAAAGAAAACGGTGTGGTAATAATTTCACCTTTCACATCTAAAGCCTGAATAGCCAGTTGCAAAGCAATTGTGCCATTGGTAACATATAATAAATGAGGTAGATCTAAGTATTGTTGCAACTTTAACTCCAATTCATTTACCAAAGGACCATTATTAGTGAGCCACTGTCTGGCCCAAATGCTACTTACATAGCTTTTAAAATCTGCCTGTTTAGGCAAAAAGGGTTTGGTTACAGGTATCATTGTTTGAGGATTAATTGTTTAAAATCAAGGAGTGCAGCGAGTTTGATACTGCTACTTATGCCAAGGTAAAAACTGCCATAGATGATGCTTATGCCAGCGATACGCAAAATATTGTTGATGTGATAATGTGTTAAACACCAGGCATCAAGGTAATAACAAGCTATACCTAACAGACTGGATAACAATAAAATAGGTACTATATCATGAAGCTGTTCTTTAATTGGGTAATTGATTAATTTTCCACTATATATCGAATTGATATAATAGGCGAAAAGAGTAAAAAAGAGCTGATAATATAAAAGCCCCATTATCCCAAAAGGAATTACACAGATAATCCCGATTACGCTTAGTACCTTTTTTATAATTTCTAATTTCAAAAACTGCCCGCTATGGCCTTTAACCTTTAAGATATTTAAGTTGTATGCGTGCAACGGGTACAGAATACCGGCAATACATAAAATTTGAAAATATGGCACTGAAGGCAACCATTTATCGGTTAAAAGCAGCGAAATCAGAGGTTGTGCAATGAGCGCTAAAAATACCAGAATGGGTGCGTTCCAGAATAAAACCTGCTGCATTAACCTTCGGTATACCATTTTAAGTTTTACATCGTCATTGCTGATGTTCGAAAACATGGGATAGGTAACTTTATTGATCGCAGTAGAAATAATCCCGATAGGCAACTGACTTAAACTATCTGCCCTGGCGTAAAAACCCAATTGGGCTGCCGCGTAAAATCGGCCTATAATAACGGTATATAAATTTTGATAAATGGTGTCCAACAGACCAGAAAGCGTCATCTTGTAGCCAAAATGAAAATGCTTTCTGAAACTTTTTTTATTAAAAATCAGTCGTGGTCGCCAATCTGAGTAAAACCAATGCAATACGGTAGAAACACTTGCACTCAGCAAACTCATCCAAACCAAACTCCAGGTTCCATAACCGTTTTTTGCCAGGTAAATACCTAAACAACCGCCCAGTATTACTGCAGGTATTTGAATTACCGTTTGCAGTTTAAATTTCATTTCCTTAGTTAATAAAGTACTCTGAATACTAAAAAAGGCGTTTATCAAAAAGGTTAATCCGTAAACCCTAACAATATTAGTAAGTGTTGGCTGCCTGTAAAAACCAGCTATTAGCGGTGCTGCAAAGAACAAAACAACATATACAATGATGCTTCCAAACAGGTTAAAAAAAAATATGGTAGAAAAATCCTTCTGCCCTGCAGTTCTTGTCCGGATGAGTGACGATGTTAAGCCGCTATCCATTAACGAATTGCCAACAGCGATAAAAATAGAGAGCATTGCGATTAAGCCAAATTCTGCTGGGCTTAATAAGCGGGCCAATATGACGGTAACGAACAGGTTTATGAATTTAACACCAAACTGCTGTCCAATCGACCATATAATGCCCGATCGCGCTTTATATGTTAAACTCATGACTTTACAATCGAACCGTTTCTATTGATTGTGGCAACACGGCTTTTATATCATACACCACGCATTCCGGTTTACGTAATACTGTGATATTTAAATCATTAAAAGCTTCGTGCGCTACTGCCAGTATAATCCCATCGTACTTTCTTGTTTTTGACGAGCCATTTTCGCAGATAATGCCATAATTATGCCTGGCCTGATCGGCATTTGCCCAGGGATCGTGAATGGTTACTTTAACTTTGTATTCTTCCAATCGCTTTACAATATCAATGACTTTGGTATTTCGCACGTCAGGACAGTTTTCTTTAAACGTAAAACCTAACACCAGCACTTCTGCCCCCACAATGTGAATGTTTTTAGCGATCATTTTTTTGATGACCTGATCAGCCACATATTTACCCATCCCATCGTTTACACGTCGTCCGGCTAAAATAATTTCAGGGTGATAACCAGCTTCCTGTGCTTTTTGCGCCAAATAATATGGATCTACGCCAATACAATGCCCACCAACCAAGCCTGGTTTGAAATTCAGGAAATTCCATTTGGTTCCGGCTGCTGCTAAAACCTCAGAAGTATCGATGCCGATCTGGTTAAAAATCATGGCCAGTTCATTTACAAAAGCAATATTGATATCTCGCTGGGCGTTTTCAATCACTTTAGCTGCTTCGGCCACTTTAATAGACGAAGCTTTATAAGTTCCGGCCGTAATTACCGAACGGTACAGTGCATCTATTTTTTCGGCAGCTTCGGGAGTAGAACCTGATGTGATTTTTAAGATATTGGCAACGGTATGTTGTTTATCTCCAGGATTAATGCGCTCTGGAGAATAACCAGCAAAAAAATCTTTATTGAAAACCAAACCAGATCCTTTTTCTAAAATGGGCACACATTCGTCTTCAGTTACACCAGGATATACAGTCGATTCATAAACCACTATATCTCCCTTCTTTAAAACTTTAGCCACAACTGCACTTGCTTTAATTAAGGGTGATAAATCCGGCCTGTTGTTTTTATCAACAGGCGTTGGCACTGTAACAATGTAAACCGATGAGCTGCGTAATTTTTCGATTTCATTGGTACAGTACAGGCCTTTTAAAGTTGTGCATTCGAATGTTAAAACCTCATTCAATTCGGATTCATTAACTTCCAGTGTGTTGTCGTATCCGGCTTTTAATTCTGCTATTCTGCTCTGGTTAATATCAAAGCCAAATACCTTGTATTTTTTCGCAAATTCTACTGCCAACGGTAAGCCAACGTAGCCAAGGCCAATTACCGTCATTTTCAGATTATCTTCGGCGTTATACATAATGTTGTTGCGTATTTACGGTTAATGTTAAATTGCTTATTGGCACTCTGGTAACTAAAGCACAGTCTAAATGATCGAAGGACATTAAAACATGCTTGCCTTGAATCTGGATCACCTCTCCTTCCTGATTATGGAAGAGACCATTACTGATCCGAACACGGTCTCCTTTCGAAACACCGGTTAAACTCACCACATCTACATCATTGTAGGTATCCATAATGTGTTTCAATTTTTCAATCTCACTATCCCTAACTACTGCAGGCTTGCCCATGTAATTAATAAAGTTTAAAACACCGAGTGTATACCTGATTTTGTAACCTTCACGTTCATCTATTTTCACAAATACATATCCGGTAAAAAGCGGAAGGCTAACTATTTTCTTTCTATCTGCCCATTGATTTTCTACATTACGAACAGGGCAAAACGATTCGAAACCTTGCTCTTGCAGCAAACGGTCAACTTTTTTCTCCCAACGTGGACGGGTATAGATCACAAACCATTTTTTTGCGAACGAGGGCTTGATGTTAATTGTAGATTCCATTTTTTTTGATGAGTTATAGTTTGTTTTTTAGGCGATTTGATACAGCTCCGCTATATCACTTACATGACTATTATTGGTTAATTGTTTAAATTGTAGGAACCGGTTAATTGTAATTAGTATTTCCGATTAACCAATTAACCGCTTTACACAGTTAACCTGTTTAAACACTATTCTAAATTTGTTTGCTCACCGGATACAGCTTCGCTATATCACTTACATGACAATTTTATTTTTAAATCTTATTTTGCTTTTTGGGCAAATGGGCAATCTAATTAAGAATTGTTTACAAGGTGCTAATGCTTAAATGATACTAAGTTTAGGCATCAGGGCTTTATCGTTTGTAAACAGAATTAAATCGTTTGGGGACGTTTATTGGTAAAGGGTATTGGTATTCTCTTTTAAAACAAGGTAGATTTAGTTTGCCATGGCATAACCGTAACCACCATAGCTGTATTTTTGGCTTTTCTCCCGTTTGGCATCGTTAAAAACAACCATCGGGTTTTTAAGCTTATTGTTTTCACAAATGTCTTTCAGTATGGCCAACTGGTATTTGTTGGTGTAGTTATAACGCACCAGGTAAATACTTACATCGGCATATTCGGCCAAACTAAAGGCATCAGCCACCTGGCCAACCGGCGAAGTATCGATAATGATGTAATCGAACCTATCTTTCAGTTCATCAAACAATAGATCCATCTTTGGGCTCATCATTACTTCTGCAGGATTTTCAGGCGATTGGCCACATCCAATAACCCATATATTATCTGAAACACTGGTAGGTTTAATAATATCGTCTAACACAGACTCACCAATTAAATAGTCGGTTAATCCCTTGGTTTGCTTTAAACCAACTTTATTCAAGAGGTCAGGCTTTCTTAGATCGAACTCCAGTACAACAACTTTTTTATCAAGCATACCTAAGGTAGTAGCCAGATTTACGCTAAAGAATGTTTTACCCTCTCCTTTCATACTAGAGGTAACCAACATTACTTTATTTTCGATATTGTTAGACATCAGTCCTAAATTCATTCTGATGTACCTAAACAGCTCTGATATTGTAGAACGGTTGTCTTTTTGAAAAACGATGGTGCTTTTATCTAGGTTATGAGAAAGTTCGCCAAGCATTTTGGCACCGGTTAGCTCAATAGTGCTGGCATCCTGTACCTTATTATTAAAAAATCCTTTGGCATAAATTACTCCAGCTGGCACAAAAAAGCCAAAAATGAATCCACACAGATACAAAAGTGGTTGTTTAGGGCTATTGGGTATAGTATTGTAGGCCGGTTTATCTACCACTTGGGAAGTTGGTACGGTAGCAGAAAGTGATAAAGCAGTTTCCTCTCTTTTTTGCAGCAAATATTTATACAACCCCGATTTTACGCTTTGTTCACGGCTTCTTTCTAATAAGCCACGCTCTATGGTAGGTACGGATTTAATTTTATTGTCGAATTGAGAATAGTTGGCACTCAGATTATTTCTTTCAATAACAAAACCTTGTTTAATACTTGACAGGTTTTCCAGGATATTAGTTTTTAAGCTTGCTATTTGTTCGTTGAGGTTTAGCACCAAAGGATTTTCTGCGTTAGCAGTACGCAGCATCCTATTTCTTTCCAGTTGGAGATCGTTAAATTTTGAAATCAACGAATTCAAAATCGGATCTTTTAAGCCCATTGCACTTGGAGCCAGGTTAAACTGACTTTGTTTACCTTTGAAATAATTTTCGATAGACCGTAATAATCTCAATTGTACAGATGATGTTTCCAGTAACTGGTTATACTCTCCTGAGCGCGCAGCATTCATCTGCGCATCCATATTTACATCGGTAACACGATTTTGTTGTTTGTAGTTTTCTACATCTTCTTCAGTACCAGTAAGATCTGCAACCAGGTATTTTAGGCGATTATCGATAAATTTAATGGTATTACGGGCAATGGTATTTTTATTATTAACGTTATTGATGTTATAAGTTTCGATCAGATCGTTAAGAATATCGATTCCCCGCTGAGGGACCACATCGTTCAAACTAATGGTAATCGTATTGGCGTCTTTAACAACCGGAACTATTTTTAATGAAACCAGGTTATAAGCCTCTGTCATTTTATATAAATTTTTAAACTGAAGCCTAATTTTGCCAAATTCGGTTTTATATGCGGGGCCTTTATCTATTTTAATTGCGTAGTCTTTCGTATTAATGGTATCGCCATACTTTACAATATTGGTCTTTAGGCTGTCCTGAATGATGTAAGAAATTTCATCCAGATAAGAAACGTTAATTTTTCTTCCGTAAGCACCATTTTTTAAACTGATAGCGGTAACTACAAGCGGCGAAGTTTTTCCATAAAGCTCTTTTTCTCTAATCCCCTCTTTTTTAAAGTAAGCAGTTTCTAGGTTTAGTTTTTTCAATACTTTAAAAATTAAATCTCTCGACCGTAAGATCTCAATTTCATTATCAACCGTTTTAACCGTTTGAAACATGTTAAGATCACTGAAAGCGGTACTATTAGACATTGCTGCACCATTTTTATCATCAGAGATTAAAAGCGTGCTGCTCACTTTATATTTGGGTGGGGTAACGTATATAAAAGCATATACGGCAGCCATAGAAATAATGATACTGATTAAGAAATAGTGCCAGTTTCTGGCAAATCTTGTCATAGTTTCTGCAAAATCTTTTGCGCCACCATTTGTACTTTGTTTAAGCATGATATAATATTTTAAGAGGCGTTTATCGACGAAGAACAGCTGTAATTAATACTGCAACTGCTGATATAGAAGCAATTACTACTGGCATGATGCGTGTATTGGGACTGTATTCAATCGCTTTTGATTTATCAGGCTCTACATACACAACATCGTTTTGTTTTAGATAAAAGAATGGAGAATCCATCACGTCCTGATTGTTCAGGTTAAGTCTTTTCATTACCCTTTGACCATCTTGTTGCCTGATTACTAAAATATTTTCCCTTTTGCCATAAACAGTCATGTCGCCAGCCATTCCCAATGCTTCCAAGAGATTAATGTTATCTCCCTGTACAGTAAAGGTTGATGGTCGGTTTACCTCGCCAATTACCGTTACTTTAAAATTGACCAGCTGAACATCAACTACCGGCTTTTTAACATATTTATCTAATTCTTTTGATATGGCAGCTTGCGCCTGCTCGATGGTTAAACCTTCCAGGCGAACATTACCTACAACAGGCAGATTAATCATTCCGTCTTTACTTACCCGGTAACCTTCTACCTTATAATTGCTTTCAGCGTTTGCATTTTTGGTATTTACAGCAAATAAAACATTCGACTCCTGATTTAAGCTGTTTATGCTTACGCTTAAAAGGTCGTTTTGCTGAATTTTAACTTCCTGACCTTGAAGTTTAACTTCGCTAGTTTGTTTAGCCAGGTTACTAAAGTATACAAGATCTCTTCTGGGAGCGCATCCGGTGATAATGCATGTATATATTGCGATAAATAATATTACTTTCTTCATAGCCTAAGTAATGTTTAGTTTTTTGTTTCGATTTATTAAGAACTAAGCTATACAATTAAGCGTCAATGTTTTATAGGCAGATTGGGGTTGTATTTAAATTGTATAAAATATGACCAGCATACACAGCATTTTAAATACTGTGCCCATAAATTGCACATCATTTGTAAATTTTACAACGCAGAACATGTATAATATTTTGGCAGTATTTTCACTCAAAAAAGCCTGGCTTTGGCTAAAATCTTACTCTGTAAAACTCAAAAAACATCAGAAAATGTTTTAACATTTAAAAAAGCTGTTTAATACTACAATTTATAGGGGGTATAAAACGATTATTATAAAATCTGCAAGAAAAACTACCAATTACCAAGCTTAGATTTACGGCTTAACCGATTATTTTTCCCTAACCAGACAGTAAACAAGTTATGCTTCGCATATTTCTGTGCAAGCTGTTTTACAATACATTTCTAATTGTCTAAAAACACATTCTGCTTAACACAATTAAGTTTTGCGTAATAACAGTATGTTCTTGGCGAACAAATCAGATAAAACGATTAACATAAAAGCAATATCCCTTTAAAGCAGCGCAAAAAGTAAAAAAATGCCCAACTGTGAAAGCTGTAAACAAGAATTAGCAAAATGTGTACAGTATGCTTTAAAAAGGTTGAAAAGCCTGTTTTATACATAAATTCGTTAGAAACCTAAAAACAAGAATTAAATATGAAAGTTATTATTTATGGAACTGGAAAAATGGCTGAGTTTATCTGTTACTCATTTATGAATGACAGCGATTACAATGTTGTTGCCTTTTGTGTTGATGATGCGTATGTACCTCCTGCAGGAAGTATGCTATTAGGATTACCCATTTTAAGTCTCACCCAGGTGATTAAAGATTTTCCTCCAGAAACCCATAAAATGCATATTGCCATTGGTAGAAACAGTGCCAGGGAAAGTGTGTACCACAGGGTAAGCCAATCTGGCTATAGTTTTGCCAATTATATTTCATCAAAAGCAAATGTATGGCCTGATCTGGTAATCGGAAACAACACTTTCATCGACCAATGCTGTGATATACAACCCTTTGTAACCATTGGCAATAATTGTATGCTTATCGGTGCCCGCATAGGCCATCATTCTACTATTGAGAACAATGTTCTGTTATCGGGCAATATCCTCGCGGGAAATGTAACCGTTGGTAATAATTCTTTTTTAGGAATTAATTCTGCAGTAAAGGAGGATATTGTTATTGGCAGCCACAACATTATTGGTGCAGGAGTTTTTATAAACAAGAATACTGAAGATTACGCCATTGTTTCAAATGCAACAGTACCTCAACGCGTTGGCGATTCTAAACGTTTTGTGATGTTCAATAAAGGACAAGATGTAAAACAGGGCTAATAAACGCTATCCATAAAAAAAGGGAGACGTTAACGTTTCCCTTTTTTTATTAAGCTTAATTTTTAATTAAACTTTTGTTCTATTTTCAGCACTTCGCTTCAGCTGCGTATTAATACGCTCCAAAACATCATAAATATCAAAAGGTTTACTGATATAATCATCAGCAAATGCATCAATAGCCTTTTGTTCGCTATTATTCTGTGCAGACATTACAATAATTGGGATGTGTTTAGTGAAAATATCAGTTTTTAAATCTTCACAAATTTCTGCTCCGTTTCCATCTGGTAACATTACATCAAGTAAAAAAAGATCAGGCATTGCATCCTGGATATTTTTCTTTAACTCAGCAAATGATGATGAAAGCTGCAATTCGAAACCTTCATCTTTTAATAGAATTTCAATAACGTTTCTGATCTCCTGATCATCCTCTAAAATGTGTATTCGTTTTCTTTCCATGTTCAAATTATAATGTTTGGATTATACCGTTCGCGTGGAATGCGCTATACGATAGTAACAGTAACACCTAAACTCTCTAAATGTTTAACAATTTGTTCAGAAATTCCTTTATCGGTAATAATATGATCAATTTCTTCTAATCCACATATCTTTCCAAAGCCTCTTTTTCCAAATTTGGTAGAATCGGCAAGTACAATCGTTTTTTGTGATGCACCAATCATTTTGCGGTTTAAATGTGCTTCCATGGCGTTAGTAGTGGTTAATCCAAAATCAAGATCAATCCCATCAACACCTAGAAATAGTTTATTAAAATAAAAATCCTGCAAAACCTGTTCTGCATAAGCACCCATTACCGATGAAGAACTTTTTCTAAGCAATCCGCCTAATTGTATTACTTCAATACTTGGTTCGCGCATTAATTCGAGCGCTACATTTAATGCAGAAGTTACAACAGTTAAATTTGTTGCTGGAACAATATTCTTAGCAAAATAAAGCACTGTAGTACCTGATGCAATAACGATAGAATCGTTATCATTTAGCAATGCAGCAGCAGCAATACCTATTTTGTTTTTTTCTGTAGATTGTATTTTCTCTTTCTCATTAACCGGACGGTCTACCGTATATGGATTATTTACGGTAGCTCCACCATGAGTCCTAAACAATAGGCTCTTATCTTCAAGTAGTTTTAAGTCCTTTCTTATTGTTACAGACGAAACTTTCAACTCCTTACATAAATCGACTACATTTATGTATTGATCACGTTGCAGGCGACTTAATATAAACTGGTGCCTCTCAGCCAAATTCATCATAGTATATTTAATTAGCGTGCTGCAAATTAGCAATAAAAACATTCTTTAAAATATTTTGCACAAATATTTAATAAATTTTTAACACGCATATTATATTATTTCGATTATGATTTCTTATAATTGCGTATTGTTTCGTTTTATTATTTTTATAAATTTAAATGGAAAGATTACACCCGCATCATCTAACAGAAAACATAAATTGGGACTTCATAATTATTGGTGGAGGTGCCACAGGTTTGGGCACTGCATTGGATGCTGCAAGCAGGGGCTTTAAAACTTTATTGGTAGAACAATCTGATTTTGCCAAAGGAACATCCAGCCGGAGTACTAAACTGGTACATGGTGGCGTTCGCTACCTCGCACAGGGCGATATCGGTTTAGTAAAACATGCCTTAAAAGAACGTGGCCTATTACAACAAAACGCAAAGCACCTGGTAAATAAAGAAGAATTTCTGATTCCCTGTTACAATTGGTTCTCCGTTATAAAATATTTAACCGGGCTTACACTTTACGATTGGTTAGCAGGTAAATATAGCTTCGGAAAATCTAAGTTTTTCTCTAAAAAAGAAACCTTAGCCATGATGCCTGGCATTAAGGAGAAGGGATTAAAAGGAAGCATCAGGTATTACGACGGCAAGTTTGATGATGCCCGTTTAGCCATAAATATTGCACAAACTGCTATTGAAAACGGTGCCTCATTATTGAACTATACAAAGGTAACCGGCTTGTTAAAGAGTGGCGACATAGTTACAGGCATTGAAACAGAAGACACCATAACTGGCTTAACCGCTAAATATATTGGCAAAATAGTAATTAATGCCACGGGCGTGTTTGTGGATGATATCCTGCAAATGAATAACCCGAATTCAAAAAAAATGGTACGTCCTAGTCAAGGTGTACATGTGGTGCTAGATAAAAGTTTTTTAAACAGCGAATCGGCCTTAATGATACCAAAAACTTCTGATGGCCGTGTTTTATTCGCCGTTCCATGGCACGAACATTTACTAGTGGGCACAACAGACACTCCGCTAAACGAACATAGTTTAGAACCCAGGGCATTAAAAGAAGAGGTAGATTTTATTATGAGTACAGCGGCGAGTTATTTTAACCGCAAACCCATGGAAAAAGATATCTTAAGTGTATTCTCAGGCTTACGCCCCTTGGCCGCTCCTACCAATGGAGATGGAAATAGTACAAAAGAAATTAGCAGAGACCATAAACTTATTGTTTCTGCAAAGGGATTAATTACCATTACCGGTGGTAAATGGACCACCTATCGCAGAATGGCAGAAGAAACGGTCGATTTAGCCATTACGCATGCTGGTTTAGAACCGAAAGCATGCGTAACCCAAAATTTAAGCATACATGGTAGTTTAACCACTGCCACAGATAGTCATTTGGCTATCTATGGATCGGATCGCAGTAAAATTGAAGCTTTAATTGCGCAAGATCCAAGTCTTGGCAATAAATTAATTCCCACGTTCCCTTATACAGAAGCAGAAGTACTTTGGTCTGCAAGAAACGAAATGGCCGAAACAGTAGAAGATATTTTAAGCAGAAGATTAAGGATACTGTTTATTAATGCACAAGCAGCCAAAGATATGGCCCCTAGAGTAGCTTCGCTCCTGGCCAAAGAATTATCGGCTGATAAAAACTGGGAAATTAACCAAATCGAAACTTTTAATAAATTAGCCGATGGTTATATTTATCATTCTACACCTAAAATAACCGAATCGGCTTTAGCCAACTAACCAAATTCCTAATTATGAGTAAATACATCTTGTCTATCGATCAGGGAACCACAAGTTCGAGAGCAATTATTTTTAATCACAATGGCGAAATTGTTGCCATTGCACAACGAGAATTCACACAGATTTATCCAAAAGCTGGCTGGGTAGAGCACGATCCAATGGAAATCTGGTCGACACAATTGGCTGTTGTAACAGAAGTGATTGTTAAAGCAGGTTTAACCGTTGGCGATATCGATTCTATTGGCATTACCAATCAGCGCGAAACCACTGTGGTTTGGGATAAAGAAACCGGACAACCGATTTACAATGCCATTGTTTGGCAAGACAGGCGCACTTCTGCCTATTGTGATGAAATTAAAGCACAAGGACTGGCCAATAAAATACAGGAAAAAACAGGGTTGATTATAGATTCCTATTTTTCGGCTACCAAGGCCAGATGGATCTTAGAAAATGTTGCCGGGGCAAGGGAAAAAGCGGAAGCCGGAAAACTTGCTTTCGGAACCATCGATACCTGGTTAATCTGGAAATTAACAGCTGGCGAAAAACATGTAACAGATGTAAGTAATGCATCACGAACAATGCTTTACAACATCCACACCTTAAGCTGGGACGACGAATTGCTTGAGCTTTTTTCGATACCGAAAGCCATGCTCCCTGAAGTAAAATCATCAAGCGAAGTTTATGGCGAAACCGCAGGACGCATACTGGCAGCAAAAATCCCTATTGCGGGGATAGCCGGCGATCAGCAATCTGCTTTATTCGGGCAAATGTGTACCGAAATCGGGATGGTAAAAAACACATATGGTACTGGCTGTTTTATGCTGATGAATATTGGGTCGAAGCCAAAAATATCAGCCAATAATCTATTAACTACTATTGCCTGGCAGATTAATGGTGAGGTAAATTACGCTTTAGAAGGGAGTATTTTTATCGGTGGTGCGGTGGTGCAATGGCTTCGCGATGAAATGGGACTCATTTCTAAATCAGCAGACGTAGAAACCTTAGCTAAAAAAGTAAAAGATACCGATGGGGTTTATGTTGTTCCTGCCTTTGCGGGTTTAGGTGCGCCACACTGGGATCAACATGCAAGAGGCACCATAACCGGATTAACCCGCGGTACAAACAAATCGCATATCGCCAGGGCAGCCTTAGAAAGCATTGCCTACCAAACCATGGATGTTTTAAAAGCGATGGAAGCCGATGCAGGCGTAAATATTGCCGAATTAAGGGTAGATGGTGGTGCTACAGCAAACAATTTATTAATGCAGTTTCAGGCCGATCTGTTAAACTGTAAAGTAATCAGACCAGATGTAACAGAAGTTACCGCCATTGGTGCTGCTTATCTGGCCGGATTAGCCACTGGTTTCTGGAAAAGTATAGATCAGATCCGTTCGCAATGGAAGATCAACAGAACTTTTGTTGCTGAGGAGGGAATTGACAATACAGAAAGAATAAAGGGCTGGAATAGAGCCATAAAAGCGGCTAGAGTAAATGCAGAGGACTAATTGGACAAATTTAATTGGATAAGAATTTAATTATATGAATGTATATCTTGCAGAATTTATTGGCACAGCGCTAATGATTCTTTTAGGAAATGGTGTTGTAGCTAACGTAGTGCTTAAAGGTACCAAAGGCAGCAATAGTGGATGGATTGTAATTACAACAGCCTGGGCACTTGCCGTATTCGTTGGCGTTGTGGTAGCAGGTCCTTACAGCGGAGCGCACTTAAATCCAGTTGTGACCCTCGGACTTGCCATCGGAAAAGGCTTCAGCTGGGCACTGGTTCCGTTTTATATTCTTGCACAGCTGGCTGGCGCAATGACAGGCTCTTTTCTGGTTTGGCTTATTTACAAAGATCATTTCGATGTTACAGATGATCAAGGTTTAAAGGCGGCTCCCTTCGCAACCGCTCCGGCGATTAGAAATATATCGTCAAATTTGGTATCAGAAATTATAGGCACTTTCGTTTTAATCTTTGTGATCTTTTATTTTACTGATGCCAGTATGGGTACTAAAGAAACGGTTACCCCTATTGGCTTAGGATCAATGGGTGCCATCCCGGTAGCGTTTTTGGTGTGGGTAATTGGTTTGGCTTTAGGTGGAACAACCGGATATGCGATTAATCCGGCAAGAGATCTGGGACCTCGGATTATTCACTTTTTAATCCCAATGAAAGGAAAAGGAAGTAGCGACTGGAGTTATGCCTGGGTACCAATTGTTGGACCGATAGTTGGCTCAGTATTAGCTGCTGTAGCTTTTTTGTTGATTAGTAAATAATGGCATTTGTGTTGTCAACTTTTAATAGCTTTTTCGCTAGAAAGTTGACAACGCTCTTTTCATGATTGCAGTTGTGCAGTCAGATGTTACCATTGACTATAAACAAATCTAAATTCATTAACCAAAAATGAGAATTGAAGATTTCAATTTCAAACCTTATTTAGTGTCAGATGGTAACATCTGACATCACGAACAATGACGAACACTATTACTGAAAAGCTGCTCTTCCTACCTGTTCATCGCCTAAGTATATCCAAATGGCACCTTTTAAATACTTTCCGAAAGAATCTTTCATATTCTGCAAGCTTACCTTGTTAAAATTGGCTACCATATTCTCGGTAATACTATAATCGCCAAGCACTTCAGCTTCACCTAAATCTTTCACTATCGAACTTGCGCTTTCCTGATGCCTGTAGTATCTATCTCGATGCTCTTTTTTTAATGCCTCAAGATAACGTTCACCATACTTTCCTTCTTTAATGTTGTTGTATACCGTAATCATCGCTTTAAAAGCTTTTTTAGGTTGGGTAGTACTTACAAACATAGAAGTATATGGAATCTGTTGTATTTTAACGGTTGCTCCTGGCGCATATGATAAACCCAGTTTAGTTCTCAGTTCATAATTCATACTGCCACTTAATGCATTAATTGCTAGCACAAAAGCATAATAATCGGCATTAGTCATGGTTGGGGCATTCATAATACAACTCATATAATTAGTCGCAATATCTCTTTGTTCGATTACCAGATGCTCACCTGTTAAAGTCTTACGATCGTAAATCGGCGGCGTGTAAGCTTTTCCTTTAAGGGTATTAAAAGAAGTTTGAATTTTCTTTTCCAGTTCTTCTTTTGTAATGTTTCCAGCTACGACCAAAAACATTTTATTCTTGTTCAATAATTCGTTATGGTAATAATTGCTAACCATTTCATCTGTAAAACCACCTAAAGTTTTACTTGTGCCTAAGGGATTAATACTGTAAGGCGAATCTTTAAACATGCTTTCCATACTCAATTGCTCAATTCTTGTTTCAGGATCGGATTGACTATGATAAATACCCGTAATCATACGTTCTTTAGTTGTTTGAAATTCCGTTTTATCAAAAGCCGGATTAATTACGGCATCCGAAAAAAGCTTCCAGCCCTGATCAAGATACTTAGAAATACAATCCATGTTAATTGTACCATAATCAGTTGTAGATGAACCAGAAATATCAATTCCATATTCATCAGCCAACTCCTGATAATCAACAACACTGTAATTTTTAGTACCACAGGTAGCGGCAGATGCCAAAGCCAGATTTTCGATTCCAGCTCTTTCAGCGTTGTAATTCATTACCCCGCCTCTAAAAAACATGCTCATACTAACTGTTTCTTTCTGTGTAGACTTTAAAATCACCTTTAAACCATTCACATCAAATGAAATGGCCTTGGTTTGCGCGTTGACAATATGGAAAACTAAGATAAAGTTTATAAAAAATATGACTTTTTTCATCGAGCATTAGGTTATTTGGGTGATTTAAAAAATGTTTCTGGCTTTACTTCATTCATACCTGTTTTATCCATCATCAGGCCAGCACAATAAGGTTTGTCTTTAATATACTTTCGTACATAATCAAGTAAATCCTTCCTTGTTACTTTATTTACATTTTCTTCGTAGTGCGTATAATAATCAATCGATGCCGAAGCCCACCAGAAGGAAAGTAGATGTGCATAATCGGAAGTTACCTCTCTTCTTTCTACCTGTTCTATAGATAATAGTCTTTTGGCCCTTTCGATCTGTAGATCAGACAAATAATCTTCATTGGCCCAAAGCGAAATCTGCTTTAGCACTTCCTGGTAACATTCTTTTATTTTTGCCAGGTTAGGACTCACCATCAAACTAATCGGTCCGGTGTACTTTTGGGTATAATAATTCACATCGGCCTGTTGGGCTAATCCTGAATTAATAAGCGCCTGTTTCATTTTAGAACCGTTTTGATTCACGATGAAAGAAAAAACATCAGCAGCATAAGTAGCTGGAATATCGTTTCTGGTATCCGGACCATGCCAGCTAAACAGCATAAACGGAACAGGGCTTTTATTAGACTCTACAAAATAATAATCGTTTTTTTGAAGCGGTTTAAACTCAGGGATTGGCCATTTCACAAAAGGATCAACCGGCGATCGTTTCCAGCTTCCAAAAACAGAATTTACATAACTAAAAGCTTCATCAACTTTAACATCACCAGCAATTACCAGAACTGAATTATTTGGCCAGTAATATTTATTTTTAATGGAATCCATTTTTGATGGAGTAGCCGATAAAATTACTTCATGGCTACCGATTACGTTTTTACGGGAATAGTTTGCCCCCCACATATGCCGCGAATTGGCCTCTATCAAAGCAAATACCGGACTTGATTCATGTCTCGTAAATTCAGCATTTACCACTTCATTTTCCAAAGCCATATCTTCTTTTATAAATTTCGGATAACGGATAGATGAATTCATTAAACTTAATCCGGGCTTTAAATTAGCAGCAGGAAGCGTAAAAAAATAATTCACCACTTCTTCTCGTGTAGTGGCATTCGAATTAATATCCAGATCGTTCATTCTCGAATTTAAACGTTCGAAATCGGGATAATCTTTATTAGCCTTAAAGAATAAATGTTCGTAAAGGTGACTTAGGCCGTTAAATTCGTCGGTTTCGGTAAAAGAACCATTTCTACAGGCCATTTCAATGGTAACCAGAGGCACTGTTCGGTCTACAACCACCAGTACTTCTAAACCGTTATCAAGTTTTTTGAAATGCATGTTTTCTCCAAGCTTTTCCTGGGCAAAAACAGAACTAAGGCACAGTATACAAGCTAAGGAGCTAAAGAATAGAGAGCGCATATTTTAATTAAATTTTGGCACCAAATAAGCGTTAATCTTTCAATTTAACAAATAAAAAACACTTTATTTAACAATCCTCTTTATTAAAGGATATATGAATAATTACAGTTTATATTGTTAAATAATTATCTTTGAAGTAGATCAATCTTATACGCTAACCATTTAAAATTGCAAGAATACTTCCTCGTTGTTGATACTGAAACATCAGGCCTACCTAAAAACTGGAAGGCGCCTTACGCTAAAGAAAAGAACTGGCCTCATATTGTCCAAATTGCCTGGATTATTTATGATCAGTCTTATCAGGAAATTAAGCGGGAGAATCACTATATCAAAAACACCGACTTCACCATTGATAAAGCTGCCCTAAAAATTCACAAAATTACACCTGAATACCTTCATGCACATGGAGAAAGTAAAGAAAAGGTAATGTTGCAGTTTTCTGAAGATATAGAAAAATACCAGCCACTGGTTATCGGTCATTTTATTGAGCTTGATTATCATATGGTTAATGTAGAATTATATCGTATCGGAAAGGAAAACATTTTTAAAAACCTGGCTTTTTTCTGTACAATGAAGGCTAGTGCACCCTATATCACCAATACAGTAATCAGTCATTTAAAGCTGGATAAGTTTTATACCATTTTATTTAATGAAGCACCCGAAAATACGCACAATGCTTTATCCGATACACTAAACACGGCAAAGATTTTCTTTCATCTTTTAAAAACAGGCAAAATTAGCTTAACTTCAGCCTACCATCAGGAGCATACTTTTAACCTGGAAAAGGAAAAGACAAAAGAATTTTCGTTTAAAAGAATTTTACAGGGATTTTTTAATGGAAGATAGACTAGCCGATCAAATTTATACTGCCCGTATTGGAGACATTACCTTCAAAAAGATAGTGAGTTGCAGCCCGGGCACACCTATTTTCGAGGCTGCAATTAAAATGTCAGAACACAAAACCAGTTGCCTCTTTATTAAAAATGATCAGGATGTTTATCTGGGCTTCGTAACCGATATTACTTTAAGGGATAATGTAATTGCCAAACAACTGAATCCAAATCTGCCGATTGATAAGGTTATGGACACCAATATTGTCACCATAACTCCTGATGCTTACGTGTATGAGGCGATATTGATGATGTTCAGCAAAAAATCGCGCTATTTATTGGTAAACGACAATGGTAATTATGTTGGCTTTTTAAGCAGGAACCGCCTTTTAAGCGAGCAGGCAGAATCTCCACTAGTTTTTATCCAATCAGTAAAATCTGCTGTAAATACCGGCGATTTAAAATTAAAATGGCAGAAAGTACCCGGCATTGTATCGCAATTATTGGCTAGAGGCGTGCATTCGAAAATTGTAAACGAGGTGGTAACTACCATTGCCGACACCATTTCTTTTAAAATTATCGAAGAGGTAATTGCCAAACTAGGTCCGCCACCTGCAAAATTTGTATTTATGGTTTTGGGAAGTGAAGGGAGAAAAGAGCTTAGCCTAAAAACTGATCAGGATAATGCCATTATTTACGAAGATACCGGAGAAGATAAAAGAGCTGCTGTACGTTCTTATTTTCTAGACCTGGCTACCCAGGTTTCGGATAAATTAAATTTTGTTGGTTTTGTATACTGCGATGGCGACTATATGGCTACCAATCCGAACTGGACACATTCGTTATCGCACTGGAAGTACAATTATAAAAACTGGATAGAAGAAGCTTTACCCGAAGCTGCTGTAAAATTTGCTGCATTTTTCGATTGCAGGGCCATTTATGGCGATTTAACCATTATGGAAAGTTTACGGTCTTTTGTTGATGAAGAGCTGCAGAAACCTATCGAAAAATTCTACGTATACCTGGCTAAAAATGCCTTACTTTATGAACCGCCGCTCACCTATTTTAGAAATATAAGAACGCAAAAAATCCATAAAAAAGAAGTATTCGATATTAAAACAGCCATGACCCCCATTGTAGATCTCGCAAGGGTATATGCTTTACAGAACAGGATTTTCCAAAAAGAGAATACGGGCGAACGTTTAAAGGCCTTAAGAGAACTTGGTGTTTTTAGCGAAGAGCAGTTTAACGAACTTTCGCAGTCTTATTATTATTTAATGGGTTTGAGATTGAAACATCAGGCTAATCTGATTATCAATGATCAGGCTGCACCCAATAACTTTATCGAAATTGATAGTTTAACCAAAATTGAGAAAGTAACCTTAATTGAAATTTTCAAAATCATCCAGAACTTTCAAAGCGGCATCCGGATGAAATTCACAAATAGTCTGGGTTAAATTATCATTAATTCTCTTGTCTGCTTATTGTAATTGGTCACAAACTTTAATAACTTTAGGAATAATACCTACTTATTTTAGGTTAAAATGCTAACCAAGTACTTAAATTAAAATCAGACCTATGGGAAAATTTGTAATTACTAAGAGATCGAACGGAGAATTCCAGTTTAATCTTAAAGCCGGCAATGGCCAGACCATTTTAACCAGCGAAGGCTATTCGGCCAAATCGAGCTGTGAAAACGGAATCGAATCTGTTAAAAAAAATACACAGGATGATTCCAAATTTGAGAAAAAGACTTCTTCTAACGGCAAGTACCATTTTAGTTTAAAGGCTACAAATGGTCAAATTATTGGTTCCAGCGAAATGTACGAAAGTTCAGCCGCCAGAGATAACGGCATCGAATCGGTCAAAAAGAATGCGCCTGATGCAAGTACTGACGACCAAAGTTTATCCTAATAATTTCAATAGAAAAGTCGTCATCTCGACTGTAGCGCAGCGAATGGAGAGATCTATTTTTTTAGATTTCTCGGCTACGTTGCACTCCGCTCGAAATGACGACAATTAATGACATTGCCCTCCCTCTCTTTAAGAACGCTACATTCGGGTGTAAGCATCCATTAACTAGCAAATCAAACAGCTAACACAACCCAATCAAACGTTTGCGCTTCATAAATTTTAAGGTTATTTTAAATAACTAATCAAATAGCCTAAAACCTGGCCAAACTGTACTTCTAGTACTTCATTCAGACTTATTGTATTTCATCCCACACAAACGTTTGCGCGGTTTTAATTCAACCTTACTCATAAGTTTGTTTGTAACTTAAATCCAGATAAGGTAAAAATCTATTTACAATATGCTCTTTTTAAGGTTTGGAATAGTGGCCAAGACTGGCAAATTATGGTGAAGCAAAGGGGCTGAGCGCAGCATATAAAAAAGCAACAACAACCAATACCAAATATTATCAACCCTAAACCTAAAATTATCGTATGAAAAAAAACAGTCTACTTTTAACAGGGCTATTCTGTGCCTGCCTGTTCGCCCTATCTTGTAAAAAGGCCGAAGTATTACAACCAGAGGAAAAAACCTTCTCTATTAACAAAAAACTGGCTACAACCAACATTATTACCCAAAGCCGCAATGTAAATATTGTGTATTTTGTACCTAACGATCTCGACACCCTTGCGGGTTATAGAAAAAGATTGAGTGATCTTTTATTATGGACACAAGATTGGTACAGACAAGAAATGAATCGCAATGGCTATGGCAATAAAACATTTGGCCTTGCTGATGATGGCGCAGGAAATGTAAAAATCCTAACCATTAGAGGAACGTTGCCAAAAGCAAGTTATCCATACTCTGGAGGTAGTGGGGCAGTTGCAAGCGAAGTAAATGCTTATTTTGCTGCGCACCCGGCAGATAAAACCAGTGATCATACTTTGATCATTATTCCAAGGTATTCTATCGGTTCGAATGGAACACCAAGCGGAGGTCCATTTTATGGTACCGGCAGATGGTGTTATGCCCTGGATTATGAAGAAATGGACATTGCAAATCTTGGCTTAAGCACTACCGTTGGTAATCGCTTCAGTGTTTGGTTTGGTGGTATGGTACATGAACTTGGTCATGGATTGAATCTACCGCATAATAGGCAAAAAGTTTCTGAAAACTCAACTTTAGGTATGGCATTAATGTGGGCCGGTAATGGAACCTTAGGAAAAAGCCCTACATTTTTAACTGCCGCAGATGCAGCTATTTTAAATGCCAATCAGGTTTTCAATAATAACGCAAACACTTATTACGGTTCAGTAACCAGCAGTATTAATAAAATATACGCAAGCTATTCTAGCACTTTAGCTTCTATAGTAGTATCAGGGAAATTTACTTCTACGGGCAACGTAACCAGTATTTTATATTATAACGACCCTAATGTAAATAACGAAGGTACTGGCGTAAATAAGGATTACAATGCCATTACCTGGGAATCGAAGAAAATAGGCACTGACAGTTTTAGGGTGGAAATGCCAATTGCCGATCTGCAGGAAAAAGCTGATGGTATTCCATACGAACTGAAAGTTAAATTGGTACACGACAATGGAACCGTAACCGAACAGATCTACGCCTATACTTTTTCAGGAGGCTTACCTGTACTCAATTTCTCAACCAAAAATGAGTTAAGCAAAGCAGGATGGAGTATTGCTTCATTTAGTTCCGAAGAAACCAGTGGAGAAGGTGCTACAAATGGTAGGGCCAGTAAATTGATTGACAACAGTGCAAGTACGTATTGGCATTCGCGATGGAGCAGCTCGGCCACAAGCTACCCGCATACTATTGTGATCAATTTGGGCGCCTCAAAAACGGCAAGTGGTTTGAGTTTAACACAAAGAAGCGGTTTGAGTAGGGCTGTGAAAAACTTTGAACTCCTCACCAGTACAGATGGCATAAACTTTACTTCGGTTAATAACTATGTGGCCCAAAATATAAATGGTGCACAATACTTTGATTTTGGCAGCGCTAAAACATTCCAGTATTTCAAAGTTATTTTAAATTCAGCCCAAGATGGTCTACAGTTTGCGAGTCTTGCAGAATTGGGATTATATTAGATTTTCAAAACTAAACAACAAAAAAAGGTCCCGATTTACATCGGGACCTTTTTTAAATATGATTATCGCTTAAGCGAAAATTTCTATTTTACTGCATCAATTACAGCTTTGAAAGCTTCTGGGTGATTCATTGCTAAATCAGCCAATACTTTACGGTTTAAACCGATTTCTTTAGAAGCTAGTTTACCAATTAATTGAGAGTAAGAAATACCGTGCTGACGAGCACCTGCATTAATACGTTGGATCCATAATCCGCGGAATTCTCTTTTCTTAACTTTACGGTCACGGTATGCATATTGCAAACCTTTTTCTACTGTGTTTTTAGCAACAGTATAAACCTTACTTCTTGCTCCCCAATAGCCTTTGGCTAGATTAAGGATTTTTTTTCTTCTTCTTCTCGAAGCTACTGCGTTTACCGAACGTGGCATGTTGTTGTTGTTTTTTGGCAAGCGGCGTTCCGTTTAACCGGAAACTTAAAGCCTGATACCTGGTGAATTAATAAATTACTTTCCGATACAAAGCATACGTTTAACGTTACCCATATCAGCATCAGATACGATACTTGCTTGACCTAAGGCACGTTTACGTTTAGTACTCATCTTTGTTAAGATGTGACTTTTGTATGCGTTGTTTCTTTTGATTTTACCTGTTCCAGTAAGCGAAAAACGCTTTTTAGCACTGGAATTGGTTTTCATTTTTGGCATAACCTGTTTTTTAATTTATAAACCTATTTTTATTTTTTTGCTACTTTAGGCGCAACTGTTAGGAACATACGTTTACCTTCTAACTTAGGTAATAACTCTACTTTTCCTACATCTTCTAAAGCCTGGGCGAATTTTAACAATAAAATTTCTCCCTGCTCTTTGTAAACAATTGCTCTACCTTTAAAATGCACGTAAGCTCTAACTTTCTCACCGTTCTCTAAAAAGCTTACTGCATGCTTCAATTTAAACTGGAAATCGTGATCGTTGGTGTTAGGACCAAAACGGATCTCCTTAATTACAGTTTGTTTCGCATTAGCTTTAATTTCTTTCTGCTTTTTCTTTTGCTCGTAAACAAATTTACTGTAATCAATAATTCTACAAACTGGTGGTACGGCATTTGGAGATATTTCTACCAAATCCAATTCCAGTTCATCAGCAAGTGCCAAAGCTTTTGCCAAAGGATAAATCCCTGGTTCAACATTATCGCCAGCTAAACGCACTTCGGGCGATTTAATATACTGATTAATGTTATGCTCTGCTTCTTTTTTCTTAAAAGGCGGACGTGGTCCCCTGTTAAATCCTGGTCTTCCTAATGCCAAATTTGTACTATTTAATTTAAACTGTTATTTCTTTTCTTAATAAATTGTTGAACTCTTCCAACGTCATTTCGCCTAAATCTCCCTCACCATGTTTACGGACAGAAACTTTTCCTTCTGCCATTTCTTTATCACCGATAATGAGCATGTATGGGATCTTTTTAACTTCCGAATCGCGTATTTTACGACCGATTTTCTCATCACGAAAGTCAATCAGCCCGCGAATATCGGAATTATTTAGTTCATCTAAAACTTTTTTTGCATATTCTTCATATTTTTCTGAAATAGGAAGAACAATAAATTGCTCTGGGCTTAACCATAATGGGAAGTTTCCGGCACAATGCTCAATCAAAACAGCAATAAATCTTTCTAATGAACCAAATGGTGCACGGTGGATCATTACTGGTCTGTGCTTCTGGTTATCGCTACCAGTATATTCCAATTCGAAACGCTCCGGCAGGTTATAATCAACCTGAATAGTACCTAACTGCCATTTTCTGCCTAAAGCATCTTTCACCATAAAATCGAGCTTAGGACCATAGAAAGCGGCTTCACCATATTCTACAACAGTATTTAAGGCTTTTTCTGCAGCAGCTTCGATAATTGCATTTTCAGATAGTCTCCAGTTTTCGTCAGAACCAATATATTTCGATTTGTTCTCCGGGTCTCTTAATGAAACCTGAGCAGTATAATTATCAAAACCTAATGATTTAAATACATAAAGTACCAGATCGATTACTTTTTTAAACTCTTCTTTCACCTGTTCTGGCATGCAGAATAAGTGCGCATCATCTTGAGTAAAGCCACGTACACGGGTTAAACCATGCAATTCGCCACTTTGTTCGTAACGATAAACCGTGCCAAACTCTGCAAAACGAACCGGAAGATCCTTGTAAGAACGTGGTTTTGTTTTATAAATCTCACAGTGGTGAGGGCAGTTCATCGGTTTTAAGAAGAACTCCTCTCCTTCTTGTGGAGTTTTAATCGGTTGGAATGAATCTTTACCGTATTTCTCCCAGTGACCTGAGGTTACATATAAATTTTTGTGCCCGATATGTGGTGTTACTACTTGCTCATAACCTGCTTTAGCCTGTGCTTTAGTTAAAAAGTTCACCAAACGCTCGCGCAAAGCAGTTCCTTTAGGCAACCATAAAGGCAAGCCCATTCCTACTTTTTCTGAAAAAGCAAATAGCTCTAACTCTTTCCCTAATTTACGGTGATCGCGTTTTTTTGCTTCCTCAATCATTAAAAGATATTCAGTAAGCTCGCTCGCTTTAGGAAAAGTTACACCATAAATACGGGTTAACTGTTTTTTGGTTTCGTCGCCTCGCCAGTAAGCACCGGCCACATTCATCAGTTTTACTGCTTTCACAAAACCAGTATTCGGAATATGCGGACCGCGGCATAAATCGGTAAATGAACCTTGGGTATAGAAAGTAATTTTACCATCTTCCAGACCGTCAATTAAATCCAATTTGTACTCATCGCCTTTTTCGGTAAAATATTTTACCGCATCAGCTTTGCTCACACTTTCCCGCACAAAAGTTTCCTTTTGTTTAGCCAGTTCGATCATTTTGGTTTCTATAGCTTTGAAATCGTCCGAAGAAAATTCACGGTCGCCAAAGTCTACATCGTAATAAAAACCAGTTTCGATTGCCGGGCCGATACCAAATTTTGTACCAGGATAAAGTGCTTCTAAAGCCTCAGCCATTAAGTGAGCAGATGAATGCCAAAAAGTCGATTTTCCGGCAGTATCATTCCAGGTCAATAATTTTACTGATGAATCAGACTCGATCGGTCTTGTTGAATCCCAAACTTCGCCATTAACCTCAGCGGCTAACACGTTACGGGCCAAACCCTCAGAAATTGACAATGCAATTTGATGGGCAGAAGTGCCCTTTTCATACTGACGGACAGAACCGTCAGGTAAAGTAATGTTAATCATCTACAACTATGATTTAAATTTTAAAATAAAAAAGTTTAAAGATCACTTACAATGTGATTCTATTTTGTGCAAAGATACGATTTTCATACCGTATTTGATAGATAAACTTGAAATTCTACTTTGGTTGCAGGCCCACTTCATTCAGGTATGCTTTCTGTATTTCCAGTAAACGATCAGGGTAAGTATTCAGTTTTTCATACTTTAACATAAGTTGGTTATGCAGTTTTTTCTTTTCGTCAGTGGTTTTTACCTGCAGCATTTCTTGTGCTGTTTTTCCATAATCATTTATGGCTGTCAGGTATGCAATTACACCTTCGTTAAATTTTACAGCTTCTTTACCCGGTTTAAGATCAGCAATATTGGCAAGATCCATTTTTGAATTATTGATCAGATTTTCTGCCTTTGTGGATAGTAAAATAGAATCACCAAAACCTTTAGCATATACCTTCAAAGTATCTCTAAAAACACTATCAGTTTCATCGATCTGTTTCATTTCACTCAAAAAAATTGAAGTTACTTTTTCATTATAGGCATAATCATTATTTGATGAGTTGCAGCTAAACAGCAGAATTAAGGAAAAGGAAAGCAAAACAGGTTTTAAAGGTTTCATATTCTGTTATCGTTTAAAAATTTTTGTTTAAGGTATTTACGCAAAGGAATATCTACAAATCTCATTACCATATAAGAGAAAACGATTAAAAGCAGTACCGAAACCGGGATAATCACCCAAAGTGAGGATGCTGGTGGCTGAACTTCGGCTACATAGGTTAAAAATATCCATACAAATGGATAATGTACCATATAAAGCGGGTATGATATTTCGCCAGAGAGATTACAGATCTTTTTAAACGATGGGTTTAATGCTGTACCTGCTCCCAATGCCACCAAAAGCGGAAAGTAAAACAGCACAAGTATCGGCTCGGTAATCCAATTGTATTTATCATTAAAAGGAACTAAAAAAGCCGCGAGCAAAAGCACAATCATGCCTAAAAAGCCAAGTTTATTTTTAATTATCCAATTTAAACGGTAAACCAGCATACCGGCTGTAAAAGAATACAGCACACGCGCTCCACCGTCCCAAAAATTCTGTCCTCCCCAGCCGCCACCTACGTTGGTAGCGCGAACAGCTACATAGCAAAGGCATACCGCTCCTATAACAACCAAAGCGATCAGTGATTTTTTACCTAACCGATAAAGCACGAAAATGTAAAAGATATTGGCAATATATTCCCAAAATAACGACCAGGCCGGTGCATTTAAGCAGAATAAGTTGGTATACCGCTCGGGCATGGCCGGATAAGGGATCAAAAAAGCTGAAGATAAAAACAAAAGAAAGGTTTTCCCTAATCCATAAACTTCATAAAGATCGCTGTATGGGTCGATCAGAAAAGTGATCAATCCTAAAACGGAACCAATAACCACCAGCGGGTGCAGGCGGATAAGCCTTAATTTAAAGAACTGTGTAATCCCGATATGCGGCGCACGGCTATCGTAAGCATAGGCAATTACGAAACCGGATAAACAGAAAAAGAAATCGACTGCGAGGAAACCATGTGAAAGAAAATTCTTGTTATAATTGGTAATCGCGATTTCCATAAAATGGTAAACCACTACTACAATGGCCGCTATCCCCCTTAGTCCATCTAAAATTTCGAAATGTTGTTTAGTTGCTAATAAATTTGTTTTGTTCTCGGCTGAAATCACTTTTGGCTAGGTTATATTCAACTCCAATAATAGTTATTCTCAATTTAGATGCAAAAACTAAAGTCAACCTTTTCAAAAATGATACAAAAAAAGCCCTGAATGTTTATACTTTCAGGGCTAATAGAATTATTTATGGTGGTAATTTATGTAAAGACATCAGAAGTTCGCATGAGGCACAGCCCTAAGCTCAAACTTCGGATATCTGGTAACGAACGGAATTAATTCATACCAAATGATCTGATCTGTCCGCCGCCGCCGGGTCTGTTCTGTCTAAAACGTTTCATCATGTTCTCCATTTTAGTTTTATACTCTTCAGCAGTAATCAGTTTTGCTTTTTTAGGTGCGGTTACATCTTTTGCGCTTACATTCCTATACTCGATGCTTTTGGCAATTGAGCTGTTACCTCTACCTTCGATCGCTAAAACTGCACCTTCCGTCCACATATTTGGGTTCGGAGAAAAGTCGAAGCCTAAATCTTTTGTATACCAGATTTTGGTTTCTTCCACTACGTTTTTATCCATATCCAAGATTTTAATAGCCCTTGTAGATCTTATAATAGCCTGGTGACAGGTAAAACCGATAATCTGTTTAGTAGAATCTGTTTTAACTACTTCGATTGTTGGTGCCGGAGCTGGTTTTGCTTTAGTGGTATCATTAGGGTTTCTACCGCCCATTCTCATAGAACCTATCGGTCCAGAAGTAGATAAAGTTAATTTACTCGGCATATAATAAGTAGTATCGTTCAGGTCGAAAACCTCTGTAAGTCCTTTATCTGCAAAGGTATAGTAGTATTCTCTGTTACCACCGCCACCACCAAAACGCATCATCATACGACCCATGCCGCCACCGCCACCACCTGCTCCGTTACTGTCTTCAGTTTCTTCAACTGGCATATAACTTGCATTTGTAGCTGTAAACAACAACTCGAAGTTGCTTTTGCTAGAGGAGGGCATTCTGGCTTTCATCTGATCGGTTAGCTGGATACCACTTGCCGAAGCCATAGCTGCCGGATCGATAATATTTTCAAATTGTATGGCCCCTGAAGTTTTTTTCTGCTGCGCATTTGCAACTGATGCAATTGATAAAACTCCCAGTAAAGCGAAGATTATTTTTTTCATTACGATTTTGTTTTGCTTGTTAGATACAAAAGCCTTAAAAAGGTTTAACAAAGGTATTGCAGATTGTAATGTAAAACATGTTAAATTGTGTTAAAATCAATAGTCGGACTGGCTTAATGAGTCTTTAAAGGCAGATGTAATTTATTTTTTACATTGAGATTTTTTTTGAAAAGCAAATACAGTGGTTCTTCGGTTGCGATAGTCCTGCCCTCTGCTTAATCCCGATAGAATAGACCGTTTAATTTTAAATTGATCATTAAATCGGGATAACGCTGGCGGTCAGGTTTATTTAACAAAAAACTGTGGTTCTTTTAAAAGAAAACCTCGCAGGTCTAATTCGGGACATTTATGCATTTAGCTGCCTTTCTCCTCGGTCTGCGTCCTCACAGACCAAAATTTTTGATTATGACAATGATGAGAAAGGCTTTTAAGGAATATAAATGCCGGATGTAATTTATTTTTCACAATTGTTGTAGGTTTTAGAAAACAATGCAGAGGTTCTTCAATATGGAGCCTAATAATAAATGTAAGGTATAAATTGATTTGGGCGTTAACTAAGCTACGCAAGGGTCGGGCTTTTCAGAGCTGCGCTACGCTACGGTACCGATGAAAAATCGGCACTGAACCCTTACAATCCCTAACGCGGATTTATTGCATTAAGATATTTTTTAATTGTCTGCTCGTTCCAAACGCATGCATAGATAACTTGACGATTTTATGATCCGCATTAGTTTAAGGTTCTAAAGAACCACATGCCCAGATTAAATAAACCTGATAGAACGGAAAGCCTGGAGCGAGGTATCCCGATTCATCGGGAAGGACTTGGAGTGATAGCAGGACTGTGGTAACCGAAAGGTGTCAAACCCTGATTTTCAAAATAATATTGATCATCCAAGTCAACTTAACACATTTAAGTATTTGGCCGGCCTCATTATCTGTTAGAACAAGCCACTGCAGGTTTAAACTAATATTCTGTACTTTCCAGCCAACCATTACACAATACATCGGCGATGTGCATGGTTTTAATGGCCAGATTATTTTTATCTATATAACCCTGAAGGTGTAAAAGACACGATAAATCAGTCGAAATGATGTAATCTGCCTGTTGAGCGAGCGCATGATTAACTTTCTGCTCGGCCATTGCAGATGAAATGGCATCGAATTTAACCGCAAAAGTTCCGCCAAAGCCGCAGCACATATCGGTATCTTCCATTTCGATCATTTCCAAACCGTGTACTTTCGAAAGCAACTGGCGGGGTTCATCTTTGATTTTGCACTCACGCAATGCACTACATGAATCGTGATAAACAGCTTTCCCCTCCAATTCAGCGCCGAAATAATCCCTTTTAGCTACGTTTACCAGAAAATCAGAAAGCTCCCATATATTCGATTGCAAACTCCGGCATTTGTTATGTACAATGGTATTGGTAAACAGATCGTTAAATCCACCTTTCACCATGCCAACGCACGATGCCGATGGTGCTACAACATAGGTGTTTTCAGTAAAATCATTTAGAAATTTTGTACCCACTTCCTTAGCCTCATCCCAATAACCCGCATTGTATGCCGGTTGCCCACAACAGGTTTGTTTTGAATTGTAGGTAACATCACATCCCGATTTTTCTAATAACCTTAACGTATTAAAAGCGGTTTCAGGATAGAGCTGATCTACAAAACAAGGCACAAATAATTCTACTTTCATAATATTCTTAACGACTGCAAACTTACAATTTTAACGATTCTTTATGTTCGTTTTTTCTTAGAAGCACTAAAAGAACTAATCCAACAATAAAAAATGATGCCAAAGCGATAATTGAGTAGCGAATATTTCCGGTTAAATCTTCAATGTAAGCAAAACTGAAAAGGCCAATTACAATCGCCAATTTCTCTGTTACATCATAGAAACTAAAAAATGAAGTGCTGTCTTTTGTATCAACTGGTAAATATTTAGAATAGGTAGAACGTGATAAAGATTGAATTCCGCCCATAATCAAACCTACAATTGCGGCCAATGAGTAAAACTGATATTCATTAGTGATGTAATAACCAAAAACACAACAGCCAATCCAAACTACAACTACCATAATCAACACATTTATATTCCCTATCTTTTTAGCTAAATAAGACATGAGCATGGCGCCTGGAATAGCCACAAGCTGAATGATCAGTATCACAGCAATAAGTTTTGCAGTCCCTAGTTTTAATGTTTTTTCAGCAAAACCCGCAGCAGCAAGCATAATGGTCTGTACCCCCATGGAGTAGAAAAAGAAAGAAACCAAAAATCCTTTTAAAACCCTCATTTGTTTCACCTGCGCCCAAACTTTAGATAGCTCACTAAAGCCATCTTTCAGGATATTCGTTTTTACTTTATCGTGCTGAGGTGTTCCATTCGGAAGTGCTGAAAAAGGAATCTGAGAGAAACCGATCCACCATACGCCAACTAATAAAAAAGATAACCTTGGTGGAAATGAGGCATCAGTAATACCGAACCATTCTGGTTTTAGTACAAACAGGAAACAAATCAGCTGAAGTAAAACTGAGCCAATGTACCCATAGGAAAAGCCTTGTGCGCTCACGCGATCCTGATGTTCTTCGGTTGCAATTTCAGGCAGATAAGAGTTGCTGAATAATACACCTCCAATATAACCCATTGCTGCTAATGCGAACAAAATGACACTCATTTCGAGCGTATCTAACTTAAAGAAATATAAACCGATACAGGCCGCTCCACCCATATAGGTAAAGAATTTCATAAACGACTTCTTATTCCCCCTTCTATCGGCAATAGATGAAAGCATCGGCAAAGCAAAAGCCATTATCAGATACGCAAATGATAAGGCATAATTGGAAAGCGAGGTATTTACAAAGGTTCTACCAAAGAACTCCACTTTATCACCATGTTCTTTAGTGGTGGTAATAATGGTATAATAAGCCGGAAAAATGGTAGAAGTGATGACCAAGTTATAGGCAGAGTTTGCCCAATCGAAGAATGCCCACGAACGGATGGTTTTCTTATTGTTTTTTGTTATCATTTAGTTTTAAGGAGGTTAACTGGTTAATCGGTTAATTGTTCAACTGCGACAAATCGTACAATTAACCGATTTCGACAGTTTAAACAGTTAACCGTTTTAAACTCGCTAAAGATAATACTTCTTGCCATCAGTTTTAATCTTACCGGCATCTAATAATTCTCGAATGGCATCAATTCTTTCGGCTTCGGCACCATTTTTAATATTTGTAACCAGATCATCAAGACTTAAAGGTTGTTGTTGCAGCAAGGAAACGATCTCAAATTCAATTTCCTCTTCCATTTGGCTCTGATTTTCGGCTCTTTTTTCAGCCAGACAAACATCGCATACCCCACATTTTGTAGCATGATGTTCGTCGAAATAATGAAGCAGCTGAATACTCCTGCATAAATTTGATGAAGTGTAAGCCACCACAGCGTTAATCTGCTTATGCAGGATTTCCTTTCTCAGTTCCAGGTATTTTACATCTAAATCGAAATGATCCATGTCTACCCTCGGCCTAATGTATTGCAATTGCGGTTGATCGGTTTGCTGAATGTAAGTAAGTAACTCAATAGCCTGCAATTTATTAAGCAGTGCGATAATCTCTTTATAAGACAATCCTGTTTTTTTGGCTAAATCGGCTTCATTAATCTTAACAAAACCGTCGAAAGCGCCGCCATGCGAACGCAGAATGGTTTTTATAATACCATCATAAGCCTTATTCTCAATCTGGAAACGATAAATATCTTCATGACTGGCGATAAACATCATTCTCGATGGGAGAAAGACACTTTCAGATAAGGTAAGATAACCGTCATGCTCTAAAAACTTCAGCGCTGAAATTGTTTTTAAAACACTAATATTAAACCGTTTGCAGAAATCAGCGATATCAAAAGTAAAAGTTAAACCCTCGCCTGCACCAAATGCCAACTGAAAATAATTGCCGAGGTAGTGATAGGTCTTTCTGATCTCGTTTGGAGTAGGAAAACTATCGAGATATCTCGATTCTAAGCCCAGAACGTCAGATTGATTAGCTAGAAGAACCGCATAACTTCGTTTTTCATCACGTCCTGCCCTACCTGCTTCCTGATAATAGGCTTCTAAACTTTCAGGCAAATCTAAATGCACCACAAAACGAACATCTGCCTTATCTATCCCCATCCCGAAAGCATTTGTAGCCACCATAATCCGGGTTTTGTTATTTTTCCACTCTTCTTGTTTTAAAAAACGTACATCACGCTCTAATCCGGCGTGATAAAAATCGGCCTTAATATGGTTTCTATTGATAAAATTAGCCACTTCGGCAGTTTCCCTGCGGTTACGTACGTAAACTAAACCTGTACCTTTTACTTTCTGGCAAATATCGATCAGCTTTTTATATTTATCTTCATTGCCGAAAACCACGTAGCTTAAATTATCCCTGGCAAAACTTTTAACAAAAACCTGCGGGTCTTTCATTTCAAGCTTCTCTATAATATCTTTCCGCACAAACTCAGTAGCAGTTGCAGTAAGTGCCAAAACGGGAACATCTGGAAGGATTTCGCGGAGTTTGGCGATTTGTTGGTATGGCGGGCGAAAATCGTATCCCCACTGCGAAATGCAATGCGCTTCATCTACAGCAATTAAATTCACATTCATGTACGAAATACGGACACGCACTAACTCAGACAATAAACGCTCCGGAGATAAATAAAGGAATTTGATTTTTCCGTAAATACAGTTATCCAGCAAAATATCAATTTCACGTTTGCCCATCCCTGCATAAATGGCAATGGCTTCAATTCCTTTGGATTTGAGGTTCTCTACCTGATCCTTCATCAAGGCAATTAACGGTGAAACAACAATACAAATTCCTTCCTTAACTAAAGCCGGAACCTGAAAACAGATCGATTTACCACCGCCAGTTGGCAATAAGGCTAAACTGTCTTTTCCTTCTAAAACCGAGGAAATAATATCTTCCTGTAAAGGCCTAAAAGCTTGATGTCCCCAATATTTTTGTAAAATCTCTATTGCTGTCATAAATCGGCGGTATCAAAACTATAAAAAAGCTGTTGATATTGCTAAATTGCGCCACAATTAATCAAAAATTTGATGAAACATCTCTATTTTCTATCCGCTCTTTCCTTATTATTTTTCAGTTCTAACGCCCAAGAGAAAAAATGGGATATTGAAAAATACCAAGGCACAACAAAAAACTTCACTTTAAATACTGATGAAGGCACATGGATGAACCTTGATGTAAGCGCTGATGGACAGGAAATTGCTTTTGATCTACTTGGCGATATCTACGTGATGCCAATTAACGGTGGAGTTGCAAAACTAATTAGTGGTGGTATTGCCTGGGATGTTCAACCCCGGTTTAGCCCTAATGGAAAATACATTTCTTACACCAGCGATAAAAGCGGTGGAGATAATATATGGATTATGAACCGTGATGGTTCTGGCAAAAAACAGATTACAAAAGAAAGCTTCAGGTTATTGAATAATGCCACCTGGATGCCAAATAGCGAATACCTCGTGGCCAGAAAACATTTTACCGCAAGCCGATCGTTAGGCGCAGGCGAAATGTGGATGTATAGCATAAATGGTGGTGATGGCGCACAGTTAACCAAACGTAAAAACGATCAGCAAGACGCAGGCGAACCTAACGTTTCGCCAGATGGCAAATATGTTTATTTTAGTGAAGATGTAAGCCCAGGTCCTAATTTTGAATATAGTAAAGATCCTAACGGAACCATTTATGCCATCCGTCAGCTGGATTTAACGACGGGAAAATTAACTACTTTGATTAATGAGCAAGGTGGTGCCTGTCGCCCGCAGGTTTCTCCGGATGGAAATTTGATTGCTTTTGTCAAGCGTGTAAGGCTAAAATCTACTTTATATGTACAGAACCTGAAGACTGGTGAAGAATGGCCTGTAAACGAAGATTTATCACATGATCAACAAGAAACCTGGGCTATTTTCGGTGTTTATCCAAATTTTGCCTGGACTCCGGATAGTAAAAGCATCGTTTTCTATGCAAAAGGAAAAATCAGAAAAACAGAAATTGGGACATTGATCAACAGTACCATTCCTTTTCAGGCTAATACGATTCAAACCGTTCAGAAGGCATTACATTTTGAGCAACAGGTTTTCAGCAATGAGTTTTCAGCTAAAATGTTAAGACAATTAACTACCTCACCTGATGGAAAAATAATTGTTTTTAATGCCGCTGGATACTTATACAAGCAAGAATTACCAGCAGGAACACCAGAAAGATTAACCAATGGATTGGATTTCGAATTTGAACCCGCCTTTAGTCCTGATGGAAAATATGTTGTTTATACCACCTGGAGCGATGAATTACGCGGAGCAATAAAGCGTACGGATGTAAAATCAGGAAAAACCATCATGCTAACTGATGAAAAAGGCTTTTATTATTCTCCCCAATACTCAACAAAAGGTGATAAAATCGTTTTCAGAAAAGGAAGCGGTAACGATGTTTTAGGTTATAACTATGGCCGCGGAACAGGTATTTTTGTGATGCCTGCCAATGGTGGTGCAAAAACACTGATTTTGGATAATGGAATCCGCCCACAATTTAACAATACCGATACCCGCATTTATTTTCAGAGTTATGCAGATGGCAAAAAAGCATTAAAAAGTATCGATTTAAACGGAGCGAATGAAAGAACACACTTTACTTCTCAATATGCAAATCAGTTTGTTATTAGTCCGGATAATAAATGGGTAGCATTTAACGAGTTATTTAACGTTTACATCACACCAATGATCAATATTGGTACCGCACAGGATGCATCAGCAGGCAATAAAGCCATTCCGGTTACAAAAGTGACTACCGATGGTGGAACATATATTCAATGGAGTGCCGATAGCAAAAGTTTGCATTGGACATTGGGACCAAAATATTTTACCATTGATGTAAATAATGCTTTCAACTTTGATGGAACTACTCCGAAAACCGAAGCCTCTTCTATCGACATCAATCTGGTATTAAAGTCTGACATGCCTACGGGAATAGTGGCGCTAAAAGGCGCAAGAATTATCTCGATGAAAGGCGACGAAGTTATTGAAAATGGTACCATCATTACCGATGGAAATAAAATTACGGCAATAGGAAAAACAGATGCAGTAAGCATTCCGGCAAACGCCAAAGTGATTGATGTTAATGGTAAAACCATTATGCCAGGCATTGTTGATGTTCACGCACATTTACGCACCAGTCCTGATGGAATAACCCCTCAGAGCGATTGGAGTTATATGGCTAATTTGGCTTTTGGTGTAACTACTTCACACGATCCATCGAGCAATACTGAAATGGTTTTCAGCCAGAGCGAAATGCTTAAGGCTGGTAGAATGATTGGTCCAAGAGTTTATTCAACGGGATCTATTTTATATGGAGCTGACGGAGATTTTAAAGTGGTGATTAATAGCTTAGATGATGCTTTGGCTAATCTGCGCAGGTTAAAGGCAGTTGGTGCATTTTCAGTTAAATCCTACAATCAACCACGCAGAGAGCAACGTCAGCAGATTTTAGAAGCAGCCCGACAGTTGAATATGGAAGTTGTACCTGAAGGCGGCTCAACCTTTTTTACCAACATGAATATGGTAGCTGATGGCCATACAGGAATCGAACACAGTATTCCTGTTTTACCAGTTTATAAAGATGTGACCACGCTTTGGAACAATACCGATGTGGCTTATACCCCTACCTTAATTGTAGCTTACGGTGGCCAATGGGGCGAAAATTACTGGTACGACAGAACCAATGTTTGGGAGAACGAAAAATTGATGACTTATACCCCACGCTCGATTATTGATGCAAGAGCCAGACGGAGAACAACTTCTGAATACAGCGATTATAACCATATCGATATTGCCAAGGCTGCTAAACAAATTGCAGATGGCGGTACAAAGATTAATCTTGGAGCACACGGACAAATACAAGGTTTAGGTGCACATTGGGAGTTATGGATGTTTGTTCAGGGTGGCTTTACGCCAATGCAAGCCATCAGGGCTGCAACGTTAAACGGTGCAAGCTATTTGGGCATGAACAAAGAAATCGGTTCACTAGAAGTTGGAAAACTGGCTGATATGGTGATTATGGACGCTAATCCTTTAGATGATATCCGCAATTCGGAGAAAATTAAATATGTAATGATCAATGGTCGACTTTACGATAGTGCTACCTTAAATGAAGTGGGAACCAGAGAAAAATTGAGAGGTAAATTGTGGTTCGAGAATATCAGAGGAAATGGCTATATTATTCCAAATGGAGAATCAGAAACCTGGACTTTTACAGTTCCGCATTGTGATTAATCTATATTTCACACCACAAAAGACACGTAATACAAATTCATGTCTTTTGTGGTAAATTTACTCACCATGAAACCAAATAAACTTTATACTACCGCCTCAATTGTATTCTTAGTGCTCAGTGCGCTCGTTTTTTCATACAGCGGATATTATATTTTGGGCATCCAAACTGTAAACTTATTTCTGGCACTGATTGCAATGGCTTATATTACGTCTTTTATAGCGGTGATGAAAGACCGGAAATCGATCATTTCCTGGTTGCTTTTAATCTTAAATTCAGTTGTACTCATTTTCATCATTTATTTCCTGACGCATTTTAAGATGAAGATGTAGCATTAATTTCCGGCGCGGATCATCATTTTTCGTATTAGACAGACCCTGAATCAAGTTCAGGGTGACGGGATACGAGATGAATGGTATCTTCTTTACCTGAGCACAGCGGAATGAAAAGATCTATCTTGACAGATTTCTCGACTTCGTTATACTTCGCTCGAAATGACGACTTTATGATAAGAATTTACAAAACCAGCAAACCGTATTCTCTTAATTTATTAATGGGTTTTGAATACCAGAACAGTTCGAAGTTTTCCAGTTCCTGTTCAAAATCGGCTTTAACCTCTTGAAAAGTGCAAACTTTTTCGTTTGAGATAGAAATTTTGTTTAAAATGGCAGTTAACCACACTCCTTCCTTTTTATTCGTTTGTACCTTAAAGGTTTCTTTTTTATCGTGAAAAGTTAATGATGCCATTTCCCAGGTATTTCCCTTTTTCGATTTGGTAAAATACTCGGTTGAAGGCTTTCCTCCTATCCACACTACTTTTGCAGTAGGTTTCGTATTAAACTGATCTCCATCATTTAAAGCCTTCTCAATAAAATCTGCTGGAATTTTCGTCCTAGGGATCTTAAAGTCAAACCAATCCTGCAGTTCGTAATCAAAACAGATGCCATGCATAAAATTGAAGAGTGACTTTTTCAGCCCGAAGCTGAATTTATTGTGGTCAATACCCGTTTTATCGGTATAATTGATATCATTATTAGCAAAAGTGCCAATCACTTCAGTGTCTTTTACCACCCCAAATTTTTCCGGGTACATGCCTACCGGACTATGCGCCGTCATGGCAAACTGGTGCCAAAAACCTGACTGTAATATCCCAACCTCAAACAGTTGTCGTACCATTTCTAAGCTGTCGATCGTTTCCTGCACGGTTTGTGTGGGGTAACCATACATTAAATAAGCATGTACCATAATTCCGGCTTCGGTAAAATTACGGGTAACCTTAGCCACTTGTTCTACCGTTACGCCTTTATCGATCAGCTTTAACAAACGATCTGAGGCCACTTCCAATCCACCAGAAACCGCTATACAACCTGATGCCTTTAACAATAAACATAAATCTTGAGTGAAGCTTTTTTCAAAACGGATATTCGTCCACCAGGTAACCGCTAATTTCCTTCTGATGATTTCTAAAGCTACCTCACGCATCAATGCAGGAGGTGCAGCTTCATCAACAAAGTGAAAGCCATTTTGCCCTGTTTTTTCATATAAATCTTCAATCCGATCCACAATCAATTTAGCAGCAACCGGTTCGTAAACTTTAATGTAATCGAGCGAAATATCGCAGAAAGTGCATTTGCCCCAATAGCAGCCGTGGGCCATGGTGAGTTTGTTCCATCGTCCATCACTCCACATGCGGTGCATCGGGTTAACGATTTCAATCACCGAAATATATTTATCCAATAACAATCCTGTATAATCTGGCGTACCTACATCAGCCTGCTTATAATCATTTCTGAAGGCATCGTTACGGTAAACCACCTGACCGTTTTCGAGCAGGAAAGTCCTTTTATAAAAATGGGCTTCGGCTGGAACTGGATGTGTAATATTTTGGTATAAAAGTTCAATCGGCAATTCGCCATCATCTAAAGTGATGTAATCGAAGAATTCAAAAACCCTTGCATCCGATAATGATCTTAATTCTGTATTTGGGAAACCACCACCCATAGAAATTTTAATTTCCGGGTGATTGGCCCTGATCCATTGTGCACAACGAAAAGCGCTATACAAATTGCCTGGAAAAGGAACTGAAATCAGAAATAACTTAGGCTGAACCGTTTCAATTTTTCCCTTTAAAACCGAAATCAGGATCTCATCAATGTAGGTTGGTTCTTTATGCAAAGCATTGTAGAGCTCATCAAAAGAATTAGCGCTTCTGCCTAAACGTTCTGCATAACGGCTAAAACCAAAATTTTCATCAACACACTCTACTATATAATCAGATATGTCTTCAAGATACAGTGTAGCCAAATGTTTGGCTTTATCCTGCGTACCCATTGCACCAAAAGCCCAATCTAACTCTTCCAAAGCAGCAAACCGCGAAGCTTGAGGCAGAAAATCATCACTACAGATCTGCAATGCCAAAGTTGGATTTTTACCCTGTAAAAACGCAATTACAGCATCAATGGTTTTTAAATATTCGTCCTGTAAAGCGAAAATACGTTTAGCATTGTCACTTTTTGGATTTGAATCATCAACACATAAACTTCGGGCAGTGTGACTGAACAAATCTTGCAATCCTTTTTTAGAGAACAGCTGTAAAATAACCTCAATACCTAAATCGGCTTGTGTAGCACTGATATTTTTAGTGTTTAGAAAACCTTTTATATACGCCGTTGCTGGATATGGGGTATTCAGTTGGGTAAATGGCGGCGTAATTGCAAATATTTCGGTTTTCAAAGGGAATTATTTTTCTGCAAAAGTACGGGAATTTTTATACAGTCGTCACCTTGAATTTATTTCAGGATCTATTTTTCGGAAGAAATGCTAATCCCAATATAATATCTGTGATGGCATAATGAGTCGTGAGATATAATTCAATTAAACTAAAACACCAATCCAAACGTTTTATTCTTACATCAACAACTTTTTTCTACCTGAATGAAAGCTTTTTGTTTTTACATCCTGATGTTCTGTGTGCAAATCGGCTTTGCGCAAAAAACATTTATATTCCCTAAAATTAAAGCACATGGAGCTTCTGCCGAACAATTTACCCCTGCCAACTGGACCGTTATCGATCAGGTTTATGGCGATTTAAACAACGATGCTTCAGATGACTTAGCGGTAGTTTTTGAATGTAATAAAACAATAGATGAAACACGTGTATATGGCGATAACCATACCGACATTATAAAAGAAACCCAAAAACCGAGGATACTGGCTATCTTTTTTAAAGATAAATCAACAGGTAATTACAGCTTATCTACACAAAACAACGATTTCATTCTACGCTCAGAAGAAGGTGGGAAGTTGGGCGATCCGCTGCAACAGATTGCCATTAAAGACCAACAACTATATCTTCGTTTCCAAGGCGGTTCTGAATGGCGCTGGGAACTGGGTTATACCTTTAAATTCGAAAATAAAGACTGGTTTTTAACAAGTGCAATCAATCTTTATTATAACCAGAACAGTGGCGATATGACCGAAAGGGTTTACGATTTTAAAACCCGTGAGTTATTCACCACTGTAGGTAATCTACACCGACGGGATATTGCAAACCGAAAAACAAGTGAAGTTCTTTATTTTTCGCAGTTGAGAACTTTTAAAACCTTTAAAAAGCCATGGGCATGGGAAATCATGCCTAATGTTTATTTGTAGCAGTTACATCGTCATTGCGAGAAGGCTTTTTCAGCCGACGAAGCAATCTTAAAGCGATAGAAAGCTTCTTATTAAAGTAATATGATTGCTTCTGAGCAAGCGATGACGTTTAGAAATATTGTTATTTAATTTCCCTCCTATCTTCAAAGAACCGCAATCTCGGGTTAGATAAACCTGATAGGACGGAAAGCCCGGAGCGAAGTATGAGCGAGGACTTGGAGGGATAGCAGGGCTGCAACATCCGAAGCACTACAGCCTTTCATTTCCAAAATAATATTGACTATCTAAGAACATCTAAGTGTTTATGTTTTCAGCTGCTTTATTGAGGCATATGCCATTTAAAAGCGTACGAGGCTTAGATAGACCCTGAAATAAATTCAGGGTGACGGATATTATAAATTCTGCGCAATTACAAAACCACTGGCCCAGGCCCATTGAAAATTATAGCCGCCCAGCCAGCCCGTAACATCTAAACATTCGCCACCAAAAAACAGGTTCGGAATCTTTTTACATTCTAAAGTTTTAGAAGATATTTCGTTCGTATCAATTCCACCACGCATTACTTCAGCTTTATCATAACCTTTATCACCAGCAGGCTTAACCTTAAAATGATGAATGGTTTGTTCAATTAAATCAATTTCTGATTTTGTTAATGCTGCAACAGGTTTGTTTAAAGGTAAAAACTTGTCTAATGCATCGGTAAACTTCTTGGTATAAATCCGATTTAAAAGCGTAGACAGTAGCGTTTTACCATTATTTTTTCTTTCCTCATCTAAGAGCGAAACAATATTTTGATGTGGCAACAGATTTAAATTAATCGTTTCACCTCTTCTCCAAAAAGAAGAAATCTGCAAAATAGCGGGTCCACTTAATCCCCAGTGAGTAAAAAGGATATTTTCTTCGAAAGAAATCTCATCATTGCTTACTTCGCAGAAAACAGAATTACCCGAAAGCTGTGCAAACCATTCTTCATCCTTACCAGTTATGGTCAAAGGAACCAAAGCGGGAGCCGTTTCAATAATTTTTAAGTTATGTTTTCTTGCAAAGCGTAAGGCGAAATCTGTAGCGCCCATTTTTGGGATTGGTAAACCTCCAGTGGTAATCACCAGTTTCTCTGCAGTTAAAATTACAGTTTTACCATTTTTCTCATAACTTACTTTAAAGCTTTCTGGCAATATTTCAATATCCTTTACATCTGCGTTACACCTGATTTCTTGCCCGAAATCTTCGCAAATAGATGTAAAAACCTCAACAACATCCTTAGCATTTTTATTGTCAGGAAATAATTGGCCTAAAGTTTTTTCTTTGCCTGTTATGCCATAAGTTTCAAAGAAGGTAATGGTATCATCAACTGTCCACTGGGTAAAAGCAGATTTAATAAAATGTGGGTTTGCTGATATAAACTGCTCAGCTGATGCAAATTGATTGGTATAGTTGCAACGGCCGCCGCCAGAAATTAAAATTTTGGCACCTGGTTTTTCATTTTTTTCGAGCACAATTACTTTTTTACCCAGATAGCCTGCCTGCACCGCACACATCAATCCGCAAGCACCTGCACCAATAATTATTGCATCAGCATTCATCAATAAAATTTATTATGGTTACTTTTGCACAAAAGTAGCATTATTTTCAAGCGCATGGCAAAACAGATTAGCGAATTAAAATTAGGTATTTTAGGTGGCGGACAATTGGGCAGAATGCTCATTCAACAAGCAATCAATTACAATGTAACCACATTAGTTTTAGACCCAGATCCTGATGCCCCTTGCAAACACATCTCTAATTACTTCGAAAATGGCTCAATTACCGATTTTGATACCGTGTACAACTTTGGAAAGAAAGCCGACATCATTACCATTGAAATTGAAAAAGTAAATATCGATGCGCTTGAACAGCTTGAAAAAGAAGGTAAAAAGGTATTCCCACAATCGAGGGTAATCCGTTTAATCCAGGATAAAGGTGTGCAAAAACAGTTTTTCAAAGAAAACGATATCCCAACCGCTCCTTTTCAGATTGTAAATACGAAAGAAGATATGGAGAACAGTAATATCCCTTTTCCATATATTTTAAAACTGCGTAAAGATGGTTACGATGGCAAAGGTGTGATGAAAATCAATAGTGCTGCCGATCTGGATAAAGCTTTTGATGCACCTTGTATTATCGAAAAGCTTGTTGATTTTGAAAAAGAAGTTGCAGTAATTGTTGCCCGTAACGCCAATGGCGATATGAAAACTTTCCCAATGGTAGAAATGGAATTTAATCCAGAGGCCAATTTGGTTGAATTTTTAATTTCCCCATCTACTTTTGCCGAAAGCTTACAACAAAAAGCAGAAAACATTGCTAAAAATATTGCTTCAGCAATGAACATCACCGGGATTTTAGCGGTAGAAATGTTTGTTTGCAAAGATGGAGAGTTGCTGGTTAACGAGGTTGCCCCTCGTCCGCACAATAGCGGTCACCAAACTATTGAAGGCAATTATGTTTCTCAATTTGAGCAACATTTACGTTCTATTTATAATTTGCCACTTGGCGATACTACGAGTATTACCAATGCCATTATGATCAATCTTCTTGGCGAAAAAGGTTTTGAAGGTGTGGCCAAATATGAAAATCTGGAGAAAATATTAGCCATCGACGGTGTTTTTGTTCACTTGTATGGCAAAAAATATACTAAACCTTTCCGCAAGATGGGCCACGCTACTATAGTCGATATCGACAGGGAAAAAGCCATTGAAAAAGCAAGATTTGTACAAAAAACGTTGAAGGTAATCGCATAACTCCCTTGCTCTCCCAAGGAATGAAAAAAAGGTGGAAATGCAAAGTTTAAAAGAAGTTAAAAAAGAAATAAAATAGATATGAGTCAAGGAAATTCAGATTCGGCATTAGTTGGAATTATCATGGGAAGCAAATCAGACCTCCCTGTTATGCAAGATGCTGCTGATGTATTAAAAGAATTTGGAATAAACTATGAAATTACGGTTGTTTCTGCCCACAGAACACCAGAACGTATGTTCAATTATGCTAAAGAAGCACAAGGCCGTGGCCTAAAGGTAATTATAGCCGGTGCCGGTGGCGCTGCCCATTTACCAGGAATGGTTGCTTCTATTACCACATTACCAGTAATCGGTGTTCCGGTTAAGTCATCAAACTCTATTGATGGCTGGGATAGCATTTTATCTATTTTACAAATGCCAAATGGTATTCCGGTTGCCACAGTAGCTTTAAACGCGGCTAAAAATGCGGGTTTATTGGCTACGCAGATTTTAGCCACAGCCGATGAATCCTTAACGGTTAAAATGCAGGCTTATAAAGATGAGTTGAGAAGAAAAGTTGAGGAAAGCGCCGATAGTCTTGAGTCCTAAGTCGGGAGTCTTTAGTCTATCCAACTACAAAATAAACGGGCGATGTAACCACAATTTACACTGCCCATTTTTATTCAATACCAATAATATCGCCTGGCTTGCAATCTAAAACTTTGCAAATCGCTTCCAGCGTATCAAACCTTACTCCCTTTGCCTTTCCGGTTTTTAATATGGAAAGGTTTACAATGGTAAGGCCTACTTTTTCTGAGAGTTCGGTTAGCGACATCTTTCGTTTGGCCAGCATCACGTCTAAATTTATAATTATAGGCATAATTCAGCTTTATACGAATGATTCATTTTCTTGTTTAATATCTACACCCACTTTAAAAGCAAGACCAAACGCCAATATGATCAGACCAATAATAGTTTCGGAAGCGATAACACCTTCTCCATTGCTTAAAGCATACTTAGAGTCGTTTAAATGTAACTGATTTATGCAGGAGACAAATAATTCTTGAGAAAACCACCTTGCTATTGGCAAACATATTAACAATAAGCTTCCCCATATTATAATTGATGCATTTCTTGTGGTAAATACTTTATCTTTTGTTAAAGATTGGAAAAACATTTTTATTAGAATTATGATAGCCCCAATAAGTAACCAATAAACAACAATTGAAAACTGAAACAATAGAGCTGGCAAGGAAAATAATTGATCATAAGTCCTAAATCTCAAATGAACCAAAGCCCGATCGGTTTTTTGTATCACAACAGCATCATTAAACCATGATTTTAATGGGTCTTCAGCAACCTTATTTGCGAAATAATTGAGTTTTACATTGTATACTTCATAACTTTTAACTGCCTTACTAATTGCAGGCGAAGACGATGTGAAAAATTGTTGCAGTAAAAATATAAAATAAAAAGCGAGCACGATGGTTGCCAGTCTATTTATGTTTTTAATCACCTTGCTTTCTGAGAGTTTCATAAACCGTAAATTTAATTATGAAACAAACATAGATTAAAAATTAAAATAAAACAATAAATATTTATCGTTTTATTTTAAATAAATTACTTTTAATTAAAACTGTTAACCGAAAATTGCCAGCTGCTAACTAATCAATTCAAACTCGGATCAACTGGGAAATTACTGATATGCGCATATTTTGGGCCCAGATTTACAACTACATCCCTCCAAAGCTTTTCGTCATCGTTACTAAAAATTAGGTCAGGATTAAAGATATCGCTCACCATCCAGGCATTCTGCTCTATTTCGCGATCAAGCTGTCCATTATCCCAACCAGAATAGCCCATAAAAAATTTCACTTCATCGGCGCTTATGGCATTGGTGTTTAGGAGGATTTTAAGGGTTTCGAAATTACCACCCCAATACAATCCATTCCCGATGGGCTCACCGCTTTGTAATTTATCATAACTTCGATGGATGAAATGCAAGGTATCAGCTGCAACTGGTCCACCAAAATAAATGTAGTTTTTTGCATCCCACAAATCCGGGATCACATCATTCAAAATCAGATTTCCTACCTGGTTCAGGATATAACCTACAGTGCCATCATCGCCATGTTCGGTTAACAGCACCACAGATCTTTTAAAATTCGGATCGGCCATAAAAGGTTCTGAGATGAGCAAGCGGCCTGTTTTTGGTTTTATATTGTTCAGCATGATGATAATCATTTGTTACACCGTAAAAGATGTCTATTTTTGTTAAATGCAAGTTACAAATGAATTTCTACAAAACCTGCGCCAAGATTACAAAAGCGCTTCGCTGGATGAATCTGACGTTGATCAAGACCCTATAATCCAATTTAAAAAATGGTTTCAGCATGCTGTTGATGCGCAGATATACGAACCCAATGTAATGACTTTGGCTACAGCTGATAAAGCCGGCAGACCCGATGCCCGTATCGTTTTACTTAAAGGTGTTGATACAGATGGATTTAGGTTCTTTACGAATTACTTAAGTGCTAAGGGAAAAGAGCTTAAACGCAATCCATACGCAGCTTTAGTATTTTTCTGGCCTGAATTAGAAAGACAGGTAAGAATTGAAGGAATGGTAGAAAAACTAGACAAGGAAACTTCTGAGGAATATTTCAATACCAGACCTATTGATAGTCAGATTGGAGCGGTAGCTTCTCCACAGAGCCAGGTTATTCCGAATAGAGCGTTTTTAGAAGAAAAATTTGATGAATTAAAGGCTAAAAGTACCGGTAAAGGTATTCCAAAACCTGCACACTGGGGCGGTTATATTGTAAAACCAACTAGAATCGAGTTTTGGCAAGGAAGAAACAGCAGGCTACACGATAGGATAAATTTCGAAAAGGTTAAGGGAATGTGGATTAAAACCAGATTGGCACCGTAGCTTAATATAAAGTAAATAGAGATCGGGCTATCCAGTAAGATCTCTTTTTTAACTAATCATTTACTATTAAATTCTCTTTTTTAAACTCTTAAGATGAAACAAATCGCAGTTATAGGATCTGGCACGATGGGAAATGGTATCGCTCATACCTTTGCACAATTCAATTATCAAGTCAACCTGATTGATATTAATCAAGCTGCATTGGACAGGGCCATACAAACCATTACCAAAAATTTAGACAGGCAGGTTGCCAAAGGCACATTAACAGCAGATCAGAAAGCGGCCACTCTCGATAACATCACTACATATACCTCAACAAAAGATGGCGTTCAAAATGCCGATTTAATTGTAGAAGCAGCTACCGAAAATGTAGACTTAAAACTGAAGATTTTTAAAGATTTAGATGAACATGCCCCTGCGCATGCCATTCTGGCTTCCAATACATCTTCTATTTCCATTACCCAGATTGCGGCGGTAACAGGCAGAGGCGATAAGGTAATCGGGATGCATTTTATGAACCCTGTTCCGGTAATGAAACTGGTAGAAGTAATCCGTGGTTATGCCACTAGTGATGAAACGACCAGTACCATTATGTCGCTATCACAAAGTCTGGAGAAAGCCCCTGTTGAGGTGAATGATTATCCTGGTTTTGTGGCCAACCGCATTTTAATGCCGATGATTAACGAAGCCATTTATACCTTATATGAGGGCGTTGCTGGTGTTTACGAAATTGATACGGTAATGAAACTTGGAATGGCACACCCGATGGGCCCATTACAGTTGGCAGATTTTATAGGTTTAGATGTTTGTCTGGCTATATTAAAAGTTTTGAATGATGGTTTTGGCAATCCTAAATATGCGCCATGTCCATTATTGGTAAACATGGTGGCTGCAGGTAAAAAAGGCGCAAAAACTGGAGAAGGTTTTTATAAATATATTGCCGGATCAAAAGATCTTGTAGTTTCTGATAAATTTAAAAAATCCTAATTTTTTTAGCATTTAATTTTATATTTGCTGTATGAATGAGAATCTGGATCCTGAAGCAAGCAACCTAACCCCTACCGATCGTGATATTGAAAGGGTTTTAAGGCCACAGGCTTTTGAGGATTTTACCGGTCAGGAAAAAGTGATGGAGAACCTAAAGATTTTTGTTCAGGCGGCGAAACTCCGTGGCGAGGCTTTAGATCATGTTCTTTTGCATGGTCCTCCGGGATTGGGCAAAACTACACTTTCTCATATCATAGCCAATGAAATGGCTACTGGCATTAAGGTAACTTCTGGTCCTGTTTTAGATAAACCTGGCGATTTAGCCGGATTATTAACTGGCTTGGATGAAGGTGATATTCTTTTTATCGATGAAATCCATCGTTTATCGCCGCTGGTAGAAGAATACCTATACTCTGCCATGGAGGATTTCAAAATTGATATCATGCTCGAAACTGGCCCGAATGCCCGTTCGGTACAGATATCGCTTAATCCTTTTACGTTGGTTGGTGCGACTACCCGCTCCGGACTATTAACAGCCCCTTTAAGGGCACGTTTTGGCATCAATGCCCGTTTGGCTTATTATGATGCTAAATTGCTGACTACAATTGTGCTACGCTCTTCAGATATACTAAAAACGCCGATCAGTGATGAAGGTGCATACGAAATTGCAAGACGTAGCCGCGGAACGCCCCGTATCGCCAATGCACTTTTACGGAGGACAAGAGATTTTGCACAGATTAAAGGAAATGGAAATATCGATACCGAAATAGCCCGCTACGCTTTAAATGCACTGAATGTAGATGAACATGGCTTAGATGAAATGGACAACAGGATTCTGGTTACCATTATCGATAAATTTAAAGGCGGCCCTGTGGGTTTAAAAACCATTGCCACTGCTGTTGGAGAAGATGAAGGTACTATTGAGGAGGTTTACGAACCATTTTTAATCCAGGAAGGCTATATTATGCGTACTTCACGTGGTAGAGAAGTTACCGAAGCGGCTTACAAGCACTTAAAGAAGAATTATCCGGGCCAAACCGGGAAGTTGTTTTAATACAAGATTGTTTCTTGCCAAATCGTCATTTCGACTGAAGTGCAACGGAATGGAGAAATCTAGTATCGTTGTGTTTAAAGATCTCTCCACTGAGGTCGATATGGTGCGCCACTTTCCGTCATTGCAAAGAACGAAGCAATCTTTTTCGTTCGTCCTCCTGAACTTGTTTCAGGATCTTCAAAGAAATATATAATCTATCTGAACATTTAAGTCCTTTTGGTGTTCATCAAATAGAAATCAAACATTATGAATATTGAATTACGTAAACTAACGCTCGAGGATTACGCAGATCTTAAAGAATCTATGCTCCAGGCCTACGACAGTATGGGCGGTTCCATCTGGCCAAAATCAAGTATTGCAAAACTTCTAAATATTTTTCCCGAGGGTCAGCTTTGCATCGCAGTTGATGATAAGGTGGTGGCCTGTTCCCTTGCCATTATTGTAGAGTACGACGAATATGGAGATCGGCATACCTACAAGTTGATCACTGGTGATTATTCTTTTACAACACATGATCCCAACGGCGATACACTTTATGGAATCGAAATTTTCGTACACCCAGACTTTCGCGGTTTGCGCTTGGGAAGAAGGTTATATGAGGCGCGTAAAGAACTCTGCGAAAGCCTAAACCTAAAAAGCATTATTGCCGGTGGTAGAATTCCAGGGTACCACCAATATGCAGAGCAGCTGAGTCCAAGGCAGTATATAGACAAGGTAAAAGCAAAAGAAATTTACGATCCTACGCTTACTTTTCAGATCTCGAATGATTTCCACGTAAGAAAAGTATTGAAGAATTACTTACCAGGCGATAAAGAATCAAAAGAATATGCCACCTTAATTGAGTGGAATAATATTTATTACCAGGGTATTGATGCTTCGGCACGTTCTGCAATGACCATACGTTTAGGTTTAGTACAATGGGAAATGCGTTTATTCCCCAATATGGACGCATTTTATGAACAGGTAGAGTTTTTTGTTGATGCGCTAAGTGGTTATAAATCAGATTTTGTGATGTTCCCTGAACTATTTAACACGCCCTTACTGCAACCTTATAATCACTTACCAGAGATTGAGGCCATGCGCAAACTCGCCGAAAAGACAAAAGAGATCGTACAAAAAATGCACGAGTACTCGTTAAGCTACAATACTAACATCATTACAGGGAGTATGCCACTTATTGAGGATGGTAAACTTTATAATGCCACTTACCTTTGTCACCGTACCGGTAAAATAGATGAGTACAGAAAAATCCACATTACACCGAATGAGCAGAAATATTATGGTATGATCGGTGGCGATAAAGTACAGGTATTTGATACCGATTGCGGTAAAGTGGGCATCTTGATCTGTTACGATGTAGAATTCCCTGAATTGAGCCGCATTTATGCCGATCAGGGGATGCAGATTTTATTTGTGCCATTCCTAACCGATACCCAAAATGGTTATACACGTGTTCGTCATTGCGCGCAGGCACGGGCGATAGAAAACGAATGTTACGTAGCCATTGCAGGCTGTGTGGGCAATTTACCTAAAGTAAATAACATGGACATCCAGTTTGCCCAATCAGCAGTTTTTACCCCATCCGATTTTGCTTTCCCAACCAATGCCATCAAAGCAGAAGCCACGCCAAATACAGAAATGGTATTGGTAGTAGATGTTGACCTACATTTACTAGATGAGCTCCATCATTACGGAACGGTAAAGGTGCTAAAAGACAGGCGGAAAGACCTTTATCAGGTTAAACTTTTAAAATAATGGGTATAAAAAATGCCGGTCAAATTAATGAGCCGGCATTTTCATTATAATCTAAAGCTAATTATTTTCTCATCACAAACCATATAATCAGGCCAATAATCACTGCTAGTGGCAATACCCACTTCAAAGCTTGCCCGCCACCGTGTTCATCTTTCTCAGTTACCGCTGGCTTTGCTGGCCCCGGATCTTCTTTATGACTTTCGTAATCTTTTTCGATCGGTTTAGGAGCTGCTCCTGATTCCGTATGTTGTGGATCTATATTTTCCATAGCTAATACTCTAAAAGTTCTTCCTTTCTTAGTGTTATTCCAATCAGGATGAACCAATCAATTAATTTAGTTTCTATATTTAGAACAAGTGATTAATGAAAATGTTTTAAATCCTAAGCCTTATCTTTGCAGATCGGTGTACAATAATTCTGCAAAATATAGCCAATTAATCAAAGATGAAGCCATACGTTTGGGCTTTATGGCCTGTGGCATTTCAAAAGCTGAATTTCTTGAAGAAGAAGCGCCCAGATTGGAAAACTGGCTAAACCAGAACCATCATGGCGAAATGAAATATATGGAAAATTATTTCGATAAGCGCCTAGACCCCAGGTTACTGGTTGATGGCGCCAAATCGGTAATTTCCCTATCGCTAAATTATTATACAGAAGAAAAACAATCAGACCCCAATGCACCGAAAATCTCTAAGTATGCTTACGGACGGGATTACCATGCTGTAATAAAAGATAAACTAAAAGAACTCACGCATTTTATTGAAGAAAATATTGGAGAAGTTTCTGGAAGGGCATTTGTAGATTCGGCTCCGGTTTTAGACCGTGCATGGGCCAAAAAATCAGGAATTGGCTGGATTGGTAAAAATTCTAATCTGATCAGTAAAACCGATGGTTCCTTTTTCTTTCTTGCAGAGTTGATTGTTGATCTGGAGCTGGATTATGACCATCCTTACCAGGCCGATTATTGTGGAACTTGCACCCGTTGTTTAGATGCCTGCCCCACTGATGCCATTATTGCACCACAAGTTGTTGATGGAACGAAATGCATCTCTTATCTTACCATTGAGCTCAAAAATGAAATCCCGAATGAGTTTAAAGATAAAATGAGCAACTGGATGTTCGGCTGTGATATCTGTCAGGATGTTTGTCCCTGGAACCGTTTCTCTAAAGCACACAATGAGGAAGCCTTTAGGCCCGAGAATGGATTACTGGATTTGAACGCAAAAGACCTGATTGAAATTACGGATGATGTTTTTAAAAAGGTATTTAAAGGATCGGCAGTTAAACGCACTAAATTTACAGGATTGAAAAGAAATATCGATTTTCTGAAACCTGAATAAGTGTATTTATAGGTTCATGAATTAATACGGGCGTCATGCTGAATTTATTTCAGCATCCATCATCAAGAATTAAGTTAAATAGATCCTGAAATAAATTCAGGATGACGATCGCCATAAAACTTATCTATGTTAAGGAAGTCAAGTTTTTTGGGCGATTTGCTCAGTCCGACTTGACTTCCTCGGTATTCATCTAATTCAACGAAAAACTATTATCGCTTTTCACTTTATCAGGCGTGTGCGGATTTCCCATCACCACTTTTGATAATTTCTTGCTTGTTTTTACATTTATTTTCACTTGCTTATCCCCTTTTTCCCAAATACCAATGGTACTATGGTTATTTTCGACAGAACCATCTTCATAAATCAAGGATAAATCGATTGGTAAAGGTTTAACGCTTTTGTTCTCAATGGTAATTGTATATCCAACTGATGTTTTGTCGACCGCTTTAATAGCCATATCGGTAACACCGTCTTCAAAAAACCATGCCTTCCAAAACCAGTTTAAATTTTTACCGCTTCCCTCGTTTATGCTGTTAAAGAAATCATAAGGCATTGGGTGCTTACCATTCCAGTTTTTAATATAAGTATGCAAAGCTTTGGTAAACAGTTCATCTCCAAGATAATCTTTAACAAATAAATAAGCCAAACCTGGTTTAGGGTACGAATTGGTAAAAGATCCTGATCCTTTTAAATCAGGCGTTAAAGTCATTATTGGAGTATCATCTTTACCATCAGAAGACGAAGCTGTAGGTTGTACGCCGTATTCATCAACAATGGTAGAATCAATCATTGGAGAAATCAACCACTCGCCTATTGTGGCCCAACCTTCGTCCATCCAGCCATATTTAGTTTCATTTATCCCCATGTAAAAGGGAAACATAGTATGAAAAATTTCATGGTCGGTTAAGGTAATGGCATCTGTGCGATTATCAACGGGATTATCGTTCACCATCATTGGGTATTCCATTTGGTCTAAACCATCAAATATCGTTTCATGATTGTATGGAAAAGGCCATTTAGGGAAAGTATAACTCATTGCTTCAACTGTTTTACGGGCAAAATCAATCACTTCGTAATAATCTTTATGTTTCGGGTTAAAAACAGCATCCACACGGGTTCTCCTTTTTGTTTTAGGATCAACTACTAAACTGCTCGATTTCCACAGGTAATGATCGCTTAAGGCAAATACAAAATCGGTAACATTTTTAGCTTCGAATTTAAAGGTATTAAAAGCATTAGGCTGAGTTACTTTTTTATCGGCTAAATCTTTGTCGGTAATCACATCAATTACAGCATCATTTTTTTCGGCAGATAACATTCTAGAAACAATATCTTTCTGGAAAACTTCTGAAGGGTTTTTCAGATCGCCTGTTGCCCAAACTCCATAACCACCTGGAACTGTAATTGAAGCATTAAACTGATCAAAATCGTTATAAAACTCTTCAGCTCCTGTGTAAGGGAATTTATTCCATCCATCTACATCATCATAAACCGCAATGCGCGGAAAAAAATAAGCCACAAAATGAGAACCTTCATCTACCTGACCTGTACGCATATGAGATCCTTTATTTAAAGTATAACTATAATCAATAGAAAAGCTAATCGTTTTTCCAGGCAAAACCGCTGGAACATTCACCGTCATGTTGGTTCCATCAATTTTAAAATCAACGATTGACTTTCCGTTTGCTGCCAGTTTCTCAATAGCAACCCCATCACCCAAATCAGACTCTGCCAATTTAGATTTTCTCGGTGTTCCTTTTTTGTACAGATTGGGGTAAAGTTTAAACCATATTTCCTTCAGCGTATCAGGACTATTATTGGTATAAGTTACCTGAACCTTACCTTTTAACAGCCTGCTGATTGGATTAAAATCTACATTAAGATCGTATTTTGAAGTGTTTTGCCAATAATTTTTCCCAGGCTTTCCGTCTGTATTTCTCGTTTCCTTTTGATAGGTTTTTTGAAATTCAGGTGCTATTGGTAAAGTAGTTTGCGCGCCAGCGTAAAATGCTGTACACAATAAAAAGCTAAATATTTTTATAGATTTCATTTTCTGAGCATAGGGCTTAGCGCATGGCGTTTAGCGTTTGATTTAATTTAAGCAACAGCAATATAACAATTAACCGATTAACCAATAATTTCTATTTACCAAACTTCATTTTCAATTGCTCCAGCATATCGGTATTAATCGGTTGTGCAGGTTTTTCTGGCTTCGGCTGAGGTTTCTGTTGATATTGAGGTTTGTTTGCTGGTGCATTATTTTGAGGTCTAGCCGTTTTGTTTTCGTTTTTCTTTGCATTGAACTTTGCCCACTCCTCGTCTAATTTCTTCTTCGTATACAATGGGAAATCGCCATTTTTCATCCAGGCATAATAACTAGGTTCTACAGAAAATACCTGAGCTGTTGTTTTACCTTTATGTTTACCGAAATTGAAACACACTTCATCATTATCATTATAAACCAATCTACCGGCAAAATCTACAGGTTTATTAATATTGGTAAAAATATGCAGTGCATCTACATCATTTACAACTGGAATACTTTTTACACCTTGTTTATTTTCAAACTCGGTTTCCTTGTACATTTCTAATTGTCCAAGTAAAACTTTATAGGTAGCAATTACATCCGCCTCTGCAGCGTGTGCGTTAATTAAATCTTCCTGACAATAGAATTTATAAGCCGCTTTTAAGGTGCGTTGCTCCATTTGGTGGAATATATTCTGTACATCAACAAACTTGCGGTTGTTCATATCGAAATCCACTTCAGCTCTTAAAAATTCTTCTAAAAGCATCGGAATATCAAATTTATTCGAATTGTATCCCGCCAGATCACTTTCGCCAATAAATTCAGCAATTTCTGCTGCCAAAGTTTTAAAGGTAGGCTCATTTGCAATGTCTTCATCATAAATACCGTGTATTAAGGAGGTTTGCAGAGGAATCGGCATTTCTGGATTTACGCGCCAGGTTTTAACAAGTTCAGAACCATCTGGCATGGCTTTTAAGATCGCTATTTCAACGATCCTGTCAGCTCCAACATTAACTCCAGTAGCTTCTAAATCAAAAAATGCTAAAGGGCGCTTTAAATTTAATTTCATTTCTTATGATGTGAGATTGGCGACATTAGATTTGAATCGGAATGTCAAATTCTTTTTTTTCAAAAGTGCTAAAAAGGTTTCATTAGTTCTGTAAAACAGCTTTATTAATTTATAAATTTAATTGTCAAATTATTTCAGAATGTTAGTTTGTAGGATTAAATTGCGACAATTTATATACGCTCAAATGAATAAGACATTAGCCATACTATTCCTCCTAATTTTATCGTTAACTACTCATGCTCAAAACTTTAACTTTGGCGCAATCACCTACGATGATTACGAATTCGACAGAAAAAAGTTAGACAGCAATGCCAATGCTATTGTATTAAAAGAATTTGGTACGGCATCAATTCAGCGCGACGACAATACAGGCAGTTTAGAGCTGATTTTTGAACACCATGTAAAAATCAAAATCTACAATAAAGAAGGCTTTAAGGAAGCTAATATTGTTATTCCGACCTATAAAGACGAATCCCGCGAAGAAACGATCAGTGATTTAAAAGCTTCTACTTTTAATTATGTAAACAATAATTTTGTAGAAACCATGATGGACAGAAAGGCTGTTTTCACTGAAAACCGATCAAAATACACCAGACTAACCAAGTTTACGCTTCCAAACCTCAAAGAAGGCTCTGTAATTGAATATAGTTATAGGTTAAAATCGCCCAACTTATTTAATTTCAAAACATGGGAATTTCAAGGTGATATTCCAAAGGTAATTAGCGAATATTTGGTTTACATTCCAGGCATTTATAATTACAATGTTTCTTTACGCGGATTTCAAAAACTGACGGATCAAAAAGTAGAATTAAGCAAAGAGTGTTTAAGGCTTTCAGGTGTAGCTATCGATTGCTCAAAAATCAACTACATGATGAAAAACATTCCGGCATTTATTGAAGAAGATAATATGACCGCTCCCAGTAACTTTAAATCGGCCATTTATTTTGAGCTTTCGGATGTACAGAATTTGAATGGAGGAAAAACATCTTATACGAAAACCTGGAAAGATATTGATTATGAACTATCATCATATAAAACCTTGGGCGATCAGATGAAAAGGAAAGATGTTTTTAAAGCCCTCATTCCAGAAATTACGAAAGGAAGTACTACTGATTTAGACAAAGCAAAAGCCGTCTATAATTACATCAAAAAACAGATAAAATGGAATAATTATTACGGAAAATATGCAGAAGATAACATTAAAAAGGCTTTAGAAAACAGATCGGGCAATGTGGCAGATATTAATCTAAGCCTAATTGCGGCACTTTCTGCAGCTGGTTTAGATGCAGAAGCTGTTATCCTTTCCACCCGTGATAATGGAACAGTAAACAAGCTTTATCCAGTAATGAGTGATTTTAATTACCTGGTTGCTAAAGTAAATCTTGCCGATAAAAGTTATTTATTGGATGCTACTGAACCACTTCTACCTTTCGGATTGTTACCACTTCGATGTATTAACGATCAAGGCAGGGTAATCAACTTAAAGAAACCATCTTACTGGATCGATTTAAAAGCCAGTCAGAAAACAACTACCAGTTATATCCTTATGGGAAAAATGACTCCTGAAGGAAAAATTATTGGCACTTTAACTACACATACCATGGGTTACGCTGCTTATAGCAAACGTAAAGATATTCTTCGATACAATTCGCCAGATGAGTATGTAGAGAAGCTTGATGAACGTTTAACCAGAATTAAGATACTGGACCATCAAATTTCGAACCTGGATAGTGTAGAAAATTCTTTAATAGAAAAATACGAAGTAGAGTTTACCATAAACGATGGCACCAATAAAGATCAGTTTTATTTTAGTCCATTTTTTATTAATACCATTTCAAAAAATCCGTTTAATTTAAACGAACGTACCTACCCAGTTGATTTGGGCGCAGCTTCTGACGAACGAATCATCATCAATGTACTTTTACCAGAAAAATATCAATTGCTAGAAAAACCAAAAGATATAGCAATAGCTTTACCCAATGCTGGTGGAAAGTATTTATTGCAAACAGGTTTAGATGGAAACACCATTTCGATGAGTCAGATTTTACAGTTTAACAACGCTATTTATCAGCCAGAAGAGTACCTTTTCTTAAAGGAATTCTACAGCAAGATCATCCAAAACCAAAAAACAGAATTTTTATTAAAAAAGGCGAATTAAATGAGATTCTTATTCACGATATTTTCCCTGCTTTTAGTTGCTGTTGTTGGCTTTGCGCAAGACAACTATGATGTTGATTTAATTCCCGCTAACCTGCGCAACCGGGCTAACGCCTGTATCAGGAATGAAGAAACAACCATTGATATGCGCTCGCCCGATAACGTACTACTCAATGTAAAAAGGGCCATTACGGTATTTAACCAAAATGGAGAGGACGAAGCACGTTTGGTACTCTATTACGATAAAAATATTTCGATTAAAGGGATAAAAGGGGAAGTTTACAATAGCGTTGGCAAACTTACCAACAAGTTTTCGCAGAATGATTTTGCCGATATGAGCGCGGCCGATGGGTTTTCCTTATTTGTTGATAGCCGCGTAAAACACTATCTGCCATCGGTAAACGAGTATCCTTATACCGTAGTTTACAATTATGAAATTAGAAATAAGCAAAATCTGATTATACCCGATTGGAGTCCGAAACCAGCAGATGATGTTTCGGTAGAGAAAAGTACTTATACCTTTATTTGTAAGCCAGCAGATCAGGTAAGAATAAAAACCCAGAATTATAGCGGAACACCAGAAGTAATAACTGATGAGAAGCAGAAAAAAACGACCTGGAAGGCAAATAATATCCTGGCGTCTAAAACTGAACCCTATAGCCCGGCACACGAAACTTATGCAACCAACATCCAGATTGCCCCGCAAGCGTTTTATTATTACAACCATAAGGGCAGTTACACCAACTGGAAAGAGCTCGGCAAATGGATTTATGACGATTTGTTAGCAGAACGCAAAGCCCTGTCACCTGCCACCATCGAAATGGTAAAAGACCTTGTAAAAAACGAAAAAACAGACAAGGATAAAGCGCGTAAGATCTATCAGTATTTACAAGACAAAACAAGGTACATCAGCGTGCAAATTGGTATTGGCGGTTTTCAGCCGATTGCAGCCAGTGAAGTTGATCGGTTGGGTTATGGTGATTGTAAAGCTTTAGTAAACTATATGCAAAGCCTGCTCAGTGCAGCAAATATAGATTCTTATTACTGCGTAGTATCGGCTGGTTCTGAAAAGAAAAGTATGGACCCGAAATACGCCAGTATGGTACAGGGCAATCATATTATTTTATGTATGCCATTAAAAGGTGATACAACCTGGTTAGAATGCACCAGCCAAAAAATACCCTTTGGGTTTTTAAGCGACTTTACGGATGATAGATTGGTACTGGCCTGTACTACTGAAGGAGGAAAACTATTGCATACACCAAAACTAACAACTGCTGAGAACTTACAGATACGTAAGGCCGACTTAACGCTTCAGTTAGACGGCAGTGTATCTGGGAAGATGAATACTGTTTACGCTGGCTCACAATACGAAAATCAGGAATCATTGATTGGTAAATCAATAACCGAACAGCATAAACTATTAAAGGAAGCTTACAACATTGACAATATTGATTTCGAAGCAGTTTCCTTTGCGCAGAAAAAAGACATATCGCCTAAATTAACGGAAGAAGTAAGCATTAATATCAGAAATTACGCCCCTGTTAATGGAAATAAAATGTTTTTACAGCTCAACCCCTTTAATCTGAGGAGGTCAATTCCTGAGATAAAGAATAGAACCCATCCTGTTTACATTAACCGCGGATATACAGATGAAGATACCATTATTTATACCTTGCCAGACAATGTAATTACGGAACTGATTACTGGACAAGACAAAGCTTTTAAAACCCCTTTCGGGGAATATGTATGTAAGGCAAGCTTAGTAGGCAACAAACTAACCTATTACCGGAAATTTATACTAAATGATGGTACATTTCCTGCAGCGCAGTATAATGAGTTTTCGAAATTCATTAATGATATAAATTCTGCAGATTATTTAAAATTAGCACTTAGCTTAAAAAAATAATCCCGAGGCCAATACCGATAATCATAATGAGGTACATCAAAATTTCTGTTGAAGCAAATTTTTTGTACTTGGTCCAGAAAGAGTAATCATTTTCTTCGTTTGGCATTTTATGTTCGTTATGTGGCAAAAATAGGCAAATAGATTTAATTATCAGGCTTGTAAGTCGTAATCTCTTTGGCCATCCCCTTAAAGAGTATAATATGAAAGGGCCACATGGCATACCAATATACCCTGCCCCACAAACCTTTAGGCCTAAAGGTAGCTATTTGCGATAAAAATGCTTTTCCATGAAATTCTACAAGTTTTAGTTCGAGCCATGCCTCACCAGGTACTTTCATTTCAGCATAAAGCAATAATCGCTTACTGTTTTTATCAGCCAGTAAAACACGCCAGAAATCGAGTACATCTCCTGCCTGTAAATCGGTATTACTGGTTCTTCCTCTTCTGGTACCTACCCCACCAAACATTTTATCCAAAAAGCCACGTAAATGCCAAAGCCAATCCATAAAATACCAGCCTCTATTGCCGCCAATGCTCCAAATGTTTTCAAAAACTTCTTCGGCTTTACGTTCGAATGGCATTTTCACTTTATATTCTAAGGTTCCATTTTGTGGTACCTTAATCTGATCCATAAAATTTGAATTTAAATAGCCACGATTCAGGGCATCCTTCCAGCTCGAAACAATAGAATTCTGATCAATCTTTTCAAACGCTAAGTGTAAAGCTTCGGCATAGCTTAAACATTTTAGTGGTACAACTTCTTGGATACGGTTATCTTTACATATTACCTCATTCTTCATACTATCTACCAAACTACGGGCTAATGAATAAGGTACTGGAGTAATCATATTTAGCCACAAAGAAGATAATCTTGGTGTTAAAACAGGAACGGTGATGATCCAGCGTTTTAATCCACGTTCTTTAGCATAGCCTAAAAGCATTTCCCGATAAGTTAGAATATCTGGTCCACCGATATCAAAAGTGTTATTATAAGCCTTATCATTGCGTAGAACACCAATCAGATAAGCCAAAACGTCACGTATCCCAATTGGCTGGCAACGGGTTTCTACCCATTTGGGCGTAATCATGAAAGGAATTTTTTCAGTTAAATCCCTAATAATTTCAAATGAGGCACTACCCGAGCCAATAATAATAGCCGCTCTTAAAATGGTACAGGCTTTTCCTGATGATTTAAGTTCTGCTTCTACAGCTAACCTCGATCCTAGATGTTCTGAGAGGTGTTCATCATTTGCAATCCCAGTTAAATAAATAATCTGTTTACAATTGGTATTTCGTATGGCTGTTGAAAAATTTTCAGACGATACTTTCTCCATATCAGAAAAACCGGTTTGGCTCGAAGACATGGAATGGACCAGGTAGTATGCGGCATCAATATCCGTTGGAATTTCTTTTAAGCTTTCGGCATCTAATAAATCGCCCGTAATAACCTTAACCAGATCACTTAAATCAGACGCTGAAATAAACCTACGCTTATCCCTTACCATACAAATGATTTCGTGCTTTTCTTCTAACAACAGCGGGAGTAGCCTGGTGCCTATGTAACCATTTGCTCCCGTTAATAAAATCTTCATGTGTACAGTTTTAATACATAACACTAAATAAAAAAGATTGTTGGCATTATTAGTTTTCAGAAAATTAAATCCACATTCCCAAAAGCTATATAACCAGACTTTAAGTCACAACAATGTAAAACCAATTGTATTTAGAACACTACAAAATTGTTTTGGGCAACATTTAGACACAACAACCGTATAAATAGCTCAATATCAAACTAAACCATACTGAATGAAGAAATACATCCTGGACATTGCTACGATTTTTTTGATGGGTATGAGCATTGTCGGAACAAGTTGGAAAGCGGTGGAGCTTCCACGTACACAACAAGAAGTAGTTAAGCATATTGCTTCAGATAGTCTATACAACCAATATATCTCTAATATTTACCATCAGGTTCATTTAGATTCTGCCGGATTAAGTGAACAGGTTTTTGAAAAAGCCCTGACTGGCTTTTACAACTTAAAATATTCTGGCCTGTTACATGCCAAATCTATTTTGACCATTGCAGATTTTGATCAGGAAAGTTCTAAAAAACGCTTATATATTATCGATCTTGCCAGCAAAAAGCTCGTATTAAATACTTGGGTAGCCCATGGGCAAAACAGTGGTGGCGATAAGCCAGCTTACTTTTCCAACAATATCAACTCGAATCAGAGCAGTTTAGGTTTTTATTTAACAGGAGAAATCTATTACGGAAAACATGGCCGTTCGCTTAAATTAGATGGCATGGACCAAGGTTTTAACAGCAATGCAAGAGAAAGGTCTATTGTGGTTCATGGCGCCAGCTATGTAAGTCAAAAAAGCATAGATCAATTAGGTAGATTGGGTAGAAGCCAAGGTTGTCCTGCTGTTCCGGCTAAACTGGCCGATCAGGTGATCAATACCATTTCTGACCGGACGGTACTGTTTATCAATAATTCAGAACAACAATACAATTCATCATTTTTAAATGAAACACTGGCAGCAAGTGTTGTATTAAATCAGGAACAGATTTTAGCAGCGCAAGTGGATTAGTATTGTTTAATATTTTTGGCGTTCAGGTTTTTAGGTAAGATCCAGATAAAGATCGATTTGCTGCTGGCCAGTAAATCCCAAACCCAACGGTTACTATCTACCCCCTTTTCGCCGCAGTCTACAACTTCTGCACGTTTGAGCAGTTTTTTAACTAAAGCCTGAATCCATTTTATTCGCACCACGCGATTGAAAGATAGTCCCAGGTAATCGCAATACACATGTACCAGGATTTCTACAATAAGCGAGGCATCAGAAATAGCCAGTATTTTACCGAAATGCTGTTCATAATCGGCTTTAATTGTATTTATCAAAAGCTCAAACCTTGCCTCTGCTTTTCCATCAAGATAAGCCCAGAGTTGAGCATTACTATACACGCGGATTAACTGCGGTTCGAGCCCTACTTTAATTTTATTGCCTGCCAGTTCATAAATTTTATCCATTCATTAAAAATCAATTGCAGCTGTTAGATAGAGATATTACCGAATTGTTAATCAATCCGATATAAAAATTCCTGACACAAATGATGGGACAAAGTTATCTGATAATTGTTTGCCAAAACGAATGTTAAGTAGCATTGTGAGTAATTTTTTTGATCGGTTGCCAATATTTTAATCATCTTTGGGGTTGAAAAGATAAGCCCATTCATGAAGATTGTAATTGCAGAAAAGCCCTCTGTTGGTCGTGAGCTTGCTAAAGTTTTCGGAGCAACCACCAGAAAAGATGGATACATTGAAGGTAAAGGATATTCTTTTACCTGGGCATTCGGGCATTTATTGCAATTGGCTCCCCCTCAAGATTATGGCTTTATTGGCTGGAGGAAGCAACATTTACCCATGCTTCCGCAAAAGTTTAAACTTGCCGTTAGAAAGATTAAAACAAAAGATGGCTTTGTAGAAGATCCCGCAGTGCGGAAACAATTAGACACCATAAAAAAACTTTTTGATGAGGCGAGCGAAATTATTGTGGCAACGGATGCGGGGCGTGAGGGCGAATTAATTTTCAGGTATATTTATTATTACCTGAAATGCAAAAAACCTTTCAAACGCCTTTGGATCTCTTCGCAAACAGATGAAGCCATAAAAGATGGATTTAGAAACTTAAAACCTGGAACCGATTACGATACCTTGTTTAATTCGGCTCATTGCCGTTCAGAATCGGATTGGCTGGTGGGAATGAACGCCACTCAGGCACTAAGTATTTCGGCAGGTAACAGAACAGTTCTTTCGTTAGGGCGGGTACAAACGCCTACTCTGGCCATGATCTGCGCCCGTTTTTTGGAGATTAAAAATTTCGTTCCTCAAACTTATTATCAAATCAGCATTTTACTTTCTAAAGATGAACAGGTTTTTAAGGCTATATCAACCTCGAATTATAAAGAAAAGGAAGAAGTAGAAAAGTTATTTGCGCTTGTAGAGGATGTGGCTTCTGGTTTTCCAACGGGCGGAAATATTACGGCTGTAGAAGCTAAACCAAGAAAAGAGCCACCTCCGTTATTACACGACTTAAGCAGTTTACAGCAAGAAGCCAATAAGAAAAAAGGATATACTGCCGATCAAACACTTAATATCTTACAAAACCTGTATGAGAGCAAATTGGTTTCTTATCCCCGTACCGGATCTCGATATATTGGTGACGATGTTTTCGCCGGCGTTCCAGATTTGATCGCAAAATTCACCGATCACGCTGATTTTGGAAAGCAAGCGCAGTTTTTACAAACCATTACTTTAAATAAACGAAGTGTTAACGCTAAAAAAGTAACCGATCACCATGCTGTTTTACCAACGGGCGAACAGGCTTATGGGCTAAGTCCGGATAAACAAGCAGTATACGATATGGTTGTTGGGCGCATGATTGAGGCTTTTCACCAGGAATGTATTAAGGAGTTAACTAAAATAACCATTCAATCGGGAGTCACTTTTGTGGCCAATGGAACAGTAATCCGTTCTGCGGGCTGGCGGGCTGTTTTTAACGACCCTGAAGACGATAAAAAGGATGAAGACAACGCCGCCTTACCAAAGGTTGTCGTTGGAGAACAATTACCTATAACGGAAAAATCTCTTCTAGAAAAGCAGACTAAGCCAAAGCCAATGTACAACGAGGCTTCATTATTAAAAGCGCTCGAAACCTGTGGTAAAGAGATTGAAGATGAAGAACTGCGTTATGCCATGAAAGATAGTGGTTTAGGTACTCCGGCAACTCGTGCGTCCATTATCGAAACCTTAATCACCAGAGAGTATATTACAAGGGAAAAGCGAAATCTTGTACCTACCAATAAAGGTTTGGCTGTTTACGAAGTAGTGAAGGATAAACAGATCGCGCAAGCTGAGCTTACCGGACAATGGGAAAAAAGATTAGAAGAAATACGTTCGGGCTCATCCGTAAAAGATTTTAAATCAGAAATCACTGAATATACAAAAATGATCACTAACGAACTGCTGATTGCAGGAGCAAGCATATCGGGGAAACTGGAAGAAGAAAAGAAACTGGAAAAGGTTTAGCATCAACTTGCGTCATATAATGTGAAGCAGATATAAAAGTAACAATTTATGGCTACAACTCCATAAATTCCCAGGCGCTGTGGTACGCGTTCAGTTGTTCAGCATACTGGATAAATTCAGCATAAAAACTAGATTTCGATAATGTAGCACTATCGCCAATAACAACCAGCTTTTTCCTTGCCCTCGTCATGGCAACATTCATTCTCCTCGTATCTGATAAAAACCCGATACTTCCATCGCCATTACTCCTCGTGAGGCTAATATAAACCACATCACGTTCCTGCCCCTGAAAGCTATCAATGGTATTTACTGCAATTTTATTTCGATATGGATTTAAAATTTCATTTTCCTGAACCAACGCATTTAAAATCTGAACCTGCTGTTTATAAGGGGAGACAATAGCAATAGAAGGAAAATTATCAGTTAAAGACTGATCTCTCAAATTATTTACTAAATGCGTTAAATGTTTGACCAAAAATGCAGCTTCATCAGGATTGGTCGTGCTTGTTCCATCTAATTTTTCGTCGAAACTACAACCTGCTGTATCAATAAATTGAATCGGCTGATCGCCAGTAAACAATACATGATCGGCAACAGCGTGATGCGCTATTAACTCGTTTCTGTAAAATACCTGAGATGAATAACCCATAATATCTTTGTTCATTCTGTATTGCTCTTTTAACAACACAACCGACTCTGGATGAAGTCTTACGGCTTTTTCGAGCAAAGTATTACTTAAACCATTTCTGGCTGCCTCATTTGATTTTATAGTTGGAGAAAGCTGAAAATGATCGCCGGCTAATATTACTTTCTGAGCTTTTAAAATAGGTATCCAACAAGCAGGCTCCAAAGCCTGACCAGCCTCATCAATTACAATAGTATTATACTTTAAATTCCTGACAGTATAGTGGTTGGCTCCCACCAGGGTGGCAGTAATAATCTGTGCTTTAGTAAATAGATTATCCATAATGTACTGCTCCGTTTTTTCTACTTCCTTTCCAATTTTATGCGCTTCATCAAACAAGGCCTTACGTTGCTCGCGTTCTGCTTTGCCAAAACTCCGCTTGTATTTGTGGGCCATGTTTTTATACTCGCTGGCTTGTTTTTTTAAAGCCTTAATTGTTTTCATCTCCGGATGATCGGCCATTTGATGATCAAGAGTAGCCGCAAGCAATCTTTCTGAAACCCTCGCCGGATTACCCACACGGATTACTTTTAGCCCTTCAGCAACTAACTTCTCAGTAAGTAAATCAACAGCGGTATTACTTGGTGCTACCACCAGGATTTTTTGATCGCTGTGTTTAACCAACGATTTTATAGCATGTACAAGTGTTGTTGTTTTTCCGGTACCTGGCGGACCATGAACCACTGCCAGATGATCAGCTTCAATAATTTTATTCACCGCTAATTGCTGCGAGTCATTTAGCGCATTTGGAATGATAAATTTCTCTTCGCCTTGAAATGAAGGTTTTTCTCCTTTCGTTAAAATACGGATCAGTTTATTTTCTGATTCGTTTTCTGCTAAGTGCGTAGCCTGTTTAAGAGCACTCTGCATTTCGTCGTAACTGTTATTATCAAAAAGTAAGTCTACACCGAGTTTGCCATCCCTGGTCCAGTCTGGTAGTTCATCCACACGGAAGCTGATTTTCATCCTGCTACCACTTTGGTGATTTATAATCCCCTCTATCCGATCTTCTTTGGCATCATGATTAGAAAATAATACCACGGCAGAACCAAAACGGAACTGATGAGAAAAATCTTGATGGGTAGTCCTTTCCAACTCTACGGTTAAATAATCGCCACGACCTATTTCGGTATTCCTGATTGCAATAGGGTACCAGGTTAAACCCAGGGCTCTTCTATCTGCGGCCGAAGTATTTTCAGTAAGTTTTAAGTACGATTGTAAATCTTCTTCACGCTCCGTATCGAGCAGATCCTGAAGTTTTTTAAAATATTCTTTTGACAACGGAAAAATTGGTTAACTGTATAAATTGTTTAACTGGTTAGTTGACTAATGCAAACTGAGAATTGTTAACTTAAAATTGATTACTATAAAACAAGCTCATTATGCAGCCTTAACAGAGTCTCTTCTGCATCATCGCAAAAGCCAGGATGCACTTTTGAGCACTGCACTACGGTACTTCTAGTTGCCGTAAGCCACCTAAAACGAGAAGCTTGGTCGTATTGACCAATGGGACCTGATCCTTTTGCACCCGTACTTATTCTTTCAAAAGCGCATAAGTTTTCTTTTAGCTCTTCTAAATCTAATTCAGCAGAAAAGGCCTTTACTCTTTTCTCATCTAGCGCAAAAACACTTTTCAAAAATTTTTGCTTAGCACAAAACAAAATAATGCCCACATTAATAAATTCTTCACGTTCTACCCTTGGCATTACGCGAATCACAGCGTACTCAAATAAGAATTTCCCTTGCATGCTGTGCTTCTTTTAAAAATATAGTTGAATGAGTTAACCTGGTAGTAAGAAAATGCGTATAAGCATTGCGATGCTCCGCTTTACTTTCAAAGTTCGTTTCGCCTTCTAACCAGTCATCAGGAATTAAATTAATCACCGCTTCGATTTTCTCAGGGCTAAGAAGTTTACTAAATTCCTCATTTACGCTTTCCAGTTCTGTGGCCCATGGTAACAATACATGGTCTTTTACCAAAAAGAAAGGTTTAATAGCCTGTTCTTCCCAGTTCTGCCAAGAATGATGAAAATATAATGCTGCACCATGGTCGATTAACCAAAGCTCTTTATGCCACAGCAACATATTGGTATTTCTGCAGGTGCGGTCCATATTGGTTAAAAAACAATCTAGCCATACAATCTGTGAAGCAAGTTTAGCATCAACGGTAGTTACAGTCGGGTCGAACGTTATTGCGCCAGATAAATAGTGCAGTGCCAAATTTAAGCCTACGCTGGCTTTTAGCAGATCCTGGATTTCTTCGTCGGGTTCTGTTCTCCCAAAAGCTTCATCTAAATTGGCAAAAACCAATTCAGGTACACGCAAACCTAAATAACGGGCTATTTCGCCGCCAATTAGTTCGGCAATTAAAGCCCGGGGCCCCTGCCCTGCTCCTCTAAATTTCAGTACATATAAAAAGTTATCATCCGCCTCGGCAATAGCAGGCATTGAGCCACCCTCGCGCAAAGGCGTAACGTATCTGGTTACATTTACCGTTCTAAGTTGTAAATCGTTCATATCTGCAGATAGAATGGCCATTTATTTTATTTAGGCACAATTCTAAACTTGCTGCAAATTTAGCAGAATTCCAATAATAAATCGGTCAAAGTTTAGTCTTAAAGATCCTGACGACTCTACTAAGCAATCGTTAAAATTAAGTCGTAATAATCTTTTTTTGAAGCGCAATACCTGTAACCATTAGGAAGGGTTCAGTCCTGCTGCCCATTCCCCCGAAGAAAAATCGGGGTCCATTTCCATCAGGGCTATTTAGCTTAGAACAGTATTTTAGTTAGAAATCTAAAGTCGGCAGTCTTAAGTCAATTATCAAGAGTAGATTGGCTATTGCAAGGAAACTGACATCATAGCAAAAGACCGATTAACCTAAACCAGCCCATAGTGAAACGCCCCGGTTCTTAATTTGCCAGAAACGGGGCGGGACTACATTAAGCAAAAAACCACTCCAACTGATTTCCAAGTCATGAGAAGTGATGATTATAATTAGCTATTTACTGCACATTCGTTAGCACAACTAGTCATGCCCTAAATAAGCATTTCCTGCAGGCGTCATAGCAGACGACCATTGTACCGATTCGCGGTTAATTTTAATCAGGCCCATGCTTTCTAATTCTTCATATTCTTCTTCCATCCCACCTAAAACCGAAGAACTAACCTGTTGATTGATTACCTCAAGTAGAGATATGATTTCTGATCTTTCCATAACAATAAGTGATTAGATATATCTTAATTAACATAAATATACTCAAAATGTTTATCGCTTAACTAAACATTTTCAAGGCTTTAAGGTTGTACTTATACCTGAATTGATCACCATGGAAGCACACATCTATTATCTCTTTATTATGGCCTTGCCCGTAGCTTGCATCGCATGGACAGTTACCAAAGAAGAAATTTTCAAAGAAGCACGTGAATTTTGTGTAGACCGTTCGAAGAATTGCAATAAATTGATTAAACGAAAGTTTTTTTATGTTTTTACCTGCGAATATTGTTTCAGTCATTATGTAACAGCAATCTTGCTTTTCACAACCAAATTCAAGTTAATTTATCCCGATTGGCGTGGCTATATTATTTCTTTTTTCGCTATTGTATGGATTGCCAACGTTTACATGAGTTTGTATAACATTATTCGTATCGATCTGAAAAAGGAAAAGATTAAAGCAGCTAAAGAAGAATCGGAGCTAAAAAACGATTAAAACCATTTTTAAAAACAGCTGTTTTTTTAAGGTGTAAACCTAAAGTTATGCCATCATCAGTGATCAAATATTTTAGTTATGATGCAGCTGCTAAAATACTCAAAATCATATTCGTAACAGATATAGTATACTTCTACAAAAATGTTCCGGAGCGAGTTTATAAAATGTTAAAAGCTTCTGGATCAAAAGGACGGTACTTTAACAGCAACATTAAGGATAAATTTAAATTCCAGAAACTAGAGGAAGAATAATATGCCTGAAGGTCCATCAATAGTAATATTAAAAGATTTAATCAAAGCGCTCCATTTGGGTAAACCGGAAGTACTGGAAGTAACAGGCAATGCAAAAAATTTCGACACAGATAGATTGCTCCATGAAAAGATACAGGATTTTAAGAGCTGGGGTAAACATTTCCTGATCTGTTTTAACGATTTCACAGTCCGCATTCATTTTATGCTATTTGGCAGTTATTTAATTAATGAGCGCAAAAAAGCACCATTAAAATTGGGGCTTGTCTTTAAAAAAGATGAATTAAACTTTTATACCTGCAAAGTCGACCTTCTGGAAGGAAATGTTAAAAATCATTACAACTGGGAAAACGATGTAATGGCAGATGAGTGGGACAGCAGTGCAGCCATTAAAAAGTTAAAAGAAAAACCCCAGGCGCTGGTTTGCGACGTATTACTGGATCAGCAAATTTTTAGTGGAGTGGGTAATATTATTAAAAACGAGGTTTTGTACCGTACCCGCATACATCCTTTAACCAAAATTGAAAATTTGCCCCCTGCAAAATTAAAGGCAATGGTTAAGGAAGCCAGAAATTATAGTTTTGATTTTTTAAAATGGAAAAAGGAATATAAATTAAGTAAGCATTGGGAGGTATACAGTCAGAAAGAGTGTCCGCTTAAACATCAGATAGAGAAAGAGGAACTCGGCAAAACACATCGGCAAACTTATTTCTGTAAAAAATGCCAAAAACTATATGTCTAGCTAAAAAAATATTTTTTGGCTTAAAATCTTCCACTTATAAATATAAACCACTAAATGTTAAGCATTTAAATTATAGTATAACTTTCTTCAGAACAACGGACTATAATCTTAAAGTAAAAGATATGTTAAACTTTTAGGAATTTTACAAACTGTTCCTATATTTGTCCTCGAGAGCGTTAATTTAGATACGGGTATATGGCTTAGGCTGTATGCCCGTTTTTTGTTTTAGCCGTTGATGCATACGTTACAACTTTATCCAGGCAGATTCTCAACCATGGCGTATAGGTGCTCGGATTAACCGCGATATCTTGCGCTAAGGCCTCCAAATCCATATATTTAAAGGCTTCTACTTCATCATGGTTTATAACTGGTAATTCATCACTCATACCAAAAAAAACATGATCAACTTCATGTTCCGTTAACCCATCTTCAAATATTGCTTTGTAGGTGAATTTAAACAGATAGTTCAATTCACAGTCCATCCCCATTTCTTCCATCAACCTCCTTTTTGCTGCGTGGATATTACTTTCTCCAATCCGTGGATGACTACAGCAGGTATTCGTCCACAAACCTGCAGAATGATATTTGCTCATTGCTCTCTGCTGCAATAATAGTTCTCGTTTAGAATTAAAAATAAAAACAGAAAAGGCACGGTGCAATACACCTTTTTCGTGTGCTTCCATTTTATCCATCTGCCCTTTCGGAACATCCTCCTCATCAACCAGAATAACTTGTTCTTCCATTTAAATTACATTTAACTTGTTACGAATAATAGAACCAAACATCAAACCAACTTTACGCGTATTCGAAATTCTTATCCTTTCAGTCATAATTTTTTCGGCACTTAAACGCTTTATCCTAGCGAATAATTTTTTATAATAGATATAGGACAAATATACACCATTTCTGGATGCTGTGGGCAGTAGCTTAATACCAGTTAATGCGAGTGCAAATTCTGCTTCGATTTCTTTTTCGATTTCTTTTTTTTGATGATCGCAGAATAGGGCTAAATTAACGTTAGGAAAATAATTCCGACTAAGTGTTTGATGATCAGCCTTCACATCCCTCAGAAAATTAACCTTCTGAAATGCAGAGCCCAATTTCATGGCGTAGGGCTTCAATTGTTCGTAATCTGCGACATTGCCATTGGTAAAAACCTTTAAACACATCAAACCTACCACTTCTGCAGAGCCTAAAATATATTCGTTATAAAGTTCTGGTGTATATTCTTGCATAGAAAGATCCATCTCCATACTCTTCAGGAAAAGAACTATCAGCTCCTGATCTATCTGGTATTGATTTACAACCCTTTGGAATGAATTTAAAATGGGGTTTAAACTAATCCCCAGTTTAATGGCTTCGAAAGTATCCTCCTTAAATTTCTCTAATAAAAAATTCTTGTCATAGTGATGGAAACTGTCTACAATTTCATCTGCTAAACGCACAAAGCCATAAATGGAATGTATGGGTTGGCGCAGTTCTTTACCAAGAAAATAAATACCATAAGAAAAGCTGGTACTATACAACTTAGTGGTAAGCCGGCTACAATTGGCAGATAGTTGATCAAAAATTTCTTTCATGCAAAACAGGGTGTTGTATTGTTTTTTCAAATTCATCGAGCGTTTTAAACCAGTTGAAGTGATCGATATTGTTTAGTTTACCGATAACCTCACTATTTCCCGCAAGATGGATTTTAGCGGATGAGCATATTTCAGACAATTGATTTATGTATTTTTGTGCTGCAGGTTCCAATCTGGATTTTATCATAAAAAGCAAAACATGGCTTACATTTAATGTGGAAAATATTCGCTTAATTGAATCCAACGGAACTTTGCTGCCTAAGAAAATAACTTGATGATGATGCATCCTAAGCATATAACTGGCAAAAAGCAGCCCAATATCATGATCCTCGTCTTCCGGTAAAAAAAGAAGCCAGCTTTCACCGATATGACTTGTCAAAGGAAGGTTATTGATATGTGTAAATATTTTTTGACGGATAATATTTGATAAAAAATGCTCATGTGCAGGGCAAATATCATCTTTTCGCCACATTAATCCCAAACGGACCAATAATGGATACATTATTTTCCGGTAGCAATCAGAAAGCCCCAACTGATCAATGCTTTGATCAATTAAATGATTAAATGAGCGCTCATCAAAAGCCAAACCATGCCTAATAAGTTGCGAAACATAATCTGCCTGCTCATCATCCGTGGGATATGAGAACTGTTGGTCTAGAAGTTTATCAATCGCTTCATCAGAAAGGCTGCAGATCTTAGAAATTTTTAAACCGCTTTTATTTAAGCTTACAATGTTTAATAGCCTCCGGAGCTGTTTATCATCATATAAACGTGTATTACCTTGAGACCGCATCGGACTCAGGGCATTATACCGCTGCTCCCAGATCCTGATGGTATGAGAATGAATGCCCGAAAGCTGTTCAAGATCTGAAATAGAGTAAGTCATTATTTTGTTTAAATATATTCAATAAAATCTAAACAAAAATGAAAGAAAAGTTTTTACTCAACCTGCAACAATTATATCGTCAGCTACTTCAATGTTGATCGTTTAATTTAGGGCCATGTTCATTAAATAGTCCTTATTAGAACGCAGCAAATTTTAACTGTAGATTACGGTTAAATTAGAAGAACATGAAGTGATGGATTAAAATACCCTTTCGGTAAGCAATACACCTCTTTCACCATTACCCGTTTCGATGGTATGCACATTTTTATAAGAATGGCTAAAGAAATCGTAGCCGTGCTCCCTTTGTTTAATAGCAACCGTACTTAGCGGATAGTTTAAATTAGTTTGCATGCAATGTAAACTACCGTTTGCCAGTAGCAGAAAATCACAATCGTAACCTTGCTCCTGCAGTTCAATAACCTTTTTAGTAATAGACACGTTTAATCTATTGGCGGTGCGGATTCTATTTTTCATGGGATATTGTTTTAGGTAATTAGGGATGATTATTTTGGTTATTAAATATATCTATTAATAACTACGATTCAAAATACAATATATTGTTATACAAGCAATTAAATAAATTGTTTTATTCTTTTCGTAAAAACCTTCATCATCGGTTTTCGCTGATCATCTTTCCTGCATAAAAAACATATACATATCATATTTACTACAAAAAACCAACTAAACATCTTTGCAGGCCTAAAATAATTTCTTTATTTAAAAAGCAACCTATAATTTCGCTTAACCTAAAAAACACCCAATGAAATTAACATGTATCGTAATTGATGACGACATTCACGCCGTCAACGGTATAAAAACATACATCAACAACCTCGCAAACGTTCATTTAATAAAATCATATACAGATCCTTTACAGGCATTAAACGAAATTACAGCAGGAGATAATGTTGACATTGTTTTTATAGATGTTGATATGCCTATGATCTCGGGCTTAGAATTATCAAAAGCAATAAGGCATAAAACAGACAAATTAATATTTACCACCTCCCACTCTAAATATGCTTATGAGGCTTTTGAAATGTATGCTAGCGCTTATTTATTAAAACCATACACTTTTGCCCGTTTTGCTGAAACCATAAATAGATTATTCCCTCATAGCCCGAGTGTACCAAACCTAACAGTTAAGCAAGATGATGATTATTTTTTTGTTAGGAATAAAAGCGAAAAAAATAACTTAATTAAAGTAAGGTACACCGACATTGTAGCCGTAGAAAGTCTTCAAAACTATGTACGCATTTTTACCATAAACGAAACGATTGTATCATACATTGCGTTATCAGAGATAAAAATCATTTTAAAAGACTATCAGAATTTTGCCCAGGTACATCGCTCATTTATCATAGCCAAGAATTATATTGAAAAGGTAGAGGGCAATACCTTAAAAATGATTAATAATCTAACTATTAATGTAGGAAATAGTTACCGTGAAAGCATACAGGACTATATTAAGGAGAAAACAATTAAAACAAACCGATCTTAAACTAATTTTTTAGTATTTTAGTCATCAAAAGAAGCAACTTACCAAAGTTTCTTTGTTAACCCTATGTACGCGCTCCCAAATTAACTTGCTAGATGATCTTAATAAGTAGGACAAATAAATTTCACAAAATTCTAAGCTGGATATCAGATAAAAAACTCCACATTTTATGTTGGACCATATTTATATTTTACGAGGTCATTATAATTGGTATTTTTATAGGGAAATTTCAACTAATCAGTCATTACATTACTTTTTATAGTTTCAACGTGGCAACCTTTTATTTTCATGCCCACGTTGTATTGCCGTCTGCATTAAAAACGCTAGGTGGCCGATGGTGGAGATTGCCATTATTTATCTTACTGGAGCTGGTTGCGTACCTGATATTAATTGTAATTTTAGATTATATCCTTCTCAACTACACATCCTATAATGGTCCGTTTAAGATTGAATTTACAGCATCGTTTTTTGCTCATCCAATTTATCGTGCTATCTATTTTATGAGTTTCTCTACCAGTTATTACTTTCTACTTAATTTCCTGGAAGAGCGAAAAAAAATCGAAGATTTAGAAAAGCAACGTTTAAATAACATCATTCAAATCGCAAAATCAGAGAATGCTTTTCTAAAAGCCCAGATACAGCCCCATTTGTTATTTAATACCCTGGATTTTATTTACCAAAATGCCAAAGATTCTTCTCTGGTTGCAGCAGAAGCCATTCATTCCCTTGCAGAGATGATGCGCTATTCGGTCGACAGCAATAAGGATAAAGAATTCATTTTGCTTGAGGAGGAGATTAATCAGGTAGAAAACCTCATTAACCTGCATCAGCTCCGTAAAGATCACCATGTACAGCTCCGTTTCTGGTACGACGACGAAATACGCAACATTAAAATCATTCCTTTAGTATTAACCACTTTGGTTGAGAACATGTTTAAACATGGCGAGCTGCTTACCGAATCACATCCTGCCGAAGTGAGTTTGAGAACTGAACATGATCAGCTTATTATAGAAACCTCAAACTTAATAAAGGCAGTTAAAGATAATTCAGGTTTAAGTTCTGGCATGGAAAATATAAAGAAGCGTTTGGCCTACACCTATGGCAAAAATGCTGAGTTCAGCTACTTTACTGATTCTAACCAGTATTTCAAAGTAATTCTGGTGATTAAAATTAGATAAGAAAATTTGTTTTAATAATTTTAGTTTAAAATTTCAAATTACACAATAATTTCAAAAGAAAAACTGATTTTCCTTGCCGAATACATAAAAATCCGTTTCGAATGTGTTTTTTTTTCATTTTAATGGTTGAAATTGTAATTTGCATCAACTAAACCTATAAAAAAATGTCAATAAGTTGTATCGCTATTGATGATGACCCTCATTCCCTAGAGAGTTTAATAGCATATATGGAGAAGCTGCCTGATTTGAAGCTTATCCAAACTTTTACTGAACCGCTCAAAGCTCTAGCAGAAATATCTGGATCTAATCCTGTCGACATTATTTTTATGGATGTCGAAATGCCTTCGCTCTCCGGAATTGAATTAGCAACCTTATTAAGGCAAAAAACAAAACACCTGGTTTTTACTACGGCGCACCCAAGATATGCCATTGATGCTTTTAAAGTTGATGCAGATGCTTATTTACTTAAGCCCTACTCTATTTTACATTTTACTAAAACAATAAACAACCTCTATCCAACTGGAAAAAAAGCACAACATCCTTTTTCCGTTTTCGAAGATCATTTCTTTTACATCCCTTTACAAGGAGAAAATGCTGATCTGGTAAGAATAGATCTGAATGAATTGATTGCAATAGAAGAGATGGGGGAAGATATTCAATTTAAAACTACAAAAAATGCTTTTCTAAGTTCAAAATCTAATTTTACCAAGACTTTGAAAATGTTAAAAAAACATTCGGCATTTATCCAGGTTAACCCTACTGTTGTTATTGCAAAACAGCACATCAAAAGTGTACTCGGCAATAAAATACTGCTTTCTGGCGAAACATCCTTTACCATTTCTGGTACATATATAGAACTTTTCGCAAATTTTATCAAGAACAATCTGCTTCAGGAAAAACCCCGTCCCGGCACCATAATGTAGCCTTTAATAGTCTACCATCAACATCGAATCAATTTTTAACGCATAATCAAAACATTACGCCTAAAATTTTGTATTAGGATAGTCTATTTTATTATTAATTAATTGATTTATCTGTTTTGAAAAGAGTGTTGGTTGTGGATGATGATCCAGATGTATTAGAAGTTTTCCAGCATGTATTAGAAACCGAACATTATAAAGTTTACCCACTACTATCGCCACGGTATATTTTTAAAACAATAAGAGATTTTAGTCCCGATCTGATTATTCTAGACATTATGTTGAATGGAATGGATGGGCGTGCTGTGTTTAAAGAGTTAAGGTTAAATCCTGAAACAGAGCGCATTCCCATTATTATGGCATCGGCCAGGTACGATGAAAATTATATTACATCGCAAAAATATCATCCCGATGATTATTTAGAAAAACCCTTTAATATGGCAGATTTGCTCCAAAAAGTAAGTGCTTTAACCGAAAATTAAAAAATCAGATATGAAATTAAAATTACTATTATCTCTTCTGTTGTTATGTGCAACAGTATCCATCAAAGTAAAAGCACAAAGCAGACCAGATAAACTCTATTCAATGAGTGGAATTGGCTTTGCATTCCCAATGGGCGAAACTTCGGATTATTTTAAGCCGAAATTTTCAACATCATTAGGTTTAAACCTGGGTTTGGGCGACGGTGGTTTGTTCTTGTACCCCAAGGCAAGTTTACATGCTTTTACTTTTAACCAGATAACGCCAGACGCGGGTTATACCTATACCTTACAAAAAGGCCGTGCAACCACCTACTTGTTAAATGTTGCTTTAGGGTATCGTAAAATTGTAAACAAATGGGCTTTTTATGGTTTTGCCGGTGCAGGCGGAGGTTTTATTCTTACGCCTCAAGCTAGTGTTAATACTACTACCCTGCAGGTTACCCAAGATAATAAATCAAATGGTTTGGGTATTGCCGAAGGTGGAGCCGGTATTGAATATAATATTGGCGGCGCTAACTTATTTGTAGAGGCCAGTTACATGTATGGCTTTAGTAAAATCCAGAACAGGGCTTTTAACACTGTACCGATTTCTATAGGCATTAAACCTAATTTAAGTAAACTATTAAGTAAACTTTAAACATTTACATACAAAATACCAGAGCGGTTACGTTAAATACGTAACCGCTTTTTTTATGCTAAAGAAATAATCAAAATTATTTTCATACTAATTATTTTAGCATAGATTTGTATTTCAAATTAATTTAATGTTATACGCAGTTGTAGATATCGAAACCACTGGCGGTCATGCCTCAGCAAATGGTATTACCGAGGTTGCCATTAACATCCATGATGGCAATGAAATAGTTGAATCTTACACTACCCTAATTAATCCGAAGCAGCCTATACCCGTTTACATTACTGCGCTTACAGGTATTGATGATAACATGTTGTTGGATGCCCCAACTTTTAATGATGTTGCTTTACAGATTTATCAATTATTAAACGATAAGATTTTTGTGGCGCATAATGTAAACTTCGATTATTCCTTTTTGAAGCATCATTTGGCAGCTGCAGGATATGATTTACAATGCAAAAAACTTTGTACGGTAAGGTTGAGTAGAAAACTTATTCCCGGCAAATCATCTTATAGTTTAGGAAAACTTTGTACAGCCTTGCAGATACCGATTCAAAATCGCCATCGGGCAGCCGGAGATGCAGATGCAACCAGCATCCTATTCAATTTATTGTTAGAATATGATCAGCAGGGCATAATAGCAGAAATGCTGAAGAAAACATCGAAAGAGCAGGTTTTACCGCCGCACTTAGATAAAGCTTCTATTCTGAGGCTACCTCATCAACCTGGCGTATATTATTTCAAAGATAGTAAGGGAAAAATTATTTATGTTGGAAAAGCAAAAGACCTTAAGAAACGCGTAACAAGTCACTTTACAGGTAATACACCTAACCGGCAACGCCAGGATTTTTTACGCACGATTCATCATGTAGACCATGTAATTTGCGGCACCGAACTAATGGCTTTAATTTTAGAAGCCAATGAGATTAAACGCCTTTGGCCTGAAAACAACCGGGCAATGAAACGTTATGAGCATAAATATGATTTATATGTTTTCGAAGATCAAAACGGCTATTTGCGTTTAGCGATAGATAAACATAAAAAAAACAATAACGCCTTCCAGAGTTTCAATAGTCTGTTGGAAGGTTATAATTTCTTAAACCAGCTGGTTGATAAGTACCAGCTTTGCGCAAAGCTCTGTTACCTGCAAAAAACGGCAACTAAGTGTTATGCGCATGAAAATGGGCAGTGTTTTGGTGCATGCAGTGGAATAGAAACGGTTTCCGTTTACAACAAAAAATTAAATGCGGCGTTAAGCGACATACGAAACCAACAACCAAGTTTTGCATTGGTAGATGAAGGCAGAAAAGAAGAAGAATTTAGCTGCCTGATTGTTGAAAACGGAAAATTTTATGGAATGGGTTATTTTACAGATAAAAATTACTTATCAGATGGCCTGGCTCCCATTAAAAAGGATTTATCTATCTATCAATCCAATAGTTATATCCTGAATTTAATTTTAAATTACGCAGAACAACATCCGCAGAAATTGTATAAATTGTAGAAAATTTAATTCAATGCGATTAAGGTATTCTGCAATAATCCTGCTATTATTACTTTCATCCACTTTGTGTTTTGCACAAAATGTAATGTTCATAGAAAAGAATATTGGGAAGGAAATATATCAAAAAACGGAACATGGTGATATCAGATCTACGTATTTAGGAAAAATAACAGATAAAAACCAAAAAAATCTATTTTATGTAGTTAAAGAATTTAGCCGAGTAAAGGCTGCAATTATATATCATGGCAATAGTAGACTTATATTCTATAATGCAGATAAAAAATTCAAGGCACAATATCATTTCGATATGCCTGATGAACTACCTGTTAAACTAAATGCCAATACACTATATTTTATCGATAAGGATCAAAAACCGGCCAAAATATTAACCTTATCAATAAACGACCAATTACCAGAGCAGATCCTCAACAGTCATCAAGCCTCCTTTACAAAGTAAAAAGCCTTATGGATAACTTAACCTTTACCACACATTGCCTATCTTTTGATGACGTTATTGAATTACCGCATTTCGAAAAAATTTCTTTCCGGGTAAATAAAAAGATCTTTGCTACGCTAAATATCCAGAAAAAACAGGCAACATTCAAATTATCGGAAATTGATCAGTCTGTTTTCTGCGATTTTGATCGGAACAGGATATGGCCAGCTACTGGCGCCTGGGGCAAACAAGGGTGGACAACTTTTGACCTAGCGGAATTAACAGATGAAATGCTTATCGATGCACTTACACTTTCTTATTGCAACGTAGCGCCTAAAAAGCTTTCCGAAAAATATAAATGTTAAGTATACACTTAACATGATGAGCTGAAATGCCCTTAAATACCTTATATGGCAAGAATCAGCACAATAACTTTACTAACCAGTTAAGCCTGTAGGATTATAAAGGCATAGGCCAATAAAGCATTATGATTTATAAGGCGCAACATTGCCAAAATGCTCTAACCATAAAGGAATATAAGAATATAAGTTAATCACGATTACTTAAATTGTCTCAAACGGCCTTGTTAATTTTCTTTTTTAGCAAGGGCAACGCTATAGCTGCTTACCTATCTTTACTTGCAACAAAATATAAAACGTTATGATAAAATCACTTTGGATAAACCTTCCGGTAAAAGACATTAACAAGTCTAAAGCATTCTTCACGCAACTCGGTTTTACGCTTAACCTCCAGTATGGCGCTCGCGAAGATTCGGCGTGCTTTTTAGTAGGAGAAAGTAATTTAGCAATTATGCTTTTTGAAGAAGCTTTGTACGAAGGTTTTGCAGGAACTAACATTGCCGATAAACGCCATGGCGGCGAAGTATTATTCTCTTTTGACGCAGAAAGTCCGGAAGAAGTAGATAATCTGGCGGAAAAAGCGGTAGCTGCCGGTGGTACACTCTATGGCGAACCTGGCTACAAAGATGGCTGGATGTATGGCTGTGGCTTTGTTGACCTGGATGGCCAAAGATGGAGTATTCTTTATATGGATATGAGTAAAATGCCATTGGGGTAATTTTTATTCATGCAAAAAAATTAAACTAAATTTGCGTAAGCGATTACTTACATTTATATTTGTAAGCAATTACTTACGCAATTAATTTTATGAGAAGAGATGTATTTCAGGCCATTGCCGACCCTACCCGAAGAGAAATCATTAATCTGATTGCACATAACACCTTAAATCTAAATGCAATTGCCGAAAATTTCGACATGAGCCGACCTGCCATTTCACAGCACATTAAAGTTTTAACAGAATGCGGTTTAGTAAAAATTACCCAACAGGGCCGTGACCGCTACTGTAACATACAATTTCAAAAACTAGCAGAAGTATCTAAATGGGTAGAACAATACCGTACTTTTTGGACAAGCAAATTAGACGCTTTAGAAATACACTTATCAAAAGACACTAAATCAAAATAAAGATGAAAAACGAACCAGTTGTTGTTGAACGGGTGTATAACGCCCCTATCGAAAAAGTTTGGAAAGCTTTAACCGATAACAATGAAATTAAACAGTGGTATTTTCAATTAGATACCTTTAAACCCGAAGTAGGCTTTAAGTTTGAGTTTTCTGGCGGACCTGATGACGGGCCTCAATATTTACATCTCTGCGAAATAACAGAAATTGTTGAGGGCAAGAAACTAGTCTACACTTGGCGATATGACGGTTATCCGGGCAATTCGGTGGTAAGCTGGGAGTTATTTGAGCAGGGTGAGCAAACAAGGCTGAAATTAACACATAGCGGCGTAGAAAGCTTTGCTGAGAACGGCCCTGACTTTGCCAAAGCAAGTTTCAATGGCGGCTGGACTTATTTTGTTAATGATGCGCTTAAGAATTATCTTGAACAAGAAGCTTAATTTCAACCGTTTCGTCATTCTGAATTTATAGTAAAGTCAGGTGTTACCACCTGACTTAGCATATATCTAAAAGATTTGATGAAGTGTAAGATGTTACCATCTTACACCACAGATAAAGATCTTCGACTCAGCTCAGACTGACAATTACCTTAAACTAAGCTATATAACGGCGGTGGCATTCGCTACGACCTTAAAAGATACCTATACTTCTTCTAAAGCCGATTTTATGGCTGCATAGATATAATCGAGATCTTCATCGCTGATTACATACGGTGGGAGGATGTAGATAATATTGCCCAATGGCCTTAATATAATTCCTTTATCTAAAAAGTACGCATACAATAAATTACGCAGATTACTTAAATAAGAGGTTTCATTGCCTGTCTCCCATTCAATTGCGATAATTGTTCCGGTTTGTCTAACTGCTTTAACTTTAGGGTGCGTTTTAATTTCTTCAAGAAAAACAGCATGTTTGGCCTCCACCCGCTTAATATTCTGAAGTGTTTCACTTTTTAACAGAATATCTAAACTCGCTAAAGATGCTACACAAGCAATCGGGTTCGCCGTAAAAGAATGTCCGTGGTAAAGTGTTTTTAATTTATCATCACTTAAAAATGCCTCAAAAATCTCGTTCGTGCAGGTGGTTACTCCTAATGGCATTGTTCCACCTGTTAAACCTTTACTTAAACAAATAATATCAGGCTTATTAGTTAATTTCTCACAAGCGAAGTAAGTTCCTGTCCTACCGAAACCTGTCATCACTTCATCAGCAATGGTTAAAATTGCCGCTTCTTTACAGGCAGATAAAAGTTGATCCAAATATTTTGCTTCGTACATCAACATTCCACCTGATCCTAGAATGAGTGGCTCGAAGATAAAACAAGCGGTATCCTTAAGATTTGAGATATGAGATATAAGATCTGAGATGTTACCCTCATTTGGAAGATCTATAAACTCAACATCGAATAATAGACTGTTAAAAGCATCCGTAAAAATACTGCGGCCGCTAACAGACATGGCGCCAAAAGTATCGCCATGATAGGCATTTTTAAAGGCTAAAATCTTCGTTTTTGGTGCACCCTTATTATCCCAGTACTGCAGGCACATTTTTAAGGCTACCTCTACTGCCGTTGATCCGTTATCGGTATAAAAAACTTTATCTTGTTTGCCAGGCAATATGGGTAAAAGCCTTTCTGCAAGCAGCACAGCGGGTTCGTGCGTAAAACCTGCAAAAATCACGTGTTCAAGCACATTCAGCTGTTCAGCTACTTTTTGTGCAATATAAGGGTGTGAATGGCCATGAATATTCACCCACCAGGACGAAACTGCATCGATATACCTTTTTCCATCCTCATCAAAAACGTACACCCCTTCTCCCCTAACAATTGGGATATGAGGAAGTGCATTTTTCATTTGGGTATAGGGATGCCAGATTACCTTTTGATCGCGTTCAGTTAAATTGAGTTGGGAATCTGGAGTATGGGGTTGAGACGAATCGGACATCTGATTATAATTTAACTGAATATTGATTTTTTAAAAGCCGGCCTACGGTTTTATCTGTTTTAAAGGTGATATCTTCTATATTTAAATCTTCAATTTTCACCCACCTGAAAGCCTGAAGAATCTCACCTTCTCCATCGAAATCATAAATAACATCTTTAAAGGCCAGCTGTAAAGGAGCTTTTTCTTTAACGATATAATACACGCTGATGACCTGACTATCGTTAAATGAAGATTTTTCAAAAAAATCTGTGGTATAAAAATGAGATAATACTTCAATTTCAGCATCACACTCTTCCATAAACTCACGTTTTAATCCATCGATTAAGCCTTCGCCAAGTTCTAAACCGCCACCCGGAAACTTACTGAAACGAAAGCCATATTCTTCCTCATCACTTATCAAAACCTCATTATTCTGGTTAATTAACAATCCATAAACCCTAACATTAAAGTAGCTCATTTTCGAAATGCTTTTTATTTTTGATTACTATTTCTGGCGTCCATACAATTTCCTTTTTAAAGGCCTCTGCCCTCACCGGGCATTCGCTCATATGGCAATAGTGGCAACATTCAGGCAAACATGGATCTGCATGAATAAAGAGTTCAGCTTTACGAACGCCGTTTTTATTGATCAGTTCATCAATCTGCGAAATTTCGCGGTGAACTTTATTTAAGTCAAAATAATAAGGCAACGTTACATGGCAATCGATATGAAATTCAGGGCCGTATTGCTGGGTACGCAGATTGTGCACATCAATCCATGGGTTATGCCTGTTCTTTTGTAAAACATCTACTACTTCTTCAACAAGTGTAAAATCACTTTCATCCATTAATCCGCCCACCGAACCACGAGTAAGTTTATAACCAGAATAAACAATGTAAAAGCCTACTAAAAAGGAGAGTAAACTATCCAGCCAAATAATATTTGTTAGTTGAATTAATATTAAACCAATAACAATTGCTCCGCTGGTATAAGTATCCGTTAATAAATGTTTACCATCAGCTTGCAATGTAACCGAATGCTCATCTTTACCTACATTTATGAGGTATAGGCCCACAATCAGATTAATCAAGCCCGTAATACCAATAATCAGCGTTCCCGTTAATAGTTCCCCCACCAAATGAGGATAAATAAGGTTGTACGATGATTTAAAAATAATAACCACCCCTGCAATCAAAATCAATATCCCCTCGACAAAGGCCGAGAAAAACTCAACTTTCCCATGTCCATAAGGATGGTTTTCATCGCGCGGTTGCGTGCTCAGGTAAATGCTGTAAAAGGCAAAACTCCCTGCTATTACGTTTACAATACTCTCTGCTGCATCAGTTAAAATCGCATTTGAACCTGTAATAAAATACGCGACAAACTTGGCCAACATCAGCACCACACTCACCACCAGAGAAATTATTATTGCTTTCTTTTTTACAGACACAAGGATATTTTTTTTCAAAAATACGCTTATAGAATAAATTAAATGAGAAAAACTATGTCTTTTTTAGTGCAGAATAATATTTGGTTTATATATTTGCGCTCAAAGTAATTAACCATGAGCACCTTATCCAAAAGAATCAACAGTCTATCTGAATCTGCAACCCTTAAAATGACCAAACTTGGCCGCGAATTAGCATCTAAGGGCGTTAACATTATTAGTTTAAGCGTTGGTGAACCCGATTTCAACACACCCGATCACGTAAAAAATGCTGCTAAAAAGGCATTAGACGAAAATTATACACGCTATTCGCCAGTACCAGGCTATCCTGACCTGCGCCAGGCGATCGTAAACAAGCTAAAAACAGAAAATAATCTTGATTATGATATTTCTCAGATCGTGGTTTCAACGGGTGCAAAACAATCTTTATCGAATGTTATTTTAACTTTGATTGATCCTGATGATGAGGTAATCATCCCAACTCCTTACTGGGTTTCTTATTCAGAAATGGTAACCCTGGCAGAAGGAAAATCTGTTTTTATCGATACCGACATTGAAAGTGATTTCAAAATCACGCCTGCTCAATTAGAAGCAGCTATTACACCAAAATCGAAATTATTTATGTTCTCTTCGCCATGTAACCCAACAGGTTCGGTTTACAGCAAAGAAGAATTAGCAGCACTGGTTGCCGTTTTTGAAAAAAACCCTAATATCTACATCTTATCTGATGAGATTTATGAGCACATTAACTTTGTTGATAAACATGAGTCTATTGCTCAATTCGATAGCATTAAAGACCGTGTAATCATTGTTAATGGTTTCTCTAAGGCTTTCGCCATGACGGGCTGGAGATTAGGTTATATTGCCGCTAATAAAGAAATCGCAGCAGCTAACGATAAATTACAAGGGCAAACTACTTCTGGAACGTGTTCTATTGCACAAAGAGCCGGTATTGTAGCTTACGAGCAGGGTTTAGCCAGTGTTTTAGAAATGAAAGAGGCATTTTTACGCCGTAGAGAATTGGTTTACAATTTATTAAACGAAATCCCTGGTGTTAAAACAAATCTTCCTGATGGGGCATTTTACTTTTTCCCGGAAATCAGTTCTTTTTTTGGTAAAAAAGATGCTGATGGAAATGTAATTAAAGATTCATCAGACCTGGCTTTATATTTATTAAACGTTGGTCATGTAGCAACCGTTGGTGGCGATTCGTTTGGCAACAACAACTACATCCGTTTATCTTATGCAGCATCAGACGAGAGTTTGGTTGAAGCCTTAAGAAGAATAAAAGAAGCTTTAGGCAAGTTAGTCTAACAAGTTTTCAGTTAACCGTTTGCAGTTAGCAACATCATCATAAAACCCCATGTTAATTAAGTTAACATGGGGTTTTATATTTATATCACCGTTACCTCAAGAAAAAAAGGTTCGTTATCTCGACTGAAGCTCAGTCCCGAATTTTCGGGAGAGAAATCTATTGCAACAGATTTAGCTTCGCTGAACCTTCGGGTTCTCGACTACGTTGCACTCCGCTCGAAATGACGATATGGTGTTTGGAAAATGAAAGTCAGTATTTCATCGGAGAATCCAGTCCTTCTTTCCGTTACAAGTCCTCGCCCGATAAAGGATCGGGCTTGCGGGCTTTCCACTTCAATAAGGTTTACCAACAGTGGTTCAGCAATATAAACCACCAACTATGAATTTGCAAACTGAAAACTGTTACCGTTAACTGGAAATTAGCTCCTAATCGCCTCTACCGGATCCAATCTTGATGCTGAATATGCTGGCCAAAAACCAGAGATAGTGCCTATGATAATCGATATACCGATACCTAAGGCTATATTATTTAAGCCCAGTATAATATGGAAGTCTGTGGCTGCACCAATGCCCAAGGCGAGCAGAAAGACCAGTAATAAACCCAACAAACCGCCTAAAATACAAAGCGAAATCGATTCGAATATAAATTGAAGCAGGATAAAATAGTTTTTTGCACCCAATGATTTTTGGATCCCGATAATATTGGTACGTTCCTTAACCGATACGAACATGATATTGGCAATACTGAAACCACCCACCAGGATCGAAAACCCACCAATTACCCAACCAGCAATATTTACCATTTTAAACATCGAATCTAACTGGTTAGAAATAATGGTGGTTTTATTTAGTGCAAAATCTTCTTCCTGGCCAGGTCTGATCCTGTGGATAGAGCGCATTAAACCTTTTAATTCGCTTTCTACCTCTTCCAGGCTCACATTATCTTTACCGCGAACAGTAATCTGAGGACCGTATCGCTCACTTTGAATATCTAGAATACCTTTGGCAAAAGTGATTGGAATATTTACATTTTTATCCAGAGAAACGCCTAACATATCTTCTCCTTCTTTTTTGAAAACCCCAACTACTGTTAATCTTCTTCCTAAAATCTGTACTTGTTTGCCAACTGGTGCTTCTCCATCAAAAAGTCCATCAGCAATATCAGAACCTAAAATACAAACAGGTGAGCCATTTTTACTCTCATTTTCGGTAAAATACCGACCGTCCTGAAGCTCGAAATTCCAGGTTTTATTAAAATCGTGTGATGCAGCCCATACCGAAATCCCTTCTACTGAGCTGCTTCTGTATTTGATCGTCCTATCATTAGTTGATATTTCGAACGTAACGCCTTCTGCGTTTTCAATTCTTTCTCGAAGGGCCTCAAAATCGCGCAATGAAGGCTGAGGGCGGTTCATATATTTCCACCAAGGGTAATTATCGCCAAAACTCCACGGCCATTTTTGAATATAAATAGTGTTAGAGCCCAGTTTATCTACACTGGCCTGCAATTTGCCGCGAAAGGTATCTACTGCAGAGAATACAGCAATAATGGTAAAAATACCAATTGTTATAGCCAAAAGCGATAACATGGTGCGTAATTTATTCTGGCGCAATGCATCAAATGCAAAACGGAAACTCTCGCCTATTAGCCTAAAGATTATCATAATTAAAGGTTAGATGCAAAGCTTTTCAAAAGGTTACAGCTTATCGTCAAAACTAATTATTTTTTATGTCTACAATGCATTAATTGCTCTGTATTATTTGATTTAAAATGATTAAAACATAATATACATCAATTGCGTTTGATAAAATACGAAAAAGAAAAATTAAATTCGTATTTTTGCACCTCAAAAAATTCATCAAGAATGAAATTATCACAATTCAAATTCAACTTACCTGAATCATTAGTAGCCAACAATCCGGCAGAGCAACGCGACGAAGCTCGCCTAATGGTTTTACACAAAGACAGCGGTAAAATTGAACATAAAATTTTTAAAGACGTTTTAGGTTATTTCGATGACAAAGACGTAATGATATTAAATAACACTAAGGTTTTCCCTGCCCGTTTATATGGCAATAAAGAGAAAACCGGTGCAACCATCGAGGTTTTCTTGCTACGTGAATTAAACAAGGAATTACGTTTGTGGGATGTTTTAGTAGATCCGGCACGTAAAATCCGTGTAGGTAATAAATTATACTTTGGCGACGACGATTTATTGGTTGCTGAGGTTGTAGATAACACCACATCACGTGGCCGTACCATCCGTTTCTTATTTGAAGGTACTGACGAAGAATTTAGAAAAAACGTTGAAATTTTAGGTGAAACTCCACTTCCTAAATACATCAAACGTAAAGCTACTGCTGAAGATAAAGAACGTTATCAAACTATTTTTGCTAAGCACGAAGGTGCCGTAGCTGCTCCAACTGCAGGTTTACACTTCAGTCGTGAGTTGATGAAACGCCTTGAACTTAAAGGCATAGAATTTGCAGAAGTAACTTTGCATGTTGGTTTAGGAACATTTAGAACTGTTGAGGTTGAAGACTTAACCAAACACAAAATGGATTCTGAGCAGTTTATCATTGAGCAAAAAGATGCGAACATTGTAAACAAAGCTTTAGAGGAAAAAAGAAAAATCTGTGCAGTAGGTACTACTTCCATGCGTGCTATCGAATCGGCTGTTTCTGCTAACAGAACATTAAAAGCGGCTAACGATTGGACCAGTAAGTTTATCTTCCCTCCTTATGATTTCAGTATTGCAAATTCAATGATTACCAATTTCCACACACCTGAATCTACTTTATTGATGATGGTAAGTGCATTTGGCGGATATGAAAACGTAATGAATGCTTACGAAGTTGCAGTAAAAGAAAAATATAAATTTTACAGCTATGGCGATGCCATGCTAATCATATAGATTTGAGTGTTGAGATATGAGATTTGAGTTAGATCAAGTCTCATATCTCAAATCTATATTCTCACATCTTAAATTATGAAATACTACGCTATAATTGTAGCAGGCGGTTCTGGCAATCGGATGCAAACAGAAACCCCAAAACAATTTCTACTGCTTAAAAACCTTCCGGTTTTGATGCATACCATAAAAGCTTTTGCGCAAAGCGATACTCAACCTAAAATCTTATTGGTTTTAAACACAGATCAACAAGCATACTGGACCCGGCTATGTGAGGAATTTAATTTCCATGTACCGCACCAGGTTATCGATGGCGGCACGGAACGTTTTCACTCTGTGAAAAATGCAATCCGTGTTATCGAAGAAGAAAGTTATGTTGCCATTCACGATGCCGTTCGGCCCCTGGTTTCTAAATCCCTTATAGATAACTGTTTTAAAGAAGCTGAGCTCCAGGGAAACGTTATTGCGGCGGTACAATCAAGCGACAGCGTGCGCTTGCTTAGAGACGATAAAACGACGGCATTAAAACGCGATGAGATCTATTTGGTACAAACACCACAAACTTTTAGCCTTAGCATTCTTAAAGAAGCTTACAATCAAGAGTTCAATGCTCAGTTTACAGATGACGCAAGTGTGGTAGAATCAATTGGTTATGAGATCAATATTATCGAAGGAGAAAGAGGGAATATTAAAATTACTTATCCAATCGATCTGGAGCTTGCCGAATTATTGTTAAAAAATTAAAATGTAAAAAAGGAGCTTCATTTTTGAAGCTCCTTTTTTAATCCATCTATTTCAAAGTACTCTTACTTCTAAAACCAATGAATATCGGTGCGATATATTTTTACGCTGCCCGGCCAATTACTTTAAGCAGAATTGCAATAACTGCGATTACCAATAAAACGTGGATTATACCGCCAACGTCTCCGAAGCCGTGAAACACAAATCCTATTACCCATAGTATTACCAATACTACTGCGACTAAATACAATAAATTTCCCATAGTGTTAATTTTTTAGCAATGTTATATTATTGTTCTATTAACACCCAACTTTTCTCTTTTGTTTAAAAAATGTAATTTTTATTTCCCCAAGCTCATCAATCCCCATCGAAATATAATATATTAAACAAAAAATGTATGACAAAAAAAAACCTCCCAGTTTAGCTGGAAGGTTTTTTATAGTTTCTAATGTTTAGTATTCGTCCTCGTTAAAGAAGAAATCTTCTTTAGTTGGATAATCCGGCCAAATTTCCTCAATGGTTTCATAAGGTTCGCCATCATCTTCTAATGCCTGTAAGTTTTCAATTACTTCTACTGGGGCACCAGAGCGGATACCATAATCAATTAATTCGTCTTTAGTTGCAGGCCATGGTGCGTCTTCCAAGTGCGATGCTAATTCTAATGTCCAATACATATCGTCAATTCAATTAAATTCTTGTTCTTATTATTGCGCAAAGTATATTAAAATTTTTGAGCAAAACAAACTTATTTTTCCACTATTAAACCCGCGGAATCCAAATATTTTCTTCCGCTTTAAAATACACGGTCAGTTTTCGTGCCAAAACGAATAAATAATCGCTTAAACGATTCAAATAAACTGTTACACGCTCATCTACAAAGCTCTTTTCTGCAAGTTCAACCGTAAGTCGTTCTGCTCTCCTACATACACATCTAGCAATATGGCAGTAAGAAACTACAGTATTCCCGCCAGGTAAAATAAAATGTTTTAAAGCAGGCAGCTTTTCGTTCATCAGATCCATCTCATTTTCCAACAAAGTAATATCAGTATCATGTAGATCGGGGATCTTCATTTTAGAAGTTTCCGGGTCTGCTGCAAGCGATGAGCCAATAGTAAATAACCTATCCTGAATTTCTTTTAGCAGTTTCTGGTCGTGCACCTCAATATCCTGGCACATAATTAAACCTATGTACGAATTTAACTCGTCAACAGTTCCATAGGTTTCGATCCGTAAATGATATTTAGGTACGCGGGTACCACCTATGAGTGAAGTTTGGCCCTTATCGCCGGTTTTAGTATAGATTTTCATTTAGAAAGGTGAAAGTTAAGGTATAAGGTTTAGGGTAAAACCTTACGCCTTAAACCTTATACCACAAGCCTTAATTAATTTTCTCCCAATCGCTGCCAGTATCTTTCAAAGCCTGCAAACGTGGAGATACATTTTTTATATCTGTATTTAAATAATCGTTTTCAATCAAACCATCACGCATACGTACAATACGGTGGGCGTGCTGCGCAATATCTTCCTCGTGTGTAACCAGAATAATGGTATTCCCTTTACTATGGATTTCTTCAAGTAGGCCCATTATTTCAATTGATGTTTTGGTATCTAGGTTACCTGTTGGCTCATCGGCCAAAATAATAGATGGATTGTTGATCAAAGCCCTGGCTACGGCCACACGTTGGCGTTGACCACCCGATAATTCATTTGGCTTATGATCCATACGATTGCCTAAGCCTACGTTTTCTAATGCTTTAGCTGCTCTTGCATCCCTGTCCTTTTTACTTGTTCCGGCATAAATTAAAGGTAAGGCAACATTATCTAAAGATGTTGAACGTGGCAACAAGTTAAAGGTTTGAAAAACGAAACCGATTTCCTGGTTGCGCACTTCTGCCAAGGCATCATCACTCATGTGGCTCACATTGGTTCCATTTAAAACATAAGTTCCGCTAGAAGGTGTATCTAAACAACCTAAAATATTCATCAGGGTTGATTTACCAGAACCAGATGGCCCCATCAATGCTACGAATTCGCCTTTATTGATATCTAAAGAAACTGATTTTAAAGCGTGAATCACTTCAGATCCAATAACATATTTACGGCCAATTTCTTTTATAGTAATGAGTGGTTTCTCCATGTTTTTTCTTTTTTAGACAAGCGTAAAGGGTAAGATGTTACAAGAGGATTAAAAATTACTGCACAAATGTTAATCTCGTAGGTGCTGATTAAATTACCTCCGGTGAGCTCGCTTAGGGCTCGGTTTACTGCGTAGCTTTCCGCTGAACTACGGGTCAGCATTAAGATTACACCATTATTTTTCAATAATTTTTGGAACCATAAAAAATTGGTCGGTATGTTTTGCTGCATTTTTCAAGCCATCAGCTGTAGCTATTTCCTGCTTAACCACATCTTCTCTCCAAACATTTACCGATTCGTTCATATAAACCAATGGTTTCACATTTGAAGTATCCAGTTCATTTAACTTTTCCATGAATGACAAAATTTTGTTCATTTCAGGGATCAGTGTATCCACCTGTTTTTCATCAATATGAATTCTGGCCAGATCGGCTATTTTATGGATTGTCTTTGCGTCTAAATTCATATTTATACTAACTTACTATCAATCAATCTGTAAACCTTTTCTTTCAATACATCCGAATCAACATCGGCCAAAGTTGATGTATTTATGGGTTTGTGGACGTAAATATCGCAAATTCCTGGCTTACTTCCATACTTTGCTCCATCATCCCAATTAATTTTCCAAACATCGGTAATACTCACAGGTACCAGTGGTATATTTTTATCGATAGCCAAACGGAACGGACCATTTTTAAACTCACCTAACTTTGGTGGGTAATGATCGTCTATCTTACCTTCCGGAAAAATAATCAAGCTCATCCCCTTTTCCAGGTTTTCGCCAGCCTTTTTAAATGCTTTAAAAGCCGAAATCTTACTGTCGCGGTTTACTGAAATATCGATGGTTTTAAAAAAAAGCCCCAATACGGGATTATTCAACAATTCGTCCTTTCCCATAAAGTGAAATTTTCCATGTCCCATGATACAGAAAATCATGATATCCAGATTAGAAGTGTGGTTTGCACAATAGATGTAAGTTTGTTTGGGATTTAGCTTTTCTTCATATTGATAACGAAAAAAAACACCAGAAAACAGACTGCACAAAAAACTGTTGGCTTTTCTGAAAAAATTGAGCGTACTGTAATACTTCTCATTACGTGAGGTAATGTAATATATTGGATAAAACAGAGCGAAAAAAAACAGTATCCAGAATAGAAACCATATCCGGTGTACTTGTCTTAGAAAATAAATCATAGATAACCAAAAATATAAAATAGTTTGATATTTCAAACAACTGATTGCATTGGGCTAAGGTTATGGTTGTATAATACCAATTACTGGCGAAACCCATTCTAAAGATCTCTCCGCTACGGTCGAGATGACGACTATACATATAAACTGTAGGTCTTACCAGTATTCAAAAAAAATCTTGCCATTAAAATTGAAGCGATTTATGATTTGCTTGTATTTTATTTTTAATTTCGTGCCATTATGAAAGAAACAGTGGTGAGCGGTATTCGTTCAACAGGAAAATTACATTTGGGTAATTATTATGGTGCAGTTAAAAACTTCGTTCAAATGCAGAACGACTACAATTGCTACTTTTTTATCGCCGATTTACACTCCTTAACTACACATCCTACTCCAGCCGATTTACATGGAAATATTAAACATGTTTTGGTTGAATATCTGGCTAGTGGAATTGATCCAGAAAACAGCACTATTTATATACAAAGCGATGTTCCGGAAATTGCGGAGCTATATTTATACCTAAACATGAACGCTTATATGGGTGAATTGGAGCGCAGTACTTCTTTTAAAGATAAGGTACGTGCCAACCCCGACAACGTAAATGCAGGTTTATTAACCTACCCGGTATTAATGGCTGCCGATATTTTAATCCATAAGGCTACCAAAGTACCTGTAGGAAAAGATCAGGAACAACATTTAGAAATGGCCCGTACTTTCGGAAACCGTTTCAACAGGTTATACAATACAGAATATTTCCCTGAACCTTACGCTTTTAGCTACTCTGACAAACTGATTAAAGTACCTGGTTTAGATGGTAAAGGTAAAATGGGTAAATCAGAAGGCGAAGCCAATGCAGTATACCTATCTGATGATCCTGAAACCATCCGTAAAAAAGTAATGAGAGCGGTTAGTGATGGTGGTCCGACAGAAGAAAACCAGCCAAAACCTGAGCCTATCCAGAATCTTTTTGATTTAATGAAAGTGGTTTCGAGTGCCGATACACTTGCGCATTTTGAAGATTTGTATAGCAAAATGCAGATCCGTTATGGCGATTTCAAAAAACAACTGGCAGAAGATATGATTATTACGACCGCACCTATGCGTGAGCGCATTTTGGATATTGCCAAAAATGATTCATATTTAAGGCAAGTAGCTAAACATGGTGCATTAAAAGCCCGCGAAAGCGCGCAAAAAACCATCAGAGAGGTTCGCAGTTTAATCGGGTTTAAAAGTTTTTAATAATTTTAATAGATTTGAGAAGTGAGACATTAGATTTGAGATATTTAGTCAAATACATCTTATGCCTCCAGTCTCACATCTCTAATCTCATAGCTAAAGAAAATGCACATAGCAATTGTAGGAAATATAGGTGCCGGTAAAACTACCTTAACAGGCTTATTGGCCAAGAATTATGGATGGGAAGCTTTATACGAAGCTGTGGACAATAACCCTTATCTGGAAGATTTTTACAGCGACATGAAACGATGGAGTTTTAACCTCCAGATTTATTTCCTGAATAGCCGTTTTCAGCAAATTACCGATATTGAGGTTAATAAACGTAACGTAATTCAGGATAGAACCATTTACGAGGACGCACATATTTTTGCGGAAAACCTGCATGATATGGCTTTAATGACTACCCGCGATCATGATAATTACAGGGCTATTTTTGATAATATTACCTCTTTTATTAAACCGCCAGATTTATTGGTTTACCTGCGTGCATCTGTACCTACATTGGTGAATAATATCCAACGCCGTGGCCGTGAGTACGAAGCAGGCATCCGTATCGATTACCTGTCTAAACTGAACGAAAAATACGAAGCCTGGATTAAGGGTTATAACCTGGGTAAATTATTAATTTTAGATAAAGATAAATTAGATTTCACCAACAATCCAGAAGATTTGGGTACAGTAATCCAGTCTATTGAGGCTGAAATAAATGGATTATTTTAACCCCTCGCTCCTAAAGGGAGGATGAAGTCGTAATAAATGGTTTAAATATTTAATGTGATAAATGGAAAAAGATTTCGAACATGATCATCCAGAGAACTGGAAATGGGGTACTTTTTATTTCAATAAAAAAGATTCGAGATTAGTTGTTCCGAAGCGCGTAAAATTGCTCGGTTGGACATTCAATTTTACACATCCGATATCTTATATTATCATCGCATTGATCTTCATATTTGTTTTTTATCAATTCTATCGAAATAATATATGAGTGATAGAGATTTAAACCCTTCTTTAGGAAATCAAAAAATTATCGGAATTATTCCTGCACGATATGCCTCTACCCGTTTTCCGGGAAAGCCATTGGTAGATATTGCCGGAAAAACAATGATCCAAAGGGTTTACGAGCAAGCATCGAAAGCTGAAAGCTTATCAAAAGTGGTTGTTGCCACTGATGATGTACGGATTGCCGATGAAGTGAAACGGTTTGGTGGAGAATTTATCTTTACCTCAACCAATCACCAAAGCGGAACAGATAGATGCGCTGAAGTAATTGAAACTTTACCTGGGTACGAGATTGTGATCAACATACAGGGTGATGAACCATTTATAGAACCTGCTCAGATTGAATTATTGGCAAGCTGTTTTACTGAAGAAAAAGTACAACTGGCAACATTAATCAAATCTATCCAGAGTCAGGAAAGTGTGTACAATCCCAATAGTCCTAAAGTGGTGATCGATGTAAACGGTCGCGCCATGTATTTTAGCCGTAGCCCAATTCCTTTTATCAGAAATGGCGAACCAGGTGTATGGGCAGAAAAGCACCAGTTTTACAAGCACATCGGAATTTACGGTTACCGCACAGAATCGTTAAAAGCCATTACCAAATTACCTCCATCTTCTTTAGAAATTGCCGAAAGTTTAGAGCAGCTTCGCTGGATCGAAAATGGATTTTATATCCAAACAAAAGTAACTGATTTAGAAACAGTTGCAATAGATACACCAGAGGATTTACTGAAGCTTAATAAATTGCTTAAGGCACTGAAGTTACCTTAACTATATAAATTAAAAATACGTCACCCTGAATTTATTTCAGGGTCCTAAAATTCAGGTGCTGAAATGAATTCAGCATGACGTATCAAATAGCACCTATCTAATCACCAGTTCCATCTGAATATTACATCGCGTATACGGTGTTGGTTTACCGGCCACTTTTTGGAAACCTAGTTTATGGTAAAGGTTTATGGCTGGTTTTAAGATGGTATTGCTTTCTAAATAAATTTTAGATGCACCTAGTGACTTTGCTTTTTCAACAATAGCATTTGCCAATAAAAAGCCTACATTTTTTCCCTGTGCTTTTGGCGATACCGCCATCTTGGCCAGTTCAAAATCATATTCGCCATCATTCATTTTGATTAATGCACAAACGCCTAATGGCTCGCTTTCGTAAAGCGCAACGAGAATAAAACCTCCATTATCTAAAATATAGCCCTGCGGATCGTCTAAGGCCTTATAGTCAGAATCCTCCATGGTAAAATACTTCGAAATCCACTCTACATTTAGCGACCTGAATATTTCCTGATATTTAGGCTGGTAATCTACAATCTCAACCTTTAAGCTATCTCTTTCTTTTTTCTTTTCCATTACCCTTTTCAACAAGGTTTTTTGCTCCAATAAAAACTCCCACTCGCCTATTGCTTCCCAGAGTTTATTCTGCGACTGGGCCGAAATCTCTTCAATGGCAGCATTTACATCAATCAGTTGATCTTCAATTTTTTTAGAGACCTCTATGCCTGCCGGAGAAAGGCTCACCACATTCCTTCGACCATCGGTTTTATCCTTTCCCTCTTTAACGTAGCCCTTTTTTAGCATTTCGCTAATGATTTTACTCACCGATGGATGAGAATGACCAATATCTTTAGCCAGTTCGGTAATTGTTTTTTCTTTCTCTTGTGTCAGCGCATAAAACACAGGAAACCACTTTGGTTGCATATCAATATCATACAACTTATAAATCTGCGCTGCATCTTCGGTTACTTTATCGGTTAGCATCCTTAACCTACTACCTATGGCTACTTTACCAGTTTTTTCGAAAAAATTCATAAAAAAATCAATTACGTAATTAGTTACGCAAATATAAGGAGTAAATTTTGTTTTGCAATAGTTTTAATTGTTGGCGCTTAGTATTTTAGCCCTTATATGAAGAAGAAAACGCTCCTATTTATATTCATTTTATTTGCACATCTCAGCTTTGCACAAGATGAACCCAGCTTAATGTAAAGACAAATATTGTGAATTTAGTAGCTAAAAGACCTACAATAGCCATAGAAAAGACTTTTTCAAACCGCTATGGTTTAGAGCTCGCATACACATCTGGCGAAATTAAAAATCTGGGCTACCGTGATTATCTCCATTACGAAGGCTTCTTGCTTCGTGCAAAGAAATACATCCGCCCGATGAAGAAAAGAGAAGCTAACGCTTTCTACGGCGCCTATTTTGGAAACCTGAATAAAACAATAGTTTCACATGGTACAATAGACAATACGGGCTTTTTTAGCTTTGGTCAAGATCGGGATTTTAAAGCCGGTTCTTTGCGTTATGGTGGAACTTTTGGCATATCCTTTATTCCAGCAAAACATTTTCTTTTAGAGGGCTTGACAGGCGTAGGCTATGGAGATTACTATCAGGTTCAAAATAATTTAAAGAATAAGCTCCCAGGTGGTTATTTCGACTTTCAATTGTGGTTATCTATCGGGTATTCTTTTTAAATTTAAGGGATATCATTAAATATGGACATGAACTAAAACATAAAATTTGTAGTTTTGAATATGAGAAATATATTGCTCTTCGTTACTATCTGCCTGTTAACGCTTGTTGCATGCAATTCAAACAACAAAAAGGAAACCAATGCCATTGAGTTTAAAAACGTTAACCAAAGCCTTACCAAGTCTTTTTCCGATTTAAAACGTTTGGATACTTTTAAGATCGAACTTATCGGCAGAAAACCCGAAGAAATGGTATTGAATTTCACGATCAAAAATGCCGATGGAAAAGAAATTTACAATACCAAAATAAAAGGAACTGAATTATTAGGCAGTACTGATCCGAATGTTGATCTTTCAAAAGAAAAAGACCAGATTATTTTTTTAAAAACCATTGCTGATGATTTTTTTAGTGATGATAATTTTCTCGAACCTGCGGTGATGCCTGAAGATAAAGCCGATAAATATACCCCCGACAAGGCACTTTATGAAGAATTAAAAAAATCGGGATTAAACGGCTTTAAGTATCGTTTAGGAAAAGAAAACAACATTTATATTGCCTGGAGCAAAAAAGAGCAGAAAGTAAAAATTTATTATAACTGTTGTTAATAGATATAAATAAATGCCAGGAATCTAGATATGAAAAGATCTGAATTAATTGCAGACCGACTAAGGGAGGTTTTTCTAAATGGATATTGGATTGCCAATACCAATTATAAGGAAGAATTATTAAGTATTACCTGGCAACAGGCTATACATCAGGTAGCAGATTTAAATACAATTGCCGCTTTAACCTATCACATCAATTATTATCTGGTTGGTATTTTAAATGTATTTAAAGGTGGCCCTTTGGAAATTAAAGATCAATATAGTTTCGACATGGCACCAATACAATCAGAAGTAGATTGGAAAAAACTGCTGGAAGATTTTTTGGCAAATTCAGCAGCTTTCGCAGATGACGTAGCGCATATGCCAGATGAAAAGTTAGATGAGGTATTTGTAGATGAAAAGTACGGCACCAATCTGCGTAACATAGAAGGTGTAATTGAGCACAGCTACTACCATTTTGGGCAGATTGTTCTCCTCAAAAAATTGATTTTGGCAGCAGAAAAATAAAATACCATTATTCTCTGTGTTAAGCTATCCCTCCTCCTTCCTTTATAAAAAATATTTTAATATTTATTTTTAAACTAAACAAATAGTTGTATTTTAGAGCACGTAACCACACACAAATTATTTAACGTTTCTCTAAAACATACATGCTCAAGCAACTCTTCCCGGTTTTTATTCTTTCATTACTATTTTTTCCTGCATTGGCACAAAACGCAAGCATAAAAGGCGTTGTTGTTGATACCGTTGAAAAAACAAAATTACAGAACAGCTCTATCCTGCTAATAAGAAGCAAAGATTCCATTTTAGTTAAAGATGTACGGACCAAGGCTAACGGCGAATTCGAATTATCGAATTTAAAAAAAGGAAACTATACCCTGGTGGTCACTTTCCCCAGAATGGCAGATTATATAAGAGACATCCGATTGTCTGATTCATCAAAATTCAACCTGGGTAATATCGCGATGGATAGCAAAGCCACGCTTTTAAACGAAGTGGTAATTAAAGCCCAAAAGCAGGCCATTAGTATGAAAGGTGATACCATAACTTATCAGGCAGATAGTTTTGCGGTAAAACCACATGCTAATCTACAGGATTTATTAAGACGCTTACCTGGAATTGAGGTTGACAAAGATGGCGCAATAAAAGCGGGCGGAAAAGATGTAAATACGCTTTTGGTTGACGGAGAAGAATTTTTTGGCGATGATCCACTTCTGGCACAAAAATACCTGAAAGCCAATGCAGTGAGCGAAGTTCAGGTTTACGACAAAAAAACCAAAGAGGAAGAATTATCCGGAATAAAAGAGGGCGATGCCAAGGAAAAGGTCATGAACATCAAACTCAAGGAAAACGCTAAAAACGGGTACCTCAGCACCCTGGATGCCAACAGTGATCTTAAACATTATAAAAATATAGGTGGCATGGCGGGCATTTATAAAAACAAATTGAAGGCCGCTATATTTGGATCCAACTCCAACACCAATCAGGATTCGAAGGCAAGTGCGGCCATGAGCAAGCTAAAAGGCAATGATTATGATGTGATTGAAGTTGGCGATGACGGCAGTACGGTGATGATCAGCTATAGCGGCGGCCGTGATGAGGATGATTTTTCACCATCCAGTGGTTTGCCTGATGTAACAGGATATGGTGCGCACTTTTCTGACAAATGGAATGAAAACAAAATTGGCCTAAAACTGAATTATAAAGGCAGTGAAAGGAATATTTTGGATAGAACAACATATAAAAACCAGTCATTATTGCCCAATGGAACAAATTTCTTTAGCGAAGGCAGCTCAAACAGCGAAACCCGAAACACTGGCCAGAGTTTAAAAGGCAGTGTCGATATTAAACTGGATTCACTTTCTACCTTAAAAATATCCTTCGCAGGTAGCAAACGAAAAAACAGCAGTCAGTATATCAGCAAGAACGAAACTAAAAATGACGCAGGGATATTTGTAAATAATAGTGATCAGTCTAATGATAGCAATGGCGACAACGACTTGTTTAACGGAAATATAAACTACTCCAAAAAGTTTGTCAAAAAAGGAAGAACACTCTCTATCGACGTACAACCTGAAACCAAAAACAGCACCAGTTTGGGCACCAGTTTAAGTGTAACCAATTACTACGATGGGAATGGGACAATGAATAGAACTGTTAACCAAAACTTTCTGAACGATAATTCGGGTAGTGAAAGCTCTCTTGGTACCAGAATATCGTATACCGAACCTTTGGGCAAGCAATTTTCATTACAAACAGCCTACAGTTTTAAAACGGTAACATCAAATAGCCATAAACTGGTATTCGATAAATCATTAAATAATAAACGAATCGATTCACTGAGCAACAATTTCGATTTCAATAATTTTTCGAACATTGGTAAAATTGTGTTGCAATACAGATCAAAAAAGTTCACGCTATCTGGTGGTGCAGAAGCTACCGAAACTACATTCGAGCTGAATGATCTGGACCGAAACAATAAATTTAACCGAAACTATCTAAACTGGGCCCCGCAGAGCAATTTTAACTATAAACTTGGCAAAAACACCAGTGTATCGTTAAACTACAATGGTAATACCCGACAGCCGAGTTTAGATCAGTTGCAACCTATCAGACAAATTAACAATCCACTTTACGAAATAAGAGGTAATCCAAATTTAAAACCATCTTTCAACAATAATTTTGGTTTTAATTTTAACACGTATCAGCAAAAATCTCAGATGTACGCGTATGTGTATGGTGGCTATAGCTTTACCAAAAATGCTGTTGTAAGCTCAAGAACAGTAGATGATGTAAATAAAACCGTTAGTAGTTATATCAATTTAAATGGTAATAATAATTTTTATGCGGGTGCGAGTTTTAATAAAAGTTTTAGCAAAATCGGTTTTAACACAGGATTAAATGCCAGTTTCAACCATTCGAACGCTGTATCGATCTTAAATAATAAATTGAATGAGAATGTGAACAACAGTATTAATATACGCCCTCGTTTTAGCTATTATGGCGATAAAGTTCAAATCCAGTATAATCCGTCGGTTACTTTTTCAAACAGCCGTTCATCAATCGGTTCGATAAATGACGGTAAAAACTTTAGCCACAACCATGATATTTCTGGAAACATAGAACTTCCATATAATACAGAATTTAACACGTCAATATCCTTGTCATATCAACCAGCAAATTCTTCGTTTAGCACACCAGTGAATATTGCCTTGTGGAATGCCTATTTATCAAAAAAGATGCTCAAATCACAAGAATTAGAGCTTAAAGTATCCATTTCTGATATTTTAGCTGAAAAAATCGGCTATAACCGTTACGTTGGTGGCAATAATATCAGTGAATACACTAACAGTTTTATTCCCAGGTATGTTCTAATTGGCATCACCTATAATTTAACCGGAAACTTTGTTAAACAAGACAAAAAATAATAGAAGATGAAAAATTTAGGACTAACCATAATCTTGTTTTTTGCCGTAATGATACTGCGTGCACAAACTGTTTTCACCAAAAGTGCTAAAATAACTTTCGAGAAAAAGATCAATCAAAAACAGCAATTGGCATCAAATACCTGGATATCAGACGATGCCAGGGATAAAATGAGCAAATACAGAATCTCCAATTGGGATTATAGTTTTAACGACAGTAGTTCCATTTATAAGATTAAACCTAAAGAGACCTTGAACGACAATAATTTCTTCTTTATTGCTGGTGATAATACGAATGAATTGTATACCGACTTTAGCAAAAAAGCAAGAGTGATAAGAAAACCAATAAGAGGTGAAGATTTTATTTTAAAAGACACTATCCCCCATCTGAATTGGAAAATCATGCACGATGTACGCCAGATTGCAGGTTACGAATGCCGTAAAGCAATAGCAGTAATAAACGATTCGGTTACCGTAGTGGCCTTCTATAGTGAAGAGATTTTATTAAAAGGTGGCCCTGAAGGATTTACGGGCTTACCTGGAATGATATTAGGCCTAGCCATACCTCGGTATAATACCACCTGGTTTGCCACTAAGGTTGAAGCTAAAAACGTTCCTATTTTAAACATTGTTCCTCCTGCAAAAGGAAAAAGAACCGATACGGAAAAAGATTTCAAAAAAATGATCGATCTCTATACCCGTTATGATGATAAAAAGAATCCCAGAAAGATAGAAGATATTAAAAAAGAACTTTATACGCTGATACTTTAAGTGGCATCTCACCTAAAACAGTCAATATCAAGCACATAAAACCGTTAAAAAATATTCATGCAAAACCTGATCGAGTGATAATTTTTTGTACCTTTGTATCCCGTACAAAAACAATTAAACAGGCTTAAAACACCTGGTTAATTCCACAAATTATCAATCATGACAAAGTATATTTTTGTTACGGGCGGTGTTACTTCCTCTTTAGGTAAGGGCATCATTTCCGCATCTTTAGCTAAACTTTTACAGGCACGTGGCTACCGTGTAACCATTCAAAAATTCGATCCGTACATTAATATCGATCCAGGAACTTTAAATCCATACGAACATGGCGAATGCTTTGTTACTGAAGATGGTGCTGAAACCGACCTTGATCTTGGTCATTATGAGCGTTTCCTTAACGTTCCAACCTCTCAGGCAAACAACATTACTACCGGCCGTATTTACCAGAACGTAATTAATAAAGAGCGTAAAGGTGAGTATCTGGGCAAAACGGTTCAGGTTGTACCCCACATTACTGACGAGATTAAACGCAACATGCGTATTTTAGGTGATAGCGGAGAGTATGATATTGTAATTACAGAACTTGGTGGAACCGTTGGTGATATTGAATCGTTACCATTTATTGAGGCTGTTCGTCAGTTTAAATGGGAAGAAGGCAGTACCAATGCTATTGTTATCCATTTAACCCTGGTACCTTATTTAGCTGCTGCAGGCGAGTTAAAAACCAAGCCGACACAACACTCAGTTAAAGCTTTGTTGGAGTACGGAATACAACCAGATATACTGGTTTGCAGAACCGAGCACCACATCAGCCCTGAGATCAGAAAAAAAATTGCTTTATTTTGTAACGTTAACATCAATGCGGTAGTCGAATCGATGGATGCATCTACTATTTATGATGTGCCATTGTTGATGTTAAAAGAACAATTGGATAAAACTGTTTTATCGAAATTAAAATTACCGACCAAAAGCGACCCTGATATGGAAAGCTGGAAAGATTTCCTGGGCCGTTTAAAAAACCCTACAGCAGAGGTTAAAATTGGTTTAATCGGTAAATATGTAGAATTACCTGATGCTTATAAATCAATTATCGAATCTTTTGTACACGCAGGTTCGAAAAATGAATGTAAGGTTAAGGTAGAATATATACACTCCGAAGGTCTTTTCCCTGATAATGTAAAAGATAAATTAGGTCACTTACAAGGCGTTTTAGTTGCACCAGGTTTTGGTAGCCGCGGCATTGAAGGTAAAATTGATGCCATAAAATATGTTCGCGAGAACAATATTCCTTTCTTCGGAATCTGCCTGGGTATGCAGTGTGCTGTTATCGAATTTGGACGTAACGTTTTAGGTTTAAAAGACGCACATACTACAGAGATTGAAGAAAATGCTGCCAATCCGGTAATTAACATGATGGAAGAGCAGAAAAAAATAACAAATAAAGGTGGAACAATGCGTTTGGGCTCTTATCCTTGTGATATTAAGAAAGGAACAAAAGCTTTTTCTATTTACGGTAAATCGCACATCAATGAGCGCCACCGTCACCGTTACGAATTTAACAATGCTTATTTAAAGCAATATGAAGATGCAGGAATGATTGCGTCAGGTATGAACCCACAAACAAATTTAGTTGAAATTGTGGAGCTTAAAAATCATCCATTTTTCGTTGGCGGACAGTTTCACCCAGAATTAAAATCAACAGTTGCTAATCCTCACCCACTTTTTGTTAAATTTGTCGCCGCTGCGATGGAGTTTGCGAAAAAGAAAACGAATTAAAAGCAGTACATACATAAATAATGGATAGAAATACCTTTACAGGACTGATCCTGATTATGATCATTTTGGCAGGATCATTCTACTTTTTGAAGCCGAACGAGGCTGAAATGAAAAAAGCCAAAGAAAGAGACAGTATAGAATTGGCAAAAAAATCTGGTGTTACACCAGTGCAAAAAGATACCACTAAAACAGCTGCCATTGCTAACCCAACTGTAGATTCTTTAGCCCTAAAAGGCCCTTTTGGTACCGCAATTACCGGCACCGAAGCCAATACAGTTCTAGAAAACGAGAATTTACTGATCACTTTAAGTAATAAAGGTGGTAAAATTACCTCAGTTGAAGTTAAAGGACAGAAAACCTTTACCGGTAAACCACTGATTTTATTTGATGGAAACCAAAATAAATTTGGTTTAAACCTTAATGCTGCAGGTAAAGTAATTAACACCAACGATTTATACTTTACACCGACAAAAACCGGAAATACAGTTACCATGCGTGCCAATTATGGCGCCAACGCATATGTAGAGTATGTATACGATTTAAAGGCGCTAAGTAACAAAGTAGCTTTCAACATCAATTTAGTTGGCTTACAGCAAGTAATTGCTGGTAATAACATTGGGTTAAACTGGCAGACTACTTTATTGCAGCAAGAAAAATCGATCGAAAGTGAACACCGTTATTCTGCACCATATTACAAATATTTAGATGGCGATGTAAACCACCTTAGTGTTTCAAAAGATGAGAAAGAAGAATTATCAAAAGGTAAAATTCAATGGTTCTCCTTCAAGCAGCACTTTTTCTCAGCTTCTTTAATTTCGAAACAGGCTTTCGAAAAAGGAAGTTTAGAAGTTAAAATCCCAACAGCGCCTGGTCTGGTGAAGTTTTATGATGCCAATATGCAATTGCCATACGCGCATACCGCTAACCAGGTTTATGAAATGGAATTCTATTTCGGAACCAACAAATTCTCTGCGCTAAAAGCACAAGGTTATGATTTAGAGCAGCAGGTTGATATGGGTTACTGGCCTTTAAAATACATTAATCGTTTCATTGTATTACCTGTATTTAACTTCTTAAATAGCTTCGGCTGGAACTACGGATTAATTATCCTGGTATTAACCATCTTATTAAAACTTGCTTTATCGCCACTTACTTACAAGTCATACCTATCAATGGCTAAAATGAGGGTATTGAAACCAGAGATGGACGAGATAAAAGCTAAAGTAGGTGAAGATAATCCAACATTGGTTCAACAGGAATATTTAAAACTATATAAGAAAGCGGGGGTAAATCCGCTGGGTGGATGTTTACCAATGGTATTACAGTTGCCTTTGGTAATGGCCTTCTTCTTCTTCTTCCCGAACTTATTCGAGTTACGTGGGGAGAGTTTCTTATGGATGAAAGATTTATCAACCTATGACGAGTTTATCAAATTTGGCGTAAAAATTCCTTTCATTGGCGATCACTTGAGTTTAATGTGTGTATTGATGACCATCTCTACATTAATTATGACTTATTTTAACAACCAGGTTTCTGGAGCTACAGGTCAAATGAAATACATCGGCTACATTATGCCAGTTATTTTCTTAGGTGTATTAAATAGCTACCCTGCCGGATTAAACTATTATTATTTCTTGGCCAACTTAATGACTTTCGGACAGCAGTTCTTAATCCGTAAAATGGTTGATGATGATAAAATCCACGCTTTGATTCAGCAAAACAAAGCCAGACCAGCTGATGAGAAAAAGAAAAAATCTAAATTCCAACAACGTTTAGATGATTATATGCGTCAGCAGCAACAAGCTAAAAAGTAATCTTACTTTTAATTACACGGAATCCCCGATTACTTCAAAGTGATCGGGGATTTTTGTTTAGAGCGGAGCGATAAACGCATGGCGTTAGGCGTTAGGCGTAAAACGCGAGATCTAAAAGAAAGGGCGCCATCTCGACTGGAGTGCAACGGAACGGAGCGATCTATCTCGATAGATTTCTTTTGTCCATAATTGATCACTAGTAATTATTAGTTTCCATCATCCATTTTACATCTTACATTATCCATTTTGCTTTCTCAATTCCCTTTTTAATTGTAATATTTGACATACAAGTTTCCTAATAAGCTAAAAAATTCCAATTTTAGAAGATTAAATCTCAACCAACAAATTAATAAATCTAAAAATGCAAAATAGACTAACTATTATTCTGTTTTTTGTTGTCAGCTTTGCCTACGCACAAAAGAAACCCTTAGATCATTCTGTATATGATACTTGGGAATCAATAGGAACAAAGCAATTATCAAATAATGGTCAATGGGCGATGTATAGCATCTTACAACAAGAAGGAGATGCGCAATTGTACCTTACCAATATTAAAACGAATGCGAAGATTAATATACCAAGAGGGATGAACTCGCAGTTTAGTAACGATTCTAAGTTCGCTGCTTTTAACATCCGTCCCTTAAATAAAGATTTACGTCAGGCTAAAATTAAAAAGAAAAAGCCAGATGAATTACCAAAAGATTCGTTGGGCATTGCCAACCTCACCACCAGTGTCATTACAAAAGTGGCAAGGGTAAAATCTTTCAAATTCCCTGAAGAAGGTGCTGGTGTAATGGCTTACCTAACAGAAAAGCCAGATACAGCAAAGAAAACTGTAAAACCAGCTGAGAAAAAGGATGGTGAAATGGATTTTGCAGATGATGAACCTGCCGGAAGAGGTAAAACCGATGAAGGAACTGATTTAGTGGTAAAAAATCTTTTAACGGGCACAGATAAAACTTATAAATTCGTTACCGATTATTATTTCAGTAAAGATGGCAAACAGTTGGTTTTTGCCTGTAGCGGATCTAAAAAGGATAAAACGGCACCACAAGGTGTATTCTTGCTAAACACAGAAAAAGGCACATTAAAAACCCTAATTAAAGGTAAAGGAAGTTTTAAAAATTTCACTTTTGATGAGGAAAGCGAGCATGTGGCTTTTGTGGGCGAACAAAGTCCGGAGAAACAGGAAATTAAAGATTACAATATTTATTACAACTCTTTAACAATTGATACAGCGCAGATACTGGTTGATTTTGATATGCCAGGACTACCTGCAAAATGGTCGGTTAACGGCGATGGTAAAATAACTTTTAGTAAAGATGGCAAGAAATTGTTTTTTGGCATCTCCCCTATCAAAAAACCAAAAGACACCACTATTGTAGATTTCGAGGTGGCTAAAGTTGATGTTTGGAATTACAAAGACGATTACCTGCAGCCTATGCAGCTTAAAAACGCAGATAGGGACAGTAAAAAAAGTTATTTATCGGTGATTGATGTTTATAGCAGTGATCCAAAAGTAATTCCATTAACGGATTTAAAATTACCTGATGCCAATCTGATTGCTGAGGGTGATGCGAATCAGGTTTTAGCATCTACAGACTATGGCCGCAGGATCGAATCACAATGGAGTGGTTCTACCTCAAAAGATTATTACCTAGTTGATACTAAAAACGGCCAGAAAAAGAAAATCATTGATAATTTAAGCGGTTATGCAATGGCTTCTCCTGGCGGAAACTATGTTTTATATTTTGATAGAAAAGCAGCTAGCTGGAATACTTATAGTGTAACCACCGGAAAAGTAACCGTATTAACAGCTGGATTAACAGAAAAATTTGTTGATGAAGAGAATGATGTACCGGATTTACCTTCTGCTTATGGTTTAGCTACCTGGACTGAAGGTGATAAAGCTGTTTTAATTTACGATAAATACGACATCTGGTCGTTCTCACCAGATGGAAAATCGGCACCTAAAAATATTACAGCTGGTTTTGGAAGGGCCAATAACCTTACTTTCCGTTATGAGAGAGTACAACAGGATAATAGATTTGAACGGAATGCAGATAGCAAATTTGTTAAAGCGAATGAAACGGTTTGGTTAGATGGCTTTAACCATTTAACTAAAGAAAACGGGTTTTACCGTACCAACTTAGGTTCAGCTAAAGCACCAGAATTGGTAGTAATGGCTAAGTTTAAATATTCAAACCTGCTAAAAGCTAAAGATGCTGATGTTTATATTTACGATAAAGCCAATTATATAGAATCGCCAAATGTTTATATCACTACCGATTTCAAAACTGAAACCAAATTAAGCAATACTAACCCTCAACAAAAAAACTACAATTGGGGCACGGCTGAGCTGGTTAAGTGGACTACGCCAAAAGGCTACAAAGCTGAAGGTATACTGTACAAACCGGAAAATTTCGATCCAAATAAGAAATATCCAATGATTGCGTATTTCTACGAAAAGCTAACGGATGGTTTGTACACTTATCAAGCGCCCGCACCTACTCCATCGCGCTTAAACATTTCTTATTTCGTGAGTAACGGATACCTGGTTTTTGCGCCAGATATTAGCTACGAAACTGGTCACCCAGGTAAATCTGCAGTTGAATTCATCAATTCAGGTGTAGAAAGCCTAAAGAAAAATAGCTGGGTAGATGGCAGTAAAATCGGTATTCAAGGTCAAAGCTGGGGTGGTTATCAAGTGGCTTATCTCATTACACAGAATAACATGTATGCCGCAGCCTGGGCCGGTGCACCTGTAGTCAACATGACTTCTGCTTATGGTGGTATCCGTTGGGAAACCGGTATGAACCGTCAGTTCCAATACGAAAAAACACAAAGCCGCATCGGTGCAACCCTCTGGGAAAAACCAGAATTATATATAGAGAACTCGCCACTATTTATGTTCCCTAAAGTAAATACCCCTGTTGTGGTAATGGCTAATGATGCAGATGGTGCTGTGCCATGGTATCAGGGAATTGAAATGTTTACCGGTCTGCGTCGTTTAGGTAAACCAGTTTGGATGTTGAACTATAACGGTGAAGCACATAATCTGGTTCAACGTCAGAACCGTAAGGATATTCAAATCCGTGAGCAACAATTTTTCGATTATTATTTAAAAGGTGCAAAAGCGCCAGCCTGGATGACAAGCGGAGTACCTGCAACTGAAAAAGGAAAAACCTGGGGTTTTGAACTAACAGATGATAAACCTTAGTTAGTCGGAAGTCCGGATTCAGAAGTCCATGGTTGATAGTGAATAAACTATTGGCGATGGACTTTTCTTTTGGTTAAAGGTTTGATAGTTCATGGCTGACGGGCTAACAGTTTATAAATCTGATAGTTCATTCCAATATCCATAATATGAAGATATTGTTTAAGGACCTTGGCAATCAACCATTAAACTATTGACCATAAACCATTTTTTAGTATACAATATCTGACTTCGGACTAAAGACTGCTGACACAGGGCTCTCCCACTATGAACTTTCGACTAAAAAAGGTATTTTAACCCCTTCAAATAAAACTAAACAACCCTAATGGCATTAAGCAGAATTTGGTCAGCATTTATTATCGTGGCTATTGTAGTAGCAAGTATTAAATGTTTCTTTTTCGGACATACCGATATCTTTAACTGGATGGTAATCGGTAAATCATCAGATCCATTAAACCCTCTAAAATTAGATGGCATTATCGAAACCTGCTGGATTGCGGTTGACCTTTGCATAAAATTAATTGGAACACTAGCTTTATTTATGGGTTTAATGAGCATTGCCGAAAAAGCAGGCGGTATCCGTTTATTATCGAGGATTATCGGCCCATTTTTCTCTAAACTCTTTCCCGAAATCCCAAAAGGACACCCATCTATGGGCCATATGATTATGAATTTTTCTGCCAACCTGTTAGGTTTAGATAATGCAGCCACTCCATTTGGTATCAAGGCCATGGAAAGTTTGCAGGAGCTCAATCCCAATAAGGATGTTGCCAGCAATTCGCAGATTATGTTTTTATGCTTGCACGCCGCAGGTTTATGTTTAATTCCGGTTAGTGTAATTGCCATTAGGTCAACTCAAAATGCACAAGACCCAACCGATATTTTCATCCCGTGTTTGATTGTAACTTTCGTTGGTACCATGGCTGCCATGCTCATTGTATCCTTTAAACAAAAGATAAACTTACTTCAACCCGTTATCATTACCTGGGTATTAAGTATCTCAGCAGTAGTTGGTTTACTGGTTTGGTACGTAAGTAAGTTAAATGCAGAAAGCATAAAATCATTTTCAGGCTTATTAAGCGGTGGAATAATTTTATTGATCTTTTTATTGATTGTATTGGGTGCACTATATAAAAAAATAGATGTTTTTGATGCGTTTATTGGTGGCGCCAAAGGCGGATTTGAAACGGCGCTGAAAATTATTCCTTATTTAGTTGGAATTTTAGTTGCTGTAAGTATGCTGAGAACCAGCGGAACTTTTGATGTGATCATGAGCGGGATTAAAAACATGTTTGTATTTTTTGGAGCCGACACCAAATTTGTTGATGCGCTGCCCACAGCTTTAATCAGGCCATTAAGTGGTGGTGCCGCCCGAGGAATGATGGTAAGCACTATGATCTCGAGCGGACCAGATTCATTTGCCAGTAAATTATCGGGTGTTTTTCAGGGTGCTTCTGATACAACTTTTTATGTAGTAGCAGTTTACTTTGGATCTGTTGGAATAAAGAATACACGTTATGCCATTGGTTCGATGTTATTGGCTGATTTAGTTGGCGTTTGTACAGCTATAGCGCTCAGTTATATGTTTTTTGCGTAAATCGAGGTTCATTGGTCATTGGTTCATTAGTCAATAGTACGTTGATCCATCCATCGTTATTGCGAGACTGATTCACCCATTGCATTCAGAATAACCAAGAAAGCGCTGAACAGCTACAAAAAATCCCTACCAGAAAATATCTGGAAGGGATTTTTAATAAAACAAGAGCCATAATTTACACCTCAACAATAATTCTTAAGGTTTATCCCACCAAACCCGGGCATTCAGATCATCGCTTCCAAGATAAGGAAAGGCTGCAATTGCAGCTTTGTAATTCTCGGTATTGTTAGCCTGTTCTTGTGTAGGATAACCTTCTCTTCTCGGTATCGGTTTGTTGTTGTTGTTTGGTGCTGGAACCAAAAAGCTAGGGAAACCAGTTCTACGCCATTCTGCCCAGCCTTCATAACCATGCATAAATAAATGAACCCAACGCTGATTTCCAATCTGCTCTAATGCAGTAAGTGGGTTGTATATTACTGAAGCATTTAATTTATAGGCAGCTAATCCACTGATATCATTATTATTCCATTGCCTTATCGATTGTTCAATCGCCAAATCGTAATTCGTCTTTGCAACAGCATCACCACCGGCAATCCAGGTCCTTTTTGCTGCTTCAGCCAATGCAAATAAAGCTTGTGCATAAGTAACTAAATAAACGGGAGAATTTTGTTGACGTATTGCTGTGCCCAATAACGAATAATTGCCTGGTGTAACGGTAGTGGATAAACCATATTCTAAACCAACATAGTTTCCCGCCGTATTTTTCGCCGCAAAAATAGGCAGCCGCGGATCGTTTAAAGGTTGCATAAAGTCGACAACCGGTTTACTCACTGCGAACCAATTTCTGCTGAGTACGGTAAATGAATTATACCAATAATTCTCTTGAGCTGTAACGGCCAAATGGGGGTAAGCTAAATTATCAGTATTGGCAGTCATAATGCCATTAGCTAACGCCTTATTAAATTCTGCACTTCCTTTTATTGGGTCAACTTTGCTTAAGCGCAGCGCCATTAACAAATGAATGGTATTACCTAAACGTTTCCATTTAGCTACATCTCCACCATAAACAATATCATTTTTTAAGTTACCCGTAACAAAACTTGCATTTGCATCATCAAGCAGCGCGAAAAGACTATTGTAGATACTTTGTTGTGTATCATACTTAGGTGTAAAATTGTCTTTTCCCTTTAAAGCCTCAGTATACGGCAAAGGTCCCCACCGATCTGTTGCATGCCACATAAAATAGGCTTTCAGTATTTTAGCTACTGCAACCTGATTGGCAATTGGCCCTTCACTTGCATCAAGGGTGGTATTGGTTATAACATTCTCCAAATTGATCAATGGCCCTTGGTATAAGCCATAAAAATTAAAATTAGTGGTTACATACCTGGAATTGTCAGGAAAAGAGGTATTAGATAAATATTGTGGATAATGAACACCGTATGGAGAAGAGCTGAGAGTGGGTAAAAACTGCTCTGAATTGGCAATCAACTGCGTTCCTGATGCTTTCGTAGGGTTATTTGGATCAGTATTAATCGAATCCTTAAATTTATTACAACTGCTTGATAAGGTTAAAACCATTAAGCAATAGTATATTGATTGATGTAATTTTTTCATGGTCTTAAGATTTAAAATTTCACGTTTAAGGTTAAACCAAAAGAACGTACCGTTTGCAGTTCTCCTTTTTCAATCCAGCTAATGGCAGAACTACCAGACGAAAGTTCAGAAGGATCAACACCTTTTGGCGCTTTTTGCCAGATCATTACCGGATTGCGTGCCACCGCCGAAAGCTTAATGGCTTTAAATGGTGTTTTACTTAAAAGCTTCGTATCGAAATTATAGCCTAAACTTAATTCACGGATTTTAATATAAGATGCATCATAAATCCACTCATCATGAAATTTAGTTCCAAGGTTTGTTCTATAATATGTTCTGGCATCTACATAAGCAGTAACGGGCTGACCTGTAATTGAAGATATTCCCGAAACTTTCACACCGCCACCATTCGCAATGGGTTCACGAACGTTCACTCCTTTATCGTTAAGTGCAGCTGTAATTTCTGATTGTCCTGATTTTGCCGCCAACATCTGGCTCCAGCTAAAGAATTTACCACCACTCTGGAAACTTAATGCAGCACCAAGATCGAATTTCCAAATTTTAAAATTGTTGGTAATACCGCCTGTATAGTTTGGCACCACACTTCCAAAATCGACCCCAATTACAGAAATAGGCATATTATCTGCACCTAAAAGTATTTCTCCAGTTGCCGGATCGCGTTTATAACCTGGGCCAACTAAATTCCCGAAAGATTGATTTAGTGAAGAATTTAAAAAGATGGTTTGACTCGAATAGGTATTCTGATCGAGCTGATAAACCCCAATCCCCGGATATAATTCTTTAATGGTATTTTTATTCTTTGCATAATTTATGCTAATATCCCATGTAAACAACTTGGATTTAATGGGCTGACCATATAATGTAAGCTCTAAACCCTTGTTTTCTATCAAGCCAGCATTAACCACATATGTTTCATAGCCACTAGCACCAGACACAGATAAATTAATCACCTGATTTTTATTTCGCTGTTGATATAAGGTAAAATCCATCCCCACCCGATTATTCAAAAACCTTAAATCTACCCCTGCTTCATAAGAATTCGCAAATGATGGTTTAAGGTCGGGATTTTTTAAAATATCTGGTACCGTTAAAGAGCTTATTGTTCCACTTGCTGCAGGATATGGGCTGCCAAAGGCATAGGTAACTGCGGTTTGGAAAGGATCAAAATCAGAACCTGCAATAGCATAACTCGCCCTTAATTTACCATAAGTAAGAACTTTTGATTTTATCAGGTTACTAAATAAAAAACTTCCTGAAACAGATGGGTACCAATAAGAGTTATTTGCAGCTGGTAAGGCCGATGATATATCATTACGGATAGATGCATCAAGAAAATAGGTATCCTTGTAACCGAACGAACCCATGGCGTAAATACTTCTTACCTGTTTCTGGCGAAGATACGAACTACTGTTTGGCCGATCTACAGAAGCAGCAATGGTATAAGTGTTTGGACTGGATAAACCTCCAACTGTTGATTGCGATGTTTGGGTAAATTTGGTGGTGTAAAGATTGGCACCTGCATTGATGTTAATCGAAAAATCGTTAATACTCTTATTGAATTGAGCTAAAAATTCATAATTATTATCTATTCCATCGGCTTTGGTAATGGCATAGTTATCTAAATTCCGACCACCAAGAGGCTCTTTATGCGTAATATTCTGACTAAACATATCTGAACGAATAAAACCACTGATTTTTAATTCTGGTAATAACTGGTAACTCAGATTTACATCGCCAAATAAACGGTTACGGTCATCGTTGTTTAGCACTTCATAAGCATCAAAAAATGGATTGTTCCAATCACTAGGCTTATTGGTGGTAATTACACCCGCTGTGTTTGGATTTACATTCCAGTTTAAAATAGTACCATCAGCATACCTGTAATTTCTAAGTGTATTAACATCTAAGTTACGCTGAAACCATTGTACAGCGCCAGTAAATGAACCTTGATAACCCTGTGTTGGCCTTTGTCCTGAATTATTGGCGTAGTTTACATTGGCACCTACCGTAAGCTTTTTAGTTAAATCGAAAGTGGTGCTTAAACTTAGATTATTTCTTTTTAACCAGGTATTTGGAATAGTCCCTTTTGTATAAGCATTGGTATAACCGATTTTAAAAGTAGAATTTTCTGAACCACCAGTAAGAAATATTCCATTATTTACATTTTGGCCTGTTTCAAAAAAATCTTTAATATTGTTCGGTTGCGGTTCAAACGGACTTAGTTGGCCATACTCTGGATCTTGTGGATAAAAGCTGTTGATTTTTCTAATCGGAGTACCGTCCATTTTTGGCCCCCAGCTTTCATCATTTCCATTTACATAGTTTTGTCCATTGGTCAGTTTAGAAAAAACCTGGCTATTTCCTACCCCGTAAATGTCCTGTAATGGCAAAAAATTTCCAATTTTATCTATAGTATAGGCAGAACTGATATCAATCTGCATTTTGGCGCCCTTACCCCCTTTTTTAGTGGTAATTAATAGCACACCATATTGTCCTCTGATACCATACAGCGCAGACGCAGCTGGTCCTTTTAAAACATTGACCGACTCAATATCATCGGGGTTAATATCTTGAGAGGTATTTCCATAATCGACACCATTTTCACCTCCGGCAAAATTATTCTGTGTAATGGGTGTGCCATCCACCACCATTAAAGGTGAGCCACCACCAGTTAATGAATTTACACTTCTGATCTTAATTTTTTGCGTTCCACCTAAACTTGCACCTGATGAACCAGTTACCTGAACGCCAGCTATTTTACCAGCTAATGAACCGATTACGTTGGTTTCTTTGGTCATGGTTAATGCATTACCATCAACCTTTTGAGTGGCATAACCGATCGATTTTTCAGATCTTTTAATTCCTAAAGCTGTTACAACTACTTCGGAAAGTTCTTTAGAATCGGATAAGAGTTTCACATCAACCTGAGAACGGCCGCCAATAGCCACTTCTCGGGTTACAAAGCCTATTGATTTAAAAACCAGCGTAACATCATCTGAGGTGACAGAAATACTATAAGTACCATCACCAGCTGTAGAAGCACCATTTGTACTGCCTTTAACCAGTACACTTACGCCTGGAATACCAACATTGTTTTCGTCTGTTACCTTACCCTTTACAATTGTTTGGGCATACGAAACTACGTAACAAGTCAAAATTCCTAATAGCATTAGTAATTTTTTGTTCATAATGAAAGATTTAGGTTATTGATTAGTTAAGTTGTTTGTTAAAATACACAATTTAACCCACCAAAATCCATTATGAACTTTGTTTTAGAGGAAACTCAAACGAGAAAAAGAGAAAATACCGCATAAAACAGCAAAATCCTGCAGGTTAGAACCGGAATTTATGCTGCAACATTTTTATTACGCAGTATTAGCAAGATGGTTGAGGGATAGATATTCTGTTGATGATTTCATCAATAGCATCCGGATCAATCGCTACGTTTTTGGAAGCACACCACTTTTCTGTTTTGTTATCTAACCAGATACAGAAAGAATGGTAACCATCTAAAACAACAGCATAAGTTTCGTGAAAATCATCTTGAATACGCATGCAAAATCCCTTAAAAATTTTGCCTCTAACAATGAATTGCAAGGTGGAATAATTTTCTAACATGGCTCATTATATTTTTGGTTAATTTACAACAAATTATAAACGAGAATGTTTCGTTAATTTAAAGGAATTAATAATTAATTCTTAAACTACCAGAAAAGACTTAACCTATGTTTAACATGTTCGAATAGCCTTTAGCTATTAAACGCTCTTTTGAAGGTAAAAATATTTCGCATTGCAGATTTAATATCGTACTTCCTCTTTTTACAATCGAAGTTTCTGCAACAACTTCGTTGCCTTCGCTTGCAGTGGCGAAATAATCGATATAGTTATTTACAGTGGTATACCGTTCGTTTAATCCCATGGTAAAAACCGTTGCCCCAATTAGATCATCAATAATACCTGCTGTTACACCACCATGTAAGATTTGATAGGGATTGGTCATTTCTTTACGGATGGTATATCGGCATACCAATATGCCATGCTCTGCTTTAACTAAAACAGGAGCCAGCCAGTTCATAAAGTTAGATGGCGAATTGGTAATTACCTTGCCAATTGATTGCCTTAAAAAAGTTAAACGCTGTTCGCTTAAAGAAGGTTCCATATCGGATAAAAATAGGTAAAATAGTTTATTAGTCCATAGTCCATAAGATGGAACGGTTGACAGAAAAAAAGTTTAATGGCAAAAAGGAAATGGAAGATATAAATACCTCCCATTTCCTAAACGAAACATTTAACCCTAAAACACAATTATATAACCTTGCTATAGTTCTATTAGAAGCTTATGGTCAATGTTTTTTTGTCAATAGTTTATAGCTATGGTCCACATTTCTATCTGCAGATATTTTATTGATCATAAGCCATTAACTATCAAGCATGATCCATCAACCATTTCATCTTACATTTTCCATCCTTAAATCGGAATAATAACTTTAAAACTTAAGTTCCTGCCCATATTGTAAATTCCTGATCTGCCATTGGGCGAACGGTTATAATATTCGAAATATTTTAATCTGTTTAAATTTGATTGGTATGCGACATTGAAAATATTATCTGCCTGAAGAAAAATATCACATAAGGTTTTTCCTTTTTTTGTTTTTAGTGTTGATCCTACTCCTCCGTTAATTAAGGTATAACTTGGTGTAAAGGTTTCGGTATCATCTAAAGCATAAAATTTATCCTGATCAGCGAAAAAAGCAGCATCAACTTTAATATAAGGCTTATCAAAAATGCCTATAACCTTTTGAGCGGTTGCCTTGATCTCTGTTCTCACCTGCAATGGCGGAATAAAGGGCAGGTATTTAGCTTCTCTACCGTGCTTATTTAATAATTCCTGATTCTGGTTTAACCCAACTACATAAGCCAAGCTATTGTTGAAACTTAACCATTTCATAGCTGAAGGATGTAGATTTACCGAAATTTCTGCACCATATAATCTTGCTTTCGATTGCTGATACTGATAAGTTAGGTTTCCAGGAACTATAACCACTGGATTTCCGTTGGCATCGGTTAAGCGCGATTGATAAATGTAGTTCTGAATATTGTTATTAAACAGTTCCATACTTATTTCAGCATCTTTTAAGTAAGCAATAATGCCAATATCTTCCTGAAGGTTAAACTCTGGCTTAAAGGTCCTGTTGCCCAAATACACGATATGCGCACCGGGATCTAATCCATTAGAACCTATTTCTGTAATGTTTGGTGCACGGTATCCCCTGGCAATATTAGCTTTAATGAGCAGTTTTTCAGAAACGTTATAGGTTAAACCCAAACTTCCTGACAAGCCATAATAGTTTTTATCAAAAGAAGGGAATTGCAATTTTCCAGTGGCATCAGTTGAGCTCACCTGTTTACCAAAACCTGTTTGTGCATCGGTACCGACATAAAAATCACTCCAATGTATATTCCTCCTGTCTATCCTGATTCCTCCCGAAACATCGATTTTACCCATCGATTTCTTTGCGAAATAAAAAGCACCGATATCGAAAAGATCATAATCGGGAATAGGAAAATCGGTAGCAGCCTTGCTCCTGTTTCCCTGGTACATGCCATTTACTCCGATGGTACTTTCGATACCGGCAAAATCTGGCAAGTTGTATTTGAGATCATAATTAAAAGTATTTAAAACTACATAAAGCCCGGCCTGACTTGGCAATGTTGGGTGGTTGTATTCTCTCCTTACACTTTGCTGTCCGCCAATCAATAAATTTAAATCACTTGTTCCAAATTTAAACTGACTGGTGTTATAAAACCGGTAATGTTGAATGTGTTGATGCAAGGGATTAATGGAGTAGGTATTCAGATCACTTTCAGGCACAATAGGTCTGTTTTTAATATCATCTCCATCATCCAAAACCTGCCTGGTAAATCTTCTAGAAAGAGAATCTCTGCTACCATCAGGAATTTCCATTAAATTATCATAGTAGGTAATGGCAGTTTTAGAAGAACCCCAGGCTTTATCTACCCTGGCACTTGCAGATAGATTGTATTCCCTAAAAGCTGTTCCGTAAACCAGTCCATCAATTTTGTTTTGGTAATTATGTGCTGTTTTCCCAGTTGCCCTAAACGTATATTTCCAATCGTTTTTAATATAGGCCAATCCGAGCGACGAACCGATCATCCCATTATTACTTTGGTAATTTGCAGTAAAATCGCCTTTCAATTTTCCATCTTCAAAATTCGGTGTATAAGGAATCATATTAATTACCCCAGCTAATGCATCAGAACCATAGGTTAAGCTGGCGGGACCTTTTACCACTTCGGCCCGGGTAATGCCATATTCATCCACCTCAATCCCATGTTCATCACCCCATTGTTGTCCCTCTTGCCTTAAGCCATCATACAAAGTTAATACTCGGTTATAACCTAAGCCTCTTATGAAGGGTTTAGAAACGTTTGGACCAGTGGTAACAGCTGTAATTCCAGGCACGCCTTTAACAATAGCTTCTATCAGGTTCGTATTTACATTTTGGTCCATTGATTTTTTGGAAAGCACGGCAATAGGCACAGGGCTTTTCCGTAATTGTGTGGCCCGGTTAACCCCTGTAATTACTACATCGCCTAAATCAGATGCTACGCTTAACAGATCAACGTTAAGCAGTGCCGTATCTCCTTTTAGCGTTACTTTAATTCTTTTGGATTGATAACCTATGCCTGAAAAAATGAGGTCATAATTTCCAGATGGAATACCATTTAATTGATAGGTACCAGAAACATTTGATTTGGTGGATCTATTAGATCCTAAAATTTTAATAGTAATATTTTCCAAAGGTTCATTCTGGGAGGTGACCAAACCCTTAACCATAACTTTTTGTGCGATGGCATTTAGCGATATAAAAAAACATAAACAGTATGGTAAGAAGGGTTTCATGAATATAAATGGTTTGTCTAAATATAATTTTAGACAAATCTAAATTTTAATTTAAATATATCAAACAAAATATTTAGATAATATTTAACAAGGTTAAAATCAAAACATTTAAACAAAAAAACAAAAGCTCTTAATATTGAGTGAAGCGCATTTTTTTCGAACTAGAATAATATTTAGGAAGACATTCCATTATCCATTTTATATTTTCCATCTTACGTTCTCTATCTCATGCACATTACTACAGTGCCATTTGTTAGTCCATGGGTCGGGTTAGCATCTTTCGTTTCCGGTTGCTTCTTTTTTGAAAAATTTAATCGATTTTGAATAAACGGCAACAATACTTATCTAGCTGATTATAAACAGCCTGCACTTGCTGTTAACAAATCAATGCAAAATTGGCAGAAAAATCTTTTGAATATTTTCGGCCATATCCTGCAAATACACCGTTATTATGATTATCATTGAATACAAAAGACTGAATGAAACTATAATCCCTGAAGGATTGTTGTACCTAAAAGAGTTGTAAACAGTCCTAATCCTATAAACACAATATATGTTGGTGATCAATAATTTCGAAGAGTATGAATCGCATCTAGGTAAAGAACTAGGTGTTTCGCAATGGCATACCATAGACCAGGAACAGATTAATAAATTTGCTGATGCAACCTTAGATCATCAATGGATCCACACCGATCCTGAAAAAGCTAAAAATGAAGGGCCATTTAAGGCAACAATAGCACATGGATATTTAACCCTATCCTTAATTCCATATTTATGGAAGCAGATTGCAGATGTACGCAATATTAAAATGGAAATCAATTATGGTATTGAACGTTTTAAATTTGGTCAGGCAGTTTTAGTTGATAGCGAAGTGCAACTAAAAGCAAAATTAAATTGCATTAGCAATTTGAGGGGAATAACTAAAGTAACGATTCAAGCTACGCTTGTGATTAAAGACCAACCCAAACCAGCATATGTGGGTGATGTGGTATTCTTGTATCATTTCATCTGATATCATTCAATTTTGGCTATATAACTACGCTTAGTCACACCTAGATTCTTGATTTCGGGTAATTTGATTTTGGCTAGCAACATTTCTATCAATATAGATGCATTCCGTTTCTTGGCTTCGGTTGCTATACTTGAGGTGATATTTTTTAAGGTATTTAGTGCGGCAAAATACTGACGATCCAGTGTTTTAATAGCATTCATATCGCGATTTTTCTGTTGGTATTCCAGGTTTGCTTTTTCACAACAATACTGCTGAATCTGATCTAAGTTTGCTAACTTTTCGGTTATTATGAATAGTGCTGATATAGACAGATTAAGTCCTTTAATATCAACAACTTTACCATCCTTAACTAAATAATTTAAGCCATTGAACGATATGGTTTTGAATGGAATATTGTTAATGATTGTTGTGGGTTTTGGAAGCTGTTTTTTTGAATTAAAACCATCTTCAATCAGCGCTTTGTTGTATCTAAACCGATCGGCTAAAAGTGAATCAATTAACTTGTTGCCATCCTTTATTTGCTCAGATATAATTGTATCGATAGTATGTACAACTACCAGGTTCTTATTAGACTTGCAACTTATACAAATGAATAAAACAAACCATAAAAACGGCAAACTTTTATTTTTCATGTTCAACAATTAATCAAATGCAAATTATGGAATTAACGGTTTATTATACTTCACAATTGCTGGACAATTTGTTTTACATTTTTTTAAGCTGTATTGTAGAAAAGTATATTCTTGTCTGCAATGATGTTGTTTTAATGGTTAATTTCATTTATAAACATTTAAACGCAATTTCAATTTTCACTTTGGTTATTTAGGTTACCGAACCTAAAAAAATGATTTTTTTTTAGATGACTATTTTACAGCACCAAACAAACAATTTTAATGTATGCGAAAAACTAGTATAACTTATGTCCTATGTGAATAAATAAAAGCTATACCGACAAATAGCGGGGTGAAACTTCCTGTTAAAAAGGGCGCTCTCTTTCAGCAATCCTTAATGTTGGTCTTCTTATAGAAGCCAGTTTATCACAAACATGAGAATACAAAAATGGACCAGCCGTGCTGAGCTTCAAACGCTCCGGGAGGGTGATTATATTACATACGAATCATATTCGGGGCGAATAAAAAAAATAGAAGTGCATCACTTTAGAAACGAACAACACTTTTATATCAAGCTTTACGATTTAAAACAAACCATACTGATTATCGCATGATCAATATCTAAAAAAGCAAAGATCATTTTTAATGATCCACATATAAATTATTCTAATTCTCAAGTTAACCAAATCTTGCATAGACAGGCCTATCTTTTTTTCGCACATTTATGTTAGAACTACGAACAGTCTATCGTACTGGCGAATGCACAAGACGATCTGTGTAATTTTGATATTTTTGATTTTACAATTAACGCCCCGCCAACCTCTTAAGTTAAGTGGCTCTTCCGGATACTTTCTTTGAGCAACGTAAATTCGTAACTATCCTGGGGAATAATCCGCCTTAACGATTTTAATTTTTCGGGCACAAACCTAAACCTGATCTTACCATAAAGGTCCTGATAAACACCAATTTGCTCGGTTATCTCCCGTACCATACATTCATATTTCTGGTAGGTTTCGATTAGTTCCTGTTTAAGTTTTTTAACTTCATCGCATCCATCAGGATCAGTTCCGATTATCCTTTCCAGTTCTTCAAGCTGATCAAGAAGACCGATCAAATTGCCTACTGTAGACTTACTTATCCCCTTCAAACTCATAACTATTCTTAAAAAAAGATCTTAAATTATTGCGACAGTAATAAATTACTTTCGATTTTTGTGGGTAACAGCTGTATTATTGTACCCTTTAAGTTTAAAATATTATGCCACTTTAACTGGCTTAGATCTGGAAACAAAAAATGCAATTAGAGCAGATAATATACATGCTATAGCGGTTACAATAAAAATGTTGTTGCTATCGCCTGTAATATCGATTACGTAGCCCAAAAATGGCTCGCCAATTGCTGCAAACAGATAACCACACATATTCATAATCCCTATTCCTGTACCTGTAAGTCTATTACCCAACATATCTGGACTTAAAGGCCAGTAACAAGCCTGTGGTCCGTATACAAAGAAGCCCGTTAAAAGCATTAAAATACTACTGAGAATGATTTGTTGCGTTGGCACAATAAAAATAAGAAGTGAGAGGATTGCACTTGCCGACATGCCGATGACGATGGCTTTTAAGCGGTTTCCTTTAAAAAGGGTATCAGATAAAACGCCAAAACATAATGCACCAATGGCCATGCCAACAGGCAACAAAAATGTAACCCAAATATTACCAGGATTATCTTTCCAGTTTTTACCTAAAAAATGGACTGGAACCCAAAATATCAGTCCATAACGGGCCATACTCTCAAAACCGAAAGATAAAGAGATAAGCAAAAAATTTTTATTTCTGAATGCTTCCTTATAACGGTCGAGCCAATATGATTTATCTTTAGTCGGTAGCTGATAGCCATCATTATCTTCAATATCAGGCCGATCCTTTGCAATAATCAGAAATATGGTTGCCGTAACCAATAGTAGTAATACGGGTAGGCGGAACAGCATTCGCCATTCAATTCCCTGCTGCAAGAGTACAATTGAAATAAGGTAGGTTACTGCAGAAGATAGTCCGGCTGCCATGGTATAAAAGCCAAATGCCTTGCCCCGCTCATGTTCGTCCCACCAATTATTAATCAGTTTCGCACCTGGCGCCCAAGCCATAGACTGGAAAAAACCGTTGAGCCCCCAAAGTATCATAATCATGGTGGCTGTACTTGAAAAGCTTATTGCAATATTGGTCATGATTGATAAATAAGCTCCTGCTACCACCATCAATTTAGGGCTCAATTTATCGGCAAGGTTACCATTGATAAATTGGCCTATAGCATAGCCGATTAACATACAAAAGCTGATCCAACCAATGATAGTATAGGGTATATTTAATGACGTAACCATACCCTTTACAGCCCATCCAAAGTTGTGCCTGCCAGTGTAGAAGAAAAGGTAACACAACATGGTTACCAATAACATTTTCCACTTCTGTTTACTCGCGCTATTACTGTTCATTATTATTTTTTCTGGCAACATCTATACCCACACGGATAGGCTTATCAGCCACTGCATAATTAAAGGCTGATTCTGCATCTTCCAAAGAAAACTCTGCGGAAACAAGCTTTTCAAACGGAAACTTAACATGGTTGTCTTCTATAAACTTTACCGCTTGTACAAAGTCTTCATAGTTATAATTGTGAAGGCCTTTTATGGTAACAAGATTACGAACAATGCGCTCTGCATTAACCTGAACCTCCCTTGTTTTAAAAACTGCTCCGATCCAAACTGCTGTTCCACCAACAGTAAGTGTTGCAAGGCCCATTTCCATTGCATCTGGTGAACCACTCATATCAAAAGCCACATCAATATCAGTTGGGAGATCTGCATCTTTATCTAAGAGATGTTGAACATTGCCTCCGAATGCTTCGGCTAACTTTAAACGTTCCTCATTTACATCCGCTACATGGATTTCTTTTGCTCCATCGGCACTGCACATTGCCACACATACTAAACCCAACAAGCCAACGCCAGAGATTATCACCTTTTTTCCTTGAAGGCTTCCTGAAAGACGGACTGCACCTGCAACTGTAGCCACAGCACAATTTATAGTAGCGGCAACTGTAAGCGGAATTTCTTTACTGATTTTAATCACGGTAGTACCATGCTTTAATATACAGTGGGTTGAAAGTCCTCCGTGAAGCGCATCTGCTTCTGTAACTTTAGCATGCCCATATTTAAAAAGACCATCAGCCTTTTGAGGCATACCTTCTTTTGCCCTTACCGAATCTGCATTGGAAGCAAATATGCTCCATGTTACCCTATCCCCGATTTCAAGTGGGTTTCCTAAATAATCTTTTTGGTTATGTTCTGGATGAAAAGCCAGCACTTCACCCACAATTTCGTGGCCCAAAACCGTAGGAACAGTTTCACTCCTCAACCCGCAGAAGGTATGCAGATCGCTTCCACAAATCGTGGTATATAGGTTTTGCACAAGGATTTCACCTGGATTAAGTACAGGAATAGCTATTTCTATTTCCTCAAGAGCCTTTCCTGATCCATTGAAAACCATGAGGGTTGCATTTTTCATACTTATCTTTTTCTGTTAATAAAATCTAGCTATTCTGGTTCGCCCTTTCTTAATCACGAAACAATAATGCAAAAATGGATTTTTTATGTTTAGCTAAAGTAAACAAATGTTAACCTAAATGTTAACTATCACTAAACATTTGTTTAGTAAATTTGCTGACAGTATATTTGTCGACAAAAGTTCAAAAAATTAATTTATCTAATTTAATAGAAAGCAAAATGTACCCTGAAATTAAAATGGTAGTATTCGATATGGCTGGCACTACAGTGAATGAAAATAACCTTGTATATAAAACGCTAATGAACGCAATAAATGCCGCTGGTTTTTCTTATACTCTTGATCAGGTTCTTGCTGTTGCAGCCGGAAAGGAAAAGAAAGAAGCAATCAGATCGGTACTTAAAACTTACGAAGGTTCTTTTGATGAAGCGATGGTCTTCGATATATATGAAGAATTTATTGGAAAACTGAAACTGGCATATGAAACTGAGGAGATTTTACCTCAACCAGGTTCAATTGAACTTTTTGAAAAACTTCGAAAAGAAGGAATAATTTCTGCGCTTAATACAGGTTACGACAGGGTTACCGCAGAGGCTATCTTGAGCAGACTGGGTTGGAAAGCAGGTACAGAATTCGACACACTCGTTACTGCTTCGGAGGTTAGCCAGAATAGGCCTGAACCTGATATGATTTTATTGGCAATGAGACACCATGGTCTTACCGATGGTAAATCGGTTGTTAAGGTTGGAGATTCAAGTATTGATATTGAAGAAGGCAAAAATGCAGGTTGCGGCTTAAGCATTGGTATTACAACCGGGGCCCATACACAAAAACAATTAGAAGAAGCTAAACCTGATGTGGTAATAGATAATTTGATGGAGATCTTTGCCTTGGTAACCAACAGAATCAAATAATGGAAATCATTAAATAACAACAACCATATTTGCTAACATACAAATGAGCACCAGCGATTGTAATTAAACATAAAAGGCTTCTGGTATAATACCAGAAGCCTTTTACATTAGAAATTACAGTAAGCACCCGAATGTAATTTCCGTATCCTTATTTCTTGAAGAGTTCAAAGACCTCTCCTCCAAAGTAGTTCCTTCATTACGGTCGAGAGGACGATACCCCGAAGGTTATCGCTCCATTTAAAATTCAAAACCTGCTAGTTATAGTTAGGGTTCTGAGTCATCTGAGGATTGGCCAGCAATTCCTTTTGCGGAATCGGCCATAGCATATCCCGGTTGGCCTTTGCTGACCTAACCTCAACATTTACGGGTTGATTGGTTACAGGATCTATAGCACCGTAAACCTGACCGTTCATTACCTGTTCGAATATTTCCCATCTGCGGATATCATAATAACGCACACCTTCAAAAGCCAGTTCTACCCGTCGCTCTCTCCGCACCAATTCCCGGAGTTTTTCCTGGGTATTGTATACTGCTGTGTTAACATTTGGCATACCCGCCCTATTTCTGATCTCATTGAGGTATTTAACCACATCGGGGTTACTATAATCATTAAGTTCTACCAGACACTCCACATAGTTTAACAATACTTCAGCGTAACGCATAATCATATAATCCAAAGTTCTTGTGCCTGTCTTATCCTTTGGATCGAGATATTTATTTACCCAATAGCCTGTTGCAGTAGAGTTCTGATCTCCCAATTTATCAAGACCTGCTTCAAAAGGTTTCAGCACCACGCCAGTATAAGTACTGCCTGGCAAGATAACTGAAGCGATAAGTCTAGGATCGCGATTGTTTTTATAGTTTGGCTCTTTGGCGTATATAGCCAATGAATCGGGACCAAGCTCTGCCAAAGTTTTTCCTTGTTTAGTTTCATAGGCATTAACCATTGATGCTGTTGGAGAGACAACTGTTTTACCACCTGTACCCTGTGGCGCAAAGGTATTCCATTGGTTACCTCCACTGGTAATTTCCCTAAAAAAGATACGTTCGTTGTTAATCTCGCCAGTATAGAGAAACAAGTCTGCATAACTGGTTTTTATCGTGGTACTTTTGCGCAAGCTGTAATCTCCCATATCGATAATCTTTTTGGCAGCATTTTTCGCCAGTTCATAATCCTTGTTATACAATGCAAATTTAGATATCAAGCCCCAACAAGTGGCAGCTGAAATACGTTTAAGATCCACATTATCTATGTATTTATTAGGAAGAGCACCGCTGTTTGCGCATTCAGTAAGTTCAGAAACCACAAAGTCGTATACTTCTTTGGCAGTACTCCTCGGAAGATAACTTCTTGCAGGGGTTACCGATTGTTTCATGATGGTAATTCCGCCAAAAAACATCGATAGTTCCATATGGTAATAAGCTCTCAATGCCCTGGCCTCTGCTAGATATTGATTTTTTAGTTTTTCAACCGGCATATAAGCCCTATCGATATTCTCCAAAAAGCGGTTTGCTCTTCTAATATCGCGATAATCGTCATCCCAGATTCCTGTTCCCACCGCCCAATTGGCACCTTGAAGGCCTTTTACATAAGATTCGTAATCGCCACGAAGGCTCTGTCTGGCTACAGCATTATCGCTGAGTGCATCCAAAAACATCAATTGCCTGCCAGATGATCCGTCGGGAATTCCGGCATAGATCGAGTTCAATGCGGCAGTAATGTTTGCCTCGGTATTCCACCAGGTTTCATCATCTACATCTGTCGGATTATCGTGTGTTAGAAATTTTTCGCATCCACTAAAAATGATCAGCAGAAGAGGGAAGAATAAATAATATATCTTTTTCATGTTCTTTAAAGATTAGAATTTGATGCTAAGTCCAATAGTATAAAGTTTTACCAGTCCGTAGGTCCATTGGTATCCCCTGCTTTCGGGATCGGTAATCTTAACAGAGGTGAAGGTGAAAGGATTCTGGGCATTGAAATACGCCCTTATAGAATTCACTCCTAGTTTTTTTACTAGCGGAGCTTGAAAACTATAACCAAGCTGAAGATATTTTACCCTTAGATAAGAACCATTCTGGAACCAGAAATCGGAAGATACCTTGTTGTTGGCCGGTGCGATGTTCAGCCTCGGGAAACGGGCATCTGTATGCTGTGGTGTCCAGTAATTATCAGCATAATAAGTGGTTGGAACCCCGCCATCGGCACTAAAGTCGAATGGATAGGCAAACATGCCATATAGCACAGCGTCTGATTTTCCTGTTCCTTGAACAAGTGCTTCCAGATCGAAATTCTTGAAGGCGATACGGAAATTGGCAAAATAGGTAAGCTCGGGCACGGGGTTACCAATAAGCCCTTGATCGCCCAAACCGATTACTTTATCTCCGTCGATATCCAGATATCGGATATCACCTGGTTTTGAATTAGGCAGAACTGGTATTAAGGGTTTTCCGGTAGCGTCAAAATCACTAGCCTGCAACAAGCCGTTTGTGCGGTAGCCAAAAATACCATTAATAGGTCCACCCACTCTTGATATTGTTGTGGTGGTAATGATATCGCCACCTTGAAGTTTGCGAACTTCGTTTTTGTTATAAGATAGTCCTGGTCTGAACGAAATATTAATGTCCTGCCCAAGCCTGTCATTGTAGTTCATTGATAATTCCCAACCGCTGTTCCTTACCTCCCCTGCATTTACAGGAACATCAGATTCGAAACCGCCAACAAGCGGAAGGGTTGGATTAAGGATGATATCCTTAGTGAGTTTATCATAATAATCGAAGGTCAATTCGAGTTTATTGTTCTTAAAAAGTCCTACATCCACACCAAGATCGAGCATGTTTACGGATTCCCAGGTAATATCTGGATTACCATAGGTTGTTTCTACACCGCTCGAATTATTGATCAGCGTTTGATAACGGTACAAACCTATGTTATCGTTACCAAGCCTACCGTATGAGGCCCGGATCTTGAAATTATTGATCAAGCTGCTTTCTTTAAGGAAGTTCTCATTGTGGAGGTTCCAGCCGAGTGCAACAGAAGGAAATACACCAAATTTATTTCCGGGACCAAACCGAGAAGAGCCATCGGTACGGATTGTTCCCTCCAGCAAATACTTGTCTTTGTAAGAATAATTTAATTTTGCATAACCCGACATAATGGAGAATACCTCCCACGCCCCGCTATTAGTTTCTTCCTGCGAATAGCCACCGAGTGCAAATAGCCTGTGATCACCCCAGTCAAGCGTATAATCTGCTGTTAAACCAGCATAATAGTAAGTAGTCCTTGCCATGGTGGTAGCCCGCTGCAAAGCCCACGTACGCAGCAGGTTGCCTGTAAAGTAATCAAAATGATTAAAGTTCTCTCTGGTATCGCGTGTTACGTCGCTGTTCAGACGGAAACTAAACTGTCCTTTCAGGTTAAAGTTTCTGAACATCTCCCATCTAGGCTGAAGGTTAATACTGGTTTGTCCAAACTCTGCCGCCCGTTTACCGCCCACTTCGGCATAGGCCAGTGGATTTACGATATCAACATATTGGCCATAGAATATCCTTCCATCCTTTTCAGGGAATTTCGGTATAATGGTTGGTGGTACCCGGTACATATCTTCCAGAAGCCTGTTTCCGGTATTGCCGGTTGCACTGATTCTATTGGGCTGCTGGGTATCTCTTTTGATGGCAAGCAGGTCCAGGTTAACCTGAAACTTATCACTTAGCGAAATGGTAGTATTTGCGCGGATATTGAAACGCTTCATATTACTTAGCGGAATAATGCCTTTCTGATAAGTATAATTGCCGGTAAGGGCAAAACGGGCGATACTACTTCCTCCACTGAGCGATAGTGAGCTACTCGTAATGGGCGCTGCATCATCTATAAGCATCTCCAACCAATTAGTATTGGCAAAAGCCCTTCCATTATTAGCTACAGGATCCATCCCATTTCGGGTGTTATCAATCTGTTCCTGAGTAAAAGGCAATGCATTGGTGGGATTGTTATTATAACTTGCCTCATTATACATTCGCATATAAGTAGGCGCATCAACCGTGGCTGGTAGCGCTGAGGCATGTTGTACGCCGTAATAACCATCATAAACTAAGGATACTTTTCCGGGCACACCACGTTTAGTGGTCACTACGATTACCCCGTTTGCGCCACGAGAACCATAGCTTGATGCCGCAGCAGCATCTTTAAGTACCGTAACACTCTCAACAGTAACCGGATCGATATGATTCATATCCATCGGTATACCATCTACCAGCACCAATGGATCGGAGTTGCCCAATGTGCTTATTCCTCTGATTTTGATGGCTGCAGCATCTCCTCCAGGAAGGCCAGATGATTGGGTTACATTTATCCCGGTAACCCCGCCCTGTAACGATTGTGAGAGCGTGGTAATGGGTTTCCCTTCAATATTCGATTTAACATTTAGCGAAGCAATAGAGCTGGCAATATGTTTTTTCTGCTGCTCATTAAGACCGACTACTACCACTTCATTTAGGGCAGAAACATTTTCTTTTAGTGATAAGTTAAGACTTCGGTCTGCCTTTACCACCGTATATTCAAAACTAGAAAAACTAACCATTGAAAAGACCAATATATCGCCTTTTCTGGCCTTTATGGTGAAATATCCATCTCCATCGGTGCTCGTTCCGCTTGATGAGCCTTTTATCCGGATGCTTACCCCAGGCAATACCCCTGGCGGTTCGTGGGTATCGTATACACGCCCCCTTAAGGTGAGTAAACTATCTTGAGGTACACTTTCACTTCTTTCTTTGGAGAGGATAACTACCTGCCTGCCTGATATTGCATACGTCAGGCCGCTATCTCTTAGCGCAAGGTCTAGGATTTCTTTTAAGGTCTTATTGTTCAGCTTCAGGTTAAGTTCTTCGTATCTGTTGAGTTTGATGAAATCGTCTTTATAGATAATCTGATAATTGCTCTGCTTCTGAATCTGCTGAAATAACTGTGGCAGATTGCCCTTAAGGAGGTCTATATCTATCTTTTCCTGGGCACTGGTACTGGCATAAGCGCTCATCATTCCTATCCATAATAAAACCATCGTTACTTTCATAGTTCTTATTATTTTAGTTTTGAGCCTGAAATAGCGTGCATGAGGTTCACATACATGAAGTTTTTTCATATTTTTGTTAATGAGTTAAATAATAGCTTGAATTGGTTATTGTTTGAAGGAGATGTTGCCGCATCTCCTTTTTTTATCAAGTTGGTTAGCGTTTTTTCAGTTCCAACCTCCTTTCTCTGTCATTGTAAGTATATGGTGTACCTAAACATAAGGTTTGTATCACATCAGCCACGCTGCGCTGCAGGTCGAGTCTTCCAGAGAACCGCTCTCCCGAAAGGTCCAATCCGCCTGTGCTGATTTCGATATGGTAGTATCTGGCTATGCGTTGTATAATTTCATCAAGGGGTTCGCTCTGCATATCCACATAGCCTGCTTTCCAAGCTTCGAATTCGGTTGTTTTAACCTGCGAAACGTGAACGTTGTTACTTTTAGCATCAATGCTAATCTGTTGTCCGGGCACCAATTTCTTTTCTACCCTGTTTAACCAGTTGCCTGTAGAAAAGGCGATACTGCCCTGAACCAATACAGCATAATTCTGATCGCTTTCTGTATTGGAACTCACGTAAAATTCTGTTCCCAAAACTCTTATTTCCATGTGTTTTGCCCTTACAAAGAAAGGATGTTGTTTATCGTGGCTAACATCAAAATAACCCTCGCCCTCCAGATATACTTCTCTTGTATCGCCTTGAAAGGCTATCGGGTAGATTAGTTTTGAGCCTGAGTTTAACCATACTTTTGTGCCATCGGGAAGACTAATAGCAGAACGCCTGCCCTCGCCAACCACCACCGTGTTATAATCGTTTGTGGTAATGATATCATCGTCTAAGTATATATCGGTAACTTTACCCGTTTTACCTTTTCGGACTTCTATTATCTGATCAGGGCTCTTTCTACTTAGATTCTGTGCCGCAAATTCCATTAGCTTATGGGTAGGTGTATTTTTGCTGTATTGCCAGAATCCGATCCCAAACGCTACCAACAGTACTGCGGCTGCCTTTAAATACGGTATAAGTGAGAATCTTTTAGTCTTAAGTGTTGTGCTTTCTGCTATTTTCTCCCAAAGCGCTGCCGTTTCCAATGATTCCAGTTTTTCCTGCCCTGCACTTTTAACTGCTATCTTAATCTCATCTGCGAGTTCGCGTTCACTATCGGAAATGTGGTCTTCTTCTCCCTGGGGTATACGCCCTGAAAGTAAATCTTCAGCCCTGTATCTGTTCTTCGAATCCATGTATATACTATATAATAAATCACAGAGTGAAGAATCGGAATTTTATAGACGATAAATTGAAAATATTTTCAAAAAGGCTAAATAAAGCCCCTCAGGCCATTATTTTATAGATATGGCTTACTACCATACGCTCGCGTAGCTGCTTTATTCCGCGATATACCAAAGTTCTACAGGTTTCTAAAGAAACATTCATAATAGCTGAAATCTCTTCATAATCCAGTTCAGAATTGAACCGAAGGTAAAGTGCTTCTTTCTGTCTGCTAGGGAGCAGTTCAAGCTGCCTGCTGAGTTTTCCCAATAGCTCCGATTGGCGCTCATCATTTATTATTTGCTCTTCCGTACTACCAGATAACAAGAAAGGGATTTCAAAATGCTGGTTAATCTCGGCTGCTTCCTTTTTCAGCACCAAACATATCTTCCGTTTAAGCGAGGTGAAAAGATAGGATTTTACATTTACCTCTATAGCAAGTGTACGGCGATACTTAAAGAGGTCAACAAAAAGGTCTTGTATTGCATCCTTTACCAGTTCGCTATCTGTGGTAAATCTAAGTCCGAAAGAATAAAGCACATCAGCAAACTCCGTATACAACAGTTTCATGGCGCTATCGTCGCCGTTAATAAATGATGTCCATAAATCTCTATATGTCTCTTTCGACATCGTTTGTTGTTTTTTCAGGTATATACATCCGGCCGATATACCAAGGATCTGAACGTTATGTCAATATTAAGAAAAAAAATTTAGACCCGGGATGTTTAAGCCGCAACCTACATTATCCGTTTAAATTTAAGGGCAAGCCAGGATTAACAATTTGTTAAACTCCGAAATGGGAAACTAAAAATATTTTGTTTGATGATATTTTACCAGTTTCTGTGATCGTAATCCTATTTACGTAAGACTAATTTTATCACGAATTTGGATGGCTGCAATCTTTTCGTTAACACTTCAAGTTAACCTAAACTTAAAACCTTTTAAACAGGTAAAACGTTTATTTTTAGATAACTTAGATCATACATAACTAAATATAAGCATATGAATACTCAGGAAATAGCTGACAAACTGGTGCAGCTTTGCCGTGAAGGCAAACACGAGCAAGCCATTGATGAACTTTACGCCGATAACGTTGTAAGCAAAGAGCCTAAAGGCTCGCCAATGGAATTAACAGAAGGCAAAGATGCCGTTAAAAAGAAAACCATACAATGGGAAGAAAGTGTTGAAGAGATACACAGCTCTTCTTGCTCAGAACCAATTGTAGCAGAAAATCATTTTGCTATTGTAATGAACATTGATGCCACTTATAAAGCTCATGGAAGAATGGCCATGAGTGAAATCTGTGTTTATGAGGTTAAAGATGGAAAAATTGTAGCCGATGAGTTTTTCTACCGCATGGGTTAAAATATAAAAAGCCCAGATATCCATCTGGGCTTTTATAATCAACTAACCTAAACTTATAAATACTAACCAAATATTTATACCGCAAAACTAATGACCGATTATTAATTCAGTGTTAAATATTTATCACGTGTTATCTGAAATTGGTTACATCACATTAAATCATAAAACGCATAAAATTGTTGACAATGCCCAATCAACAAAACCTTTCAAAAAAACACCAATTCATTTCCGACCTGTTTAAATGGCCGACAAAAGCTTCTGGGTGTGAATAATACAAACTCAGTAAAGGTGATTTAAATATAAATTAACCAATAAGAAAAAAATTAAATACCTCATGGTGATCTCTTTACAACAAAAGTATCAATTCGTTTGCCTTTGACACTTTATATCGCTTCTACGAAGCCGTACATTTGTAAAAAAAACAATGAACGATATTACAGATTACCCTGTCTTGGCATATGTTGTTAAACTCATTAAAAACACCATAACCGACATCAAAACAGAATATATTGCCCCAGCTAGCGTGGAACTTAAGGACGGCAATGACACAATACACCTTCAACAACGATCTGATGAAAATGGTAACCCTTCAACAATTTTCATTAACGACCCTAAGGATATCATCTTCAGTGAAGACTTGCTTCCCTCTTTGAAGAACCTACAGGAAGGAACTGAAGGAAAAATAGCACAAGAGCTATTGAATGCCAGGGTGATCATCAACGAATTGGATGTAGAAACACACCTGATCTTCCATGCAGTAAAGGATCATTTTGACGAGATTAGCAACAGCTATGAATTTTCTAAAGCAATTGAAAAACAGGCAGACAAAATAACAAGCAAATTTAAGTTCGGGAGTCATGCCTTTGAGCTTACTGTGACCAATCATACGCAGCTGATCTCAATTACAGCAGCATTCCCCCCTTCATTTGACGAGTCAATCAAAAAAACTATTGAAAATGACGCAGCTAAGGTTCAACTGGCCATCCAAAAAATATTTAGATAAAGTCACATAGCAGCATATTAAAGATTGAAACTAAAAAGAAATGCCCTAACTTGTGGTAAGGGCATTTCTATCCAAACAACTGGCATTAAAAGCAGCAATACCGCCAACTGCAGTATTGCTCTACCTCCGACTAATGCCGGCTACTTAACAGTTATTTTCAGTTTCTGGGAAATATTACCTGATGAATTTCCAAGCTGCAGGATAAAGTCTCCAGGTTCAACGTTCCAATCCTTTTTACTTTCATCATAGAAGGCGAGATCTGAAACTTTTACATCCATTTCAACAACTTTCGTTTCCCCCGGCTGCAGGAACACTTTTTCAAAGGCTTTCAGTTCTTTTACTGGCCGTTGAACACTACAAACAGGATCATTCACATACAACTGAGCAACCTCAGCCCCATAACGCGCTCCAGTGTTCTTAACAGTGAATTTGACCCTGATGATATCGTCTTTACTATAAGCCAATTTATCTGCAGAAAGCGCGCCTAAATTAAAGCTGGTGTAAGAAAGGCCGTATCCGAAGGCGTATTGAGGTACTATTTTTTTAGTATCAAACCAACGGTACCCGACCAAAATATCTTCCTTGTAATATTGGTTAATGCTGTCTCCGGGATAGGAAATTTTACCATAAAAGTGTGCACCGTTATCTTCCAGCTTTTTTGGAAAAGAGAACGGCAGCTTACCTGAAGGGTTTACCTCGCCCGAAATAACATCAGCCAATGCAGATCCAGCCTCTGAACCAAGATACCATCCTTGAATAATAGCCGGCACCTTGTTTACCCAAGGCATTGACACTGCATTGCCGCTAAGCAGTACTACAGCTGTGTTTTTATTTACTTTCAATAATGCATCGATCAGTTTATCCTGGCCGAAAGGAAGGCTTAACGATTTACGGTCGCCACCTTCGCAATCCTGAAAGTGGTTTTTATTGAGTCCTCCGATAAAAAATACAATGTCTGCATGTTTAGCAACTTCGATCGCCGCATCCATCAAAGAGTCAGCATTTAGCTTAGATGGTTCTTCACGACCGTAAAGTGATGGTCCCGAAGCATATCCAAGACTGTAAACCACATGATCTTTCCCATATTTAGCAATCAATCCATCCAATGGCGATTTTTCATAAGCCACCTTCAGTGATGATGACCCACCACCGATTACCAGACTGCGATCGGCATTTTCACCGATAACAGCAATATTTTTGAATTTACCATTTGTAACAGGAAAAAACTGTTTGTCATTCTTTAAAAGCACAATTCCTTCCTGAGCAATTTTACGCGCAGCTTCACTGTGTTCTGGAGAAACAAAACGGCCAAAGGGCCTGTTGGCGCTCATGGTGGTACGGAAAATCAAACGTAATATCCGGCGGGCTTTATCATTAAGCAAAGCAATATCATATTTTCCTTCTTTAATCCCTTTAAGAAACGGGGTGGCCAGATAGTATTCAGAGTAAGGAAACTTTCCCTTCGTTGTTAAACCATCAGTGTAGGTACCCATTTCCAGATCCAGCCCGTTGTTAACCGCCTGATCGGTACTATGTACACCTCCCCAGTCGCTAATCACCACACCATCGAATTTCCAGTCTTTTTTTAGAATTTTATTCAAAAGCAGATCATTGTGACAACAATGCTCGCCTCTAAACTGATTGTAAGAACCCATAATCGACCAGGCTTTCCCTTCTTGCACAGCTGCCTTAAAAGCAGGTAAATAAATTTCATACAGCGCACGGTCGCTCAGATCAACATTGATGTGTCCACGCCATTCTTCCTGATTGTTCAGTGCAAAATGTTTTACACATGCCGCTACGCCAATAGATTGAACGCCTTGGATGTAAGGCACTACCATACGTGAACTGAGATAAGGGTCTTCACCCATATATTCAAAATTACGTCCGTTTAATGGTGTACGGTAAATGTTTATTCCAGGTCCTAATAACACGGTTTTATTGCGATAACGCGCTTCTTCTCCGATTGATTTGCCGTAAAGCAGCGATAATTTAGGATTAAAGGAAGCTGACAGACAGGTAAGTGCCGGAAAGGCTGTACAAGAATCGTTTGTCCAGTTAGCACCACCCCATTCATCCCATAAAACTTCCTCACGGATTCCGTGGGGGCCGTCATCGGTCCAAACTTCAGGAATTCCTAAGCGGGGTACGCCTTTTGAACTAAACTTAGACTGGGCATAACAAAGCGACACTTTTTCTTCGGTAGTCATTGTTGAAAGCGCATTTTCAACCCGCTCCTCTATGGGTTTGTTTATATCAAGGTAAACTGGCAGCTTTTGTTGCGCATTAACCATTAACCAGGTTCCTGTTGCTACTACAGTTAAAAATATCGATTTCATTTAATTATATTATTTTGTTCCGTTTTTTTATTGCTTATTGATTAAAGTTTCACCACTGTTTTGGCACCATTGTATTGAACTACTTTGGCCTGGGTTGTTGTATTACCAATGGCAACCACGCGAAAAATCCGCTTAGTTAACATTCCTTCGTAACTACCCTCACGATTGCCAATAGTAAGTGTGCCGTTAGCATGGTTATATTCAAAATTGATCGTTGAAAATGCACCCTTTTCGTAATTATAGTTGTTTCCTTCATCTTCGTATAAACTGAACTTGCCATCTTTACCTTTGTAAACCCTGATCTCGACATCATCAGCTTTCTTTTCTGAAGTATATTGCATCACATCACCAACAGGCAAAATAGTACCTGCAGGAACAAAAAGAGGAATACGCTCAAGTGGCGCTTCTACATCTATCTTTTGTCCGCCCTCAATCTGCTTGCCTGTATAGAAATCATACCATCTGTTTCCCGATGGGAAATAAACTTCGCGGCTACGCGCTTTGTAACTATAAACAGGACAAACCATCAATCCTGAACCTAAAAGGAACTGGTCACTCACGCCGTAAGTTTGTTTATCGGTAGTATAATCCATTGCAAGCGATCTCATTAGTGTATAGTCCTTATGATATGCCATTCCTGCCAACGAATAGATGTAAGGCATTAAACGGTAGCGTAGTTCATCGTAATAAACCAGACTTTTGTAAACCGGATGGCCTTCTGGAGCCAGGTTATAGATTTCGCGGTAAGGAAACTGGCCATGACTGCGGAACAGCGGACAAAATGCCCCAAACTGGAACCAACGTAGATTTAGTTCACGCCATTCTTTCAAGTCTGCATTCTCATTACCTGTCTCGTCAAAAATAAGCTGGCCATCTCCATAACGTTTCTCCACACAGAAGCCACCAATATCCATTGTCCAGAACGGAATACCCGACATTGCAAAATTAAGCCCGGCAGGAATCTGCGCTTTTAGGTCTTCCCATCTTGATGCGATATCGCCACTCCAGGTAGCGGTAGAATACCTTTGTAAACCCGCAAAACCAGATCGCGTTAACAGAAATACCCGCTTGTTATTATCCGTTTCACGCTGCCCGTTATAAATAGCGTTGGCGTTCATCAGTGCATATGCATTAAAATATTTTGTAGAAGAACCCAGCGCAGTAGGCCCACACAATTTCTTGCGATAGTCCATATCGGTACAATCGCGAATGTTGGGTTCAGAAGCGTCCATCCACCAGGCATCGAATCCCTTTACGTAAAGGTTTTCTTTCATCTGTTTCCAAAAAAGTTTTTGCGCATCTGGGCTATAGGCATCATAGAAAGATCCTACATAACCCGTACCTATCCAATCGCGCACACTGTCCTGCACTGCCTGCATGTACATCCATCCTTTTTGGCTAAATTGTTTAAAATGATCTGTTGTGGTATAAAATTTTGGCCATACAGATATCATGATATTTGCATTTTCCTTATGCACGGAGTCTACCATTCCTTTGGCATCAGGAAACCGTTTGAGGTCAAACTGGTGGCTTCCCCAGGCATTTTCGGGCCAATAACTCCAATCAAGCACAATATTATCAAGCGGAATCTTACGCTTCCGGTATTCACTTACCACGTTTAATAGTTCATCCTGGGTTTTGTAACGCTCACGGCTCTGCCAAAAACCCATTGCCCATTTGGGCATAATGCTCGCCTTGCCAGTCAGCGTGCGGTAACCACTGATTACTTCGTCCATGTTTTTGCCGGCCACGAAATAATAATCCATCTTATCGCCCATTTCTGACCAAAAGGATATATTGCCATTTTTTTCTATCGGAGATGAAGAAAGTGCTTTAAGGCCAACATATGAAACACCTCCATCAGGTTTCCACTCCAATCTGATTTTAGTGCGTTTTCCCTTTGTTAATGAGAAAGGAAACCTATAAGTATTCGGATTCCATGAAGTTCTCCAACGCTCAGGTACTACCAATTTTCCATCAAGCCATACTTTAGTGTAACCTGCATAATAAAGACTAAATTTGTAAATATCAGTTTGGTTAGCAAGGATTTCTCCTTCCCAGACCACAGAACCATTGTTAAAATTAAAATCTGCAGGAAATTTCTTTACAGTTGTGAGGTTTTCATAGTCAATTGTTGACTCCTGACGGATAATGGTCGCGTTATTTTTTTGATTATACGTAGCGGTAAGAAAACCTTTTTTGCCTTGTTTATTAAAGAGGGTAAACTGGTTCAGGTCTTTATAATCTCGGGGATCGCCGTATTTGCTCTGCGAATAGTTATCCCACAATACACCATAGTTGTTTGTAGACATGATGAATGGCACAGCCACTTTCGTATTGTACTGGAAGAGGTCTTCGCTTTTATGTTTATAGTTAAAATCGTCAGACTGATGCTGCCCTAGCCCATAGATGGCCTCTCCAGGGGTACCCGAAAAGACCTGTTGCATGCTATATCCCTTATCGTTTTCGACATTAAAAGGACTAAAACTTCTTTTTGCCTCCTGTAACAATACTTTCCCAGATTTATCAGTAAATGAAACCTTACCTATAACAAGGGAAACCCTGACAGTAAGTTCCTGAGTAGAGAGCTGGGCAAATTCTTTATTTCCTGTTACTTTGAAAGGAACTGTCGGATTCAATCCGGCTACTACGCAAAGGCTTGGAACCTGAGGAATTGTATTTTCAGGTGAAGCCTGCACCCTAACAATCCGGTTGTTGATCACATTTATTTCAATAGTTTTGGCAGCTCCTCCCTTTGGGTATACCTTCATCCCGTTCTGCAGCGTTTCAACAGCTTCAGCTGCTAGCAGTCTCCCGGCAACAAATAACAATATAATAAAGAAAGAGAATCGTTTCATAACGGAACAAAGTATTAATTGGTTAGAATATGGGTGGTATGTTTTTATGACGCAAAACTACAATGCCATATGATGAGCACAGAGCAGTAATGTTAAATTAGTAAGCAGAAATGTTAACTAAGAAACTTTTCGAGGGGTATTTTTTAAACAGAAAGATTATCCCTTTAGCTAATTAAAAAGATATAACCTATCTGATTAACACCCGATAAAGGGATTTAGATTAAAAAAATTAATTTTAGCAGATCAAAAGTAACCTATACTCACCATCTTTTTCGTTGGGTGCCCTGTGCACGCATGGTAAAACCTGTTTATCAGGATAATCTACTGCCAACCTCCATAAATGACCCAATCCCAAATTGATGGCCCTTGCATCAGCCTTGGCCTGGTAATGCAGGTCAAAATAATGCTCCATCAAAAAATTTTCAAATTCCGATTCCGGACCGTTATGCAACTCTTTGAGCTTTTGCCGGATTTCAGGGACCAGGATTTTTTGTTCAGCCTGATGATTAGCTAAGATTTCACTGGCAGCACCATGATAGGTACATAAAAAAGTATCAGTACCAATGGGCGAACGGTCTATATGAAATGAATATACATCTGTTGAAATGAAACCAAGTTCCTCATCCCGCTCGTAACTTTTAATTAAATTGAGCGAAGGCGATGCTCCGGAATCTGCCAACAACTGAAAATCACTTGAAATAACATCCCTTGCCATACTACCTTGTTCCGATAGCTTAAGCGCATGGAGGTCTTCCATAGAAACTTCCGTGAGATTAGCTTTCAGTTCAAGTTTGGATACAATTTCCTTAAAGTTGCCAACTAGGTCTCTCTGCCAGCAAACTGCGTTTACATCTCCCTTAAAATCCGTATTTAAAAGATCAGAAAAAGTGGAAACCACCGCAATCTGTTTGCTGTTAGAAAATCTATTATCCATTACTTAATTAAACCATTTGGCCATAATCTCTGGCAAAAATAAGGATAGCTGAGCGGATAAATGAAAATGAAATCTATTTTTCAAAAACCATGGCTGATCGGAGTATCATTTTTGCCTGTTAGTGATAGATGTAAAGCAATGATAAGTGCCTCATTTTCGGCTACTCTGCATAAGAGCCGGTGAAAGGCAGTATAGCGAAACTGCAACCCTACAAGGCATGAAACAATACTAATCTATCCTAAATGTTTATCTTCGCGTATGCAAACCAATCGCCCTCTACTTTATCTTTTTACTGCCCTAATTAGTTCAGTTTTAGTCTTACCAGCCTGCGGACAGTCCAACTCCAAAAACCCACTGGAACAGGGAAACCTAAAATCCATAGACAGTACCCAAACCACACCAAAGGATTTGAATAAACTGCTCGGCGATCTTAAGACATCAATGATATCTTATCTACAGACTGCTCAACCTCCCTATACCATAGATGACATCAACAGCTGTGAAACGATACTCAAGCAATACTTAGCTGATATGCTTATTTCCAAAAACAAAAAAGCTGGTATGAAAATAGTCAAGAAAACCATACTAACCCTCAACAAACTCAATAGCAAAACGCAGGAAACGCTGATCGAAACAGGAGAACGGGAACAGATTGCAGAAATCGTCATTCTCGCCGCAAGTCGCAAAGGCTACAACTCGGTGGATGAAGACATAACCGAAGAGTGGCGGCAGTGGTAAAAAGCAAACCTAATCTTTGAACTTACCCTATTGAAACAAAAAAAGGATTGTCCTAAACTGAACAATCCTTTGAATCTTTGATAAACATGTCTTTATGTACCCCGGAAGGGATTCGAACCCCTGACCCACGGTTTAGAAAACCGTTGCTCTATCCAACTGAGCTACCGAGGCTCATTTTTTAATGAGCTGCAAATATAGAAGTTCTATTTAATATGTAAAAATATATTTTAAACTATTTAAAACGTACTTTTTCTATTTCAAATAAGTATTTAAAAACGAAGCAATTAAAATCAAATTTTGGCGAAATAAATTTGACTTTTGATCACAAAAAACAATATAAAGATTCTTATACCATGCTAAAAACATAGAATGAGTTACAGAAAACATGATCAAAAGTTTAATTTATGCGTCTTCTCCGTTCCAAATATCATCATCAGCATGTCGAATTTTATCGTGGCTGGTGGTTACACTCTTTAATTCTTCATGGTGATAATTTCTTTCAGGATTTTCCGGCAATCCACTGTCGTGATTTAGCGGCACCTTCCGTAAATGCTCAGGCTTCTTAACCTCAGGTAAATCATCATGTACAACAGAAGGCGTTAAGATCTTCTTCTTGGGGTTATTGCTGTTTTCCATAATTTTAAGAGACTCAAATTTCAAGCCACAAGCAAAGGTGAGTTAAAATTTCGGGAATCGATGCGTATTTATGGATAATAAAGGACCAGCGATAAGTGTCTGGCCGTTGGCGAAAGGCGGATACAAGTCCAGCCATTACAAAAAATGCGCACAAATAAAACAATGTTTATCTGTGCGCATTCCGGGAAGACCCTGAAATGAATTTACTGCGTAGCTTTCCGCTGTGCTACAGGTCAGGGTGACGGCCGCGTATTTAATTTTGATACGCTGGGTTAATAATTCCCTGTAACGCCTATTTCTAAGCCTCTTAATTCGGCCAAACCTCTTAATCTGCCAATTGCAGAATAACCCGGATTAGTTACTTTTGCCAAATCATCCAACATTTGGTGGCCATGGTCTGGACGGAAAGGAATTGATTTATCGCGTAAAGCATTTTCTTCTGATAAGGCTTTCATAATTTCGTACATATTCACATCTCCACCTAAATGATCTGCTTCGTAAAAACTACCGTCCTCATCTTTTTTAACATTACGTAAATGCGCAAAATAAACACGTTCCTTAACTGCATTGAAGATTTCTAAAGCATTATTCCCCATTCCGGCACCTAAAGAGCCTGTGCAAAAGCAAACACCGTTAAAAGCCTGATCTACTTCTTTAATGATATAATTAAAATCTTCGAGCGTACTCGCAATTCTTGGCAAACCTAAAATAGCATAAGGAGGATCGTCAGGATGGATGGTCATTTTAATGCCTTCTTCTGTACAAACATCAGCAATAGATAACAAGAAAAATTTCAAATTTTCTTTTAAGCCCTGTGTTCCAATGGTTTTATATTCATTAATGCTATTACGTAAAGTCTCCAGCTCGATTTCTTTTTCGGTTGGAATACCCATCAATACATTTAAGCGGAGATCAACTAAATCCTGCGGTGTTAAAGTAGCGTATTTAACTGCAGCCCTATCTAAAATAGATTGCGAATAATCTGCTTCTGCACCTTCTCTCTTCAAAATATAAAGATCAAAAATGGCCAGATCGATCCAGTTAAAATAAAGGGCTTTCGATCCATCGGTCATTTCCAGATCCAATTGTGTACGTGTCCAATCTAAAACTGGCATAAAGTTATAGCACACAATCTTAATTCCGCAGGCCGATAGGTTACGCAAAGAGGTTTTATAGTTTTCGATATACTGCCCGGCATCTGCCCTACGCGTTTTAATCGCCTCGTGCACGGGAACACTTTCTACTACCGACCAGGTTAAACCCGCTGCCTCGATAATGGCTTTTCTTTCCTGAATATCATGTAATGGCCAAACTTCACCATGTGGAATATGATGCAGTGCGCTTACAACGCCCGTAGCTCCTGCTTGTTTAACATCCTGTAGACTAACTGGATCGTTCGGACCATACCAACGCCAGGTTTGTTCTAATTTTTTATATTTCATTTTGTATGGGATAATACAGTTTTAATGATTACACAACTTAATATTTAAATTTTAAACTCCAGAGAATGCAGTAAATCCACCATCTACTTTAATATTTGCACCGTTTACAAATTTAGAGGCATCGCTTAGCAAATATACCAAAGCACCAATTAGCTCTTCGGGAGCACCAAAACGTTTAAATGGTGTTTTATAGATAATGGCCTGTCCCCTTGCAGTTAAACTACCATCTGCATTGGTGAGCAAAGCCCTGTTTTGGTTGGTGATAAAAAAGCCTGGAACAATTGAATTGATCCTGATTTTATCCTGATAGCGGTTTGCCAGTTCTACAGACATCCATTTGGTATAACAATCTATAGATGTTTTGGCCAATGAGTAACCCAGTACGCGTGTAATGGCCTGGTTAGCAGAAACTGATGAAATATTCACAATACTACCCCCATTTTTTGCAATTTCTTTACCGAAAATCTGTGTAGGTAAAATAGTTCCAAATAAATTGAGGTCAAATGCTTGTTTTAGGGCTGGAATATTAAGATCAAAAATATCACTTCCGGGCTGAATAACGGCTTCCGCCACATTTCCACCTGCTGCATTAACCAAAGCATCTATACGGCCAAATTCTTTGATAATGATTTCATTCGCATTGAGCAGATTCTGCTCATCCAATACATCTGCAATAATATAAATAGCCTTTCCTCCTGCGTTTGTTACATCAGCAACCCTTTGCTTTGCAGCGTCTTCATTTCTTCCTATAACAACGATTAGAGCACCAGCTGCACATAATCCATTTACAAAAGCCTCGCCCAAAACACCTGTAGCACCTGTAACTACTACAACCTTGTTTTTCAGCGAAAACAAGCTTTCTATTTCTTTTACCATTTGTTTAGTTTTTTTTAAGTTTATTCAACAGCACCATCGAAAGCATTATTTTAGAAACAAAACTAGTTTTCGGTAAGCTGTTCATATTTTATTTGTATTTGACCTGCATCTGGTCGTAAAAATCTTTCAGTACGAAGAAGGCTTTCTTTTTCTTACCTGTTTCGCTGATCAGGCCTTTACGGTTCCAGAAATTCTGATAAATAGGATGTTGTCTTCTTGGTGATCTGAAATCAGTTAAAATCCATGGTGTCATACCGCGTAAAGCACCAATTTTGCTTAACATCGCGATCTGATTTTTGTACAGTGCCTCTTGGTATTCTTCGCTCCAACGCGTATTTTCATCGGCGTGGAAACCGCCCAAAGCATCGCCGCCAAACTCAGTAATTACCACAGGTTTCTTATATTTAATATCGAAATTATATTTGGTAATTTCGGATGGATTACCTCCCCAGTACCAGCCAGCATATTCATTAAAGCTAACCAGATCGATTTTTTCACCTAAAGGATCATTTAAAATGATATTATTTCCTTCGCGGTGTACTTCTAAAGCAGCAGCCACTAAACGGGTATCATCTAACGAGCGGGCAGTCTCTGCCAAATTGCTCATAAAACTTAAACGGGCATCGCTTAATGGGGTTTCGTTACCGATAGACCAAACGATTACACTTGCCCTGTTTTTATCGCGTACGATTAAATCCGTCAATTGTTTTTTTGCATTTGCATAAGTTGCCGGATTGGTCCAGCTGATGGTCCAGTAAACAGGAACTTCAGCCCAAACCAATAGGCCCATTTCATCAGCCAGGCGGATCATTTCTTCGTTATGCGGGTAATGCGCCAGGCGAACGTAGTTACAGTTCATATCTTTTGCCCATTGCAACATCATACGCATATCGCCCTCTGAGCGTAAACGGCCAGCTATAAGCGGGTTTTCATCATGTAATGAGATTCCTCTTAAAAAAACAGATTTACCGTTTAACAGAATGCTATCGCCATCAACCTGGATGGTTCTAAAACCAATTTTATCGTTAATATTTTCTTTATCGGTTTTAATATTTACCGCATATAATTTTGGTGTTTCTGGCGACCATAAAATTAAATTGTTCCAGGTAAACTCATCTGCAATTTTACCCTCGCTATCTGTTTTGTATTTCTTTTCGAGCTTAAGCTCTGGAATAGAAAGCGTAATTTCCTGTCCAGCGGTTGCATCAGCAAGTTTTACCGAAAAATTTAATAGGTTATTGTTTCCTTTAACGAGCTGAAGCTTATAATCGCTGATAAAATGTTCAGGGAATTCAGCTAAGTAAACATCACGGGTAATGCCGCCATAATTCCACCAATCGGTATTTACAGTTGGAATTTCATCCTGTTTACGGATATTATCAACTTTAAGCACAATGGAGTTTTCGCCGACTTTTAAGTTATTGGTTACATCGAACTGGAAAGGCGTAAAACCGCCTTTGTGTACACCCAGTTTTTTACCGTTGAAGTAAACATGGGCTTCGTAATTTACTGCACCGAAATAAACGAAGTATTTTTTCCCTTTTTCTGGTTTTGCATCAAACTTTTTGCGCAGCCAAACATTGCCTTCGTAAAGTTCTAATTTTTCTGATTGAGAGTTCCAATCGCCAGGAACATTCATTTGAGGCGAATGATCGAAATCATATTCAATCAGTTCTGACTTATCTTTCTGAGTTTTATCATCGTAATAACCTCCGGTTCCGGTTTTCGACTGATCGAATGGATCGTGACGATAATCGTAATAACCGTTTTCGTAAGGATCAACAATATAATTCCATTTACCATTAAGGCTCTGCACTTTCCGGGCCTGAATGTTCTGTATAGCAGTAACCTGACCGTAACTGATTGATGAAAGGAGCGAAAAGCAGATTAAAAATACGCTATAGGTTGTTTTTAGCATAACTTAAGTTTTAATATTAATTAATTGATCGTTTCAAAACTAACAATTAATTAACAGACGGTGTTTCCGCCACCCTCCTAAATTTGAGCAAAATTTAGTTTTTCGACAATAACGAGGGATTTTCCCAAAAAGCATAAGTTAGGTTTTAGGCAGCATTTACTGGCAGCGAGTAATGATTTCATGTTGTTTATTTGGATAGTTTGTGCTAGTAATTACGAATTTAGAAAAGCTTAAAAAATTAAATGTTTTAAAATAGGCCGAAACGTAATAAAATCCACTGAGACTATATTTCAAACGTTTGAAATAATTGCGTTTTTTTCTTAACTATGCATTGAGATTGGAAAAGATAATGAATAATACCCCTGTTACACTAAAATTCTTGGCTGAAAAGTTAAAGATGTCAGTATCAACAGTATCAAAAGCCCTTAATAACTACCCAACCATAAACGCGTACACGAAACAACGTGTTCAGGAAATGGCCCGCGATTTGCATTTTACGCCCAATAAATCAGCTATTAATTTAAAGGAAAAGAAATCGCACATTATTGGTATCATCTTACCCAATCTTTTAGATCACTTTTTTACCAGAAGTATTTACGGTGTAGAGCAATTTGCTACACAAAATGGATATAATGTAATCATCAGCCAATCTCACGATGATCTGAAAAAAGAAATCCAATCTGCAAATATGTTATTGCGTAGCCGGGTTGATGGTTTAATTGTGGCCATTTCGAAACACACACAAGATTTTGCTCATTTAGACCAGTTCGAAAATATGGGCATTCCGGTGGTGTATTATACCCGAAACCCGAGTTTTAACTTAAGCTGCCATAAAGTACTGGGCAATACTTTTCAGGGCTGTTACCAGGCCACAAAGTTTTTAATTGATAGAGGACATAAAAAAATTGCTTATTTAGGTGGACCTAAAATGATCAATTTTACGCACGATCGTTTTAATGGCTATATCAATGCTTTAAATGATAATCAAGTACCTTTTTCATCAGAATTAGTTGCTTATACCAATTTTGATAAAGAAAGTACCATCTCGGCAATTAAGAATTTATTTGCCAACCCAGAAAATACGCCTACTGCGCTTGTGGCTTTTAAAGAAACTATTTTGTTTGATGCGATAAAATACCTGAAATCGATAAACCATCCTTACTTTAACGAAATTGAATGTATAGGATTCGGGAACACCTCTTTCATCGCTTATCTCGATTCACCCCCCATTGCCTCTATCGAAGAAAACCCCGAATCAGTAGGTGAAAATGCAATTAAACTATTGATACAATTGATCAACAAAGAAATTGATATTCATAATTACCAAAAAGTAATGGTGGATTGTAAGTTGATCGTGCATGGGTAAGGGTTTAGCGTTTCGTGCACAATGTTGTATCCACTCGATCGCCATGCTGAATTTATTTCAGCATCTTTATCTATTTATTAAGACCCTGAAATAAATTCAGGGTGACGACCACTCATACCCAAATTAAAAAATCAATAATACATATTAATTTAACGACATTGCACTACTATTCAATTGATTCCTATGTTTTTCGTTATACACAAACGCCGCAACAATCAACAACCCCGCAACCCCTTCAAAAGCCACAACAATCTGTGTACCAAAAAGATGTGCCAAATACCCCATCAACAAACTGCCGATTGGCAATACACCCTGATAAGCCATAATATAATAACTTAAAGTCCTGCCCCGCATTACATCATCGGCGTGTGTTTGCAAGTAGGTATTAATAGATGAAGTTTGCGCCATTAAGCCTAAAGCAGCCATACTGGTACAGATTAAAGCCAGGATAAGTGAAGGTGATATAGCCAGTGCCACAACAGAAATAGCCAACAGTACACCCGACATCATTACGATTTTCTGTAGACTCTGACCTGCTTTCCGCGTAGCCATATAAATTGCTCCGAAGAAGGCGCCAAGTCCTGCAGCACTTTCAAACCAACTAAATGTTGTGGCATTTCCATTAAAAATATCTTTAGCAAAAACAGGCAATAAAGTAGTGAAAGGGATTACCAATAAACTTGATGCAGCCATCATCAATACCATAGAAGCCAAATCTGGTGATGATTTAAGGTAATCGTAACCTTTTTTCAGGTCGATCCAGATATTTTCCTTCGATTTTTGATGTGCGGTGAGTTTAAGCTTCATCATTACCATACAACCTAATACCGCAATAAAGCTCACAAAATTGATCAGGAAACAGATATCTTCACCCAAAGTACTCAAAATTACCCCTGCCAACGCCGGGCCGATTAACCTGGCTGCATTAAACATGGAAGAATTGAGTGCAATGGCATTTGGTAAATCTTCTTTATCATCAATTAAATTTACCATTAACGATTGACGGGCTGTAACATCAAAAGCATTTACCAAGCCCTGAACCAGCGAAAGTGCTGCAATCCAGAACATATCGTACACTTTAAACCAGATCATCAAGGCCAGCGCACCAGCCTGCAGCATCAGGATCACCTGGGTAATCACCAATATCTTATACTTATTATGCCTATCTACATAGCTCCCAGCATATGGTGCTAGTACCAGCGAAGGGATTAAACTCAAAAAAGTAATCAATCCCAGCAAAAAAGCCGATCCTGTTAAACGATATACCAACCAGCTGATGGCTACACGTTGCATCCATGTACCAATTAATGAAATAGCCTGACCTGTAAAAAATAACCTGTAATTGTAGTGCCTTAGCGAACGAAAAATACTCATGTTTAAAATAGTAAAGTAACTTTACAAAAGTACAAAACTAAACTCAAATCAAAAAACCAAAAACATAAAGTTTTATCATAACAGGATCACATTTCAAGCAAAACAAACCCACAAATTAGTTTATCTATAAAATTAAAAGCTTATATTTGTAAAGTTTATTTACCATTAAGATGCCTACGCAAACACAAGATATTGCTGCAAAACTAAGAAGCACTGTTACCCGCTTAACCAGACAGCTACGCAAACAGAACGTAAGTTCAGACTTTAGTAACGCTGAACTGTTAACCATGTCGCTCCTCGAACAACACGGCAAAATGTTATCTACAGAGCTAGCGGATATGGAAAGAGTATCAAAACAGGCTATTTCGCAGATCATCAACCGATTGTTTGATGCCAAATGCGTGGAACGCTTTCCAAGCAAAGAAGATAAACGAAAGGTTTTTATCGGCTTAACCAAGCTTGGTGAAAAACACATTATTGCCAGCAGAAAAATAAAAGAAGAATGGCTGGCGCAAACGATGGAAAAAATCTTCTCTTCGGAAGAAATCAACTTAATCCAGGCTTTCCTGCCCCTCCTTTCGCGCCTGGTAGAACACAATGGCACAAGAGTATAGTTTTCCTTTTTCCTTCGCCAAATAAGCCTTATCTTGCAGGCTGAAAATGGCACTATATTTTACATCAATTAATTCGGGCAGTAATGGTAATTGTTACTATGTAGGTAATGATAATGAAGCAATTTTGGTTGATGTTGGCCTAACCTGTAAAGAGATTGAAACACGGATGAATCGTTTGGGTTTATCAATTAGTAAAGTAAAAGCCATTTTTATCTCGCACGAACATAGCGACCACATTAAGGGGCTAGCGGTTTTTGCTAAAAAACATAAACTTCCAGTTTACATTAGCACAGCTACCCTAAAAAGTAGTCGGTTAGTTTTGGATGCAAACAACACCTTTTCATTAAATCATTTACAACACATTCAGATTGGCGACTTAAAAATTTCTGCCTTTTCTAAATTTCATGATGCAGCTGATCCTTACAGTTTTACTATTGAATGTAACGAGGTGAGAGTAGGTGTTTTTACAGATATAGGCTCGGTATGTGATCGTTTAATTACCCATTTCAAAAATTGCCATGCCGCTTTCCTAGAAGCTAATTACGATACAGAGATGCTGGAAAATGGCCGATACCCTTATTTTTTAAAGAGGAGGATCACAAGTGGTCACGGTCACTTAAGTAACGCACAGGCGCTGGAGCTTTTCATCAACCATAAAGCCCCGTACATGAGTCATTTGTTATTGAGCCACTTATCAAAAGATAATAACGACCCGGAGCTGGTTGAAAATCTTTTTAAAAATGTTGCTGGCAATACTTTTGTCAAAGTAGCTTCAAGATATGAGGAAACAGAGCTGTATTACGTAAACAATGCTCAAAACACCCCCGAAACCTACAATTTCGACCCTAACCTATACCAGCCAGAACAACTCAACCTATTTTAACATCCTAAAGCCAAAAACAGCTGGCTGCTTTCTATTAATTTAGTTACAGTAGGGCTTATTATGAGCAATAAATGGCAATTGACTTGACAAAACCATAATTATCCGCAAAAATTATAAATAATTTAATTTTCATAAAAACATTTTATTCAGATATGGGTTTTATATAAACTTCATAAATAGTTTGTTTGGTTTATTGGGGCTTATGGATTTAAGCCCCTTTCTCTTGTCTAAAATTTCGTAATTCAATCAGGCTAAATCACCAGCATTTTATATTCTAAAATTTTAGTTATATTCGATTGACAATCATCCTGATATAATATTTAAACCTTTAAATAATAAATTATATGGAGACAAGTAAACTTTCTAAATTCAGTGCCGAATTTCTAGGCACGCTCGTGTTGGTTTTAATGGGTTGTGGTAGCGCGGTTATAGCTGGCGCAAATGGCACAACCGGCGTCGGCTTATTAGGCATATCTTTTGCCTTTGGCTTATCAGTTACGGCCATGGCTTATGCTATTGGGCACATTTCAGGCTGTCATATTAATCCTGCAATTTCAGTCGGAATGGTAATCGCTGGCCGGATGAAAATTGCAGAAGCCGCTTATTACATTGTGGCACAGGTATTAGGTGGCATTGCAGGCGCATTTATTTTACTGCAAATCGCATCGGGGAAAGCTGAATATTCTTTGGCAACAAATGGATTAGGGCAAAATGGTTTTGGAGCACTATCTCCACAGCATTACAGCTTACACGCTGGCTTTATTGCCGAAATTGTACTCACCTTTATTTTCTTACTGGTCATTTTTGGCTCAACCTCTACTAAAAATATCAACGGCGGCTTTGCAGGACTTGCAATTGGCTTAAGTTTAACGCTGATCCATATTGTTGGCATTCCTGTAACTGGAGTATCCGTAAATCCGGCAAGAAGCATCGGCCCCGCACTTTTGGTTGGTGGAGAAGCCTTAAGCCAGGTTTGGCTCTTTATTGTAGCGCCGATTATTGGTGCCGCACTAAGTGCTTTAGTTTGGAAAACTGTTTTGGAGAAGAACTAGGTTAAAAAAAAGATGCAACAGTTTAGGGTTTAGAGGTTAGTATTTAAACGCTAACCCCTAAACGCTAAGCTTTATAAGTTCTTTACAATCGCTTCGTCAGTAGGTTTTGTTTTAGAACGGAAACGGTGTACCAATTCTCCTTTTTCGTTGATTAAGAATTTCTCAAAGTTCCATTTAATATCACCCTGCTCTTCCGTATTGGTCTGAGAAGTTAAGTACTTAAACAATGGACTGATATCATCACCTTTAACACTGCTTTTCTCGGCAAGCAAAAACGATACATTGTACTTTCCGGTACAAAACTCTTTAATCTCTGCATTTGTAGAAAACTCCTGTCCACCAAAGTTACCCGCAGGGAAACCAATTAATACTACCTTTTTGCCATATTGCTTTTGAAGTTTTTCTAAATCTTCATATTGTGGGGTAAAACCACATTTAGAAGCCGTGTTAACAATTAAGATTTTTTTGCCTTTAAATTTCGATAGTTTAATTTCTTTACCATCAATGGTTTTAAAGCTAAAATCGTAAACATTTTTTGGTGGGGATACCAATAAGTTTAATAGGATTAAAATTGTGCTGATCATCGTTGTTTTATTTTTATATACGAATATAGTCACAAATAGGTTGTGTTAACGTAACGTTGTTGTAAATTATGGGATATGGATAGTTAAAGCGCTTAAGATTTTGAGTTTGAAAATGAAAGCAGGTATTTCATCGCTCAAATGAAAAGTCTTTTTTTGATTGGGAAATGGAAGGCAGTGGTTCTTGGTGGTTTACCGCCCAGCTATCGCTTATAGTCCTCGCTACGCTGTGGGCTATTTCGCTCTATCTGGTTTAATTAACAAAGCTTGATGCCATTTTGCGCCTTCAGCTTGGCACAACGCCATTAAAACCTAAATAGCATTACTACACAAGCCACCTAAACCCGACCGAAGTGAGATGCCGATTTTCCATCGGCAGAAACGGGGGCGGGACCAACCCTAGCCTAATAGCATTGCTATTGCTTTTCAAAAACAAAACAATTAAAACCACATTAAAATTCTCCAGGAAATCAACATATTCTGACAACCTTTCAGAAAAAAAATGTATTAAATTCTCCTCAGGTTTGGATTTATGCTTTAATTATAGCTTTATTTGCACAAAAACGTATTTCATGGCCAAAAATTTATTAATCGTCGAGTCACCCGCAAAAGCTAAAACTATAGAAGGCTACCTAGGCAAAGATTTTCTTGTAAAATCTAGCTACGGCCACATCCGCGATTTAGTTAAAGGTGATATGGCCATTGATATAAAAAATAATTTTGCGCAGACATACGAGGTACCCGCCGACAAGAAAAACATTGTCGCCGAGTTAAAAAAACTAGCTAAAGAAGCCGAAATGGTATGGCTAGCATCCGATGAGGACCGTGAGGGGGAAGCTATTTCCTGGCACTTATTCGAAACTTTAGGCCTAAAAGTGGAGAAAACAAAACGCATCGTTTTTCATGAAATTACCAAACCAGCAATTTTAAAAGCTATCGATAGTCCGCGGGGAATTGATTATAATCTGGTAAATGCGCAACAGGCACGCCGTGTATTAGATCGGTTGGTGGGTTTCGAACTTTCTCCTGTTTTATGGAAAAAGGTAAAACCATCATTATCTGCAGGCCGTGTACAATCAGTTGCCGTGCGTTTAATTGTTGATAGAGAAAGAGAAGTTTTAAACTTTAATGCAGCTGCTGCCTATAAAATCACTGCTCAATTCTCTACAGGTAAAGGAAGAGAAATTGTAAAGGCAGAATTGCCTCAGCGATTCGAAAATGAGGCTGATGCTGAAAAATTTCTTCAAGACTGTGTAAATGCTAAGTTTGACATTACCAGTTTAGAAACCAGGCCGGCAAAACGTAATCCCGCAGCCCCGTTCACCACCTCAACTTTACAACAAGAAGCTTCCAGAAAACTAGGATTTTCGGTAGCCAGAACCATGCAGGTTGCACAAAGACTGTACGAAGCAGGTAAGATTACCTACATGAGAACAGACTCTGTAAACTTATCAGAAACGGCATTAAATGCTGCTGCTGCTGAAATTAAATCTGCTTACGGCGATAAATACCACCAACACCGCGTTTATAAAACAAAATCGGCCGGCGCCCAGGAAGCTCACGAAGCCATCCGCCCTACTTATTTCGACAGACATAGTGTAGACGGCGATATTTCAGAAAAACGTTTATACGATTTAATCTGGAAACGATCTATTGCTTCACAAATGAGCGAAGCGTTATTCGAAAAAACAACCGCTCAGATTACTGCATCAACCCGAAAAGAACATTTGGTTGCTGAAGGTGAGGTATTAAAATTTGACGGTTTCTTAAAAGTTTATCTGGAATCCACTGATGATGAAGAAAACGAAGAAAAAGAAGGTGGTGCAATTTTACCTCCGTTAAGCAAGGGACAGGAACTATTTTTAAAAGAAATGCAGGCAACCGAGCGTTATTCGCGTCCGCCGGCAAGATATACAGAGGCCAGTTTGGTTAAAAAACTAGAAGAACTGGGCATTGGCCGCCCGTCTACTTATGCACCAACCATTTCTACAGTACAAAACCGTGGTTATGTGGTTAAAGAAGATCGAGATGGCAAACAACGTAAGTTTACATCTATCATTTTAGCCGATGGACAAGTAAAAAAAGAAATAAAATCAGAAATTACCGGCGCTGAGAAATCAAAACTCTTCCCTACCGATATTGGTGAGGTAGTAAATGATTTCCTGGTAGAACATTTCAAAGGCATTGTCGATTTTAACTTCACCGCAAAGGTGGAGAAAGAATTTGATGAGATTGCGCAAGGTTTACAAGAGTGGACTAAAATGCTACACTCGTTCTATAATCCATTTCATACCGAAGTAGAAACGACACTTGAAACGGCAGAACGTGCCACTGGCGAGCGTTTATTGGGCTTAGACCCTGCTACTGGCAAAAATGTATATACCAAGGTTGGTAAATTTGGACCATTGGTTCAGATTGGAGAGCTTGATGAAGAGGAAAAACCTCGTTATGCCAGCTTAATGCGGACTCAATCTGTTGCAACCATTACTTTAGATGATGCCCTGGAGCTGTTTAAACTTCCTTTTCAACTTCCTGATTTTGAAGGAAAAGAAGTAATGATTGGTGTCGGCCGTTTTGGTCCATATGTTAAATGGGGCGAAAGTTTTATTTCACTTCCTAAAAACGAAGAACCTTTATCGGTAACTTATGAAAGAGCAGTTGAAATTATCAGGGAGAAAATGGATGCAGATGCACCTATAGCTTTTTACGAAGGCTTAGGGGTAACAAAAGGCAAAGGCCGCTTTGGTCCGTTTATCAAATGGAACGATCTCTTCATCAATATTCCTGCAAAAGGATACGATTTCGACAATTTAACACAAGAAGATATTAATACCTTAATCGGCAAAAAAGTAGAAAAAGAGGCCAACAGATACATTAAAACCTGGGATGCTGAAAAAATTTCTATCGAAAATGGCCGTTGGGGACCGTTTATCCGTTTTGGCAAGTTGATGCTTAAATTGAGGAATAACGAGTCTACCAAGCAAAAATATACACCAGAAGAATTGGTTGATATTGATCTTGAAGTAGTTAAAAAAATGATTGTAGAGCAGGTACCTAACGCTTTCGAAACGAAGAAAAAAGCACCGGCAAAGAAAAAAGCCCCAGCTAAAAAAGCTGTAGCGAAGAAAAAATAGGCCAGGATTAAATGATTTTAGGATGGTAGGATTCTATCATTCTAAAATAAATTATACAGTTAACCGTTTAAACAGTTAAACCAATTGAAAGCAGATTTAACAGAAAATACAGTCGAAGATATTGCAATGGCCGTGGTATTGATGGGCGAAACACCTGAAGTAAAAAGCTGGACGGTTTATCTCGTTAATTTAAAAAACGAACCGATAACCAATGTATTGATCAGCTCTAAGGGTTATGGAGAAAAAGATGGAAAGCAGGTAAAAACTTCTGTTTTAAGGCATTTTGTAGGCGACATGGAGGCAAATTCTTTTGCAGGAGTGGAAGCTATAGATCCTGAAGTTTTCGGCTTAACTAACGAATATTGGCTAAGCTATTACATTGGTAGCACTATTTATGATAAGAAATTCATTTTCTTACCTGAAAGTATCATCGATTCTAACCTGATTAAAATTCCCTTGGTAAACAGACCTGGGGTGATGATAAAGTAGTCATGAGTCTTAAGTCCTCAGTCTAGCGTCTTTGACTACCGACTTAGGACTTAAGACTAGGGACTCAACTAAGGCATCTTAACCGCTTGTCTTCCAATTAATTTCCAGCCCGACTTTTCTTTACTCCAGATTAAAAGAATATACAATTTCACATTTCCTGGCACATTTTTATCATTTGTTTTGGCACTTAGAGTATGACGAACCAAAGCTGTTTTGTTTTGAACTACAACAGTCTGATCAGTTAAATTAATATCCACAAAATCAGATTCTCCAGAAAGTAATGAATGCATAAATTCCTGCTTGGTTTGAATCTTTCCACTCGAATGCCCGTAGCTCAGGTTATTCAAAATTATTTTATCAAGCGCCAAACTATCAGGTGTAACCATCAGTTTGGTTAGTTTGCTTACGGCATCTTCTACTTCAGTTTTTTGGGCAAAACAAAAACTGGTCGAAATTAACAGGCTCGAAAAAATCAAGAGTTTCTTTATCATATCTGGTTCTATTGGGGTTAATGTTGTAAACTTATCCAAAACCATGCAAAGGAACAAACCCTAAGCGTTAATTTTCAACATAATTTATTTTAACGTGAATTTTAGTTAATTTTCGGATGAAATATAGGGTTTCGGTTACAAAGGATAAATTGCGGCACATCTATTGCTTTTACCGCACCATTATATTTCCATTTATCTTAACGAATTTCAAACATGGAACAACCATCTACCTACCAATCCTCCTCTAAAAAGAAATTTATCTTTATCGGATTGCTTGCTATTTCTATAGCGGCAATTGTATTCATCTATTTCAATAGAAAGAAAAAAAATCATGAAGAAAATCAGGCTTATGCAAAATATATCGAAGCCTATACCTCTGGAACCATTTCCAAAAAGAGTTTTATCAGAGTTCATTTAGCCAATGCGGCAACAGGTATGCAGGATCTGGGCAAAGCAGATTCACGCGAACTTTTCGACTTCTCCCCTTCTATCTCGGGCAAAACCTATTGGATAGATCCGCAGACGGTTGAATTTAGACCTGATGAAAATCTCAAACCTGGCAAAAACTACGAAGCCACATTCAAACTTTCGGAGGTTTCTGCCACAGAAAAAGGCCTTGAAGATTTCGACTTTGAATTTAAAGTAATTACCCCCGGAATGATGCTTTCTCAAAACGGATTGGTTTCGCAGAACAATACTGCGATGGATTACATGAAATTAACCGGCGAGGTGGCTACTGCTGATGTGGAAGAAACCAGTAAAATAGAGAAAACGATTTCTTTAGATTTTGACCAAAAGTTAAAAATCAAATGGCAGCACGATCCGGCAAAAAACACCTCGAAATTTACCATCGACAGCATAAAAAAGACTGGAAACGACCAAAATTTAAAAATAGATTGGGATGGCGATGCCATTGATGCAGAGCAAAAAGGAGAAGTAGAAATCCGTGTTCCGGCGATAAATAAATTCGAAATCCTGGACATGAAGGCTATTCAGGGCGAAGAAGATTATGCATTGGTACAGTTTTCTGAACCGATTGGCGTAGGACAGGATTTAACGGGTATGATTACGCTTGGCAATCTGAGCGACTTAAGGTATACCATTGATGCCAGTCAGGTTAAAGTTTATGCTGCCGAAGAACTTAAAGGCAATTATACTTTAAGTGTAAATGCAGGGGTTGAAAATATCAATGCGAAAACACTCCCAAACGGTAAAGTAGCCAATCTTGTTTTCGAGGATAAATTACCAGCGGTGACCATTGCAGGTGCGGGTACAATTTTACCGAACTCCGGAAAGCTGGTTTTACCTTTCGAAGCGATTAATTTAAAGGCTGTTGATGTTACTGTGATCAAAATTTATGAAAACAACATACCGCAGTTTTTTCAGACTAATAGTTATAAAGATGGTAACGAATTGCGCAGGGTGGCAAAACCTATTCTGCAAAAAACGGTAAGATTAGATGAAGATAAGGCACTTAACCTTCATAAAAAGAATCGTTTTACCCTCGATCTTGATAAAATGATCCGTACAGAACCGGGTGCCATGTACCGCGTTACGATTGCTTTCAGACAGGAATACAATGCCTACAATTGTAAAACCGGGGAAGAAAAAGCCGATGGTAGTGATGAAGAAGCCGAATATGGAGATTACGAAGGTTATGGTGAAAAAATTGATGAGGACGATGATTTTTGGCAGCGTTATAATAATTATTATCCGCAAAATTACAGGTGGAATGATAAAGACAATCCATGTACACCATCATTTTATACTAACCAGCGCTGGGCCAGTAGAAACTTAATTGCTTCGAATATTGGCTTGGTAGCCAAACGTGGTAACGATAACAGTATGCTTATTGTTGCAACAGATCTATTGACGGCAAAACCATTGAGTGGGGTAAACCTGGAGTTGATGGATTATCAGAAACAGATCATATTCACTACTAAAACTGATGGTGATGGTTTTGCAAGTTTTGACCTGAAACGTCAGCCTTTCTTATTGATCGCTAAAAATGGTTCAGAACGTGGCTACCTTAAATTAGACGATGGAAGTTCACTTCCGCTAAGCCGCTTCGATGTGGGCGGTGATGTAGTTCAAAGTGGCTTAAAAGGCTTTATTTATGGCGAGCGTGGCGTTTGGCGACCAGGCGACAGTTTATTTGTTTCTTTCGTGCTGGAAGACAAACTAAAAAAACTCCCTGCCAATTATCCGGTAACCATGGAGTTCTATAACCCGAAAGGTCAGCTTTATAAAAGATTGATTAATGGCAAACCTTTAAATGGGTTCTACACCTTTAAAACCGCCACTGAAAGTACAGCACCTACTGGTAACTGGATGGCGAAAGTTAAAGCAGGTGGTGCTACATTTACCAAAACCTTAAAAATTGAAACCGTAATGCCAAACCGTTTGAAAATTGATTTCAACGTTGGCAATAGAACATATTTAAGCGCTGGAACATCAGCCGCTACCCTATCGGCCAAATGGCTATTCGGTGCCGTTGCACAAAATTTAAAAGCTAAGGTTGATGTAAACTTAAACACTACGGAAACCAAATTTAAGGGTTTTGAGGGCTTTAGTTTCGATAACCCAACTGTTAATTTCGAATCGCAGGTTAAAACCATTTTCGAAGGTACTTTAAACCAGAACGGTACAGCTCAGATTAACACCAATCTCAATGAGAATAATACCGCTCCTGGCGTGTTGAGGGCAAACTTTACGACCAAAGTTTTCGAACCAGGAGGTAATTTCAGCATCGATAATTTTAGCATACCTTATCATGTATATAGCAGTTATTTGGGCATCCGACCAGAAAAAGGTGACCGTTTAAGTGGTATGCTGGTTACTGGTAAAGAGCATAAAATCGAAATTGTAAATGTAAATACCGATGGAAAACTGTTGAGCGGAACTAAAACCGTCCAAGTAGAATTATATAAAACACAATGGCGTTGGTGGTGGGAACAGGATGATCAATATACCTACGCCAACTTTACCCAAAACCAGTACAACAAATTAGTTGAAAGCCATCAGGTAAACTTGTTCAACGGAAAAGGAAGCTGGAATTTACGCATTGACGAACCAGAATGGGGGCGTTATTTGATTTTAGTACGCGATGTTAATGGTGGGCACGTTACCGGAAAGTCTGTTTATGTAGATTGGCCGGGCTGGGCACAGCGCGAACAGGGCAGCAACCCAACTGAGGCATCTATGTTATCTTTCACTGCTAATAAGGAAAAATTTACCGTTGGAGAAGACATTACTTTAACCATCCCAACTGGTAAAAACGGTAGAGCATTAATCTCCATTGAAAATGGAAGCCGGGTATTAAAAACCTTCTGGGTAGATACCAAAGCTGGACAAACGCAATTTAAGTTTAAAGCCGAGAAAGAAATGGCTCCTAATGTTTTTGCCAATATTACTTTATTGCAACCGCATGCACAGACGGTTAACGATTTACCAATTAGAATGTATGGTGCTATTCCACTTTCGGTTGAAGATCCGCAAACCATCTTAAAACCAACCATAAAAATGTTGGATAAAATCAAGCCTGAAACCGAAAACACCATCACTGTTGCTGAGCAGAACGGCAAAGCAATGACCTATACCATCGCCCTCGTAGATGAAGGTTTATTAGACTTAACACGTTTTAAAACACCCGATCCGCATGGTGCATTTTATGCCCGCGAAGGTTTAGGCGTAAAAACATGGGATTTATTCGACTATGTGTTAGGTGCATGGGGAGGAAATTTAGAGCGCATTTTAAGCATTGGTGGTGATGGTAGCATCAACAAGAACTTAAATCCTGCAAAAGCCAACCGTTTTAAAACGGTGGTTAAATTTATGGGGCCATTTACCATCGGCAAAGGCGAAAGTAAAACACACAAATTTAAATTACCACAGTACATTGGTGCAGTAAGGGCTATGGTAGTTGCCGGACAGGATGCTGCATATGGTTTTACCGAAAAATCGGTTCAGGTTAAAAAGCCGTTAATGGTTTTAGCTACTTTGCCAAGGGTTATCGGTCCGGGAGAAAGTTTCACCTTACCGGTAACTGTTTTTGCCACAGAGAATAACCTAAAGAATGTATCCGTACAACTCCAAGCAAGTAATTTAATTGTTCAAGGCAGTAACAAACAACAGCTTTACTACAAACAAACAGGCGAACAGATGACCTATTTCGAAGTGAAGGCGCCAAACACGGTGGGTATTGCCAAAGTAAAAGTGATTGCACAAAGTGGAGCTGAGAAAACAGTTTATGATGTGGAGATGGATATCAGAAATCCAAACCCATATGTAACCAATGTGGTATCTGCAACGGTTCAGCCTCATACTAAATGGGCTGTAAACTATTTGCCAATTGGTATGGCGGGTACAAATTCAGGTTCACTCGAGGTCTCTTCTATCCCCGCGATCAACCTTGGTAAAAGATTGAGTTACCTCATCCAATATCCGCATGGCTGTATCGAGCAAACTACTTCGGGTATATTTCCTCAGCTCTTCTTGGATAGATTAAGTCCGTTGAATGAACAACAAAAGGCGACAACAGAGAAAAACATCAAAGCTGGAATAAATAGGCTAAAAGGTTTCCAAACTACAGATGGAGGTTTGTCGTACTGGCCTGGCGAGGGTACTTCTGATGAATGGGGAAGCAATTATGCCGGACATTTCCTAATTGAAGCACAAAATGCTGGTTACACGCTTCCTGTTGGCCTTTTGGATGAACTGTTGCGTTTTCAAAAATCAAAAGCAGCAAACTGGGCGCCAAACAGTAATAATTTTTATGGGGGAGATTTGTCTCAAGCCTATCGTTTGTACATGCTTGCATTAGCTAAAAAACCCGAAATGGCAGCAATGAACCGTTTAAAAGCTTTTGAATATTTATCAATTGCTGCAAAATGGCGATTGGCAGCTGCTTATAAACTGGCCGGACAAAATGATGTTGCTCAAAATATGATCAGAGGTTTAGATACATCCATTCAGGCTTACAAACAATTGGGTGGAACTTATGGCTCTGACGTACGCGACGAAGCCATGATTTTAGAAACGCTAACCCTACTTGGTCAGAAAGCAAAAGCCGCGGGTTTACTACAACCTTTAGCTGCTAAACTTGGCGAAAACACCTGGTACAGCACACAAACGACCGCTTATAGTTTGTTGGCTATTGCCAAATTCTGTGGTTCAAACCAATCGGCAAATAAACTGCAATATCAGTATGTGTTGGATGGAAAATCAGCACCTGTAAATTCAAATCAATACATCAACAGTACGCCTGTAAGCTTTAAAGGAAATACAGCTTCTGTTACCAATAATGGCAATAATGTATTATTTGTTCGTTTGGTTTTAGAAGGACAGCCAATTGCTGGTCAGAACAATTTCTTACCAAACCGCCCAGAAGTATTGGATATGAGCGTGACTTACAAACGTTTAAACGGTAAAGTTTTAGATCCAACTACTTTAAAACAGGGAACAGATTTTTATGCAGAGGTAACCGTAAAAAATCCTGGCAGAATGGGTTATTATGAACAAATGGCGCTAACACAGATTTTCCCTTCAGGTTGGGAAATTATCAATACCCGCGTTAACGATAATCAGAGCATTTTAGCCTCATCTTCTTTTAATTATCAGGATATCAGAGATGACCGTGTTTTCACCTATTTTAATGTAAGGGAAGGTGAAAGTTTGGTTTATAAGGTGTTGCTTAACGCATCTTATCTGGGCAAATATTATCTATCAGCCGTTCAATGCGAAGCGATGTACAATAATGATATTTCGGCAACTGAAGCTGGCAAATGGGTACAGGTAGTGAAGTAGAATAAAAAATTAGTTTTAAACCTCGCAGGTTTTAAAAACCTGCGAGGTTTCTTATTTTTAAAAAATTAAATGAACAAAATCCCAAAAGCTTTCCTCATTTCCGATCTCATCTGCTTTGTCCTGCTTTTGGCTTTTCTTTTTTCGTTACCCTCAAAACTGTTTAAAACACCTACTTCGTTTGTAATTGAGGCCAGAAATGGTAATTTATTAAGTGCGGCCATTGCCAGCGATGGACAATGGCGATTCCCTGTTGCAGATAGCGTACCCCTAAAATTTAAGGATTGTATTATTGCTTTCGAGGATAAGCGGTTCTATAGCCATTTTGGCATCGATTTTTTGGCCATGAGCAGGGCTATGCGGCAAAATTGGAAGGCAAAGAGTGTGGTAAGTGGCGGCAGCACATTAACCATGCAGGTAGTCCGTTTATCGCGAAAACAAGACCGAACCGTTTGGCAGAAGTTACTGGAAGTAATTTTAGCCATGCGCTTGGAAACAAAATATTCAAAAGAGGAAATTATGGGCCTTTACGCGGCAAATGCACCATTCGGCAGTAACGTTGTGGGTTTAGAAGCAGCAAGTTGGCGATATTATGGCCGCAATGCCAAAACCCTCTCGTGGGGTGAAATGGCAACATTGGCTGTATTGCCTAATAGCCCTTCTTTGGTTCATCCGGGTAAAAACTCGACAAGATTAATAAAAAAAAGAAACGATTTATTAGATAAGCTGGCTAAACTAAAATACATCGATCAGGCAACCGCTAATTTAGCTAAGCTAGAGCCGGTTCCAGGCAAACCTATGCCCCTGCCTCAGAATGCGCCGCATCTGTTGAACCGTTTTAAAGTAGAACGAGCAAGTCTTAAAATCCCCTCTACCAGAATTACTTCTACACTGGATGAAAATATCCAACTAAAAGTTAATTCCATATTAAAACGGTACAATAACCGTTACCGGGCAAACGACATCAATAATATTTCGGCGCTGGTACTCGATGCCAAAAGCGGTGAAGTAGTAAGTTATGTGGGTAATATCTATCAGCCTGAAAATGCCGACCTACAAAGTCACGTGGATATGATTAAAGCGCCGCGAAGTCCTGGCAGCACCTTAAAACCTTTGCTTTATGCCAGTATGATGAATGATGGCTTTATACTACCACACACCTTAGTTCCCGATATTCCAACTCAAATAGCGGGTTATTCGCCTCAAAATTATGACTTGGGCTATGATGGTGCCATTGCTGCCGATAAAGCGCTGAGCCGCTCCTTAAACATCCCTGCAGTGAAAATGCTGCAGCAATACAAATACGAACGCTTTTACGATAAACTAAAAAAACTGGGAATAGGAACACTTAACCAACCAGCAGATCATTATGGTTTGTCGTTAATTTTAGGCGGTAGTGAAGTTACAATGTGGGATTTGGCCAACACCTACATGAGCATGGTGCGCACATTGAACCATTTCAATACCTATAAAGGTTTGTATAACCCTGAAGACTATAAACCTGCAAGCTATTTCAATAGCGAAAATAAAGATGAAAAAGATTATCAACGTACTTCCTTTTTAGACCATGGCTCGATTTGGGCTACTTTTAATGCAATGGAAGAGGTAATGCGACCTGGTGATGAAGGTTTATGGGAGCAATTTTCTTCATCGCAAAGAGTTGCCTGGAAAACAGGAACGAGTTTTGGTTTTCGCGATGCCTGGGCCGTTGGCTTAACGCCAAATTATGTGGTTTGTGTTTGGGTAGGCAATGCCGATGGAGAAGGAAGACCTGGCCTGGTAGGGATTGAAGCAGCTGCTCCCGTTCTATTTGATATTTTTAGATTATTGCCTAATGGAAAATGGTTCACAACACCAGTCACCAAACTTAAAAAGATAAAAATATGCAAACAGAGCGGTTACAAAGCCGGAGAATACTGTACAAATGTGACAGAAGAATTAGTGCCGGTTGCAGGAGAGAAAACTGCCGTTTGTCCTTTCCATAAATTGGTCCATTTGGATAGAACAGGTACTTTTAGGGTTAGCGACCAATGTGAAAGCATAACCCATATGCAGCACAAAAGCTGGTTTATTTTACCGCCAGCAATGGAGTATTATTACAAAATAAAGAATAGCGACTATAAATCCCTCCCTCCTTTTAAAGATGGCTGCGACCTTGCGGGGGGAAATAGTGTAATGGAGGTAATTTACCCGAAAAACAATGCAATAGTTTACATTCCTTTAGAACTAGATGGAACAAGAGGCAAAATTGTGATTAATGCAGCCCACAGAAATTCAGCTTCTAAAATATATTGGCACATTGATAATGAATATGTTAGCACTACTACTAATTTTCATCAACTGGCCATTAGTCCACCGCCCGGTAAACATACTTTAACCCTGGTTGATGAAAACGGAGAAAGGCTGGTGCAAACTTTTACGGTTTTAGACAAGGAAAAGAAAGGTGGAAGGTAGAGGGTGATAAGGTGGAGGGTTTAAGCACTCAAGCACTAACACCGATTTATATTTTGCTTGTTTTCAACTGTTCAAAGTTCTATAAAACCTGATCAAGTGGTAATCCTTTTTAATTTCCAGTAACTTACCTTTTTAGCGCAGCATTAAAAAGATTGGAACTAGAGCTAGACTGCTGCAACCTACTACCGTAGAAACCTACCTTTCCTAAATCTTCAAAAATTAAATGGCTTATATAAATCTGTTATACTTCAGTTCTTGTAACCACTAACTGCCGCGAAATTGTTCCATAAACGATCAGATACTGCGCAATCATGTAGGTTGCCATAATTAAAGCTCCACTTTGTGGAATGGGCTGAGCAAATTTATTCACGGCCAATACACTATCAGACAATAAGAAAAACAACGCACCATATAGAATGAGTTTAAAGCTGAAAATATTCACTTTCCCATATCGATTAACAGCCATAATAGCCATAACCGTGATAATAATGGCATACATTAACACGGGGAACTGCATTGCTCCCAGTTTTGGTTGCAGATAAAAAAACAGACCTGAGCAAAAAATGGCAAAAGCGCCTACAGACCACAAAAAATAAGGCGTTTTGTGGTTAGGATTCGATCTATGATCAAGTGTAAATGCCCTGATGTAAAAAATATGGCAGATCACAAAGGCGATTAACCCATATATAAAAAAACTTGGTTTACCACTTTGAAACATCAGTAAAATATCACCAGCCCAAGCAAAAATTAATCCAATGAAAATTCTCTTGTGGAAACGCCCTTTCAAGTTTGTGCTGAGATAAAGCCATACCAAAAGTACCAGCACAATTAATGGCTTAGAGAAATTTCGGAGCTCAATATTATTAGCATATTCGGCATATAGCTGAATTACAAATACGAGGAAAAATATAAATGAAAATAGCTTAGTCTTCATCAGGATTAGGATTTGCCTTTTGCAAATTAAAAAACCAAATTACGGATATTAACTGGATAGCCGCAAAAATTACTTGATATCCAATCGGGAATTTCAAAAATAAAACGAGCAAAACACCAAACAGCAACCTAAAATACTCGAACCTAATTTGCCATGCCTTTTGTTCTAATAATGCACCACAGGTAATTAATGTAAATATGGTAAAAATAGCTCCAGAAAATAAAGGAATGGTTTCCATTTTATGGTAAGAAAATAATATAGCAGAACCTGCAGTTAAAGCAATTAAAAACTGAATCAGAACATAACCCGTTAACTTTGATTGATAAGCTGGATTATACTTTTTATAGGCTTCTACATTTATTTCGGGCGCATTTTGAAATCCATCCAGATGTGCTGGAAACCAGCCTGGAGGCTTAAGAAAAATTTTAACCTTATCACTTAATTTAGGTGATTGCTTTGCTGTTTTAACCAGGTCATCCCAATAATGAAGGTTTGCCCAAACGGGATTCCAGCTGGCTAAAGGTTTGGTGATGCCATAATAAACCTCTTCTTCTTCTTTCTGAAAAGTACCAAAAAAGCGGTCCCAGATAATCAATGTACCAGCGTGGTTTTTATCGATATATTTTGGATTAGAGCCGTGGTGTACCCGATGATGTGAAGGTGTATTAAAAATATACTCTAAAAAGCCCATGTTTTTAATGGCTCTGGTGTGAATCCAAAACTGATATAAAGTATTGAAAGAACTTAATGTTAAAAACATAATCGGATCAAAACCAATAAATGCCAAAGGAAGGTAAAATACCCAGCTAAACCAGCCCTGAAACCAGCTTTGCCGTAAAGCCACGGTTAAATTATATTCTTCTGATTGGTGGTGTACAATATGTGCTGCCCATAAAGCATTTACTTCGTGGCTCATCCGATGAAACCAATAGTAGAAAAAATCGACGCCAATAAATAGCAGTATCCAAACCCATATAGTTTTAGGTAATTCAAATAAGCGCCAGTGCTCAAAAATATACTTGTAACCAAAAAACAATGCGGTTTTCATAAAAATACCGGTGAGCTGCTGCCCTATCCCCTGACTTAAATTGGCAATACTATCATTAAGCCTATAATAATTTAATTTTTTATAAAAATTATAGGCCAATTCTATTCCGATCAGAATAAAAAAAACGGGTACAGATAACGCAATGTAATCTACTTTCATATCGACGCGAAGAAAATATTTGGCTAGCAATATTTACCTTACAATTTAGAAAATTTTCAGGTTAACATAAAATCTAATTCATGTAATATTTGTGCTTGTTTGATTTTAGTTATTGATTTCTTTCAAATTCAGCTTAACTTTGAAAGGCTAAACTAATGCTTTTGGCGTTATTAAATTTTCATTTAAATCATCCCATCTATGAAAAAATTATCCCTCCTTTTGTTGCTAATTGCCTCGGCATTTTATGCAAAGAGCCAAACGCTAGTCTTAGCCAAAGATGCTGCTCAATATATTGGCAAAAATGTAACCATTTGCGATTCGGTGTACAGTGCAAAGGCTTTAGACAAATTAACTTTAATTAATTTAGGTGGCGCCTATCCAAAAGAGCTGATTACCGTAGTCATTAATAAAGAAGATGAGCGTAAATTCCCTTCAGAGCCTTCGAGCATGTTTATGGGAAATAAAATCTGTGTTACCGGAATTATATCTGATTATAAAGGCAAAAAACAGATTTTAGTTACCGATCCGAAGCAGATTACTGTAAAATAAACAGCCTAATCATCGAACTGCGGTATTATTGCCGATTTAGCCGCCTCGATATAAAGTAAAACCTGATTAACACAAGCTGTTAAACTTTCTTTTATCTCGTGTTCCCAAAACCTCATTACCGTATAACCTTGAGCATGTAGTTGTTGGTTAATATGTTTGTCGCGTTGGATATTTCGTTCAATCTTCGGAATCCAAAAACCCGAATTTGTTTTTAAAGTTGATTTCATTTCATCCCATTTGTAACCATGCCAAAAATCGCCATCCACAAATATGGCAAGCCTGTACTTATTGATAACCAGATCGGGTTTGCCAGGAAAATTTTTAGGGTGTATTCTGAACCTAACACGTTTGCGCCAAAGTGCCTTGCGTAGCTTCAGCTCGGGCTGGCTATTTTTTGCCCTAATTTTAGACATGTTCTTACTCCGTTGTACAGTGGTGTAAAAACCGGCACTTTCTTCAAAGCGGGGCACTTTAATATCCTTATCTTTATATGGCTTAGGCTCCATACCAAAGAAAACCACGAATAGTTGTAAATTGTTTAAAAAATTGGCGGCAGAAAGGGACAATGTTAATCAACCTAAGCACCTCCCTTATTTAAAGGAGGGGGCTTCGGCTGGAGCGTTAATACAAAACGTATAATTTTTGAGTAAATTGTCGAATGGAGTGCTTCTTCAGTCGGCAGGAAATTAATCCTGCCAACCTCGTAAGCATAGATATCCTTATTATCTGATTCGAAGATTAAAAATCATTTCAACATATCATAGCGGATTATACAGATAGGCGTATTTCCTTGATGAATCGTTTTATTTCCTTGATGAATATTTTTGGTCTTGTAGTTTTTCTTATACTTAAATTTACACTTTCAGAGATTTTGATCTCAAATCGCATCCATTTCTAAAAGCTGAAACTTTTTGCATCTATTGGTATAAAATCCATAGTTTTGGTTTTTGATCAACCTATACCTATGCTTTTAAAACGAAATACGCTAATTTTTATACTCATTTTACTAATTGCTTCATTTACTTGTTTAAGTTTTTTCATTGCGCAGCATCCCATACTTGATTTTGATATTAAAACTTCATTGCTTATGCAGCAATATCATGCAGATTGGTTAGATAAATTGATGTTGGCCATCAGTTTTTTTGGAGAGCTCCCTTATTCATTACTTTCGGTAGTAGTGGTAGCAACCATATTTTATCAACAAAAGTATAAACGCGAAGGCCTATTTGTTTCTACGGTGCTATTGTCTGGCTTAATTATCCTGGGTATAAAAAATGTGATTAACCGCCCACGCCCTACTACATTTTATGTGCGACTGGTGGAAGTAAACCGTTTTCAGAGTTATCCTAGCGGGCATGTACTTTCTTATACCCTCTTTTTTGGCTTCTTAATTATTTTGATGAATACGCTGAAAGACATGCCAAAGTTAACTAGAAATATAGTAACTTATTTATCAGCCTTTTTGATGATCACCATTGCACCATCCCGAATTTATCTGGGTGCACATTGGTTTACCGATACAGTTGGTGGTTTTCTATTAGGCTTAATTTGCCTTTTCCCGCTTTGTTATTTTTATTTCAAAAGGAAAGCAAATTAATCCTTTTCTTTCTTTCTGATCCTGCTTAGAGTTTCGATCCGCATCCCTAGGTAGCTGGCCAAAAATTTTAGTGGAACCCTAGACTTTATATTGGGGTACCCGATTTTAAACTGTTTATACCTTATTTCTGCTGAAGGGATTCGTGATAATATAGATCGTTCTTGCGACATATGGTAATGTATGGCCAATAATTTTCGAGCCAAAATGTTGGTTTCAGGAAACTGTGCGTATATATCGTCAATTAAACGATATGGGAGTATAAGCAGTTCTGAATCTTCCAGTGCCTGATATTGTTCCTGATAAGTTGGGATAAGTGTTCCCGGGTTTCGAATACTACCAATAAGGTGATTTTCATCTGTTAACCAGGCGGTAATGTCTTTTCCTTCATCCATTATAAAAGCCCGTACTAAACCTTTAACAATAAAAAATAAACAATCGCTACCAACATCACCAAGGTTAGGCAAAACTTCATTCTTACGCACAAAGATTTTGAACGTTTCAGTTTTTATCCGCTCAATTATTTCTTTTCTTAATGGCTGCAGCTCATTTAAATACTTAATAAGGGGATCACTTTCATGATGGGCAGCAGTCATAATAATTTATCCGGGATTTTAAAACTATGCAAGCTATCGCTTGAATATCGGATTTCCAAATATGAAAACGCGTGTTACAACCAAAAAATTACAGTTGTGGAAAATTTATTTTTCACATTACCCATTCTTGGCACCACTTTAGGGAATAAAATTAGTTAAATTTTCTCTTTGAAAACTATATTTTAACTTAATCATAAAAAAAATCTGATAATTTTGCCGCCATGACGAATAATAAACCCAAAGCTTTTCTTTTCGATCTTAATGGGACCATGATTAACGATATGGCTTTCCACAATCATGCCTGGCATAACATACTTACAAAAGATTTAGGAGCAAGTATTAGCTTCGATGCAGTTAAAAAACAGATGTATGGTAAAAACCAAGATCTGTTAGAACGTGTTTTTGGTATAGGTCATTTCTCTCAAGAACAGATTGATCAGATTTCTATCGAAAAAGAGCATAGATATCAAGCTGCTTATAAAAAACATTTAACGTTAATTGCAGGTTTAGACGATTTTTTAGAAAAAGCGAAACAATCAGGCATTCAAATGGCTATTGGATCGGCAGCAATTCCCTTTAATATCGATTTTGTACTCGATAATTTAAATATCCGTTCTTATTTTAAAGCCATTGTAAGTGCCGAAGATGTGGTAAATAGTAAACCCGACCCGGAAACTTTCACCAAAGGAGCTGAAATTTTAGGCGTTCCAGCCACCCAATGCATAGTTTTTGAAGATGCACCAAAAGGTGTTGAAGCAGCACAGAATGCCGGGATGAGCTGTGTTGTGCTAACAACCATGCATACTAAAGAAGAATTTGCAGCTTACAACAACATTATTGCTTTTATAGAAGATTATACAGACCCTGTTTTACAAAAACTTTTCTAAATAAAAACGACCTGCATTTCCTACAGGCCGTTTTTATTATATCATGGCTAGGATATAGAAATTGCCAATGCAATTATTTGGTAAATTTATATACCGAGCTTGTTTTATACACTTGCCCAGGTTTTAAAACCGTCGATGGAAAAGCGGGTTGATTTGGTGAATCTGGGAAATGCTGCGTTTCTAATGCAATTGCTGTTCTAAAATCATCTTTAACACCAGTTTTAAAAGTATTTTTACTTTGCATAAAGTTGCCGCTATAAAACTGTAAGCCTGGCTCCTGCGTATAAATATCCATCACTATACCCGACTTATCTCCTTTAACCGTAGCCGCGTGGAACATGCCCATCGCTTTGGTTTTATTAAGCACGTAATTATGGTCATAACCTTTCCCGAAAGTTAACTGTTCGTTTTTATCGTTTATACGCGCACCAATAGTATTTGCCTTGGTAAAATCGAAAGGAGTTCCTTTAACCTTTTCAATTTTTCCTGTTGGGATCAAGGTAGAATCAACAGGTGTGTATTCATCCGCGTAAATCTGCAGCTCGTGGTTCAAAATCTCTCCGCTCCCATCACCATTTAAATTAAAGAATGCGTGGTTTGTTAAATTTACGATAGTGGTTTTATCTGTTTTAGCCTCGTAGTCCATTTTCAATTCATTATCATCCGTTAAGGTATAAGTTACTTTAACATCTAAATTGCCTGGAAAATTTTCATCGCCATCTTTTGATAAGTAATGCAGCACTAAGGTATTGGCAGCTGGCTGAGTGGCATCCCAAACAACATATTGATAGCCTTTTTTTCCCCCATGAAGGGTATTCTGTCCGTTATTGGTAAACAGCGAATAGGTTTTACCTTCGAGCATAAATTTACCCTTTGCTATGCGGTTGCCATATCGGCCAATAGTTGCACCAAAGTAGGGCTCGGTTGATTTTTCATAATCATTAACACTTTTAAAACCCACAACCACGTCAACTAACTTACCATCTTTATTGGGTACCAATAAGCTAACCAGGCGACCACCGTAATTGGTAAAAATAGCTTCTGCATTATTCTTATTCTTTAAAGTGTATAATGCTGTTTGTTTACCATCAATTTCCTTTTTAAAAGAATCGGCAACAAGTTTTACAACTGCTGATGAATCGCTTTTTAAACTATCTGCTGATGAAGATTTTTTGGTTCCGGATTGACAGGATGCAAAGCCAATTACTGCCAGCATACCGAGGCTCGTTAATGATTGTAGTTTCATAAAATGGGATATTTGGTTTAGATTTTTAATTAAGTTTTAAATATAAGTATATCACATAACTTTACAAATAAAACGATTTAGAAGAATTCAAATACATATATTAAAGAATATTTTGCACTAAACACAAGCAATGATACGATTTGTAGAAGTGATGATAACAAAATGTAGAACGATTAAAAATCTCTGATTCACCTCCATCCTCTCCCTGATCTGATAATCATTGGATTTATATCAGGATCATTTTTAAAAGATTGGGCTAAATACAAGGTGTAGATACGGGTTTGGCATTAAGATTACTTTACAGCTTAATTGAACTTCCAGTATTTTTTGCTTATTTGACGATAATATTAACCTAATACCAAGTAAAATCCGGTAAAACTGATTATTATTGCGGCAATCAAATCCCAAATATGAATCAAATCATTTCAACAGATCGTTACGACAAAATGCTATATCGCCGTTGTGGAAACAGCGGTATAAAATTGCCTGCAATATCGTTGGGTTTATGGCATAATTTTGGACATGTAAACGTTTTTGAAAACAGCAAAAACCTAATTTACACGGCTTTTAATAATGGAATTACCCACTTTGATTTAGCAAATAATTATGGCCCGCCCCCAGGTTCGGCTGAAGAAGTTTTTGGAAAAATTCTCCATGAAGATTTTAGGGGTTATCGTGATGAAATGATTATTTCAAGCAAAGCCGGATATACCATGTGGGATGGTCCTTATGGCGACTGGGGTTCGAAAAAATACCTGGTTTCTAGTTTAGACCAAAGTTTAAAACGCATGAAACTGGATTATGTTGATATTTTTTACCATCACCGTCCAGATCCTGAAACCCCGCTTGAAGAAACCATGGGAGCCTTAAGTCTCTTGGTTCAACAGGGAAAAGCTTTATATGTTGGTATTTCAAATTATAAAGCGGATGAAGCCGCAAAAGCAATCAAAATTTTAAAAGATAACGGAACGCCATGTTTAATCCACCAGCCTAAATATTCGATGTTTGAACGTTGGGTTGAAGACGGTTTACTTGATGTTTTGGCACAAAATGGAGTGGGTTGTATTCCTTTTTCGCCATTGGCGCAAGGTTTACTTACCGATAAATATTTACACGGTATTCCTTCCGATTCGAGAGTAGCCACCAGTGGTATTTTTCTGAAAGAAAGCAATATTACGCCAGAGAAATTAGCTGTGATTGCCAAACTAAATGATGTTGCCAAATCGCGTGGACAGAAATTAGCCCATATGGCTTTATCGTGGATACTTAAAGATGAAAGAATTACGACTGTTTTAATAGGTGCCAGTAAACCAGAGCAGATTACGGATTCAATTAAAGCTTTAGATAATATAAAATTTAGTGATACTGAAGTAAAACTGATTGATGAAATTTTAAGTTAAAAAAATCGATCGTCGTTTCGGCCGCAGTATTCCAAAGGAACTCCTTCAGAAGAGAAATCTTTGAACAATCCAATAAACATGGTTCAAAGATTTCTCTCTCCGACTTAATGTCGGAACTGTACTCCAGTCGAAATGACGATTATCTTAACCTGTTATGCAATCTTTTGCTTTTTTGTTAAACCAACCTCGAAACTTCTGTTGTGGTTTAATCATGCGAGATCAGGGCTTTGATTCGAATAGTCCCTTAAAGGGAGCGAAAAGTGAAATGTAGAACCGGCGCCATAATTACTTTCTGCCCAGATTTTACCATGGTGTAAGTTTATAATCTCTGCACTTAGGTATAAACCAATACCAAAACCTGAAATGGTTTTAGTTTGCTGGTTTTCTACGCGATAAAAACGATCAAAAAGTTTCTCCAGATCATGAGCCTGGATACCAATGCCGTTATCTGTTACAGAAACATGCATTTCATTTTCCAAGGCTTCTGATTGAACAAAAACAGTACTGCCCTGATCTGAATATTTTACAGCATTGCCAATCAAATTGGAAATTACAGAGCCAATTTTATCTTTATCTGCGTATACTAATTTAGGTTCACCCTCTGCAAAATTAATCTGATTAGTGGGATGGATCAACCTTAGATCTTCTACAACATCACAAATCAGTTTATCAAGATCAAAATGAGATAGGCTTAAATGAATTTCTCCTGATTCTAAACGCGATACATTTAAAAAAGAAGTGATCATAGAACTCATTTTCCGGATCTGTTTTTGAACTTTATTTAAAGTATTTACGACAAAAAGATCTGTTAAACTCCGATGCTGCATCAATTGTACATAAGCACTAATAGAAGTTAAAGGCGTTTTTAACTCGTGGCTTACCATACTGATAAAGTCATTCTTTTGCCGCTCTTCCTTTATACTAATTAGAATCTGTTCCTGATCTAGTGCTTCCCGTTGCAGTTCAGCCTCTTTAATGGCTTTTTTCGCATTAACCATATCGGTAACATCGCTTGCGGTATGAAGAATACAATAAGGTATCCCAGCCTCGTTCTTAATGGCGCGGTATTCGTAAGTATAATAAGCGGTTTGTAATCTCCCGTCCCTTAGGGTTTCAGCTGGAATAGCGTCTCCTTTATCCGTAACCCCGGTTAGCAACACATTTTTCAACATATTGATAAAAGGCTGTCCTTTTAGCTCAGGAACAGCATCTTCTAAAGGTTTACCAATAATAGATCGGTCTTTTCCCCAAAATGCAATCATGGCATCATTAGCCATTTCGATTACAATATGCTCGGATGTGTATATGGCTGTTGCATCTTTTGATAAGGAAAGAACCTCTAAAAGTTGATTATTATTTAAAACCCTTGAATAACTTTCCATTTATACTTTAAAAATTAAAACCATCCTATGCTGATATTTATGATAAATCAAATTATACTAAGTATCATACAAGTAGCCTTTACAAATGTTTGGTTATTATTAACCTTTTATCGTCTGGCATTTAATTTATCGCGTATTTTCTTTTTAAGTATTCCCGCGGCCTGAGTATATCCCCCATCTGCTCCATCAACAAAATGAATGTGATCATCCTCCAGATCCCTAACGTAGCAAGACATGATCGATTCACCGCTAACATAGAGGGCGTATAAAATTTCATTATTTTTTTCGAGCTGATCAAGTTCTTTCTGTAATATTAACCGCTGCTGTGCAGTTCCGGTAATTACAGTATTTATTCTACCGTCTATCACCAGCGTATCCGACATTTCTACAAGTTGTTTAAGGTATTTTTTACCCCGCTCCGTCCGGAAATAGATATAGCCATAAATATTGATGAACCATGATCTGATCAGTTCAAAAAGTTTAATTTTTCCAATTCGATGTTTCATTTCTTTCCCTAAACTGTTGAAACTTGTTTTGAAAATCAATTTAGAAACTGAAATCGGCTGACGCTTTTCAGGTGTTCCATAAATTTGATCGAGGTGATGGATCACTTTACTAAAGGCCATTGCCTGTTGTTCTGTTTCTGAAGCTATAACGATTAATGTAACCACCTCATCACTGTTTTCGGGTGGTTCTATCTTATCCCAGCGACATTGCATACCACTTAAATCGATTTCGTCACTTGCAGTATCATGGCCGGTTAACAGGTAATTCTCTCCCTTGATAATTTGTTCGGCATAAGCCAGGCCATCGCCCAAAACAATGGGGATAGAAAACGTTTCAGCACTGCTGAATCTACAAATGTTAAGCGTATAGCCTTGTTTATAAATTTCCTCAACAGGCATAATCCCTGTCCTTAAATCAAGGTTAAAATTCCGTAAGGTGTTATCTTTGTATTTCAACAGCGATTTCATCACCTCATCTACAATACTCGGCGGAACAATAAAAGTGGCTCCATCACCACCAAAAAAGAATGGAACCGAAATGTTTGCTTTAAATGCAATATTAAGCACAGCAACAATACTTCCTGTTGCAATAAGATTAACACTTTCGTGTAAACCTGAATTCACAGCCGCTGTTGAACGCTTAATATCTGTGATGATTACACACCAGCTCGCAACCACTTTTTCAAATAATTGATTTTTAATCAATAACTGATGTAATGGCATTTTATGAATGGGCAGATTGGAATAGAAATGGTCTTCGCTATTTTGCATAACAGGATTTAAGGACATCCTAATATACGCATTCAAAAGCGTTGAGTATTTTAAAAGTCGATCAAAATCTAACCTTATTTAGAACAAATAAAAATAATTTTGTTATTCCGCTTCAAAAATGGTTCCTTTGCGGCAACTAAGAATTAATCTAAATAAAGATGGCTAAAAAATTTACTTTTACTTTAAATACTATAGCTTTTTTTCTGCTTTTGGCAGGAAATATCATGGCACAAAGCAAAAACGGTTCTGTTTCAGGCTCGATTAAAACGAGTGATGGCAATCCTGCCAGTTATGTAAGTGTTGGATTAAAAAATACTGGTAAAACAACACAAACTGACGAGAAAGGTAATTTCACCATTAAAAATGTAATACCAGGCACTTATACGATCAAAACATCCGCTATCGGTGTTTCTGCCCAGGAAAAATCAATTACTGTAGCGGGTGGTGAAACTGTAACTGCTGATTTTACCATAGCAGAATCTTCTTCGCAATTGGACGAAGTAGCCATTAACGGTTACAAAACACCAAACAGAAAGCCAGTTAACTTAGGTAAAATTGCCATTGCCCCTATGGATCTTCCACAGGCAGTTCAAATCATTGGAAACCAATTAATTGCCGACCAACAAGCTAATCGCTTAAGCGATGTACTGAAAAATGTAAACGGTGTAGCTTTTGCTGAAAATCGTGGTTCGGTAAGTGGCGAAACTTTTTTTGCCCGTGGTTATAATTTAGGTACTAATAATGTTTTCAAAAACGGATCACGTGCTACCAGTGGTGGTATGCCCGAAACTAGTACTTTGGAATCGGTTGAAGTTTTAAAAGGAAGTGCTGCATTGCTTTACGGCGGTGTAAGCGGTGGAGCTGTAGTAAACCTTGTAACTAAAAAACCTAAATTTGAAAATGGTGGCGAAGTATCAATGCGTACCGGCAGTTATGGCATGTACAAACCAACAGGCGACATTTATGGTCCGATTACAAAGAACCTTGCTTTCCGTTTAATTGGTACTTACGAAGATGCTGCAAGTTTCAGAAACAGTGTAAACTCGAACAGGGTTTATGTAAATCCATCTTTGCTTTATAAAATTAGCGAGAAAACAGACATTTTATTACAGGGTGATTATTTGAAAAGCAACATGACACCAGATTTTGGTGTTGGTACTGTTGAAAACCAGATTGCTGATATAGGCCGTAATGCTTTTGTAAATGCGCCCTGGGCATATAACAAAACGAATACAGCTACAGCACAATTAAACATTAACCATAAATTTAATGACAATTGGAAGTTGAATGTATTGGCTAATGCACAATCTTACAACCGCAACTATTTTAGTGCAGAACGTCCTTTTGCGGATACTAAAGTATCTACTAACCCACTTCCCTATGGCATTGCTGCACGTTACGTTACACGTTCTAAAACAAAAGAATTTACTTACAATGAGCAGATTAACTTAAATGGTTATTTCAAAACAGGAGGCATAAGCCATACCTTATTGGTTGGTGCTGATGCAGATCAATCGCGCACAACTAGTGGTGGGTTTACCTTCAACAATGGCCTAACTCCTTTTAACTACGGCAATGTAAACCTACTTGATCCATCAACTTATTTTGGGTCAGGCATTGAGCCAAATGTTAACGTAGTTTCAGAAGTTTTTGCTCCACTATATCGCATGGGTACATTTGTACAGGATTTGGTTTCGATTACCGAAAAGTTTAAAGTACTTGCCGGTGTTCGTTATACTTTCCAAAAAACACCGCGAACCGTTACCACTATCCTGGCAACAGGAGTTCAATCTTTAAGTGTAAATAGTTTGGAAAGATCAAAAGTAGAAAGTGCATTTACCCCCAAATTTGGTTTGATTTACCAACCATTAAAAACAACGTCAATTTATGCCAGTTATTCGAGCAATTTTGTTCAGAATACTGGAACAGATATTTATTCAGCACCATTAGATCCCTCAACATTGCAGCAATATGAGGCTGGAGTTAAAAACGACCTATTTAAAGGCAGGTTATCAGTTAATTTAACCTGGTATAGAATTGCGAACGATAAATTTGCCCAACAAGCGCTTATCAATGCTCAAGGAGCACCAAATGGAGATGCTAACATTAAAGAACTTAATGGAAAATCGTTAAGTGATGGTTTAGAGCTTGATATTACTGGAACAATTGTAAAAGGTTTAAATTTCATTGCTGGTTATAGCTATAACTTTATCCGCTATACCGAAACGCGTGATAAAACTGTTTTTCAGGTACCTGCCCCTACTACCGCCAATCCAAATGCAACCAGAACGGTAACTTTAGGTGGTATTATAGAAGGGCAACGATTGGTCGGTTCTACAAAAAACACTGCCAATGGTACCCTATTTTATACCTTCCAGGAAGGAAGTATTAAAGGCTTAAAACTTGGTGCGTCTGCTTACTATACTGGAGCACGTAACGGTGGTTATAACGATACTAAAATTCAAACCTATAGCAGATTAATTCCTTTAAGCGCATTTACCACATTCGACCTTTCTGCAGGGTACAACTGGAAAAAATTCTCACTTCTTGCTAAAGTTTCGAACCTTACCAATGAGTTAAACTATTTTGTACATGAAAACTACAGCGTAAACCCTATTGCTCCACGCCAGTTTGTAACAACATTATCTTATAAATTCTAATTACAAGAAAAGGTTAAACAAAAAGCTCCAGGTCAGCAGATCTGGAGCTTTTTGTTTTTACAAAGCAGGCAATGTTCCATCGCTGTTATTTTACGCCAAAACAAAGTAAATGATGAGCAATACAAAGCCGGTGGTTATAAGATATATCCTCATAACAACACAACCAATTGGTTAAGGCAAGAAAGAAATTAAAGAATAATTAAGATGGTGCCCGATTTAAATAATTTAAAGTAATAGTGAAATTCACCATGGCGGTTTACTTTTTCGATTTCGCATACTTTACCCGATTTACCATATTCATCAGATAATAAATCACCAATTTTAATGCTGTCTAACTGATTTGCGTTAAGGGATGCTCTTTTAATTAGTGTAGCTGTTTTTTCCATAAGATTGCAGTTTAGAGTATTTACGTAACCAAAAACACTTTGGTTTTGTAGTATCTTAAATTACTTATTAATAAGTAACAAACATACAAAATTGTAGTGTTAATTAGCAATACACAATTTCATAAACCCGTTTCATATACAAGGCTTCATCAATTTTAGTAAAAAATTCGTACCATTCTTCCCTGGTAAAAACCAAACTGATATCAGGAAATGGGGTTGATAAAATAACAACCTGCCTCCCATCAGGCGTATTCTCCAAATAATCGTCGAAATCAAGTTTTTTGGTAGCCACATAAAAAGCATCAAACTGATCAAAAGAAAAGTTCATTAAAACGCCCGAGCGCCATATATTTAAAACTTTGCAATTATTGCATTGGGCGATGGTGATGTTTTTGTTTTGAGCAAGTACGGTTGTTTTACACATAGCTTTTACAGTTTCAGATAATCGACAGATTTAACAAATATCCTACTATTTAGAATAATTCCAAATAATAAATCTAATTTTATTAAAATAAGCGATAAAAAAAATACCCCCGATTTCTGCCGGAGGTATTTCTTTTATTCTGCATCGTAGATTACTACCTTTTCGAAGTAAACCCTGAATTCATCCAGGAAAGCTTTATGTAATGGATGAACCTGATAAACATCATGTGCAGCTAAATCTTCAAATAACAGCAAAAGGCTAAATGTATAAGTAGTATCTACAACTGCACGCTCAATCGGTGCTGGTACGCCAATGTGAAAAGTTTTAACAACGTCAATATTTTCTAATGTTTGTAAGCTATTGCGGAAAGCAACTTTCTGCTCGTCGGTGGTATCGGCTTTTAGCCAGAATAAAACGTGGTGTGCTATCATTTTTTAATTTTTTCCAAATATAATGAAAGCAGGAAAAGATCGTGAGTTTATCCAAAAACACTTTTAGCTTTATCAATAGCTTTTAATAAATCAATTCCTTTACCCAATACTCCTTTAAACAGATCTCCTTCAACTTTCAAACGATCGATGGTATTAAAAATATTAAAATCTTTCATTTTTAAACCGGGTTTAACTTCATCCCAATGTAATGGCATTGATACCGTTGCACCAATTTTTGGCCGTAAAGAATAAGGCCCTGCTATGGTTGCTCCTGGCCTATTCTGTAAAAAATCGAGGTACATTTTTCCCTTTCGGGCGGCTACCATACGCTCGAGCGAAGTATATTCCGGTATTTGATTATGCACCAGGTTAACCACTATTTTAGCAAACATCTGACTTTGCTCATAACTATATTTGGCATTTAAGGGAATGTAAATATGCATGCCTGTTGAACCTGATGTTTTACAATAACTGGGCACATTGATTGCATCTAATACTTTTTTGGTTTCCAGCGCGGCTTCAACCACCTGATCAAAAGTATGTTTATCGGGATCTAAATCAATTACGCAGTAATCGGGATTATCAGGGCTTTGCACCCGGCTAAACCAAGGATTCATTTCTATACAGCCTAAACTCGCCATCCAGAGTAATGAAGCTTCATCAGTTCCGACAAGGTATTCCTTTTTTTCACCTTCACCATTTTCATAAGGAAAAGTTTCGGCCCAGTCTGGTGCTTTCCCTTTAACATCTTTCTGGTAAAAACTACTGCCATGAATTCCGCCGGGAAAACGGTTAAGCGATTGTGGGCGGCCTTTCAGGTAAGGCAAAATGTATTCAGCAACCTGATAATAGTAGTTAAACATATCTCTTTTGGTTACTTTATCTTCAGGCCAATAAATTTTACTCAGGTTGGTAAATTTAAGCTCGTGACCTTTAATTTTCCTTACCTGCGTTTCGTCTTTTGGGTTCAATAAAGTTTTAGGCATTTTACCTTTCGGCGCTTTTATTGCCTGTGCATGTGGGTTTTCTTCATTAGTGTCGTCAACAATTTTTTCTGTTGGTACTTCTATTTCTCTTACCACTTCTTTGGCCTTTTTATCTTCACGCATGCCCTGGAAAGACGGGTGGCGAAAAACACCATCATCAGTTACTTCTGCAAAAGCGACTTCACATACCAGTTCTGGCTTTAACCAGGTTGCTTTCGCTTTTGGTGGGTTTGGCCTGAAGCGCGAGGGTTTATTTACATCAGGTATACTTTCGAAAGGGCTTTTGTCGATAATAATTGGCTTAAACTGCTCCATCATTGTTTTCTGCAGTTTATCCGAAAACCCTGTTCCAACCTTACCTACAAATTGCAATTTTCCTTTTTCATAAACGCCCAACAGTAAAGAGCTAAAAGATTTAGAAGTATCGGCATTTCTGGTAAAACCCGCAATAATAACTTCTTGCCGTTTCTGCACCTTAATTTTGAGCCATTCTTTTGATCTTCGGTCTGTTGCATAAGTACTATCTGTTTTTTTAGCGATAATACCTTCCAGGCCCATTCTCTTCGCCGCATCAAAAAAATCGACACCACTCGCCTTAAAAACCTTACCGAGGCGCACACGGTCATCATCAGTTGGCAGCACCTCATTTAATATTGCTTGGCGTTGATAAAGCGGCAGCTCCATCAGGTTTTTACCCTCATACCAGAGGATATCGAATACATAAAAAACAAGTTCTCCGTCTGCCTCACTTCTCCAATTCTGGAGTGAGCCAAAATTAGATACGCCTTTATTATTTAGCACCAAAATCTCCCCATCAAATACCGCATTCATTTTCCAAGTCAAAAGCAGATCGTAAATGGGATAAAATTTTTCGTTAAAGGATTTATTATTCCGGGAAAACAAATCAACCGCTCCTTTATTAATAAAAGCCAGGGCACGGTAACCATCCCATTTCACCTCATACTGCCAATCCGGATCGTCGAAAGGTTCGTCAACCAAGGTAGCCAACATAGGTTTCACCCCTTTTGGGATAGCTGTTTTGGGTGCTTTCTTTAATATGCTTTTTACATCTACCGTTTGGTCATCGCCCACTGGCGTGGTTTCTTTCTTTACTTTTTGCTTCGGGCTTTTTTTTTCAGTTTTTAAATCCTGCTCCTTTCCTCCTTTCCAGACCTTATCGGATGTTTTTTCCATGCTTTCTATTGTTTTTCCGGAAAGCACAGATTTATCTTCCTTGGTAATGTCTTTTGTAGAAGCATAATTGTCTTTATGTTTGATTAACAGCCAACCGTTTTCGCCCATGCCATGTGTTTTAACAAGGGCAAACTCGCCGTGAAGCTTTTCGCCATTTAATTTGATTTTTAAAGAACCATCTTTTAACTGACCTAACAGATGCTTTTCTTGAGCTTTTTTGCCTTTAATCGATTCTATCGGCTCGTAAGTTCCTTCATCCCATACAATAACGGTTCCGCCACCGTATTCACCCTGTGGAATAATGCCTTCAAAATCTTTGTAATCGTATGGATGATCTTCTACCATCATAGCCAAGCGTTTGGTCTTAGGATCTGTTGATGGCCCTTTCGGTACAGCCCAACTTTTTAGAACGCCTTCCATTTCAAGTCTGAAATCGTAGTGCAAACGTGAAGCATCATGTTTTTGGACTACAAAATGTAATTTGTTCCGATCGCTGCTTTTACCCGACTTTGGTTCGGTAGTTTTTGAGAAATCGCGCTTGGCAACATACTTTTTCAGACTCATAATAAATATTTTACTTTTTCAAATAATCTTCAACTGCGCGGGCAGAGGTACCAACTGTTTGTACTACGGCTTTCAGCTTATCTTTGCTTACTCCGAATTTGTTAGACCAATAATCTAGTTCATAACCTTCGTTAATATTGATCCTAGCCCGATCAGCATTACCGTTTTTTTGTTTATCATCCATAACTATTTTTTGATTAGACAGTTATAAAACAGCCGAATAATAAAAAAGGTTTTAACAGCCATTTTTACAAACGGATATTAAAACCTTAAAAAAATAAATTTTAAAAGTTAATCTGTTAGTGCTGTAACCATCTCTGGTTCTGTTTCTTCTTCATGAACGAGTTTATTCTTTATAGCGATATTGATAACCCTCAACCACACCAAAAAATAAGGAAAACTAATGATAGATAATGATAAACGATGTACTTTTGCAAAAGTTGGAAAAAGTAGCAAAGGGAAATTGCAGGTGATGAAAAGTAAAATCGGCAACAATACATTTTTTAGCACTTTATTATTTTCTTTTACATACCAAATGCCCACACCGATTATCGAAATAATAAAAGTACAATCTTCAGCTCCTGTACTAAATAATACGGGAAACAGCAACACCGAAGAAAGAATCATTAATTGAAACTTACCCTTCGAAAAACTTGCAGTACGACTAAAAGGTAACATAAATATCAAAGAACCGATTGTTAGAAAGAGGAAATTGGAAATTCCTGGCTGATTTAAAAGTTGCCTAAAGAAACCCATAATCGAAATATCTCCTCCACCTGAAACATTTATCATATTTTTCCCAATCAGTGAATTTTTCCAATCGATATAACTTTGCGCAACAAAATCTGGAGCGGCAAATAACATTGGCAATAAGAATATCACGATAGACCACATGGCTAACCACAGTACAAAAGCTGGTTTTTTCTTAGCGAAAAAGAAGAATACTAGCCCCACAATACCATAAAGTTTAATAAATGTACCCAGCACAATGCAAAGCGCAGACCATATCCCTCTACCTTTATTTATTTGCGTATAACTTAATATCATTAAAGCCGCGGCACCAGCATTAAACTGCTGGTTAAGCATCGATTCTATTAAACAGGGAATGGCAATATAACCGATAACTACCTTTTTATCCTCACTTAAAGGTAAGGTTTGAATAGCTTTAAAAAGCAGGAAACAGTTAAACAGGTTCCAAAAGAGTAGGCCAACCCAATTATGCATTAAGGCAAATGGAGCAATTAAAACACTAAAAATGGGGCCATAATGATTGGCATCTTCGTGATAAGCCGGGTACCATGCATAAAGAGATTTTTGTTGAAGAAGATTCCTGAAGGTATTCTCAAAAATAAGGTAATTATTATACCGATGCGTTACCCAAGAATCGATTACAAAAATGAGTGTAATCAATACCCAAAGAAATAATACAAAACGATTGTTCTGATAATATTTTGGGCGATGAGATAAACCAGTAGCGTTGGTTAGAAAATGATTTAGCATGTAAAAATTATATTACAATACAATAATAAAAATGCTAATTGAGAATTCCTAGGGTTTTGTAAGGAAAATGTTACTCTTTTTTGAAATAAAAATAACGTTCAAAAAAAATAGGCCTAAATCGATTTTTAAGACCAGTTTTATATTCGGTTTAGGGTAATTAAGGGCTTTCTCTTTACGATCGTTAACCAAAAAGCCTTTGCGCAGTTATATTTGATCTCCTAATTGGCAAAATCCCAAAACCAAATCAGAATTATCGGTGTTTATATAAGATATTAACTAACCAAAAATCAGTAAAAGATGGAATATCAAATTAATTCGATGAATGCCCGGAAAGAGTTTATTGAGATTGCTGATGAGCAAGATAGAAATTACTGGGCAGCCAGATTAGGTGTTACAGGTGAAAAACTAAAATCGGTAGTCAAAGCCATACAGAGCATGGAATTTTCTATTGTGAAAGAATATTTGACCATGGAGAAAATTAAATCTGGAAATGCTTATAAACGCTTTCTTAATCCTTCATAAGTTTAGAGATTAATTTAGGTTTAATTAATAAATGCCTGATACAAGCTGTTGATAGCTGCCCTACTAAAATCAGGGAAGCCATCAGTATGGGTGGCATTGATACCGTTTGTAATGATAACGAAGCCAAATTTTTCTTTCGGATTAAAAAACATGGTGCTAAACAAACCATAAGCTGAACCGGTATGTCCCTTCAGTTTTACCCCTGGAATAAGCTGGTCTGCAGTCCTGATCGCCAAACCATATCCTTCATCATCAGTCAAGGCAGTCTGCATCTTTTTCGCACTCTTTTTAGTGATTATCTTGACCCCATTTGATGTGCCATAATTCATGTGCATGATCATGTACTTAGCTAAATCAGCAGCCGAAATTTTCATGCCACCTGTTGGCGAAAAAACAGGCGTACTATACCCCATTATGTAATTTGCAATTTCTGTTCTTCGTGGCGCGTATGCTGTTGGCGACGGTGTATAAGTTTTTGTATCGGCATGATATTCGTATAAATTAACAAAACGCGTGCTATCTAGAGAATCGATGCAATAACCTGCATAAAGCCCTAAGGGTTTCAACACATGGTTTTTCACGTAATTATCAAAGCGCTCACCCGATTTCTTCTCGATGATGGTGCCGATCAGGTTAAAATTAAGATTGCAATAATCAAATTTGCTTCCAGGCGCGTAATCGTTATAACATTTGGCCCAGTTTGGATTTTTATCCGGATTGATCACATCCAGATTTAAATAGCCTTGAGAATCGTTTAAACTTGAAGTATGTGACAAAGCCATTTTTAAGGTAATTTTCTGATCAGGAAATTTTGGATTCCTGATTTTAAACCCCACCAGATCACCAAAATCATCATCTAAGGAAATCTTACCCGCCTCTACCAGCTGCATAATTGATGTTGCCGAAAAAGATTTAGAAATCGAAGCGATCCTGAAAATATCCTGATCAGTTAAAGGCTTTTTATTTTCTAAATCCTTTAAGCCAAACGCATGGGTATAAATGATCTTGCCATCCTTTACTACGGCCACAGCAGCACCAACCGCACTAAATTTCTCCATTATCTGTTTGAAATCTGCTTCTACTTTTTCATTTTGCGCTTTTAATGGTGTGCGTAAACCAAGGATCAAAAAAAACGCAAAAAAATATTTAAGGTTCATGGCTTTATGGGATAAGAAATAAATATAAACGATGTGACAAAACAAAGTTCTGACGTACCAAAAAATTTACTTAGCGTCGTTTACTTCCAACCAATGTCCATCTGGGTCTTTAAAATAAATCTGCTTTACACCATCTACCCGCAACGTAATTCCTTTTTCTTTCCCGGCCCAATCTTCAAAGCTGATGTTTTTGGCATTCAGCTTTTTTACAAAGTCATCAACTGATGGAACACTGAAACACAAATGCCCATTTTTATCAAAAACCTCATTTCCTTTTGCTCCCTGAATTAAATGCAACTGTCCGGCTGGCCCTAAAGTAAACCAGGTATGGCGGTTATCCTTGAAAGGTTCGGGAATGATTTTAAGGTTAAACACACTTTCGTAAAAACTTGTTGATTTGCTTAGATCAGCCACATAAACAGCGATATGATTTAATACGGCAGGTACATTTTCGGGTTTATTTTGCGCCATGGCTTTTTGAAAAATGATAGAAAATAAAATAATGGTAAACAGGAAGATTTTTTTCATGTTTAAATATCAAACTTATAAAGGAATAATTTTAATAAAAGTTAAACATTATTTAGCTGAGGCAGCGTATTTAACCACGGATAAAAAGGATACACACAGATTATGTAATTTAGTTAGCATTTTTATTTGGAGCTGCTTCGACTCTGCTCATCACGACAAATGTGTACCGTCCAAAGAGTGATCTTTTCTCGACTGAAGCAACGCGCAACGGAGAGATCTTTGAACTTGATCATCTATCGCCTAAAGATCCTGAAACAAGTTCAGTATGACGAAACGAGCATTCGCAGGCAAAAAACTCTTCAGCTCCGCTCATCGATAGGTCTCAATGAAAGATGCGTCATTGTGAGGCACGAAGCTAATCGAACGAAGTGAGCTCATGAATGCCTTTAAAAACATATGCAAAAATGAATAATCATGATGCGCACGCCGGTAGCGAACGTTGTAAGATTGCTTCGTCGGCTAAAAAAGCCTTCTCGCAATGACGATATTTCGAGGAGATTTATTTCCCTGAATTCTCCTATCATTTATATCGATTTTTATAGAATAAACTATCCTTCAGGATGATAAAAACCGTACTTGAATAAAAAAATAAACTATTGTGCTAAACTTTCAAATTCTGCATCGGTTAACTCGATCTCTGCAGCTTTTAGGTTTTCTTTTAAATGTACAATAGATTTTGTTCCAGGTATTAACAGAATATTTGAAGATCTTTTTAATAACCAGGCCAGTGCAATCTGTGCTGTAGTGGCCTGATGTTTTTCGGCTATTGCTTTAATTTTATCTTCTAATTTTGCAGGGCCAGAAGCCAGTGGAAACCATGGAATAAAAGCGAAACCTTGTTCGGCCGTAAAATCCAATACACTTTCCCATTGTCTATTGGCTAGATTGTACATATTTTGAACCGATACAATTGGCAGAATATCCTGCACCTGTTTGATCTGATCGATGGTTACTTCAGACAGGCCAACATATTTTATTTTACCCTCTTTTACCGCTTCTATAACTGGTGCAAGGGTATCAGCTACATTAACTTTAGGATCGATACGATGCAGTTGCCATAAATCAATCGACTCTACTTTTAGACGCTGTAAACTTCCTTCAATATCTTGCCTGATTTTTTCGGGATTACCATTCGGAACCCAATTGTTGGGACCCAGTCGGTCAAACCCACCTTTGGTAGCAATAAGGAGATCGTGTTTGTAAGGATGTAGTGCATCAGCAATTAAAGATTCGTTTAATTTTGGCCCATAAGCTTCTGCTGTATCAATAAAATTAACACCATTTGCTACGGCTTCCTGCAAAACTTTTATTGCATTTTCGCGATCTTCCACTTCACCAAAAACACCGTTGCCAGTTAGCTGCATTGCACCATAACCTAATCGGTTAATTTCTAATTCGCCTAATTTAAATGTTGTATTTCCCATGTGCTTTTAGATATGATAATAATTTCTATATGATAAAGATAAACCCTAATTGAGCGGCTTTGTTTTTAAACTAATTTTTATGATAAATAAATGAATAAAGCGAAAAAAGGCTACTTCAATAACCCGAAGCAGCCTTAATAGAAATATAACGATAATATGAATTGCGATTATACTTTGCTTAGTTCCATCCCCCACCTAAGGCGTGATAGATATCTACCACCGCATTTAACTGTTGTTTTTTGGTTTCGATCAATTCTAATTTTGATTGCAAAGCATCACGTTGGGTCATCAATACCTCGAAATAATCAGCTCTTGCCGATTTAAACAAATCGTTAGAAATATCAATTGACTGGGTAAGTGCAGCTACCTGTTTCGATTTCAAATCATAGCTTTTTTGCAGATTGCTGATCTTTGACATCTGATTGGCCACTTCGATATAACCATTCAAAATTGTTTTTTCGTAATCATAAACGGCCTGCAACTGTTTTGCATTTGCGGTTAAATACTCGGCTTTAATGGCATTCCGATTAATGAGCGGTCCGGCTAAATCTCCTGCTAAAGAGTAGATTAAAGACTCTGGCGTTCTCAATAAATAAGATGGATTAAAAGCCTGGTAGCCAATAGCGGCAGAAATACCCAATGATGGATAAAACTGTGCTTTAGCCACTTTAACATCTAATTTAGCAGCAGCGAGCTCTAACTCAGCCTGTTTAATATCAGGGCGGTTGGCTAATAATTGCGAAGGTAAACCTGTCTGCACTGTTGGTGGTACCAGATCGGTAAAACTCGATTTATCCCTAACGATGGGCTGAGGAAAACGGCCTAACAGGAAATTGATCTTATTCTCCGTTTCGGTAATATTTTGCTGAATATCAAATTCCAGGCTCTTAGAGCTTAAAACTTCAGCCTCAAATTTACGTACTGCAAGTTCATTAACCCTACTGGCCTGTTTCTGGATTTTCATCAGTTCTAAGGCATTTTTCTGGAGCTCAATATTTTTTTTCACTGTCTCTAACTGATTATCTGCAGCTAGCAATTCGTAATATGAATTTGCAACCTCAGCTATCAAATTGGTTACCACAAAATTTTTGCCTTCTACCGTTGCTAAATAATGACTTATGGCCCCTTTTTTCGCATTGCGCAATTTGTGCCAGATATCGGCTTCCCAATTGGCCTGTAAACCGAAACGATAATCGGGCAATACTTCAGGTACTTCTTTACCTGGCGTAATTTCTGTAGAAGCATCGCCAGCGCCCGAACTGGTGTAGCGACCCACTTTATCAAAGCCTGCACCAACGCCATAGGTTACACTTGGCAAAAGCTCTCCCTTTTTAGCCTTGATCTCATTTTTAGCAATCTCGATATCCTGAAGCGTAATATTCAACTCCTGGTTATTTTTTAATGCGGTATCGATCAGGTTTACCAGATTTGGATCGGTAAAAAACTTACGCCATTGTATACTGGCTGTACTTACGGTATCCTGCGCGCCACCAAAGGCTGCAGGAACACTTTTATTTTCGGTCCGTTGGGCCACTTCTGGCAATTTACATGCGGTATATGCAGCACATATCAGCACTAAACCAAGACCTTTATAAATATTTTTCTTAAACATTATCTTCTACTTCTTCAGTTAATGGATGTTCTTCTTCAATTTTGATCAGCTTGTGTTTTGCTGCTATTGATCCGAATATGTAATACAGTCCAGGGATTACAACTACCCCGAAAATGGTACCAAAAAGCATACCTCCGGCAGCAGCCGATCCAATAGTTCTGTTACCGATTTTTCCAGGTCCTGATGCAATCATTAAAGGAATCAGACCTGCAATAAAGGCAAAAGAGGTCATTAAAATCGGGCGAAAACGCACACTTGCTCCCTCCATTGCCGCTTTTAATACCGTTGCCCCCTGGGCATGCCGCTGTGCAGCAAACTCCACAATCAACACGGCGTTTTTACCCAGTAAACCGATCAGCATCACCATCGCAACCTGTGCATAAATGTTGTTTTCCAATCCTAATAATTTTAAGAACAGGAAAGCGCCAAAAATACCCGCTGGCAAAGAAAGGATAACTGAAAGTGGCAAAATAAAACTTTCGTATTGAGCTGCGAGAACCAGATAAACGAAGCCCAAGCAGATCAGGAAGATATAAATGGCTTCGTTACCCCTCGATACTTCGTCTTTAGATATACCAGCCCAATCGATACCAAATCCCCTTGGAAGTGATTTTTTGGCTACTTCGGTAATGGCCTTGATGGCTTCACCAGAACTGTAACCCGGAGCAGATTGTCCACTGATCTCTGAAGCATTATACATATTGTGTCTGGTAATTTCGGATAACCCGTACACCTTCCGCATTTTGATAAAAGCCGAGAAAGGCACCATTTCATCGCGATCGTTTTTAACCGATAGTTTTAAAATATCTTCTGGTAAAGCCCTGTACTGAGGCAACGCCTGTACAATTACTTTATATTGGTGATCATATTTAATAAAACTGGTTTCGTAATTACTCCCTACAAAAGTTGACAGTGTATTCATTGCATTATCAATGCTCACTCCTTTTTGTTGCGCAATATCATTATCAACATCTAACATGTACTGAGGGAAACTCGCACTGTAAAAAGTAAATACTGATGATAGCTCTTTACGTTTGTTCAGCTCTTTTACAAAATCGTTGGCAACGGTTTCCATTTTTTTGTAATCACCACTACCTGCTTTGTCCAGTAAACGAAGCTCGAAACCACCCGCAGCACCATAACCTGGAACGGCTGGCGGTTGGAAAAACTCGATAGTTGCACCCGGAATAGATTTCGATTTCTCTTCAAGTTCTTCAATAATCTCTACTGCTGAGTGTTTCCGTTCGCTCCAATCTTTCAGGTTGATTAAACAGGTACCGGAGTTCGATCCCGTACCTTCAGTAAGAATCTCATATCCTGCTAAAGATGAAACCGACTTTACGCCATCAATATCTTCGCACATTTTCTGCAGTTTCTCAGCAATCTGATCAGTACGCTCCAAAGTAGATCCCGGAGGCGTTTGGATAATGGCATAAACCATTCCCTGATCTTCGTTCGGAATAAAACCCGACGGCACACTTCCACTTAATCCCCAAACACCTAAACAAAAGACTACCAGAATACCAAAAGTTAATATCCTGCGGCTTACTACCTTGGTTAGCACCAGTTCATATTTACCCGAGAGTTTAGCAAAACCATTATTGAAACCATCTAAAAAGCGATCAATAATAGTTTTCTTTTTCTTGGATCCATGGTTATTCTTTAACATGATGGCACACAATGCAGGGGTAAGTGTTAAAGCTACAATACCCGAAAGGATAATTGCCGTTGCCATGGTGATGGAGAACTGACGATAGAAAATACCTACCGGCCCAGACATAAAAGCTACCGGAATAAATACCGATGCCATTAAAAAGGTAATGGCAATAATTGCGCCGCCAATTTCTTTCATGGCCTCTTGAGTGGCTCTCAATACTGAGAGTTTTCGGTTATGCTCCATTTTGGCGTGCACCGCTTCAATTACTACAATGGCATCATCTACCACCACACCAATCGCTAAAACTAAGGCGAACAAGGTAATCAGGTTGAGCGTAATGCCGAAGAACTGCATAAACACGAAAGTCCCGATTAAGGATACTGGAACAGCAATGGCAGGAATAAGGGTTGAACGCCAATCGCCAAGGAAAAGAAATACCACTAAGCCCACCAAGATAAAGGCTTCGACAAGGGTGTGAATTACTTTTTCAATTGAGGCATCCAGGAATTTAGAAACGTCGTAACTTACTTCATAATCTAATCCTTTAGGGAATGAGCTCGATTTGATCTCGGCCATTTTCGCTTTCACATCTTTAATTACCTGACTGGCATTACTACCATACGATTGCTTTAATACAATAGCTGCAGAAGCCTTTCCGTTTAACGTAGAATATAAATTGTAAGCAGAAGCACTAAAATCTACATCGGCAACATCTTTTAAACGAAGTAATTCGCCATTAGCACTTGCTCTGAGTACCACATTTTCGTATCCTTCTTTTGTACTAAAACGTCCGGAATATTTTAACACATACTCAAAAGCCTGAGAGCGTTTCCCAGAGCTCTCACCAGTTTTGCCTGGAGAAGCTTCTAAACTTTGCTCATCAAGTGCTTTCATCACCTCATCTACTGAGATTTTATAAGCTTGCATACGGTCGGGTTTAAGCCAGATCCGCATGGCGTAATCCCTATCGCCCAAAATATCGGCAAAACCTACACCATCAACCCTTTTCAACTCAGAAAGCAAGTTGATATCGGCATAGTTGTACAGGAAGTTCTGGTTCATTTTAGGGTCTTTACTGTACAAATTGATGTACATTAACATGTTAGACTCTTCGCGGGTGATTTTAACCCCCTCACGAACCACTAAAGGAGGAAGTTTATTGGTAACAGCTGCTACGCGGTTCTGTACGTTAAGCGAAGCTTGGTTAGGATCGGTACCTAAATTAAATACGACCTGAATGGAAGCTTCACCATCATTACCGGCATCAGAGGCGATATATTTCATGCCCGGTACACCGTTAAGTGCACGTTCTAGCGGAATAACCACCGATTTGATCAATAACTCGTTATTTGCCCCTGGGTACTCTGCCGTGATATTAACCTTAGGCGGTGAAATAGAGGGAAATTGTGTAACGGGCAGATAGCTGATGGCCAACACCCCAAGAAACACAATGATAAGCGATATTACTATAGAAAGGACAGGCCTTTGTATGAATTTACTAAACATAAAATAAGTATGGAGGGTGGTAGATTATTCAGTTTTCAATCTTAATTGTTTCATCACTTCCTGAGGCTGTTGGAATTTGAAGGTAATTTTATCATCGTCTTTTACTTTCTGCACCCCTTCAAGCAATATTTTATCATCCGTGGTGATGCCATCTCCTATAATGTATAAATCAGGAAGATCGCCTGCAATGGTAATGGCTCTTGAATGTACTTTGTTATTTTTATCAATCACAAAAACATAGGTTTTGTCCTGAATATCGTAAGTGGCTTTTTGTGGAATCACTAAAGCATTTTTCAGGGGCACTACCATTTGAATTTTACCGGTTTCACCATTTCTAAGTAAGTTATCCGAGTTATTAAACCTTGCCCTGAAGGCTATGTTTCCTGTTTCGTTATCAAATTCACTTTCGATTACTTCAACTTTACCTTTCGATTTCAGCAACTCGTTATTCGCCAATAACAGACTAACTTCTTGCTGGCCTTTTGCTTTTGCTGTGCTCTGGTAGTTCAGGTATTCTGGCTCAGATACATTAAAATAAGCAAAAACCTGACTGTTATCTGAAAGGCTGGTTAATAAAGCACCTTCATCAACCAAACTACCTAGCTTTAAAGGAATACGGTCGATGGTACCATCAAAAGGCGCTCTGATTTCGGTATTGGATAAATGAAATTTGGCCAAAGAGGTTTCGGCATTTGCTGATTGCAGTTTGGCTTTAGCCATAGCCAGCTCGTTTTTAGAAACAATGTTTTTATCAGACAGTAACCTGGTGTTTTCAAGCTCAATTTCTGCCGATTTTGTTTCGGCTTGTGCTTTTAACAACTCTGATTGTGCTGCTTTAGGCATAATCTTAAACAAAAGCTGACCCGCTTTTACATGCTGGCCTTCATCTACATAAATATTTTGGAGATAGCCTTTTTCCTGGGCTCTGACCTCGATATTCCTCACAGATTTAATCTGCGAAACATATTCCTTGGTAAACGAAGTATCCATTCTTAACGGCGTGGTTACTGCATAAGTAGCTACTTCTTCTTTTTCTTCTTTTTTCGAGGTACAACCCGTTACGTAAAGCAAAGTACATAAGCCTAAGCACATGACAACTCTTTTCATTTTTTTTTGTTAAATGGTTTTAATCTGATTTATTTTTTCTCTAATTAGTCTCCCCTTGCAACCAATTCATGATAAAAAGCAGTCTACAACTGATGTGCAGATAGCTAATTGACTTCAATAAATTATGGTTACGCAATGATTTAATTCGAAAGCGAAATAAATACAGATTTATGAAGTTATAATGAAGTTGAACTTCAGGTTTGGATGCGGGAAATTGTGTTTTAGTGAAGTAAAAGATGATTTATTGCAACAAACAGTTCATTTAGCCCCACTTTTTGAACGGATTATCAATTAACTGCTAGAATTAGATGAAGAAATGACGACTTTTAACACAAAAGCCCGTTCTGAGCTATTGTCAGTTATTTTCAGAATGATGTTTAAATACGATTTATTGACGACAAACTAACATAAAGTTAACTACCGAGACTGTCATTTTGAGCGCTAATCTTTTTATTTTTAGTACCGAAGCAGGAAATATGAATGGTGATTTGTCATTTTAAACATCCATGTGCAGTCAGATGTTACCATCTGACTATCGACTATTAAAAAAGGGAATATCTAGAATATATGTTTTTAGTGTCAGTTGGGAACAACTGACACCACAATTAAACATCCGTCTGCAGTCAGATGTTACCATCTGACTACAGACTATTAAAAAAGGGAATATCTAGAATATGTGTTTTTACTGTCAGTTGGGAACAACTGACACCACAATTAATTCATATTATCCAAAGATCTTTCCACTCCGCGTTGCTTCGGTCGGCATGATGCCAATTTTCAGGATCTATCAATTGTAGTAGAGAGGAAGGATTTTTAAAGTCTGTAAGTACTTAGTCTATTTAAAATAGTCTTTGCCCTGATGTCTTAAGGACCTTTATTTCTTAATGATCTGCAAGATGCTAACGAAAATCACTTATTAAAAGTAGCCCTTAATTACCGAGGAAACATAAATCAAAATTACCCAGCCTGCCAGTACAAATTTTGGCCATGCGATAAAATCTGTTCGCCAAAATTCAGCCATATTTCCCGGGTGATGGAAACTGTGTAATAGCCTGATATTTTCAATTACATCCAGTGAGCCAATTAAAAATGCCAGAAATAAATTAAGCCGCAGCAATTCGTTTAGCCAACTTGTTTTTTCTCTTTGCATTTGCGAATTAGATAGCGTCATGATGAGCACTACATATACCAAAATAAAAAGAAAATCGAGGTGTGTATTCTTCTGAGCGATGCTTAAAAGTGTCTGGTCGCCATAAAGTGTATCGCTCCAAAGCGCAATAATTTCTACTCCTGTATCTTTGTTGGCAAGCTCCAGGTTAATGATTCCTTTTCCGCTGAAGTGTTGAAGTACCTTTCCCTGGAAGGACATTATACCAAAAACGATGATAAATACTAAAATCAATATCTTCTTCATTTCTGCCCCCCTTCCTGTTGTTTTACAACTTCGATAACTGCACTTCCGTTTTTATTTGGGTTGTTAATACAGTGAATAAAGGCCGCTGCTGTTTTTTTGAAATGTTGGGGCAAAGGATGCAATTCATCCGTCCAACCATTTTTGCCAACCGATCCTCTTGAATCGATATGGAATACCCTATTCTCACCTAACATTTCGCTAAAAATGCGACCGATATCAATCATCATTTCGTTAAAGAGGTAAATCATGGCATAAACAATTTTGCGCTGATCTTCGGGATCGTAAATCCCCCTGAGCTGCAAGGGTGTTTTTAGCCATCCTCCATGTCCGAGAAAAGTTCGCGCAAACAACCGATACCATTTGAGTGGATTATATCCCGCTATCTTTTTATCGCTTGGAATGGCGTAATCATAACCTTGGGTAATAACCTGTATCCCAGGAAATTTACCGTTTTCTCCCTTGCCTTTACCTCCAGTGAGAATCCCATTTATAATAAAGTAATATTGGAGCTGAAAAAAGGCCAGCAAAGCATAAAAATCTTTGGAGATGAACTGTGTACCACGTTTAAAATCTTCTGGTTTATCGGGTGGATTAGCAGCGTTTTGATAGAGGTATTTCGCAAATGCACTATTTTCAAATTCGTTGGAATCTCCTTTATGTGTAACCATGGCTGCTATTCTCCGGTTTCCAACCAGGTCGTTTCCTCCTCCGCTAATGATAAATACGTCGGGTTGGAGTGTAGAAAGCTGTTCTACATATTTTTTAGCGCTAACCATATTCATCAGCCAATCGCCACCAGAGGCCAGGCTATAAACGGCCATATTCTCTTCCATAGAAATCCAGTCGATCACATCGCTTAAAAGAATAGGATAATTGAACCACGAATCGCCCTCTACTACTACTACCCTGTTTTTAAGGCCGTTGTGTTTAGCCGTATGCTTACGGAAATTATTTTTCACCTTTTTTATAAAACGGGTATTGCGCTGGCTGTTTTTTAATGCATCTACTTTAGCCATAACAGGCGCTAATGCCGCTATTTTCCGTACCTGCTCAAGATTCAGGTCGTAAATATGCTGAATAATTTCAGAAAGATCGAACTCGTTAATTTCAGGCCTCAGTTCAATAAGTTCGCTAACTGAGATATTGTTATTGAGCAGTTTATCGATAAGATCTTTCTTTATAGCAGGATCCATGGCTTTTCGATCGTTGTATATCATCTTCTGTTTATTAAATATATGTTTAGTATGGGATATACTGATATAAAAGTAAATCAAATCAGAAAATACTGCATTCTATTGGAAGCTAAAGAGATAACTATTGTTAAATATGTAAATATAATATAACGCCATAGAGATTCCAATACCGATTATTGGGTATACTAACTATGTACCTCAAATAATATCTTCCTTAACATTTAGACAACAGTAAACTTACATTAAAAAATTACCTTCGTTAACACAAAACCAGCCTTTCTATGTTTTAATAAATAGATTAAAGCGGTACAACATGGAGAACGAAATACAATCAGACAGGGATATCCAATGCGAGTTCCTAAATATTTTTAAATTTATATGGGCAGCTTGCGGAATAGCACCTTTAGGCGAAACGCCGAGTACACCTGACTCTGATAATGCAAATTCTTAATCAAGCATAGATTATAGGTATTAAGCTATTATTGACCATAACTTCTGCACAGGCCATTATCCGGTCACATCATTTTAGCAAGATTGCCCAACAGTTTTAGTTTAAATTTAAGCTCATCCGACCATGGAAGGCCGATACAGAGACGGATACAGTTCTGATATTGGTCTTGCAAGGTAAACATCGGCCCCGGGGCAATGCTGATTTTTTGTTTCATTGCCAGTTTATACAGTTTTACAGCATCAACTTCTTTGTTAAATTCTATCCATATGGCCAGTCCACCTTGCGGCCGGGTTGTTCTTGTACCCTCGGGAAAATATTCGGTAACCGCATCGATAAAATGCTGATAGTTCTGCTGCAAGGTACGACGGAGCTGATGCAAATGGCGATCATACCGACCAGTTTTTAGAAAATTGCCAACAGCTTCGTGAATAACAGAAGTTGAAGCAAGGGCATGTACCAGTTTTAGTTTAAGTAATTTTTCTTTATACTTTCCAGGAGCTACCCAGCCTACGCGGTATCCTGGCGCCAAGGTTTTCGAAACCGCGCTACACCATAGCACATTTCCTTCTGTATCAAATGATTTACAGCATCTTGGTCGTTGCGTACCGAAATAGAGATCACCATAAATATCATCTTCAATAAGCGGAATATCATTTGCTGCCAAAAGCTGAACAACCTCTTTTTTATGCGCATCGGGCATACAACTACCCAATGGTGTATTAAAATTGGGAATTAACAGGCAAATATCAATTTTCGACACCACTTTCCTAAGCGCATCTATCTCAATGCCCGTAACCGGATGCGTGGGCAATTCGAGTACTTTTAAACCTAAACTAATTACCAGCTGGAGAATTCCGGGATAACATGGACTTTCTATGGCCACAGTATCGCCTGGTTTGCCTAAAGCCATCAGGCAAAAAGATAATGCATTCACGCCACCAGCAGTAGTAATCAGGTCATCTTCATGAAGGTTTCCGCCCCAGCTTAACGATCGCACTGCAACCATTCTGCGCAATTTAACATTGCCTTGAAGTGGTTCATATTCTGTTCCCCCTTCTTTAAGCGCCCGCGTAGCATAAAGTATCTCCTTTTTGAGTTTTGCCAATGGTAACAGGCTGCCTGATGGGACACCAATTGAAAAAAGGGTTAAATCATCGCGACCAATGCTAGAATACACCTGGGTACTCAGTTCGCTCGGTTCATGACGATTTGCAATTAGTGAAGGCTTACTAACTGCAGGTAATGGAAGTCGTTCTACCCTACGATTGCTTACAAAGAAACCCGATTGTGGCTTGGCCTCGACCAACGATTGTGCTTCCAGTTCCAAAAACACACGTTTTGCTGTATTCATGCCTACTGCATATTCCTTGCAGAGCATTCGAACGGAAGGAAGTTTATCTCCCGATCGCAGAATACCGTCTCTAATCTGTGCGGCAATTCCGCTTGCTATTTCATTGTACCTGTAAATCTTTTCCATAATCAACAAACTGTATCCATACAAACATACAAAACTGATACTGTATTTATCGCTTTTAGCTTTGCACCTTTGATTTAAGAAATGAAAAGACATGAAAGAAACAGGAACTGAACTGAACAAAGCGCATATTTCGAGTGGTTGGCTTAACGGATTTATCGCGGTACTTATCTTTAGTGGCTCTATGCCAGCCACAAGATTGGCTGTGATGGATATGAGCCCTATTTTTGTAACCGTTGCCCGTGCCACTATAGCTGCATTGCTTGCGCTTGGGGTATTAATTGCATTTAGAGAGAAACGACCATCAAGCAAACATTTAATCTCGCTGGTAATTGTAGCCCTGGGTGTGGTAATCGGCTTTCCTTTATTAAGTGCTCTTGCTTTGCAACACATTACCTCGGCGCATTCTTTGGTATTTTTAGGCCTTTTGCCTATGGTTACAGCCGCTTTCGCAGTTTTACGGGGAGGCGAACGTCCTAAACCCATATTCTGGCTTTTCTCAATCGTAGGCAGCTTTCTGGTAATTGGATACGCCATTTATCAGGGAATTAACGCTGCACCAATAGGTGATATTTTAATGTTACTGGCAATTGTTCTTTGCGGACTTGGCTATGCTGAAGGTGCAAAGTTATCTAAAACATTGGGCGGCTGGCAGGTAATTTCATGGGCACTTGTGCTTTCACTCCCATTAATGTTACCCTTAATGTTCATTTATCAACCAGTTTCATTTGCTGAAGTAAGTACCGCTGCCTGGATGAGCCTTGCCTATATTTCGCTCTTTAGCATGTTCATCGGGTTTATTTTCTGGTACAGAGGACTTGCACAAGGTGGAACTGCAGCAGTTGGACAGCTCCAGCTCCTACAGCCTTTTTTTGGGTTGGCCCTTGCCACTACCCTGCTCCATGAAAAAGTAAGTATGGGTATGCTAGTCATTACCATGGGTGTAATCCTTTGCGTTGCGGGCTCAAAAAAGTTTGCTAAATAACCATAATCTACCCTTCAAAATCTAATAAAAATGCTGATATCCAATAGCTTTAAGTTTGATGATCAAAGTGAGCAAATTGCCTTTATGAAGAGATATAGCTTTGCAACGATCATTACCAGTTATGATAATTTACCCATAGCCACTCAGTTACCTTTTGTTGTAAACGAGGTAAATGGAAAGGTCTTAATTAGGGGTCACTTTGCACAAGCCAATGAGCAGGTAAAATATATTGAGCAATATACATCACTTATTATATTTACTGAGCCACATGCCTATATCTCTCCTAGCCATTACGAGAAACACGAAAGCGTGCCCACATGGGATTATATTAGTGTACATGCGTATGGAAAAGCCAATATTATTAGCGATGAAAAAGCTAAAGAACAGGCATTGAAAGAAATGATTCTATATTATGAAAAAGAATATCTCATGCAATGGGATAGTCTTTCAGAAAAGTTTAAACAGGGTATGATGCGGGGAATTGTAGCTTTCGAACTGGAAGTAAACGATCTTCAGGGAAAGAAAAAATTAAGCCAGAATAAATCGGAACAGGAGCGAAAAAACATTGTATCGCACCTCGAAAACAGCAAGAACACAGTAGAAAGAGAACTCGCTCCATTCATTAAAAACCTAAAGCCATAACCATGCAGATAGAAAATAGTACGGCACATGATATAGCAGAAATCTTCCGTTTATATGAAATCGCGACCGATTTCCAGAAAACGAAATATAGCGTTCATTGGCCCAAGTTTGAACTTTCGTTGATCGAAAAAGAGATTAAGGAAAACAGGCAATGGAAAATAATTATTAATGGACAGGTAGCCTGTATTTGGGCTACTACTTTTAGCGATCCTCAGATATGGGAAGAAAAGAACCTCGACCCAGCTATTTACATTCACCGCATTGCTACAAACCCTGATTTCAGGGGGCAAAACCTGGTTGGCACAATTATAAACTGGGCAAAAGAATATGCCAAAGCAAATGGTAAACGCTTTGTTAGATTAGATACTGTTGGTGAAAATGAGGGACTGATTCAACATTACCAAAAATTTGGATTTAATTTTTTGGGATTATACGAACTGAGCAACACCGATCAGCTTCCGGCACATTATCATCATAAGCCAGTTAGTTTATTCGAAATGAAAATTTAATACTGAATAGCACCAAGCCCAAAAACCTCCAAACTCAAGGTTTTTTGGGCTTCTTTGTTTCAATCATTTAAAGAATATTTTTCAGCACTTGCCTTAGGCTTCAATTATAATGAAAATTATGTGCCCAATGATGTTATCCATTGTTAAGCGTCTTTTTTAATTTTTATTGCGAATAGCGACCATGTTGCCAATAACATCAGCACCGCCGAAACCTGGTAAATAATAGATAAATCTACTTTGGCATCTTTTAATGCGCCACCAACATAAACCATTAAACCACCTATAATTGTACTCAGGAAATTAAGGAAACCATATCCGGTAGCTATATACCTGCTATCGGCAATCTGCCTGAGTACAGGCATTAAATTAGCGTCGTTTATTCCTCTGGCTATCCCAAAAAAGAACATAGCAATAATGGCTATTGCGAATACCGTGGTTGACGACATGAGGAATAAAAATGGTGCACCAACAGTAAAACCGATAATGATCATAAAAACCCTGCTTCTCTTATTCTTAAGAAACCATTTATCGGCAAAATAACCGCCCAAAATTACCCCAACAAAAGATCCGATCTGGATATAGCCTGTTGCCGAAATTCCTGCCTCGCCCAGGTTAAGGTGAAAATGTTCTTTTAAAAAGGTGGGCAGCCACCCATAAACCAGCCAATTTGCAGTACCCAAAATACTAAAATAAAACAATAACAACAGAAAAGACCGCTCTTTAAATAGTACCTTAATTGAACCTAATAAACTTATGGTTTCTTTTTCTGCTTCTTTTACCTCATTTTTTGTCGTTTCGTGTTTAATGTCTTTTAAATAATACAATAGTACTATCGAATAGAGAATTCCAAAGATTCCGAACACATGAAAACCATATCTCCAGCCCCATATTTCGGCAATATAACCACCTAAGCCGCCCAATGCTAAACCTGCATAAAGTCCGCTCATGTGCAAGCCTGTGGCAAGCGATCTTGTTTTTCCTTTATGGTAATCTGTAATCAGCGCCAATGCCGCAGGAATGTAACAAGCTTCGCTCAGACCCATAAAAAAACGCGAAACAAGCATTTCTTCAAATGAGGAGGTAAAGCCCGTCCACAAGGTTACTGCAGACCATACTGAAACACTGAATATAATTACTTTTTTTCTGCTGTATTTATCGGCCAAAAAACCTCCAAAAGGACTTAATATCCCATAAGACCAAAGAAAAACTGAAGTTAAAAGCCCAAACTGGGCATCAGAAAGGATAAACTCCTTCACAATAGGATCGCGCATAGAGGTAATCATGATCCTATCGAAATAATTTAAAAAGGCCACTATCCAAAGGAGTGCAACCAGGCCCCAAGCATAATATGATTGATTTGATTTTGTACTGGTCATTTCTAGATTTTCCTCTTGTTAAAAAATTTTACTGTTTTGGTCTCGCTATGATCACTTTGGGTGTTCTTACTGCTGGCCTTACTTCTCCACCCGGAAAAACAAGGTTTCCCTGCCATAGCACCATTGTGTTTGTTACCGCAGGCCAGGTACTGTTATTGGGATTTGATTGTGCATCTGCTTTGATATTCTTTAGCACCTTCCCTTCTACCGACCATTTGTTTTTCTCTATATCGTAAGCTAATATTTCATCTGCAAAACCAGGGTGTTTTTCTTTTAGCACAGCTGCTTTTGGAGCAAGCACACCGTCATCACCACCGAATATGAGTAGCGATTTGTGATGATCGTTGTAGGCTGGATACGGAGCAGCTACAACGGCTTTTGGTAGAGAAGCTATTTTTTTCCACCCATCAGCAGCACTGTAACAAAAAGCATCCGTCAGATATTGTCTATCTACGCCTCCTTTATCATTTTTGATCAGATCGGTCCCGCTGAATAGGTAAAAAGTTTGATCGGCAACACCAGCCACGGCCAACATCCGAGGAGGACCAGGCCAGGTCTCTAATTTATGCCAAACCCGTTTTTTTCCCTTTGAAGATAGATCGAAAGACCAAAAAACATTGGCAGCATGATCGGCTTCAGGTGTAAAGAGTCCGCCTGCGAGGTAAATAACATTACCTATAACTGCTCCCGTGGTGTTTGCTATGGCTTGCGGCAGATCAGGCAACGTAGAGATGCTGATACTTTTATCCTTATAAAGAATAGCATAAACCTTTGCAGAATGGCCTTTCTCGTTACTTCCTCCAATGCAAATGAGTTGTTTCCCCCAGGAAATGGATAGCCCATAACCTAAGGATTCAGGAAGCTTGCCTGCTACTTTCCATTTTCCACTGGGTTTATCCAGGACAAATATTTTATCGCTCCACACTTTTTTTGATCCTGACCATGGCGCACCACCATCTGGAAAATTTGCTCCTCCGGCAACAATTAATGCACCGCCCGATACTCCACTAAAAGAACCGGCAAAGCCGAAGTTATCCGGTATGGCTGGCAATTGTCCCCATGCAAATTGATTTGTTTTTTTGGTAATCTGCGCAGAACCTGCTGTTGATATCAACATAAAACTTAGAAAAAGTAAGGTATTAAAGTGTTTCATATGTGCCTATAGAAAATCTGCATGCTTTTAAGCATTACCTATATTTTTCGAGGAGCTCAAAAAAGCCAGCTTTAGTTAAATCGGCTTTAAGTTCGATAAATTTATCAGAAGAAAGTGGCACCAATGGTAACCGGGCATCTCCTAAATCATAACCCATCATTTTCATAATTGCCCTTTGTGCCGCAATTGACGGATGTTTGATAATACAGCGGATAAAATTGACCACTTTTAACTGTAATGCACCTGCCGCAGCTAAATCATTATTCCTGAAAAGTTTAATTATTTCGAGATATACCGGCGCGGCAAAGGTATAAGTACTACCGATGGCACCAACAGCACCTACTGCCAAAGCACTTAACAGCATCTCATCATAGCCTGATAATACTTCAAATTTCCCATCCTTGTAGTTTAAACAGGCCTGAAACTCGTGAAGTGTTGATGCAGTATATTTTATGCCGGCAAGATTTGGAATTTTTTGTTCTCCGATTGCTAAAAACTCAACCATATCCATTCCAACGCCAGTTAAAGTTGGCATATGGTAATAATAAAATGGAAGTTCAGGAGCAGCAGAAGCGATTTCGGCCATACAATCGACCAGGTTTTGTATCGAGGTGGGTTTGAAATAAAATGCGGCTACAGAAGAAAATGCATCGGCACCAATCTGCGCAGCATGAGCTGCAAGCTTTTTACATTCTTGTATGGAAGTATGCCCTACATGCACCAATACTAAAATTCTTTTATTTGCAGCTTTTACGTACGCTTCGGCAATGGCCATCCGCTCTTCAACAGTCATGTTCGGTCCTTCTCCGTTGGTTCCGCAAATGTAAACCCCTGCCACACCATCAGCTACTAATTTATTTACTAGTTGCGGTATTATGGCGAGGTTTAAGGAGCCATCTGCCTGGTAAGCCGCAAATGTTGCAGCAACTATGCCGTTAATTTTCATATGTATTTTGTATTTGTCTAATTAAAAAATTCTGGTATTAATAATTTGGCCTGTTTGCGCACAGATGTAACATCGGATTCTGAAATCCATTTATAGGGCCATCTTAATCGTGTTGGAATCTGAATACAGCCACCAACTGCTGCTAAAAATTTATCTAATGCCGGATTGCTGTACTGTTGCTTTTGATAAGGAGCAATGCACATTTTAAAGAATTCGAGAATATTTTTTTCTATCCTCAAAGCCTCATCCAGATCTGTTTGCATCAGTTCCCATAAGTGCTGAGCTACCGATGGATTGATACAGGCAATATTTGAATAAGCCCCAGCTGCAATCCCCGCCCTTACACCACTCGCCAAAAAATGGCCTGGAACGAATATTGATAAATGACCTGCGTACATCTTCATTTCTTCAGTCCAACCCGCATCTTTACTTAAAACTTTAAGACCAATAAGTGATGGCACAGTTGTTTTAAATTTGAGGTAATCTTTTGGTTTTAACTCCAGCTTTGCATGTGGTGGATTATACAAAACCAAAGGAATTCCGTTTGCGTAGTTTGCGATTCCCTGTAAAAAATCTATCTGTTCAGCATCGCAAGGAACTACCCAATCGGGCAAAATCACCTGAAAAGCACTTGGTTTTAGGCTTACTGATCGCTTAATCCTTTCTAATGAAATAACCGGCGAAGGATGACTGCAGCCTATCTGAAAAGGCATTGATGCTTTCTGGCATTTTTCTGCAAACAGCAGATTAATCTGATCAAACTCTGCTTCGGTCTGATTATGAAATTCGCCTGCTGTTCCGTTCGAATAAATACCATCTACTTTCGCATTAATCAAATAATCTATTTCATCAGCCAATAATCCGAAATCGATCGTTTGGTAAGCTTGGATGGGCAACAACAACGTTGCCCAATTTCCCTTTAATGTTTTTGCAGTTAATGTATTCATTAGTATTTTTAGAGATTGGCCTCAAACTCTTCAACCTCCTTAAACTTCGTTTTACCTTTTACCAATCTACCTAAGCGGGGTTTTCCACCGTTGTAAACTTCTATTGCATCGGCATCGGCATATCTCAAAAACAGGATTCTACGGTCTCTGCTATCAGAAATATTACCATCTGATTTATGAAGCATCCAACAGTTAAAAATCAAAACATCTCCTGCCTTCATTTCCATTGGTACAGCTAAACTATCATTGGCTTCTACAATAATTTCAGCGCCACTTTTCTTTTGGGCTTCGCTCTGTTCTACCCTGATCTGGCCGCTCTTATGACTGCCTGGAATTAACCACAAACAGCCATTGCCCTGATCAGTATCATCAAGCGCAGTTAAAGTGGTTAAAGCGTTATAAGGCTCCAATTCGCCATAACCATTATCCTGATGCCAGCCAAAGGGTTTTGTATTGCCTTTCATTTTAAATGTTAGCTGTGAGGTAGCTCCTTTTATATTCGGACCGATAATTTCTGAGGCCATCTCAACCAGCGGACCGTTAAAATAGTATTCCTTTACTGTTTTAGCCTGATGGTGGATATTGATCAACAAGGAGTTTTGCAGCCAGCTTTTATTCGGATCGAAGGTCTCTTTTTCTTTACCCCAGGCTTCCATACACTCTTTTTGCATCTGAGCCAAACCTTCGGGTTTTAATATAGATTTGATAATGAGATAACCATTTTCGTTAAAAAAAGTCAATTCTTCCTTACTGAGTATTTTATAATTAAATAACGATTCGTTTTTCATAAATGATCGCATTAATATCCTTGTGTTTGTACCAGGTTTGGATTTGCGGCCAAAACAGTTGTAGATAAAGGCCAGAATAAGGGCACCGTTTTATTTTTTAGGTTAGGTACGTAAGTATAGGCGTTTATGGTACCTCCAAAATGAAAGCGTACAATATCGTACCAGCGCTTGTTTTCGAAGAAAAACTCACGGCCACGTTCGTCAAAGATGGCGCGCTCTACAGTAGCTTTATCAGCTGCACCGGTATAAACACCGTTTCCGGCTCTATTTCTAACCTTATTTAAATATATAATGGCCTGTGCGGTATTATCAAGTGCGGCATAAGCCTCAGCTTCTATCATATAAATATCGGCCAGTCTGAACATGATAACATCGTTATCAGAAACCCGGTCATCAGCGTATTTGGTTCCTGGCATTTTGGTAATCCATGCGCTCTTTTGTACAGTCCCCTGCCTTTCGATGATAAAGGTATTTGGCACACGTTTATCAGCGGTTAGGCCGCTAAAAAGTGCCCTACTTTCTTTACTGATCTGGTAACCGCCCTGTCCGTTAACAGAGGTAAGCGCATAAGCAATACTATCCAGGTTGGATGCACTTGAAATCGCCGTTAAAAATGGTAAAGCATTTAAACCATAGTTTGCGCCATTCTCGTCACGGTTATAATAGGCGGACATGATTATTTCAGCATTTGCCCTCGTTGTGGTTACATCTTTAAAGTTGGTCAATAATGAAACGCCTGTGGCTTCTACTGCAGCAGCAGCTGTGATCGCATCGTTAAAATCTGCTGTACCACCAGCCAATACTTTGGCACTCCATAATTTGGCTTCAGCTTTTAACGCCAATGCAGCGCCATACGAAAACCTGTATTTGGATACGTAGGTTTTTTCAGGAAAAAGTGCTATTGCCTGATCTAAATCGGCAAAAACCTGTTTCATCACCTCATTGGCTTTCGCTCTTGGCAAAAGAGGAACATTATCATCGGTAATGGTTTCGAGCATCAATGGCGTATCGCCAATAATCCTAACCAGATAAAAATAGGTATAGGCACGCTGGCAAAGTGTTTCGGCCTTTAACCTGTTCTTCGTAGCCACATTAGAAAAAGGAAAAGGCTCTATTTTGCTGAGCAGGAGATTACAGTTGCCAATGGCTTTGTATTGCCCATTGTAGTTTAAAGCACCTACTGTTGGGCTTAATATCTGTGACCATACCGTTGTTAAACGGCTGTTAGTTCCATTTATGAGCTCCTCGCTCCGTTCGGTACCGTAGGTAACAGAATTGGCAAAGGCCCTGATGGAAGTATATGTTCCGGTTACATAGGGAAGAAAATCGCCTTCACTTTTAAAGTAAACCTGATCGGTAATCTGCGATTGCGGTTTAACTTCGAGTAATTTTTTGCAAGATGAAAAGGCCGCTGCTATTACAACAATAACAGAAAGCAGGATGTATTTCTTGGTCATTTTCATGTTTTTAAATATTAAAATCTTAATGATGCGCCTAAGGTAAACTGTCTTGGACGAGGGTAACCTCCCGGATCGAATCCGGTATAAGTTTCAGGATTTAACCCTTTGTATTTAGTGAGGTAACCAATGTTGGTAACGCTCGCAAAAACACTCATTCCAGTTGAACCGATTTTCGACATAATGTTTTTAGGCAGATCGTAACTCAGGTAAATTTCGCGCAAGGCTAAAAAGTCTCCTTTCGAAATCATGGTAGAAACATCCGATGCATAACCGCTTCCGGTACCTACCGTACTGGCGCCCTGTCTGATAAAGTTTTTCTGTCCGAAATCAGCGTCCCCGAAAGAGAAACGGGCATATAATTTATCCACATCGCCAGATTTTTGCCAGATATCATTCCCTAAAGCTTGTGCCGGAGCACCTTCATTATAGGCCCTGCCCTGTCCTAAAGATCTGGCTAAAGCACCATCAGAGATCACAAAGCCTAAAGCATAATCCATGTTAACCCTAAGCGTAAAACTTTTATAGGTAAATGTATTTTGAAAACCTCCGATTTTATTTGGCGTTTTATAACCCATAAATACCATATCGCGGTTATCGATGATGTTATCATTATTTAAATCTGCAAACTTGTAATCTCCCGCATGTTTACCTACTGTTATACCGGCTGCCGTAGCAATCTGATCTACTTTACCCCATGCAGCAGCTTCAGCTTCTGTAGAAAAAACCTTCTCTACCTGCCAGGCATAGTAACCAAACGGGCGTTCGCCTTCTGCATATCCGCCCACTTCAATTTCTTTACCGGTATTTGGATCGATGACAACGCCTCCATTCTGTCTATTTTTTAACCTGCCATTATTAGGTAAACTGATTACTTTTTGCGCGTTGTAGGCAAAAGAGAAATTGGCATTCCAGGCGAAATCTTTCATTTTCAGCACAGTTGCCTGAAGTTCTATTTCTACCCCTTTGTTCTGGATTGTTCCGTTATTGAATGTAATGGTAGAAAATGGTGCCTCTGCTGGCAATGGTTTAGAATCTATACGGTTTTTGGTTAGTTTATCATATAAATCGACAGTAAGATTCACTCTGTTATTGAAAAAACCTGCCTCTACTGCAACATCAGTTGTTTGCGTGGTTTCCCAAACCAGGTTCGGATTGGATAAGTTTGCACGTTGGATACCTGAATTCTGCGCATAAACTGCCGATGTATAACTTCCATAAGTATCGGTTAAATCTAAATCGCTCGAACCTGCCTGTCCCCAGCTTCCCCTTAGTTTTAAGGTACTCACGATGTTCGATTTCCAGAAATCTTCCTTATGGATATTCCATCCCGCAGAAACCGACGGAAATAATGCCCACTTATTTTCGGGTGCGAAATTTGAAAAACCATCGTTCCGCAATACACCGCTTAATAAGTACTTACTTTTATAATCGTAACTCAACTGACCAAAAAAACTAGCAGATTTAGTTTGACTGATCCGTGTTCCGAAATTGGTAACATTGGTTACTGTTACACCGTTAATGGTGGTTACAGTTGGTTCATTTATCGTGGTAATGTAATCGTTGGTTCCACGTTGTGAGCCTATATCGATACTGTTTCCATCATTTTTGGTAAAATTAAAACCAGCCAATGCGGTAAAATGATGATTTTCTTTTAAGGTGTAATCGTATTGGAGGATCTGATCGATCATCAATTGCCGGGTGTTGTTGGTATTCTCCGTTTTTAACCGGGTGGTTGCAAACTGGATCGGATCAGGAAATGCTTTTCTCGAAAAAATAGTCTTATCGTCGCTAATTAAGTAAGATAAGGCTGGCCTGTAATGTAAGCCTTTAACAATAGTCCAGTCGGCATCTACCCTCGAAACCAATCGTTCAGTTGATGCTTTGGTATTATCGTAGGCCAACGTATGAAAGCGGTTTCTTGTCGTTAGGTTTTCGCCTGTAGTTGGTGTACCATCATCTTTAAAAATCCTGATCAAAGGCGTAATGCGTGTAGCGCGTACCAGGTCGTTGGTATAAGCATCTACGTAATTTGGCAGTACATTCTGGTAGTTAAGCATGGCATTAATCTGTAGCTTTTCGCTTGCTTTAAACCCAAAATTTCCGAGCGCGCTGTATCTTTTATAGCTTGTGCCCACAAAAGTACCTGCCTGATCAACATAGTTCATTGATATATTGTAAGTAGCAATCTGGCTACCTCCATCAATCCCAAAATTGTAGTTATTGCTTATGCCGGTATTCCAAAGCAGGTCCTGGTAATTATTGTCGGCAAATAACAGTTTAGTCCCAGGATTAATCGGATCATCCATCGTTTGCCAGCCATTGGCCAATAAATTATCTACATATCCCTGGCCTTCAACCGCTACAATGTTATCATATAAAGCGGTTAAATTTGTTCCAACACCATACTGGCCTTTGGCAGTGTACACCTTTGTTCCTGCAGAAAAACCACCATTATTTAAAAGTGTATTCTTATCAATTAAATCGAAAGTGCTTTTTGCTGTTGTTCTGGCAAGTGTGAGATAATCTTTGGCACTTAGATAATCATACATCCTTGATGGGGTTTCCCAGTTTGTACGGTAATTAAAAGTGATATTGGGTTTACCTGAGCCAAATTTTCCACTTTTGGTTTTGATCACAATTACACCATTTGCACCGCGGGCACCGTAAATTGCTGTTGAAGCTGCATCCTTCATTACCTGTAATGATTCGATATCATCCGGATTTAGATCTTTCATCGTCCTGAAAACACCGTCTACAATAACCAGCGGACTAGATGCATCAGAAGATAATACAGGATCTCCGCCACTATTACCCGTGCCTGTTCCGTAAACATTAAGTTTTGAACCACCACGGATAATGATATTGGTACCTGCCGAACCTGGTTGCCCGTTTGATAAGGGTACCGAAACCCCAGCAATTTTACCCTGTATGGCTGCTATTGGCCCTGCGTTGGCGGTATTAACCAGTTGTTTCGTATCCAGTTTAGATACGGCAGCTGTATTTTTCTCCCTCGATTGCTTAACATATCCCACTATCACCACATCGGTTAAAGACTGTGCATTTGGATTTAATTGTACATTTTTTGTACCGCCTATTCCAACCTTTACTTCTTGTTCGTTATAACCTACAGAACTAAAAATAAGGATTGAATTTTGGGGTGCCCGTAGAGCGTACTTTCCATTTGCATCTGTAACAGTCGCGGTCTGGCTGCCTTTTACTTTTACGCTTACTCCTGGCAATGTTTCATTTTTTGTCGCATCATAAACAGTACCCGATACCTGTACATCGGTTGTTTGTGCAGCTCCTGTTAAACCACAGAGGTTAATTGAGGCCAACAGGAAAATAAATAGAATTTTTCTCATAATTATTATTTGTATTTATGTACTACATATTTGGTTGACATAGAAATGTGCTGCTAATCACCGTGTGACTAATCGGTATTAATTATTTTGTTAAATCTGAATAGTTTACAGTCTTAAATACAATGCCTTCATACGGCTTTGCATATCCTGCTTCGAAAAAGCAGCCGATTATTTGTTTGTCTATTACTGCAATATCTGAATAGGCCGATGGGCCAGGGTGTAAAACCATATTATATTTCCAGGTTTTACCATCGTTTTCGCTTAAACGTAAAGTTAAATTTGCCCGTGATTTTGTATTTGCCGGATTACTGAAAAGCAATGTTGGTTTATTGTTACGGTAAAAATGACTCAGCAAACTTCCCTGGCAGATAGGCTCTATCAAAGTTGTATCTACCTGAACATTTGCCCAGTTTTGACCGCCATCTTTGCTTACAGCGGTATGCCTTGTTTTAATTGCCCGGTCACTATTCCGCATGTTCAACATCAATCGACCTTTCGAAATTTCGGCCAATGTAGTTTCGTTCATTTTATCCTGAGGCGTATTATTGCCTAAATTCCAGCTCTTACCGTGGTCATCTGAATAAATAGTGTGTGCAAAATTCTGATTAGTACCTGTTTCTACATGGTTTATCGGCACTACCAATCGGCCGGCATATTTTCCTTTAAGTACCTGTAAGCCATGGCATGGTCCGGTTGCGTACCAGGTCCAACCTGTTTTTTTCACTTGAGCAGTAATCTCTGTTGCAGACGACCAGGTCTTCCCATCATCACCGGAGGATAACATATATACATGCCTTCCGTCTTTCGATGAGCCATCTATAATCTGTTTTTCATGATCAGTACCCAAATTCCACGTAGAAATTAAAATAATATTGCCAGTAGCTTGATCCTGGATGGGAACAGGGTTACCACAGGTATTGGTAGAATCGCTCCACACCAATTGTAAGCCGGTCCAGGTTTTACCCTTATCCAATGAGCGTTTAACCACCAGGTCAATATCTCCAGAATCGCCGCAATTGTGTTTTCGCGCTTCGGCAAAAGCAAGCAAGCTTCCGTTTTGAGTATGAATTAAGGCCGGAATACGAAAACAGGAATAACCGTTTTCGCCAGCTTTAAAAATGAAATTCAGACTGTCTACCCTACTCGTCGCAATATTGGTTGCCGCATAAGTGACATTTATGCAGCACAAAATCAGTGCAGAAAAGCAACATAACCTGCCAATCCTTTTCAGATTTTTGATGGTGTAAAACATAGCTTAAAGAAATTAATTTGGTTAGCACAAGCCTAATCAGACTTGCATAAAACAAATGTAATTAATAAAATAATATGTAGTACATAAAAACTTAATTTATTTTCTTTAATGCCTCCAGTCGATCGAAATGAGGCTTTAAATGCTCGTACATTCCATTTCTGAAATCATTTTTATTTCCGGATTTAAGAATTTCTACTAAATCCTGATGGCTAACACTGCCGGAAAGAAACTCGTTTTCTACCTGGAGCACAAAACCAAAAACCGGTAAAAGCATATGCTGGAAACGTTTTAAGGTATCGTTACCCGCCATTTCGTATAATTTACCGTGAAATGCAATTTCATTGGCAATGCGGAATGCTTCTTTGTTCTTTTTCTTTTCGCTATTGGCAATTATTTCAAGCTCACGGATACTTTTATCATTTAAATTCAAAAAAAGCACATCAGCGAGACCCATTTCCAAAATCAACCTCAGCTCAAAAAGATCCTGTAATGCATCTGGACTGATTATTAACGGATCGAGTACACGCTGAAAACCACCCAATACATCAGGGCTAGATAAAATCATACCCCTCTTTTTCTTAGTCTCAATCATGCCAAGCATCCTCAAGCGACTTAAAGCTTCCCTTAGAACGTTTCGGCTCACCCCTAGTGCTTCAGCCAGTTCCTGCTCTTTCGGTAATGCATCGCCTGGTTTAAATGATTTCTTTTTAAAATAATCTCTTAACCTCATTTCAACCACATCAGCCATTGTATCAGATGAGATTTTATCGATATCCAAACTTAAATCACTTTTTAATGCCATAGAAATACATATTTAGAAGCTTCAAATATACTCGTTTTTATGTAGTACAAAAACATTTGAAAAATAGGTCAAGCTTTTGATTTAAAAACAAGCGCTTAAAAAAATATGTAGTACATATTTACAAAATAATTTTATAATTTTGTTTGAACCAAGTATATGAAAAAAACAATTTTAGCATTTACATTAATGCTTAACATGAGCCAAACAGGGTTATTTGCACAGAATACTGTACCGCTTTACAAAAATGTACCGAACGCCATTAAGGCCTATTTAACAGAAAAAACAGATACTGCCAAAAATGGCAGAATATTGACCAGGTACGTTACAGCGCCGACCTTAACTGTTTTTCTTCCCGAAAAAAACAATGGTAAAAGTGCTGCCGTAATTATATGTCCTGGTGGGGGTTATTCTTATCTGGTGATGAATAATGAAGGCACTGATGTTGCAAAAGAATTAAATAAACAAGGTATAGCCGCCTTTGTTTTAAAATATAGGTTACCCAATGATCTGATTATGAAAGACCGTTCAATTGGACCATTACAGGATGCTGAGCAAGCCATAAAAACAGTGCGGGAACGGGCTAAAGAATGGAACATTGACACGACAAAAGTTGGCGTAATGGGTTTCTCGGCAGGAGGCCATGTTGCCTCTACGCTATCTACTCATTATAAAAATGTAGTAGTACCAAATAAGGAAAAAACAAATCTTCGACCAGATTTTTCAATACTTATTTATCCTGTGATTACCTTTCAGGATAGTATTTTGCACAAAGGATCTAAAAAAGCTTTAATCGGAGAAAATGCATCGACCGAAAAAGCGGCTGAATATTCGAATGAGCTACAGGTAAATAAAGATACTCCTCCTGCTTTTTTGATTCATTGCAGTGATGATAAAGTAGTACCTGTTGCTAATACCATAAACTATTATCAGGCAATTAAAAACAACGGGGTAAAGGCCGAAATGCACATTTACGCAACAGGCGGACATGGTTTTGGCTTAAAAAATGCCACGAGAACCGATAAATGGCTTGAACAGTGTATGGCATGGATGACTGAAATGAAAATCAAAACACCATAAGGTTTCTTTTTTTGTTCACGGATAATTTTAAATGAGGATTGATAGGTTTATAACCTTTAAGTCACGGATGAGGTCAATATTTCTATGTCAATCGTATTATTTTATAATAAAAAATCATTTTTTCTCGGCTAAATGCTTTTTATTGCATTTTAAACCTTAAAAAATACTATAATTAATTGACTACAAATAAGTTGTTCATTAATAAAACTCAAATAGCCAGAAAGAAAATAATCGATTTTTAATCAAAGGCGTATCAGTAGAAATACACCTGATTTAATTTATGCAAAAAATGCCTTTAAATAGCTTTAGAGTACATTAAAAATTAATATTAAGGGTATTTTTTAGTGCACTTTTTTAATTACTTTCGACCAAAAGAACCCAACAAACTGACACATTCGAACTACACAATAAATCAAACCTGATCTACATTAGGAAAGTGATTTATTATGCTAAAATTTATTAAAAAGTTCTCAGCTTTTAATGAATTATTAGATCCATGTTAAGCCATATATGGGTTCCCAACAGGTTATTTATGATTAAGGCTTTTCTGCTGTGTTTATTTAACGGGTTACTGGGATTAATATTGCTCTGCTCAGCAAATATTGCATTTGCACGCCATGAAATTAAAACTGTAAAAAACGCCAGCAATAAAAATTTTTCCTTTCCCTTTTCATCGAAAGCCAGCACGAGCACCACAAAGCACTTATACGCAACCAGTTATTCTAAACATTATATTGCCCCTGCCCCATGGCAATACTGGAGTAAAGCCAATGAAATTGTTATTACATCAGATATCGGAACCGTTACCGGAACGATAAAGAAAAGTGATGGTACACTATTATTTAATTTTACCTGCGTGCAAGGTACGCCTTACGTACAACGCTTTACCGGATTACCTAAGGATGTGCCCGCGCATCCCCTGAATACAGTACTAACGGGAGCCGGATTAATTATAGAAGCCACCGGATCTATCTCAGTGAATTTAAGAAATGTTGCTTCAGATAATTTAGGAAGTGACGGTGCAGATGCAGACATTAAAGGCAACGCCTCTCTTTTTAGCTTTGGTGATGCGGCAATTGGAACTTCTTTCCGCGTAGGTTACTATCGGGATGGCAATCTTGCCGGTAATGAGCACCCCCCCATCTATAGCATTATGGCTGTAGAAAACAACACCATTATTAAAATAGCCGGTGTAGCTACAGCTACATTAAATTCCGGACAGAGCTATCTATTTACTGCGCCTATGGGCACGTTGGTGGAATCTTCAGGAGCGGCTGTGATGAATACTGCTGCAGATCTGGATGCTCCCGGAGGCTGTGGAGACGGTGCTTATAATCCAATTCCGCCTATTGCCTCCTTAGGTAGAGAATATGTGGTGGTTAGAGGTGAGGGTAATACGACTGCAGAGCAAACTACTGTAATTGCAACTGAGGCAAACACCAGCTTTACAGTGATACATTTTGATCAAAATGGTGTTCAAAAAGGTACCACAACCTACAATTTGGCACAAGCCGGAGATAAGCAAACCTTTAATCATGGCTATCTGAGTAGCCCATATGACCCCGCAAGTAATACGGGAAGATATTCTTCGACCTGGATTTCAGCAACAAAAAATATTGAAGTTTTTTCAGGCACAGCGGGCGCTTCTGGCGGTGCAGGTTGTGAGGTAGATGTGGCTACCTTAGTTCCAATATCCAATTGCTCGGGATCAAAGCGAGTTGAAACCTCAAAGTTTACTGCTTATGTTCAAACTACTAACCTCGATTACTTTGGCTATATTATTACCAGTAGTGCGGATAGAATTTATATTAATGCAAATGGCACTCCGCTTTACACCAATACGGATATAGAAACTATAACAGGCATAGGTACTCGTAAATCCTTAGGTAGTACGGGCTTATCTCTAGTTAGTTTTACACGTGCTGATATTGGATCGCCAAGTACAATTATAATAACAAGTTCCAGCAGGCTTACTGTTTCTATGGTACAGCAAAGTAGTGCTTTTTCGATGTCTAACTTCATTTCACGTTTTCCCGAAAAGGGCGCTCAGCCAGTGGTATCACAAACCAACTGTGCATCAGCAACACTTACAGCAACCCCAAATGCTTCCAATTATCAATGGTACCTTAACGAAGTTCCGATAAGTGGTGCAAATACCAATACTTATGTGGCTAGTAAGTCTGGCAATTATTCGGTTAGTTATAGTTTAGATTGCGGGCTGAGTGCACCTTCGCTCCCTTTAAATATCTCACTTTGTAATATCGACCGCTCCATTACTAAAACGGTTGATGTAGCTTACCCGGAGTTAAACAGCAATGTGGTATTTACGCTTAAGGCTGAAAATTTAGGCAATGGCAACGCTGTTGGGGTATCGGTTACAGATCTGCTTCCCAACGGCTTTACTTATATATCGAGCGTAGCCCCCTCGGGTACAAGTTACGATCCTATTTCAGGTATATGGACTATTGGCGATTTGGCCAGTAATGCCAGTATCTCCTTAAGCATCACAGCAAAAGTTGTAGCAACAGGAACTAATATTAACACAGCAACGATTACTGGCTCACAGCCTGATCAGGTAACCACTAACGATCAGAGCTCGGTTAGTACCATAACTGGCTCTAAAGATAGAGAAGTATGTGTAGGAACAGCTATAAACAATATTATTATCAATATTCCCTCAGGCTCAAACGGTATTCAAGTTACAGGTTTACCAGCCGGAATAACTTACACCAATAGTTCATCTCCTAAAAAAGTTACCATTTCAGGCACGCCAACTACCGCAGGTCCACCAAAAACTTATACCGTTTCTAATACTACAGGAACTCCATTCACTACAACAGGTTCAATAACGGTAAATGGAAATGTAAGTACACCTGCTTTTAACGCCGGATTAACCGATAAACGCTGTACTGGTACTGGAACTGATACCTATGTTGCAACGGCAACAAATGCCACGAGCATTGTTTATTCTATGTCACCCTTAGCGGCAGGTATTATTGATGCAAATAGTGGAAAAGTAACCTGGGACAATACATTCGCAGGAACGGCAACTATAACAGCCACAGCAAAGGGCTGCGCCGAGAAAACAGCCGATTTTACTGTAATCGTAAACGGACTTCCAAATCTAACATTGGGTACCGAACCTGAAATCTGTCAGGGTTTCACCACGTCATTACTCCCTTATATCAACGCTTTAAACAATCCGACAACATATAGTATTACCTGGAATACACCAAATTTTGATCCAGTTAGCAATCAGCCTTTGCCTGCAGGAAACATTCCGCTTAACATTCCAGTTAATGCTGCTATCGGTGTTCATTCCGGTATGTTGACCATTAAAAATGCAGCGGGTTGCAGTACTCAAATTAATTTCAACATTAAAATAAATCCAAAACCATCAGCACCACATGTGTTGGTACAAACTACTTCACAATATTAATCAAACAAAAAAAATCGTCCCCATGAACACTTCAATTACAAAAACAATTTTAGCAATTACATTTCTGTTAATCTGCACATTTTCAACAGTATCGGCCCAGGTATTACCAACCACAAGCGGAGTTAATTTATTCTGTAAAGGCGCTGACCTTACACTTCCTGCAGCACCATCAGGAGAAGACTGGATTGTTAAATACAGTGTAACGCAAACTACTACGCCAAGTACAGGTGTTACTTTAGCTTCGGGAAATAAAATTGCAGCTGCCGACTTAACCACGGGCTATTATTATTTAAGTTCTAAATCAACCACGCCAGGGTCCTGCGAATCTGAATTACAGGAAATTCCTGTTTATGTGCTTAAACCTTTGGTGGTTGATTTTACGCCAGCTAATTTCTGCCTTGAAAGCCCATTGGCTCAAGTTGGCGCTGTAACTAATCCTGAAGATCCAACAATTACATCATTGGCCTATCAGTGGTATACAGTAACTGGAGGAGTAGAAACAGCTATATCAGGCGCTACAGCTAAAGATTATACACCATCAGCCCCTGCAACTGTTGGGACAAAAACACATCGGTTAAAAGTAGGTTATGTAATTAATGGCAATAAATATTGTCCGCAGTGGGCAGATCATGATGTTACGGTAACCGCCAAACCTGTAAAACCAACCATAACTCCAGGAACGATTATCGGCACGGCAACAGCAGTTACTTTCTAGGCTGATTTAGTTTTTCTGATGATTGTTGTATAAATGAAGCTAAGGATATCCTCCTTTCTGGCTTTGGCTTTGCTCTTGTTTTTTATTCAAACAGCGATGGGCCATATTGCTCCCTATGGGCGGCAGACCATTACGATCAGACAAGGGTCGTCGGTGGTTTTGCGTGCAAATTCGGAAGGGGCTGCTATGTACATGTGGTATAAGGATGATGTATTGGTAAACGGCCAAAACAAAGCAACACTTATCACCGCCACGGCCGGCATTTATAAAGTAGCTACAGTAAATAAATTTGGTTGTACATCCGATATCTCAGATGAAATAGAGGTTCTGGTATTGCCGCAGCCTATTGCAGATGTGGCCATAACAAAACGGTCAGAATCAAAGATTGTGGTGAGTGATCAGGTTTTTGAATATTATTTAAACGTTAGAAATAATGGCACGGATGATGCCACCCAACTGATGATTAAAGATGCGCTGCCAGATAACCTCTCTTTAGAAAACCTGGCTCAACCAACAGATGGAGTAGCAAGCTACGATCAACTAAACCGAACCATTAACTGGAATATTCCCTTAATGGCTAATGGCAAGTTTGCAGAATTGGTAATTAAAGTAAGATCTAAACAATCAGGATTGGTGACCAATACCGCTACTGTAACCGCAACAGAATTTGATCCTAACCTGGCCAACAATACATCAACAGATAAAAAAGAAATTTCAGGTTTAAGGATACCAAATATCTTCACGCCCAATGGGGATGGCAAGAACGACACTTTTTATATTGAACACCTGAAATCTTTTGAATCGAACGAGATAACGATCATTAACCGCTGGGGAAGCACGGTTTATCAATCTAATCATTATCAGAACGACTGGACTGCTCCAGGATTAGCGGATGGAACTTACTTTTATGTGGTTAAAGTTAGAAATGGAACAACTACCTGGCAAGATTACAAAGGTTATGTAACGGTAATTAGGTAAACAAAATACAGACATGAACATTTTGAAAAGGATATTTCTTTTTTTGATCATTACGATATCATCTTTTAAGGGTTTTGCGCAGCAAGATGCCCAGTTTGGGCAATATATTTTTAATGGTATGTATATCAATCCGGCGTATGCAGGTTATAAGGAAGAGCTATACCTCCAGGCTTTTGCCAGAGCACAATGGACTGGTGTTCGTGGGGCGCCACAAACCCTTTCTATATCAGCAGATGAAGCTATAAATGAAGAAAGCATTGGCCTCGGGATGATTGTAACCAAGGATAAAATAGGTGCACAAAACACTTTAAATGCATCGGCAAACTTCGCTTATAGGATAAAACTCGATCGTACTGAAACCAATATCCTCGCTTTCGGTTTAGGCGTAGGTGTAATTCAGACCTCCTTAAATGGCAATTTGTTAGATCCTATTGAAATGGGCGACAACCGCATCCCCACCGGATCAATAAGTCAGACCATGCCCGATATACGCGCTGGCATTCATTATTCAAATCAGAAGTTTTTCATCGGTTTTTCAGCAAATAACCTCTTGTCAAAAACCTTATCAATATTTGATGATTACAATTCGTTAAACGTAAAAATTCAGCCTCATTTTTACCTGAGTGCAGGGGTTGCCTTACCCGTAAATGACGATTTTGTTTTTAAACCAACCTTTTTAATTAAAGACGATTTACATGGACCAACCTCATTAGATTTAAATGCCTTTTTATTGGTAAAAGAACGTTTCTGGCTGGGTGCAGTTTATCGCACTTCGGTGAAAATTTATCCTAAAGAAAACCTGCAGCGCGGATTAACCAGTAGAGCGGCAATTGGTTTCATCAGCGAATTGTTTATAAGATCTAACCTGCGTATTGGGTATGGTTATGATTACAGCCTCAATAAACTGAGCAATTATGATTATGGTTCGCACGAAATTTCAGTCGGCTATTATATCGAAACCAAAAAGAGCCGAAGACCAAAGTGTTATTTTTAGGTGTTAATGAAATAATTGCAGTAGCTCTTTGATCAAACCAATGACTACCACGCAATACCATAATCTTCACCATGATTACTCGAGCCACCTTGCAAACTATTGTGTTTCCAATCAAAATAAATGGCATTAATTGGCCCACTGGTCCGCTCTGAAAAACTGAGTGTATACCCCATTTTTTTCAGTTCATTACGCACCTCCTCTTTCGTATTGGTATTTAACAAGATCTGACCAGATTTTGGCTCTCTGTCGCTCGTTTTAGTACCACCAAGAGAAAGCCAAAGCTGATTCGTATTAAAGTTAGCCGCTTCGGTTGCCTTTTGCACATTCATACCAAACTCAGCCATGTTTAAAAAGAACTGCAACAAGTTCTGATCCTGGGTATCTCCACCCTGAACTGCGGCAGATACAAAAGGTCTACCGTCTTTGAGAAACAATGAGGGCGACAAGGTTACCCTTGGCCGTTTGCCCGGTGCAACAACATTGAAGGGATTTAAGGTAGAATCGAGCACAAAACTTTGCATCCTTTGACTCATCCCAATACCTGTATTACCGGCAATACAGGCCGGAAGCCAGCCTCCGCTTGGGGTAACTGATACCACCCAACCTTCTTTGTCTGCAGCTTCTATCGATGTTGTTCCCCTCCACAAACGATCTTCATAAATTTCTTTTGGGGTATTATTACCTAAGTCGTGCTTTGGTGCAAAGTTACGCCTGGTTGTATCGGGGTTAAAGCCTCTACTTTTTAACAGATTTAAATAAGGGTTTTTCTTGCCTTCGTATGGGTAAGGATCACCAGGACCGGTGTTCGCATCATTTTTATCAGGCTGAATCAGTGAGGCCCTTTGTTTAGCATAATCTTTACTTAATAAGCCTTTCATCGGTTCAGCAGGACTTTGGTTTGGGTCGCCATAATAAAAATCGCGATCTGCAAAAGAAAGGTTCATTGCCTGATAAACAGTATGGATATATTTTGAGCTATTATAGCCCATTGCTTTTAGGTCGAAATTCTCTAATATATTCAAAGCTTGCAATAAAACGGGGCCTTGTGTCCACTGTTGTAATTTGTATACTTTAATGCCTTTATAATCGGTGCTAAGCGCTTCTTCTTCAACTGGTTTCCATTTAGCAAGATCATCCATTGTAATCAGTCCGCCTTGTTCCTTACTCCCACGTACAAATTCCTTGGCGATGTCTCCTTTATAGAAACGATCGTAAGCGGCCATCAATGCCTCTTGTCTGGAGCTGCCTTTCTTCAGTGCAGCTTGCTCTGCTTCAACCATTTTGGTTAGGGTAGCCAATAGATCTTTTTGAACAAAAACCTCCCCCGCTTCTGGCGCCTCACGTTTTTCGCCCAAATGTGGCAGCAGTACTTTTTTACTATATGGCCAGGTTTTAATCAATTCTTTATCGCGCTCCATACTGTTTGCTGCCTGTGCTTCTATGGCATAACCCGCGGCCATATGTATGGCAGGTGCTAGAACCTGCCCCAGGCTCATGCTGCCATATTTACTTAACATATAAATCAGTCCGCCAGGTGTACCTGGCGTTGTTGCGGCCAAAGGGCCATACTCTGGCGGGAAACTATAACCTTTAGCTTTAAAAAAGGCTACGGTTGCTCCGGTTGGGGCTACTCCCATTGCATTAATCGCTATCACCTTTTTTGTATTTGGGTTATAGATCAGCGCCTGTGTTTCTCCTCCCCAGCTTAAAGTATCCCACATGGTGCAGGTGGCAGCCAACATGGCACACGCTGCATCAACCGCATTTCCCCCTTGCTGAAAGATCATCGACCCTGCTGTTGCTGCCATCGGCTTTCCGGTAATGGCCATCCAGCTGTTGCCATAAAGCATTGGCTTTTGCGTTTGCTGTGCAAATAAAGAATTAAGAGATAATGAGAATAACAGAAACAAGGCTAAATTTTTCATAGTTCCAATATAGCTAAAATATGTACTGCGGCAGTCCAGCATCTGCACAACAACCCTTAATTCGAGGGAATAAAACAAGCTTGTTACAAATTTAACCGCTATAGAACAGCTTTCCGTACTGCACATAGTTAGCTTCTTCTAAATTCATCCAACCAGAAGAATGTAAGGTCCTATTCTCACTTCTTTTTCTTGGGTTTGGGCTCAGGTAGTTCAGCTACAGTTATGCTTACCAGTTTTTTTAGCCAATCGCGATCTTCCAGCTGCTCTTCGATTAGAAACTGATTTTTTGCGCCCGGGTAAGGCGGTGCTTCAACAATATCTTTTATATATGCTCTTCCAGATAAAGTTGGCTTAACAAACAGCTTGTTATCACACACCAGCGCAAACAACTTATCATCAAAATACAACCCATATTCACCAAACATTTTTTTATAGGTAACATGTCCTGAATAATCAATCTGATCTATTATAAAGTCTACGAATTTCTGTTCTGATGCCATTGTAAATTGATCTAATTTGAACGTTGTAACATGAGTAAGGCTAAAAAATTAATCAAAAAGCTTTAACTGCATTTAAGATCAAGATCGCCTACAGCACTAAGATAAGCACAATCATCCGTTAAACTAAACCTACCCTAGAACTGATTATCGATTTATTGCGCTTCTTTTGATTGTGCTTTGCAATAATGCACTTAATCATTAAATTTGCCGCCCAAATGAACAATTGATGGTTAAAGCACACTGTTGTTCTAAACGGTAAAAAAAGAATAAAATGGAAGAAAACGATTTTGTTTCTATCTGGCTGGAAGAAACAGGAAATCCTGCGATTGAGAAACTAGCACAGCTAAATCTTGAAGTTGCCAATAAAACTACGAAAGTACTTGCAGAAAAGGGCGCAACAGAAGACGATCTTGCTTCCATACTGGATATTAATCCTGATGAAATTAAAAGGTGGTTAACTGGCAGACATGTCTTCAGCATCAAAACCATTAACGAAATTGTTATTGCAATGGCTGAAATTACACAGAGAAAACAACAACCTGAATTTCAATAATTTATCCATTTGTACTTTTAGTTTTGATTAAGCGCTAATTTAAATCCATGCGATCTTCCTTTAGAGGTATAAAACGGGTCATTAATTGGATTTGGAGGTAATCATTTAAATATTAGGGTAACTCTAAATTATTTATCTACTGTAGTTTCGTTAAAGTTCACCGTTTTGAGCTTACTTACATTCTTTTTTTCAATGGCTTTTCCTGCATAACCAGGTTTATTTACACCCCATACCACATTGCTGTTAAGTAGGCTGATATATCCAGTATTTTCAAAATAAAACCCTGCAATTGCGCTTTTAACAAGACCTTCTACATTACTCGGCCTACGGTCGTATACACCTCCTTCTTCCTTGGTCGTTTTATCAAGATAAACACTAACCTGATCAAAATAGATCTCTGAAATTTTATCGGGACTTTCGCCACTAATGTACACACCACTTTCTCCCGTGCAGCGGATATTACTGAAATAAATATGCTTAACCGCCCCTACCTTTCCCTTGGTTTGTCCTTTTGGTAAACGCCAACCAGCATCTTTATTATTGCTGGTTGCTCTTGGGTAAGCAGTAATATAAATTGGCTCTGCCTTGCCCCACCATACATCCGAAAAAAGTTTCGACTCGATAAACAGGTTAGAAAAAATCACGTTGTTTACCGTACCCTCATCACGGTTTTGAATACCAATACCGCGGTTGCTTTTCCTGATATTACAATTATTGATGAGCACATTACTGATACGATCCATATTTTCAGAACCTATTTTAATGGCGCATGAGCTAGAGGTCATGGTACAATTACTAATCACAATATTTTCGCAGGCACCATATTCTTCAAATTCACGTCTGTTTTTTAAGCAGATACAATCATCACCTGATTCGATAAAACAATTGGTAATCCTCACATTTTTACTGTGATCCAGATCAATCCCATCGCTGTTGCGGATTTTAATACTGTTCAACAGCGTAATATTTGATATCGATACATCATTACACCCCACTAAATGAACTGTCCAATAGGCTGAATTTTGAAAAGTTACTCCATCTATGTTCACTTTATTACAGCCGATCAAAGTAAGCAAATGCGGCCTTGGGTCTACAACATTGAAGGGTTTTAGTACATACGAGTCGCTAAGTTCCTCGCCCATAAACGAAATCCCATTTCCATCAATTACACCTGTTCCGCTGATGCTTACCTGTTCGAGTTTTTCGCCTCCAATCCAGATGGTGCCCTCACCTTTATTTTCTCTAAAGGCACTTTGTGTGTAGAGTTTTTCATCTGGACTAGCCAAAAGCTTAGCTCCACCTTCCACTCTTAAATCAACGAAAGATTTTAAATTAAAAGGACCAGTTAAAAACACATTACCAGCGGGTACAACCACCTGTCCCCCGCCTGCCGCCGCACAGGCGTCGATGGTTTTCTGGATAGCTGCCGCATTGTTGGTTTTTCCATCGCCTACCGCTCCGTAGCTTTTAATATTGTATAATTTATTTTGAGCCATTGCGCCGAAAGAAATCAGCAGGGCAAAAAAGAGTAAGGTTTTAATCTTCATTTTTAACATATTAGAAATAAATACATTAGCTATTTCACATAAAGCTTCGCTTACCAAAAAACAGTATAAAGTGCTGCAAGGATACCACAGATAATAACCGAGGCAATGGTAAAGGCCGGAGTAACCTTAAACATACTGCGATCTATTTCAAGACCCTGTGGATTATCTTTACTTTTCGGATCGGTTAGTGTTACCACAATCATTAATCCTATTATAATCATAAACACCCACGACATTCTGTTTAAGAAAGGAATCGGTGCGATAGCGCCATTGGTAACTGTAGGCAGGAATTTAAATAAAGTAGATAAGGGGATGGTTAATAAAGCAGCAGTAAGCGCTGCACGCGACGTAGTTTTCTTCCAAAAAAAGCCCAGTAAAAAGATGGCAAAAACACCGGGCGAAATAAAGCCGACATATTCTTGAATGAACTGATAAACCTGATCGAAACTACGTAATGCCGGAGCAATAACGATAGCGATTAGTGATGCGATAACCACAGACCAGCGACCAACCGAAACCAAGCGCGTTTCGGAAGCTTCGGGTTTGATAAACTTTTTGTAAATATCCAGCGTAAAAATAGTGGCTATGCTGTTACATTTCCCAGCAAGGGAAGCTACGATAGCAGCAGTGAGCGCGGCGAAAGCCAAACCTTTTATCCCTGCAGGCAGTAAATTCATGAGCACCGGGTAGGCATGATCAGGTTTAACCGTTCCGGCAGCATCGAGCATTTCGGAATGAAAATAACCACGTTGATAAAGCACATAGGCTGCAATACCAGGAATAACAACAATAACTGGGATTAGTAATTTTAAAAATGCAGCAAATATTAGTCCGTTGCGTCCAGTCTTTAAATCGGCTCCCAATGCCCTTTGAACGATATACTGGTTACAACCCCAGTAATTTAAATTATTGATCCACAAACCACCTACCAGTACCGCAATACCCGGTAGTTCGTTGTAGAATTTATCACCTTTCGAAAATATCATATGAAAATGATCAGATGCCTCACTGCGTAATAATGGAAGCGAGGCTAAAACACTTGGTGCATCTAATTTTTCGGATACGAGTTTAAGTGCCATATAACAAGTAATCAATCCGCCTGCAACTAGAACAAAAACCTGTATTACATCGGTATAACCAATTACCTTCATCCCTCCTAACGTAATGATAGCAGAAAAAATGGCCAGAAAAATGATGCATATATTAAAAGGAACGCCTGTAATGGTTTCAATAGCAATAGCACCAAGAAAGAAAATAGACGTTAAGTTTACAAATACATAAACGAGTAACCAAAAAACAGCCATCAGCGTACTTACCGTATTATTATAGCGGTTAGACAGGAACTGTGGCATGGTGTAAATTTTGTTCTTGATATAAATGGGTAGAAAGAATATGGCTACAATAATTAGCGTGGCAGCTGCCATCCATTCGTAACTTGCAATGGCGAGCCCCATAGCAAAACCCGATCCCGACATGCCAATAAAGTGCTCGGCAGAAATATTAGAAGCAATGATCGATGCACCAATTGCCCACCAGGTGAGCGAGCCTTCTGCCAGAAAATAATCCTTGGTATCGGTACGTTTTTTTTTCTTGCTCCGATAAACCCAATAGCCATATGCCGAAACAATAATAAAATACATCAAAAAAACAGCATAATCGAATGCAGACAAGTTGTTCATATGGACTTTTTATATTTGGTTTTTTTTTAAAAATCAGAAAAAATTCCAATGTTGAAGGTTTAATTCGATTATTTAATTACGTAAACGTTTTCGCGTTGCAGTTAGCAATAACATAGATTTACCCTGTTAACAACCTGTAGATTCGCGCTTAGTGAGCACCGACTTCAATATAATATTCTGTTCATCATCCAGTTGTTTATTGTTGAGAATTTTGAACAGGCATTTTGCTGCTTCACGCCCAATTTCGAAGGCCGGTTGTGAGATTGTGGTAAGTGAGGGGTTCAAAAGTTTTGCGGTACTCAGGTTCGAAAAGCTCAGTATTTTCACATCATTCGGAATCTTTAGGTCCATTTCTCTGCAGGCGCAATAAGCAGGAATAATAAATTCTTCAATCGAAGAAAAAAGTGCATCTGGCTTATACTTCTTGAGTAGCTCCTTTATATGTTGCAGATTAAGTTCTTCGTCATCCTGATATTTAACAACGGGCTGCTCACCAGCAGTTATTCCATGCGTTTTCAGTGCATCAAGATAACCTGCAAACCTGGCTTTACCAGCAGGAAGATTTTCCAACCCATATAAATAAGCAATTTTGGTACAACCGCATTCAATCAAATGTTCAGTCGCCTGAAAAGCAATTTCGTAATCATCGGTAGTTACTTTAACTGCGTCTAGATTTTCATAAACGCGATCAAAAAACACCAATGGAATTTTCTTAACCAGGTTAGTATAATATTCGCTGTTATACTCACTGCTCGATACGGAAGTAAGAATACCATCTACCCGGCCATTTAATAAACTATTGGTAAAGGCAACTTCTGCTTCTATATTTTCGTGGGTTTGATAAATGAGCACATGGTAACCATACTGTCTGGCAATTTCTTCAATTCCCTTTATGGACAAAGAGAAAAAATTATTGGCTACACAGGGGATAACTACAGCAATAGTTTTGGTTTTGTTGCTGCGGAGGTTACTGGCCGCTGGATTTGGTGTATAATTCAGCTCCTTAGCCAAGGTCCATACCCTATTTTTAGTTTTTAAACTGATTTCGTAACTGTCATTGAGGGCCTTAGAAACGGTTGCGATGGAAATATTTAATTCCTGAGCCAACCGCTTAATGTTCACTGCTTCCGCCATGTCTTAAAAATTTGTTTAGTTAGTTTTTTTCAGAAGAAAATGTCCCGTATAACACTTTAGTTAGCAATACAATAGGCCAAAAGCTTCTTTTTCACCAGCATCTTCATCAAAAATAATCCAGCTTGTCTCAATTTTTAGAGCGGGTTTGCCGAATTTATGTTCATAATATTTGTTGGTTACAGCAATAAGATACTTCTTTTGACTAAGAAAAAGCATCTGCTACAAACGAAAATATGAAATAATCGTAATAACAACGTTTATTTCTTTTCTTTTATACATTTCACTAATCGGCATTCAGGCAGAAAAGGACGCCCATTAGTGTAACACAAACCGTAACCTATTAAATATAAACAAATTAAAGTTGATTACACAGTATAGAATTAAAATTTACTTAATCGTTTACGTAAATAAAATCGGCGAAATATAAAAGTTTAAGCTTCTAAAAACTCAACTTTAACTTATAAAACCAAAGAAAATCTTTAACCAATCCATTTCTAGCCTTATGAGAAACCAAAGCGAAGCTTCAAAGGATAATCAAAATCCATTGCAAAATCTTGATCAATGGGAAGAGGATATATTAATCCGCTATCCTGATCCAAAAAACATCAACGCTGAAAAAAAAGAAGAGCAGTTCAGAAATTATGATGAAACGGAAAAAGACAGCGTAAAAGAATTTTACAGGCTTAACCATACCTATCAAACATATGATTTCGTAAAACAGAAAAAAGAAGATTATTTAAAGTTCGACAAACAGGAAATGCCAATCTGGAGTGCTTTTGATTTTCTGAATAAGTTGGTGGATGATTCTGATCCTGATACCGATCTTGACCAGATGCAGCACCTGCTACAAACATCAGAAGCCATTAGAAACGACGGCCATCCCGATTGGATGGTGCTGGTAGGTTTAATACACGATATGGGTAAAGTACTGTGCCTGTTCGGAGAGCCACAATGGGCGGTAGTGGGCGATACTTTTCCGGTAGGTTGTGCCTACTCAGATAAAATTGTTTATCCAGAATTTTTCAGTCAGAATCCAGATTTTAAAAACGAAACCTATCAAACCAAATTGGGTGTTTATACCCAAAATTGCGGCTTGGATAAGGTAGACATGTCATGGGGTCATGATGAATATGTATACCACATGATGAAACCCTATATTCCGGAGCCAGGTTTATACATGCTCCGTTACCACTCATTTTACTCGCAGCACAGGGAAAATGCCTACGATCACCTGATGAATGAAAAAGATCATGAAATGTTTAAATGGGTTAACCTGTTTAATCCATACGATCTGTACTCTAAAAACCCAAATCAGAAAAGCTGGGCAGAGCTTGAGCCTTATTACAAAGCGCTTGTGGCCAAATATCTACCAGCTACTATTAAATTTTAACATTCTATCTCAAAACAATAACTAAACAAAACAACCAATTTATGAACCTAAATCTACAAAAATCATGAGATTTAAATGTACGAGCTTAAAGCATGCCAGCATCTTTTTGCTACTTTTACTGATCAGCCTGTCGTTCAACACTGCTTTTGCGCAAACTGAACGAAAAATTACCGGAAATTTAATAGATGACGCTAAACTGCCTATTGTAGGCGCTTCAGTTACCGTTAAAGGAACCACTAAAGTGACCTCAACAGGTGCAGGCGGATCCTTTACAATTTCAGCTAAAACAGGTGACAAAATCCTCTTCAGTTTTTTGGGCTACCAAACAAAAGAACTTACGGTAACTAACGCATCCACCTATCAGGTAGTCATCAACGAGGCGAGTTCATCGCTTACTGATGTAGTAGTTGTTGGTTACGGAAAAAGCTCAAGAAAAGCATTAACCAGCTCTATCTCTACTGTTAAAGGTGATGATTTAAATAAAGGTGCCATTAGCGATGTTGGTCAGATGCTGCAAGGTAAAGTGCCGGGATTAAACATTACCAGAAGCGGCGACCCGAACCGTAACGCGGCAATCATTATGCGTGGTGCATCTACCCTGCGTGACGGTGCGCAATCGCCATTATTTGTAATTGATGGTGTAGTTGGTGCTGACATTTCTATTCTTGCGCCAGATGATATCGCCTCTATCGATGTATTAAAAGATGCTGCCGCTGCCGCTATTTATGGTAACAGGGCCGCAAATGGTGTAATTATGGTGACCACCAAAAGAGGTGTAGCGGGCGCAACACAAATTGCTTACAATGGTTACTTTGGTGTAGAAAACGTATCTAACCGATATGACATGATGGATGCTGATCAGCTTAAGGCATTTTTGGCCAAAAATAATTCTGCACTCACCCCCGCAAATGATAAAGGTGCAAATACCAATTGGCAGAATGAGGTACAGCGTAGTGATGCTTTATCATACAACCACAATATATCTTTAAGTGGTGGTACAGAAAAGACTACTTATAATGCTAGTTTAAATTATTTTAAACAAGATGGAATTATTAAAACCAGTGATTTAAATAGATTTATCGGTCGCATCGGAATTGAACAAAAAGCTTTAAACGATAAGTTGAAGATTGGATTGAACATTAGCAACTCGGTTACGAATGCTAATCTGGTTCCATATCGCAATACGGTATTGTCGCAGATGCTTACTTATCTGCCAACATCGCCAGTTAAGAACCCAGATGGGTCCTATTTCGATAACCTAATCCAGACCAGCTACTATAATCCGGTTTCTATGCTCGAAAACGGTACAGAGAACCTTAAGAATAAAAACATACTAGGCAATTTAACGATTAACTTAAAATTACCATTCGGCTTCTCTTACGATGTTTCTGCATCTTATCAGAATAGCCAAAACGTTTACGGTGCATTTTATAACAGCATTTATACTTCCAGGTATAACAATGTTCGAAATACGCCAGAGCCACCCGCAACGCCAAGCTTCGTAACCCTGGTAGGTAAAGATGGTTTGGCTGTAAGAAATGCCTATCAGAACACCAATAAGATTTTAGAGACCTACTTAACTTGGAATAAAAAATTTGGCGACCATGATATCAATGCCGTGGTGGGTTATTCTTATCAGCAATCGCTAAATAATGATGGCTTTCAGGCTACCTCTACAAATTTCCCGATTAACCAGGTTAGTTATAACAACTTAAGTTTAGGAAACCCCTATGCGGTAACCGACTTCAGGGTCGATTTTAATCCAAATGTAACTTATCAGGAAATTTTGATGATCTCCGATTTTGCCAGGGTAAATTATAATTATAAAAACAAATACCTGATCCAGGGATCGATTAGAAAAGATGGGTCTAATGTATTCGGGGCTAACGAAAAATGGGGTTATTTCCCATCTGTAGGTGCAGCATGGAACATTGACCAGGAAAATTTCTTTAAAAATGCAGGCGTTCTTAAAACCCTTAAATTAAGAGGTAGTTATGGTATTGCAGGGAACTCACTTGGCTTTGCCCCACTAACAACTAAACTCATTTACGGACAGGTTGGACAGTTTTATTATAACGGTTCGCCAAGAGAAGGTGCTTATGGTGCAATCCAAAATGAAAACCCGGATTTAAGATGGGAGAAAACAGCTACAACCAATATTGGTTTAGATTTCGGACTATTTAATGGCAGATTAACAGGATCTGTAGACCTATATGATAAAAAAACAACTGATCTGATTTTGACATTTGGCGTTGACAATAACTTATACCCAGCAGGTTCTTATACAGCAAATGTTGGTAGCCTGAGCAACAAAGGTATTGAGGTGGTTTTAAATGGTACGCCAGTAAGCAAGGATAACTTCAGCTGGACTACCGGATTTAACTTGGCACATAACCAAAATAAGGTTATTAGCTTATCAGATGATAGCAGATTCAATATTGAGGATCGCCTTACCGTTTCTCCTGACGGCGCCGGGCAAAGTGGTGCAACACTACAGATCCTTAAGCCAGGTGAGCCAATCGGAACTTTCTTTACGTATAAATATGCTGGAAAAGATGCCAATGGCGTATCGCAGTATTATGATGCATCAGGTAATATCAAAACACAGAGCTTACTTAATAAAACCGATTATTATATCCTTGGAAATGCACAACCGAAAGCGTTGTTAGGTTGGACAAACAACATCAGATATAAGAATTTTGATTTAAGCATATTTATGAGAGCGGTATTAGGTGTTAAAATTATGAACGTTACACGTGCTGATTTATTCAGGCCGAGCACTGCCCAGTTCACCAATATCCCTGTAGAGGTTGAAAATGAGTCAGTAGCTGATTTCAACTCCTATAAATATTCGAGCAGGTTCCTGGAAAATGGCAGTTACCTGCGTTTAGATAATGCTACGCTTGGGTATACTTTCAAAAAAGGCCTTATTCCTGGTGTAAATTCTATTCGATTGTATACAACAGCGAATAACCTGTTTGTAATTACCGGTTATAAAGGAATAGACCCAGAGATAAATCAGGGTGGTACTGCTCCAGGTGTAGATACCAATAACTTTTATCCTAAAACCAGAACATTTTTATTCGGGTTAAACGTATCATTTAACTAAAATTTAAAAAGATGAAAAATCTTATCAAATATTATATTACAGGAGCTGCGTTATCATTAGGCGTATTGACTTCCTGCCATAAATTGGATTTAAAAGTGGAAACACAGCTAACTCCTGAAACGTTTCCCCAAACAGATCAACACTTTATACAGCTAACTGGTCAGGTATATGTGCAGCTTCGCCAAAACTGGAGTACCGATTATTTCTTTATGCAATCTTTAAGTACCGATGAATCCATTATGCCGGCCAGAGGCGGTAACTGGTATGATGGTGGCGTATTTGAAAACCATCATAAGCATACCTGGAATAAGGATAATGGACATGTTAATAGTGGTTGGGGATGGCTTTCTGCAACAATTAGTAAAGCAAATCAAACCTTATTTTTACTGAAAGATGCTCCCGAATCTCCAGGAAAAACAGTGGCGGTAGCCGAGGTTAGGGCAACAAGAGCCTTAGCATTTTTTATGATGATGGATTTGTGGGGGAACATTCCTATTGTAACCACTTTCGGACAAACAACACCACCTGAAACCAAATCGCGCCAGGAAGTTTTTAATTTTATTGAAGCAGAACTTAAAGAAGTATTGCCAAATTTAAGCAGTGCTACAGGAACAGCGACCTATGGCCGCCCAAATAAATATACAGCCTATGCTATTCTGGCTAAAATGTACCTGAATGCAGAAGTTTATATTAATACACCAAAATACAATGAAGCGGTAGCGATGTGTGATGCCATTATTGGCGCCTCGGGTTCCCCTTATAGTTTAGAAAGCGATTATAGAAAAATGTTCTTCATTGATAATGGGCCTCAAATCAAAGAATTTATCTTTGCTATCCCTTTCGATCCTGGATTTAGTAATGGTACCATGATCTATTCGCGTTACTCATTACCACGTTCTTTACAGGCAAAATACAGTTTAAAATTTACACCAAGTGCCCCGATGAGTACATTACCAGAATTTTATGCAAATTTCAACGATCCTAATGATAAAAGAAATGCACAATGGATTAAGGGACTACAATTTTTGAATGATGGTAGACCAGTAACAGTAAGTACTACAAAAAAAGGATACGATCAATTCTATGCAGGTTCTGATGGTTCAGCTGCACTCACTTACCAGGTTGATATTACACCAAATGTTACCCTTAGAGATGCATCCAGACCTTTTGATGCCGGAAATGATGAAATAGCCTGGAATATGGGATATAGAAACAATAAATTTTATTGCGACAGCACATCATCCAGCAGAAATCAAAATAATGATGTGCCAATATTCAGGTATTCTGACATCTTGTTGATGAAAGCTGAAGCTATACTTAGAGGTGCAACGCCTACACAAGGGCAAACTGCTCTATCATTAGTGAATCAGTTACGTGCTGTTCGTACTACTTCACCTGCATGGACATCAATTACTTTAGAGGACTTATATAAAGAACGGTGTAGAGAAATGGCCTGGGAATGCTGGCACCGCAACGATATGATTCGCTTTGGTAAATATGAAGGAACATGGGGCTTTAAAACAGATGCACAAACTTTTCATAGACTCATGCCGATTCCAGCATCAGCTATTATATTAAATCCCAAGCTAAAGCAAAACCCTGGTTACAATTAATCGGTGGTAAACAATACAAAAATTTCTCTGGGGTAAAAGCCAGAGAAATTTCTTTTTTCCCATCGTGTTCAAGGCTGATGACCCATCAAAATTTCTCAAGCATCTTAAATTTATCTCCATGAGGAAACACTTACTTTTACTGATTTTCCTATTCATCTATTGCTCATTACAAGCTCAGGTTTTGCTAAAAACACCATCTGAAGCCACCCCTCCAACCAAAACTTTAACTAAAGATGCCTCATCCCTTAATTTTATTGCCATGGGCGATTGGGGAAGGAACGGCGCCGATCATCAGAAACAGGTAGCACAACAAATGGGTATTACCGCAACTGATGTTAAGGCACAGTTTATCATTTCTACGGGCGATAACTTCTACCCTAGCGGTGTAATCAGTGAGCACGATCCGCTTTTTAAATATTCATTTGAAGATATTTATACTGCATTTTCTTTGCAATGGGATTGGTATCCGGTATTGGGTAACCACGATTATAAATCCAATCCAGATGCTCAGGTAGCCTATTCAAAAATTAGCAGAAGATGGAAAATGCCTGCCCGTTATTATGCAAAGAAATTCCCCATTAACGGAGACCTGAATAATCAGGTACTGATTGCTTTTATTGATACCAACCCTTTAATTCCAGAATTTTACAAAAATTCAGAATACGGGCCAAACGTAAAAGGCCAGGATACTACCCAGCAAAAACGATGGTTGGCTAAAGTATTAAGTGATGAAGATCCAAGCATCAGATGGAAAATTGTTGTGGGTCATCATCCTATGTATACTGGAGGAAGCAGGACAGACGGATATGATACCAAAGCAATCCGCAGTTCTCTTAAACCAGTTTTTGATCGTTATGGCGTAGATGTATACCTCACCGGGCACGAGCACAGCCTGCAGTACATCAAACCCGAAGGCAAAACACATCATTTCATTTCAGGCGCAGCATCAGAAAAAACACCTGTAAAACTCATTGATAATGCTCAGATGGTGGCCTCTGTTTATGGTTTCATGCTTTTTTCGGTCGGCAAAGATTTAATACGAATACAAACCATTAACGATGAAGGAGAAATTATTTATAATACCATTATTAAAAAATAAATACTGCTTTTCTCCGAACAGCGCTTATTTTTAGAAAACAAAAATCGCCCATTATTAGCTTTAAAAATATTATGGCCATTACCGAGTCTGCCCCACAGGATTTACTTTTAACGAAAAAGAAAAGATTACTTTCTTTAGATGCCTTACGCGGTTTTGACATGTTCTGGATTATTAGTGGAGAAGGTATTTTCCACGGTCTGGCCAACGGTGTAATGAACCAACACCATTTGATCAGAAATCCCAATGATTGGACCATAGCCAGTAATGGCCATTTATCATTTTTCGAAAGGTTTTTGGTTGGCCTCAGTAATCAGCTGCATCACTCCGTTTGGAATGGTTTTACTTTTTACGACCTGATTTTCCCGCTTTTCATTTTTATCTCTGGTGTTTCAATGCCATTTTCTTATGAAAAACATTTAAATGCCGGAAATGATAAAAAAAATTCGGCAAAAGGTATTTATTATGCCCTGATCAGGAGAACACTGATTTTAATCTTTCTTGGAATGGTGGTAAACGGCCTACTCAAATGGGAAGGCTACGAAAATACACGTTTCGCGAGCGTGCTTGGCCGTATTGCCCTATCCACTTTTTTTGCTGCTTTAATTTACCTCAATTTTTCGTTACGCAAGCAGCTAATTTGGCTGCTGGGCATTTTATTGGGCTACTACATTATTATGATAGCCATACCTGTTCCAGGTTTCGGAAGTGGTGCTTTAACACCAGAAGGTAACCTGGCAGCTTATGTAGACCGCTTATGGTTGCCTGGCAAACTCCATCGCACAGTTTACGATCCAGAAGGTTTATTAAGCACTATACCTGCCATTGCAACAGCACTTTTAGGGGTATTTACAGGAACATTTCTAAACTCTAAAAACAATCGTTTCAGTCTGGTTCTAAAAGCTTTCTACCTCCTTATGGCAGGTGTAATACTGGTTTCGCTTGGATTACTATGGAACATACTTTTTCCGGTCAATAAAAATATGTGGACAAGTTCTTTTGTGTTGGTTGCCGGTGGATTCAGTCTGGTGCTGTTCTCCTTTTTCTATTACATTATTGATGTTAAAACTTATCAAAAATGGAGCTTGCCCTTCATCTGGATTGGTACAAATTCTATTTTAATTTACGTTTGTGCTCATGGGCTTTTCAATTTCGAATCTACTTCACAATTCCTCTTTGGTGGCGTTATCGCTAAAATTCCTTTAGCCTGGCAGCAGGCAGGTTTATGGTTAGGTGTTCTACTGATACAGCTTGGGATATTGAAATTTCTTTATGATAGAAAATGGTTTTTAAAAATTTAAGGCAAAGCCAGTAGGCTCCATAAGCTAAGTAATACTAGAAAGATCCTGAAACGAGTTCAAGATGACGAAACGAGCGATATTAAAAACACCAAATTACCCTTTAAGAACAAAGAAACAATAAAAGAACTTCCTTTAATATCAAGTCCTGGCCCACTATACTTTACATAACATATGTTGTTAACTGATTTAAAAAATAGAGCATCAAAATTCAAAAAAGGAATACAGTTTCTGTTCCTTTCGGCTATAGCGATCACTTATACAAACGTTGTTTATGCACAAAAACAGCCTTTAATTCCTTACGTTCAACCATTTTCGGGTACTTCTGCAAGCACCACATTGGCCAGCCAACATATTGAAGATAAAACCGAACGCCTGGCCAATACCATTCCAGCAGTAGCACCTCCTTTTAGCATGACGCAATGGACGCCACAGACGCAACTGACTGAAAAAAAATGTCTGGCACCTTATTATTATAACAACAAAAAGTTTTACGGATTTAGGGCAAGCCATTGGATCAGCGGTTCTTGCACCCAAGATTACGGAAGCTTTACCATTATGCCCATTTCAGGCCAACTTAAAACCAATGCAGCTCAATATGCAGAAAATTATGTCCACGAAAACGAAGTTTCTACCCCATCCTATTACAAGTTGAAATTACCCCAGCATCAACTGTTGACAGAAATTACAGCCAGCCTTAGAAGCGGTGTAATGCGGATCACCACGCTAAAAACAGATAGCGTTTATATTTTAGTTACCCCCAATAGCGATCAAAACAAGGGTTTTATTCAAGTTGATGCAGAAAAAGGTGAAATTTCCGGATATAATCCCGTTCACAGGATTTATCAGGGATGGGGAGAACCTGCAGGCTTTAGTGGTTATTTTTTCATCCGGTTCAAAAAAAACTTTACTTCGGCAGGGGTTTATAGCGAAGGTCATCTTTTCAATCAGCAAAACATCAGCAATAAAAAGGATATTGGTGCTTATGCAGGCTTTAAACTGCAAAAAGGAGAGCAGTTAGTGATTTATTCTGGCACCTCTTTTACAAGTATCGCAGCCGCCAAGGCCAACCTGGAAAGTGAAATTAAAAATGATGATTTCGAGACTGTTTTAGCACGCACCAATCAGGCTTGGGAAAAATCCCTATCGCAGGTCCGTATTTCAGACACAAATGAAAAAGGGAAAAAAATCTTTTACACGGCCCTCTATCATGCCATGCAACATCCCAGGTTATACAATGATGTAGACGGGAAATATCCACAGTTTGATGGAGAATATCAGAACCAAACAATAAATAAAGGCAATTATTACGATGATTTTTCGATGTGGGATATTTACCGTGCGCAATTACCTTTAATTGAGCTACTGAATCCCAACTTAGCCAATAGCCTTGTTAATTCGATGGTATTAAAAGGTCAGCAAGGTGGTTGGATGCCTATTTTCCCTTGCTGGAACAGTTATACGGCTGCCATGATTGGCGATCACGCTACTGCTTTCATTGCTTCCGCATATAATAAAGGGATCCGCAATTATGATATTAATGAAGCTTACCGCTTGATGAGGCAAAATGCCTTTCAAATGCCCGATTCTGTCGATTATCTGAATGGAAAAGGCCGACGTGGAATTAACAGTTATCTGAAGTACGGCTATATTCCGTTAGAAGATAGTGTCCCAAACGCTTTTCATAAAAAGGAACAGGTAAGTAGAACCTTAGAGTATGCATACGATGATTATGCACTCGCAAGTATTGCAAAAGATTTGGGCAAAGAAACCGATTACCAGGAGCTATCAAAACGATCGCTTAATTATCAACATATTTTTGATCCTAATGTTGGAATGGTTAGAGGACGTTTCGCCAAAGGCAACTGGTACAAGCCTTTTTATCCCGATCACCGCGAACCTTATATTACAGAAGGAACCCCAAGACAATATACTTTTTACGTTCCGCATGACATGCCCGGACTGATCAAGTTGATGGGTGGGCGTAAAAACCTAGAAAACGAACTGGACTCGCTTTTTAAGAAAAAAGAATATTGGCATGGGAATGAACCTGGCCACCAGATTCCGTTTTTATACAACTACACCCCTTCTCCATGGAAAACCCAGATGCAAGTATCACGCATTTTGGAAGAAGAGTACGGGGAAGGCGCTGGTGGTTTAAGTGGCAACGATGATGCCGGGCAAATGTCGGCATGGTATGTATTTGCAGCACTCGGCTTTTATCCGGTAGATCCTGTTTCAGGAAACTATCAACTCACCAGCCCTTTATTTAAACAGGCTACAATATCTTTCAAAAATGGCAAAAAATTAGTCATAACAGCCATTAAAAAGGACAAAAATTCTATTTACATCTCAAAAATCAGTTTAAATGGAAAGCCTTTTACCAAATACCAAATTAAACACCAATTGCTGGTTCAGGGCGGAAAATTGATCTTTTATCTGCAAGATCAGCCAGCCATGCTTTAATTATGAAAATCTAAACATAAAGTAAAGCTTAGATTAATAACCGTACACAGAATGCGTTGGATAATAGAAAAACTTTCAACACAGGTTAATCTTTATACAAAATCAAGATCATTAGTATTGCACTTAGCGCAAGGATAAAAAATATCATGCCTTTGGGAAAGACACTTTCACACACCTCATTCCCGGTTTTATCTGATGTTTTTAAAGTTTTCTTTTCAACTTTCATTGTTAGAATGGTATATAAGATTTGACTATGCTTGAGCTAAAAAGATTAAGCGCGAAAAAAATATCTTTATTCATTGACCACATCGCTCAAAACATCATTATTAAAAACACCATCTTACCATCGTTCTCCTGTTCAGTATGCTACATCTAAAAGCTAGGCAGCAGCTTTCTCTTAGAAAATGATCCGGGCAAATGAGAAACTCCTAATCTTAAGAAAAAGCAGACCAGATATTTTTTCACCCAATCATATTTCCACCAAACAGTTAACAAACAAACAATAACCCGCTAACCTTGAGGAAACATTGATTGACTAATTTACAAATGCATTTGCTTACCCTAAGCAGAAACAGGTAAACAAAAAAGTTTCAATAAAATAGCAAGCTATGAAACAGCAGGCCAGAACGATCCCAGGAAAACTGATAGATTTTGATTATAACAGATACAGGTTACCAACATTTGTAATGCAGTTTAAACCCTCCGTTTATCAAGACGGTGATTGCTACTACGCTGTTTTATCTTTTGAAGAGGAACACGATGTTTCAGGTCTTGGAACCTCGCCTGAAGATGCACTGATAGACTGGAATGATAAAGTATGTGAGATGCTTGCTTTATCGGGCGCTTTACGTACATCGCTAAGCGCCAAAAACAAATAATTTGCTATAACAATTAACCTTCATCAAAATTATTCGGCTGAGCCAGGATATAGCTTATCGGCCCGGTATTTGATCAGGACTATTATGATTGGCCGAATTTACCCGCCAATGGTTACTTGAGATTGAAATGTGATCCCATTAATCGAGAATAACGAAACTTTGAAAAGTTTGGTCTTTTAATTACTTTTATTACTATCTGAAAAGCTAAACTAAAGAATCATGGCCGGTGCGCAGGAAAACAGCAAATGGGACTCCTATAACGGTGCTTCCCCACTTATAGCCTTATACAATAGCTTTCATCCTCTAACTGTTGAAATGGAGGCACTTATTGATAGCCTCACCTTTCCGGTGAGTTTCCGCAAGAACAGATATATTATCTCCCCGATAGACCGCAATAGATATCTTTACCTGATTTTAAAAGGGGTAGTAAGGGGATTCTACAAGGACTCAGGGACGGAAATCACTTCCTGGATCTGTCAGGAAAATGAAATTGTAGGAACCATCCGCAATCTATGGACTGCAGAAGAATCAGACGAATACCTTCAGGCAATTGAGGATGTAGAACTGATTGCTATACCTCATGAACTCACCATTATGCTTTATAAAAATTTTGCAGAGGCAAACATTATTGGTAGAAAGATCATGGAGCTTCATTATAGAGGAGCGAATGACAGAGGTTTTATCTGCCAGATTCCCTCCGCTACGGGTCGCTATAAACACCTACTCCAAGCCTTCCCCTGGATGATTAACCGTGTGCCGCTCCGGTATATTGCTTCGTTCCTTGGGCTAAGACTGGAAACGCTAAGCAGGATTCGATCAGGAGAAAACAAAAGAACATAAAACCAGCGTGTGCGTTATTTTTAATTTTATTGTTTAAAATCTTGCCGAGGGTATGAAAATATTAAAGGCTGCTGATGCATTTGACAAATCAGCAAAAATATACCAGGAAAAATTTATGGATGTCAGTTTATATGCTGAACCATTTAAGGCCTTTTTCGATCATATAAGGGCGAGCGATGCCCGTGTTTTGGATATTGCCTGCGGCCCAGGAAACATCACCAAATACCTATTGGATAAGAGACCTGATTACCAAATTTTGGGAATCGATCTGTCCTCAAAGATGCTCAGCCTTGCAAGGGCCAATAATCCCAAGGCTCAATTTCAACTTATGGACTGTCGTGATATTGATATTATCAAAGAGAAATTTAACGGGATTACCTGTGGCTTTTGTCTACCCTATTTAACACAACAAGAAGCTGTTAAACTAATTTCAAATGTTTCGAAATTATTAAAACCAAATGGTGTTTTTTATTTGAGTACAATGGAGGAGGACGAAAATAATAAATCGAGGTATCAAATATCCAGCACAGGCGATCAGGTATATGTAAATTACCATAAGGAAGATTATTTAGTTACGGCCTTGAAGGAAAACAACTTTGAAACCCTCATTCTAAAACGCTATAGTTCTCCTGACAAGAATAGTTTAAAGATTACAGATCTGGTATTGGTCTGTAAAATTAATAATCACCCCAACTTTTCCGCTTGATTCTACTTGATCCCTAAAATATCAATGTTAAAAAACAAAAAAACCTTTAAATCTAAAGATCTAAAGGCTTTCTGTTTTGTGTCGGGATGGCAGGAAGCGAAACGCTTATATAACCATCTGTATAACAACAACTTAAAAACCTAATTCTTTTTATGGTTATGATTTGGGTTATGATTTTTTTACCTTTTTTACCCAAGATTCTAGCTTGATTATTGTATTCAATAATTACCGAAAATCCGTTTTTGTTAATACAATTTAAGGAGTTAATTTTAAAAAACAAAATCGAAGAACTAATTATGATACTCGTATACCTCTTTGGGCATTTCGACAAAAAGCAAATATAGGATGGGACACCTCGCTTTTTAAGATCAGGTCTTGATGACCGTAAAACATTATTATTGAAATTTAGCTCTCAGCTTAGCCTTTTACGATAAGCCGTTCTATATCTTCATATTTATAATACATAAGCCCACCAATTTTCGAATACCTTATTATGCCCCTACGTCTATAACTACTCAAAGTTCCTTTTGATATAGAAAGCAGGTCGCAAACTTCATAACTTTTTAACCATTCCTTTTTAAGTGGTGTTTTTGCGCCAAAGAATCTATTTCGTCTAAGTTCTTGAAATATATCTTCTTTAAGCTGTTGAATATCAGCTTTCGTAACAATTTCCGTAATTTCCATAATGCTAAATGATAAGATTGTATAGTAAATCCTTACTGAAAAACTCTAGCACGATTCTAATATCATTAAAAGTTTATTATCAATAAATTATGAGTGTTATATACCCTTTTACTTAATATTGGTATTAACGTTTTTTAATATAACCTAAAAAACAATTTGCCTTTAGATAGTTGAAGTATTTAAAATCTAGACAAGGTAAAATCTATGCCAAACATATAAATTGATAATTTATATGAGGTTAGGTATCTTATTGTCTTCTAACAAATTGAATTTACCAAAAATAGCTGTTAACTTGCTCTAAAACCGATAGTCAAGACATACCAAATCAGGGGACTAAAAGTCCCCTGCATTAGTACACCAATATGTACCTTCCACTATCTACCCCGCCCTTTTTTTTCTCCCCCCTGAAGCTCCATTTCACCAGCGATTGCCTGTTCTTTATCTTTTTCCTGTTTCACCTCAGGTTCACGCCTGTCTATTGCCTTACTATAAACCTCGCTTAAATCTTTGTTATAAAAGTCCAGCGTTTTAAAATGGGGATTAGCTGTAACAAAACCAGTTGTTTCTTTTCCATTCTTCATAAACGACATCTCATGAAGATTTCCACGCTCAAGGCTTTTAAGCAACTGGTCCTTAAATCCCGGCTTCTCCATATTCAGTATATTAAATTTATCTACTGTTTCTTCAAGATTAAAGCCATAATTTTTACCATAAGGGTCAATTTTGTAACCTTTCTCTGGAGTATGTTCGGTGAAATCCAGCTTAAGCCAAAGGTTCGCTTTTTCTCCGCTTTTCAACACGACATCCTTATTTACCGCACGACCCGAAAGCAGATTGTAACTTTCTTTTGCGGTCACCCCTTTTCCTTTATTGATATAAAAGGTTTGCGAAATAAGATCTTTCGTATCGGCTTTTTTCAATGTCGCCTCATAATTATTAAAAAAATACATGTCGGTTTCCTTACTTTTTGAAAAGCTAAGTAAGTATGTCATCTTATCACCAAAACCGGCCTCATATCGTTTAGCTGGATCTGGCATCTCCTTAGTAGGAGACTGGATCTTAAAGCCCTCAGGGGCATGCGAAATTGACTCCTTTAGATCTGCGTTTAGGGCATCTCCAAAGCCTAAGTACTTCAATGTATTCTGTAAGTACTCTAAATTATTCTCATTCATAATTGAAAAAATTAAGATTAAAATTCAGTTGATTAAAATTTTATTGGACAGACTCATCTAGAAAGGCCTGATCTACCGTATCCACGTGAATATTCGCTATTATTATTTATAGCCGAGGCTCTTTCGTCAGTACCTTTAGAAGTAGTCTTTTGTATTGCGGCTGCCTGAAGCGCTTTTTGATAATTTTCATTCCGCTCATCCTTCTGCGGCAACAGTCCCTGATCGCCAACCATGGCTTTTAGACCTGTTAGCAGAAGGTAGGATAAACCACCATCCATCAGAAGAGAGACGACAAGCGCCAACCTATTGGAACGGATTCCATCTGGCGTAGTGCTACTGGCCTGAAAAGTAGTACCATCAGGCATTTCAATCTGCCTTCCGCTACCGAAGCGCTCCTTCTGATAAGGTGTAAGCGGCATACCATTAATCATTTCTGGCACCCTCAGCCTAGAGGTATCGGTAACAATAAATTCACGCGTGTCCCAGTCATATTCCACCAACAATTTTTTTTGCTGCCCGTCCTCAGTTTTTTCTTTGATAAGATTGGCTTTCAGACCGGTCAGGAGGTCATCTCCTTCCTGCCGTGAAATGATGGAAGGGAGGTTGGCCTGCTTATAGACAGGATGTACCAATAGTTCAGCTTTCCCTTCCGCATTTTTGGCCAGGGAAAGCTTTACACTCATTTCTTTGATTTCAATGCCGTCACGATTAATATCATTTAGCTTAACCAGCCCTGTCCGCATTCCGGACAACAGTGCATCGATATCCTTTTTAGGAAGCGTGATATCTCCTTCCCTGTAAAGCCCCAGTTCGCGTAGATCTTCAAGGGGAAGATCCCGCACATTCAAATTTGCAGTCTGCATATAGAGTCATTTAAAATTTGGATTAAAATTTTGGTAGAAAGTGTTTGCTTGCTTATCCACCGTACAAATAGCACTTAAGTTCGTCGCCTGACATTGATAGGATGATCAAAAGAAAATAAAGTGGATTAACGCTCACCCCACCGCGAAGCACAGAAAGGTGCAGGTGTTCGCCGGTTGTCCTGCCCGTTGATCCGGTAAGCCCTATAGGATAGCCCGTAGGAACAACATGGCCAGCGGAGCAATAAACTTTTGATAAGTGGGCATAATAAACGATATAACCACCATATCTCGCTGCAACATAATTGCCCATTATGGGTGTATAGCCAGTTTTATCAATTGTTCCGGGGAGTACAGAAACAACAACCTCGTTTTTACCGGCTATATCTATTCCTTTGTGAAAAGAATCCTGTCCAGTAACCGGATGGGTCCTGATACCAAAAGCAGAATTCAGTTTGAACACTTTAAGTGGGAGCGTCGCATACCAGTTTTTATAAGCAAGAGTGTCCTGAATTGCCCCATACCCATTAGCCCTAATCATTAAAGCACTACATAAAACCAGCAACCAGTAACTCGATTTCCTGATTGATCCGTAAAAAATTCCGTCTGAGGACCTCCTCCTTCTTCCCCCCAAAGTCGTAAAAAATAGGTAGTTCGACATATCCTTCTTCCTCCTTTTTAATTTCTTTTAGATCCAGGTTTATCTTACAGTTTATAGCTGAGGTTTCATACTCGCCGGTATACTTCTCATCTGCATCGGTAGCAAGTAAACCAACCAACTCTCCGGCGCCGAGTGTAGTGATCTTACCGGCAGGAATCAGCACTTCCAGCTTTTCACTGATTGATTTTGATACTTTACTCCTATCAATGGATATACTTTCACCAACCTGTTTTGATTTGCCTAAAATCTTTTCGAGCCAGTCGAGTGTTTCTTTGTTCCTTGCAGAACCCGACAAAACATTTCCAACTACAGAAGTGATGGTAGTTGCCGTATCTTTTCCGTATTGCTGCTTGAACTGAGGCAATTCCTGCATCCCTATCAATACAGCAACCTTGTTGGATCTAGCAGTAGCAATAAGGTTCTCAATCCGGTGTACAAAAATTGTAGGACCTTCATCAAGTAAAATTGCCGATGGAAGGTTGCCCTTTGAATTGATCAGCCTCGTAAGGCGGTTGAGCACTACTGAATAACATGCAGAGTTGATATTCTGGGTATTGGGATCATTAGCCAGCACCAAAATTCCTGGCTTCGATGGATCGGAAATCTTCAGATCAAAATCATCCCCTGAAAATACCCAATATGTCTCCTTCGTAGCCATACGGCTCATGAATATCTTCAGTGTACCGATCTGTCCTTCCAGTTGATCAAAAGCCTTGGCCACAAATGCAGACTTAAATGGAGAAAGCAGCGACACCAGTTCCGGATTGGTAAAAAGAACAGAAAAAATTTCTTCGTAGGATCGATTTAAAAAAGCCATTACATGTGGCAGGCTGGAATATTTACCCTTTTCGTATCTGCTCATAAAGTAGATACAGGCAGCTAAAAAATTGATAGCGGATTGCGTGAAAAAAGCATCACTCCCACTAGCCTTATCTCCCTTTTTCAGCGCTTCCACGGTCCCTTCTGCTGTCTCCGAAGCATCTGCCAATATGGTAATATAGTCACTACGCAATGGATTTATCCTCCTGCTTTTTTCGACATCAGTCAGATTGATTACATGAAATTTAAAATTCTTTAGAAAGCCTTTTTTCTTTGCTTGCAAAAAGTGGTAATAAGCGATCTCTCCAAGATCCGGAAACTTAAAATCGTACAAACAGACTGCAAAAGACTTCGCAATCAGTTGTCTGATAAAAGGGTTCACAACAGAAAAAGACTTCCCCGAACCCGGTGTACCAATAAGCAGTGTTGCGCGAAAAGGGTTTACAAGATTCACCCAGCCCTTTCTAACTTTTTTCTTGTAATAGAAAAGCATCGGTATATTTACCGAGTAAGGATTTTCTATCTTTTTGACCTGTTGCATGAAACTTTCGGCTTCAACATTCCATTTATCTTTGCCCAATCCCGATCTGATGATTTTGGAAACATTGTCCATAGAGATACTGATCAATACAGCTCCGACAAAGGAAAATACCATGTAGGACAGATCCATTGTTGTAGTGTATGCAAACAAAAACCGGCCAGGTTTTCCATAAAGAAATAGGCTACCGAAATAGAGGAGCAGACCAAGGCTTAGGGGATAAACTACTTTTGTCTTCGGATCAAAGTCTAGTTGTTTTTTGGATAATGTTCCGATACTAACAAGACAGATCAATAATAGCACAGATAGTTTACTGTAGATAAGCTCTTGATATATAATTACTGCCTTGATCCTTAATAACCCAACATTGAAAATGCCCCAGAACGGGGCACCCAGATAAACAAAAACACTTATCTCCAGCGCGATTGCAAAGTAGATCAGGCACTGCAGAAAACCGTGGAGTTTCTGGATTTCCCTCGTCTCTTCCATAGGAACCTCTTTTAGATGATAATCTTTTTAGCTTTAAGAATGTCGGAATAGCGGATATTAAAAGAAATGGAACGTCCTGAAATCTGCTTTTCTGAAAGTTCTACCTTGAGCAGTTTATGATCCGGAAAGGTCAACCTGCGCATCACAAAAATATTCCTATAACTTTTTTCAAAAACCTGATTATTTTGCAAGCTTGATACTGGAAGAATCTCCAGTGACTGTACCGTTGTCGCCTTATGCTGTTTTTGATCTTCAATACGGAATCTTAATCCATCAATTTCATAAGGAATATGGGTTGTATTGTCAAAACCGATATCCAGGAGAATATATTCGCCGATTGTACTAATGCCATTTAACGTCGCATGGATTCCATTTTTCCTTTTCCTTACGTCTGTCTTCAATGGTCCGTGTGTCAATATCGCCCTTGAAATGCTATCAAGTTCAGTACTTGATACCGTAGAAACTTTCGGTTCAATGGTCCTCATCCCGCCGATGCCTATATCAATGAGGGAACTGAATGCAGTTTCCGGTCTGTCATCGTAGATCACCGCATACTGTTTGATCCGTTTTTCTCCAAGGATAGTAAGTACGCCTATAAACGCCTCTTTGATTTTGGCCGAATCAGGAATTTTAACCCGCAGCAGGTTTTTATCCGGCAGATCGCCAACCAATCCTTTGGGAATATCCACATATGTAATCCTTTCCGGAGCAAGAAAATGCACCGTAAGGGAACGCTTGATAAAAATCTTTGGGATCTCTGAAGTTGATCCAACGGTATTGACTGAAACTTGTGCAATAAGGTTCCCTGCCATAGCAAGGATCAGTATGGCTGTTAAAATTATATTTTTCATATCGTTTTTATTTTTGGCCCTGAAGGTCCTGGGGATCAACAAGGAACACTTGATTGTTATATTTTAATTTCGCCCTGTTTTTTCTGACCATATTGGCAATGGCCGCAGAAGATGACTGGAACAGCCGGTCAACAGTACTCATCACAAATTCATTCTGACTCTGTGTACTTCCCATCGTATTGAATCCCTGGACAGGGCTTGAGCCAAGGCCTTTAGAAAACTCCCTAAAAGCAGAAGCAGGAACATATAATCCAGGAAGGCCGTCCATGTCATAGACCAAAAGTTTTATGGGCAGAATTTTACCCGCACAAAGAACCGAGCTGATCTCTAACTGAACCCGCTGCTCGGAAAACCCACTGATCTTGGCATACAGGTCTGTTCCTTTGGTTAATTTCGACTTTCCTGCATAAATGTCCTCAAGCAACCTAAGCCTTATCCTTGACCCTGCATAGCCCGTTACATCTTCACCAATAATCGCTGTAATCATCTCTCTACTTTTATCCGCCAAAAGGGTATTGAATTCGGATTTAACGGCAGCATTCCTAGAAACCGTAAGAACCTTTTCTTCTCTGATGAGTTCCTCCTGCTTTCTCTTTTTTTCCTTCTGCAGGTCGACATAAGCCGGGTCATTGACCTTTTGCACACTATCCAGATAAGCCATCTGTTTTTTAAACAGATCCATGGGATCAGTTTCCTTGGTTGTACTTGCAGATGGCGACCTCTCCCTGTTTCTTGCCTCGGCCAAGCTTGCCAGGGCCTTTGCCATTTCACGGTCTTCCGGCCTTATACTGCTACCGTTTTCAGTTCTTCCCGGAGGAGCAGGAGTAAAAGTTTTTGTATGCTGCTGTATGGGCAGGTAAGCCTGACTTTTAATGGATTCTTCTATGGAATCCAGCCTCTTTTTCTCCAAATCAGAATATGAACTTGCCATGGTTGCCTGTGGCAGCTTATCATCGTTTACGGTTTTGATTGCCGAATAACCATCAGCTTCCTTATAACTGTTTTTATAAGCTTCCAGCTTATCGGAAAGTCCGCGTTCACGTACCTGGTCTGATATTTCAGCAAGGTTACCATTCATATCTTTTTCGGCACTAACGGTCCGGTTTTTTGACAGGCTCTCGCGGTATACGAAAAAGAAAAGACACAGAAAAGGAATGGCCATGATTGGAACCACATACCGTGGATTTTTAAGATCTATTTTCATAACAATATGGTTAACGGAGCTTTCTAAGCTCCTCTAGTTTAGCTTCCAGAAAAGCAGAATCAGCTCTTTTTAGTGTTTCCCTGTCCAATACCGAATCTACCTGTTTTCTGATCTCCAGCGTTTTCTTAAGTTTTGCCCCTGTTGTACTGATCCGGGATAATCCATCATTAATGGAATAAGACGGTTTTCTACTCTTTTCCCGATTACTTAAAACGACCGCCTTAACTTCCTTTTTATCATTCAAAGACAGTACGCCAAATGAATACAGTACCGAAAAAATGACCAGTATGACCATCAGCACAAAGACATGTTTTGGATATGCCTTTAATAGCCGCACGATCCGTCTGCGCAGTAGAACCAGATAAGGCCGGAATTCATGATAGAGCTCGACAGGAACTGTCCTGTCAGGAGGTCTGTTAGATCGGATTTTTCTGAACATTTTCGATATCTTTATTTTCAAGGGTTTTCCAGGAAAGGATCAATACTCCGTATAAGTTATTATCGCTTTTTGGGATATCCCTTAAATAACCTTCAGTAATCATCGAACGGGTAACAATGGAACTTCTGCGCTCGATACGCTGCTTCCCATAATAACGGAAGTATTTCTTCTTGACATCAATGTAGATCGAATCAGTTTGAAGCGTCAGCACCGAACTACTGGAAAGTATGGAACTGAAATATCCTTTTTCCTTTAGGTTCAGATATTGCTGCATCCCCGATTCATCGATCAGGTACATCGCTTTTTTCATCTGATAGTCTATATACCTGTCATCGGGGGTGAGGGAAAAGAAAAGTGAATGGAAAAGCTCCACATGTCCGCGGTATACTGCTGGCCGGATCAGCTCTTCATCGGTCTGTCTGGCCAATACCGGAACATTGTTTTCAAAAATGTAAATACTGCGTCTGGCAATCTCGATCTGCTTATAGGCAAAAAAACCAGTCGAAATACAGATCAGAAAAGCACAGATCAGACTGCCAACAGAAACAATGGTAGCCAAACGGATCTTGGACTCAATATTTTTAATGATCATGATTGTTGGATTATGGTTTAAAAGAATTTACCAGTAGCCTTTTTGGCCATACCGATAACGGTTTGCGATCCGCGGCCAAAATTGGAAGCTGCAGAACTGATACCTGAAGTGGATATAATCCAGGTGGAAATACTCGGCACGGTAAACATACAAATGGCACCAATCAGAAAGCTTACGATTACCGTTCCAAAGGAAAGGATACCGTTACCTGCAAACCAGGCCATTTTCTCCAGATTGGCAGCTTCTCCGTTTTCACCGATAAGTTCTTTATACCTACTGATCTCCGTAGTCATGGCATATTTCTGCAGCAGCGCCACCAGGTACATAATTAGATAGGCAATTCCCAGATAAAAATTGACCGATACAAAGCGAGCTATCCAGGTGCTTAAAGAATCACGGAAAGCCGGCAGTATACTGACAGCAACGGCAAAAGGCCCCAAAATAATCAGTATCGTGGAATATATAATCTGGATCATAAAGATCACATAGGTTGCGAGTCTCAGAATCCAGATACCCAGCAGCTCAAGCAATTGGGTCAGCAACAACTGCATACCGATCTTCAGACGGTTCTTGAGTTCTATTACGGGACTGACCACTGTCGACATCCCCTCCTTTACCGTGCTGGTTACCGAATCCCATGCCCTGCCCATCCAGGTATCAGATTCCTTTTCCGCCATTTCGGTTTCCGCCTGAAAACTGTATAGTGAATTTGCGACCTTCTGCATATAATCGGCCCGGATGAGCCTGAGCGAATTAACCTCCGCCTGCTCACTATTGAACATCGTTTCGGTCCTCGCGGCCACGAGATCAGTCGGGAAAGCGACCATTTTAACAAATGCGCCCCACCACAGTATGATCATGACCAGACCGAAAGGTCTTAAAAGCGGCATAATTTCCAGCTTTTTATCCCCAGCTATCATTTCATAAGATTTGATCGCAAAAAAGATAATCATAAAAATCGCTGCCAAAGCCTTCGCATCTGCAATGAACATATCAAAATGAGTCCATATCGAATCCTTTAACCCTTTTAAGATCACCATCACCCCTTCTTCGTATACTCCGTTTCCCTGCAGAAACTCGAAGGACCTGCGATAATCGGTAGTCTGCCCAAATGCTAAACCAGTGATTAGCATGACCACGCACAACAATAAAATCTTTTTCATTTCCCGTTTAGTTTAAAATTTTCTTTTATTAAGGATTTCTTTTGCCGTCCTGACATCTGATTCCGGTGTCCAGCCATCGATCTTTATTTCCTGACCTGCCAGATCCTGCCGGATCTTTACCCGAGTAGGTTCTCGGGCAGCTGCAACGACTTTATCGTTCCAGAGTGCCGATATCCTTCGGTATTCTGCGAGCAGCCTGTGATAGGATAAAATCCTTGCACCCCTTTCCAGTGTTGTTGTCCGGGCTGCTTCGAGCCTTTCTGAAAGGATAGCGATCTCACGGGTGTACCAGTCAAGGCTACCATTGGCAATGATCTGCGCTCTTGCAATCTGTGGAACAGCTGCAAGCAATTTTCCAGGATCAAAATCTGTTACCCCTTTTAGCTGCCGGGAATAATAAAGTATCCAGAGTGGATCTGTAGCGGAAAGCATTCCTGACATTCCCGCAATCTGTAAAAGCGAAGTCTGCGCCAGAGTATCAGACTGCAGCTCATAATTCTTATCTGTTTGCTCCATTCCCGTTACCGAAACGAGGCGCTGATTCTGTGTACCTACCGGCCCTAAAGGACGTAAATCCGTTTTAGGATAGTTGGGATGAAGTCCCCAGGTCAGCCAATAATACGGGTTAAGCCCCAGAAAGCCGGAAGTGGGTGTAAACTTTTTTCTGTCCCACTGTTTAAATACCATGCGTTCCTGTTGGTTGACAATACTTTCATCCCTGATCTGTTTTTGCGCCTGGGCTGAGATAACTGTAGTCAGCAGCATCCAGACCATCAATAAATTCTTCATAGCTTTAATATTATTTTTTTAAATACCTCGTCTTTCTAATAATGTCAGATACGATCTGTACATCACGGTTGATAAAGCCTTGAAACGGGTTGAGCATCTTGACCACCCCTCTTACCTTTGCCCAATACATCGCTTTCCATGCGCCATAAGCCAAGCCGCGGATAATCTGAAGATCAGCCCTGATACCTGCGATCAATTCATCCCTACTGTTATAGTCCATCAGAACATTCTGCCCTTCTTTGAGCACAAAACCAGAGATCTCGGTCATCATCTTTGCGCTCCGCGTTGTAATGTCCCTGATCATCTGCTCACTAAAAAGCATCAGATAAGGTTCACTCTTTCCCAGCTTGCCCATTTCCCTGCCATAACCGATAATCTCTTCACATACCGCATACATATCGCGCAATGCCAGTCCATTCTTCAGTGCTGAATTTACATTGGACAGCGAGGAATAGATCATCCGTTGAGCCATAACGATACTGGAAGTATTTAGATTGATGTTGTCTAAGGACTTATTGATCTTGCCCAGCAGTTCATTATGGCCGATCTCTGCCGCATTTCTCACCACTGCATTTTCATTTACAACAGCCAGGTGCCTGGCATCAAAAACCACCCGCTGTGCCGAGAGCAAAAACGGACACATACAAAAAACCATCACATAAGATATCACTTTCATTTTTTCAGGTATTTGGCGTTTTCAAGAATATCTTTCACAATGGCCCGGTCGATGTCAATATACTCCGAGAAAGGGTTGGCCCTTTTCATGATAGCCGTAAGGTTTCCGTATTCAAGGCTCTGGACCAGCGCGGCTGCCAGGTTCCTCAAAACGGACAGCTCGGTGAGCACATGATCAAACAATATCCTCCTGTCCGAAGCTTTCATCTGGTTGACCGCACCAAGACTCGCAGTTAGCCCGGCCAGATAATAGACCAGGTCACGGGATTTCTCCAGCAGGTCAATCTCACTCTGGAGTACCAATGGCAATAGGTAAGGATTTTTCCCGGCCAGTTCATATAACCGATATTGATCCCGGGTGATCTGGCTGACCATCGGCACCGCCTGAATTCCGATATCCAGCGCATCGATTGCGGTACCGATCATACCGAAACGTGACTGCAGTTCACGGAAACTGTTTTTAAACTTTGCCAGCAGGGTTCTGTTCGCCTGTTCGTTAACTGTATTGACCGCCTGCCTGTTCCTCGCCTCCGACTGTCGCTCATGCTCACTTTTGGAATCCGAAACAAGCTGATGGATTCCCGGAATGTTGAGCGCTTTTTGCTGGGCCCGCGCTGTGTGCAAACACAAAACAAAAGCCAAAAGTAGAACCAGCCCCCTCATTTCTTTAAGTATTTTGCGCCCGATAAAATATCGTTTGCGATGCGCACATCCATATTGACCCAATCAGACCAGGGATTGAGCGAGGCGAAAATCCCCCGCATCTTTGCCCAATACATCGCCCGGTGCATCCCATAAGAAGTCCCCCTGAGGATACGCATTTCAGCTGCTATATGATTCAGCAATTTCGAGCGTTCCCCGGCATCCATCAGGTTATCCCTTCCGCCCTTGAGGACAAAAGCGCCAACCTCTGAACCAAGCCTGACCGCCCTTGTTTTGAATTCACGGGCGTTCTGCTCGGCAAACAACAGCAACACCGGATTGGACTTCCCAAGTTCAACAGCCTTTTCTACATCCGTGACAATATCAAGCCCGATATCGGTAATCTCCTCTACAGACATCAGGTTGTTGAGTATTGCCGACACTTCTGTTAGTCCCCGATATATCCTATCCTGCATATCTTTCACGACAACAAGCTGTCCGGTTACCAATAGCTGCCCTCTTGAGATAAGGCTTAAATTGTCGTTGGTACGGTCCAATTGCCTGTTGATAATCCCCGAATGACCGGCAATGGCTGCCGAAGTAACCGGATCCACGTAAAGGGTCTGTGCATTTATGCTCCCGCATAAAAAAGCACAAAAAATAATTAAAAATACTTTCATGATTTTAAGTTGTTTAAGCGTTGGTTAATGATCCAGACGCACCCGAATTGACCTGTTTAACGAACTCAACTAGGGAAAGTCCGGAACTTTTAAGATCAGCAATAAAGACATCAAGCGCCGCGGGATAAAAACCGAACTGTGCCACATAACTTTGCACAGCCAGCTTTTCAGGTTTCTCCGTGGTATAGGTCAGGTACTGCTGAAGCGAAACCTCTACACCATAAACCTCTCCAACGCCACCCCTTCTGATATACACTTCCTTAAAGGGGCTCCTGCCTTCGAGGTTATCCAGTTGATTGGTGCTGAAAATCTTGTTCCTTTCCGTCTTTGAAATAGAGAGCATCGCCGCTATTTCATCGTAATTGTCCCGGAATTTGGCCTGATCGAGCAGGATTACGGTGTCCGAACTGCTTATAATGGTGTCTTTTACCACTGCATTGCCTATCACATCCGCTAAATCCTGGGTCACCAGTATCAATTCACCCCAGAATTTTCTGACCGTTTTATCGACATATACCAGGAAACCTACCATTAGGGGTGATGAAATCGCTTTCCACGCTTCCTCGATGACCAATGATTTCCGCTGAAAATCCCTATAGCGCATTTTCTGGATGAAGATGTCCATTATATTCAGCGTGACAATTGCAAAAAGCAAGGCATGCTCCTTGATACTGTCAATTTCAAATATGACCAACCGTTCATTCAACAGGGATTTATCGGCATCTTCATTAAGTATGGCACCGAATTCTCCACCCGTGCAGAATTTCCGCATGATAAAACGGAAGCCTTCAAAATCAAAAGGAACAGCATTCTCCTTCATGATCAGCGGGATTTTTTCAATCGCATAAGCATAGAAAGAATCAAACTTGAGTTTTTTGATCCCCGAAGATTCTCCCATCGAAAACCATTTTGCATAATAAGAAGTAATCACTTCAGAAATCACATCCCTTTCCAGCTGGCTGGCCTCCCCTTCAGGCCCCTTTAAACAGACTAGGATCAGTACCAAGATAAATTCCTTCTTTTCGATGTTGTATTCTTCCTTACTAATGGCAAAAGGGTTCATCGTTATGGGACAATTATCGCTATAAGTGATATACCTGCCGCCGGCATATTGGCACAGCCCTGAATAGGAATGACCTGTATCAATGACCACGGTATCCATATTATAGAGCAGGTACTGCTCAAGCAAAGAATTCATAAAAAAAGACTTCCCCGTTCCCGACGGCCCCAGCACAAATTTATTCCTATTACCGATCCTTCCCGTTGACAGATCAGCAGGATCAATCGCAATTGGGATCCCCGACCTGTCGGTAAACCTGACCAAAAACTCTGACTGTTCGCTTCTTGGGAGAGATTCCTTAAAAAACAGGCATATAGCTGCCTCTGCCGTGGTCAAAAACCAATCGTATTTTCGCAGTTCTACAGCATTTCCCGGCAGTGCTGTCCTAAAAAGCTCCAGCTGATTGTATGCATTTCTGCTTGGAATGATCCCAGTCCGAAACAGCGCGCTTTCAATATAATTATAAGCCCTGCTGAGTAATGGTCTTTCTGCACATACAACGATATTAAAATGCGCATTGATCAGTAACCTGCCATCCCTGGCCACATCATCCAGTAATAAAGAAATATCCTCTACACACAGATTATTTGCAGGATCGGGTATTCCACTATGCCGTTTCCGTTTAAGTTCCATCTGCCTGACCGTCATGGTCTGCGAAGGTATTTCGAGAATCTGGTTATACAGAATGGAGGAACAGTCCGGTACTTTAAAAAGAAACGAAAGTATATCGGTAGGAAATCCCTTAAGACTTTCTTTCTCCGATAGCTTTACTGATGTTGGAAGCATGGCAGGAAGATCGACCTGGTCGATATTGATCAGCGGTATCGAACGGAAAGAACGGGTTCCAATATTTACCTCGGTATCAGTGGGATGATAATTGTCCAATGAAATGCTTTCCTCACCAAACTGCATGGACATAATCCTCATGATAAATAGGTTGATCTCTCTTTCCCTCAATACCCTTGGTTCCATTCCAGCATTGCCCAGCAGCCCAATAACCTTGACAACAGTTGTCTTAAACTCAGCAAGCGACTTTTTATCATGCACAAATAACGCCCCTTTTTTGACCTGCCTGGTAATGGTTAGTACTGTCTGGAGTTTTACATACGGCCTCCCCTCAAAATGCCTGTTATAAGTGTCCTGTAGATATTCATCTGCAACCTTGTACTGGTATTCAGCCTTATAGATGATATCCTGCTTCTGAATGATATGGCCTTCGCCAATAACCCTGGACAGGCTGGCAAAAAGTTCATGAAAATTATCATAGGCTCCATGATCACCTCCAAACCTGAGCACGGGATTGGTAATATCGATCAGTACAGAGAATTCACCGTTCAGCCCATATAAAATATCCAGTTCTGCATCTATATCAATGCCCAGATAGGGTATCCTAAATTCTTTTTGTCTTACCATAAAGATTGATTTTTGAAAGATGGTTGGTCTGGAGATAGATCCCCACAGAACGGGTCTTGTTGTGCAGTCCCCTTTTTTGACACATCCCGATGTAAAAAAAGCCACCGATGATCAGCGAGATCATAATCACCGCTCCTACATACATATTGATAAGCGCCATGGTCAGCGCACCAATAACCAACGAAAGCAGCAGAATACCTACGCCCCAATAAATAAAACGCCCCTTAAAACCTTTGTATGTCAGTGGCCGCTGAAGCCCCCTATAGACCGGAAAAAGCCCTTCCATCGCTATAGTCCAAAGAAAGCTTTAACAATAAGGGACGAAAGAACCAGAAAGAGACAGCTGCCTCCCCAGCCCATTAACTCCTTGTTGATATCCTGATCTCCGCTGTTCCATTTGGAATACACCCGGATACCACCAACTATGCCTACCAGTCCACCGATCACCAAGGCAATATTGGTTGCCGGATCTACATAGGTCTTAAGCGTACTGGTAGCAGTGTTCAGGCCGTTTACCCCACTTTGTGCCATAACGTATCCATTAATTGTACACAGGTATAAAAAAATAATGAATCTTAAATTTTTGATTTTTTTCATTTGATTGGGATTTATTGAATGGTTATTAAATAAAAAAACCGCTTACAGCGGTCAGGAAACTTTGGCTCAGAGCCCGAAGACGTGCACCAGCACAATATGGATGACGATGATAAAAAGTGCTGAAAAGAACCATGCCGGGATATCCGCACTCACATCTTTGCCCATCTGCATCTTATGGTACACATGGACTGCGCCAATGATCGAAATGAGTGCAGCCAATACAAGCGATAGGTCCCTCATGGAAAAAAATGATTCCCTGATAAAACTTCTGGCCTGTTGCATCTCCGCAATTCCGGGCTGGGCGCCAGCTACAGTCCAGGTCAGCAAACAGATGACCATGAACATCAAACATCTAACTTTCATTGCTAGAACGATACCGAAGACGTATACTCTATGGTTTCTGAACGGGCCAGAGCAAACAATTCTTTGATGGAAACCCCGCCGGAAAACACGATCGGGGGATCTTCCAGTTCCCCATCATCCAGAAAATAATCAATCTCTTTATCTTCGATTTCTTTGAGCGACACCTTTTCAGGTTCGGGAATATCAATAACCACTGTGGTTTCATTGTCGTTTTCCGCATAGGTCTGCTTTCTGTTCCTTGAAAGATCGAAAGCGATAAGCCCTGAATAATAAAATGCATAGATGCAAAGCATCCAGGACAGGAATTGTATCCAGCTCATAGTTCAAAATTTTCTAATGATGTCTTAATAAACTTTTTAATTTCGGGATGCTGCTCAAAAAGCTGGTGCAGGGCAAAAGCAATTACCCGATTCATATCCAGGCCCGAAGCCAGTTTTAGCCTATTGAGCAGCTGGACTGTTCTGGTGTTCAGTCTGGGATGCAGCATGTGGGTGTTACCGGAACAATCAAAGTCCCTGATCAAAGCGATGATGTCTGGCTCCTTATCACCTCCCTTATTTGATGTGCCAGCGCTTTTTCCACCTGTAACAGGATCCTTATTGGTGGGCACAATTTCTGGCGGCCTGATGCTCTTTCTGATCTCATCAGCCAGGGTTTTGATCTCTACTTTCATAAATTGCTTTTAAGGTACAGGTGCGGTGGTTTCGATATGATCAGCATAGATCTGATCAAACACAGGGATAATCACCGGAAAAAGGGATAAAGGCGTTTGAGCGGTATCGGTCCGCTGGAAATCCACCCGGTCTGACATCGGAGCAGTAATTTTTCCGAATTTCGAAAGCTGCTCCTCCACTTCCGCTGCTGTATCATACCTGACATTTCCCTTTACACGGTTTGGAATAAAGACCAGGTGCCCAGATGGATTGATCTTTTTCAGTACTACTGAAAAAAGAACGGTCGAATCGAAACTAAACTCGTCATAAGAGAACGGGCAGAGTACCAGATCGGCTGAACTGAATACCGGGATAAGCCCGTCATCATCCAGTTTTCCGGGCAGGTCAATGATCACGATATGTTCCCTACTCTGGCTGAGAACGGTAAACATGGAAGGAAAATGTTCCAGTCCCGCGGCAATAATTTCATAATGTTCGGGAGTTTCTGCTGCTTTAGCTTTTTCGTATTTCTGGGCAAGTGACTGCTGATAGTCCATATCAATAACGGTCACCTTCCGTTTTTTGACCAACGTTAAAAAGTTGGCCAATAAAAGGGTGAGCGTACTTTTCCCCGCCCCTCCCTTTTGGTTTCCAATAATAATAAGCATAATAAAAAAGGTTTAAAATTTAACGGGTATTTGTACGGGCTTTCCCCTTTCGCTGACGGTTGCGGCCTAAAATAGCCTCATCGTCAATATCCTCCTGAAGCTCAAGCGCCCTAACTGGGTCTTGGTAGAAACCTGATCCGTCAAGTTCAGAAAGAATATAATTGACCTCAACGGCGGGATCTGCATATGATATTCTATAAGGCTGATACTGATTATCATTTTGATGCTCAAAATTCAACGAAGCAAAAACATCGCGCAGCTGCATGACCGCTGAGCCTTTCATCACGCTTTTACGAGAATGGTCGATGATGGTATAACCATAGGGCGTTTTATTATCCTTGCTATGAAAGACCAGTTCCGCACCGGTTTTTTTCTTGACCATCCTGGAAAACAGTTGTAGTTCTGATTCCAGATCGGCTTTTGGAAATACCAGATTTTGATTTGACAACCGGTCAGTTAAGATTTTAAAAAAAATACCTCGCAGCTGCCTGCACCTATTTTTATCCTTGCACTGTTCCCTGAACTTAGATTCAAGATCTATTGTCCTTAAGGTTGAAACCGACTTTCCACAATGGGATACTTCCATATTTCCCATTTCAAGTCGAACATCAAAACCCGATCTTTCCAACAGGGTACGAACCTGCGCGCGCGTGCTAAAATTGTAGCCAAGCAACTTATCAAGCTTTGCGATATCAGCTTTTTCAAGTTGCATTACATTAGAAAGCCCCCTGACTGACCGGAGTTTTTCAAAGGCTGAAGAAATCTTCCTGCCGTTCTTATCGACCCTTGTCGATACAATATGCACATGGTTATTTTCAGTATCCTTGTGAAAGATCACCAGATATGGATTTTCAGCATACCCCATTTCCACCAACCACTTTTCAGCAGTACCCAAGAGCTCATCTTTTGAAACAGATTTACCCTTCGCAGATATCACCGCATGGAACTGTGGCTTAGTTATCCTTTTGTTAACAGCTGATACAGCCTTCAGGTAATTGATATAATCCTGCGGTCCAATTTTAGCTAGTCCCATCAGGCTCCCGAAATTCCTTACCTTCAGAAGCTCCCCTTTTCCGGACTGCATCTTTTCATGGTTATATCTTACCCCGGCAAAAGTTGCGGAGGAACTAAGTATCTTAACAATCATATAACTGCGTGACTTCGCAACCTGCTCCGTAAAAAATAAGATTACAATGAAGCCAGATCATCGGTATTAATGTGATATAGTTTCTTTCGGAACCCTGTAGCAGCATATCTTGCTATTGAGCTACAATCAAAACCAGTATTTTAAGTAGCTGTAGAACTGGTTATCCAGTTCTTTTTAAGCTTGCTAACATTATAACATGGTAACCAGCTTACAGGTTATACAGCTACCTGTATAACAGAATAGCAGTTTAGCTACCCAATAACTTTAATACCCTTTTTATTTCCATGTTGAGATTTTTTAGAAGCAGAAAATGTTTATCGAGTTCCTTACTATAGCGTGTAAAAATTACCGGAGACAGCACCCCCTGCTTATTCATTATATTCGCATAACTGGCCAACTGATTAATATTATTTCCGGTCCTAGAAAGCTCAAGCCCTATCTGATCAATGCTGTTCAGGACTGAACGTCCATCAAAAACCAACTGCAGGTTAATATCGAGCATTCTTTTTCTAACGATATCGCTTCTTTTCAGTCCAAGAAGCTTTTCCAGAGAGATAATGGTGTTAAATTCCTCCTCCGAAAAACGCGCACCTATCCTTCTGGTTTTCTTACCACTTTTCAGATAGGGCCGTCCGAGCTGCTTTTTCTTTTCTTCCATTCCAAAATTATCTAAAAGAGAAAACGAGTTGCGAGTTTTCTCAACCCCCAAATGCTCCGCTTTGGGGCAAGATTCTTTTTGGAGGTATAATCCGCAGGATTATTGTCCGACAAAAAGACATCTTGCGGGTATAAAAAAAACAAGGGTTTATTTGCAAGCTCCTACCTATATAAAATTGACTTCCCTTTTATTTACTAAAAATCAGAGCATAAAAAAAGGGGCCGAATGGCCCCTCCCACCTAAACTAAAAACAAAAAAACAAGTCTTCAATAAGGTATACCGGGATTACTCACGTAAGTCCATACGGACCTGGCCGTCGCCTGCCTCTGCGCTTTCGTTTATTGAAATGATCTCAACTTCGCAAGAATTTTCCGCTCCTCACGGAATAATGCTTCATCCCACAATTTCAAAGAACAGGTGCATGGCACCTATTTACTGTCGTTAGCATAAAAGATTTCCTTTTGAAGAAAATCTTTACTAGATCATTTGGAACCGCATCTTCGTTGACAGCACCGTGGATCCAGCTAATTTTTAGGTTTGTTATTCAGTTAGTCTTAAAACAGATTACCCCGTTTCATTGACCAAACGTATCCAGTAATTTAGCGTGATGAAATTTTTGGCCCGAAATGGCCTGAATTGGCCGCGCTATGAGCCTTAAGTGACCCAACATCTGCGACATTGAAGGTAGGATTTCCAAAAACTGGAGTAAGATGGAGAAGAAAAATATTATATTTTTTGATAGGGATAAACCAAATACTATTTTCTAAATGATAAAAATTTTAACAGTCTTTAAGAAGTGAATTGGTTAAAGAGTTACACATCCGTGTGCGTGCGGACTGGGAGGAATCTAAGCTCCATATGTGCATATTCGGCGAAAGTTGTTCTTCGTCACTTTTTGGCGAAATCCCAAGTTAATGACGAAGATGCCGCTGAAATATTGAATTCCTATATTCCATGGCCAAGATTCACAACAGACAAACAGCATTTGAAGACATTGATCCCTGATGAAAAGTCGACTGGATCAAATAATTACCTAAGATAGCGTGGATTTTTTTAGACCTAAATGTATTTTGGTATAGGGTCCGGATACAAGATGTCGAGCCCGTAATGAGAGGAGCATAATGATGTATTAATTTTCTACAGACAGCCGGACAAGGCATTTTAGAATGAACGATATTGCCATTCCTAACCAGCCTGAACATATTTATTGTTTTAATATTTCTAATAAGCTAGTGTTGCGAACCAATCTCTTCCATTACTCTTTCCAGAGCCCTTCTCTTTAGCGAAAAATAATCCATGTTGTACAGCATCGAGGATGGTTCGACATCTTCGATCGGGGTACTTTCCTTGATAAAGACATATGCGTCGAAACTCTTTTTGAGGGAGGAAAAGCGGTATAGGTCAGCATAACGACTCGCCCTGGGGATATCCGCATAAGAAAGTATACCGTCACCGAGGTATCTGGAAGGATAATAAAAATAATTGAGCCCAGTTGTTAGGCCTGCATGTTCAAAGCTGTAAACAGGTGGCCTGGGAAGGGTGTCGGTGATAAGCTTACTATTTATTGAACATTCATCCTGAGTATAGGTTCCGCCCCCGATCTGGAAACTCACCGTTAAATACCGTTCTTTATAAAACTCTTTGATATAGTGGCCCAACGGTAATGGAGTACCTAGGTATTCATCAAGTTCCGGTCTGGAGGTAACATGTGCGCTATGGGCATAGACGACACCGGTTTCGCCTGGCCCGAGAAGTATCTTTTCAAATTTCTGTAATCTTTGATACATATTTGAGTCCCTGTTTACCTGCCAACCAATACCGTTTTTTTTCTGCACAATCTCTTCCCTGAGAAAAGAGATGTGATGCTGGAACAATTTGCTGCCGAGTTTGGCTGGCAGCAGCGTATCCGACTGCGCAAGGTCTAGTACTCGTTCCATGTTATTTTTTGCAATTGCCTCTAAAAAAAACCTACCATCTTTTTTTCCAAGCAATGTAAGATAGTATTCAAACAGGTACATCTCAGGATAAATCGGGCTATCGATCCCAAATAAATGAACCTTGTCAACAGAACGTGCATTATATGCCTTCAACCAATCTATAAAACCGATTAGGCTTCTGTACCCCCCGGCGGAAGGGCGCAGGTCTGCCACGATCTGGTCCCGGTAGCTGAGCGGGAGTTTGCCAAGTACATATTGGTCAATGAGCAGCGTTTTGTCAATCGGTATCTCCAGAAGGACCAACCTGCAGTTGTTTGCCAAAATCAGGTTTTTAATGAATTGGTAAACAGCGGATTGTATGTTGCTGCTCCCGTGAGTAGACTCTCCCAAGCCTACAATTCTTTTGCGCCGCAGGTTATTGATCCCCTTCAGAAGAGTACTATCATTATTGGGTGACAAGGGGATAATAAACCTATGATCCAACCCGTTCTCAACTTTGGCATTGAACGTGCTTTCTAGAGAATACAGATCCTTTAGAGAGACATCTTTGCCATTGATTGCGATAGCAATCCTGTCAATCCAGATGGCCTGGTCAATATTTTTATCGCCAAGGTAGTTGATGCTGATCCTCATGGCCGTAGCATTGGCGAGTGGAAGGCTAATCTTATTTTTCTGCCATTTCTGAGTATTAATCCTAATCGATTCTGAAGCAATCCGATTCTCATTGTGATCGAACAAGGTTATTGAAAAGCCAACTCCCCTTGCCGTATTGGTCTTCAAATTGACCGACACGTCGCAGTTGCGCGGTCTGGCGCATGCTGGCAGCAGGACTATCTTTGAAAGGTTGCAGAACATGCTATCACCTCTGGCAGATTTATTGTAGAAGAGCTTAAACGATGGTTTGCCTTCGTTAATTTCACTAGAATCGATGCGGTAACTGCTGTTGCCCGATGATAACCAGCTCTTATTGCATGACGATATATCCTGAAAATTCAGGTCATATCTCTTAAGTAGCGTCTGTGCCTGGGCAAATTGCCAGAAGGAAAAGATCAAAAACAAAAACGACAACAGGTGTCTCTTCTTATCTTTCAAAATATTCAGGTTAGAGCATAAGCTCTGTATTATTTACAGAGCCTATGTTAATGTAAATTTAGCTTCTCATGGATATACGCCGTTGAGGCTGTACACTCCGGTAATCCTAGGATCGTCAATTGAAATAAAACCAGTCTGTCCAGTTTGGGAATCATAAGTAGCGTACGTAAAAGGATTTGTCATTCCCGTAATATTGTATGCATGCCCCGGCACGGTGATGACTCCTTGGCTGGTAATTCCGCTACTGCCATAAGGTGCGCTCGTAGCATACCCCGCGAAAATATTATACTTGCTCAGAAAACTGGCTAGCTGATCATATGGTACCCCGCCCACACCTACCTGGTCAAATGAAACATGCCAGATTGGCTTCCATCCTAATGCATCAACGACCTTATTATAAAAGGTTACATACTCGTTCTGTACCTGCTCGACCGAAAGACCCGTTACAAATGATACCGAACGGAATACGCAGTCCATACGGCCATTGAACATGCCGTATCCGCCATATCCGCCATACCCACCGTATCCACCTGATGGATCATAAGGTTCGTACCCACCGTTTAAGGGGTACCATCCCGGCCATCCCCCATTATATCCGCCATAGCCACCCCCGTATCCACCTGACCCACCATAAGGGTCATAAGTACCCGCCGGCGGGATATATCCGTGCTGCATGGCATTAAAGAGTTCCTCCCAGGAATTATAGCCGCCATATCCCCCGCTTCCCTCTCCATAGTTCCCATAACCGCCTTTAATTTTGGCGAGATGTTCCGAATCAAGCGTTCCGAGTTCCTTGCTTAATTGGTCAAGATCCAATTTTAATCTTTTCATAGTTAATTAAGAGTTATAAATAGAATTTGTTATTTTTTTCTTTAACAGAAACCGCAAAATGTGCAGCACCAGGGTATCCAGCTTTGAATCGTAAAAATTGATATGTTGGGAAACCAATATCCTCATTTCGATAAACAACATTTCTGGACTAGGCGCAGCGGCCACTTGCCGGCAGGCTTGATACCATCTGGTTAACCATTGCGTATCGGGGACAGGTGTTCCATTTTCGACCAGCTCCACAATCTGAAAAAAATCATCGATGTTATCCTCCAGTATCCTATTGGCCTGGTCCTCGATTTTTTTGAGATCAGCTGATGACAGGAGCTCGGAATGTATCTTGTGATTTTTCTCCAGCCATTCTCTCGCCCTAGTTAGACCGCCGAAAACAGTTAATGTTGTAATTTGCAGACATATGTAGAAATTAAACAACGATTCTTTGTCCGGATCAATATCCGAAAATGTTTCGAGCACCAAATCCGATATAGAGTTTTTGAGCATATCCACTAGGGGCTGTGGGAGCTGTGTTAAATTTAAAGCAAAGGGCTTGAAGCTGTTTATTAAAACAAGATTGTTCGGAACATCCAAAAAAAATGAATCTGTAAGGGGCAACGGCCGCTCCGTCCTTTCACTGGGGTGGCTATCCAAAAAGTTCTGGATTGAGGTTTTATATCGAAATACCTTCTGCTGAAAGTTTCCTTGCAAATGCATGGTCAGTCTGATGTGATCCCCCTGATCTCCACTGAAGTACAGATTGAACCTATTGGCTGGAGAATCGACCTTCATATCCCGCAGGAGCGGTCCCAAACATTTTTTAAAAAGACTCTGCCATTCTATACTACTGTAATAGACAGCCAAATTCAGTACAAAACTACCTTGAGTAGGGGCAAACATATCGTATCGGGCGTTCGCGGGGGATCTCTCTTTAAAGCCTATGTCTGTCATGTTATCTATATTTGGTTTTATAGCTGACAATCGAACACATATCTGCATCATTCATGCACCTAATGCATAGAGAACTGGCTTGTGTTAATTAGAGAGCGTGAATCTTTATTGGTTTCAGTAAAGAAATAAAAAGTTTTTTATATTAGCAAACGATTCTCAAAAATTAAAGTATAAATCTAAATTAACAATGCTAAAAAAATTTCCTGTCGACAGGCAGTTGGATATAATGGATTGCGGTCCTGCCTGTTTAAAAACAATTTCGAAATTTTACGGAAAATACTATTCGTTGCAATATCTAAGAGATAAATGTGGCCTGTCTCGTGAAGGGGTCTCTTTCCTTGATCTTAGCTATGCCGCAGAGAGTATTGGACTACGTAGCATCAGCACGAAGGCAACCATACAGGACCTGTATGAAAAAGTTCCGCTACCATGCATAATTCATTGGGCAAGTAGTCATTTTGTGGTCGTGTACAAGGTGAGCGCAAAGAGAGTATACATATCCGACCCTGCAAAGGGTCTTGTCAGTTATAGCTACCAGGAGTTTGCTAAAAATTGGTACAAGCCACAGTATGATAACCAGAAGGGCGTGCTTCTCGCTCTGGAACCCCAATCTGATTTTGCAGCGATACAAGAAAATGAAAAACGGAACAGAAAAAAAACAATTAGTACCCTTGCTTCCTATTTCACCCCATATAAAAAAAGTTTTATAAATCTTTTTGTGGTCATGTTCATCGTGACGCTACTCCAGGCACTGCTGCCGTTCATTTCCAAAGCGGTAATCGATGTCGGTATACAGAGACGTGACATTGACTTCATTGATATCGTATTGGTAGCCAACATCGTTATTATCGTTTCAATTACTCTTTCCAATGCTGTAAGGGACTGGATTTTAGTTCATGTAACCTCAAGGATAAATATTGCACTGATTTCAGATTACCTGATGAAACTGATGAAACTACCGATAACCTTTTTTGAGACCAAACTAACGGGCGACATCCTGCAACGTGCCAATGATCATGAACGGATACGGAGCTTCATTATGAACAACTCCCTGAACATGATTTTTTCCACCCTAACATTTTTTGTCTTTGGAATTATCCTATGGGTTTACAACAGTTTTATTTTCTACACATTTTTGACCGGCAGCGTAATCTATGTGACCTGGGTATTAGCCTTTTTAAAACTGCGCCGTAAGCTGGATTGGAGTTATTTCGAACTTATCTCAAAAAATCAAAGCTACTGGGTGGAAACTATAGAGGGAATGCAGGATATTAAGGTAAATAACTATGAAAAGGCCAAGCGTTGGAAATGGGAGAATATCCAGGCCCGGCTTTACAAAGTCAACCTTCGCAGCTTAACGGTAAACAACATACAAAACACCGGAGCACAATTTATTGATAGCCTGAAAAATCTACTCATCACCTTCTTTTGTGCAAGAGCTGTGATAGGAGGAGAAATAACTTTTGGCGTAATGATATCAACCCAGTTTATCATAGGGATGTTGAGTGCACCAGTCCAGCAGTTCGTGAGTTTTATCGTTTCCGGCCAATCCGCCCATTTAAGTTTTCTCCGCTTGAATGAAATACACGAACAACAGGAAGAAGACGAAAATATGGGCCACAACAGTTTAGCACTTGTCCCAAATAAAAGCCTAATGCTCAAGAATGTATATTTCCAATATACCCCCAACTCCCCTATTGTAATAAACGGCGTGCACCTATCGATCCCACAGGGCAAGGTTACGGCTATTGTTGGTGACAGTGGCAGCGGGAAGTCAACCCTGCTCAAATTATTGCTACGGCTATACAAACCGACACATGGGGAAATAATGATAGGAAATATGAGCCTAAACAATATCAGTCTAAAACAATGGAGGGACAAGGTAGGCGTAGTGCTACAGGACGGCAAGATATTTAGCGATACAATACTGAACAATATTGTCTTGGATGATGAAAAGATTGACTATGAACGTTTGAGGGATGCGGTCGAGACCGCAAATATTGCCAGTGAAATAGAGCAGTTGCCTCTGGGATACCAGACAATGATGGGGGAGCGCGGCAGGGGGCTGAGCGGTGGCCAAAAACAAAGGGTACTTATTGCCCGGGCACTGTATAAAAATCCGGATTTTCTCTTCTTCGATGAAGCCACCAATTCACTTGATACTATCAATGAGCAGAAGATTATCAGTTCTCTGGAAAATGTATTCAGAAACAAGACTGTCATAGTGGTAGCCCACCGTTTAAGCACCGTTCGTAAAGCTGACCAGATTGTTGTTATGAGAAAAGGAAGTATTGTTGAAATAGGAACACACGACCTCCTCATGAAACGGGGCGGCCTCTACTACCAGTTGGTAGAATCACAGGTGGAATTGATCAGTAGCATCAGGCAAAATTCAAATGGTTCAGAAAAAGAAGGGGTCCAAAAACAACAGGCAGCCGCAGTAACTGCAGACAAAACTGATGAGCACGCCAAGACTTAGCATCTAACTAAAAAATAACCGAGTAAAAAAATATCGACAAAAATGGAACCTGAGAATAGAGATAAAACATTGGTTGAGAACAGCAAAAGTAACATCTTCAATGAAAAAGAATCCACCAACATCAAACGGACAGAGGAGGTAGAAGCAATTATCGAACGCATGCCTACACGCTTTGGGTTAGCCGTGACGTTATTTGTGCTAATCCTGGCTTCTGTCTTCGCTGTCTTCGGTTGGATTATAAAATACCCGGATGTTGTGACAGGTATAATAAGTATTAATGATACCCGCGCAGCGGTAAAACTTGTAGCCCAGACGTCAGGAAAACTCCAATTGAATGATATGCAAAACTTCAAAGTAGTCAAGGAGGGCCAGTATATCGGAATCATTCACAACGCCGCAGACCTCAAAGATGTCAAGAAACTAAAATCACTGATTAGCTCGTTCAGTATCCAGGATGCCAGAAACCACTTAAAAATGGATATGTTCCCAAAAAACCTTTCGCTAGGAGAGCTGAGCCTTAAATATTTTGCCTTTTTAAACGCTTACTCCCAGACCGTCCAATATTTTGAGACTAAGCTTTATGATAAACAAATAGATGCATTGTCGAAACTTGTGCTTGAATATGAAAGTGTCAAGGAAATTGCTGCCAATAGAATACATATGAGCGGGGCAAGCATGGGACTGGTTGGAAAATTTTCCGGCCGTGATTCCATATTGTTCTCGAAGAAGGTACTTTCCGAAGCTGAAAGAGATCAATCCAAGATGACATTGCTTGCTGCACAGGACGGATATCAAAATACACTGAAGGAACATTCGTATGCCAATAGCCAGTTGCAACAGGCAAAGAGCCAGTTGCAGCAGACCATGATACAAAAAGCCGAAAAGGAAAACAAATTGGAACTCGATCTCATAGCAGCTTTTACTGATCTTGATGACAACTTTAAGATGTGGGAAGAAAAATATGTTCTCATGGCACCCTCTGCAGGAAAAGTTCAGTTCCTTAAATTTTGGACTGAGAACGAATTTGTCCAGAGCGGGGAGCCGGTCTTTGCAATTGTTCCCGAACATCATGGAGTGTTGGGACAGATGACCATGCCGGTGAACGGTGCGGGAAAAGTCAGGGTCGGACAAGAAGTAATCATAAAGCTAGATAACTATCCCTATATGGAATATGGAAGCATAAAGGGGTTGGTAACCTCTATTTCCTTATCTACCAATACCCAGAACACAGCAGAAGGTACCGTGGAAAACTATCTATTAAACATCTCACTGCCCGAGAAACTTAAAACCAACTATGGAGCTCAACTAAGCTTTAGCTCTGTCGCCAAGGGAACAGGAGACGTTATCGTTCACCAGAGACGTTTGATCGAACGCCTTTTTGATAATCTGAGATATAAGCTGAATTAAGGGTTTGTCAGGCATTGCTTATTTACAATACCAAAACATGGAACTGATCAATGATGCAATGAGGTTAATAGGGTTCATTGAAGATCAGCCTTATTCATTAAGGTAGCTCTAGCGGAAAAGTGGAGAAGTTCTTAAAGATATTACCTTTCCAAGCACTCGCATTCTGCACTTTATGCACCGCCCGCCGGTTATTATCCTCCATTATCAACCTGTTCGAAACCTGATGAAAAAAAAACAGGGCATTTTCTATCAGCTGCTTTGATTCTATTTTGTAAAACCCATGGTAATGGTCCGTTTCAGTACTGGACCAAATTCCACTTGACCAAGAATCTTCAAGGATCGAATAATCATATACTGAAGGAAAACCCGACAATATATTATTTTCAAATTTGTCCGACAGGAGGTTATTAATCATCGTCCCCCCTTTTGTTGTATTGTCCTGAAAAACAAAAAGTAATTCAGAGCTGTAAGAGGTTATATATCTTATCAGAAAGTGTTTCAGATTGAAGCCCTCTTTTGAATTCGATATCCTTTCCTGGTTAGAGTGCGGTATAGCGTTTAGAAACAAGGGATTACTGATGTCCCCTTTTCTTAGTCCCATCCTTGTCAGACGGTGTAAAAGATCAATATCTTCAAATCCGTAGTGCTTCATCCGTTCGTCATAGCCGCCAATTTCAAGGAAATGTCTCTTGAGCACACATATTCTGCCCAAAACGTCATTTTTCCTCAACGGAATATAATAGGTGGTCAAAAAAACATCAGATGCTTCATTAAAAATATCATTTAAATATTGGGCAAAGTTGGGACCAGTAAAATTATCCGCATCAAGATTACAAATTATCTCACCGGTTGCCAGTGAGACCGCAAGGTTTCTTGAATGCGTCCAGTCATAAAACTGAACAGAATCCACCTTAAAATAAACGAGTTTTTTATTCTCCAGCTGCTCTGGATAATTATCCCTTATGTATTCTTCCAGTCCGTCCGAGGAATTATAATCGAGGATTAGGAATTCGATATTTTCGTAGTTCCTGTTATCGATCATATTAATAGGAAGAGTTTGTTTGAGATAAGACAATCTATTCATGCAAGTTGTGCAGAATGAAATCTTGAGATCAGTCATGTGAACGTCTAAAATTAAAGTTACTTGTTAACGTTTACGCCTTCAGACCAATACAGAAAAAAAACGGACATGTAAGTCCTGAAGCGTTCAGTGTTATCATTGAAGAGAGCATATTAAAATTCCGGTGAAATTGATTTGGTTACCGTCAAATTATTTTGTTACGGTTGGCAATATAGGATTAAACAATTAATCCACAAAAAAATGCGCATGCAATTTATTCAAGTTAGTAAAGTAGATTCGCTTTTTCCGTAGGCTGGATTTAAGGCCAATTCTCTTGATAGAACCATGGAAGAAATCTTTCAATGAGAAATAAAAATAGTATAATTGGAAACCAAAAAAATAATCATGATAGTAGTTACGGTAATAACGGAAAACGACCTGGAGGGATTGGCCAATTTCCTAAGGCCTTCCTGTGAGTTTAACAATCTTGACTTAAGAGTTTTGATTTGTAAAGGAAGGTATTCAGGTCACAGGACTAAGGATCTATTGTTATATGAATATTTAAAAGGACTTGATAAGAAAGAGCTTATCTTCTTTACTGATGCATTCGATGCTTATTTTATCGCAGATCATAACGAAATAGTCTACAAATATTACAACTTCGATAAGCCAGTAGTATTTTCTGGCGAGATCGCTTGTTGGCCAGAAGCCTCTCTGAGTCAAAGTTACCCAAATAGTACAATTGATTTTCATTTCAGATATTTAAATAGCGGAGGCTTTATCGGAACCGCTGGTGTCATTATGGATTTGATCGAAAAATATTATAATGGGAATAACATTGACCATTTGAGACACCCGTGGAGCAACCAGTATACCTGGAACCAAATCTACCTGAAAGAACAGGATTTGATCCAAATTGACTCCAATTGCGAGATATTTTATACGCTTTGTAGCACTATAGAGATATCTAGGGCTTATTTGAATTCAGGGGACAACAAGAATAATGTTTTGGATCTTGAAAAGGCACGTTTACTGAAGGAAATGATCATAGAAAATGGAAGATTTATAAGTTCAATAACAGGCAGAAAGCCTTGTCATTTGCATTTCAATAGCCCTGCTGTCAAATCAATAATGAAAGGGAATTTGTTAGATGAGCTAAAAAGTTGGGTAAACGTATCGTAATCCTAAACTTGATTTCGTATATCGATTGGCATATTTCGGCAAAAATGGTTGCCCGTTCCGCGAAAGCTATTAAAAAACTGCGCCTTACTGAGTAATCCTTGCTTCTTTTTAGGGGTTATGCCGATTTTTTCCATTAAACTGTATACTTGTACTTTTTGATAGTCTAAGCCGTATTCTTTTTTATCCATTTGGCCAAGATCGGTCCAGTCCACTTGTTTGATTCAAGCCTGTAGTATAATGGAATCTGCTTAAGAACTATTGTTTTTATTCTTTCAAATTGGTCATCCGATCAATGCACTATGCCTCCTCTTTCTTTCTTATCTTTTAGTCTTCCTATGCCTTCATTCTCGAAACGGCATAACCAGCCATCACGAAAACGACTTAATTGGAGAATTCCTGGCCTACCCTAAAAAGCAGTTTTAGTATCGGAATCTCCGCCTTCAATACTGCCGATCAAATCCTCCCCCTTCGTTTACTTTCTAAAAACTCCTCTTTCAGTTCACTTTTATAAAATCTGTCGCCACCGGGGAGCTTGCTGGGTTTTAAAATGCCTTTCCTTACCTTTCTCTTATAAGTGCTTTCACTTATGCCAAGATACTCCATCACTTCAAGCCGGGTCAGCATCTGATCCTCCGGCAGTTTTAATTGACCATAAGATTTAGAATAGATCAATTGCATAATTTCATAAATTTTCAGTAAGACATCAAGAATAGCGTTAAGTTTGTCCATATCGATTTCGATTAAAATCAGATAGCAAATCTGGATTTGATACAATAAATAGTTGATACAAAAAGACTAATCTATATTCAATCTGTCAAGTTGGATTCTGGTGGTAAAAGTTACCACCCTCAAGAAAAAAGGGCGTTAATTTTAGATTTTCATACTGTTAAAATGCACTTTCGTCACGGCAATATGAGGCATTGGTCGTTCCACAGATACTGTTGGTGTAATAACTTCTGCTTCACAAAATGGATACGGTATTTTTATCGCGGTTATCGATTAAAATTGCCTCTCCATGAATCTAGAGTTTGATTATTTACGACAGATCCTGTATTCTATAACAACCAACGATACTTCATTTGAAATAGAAGAAGATATTGAATCTGAAATTAAAAATGAGATTAAAAGGCTAAGAAATAACCTAAATTCCTTTTGCCTGGATTCCAACTTCAATTTTAGAACAATACTTCAGTTCCAACAACATTCAATTAGCCGGATGATCGAAGAAATTGAGGACCACCTGGCCGCTACGAATGCTCATGAAGTGGTTCATGGTAGCGTAGTAGAAATGATGCTTAAAGAACTCTGTAGTTTTTTAACATATATCTGGAAGTACTATCCTTCAGACTTCGACTCATCGATTCCGGTGTCCAAAACAGGCATAGCAAACTATTTATCCGAGCATAAAATCACAATCGATGACACGTTGCTATACTTAGAGAGCCTTGAAATAAACACAAGATTATTAGAGTTACTCCGACAGATCATCCAACTCGAACTCCCCGAAAGAGTGACATATAACAACATCTCGTTCAACAATTACCTTCTTAAATTTATTGAAGCGAACAAAGGATTAAAATTATCTGAGGAGATGATTGCAATTATGCTGATTTCTAGACAGTTTAATCATCCGAAATTTTATGAATTTTGCAGGTTTGCAATAACAGAAAAGTTAAATGGGCTGTCTGTAATCGCGGATCACTTCCGAGAACTGATATACATGCGCAAAACCCTGGTTCAGATCCCAATCATGGATATTCCTGTATATTCTGAACATCATGAAAAAATCCAGCCCTCATTACTAAAAATGATCGATTCAGAATTGGACTTCTTAAAAGAACTGGACTTTTTAAATACTGAGCTAATAAACTCTGGAATGCTTGACTCAAATTATAAAGTTTCATTTACGGTCAAACAGCTTGCATTCTATATTTTCCTAAACGTAGAATCGGGAATAATAGTTGAACAAAAAGCTACAAAAATCCATCAATACGTGATCTCCAGGGTGAGTACACCAGAAAAACAGGAGATTTCTGAAAAAAGTTTCAGCAATGGGTATTACGTCCATAGCCCCGAAGATATCAGGAAAGTATCAGACAAGCTAGCACGCATGTTAGCACTTGCCCAAGAGAAATATTAATTAGGAACAGATAAAATTCTATAAATAGAAGCATTACAACACTTTAAATGCCTTTTTATAAAAAGGGTGGCTGGGGTGGTAAATTCTACCACTTGACAGGGCAGGTCCTAGTTGATTATTTTTATCCTATTATGGATTTCGAAACATTTTACAAGCACCTGGAGGGTATCGCCCCGGTCAGCTCTTCTCTTAAAGCGTATCTAAGGATTGCCTTTAAGGAACATTATCTTTTAGATAACCAAGTATTGGATATCAATTTAAAAAAAGCATTTCCAATAATATTTGTGAGAAAAGGTATAGTTAAGACCTTTCTAGAGAGCAAACTGGAACCTGGTAAGGAATTACTTCGGTTCCATTTCGAAGGATCTATAGTTCCCAGGTTAACAGAAACGGATCAAGAAGACTATAAACTTGGAACCTATGGCATAAACAATTCGACTTTACTAATGCTTTCAGATGGGCACGTTCAAAATCTGCATAAACTGTTTCCCGATTTTATAATTTTAATGGCAAGGATTTACGAGGATCTATTATTGGATTTATTTCATAAAGCATTTGACCTTCATAATCATAACGCCGAAGAGCGCCTAAGAAAACTTTTATTAATAGAACCGAATATATTTCAGATTGCGACAGTACATGATATCGCGGCAGCAATTGGTATGCGGGCGAATACCCTTAGTACACTCAAGAACAAAAAGTTCAACTTTTAATTCAAAAATCACCAAAAGAGTCTCATCTAAATGAGACAACGACAGCAAAAAAACACTCATTTTTCTCATGAAGATGAGATAATTACAAACCTTACTCTGGAGAGATTTGCATAACAAACTTCGTGTTATGAAAAATCGCTTTAATATCTTCGGTACTTCTAGCCTGGTTATATTGTGGGTCTACACTGCTGGATCTAAAGTATTTGATTTCCAGGAATTCCATCACCAGTTGAAATTACAGCATTTTGGTGCCCAATTGACAGCTTTTCTCATATGGGCAATTCCTGCCATCGAAATCACTACCCCAATACTCTTGGCGATAACAAAAACGAGAGTGGTAGGCCTATACTTATCAGCTAGCCTATTGCTAATGTTTACAGGCTATGTGGCTCTTATTTTAAGTGGCTTTTATGCTCAAGTGCCATGCAGCTGTGGAGGAGTCCTGAAAGAAATGAGCTGGCCTGAACATCTACTTTTTAATTTGAGTTTTCTCCTAATAAACATCGGGACAATAGGTTTTATTCACCATCAAGAAAGGAGGTCAGGAAAACTTGCGACAACATAAATCGCAAAAGGTAAGTAGCTTTCCTTTTACGAAGATATATCACCATAAAAACAAACATTATACACCTAAACTTTTTTGCCTGTTTTTTCAAACGTAAAAAACATCCTTAAACATGAAACATTTAAAAAAATTAAGCTTTGGCGTATTCGCCATGATTTTCGGTCTTGCAATTGTTTTAACCCAATCTGCATTTAAGTCAACAAACCACAGGGCTTCTTATACTTTCTACTACGATGGTCCTGATTATTCTGAAAATGAGGTTAAAGACCCGAGCAACTGGAAATTAGGTACCCAAAGCTGTGGAACGCCAACTGATAATGTACCGTGTACAATTTTGGTTGATGACGATTACGTAGATAATCCGACTTCGCCAACTGCTTTGGATCCTGCTATTGATCTTCAGGCTACTCAGCACGATACAAATGAATATTATATTTCAGGATCGGACGATGCTTCCATGGAAATTACCAACAGGGCTAATTAAATATATAGGCGGGGCCATCCGGTCCCGCCATATATACTCATTAACCAACTAAATCCTAATTCTGTGGCAGACCTGTAATCTGTATTATATCTGATGGTAATGGCAGCGCATATAACTTTGAATTTGGCTCGAGACTTATCTGTCTTCCAGCTATATTTCTATAAAGCACAATATTCGCTTTTTCCTTATTATACCTTTTGATGTCTCCCCATCTTAATCCCCTAAACAACAGTTCCTTTCTGCGCTCACGCCTAATTAAAGCGAGAGCTGCATCCTTTGTATCTGCTGAAAAAGGAGTAAAAACTACTGTTTTTCTCCACCGCTTTATCATAAGCGTATTCAGATCCTGCATTGCTCCAGAAACATCCCCAAGAAAGGCTTTTCCTTCAGCTCTGTTTAAATAAACCTCATCCGTAGCAAGTCCACTGAACAGCGCGTTTACGCTAGCACCATAGTTTCCCTTGAATACCTGATATCCTTTGCTCGCTGAAAAGAAAGCCGTCCTACGCAGGTCATTTAAATCATAAGATGAATACAACAAAGAATCTGTAAAGCCGACGGTAGCGGTATGGAGCCCAAAATTATATAGCATCTCAGTATAAAATATTGTTTCTTTATTGAACTTTTTGAAAGGCAATGAAGAAGTTAATCCAATAATATCGGCATCCCCGTTATAATCCATTAGATCTTTTTGAAGTTTTAAACTTAGGTCGGCATTTTTCACAACCATATTGTAATCATGCAGATATAACCCTAGCCTTGAAAGAAGCGCATAAGCAGCAGCCTTTGATGGTCTCAAAAGGTTCAGTGGATAATCAGGAAGATATACGACCGATCCAGTGATATCTGATAAAATCTGGTCATAACATTTTTTTACACTTGAACGGACCGATACCTTATTAAAATCAGAGGATTCCCGTAATACGATGCCTAGATCTGTGTCAGAAGTAAGTGGATCAAAGGCAAGTCCATGCTGCAAATTCAAAAGGAGGTAATAATAGCCTCGGAAAAATAATGCAGAGCCCTTTACATTATCCCATTCCTGTCTGTTAGCTTCTGTCCGCTCAATATTCCCAAGCAAGTCCAGACATAAATTAGAATTGAATATTGCTGTATATGCCTTAGACCAATCTCTTCCATAAATATAATCAGTTTTCGTCCACGTATATACATCAAGCTGCATTGTACTCAACCCTGAAACGGTAGCCGGAAGCAAAAAATAATCATCTGCTGAACTTTCACCATAGGAAGGTGTTGTGCCGAGATTCATATAAATTCCGTCATCAAGTAATCCCTGTAAATCTTTAAGCGTTTGCGGTGTAACCAATGCCGTATTTGATTTGGCATCGAGGTATTTTTTACAGCTATTGAACAGTATGCATACTGTCAATAACAACAGCCATTTTACTATATTTCTATTTTTCATAATATACATTTAAAAATTCCCTTTAATAGTCAATACATAGGTTTTGGGCATTGGTACCGCCCCCACATTGTCTGGATCCAGATTCTCTTTGTTGGCTCTCCAAATTATCCCACCATTTTGTATTCCTGCCGAAATGTTGAGGTTTCTAAAAGGTATTCTCCAGTTTTGCGTACTAAGTGCATAAGCAAAACTGACGTAATCGAGACGGATATTATCTGCCCGCAAAACATTCGTTTCCGATCCGGCATAAAAAGAGTCACGTTGCTGATTAATGGGATAAATAAATGATGGAATATTGGTCACATTTTCATCCCCCGGATTTTGCCATCTTTTACCATAATCACCATGCGACCTACCGAAATTGACCAACGCTGAATAACTAATAGACGGCTTATAAAAATAATACCCCAGTCTGTATGAAACATTTACATTTAGACTTAAGGGACCATAGGTAAACGTGTTAACCAAACTGCCGAACCAAACAGGGCTTGCTGGACCAGCAAAGACTAAATTATTTCCGGAGGTGCTGCCTTCTCTAATTATACTGGCATAGTCGGTACTCAGTGATCCGTTCAGATATCCCTGTGGATTACCTGTAGCATCCAGCCCACCCCATTTATATGCAGCAATTGCATATAATGGATACCCTTCCACAGGAAAGATATCATCACCCCCATTTAGGATATTAATCAATGGTGAAACTGTACGGCTGTAATATTTTTCGGTCTTATTCTTGTTCCAGTTGAAATATAAATCAGAATTCCAGAAGAACTTCCCGAAAGTTAGGTTCTTTGAATGAAGTTCCGCATCAAGTCCCCATCCCCTCATGTCAGCAACATTTCTTGTAATGTCCTGCCTGCCCCCCCAGGTAGTGTAATCATAAGCAGTAATCCCATAAAGATCCTTTCCTCTTTTGATAAAATAGGAAATTGCGCCCGTCAACCTGTCCCGCTTAGTTTTGAAAGCTACTTTTAGATCGAGCTGGGAAAGCTCCTCCCATTTCAGTTCTGGATTATTAATCGCGCTCACTCTGGTAAAAGGCAATGGGACTTGTGCATTTGTAGCATAGGATGCTACGGGTAGCGCCGTTTTAGTGAGGTCCACATTACCACTATAACCAAAAGTTCCAGAGAACTTCAAGAAGGGAAGCCAATCAATATTATAAAAACCTTCTTCCGAAACATTCCAGCCCAATCCGGCAGACCATAATGGTTTCCATCGGTCATTTACGTTTGCACCAAAAAGATTCGAGCCATCCCTCCTGCCGCTGGCTGATAGGATATATTTGCCTAAATAGGTATAGGACATATTTCCATAAAAACTCAAAAACCGATATTTTGTAGAAGACATCCGCTGGTCTCCCCCAATATTAACGGTTCCTCCAGTCAGAAAGTCGGGATACCCGTTTACCTGATCAACGCCAACAAATGTTAACGGATCTTCAGAATACCCGTAACGTTTTACCCCGTAATCGGATGCATTTGATTCTTTAGCCTCTGCACCTATTATTCCCCTTATCACGTGCGGGCCAAGGTTCTTATCAAGATTTAGCTGGATCCTACCAGTTGAAGATGAAACATTACCATCTTGAATCAGCAACATCCCGCCTTTTGGTACAATATATTTCACCACGCCCGTAGCCCTGTTCAGTTGTGAAAACGAATTGATCAGATTCCGGGAGCTGTAGCTATCAATATCCGTTGTTGAGAGCTGTTCAATCCTTTGCCTCTGATATTGATAGCTGACTTCCAGTCCCAGATAATCAAAAATCTTATAATTAATCCTCGCACTACCAAACAATTCCCCTCTTTTTGTTTTCTGAAAATTGTGTTTATAATCTTCACTCGGGTAATATTTCCAGTCCATTAATCGGCCAGAACCCGCTGTATCCGTATAAAATCCCCTATAGGTAACATCTGTTGGTACGGGTTTTCCGTCAGGTGTTTTGAATGTTAAGTACACCGGGTTCCTGAACGAAAACGGTGTGATATACCCAGGTCTGCCAGAAGTCTGGTTATTACTGGTAATATAAAGGTTGGTTGAAAAGGATAATCGCTTGATTGGCCTGAATTCATTTGAAAAGTGGAGATTAAATTTATCCGAACCAGAATAGGTTTCTCCCAAAACATTGTCATAGGTACCTGAGAGTGAATAAATATGCTTTTCACTTCCTCCGCTAAGGCTTAGAGAATACTGTGAGGTTATGGCATTGGTATAAAAATTTTCCATTACAGATCTCCTTGTATCCTGGCCTTTGAGCACATTGAGACGTGATTCTCCCTCTCTGGCGGATATCTTCCCTGACCTTACTGCAAGCAAAATCTCAACTGCAGGAGTAAGTGCCAGATATGGCGTCCTGTTAATACGGTCATTGAAATACCCATTGTTAAAAATTAGCCTCTCGATTTCTATATAATCACTTGAACTCATTTGATCAACGGAAAATAGGTCAGGTTTGGCTTGTACAAGCAGATTCGCAGAAAAACCAATTTTTAAATCCTGATTCGGCCTACCCTTCTTGGTCGTAATTACAATTACCCCATTCCCTGCTCTCGCTCCCCAGATTGAAGCTGCAGAAGCATCTTTCAAGATCGAAACATTTTCCACATCATTAGGATTGATATTATTGATATCACCATCATAAATAAAACCATCCAAGACGATCAAAGGATCTAGCGGACCATTAATGGTACCCAAACCTCTGATAGATATATTCGTCTTGTTCTGTGGATTAGGGTTCGTTTTTCCAACGTTCAATAAAATTCCTGAACTCTGACCGACAATTCGGTCTAGGATGTTTGTTCCCTGTCTGGCATTCAATTTTTTCTCATCAATCACAGCAACAGAACCATTGATTTCATTTGGCTTTAAATTCTGGTATCCTGTGCTCACCTGAACTTCCCCAAGATCTTTCGTATCGAGTACCATTCTTATGGAAATTGGCTTTGCTGCATCCTTATTGTTCTTAAGAACTCTGATAACATCAAAATATCCGATCGCGCTAAACCGTAGCGTATCGGGAAGAGCCTTTAAATTAATCGAAAAATTACCATTTGAATCGCATGCAACCATCCCACTTTTCTTGGCCCTGACCACTGCCCTCAAGTCTCTCCCATCAATAAGCGTAACTTTTCCCCTAGCAATGGCTATCACTGATGCTTTTTTCAACGGAACCTGTGCAAAAACTGATGCTGCCGAAAGCAGTATCATAAGTAAAACCATGCCCCATTGGAGTTTGTAACTAGAGGTAGCATTCTTAAAATTTAAATTACCCATCTTATAGCTCCTTCTTTTTTAGATCCAGTTCCAGCCCTGCCATTAACCTTTCTACATTTATATCGGTCAGATCTTCAGAATCCGTAAAGGCTTTTACTTTTCCGTTTTGCCCAATCCATACATAATGGGGAATAACTTTATGTGGGAATAACCTAATAAGGACTTTATCGTGGAGAAGGACAGGACAATTGGGCATGCTACCATCTTTCTTTTTAGCGCTGATAAATGCCTCTACTTTTTGTCTGGAATCTCTATCAGAAGTATTTACCAATATAATCTGTAGGTTTTTTGCATATTTCTGATTTAGGCGTTCCACTTTTGGAAAAGCATGTATACAGGCAGTACACCAAGTCGCCCAAAAATCAAGTATTATTGATTTACCCTTATAGTCGCGAAGATTAATAGTATCAATTTCGGAAGGAATGAGATTGTTAAAAATTTCGGAAGGAATCTTCTCACTTAAATTGAGTGGTGTTATGTCTGTCGATTGGAAATGATTACCGCTCCTTCCAAGTGCAATTCCTGGAATATTTAGGCATAAGAATGCCATAGCGATAAATAATATCGTTTTTTTCATGATCGTTGGTTAGTTGATAAATAGGAAATCTTCCAAAGCTTTTTGGAAGCAATAAAATACCTACAGGCGGTTAAGAACCATTACTCAATTTATACTAAAAAGAAAAATTCCGCCTGTAGGCATCAATATCTCACTCAGGATTTTTGGGTTTCAATGCATACATCCTATCGAATGGACAGTAGCATAAAATGATAGAGAAATTTAATAGAAAAATCAAAAAATAGAGGACAAAGCCATACAACCCATTTTTAAAACAATGGTCAGCTGCTGTGTATAAATGATTGTTATTTTTCATCCTCGTATTGGCTATACGAGTCTTGATGGAAATAGCAGAAAATATGTATGGATTCTGCAAACCGTAACTTCATTCAGTTCTCAAGCCTTATGTTGACACGGAATTACAGCAGAACCCATACTTATTCAGATTTGCGAATATAGCATTTCTAAAAAAGTTATGGGTATATAATATCTGCTGTCTTGCGTCAACGGCTTGAGATATGAAGTTGCAAGACTCTAATTAATACCTAAATAATATAACTATAAAAATAGGGAAAAAATTTACGAAAAGCAAATTTTTATTTATGATTCATACTTAATTAATTATGATCAGCTAATCTTTTCAGATTTTAGTCTAAATCAAAATTTAATGGCTAATTGGGAAAAAAATGTTGAACTAGAAGGTATGGACCCAGATTTCCTATCTATCAGATCGATATTTATATCTGGATCAATGTCCAATATGTATCAATTGGTTAATTACAGCCCCACAAAAATTTCTAAGTTATTAGGATTAAACTATGATGCTTATCACACTAAGTTAGCTAATCCTGAAAAATTTTCTGTGTTGCACATTAATATCTTATCGTATGTTCTGCAAATTGACCCAACAATAATAAATGATATTATTCAAAAGGAAATAAAAGACAAAGTATTAGAAAAAATAAAAAAATTCCAGAAATAGAATTCATAATAAATATCCTTATTAATAAACCTTTAAAATTATTCAAATGCTGTAAAATATAATCATCCACCTATCTACAACTACCGCTTATGAAAGAAAAGATCAGATGCGTCATTATCGATGATGAGCGTCATGCTATTCTGCTACTCACCAACTATATCAGTTCCATCCCAAACCTAGAACTGGTCAAAACCTTCACCAACCCACTACAGGCATTATCCGGAATCAGTGCCGATGATAATATTGACATTATTTTTCTGGACATTGAAATGCCCTATCTTTCTGGTATTGAGCTTGCCCGCGACCTCAGGCCAAAGGCCAGATCCCTGATATTTACCAGTGCCTATGACAGGTCCCTCGAAGCTTTTGAAGTTCGTGCAACCCATTACCTGCTTAAACCGATAAAACTTACAAAATTCACCCAAATCGTTATGGGCATTATTGATAACGAACTTGCCTTAAAGCCTATTCTCGGAAAGAACATTACATTTTATAAGGATGGCGAAAAAGGAAAGCTTATCCGCATGAAGAAACGGGACATCCTATATTTTGAAGGGGCAAAAAACTATGTAATGATGGTCACTGCAAAGACAGAGCAGCTGGTGTATCTGACCCTCAAGGATGTAGAGAAAATCTTTTGTAACGATCTGTTCTACAGAGTCCATAAATCCCATATCATAAACGCAAAAAAAATAACGAAGATTGTAGGGAATACGATCAATTTAGGACAAGGATATCAAGTCCAGATGACAGAAACCTATAAGAGTGGTTTATTGAAATTTTTAGAAGAAAAAACATTGCTTACCGGCCGGATATAGCATTGAAAATGTTTAGATATCTACTATAGATCTGATTCCGGTAACTGTGATAATCACGCTTGTGGTAGTCGGATCAGTAGATTGGGAATTTCGGTTCCCGACCGTTCGGAAGACAAAAACTGTTTTTCTCTTCAGCTTTTTTTCATGCTGTTTCATAGCTTTTTTTTTATGAAACTAGCCTGGCAGGAATGGCAAAAAGAAGTTATTACACCACTGATAATTCACGTAATATCAAACCCTATTATGGCCGTGACGAAATTTTTTCAGATTTATATATCAAAGTATAAAATACACTACCTGAGCTGGGCAATTTATATCATTGCGGAGGCAGGAATCATCGGACTCGCGACAGGAATATTCGGAGATTTTAAGGATTATCTATTTCACTATGGACAGAATATAATCCTATTTTACATCTGTGCAAAAATTGTGTATCCCTGGATTTTTAGAAAAGGTTTGAACTGGATATGGAGACTTCCTTTATCTGGCGGTTTTATAATCCTGATATACATTTTTTCCAGTTATTTGATTGATGTATATATCCTTGGATCAAAAAGCTGGTTCGGATTTCATGAAATCGGTCTTAACCAGAGATATATTTTCACACAGCTCTGGCGCGGCTTATTCTTTATGGGATTTTCAGGTTATTATTACCTCTTCCTGGAGCACATCAAAGAGATAGAAGTGAGGAAACAGGCCGAGCAAAGCATCCTTCGAGGGATAATATCGGAACAGCAATTCCTGATGCAGCTCGCTAACCTGAGAAATTCACACTTAAAAGCACAGATAAACCCACATCTACTGTTCAATACGCTGAGTATGATCTATCAGGACATCCTTACTACCTCTCCCAAATCGGCTGAGACAATTATGCAACTATCGGATATGATGCGTTACAGTATCAGCTGCGAGTACAAAACCGAAACCGTTTTTATGCAGGAAGAAATTCAACAGGTAGAGAAACTGATTGCGCTACAAGGGACAAGATTTGACGGAGAAATCTATGTTGAGCTGAGTTACGATAAAATTGCATTATCCACTCCGTTTATACCCCTTGTTCTATTGACCCTAGCCGAAAACATTTTTAAACACGGGATATTCCAGGATGAAGCAGCTCCGGCCAGTTTAAAGATCACAGTAGAAAATGAGATGATCAAAATCACCACCAGAAACATATCAAAGAAAAACAAAGCCGAAAACAGCATGAATACTGGGTTAGAAAATGTCCGTCAAAGGCTTCAGTTAACCTATGGTGATCGTGCCTCGATGATTTATGGACAGAAAGATGATTTTTTTGACCTACATATTGTTGCCCCGGTTTTATTTTCAATGGCTAATTCTTGAAATGCTTCAACCTATCCCAAAACTCGCAAACAATTAACTATGAACAAGATTAAAACTTCTCTTACCCTCATCCTTATCATATCTTCATTTTACTGCTATGGACAGCTCCCACAGACCAAAACCATAAATGGGCTTATAGTTACCGTTGAAGATAACCTGCTCAACTCACCCCCTAAAGGAAAATATGCTAAAACTGCAGATAGCCTAGATAAGAAACTAATCAAAAATCCAAACGATACAACCAGCCTTTTCTACCGTGCCCTTATCTACTATGTGCATAATCAGATGCTGGCAGAACCCTATCAGCATACCAAAGGTACATTGGAAAATCTCACCAAAGCAAAAACACAGATTGAACACGCCCTAAAGGCTGGAATGACAGACTTCCGGGCAAAACAGCTGAGGGCACAGATTTATAATGAACTCTGCTTTCGTTTTACGGATGATCAATCATGGATGTTCACTAAAGCGCAGATGGTTTCCAGAAAAAATTTATTCGAAAACTACAAAATTATGGCAAACCGCTATCTTGACGAACTTGCCCTACAGGACAAGAGTAGTGCTTACCAATATACAAAACGAAAAGTAAGCTACATCTATAAGTTTTAAAGAATGCTATTTGGACTAGCTCAACTTTGCCTTGCAGATGGCGCGTATACGGAAATTATTTCTTGCATTAAAACCGATTAGCCTTTTTTTGCGTATAATTGTTTTGTAAGGGGTGAGAGCCTTACATCAACAATAAGTTGAGAGCGTTAATTTAGATTGGGGTAATCATTAATTTGATTATCCCTTTTTGTTTTATAAACGCGGGATATGCTTTAAAGGTAAATGCCAAGCATGGTTTTCGAATAATCAGGCTTAGCCCACCCTCCAACTACAAAGTAAAATGATCCAGATCTCAGCTGCCCCCCTTCACCTTACCTTAGCTGAAGCAAGATTTTCAAGTTTCGGGTTTTTTGTTTATTTTGTTTACATGGAAATAAATGAGTCAAGCGATTATGTTAAGGCGCGAGCGTTGCTCCTGGCCGAATATTTCAGTCAGCGCGGATGGCTGGTAACCGCAGGAAAAAACAACTCTATACTGATTTACGTGCAAAATGAAGATATATACAATTTTACGGAAGACCAATTGATGGAGATAATATGCGAATCAGACTGGCATATAGAAGGAACAGGCCTAAAAACCAGTCCAGTTACCTACATGTTTTACCATCGGGGCGAATTTTACAAAAAGTTCGAGGTACTTTCTAGCAGTGAATATGATATCTACGATAAGGATTGAAACAGGAGATAACTCAACAAAAACAGGCGAATGCCATAAAGCCTTAGTGGGTCCAACTTATTGATAGACTACATAACAATATAAGCAAATCTTAAAAGCGGCAGTCGGTTTTTGGCCGGGCAATGTGCCATGGAAAACCGCTGCCGAAAAACGGGCGGGCGAAGCCCGCCGCCGGACAATTTTTGAAAAGATTATATCAGTATCTGCTTTGAACAGAAACGGCCAAGGTTCAGAAAAAAACCACGGTTTTCTATGATGCCAACCCGCAACATCTGCCACAGAAATGATGACCCCATATTGGCCAGAACCGAATTGATAAAAAGATCCTGTTTGTTCAATGCCTCTGCAAGCGAACAGCTTGGTTCGTCATCCATTTCTCCCCCTTTCGCCAACATCTCCCGATAATCAACCACTAAAGAGGGCAGAACTCCAATAGTTGCAAACCTATCCGACTGCGGTTGTTTGATCTCTCCAATAGTTGAAAGTACCATTTGCCCTGACTCTCTGCTGTTACCGAAATCGAGCAGATAAATATTTTCATCCCTTTGTGTATTTTTTGGTCTGGCATGCAAGATTTCCTCAATCTCTATCCTTGCCCCAATGGTATCAACACAGCAAACGGTGATATTTGCAGTCGTATTCTTTCCCTTTGTGAAACGTTCGGGAATGGCTTTCCAGTTGGTTCCAAAAAAACGGTTGATTCGGTTGATCAGTGCCACTCCTTTATTAAGCCCGATCTCGTTCTCTGTGAACAACTGCCTCGCTAGGTTTGCAGGTTGTACCTTATCGTCATCAAACACCCGAACATGCAATCCCGCATGGCCGAGGGCGTTAAGCGCTTGGTTAATCCGCGCAAGGGCTGTAAGCATCTGACTGCCTGTCCCCCCTGCGCCAATAAGGTTTACCGAGATGGGATTTGTGGGATTCAAAAGATAGGGATGTACGATGTGTACCCGTTTTTTTTCGCTTTTCATATTAAAATATCGCTAAGTTTTTGATTGGATTTTTTCAGGAGGCTTTTAGGGAACATCTTATTTGTTCCGGTCAGTTTCTTCCAAAGCTGAACAATGTTGGTCTTGACGGGCGATGTATCATTCAAAAGGTGGCTGAAAGCAGAGGCAAAATAATAACGTTCCCAGTCTGCTATAAACCGTTCCAGTCTGCACCCTTGTGGAATATTGATATCCACGTTCCCCATACATACCCTGCCATCGGTATAACCGTTAAAGAACGGGGCAAAGTATAGCTTTGTCAAAAGATCGGGGCGTACATTTTTTTCCAATGCCCATATCCATACCTGCGATCTTGTCGCTTTCCATAACAATGGCGGCAGGGAAGCTTCTCCATCCGAAATACCAAGTTCTTCTCTAAAATGGAGATATTTTCTGCACTCTTTGGTAAACCATACCGCACAGCCATCACCTTTCCCGTTATAATAGAGTACGTTTTCGGGGATCAGTCCCTCGGGCTGTAGATAGCATGAGCTTTTTTCAGTAGAATTTTTTAAAGCCTCGGCAAGCCTTTCGCTTTCCTTTACCGAGAGTGGATGTGCATTTATCGGCCTGCCAAGGCTGTCTATGTCATAGCTTTCAACATAATGTTCATTTTCGCTTTCTGAACGGTAAAATAGCAAAGCTTTATGCGGCTGATAAATCTTATTCAGTAATTGTGTGATGTTTTTCATGTTCAAAACTGTTTAGGTTATCCGATATTTCGTGTAGGAGATCAAAAAAGCACCGTTCAAAGGAGAGATCATGGGAAATGGCGGGCTGGGGGGTATCAAAAAACTGAACGCTAACAGGCTCATCTATCGAACCGATCTCATTTAGTTCCGCATTTACCGAATCCATCAACTGATCATAAAGACAGTCCGAACTGCTCCAAAAAAAGGAAATGTACTGATCGGCACTGATCAGGCCATCTCCATCAGAATCCAGCGCAAATGCACCGCTATATATACTGTCCATGATCGAGCGGTCGGGATAATCAAGCATTAATCTGCAAACCCTTTCGGCAATATTTTTCAGCTTTTCCTCTGTTTCGCCCATTGGCTGAAATTTATCGTACCTTTTTTTTAAGGCTTTGAGGTGTCGGGGATCACTGATTTTACCTAATAGCTCTTCCCCCGATTTTTTGATGTAGCTGATCTCACGAAAAAAAATTCCCTGCTCTCCCTCCTGCTCAAAGCATTCGGGTTCAAGATTCCATTCTTCCACCATACTGTAGATATAGCTTAAATAACTGCTGTCCTCTGTGTGATAGGAAATTCCTGCGGCCTGATAGAGATAGGCGCAGACCGAGAGCAAAAGTTCTGCGGTGGGTTTCCTCTGCCTGTCCTGCAAAAGCCTGTGCAGGGGTTCAACGGGCAGATAGAAAAGGGTCGTGCCTGTATCGTATTTTTTTACGGTGACTATACAGGCCGTCTTATCTTCCCAAGCCATCAAGTTAAGGGCAATTTCTTGATCAATTGTCCCTAATTTTTCATTTAGCGCTTTAAATGTGATGGCTATATTCTGCGGGTATGGTGCTGAATCATATCTGTCCACACAAATCCCATAGAGTTTGCACAGGTTTTCGACCGAGTTAAAAAAATCCTGTTCCGTTTTTTTTCTGTTACGGAGTTCCTCTGGAATATCTTTGACCATAGGTGTAAAAGCGAAATTCAAAAAACCATTTCCACAAGGCTCAATGGTGCAGGTTTTCGCTGAGTGCTTCTGATCTCTGAAAGATCGGGCGTATGGTCTAGGTTTTGCACGAAGCGTGCGAGCTGTTGGTGCAGATAATACTCCTTGGTGTAGGGTTTGGTTCTGATGCATCTTGTCCTCCTTTTCATATTTATCCCTTAGTTCCGAGTGTGGTTATAAACCTGTACTCGATTTCATCCCCTGTGATTTCGGGGCCTTCGATCTTGGCTGTAGTCAAAATCGGGTATGTTCCCGAATAAAAATCCATGACCTGCTCGGGACTGAAAGACACCGATGGGTCAGATAAGCGGATATCCCGTTCCCTTTCTTTTAGGACGAACACCCTCGGTAATAGATTTGCGCTCAACATAATATTTAAATTTTAGGGTTTACAATAAGGACAACTGTTTGCTTTTCCATTCCAGTTCTTTTTTCAGCTTCTCGATTTCCGTTTTTTTCTCGGGATAGCTTTCTGCCGTAGGAAGCAAGGCAAGTGCTTCGGCATACTTACATTCTGCATTCAGTTTATTGATCTCGGCCAAAACCTCCTCGAATTTTGGCCTTTCCTGCATAGGCTCTCCTGCACGATCAGCATCCTTTTTATTTTCGACAGGTTTTTCAACTATGTTTTTATCGCTCTTGGTCTTTACTGTAATCTTTGCCCTAGCCTCGGCAAGCCCTTTATTGTATGCTGAAATATTGGCAAATAAACTGTTGGTTTCCTTAACGGGCTGAACAAGTGCATCAAATATACCCTCATCTATTTCCTGTGGTGTTCCCCTGTAAACCATTGGGGGAATCGGATATTTCCCGTTATTAACCGCCTTATCCTTTAGCATAACCGAAACCACCATTTCGTTTTCTGACGAAAATGTTATATTAAATACCCATGCGCCCGTTCCGTTAAGGCGCTGTATGGCCTGAAAAAAATTTGTTCTCATTGCTTTACCTCCTTGATTTTTCTAAGTGCTATACTTTTGCTTCTATACAAAATCTGATACCCATTGTTGCCGATCACATCTTTAATAATGTTCTCGGAATGGCGGATGCGTACCGCATCCCCTGCTGAAATACCCATATCTGACAACCTTTCAAAATGTAGCAAAGTCTGCGCAATTGCGAACAAAGCCCTATAGCCTGTATTTTCTGTTAACCTGCTCATAGTCTTAAGTTTTAACGGGAGCGGTAAAACCGCCCCCGTTTGGTTATTAATTCAACTGAAAGGCAACATTGCCGTTTTTGCCAAGGTCTAGGCAAAGGTCAAACGCTGACTGTCCCCTCTGCTTGGCCGTTCCCTCGATAATGGATTTAAACTTGGCTTCTCCGTCCTTGAACTTTCGGGCATTCTGATAGTAGCCTGTCACAGCATTATATGCACCGAACAATGTACCTTTTGCAGTATCGGTCTGCTGTGAAGGTGCGCTCATGGCATAGCCATAGACTTCGTCTACGATATTTTTATAGACGCTTGAAGCCTCATCGATCAGCCCTTTTTGCAGTTTGTCCAAAACCTCCCTGTTTGGAGCCATTGCGGTCTGCACCAGTCTTTTTAAGTCGGCATCACTAATGCGGACATTTGCCCATCGGTTAAATAACTGCTCCATTTCATCTCCTATCCTGCCCGAAATACCCATAAGGGTATGCGCCTGTTTAAGCCTCTCGTTCGCACCCGAAGAATGACGGATACGGACAACATTTGAGGAATTTTTCAATGCCGCATTAAGCGTATTGTTGCATATAATGCGCACAGGGGTAAAAGCGGCGGTGATGCTGCCGAAGCCATCATGTGAAGTGGTCAGAAACAAATATTGTTCAATGAGGTCATCCTTTCCAACCTTGATATAAGATGGCAGTTTTGCGGTAATAAAAATGCGTTCCCCTTGGCCCAAAGCTCCTGCGGTTTCATAAAGGATTCCCTCACCACCACCAACAATGCTGTCAAAAAAAGAAAATGCCTCTATATTCTGTACTACTTTATAATCCTTGCCCACCACTCCGAGAACGTCCTCTGTATCCGTCCTAACTGTTGAATAAAAGTTCGGCACTAAAATATCGGGCATAAAAGCATTCCCTACCTCCGCATCCTGCGTTTGAAAGCTCACGAGGTTACAGGAATCCACGGTGAATAACGGGCGTTTTTCAACGGTGTAATCCAGACCCGCAAATTTCAGCGCCTCGGCTGAAGTGGGATAAGATTCCACTATTGTACCCAACCCGTGCCAAGCTTTTTCCTTTACCGAAAAAAAACTGTGTTTATCTGTTCTGCTGTTATAATTAAGGTTATGTGCCATGATAAAAATCTTAAATAAATAATGATGAATAAATTGTTCCTTACTATAGTATTAAAGCTGAAAGGGTTAAAAAGGCAGGTCTCCCTCAAGCCCGTCGAATGTGTCCGTAGGCTCAACCTGTACATCCTCCCCCTTTACATTTACTCCTGCTGAACCGTTCGGATTTCTACTGCTAACGGTAGTCCCTTTATTTCCACTTCCGTTACTGCCACCTGTGGCAACAGCCCCCAATAGTTTTACCTCGGTAGTATGAAATGTTAACGAAGCTTTAGCCTCACCGCCCCCATTGATGTAGGCATTTACGCCTACCCTGCCGTAAAGCTGAACCCAACCACCTTTTTTAAGGTATTCGGCAATACCTGTGTTCAACCAGTACGAACAGTCAAAATAGGTCGTGATTTTTTTCTGTTCGCCACCACTTCTGTAGCTGTCATTGATTGCAATCGAAAAGTTTACCACTTTTCGTTCTCCACTAATGGCTTTTACCATTGCATCTGCGGTTAATCTTCCTGTAATTTCCATGATCAAAAATTTTAAGTTTTGCATTTTTTTTCCTTTCCCCTTTCCCAAAAAATCTTTTCAAAAGAAAAAACGGAAAAAAAGAAAGTCCGGAAAAACGGGTGCATAGAGAACGGAGAGCTATAAGTCCCGGAGGGTGTTCTGGCGCAGCCAGAACATTATGCGCTCGCAGAGAAAGGAGCGACCGAAATTCACGGCCTTTTTATCCGTTTCGTTGAAATGATCTATAGCTCTTTGACTATAAAAAAGCTGAGATTAATTATCTTGTTATGTCAGCTGTTACTTACACCGAGATTCATGATTGTGGACATGTAATTGTAGTGATGTTAAATAACTACTAACAAGCGATTTGACACCTGAGGTCTTATGGCTGAATGGTAATTAATAAAAAAGGTGAAGATTTACGATCAAATAAAGTATTTCAAAAACGAAGATTTAACTGCTTTTAATTAAGCAAAATTCACTAAGACTGGAGGACTAACAAAGTGGTAGGTTCAGGTTTGTCGGAAGAACAAAGGTTTAATAAATAAACTGGAAGTAACTTATAAAGAATATTTCCATCCTTTTTAAGACAATTAATTTTTAAATTACAATTAATTATATAAATTGTTAAAAAATGCTAAAAATGAATAACCTCACGAAAAATATTGTAGTAATTGTTTTCCTTTTAACATTACCACATTTGTCTATTGCGCAAATAAGGCGTGATAGCTCCTATATAGTATCTTACAATAAGCTATCACTGGAAATGAAAGAAAAGTACATCTCTGATTTCGCAACCCAATTAAGTAATGATTCTGATTATGTATCAATCAAGAAATCAATGTATAAAATGCAAAGATATATTGGTGAAATGAAGAAAGATAATGCCGATTCAGTAAAAAAAGTAAAAGGACAGGAAATCTCCTACTATAGGGAACGGGGAATGAGCAACCCTGAAGATTATTTAAAACTTCGATCGTCTATCCCCAAATCTACCTTCAGATTAATGACCCGATATCCCGCGTATGGAAAGCTTGATAAAACGGTGATGCAGGAGATAAGAAAAAAAGCAGATAAGTTGATATCGGCCAACTGATAGGTACTCAATAGCACTATGGCAACTGACCTAGATACAGTAAAATTGGAAAATATAAGTGATCAAGGTAAACAATTGCTTTTTCTAATCAGCAAGAGCGCTAAGACCACCGACGATCTGATTTCTTTTTTTGAAAAAAGAGGGTTCGCTCCAAGCTGTGTCTTGGATGAATGCTACAAACTTGAGCTAATGGGTTATATACAACTCTGCGCTATCGAAACAAGCAAAGGAGAAACTTTCTTAGTTTCTCTTACTAAAAAAGGAAAAATATTATCTGATCAGGATAAATTTTATGAGCAGAAAGAGATCTTGAAAAACAGATCTTCGCTTTGGCCCCTTTACTCGAAAATTAAATCCCTGGATGCAGGAAGTAAAAATTTGAAGCTTCCAATTCCGATAATTATTATGCTGATTGTTTCCCTGCTTTTAATCTGTGTTCTGTTTTTTCTTAAAAGCCAAATAAATATAAACCGCTAAACTTTCTTTAATCTCCTCAATTACTGTTGTCAAACTTACCAATTAAACCCAATAATCTCTGTGATAATGCACTATTTGTAACTATATGTGCTGTTATAGTTTTATTGCCAATTTTCCACTTAGAGGAGTTGAGGGATTATGTAAAAACAGGAAATTTTATAATATTTTTAATATTGTTAGCGGTTGGTACTTCTGTCCTATTTTTACGAGCCGTCTTCGAAAATCAAATAGATTTTCATTTAAAGAAAGTCGATGCTTGGATGCTTTCGATATCAGCATACCTAGCACTTAACCATTATCTGGGATCATATGCAAAATCACTTTCTATAAATACGGAGGAACTTCTCTGTCTGGGGGTATTCTATTTTTTTCTAAGGGCGCTACCGGATATTTATAAGAGCGGCCTGCTAACTTCTGTAATGGTAAGTGGCCTAATACAGGGTTTTCTTGGGCTTCTGCAATACTTCGCACTATTTCATAGTAATCATAAACTGTTTTCGGTCACAGGAAGCTTTGCGAATCCAGGGCCTTTTGGTGGATATATTGCTATAGTGGCTTGTCTGGCGGCGAATTTACTGATTTATAGATTAAGGTTTAGAAACATTGCCGCGACCTTATCCCAAAGAAAAAAAACATTTTTTTTACTGATAGGGACATTGATAATTACAGTTCCGGTAATAGTTCTCTCCGAATCCCGTTCTGCAGTATTTGCGTTTCTTGCATCATTAATTTTTACCGGTATATTTTATATTGCTTTCAGATCAAAGAAAATTAAAAAGAATTGGTATTTGCGCCCATTTAGCCTAGTTATGGCTTCAACCCTATTCTTGATAATGGCAGGCATAATTTTGTATCGTATAAATATAAACTCTGGGAATGGGAGGATTCTTATTTGGAAAATTTCATTAAAAATTATTGGGAAAAACCCACTCTTCGGGGTTGGCTTTGACAATTTTCGCTCCCAATATATGAATTTTCAGGAAAATTACTTCAGAAATAACGGCACAATGTCTGAAAAAATGGTGGCCTCAAATATCACCAGTGCATTTAACGAAGTCCTTCAGTTTATAGCAGAAAATGGCTTCGTAGGCTTGTCTTTATTATCCTTATTTGTATTAATTATTCCATGGCGTAAAATTACGGATAGACAAAAGGCATTGATGATTTCTTATCTTTCAGGTATAGTAGCAGTAATCGTATTTTCTTTATTTTCATATCCTGGAGAAATTCTTCCAATAAAGATCATTATTATCGTAATGCTTTCTTTAATAGCAGGGATAGGAAGGAAGGAATCTGTTTACAAGGTAAAAGTAAAAAATACTTTTATGGCCAAAAGTGTTATTTCCCTTATAGCTGTTTCATTCTTATATATATCCACTACCCGTGCATGGCTTTATTACAGTAACTTTGAAAAGTGGAAAATTGCTATAAGTGATTACCGGATTCGGTCTTACTCAGAATCATTAGAGGGATTCGAAAAAGTATACCCCTTTTTTAATTCTGATGGCCTTTTTCTAACGAGTTATGGAAAAATACTTTCAATATCCGGGCAACATGATAAAGCCATTGATATTCTACAAGACGCTTCTCATTATTTAAATTCAAATTTAGTTCAAACTACCATTGGGGATTCTTACAAGGCAAAAAGATTATATCAAAAAGCAGAACAAGCATATCTTAAAGCTTCATATATGGTTCCATCACAATTTTATGCGAAATACCTTTTAGCGAAACTATACCAAGAATGGGGCAAAAAAACTGAAGCAGCCTTGATCGCCAATGAGATTATTTCCATGCCTATTAAAATAAGTTCGCCCGCAGTAAGAGAAATGAGACTAGAAATGTCTGAATACTTAAAAAATAAGTAGAGGTGATTATGCTGTAATAATTATTAGTAGAGTAGACGCTGGGATAACCGAAAATATAAGATATCAATTGGTTTAGTAACTAGTTCAACTGGTAGTATTTACAGTTGAACTAGTTTATTTATTTGATTTTACAGCTTTTCTGATTGTTTCCTCAACCGCAATGCAGTTGCAACTTTTACTGGTCTGGCAGCATCTGTCATAATATGTCTTCTAACTTTAGACTCTAGCCTGTATAATTCCGGATATCTTTTGTGAAGGACTACCGCTGTCTTCATGATGAGCACCTTTATCCTGAAATAATCTTCCGGATTGGATATGCCTATACTTCGGTAATACGCAATCTGATCTGATGATTTCAGCGGAATTGTTTTTTTCTCATATTTTAGACTCGGAAGAGCGATATGATAATTGATAAGCTTCTGTAATCCCAGATTATATTGGGTATAATCTTCATCATTCTTAAGTTCAGAGATCAAATTATCGGCAAAAAGCTTTTTTTCGCCGGCCGTCATGGTATTATAGTTCTTTTCATTAATCTTTCGTATTTGATCGTCCCGTTCATTAGTTTTAGAACACGAAATAACCAATTGAGAAATAAATAGCATAACTATTATGATTGCATTTAATTTATTTTTTTTCATTTTGAGTACGTTTTTTAGTAATTTTTTATTTAAAGATCACAACTGTTGCTGCAATCTACCCAATCGTCTCCGGTCGCACCAATCATGTCTTCGAAGTTTTGGCCAGCCGCATTTAAACAAGCCATAGCTTCAGGCTGTGTTTCAGTAATTGTATCCCAAACGGTAGGTATGTTTGATGAGGCATCCTGCCAACTAAGCGTGTTGACGTAGGCAAGAATCGTCGCATCGATTGCCGCATCGAGACATGCTCCGAGCTCATCACGATACTGCTCTACATTTCTACCGTAGCCAGCTTGGGCATCAAAACCACAGTCATCTTCACAGGTTTCCGAATCAGCGAACATAGCAGCGTTCATCTTTGAGAGGGTCTCGTACTCTGCAGTTCCATAATTTGATCTTCCGGCGCTCAGATCATGGACAAAGAGAGAGAGCAGTAAGGTACCAGCCAAAGACATGGTAATTTTTTTAGATTTTTTCATAATGTTAATTTAAATTGTTTTTTAAATATAATACATATAAATATATTTTACTAACTTATTCTATTAACATCAACTAAATAATAGACACATAAATACTACTTACATCAACGAATTGATTGACAAATTTATACGAACATAATTTAACTGATTCCCTTTAAAAAAAATACAGCCTAAGAAAAACTCAGCCGGCCCACTTTTTTGCTCTTTGTGAAGCATTATTGAAGATAAGAATAAAGCGTATCATTGAAGATCAAACAGGCGAGATATATTTCTTTGACTGAATTGAAATACCCAAACTTATTAGGAATTGGAACTTTTTTTTCAAACAAGGTGTTAACAATCAGCCTTATGATTGCTGGGAGAGCTATAAGTCCCAGAAGGTGTTCTGGCGCAGCCAGGACATTATGCGCTCGCAGAGAAAGGAGCGCCCGAAATTCACGGCCTTTTTATCCGTTTCGTTGAAATGATCGCCAAGAATTCAAAATTAAGGTTTGGCCTTTGATAAAAGAAAGAAGGATTCAAATTTTAAATGGATATTTGTTTAAAGTTCCTTTTGTATTCAGTTTCTAATCAAATAGTCACGCCATAAAATTGTAAAGTAATAACACTTTACATGTAGCGATCATCATACTGAAAATATACTTAACTATAGTTTACTTTTAATGGTTAGAATTAAATCAACGGGACTATTTAGAAAAACAGATAAGCCTTTCGGAAATGAAAGGCTTTTTTTATCAGTTATTTTCAGTTCGAAAATTCTGAATTGTTATAGGCGGTATGTCTTGCTATATACTTCATTTTTCAGGGAAAATATTCTCCTAGTATTACTAAAGGAAACACTGGCTTTTAATTTCAACCCAATATTCCCTGTGCTTTTTTGATCACTTCAGCCATATCTATCCCATTGCCCAAAACCCCTGAAAAAAGATCCCCGGTTTCCCTTAACCTATCGGTGGCATTAAAAATCGTAAAGTCCCGCATCTTAAGCCCCTGCTTGACTTCTTCCCACAGTAAAGGCATCGACACAGTTGCACCCGGTTTTGGACGAAGGCTGTAAACACCGGCAATTGTAGCACCTGGCCGGTTCTGCAGAAAATCGAGGTACATCTTTCCCCCCCGTTTAGAAATCATCCGCTCCAGTGTGGTATATTTTGGAAGTTCCTTATTCACCTGCCTAACGACAATATTTGCAAACAGCTGTGACTGCTCATAGGTATAAGCGGTACCAAGCGGGATATAGATATGAATACCGGTTGAACCGGAGGTTTTTGGATAGGAAGGTACCCCAATGGAATCTAGTATTTTTTTGGTAACCTGCGCAGCCTCAATTACCTGTCCGAATGTGTTCTTGTCAGGATCCAGGTCAATCACACAATAATCCGGATAATCAGGAGACTGCGCCCTCGAAAACCAGGGGTTCATTTCTATACAGCCCAGGCTCGCCATCCAAAGCAATGTGGCCCGGTCATATCCAAGCAGATAACTCTTCTCCTCTCCCTTTTCATTCGTGTGCGGCATGGTATGCGCCCATTCCGGAGCTGTTTCTTTAACGTTCTTCTGATAAAAACTTTCGCCATGTATCCCCCCGGGAAACCTGTTCAAGGACATCGGCCTGTCCAGCAGATACGGTAACATTAGAGGCGCAACCCGGTCATAATAATTAAACATATCCCTTTTGCTTACCTTGTCTTCAGGCCAGTAAAGCTTTGACAGATTAGTGAATCTCAGCAGATGCCCGTCAACATTTTTCTCCTGTATCTCCGAACTGCCATTTAGCAAAGGCGTTTCCTTTATTTTAAGTTTTTTACCCTTGCTTATCGTTACCGCTTCAGGCTTCTTCCGGCCCAGTTGAGCTGGAACTTCGTCCAAGCTTATTTCCAGGGCCACTTCTTGGACCACCTCCGCTGTATCCTTCTCCATCTCCAGAATCACATCCTCAGGTTTTTTATCATTTCTCAATCCCTTATATGATGCCTGTCTGACCTTGCCCTCACCAGTCAGTTCTGCAAATTCTATTTCGCAGACCAGTTCCGGCCTTAACCAGGTTGCCTTTGCGCCCATTCTTGTGGGGCGGAAACGGGATGGCTCATCCATGTCCGGCTCAATATCAAAAGGACTAGCATTGGTGATCAACGGCGTAAAGCGTGCCATCAGTTCTTTCTGGCTTTCTGCATTGAATCCTGTCCCCACCTTACCGATGTACCGCAGCGTTCCACTATTATTATAAACTGCTATGGCCAAAGCACTGAAATATTTCTCCGTTCCTTCATTTCTGGTAAATCCGGCAATGACTACTTCCTGCCTTCTTTTGGCCTTGATCTTAAGCCATTCACGGGACCTTGCATCTGAAGAATAAAGGCTATCTGCCCGTTTGGCTATTATACCCTCCAGTTTCATACGCTTTGCTGCATCAAAAAAATCTATACCATTGGTTTCATAAGTTTCACTTAATTTGATGAACGAACTATCCGTAGGTAGAACCGCCTCCAAAACAGCACGGCGCTGCCTCAAGGTCAATGATGTCAGATCCCTTCCTTCCAGCCAGAGGATATCAAATACATAATAAATGAGCTTAGCGGACTGTGTGTTTTTCCAGTTCTGAAGCGCTCCGAAATCAGCTGAACCGTCGTCTTTTAGTGCAACGACTTCTCCATCCAGAACAACCCCTATACCTAATTTTTCAAGTTCACTGTTGACTGAGGAAAACTGCAAGAATTCAATATTGTTGCGGGAATAGAGTTTTGCTTCGCCCTTTTCAACAAAGGCCAGAGCGCGGTAGCCGTCCCACTTGATTTCGTAAATCCAACCCGGCTCATCGAAAGGCTGGTCCACTAATGTAGCTTTCATCGGACGGATATCTTTAGGTATCGCGCTTTTTTCAGCTAAATCCAGGATCGAAATGATGTCGTCCGAAAATTTAGCCCCCGCTTTCCCTGTGGTTTTAGCCGTTGTTTTTATTTTTCTGTTTTTCAGTGGTGAAGAAGACAGCTCAATCCATACAGGGGCATGGTCGCTAGCCTTTTCCCAGCCTCTGACTGCACGGTCCACCCCACCTGATCTGAGTTTTTCTGAAACCAGGGGACTAAGCAAAAAATGATCCAGCCTCAGCCCCGCATCTCTACCATAGGCATCGCGAAGATAATCCCAGAAAGTATAAACGCGTTCCTTCGGAAACAGGTCCCGAATGGCATCGGTCCATCCCAGGGCAACAAGATCTGCATAAGCTTTTCTGATGTCTTTTTGAAAAAGCGCGTTATTGATATATTTCTCGGGTTTATAGGTATCCAGCTCGGTAGGCATAACATTAAAGTCACCAACTAGCATAACCGGAAGCCCCGTCGCAAGCAGTGTCTGTGCATGCGCATGGAGCCTGGAAAACCAGCGTTTTTTATACTCATACTTAGGGCCGGGATACGGATTGCCATTTGGAAGATACAGGCAACCGATAAGATAACCTCCGGTGAATCCCTCCAGATATCTGCTATGGCTATATTCCGGATCTTCCCCGGGAAGGTCCCGCCTAAGTTCCTTTATTTCCGTCCTAGAAAGGATCGCTACACCGTTCCAACTTTTCTCCCCTTTCCATATGGCCTGATAACCTGCATCACGGATCGCTTTGATGGGAAAGCGCTTATCTTCACATTTAAGTTCCTGCAGGCATACAATATCCGGCATGGCTTCATCCAGCCAGCGCAACAGTATGTCAAGTCTTCCATTGATCCCATTGATATTGTAGGTTGCGATCTTCACGGCACAGGTCAGTCAAAAAGTTTTTGTGACTTTGTATAATAGCTTGTTCTGCCACCTATTTTTTCATGAAGCACTTCCTCGCCTTTTTTGGTCTGTTTGATACCCGCTCCATGTATTTCCATAAAGTCCCTGAGTTCACCACGCAGCTCATCACCGTTTTCTTTCTCGATTTTCTTTATTGCAGTTTCCATTACCGAGTGCATACTTCTATGCAGTCTTTTAACATCATCCTCCGGTATCTTGCCCGAAATAGAAAAAGGGGAAATCCCGGCATGATAGAGTATTTCATCACCATAGGAATTTCCGATCCCCCGGATCTTTTTCTGGTCCATTAGCAGGGATTTGATCACAGTTCTTTTTCCTTCAAGCAGTTTTAGCAGTGTTGGATAATCAATCTCCAAGGCATCAGGCGTATCATTCTGTGGCGGATCAAGGGTAGCAGTAGCCTGTTTCTGCATGTCCGTCACTGCAAAGCCGGCCCCACCTTTAAAGTGAAAGCTCATAATGATAAATTTAGGTACTTTATCTGTTAGTTCGACAAGTTCTCCGCGAAGCATCAGGTGCAGTCCGAGTATGCTTTCGCCGATATGGAACTGTAAAGTTTTCCCCGAGCGTTTTACCAAAGAAAGTTTGTGGCCCTCAAGATTTTCTTTCAGTTTTTTTGGAGGGACATTGAGTTTTTTATCAACCGGAATATCAACTTTTTCAAGCACTTTTCCTCCATATTTACGGGTGAGGATACGCGCGAAGACTTCGAGATCGGGTAGTTCGGCCATGTTATTATGATTTGAGGTATTTTTTGATTTCTGAAAGATTCTGTCCACGGATGGCGACAACTGCTTTAAGTTCTTCGGCACTGATCTGAAACTGTTCGGCCCAGTAACTTAACTGCCTTGGATCAGCGGTATCTATGGTTCCCACACTAACTCCAAATTCTTCTGGCTCCAGTGTATCCTTATCGCTCGAAATATCCTTAAGGTCGCTTCCCACTTCTCTTGATTCTCCAAAATACTGCCTTGCCCTTTTTAGTCCGGTAGCAATAGCGATTCCCTCTTCCACTCCTTCAGCCAATAGCGTATTTGCGATTTCCACCGCTTTCTCCCTAAGGGGTTCAGGCTGGTTTTTATATGATGGCGGGTAATCCCCATTATACCAAGGCATAGGCGCTCCTTTTTTTATTCTTAAAACATCGGTTAACCGACGAAAGTTTCAAGGTACTGTACAAAAAAGGCGAAAGTCTCTGGAACTTACGCCTTAATGTGTTTAATCATTGGCATTTTGTAAGGTCAATGTACATTGAATCAGAAACCCTATGGATGTCGGGGCAATAAAAAGTACAGTGACCTTATTAATTGGATTTCTTTTTATTCTTGATATAGTTTTCAATATCCTTGCGATCTGACGATCCAGTGGCGCGCTTGGCACCAGTAATTGCCTGCGTGCTTACGCCCAGTTTATCAGCAAGATATTTTACCTCATATGGTTGTGAAGAATTCACTTCCCTTCTTTCTACTTTTGATCCTCTGGTACTCATAGTTTTCAGTAATTTTTTGTGAATAGATAATATAGAAACCATTCTATTATGCAAAAGGTTTAGTTCCTTAGCATATTTCAGCGAGACCGATACCCTTCAATCAATTCTTCACCCCTAAGCGAGGTAATAAAAAACCAGGACAAACTTATTATTCAGGTATATCCCTTTTCACTGGGCCTCATATCTCCACAGATGATCCCCTTACAACTTTAAGCAAGTATGAATGTTAATTAATGCATTTTGAAATACTAATTTTTTTAGTAAAATTTGCGGTATGAAGACCAGCAATCAGCCACACCAATTAAGTCACCATGATAAAAAACAGGGTGTCTTCACCAACATGGCGATTGTGGCCGAAGCAAAACGTTCCAACTGCTGGCTGTATAACAAACTCAACAACACATGGTATACCCCGGAAGAGTTCCATGAGAAATATTCCGGTCAGAAGGACAGCAATATCAACATCAGGACACTTTTGGAAAATATATCCATCCGCGATCCCAACGCCGGTATCAAAGCATATCACAAGGCACTGGCAGACAAGCTTAACAGGTTTGAAAACGAGACAAGGGAACTGCGAGAACGAGGGGAAGCCTTCTCAAAAAAGGTTATTGACTATTACCAATCAAAAAGCAAAGATAAATTTAGATAATGAATATCAAGGCAGCAGCATTCCACAAGCAGATAAAAATAGGCGGTGACCTGGTGGTAATAGACGCCGTAAAAGGAGATGATCTTTTATACCGGATCATGATCAATCAAGATTTTAAAGGATACATCCAAAAAAGGGACGGCCTATTCCATAGGATTGACGGCTCCGATATCCATTACCTGTTATTCGCCAGAATCTGCCAGGCCCTGGAGAATTGATCCGTGGCAAACAAATCAGTTAAAATACAGGTTATCATGCAAATACTTTTTATGAACAAGAATACATTTACCTATATCCCCAACCTTTCTGGAGAACCTATGCTAGTCCATTTAGGTCAGCATGGCGAAGTCAATGTAACAATAGGCGATTCCCATCAGGGATCCTTGGTGCAGGACGATGGTGCTGAATTCGGCTGGCGGACAGAGGATCCTTTATTGCAGGAAATACTACCAGATCTATCCTTGGCGCTAAAGGAACGCGAGGCAATGGAAAACCTTCCTTATGCCTTAAAACAAATATATCCCGGAGAACTGATCGCCTGGGACTGGACTGAAGATGAAAACCTGAAATTGATTGCACACCCTGAAACAGACCTGAAAATTTTTGCAGAGATGATCCGTAATCAGGTAAACGAAGTGGTATTGTTTGAAAAAGACCTCATCCTATACCTGGGCAAAGAAGGTAGTTTAAGCGTTGAAGAAATACGCATCAACGCTTAACCAAAGCACAATTTCCAAATGATGAACCCAGAACCGTTACCGGGCACCAGCTATTTGCTCAACGGGTTTTGTGATCAGGATGAAGCCTGCAACCCGACGGGGAACCATAACATATGGATAGGTTCAATCAAGCAGATAACCGGAAATAAGCATAGGTAAAAAGATATACCGGACAATACTGCATTTTCTCCAGAACTAATCAAACAGCGTCAGGTCAGGTCCGGAAGGATTATTGTTGTTTTCATCCTTATTACGCGCATTATTGATCTTAGGATCCACCTGCCAGCCTTTTAACAATGCATTATCCACAGGATGAAGGGCTCTTAACCGCTGCTCAACAGGGAGTTCACGGTCCAGCCAAGTGGCACTCTCAGCCTGTGACAGAATACACGGCATCCGGTCGTGGATTTTCCCGACATAATCGTTTGCCTTTTGCATAATCATCGTACAGGAAGGGATCACGATCCCAGTCCGTGGATCTTTCCAGCTGTCCCAATAGCCAGCCAATAATAATATAACCCCATCTTTCCTTTCAAAAAAGTAGGGTTGTTTAGTACTCCCGCTACGGTCCCATTCATAAAAACCTTCCACGACAAAAACACAGTGCCTTCTACCGATCAGAGGACGGTAGGTAGGCAAGCTGTACATCGTTTCGATCCTGCAATAAGTGGTTGAAAATTTAGGTACCTCCTTCGATCCCGACGGGATCAGCCCCCATTTTACATAATGCAGCCTCCCCGGCCTTGCATCCAAAATTACCGGCATATCTGTACCCGGAGGACGGTTTGTATCCTTTTCCCTTGCATCTCCGCCCAACAGCAGGCCCGCTTTTGCAGCCATTGCCAGACTTTCTCCAATCAGCGTTCTTCCGCACATATCTCTAATTTTAACTTGATTAAACTACCTTGATGATATCGGCCCACCTTGTGGTGTAGCCTTTTGATAAATATTCATGCTTCAACCGCCACTTTTTCTCAAAGCCTTCAGTGGCCATTCTCAATGTACCCCTGCCATAAGCCAGGTTCAGTTTATCCAGCACACCGGATACCAGATCTTTTTTTCCATTATCATGGGGCGTAAATGCACTGAGCTGCAGCTCCGCTTCCGGCACCAGGCCGCTGGCGATCACACCGGCTTTTCTATACTTGACACCATATTTGAAAAGCATTGCGGACACACGGACTGCAATACTGACCAGATCTGTGGTGCTGTTGCTTGCGATCAGCAGCTTATGGGTATGGCTGGGAAAGTGCTGTGGATGGTCTTCCCTATTCTTATTGGTATAGAGAAATACCTGCAGGTATAAACACCGCAGTTTTTCTGCCCTGAGCTTTTCAGCCAGCCTGCTTGCATATAATGTCAGGGCTTCGGCCAGGATATCCGGATGTTCGATGTAATTCCGGAAAGACCTGCTCACCGTGATCCCTTTTTTAACCTCCCTGACTGCATCGAGCGGGATCGCAGGCCTTCCCCAGAGTTCATTCCACATCCGCTGACCCATAACGGTCATGTGCTGCTTGAACCACATTTCCGGCATCTCCCTCAAAGCTCCCACAGTGGAAATATTCAGTTCCTCAAATTTTTTGTAATACTGTCGGCCTACTCCCCAAAGATCATGTACCGGGAAGTCCCTGACTGCGGCACTGATCTTCTCATCAGTATCCAGCACCATTACCCCACCAGCCTTTTTAGAGAGTTTATTTGCAAGTTTTGCGAGGGTTTTTGTTGGTGCAACTCCTATTGATACAGGAATGCCTGTATTGCGGATAACCGAATTTCGGATCTTCGGCGTATAACTTTCAAGGTCTCCAACACCCCCAAGCCACCCAAAAGCCTCATCTATACTATAGACATCGAGCCTGGGGAACCACCGGCCAAGGTTGTGCATCACTCTTTCGCTCATATCACCGTACAGCACATAATTACTGGAAAACACATGGATGTCAAACTTTTTTATCAGATCCCTCACCAAAAACTCAGGATCACCCATTTTGATTCCACAGGCTTTCGCCTCCTCACTCCTAGCGATTACACAACCATCATTGTTGCTTAAAACAACTACTGGTTTACCGTTAAGCTCGGGACGGAAAAGCCTTTCAGCCGAAGCATAAAAGTTATTACAATCACAAAGTGCAAACATCGCTATACCTTCCCCTCCTTAATGTTTTTGGCAAAACGTTCCTGCACACCGAGGTTACAACGCCCCAGACCTGGAGCATACCCATTTCAGTTTCGCATATCGAATCGCTATCGTTGCTGAGCAGATAGGAACCGTTTTTTTCCAAAAACAACCTACAGCTAAAACTGCCGGAGATAAAAGCAATAACAATCGATCCGTGATGGGGCTTTAGGGAGCGGTCGATGACCAACAGATCAGCATCAGCTATACCATAAGATAACATAGCAGTCCCCTGCATCTGGAAATAAAAAGTGGAATGCGGATCTATCACCAGTTTTTCCGCGAGGTCCAACCTACCTTCTAAATAATCCGCCGCCGGCGACTGAAACCCCGAAATCTTCTGCGCTGCTCTTTTCTCAAACGACCTGATCATAAACCCATTGCCTTAATGCACATCAAAATTATACTAAAATTCTTAGCAATTAAAATTTATCATATAGCAAATCCACAACCCGAGGGAATAATAATTCACATTTTACTTGAGAACATTCCAGGTGACATTTATTCCACGCTAGCATAATGCCAGGCTAAAATGTTTTTTGGAATGGAAATCAGTCTATGTCCGTTTAAGAAATTTAATGTTCAACAGACCTCATCCATTCCTTGCTACCACATTTCGGGCAATCCGGAAATCTCTTATCTAAAGCCAAATACCGTGTATAGCCGCAATATGTACAGCTAAAATGCCCTTCCACAGAAACCACCGTTCCAGCAGCCTCCATATGATCTTCATCTACCTGTTCCTGAGGAAGTATCCCTAATCCGGGAACCATTTCTGATTTTGGGAAGCACCATACCGATACCAGTCCAGAGGTTTCAAAAAAAGCATTTTTTACCTGGCCCAAATGCTCAATATCCTTACTTCGCAAAAACCTGTAGAGATCTTCATGGCTCAGACTGTTTTTGTTCAGCGAGGAATTAACAATCATCCCATCCTTAACCAGACAATCCGGCCTACCCTCCATAAACGCTTCAAGTTTCTTATTGCGGTTAATGATCCATTCGGCAGCACTCTGCAGAATAGCTACTGTAGTAATAACCACCATCCCATGCACAATCGGGATATCCTTTCCCATCATCGGATCGCCTACCGCTGAACCGAAACAGATAATAATAGCAAGCTCCAGTGTGCTTAGCTGGCCCATGCTCCTCTTACCCAGCAGTCTGAGCAAAATTATTGTATAGGCGTACATCACTGCCGTCCGGAAAACAATCTCCAGTAAAAAACCATAAGGAAGATCACCAAAAAAAATCCTGTGAAAATCAAATGTTTTGAATGCATCCATGAATAAATAATAAAAAAGATCGGAATCATTCCGCCATTTCTCAGAACATATTTAAAATTCAAAAGGTTTTAAAGCGAAGATTCAAAATTGGTTGTTTCTCACCCATAGCGGATTTCACGACTTCAATAGGATAATATCCCAACAGTAGTCCGATATCCGGATTTAGCCAAAGAACTATTATCAAAAATATCCCCGTTAATGAAGGTAAAACTTTAGCGCCCGAGGACTGTTAGAAAAGTGAAACTAATACATCAGATATGACAGCGGATAAAAAGCAGCAGGCGATCAAGTTATTGAAACAGGGACTGGAAACTATACAAGAGCGGGCCTACACGGAAATTGCGGAAATCCCGACCGAAGATCATGAGGATTTTCAGGTCAAGTACAGTTTTGTGCATGAAGGTATTGAGGGTATTTTTACCGTGATCGGAAAAGCTGCCCCTGCTAAAGAAGATTAAGAAACTGAAATCAGGTTTACCCTGCTTAGCGAATTTGACAAGGATTCCCTGCATTATGAATCAGTCAAGGCAAAAGAGCAGGTCGACAACGATCTTCTCAGCGCCGAGAGCTATCTCAACGGGCACATCAACCAGGATTAACTGACCCCGTTATGGAAAAGCCCAGTTATCTCAACTTTGACCAGTCAAAATATACCTGGAAACCAGACATTAATTACCGGAAAAATCCCCATGCGTACCGGGTGGGCAAAGGTGAGCAGGGCGTTCTGATCTGTGAACCGTATAAAAGCGAAATTGGCCAATACTGGCGTTTTAAAACGCCGGAAATTGCCAAACAGAGTAGTGATAAAATTTACTGTATGTTTCTTACCTATCTTCAGGAAGGGGATTTTGTGGGCGCTGATATGGCGCGAAAATACCTACAGATGGGCTTTACCCGGTCGAGGCGCTATGCCAATTACAAGGGCGGCAAAAAATACGACGCCGACCAAGGTTATCGCCAGTTGGAACGCGGTACGGGTGATGAACAAAAAGCGCTATCGGCTTCCATATTTTATGATATATGGAAACTTGCCGAAGCCAATGAAAAGTATGCTCGCTTAAAAAAGAAATGGAAAGATGAAAGGGGTTAAAAGTAGCACCTTCCGAAAAAAATCTGCATGGTCTGAGGGCACAGCTTTAGATTGCGGGAAATGGGAAAAGATTTGGAAAGAAGTTAAATCTTCCCTATAGGTCTCATTGTGGCCAATGCACCTAAATGGCAGTTTCCAGTGCCGGCAGATCTTCGTATTCAAATGGCTCGGATGGCTCCAGACTACTTAAAAAGTCCTTTGCTATGCTGCACGCATCCATCCTTTTGGCCGGGAACTGTGTCTTTGCCAACTCCATAATGCGTTCATCGCTTAAATCACCGAACAGCCATTCATAAGCCAGTGCATCATCCAAGATGGTAGGCATACGTTTTTTGGAATTATGTACCACCTCCATTAGGGGATTGGCAGTGGTAGTAATTATTGCAACGGTATCTACAGTCTCACCTGTTTCTTTATCCGTCCATTCCTGGTGGATTCCTGCCATATAAAAATATTCTTCGTCTTTTACCGAAATATAGTAGGGATATTTTACGGCCGTTTTAACCGGCTCGCCTGTCCGCTTATTAAGTGGAAAAATATGGCGCCATTCGTAAATACCTGTTGAAAGAATGAGGCACCGACGTTCCTTTGCAGCTTTGGCATAGATCGAAGTCCCACCTTTTTCATTGCTAAACAGGTTTTCGGCTTTTGCATTTAAAGTTGTGTAACCAATATGCCATTTGCCTGTTGCATCTTTATAACCGTTCCGGAAATTCTTTACCGCCTCCCTATCTTTTAGATAAGGCGGCAGAAAACCCCACTCCATCTGCACGATATCAAAATTGGTCTGCGTCTGGTCCCGTTTCAATACCGCAACCGGGGCGTATGCGAAGCCGTTATGAACTTTATGGTCTAAAAAATCATAATTTTTGACCGCTTTCTCAAGTTGAAGGAGCGAGATGAATTCAGCCCGGGATACGCGCTGTCCGTTATAATAACACATCTTATTTCGTTTTTAAATGTTCAGCTATTCTTTTACCGAAGAATTCTGCTTCTATCTGACGTCCCTGTGGTACAGATGTCCAGAAAGGCCGGTAACCACTGGCCTCGGTAACATTGAGCGGAGGTCTCCCGTCAGAAAATTCAATCCTGTAAACCTCTGCTGCCCCGATCAAATGCGGCGTTACCCTCATTTTAATATCGGGCAGAACAATTTCAAAAACCTCTTCGATCTTCATCATTATAAAAATACAAAATCTTTCCGTTCAAAAAAAATATGCTAATTGATGCCGACAAGTATAAAATAAGCATTATCAGCCTTCCTTATAACCAGATCCAGATGCTCTTCAAAATCTACCAGGTTCAGCACTTCGTCTTTGAGGAAAGTAGAAAATACCTCTAAGTCAGTCTCTGGCGAGATAACGATCTCCAGCGTTTCTGTACTTTTCCATTCAGTCGAGTGGATTTCCGGATAGGCACCTTTTAATAGCGAAGGAAAGCCCTTGCGCGAAAAAGCTTCAGACAATTGACTTGCAATATCCCAAAGATGAGGTGTTAAACTTTCGTCCAACGTATTCCACTGCATACCACGGTCTTCATCCCGCCACATGCTACCAATGTAGCGCCCATCAAGGGTCACCGCATAACAGTCGCCCCCACTTTCCACAATAGCCTGTTTATCCCCATTATCGGTGGGAATGTCAAAAACATATCTTTCCATATCTAAACCTATTTTTGTCGGTCTTATAGGAACTATCCTTTTCTTTTTTAAGGAAAACAGATACGCCACCGTTAATGAGAAACCGATTATTCCCCCGACCAATAATCCTTTATGGTATTTAATTGTCCATTTCTCAAGTTTAGAAATGCAATGTCTGATTTCAGTGGTTTCCATAATGAGGAAACATCTTACCAACCATTTAAGTTTTAAATGATAGCGGCAAGCTGAAAAGCGCCTCACATTAAATCAAAGGTGGACGGAAACAAAACCCAACATCCATCATCCAATGGATATCCATATCCTGTCGATGCAGTGGCAATTTATTGCCACAGTCCAAAAAAAAATTCACCATGGAGGAATAAAGACAAACCATTTCGGAAATACCGTGGTTATATATAAACCTAAAAACCTATGTCAATGAAAACAGCAACATTCAGTAGCATGGTTACGGCCCATGCCAACCAACTTCATGCCCATGCCTTAAATTTCACAAGAGACAGCGAAGATGCCAATGACCTGGTTCAGGACACCCTGATTAAAGCCTTAAGATTCAAAGAGGGCTTTCAGGAAGGTTCCAATTTCAAAGGATGGTTATTTGTAATCATGCGGAATACTTTCATCAATGATTACCGCAAAACCGCAAGAAAAAATTCAGTCATCACAACAGAGGAAGAAATCAGCAGTGCACATCTTACCGGAAGTGCTTCAAAAAATGCTGCAGAACACAAGTTTGCAATGCAGGATATCCAAAACGCGCTGAATGCACTGCCCGAAGCTTACCGGATACCATTTGTAAGATATGTCGAAGGATATAAATACCATGAAATTGCTGACGAGCTTGAAATACCCCTCGGAACAGTCAAGACCCATATCCACCAGGCACGGCAGGAACTCAAGAAAAAACTGAAAATTTATCGTTAACTGAACAGGTCATTAAATATTGCCTTGATGGTATCTAGCCGGTGAATATGCCGGCTTTCTTTTTGCGGACAGCGAAAATATATTACAACAGGTTATTTCCCGACCACATTTCTAATCTGCCCCACCAAGTCAACGAGATCGAAAGGTTTGCTTATCGCAACATCCGCACCGTAAGCTAATGATGACTGAACCTTTTCGTCGCTTAAAGCAGAGACTATTATAACTGGCGTATCTTGTATTCCATCTGTCTCCTTTAATTCCCTGCAGAGTTCCCTTCCATCAAATCCATCGAGATCAATATCAAGCAGGACTACATCCGGTTCGATAGCAATTGCACTGGGGATAAAACTTTCAGCGCTACACAGGGGGATTACTTCAAATCCTTCCATTTCCATAACCAAGGTCAATACATCAAGATTCGCGGGTTCGTTTTCAACAATGAGAATTTTCATAGGACAGCTTTTTTCCGCTAGGATGTCCTTTGATTGTTGATCCGGGCAGGTGAAACCTTTTATCTGAAGTTAAGATAAGCAAAAAAACACATTAGCCATAAAACGGACTTTACTTAATGGCAATATCCAGCCATTTTCGTTGAATTAAATAAAAAAGTTACAGAGCGTGAAGCTCTAAGCACTCTTTTTTCCCTTATGCTGTTATAAGTTTCCGTTTATTTAACATCTTAAAAAAACCTACAAATGAAAATACCGGCTAAGGCGGGTAAAAGTTGTTTCATGTGCCAAAATGGGGCAATTTGATATCCTCATAATATCTCAATTTCAAAATCATCACTGAATGCAGCATTATAGACTTTAAAATTTATAGGCCACTCCTCTTCAATAAGTTCTGACACAAAGGAACTGAAAATAAGCCTGAAGCGGTCAAACTCAATACCCTCCTTACATATTATCATATAGCTACTATCATTCTCCATAACCACTTCCTGAACCTGTTCTTCCCAGTGAATTTTGATCTTGTCCGGCAACAGGTTAAAATGCTGGCTGTCGATAAACTTTCCGATTGCCGTTATGCGTCCGCTATCCAGGTTTTCCCCATTTGCAGATACCCAGATCCCATCAATCTTGGTTAAGCTTCCAAGGAGAAAACCATCAAACAATACATTCCAGGGCTCTCCTTCCGCAAATCTTACCAATTGGTAGCCAATTATCCTCCCGTGCTCACCAAAAAGATAATCGAGCACAACCGTTCTTGTAGAAGCTACAAAATTCTGCTTAAATGCGTTCGAATACTGTTCCATATTGGTCGACATAATTGACCTTAACTTTTTGCCTATTAATTTCAAAATCTCCATCGATTTGTTCTACCATATTTTTGATCTCTGCAACATCAGCATCCGTAGATACGACAACATTGATCTCGTTTTCGCCCACCTCGATCACATCGGTGATCCGATGTGCGGACACCTGCCTCCTAAGTATCTCTGCTAGCTTTTTCATTTAATTAATTGTGGTAGAATAACCATTATATATGATAATTTGTTTGCTTAATCCATCACGGGATTTGAAAGGATCGGCAACTTGGCAAACTGCTTCACTTCAATGCTGGGAAAACCGAAATCTTCCACCACCATTCCGGCGATCAGATAACAGCCATGGCCACGGAAAGGATAACTCGGGGTTGAATTCGGGAAGTGAGTAGTGTCAAAAAAGTTTCCTTCAGCATCCAGAAATGTGCCGAACCACATTTTTTTGTTGTTCTTGGTATGAACCGTTTTTTCGCAGACATAGTGCCCGACCAGCTTAACCATTTTACCCACATAAGATTTTAGGTTAGAGACCCTGACCTCTCCCCTGTAAGCAGTTTTCAATAGATCGAACATGGACATCGAAAGCGAAAAACCAAGTAGTTCCAGTTCATGATAAGCATTCTCGAGATCCGTATTGATTAGAACCGGCATCGCATAGTTCTTTTTTTCGATCTGAAAGAGTTCTGAGCCCGCACTCGGTTTGGCCTTCTGTCCCATCATCAGGTGCACTTCCCACAAAAGTTCTTTTTTGCTCTTTCCGGTAAAGCGCAGCGCGCCGACACGGATCAGGATCACTACCTGTTCAATACCCATGCCTGTCCTTTTGATCAGATCCTCAGCAGAAAGATAATCGCCATTTAGCCTGCGCTCCTCTGGGATCAGTTCGATAAATTTCCCCTCCAATCCCAAAATGCCCACAAAGCCTAGAAATGCATCATCCCCATAAATAGACACAGCAGATACCGAACGGTTTATACAGGGCAAATGAACCTTGGCTCCTGATTTTGCCAGTTCGTGAACATATAGCCAGCGTGAATAAAACCCGCCATAATTGTTCAGCACCGCCACCATGAATTCCTTTGGATAATACGTCTTTAAAAATAAACTTTGATAGCTCTCCACAGCAAAACTGGCAGAATGAGCCTTAGAAAAACTATAACCTGCAAAACTGGACACCTGCCGCCAGACTTCTGCGATTATTTCCTCAGACCTGCCAAGTTTTCTTGCTTCCTCAAAAAACCTTTCCACAAGCCGATCAAATTCCTTCTTTGACCGATACTTTCCGCTCATCCCACGGCGAAGAATATCAGCATCCGTACCGTCCATGCCTGCGAAATGGATACAGATCTTGATCACATCTTCCTGGTATACCATTACCCCATAGGTCTCCCCAAGCATCTCCTCCATCACCGGGTGCAGATACTGCACTTTGGTAGGATCATGATGGTAACGGATATAGGCGGGCATCATTCCTGAACTTGCTACGCCCGGACGGATAATGGAACTTGCAGCCACCAAAACAAGGTAACTATCGCACCGCAATTTGGTCAGCAGTTGCCGCATAGCTGGCGACTCGATATAAAAACAGCCTATGGTATCACCGATTTTCAACTTATTGTTCAACAGTGGATCCTTCATGAATTTTCTTACCTGGTGGACATCCACTTTCTTGCCAAGGTTTTCTTCCACCAAGCGGACCGCTTCCTTGATATGGCCGATCCCGCGCTGGGAAAGGATATCATATTTATCAAAACCGATCTTTTCCGCCTCATACATGTCCCATTGCACCGTGGGCATTCCCTTCGGCGGAAGATCGAGTGCCGTATAATAAGTGATCGGTTCTTCCGAGATCAGCACACCTCCTGCGTGGATGCTCCGCTGATTGGGCATATTCTGCATCATCTGATAAATGGCCGTTATTTTTTTAAAAGTTTCATTGTCCCGGTTTATCGCAGCGCGGGTGGGATCAGTAAAGCCATCAATTTCACCTTTGGGCAGTCCCATCACCTTTCCGATCTCGCGGATGACTGATCTATCCTTAAAGGTTGACATGGTACCCAACAGCGCAGTATGTGATGAACCATAACGCTTGAAGATATAATCCTGCACATCTTCACGCTCATCCCAGGAAAAGTCAAGATCAAAATCCGGAGGAGAAGTGCGCTGCGCATTCAGGAAACGCTCGAAATATAGATCAAGCTCTATCGGATCGACATCAGTAATACGCAAACAATATGCCACGGTACTATTGGCACCAGATCCCCTGCCCACATGGTAATAGCCACGTGATGAGGCATAACGGATAATATCCCAGGTGATCAAAAAATAGGCGCAGAAATCAAGCTCAAAAATAACCTTGAGCTCATGTTTTACTTTCTTAAGCGCTTCCTTATTGGACTTACCGTACCGATATTCCACACCTCCCAACGCCAGTTTCTGAAGTAATTCGCGGTCATCCTTTTTATTTCCGGTAAAGGTTTTTCTGTTTAGGTTCACCCTGCCACCTGCGTATTCCTCCATTGAACAGCTGTCCATCAAAGTCCTGGTATTGTCCAGTATAAATGCAAATTTGGAAAAGCGCGATTCGATTTCGCCCGGAGGCAAAAAGCAGTCTGTCGATGTGCAGCGATCTTCATCACCAACCATGGTGATCAGCGTATTAAGGTCTATTCCGCGGAGATATTCATGCAAGCGGTATTCCAGCCGATCGCAAAAGAACACAGGCTGCAGGACAATAAGTTTATGTTTAAGTTTTTCAAGGTCAACATTAAACAATAAATGCAGCTCGTCATAACGGATACCCATGTATTCATTCGTCTTTAAAACCCCCTTGTATCCATAAGGATAAACTATATAAGCATTCGCCATTCCTATCGCCTCGTCCGGGAGCTCCTTTTGGTTCAGGTTATGATCGGAAAGAAATTCGTTGAGTTCCCGCATCCCCTCTTTGTTCATAGCTATACCGATATACAACAGCTGTTTATTCCGTCTGAATTCCAGTCCACCGATCGGCTTGATCCCCGCTTCCCGGCATCCTCGGATAAACTCCATTACGCCCGTGGAATTATTGATATCTGATAACACCATCTGCGTCACCCCACGGGCCATGGCTTCTTCAATCAGCCTGGGAACAGACATCGTTCCGTAACGCAGGGAATATTGGGAATGGACATTGATGTACATAATAAAAGATATTAAAGGTCAATGTTCATGGTAGATGCAATGGAAATGGATTTGGATCCAAACCTGTGGCGGATCTTGTCAAGCGCCTGGTAAAGGGAATATTGCTCTTCGCTCTGACTGTAAAGATCGATCTGCTCAAAGCCGGTAACCAGGTTTGATAACCTCACACCGACTAAACGGACCAGTTTCCTTTTCTGAAAAAGCTGGCGGAAGAGATCTTTTGCTTTTGCAATCAATACCGAGTCCAGGGCAGTATAGGGAATCGATGCCTGCTTGGTCACATCCTCAAAATCAGAATATCTGATCGTCAGGGTAATACAGGCACAGAGTTTTTTCTGCTCTCTCAGTTGAAATGCAATATCCATGACCATAGCCGTTAAAAGATTACCGATCATAGTCACATCGATCGAATCTGACTTGAATGTTGACTGGGTACCGATGCTCTTGGCTTCTGAATAAGGGACAACGGGTGAATAATCGATTCCTTTGGACTTCTGCAATAATGAAAGACCGTTCTTCCCTAAAAGCGCATTCATGTGGTCGGGAGATACCTGCGAGAGGGTATAAATCTTTTTGATCCCCATATCGCTGAGTTTGATAAAGGTCTTCTCTCCCAGCCCGGGAATTTTGCGAATAGATAATGGGTTCAGGAACGGGACCACACTGGGCTGCTCGATATTGAGCTCACCATTGGGTTTACACTCATTGGTCGCCATCTTGGATACGGTCTTATTAACCGATAAACCAAATGATATAGGCAGACCGGTTTCTTTGATAACTGTTGCCCTGAGTTCATGCGCATACTTCATGCAGCCATGAAAGCGATCCATCCCGGTCATATCGATATAATGTTCATCGATACTTGCCTTTTCGATTAAAGGCACCCGTTCCTTTAATATATCTGTTATTTCGTGGGATGCCTTTGAATATTCATCCATATTACCCCGCAGAAAAACAGCATGAGGGCATAATTGCTTGGCCATCCTTGCAGGCATTGCCGAATGTACCCCATATTTTCTCGCCTCATAACTACATGACGCAACTACCCCACGGTCAGAAGTTCCGCCAATGATAACGGGCTTTCCGATCAGCTCAGGATTCTTCCTCACCTCTACGGAGACGAAAAAAGCATCCTGATCCATGTGGATGATGTGCTTGTCACTTTGCATAATTGTTAGGATAATTAATCAAAATTACTAATTATATTAGTAAATAAAACAAGTAAAAAGTTTTAAACAATGCCAATAAACTAAAAATGTTAGTAATTATTACCTGTATTTGGCTGTAGAAATACGATTAACAAGACTTTTTACTTTTATAATGAAAAAACTGTTTGTTAATAACTTAGGTATTTCCAGATGTATTTTAGCGCAAATTGGAATATTTTCCAGCAATAAATTATTGAAAAGTATGCTATTTATCGTAGTTCTAGTTTTACAGACGAAGTCAAAAGTGACAACATTTAACTCAAACAGAAATCTAAAAACTTCGTCCCATCGGAATCGGATCCGCTATTTCATGGCTTTACTGATACCGGAATAGTGTTCTTGCCCCCGTCCAGAACATTATGCCTCCGCAGAGAAAAGAGCGCACGAAATTCACGCCTTTTTAGACGTGTCGTTGAAATGAAATATAATTTCATTTGCTTTTCAGCAAATAAGACAAGGCATGGCTAAAGGTTTCCATTAAAAATTTCCTCTTTTATACTGTTAGGGACTCAAATAAGACAGAGATGGATAGACAACTTTTTCCTCTGAATGTTTTCCGTATAATTGGTCAAGAGTTTCCAGGCAAAACCTGTTTAATTTAAAGATTGGTTAAGGGATTTATCATTTGTACAGCTTTGCAATACCAGAAACAAATAACTAACGATCAACAATTTCATAGTTAATGCAATATTTCAAATGAAGAACAAAAAGCTCACATTGTTCATTTCTATATTATTGTTAACAGTCGAACTATTGTATGCTCAACCATACCATCCCGACAAAAAATCACTAAAAATACTTTTCGGATGTAAGTGGACGAGCGATTATTCAATTATGCTGGGTAGAAAAGTCCCCAATAAGAATACCCTTACTCAAATTACCTTCGATTTTAAACCAGATCAAACCTTTATAATCACTAGCCATATTGGACAAAAGAAAATGCAGGGAACCTGGAAGTATGAACCGGAAGGGAAAAAATCAGCTTGTACGTAAACGGAAGACCAACCTCAACAATTTTGTCAATAAGTGATAAAGCATTAACGATGTGCTTAACCCAGCAAAAAGGGCTACCTCCAGACCTGGTCGGCGCAACGTTTTTTTATAAACCAGTAAATCGTTAACTTACGACAATTAAATATTTCTAACCAGTACAATTTCAAATAGCCCAATTTTCCCCGACAAACTGTTCAAAATACTTATAACCCACATGAAATACTTTATCGCACTCTCCTTGCTTTTTGTTGTATTTACGACAAAATCACAAATCATCAACAACCCTCAAAGCGAATTTACCAATACAGGCATTTACCATATTGATAAAATCACCATACTTGACACCGCGACTATTGTTGAGGTTAAGATCAGCTTTTTACCAAACTGGTGGACAACGTTCAGCAATAAAGCATATTTGGAAAATGCAGACACAGGAGAAAAATATTCTGTAAAAGCTATCGAAGGTGCTAAATTCAATATAAAATTGTGGACGCCAAAATCGGGTGATACCTCGGTTAAGTTGATTTTTCCTAAACTGGACAAAAAGGTAAAGCGGCTAAACTATGGAGATGAGGGTAAAACTTCTGTTTACGGTATTTCATTCCAGGGAAGACCTAAAACAGATAAACCGAACTCAATGCCTGACAATGTATTGAAATGGATGGACGGACAAATTGCGGGCAACAAGCGCAAAATGGATCCAAACCAGTTTTATGTGAACGATTCGATTAAAATTGTCGGCTACATTAAAGGATACGATAAAAGAGCAGGGTTTGCGAGTGGCATTATCTACCACCAAAATCATCTTACTAGAGAAAATTTTCCGACAACAGTAAGAATATACGAAGATGGAAGATTTGAATGTAGCATGTTGGCCATTCATCCAATTTCATCCAATATATTTTTTAATAATCAAAGCATTAATTTTTATGCTGAACCAGGGACGGTAACGGGTATAATTTTAAATTGGGATGATTTTTTATTGGCCGATAGATACCGCGATAGGCGGTATGAATTTAAAAATGTACAATACCTGGGTGTAAATAAATCGGTTAACGGAATGCTGGCTTCTATTAAGTTTACCAGGCCTGACTATGGTAAGTTAGATGACTTCCTAGAAAAACAAAAGCCGGAAGATTTTAAAAACATTCAGCTTCAACATTGGAAAAAAGCGAGGAAGACAGCAGATAGTACAATATCTGTAAAACATATACCCGACAACATCAAAAAAATGATAGTCAACCAAGTTGATCTGACTTATGCCAACTATCTTTTTGATTATGAGAGCTCGCGCAGCTATAACCGGAAGCAAAAACCTGACAATCAAATCCTAAAGTTGCCGGTGCCTATTGATTATTTCGATTTTTTAAATAAAATAAACTTAGACGACGAGTCGCTGTTAATTTCCAATGAATTTTCAACGTTCATTAACCGCTTTGAATTTTCGCCCGTATACGAAAGAGCATTACTCTACGATCGTGATAATAATGGTAATGGCTATTTAAAATTAGATTCTGCATATCTTACGAAAAACAAGAAATCATCACTGGTTTTTGATATAGCCAAGCTTCGTTCATTAATTTCAGACTTTAAATTTAACCAGTACAAAAATAAAAACTTTGCTAAAGAGACTTCCTACTTGTCACAAAGTATAAAAGAGCCTTTCGTAGTTAGCGAAATGAATCGGATGTACAACAAATATAAGATGGGGAATGTAGCTTATGAACTGCCTAACAACGCAGCTGCAGACGTTTTCAAAAAAATCATCAATCCATTGAAAGGAAAAATCTTGATCGTTGATTTTTGGGCGCAGTGGTGTGCCCCTTGCCGTAGCGGAATAGAGACCAGCTTGTCAATGAGAAAGAAATACCAGAATAATCCCGATTTTGATTTTGTATTTATAACAGATTCCGAAAGCACAGAAGCTCCGTTTTATGATGATTTTACTATAAAAAATTCAATGATCAATACACACAGAATTAAAGCAGATGAATATTTGGCATTGAGAGAACTATTCAAATTTAACGGCATCCCCCGTTACGTTTTGGTGAGCGCGGAGGGAAAGATACAAGACGATAACTTTTTATCATACAATCTGCAAGATGAGTTCAGTAAATACTTTCCCGAAAAATTTACCGATGCTTATTGGAAATAACAATTAAACCATTAAAACACAATAAATTAATGCGACACGAAAACTGACCGGTAATTCCAGCCGAGTGTCCGCAGGACGCGAGGCTTGCGGCCGTCCAGTGGACGGCCGCCGCCGATTTTGATCTATTATCTTAACAGAATCAATTTCTGATAAAAATCCTCCCAATAGGCACGGAGCCTTTTATCCAGCTCCGCAAACCTTGGGTCTTCATGATGCTGATTTCTAAAACTGTCGGCTTGTTTAATTGCTGCTTCCAGATCGTCCACCCTGATTGGCCTGCCTGCAAGATCGATAACTTTTATCATTATTTTTTTTTGCATTTCGTTCCTGTACGGGACAGTAAAAAAACACTACTGTTCAAATTCCCAATGGCTTTTTGAGTTATAATGCAAGGCTTCCAAACGCCTAATATCAGCTAGGCCAATGACGGCCTAACTGATTGTATCATGTGACCTGCCGCAAACGGTTTCAGTGCAAAGCTACCGGCTCGAAGGCCGTCCTAAGCTTCCACCGTTCCTGCTATAATTTTGCCCCAATAAAGCGCATTGTTACTGATGTGGCGTTGCCATGCGCCCTCCGACCTGCACCAACGGAAGCCGTGCTGTTTTAACTGTGTGATTATCTCTTGCATGGGCTTTCCATCGAAAAAAAGCTGCAAGCGGTTGGCCACCCTGTTCTCCAAAATACGCACCCCGTTGATCACCGTATCAACTGCCACGGTCTGCCCCTGTTTCTTTAAAGCCACGACCCGTTTTTCAATGCGCCTGATATTGGCACTATTGTTTGTTAAAGTGAAATGAGCAAAGCCTTGCCCGCCAAACTTAGGCTGTATCAGCTCATCCCACATATGGTCATTCCCAAACTTTAATTTTAAAAAAGCATCCTTATCATTCTTTTTGATACACTTATTGGCCGCCTTCATAAAGTCCTGCATTTCCTTTAAACTGTTCAGCTTCTCCTCCAGTTTAACCAACGCCTCGGGGTCGTCCGAAAAAATGGCATCATTATTCTTGATACTCTCCGCCTTGTCCGCATAATAGGCGGCCTTATTGTCCGCTTCAACCGAGCGTCTCATTGCGCCCGATATTTTATCCCTGTACCTGCGGTCAGCCTTTTCGGAATGATGCCCGATGAGGATAGGCTGTCCCATCGGGATCGCATCTGCCATTTTCTGGCTTAATTGATATAACCTGTCCGATTCCGCTTCATTCTTTGAAGCTTTTTCTTCCGCACCTGCAATGCGGTTTTCCCTGCGTTGATGAAAATCATGTTTCATAATCCAAAATGCAATTCATTGGCTGCACCACACCGTCTCTAAAATGAAAACCCAATTAATTATTTTCTTCCCATCCCTTTTCCCAAAAATCTTTTCAAAAGAAAAAACGGGAAAAAAGAAAGTCCGGAAAAACGGGTGCATAGAGAACGGAGAGCTATAAGTCCCGGAGGGTGTTCTGGCCCAGCCAGAACATTATGCGCTCGCAGAGAAAGGAGCGCCCGAAATTCACGGCCTTTTTATCCGTTTCGATTGAAAGTCCAAAGATTAGCCAACATTCATGAATGTTAACTGCATAGGCTTTAATGAAACCTGATGGGCAATCGAATAAAGCTGAAACAGTTTTTGCGCCTCTAAGAGTGTATCAAGACATTATAAATTTACTATTGGCCACCCTAAAGAACAATTCCAATTAATCGTACTTCTTATCATCAATTGTAAAATGAATAGCTAAGTATTTTTTAATCACCCTGCCAAATACCTAGTAATGGGTATTTTAGATGTAAATGCAAATCTCTAAATTCGAACATCTAACCCGTCAAATAATACATTGTATTTGGCGACCAAGACAGATACTCAGATTAATCGCTCACGCCTCATGAAAAAAGCATTACTCATACCTATTTTATTGCTGTTGCTCTCAGCCAGCGCACAATCACAAAATTTAATCGATTCAACAAAGAGTGTAATGCTCTACACGGATGAAGATTTTAAACCAATCCAGATTTTTGGAAAGGCCAACGATCAGAACTATACAATGGGATTTGGCCTAGGGTTTAGCTCGCAATGGTTGCACAAAAGCTGGGTGCTTTTTCCAAATGAGATTATATCTTCCCTTTTTATCCGAAAAGACAAAAAGCAGGACACCAACGTTGTTCGGCTTTCCCCCTCCCTAACGTTGAACGGAACGGCATTTACACCGTTAGATCTGAGGCGGAGCGATCCCGTAATTGGCGACAGGCCATATGCATTTTTATTAACACTCTCTACCAAGGAGTTATTTTTGAACACTGACAAAAAGAGCCTTATTACCACAGAATTTTCTTTCGGTTTAATGGGAACAAAAATCGGGCAATGGGTGCAGACCAAGATCCATCACATGATAAAAGATACAGCAAATACACCAATTCCTATGGGCTGGGACAACCAGATATCGAAAGGTGGCGAACCGACTTTCCTGTATTCCTTTAAATATGAAAAATTATTGAGCTCAATTAAACTAGCTAAAATAAGAAATCTCTTTGAGCTTAAATATGGTGGTGAGGCTATGATAGGATATTATACCGGTGTTGCTGGCAATCTAGGCATCCGATTTGGCCTGCTTGATCCCGGTAACTGGTATAAAGGAACTTCTCAGCTGAACAATAGCCATGGAATAACGAAAGCTACCCCCAGATTGCATACTGAGGCTTACGTTTTTGCCAATGCAAGACCAATGTATAAAATATACAATGAGCTGCTGAGCGGTGGATTTAAGTCTTCCGCTTATACGCTTTCTTTTGATGAAGTCCAACAAGCCTCGGTAGAGTGGAATTTTGGTATTGGACTTGCATTTCCAGGGAAACGCAATACTTTTGTAGTCAATTGGATGTTAAACGCAGGCAGAACCAGTGAATTGAACACTGCTTTCAGCAGGTCACACCAATGGGGTACAATAAACTTAACCTACAACTTCGGTGGTTAGCGTGACCTTAACAAAAGAAAGGGCTTCTTCATCTAGATTTCTAAATGATAATATTAAAAAGTGTATCTTAACAAGATCAATCATCGGATATGGGAGAAATCCTAAATGAGGCAGAAATTGCAATAATTAGAATCTTGAAAGATTTTAATGATGACGAATTTCATATAATTAAACATTCTGATTTAAAAGGCCCACTGATAAATGACTTCAATTACGCGGTTGAAAGACTTAAAGAAATGTCCTATATAGAAACACTGGGGGCGGAAATACAATCATTTTACGCTGAAGGGGAAACTCCACAGAGCAGCCTGCAATGGGAGTTTAATATCAGGTTGCTAAACCGATCTATCAGTGGCTAGACGATTTAATAAATTACAATCAGTAAGCCTTACCAGAAATTTATATTCCATCGTAATGTCCTATTAGCATATTATCTACCTTTAGATAGGCGGTGTTAAGCTTGATATCGTATTCTTTATCATAAGGGACTTTACTGAAATCCGTGATTTTCACCATGTACTCATTTGGAGGCGGGCTGTCATAGGTCAAAAAATAACCAAACGGGCGAAAATTGATTTCAGACCAATTACATATCCTTCCTGCATCATAAACAACGCAATAACCAAGCATCCGCTTTTTTGCCGATGAATTGGAGTAAATGTAAATATCTACCTTATCTGGGAATGCTGAACTTTCTTTATTTAATAAATAGTCGGAAACCCCAGCAAGGTCTCGTACTATGCCATGGGAATCGGCGGCCAAGAACATAAGTAATATCTGTTTGATAACGTTTTGTGGCTTACATCTATAGCTACCACTAATGTAATAAGGATTTTGATTCTTGGTCAAGATGTCCATTCCTTGTTTAATGAAACTGCAAAAATCCTTTACGTACCAGCCGCCTGTATTGTTATTACAGGTTTCACAAAGCGTTTGCTTCCCAAAACCACGCTGACTTTTATTTTTTTTACCGAAAAGATAGCTTGATTCTTCGACCAAGTGCTCGTGGGTTTGCACGAATATAGGTTTTTTATTAAAAGCACATTGTGGAGGTATATGCTCAAAGGACAGTTTAGCGCGCTTTGCGCATAATGCACAATTTCCTAGATGTGAGTTTTCTTTGTCTTTAGTTTTGAGATTCCCCATTTGAGAGAACTGATTTTGTCTTAAATTAACAAAAGATAAATACGAGATATTATTTACTCCGAGGAACTGTCATTTAATCATTGATAGATCTTTTGAGAGCCGCAGTACTCGCATCTTATTCTTCTATCTCCTCTATATAAGTTTGATCATCAGAATTAGTATTTTCCAATTTAGATTTGTACCGCTGGAGAATCTTTAGAACATATTCAGCTTTATCAATATCAATTTGAGGATTTGGACGATGATTCAATGCATTTCGTAAGCCTTTCGAAACCTGCGCAATGAGCTCAGGATCATACTGTTGAAACACACTGTTCCAAGAGTTTGTGACCTCGTTAAAGATTCTCACATCTTTAATTTCCTCTAGTGTATCTGACTTTACTGCTGGCAAAAGATTGCGCTTCTTTGCAACAATAAGGAACTGTTCTGGATTGTAAATCAGTATTCTTGTATTAGTTTGATCGTAGAATTCCTTAATCAGTTCTGGTCTAGGCCTTTTAGTTTCCCCTTTTTCAATAAGCCACCAATCTTCTTTGTTATCATCGGTAACAAATATAATTAGTTTTTTATTTTCGTTGCAAAACTTAATAAGATCTTTCCAGATTATCAAATCACCATATAGCTCTCTTTTTGGTCGGCTTTTTTTGTCATGAGCATCTTTATATCCTGGAGGAACCTGTTTAGCATAACGTTTTTCACCTTCAGAAAATATGTCCTCCAACTTAACCTCGGAATAGTCTTTCCCTATGCCAGTTTTAAATAATTCTGTAACCTGATTTAAAATGTAATCTTGCTCATTTAGATTGGGATGACTCTCTTTTTGAACTTCCAATTCTTCATGAACATTTTTTAAAAAGGTTTCATACAAAGCTTGGATCTTATCAATTTTAATTAAAGGATGCCGTTTATAGTTTTTAATATGTTCATCTAGACTTTTCTTATGGTCTGTACTTATTGTGTTCTCTAGTTCATTATAGGAGCGTCTCATTTGGGTAATTACTCCTTCCCGATTTCTTAGAAATTCGAAAGCTGCTTGATATGGCAAATATAACCTGGATTTCAGTGTTGTCAGTGCTTTCAGAAAATCCTCTGATGTTTCTGAAGTGTAGCGATAAAGATTAAGCAAGGTGTTTGCGTCAAACGCAAACATTCCTTCATTCCATGAGCTTTCAATTTCTTCGTTTGTAGGGTTATAGTAGCCTATAAAATCTTCTTTCATATTTGTTAGCGATAATTCTAACAAATATAACAGAATGTTTAATTATGATTTTCACCAAAGGTGACGAAAATCACCCAGTTCATTAATCAGAAACGAAAATTGCGCACTTTACTTAACTACAGTTAAAAGTTATCAGCATTTGACTCTAATTATGATTGGCAAAAACCCTAAAAAGATTCTCGTCTTTCTTATCAATTTCAAATCTATGGATCAACTTTCTTCTCTCCAGGACTCTGAAAAGCCAATCATGATATGGCGTGCGTTGAAATTTTGGCTTGTGCCTTTTGTGAAATAATTCGAGGTAATCGCCTTTGAGTTCTGTTATCAATACTACTACCTGTTCGTTAGAAAGTGTATCTGATCTTTCGTTGAGAAGCTTGATGCGGTTCTCTGCTGAAGATGAAGACTTAAACATACTTTCCATCACAGCAAAAGTTACTGACACATTGCCCATACCACAAATTAAATTGCAGGCAAGATTAGAAATCTCTCTGTTCGACACAATGGTATCCTCATCCAATAAATTATAAAGCACAAGTTTGTTTTCTACTGTAAAGGTGGTTGATTTTAAAAGCTTAATAATATCCTTCTCGTCCACATCATAAGAGGTACCAAATGTTTTATAAGAGACCTGTCTAACTTCCAAAAGAGTAATGTGCAGGTCCGGAAAATCCGTCTTTAATCTATCGTAGTTTATTTCGGTCATTAATACTTTGCCACTCTTTACCAACCACTCGATCTTATCTCTGTCCATACCTGTAGTTACCAGTTTACTGATAGCTAATCCTTGTCCATTAAACAGTGCCTTGTAAGCCTGAATATCAAGCTCATTGATGGCAAGTAGTGTTTCTGTAAAGGCTTTAACAAACTCCTGTGATCGGGAAGGTGAATCTAACATTTTTGTTTTTGACAATTCTTGATAATTCTGTTCTGTATCCAAAAACATCAAAAGCGTTTCATCTAATTCTTTCATCTGACCCTCCTCGGCATCCGGGATCTGATCATAGTAGGTAAATACATTTTCCCAAGAAGGGAAAACCTGACTGTAGTCCATAACCTCCTTCTTGATCTCCAGTTCATCAATAGCCGCCAAATTACTAAACTCAACAAATCCTCTTTGTATGACCTCTGATTTTAAGTCGAAAACTAGGTTTTCATCATTCAAAAGCGCAACCATGTGCTCTTCATCCTCTTTACTTCCAGAAAGCTTAAGCAATACATTCTGCACATATTCATTTAGATTTGCAGTAACATAATCGTGAAGATTTTCTGCCATAGAAACCATTATTGAAGTGTAATTAGCATTTGATTCCAGTCCTATTTCCGAATTTCCCTTTTCTTTAAGCATTTGAACGATATTGACCTCATTTAATTCATAAAGGTCATGCTCGTAGACAAAATCAAAAAGCGTCTGATTATTTTCGTTAGGAGGATCAATGGCCATAAATTTTACACCTAGTTTTTCAAGCAAAGCCTTTGCTGGATTTACCTCAGCATCCCCAATAAAGAGTGAGAGAAAATTTGATTTTTGTGCAATATATTTTGCCATATCCCCCTTTAATGCTGCAACAATATCCAACCCTGCATCAATGGTTAAAAATTTCAAATATTTATCCATTTTGCCAGAAGGATAATTACTCTTGGTTTCCAAAAAGATCCAAAAGCCCGGCCAGGCTTTGGCTAGTTGCTTGATAAATAAACCTGCATGCTCAGGTCGCTTTTGCACAAATTCATCAATAAAAGAATTGGTCTGGGTTCGCTCCTCACTTAGGAGTTGGAGTATAGCCTGAAATTTTGCTAAAACCTGGTCTCCTGCATTTAGCAGGTAGACAACCAAATCAAGATTGAGAATCACCTCCCTTTTAAAATATTTAACATCAAGTTTTTTAACTACATAATCAGGATGTGTAAGTTGATGTTCAATCGGTAGCGCTGAACCACTTTTGATTTTTCGCTCAAAAACTGAATCCTCCGCAGTCATATTTACTTCATGGAAAAGCGAAATGTAATCATCATAATGTTCATCGATATAACCGTTGATCAACAAATTTCTAATTAACTGATTTTCGCCAAATGGTTTCAGGTATGGGTCAATTTCTATACGCGCAAATATTTCACTGATACTCCAGTTTGCAATTGTTGTTTTTTCGCTCCTTAATTCATCAATCTCCTTTCTGAGTTGTTCGACGGCTCCGCCATTTTTTTGTTCTATTAACTGCTTTCGCTGTTTAAAGCTTTTATTCTTGTCAACTAAACGTTCTAACTCGACAAATGAAAATCTTTCGTCTTTAGTGTGTTCATAATATGTACTGCCGGAATAGTGGTCGAAATAATAATAAGTAACTGAGTGAAGCTTGGATAGTTCTTCAAATGCAGCTGGAGTTACGAGCTGGGCAAATGTTTTTTTACCTCCAGCTTTAATACTTGCAGCATTTGGAAATCTGACTTGTAAGGCATTTACGTACACACCGATTAGCTCATTTAAATCCTTATACTTTAACTCTTCAAGTACTTTTATCTCTCCTACCTTATCCACAATCTGTTTATCGAGATTTCTTATGAGCTCTTCGATATATCCCGCTTTGTTTGCGATGAATTTGTACAATTTACCTTTTCTGCTATGTAGTTTTCCAAAATCCTCTGGGCAAATATTTTTGTAGGCGATCATAGCGAAAAGTTTATCCTGTAAAAGAACCTGCGAAAGGCTTGTACGATACAGCTGGTATTCATGAAAAATATTAATCAAAAGCCGCATATCGATATCATCGATGAAGGTTACTACATCTTCGGTAAACTCTTTTGATAATATATTTTCAAGACCGGCGCCAGAAATCAATTTCGCCAGTTGTTCGCCTGCATTTGAAGGGTTAATGAAAGGAATTACTGGAATGATATACTCGAAGAACTTAACTCTTTCATTCTTATCCTCAAATATTTCATCCCTTATCGCATATAGAAACACAATTTCCTTATGATTTTTGCGGGACTTGATTGATAGCGAATTATTTAAAAGCGTATTTAGCTCACGAAGTTTGGAAAAGATATCTGTACTATCAAATCGGTCAAGATCTTCAATAATGACTAGGTTAAAAGGTGTCCTCTCAAAAAAATATAGGATTTCTTCCAGGTGCTCGTTAAAAACTGATTTGTCCAGCTTGTCGCCAAGTTCTAATTCACCTTTAATGGTAACCTTATTAATTTTGGAATTGCCAAGCAACCTGATAATACTTTTTGCAGTGAGGCCGATTCCAACAAAAAACACAATGAATATCGGAAATGCCGAATAATCCAATGGGAGTTTCCAATGCCAGCTTGCGGGATTAATCCGATTAATATATTCAAATTTAAAAAGTAGCAGTGCGCTGGTGATCCATAAAATTAATGCACCAGCAATGGAATAAATATATCGATCAGTAATATTGGTGATTCTTTTAAAACGGGAATCCGGAATGTCAGATGGCTTGACGTGATAGAAAATCTGTTGCAGGATACTTATCTCAAGCAAGCGCTCAAGCTCTTCTTTTTTGTCTTTTATTTGCCCTTTGTTCAAAGATTTCTTTTTCTTCCTTTGTTTTTTTTCTTTCACCGGTCTGAGGACTGAACCATTTGCAGTTGGGCTTTCTACAATTTCTTCATCAAGTGTTTCTTCTAAATCTGCAACTTCCTTAGCAACATCGCCAAATGAGGCAAGGGAAATCCGAAGATATTCATATTCTTTATGCTGGGCTTCAAAGGTATTGATAATCGTACTTTTCCCTGAACCATAGCTTCCTGTCAGCGCAATATTGGTAATCTTTGGTTCATCAATTGTGAGTTTTAATAAATCAAGGTAGGGCTTAACCCGTTCTAAATCTTTAGGATCAGTTAAAACTTTTGGAGCTAGTGAAATTACACTTTGCGGAGTTTCTGTGCTGCTACCTGATTGCACCTGCGTTGAACTGTGTGAAGTGGTTTGTTGAGCGTTATTCATTTCTGACTTTGCATAATCCCTTATGATTATGCTCCAACATCTAAAATACAAAATAAATCATAGCTACTCTTATGACTGTATTTTTTCATTAATATCGGTTCTTCCCCACTTTTGGAGGTAGGTGGATATTCTTACCCATACTACACCACCCATTCCGAAGCATAAGGTCTGTTATGATTACGGTTGTTATGAGAAGATGAAGATGACGGTAAACTCTATATTCTGAAATTGCCCTTTGCCATGAAAGACGGCTATTACGGTGATGTTACGCTGTAGAGTTTCTCTTGTGAAAAATCAGTTAGCTGTTTTGATTTTTCTATTTTATATTTGAGGAAACTAAATTATTCAGACTCTCATGAGAATCAATTATTCGCCATTTACACAAGACCTTCATTTATTATCCCAGGTCGATCTAGAAGAGCTGGTTGAGAAGAAGATCACTGAAGGATGGTATATTGAATATAAGAGTAGAATTCCAGTAAGCTCTGGTGGATCATTGGATAATCTAAAGATCTGCAAAACGATTTCCTCTTTTGCAAATACTGAAGGCGGTTGGATTTTCTGGGGAGTCGAATGTGAAAACAATGCTGCCTCTGAGCTATGTGGTATTGATATCTCTGGCTTCAGGAATTTTCAGGATCAGGTTTCCCAGATTATTTCCAGCAACATTACGCCCAGGCCTATTTATCATTTCAAGGAAATTCCGCTTAGTAACGGCCTGATTATTTTCACAATCCTAGTGGAGCCGAGCCCAAGTCCGCCATATATCACTAGTCAAGGTATTATCTATCAACGGGAAAACAATGAAAGTAAGCCTATCAAGGAAAGATATATCCTTGAGAAACTAAATGAAAAGGCTAAAGCGTATGTTGATTCTATTGAGCGTTTCAGCCAACTCGATTTAGGTGAAACCAAGGGGCAATCCGATTCAGATGAAAACTATCTTGAACTTTACCTTTTCCCAAAACCATTTGATAGTTTCTTGTTTAAAGACTTTTTAGAGTCTGTCTTTTTTAAAAAGGCGTCAGAAATTTTTAAGTCACCTGAAAACTTTAGTTTTGATCTCGGTGGTAATACCCGTTCCATTACAGTTGATGTATCTTTCAATAGTATATTCTCTACACGTGACTCCATCATTATCCGTCCATTATCTCTTGAGAATATGATTTATAAATCCACTACCTTAGAGATATTCAAAAATGGAAATCTAAAATTTACAATGCCTATCGCCGAATTTGATGTTAACTCCGTGCCTGATAGATTTAAGAACTCAACTGTTGTTGAGCACATTTTTCAAATTTACTCACGATATCCTAAACAGCCAGCGCCAGATGTTGATGAGATACTGGATTATAGTTCTAGCAACAGTTATCTAAACAGAAACGATCTTTCATCTTTTTTACCTTCTGTGGATAGAAGGCCTAAAACTGACTTGCCAAGTAATATTAAAATGATCGATGGTGCTCGGTTGATTTTTCACATCATGTATCTAATTGAAAAATACGGTCAACTAATGGACTTCGGTGGCTTCGAGATGGAGAAGGAAATCGGATTTAGGGCGAGGATAACCAGCAGTTTCCGGCGGTTTGTTTTTTTTGACAGCGAAGATTATTTAAGTAAAATCAAGCTATATAACCTGCCTCTGTCGCCAAAAAATGGAGTTGAGATTCCAACTTTTGAAAAAGGAAGAAGTTATACCCTCAACCTAAAGGATGGACTGACTTTTCTTAATGTTGCACATTTCATATTAGAGGGCATTGGCCTACCAGATAGTTCTGAAATCAATTTTATGGAAATCATCTCCAATAGCATCGAAAGCGCGCGTAAAGACGACACTTTTGATGAGTAGGAATGGTACATCCATAGCATCGTAACATCTGTAAACCGTCATTACCTAAACCTGAAATATGTAATCTGCATTTATATTGGATATTTCGGCAAAGCTGTTTTTTTTCTCCCTTTTTGTGAGGGATTTTAATTTCGTTATATTAATATATCGCTTATGTGACCTTAGGTTGAGATTTATATATTTCCTTATTGAATGAACCAACTGATTCTCCAAAAAACGACAAGTAATATAGGACGAGTCAAACCCGAACACTTCGACTAGAAAGCCGAAATTTATATGGTTGGCAAAAGAAATAGCTACCTTTAAAAAAGTAAGAAAAAATGAGCCTAAATATTTCTAGCATTGTAGAACAATATCTAAAAATGCCAACCAATTACGCACTTTTCTTAAATGGAAAGCGGGGAGCAGGAAAAACTTACTGTGTGAAGAGCCAGATATCTGACCTGATCAAGAATACAGATACTAGTCACGATGCATCGGAAAAATATAAGTTTCTGTATATTTCCCTGTTCGGAATAGATTCACTCGATGAGATCTACACAATGATGGTGATGGAACTATATCCCATTTTAAAGAATAAATCAGCAAAAATCGGACTCGGTCTTACAAAAATAGTTGCAAGAGGTCTGCTCGGCACTATGAAACTTGGTTCAATAAACGACTTCTTAGGTGATTTTGGTAGCATATCCAAAGATGCAATAGATACCAAAAACTTTGTGTTCATCTTTGATGATATCGATAGAAAAAGTTCTAAACTCGATATTGGAAACCTCATTGGTTTCATCAATTCATTGGTTGAGCACGAAAACAATAAGGTGATACTTATAGCAGAGAGTGAGCTGATAAATGATAAAGATTATAGCCAGGTCAGAGAGAAGACGATTGGCACCCACATTGAATATGCGCCTGACTTAACCGAAAGCTATGACGCTCTTGCTTCAGCCTTTATAAAGAATGGTTCTCAGCATTATGAAAAATTCCTGCAGCGTTTCAAATCAGAAATTATAAGCTGTTTTATCGCAAGGGGGTCTACAAATCTTCGAATTTTAAGTTACCTTTTTCAGCACTTGTATATTGTATTTGGCGAAATTTATGACCAAGTAGGACTTGACAAACAGCAAACAGAAGAAAGCGAAAATATGCAAAAAGTCCGCAGTGTGGTCAAGTTCGCAGCTGGCGTATGTTTAGAGTTTAGGGTTGGTAAAATTTCATTTTCAGAACGAGGAAAATTAGATGACAAGGAATCGCTTCAAGAATTCTTCAACAGAATCAATATGGAGGAAATGTTCCGCTCCAATGGAGAGAAAACCAAGATTGAGAGTACCAAAAGCTTCCTTGAGGAATTCTTGGGTTATTATTTCCCAAAGAATGACTATATATATTACGAATCGTTATACGGTTTTCTTACCGGAGGCTCCCCCTTTGATATGACCATGTTGACCAGAGAATGGAAAAAGCATTTCGATGACCGAAGACGTACAGAGCTCCCACAGTTTGTACTCTATCAGAACCTGCATATTACTAGATGCCTCGATCTTTCAAACAGCGAGCTTAAAAAGAAATCCAAAGAACTGATTAGCTATGCGCTAAAGGGAGCATTTCCGCTCGATCACTATCTTAGTGTGTTCTATTATATTGACCGCTTTAACGATATTCTTGGCTACAATATGCAGCATCTCGCAAAAAGAATAATCCTTGCTCTGGAAAAACATAAGAAAAGTTTTGCGATGGTACACTCTCTCTCCCGGCAATTTGGGATCGAAAAAGAAAGAAAATACTATAATGAATATCTAATGATATTCAAAAAGGCACTAAAGATTAACGAGGCTATTGACGAAAAACAAAAATCTGCAGATCAGGGGGAACTTTTCGCCGCCTTTTCAAGAAATCCACAGGAATTCTACGAAACAGCCTACAAACAGTACGGAACCCCGATATTCCCCTCATGGAGTGGAGTGAAAGCATTTGCGCAGATAAAAAAAATGACGCCTACTCAGATTCTTGGCTTGGCTAACTTCCTCGGCCATATTAGCGCACAACTCACTACCATGGAAATAAAATTCCTTAAGGAGCTGATGACCCTGTTAATTACCATAAAATCAAGATTGAACCTAAAAGGGTATGTTCTTGACATACTCCGTGTAAACATAGACCAAGCCATTGAAAAACATCCTGTTAGTAATTAGTAAAAATCGTTGTAACCAATTAAGAAGAAGGCATATAATTTTGACGGACTCCTCTCCTTTTTGCTAAAACACCCAAATGGTGAATCCATGTTATTACAATAAAGTCTCGATCGTTAGTTTCATAGTATACTCTTTTTAGATGGTGTTTTAAATCTGATGGAGTTGGGTGCCCTGCTAATAGTTAATGCAAACGCGGATCCAATTGTATCTGAAGGGCCAGATGGAGGCTTTTCTGCGGATAAAGGTCCTGTCAGTTTGGTCCGCATTCATAAGTACGAAAAGCCTTACGGGATGCTGGTGCTTTTAAAGTATTTTCGCTAAAATGATAATTACGGGACTAACAACAGATTAATTTATACATGCATTGAATTTCTGCTTTTCTAATTGACCGGGTTCATAAGTTAAGTTATTTTATTTTTAGTTGTTTTGCATTCGTGCATTTAATTCCAGGTCATCTTTCAGTTTTAGAAGAATCAGGATTAGGGTTCGTAGAAAATACATATAGTCCATTCTTTGCCGCTCTATGGTTCTGTTATTTGAACCATGTAGGTATTTATTTCTGAGATCTTGCCCGTTGCTAAATTCCTTTTTATTTAAATAATAGTTCAGATAGCTTGTTTCTTGTGGGCTAAATAATTTACTTGTGGTACTTAGAATACCTAGAGAAATAAGCTCGTCAATTTTGAGCCGGATCTCTGAAGAATAGTGCCAGTAGCTTAGGCATCCATTTTCCCTAAGCTGTCCAGCGATAAATGTTGTAATTGGACTTACCATTTTAATTTCGCCATTCTCATTTACATTTAAAAAACCATCCTGCACAATCATCTCAAGGTAGTGCCGTTGATAATCTTCAAGTTCGGATTTCATTAAGCGGTCGGTAATTAGGATCTGAAAAAGATTCCTGTTATCTCTCAATTTCCTTCGTCCAGACAATATTCCATTTGATTCAAAGAAATATTGTTGTTGTTTGTTAATTGTCTGGTGCGTGCCAACTACATACTTTTTATTAACCAGGCTTGGGATTTCGCTGAAAAACCCAGGTGTAGAATCTATCTGGAGCAATTCATGATCTATATGACCATCTGTAACGAAATTTTTAAACTGCTTTAAAAGGTATTCAAGTTCTGGCGCAAGTAACCTGATCTTATCTGATGGTGATGCATCTTTGTCCGGAACTTTAAAAATTAACCCGATCATCTTAAATTGTTCTAGGAAGCATTGTTGTGTAAAGTTTTCAATGAGATTTTCTATAGATCGCTGGTTTCGAGCAAGGTAATGAGAAATTATGCCCAATTGAGTTAATGACAGCAAATTCTTATGACTGAAATGAAAGCCTGTTTGATATTCACTTTTAGAGCGCATTAATACTTTTTCCAAATTATCCATTTCGGCATCTTTGTTAATCAGTGCGATTAATCCTTCACGATCAGTATAAGTAAATAACCTTCCAAAAAGGGCGAACAGTTCGGCATCTGATTTTAGCGAATCAAAATACAGACCGCCATAAACTGCATTTGTCTCCACCCCTTCTTTTTCAAATACTACCGGTTCAGATTGATCCATTTTCAATGCTGCGCCAACTGAAATTTTGGTCGAATTTTCCTCATTGAAATAATGCTCTTCGAGAGCTTCAGCCTTTTGTTTTGCCTTCAGCAGTATTTTTGGGGTGAGTTTTAAGTGTTTTGAGTTTATAGCAAGCTGAACATAGTTTAAGTTAGTTTCATCTGTGTCTAAATAGGCAGTGATAATATTGTGTTTATCTTGCTCTGAGAGACTTTTTGGAAAAATATAATCTTTGTATTGATTATCATGATTTTCTTCGAAATGTGAAAGCAGAAGTTCGGCAGCATCCTTATAGTTTAAGAGGAATAACCTGATCTCATTGTTATAGTAATCTACGATCTGTTTCAAACGCAAAATATATCTGATATTATGAGAATATCTGGATAGTACATCCGAAAAGACATTTCTGTCAATTCTTTTATGGGTTTCATACAGCCTGAATAGCTCCCAAAAATTTTCAACATTTTCAAAATCGAGTTCCCCTAAAACTTTGGCTACCTGTCCGGGTTCAAGATTAAGGAAATACCTTTTAGTCTCATTGAGCGCCAGTTTCACGGTTTCCAAATATGTCCTTTTTTGTTCAGATGTCCACCGATTAAGATAAAGGCCATTTTCAAAATATTTATGGATATGGTGAAATTCCAGCAATGAGTTAATATCCATTGTTGAAAATTCCGGCAAAGCATCGAGGACTTTTTCTGCTTTTTCAAGCATGTGAGATCCTGCTGCATCATGTATTGAGAAGAAAACTACTTTTTCAAGTCTGCTCATTATTTGATTAACCAGGTTTGTTAATGGTTGCACTAAAGTTAATTGTTTTTATCTTAAATTGCTTTCATGACAAATGATGCACTCATTTTACTTCGCAAATCTATACACGAGCATAATAGTAAAATAATGCACTATATAAATTGAGAATTCGCCATGAGTGATTTTTTGACTATTTAATTTATCAAATAAAAATAAACACTTTTATTAAAAATGGTTAAAGCGCTTTTCTTTTGCAACAGGGATAGCAGCAGGTACCCGCCTTTAGGTAAGGCCTGCAGGCGTATGAGCGGAGAGCCCTGCTGTTGCCTAGATGATATACAATTATGATGAGAATATAATTACCTGGACCTAATAAAAAATGAAGATGCATCTTCAATGTCCTAAGATAATATGAAACAATGTAGAACTTACCAAAAAAACAACTGATCAGGTAATGGTTTTTCACCCCATACTGGCTTTTCAATTGACACCTACATTGTATAAGTCAACCCCTAACCTTACCATTTTTTGCAGTGTTTCATCGCTTACTTTAGAGAGGCACGAAATACACAACAACTTTTCAGCCCTGCTAAAAGCCACGTACCCCAGACGGGGATAGTCGGTAGTTTCATTTGTTCTTTTCGCATCCCTTTTGACATGATCAGTTTCAAGCCACAACAATAATTCTTCCTCTGTTTTGGCTATAGCTAATACTGCAGGGGCTTCCAGTCCTTTAATTGTATGTATTGTTGAAACAGTAACAACTTCCTCAATTCCTTCGTGCAAGATATCAAATTTAAGGTTGTCAATTTTCACTGGCAATCCCGCTTTAATAGTAAGTCTCAGCTTATCAGTAACAAAAAGCGCAAAAGTGTTTTCATTTGTAATCACACCATCTCTTATTGCCTTGAAAATTGCGATGGCATATTTTCTTAACGTATTGGTGTCTGTTTTATAAAATTCACAAAACTCTGATACATTCATTTGAAGCGTGGTTAACAAGGAGTCCTGAATTGCTTTAATAGGCAAAACTGAAGTAGTTTTTTTAGGATCTTTATACTTGTTATTGACAGCTGCGACAATCCTTTGAATGACTTCTTTCCTCTTTGCGATTATACACCGGTCTCCCTCCTGGATTGATAAATTCTTACACAAGGTATAAAAATCATCGATCATCGGCTTTACCGTTCCATGTTTTGTAATGAAACAGACCAATTCGCCTTTTATTGGTGATATTTTATTATCAGAATCCTTTGACTTTGGAACCTGTCCAAATTTCTCCTTCCCGAAAGTTCTGCCATTAAAATTGTTCAAGAAACTGACAATGCTTTCCGTTGAACGATAATTTCCATTGTTAATTTCCACATCATACCCTGTACTTACTGATGCCTTTAAAATAGGAATATAGGCGAAATTTCTAATCGTGCTGTCGAAGCTTTGGATATATTGCTCGGGATCTCCGACACAATAGATTTTCGTTTTGCCCTGCTTTCTGATGGTTTCCACAATATGGTATACCTGATTACCCGAATCCTGAAATTCATCTACAAACAGGAACTGAAGCCGATTCGCTACCACACTGGATATGCCTGGATTTAACATGCATGCTCCGGCTATCGATAAAGTCTGGTCAAAGGTAATATACCCTAGTTTGTTCAGTCTTTTCCGTATTGCAGCTTTGGCCACAGCAACTTCCTGAGGGGTCTTTTTCTTTTTATCTTTTGCTTTCATTTTTTCAACATGGGAAAAAACGTCATCCAGGCCACATTGCATAAATAGTTTTTCCTGCTTTACCGGCTCGCTGATAAAAGAAGCGTATGGAATTACTAGAAACCTATTTAGAAAGGAGTGCATGGTACCAATAAATAAATTATCCGGAATGGTGATTTTTTTGGCCAAGCGAGTCAGGATATTGTTGGTAGCACTATTGGTATAGGTAATTACCGCCAAGTAACGACACGGCGAGAGTTCAGGTAGAGCCGATATGATCGACGCTACCATATTGTGTGTTTTACCGGCACCTGGGCCTGCAATAATAATTTTCGCTTTGGGCTTTACTTTGGCCATTACAGCAAAAATTTAATACCTTGTACAATATAATCCGGAATGAGGAACCCATCAGATTCTTCATTTAATTGGAGAAGTAAACTATAAGAAAATTCTGATTTATATTCTTCGATCAACTCAAAGAAGATGTCAACATCGATGTCGTTCGCACCCAGGCCCTGTACATATTTTTTCCCTGAATTGGGCCGTACATCGGCTACAACTTTCAACAGCAACGCCCTACCTTTGCCTGTTGAATTGGTCTGGATGAGGTCTTTTTCGAATGTTGAAAGTGTCGTAATGCCCACATTGATTTCTGAGGTTCCAGCGTAAGTTGTGGCCAGGTTGGCAGCACGGTCTTTGGTCTTTGTATCTGAATCCTGATCAGTCAGTACCAGACACTTTTGAAAAAACCCGTTCTTGATAATTTCAAGGAAATAGCTAAAGGCAAGCCCATTGACATTGATGACACAGCAACTAGATCGCTCTGTAGAATGGCCAGTGACCATCTCAAAAAATTTAGGCACTAGCAATTTTTCCGATATTCCTTCAACAAGTATGATTTTGCGGGAATAAAACAGATTTGTATTTACGGCATCGAGATATTTGTTCAAATATTTAATCTGATTTTTGCCTAATGCATTCGCGTTAAAACCGTCAAAAATATAATGCGAAATAATTGCATTGTCTTTCTTGTACAGGACAACGGTATTGTTAAAATCGATCTTGGTGGTGATGTGGGTAGAGTGCGAAGTAATCAATAACTGGATATCCTTCCGGAAATCTTTTTGTCCCTCGGCTTTAATCAATGACTCAATATTATGGGCCAAATGGTCTTGCAGATTTGGATGAAGGTGAGATTCCGGCTCTTCTAGCCCCACTACCCTAAAATACGCGCTCTGCGCTCTGGTGACATCCTCGATATAAGAAAGCACCAGTGAGATGAACAGCAGATTATTTCGACCCGTCCCATTTCGTTCAATCTTGACAGGATTATCACCGTAAATCAAGCTGATTTTTTTCAGGAGGTCAGAAACATCCGGTAACGTAAAAATTAGATCGACTACATTGGAAGTATCGTCTGTAAACAGTGATATTTTTTCCAATTGAGTTGAAATTCCTGCTTTGATATCTTGTAACGAGGCGTTATCGTTGATAGCCTTCTGAAGCCCGACCAGCTGACCTTTCAAATCCTGATACTCATTTTCCTCTTTGGCGTTTAGAATCCTGAACAATAACTTGCTGTTGTGGCTGGCTACCAGTTCAGAACAGGCGTCACGCAAGGCATCTAGCAGTTCGAATTTGAGTTGGTTTAAATGATAGCTTCCGGCTAGGGTCCCCGCACCTGCTCCACCGTAGATATTATAGTGATATTTTGAAATGGGAAAATTAATAAGGTCTAGTTTTGCGCTATCCAACAATTTGTCAAATTGTTCATGTGTTATTTTTTCCTTATACTCGGCAATGAATTTCCTCTGTTCTTTTAATTCTGCAATCCGGTCAAATTTTGAGGCCGGGGCAAAAATATAAGTCAGCGTTGCAAATTTTAGATCTGCGGAACTATACCAGTCGCAGATTACACTTTCCTGATCTGCATCCCAATCGGTCAATGTCGCTTCAATTATAATTTCGGGGTATACTATATTTTCGACAGGTATGGTAATATCTAAAATTTGCCTTTTGAAAGCCAATAGCACATCATAATTAAAATCAGAAACTTCTAAAACACGTCTTTTAAAGTAAGAGACTTCCTGCCCGAAAATCAAACCGATCGAATCAAGCAAATTGGATTTACCAACGTTGTTCTCCCCTATTATAAGTGTAAGAGGCTTAAGATTAATCGTAAAATCTTTGAATGTCCTATAATTTTTAATAAGAAGTTTTGAGATGTACATATTGAGAACGAGATAATTGGTTTAGTTATGCCAAGTTTACACTATAATTCTGATATTTTCGATCAATATATTATTTATCTAGATTTAAAAACGGTAGAACTGAAACAAGAATATTATGAGCAAAAGAAAATCCATTTCACAAACCTATCCGATTGATTTGAGAAAAAAGTTTAATGCATTTTTACAGCCATTAAATCAACCAGCGACCTAATATCCAGTTTGTATAGAAACATGAACTTTCGCCGCTTTAAAAGAAACTTCCAATTTATATCTATATTTACTTTTAATGGTTTAACTTAACCCATTAAAGAATTACATTAATGCTCAAAATTGACAAAAAACTGGATACAAGGTCAATAGAATCAGCTTATACACTTTTGGAAGATAAAAAGCCGGATCTTTTCCTTGCAAAAAAGATATCTGACGAATTTGGTATAGTTCCAGCTATTATCCAACTTATTTCTACATGGTTTAATACAGTTCCCAATGGTAGGATCATTCTAGAAGTTAATGATGACAATGATATTCATGAATTTTACGAATTAGATTATTTCTTTGTTTCAATAACATATTGTTGGAGCCGAGAACTTATTGATACTGCAAATAACGATTTGAAATCCAAGCTTAGAATATATAACCTAGCTGCGCATGAGAAAATGGTAAAGCAACAGTCGGGAGGTGGATTTAAAATGTTGCTTTCCTGCTTCGACCATCTTAGCAAACGTAAGGGATTACTGAATGCATTTTATGTTGATGGTGAGTTCATTGACAATGAAATATACTTCGGAATGTCTATTGACAAAGCTCTTAAGCAGGTTATTTCATTTAACAAGCAAATGACCAGGAATCTTTCGAGTGCCTATCTAGAATTGATTGACATTATCTATGAACTTGTCAAAAACACAGATAATTGGGCCAGAACTGATGAATACAATAAACCATTATCTCCTAGCACTAGAGGCCTATATATTAAATTTCATAAAAAACAGCAAAGCACGTTGCTTGCAGAATTTCAAGAGCAGGAAGGTATCCGTAATTACTTTTCTACTTCAAAATTTGAAAAAAACTCCCAAGATGAGGTATACTTTTTAGAACTATCAGTTTATGATACAGGAGTTGGTTTCGTTCAAAGATATATGCCAAGATACGATGGCCTTAAATATCAACCTATCGAACAAGTAAATATTATCAAGGACTGTCTTATGATGAATAACACTTCGGCAATAGGTCTGTCTCAAAAGACAAAAGGTAAAGGACTCGATAGAATCATGAATATTTTAAATAATAAAGGTTTTTTTTGGCTTAGAACTGGCAATGTTTCCATCTACCGAAATTTGAGGCAAAACAAATATATATCAGGTTGCAAAAAAGAAGACATCCATCTATATGATTGGAAAACTGACTCGAACAAAGAATTTACTGATCTACAATATGGTATAGGTAGTGTAATTTCGTTAATTTATCCAATATCTACGCTTCTCAATGAATAGTTTATTTATTTATTCTTCGAAATATTCACGGAATGATTCGGAGGGAAACGTGACCGATTGTGCGGTTACAGTAATTTTTTGTGAAAGATCTGAACTCGAAATGGCCGAAGTTCAGGGTGCAATAAAATCTTATTACGAAAAAAATTTCCAGACCGAACAAATCTTTGTGATGTGCGGAAAGTATAACAGTGCTATAGTTAGAACTATCCTTATCGACAAACAAGAAATGGCATTCAAGGATGTTCCGAAGGTTAACGTTGGACATTTGTCGGAAAATTTGTTTTTACTCATTTTTGATAAAAACGGAAAGATCAAAGAGGGTGACGGTAAAGGCCTCCCGGAACAGGACGTTCTCCTGAAAATAATGAAAGATGGCCTTACCCATATTTTTAAAGAGAGAGGGGGCTTAATTGAAGCAAATGGAAGTGCACATCATTTTGTATTCCCATCTGGCAAACACAGTAACAAATTCTTAAGAACGGGCAATATTTTGTTACATAGTTCTGAAATCTATTTTATAGCATACCATTTGCTTAAATATTACCAGGAAGATGACCATCAGAGAATTCTTTGTGATACTTCTTCTATAAATACAATTGCTTTCGCACTACTTGACTTGAAAAGAAAATTCATTGGAACAAGTTTTAGCCCGGTGCCGGTAATCAGCTTTTCTTCGTATGATGGGATTTTTTCAAAAAAAATAAAATTTTTCCAAAATTCTCTTATAATAGTGTCTTCTTCCACTTCTGGAAATATTATTCAAAAATTGATTAAGCATGATGGGCGCATTGATCCGATGAATATCGCAATTTTATTTTTTCTGGGTCCCCAAAGTTTGTATGAACAAAATAAAGCAAATATCATTTGTAATCTTACTAAGTCAGAAGTAAATACTTGCGGAATAGATTACTATGATACCTTTACAGACAAAGATTGCATTTTCTGCAAAAAAGGTTCCTACCCAGTAGAAATAAAGGGTGATGTTTTCCTATTGGAGAAACCCAAGATTAGAAAAATAATGTTTAAAGTGACTGATGCCCCGAAAGGCCTTTCTGTTTTTGTAAACCAATTTAAATCAACGGCTCCTGACCAAGATAATGTTTTCAAAGTAAACTTCAAGGACGGAAACTCTTCCTTGAATTTGAAATATGAAGTTTATTTTGATATGTACTATATATTGTCCAATATCGACAAACCAAAGTATGCAAAATTTAAAGAGAAACTAGATGATTTTATTAACCAATATATTCCCAATAATATTAAATACCTGATTTGCCTTCCTGATGTTGGATCAGAAAAACTCGCTGAGTACATTCTTTCCAGAATAGTCGACCAGCACAATCCTTCCATGCTACCCTCGATTAAGTTATTTAAGGATGTACCGGATGCACTTCCAACAGTTACTGAAACTGGAGCAGCTATCATCGTTGCTTCATGCATTTCAAGTGGCAAAAATCTGCTATTTCTCAGTAGAGCACTTAGAGCATATGAGAAACTAAAGCTTGTATATTTTGTCGGGCTGACTACAACCAGTGATGAAGAATCCTTGATAACATTAAAGAGCAATTTGACTCAAGGAGTTTATGGTAAAAACACGCATTCATTTATAGAGGTCGATAATTTCTACTGTAATAAAGACTCAAAAGATACATCATGGCTTGCCGAAAAGGATTTCATTAATGATCTGTCAGATCATCTAACTGAAAACGGAATTACAGATTTCGACTTATCTGCAATTGAGGAGAGGGTTAACTTGATTGATATCAGCATGGGCAATCAAGAAAGGGGATTGGCTAACAAGTTATTTCTACCAAATACAAATGGCGATGAGCTGACTTTGAGAAAGGGTTTCGCATTTTGGAATTTCACTTCTTATGTTGATACAGTAAGTCAGGCGGACGTTTATTTTACAATTTCCTCAATAATCAACGGACTAAGACACTCGCTAAATAACGATCAGACCCTCACTCAGACCGAATTTGTCCGAAACCTCATCGATCCAGGTAACTTCCACAGATATAATGATGGAATAATACAGGCCAGTATACTAAGGGCAGCATATGCTAGTGAAATTTGTTATCATATTGATGATGTCTTAAGTGCATATATGCTTTCTATTCTTGAGAAGATTATAATGGATCACAAAAGTCCCCAAGGAGAAGGACTTTTAGAATTTCTTTATGCCATATCAATCCAAAAGCTTACATTAAAAAGAGAACACTTAATGAAAGTTTCTCAATTACTAAGTGAAATAGATCATCCATTAGTGAAACTTTTTAAATATCAAATTGATGAATTTGTGATTAAGAATAAAACCTCTTTAACCGAGCAGATCAAAATGCTTAAGGAGGAAGTTCGAAATCTAAAATTTGAATTGGCGAATAAAGAATAAGATGTAGTTATTTGGAAGATCCACGACCTCGTGAAAATAAGTAATCACAAAAGCTTTTTCTTCCTGTACTGGCCCTCAACTTATCTTTCAACGTTTTTTCAAAATTGACTATCGCGTCACAATGTTTGAATAAGGTCGAACATTCGCCGCTTGACTCTACTAATAAGCATTAAACCTAAGAATCTTTTAATAAAAGAAATGAAAATTAATTAAAGGTGAGTTTTTTGCATCAAATCTAAATGACTATAATTCAAACCACTAATTTACAATTAATTACGACACCAGGTTCGACTCCCTTTCGATCCACAACTGCCCCATTCTACAAAAAAAAGCACCTCAATCCTGAAAGCGCTAGTTTAGATAAAAAGTGCAGACTCTATAGGTTTGCAGCGCGAAAATAGAAAATAGCTCCTGGCTGCAACAATACCCGTTGTTACCCAGTATATAATTTTATCTTTTTTCAATTTCTGTTTTCTTTTAAGTTAACTCTTATCAATAAGTTATTATCTGTTGTTTAGGAGATGCTGCTATGTGATTCATTTTTCCATACCTAAAATCTTGGTAAAGTTTTTGGATCTGGCCGGCATTATCAGCTATAAAGGGACCTTGGGAAACAATGGGCTCACCTTGGGGCTTTCCCGCATATAAAATTAAGCGGACGTCTCCTGTTCCTGCATCAAGTTGCAGCTCACTTGCTATATCTTCATCAGAATAATTTAGCCAGCCAACCTGTTCAGTAGTTAAAAGCTGTTTTTCTTCGCCGATTTCCACATTTCCGTTTATTACCACGATAAAAGCATTGAAATTTGCCGGTAAATTTAATGTTGTAGATTTACTGGCACTTAAATTGATCTCTGCAACAATCAAGGGAACATAATTCAGAACTGGGGAACTGATGCCTGCAAGGGAACCACTGTACAATCTTATGCCTACGCCGTCTTTTTCTGATACGGGCACTTGGTCTGCATTAAGGATCTGCAATCTGGGTTCTACCCAGCGGTTCTCCTCTGGCAACGTCAGCCATAATTGGAATAACCTGCCTTTGGTAGGCTTGTCTATGATTTCTGTGTGAACGACGCCACTTCCTGCTGTCATAATCTGGAAGTCGCCCTTTTCCATAGATTCCGTCTGCTCGACAATTTTGCCATCCACAAGAAGCGAAACTGTTTCAAAACCTGCATGGGGATGTGGCCCTCCAACCGGAGTGCGGTCTGTTTTATCAATATTGTCATCCATCAAATAAATAAATGGATCAGATAGTTTAAAATCTCCCCCTACTAAAGTGCGGGCAATATGGCCTTGCCCTAAAAAACCCTGTTCCTTTTGAGGCCGATAGCTATTTACCAATTTTCTTTTTAATGCCATGTCATAACAAGTTTTCAATGTTTTTTAAAAAAAAGTTGAATAGCGCATAATATACAGTGCGGCACTACATATTATACGCTATCCGAAAAGGGTATTATTTTGCTACAGGAGTAGCCAGAAGCTGTAATTCCCAAGCCAAGGCAACACCACTGGCACCACCGTGTTCCAGAATAACTTCACCTATACCCATAACTGTTTCTTCCCTGGCCCAATCACGCTGCCATTCGGCCAGTACAGCAAACCAGTTAATTGGTACCGCACCAGCCTGAATCATACGCTGCATGGCCAGTTCGTGCGCTTCAAGCGATACTGCGCCACACGCATCTGCAACAACAAATACATCATAGCCTTCGCCCAAAGCCTGGATTGCTGGAAACGCTACGCAAATTTCTGTAAAAAGCCCGGCTATGATAAGCTGCTTACGGCCGCTAGCTTTAACAATATCGGTAACCCTGGGATCTTCCCAAGTATTAAGCGTAGTACGATTGATCGGTTTTTGATCAGGAAATACATCCTGAAGCCCTTTGATAATGTAACCGCCACGTTCTTCCACTACCGTAGTAAGAATTGTTGGAACGTTAAATACTTTAGCTGCCTTTGCCAAGCCAACAACGTTGTTGATAATCATTGTAGGCTCGTGGCTGTTCAAATTGGTAAACTGGTAGGGCTGGTGATCAATTAAGACCACGATACTATCTTCAGGACGAAGCAAAGCTTCCAATCCTACTTTTGCATTTTTTGCCATTGATAATTATTTAAGATTATTAATAAGCCAAAATTACATTCGCAATAACCTCCAAAACGGTATCAAATGGCAAAAAATAACGTTGTCATTTGGCAACATTATTTGAAAAGGAAAGACTAGATTTAGAAAAAAGAACTGGAAACGATAACTAAAGAAAGTTGTATGGATATAGAGCAATTTCGCGACTATTGCCTGTCATTCGAAAATACATCCGAAAAAATGCCTTTCGAAGGTTTTTTCAGAAATTCCAAATCTATATTGGTGTTTTACGCAGGCAGTAAAATTTTCTGCTTATTCAATATTGATTCATTTGAAAGTATTACCATCAAATATAAAAGTTCCGAAATTATGGACCTGAAAGAAAAATACAGCGCCATTGGCCAGCCATTTAACTTCAGCCATAAACACTGGGTGAGTGTAAAATTTGATGAGGATTTATCAGATAACGAAATAAAACTGATGGTTAAAAACTCCTATCAGCTGGTTTCCGGTTCTTAGTTTCAAACACCGTTTGGATTGTTGTGATAATCCGATATTTAAACAAAATTATTTTCTTAAGGATCGGATACGGCTGAGGGTGCTTTTGGTAATACCTAAAAATGAGGCTATAATGTGTTGCGGAAAACGCTGCAGAAAAACAGGATGGCATTTTTCAAACTCCTCATAGCGTTTATCGGCTGTGCCACTGATGCTAGAATTTAATCTTCTTTGATTGGCGATAAAATTTCTATCATCCAACTTTCTCAGCATCTTAGCTACAGCTGGCACTTTTTCAATTATATGAAGAAAGTCTGCAAATGTTACAATGAGCAGTTCTGTATCTTCCCATGCATCAATATTATAGATAGAAGGTGTGAGCATTGTATAACTTTCACGGTCGCCAACCCACCAGTTTTCGATGGCTAAGTGAACGATATGCTCTGCGCCCTTATCATCAACACTAAATTGCCGCATTGCCCCTTTAACGATAAATCCATAGTATTTGCACACATCTCCCTCCTGTAGGAAATATTGTTTTTTTCTTAATTTTTTAGGTTGAAAAACTGTTTCAATTAAAATTGCTTCTTCACTTGAAAGTATTGTTGATGAATGTTCGTTAATATATTTTATGAGGTTTTTATGCATGACATACCGGGCCAATTTATACTGTTGTGCAAACTTACAAAGAATCTAATTGCGATTGAAAAGGACAGCTGGATTTATCTGCTTCGATTTTTTCATAATATGGTGCTCATTTTCAGGAATTAGTCGTTGTTTTATCGATCCGAGTTTTTTGAGGTCCATTAGAAAATGGCTCGAGATTCGTACCGTCGAGCCCACAACTGTACTAGTCTACAAAAAAAGCGCCTCAATCCTGAAAGCGCTAGTTTAGATAAAAAGTGCAGACCCTATGGGCTCGCAGCGCGAAAATAGAAAATAGCTCCGAAATAGAGTAAGCTTAGACCAAAAATTAATTAATAAATATCCCTACATATATACATACTTCCCTGTCAGGGACAGACGCGGCATCCTTTTGGAACAAAAGATACAGCAGATGGCCCGGCCCGCAGGGGACAGCCAAAAACAACTCCCCTCTTTTAATACCAACCAAACAACACTCCATTTTACTGAAACAAACAAACAAACAAACAAACAAACAAACAAACCATCGTCTAGCTAATTGCCAGGTCAAAACGTGCGATAGCCAGCAAAATATGAAAACAACTTGATTTTACGCCAGGGGTTTATTAAGTTTAGGAAACGAACCTTTATGAAGCAGGACCCAATCGTATTATACATAGATACCAACAACAATGACAGCTTTCTGAGCTATACCCAGGATCCAGATAAGATTTCTAAAAATATCAATCATTTTGGAGCAGAATATGCCCAAGCTATAGAAATGCGAAAATCTGTCTACACCGATGATGTAGTAAGTATAAATATTGTTGGAAAATATATCTGCATATTACATACCAATACAGAATTCCAAAGGATGCTGCTTTTTGATTCTATGGCTATTCCGGATGTGGATATAGTTGAGACCTTTTTAACCAAACTCTACAATAGCGCGTTATCTGACGGTTTCTTATACAAACTTGAATACCTAAAGTCCCATTCTTCCCGGTCTTTTTATCCGGTTTTCTTAAGCAGTGATATCCCTTCTTCTGAATAAAACTTCATAACGATCTCGTATTTCCCGTTGCTTTACCTGCACTTTACTGGTTGCTCCGATTCCACCATCATAATTTTGCATCAGATTCAACTAAAGGTATCCTTCCCATACCCGTTTGATTTAGCCATAGCGAATTCTGGTAACCGCCGCATAAATATAATAGCACGTATCCCCTGATTTCAGTTTCTCACTAGCTGGTTTATCTGGCAAAATACCGTTTTTGAACAACGAAAAACCCATAAACATGTGATTGAATGCAATCAGATTTGGAAATATATTTGGTGTATCGTGGTTTCAACTATAAAAGGTAGTCTTTGAGTATTGGCAACGGTAATTAAACAAATAAAATTATGATGATATTAATTGCGGGACCATATAGAAGTGGTACAAATGATAACCCGGAACTGATGAAAAAAAATCTTGAAAATCTCGAGGCCGTTGCAGTTCCATTATTTAAAAAGGGGCATCTACCGATTATTGGAGAATGGGTTGCCCTTCCCCTCATTCATTTAGCTGGATCAACGAAAACAGGAGACAAAATCTGGGATCTCATACAGTACCCATGTGCTCATAGTCTTTTGGAAAAGTGCGATGCTGTCTTCCGAACTAAGGGCGAGTCGAAAGGCGCCGATGGAGATGTCAAAATAGCCCAAGAGCGTGGATTGCCTATATTTTATGACCTTGCAGATGTTCCACCAGTAAGTCAATAAAAGTTAATGCAGCGAAAATTGTGTAAACTCTATATTAGAAAAGTTAGATTAGATAAAACAAATTTTGCATAATAGAAATAATAAAAGCGATTATCTTTTAGAAGGGATATTACTTGTCTTAGCGTTACCTAAACTAATTCCTTAGCAAGATTGGACAAGCACAACATAGCTATCCAATCCATCGGCATAGTCCTCGCTAGCACCACACAAATTGAAATATTCTCTGACTCCAGCCTGGGATAAAATCCTGGGCTACTGCATAACTGGAAAAACATTTATTAACTCTGGCTCCCTTTCTGGCCATCGCTGAATACGCCATCCGTAGCCTTTTTAGAATCAGGGTAAACGTGAAGTGTTAGAAAGAGTAACCTGGATACAATTCCAACGAACTATACATGGGAGCTTAGACAGGCATGGAACAACAAACCATCCTTTGTGCTATATAAAATCAGGATGATCCAAAAACCCTAGGCAGTCGGAATGGGCTTAAAACAATATCCAGATATGGATGGAGATGGTATAAAAGACCTGACAATTTCGTCCATTTTAACGGTGCCCCCAACTTACACGGGAAGCGTCATTGACGAGTTACCCGCTCAGCAAGAACCCAAAAATTTTAACAAACGTTCCTTTTATAATTGAACGAGCCAACCTGAAAGAGATATGGATTCCGATGACAGGTACGAAATTTTTCCCGTGAGCTTCACTGTCACAAGCGACATTCTCCTGGAGACACGAAATATATTCCATCAAGGACAATACTTTGAATAAAGCCAATCTTAAGTAAAGTCACCCTATCTCGGTTAGACTTTAGATGCCAGCTAAATATAGTGCTCCGTTAATCCCTGGCAAAGAAAAGGCAAAAATATGTTCAGAACTACCGCAACAATTCGAGCGTCAGTGATATAAAATAAATGTAATCAAATTTGATATCAATAATATTAAAAACACAGACGCGATGACGCCTGTATTCCAGCCCATGGTATTGTTATTCAATTGTGATAGGCTGATCGCCCTGATTGATGCTATTCTTGAGTCGAAGAACTAAACGGCAAGATTTCGGTAGTCCTTACCATTTTGGTACCGTTAAAGTGAATACGTTTTAGAACTATTAAAATACCTCGCTGTATCCCTCGGACGATCAAAATCGAAGCGCGTTCCAAATACTCAATGGATCGCGACCGCACACGCATCAATTGTTGCTTCCCTTGATGGAAACTTAAAAGTCATAAAGGCCTCTAATTTGGAAGCCTTTATGTGCATACAGTATTTAATTAATGACCATTATTAAACCAATAGAAATAATGCTATCTTTTTCCGAGATTATCGCTTCATGATTTTAAATGAGGCATTGATAGTATGACTTGCTGGAGCTGCGCAGTAGTTTCCTCCGGTATACACAACGGCACCGCTTACAATTCCCTGCAGGAATTCCCCTGGCTGCAGTGGGTATTTTTGAATTTGCACCTCACCTGGGGAGTAGATGAATGGAGGATCGGTATTGTTACAGCCAGTACGAAAACTCGACAGATAAGACAAAGGGTCAGCGCCCGGAATGTAATTTAGATCCGCCGCGTCTGCCTTACCCGGCGTATTAAAAGGAAATCTGCCAACCCTGTTTGCATTTACCCAGATATGCACCTGACCTTGATTTACCCTACCTGATAAATACAATTTGCCTGCCTGAACAAAAAAAGCTGGCTGAGTCACCCTGAGCGTTTGCCCGTCAAAACTTATAAAAAAACTCTCCCCTCCCTCTATGGCTATCGGTTTCATCAAAACAAGTTTTTGAGAGGGTGAAGAAGATCCGAAGAACTTTCCCGTTAGCGATACACTCACCGTCACCGGGTTAACATTTGGTACTTCAGAAGGTGCAAGATAATCACAGCCTTTTTCTATCGGGCTGATTGAGCCTTCTCCGTTCAACTTCCATACCGCAGAGGAGAGTATTGGATCATCATTTCCAGCCTCAACATATTCACCGATCATCTGATCGCCCTTATTGCCAAGTGGTGACAAGGGTATGTAGGTCATTAAAGTCAACTTGGCTGTCCCGCTGGGCAAAACACTACTTTTACCGATTATTTTGAAGCACTCAAAAAGCGTCCAGTCACTGAAATGCGTGGTTTGTGCAGAAATCTGTTGGCTTTGGACGTCAAGTACTGATTTATCTGGAAAGAAATAATATCCTTTCTTGTCCTGGTAAGCTAACCTTAGCAATTCGGGATTACCGCCTTCTAGGTTGAGGGAAGCGTAGGAGATTTTAATCGTGACAGGTTTTGAAAAGGTTATATCTTCTGGGGTAAGCCTGAAGCTTGGCCCCTGCCCCCCCTCTAACGTGTTGGTTATTGCCTGTATACCAATCTTTGTAATAGTGGCTAATGCACCTGGGGGAATCAGTATAGTCAGAGCGCCGTCATCCGCACTGATTGTGCCGCCTTCCGGCCCGATATTTTTGCTTACCTCACCCCTATTAGGAAGTAACTCCCCGTGAGCCCGGTGTAATACCTTTTGCTCATGCGGGAGTACGTTTGATGCTTTTTTGCAGCTTAAAAAAGTAATAAGAATGACTAATAAAAAAAAAGATTGTTTCATTGACTTCATTGTTTTAATAGATAGAGCATCCTTGAAGACAGCTCATCACTAGAGATGTTTCGAAAAATTTAGCGTAAAGAGATTATGGTTTATATGTTTTTTTGAAGAACTCGGCCAGGCCTGGCTCCTGCATAATCACATGTGAGGCACCTACTACCACGAACACTTTTCTGCCTTTTTTTACTTCATTTAATAGAACCGTCAACATATGCCTGTCTCTTATTGCGGAAGATTCTGTGGAAATCTTTTGAAGGAATGTGGTATTGGGATCATTGAGTGGTTTAGGAGATACCATATTCAAAGTGACCTCATGCCAGTTGTTTACCCCAGGCAATAGCTTGCTGACGAGCGAGGAGAATTCGGCAATATTCGAAGGAATGTTTTCAAATCCGGCTGAATGAGCTTTTTTCATTCCAATGGATACAATACTGTCAAGTTGGGTTACAGACTTTCCTGTCCTTCGTGCCTGTTCTGTTTGAGTAAGTATTCCGTTGATGAGTATTTCAGGGTCACTGAACTTATCGCGAAGGTTGCTAATTATCACCCAGGCCGAAGGCTCAAGGGTCTTGTTTTCTACGTTGTTTTTGTTCGCCAGATACTGAACAAGTCCAGCTTCCCCCTTTTCTCTGATTATCTGATCGAAGCTGCCTGATAAAATATTTTGTTTGTCGGGATTTCCACCTTCCCAAAAGGCTATCTCAGGCTCAAAATCATACCAGTGAGAAATAATATTCTTAATGATCTTACTGCTTGGCTCGAATGTATGTGACGAACCGTAATATAAAAGCTCGCCTCCTGATGTGTGTCGAAATTTTAAAATTATTGGCCTGCGATCGACTTTTTTGGGATTTGTTATGCCCATGTCCCGAAATTCTTCGTGCGATAGAATCCTTAAGTTCCCGATTCCAGCAGTATCCTGGGAACGGGCAACGAAGACCCCGCATACGCAACAAAGGAGGATAACTCCAGCCTTTACCAGCAGGTTTTCACTGAGGTAGATTATCTGTGCTCTTTTTATTGGTTGTATTGACATATATTTTTATTACGGAACTAACAGGAAGGTCCTTTTGATTCATTATCGAAGATGGTTAAACATTATATTGTCCTTGCTCGCGAGATTTGATCACTCACCTAATTACCCGGAGGGTACCGCTAGATCAATGAAATAACAGGTAGATATTTTTAGCTATTCAGTTGAAGTAATTCCTCGGACTATCAGCAATTGATGTGTAGAAACAGATTGATATTTTCCTCTTCCCTTCCAACTGTTATTTGTGAAGGGCAAAAGCCGGCCTGTTGCGCGAGGAATTTCAGATCCTGTTCACTCCGGTGATTGAGATGCCAATCACCAAAAATTTCCATGAACTTCCTGCTAGGATTATGTTCATCGTTGAAATTGCCGATCACTATCTCGCCTCCAGGGGCTGCCCATTTACCAAAGTTCTTAAGTAAATGCACAAATGATTTTTCATCAAAATAATCGAACAGGCCGGCGGACCAGATCAGGTCAAATTGTTGCGCTGTCTGGAACCGGAAAATATTCTTATTGATAAAGTTAATATCAGCAATAAATTGCTTGTTGAGGTTTTGCGCAAAGGCAATCGCATTTATATCCATTTCCACGCATGTAGTTGAAAGGCTATTTTGTGCTTGTTTTTCAGTATATGCCTCAAATAAGTCTCTTGCGGGTCCGCTGGCGACATTTAAAAGGCGCAAATGTTTTTGAGTGTTCAGCTTAGACTTTATCAAGGCTTTGAAATACCGTTTTCTGTTTCTGACCGCAGCTGCCGCCGGATGAGCCAGACTATATTTATCCCACGCGGTATGTGCTTTACAGGAAAGATCTTCTCTATAGATCCTGTCTATGATTTCAAAATCGCCGGCATAGCCATGAGGCTTGTTTCTAATGTGCCCCATTATAGAACAGGAATCCTGAAGAAACTTACAAGAGTCAAGTAATCCAGCTATTTCTTCATTGTCTTTTAAATCATCGGCACTTGCCGGAAGCTTGGCTATATTCTTTTCCAATGTTGCATATTGACATTCGTCTGGCCCCCCTTTAATAATAATTCCCTTTAAAAAGTCAAGATCACATTCAGTGATCGCGGTATCTGTGTACATATATTATTCACGATTAATTACATGCAAAATTAATTTCTCAAAATATTACGGACAATCACATGATTGTGTGAAAACAACTTGATTTCGGAAGGGAGGTGTACAGTTCACCTGTGACTATATAGATATACCGTAATGTAGATAATGCTATCAATTACCTCTTTGAAAAGTTTATAGGATGCCTTATCAAGGGCTAAGAAAAATTTGTTAAAACCGTTTTAAGATTCTCTAAAGTATCATAGATGTTGCAGACAAACTGATATAATAAAAAGTAGCTGTCCTGGGTTAACTGGGAAATTCAAGCCCCATATCCCAGGGACATACGAAGCACCTTTGATACATAGAAATGGAAGGTAAAATACAGGATCAACCTCATAAAACAATGAATGGGTTCATAGTGGTTAAGTTAAGGGGTGTTGCCTAAATTGGCCCTTAGGGTTTTCGCGACAGCCTCGCTCTTGGAATTAACATGAAGTTTTTCATAAATCCTTTTAATGTGCGATCTAACAGTATCCATAGATATAAATAACTTATCAGCTACAAGTTTGTAGCTATATCCATTCACCAATAAATTTAAAACCTCCTGTTCACGGGGGGAGAGATTGAAAGTTTCTTTGTTGGGCTCCGGTTTATGAACAATCATTTTCAGCACTTGGGCAGCGATGGATGAGGTCATAGGTGCTCCGCCCGCCATGACATCGTCAAAGAAACCTTTTAATCTTGCAGGGGGCGTTTTCTTAAGGATATATCCATTAGCGCCAGATTTGATCGCCTCAAAGACATTCTCATTGTCATCAAATACGGTCAGCATAAGTACTTTTGCCTGATAACCATGCGAGCGGATTAGCTTTAGGCCTTCAACACCACTCATCATCGGCATATCAATATCCATCAGTATCAGGTCAGGCTGTAGCCTTTTTACATCATCAATAATATTAGCACAATGGCCAAATGCCCCGACAAGTTGATAATTGGACATAGTAGACAGAAGCATCGATAACACTTCCCTAAGCTGACTATTATCCTCATAAATAATAATTTTATGCATATGTATTTTGTTGCAATGTCCTTTTTCTTATTGATGATTCCAATCACACAAACATGTGATTTAACCTTGATCAAGCTGGAACTGTCAATAATATTTGGGTACCCTTCAATGGCGCTGAAATGATTTCAAGCTTTCCGCCCAGAATTTCGCTTCGTGCTCTGATATTGTATAAACCATTCCCTTCACGGCACTGATTTAGGTCAAACCCTACACCATTGTCCCTGATGCGAAGCTGAATAGCATTCCGTTCATATTGTATTGAAATATTGACCTCTGTGGCCGAGGCATATTTCAACAAGTTGTTCAATACTTCCTTATAAATCAAAAAAAGATTTCGCCGTTTTTCCATGTCAAGTTTGATTTGTACGATGTTTTCGTCGGTATCAAAAGTATAGTTGATAAGTTGATTTTCCAGTACGTTTGCAGTGTATTCTCGCAATCTTGCTGCAATTTTATGTAACTGGTCATTATCGGGCTTGATGCTCCAGACAATCTCGTCCATGGATTCCATCATCTGAGAACTGTTTTTGCCGATCCTGTCCAGATAGTCCCTAACCATTGGCGAATTCTCATCGATCCCGTTTCTTGCAAGCTCACTGAGGATGTTGATCGAAGTCAGGGTCGATCCAACATCATCATGCAAATCCCGGGCAACCTTTTCTCTCAATCTGTGCACTTCAAGAAGTCTTTTTATGCGAATCCTATATAAGAAGAAGATCCCTCCCAAGGAAATGCAAATCAATATCATAAAGAACCACCAGCTTTGATAAAAAGCGGGCTCAATAACAATTGGAAGGGCGGTTATAGACGAATATTTGCCTTCCACATTCTGGGACCTCACCATAAAAGCATATTTTCCAGGTGCCAGCGAAGCAAAGGTTGCTGATAGACCGTTATCGCTGCGTATCCAATGTGTCCCGGCCCCCTCAAGTTTATAGTAATACTTAAGGTTGTTATCCCCATAACTCAAGGGAGCGAATGATATATTAAAAAAGTTATCTTCATTTTTCAGTACAACCTTGCCGACTTTATTGATTGAATCCATAGAAAGATAACTATCGAAAAGTCTGAAATCAGTGATAGTAAGTTTTTTAGGCGGAATTCGTCTATCTAATTTTTCCGGGTCGAATACAATAAAACTTCTTTCACCATTGAAAATAACTTTTCCATCTTCCAAAAGAGCAGCATGTTCCATCAGGTTGTGTAAGTTCGATGAATTGACCAGTCCTGATTTTTTATCGAATGATTTAAATTCCCTGGTTAGGGGATTGAAACGATATATCCCATCCAAGGTACCCATCCAAAGCATGCCTTTTTTGTCTGTTACTAAAGAGGCAGTAATACTGTTGGGAAGGCCATTTCCCATATTGTACTGTTTAACTGTTTTTTCACGAACATCGACAATATCCAAACCCGTGGAACCTGCAACAGCAAGGCTGTTTTCATTTAATAAAGCTAAATCAGCTATTCTGTTTGTAGTCAAGCCTCTTCCATCATTGCGGTAACGGATATTGAACAGAATCTTTCCGTTCTGGGAAATTCCAAATATGCCCTTACCAACAGTTGCGACAATTATTGAATTATTCCCATATTGAATGATTCTGGAGATCGACGATTGTAAATCCAATACCTGATTGAAATCAAGCCCTTTTTTTTGAGCAAGAATACCTCCATGGGTGCCCAGCCAAATGCCTCCGTTCCTGTCGGACAGGAGACTTCTGACAGTTTGGCCACGAAGCACATCAGGCCTTAAAAACCTCGAAACTCCCTGTTTTGGAATGTGATGAATTACCCGCCCACCCTGACAGCCCAACCATATATCGCTTGTTTTCCGATCCTCCACAATAGACCAGACCATGTTAAATAGCTTGTCTTCTTTTGGAACATTATTGTAAATAGCCGTTTGAATTTTTTTCTCATGGGTTATCTGTAGCGATGAATTATAGGCAAAGCCCGCGATTCGGTTGCCCCAAGAGCCTGCCAGCAGTCTATTTCCTGTCAACGGAGTCACACAAAGCATTGAGGCATCTTTAAATAAGTAATCAACGCTGGCATTCCTTACATGATCACCAATTATTGACATAATATACAGGCCATTATCTGTTGCCACCCAAATATTCTTCTCCCTATCAGCAAAGATCTGATGAACATTCCCTATTTGAATACCAAAATCAGGATCCCTTGCTGGATAAAAAATATCAAAGGTGCTCTTACTTTCCTGCAGATTAAAAAGGTTCAGCCCAAATCCCCAAACATTGCCGTCATTTTCAAAAAAATGAGAAAGTTCATTATAATTCGAACCGCTATGTGGCGACATGGTAAGAGCAGTTAATGACCTTGATCCAGGGGTATAACTATATGCTTTGTAACCAGAGGTTGGAGGCCAGCTCGTTATAAAAAAATTTCCGCTGCTATCAATTAAAAAATTCGTGATGTCTTTGAGCTTTCCAAGTGCACCATACACAGCGTTTCTTTCCTGCTCAACAGTTGAATGAAAATCATGAGCGTCTTGCGCAAAATATCCGAGACCTTTTTTACCCCCTATCCATAATTTTCCTGCCAGATCCTTTTGTATAGATGTTGGTCGCCAATCCTTAGGATAATCCAGTATATTCATGTCCTTCGCAAAAGCATTTTTTTGAAAATTAAACATCAGAATCTCTTCTCCGTGAATGATTAAGAACGCCTGGTTTCCAAGCATGGCCAGACGGATCTCGAACGCGGAAATATCGTTAAGACCAGTTTTAATCTCAGATTCCCGGTAGGAAAAAGTCCTGGTATCCAGCAATCCTATGCGATGTCCCATTCTTACTATGAGTAGGTTGGGATCAGATGAGGCAAAGAGCTGATCAACGGGCAGATATGGCAAGGAATTTTTCGTGTTCCGGGTATTCATCTGCCTGAACCGATATCCATCAAAGCGCTGGATACCATTTTTTGTTCCTACCCAAATGTATCCATTCGCAGATTGGGCAACGCAGTTGACATACTGCGATGACAGACCGGAATGAATTCGGGCAAAGGAAATTTCGATTCCCGAGGATCTGTTGGTAAAAGCACAAACAGAAATACAAATGAATACGATACGAACCCAGTGGCTCATCGACAGTTTTTCAACCTTACGGCCTAAGATCAACATCGTTTGATTTATTTGTTTTTTTTTCCAAAGTTAATTATCTCTAAGGATTTCTCCCAAGCCATTTGTAATCAGACCTTACGGATTTTTACAGTAATATATCAAAGTCTATTTGTTTGGTTTCAGTTGGTCAGAGGGAGACCTTCCTTCCCTTAAAGTTCATAATAAACACCCCGGTTATTATTAGTGCAGTTGAAATTACAATATCGATATCAACATGTTCTTCCAATAATAACCAGCCTAAAAAAATTGCAATGATCGTATTGAAATATGTCAGGATAGAAACACTTGATGCGGACAGCTTTTTCAGTGCATAGTGGTAGCAAAAAAAACCCAATACCGAGCCAAATACCGCCAGGTAGACTATGGCGGCGGCACTTTCCAACTTCCAGTATTCAAAGGTCGGCTTACCTGAAAAAATCAATGCGAGGCAAAACTGAACAATTGCTGCAAAAAAAAATTGATAAAAGAGATTAAGAAAAATATATTGTGGTTTATCGCTATAACACTTAGTGTAAATCGTCCCGATAGTCCAGCTTAAAACCGCTATTATGAGTGAAATAATCCCAGCCTTGTAGCCAGGATCCATTAGATCCCTTATCCCATCCCTAAAAATAAGTAAGATTCCAGTGAAACCAAATATCACACCGACAAAACCTCTGATCGTAGGTTTTTGCATACCCAAAAGAGCAGAACCCAAAAATACCAAAAGAGGACATGTCGCATGTAATAAGGAAGCAAGTCCACTTGGGATGGTTTCTTCCGCAACAGTTGTCATTCCATTTGCTACCACCACCATTAAAAGTGAAAACAGGATCTGCCGACGGAAGCTATCCCAGCCTATCCATTTTAGCTCTTTTTTAATGATGAGAATTAAAAAAATGATCAACGCTCCGGTAATATGACGAAAGGAGGCCACATACCATGCCGGAATGCTCGCCACCGCTACCCGGATGCTCGTATAGGTGGTCCCCCAAAATAAGGCAACACCTGCAAGGGCGATCAACAACTTAAGATCAATAGAGTTCTTCATTTTTATATTACTTTTTTTGATTAATTTTTGACGTTATATAGCCTGCTGGTCTCAATACTATCGTCATCCTGCCGCCCAGAATTCACTTAGACAAGCTCATATTCAACCTCTCTTTCACAGAAATATCAAGGGAATTCAAGGGCTATTTTAAGTTATCAGCCAGGCGCGATGCGATCAGACTACTCTCTAGTGATGTGCAGAACACGATTCTAAAAATACAGACTTAAAGAAAATCAAAAAGGTAACAACAAGACTGGAATGCAAAAGAATCGCCACCAGAATTGGAAATACTCAAGGCTCATTTATCCTATACGTGAAACCTGTTGAAACACCGGTCACACTGATATCTTTTGAAATTAAGGAAACCTAAAACACTTCTAAATAAAAAAGTTCGCGCTATTCTATACGTTTCAAAATTATTACACCGTGGGCAATTTGTGTTGGTTTTAAAAAAAAGCTTGTTCATAATATTTCGAGAGACACATAGTTTGTCCAAAAGGTAACAGCAATACTTTTTCATTTTTTTAATGCGCCACGGCGATATCGGATAATAATTACGTAACCTGGATTATTCAAAAAACCACACAAACATGGGATTGTAAAGCGAAAGATTATCCCCCACTTTTGCAGAAAATTTTGAATGTTACGAAGCTCAGACTCACCATGCGGCATGCATTTTTCACCTCAATAACTTGTGTAAAAAGCAATAATAAATAATCAGTGCGGACTGGATAGGCAAATACATCAAAATAATATGGCTTCAAAGAGTCTAATATTTGCGATTTGATCCCCGCGCAAAGTAATCCAAATAATAAAACAATATAATCATGAAAAAAGCAATTTTATCTCTATTAACAATCGCTACGCTAAGCTATTCGGCTTCAGCTCAATCAAACAATGGTAATGCCAAGCTCAGCGTCGGAGCTGAATTGGCTATTCCTACAGGAAATCTTTCACTAATCCAAAGTCTTGGGTATGGGGGCTCCTTACAGGGAGAATTTAAGGTTGCCGAATCGTTAAAAATCACAGGATCTGCCGGTTACCTGACATTCGCATACAAAAAGGAAATCAAAGACGGTTTTAAAGAGGCAGGAATCGAGCTTGAAAACCAGGCCGGCATTCCAGTGAAAGCTGGCGCGAAATATTATTTTGGAAAGGTCTTTTACGGTGCAGCTGAACTCGGCGCAGCTTTTAGTACAAATAAGGGTGCCGGTACTGCTTTTGTATATACACCAACGGTAGGAATTAGCTTGCCATTATCAGAAAAGAACAATTTGGATCTAGGTGTAAGATATGAGTCTTGGTCTTATGAAGGTACCTCATCATTCATCGGGATAAGGGCAGCATACGCATTCGGACTTTAACAATTTACATTTTCCCGGATTATAATGAGCAGCCTCTACGAAGACTACTCCCGGAGGAATTGGCGTCCGAATAATGACCTTAACGAATTGACATCTCACAGTTTGATAAAGCTGTGAGATTTTTTGTTGTATTCAGGCCAGTTTGTAAACCATTTGCAATCCCGTTTATCCATCAATCATATGCTGTTGTTTAACATTATTTCCAATTTAAGAGCCAGAAAGCAGATACAATTGACTATCGTGCTTATCAGATTGCTCATGGGTTTCTCCTTTGTACCCTCGGGAATTAAAAAGATTTTGGGAAGGCCATTCATTATGCTTTCTGCTGAAACACCAATAGGCTACTTTTTCGATTCGCTTTATAAGACTGGCTTTTATTACCAGTTTCTTGGATGGGTACAACTCATAACAGCGATACTATTGATGTCCCAAAGATTTGCCACAATGGGTGCAATACTTTTTTTTGCGATCATAATAAACATATGGATGATTACCATAGCACTTCATTTTAACGGCACATGGGTGATAAGCTCTATGTTGGTTCTGGCAAATATTATGCTATTGTTATGGGATGCACATAAGCTCTCACCTCTTTTCAACCATCAAGAGAAGAATCTCCGCCTTGAATCGACAAATACAGGACATGATAAGATCTGGGAATTTTTGGGTCCAATTCTAATAATTCTGAGCATAACAGGAACATTGCTATTCGAATTTGAGCTGATTACCCCTCTCCTAAAAGGTGCCTGGTTAATGTCAATTTCAGGGTTCGTTGTCTATGGGATAATGGTAACGTTTAGGAAACAAGATAGCTGATCTCTTCAAACATGCTCTTATTAACTTTTAATCTATGCATGCCCGTAAATTGTTTCTAGACTGCTTTATACATAAAATACCATGTTTCGCAAAATGTTATCTTATGTTACTTGGGACTTTTTTGTTTATTTACGTTGAGGCCGACGCCCAATCAATACTAGACCGGAAACTAACAATCAACGCAAAAGGACAAAAGCTGGGAACTATACTTTCCAAAATAGAAGAAAAGGAAAAATTTCACTTCTCTTTTAACAGTAGTATTATTCCCCCAGATAGCATTGTCAGCATCGCTATGGAAAACCGAACAATTAGAGAAGCGCTTGATTTACTCCTTAATGGAAAATATGAGTATCGGGAGAGGTCTGGATTTTTAATACTCAGATACGCGCCCGGAAGGCTATCGTTGATTGCTCATGACATGCTTAGTGTGGCTGGAGATTACCAACTGAAGGGTTATGTGATCGATATGGAAAGCGGTAAAAGGTTGGCCAAGGCAAGTGTGTATGAAAAAAACCAGTTGCAGTCTACCATGACAGACAAGCATGGCTATTTTGAGTTAAAACTTCATTCAGAATATGCCGCCAGTCAAATAACCCTCAGCAAGGAAAATTATAGGGATACCTCCTTAATATTTCTTGCGGACGTAAAAGTGTTCAAACGCAAGGGGTCAAAAATTAGGGATTTTATTGACAAATTTGATTATACAGGTTCCGAATTCTCAGATTTCTTTTTATCGGCAAAGCAAAAAATAAAGGCACTGAATATTGCTGGCCTTATTGCCGAGGTCCCATTTCAGGCTTCGCTGACGCCAGGGCTGGGATCGCACGGCGCATTAAGCGAGAAGGTTAACAATAAATTTTCTTTGAACGTGATTGGAGGTTATAACGGTGGCGTTGATGGCCTGGAAGTGGGCGGTATTTTCAACCTGGACCGTGCTGACGTTAGATATCTTCAGATGGCCGGTGTGACTAATCTGGTTGGGGGAAACCTTCAGGGGTTACAGGTTGCAGGCTTTGCAAATTTTGTTTATAAGGATATAAGTGGCGTCCAGCTTGCAGGACTGGTTAACTGTTCCCGGCTTAAGTTCTCAGGAGTGCAGATCGGGGGGGGGTGATGAATTCGATACAACAACATTTTCAAGGTGTTCAGATAGCTGGCGTTATTAACAATGTTAGGGGTAGCTCATCTGGTGTCCATTTAGCTGGTATTGGCAATTTCGTAAAGCAGGATCTGAAAGGAGCACAAATTAGCAGTTTGGTGAATTCTGTTAAAGAAAATATGAGAGGCATACAGTTCTCAGGAATTCTTAATTATTCAAAAACATTAACGGGTGTGCAAATAGGACTCATCAATGTTGCGGACTCGTCTTTAGGAGTAAGTATTGGCATAATCAACTTTATACCCCATGGATACCATAAAGTAGGTTTTAATTTCAATGAATTGCGAACAGCGGAAGTCTCTATTAGAACAGGTACGGAAAACTTGTACAGTATTGTCTCTGCCGGGAAAGAGATAAATAAAAAAGAAAAGCTTCGCACAATAGGTTTTGGTTTTGGATATGTTTCAAACCTCACTAAGTACATCAGTATCAACCCAGAGCTTAGCGGAAGGTACCTGTTTCAAGGCAATAGGAATAGTTACAATTTTTTATATCGTATTGAAACGGCATTTAATATCAGGATTAACAAATTTCTAGGGTTCAATGCAGGACCATCAGTAAATCTTCTGTTTTCAAATCAACCCGATCAGGTTGTTGGATATGGATTTGTTCGGGACAGAAATCAGTTTAAAATCAAGCACAATCGCTGGTCTGGATGGTTGGGATGGTCTGCTGGCATCTTGGTCTGTTAGCTACTGTTTACAAAATAAATATTCTCGGATAACAAATATTTCTGAAAAGAGTTATAACCAAAGTAGAGGGTCTACACTACAAAATAGATGTTCTGCTACGGTATGGCAACGATTATTCTCCGTAATATTTTGTATTTTTCTATCATCGCAAAAAAGGCCTAAATGCCGGTAGATTGATTAAAATGGACAATAGGATACGATTAATTACTAATGTTGAGTCGGTGGTTTTTCCAGAACAATATGCTTGATTATTCTTTTATACTTCTTATATTTTCTCCTGCAAAAAGACCAATCAACCAAACCAGGAACGAATATGATAGAGTCTGCTTGATTGAATTATAAGCCTAAATTCCCACAAACATGTGATTGCCTGAACGCATGAGGTATCATAATTTTGCAACGTTAAAGTTGTAGACAATGGAAAGCCTCGAAAAAGATAGACAATTACAGCAGCTGATTGATGAGTGTGCTGAGGGCAATGCAGCGGCGCAAAAAAAGATTTTTGAACAATATATGCCACCGATGCTGCGCCTTGCACAAAGATTCACAGAGGATTCAATGGAAGCTGAAGATATGGTAATGATAGGATTTTACAAGGTTTTTCAGAAAATAAACTCATTCAATGCCAGTGGTTCATTTGAGGCTTGGATGAAGGCCATTATTATTAATTCTGCCATTACAATTTACCGAAAAAATCAAAAAAGACTCAAACAAGATTCACTGTGTGAGTGGTTTGATCAGGCTACTGAAGCCCATAATAAGACCAATACTGATTATTTATATCTCGCTATCAATTCCTTGCCCAAAGAATTTGCAATGAATTTTTCATTATATGCGATTGAAGGTTACTCTCACCAGGAAATCGGTCGTAAAATGCAAATTTCCCCAGCGCTGTCAAAAGTAAGGGTTTCAAGGGCACGCAAGGCACTTAGGTACAACCTGAGGCGGGAGGAAGAAAGTCAAATTTATATTCCAAGCTACAATTAGCGTGAACCATTTTAATTCATTGTTTCGTTCTGTTCCAACTAAACATGAAACCCCAGTAATAGTTATGAATAAGCAATATAATGATGACATTCAGCCAGTAACACCTGTAGATTATCCGCAGTTAATGGAAGTTTGGGAGTCATCAGTAAAAGCCACCCATCAGTTCCTTTCCGAAGCGGATTTTGAATTTTATAAAAGTATCCTACCCTCTTTTTTTCCTCAGGTAAAGATGCATTGTATAAAGGACACTGGTAATAAGATTTTAGGTTTCCTTGGAACCCAGAATAACACGCTCGAAATGCTTTTTGTAAGGGACGGTTACCGGGGAATGGGATTCGGTAAACGATTGTTACAATATGCGGTACAGGCGCTGGATGTTTCAAAGGTAGATGTGAATCAACAGAATGATCAAGCCAGAGTGTTTTATTACCAGCAAGGGTTTAGAATGAAAAGATTCTCTAGAAACGACGGATTTGGTAAACCATATCCGTTATGGCACATGGAACTTTGATCATTAGGATATGTAATATCGTTGCTTTGGGTCTCAAATATTCTTAGTTCAGAAAAGCATTTTATTCAGAACTGTTCTGGTATGAAAAAATCGTGGATGAACCTTAGGGCACCTATCGAGAACATGAGAGATACAGTAAAGAGCAAAAAAGTCAATCATTTCATGGAATATGAAGATACCACCCTCAGCGATTATTACCAAATATTCCCCGTTGCGAGATGTAGGATTTTAAACAACTGGGTTATTAAATTAAAACTTGAACCTTGCAGGATTCGCGGCGATTTAGTAAACATTACGACTCCGTGCTACCAATGAAATCACATTAATATGGGATTGCCATTAACAAAATATCTAGGGACTTTTGCAGAAAAATATAAATCATGAAAAATAAGTACACTTTAATTGTTTGTTTGATACTTGCGCTAATATCCTGTAAAAAAGGTGAAGCGGGCGTAAATATGTATCCGGATTCTTCATTCTCTTATGATGGCTTTACAGTGCCTAAAGAGGCTGAAGCCACGGCATCGAAAAATGGAAATTATTTAGCTTTTAGCCTTACACAGCCTGGTATGGAAGCAAAGCTTCCTAGACTAGTTTTCCAAATGCATAATTTTCACGGCACGGGCACTTACTCTTTTGCAGATGGGGAGATCCAGGTATATGGTCAAAGGGGACACGACGATACATACTGGACGAATGACAGAGAAGGAGAATGGACGTCAGGAACGATACGTATAACCCGATGCGATGATGTTCTTATAGCCGAGGCAGAAGGAATCCTGTCGCATACCGAGGTCAAAGGTAGTGATGTAACATATACGCAAACACCCTTCCGTGCATTTATCCATCAAGCGTTCATGGAAATATAGTATTGAAAGTTAGTCAATATATCCTGCACGTTTGCCAAGTTGCCAAAGATGCAATGGATTTGACCAAAAAAAGCATTTAAACAATATGAAAAACGCAATTCTAACCCTGCTAATGCTCTGCTCTGTATCCTTAGTTGCCTGCAAAAAAAATGATGCTCTGAATGAGGATACAGACTACAGCGGTTATCCGCGAACAAGTGTGCCAAAGGAGCTTATTTCACCTACCAAATACTGGCAGTTGGGAATATTGGCTTCTGGAAATTTCTACGACTCCTACAACTCCACTTACAAAGATGGTGCGGGCGGTACTTACCTCTTCTACGATTTCAATGAGGATGGCACCTTTACTGCTTTGATGTACCTAAAGGCTACATCATCTTATGGAGAGACCCGTCAATCATGGACTGAAACCAAAGGAACTTTAGTTGTGGGGGATACGACCATTTCCGGCAACAATTACAAAACAATTTCACTCCATCCAGCGACTGGAACTGACAGGATGGTAGTAAACTATGGAAGTGAAACAAAGAAAAAGCTGACTCAGTCAGATTTCAAAGCAAGGACACTTTTGAAAGCGAAATATATCTGTGGTGATTATGTAAAGGATGGCAAGAAATATCTTGATCTGCTACGAATAGATGAAGGACCTGAGATTTTGTTTTCTCTTCATGAGGAATACTAATTAGCTATGGGCAAGGGTTAGGTTTTCCCTTGCCTATCAAAGAACATTCATTATATGCAGTTTGCCACAGGATAAATCTATTTTATGACTGTTGGCTCATTATTTCCCGTCCGACATTAGAGAGAATGAGATACTTACAATTAAATCTAAGAGTGAAAACAAAACAAATCATCCTATTGGTCATATGTATACTGGTTAACAAAGCAGCATATTCAAATAGTGTTAGCGTAGACTCAAGCCAATTTGAGCGTTTGTCCAAAACGATTGGATTGATGATGGAAATCGACCCGTCATTGAATGATATCGAGCTGTTCTATAGTCACATCCAAGATGATCCAAGTTTAAAAAAATGGGTAAACTTAAAGTTTGACGCTCCAAAAAGACGGATAGAGGAGCTATCAAAAAAATTCTTGAAGTCAGTTTCAAATCCTAATCTGGCACGAGATGTTGTAGGTTTCATACCGCCCAGATGGCTGATCGATTCTATACCTGTTCCGCGATATGATTCCAACACAAAAAAGTTCACTTTTGATATCGAACATGCTGAAACTTTACACCAGCTTAAAGGGTTAAAGGACGAAGTCTTCTCAAAGCTCGATGAGAATGGCCTCAAATACCAGGCAAAAGAAAATGCTGGAGGAGAACATATGCTTATCGAGGCTGAGAAGCGTTATGGTTATAATAAAAATAACTTACTAATAGTAGAAACTCTATTGGACAAAGCCATTAATCAAGCCACAGCAGAGATTACAGAATCCACAGCAAGGGCAACTCGGTACGACATAGACAAAAAGGAAAGCAATAGTGAAGCCGGAAAACCAATACGAGCTGCTCGAATAACCCGGGCTATATTATTAAGGTTATGCAATGAAAAGGCATTTCAAATGGAAGTTGAATTCTGGATGAAGAGCAAACAGGCATTATCACAAGTTCTCGAAACATTTTATAACTTAAAATTGGTTCAAATGGGGGAATCAGAACAATCAAGAATTCGCGAGGCAGAAATCGTCAAGGGGATATTATCCAGATCAGATGGGCTTTTATACCGGTCAAGGTGGCTTCAAAATCGTGCTCAAGTGATCATCAGAACATTCGATATGCTTATAGATCAAAGCAGATTGTCCGCTGGGTAAGAATTTCCATTGCATATGTTATTTTGGTTTTATGCTTGCTTTCATCGGCTGATCTTGAAGTCGAAATCCGGCCACTGCATATCAATCCTGCGTCAAAGAAGTATCCGAAAAAATGGAAAACTAACTCTTTAAGAATGATAATTACCGTGACGTATTCAAATTCCATAGCCTTTGCCAATTGCAGTAATCCCCGCCTGGGAAGTACTTTCAAAGCGGCGTAGGCCTCAATATATCCCTAGATTCTCCAAGTTACAATCTACTACGTAAATGAGCTCTTTCCTAAAAATCATAAGCTGCTGTTTTTTTAGCAACTTGATATTTCTTCCATTATTTTACCTGGGCGTAAGGCCTATAGTAAAAAGCAATGAGCCCTCCCAGGCAAAGAACAAACCAACTAATATTAAATATAATCGTCTTTTTTGGTATGCTGATAATGAGTCTGGAACATATGTACCTTATACTGATAGCCTGTATATTTCGAAGATGTCTAACCAAGAAAAGGCGGCAGTAGCATTTTCATCGATATTCTATGATAATTATTGTGACTCCTCGGACGGATCAATGACAAAAAGGTGTAGTATGATCGAGCTAATGGGGCTCGGCAAACAGTGTTCTCAGCACAATATTGAATTCCTGAAATACTGGTTCTCTCAGGATAAAAAATCAATCGGAGAACTGCAGGGCTGTCAAATCGTTCCATTGACAGCAACATATCAAGAACGATTTGTCGATGTTTCTTCAGCACGAATTGGAGACCTTTACCTAGTTAAATTTACTGCGGGCGGAATGGATTTACGTGAAATGAAAACCTGGAAGTGGAAACAGCTTGACAGGTATTTGTTGAGAAAGGGCCGAATGGTAAAATTAGATTCAAAGATTTCGTCCAGAGAAGAGAGAAATCTTGAAGAGCCCAATGATAAGGATTAACCCGCTATATGCGTCAGAAAACTCATACCATACTTTGAATATTCATAAATTAAGCAATAAAATAGACCTATAGAACAAAAAAATCGGCAAGCCCCCAGTGTTAAAAGCCAGGGGCGTTTAATAATTTTATTTATTCAGCCATGCAACCTGTTGCTCAGATATATGAATGTCACCAATAATCTCCCTATATAACTCGGGCCTTCTCGCATTGCGGTATCTAATGCCTCCGGCAAATTTCAATGGCTCCCGTGTCAGTTCAGCTAAAACAAATTCGTTATCAAGGGTTCTGCACTCTACCATAATTTCTCCAAAAGGATCGAGGATCATCGAACAACCATTTTTCAATTGATCATCGTCCATTCCTATGGGGTTACAAAATACTGCGTAAACTGCATTATCGTATGCCCTGGCCGGCAACCACTTCATTAGCCACTCCCTCCCCTTTTTGCCGTCAAATTCTTTCCTCAGCACATCGGCATTTTTGTTTTTGTCCTCCCAAAGTGTAGCATCAACAAAACCTGCACCGGGACGAGGAGACGGGGTACACATTGTTACGTGTGGCATAAAAATCACCTCTGCTCCCAAAAGTGCTGTAGCCCTAACATTCTCGACTACATTATTGTCATAACATATCAATATCCCACACATCCATCCCTTAATCTTGAAAACCGTGTAACGATCTCCTGGAACGATATTGCTGTTTATAAAAGGATGGAGCTTACGGTGCTTTGCTACTAGGCCGTTTTCATCTACACAGATGTATGCCTTAAAGATATTATCCATTTCATCTTTCTCGAACAACCCGGCTAAAATGGTAACATCATATTTCTTGGCCATTTGCGTCAGAGCAGCCAAAGACTCCCCACCGGGAATCCGCTCCGAGAGTTTCAACATTTCTGTCCGGTTCAGTTTTCTTGCAAACGTGTAGCCTGTTATTGAACATTCATGAAATGCAACTACATCAGCCCCATTTTCTGAAGCATCTTTGACCATTCCCTCAATTATTGAAAGATTATAGGCTTTGTCACCGCTCGCATTCTCAAATTGAACGGCAGCTATTTTTAAATTTTCCATATTTTTTTTTTCAAATTTAAAGCAAGGCTTATTTCATGTCTTGGAAATTTCCGACATCTCATAAATTAGATTTTGTAAAGAGATTCATGGCAATGGGATCGGAGGATCTGAGATAAATTATGGGCGAAATTCCCGTAATTATTTTGAAATTGTTATTTAAATGGGATTGATCATAAAAGCCGGCCTCCACCGCAGCCTGTAGAAGAGAATTGTTATCAGTTGAATTCCTGATCAGCTTCAGATAGTGGTTCATCCGGAGAATACCGGTAAATTTTTTTGGCGAGATACCAATGTAATGATCAAATTTTCTTTCAAGCTGACGTTCACTTAGATTGCTACACTGAACAAGATCCGATATCCTTATCCTGCCTTTATTTTTTTGTAAAGCGGTTAGGCTTCCCAAAAAGTTGCAGTCCTCCCATTCCAGCTGAGCTGCAAAATCAAGGAAAAATTCCTCTACTCTTCCAATAATATCTAATACCGTTGACTCCCTTTTTAGCCTCTGTTGCAGATACTTTCCTTTCGCACCAAATAAATCGGCAAAGGAAAAAACGGAATTTTTGATTTTTTGAGCTGAAACATTACATAAAATACTTAAGGTATAGGGTTGAAGTACAATAACTATAACTCCAGAAAGCGGCAAAGGTGGAATATCAATATGATGTTCAAACAGGCCATATGCCATAAACTGACCGCGTGCAAAAACCTGATTATTTACCTTAGGGAGAATAGAATTTCCCAATGGAATGACTATGCCAGGACTTCCATCAGAAAAAAAAGTCAAAGGACGCTCACCCTGTGTTGGATGATAGACTAAAAAGTGCCTGATAAAATGTTCAAGTCTTTTGTTTGGAGCAATTTGCATTAGTTCAAACTTAATATATGCATTGGCTAATTTACGGTGAATACGCTAATAGATAGACGTCAAATTTCTCAAAATGGTTACAGTTTCCCGTTGAAATAATTTGAGTGATGTCAGGAGTTTTAAGGCAATTTATAGAGATTTTGAATGTTGGGAATATTTAATGTGAGAAGATTAGATTCCAACCGGTATAGTTTCATTTGATTGGTACTATTTAATCATAGTTAAGTGTGCCTTTCTGCCGGGTAGAGATTGAAACATTTTTAGGTAAATTCCATAAGCATATATGTTTGTGTTGCATTACCACAAGTATACATCCATCTGATTTTGTGACAGTTACATTCAAACAAAATTCACATTAACATGTGATTGTCCAGAAATGCAGCCCTTACTAATTTTGCGCCACTAGATATCACTATTTGCATTCAGTTAAATGATCACGCTAATGATATGTAGATAATACATATAATAATAACGCCGAAAGGCAAAAAAAAAGACAATGAAGAATAAGTATTTTATGCTAGTAATGTTGCAACTGGTTTTGGGCCTACTAGTAGTATCCTGCAAAAAAGAGAGAATAAGTGCCAGTGGAAATCAGGTATCTGATGTCAGAAAGCCCGGAAATTTTACCGGGATCCGAACCAGTGGTGCCACACCTGTATTTGTTACATATGGAACCGAGCAAAAAGTAGAGCTTAAGGGTTCTGATAATCTTGTATCACACTTTAAGACAATGCTTTCAGGCAACGACCTTGTACTCGAGTATGAAGATAACTTTCAGGTTGGCAAAGATGATATTAGCATATTCGTCACGTTGCCGGTTTTCTCCAAACTAAACGCTAGTGGTAACGCACAAATTACGGTAGGGGGAAATTTTCCCGAGCAACAGGAATTTGCTTTGGATATGAGTGGTTCGGGTGGAATAAAGATTACAGGTAATATGAAGGTGTTAAATGCCAATGCGAAGCTGGCTGGAAGTGGCTCGGCCTCTTTACAAAATCTCCAGGCAACTAATGCCGTCCTATCAATAACAGGTAGTGGGACGATCAGAGCAAATGTAACAACCTCTCTGAAAGGCAGCATTACAGGAAGCGGTAATATTTACTATACGGGAAATCCTACGGTTGATTCATCGATCAGTGGATCTGGAAAGATTGTAAGGGATTAATGATAGGATTTACAAATAATTATAATCAAAATGAGATCCATATCGAAAGTTTTACTTGTAAGCTGTATTCTTTTTACGGGTTGCAAAAAACGAGGTCAACAACCTGAACCTTTACCTGCGGTAACAAAAGCTGATTTTTCATGGACCGGAACAAAGCCCGCCCCTGAAGGAGTAACCTTTAAAAATGAGAGTACCGGAGCGGATACTTTTAAATGGGACTTCGGCAACGGTATTACCTCTACTTTACAGACGCCCTACCACATTATATACAATACTGCAGGTGCCTATACTGTAAATCTTATTGCAAAAGGTCCCTCAGGAAGTAGCCTGATGTCAAAAACAATTGTGATTTCCGATGATCAGTTGCCTAAAGCTTATTTTACATATTCCTTTTTAGAAGGACGCAGTGCAGCACCAGCAAAAGTTGAATTTAAAAATGAGTCCATTAATGCGGACAGCTATGATTGGGATATAAATGGCATTCGTTATGCAACACAAAACCCGGGAACAATTTTGTTTAAACAATCAGGTGATTTTAAAGTGCGACTTATTGCCCGCAAGGGCAATGTGTCTTCACAGGTTTTTGAAGACATCGTTAAAGTTGTGCCGAACGACCTTCCCATTGCTAAGTTTGTGTTCAATTACCATCCATACCCTTATTCGGTTAACGAAGAAATTCAATTGGTTAACAGATCTGAAAACAGTGACAGTTGGGAATGGACATTCGGACCCAATATACCTTCATCAACGGATGAGCACCCAGTTGTAAAATTTCCCAACAATGGTATTTATCCCATAACGCTGATAGCCAAGAAGAGCGGTAAGCAAAGTGCGGCATATGTTATTAACTTCAAAATTGGAAAGTAATTTTATATTATTGAAAATTTAGTTTATTCAGATCCCCCGAAAAGCAAAGCTTTCGGGGTTTTTCCTTTAAAACCATCGGCCCTTCCAGAGCGGCATATTCTGCAGAAATAAGTCTTTTAGGTAGACGAAAAAGCATTATCTGGATTTAATGACCCCAGAGCTCTCGATATTGCGGAGGTCGATAGTTATAAAGATCTGCGTTGAGACGAATGTTAAAAAGGGCATTTTTTTTGATATCGATAAAATTGCATATACGCAGATTTTGTGAGCTGTGACGGAGCAGAATTCAATATTATGAAAGAAAAGATAACAATCTCAAATTATGACCCAGTATGGCCTGAAAACTTTTATAACATCAGTCACCACTTGAAATCTGCGCTGGGAGATTTGACAGCAGACATACAACACGTCGGTAGTACTTCCGTACCGGGGCTAAAGGCCAAGCCAATAATAGATATAGACATCATACTCAAAGATTTATCATTTTTAAAGAAAGCTATTGATACGCTGGAGGGGATTGGATATAAATATCTGGGCGAGATGGGAATTTCAGGACGTTTTGCTTTTCAGGCACCTCCTTCATTACCTCAAAATGGTGGAAGTGGTTATCACACTTTCCCATTACATAACCTTTATATATGTGACCCCTCCAGCCAGGCTTATCTAAATCATATTTGCTTACGGGACCATCTTCGGGATAATAAAAAAGACCGGATTTCTTATTCAAAATTAAAAGACAGACTCGCCATTTCATATCCATACGAGATAGACAGATACGTGGAGGGCAAAACCGATTTCATCTCAGCGATTCTCAAAAAAAGAGGGATGGATGATAAGATGATTCAAATTATCAGAGAGGAGAACTTCAGAAAGTAAGGTGAGGTAATCAATTCAGAAGCAGAATAGCATTGCTGTATACGATATTAACGGAAGTCCCCAATCATGATGAACCATCTGATACTTTACAAACATTTTCAACGATAAATCCCATCAACATGTGATTTCAACAGCAAAGATTCTGAGATATTTTTGCGACTGTAAAAAAGGTAATTGATCAAAAAATTTAACGATGAAAAAAACAGTCAGCGCACTTGTTATAGTGTGTTTTTGTGCAGTCAATACAAATGCCCAATTTCTTCAGGGCCTGGGCAATCGCCTTAAAAATAAGGTCTCGGAAAAAATCACCAATAAGGCAGAGCAAAGTATTGGTTCAGCATTGGATAAAATAGAAAAAAAATCAACTGATCCTGTTCCTAAAGGAGAAACGGACAATACGAAAAACACGGGACAAATCAATAATAACCCAAAGGATAAAGAACAGATCCAATCGTATTCAAAATATGATTTCATACCAGGTGAACAGATTATATATTTAGAGGATTTTGCAAAATCATCTATAGGAGAAATGCCTGCAGGATGGAACTCAAATGGTAAAGGTGAAATAGTAACCGTTGAAGGTTATCCCGGTAGATACCTTAGAATGTTTCCTGCTGCTAAATACCTGAGCGGTAACACAGGTTCGTTTGGGGATTCTTTCAGTATAGAGTTTGATCTCATTATGACAGGAACACCACCATCCGGGACACGATATTTTCCGGAACTTGTTGTAGGAATGTTTGCTTCGGAACGTAAAATGACAACCGATAATTCTTTTCTGTCGCCACGGCCCCAGCTAGCAAATCTTACCGAGATTCTCTTGAAGCCTAATCTAGACGGCGGATCAAAGGCGGTATTGACAACGAAAGGGGCCATGGGTATTAAATACTTCGAAAGTGGTAAAATCCCTGTAAAAGAGTATTCAGAGAGTTTTTCAAAGATAGCACACTATTCTATCCAGGTCGATAAACAACGGATACGTTTTTGGGTAGATGGAAACAAATATTTTGACCTCCAGCAGGGCATTAAAGCTACGCCGATACTCAATCAGTTTTTCATCAACCCCTTGGAGTATTGGTGTTATAACGAGGAAAACTACGGGCTTTATCTAAGCAGTCTCAAAATAGCAAAAGGTATCCCTAAACCAGATCTTCAGCTTATGGATGAGAAAGGATTCACAACGAATGCTATCCAGTTCAATGTAGCTTCAGACGAAATAAAGCCACAATCGATGGGCATGATAAAAATAATTAGCTCAACATTGAAAGACAATCCCACCATGAGAATAAAGATTATCGGACATACTGACAATGATGGGTCGGCATCAGAAAATTTATCTCTATCTAAAAGACGTGCCGAAGCTGTTAAAATTTTACTGGTTAATAATTTTGGAATAGATGAGTCTCGTTTAACCATAGATGGAAAAGGCGCCACGCTTCCGGTTCATGAAAATCAGTCCGCGGCTGGAAAAGCGATGAACAGGCGGGTTGAGTTCGTCCTTATCAAATAAATGCTGCGAAAAACTCTAATGTAATCCACTAGAGGGTTGGCTGATCCCTTGCGTATCCCATCCATCGATATTTAGCCTGCAGGAGTAGCGCTCCCCGCAGGCTAAATATCAACTGCAGGTCAATAAGGATTTCTCTGCTGGCTGACTATTTTGCTGATCGTCTGTAAACTTCTTATGATTTGGATAGCAGGAATAATCGGCGAAATATTCTAGAATTTAAAATCCTTCATATACTATAATACAGTTGTAAAAAAGCAAATAGAGGGATATGACCATGAAGACATCAATCTCGGGTCAGTAAAGATATGTAAGGCTAATATCCTTATCAAGGTTTAACGTTATCTGACATTAGATCCTTCACCTCATATTTTTTCGACAAGCAAAATTTATTTCAAAACAACTTACCATTGAAGAACTTACCGCCGACACATCACCATATCCCTTGTGAACCATCATAATTGAAGGGTAGGCTTATCGGTAGAAGCTGTTTCGAGAATTATTGCTCGGAAATAATCTTTTCAATGTTTCAGAGAAATCTCCATATAAAGATGATGTGTTAGTAAATACAACTGACATTCCGTTAAACATAGATTCCTTATCCTGAGAAATTAACTTTTGGAAAAGACAAAACCTCAAACTATACAGGATCATTCTTGGGAAATGAATCCTCAATAATGAACTTTTCGTTCATTTGAATATAACCCAATTTTGTGACCTGACTGCTACAATCCAGCTACTGACTATGAAACCCGTCACAAAAAATTGAGTTTAAAATACGGAAACGAAGTTGGTTAGTGAAAAAATATCACCGGGAGGAACAAAGCGTTAGAAAACCCTTTCTACCCATCTGAAATATGCACCTATGTCAAGCAAGATATTAAATAGGACAACAAAGATTATTCTTCAAAATGATCGTTCAAATTTATTATCTACAAACCTAAATCCAGACCTTATATTAATTGGAACACCAAGTATGAAAACTCAACATATCCATTGGCCGGGTATGTTTCTATCTGTCGGATCACCTAGTTCAAACTCAATAACATCTAAATTTGGATTTGAAAAAGGCTCACCTCAGCATCATGATAATGTGCAGGCAAGCCATCGGTATGTTTTAACTTTAGCATACCCAAGAATGTAAATCCACATTTTTGGTAATAATTGATCAGACCTTCGTTCTTTCCTACAGTATCCATCCGAATGAATCTTTTGCCGTTCTTACTAGCGTAGACTTTCGCCCATTCAACCATTTTAGTCACAAGATTACCTCCTCTGAAAAATGGATTTGTAGCAATACGATGAATGTATAATGCCTGATCATCATTTCGTTCTAACCATATTTGAGGATCATTGAACGCGGTAGACCAAACGCAGGCCACCTGATCATCAATCACGATCTTCCACAGTTGCTTGTTATCAATTTCGTTTTTTATCAAGCTTTCATCAAATTCCGGCCAAACTTTGGCTCCTTTAAACCTCTGATATACCCTGGCATGATTATAAAGATCTGAAATGCTTTTCAGATCTTTTGGTGTACTGTTTTGAATTGTCATATCTTTTATTATTACTGGTTAGGTTTAGCGACTTACTTTGCATACAAAACATTCATGCGTTTTCTGTTCCTTAAATAGAAATGCTTTTTATCTACTGAAGTATTGTCAGAATTGTTCCTTCGTCATGAGGGATGTATCAATCTTTAGGTTTTCATCTCTTTTTGAATGATCTCATACCTTCAACGAGCCTTCATGAAATACTTCCAGTGTTCGGTTCGAGATTTTCCTGAAAGCCAAACTATAACTCAGCATTATAGTCAATTTTATAGGGCAATAATCGAACTTTGATCTCCCTTCTCATAGATGATATAAGAAGGCATTGAATATACATCAGACAATATTTATATATCGTTGAAGATTTTCTTGTTAAAGACCCATCATTTTGTAGAAAGCTAATAGCTAATTTCTATTTAAATCTTAAAGTATTAAAAAAGGATCTTATATCTATTGCCAGTTCAGCAGGGATTTCCCATTCCGGAAAATGTCCTCCTCTTTCCATCACGGTCCATTGTTGGACATTGTAAAAACGCTCAGCCCATCTTCGAGGTGCAGGTACTGTAATACCGTCGCGTAAAGGCATTGCTATTGCAGTCGGCACTTCCACTCTACCCGTTAACCCGGAATCTTTAGCGGATTCATAGTAAAGTCGAATTGCGCCAGACCCTCCAGATACAAACCAATGCAAACATATATTATCAAGAATTCTATCCCGGCCAAAATGTCCAACGGGATCAGTTCCGCAATCACCCCATCGCTGAAACTTTTCAATCATCCATGCTGCCAGACCCGCCGGGGAATCAGCTAATGCAGGTATCAATGTCTGTGGCCTCGACGCCTGTAACTTGGCATAGCCAGTTTCACGCATTTCCCAAAAAGTAACCTGCTGCTGATAGACTATCTCCTCTTCGCTTAAATCAGTTGGAAGGGGATTTAAAAAAGGGGTGATACCACTACGGTGTACACCGATCAGTCGCTTTGGATATTTCAGAGCAATTTGTTGCTGAACCATCGCCCCTTGATCAGAACCCCGCGCTGCGAAACACTCATAACCCAATTTATCCACCATTAATTTAACGATAAGTTCGGCAATAAATTCAAAATTCATGCCCGGCACCTTGGGCACATCCGAAAATGCATAGCCCGGCATAGAAACCGCTATCACATCGAAATACATTTGATGATCATTTATTTCATCAGTTAGAAGAGGAATGATATCTAAGAGTTGTACGAAACTGCTAGGCCACCCGGTCATCAATAGAAGTGGCATAGCATCTTTTCTTTTCGATTTTGCATGTATAAAATGCAAATTGACTCCGTCTATATCAGTCTTGTAATGATCAAAGGAATTAAACCATTTCTCCCTTTCTCGCCAACTGTAATCGGTAACCCAATATGTCAACAAGTCATATAAATAATTAGAATCAGTACCATCCTTCCAGTCAGAATCCAATCTGAACTCCGGAAAACGCGTATTTTTTATTCTTCGGTATAGATCTTGAATATCCTCTTCCGGAACGTGAATGGTGAAGGGTGAAGTTTTTAAGTTCATTGATATATACTGTAATTGCTGTTTGTCATGATGATGCACACTCATTGAACCTATCAGGACTGAAGTAAAATTGTTTTATCTAGTAGTTGCATCATATCCTGAGTTGGCATAATTGTCGCGAATTCGTGATTTAATTGTGCTAGAGCGGTATGATGCATAGTTTCACCGTCATAGTATTCACTGTTTATTCCTTTTTTCCCAAAAGTTGCAGTAGCATCCGATACCAGGAAAGTATGATAACCGTAATTCCCGGCCATTCTGGTAGTAGTAGATACACAATGATCGGTTGTCAAACCGATGATTACCAGAGTTGTTAGATTTTTACCGTCGAGTTGCTGTTTTAAGTCTGTTCCTATAAAAGCACTGTTTACTGATTTTACAATTGTAATTTCGCCATCGAGCGGTTCAAATTGATCCATGAAGTGATGACCCAAATTGTTAATACCATGTTTTGCATCCGGATTTATTGAAATGTGTTTGATGTGGAATAACGGTAACTTATTACGGCGCCAAAAATTTAATAGCTTCAAAGCATTTTTTTCAGCATCAGGATTGTTTCTTGTGCCTCCCCAATACTCTTCGTTTTCAAAAGCTTTTTGAAAATCTATCAATATTAATGCGGGGAGGTTTTCAATTGTTAATTTACTATTCATATTAAATGGTCCAAAGTTAAAATACCCGGTGAGCTTAGCGATCTACACTAAAGCCGAGCAAATGATAATTCTAAAAATAATCAAAGGCCCTTATTTCGAAGAAATCTTAAACGTGATAAAAATGTGAAGATGAGATAACAGTTTTGAGACTCTTGCAATAGAGTTCCTGGAATCTATACAGTTCTTTTTTCAAAAATTCTATAAATCAATTCATATTGAAGTAGCATGATGGTTTTGGCATCTTTAATTTCCCCATTTTCAAGCATATCTAAAGCTTCGACAAAAGGCATTTCTAATACCTCTATATTTTCTTGCTCATCTACATGCCCTCCGCCCTCACTTACCTTCATGTTCTTCGAGTACTCACCTACAAAAAAAAATAGAATTTCCGTGACTGAACCCGGTGACATATAGGCCTCAAAACCCTTTTTCACTTCGCTTATCTTGTATCCTGTTTCCTCTTCGGTTTCTCTAATGATAGCCGTTTCGGGGTTGTCCTGGTCCAGTAACCCAGCACAGCACTCAATCAACATTCCACTTTCATTCCCATTAATATAAGTTGGTAGCCTGAATTGTTTTGTCAGGATTACTGTGTGTCTGTTTCTATCATACAATAAAATAGTTGCTCCATTCCCTCTATCATAAGCCTCACGGTTTTGAACCACGCGACTCCCACCCTTACCAAAATATTCAAAGGTAATTTTGTTTAATGTGTACCAATTATCGGAAAGAACCTCTTTATTGAGAAGTTTAATATTTGCGATGCTCATCTTGCTTTGAAAATTACAGATTAATTTTAGGCCTTGAAAACCGATTTTTTTCTTGCTTAAAAACTAATCAAATTTACGGGCAAGACGATATGCCAGCAATCACATAAATGGGTGATTTCTAAAATCAATAAATGAAAATTTTCGGTGTATTGACCACAACTTCTCAAGCGCTGCATATTATTATCCTTTAGAAAAATATTATCGATTAAATCGTACTGATATTAGCCTGATAGCAGTAAATTAAGACAATAACACGCATGTTAGTTGATAAAACAAATTCTCATAATTATACTGCCAGCTATTTTCCAGTGACTGCACATTCAAATCATTAACATCTCTCTGAAATACAAAGCAGGCGACCGATTACGACTCCGATATTAAACCTAGGCAGATGCAGAATTGTTACCTTTTGTTGAAATAGGTAGTCTTTAAAGAAATTCTCAATAAATAACTAAGAAATATATGAACGCCCATATCTGGTTTAGAAAAATTTTAATTTTAAATATCTTTTGCTTTTGTGCAATAGCAAGTGATGCACAGATTATTGAAAATACTGAACGTTACCTTGATAGCCTTTCAGACGCTAATAGGTTCTCAGGCGTTATTCTTATTGCGGATTCTGGCATTGTCAAATGGAAGAAGACCATGGGTTTCAGGAATTTACCGGCCAAACCGAAAATCGACGAAAATACCATGTTTGAAAGCGCTTCAATTACGAAACAGTTTATTGCAGTGAGTATACTGCAGCTACGAGACAAAAAAATGCTTTCCCTCGAGGATAGCGTTACGAAGTTTTTTAATCTACAATGTTTAAAAGGAATGACCATCAAACATTTGCTTTCGCATACCTCTGGTATCACAGATTATGAGAAATTAATAAACTTGAATAAAGACCGAACCAAGGTCTTTTTCAATAAGGATGTTCTTGATGTATTTACTTTTTGCCAGCCTCCTTTGGATTTCAAGCCTGGGGAGAAGATGGAATATAGCAATACAGGATACATTTTTTTAGCAATGATCGTTGAGAAAGTTTCAAAACAGCCTATCAAAAACTACTTGAAAAAGCGAATTTTTATCCCGTTGCAAATGAAAAACACTATGGCATACAATACAAGAAGGCAAACAGGAAAATTGCCTAAAAATTACGCAGCAGGATATATTTATGATAAGAGATTTGGTAGACTTAGCCTCCCTGACACAGTGCCCTATACAAAGTATGTGATCACCTTCGACGGAATGATTGGTGACGGGAATATTTCCACCACAGTTGATGATCTTCTAAAATGGGATCAGGCTTTATATAAAACAGGAATACTCTCGAAGGTATCTGTTGATGAAATGAATACTCCATTTTTATTAAATTCTGGAGTTAAAGGCATAGTTCCAGGGGTAAATAAGCATTACGGTTACGGTGTTTTTTTAGAAACAGATAATAAAGCAGGGAAAGTAGTGAGTCATGGAGGAAGCTGGCCCGGATATTCCACATATCTGTTTCGTGCGATCGATCAAAACAAAACTTTTATTTTACTAGCAAATGTATCTCTACCATATGCTGTCGAAAAAAAGTTGCTAAACTATTTAAGTCTGATCACATTGAAAAGCAACTAAGTCTAAATTTTAATATGAGAGGGAACTAAGGCAATTGCAAATTCTCTGTTGTTGGAGTTCACTTCTGTTAAGCTACTTTTTAATAACTAAATATCCACATCTGATTCTCATCAAATATTAAATCATGAATGTTATTATAACTGAAATAGATGAATGTTAAAAAACATATAATTTTTAATAGTTTTTACCCCGTCACTGAACTTAGTAGTGCCATAGATTTTTTTTACTATAACTATGGTGAGTATTCAGCTATTAGCCACTTTCAAACGCCATTTCTTCATCAGGAAATGGTAATCAATTTGGGCGACACCTTCCAAATTTCTGACTTAAAACAAAAAGTACTTAATCGAAGCCTAAACTTTTGGGTTAGCGGAATACAAACAGTACCTTTAATTGCTGAATTGCATGGAAAACATCGATCTGTAGGCATCCTGTTTAAACCTTGGGGAATCCATCAGATATTCGGAACCAACTCTTCAGAACTCCTGAATGAAATTATGCCGGGAGAGTGTTTAGAAGGTAATTATATCAAACAGTTTATTACCGATAATCAAGATAAGTGCTTTGACTCCCAATTTTTCATACAATTGGAAAGCTACATATTAAAAAAATACAAACTTACAAGTTTAAATCACCAGTTGATGCAATCAGTCGGTTTTTCTCCAAAATCACAAGAGGTGCCGTTTAATCTCAAATCATTAAGCGCTGAATATAGGCTTGCATCAAAAACCTTAATCGGTCATTTTAACCGAGCTATAGGGCTTTCTCCAAACAAGTATTTCAATTTTCTACGGGTTTTGGAGTCATATCGATTGATTGAAGATAATCCAAAAACTAAACTCACGCAACTGGCTTCAAAGCTAGGCTTCTTCGATCAATCACACTTTATCAGAGTATTCAAATCATTTTGTGATATCACTCCTTCTGTCTATAAAAAATATCTGTAATGTAAATATTGTACTATTTCCAGGATTGATGGCTTCTTACTTTTACAGTACCGAATAGTCGGAAAATACTAAATATTAGAAAACATGAGAGAAACAGTAGTGTATATTGCTGCAAGCCTTGACGGGTTTATTGCCAAAAAAGACGATGACATATCATTTTTAGACGTTGTCGATAGCCCAGGGGAAGACTATGGTTATAGCGAGTTCAATCAGGAAGTGGATACAGTGATAATGGGAAGACGTACGTATGAAAAAGTTCTTTCCATAAGTCACTTTCCACATCCAGATAAAAAGACCTACATCCTAACCAAACAGGCACTACATTCAGAGGGTAACATTGAGTTTTACAATGGCGATATAACTGAATTGATCGAGAAAATTAAAGCAAACGATGGCAAGAACATATATATAGACGGGGGCGCTGAGGTGATTGGTTTAATGATGAAGGAAAACCTAATTGACCACTATATCATTTCAATTATTCCTATGTTACTTGGCGAAGGAATTCGTCTATTTAAGGAACCAGGTATTATCCAACGGCTACAGTTGAAAACGGTAAAACATTTTAAATCCGGGCTGGTCCAGCTTCACTATACGCCACTGATCGGATGGCCGTAGCTAAAGGAGATTGCAAATCTCCTTTAGCTACTATGATGCATGGCTGTTTCTAATTAATAACTTTTAGGTAAGAAAGTACCTCTATATACCTGCATAGATACTCATTCTCCTATAACAGCATTAAAATATGATGAGAAAAAATACAGAGCGTACTGCGTTTGAGTAGCTTAGAATGATTCGATACTTATAGCGCATATCATTCTGATAGCAACCACAGCTAATTCATTAACGTTTACGGTTGCACAGTATACAATACCTTCGAAAATGTTATTTGAAGACATTCAAAAACAGTATTTATTACAGTTGCAGACATGAACCCAACTTAGAAAAACACAAAGCGAAACTAAGTCGTTTAATGACCTAAATGATATGAGTTAGTTCGGAATATGTGAAGGGTAGTCGCAAAAATAAATTTTTAACAAAATAGTTTTTCTGGTAACTCAATTGGTACGACTTACACCAACGAAGATAAAAAGATTATTGTTAAAGCAAGACGGGTTGATTTATCCATTCGGTTTATAATTAGCAGAGCCCCAAGTTCCACAGAGTAAATAAGGAAAAGACTTGACTACTGGTTACTAGGCTATACCGAGCAAAAGACCTGAAGGCGATTACTTGTTACGATCCTTTGACATACTCTTTTCAACCTGCTAATTTCTGAATACAGCGAGACCGCCATACATTGTGCCCACCCAAACTGCCCCTTTTTGGTCAACAGCAAGTGTGGCAACCGGTGAATCGGTTCCTTCTACCTGATAGCTATGCATTGCGCTACCATCCCATAAGTAAAGTTGTCTACCCCCTATCCAAATCCCTTTAGATGAGCTCGCCATTGTCCGTATACCACCTACTCCTTTCGAAAGTGGAACTTCATCCCATCCATTACCTTTTGAATAAATTATAGCGTTCACAGAAGTACCTCCTATTGCAAAGTAAGGTATTCCATGCTTGTCTACTGTTACAGCAAATGGATGTGCGGAATAGTACCCTAAATCTGACAAACGGTTTCCCGTCCAGTTCTGTCCATCAAATCTTCCGATTTTTCCCCTAAAGGATGTGTGGTCAAATGTTGCAGCCCAAAGAATACCTGAAGTTTCAGTAGAAAGACCATAAACATGCTCACCATCCTTTGCAGTGTCTACTTTGAAGTTTCCATCCTTATTTATCTCAACTAGACCCTTTGAGGTGCCCACCCATATTTTGGCATTCACAGGGTCGTATGTTAAGCACGAAATTTCGTCATCGGGCAGTAGACTATTATTCTTCGAATAATTACGCCAAACATTCCCGTCAAAACAAGCTAAGCCGTCGGTAGTGCCTACCCATATTTTACCGTAAGCAGTGACCGCAACACTGGTGATATAGGCCGATGGAAGCGGAGAATTACTCGGCAAGTAACGAATGAAAGCTTTCCCTTTGATCGCTACAAGTCCATTCGCTGTGCCTACCCATTTGACGTCTTCTTTATCAATAGCAATTGAATTAATCTGATTATCTCCAATAGAAGAGTTTTCAGTAGAAAAACGGCGCCAACCTTTCTCCGATAATTCTGTTGTATCACTTTCGGAGTTATTGGTTATAATTTCAGTTTGGGAATGTTTCTTACAGCTGGTCAAAAAGACCAAAAATAACAATGTTATGAGATAAAGTGTTCTAAAGTAATTATACATAATGTTAGTAAATGGAATAGATTAAATAATGGTTTAAGCTATCAATCAATTGCACTAGATGCTTCTACGTGATCTTAAAAAATTATTGCAGTCTGATGGCATAGTAGTAAATTCTAAATTGCCTTTTTTCGATGCTCCAAGGGCAAAATTACAGTGGTTAAAATTAGTTATCAATCACATATTTGTGGGATTTTCGCAGAGTCGAGTAGTTAGAGATAATAATTTTAAAGCTGGTCCAAAGTTTTGCTAGTTTCCTCGGATAAACAATTCAATAAAAAATGTAATTCCTTAATATTTGAAAAGTGACACTAATGGAGATTTTGGCTTCATTAACCAAGTAACCATAGCGGACTGAAAGCCACGTACACGGGTAACAGCAGCAGCATTACCGACGTCATAAAATTTCTTTACACTGCTTCAACTGATGCAATAACTTTCTGTAATTTTTTTGAAATTATCAATTGTTTCTCTTTTAATATGGCTTTAGTCAAAATAGATTTATTGGTGCGCGTTTAGAGCGCATTATATTTTGTGGTTTTTAACTTATTATTAATAGATATTTAAACAGATAGTTCGAGTGCCACTCGGACGGAGAGAACCTAACTAATTAATTATGAGCTCCATTCTGCTGGGCTCGAAACAGCGAACCTCTGATTAACAGTCAACAATTACATAAACATGCTATGGATACAAATTACCGTCGCCATACTTTTCGTAATAAGCCTCCACTTGATGAATCGTGTCTTCGAAGTCAGTATGAAAGTTAGATCGACGTATGGTCGACTCTACCCAATAAGCATCAAACCGGAGAATCCTTTAATAACAGAAACGAGAATTAATCAAAGGTGAGTTTTTGGAAGCAAATCAAAACACCAAACAGTCAAAAGCTTAATCAAACAATTAAACCACCAGGTTCGACTCCCTTTCGTTCCAAACCTTAACAAAGACCTGATCTTTCCACCATGGCAGCCCTTAACTGGTTTTATTAAACTGATGCCAAGATTAAAGCTTTTCCAAACAATATAAATCCTTTACCATTGATACCCTCTATACCTAAGCAACGTGCCTTAAAAAATTTAATGCTCACCAAATTAATATATCTATATCTACATCTAATATTTAATGCCTAAATTACCCTTACTTATTTAAGATGATGAGTGATAACCCGGTATAAAAATCAAAGAATATGTAACATCAAACCATTGAAAGTATTCGAAGGAGAGCTGTGGCAAGTGTTATTAATACAACAGTTGCTTCATGAATAATTACCCATATCATTAAGGAAAGGAAACAAGACATAAGACAATATTGACGCTCCATTTTAATACTATGAAAATTTACCTTACCTGCTCCATTCTGATTCTATCAGTGGTTCAGGGATTTGCCCAATCTTCAGATACCAAGTTTCAAGATGACCTTTTTCCGGATAAATCAGCGGTACTATCAAAATTTGTCCCATTAAATAATGGAGAACTTTCGCATGCTGCATGCCTGATGGAACCCAAAACTTTTATTTACCAAATCAACCAGTTTAAGATAAAAGCTAACGGGGAAAGTAAAAACAAGAAAAACCAAAGCTTAGTAAAGAAGGACATCGACTATTTCGCCCGCAATATTGTAGAATACTATGTTTCCCATTATGGACGTGATTCTTTAGCGATGGCAAGGATCCAGCAGATAAATGCAGAGCAGCAATCGGATCCCAACTATGGCAGTTTAATTAAAGAAGCCTCAAAAAAATTGCAGGTTAAAACACTGGATAGTGCAGACAAAAAATTTCTTAATAAATATGTTTCAGATGTCTCAGATTTAAATAATACAGAGCTGTATAAACATTCTGCCGCATACCGCGACTGGATAGATACCTATATCTACAACATTAATATCGACAGGCAGTTCCGGTACAGTCCAAGTGAATACGAAAACCGTTATCTTTTGCCATTAGAAGCCGTCCGTAACAACATCCCCGCAGGTTTCATCAAAAACCACCTTACCTATCAGCACACCCTGTATGCCCTCAAAATGGTCACCAACCCGCAAAAGACCGATAGCTTATATGCGGGTTTTTTAAAGCGAAAAGAGAACAAGGAATACAAGGCGGAAATAAATCAAGTATATCGTAATTTAATATCAAGCAGGCCCAGCTCACCTGCGCCCGGTTTCAGTTATTATGATGTAGATGGTAAATTGATCAGGTTAAGTGACCTCCGAGGCAAGTATATTTATATTGATATATGGGCAACCTGGTGCATGCCCTGCATTGCAGAAATTCCATTTTTATCTAAACTGGAATCAGATTATAGCGCAAAAAACATTATCTTCTTAAGCCTTTCTGTAGACCGAAGTTCAGATAAGTCAAAGTGGGCCAGTTACGTTAAAAACAACAAGCTAAAGGGACTACAGGTCATGGCCGACAAAGATTTTGATTCTGATTTTATCAGAAAATTCAACGTCGCCTCGATCCCAAGGTTTATTCTGATTGATCCCGAAGGAAAGATTGTTTTCGCTAATGCCGCAAGGCCTTCTGATCCAGAACTGCGTAACCATTTCGATCACCTCTTAAAATAGGCAGACAGATACTTATATCAGTCTATGACTAATTTCAATCAATAAAAAAAGCGCCTCAATCCTGAAGGCGCTAGTTTAGATAAAAAGTGCAGACCCTACGGGTTTGCAGCGCAAAAATAGGAAATAGCTCCGAAATAGAGAAAACATAGACCTGAAGTTCCCGAAAAGAAATTATTAATCATTGTCCCTATTCTATAAACATACTCTCCTGTCAGGGACAGACGCGGCATCCTTTTGGCACAAAAGATACAGCAGATGGCCTGGCCCGCAGGGGACAGCCAGCAACAACTTTCCCACTTCTTAATACCAACCAAACAACACCTCGTTTTACTGAAACAAACAAACCATCGTCTAGCTAATTGCCAGGTCAAAATGTGCGATAGCCAGCAAAATATGAAAACTACTTGTTTTTACGCCCGACCTTTATTAAGTTTAAGAAACGAACCTTTATGAAGCAGAACCCGATTGTATTATACATAGATGCCAATAAAAACGACAGCTTTCTGAGCTATACTCAAGATCCAGATAAGATTTCTAAAAACATCAATCGTTTTGGAGAAGAATATGCACAAGATATTGAAATACGAAAATCTGTCTACACCGATGATGTAGTAAGTATAAACGTTGTTGGAAAATACATCTGCATTTTACATACAAATACAGATTTCCAAAGAATGCTGCTTTTTGATTCTATGGCTATTTCAGATGTGAATATGGTTGAGACTTTTTTAACCAAACTATATAATAGCGCGTTATCTGATGATTTCTTATACAAACTTGAATATCTAAAGGCCCATTCCTCCCGGTCTTTTTATCCAGTTTTGTTAAGCAGTGATATCCCTCCTCCTGATTAAAACTTCATATCAATTCCGTATTTCCTGTCTGACGATATTACTTGTGGACCCTTCAAAAAATATAGTCCCAGAAATACCTCCACTTGGTCCAGTATTTTGATCCAGCATATGCAAAACAGTTGTTCCATTAAAAAATTACAGCCCAATCAAAAATTTAGCCCTTCGGGATCACAAAGCCGACAAGGGAAGCCATTTTACCATCCCCTAGCCGCCAGAAATTACAGTAATCATATCTTACCCATTTCCTATCCCTCCCATGACCTCTATCTCCCCACCGTGACAACAGATCCATTCTCAGCGTCAAATCCTTCACGTTGCCCATTTTGCTCATATTCTATACAACCCGTTGCAAAGAATACTGCACCTCTCAGTCACGTTTGGTGAAAAGGTCCACCTACAGGAGTGAATATGTTTCCTTATGAATTAAAGTTTTACAGCATCAATCTGCCTACCTACGTTAATGCAAATGTTAGAGATCCCATGGTAAGGCATTTTCTTACCCGAAGACTCTTATGATTTTATCAATGGAAGCTTACAGGCGACGAGCCTGAAGGTAATCTGAGTCTGGTCTAGAAGTTCATTAAACCGCTTACCCCCAGCACCTTTTAAAAAACCTGTAGGGCCCAATCCGAATGTGCCACCGTCGCCTTCGCCTTTGGGACCTTGCGGAGATCCTTTCGGCGGGTTGAGCTGCATCAGTTCTTTACCAAGTAGCAATTGGTGCACCCCCTGGAATTCCACGATATGGCTCCCGTCACTTCCATTATTAAAATAATGCTTTAAATAGTTGAAATTTGTTGCAATGCCACAATAACTGTTTCCAAGATTCAACTGGATCTTGTTTTTAAGACGGATATAGTCTGCCCTTGACATAGACCGGTACCAGAATTTGGCTTTCATGGCATCCATCCCTGTGGTTTGATTTATAATCGTACTTTGAAAATATACATAACTATCGTTATGGTTGGTATATTGTAATTTTCCTGACCTGATCAGTCCCGCTTCGTGTTCAAATTTGCTTTCCATCACAGATTTGATGGCAAGTTCTTTAGTGGTTTTCGGCATAATATTCTTTCTTAAAAAATCCATATACGATGATATAGACCAAAATTTTCCTTTATATTAATGTTTCATTGCGCGATAATTTATCTTATCTATTCTGTAGACGCATATAAACAATAATGACGGAGCCCGTCAAAAGTGTTCATATCACTTGAGTTTGTTAAAAACTGCCAGTTGTCGTAAAAAATTAATATTATTTAAGAACTAGACAGTCAAAATTGTAATTAATAAAGTACAAACGAACAAGTGAATAAAATATTATTCTGCCATTTTGCCTAGGATAAGTATAATCAGATTGATAATAAAAACCACCAAAATTGGGGAGAACCTGAAAGTGCCCCCTCTGCTTTGGGCCGGACTGGCCACCAATTTAATTACCGGAAGATGTGTATTTAAGTTCCTTTTCATCCGAACAAGATAGTGTGCTAACAAAATGCATGCAGTTGAAACATCCATCGTAAGCAGCTAAATTATTTAATCCCGCTGGAAATCTTCCAGTTAAAAATCAGTTGTAGCATTTGCACAGCGCCTACCGTTTATGATCAAAACATATTATACATGCTAAAACTTAAATTTATTATTCCCGCAGTATTGATCGTACTTGCAGGCTGTAGTCCAAAGGTGCGGAATGCGTCTTCCAACAATCCCTCAAAAAACCAAGGCGATTCACTTTATGTAGTTCTCAGCATAAAGGATATTATAAAGACAGGAGAAAAAGTTACCTTAAAATTTACGGTCCACAATGACCAGTCCACAGAAAAATCCTTTTGCAAATGGCACACACCTTTTGAGCCCCTGATGAGCAAATACCTTGACATCAAAGATGAGAATGGAAATGAGGTTTTATATAAAGGCCCTATGGCAAAGCGGATCATGCCCCCGCCCGCAGACAGCTACATTGTTGTTAAACCAAAAGCCGTACTTTCATCAGAAGCCGACCTGTCAAAAGCCTATCAGCTGGAAGCTGGGAAGAAATACACGGTTTCTTATAACTCCAGCGGCATGAGCGGGATAAAAAGTACCGACACAGTTACCTTTAGGTACACCAACTAACCTTATAGCCTGTAATTCCGGGGGCCACAAGTCTTAACTAATGGTCAAATTATCAGATTGATCAAATACCTATTATTCCGCAAAAGGGATAGCAACGGATACCGGCCCGTGCTTAAGGCCTGCAGGCGTTTGAGCGGATAGCCCGGCTTTGCCCAGACAATATAAAAGGCTAAATCAAAATTAAACCAACCGCACATAAACAAAAAACATATGCAGTTGCCTGGGTCTCCCGGCATATATGATGAAGGAAATATTATGCAAACAAAAAGCCACTGATTCATACCAGTGGCTTTATTTCCCAAAACAGTTTCCTGTTTATTTTGCGCTGTTTTTTTTCTCGGTGACCTCAGCCCTGATCTCCTGAGCAAGGTTTTTAAGGTCCTGCATTGCTTTACGCACACGTGTACCGGCTGCAGCGTTTCCACCATCATAAAATTTTGCTACATCTGCTTCAACTGAAGCGATCACTTCCTGTACCTGTTTGAATTTGTCCATAACTGTTTTTTAAAGGGCCATTGGCCCAGGGAATTATATTATTTTGTCTCTGGAAACCGTATTCCAGTCCCAAAACTAAACATTTCAGGGAGGAACTGAAATCAAAGTTTACAGATATAAATGTCCGCCATCAGAGTTTACGCCAATAGTGTTTACTTTCCAGAGTATAAGCACCATCCTTCCGCAGGATTTGGCAACAAAATATTCGATATCGGCAGGTACATCATTGACAATACGATAACCGATCTTGTATTTAGATGTATAACTGATATATACCACCAGGTTGTCACCGGAAAAACCCCTCCCGAACAAAGGCTTGAAATTTATTTGCTGTAGCTCCACGGCGAGGCGGATAAGGTGGTCGTTCATCACTTGGGCCAATGCTTTTTCGGGCTTAAAATCTGTCTCTAAATCCGGCAAAAATATACAGATATGGCAGATTGTCAAGCAGATTGAGATAAGTGATTGATAATCAAAAGAAATATTTTCATTTTACAGCAGTGAAAGAGATTGTCTGGGGTGATATACCTGTATGGAAAATGCAAATTAAGCTGCCGGATGAGATGGATGTAAAATAAATGGCAGGTTGCCCCTTGCCCTATTTATCGCATCCCATGCCCCATCTGTGTTTGTAGCTTGCAACAACTTTTGAAGTTAGCTGTAATGGGGCTGAAGAGTTTGCTGGCGATGGAACTTTCGATAAAAACCTTTAGACAAAGGATGACAGGAAAATCATTTTCATCCACTGCAGGAGACATCTCAAATCGATCTGCATCAAAAGTTAATTAATTCAGGATTTTAAAATATACTGTCGGTTGGGTTTTTGGACCAGTGCGAAAACATCCCCTGGTCCAGCATTTGTCAATACCAGCTCCCTAGTTTTGAAAAAAAACTAACTTCAGCATTATGAACCGGTTTATTAAATCATTTACAAGTTCTATTGGAAAAAAGATTGTCATGGCCTTAACAGGCTTATTCCTTATAAGCTTTCTCATTGTCCACGCCTCCATAAATGCATTGATATTCTATAACGACTCAGGTGCTATTTTTACAATCGGCGCCCATTTTATGGCTACAAACCCAATAATAAGGACCATTGAGATATTGCTGGTTTTGGGCTTCATCATCCATATTGTGCAGGGACTATATTTATGGAAGAAAAACCGCGATGCGAGGCCTGTCAAGTATGCCTATAAAAACGATTCAGCCTCAAGTTCGTGGTATAGCCGAAGCATGGCCTTGCTCGGAACACTCATCCTTTTGTTCCTGGTGATCCACACTTCCAACTTCTGGATTCCCAACCGTATCCATCAGTTCAGATATGGAGAAGAACTTCCGTTGTACAAAATGATGATCGAAAAGTTTCAGAATCCATTTGAGGTCCTGATTTATCTATTTGGATGCTTTTCTCTGTTCTGGCACCTTCTGCATGGATTTTGGAGTGCGTTTAGATCCTTGGGCTGGAGCCACCTTAAATACAACAATATAATATATTATTCCGGAACCGTATTTTCTATTGTCGTGCCTTTAATATTGGCACTGATGCCTGTATCTATATTTTTGCAGTGGATCCGATAACTTCCGGTAGCGTTCAAGGAAATGAACAACAAAAACTCGATCGGATGATCGAAAAGATTTTCAGGTATTTTCTTCACATTTGAGTAAAAAATTTGGCTTAAACTCCTGTCACCTTTTTCTTTCATAATGAGTTTTGGCAGATTGGAACGAAAAGCTGGAATTCATAACGAAGGGAAGGACAATAAACGGCTTGATCAACGGTAACTTCCGGGAAGTCAAAAATCCCTGTTCACTCCATTACAACGAAGTAACAATTTATATTACAGCGTATTTTAAAATGGGACTATTTGATGATGGTTTGATTTCCGGTGGCCTATAGCAATATTATAATCAATAATCTTTTTCCAAGGAGGCTGGCCAATTACCGTCTTTAGCAATCCGATATTCCAAAAGATCCCTTGCCAGGTTTCACACCAAATCAAATTATCCTATTACCTAACTTTAGACTCACCATAATTGATAATTCTTAAGCCATAAGTATTCAATTTTTACGGGTTAATTGCATTAAGGATTATTTCAATAACCACCATCGCAACAATGCCCAGAAGTGATAAAAAATTCATTTATATCTGTTGTGCCCGATGATTATCATAGAGCAGGATCCGGTTTATCCTGAGATGGAATGTGATCAGCACTTTTGTCTTTAAGTGAAATAAGAATTATGAGTGAAATAAAGGGGATCACAAAAGATACCCAAAACCAAAACCAGAATTTCCGACCTGTTTGACGGGCCAGCACACCTGCTGCAATCTGCGGCATCAGTATTATGGGAAGCATGCAGACCAAAAGAATCTCTACCATGATAAATAATTAAATCAATTGCAAATATAAATAATTTAAACAAATGTTTAAAACAAATGTTTAAATTTACGTGGGCTACAAAATTCTTTCTATCTTTAACCGGCAGTTTCAAAAGATGAAAGCAAAAAAAGAAAAATCAGCAGACGCGCAATCAACGATAGAGAAAATAAAATCGGTTGCAAGGAGCGAATTTACAACAAACGGATATTCCGGCACCAAAACCAGGGATATTGCAGAAAAAGCAGGTGTGAATTTAGCCCTTATGAATTACCATTTCAGGAGCAAGGAAAATTTATTTGACCTGGTGATGCAGGAAAGTATAGAAAAACTTTTCTCCTTCATAATACCCACACTTAATGACCTTCAAACTTCCCTTGAAGAAAAGCTGTCATTGTTGAGCGAGCAGTATATCAGCCTAATCATCCGGGAGCCGAACCTTCCGATTTTTGTTCTGAACGAGATTCACCATAATCCAGAGCGTTTTGCGAGCCATATCAAATTCAACACAGAAATTATGGGATCACATTATCTAGTTCAACTTAAGGAAGCAGATCCCAGCGGAGAGCCGGTGCAGCATCTTATAACCTATCTTGGCATACTTCTTTTCCCATTTTTCATGAGGCCCGTTATGACAGCAAATGGCCAGGTTGGGAATAATCAGTTCCTGGCAGCTATGCTTCAGAGACAAAAAATGGCACCCGTCTGGATGAAAGCAATACTCGGTATTAGCATCCCATGGTAACATCATATTTTAGAATCCTACACCACATGACTGCATTTTACAGACCGCTGAATTCCTCTTTGTCTATATTAAGCCGCGCCAGCTTTGATGAAAGGGTACTCGGAGGAAGTCCCAGGAGCGCTGCCGCGCCATTTTTCCCGGAAATCCTACCCAGGCTAAGACGCAGCGCATCTTTGAGGTGATCTCTCTCCATTTCTTCAATAGTTTTAAAATGGGTTTCAATTCCCGGGACCCGTGAACGCTCCTGTTTTTCAGGCAGGTAAAGTGCTTTGAGCACCAAACCTGTATTAACCAAGATGCTTCTTTCAATAAAATGTTCCAGCTCCCTCACATTACCGGGCCAATGATACTCAGTAATCTGTTTCACTGCATGCTTGGAAAGTGTCATAGGAGCCGTGCCCGGCGCATATTTATCTAAGAAATATCTGCACAATATGGGCAGATCTTCCATCCTATCCCTGAGCGGAGGGACAGGAATCGAAAATACGTTCAGCCGGTAATAGAGGTCACTTCTAAATCTTCCATGGACCACCTCCGACTGAAGGTCTCTGCTTGTTGCGGCAATGATACGTACATTCACTCTGATTGGTTTTGAGGAACCCAACCTTTCTATTTCCTTTTCCTGTAGTACCCTTAGAAGTTTAACCTGCAGAGGCAGATCCATTTCCCCGATCTCATCAAGAAATAGGGTTCCCCCATCAGCAAGTTCAAATTTCCCAATGCGCTTGTCCATGGCACCCGTAAAACTGCCCTTTTCATGTCCAAAAAGTTCAGATTCTATTAAATTCAACGGGAGAGCCGCGCAGTTCACTTTGATGAAGGGCTTGTCTTTTCTATCCGAACGGAAGTGGATTTCATTGGCAACCAGCTCTTTTCCCGTACCGGTCTCCCCGAGGATTAAAACCGTGGCGTAAGAAGGGGCAACCTTGTCCATCAGGAGATTTAATTTTTTCATCCCCTGGCCTGTTCCAATCATGACCTTACCGGGTGGCTCAACCGGTACAGGCTCCTTCCTGCGGTCTGAAAAGGGGGTGTCATCCGGTAAAGGCTGGCTTAACTGCCGTTGTTGGAACTGCTGAAAACTTGCAATGCAGCTGGACAATAACACTGGAATTGATGCTGGAATTTTATGATCACCTCTCCGTGGCACATACCAGAAAACGCCTATACAGGTTCCTCCAAAATCAAGAAGCTGGGCAACGATTTCCTTAACGCCCAGTCGGTGTAAAAAAAAAGTCCATGGTTCTACCCTACCCTTTGCTGCCGCATCAGTGACATTAAAGAGTTTAAACGGTACCATTTCGTTAAGTCCCGCGTTTTGCACGCTCCAGAATTCCTTCACTGCCGGGAGCAAATCCGCAAAATCAGTTACCAAAGAATGGGCTGATCTCGAATCGCACAGCTTTGTAAAACTGCCAAAGTCATCGATTAGATGAATAAAATAGCGTTCAAAAAGCCCTGATCCCTCAAGCATGCCGTTTACATGGGCAGAAAGTCTTTCCATAGTTGTTATGGATGACAGGCTGTATAATTTAAGGTATGAAAAAACCTCAATCTGATGACCATCAGTTTTTTCCGAAACTTTATCCGAACAACCTCTCCACAGTTTACCGTCTCTAGCACGGTCATCAATTCCTTCCATATACGTTACCTCTTTGATAGAGCACTTTCTTAATAACCTATTTGTCATAATAAAGTCAATCTCATACCTAATAATCCCAAGAAACATACCAAACAGACAATTAATTGTATTACAGACCATTGGACAAGTACCAAAGTCGCAATTGTTGAAATACGAACAAAATACCGATACCCATTGTTGACATTTCGACAAATACAAGGTTGTACTTATCGGTCATCACTTGACTATTTTTGATAAAAAACAATCACTCAGAAATTTACGGTATTTTTTGCCCATTTTTATCCACCAAACCGCAAAAGATGACCCCGATCAAAAGTAACTTCTTACCAGCAGGTCGAATACAGCTGATATTAAGCCTCAGCGCCTTGCTTAGTTTCTGTAATATCTTTTATTGCAGTGCCCAGTATTTTTCAGCACCTCAACCAATAGACAGGACAAAGGAACCGGGAATTCTGAGAAGCATTGCTCTGCAGGGGGAAAACATCAAAAAGGTTGATCTGTTGCTATCCCTCTCCAATATCTATTATTACAGACCGGAGCGAAAGCTCGCATTTATCACAAAGAGCATCGGATATGCCGGCCAGGCTGCAACTTTGAGTAAAAAACTGGGGGATAAACAAAAATATTATGAATCAAGGTATTTACAATCACTTGGAATGCTGATCCAAAACAAATTTTCAGAGGTAGAAGCGATTCTTCCCTCGCTGGACGATAAAACCAGGTGCGATCTATATGTAGCCCTTGGCTTTCATTTGCTTAATACCAGACTGAGAACTGAGCAGATGCGACCTGAGGCAGAACGGGTTCTACTGGTGGCAAAAGCACTTAGCATCCGGTTAAAAGCGAAGCGTAATGAGCTTATTGCAAGAGAGTGCCTGGCGATTACAGCATTTCAAATGGGAAAAAAGGCAGATCCGGGAATGGAAATAGAAAAAGTTGTCCAGGAATACAAAAAGTATAAGGTTGGGGGCATCCAGTATGCTTATTACCTAGCTGCAGATTTCTACAATTATCAATCTAAAAACGATATCGGCATGCCTTATTTGAGAGCCGGTATAAAAGTAATGGAAGAAACAGGCGATCAATTGGCCGAAGGGGATCTCTACAGACTACTTGCGGTGGTATTCAAGGGGGAAGATGAGTTCGAGAAAGAGCTGGAGGCATATCGAAAAGCGCTTGCCGCTTATAAGCGCTACCCCGGTATGGGAGATATGTACCATGGAATACAGGGAATAGCCTATGGACTGATCCACCTGAAAAAACCAGAAGAAGCCCTCCGGTTTCTGGACAGTGCCATTCGCTTAAATAAACCTGAGACCTATATCCAGAAACTGACTATAGTTAATATGTATGGCAATACACATCTTGCGCTGAAAGATAATAAAAAGGCAGAAAAATATTTTCTGGAGCGCTTCAGGCTTGTCAGAGAGAATAATGATGAAAGCTATGTCACTTTCGATCGGATGGGCTATTTTTATATAGAAAGCAAGCAATATTCAAAGGCCAGACCTTTTTTGGAAGAGGCCATACGCCGAATCACGCCGAGTACAACAACACCAAGTGCCATCACCAGTACCAAGTATAGACTGTATCTGGTTGATTCTGCGGAAGGAAAATACCTATCAGCAATCCGCCAGCTCAGTGCCACCCATTCATTCAGTGATTCTGTTGCAAAGGACAAAAAGAAAAAAGAAATTGCCAATCTGCTTGTACAGTATGAAGATGACAAAAAGCAGAACATGATACGATCGCTACAACAAAAAGCCCAACTTGATCTGGCAAATATCAAAAGGGCAAGTCTGGTAAGAAATTTAAGTATAGCGGGCGTTCTTTTGATGCTCATACTTGGTGGAGTTTTTTATCGCCAGTCACTGATCAGGCAAAAACTCAACAAAGAAATCTTAGCTAAAAACAGTCGTCAGGAAGTTCTGCTTTCCAGACTGAACAGGCTTCTTTCGGAGAAACAGTGGCTGCTCAAAGAAGTGCATCACCGGGTCAAAAACAACCTCCATACGATCATCAGCCTGCTTAATATCCAAGCTGAATTCCTGAAAGACGACGCACTTCTCGCCATTGAGAACAGCCAGCACCGGATACATGCGATGTCGCTTATCCATCAAAAACTTTATGCTTCAGATGATGTCCAGACCATTGATATGAAGGAATACATCAAAGAACTTGTAGCCTACCTTAAGGATGGGTATGGCGGTGCAGAAAACATAACTTATCGCACCGAGATTGATTCCCTCTTACTTGAGGTGGGCCAGGCTATGCCCCTTGGCCTGATCATCAATGAGGCTGTGACCAATTCCATAAAGTATGCTTTTCCAGGTAAGAGAAAAGGCACAATTGCCATTCAGCTCAGCAGGGCCGGGTCGTTGGTCAGACTGGTTATTTCAGATGACGGCATTGGTTTGGCCAGCCCTGGCGTACAAAGCAACCTAAGTTCTCTGGGACTTAAGCTCATAGAGGGTCTAAGCGGGGACATCAACGCTGAGCTAACGATCGAAAACGACAATGGCACCAAATTAACTATTAGTTTTGATCCGGAATATTTGAATTCCCTTACGGTTAAAGAAGAGGAGGAAATGGCTTGAAGCTGAAAATACTCATAGTTGAAGACCAGTTTATTGAGGCCTATAGCCTTGAGCGGATCCTGCTGAAAGCAGGTTACGCAACCTGCAGCATCGCACGCTCGGTGCCCATTGCCCTAAAGATATTAGACAAGGAGCAGCCTGACCTGGTACTGCTTGACATACAGCTGCAGGGAAATCTAACAGGGATAGATCTGGCCAGAACGCTGAGAAAAAACAAGATCCCCTTTGTGTATCTTTCGGCCAATTCGAATAAAAAAATATTGGAAGAGGCGAAAGCGACAATGCCACAGGGTTTTTTGGTGAAGCCTTTCCGGGAAAAGGATGTCCTGGTGATGATCGATATTGCATGGTACCTACATGAACACCAAATCGAAAACGTGCAGCAGGAAAAGAAACAGAATACAAATGTTACAATCAAGAATTTTATAGGTAACAGTGCGAAGATTAAAGCGGTTCAGTCGCAGGTCAAGGTAGTAAGCGATTCGGACGTCTCGGTACTTATCCTGGGAGAAAGCGGCACTGGCAAGGAACTTATTGCAAAGGACATCCATCAAAATTCCAAAAGAAAAAACAAACCTTTTGTTGTCGTAAACTGCTCTGCACTGCCTGAGAGCCTGATCGAATCCGAGCTGTTCGGGCATGAAAAAGGTGCATTTACAGGCGCTCAGAACAAGCGAACAGGAAAGTTTGAGCAGGCAGACGGGGGAACCATTTTTCTCGATGAAATCGGTGAGCTCCCGCTGGAAATGCAGGTAAAATTCCTTCGTGTGTTACAGGAAAGGGAAATAGAGCCGATTGCCGGACAGTTAAAGAAAATCGATGTGCGTGTCCTGGCGGCTACCAACAGGAATCTGAGCGAAGAAATTGCCGGGGGCAGATTTAGATTGGATCTTTTCTACCGGCTGAATGTCTTCCCCATAGAATTGCCTTCTTTAAGAGAACGCAAAAACGATATAGTTCTTCTGGCCCAACATTTCCTTGAAAAATATTCAAAAGAATCGAACAAAACTATACATGGGTTTTCTCCAACTGCTATTGACCAGTTGCAGCGTTATGAATGGCCGGGGAATGTAAGGGAATTGGAGAATCTGATCTTCAGAAGTGTTTTGTTAAGCGAAACCGGCCAAATTGAAAATATTGAGCTACCGTTGACTTTGGCAAAAACCTCCGAGGTCAAGGTCAAAACCATACTTGAAAACGAAAGAGATCATATCTTATCGGTCCTTGAGCAATGCAACTGGAAAGTCTTTGGAAATGGCGGGGCTGCAGAAGTCCTCGATATGCATATTTCCACACTAAATTCGAGAATGAAAAAACTCGGCATAATCAAACCAAAGAGTTCAAACTCCTGAATTCATCTGCATCCTGACTATCCGGAATCGAAGATACCGCCCGCATACATTTTACCTATACCCGTCTCACCACAAACCGGTCTATTGTCCATATTTAAACAATAGACCCGGATGCTAACGACCTGTCGCGAAGTGGCACAACCTATTAAAAAACGCAAGTACCTGATTTACAAAGATTAATAAATTGGCTCCATTTATGGATTCTCTGCATTATGCCTACTGAGTGGTTCAGTAGGATTTTCCAGGCAGGATCCCATGAAAAGAAAACTGATTGCAAGTATCGGTAGAGACCCCAAAATTCAGCGAGCTTTCAGCGCGCAAAGCAACATCCTTTCCTTTATTTTCAGATCGGAATTATCGATGTCCATTTCTACGGATCTTTCCTGTTCAATGACCGATAGGATGAGCAGCTTAAGCTCGTTTTCCAGGGCCGGAGATTCAAAAAGATCCAAAAAATCATTTCGTTCGCAATCCTTCAAGGACCCCGAAATAAACCTGTTAAAACTACTCTTTAATGTTTCCATAACCGATATACCTGGGTAGTACGCAAGCGGGGGGCATTTCAATGAATCCAAATAATATTTAACTGTGAAGATTCCCCGAAAACTAACAAGTAGTCGACACGGCTGAAGAACTAAACAAATAAAACCAAACTATATCGAAATGGAAGAAATATTAGAGTTGAGGGAAAAAAAACTGCTGAATGCCCTTACTGCCAATAGTGAAGAAGCCTTTACAAAGATTTATCACATTTATTTTAGCAGGTTATACTCAAGGATTATGTTTATGGTAAAAGATGAAGAACTAGCCGATGAACTTGTTCAGGAGCTTTTTTTGAGGCTATGGTTAAAAAGAGAAAAAATTGATCCTTCACAATCAATTCAGGCCTATCTTTACAGGATAGCCCAGAACCTGGTATATGATCATTTCAGAAAGGTTGCCAGTGACCGGAGAATGATTCAGGAGTTGTCTAATCATACAAGTGAACTCTACTGGCATTCCGACGTTTTAATAGAAGAAAAAGAACAGAGCGACATTCTATGTTGCGCGATCGAAAGTTTGAGTCCCCAGCGCAAAAAAACTTTCGTTTTCTGCAAACTAGAGGGATACTCCTACCAAAAGGCAAGCGAGGTGCTTGGCATTTCACAGGCAACAATAAATACCCACATCACACATTCTTTCAGATTGCTAAAAAGCTTCGTTCTCAAAAACTATTGTTGAACAATCTCAGTTAAGCAGGTCTTTTGTTACCAGTCAGAGATGGTGGGTAGCCAAAAGCTTTTTTAAAAGATCTGGAAAAATGGGAAAGGTCGGCAAAACCTAGTTCAAGGTAAATTTCAGTTGGCCTTCTACCCTGAATAAGTAGCTGCTGAGCCTGTTCGAGGCGTCTGGTAATCAGCCATTGAGAAGCACTGACAGCAAAAACCTTGATAAAATCCCGTTGAAAAGTAGAGAGACTTCTTCCGGTGAGTGTGGCGAAATTGCTAATTGGAATATTGAACATATAGTTCCGGAGCATAAAAGCTTTCAGGTCAATCTTCCCAGGTTCTTCAAAATCGAAAATTATCGAGGCAAGTTTAAGCGGATATTCCAGCAGTGCAAGTACAGCTTCTTCGAGCTTGTGGCGCCGGAGCGATTCGGGAATAACGGCCCCGGATTTTCGATAACTATCCAGTGAACCAAATAGGCTGTCAAATGCCGGCCAGTTCTGAAGTGTTATCACCCCATTGAATTTAGCGGGTCCGTCCCCGGATATCTCAGGACTGTTTTTGATCATATAATCCTGTAGAAGTTTCTGATCGAGAATAAAGACAATGATCTCATATGGGGTGCCTCCGGGCAGTGGCCTGCTGCCGCATTTGATCAGGTGATTACGTTGAATAAAAACCGTTTCTCCCGCTCTATAGATCCTATCTGATGTGGTATCGAAAAGGCGCAGTTCCCCGCTTATCACATGTAAAAGCATATGTTCAGCGATCAGCTCCTCTAGAAGCTGCTGCTGGTGCCAGCCAACCGCATAGGTGATACCCTCTCCTATCGGCTCTGTTTTGTTTTCCATAATTGATTAGATAAATAAAAAAGTTGCCGGCATGAGCACCGGCAACGTTCACTTACATAGCTTGTTCCAGGGGACGGATGGTAATCTCGTTCACCCCTATATTATCAGGCTGCGATATTGCATAGATCACGGCATCTGCTATGGCATCAGCCTCCATTGAGGCCATTGGCCCAATTTTCCCAATCATCTCAAAAACCTTTTTACTGGTAATATCTCTTCCAAGTTCGGTAGATACTGCGCCGGGATAGAGCGTGGTTACTTTAATTTTTCCGGCAAGTTCTTCTCTGAGCCCCTCCATAATTGATTTAACTGCGGATTTGGTTGCAGAATATACCCCGGTACTTGGGAAAATTTTCAAACCCGCTGTGGAAGATGTCGAAAGGATGTGGCCCTTGCCCGCCTTTAACATAGGAGGCAGTACGGCATGGATACCGTAAAGCACGCCCTTAATGTTTACATCTACCATGCGCTCCCATTCTTCGAGGTTCCCCTCTTCAAAAAAAGATATCGGCATAATCCCTGCATTGTTCCAAAGTACATCCACACGGCCAAAAGTTTCCAGGGCAAGATCGATAAGCTGGTTAACATCTGCTTTTCGGGTTACATCCGTTTTTTTATAAACAGCATTCTCACCAATTTCTAGAGCCAGTTTTGCAAGTTGATCGGTCCTTCTGGCGCCAAGTACCAGCTTTGCACCCATTGATCCGAGTTTTAGCGCGGTAGCGGCCCCCATGCCGCTGCTGGCGCCTGTAATCACGATTACTTTATCTTTAATGTTTTCCATTATCGTTTTTTATGCAAATTTAGGCCGAGGGGCCAGATACAGTTTGACTGTACCGGTCAAATATAGTCGTCTGGAATAGTCAGGACTTTAGCCTTATTGGAAAAGGTATTTTTTAAGGTGCGCTGATGCCTGTATAAACACATCCCTGGTTTGCGGAATGGTTGCCAAGCCGTTCAGCAGGCCCCAGTCGTGGATCACCCCATTGTATCTGACCGTCGTGGCATCTACCCCGGCCAAAAGCAGTTTTCTTCCAAAAGCCTCTCCTTCATCTCTAAGCACATCATTTTCTGCCACCTGTATAAGTGTAGGCGGAAAACCGTTAAGCTGTTCCTTCGTTGCATAAAGTGGGGAAGCATAGGGATCTTTCCTTTTTTGGAGGTCGGGAATGTACATATCATACATCCATTTCATCAGCGGGGTAGTCAAAAAGCGGTCTGCACCAAATGCCCTGTAAGATTCGGTTTCAAAATCAGCATCTACAATCGGCCACAGCATTACGGCTGCTTTAATCGAAGGTCCATTACGCTCTTTGGTCAGCATTGCCGTTACAGCGGTCATATTTCCACCTACACTATTGCCGATTATGCCAAGTCTGGCACCATCAACTCCGATCTCCTTACCGTGGAGTGAAACCCATTTGGTAACTGCATAAATTTCATTTATGGCCACAGGGTAAGCCTTTTCGGGTGTCCTGGAATAGTTTACAAATACCCCTACCGCTCCCGATCCTACAACAAGGTCTCTGAGCATGCGTCTGTGCGTTGGATAATCACCCAATACCCATCCCCCGCCATGGATGAAGATAAATACGGGTAGATTTCCTTTCACGCCCTGGGGCCTAACGACATTCAGTTTGATGCTAAATCCATCTGATGCAATCGTTTTCTCAAACTGCTCTATGCCCGACTCATCGACTTTGACCGAAGACTGGGCGCGCGAAAGTACCTCCCTTGCTTGCTGGGGAGTTAAGCTCTCCAGGCCCGGCCCACCGTTGTTGAGCGAATTTAGGAAAGCTTTCACCTGCGGGCTAAGATGTTCGTCACTGCGAAAATCCTTAACCTGTGCATCGGCTACCGCGATGGCTGCCAATGTTAAAATGAGGCTTGCAAGTACCAGCCTTGCGGTACTGAGGGTGTTTCTATTAATATTCATAATTTAGGGAATTAGTGATTTTTAGTCAAAATTTATCTTTTCCGGTAGATTTATTTACCGGCCTGGCATTGGCCATATCATCTTCTTATTTTACCCCTGAGCATACTTAAGAACTGCGGGGTAAACCCGAGTACCGAAGCCAGTACGTACTGGGGAACTTTCTGTACAAATCCCGGAAAGGCATTACTGAATTTTTCAAATCGGTTTTCAGCGGGTTCGCACATGAGCAGTTCTATTTTTCTTATCGCGGCCGCATATTTTTTCTCCAGAATGATCCTGAAATATTCTGCGAATACCGGAAGTTCTTTGATCAGAAGACCATAATCATTTTTGGACAGCACTATCAATGTACAGGCTTCGGGGCAGCCCATGAAATAGGTGGTGGGCATTCCACTGAGGAACTTGTCCATATCGGTTATCCACCAGCCGGGAATACCAAACTGCAATCCATGGGGATTTCCTTTTTCATCATTTGCATACAAACACACGATTCCGGAACCGACAAAGAAAAATTCTTCCACTGATACACCGGCTCCAAAAATAAAATCCTTTTTTCCGTATTGCCGGATACGGATCCTTGAAGTGATCATAATGCGGTCCTGCATGGAGAGCGTCACATGCTTTTCCATGTCGGCAAACAGAAGCGCAGCCTGGGATGTCAAAAGAATTTCCTGTTCGTTTTTTAACTGTTGCATGTTGGATTCATTTTACACAAACCTAATTTTTCTTCCATTGCCTGTAGGGTACCATTGACATGATGTGCAATGGTCCAGAACAACGAAAGAAAAATAAGACAGTGGTTCATTTCTTCAACTACATTAACTTTTTGAAAAGCTTCAGCAGATAACTTTGTTCCGGCTTTGCAACCACGCTGATAACCAATGAAGTTATGCAGCGCAAAGAGCCAACATGATTACACGTTAAATAAAAGTATTATGTCAGAACAAAATGAATCCATTCTTAGGGAACCCTTGATTACAGGAAAGGATAAAACCTACGCCAGCATCACCAATGACATTCTTGCTCCGGTCGAAAACAAAGCCACCAAGGCGTGGTGGATCGGTTTTTCCATGGCTTGCGCCGGTACAGTTCTATGGCTTATATCTATATGTTATGTTTTCTGGACGGGCCTTGGAGCGTGGGGATTAAATAAAACTGTGGGATGGGCATGGGATATCACCGGATTTGTATGGTGGGTAGGAATCGGCCATGCAGGAACATTGATATCGGCTGTGTTGCTGCTTTTCCGGCAGAACTGGAGGAATTCCATCAACCGGTCGGCGGAGGCAATGACGATATTTGCGGTGATATGCGCGGCAACTTATATCATTTCGCACATGGGCAGGCCCTGGCTGGCCTATTGGGTTTTCCCCCTTCCTAACCAGTTTGGATCCTTATGGGTAAACTTCAATTCACCTCTGGTATGGGATACATTTGCCATTTCCACCTATTTCTGCGTATCGCTACTTTTTTGGTATACGGGTTTGTTGCCGGATCTTGCAACCATCAGGGACAGGGCGAGTGGACTAAGAAGAAAGATATATTCGATCTGTTCGTTTGGATGGACCGGCAGCGTAAAGACCTGGCAGCGGTTCGAAACCGTTTCACTGATCCTGGCCGGGATTTCAACACCGTTGGTTCTTTCTGTGCATACCATAGTGTCGATGGATTTTGCGACCTCAGTGATTCCGGGATGGCATACAACCATCTTTCCACCGTATTTTGTTGCGGGCGCAATATTTTCCGGTTTTGCGATGGTTCTTACCTTGCTTCTGGTTGCCAGAAAAGTACTTGGATTAGAGGATTACATCACAATGTTCCACATCGAATCCATGAATAAGATTATCATACTTACCGGGTCCATCGTTGGTGTTGCATACCTTACCGAGTTTTTTATAGCCTGGTATTCAGGATCCGAATATGAGCAATATGCATTCATCAACCGGTCGACCGGGCCGTACTGGTGGGCCTATTGGATGATGATGACCTGTAATGTGATCAGTCCGCAGCTGCTCTGGTTTAAAAAAATCAGGACAAGCATAAAAGCAACCTGGATCCTATCTATCGTTGTAAATATTGGCATGTGGTTCGAGCGCTTTGTGATTATAGTTACCTCCCTGCACCGGGACTATATTCCTTCGAGCTGGGCGATGTTTTATCCTACATGGGCAGATGTAAGTGTATTTATCGGGTCGATAGGTGTATTTTTCACACTCTTTCTACTATTTTTAAGATGGCTGCCATCCGTGGCGATCGCAGAGGTCAAGTTGTTGCTAAAAAGTTCCAGCGAACAGGCAAAACTCAGACTGATCAAATCCGGGGAACTCAATTCCGAGCAGGTTGAAGAATATATCGAAGCACTGGATAAATTTGACAGGGTAGACCATGCAGCCTACGATTTTATTGAGTTTAGTCACAACAAGCAGGTACCAGACTCAGACGGAACCGCAGCACAGCAATAACAAAAGCACTTTTAAAACCAGCTGATTATGGCCATTACCTGGAAATGCGGTAATGGCCGTTATTTTTACCCGACAATCGTCGGGCCCCGGGTCAGTTTCTTTTTACTTTTTCTTTCGATGTTTATCAATTCCCGCTTCCTGTTCCATTTCTTCTATCGTTATTCCTGAGAGTACAGAATGATCGAGCTTGAGTACATCTGCCGGAGAGGCGAAAGCATCGTTATGTTTGATCAGCAGCCAGGCGTGATCACCCATTCCCTCAGTCTTGACCAAGGCAAACTCACCCTTTACTTTTTTCCCGTGCAGTTTCATTTTGACAGATCCCTTCGCCAGTTCGGATAGGAGATAGTTTTCCTGTTCCTTTTTATCATCAATTTTCTCGATCGTCTCATACCAGCCTGCATCCCACACGATTACTGCGCCCCCTCCGTATTCCCCTTCAGGAATAACACCTTCAAAATTCCTATAATCCAGCGGATGGTCTTCAACCATCATTGCAAGATGCTTTATTTTCGGATCCTGGCTCGGCCCTTTGGGAACTGCCCAGCTTTTGAGCACTCCATCCATTTCCAGCCTGAAATCATAATGTAGACTGGTGGCATCGTGTTTCTGGATTACAAAACGCAGTCTATCTCCCCCTGATTTAACTCCCGGCTTTGGTTCTGAGGTTTTGGAAAAATCTCTTTTTGATTTATATTCTTTAAGTCCCATATTTTTTGGTTTCTTCAAATAACACTTGAGTGGAACACTGGGTTGTCTTGGAACTGTCAATTGATAGGGCTATCCTATTATTTGCGTAATTTGCCTATTCCACAAAAAAAATAACATGACTTGATTCACGTATCTTTGCAATATGAAAGGCATCATCGAAATTGCGGATTTTTATAGGCCGTTAAAGTTCAGCGGACACGAAAGAATTAACGGCAAAGGCCATTTCAATATTATCCGTGTGGAAGACATCCCGTTGCATCAAGGAAAATCTGCAGAATATCTGCGCCGATCATATTACAAGATCAGTATCGTATCCGGCCATAGCAAGATCAGATACCCAAACCATCAATTTGAAATTGATGGTCCGGCCCTTGTTTTTACTCACCCCAGAAGGCCATATCAATGGGAAAGAATCGGTAAGGACCAAAACGGATATGTATGCATTTTCGATAACAGCTTCTTATCGCACCTGGCGAGTGCCGATGATTTTTCTGTGTTTTCACAGGAAGAGCACAGCGTAATACCCCTTGAAAAAGCACAGGCAGACTATATAGAAAACACCTTTAAAACCATGGTGGAAGAGCTAGGGAGCTCCTTTCATCAAAAGTATTCGTTACTGGCGCTGATGCTTTTGGAAATAATTTACAGGGGAGAAAAATTGGCTACCGTGGGCCAACCGGCAAAACAAAGGCATGATGCCAATGAACGCATTGTTGAGCAGTTTTTTGAAAAACTGGAGCGGCAGTTTCCAATTGAAGACAGTGCACAACGGCTAGAACTGGTTGAGCCAGGAGATTTTGCCAGGCAACTGAATATCCATGTAAACCACCTTAACAAAGCGCTAAAAAAAATTACCGGCAAATCCACCTCAGCTCTGATTGCAGAAAGGCTTATTCTGGAAGCAAAAAATTTGCTCCTGGGAACGAGCTGGACTGTGGGAGAGATTTCCTGGACACTAGGCTTTGACGCAGCGAATCATTTTTCTGCCTTTTTCAAACGTAATACAGCAATCAGTCCCTTCAGTTACAGGAAAGTTAAAATTGATTGATATATACATCTTTTTGATTGATCCAACTAGGTGTCAGGGTAATAAACTCCCGATCTTTGTTTAAAAAAGATATGAACTGGACGACAGATAATATTCCGGACCAGCAGAACAAGACTGCTGTAGTTACCGGAGCAAACAGTGGGATCGGTTATGAGATTGCCAAGGCTCTTTACCAAAAAGGGGGCCATGTAATCATTGCTTCAAGGGAGACCGAGCGTGCAGCGGAAGCAATCCTTACTATCAAGGCAGGTGGAGGAAGCGGATCACTTGAAATGGAGAGACTTGATCTATCCAGTCTAAAGCAAGTGCATGAATTTGCCACAGCGATTAAACAGCGTCATCAAAAGATAGATATGCTGATCAATAATGCAGGTATTATGACTCCTCCGGCGGGTTTGAGCGACGATGGATTTGAACAGCAGTTTGCCGTTAATTTCCTGGGACATTTTGCCCTTACCGGGCTCTTATACCCATTACTTCGTCAGAGCGAAGCGGCAAGAGTGGTAACGATGAGCAGTGGTGCATACAAAATGGTGGAGCAACTAGATTTCGAAAACCTGAGACTGGAGAAGGTCTATGATGCACAGCGCGAATACGCAATGAGTAAACTGGCCGATTTACTGTTTATGACCGAACTGCAAAGAAGGTCAACTACCATTGGGGATAAGATCATTTCAAGCGCGGCCCATCCCGGGGTTACCGAAAGCAGGCTTGCCAGGCACATGGACAAAGCTGTTTTTGATGCTGCAGTCGAGCAATACGGAGCACTAATGCCAGCATGGCAAGGCGCCCTTCCGGCACTATATGCTGCTACTGAGGGTGATGTTAAAGGCGGCGATTACTACGGTCCCGATGGAGAATATGAACTGCGTGGTTACCCGGCCCCCGCCGAGTTGACTGACGCAGCAAAAAATGGATACGAAGCCGAAAAACTCTGGCAGTTTGCTGCTGAAGTTACCGGCCTGAACTATCCCTAATCGGATATTTCCTGCCAAAAAAATAGTAGGCAGCGCCCGGATTGCCGGCAGCTATGCAACCGGGCAGCCTATTTAAGCTCAGCAGTGGTTTTACTGACAATATCATCAGAAGTTCCTGGATATTTGAAAACAACGCCGTTTACCGGAGTGATCGTCGTTCCATTGTAAAAATCATCAACAAGAACCTTTAGCAAACATTTTGCACGCTCCAATCAGCATTTAAAACGAAGTCATAATCTCGGTCTCCAAATGTTCTTTTGGGAAATTGCACAGATTCCATGTGCCGCTGCGCGGCAAGCAAAGCAGCAATGCAACACTTATCATAATAAATGTATTAGAATTGAGGAAAAACAATTTCTGCTGTAATCAAGGATATACCCGGGCGAATATGTAAACCCAGGAATGTCAACAATGGCAATAACAGTAGCTATGATCACTTCTGGAATTTCGAGCGCTATAGCGAAAAGGATTTATAGTTTTAATGAAGCGATGGGTTGACCGTAAGTCATTAACTGCTACGATAACCTGTGGCTGGTACAAAGAAAAATTTACTCTTGATATATCGCGAGTGTTGGGTGGAGTGGCTATATACCGCGTCTTTATACGATTAAAACAAACAAACAAAACCTTAAAAAACAAGCACTTAAGCAGTTAGGCACAGCAATTGAATCTATCAGAATGAAATGCTGGAAAGTTATACCAATGGTAAAAAATTTATTGGGCGATAGTTAAACCCAATAACTAATTGGACTGAAAAGGTTTAATAAGCGGATGAGGCAGTCTGAAATTTAAAAAGAGTTATCGCTTTTATTGCAGGCTGCTATTGTGTCCATCGCGACGAAGATGACGGGTGTCAGCTTGTTGAGGAGGCTGTAATGGGTTATGCACTTTCCACCCGTTCGTGCATGGGACAAACCTACGTCGGCGCGGAGTCCCCGCGGAAAACCGATCAGCAACACGGCAATGCGATGGGCAGATCATCCCTTTAAGAGGTTTGCAGAAATAATTAACTAAAGGTCATAAGGCCAAAAAATAAAATCAATATGAAAATAGTAGTAATAGGCGGAACAGGACTTATCGGAAGTCAGGTCGTTACCGGTCTTAAAGATCTTGGACATGAGGTTATTGCAGCTTCTCCAAGCTCAGGCGTAAATACGATAAGTGGAGAAGGACTAAGTGAAGTACTTCAGGATACTGACGTGGTTGTTGATGTTCCTAATTCCCCATCTTTTGAGGAAAAAGCAGTAATGGATTTTTTTACGACCTCGGAAAAAAACCTTTTGGGCGCAGCGAAGCTGGCAGGAGTAAAACATCTGGTAGCCTTATCGATTGTAGGGGTAGACCGTGAGGGTGCAAACCCATACTTTCTGGCCAAACTCGCGCAGGAGAACCTAATTAAATCTTCAGGTATATTGTATTCACTGCTCCGGGCAACCCAGTTTTACGAATTCGTTGGTGGCATTGCCGCATCGGGAACTGTAGGTAATGAGATCCACGTTTCTCCGGCAGTCTTCCAGCCTGTTGCATCCAGCGATGTTGTTGCGGCACTGGTTAATATCGCCAATTCAGCTCCACTTAATGGTACCGCAGAAGTTGCCGGTCCGGAGAAAATTGCACTTGATGAAATTGTTAAGCAGTACCTGAAACTTAAGGGAGACACCAGTATGGTCATAACGGATCCAAGTGCCTTCTATTTCGGTGCAGCGGTAAACGATAGCACTTTGGTACCGGGTGAAAATCCAATAATCGGCAGATATACCTATAAAGAATGGATTAATATCCCCGGTAACCTAAGATAAGCTAATAAGAAGAATATTAATAGAAACCCCGGAATTTCCCGGTATTAAAATACACGAACATGAAAATTGTAGTTATTGGAGGCTCAGGCCTAATTGGTAGCAAGCTGGTAAACAGTCTTGAAAATTTAGGCCATCAGGTCATTTCCGCGTCACCGCAAAGTGGTGTAAATACAATTACCGGTGAAGGGCTGGCAGAATCGCTGGCAGGTGCCGATGTAGTAGTGGATGTGGCGAACTCGCCCTCGTTTGAAGATAAGGCTGTAATGGAGTTCTTCCAAACAAGCGGAAAAAACCTTCTAGCTGCTGAAAAGGAGGCCGGTGTAAAACATCACGTAGCGCTGTCGGTAGTCGGAACAGAACGTCTCCAGGGCAGTGGTTATTTTCGCGCCAAGCTTGCTCAGGAAAAACTGATAAAAGAATCCGGGATTCCGTACTCTCTGTTACACTCTACTCAGTTTTTTGAATTCGTTGGAGGAATTGTACAGGCCGGTACGGTTGGGGAGCGTATTCATGTTGCGCCTGCATACATTCAGCCGATAGCCTCTGATGATGTCGTTGCAGCAATGACCTCACTTACTATTGGTCCACCAATCAATGCAACTTTAGAAGTTGCAGGTCCTGAGAAAATCCGACTTAGTGATCTTGTACAAAAATACATGGGTTTAAAGGGTGACACCAGAGAAGTTGTAGCTGATGAACACACTCCATATTTTGGTGTAGAAATCAATGATGCTTCGTTAACACCTGCTCCAAATGCCCGTTTAGGTGAGATCAGGTACGATCAATGGATTGCCCAGCCGGGAAATCTAAGGTAGTCCGGATTTAAATCCTGCTGATTCCAAAGCTTTGAAGCCCTTTCCGTTATGGTTAGGGCTTTTTTTTGTGTAAGCTAAAAGTCGACCTTTTTTTAGTAACCTCCCACGCTGTGGCATTATGTTGAAAATTCAAAAACTGAGCTCTTGAAATACCAAGAGTGCTGAGCGCAAATGACGAAATAGCATCTGACAAAAAAAGCCACACACATCTCAACAATCTGTAAAACAGATAATTATAAAAAAGGCATAATAGATGTATTGATACACCAGTACGGAAAGGCGGGCTAAATAAAGACTGCTTCCTGGCAAAACCAGAATCAATAACATAACCACAATAAGAATATGAAAAGAAATCAGTTAGAGTGCGTAAGTCAGCACATACCGGCACTTCAGGAATTTGCGATGAAGTTTACAAAAGATCTGGACAGTGCAAAGGACTTGGTGCAGGATACGATGCTGAAGGCTTTAAGGTATTATGAAAAATTTGAAGAGGGCACCAATATGCGCGGCTGGCTTTTTACCATTATGAGGAACAACTTTATAAACAGTTTCCGCAGAAGTAAGATGAGCATGGAGCTGATCTCCCAGACCGATGAGTTGACCTATGATCAATTGCTGTCAAGCAGCACAGCAAATGGATGTGAAAACCGTTTCATCAAGAGTGACATCCGTAAAGCTTTAGGCACTTTGCCGGAATATCTTCACCATCCTTTTATCAGATATGTTGAGGGCTATAAATATCACGAGATCGCAAAAGATTCGAACGCTCCTATAGGCACAATAAAAACCAGGATTTTCGAGGCAAGACGTCGACTTAAAAAAAATCTCCAGGATTATGAGTCCTTTGCTATAAAGGATTAAAAAAGGGGGATTTAGCAAGTTGCAAATCCCTCTCTGAAATAATAACTATTTCAAGTGTGCACGTAACATCCAGGCCATAGTTTCATGTGTCTCCATCAAACCGGTAATGTAATCACTGGTTCCAAAATCCTTCAAAGCCCCGGCATACTTACCGATATTCTCCCTTAAATGGATCAGTATAGTCTCATGGTCTGCCAGCAGGGCGGTAATGAAGCCATCGCTATCATTCTTTCCCCTGTCATCTTCGCTTAGGTGGGTAAGTTCCAGGAATTGTTTAAGGGTTGCCGGCGCATAATGTCCGAGTTTTCGTATGCGCTCGGCTACTTCATCTACGATCTGTTCAAGCTGACTGTACTGTGCTTCAAAAAATTTATGTTTATTGAAAAAGTCCGGTCCCTCGATATTCCAATGCGCTTTACGGGTTTTGGTATACAGTACGAACTCGTCTGCAAGTACCTTACTTAATGAATGTGCAACCTCTGAGAGATGCGCCTGGCTTATGCCAATTTTCGCTTCCATGTTATTTTTGTTAATGGGTGATAAATTATTCTTCAGAATCAAAAATTTCGGCAATCCGAATTTTCATATGAAACTGTGATGCAATTTAATTGCTCTGTAAGACCCGTAACTGGTCCAGCAACCTTGTATTCGGTGGACCACTTCCCTTGCCTGTATTTGTCCGATTTTTGATTTAGGTAAATGGTATAAAATCAATCTTAAACCAGTGATTATGAAATTGTACGGAATGACCAACTGCATGAAAACACTCAAAGCTATTGAATGGCTCAGTGCCAACGGGATTGCTTTCAACTTTCAGGACATCAGAAAGGAAGGCATAGAAGAAGATAAGATATCAGAATGGGCTAAAAAGGCCGGATTTTCCACTTTTCTGAATAAGCAGATTCCAACCTGGACCCATCTGTACCCAAAAGAAAGGATGCTGGCCCTTAACGAGAAATACGCACTCAGGCTTATGGCCCAAAAACCGGCTTTGGTCAAGCGCCCAATTGTCGAATATGGCGAAAAGCTTCTGTTTGGCTTCGACGAAAAGTCATGGGAGCAGAACATTAGAGGATGATCGTTCAATAGCCTCCGGAAACGAGTGTTCTGCAATTAATGTAGCGTTTTAAATAAAAATTATGAAAATAGAAATCTGGTCTGATATTGGATGTCCTTATTGTTATATCGCATCCACGCGCCTGGCACGTGCCATCGAATCCTTTGAACATAAATCCTCGGTTGAAGTTGTACTTAAAAGCTATGAACTGGAACCCGATATCGCAATAAACTCCGGAGAAAGCCAGCACAATGCCGTCATCAGGAAATACAGGCAAAATTCCATCGGGGCACAAAACATTTTAGACCAGGCTGCCGATGCGGCTAATCAAAGCGGGCTGATTATTAACTGGGACAAGGTAATTACAACGAATACCTTTAATGCTCACAGGTTGGTACATTTTGCCGGTCAAGTTGGTAAAGCGAAAGAAATGGAGGAGCGCCTTTTCCGTGCATATTTCGAGGAAGGAAAACACGTTGGAGATACGCAGGTACTTTTGAACATCGCTCTAGAACTGGGGCTCGATGCGGAGAAACTCTTCACCGGGGAACTTTTCGATGAAGAAGTGAGACGAGATGAACAAGAGGCGCGCGCACTCGGCATACGCTCAGTTCCATATATGCTTTTCGATGAAAAGTTTGCTGTAAACGGCGCACGTTCAGAAGAAGATTTTTCCGCCATGTTGGTTGAATTTGAACAAGAGGCTGTTAAGTGCGGGATCAGGAAGCTTCCGGAATCGCCTGGTTGCGATGATGGTTCTTGCAGGGTGTAAGGAAAAATTATTGGGGTGGCTGTAAATGCTAGGATACAGTATCAGGTTTTACATTGTTTTTCCCCCAGTCGAACATAGCCTGTAGCACAGGCTCTAATGTTCTGCCTTTTTCACTGATTTCATACTCCACCCTCGGTACTTTTTCCCGGTAGCTGGAACGTATAATTAAGCCATCGCCTTCCAGCTCGCGGAGCTGTTGGGTCAGGATTTTTTGGGAAATACTCGGAATGAATAACCTTAGTTTACCGAAACGGACAGGGCCATCGAATAACTGGACCAGAATGACAGGCTTCCATTTATTGCCAATGGCCTCGACAGTACGGATAATGTGGCAGTCTTTAGGATCGTGGTGAATTGTTCTCATGATGTCTTGGTTACCTTTTGGAAACCGGTTTCTATCACTTAGTTACCTTTTGGAAACCGGAAATTCAGTGTTGGATTTAGAATTAATAAATGATAGATAGTTTCTTTGCGCAAGATAAATAAAAAATAGAAAATATGGACAAGGTAATCGTAGTAACAGGGACAAGCAGTGGCTTTGGTACCCTGATGGTCAAAAGGTTTTCAGCAGCAGGATATCAGGTAGCTGCAACAATGAGGGGCACTCAGGACAAGAACAAAAAAGTTGCATCTGAGCTATCTGCAATAGCCAATGTTGAGGTATTTGAACTCGATGTTGCCGATGATGAATCGGTAAAGAATGGAATTGCAGCCATCCTGGATAAGTATAAAAAAATTGATGTTGTAGTGAACAATGCAGCCATCCAAGGCACAGGCTTGCTTGAGGGTTATTCGCTGGAACAGTTTCACAAGATTATGAACATCAATCTTTATGGTGTTTTCCGTATGTACAGAGAGGTTTTGCCGGGAATGCGAAGTGAGCAGGATGGTTTGATCATCAATATTTCGAGCAGCGCCGGACGTTTTTCTCCGCCTTTTCAGGTGCCCTATAACAGTTCCAAATTCGCATTGGAAGGACTTACAGAAGGGAGTTATGACGAACTGATCGGCCAGGGAATAGAAACTATTCTGATAGAGCCCGGAGCATTTATGACCGAGATGTACACCAAGCAGGGAACCCATGCAGACAGGGAAGAAGTTTTGGATCAATACGGGGAAGATACGGCAATTTTGATGACTGGATTTGGCGCAAAACTTGGAGGTGCGTTACAGAAATATCAGCCGGAACCTTCTGCAATTGCTGAAGCCGCATTAAAACTCATTCAGATGGAAAAAGGCACCCGTCCGCTTCGGACTACTATTGATCCAATTGCACAGGGAGCCGATCAGGCATTTAATGATGCGGCGCTGGAGCTTAAACAAAAGTGGGTAGCTAAATACCTTTCTTAAGATGATATTTCAAGCTGCGCCTGACTCACCGGGCGTAGCTTAATATAAACAAATAAGCTATATGACAGGTCGTGCATTTCCGGACTTGTAGTAATCTATTTTTGACAAAAACATCACTGCCATTTTCTCACCCCTCCATATAGCCTCATCAGCTTTATTACCTGCAAACAGGGTATTAACAGATTGACGCCAAAGCTGTAGCCAGCGATCAAAATGACTTTGTTCAATTCCCAATTTGAGGTGTGGCGGAAAAGGCCTTCCAAAGTAACTGCTGTTTCCAAGCAGCACCGTTTCCCAAAAGCCGTACATTTTCTCCAGGTGCGCATCCCACCTGCCTTCAATTACCTTATTAAAAATCGGACCAATCAGGTCATCGTTTTGTACTGTAAGATAAAATGTATTTACCAGCCTTACAATATCCGATGTACTTTTAATGTCTTCCATTTGCTTAAAATTGATGTCAGAGAAGGAATTTCTAAAACGTAAAACAAATTTACGGACAGGCCAACATAAAAGATATAAATATCCTTTATTATTTTATATATTTGACACTTAGATTATGGCAATTTTTTCCAAAACATGTGAATATGCGATCCGGGCAGTATTCTATTTGGCACATCGCAGCTCTGAAGGGCATCGTGCCGGTATAAAAGATGTTGCAACAGGCATCGATTCGCCGGAACTTTATCTTGGAAAGATATTGCAGGACCTGAGCAGAAAAGGGCTCATCAGTTCGGCAAAAGGACCTCACGGAGGGTTTTTCCTTTCCCATGAAATGCTCAATCAGCCCCTTATCGAAATCGTCAGGGCTGTAGACGGAGACAACTTGTTCATTGGGTGTGGTCTGGGGCTAAAGCAATGCTCAGAGATAAACCCTTGTCCGTTGCACAATGAATTTAAGGACATAAGAATGAGGATAACCAATATGTTAAGCGACACCACAATAGGTGAATTTAACAGCGAATTAATGGAAGGATTACTATCGCTCAAAAAATAGTCTTAGGTTTTATAAAAAGACTGCCTCAAATATTGAGTTCAGCAATATACCGTTCGATGGTTTTCCGGTCTGCCTCACCGGATGCCAATGAAAGAGCGGCAGAAAAATTGCTTAATGCCTTTTTGTTATCGATTTCGGTGTAAAGATTCCCCAATAAAACGTAGTAAAATTGATTATCGGTGAGATTCAATTTTTCGGCCTCAACGATTGCAACGGTCTTACCTTCGGTCTTGGATAGTGCATATGTACGGTTCAGTGCTGCAATCGGTGAAAACCTCAAAATTAACAAGCTATTGTAAAGCTGAAGGATTTGCTCCCATTTTTCCTTTGTGTCGGCTTTTTTAGTATGCCAGTAGGCAATAGCGGCCTCGAGATGGAAATGACTCACCTTATCGCCCTGAGACGCACGGTTCAGGAAAAAAATCCCCTTTTCGATCATTTCGAGGTTCCAAAGCCCCTCGTCCTGGTCCTGATACAATATCATTTCCCCGTTTGATCCTGTCCGGGCATCGAACCTTGATGCATGAAAACACATCAGCGATAACAGTGCGCTGGAACTGGGTAGATCTGTAAGCGGATTTTCTGTCAGCAAATAATTCAGGCGTATGGCTTCCGCACAAAATTCCTTTCTGAGAACAGTGTGCTGTGAGGTGGAATAGTAACCTTCGGAAAATAGCAGGTAAATAGTGGTCAGCACAGTTTCCAACCTGCCGGTAATTTCTGCTCGCTTAGGCTGCTGGATCTGGATGTTCGCAATTTTCAATTTTTCTTTTGCCCTTTGGAGACGTTTATAGACAGTTTCTTTATTGGTCAGAAATGCATCTGCTATCTCCTGTATTCCAAAGCCGCATAGTAAATTCAAGGCAAGCGAAATCTGCAAATGTCCTGATATCATTGGGTTACAGATCGTAAAGATCATAGCGAGCTGGCTGTCGGAAATATTCTTTTCAGAGAAGTCAAGATCGATTTCCTCACTTTCCAATGATGCGGACTGTAGTACGGGAGTTACTTTTGCATCAAAAAGATTGTTCCGGTTCAGGTAATTTCTAGCCTTATTTTTAGCAACCGTATAAAGCCATGCTGTAGGATTTTCAGGAATCCCCTTAATTGCCCATGATTCAGTTGCAGATAAAAAAGTATCGCTGACAATATCCTCTGCAGCTTCAATGTGCTCCAGACCAAACCGGTAACTCAGTACCGAAACGAGTTTCCTGTATTCGGATCGAAAAAGCTGGGGAATGAGTGAGTTTTGGGGCTGCATGATGAGATCTAAATTAATTTACAAAGATACGACTCGACTTTGTTAGTTGGGTCTGCAAAATTACTGGTCCATATTTAAAAATTGCCGTGGTCCCCTGTCACATGAGGAATTACCCTAATTTTGGCAGAAAAAAAATTATGAAAAACAAATATGACGGCGCGCAGCTTTTCCTGCGCTTAGCCCTTGGTATAGGCTTTCTTCTTCCCACGATGGACCGTCTGGGAATTCTTGGACCAGCAGGAACTGGCGGCAATGCATGGGGGAACTGGGATAACTTTGTCTCATACACCAATACGCTGATGCCTTATCTGAACAGGCCGGTCACCCAGATATTTGCAGTATCGGCTACCTTGGGAGAATTTGTTTTTGGGATAGCTTTAATACTGGGTTTCCAGACCCGAAATGTGGCAAAAGGCAGTTTTATACTTTTATTGCTTTTTGCACTCAGCATGCTGTTCTTTGCCGGTTACCGTGCTCCGTTCAGCTATTCGGTTTTCACTGCTTGTGCAGCATCTCTGCTACTTTCTGCCCTGCCGGTTTATAGATGGAGCCTTGATTACTTGCGAGGATACAAAAGAGAAGAGTCATATATTTAATATCCGCTATCTTAAGGGAAACGTAATCAATTTTCAAATTTGCGTTTCCCTAGTTCCATTACGCTGTCCAGATCAATGCCAGGGCCAAAAACACCAGAAAACAGATCCCCGTATTCCTGCAGTCTGGCTGGCATAGTTTTTATATTATAATCATACATGGAAAGCCCCGGATGAAGCTCTTCCCATTTCAGCGGAGCAGATACCGGGGCACCCGGTTTTGGCCTTAATGAATACGGGCAGGCAACAGTTGCAGAAGCATGATTTTGAAGAAAGTCCAGATACAGCTTTCCTTTTCTAGAGCTCAGTGACCGCTCCATCGAGGTCAGTCCAGGCAGGGTTAGGTGAACCTGGTCCAATATCATTTTTATCAGTGCCTTGCTTTGAACAAAAGTATATTTCCCGCCAAGCGGGATATAAATATGTATGCCTGTTGATCCGGAAGTCTTGAGAAATCCGGGTATCTGCAGTGCATCAAGCACGCTTTTTACGCACAGCGCGACCTCCACAACCTGAGCAAAGGTATTTCCTTCATCTGGGTCCAGATCGATCAGGCAAAACTCAGGGTAATCCGGTGAAGCAATGGTGCTCAGCCATGGATTAAGCTCGATACAGCCTAATGAGGCCATATAAATAAGTGTTTCTTCACCATTCCCAACTATATATTCACGCTGCTTGCCCTCCGCAGTGGTATAAGAAAATGTTTTGGCCCAATCAGGCGCTTTCCCTGAGACATCTTTCTGATAAAAGCTTGCCCCTGTAATTCCGTTCGGAAAGCGGTTCAGAGACTGTGGCCTGTTTTTTAAGTAGGGAAGAATAAAAGGGGAAACCTCATGATAATAATTGAGCATATCCCTCTTGGTCACCCCATCCTGAGGCCAATAGAATTTATTTAAATGGGTCAGTTCTAAAACCTGCCCCCCGATTTCGATAAATTGGGTTTCCTGATTCCCTATTAGTAAGCATTCCATATTTATAGCTGTTTTTCGCTGACTGTTGAACTGATCAGTTCAATGGTTGGTGTTGCTGTTTCTCTTTCAACGCCAGCTGCCGCCTTGTCTATTCTCATACCTTTAAAAGACGGATGACGGAAGAAACCCTCTTTGGTAATTTCTGAAAACTCTACCTCACATATCAGCAAAGGCGTAATCCAAACTGTTCCTGTGTCAGAGGCAACTTTTTTAAGTTCTGCCGACCATGATGACTTTTCTTCTGTTGAAAATGGATTTACCGTGGTTCTTAGCTGAGCAAGTTGTTCCATAAGCTCCTTTTCGTTTTTTTCTGAGAAGCCTGTCCCAACCTTTCCAATATAAACAAATCTTTGGCGGTCATATACGCCCAGAACAAGCGCACTGAATAGCCTAGGACTGTCAATATTATTGGTATAACCAGCAATTACAACCTCCTGTCTTTTTTTAACTTTTATCTTGAGCCAATCGTGAGAACGTTTCCCTGGATAGTAAAGACTCATCTTCCGCTTGGCGAGAATGCCCTCCAAACCATTTTGTTTTGCGAAAGCAAACGAATCCGTTCCCGAGCTATCAAGTGGCCTGCTAATCTTAATTTCCAAATTTTCTTCACCGATGATTTGGATAAGTTTCGCTCTGCGATAACTCAATGGGAATTCCAGCAAGCTATCGCCCTGAAAAGAAAGCAGGTCAAAAACATAGTAGATGAGTCTACCATCCTGAGCAGATTTCCAGTTTTGCAGGGAACTGAAATCAGAGCGGCCATTTTTATCGAGTACCACGATTTCACCATCCAGAACGGCATCAAATTTTAGCTGTTGCAGGCTTCTGTAAATCGGAAAAAACTTTTCATTATAGGATTTGCCGTTTCGGGAAGCGATAAAGACTTGCCCGGTCTGAAGGGTTGTCAATGCGCGGTATCCGTCCCATTTGACTTCAAATTCCCAGTCAGGATCATTAAACGGCTGATCTACAAGCGTTGCCAGCATCGGCTTAAAATTTTCCATGTTGATTCTTTTATATTCAGTTTCTTAAATACTGTAGGTTGAACTCATGCCTGCCATGGCTTACATGGTATGTTCTCTTTTTATGCCAAGCCGTTTGATTTTGGAATTCAGGGTGGTTGGCGGAACCCCCAAAATTTGGGCCGCACCCCCCGGGCCTGCAATTCTGCCGTGGCAATATTTAAGGATTTTTAAAATATAGTCCTTTTCATTTTCATCAATGGTTTTGAGCGAGAACTCTTCCAATTGCGCTTTAAAGGCAAGCTGCTCCTCCGGTGGTGGAAGCAATAACCTTTTGAGCACATTACCATTGGCCAGAAGCACGCTGCGCTCGATAAGGTGCTCAAGTTCGCGGATATTTCCGGGCCAGTCATAATCCATCAATTCCTGCATTGCCTTACTGCTGATGGAATTGATGTTCTTACCGCAATTTTTATTGAACTGTTTAATAAAATGCATGGCCAGCTGTTCAATATCCTGTTTTCGCTCGCGCAGAGGAGGCAGTGAGATCGGGAATATATTGAGCCGATAGAAAAGATCGTTGCGAAAACGTCCTTCGGCAATTTCAGTCTCGAGATTACGGTTGGTTGCTGCAATTATCCTGACATCAACCTTAATTGTCTCTTTCCCCCCTACCCGCTCGATTTCCCGTTCCTGCAGTGCGCGCAATAATTTAACCTGTAAATCGACCGGCATCTCGCCGATCTCATCCAAAAACAATGTGCCATTATTGGCGAGTTCAAATTTACCTAGTCTCCGCTCAGTGGCACCGGTAAAACTTCCTTTTTCATGCCCGAAAAGTTCACTTTCTATTAAGTTTACAGGCAGGGCCGCGCAGTTGACCTTTACCATTATTTTGTTCTTTCTGGGCGAATTATTGTGTATAGCCCTTGCAATAAGTTCTTTTCCCGTTCCGGTTTCGCCAAGTATCAATACGGTGCTGTCTGAAGGCGACACCTGTGAGATCAGGCGAAAAGTATCTTTGAGCGCAGTACTCTCCCCGATTATTTCGGTGTAGTTATGAATGGTCTCGATTTCCTCGGTCAGGTAGATTTTTTCCTCTTCAAGTTGCTGTTTATAGATTTCAATTTCTTTTAACTGCGTTTCAATTCGCTGATGTGAAATGATATTGGATAATACAATGGCAATCTGAGCACTTATATTCTCAAACAGTTTTCTCTGTACCGAAAATTCGGATATATTGCCATGTTCAAAAAGCATAAACCCGATAGGTTGCTGTCCAAGCTTAACGATTGATCCAACCATCCCCTGTTGAACGTTCCCCGGTGAGGCGGTCATGAAGCCTGTTTGGCTATCCAGGTTATCAAAATCCCGTGCATCAAAAAAAACAGGCTCTTCACTATTAAGAATCTGGGCAAACACCGTTTTGGATATATTGGAAAATTCCTTGTTGCCGGGCGCTTCATTGTAAGCGGAAACGGTACCATCTGTTAAAACACGGGCAATTTCCAAAACGCTTTGCCTGTCTTCACTTAAAGTGGCCAGAAGAAAATTATTTATATTGAAAATTTCCCTGAGCTGTACTTTAAGGATCTTGGTCAATACGCACACATCCTTTACTGAGCGGAGTTCGGCCCCAAAAAGCATGAGTCTGCTTTCTTCATCGATGCGTTGTTGCAGCTCCCGGTTTGCATTAATATTCGCCACCGCAATGGAAATCTGGTTTCCAAGTCCGCTGATCAGACTGGACTTTCCACTGGTCAATTCCAATCTGTTCTCGAAAAAAAGTACCAGAGAACCAAAAGGCATATTATCCTTATAAAACCTAACGCCAATTACCTGGACAATGCCACTTTCCATGCTGATCCTGAGGTAACTGGTCAATTCGTTATTTGCAGAAAGTTCCTCCAGCTCAAAGCTAAGCGGTACGGGAGAGGCAAGAATTTTATTGATGATCCCATCATTCACAGGAAAAACCATTGAGATCAAATCTTTATAGTCCGCGTGATTGCGGCAGATGGTCTCGGGGTCGAACTGAATGATATCGAAAAAGTCTCCGCCTTGGTTTATCGTACCAATGGCCAGATAACTGAAGCCTAAAAATTTCTTAAGCTTCTCGGTAACCAAACGGATGAGCTGGTTACCATTGCGAATAGATGCGATATCGGTACTCAATGAAAACAAAAGCTCCCTTTCTGTTTCCCGCTTGATGGCCTCTTCATTGAGCAGTACGTTTGATATTGCAGTTGAGAGATGGTAAGAGATACTACTGTACAATTCAAGGTCAATTCCATCAGGTTTTAAAACGCGGTTGAAATTAAAAAACACGGCACCGATATCCGCCATATCCCGAACGAGTTTAACGCCAATTTTTGTTCTCACCCCGGCGGCATATTCAGCATGGATATAGTTTGGTGCATGCTGGTCGTTTATCAGTTTATCCATATCGAACACCTGAACACCGCCTGAATTCATAAGTCTGGAGAATATATCGTTGTTGGCACGGAAGTGCTCACCCATATAATCGACATTATGTCCGGGATCTGCCCCATACATTTCCGGGGTATAGAGAAAAGTATTGTAGCTCTGGTCTCTATTTCCGATCATAACTACCGCCTCTTGAAATAGGAAACGCTCTTTGAGGGTTCTGTTAAAAAGTTTGTCCAGATCTTTCCGCTGACGGATCGAAGTAATTGTATAACTGATATTCGATAAAAAATCGCGCTCCTGGTTTTTTTTAAATACCGTGTCGGCAACTTTAATATTCTCTGCTGCAATGGAGAGTTGATGGGAAATTCCCTTGAGCAGCTTGATCTGGTATGAACTGAGCTCCTGTCCCTCAAGTAAACAGATGACCCATATCCCACTAATCTTAGAGCCAACACGCAGGCTGAGCATGGCCATTTTTTTAATGCCACATTCATAGTTGATGCTCATATACAGGGGAAGGGCATTCCCTGTCGCCAGTTCTTCATCCAAGTCAAATACGATTGGATCATTGGAAAGCAGAACTTTATACACCTGGTCACTGATCGGAAATTTGGTTGAAACCATAAAAGCATAATCTGGATGAAATCTAGACCTCGAATCCAAATCGCCCAAAAGTCCGCTTACACTTAACTGGTCGTCATTAATGGTTTTCACAAAGTGATGGGAATAGTCAATCAACATCCGTAAGTTAGGGTTGATGCTCTTTAAAAGTGTAAGCTTATCCTTGTTAAATGCAATCCCGGTATTTATCGCCTGCAGAATATCCCTTTCCCGGTCTTTTAACTCGATTTCCGCGATAGACTTGATATTCATGACCACGCTTGCAATCTGGTTAACAATAAGAGGCATGATACAAATAAAGTTATCATCGTCCTGATGACCTTCCTCAAAAAGAAAGACACAATTTCCAATAATTTCGCGACCACTATACAGGTTATAGATTCTGCCTTTACGCCCATTAAGCGACGTACCGGATTTTAAAAACGGCCCAACTTCATTGCCTTCAGTTAGTACCTTAAAATCAAAAGATTTTTTATTACCGGCTTCAGCCGAGCTGCTTTCGATGACGCCATTAAGTGGTATGGAAGTTACATTGACACGGTCACTGAAAGGAAACCGGGCTAATGAAGATTCAGAATCCGGGCTGAGGTTATACATCAGCTCTCCGGCCCTTTCCAATATGAATACGGTACAATCAATAAATCCGATGTAAGATTTTAATGAGGAATTGAGCAGGTAGAATAACTGCTTGCAATCCCTGATCTCACCAAGGGCTTTACCAAAAGAAAGTAAAAATTCATTACGTCCACTTTCTTTATGGAGGGACTGTCTGAGAATCAAATCGTTGTAAATATACAGAAGTTCAAAGGCCAGGCCATTGCTGTTTTCAGGCAAATGGTCAATCTTGTTGAGGTAACCCAATACCACGGTAGTTCTAGGTCCGTCGGGTAATTCAACAGGGATAAAAACATAACGCTCATAAACGGTACCGGAAATATTAGTTTTATCGGTTAAAACAGGCTCTGTTCCAAGGACGCTTTCTTTAGCAAAGGTGGTCATAGAACTGAGATCATCGGCAGTTGCAAAACCGTAGTGCAGTGCAGGACGGCCCTTAAAACGGGTATCATATGTTGATTCTCCCACAATCAGGAGGATAAAATCCGCAGAGAACTTTTTACAAAAGAGTTCAAGGGTAGTAATGATTTGGGATTTTACTTCAGACTGTAGAATCAGGAGTTTGTTGTCAAGATCTATCATCATTATTATATCTTATAATTGAAACTTATAACATTTTTACGGGCATTGATATTGAAATAACTTAACCCGTCCCAACATTCCGTTGGATGCAATAGATACGGAGCTAAACCTAATTTCAATGAATCCCTGAAAATATTATTTATCCGGCCGAGAGAAAGTTCTGCCCTTCCCCAACCTATCATCTAAAATTCTTCCCGGATTTGGGTTTGGGATATTCAAAAGTAAGATATAACTCAATGTGAAAGCGGTCAAAAAACAGACAATTACTGCCATTATGCTGTCCTAAAATTCTGGATTCAGAATCATTGTGGTTTTGGCAATTTAAATCCTTCCGAATAGGTTCCGATAGTCGAATGGTGTAAGGCTAAAATTGCGAAGGAAAATTTTCCGCATGGTGTCAACGCTTTTGAACCCGCTGATGGAGGCAATACGCTCAAGTGGGTCATTGGAATCCTCCAGGAGCCTTTTAGCACATTCAGTACGGAGTTTTTCTACGTATTTAGCGGGTGTTAATCCGGTTTCATTTAAAAACACACGGGCAAAATTCCGATGACTCATAAATACTTTCTCTGAAAGCATTTTTACGGTGAGGTCCTCACGCAGATTAGACTTGATCCACTGCTGGAGTTCATAAATAGGCTTTTTTGAAGCCTCCTGATGAAGCAGAATATCACTGAACTGAGACTGGTTTCCCGGCCGTTTCAGGTAAAGCACCAATACTTTCGCCACCTTTAAGGCCACCTCACGTCCGTTATCTTCTTCTACAAGAGCAAGGGCAAGGTCTATACCCGCTGTTGCACCTCCCGAGGTATAAATGTTTTGGTCCTTAATAAATATCAGATCAGAATTGACCTGAATTCCTAAATAGGATAAGCGCAGCGTCTGTGCATTCAGCCAGTGCGTGGTTGCGCGCCGGTTTTGCAGAAGGCCGGCTTCAGCGAGCATAAATGCGCCCAGACAAACTGCGCATACCCTTCTGATATCGGCATGGTTCTTTTTTATCCACTGTACAAGTTCGGGTTGGCTTTTCCAATTGTAATCCATGGAAAAGCCTCCGATAATAAGCGTGTCGATGGGATAATGAATATCAAAGATGCTTTTTTCACATCGGATGACAAGACCACTACTTGTCCGGACATCCAGTTCCCGGCTTGGGGATGCGATACAAAGGTCATAAATCACCGAATCCTTGTTACCGATCTCGGCATTCATTCGATTGGCATTATGAAATACATCCGAAGGGCATATGATGTCAAGTGCCATAGCATTGGGCATTGCGACAATTACAACTGACCTGGTCTTCATTATCCTTTATGATTAGATTTATTTTTTTTACGTTTGACTTAACAAATAATTTGCCCCAGCTCAAATCCACAGATCGGCATGTGCCCTGCTAAGATACGCAAGATAAATTCAACCAGAGTGGTTTGCTAATGACTTCAAGCCCCTCTATAAGAGGATGTCGTGTCTGGGCTGGGTGAGAACCGGAACCTGAGTTTCATCTAACATCTCCCTGAGGTCTATTTCAATCATCTCGCAAAAAAAAGAGATGGGAACATCGTTTGCGCTTCCTTCAAAAGGATTTTCGGTACTTTCGCCAACCTGACCAAGAGAGGTATACATCCAGGAAATCAGCACACTGAACGGAACGGTTAGCCATACCATATGTCCATGCATAAATCCCATTACGAGTTCGTTTGCCTTGTCAAGTTCTCTGAGCATCCCAAAGGGCAGTATAAAACAAAAAACTTTAACTAAAAATGTGTTTATGATCGCATACTGCCTGGGGTAAGGAGAATCCTTTATCCCTTCACACCTGCCCTGAAGAGATAAGAATTCACGTACCCCTTTATGAATTTCTGTAAATTGAAGCAACAGGATCTTTTCTCGGTCATACAACTCTTTTAACAACCTGCTCTGAAGGCTCAACAACTGTGCACCGCGATTTTTTTTGGAAAGGATGTATTCCAGATCTGCTGCTGAAAGATACTTTTGCAATTCAACTTCCAGTTCACATTCATGCTCCGGTATGACATAATATTTCTGGTATTCAGCATTATGAGACTGATCTGTGGATTCCCAAACCCTCTTTTCCCTTAGCTGAAAGCGAAGAATCGTAAGCCAGGCCAGGTGACGGTAAAGAAGGTTTTTTGTTTTATCCGGCTCATTGATAAAATCCCTGGCTATAAGCCCCCAGGATCTGCTACTATTTATGATTGAGGTCCAGATCTGCCCTGCCTCGGCTGTCCTGTTGTAGGTCTGGGTGTTCTTAAAGCCGACTATAAAGGCTGTTGCAGTCCCCAAGAGCGCAACAACAGTCCAGGGAATTGCCAGCCACTGTAAATCGAATGCCTCATAGAGCACCACTGGAATTACGCCAAGAAAAATGAGTTTATATATACTTTTTCTTGTCCAGAATAAAAATTCGGATAATTTGTATGCTTTGCCTACGTACATTGTTATTTATTACTTACGGGTAATTTGGTTAAATTAAAATGCCCTTGCATTGTTAAGCAAAGGCATTTAAACTAATGTTATTGATTAAACGCCCATTCTGATTTCAACACTCCCTCCGAGTTCAAGAACCGGACAGCTTTCAGCGATTTCCACAGCTTCATCGTAGTCATTTGCTTTGATGATAACCAGGCCGCCAACAGATTCCTTTACTTCAACATAAGGTCCGTTGTTAACCGAATCTTTAGAAACAATCCTGCCTTCTGCATCCAAACGTTGAACAGGCCTTGCCAAAAGATCATTCGAAGCAAGGTTACCGAACCACTCTGCCCAGTGTTTAAGGTGGTCCTGCATTTGTTCAGGCGAAGGCTGAATCTCTTTGGTTTTGTAATCTCTTCTGAATATTAATACAAACTCACTCATGTTACTCATTTTAGTTGTAAATTATTTAATTGTTTAAATTGGTATTTAGCTTTACAGCCCCATGCGGATCTCCACGCTGCCATCGAGTTCCAGAACCGGACATGTTTTAGCAATTTCGATCGCCTGATCATAATCAGCCGCCCGGATAAATACAAGTCCGCCTATGGACTCTTTCGCTTCAGTATATGGACCGGTTTGAACGCTGTTGTACTGACCCGATATCCGGCCTTGCTGATCAATACGCTGCACGGGTCTGGTCAGTCTGTTGTTTTCTGCTAGTGAGCCAAACCACTGCTGCCAGTGCTTCAGGTGATCCTGCATTTGTTCCGGCTTTGGCTGAATTTCTTTGGTCTGGTAGTCCCTGCGGAATATTAATACAAATTCACTCATAATTTTTAATTTTAAAGGTTGATATTATCTTTTATTGACTGTTTTTTATTTTACAGGTGTACTGACCTGGTCTAAAAAACTGCAAGGCATGGCCATAGACACTAAAGTAAGTCTACAAACCTGTGATAGCTTTAGAGGCTGATGAATTCGCTAAACCAAAGAGGAACTTACATTGGAGGGGCGCTCCGGGCCATTATTCCCGGTTCAAACCACCCATCCTGATCTCAACGTTTCCACCAAGCTCAAGAATTGGACAGCCCATTGCAATGTCAATGGCTTCCTGATAATCAATTGCCCTGATGATAACCAAACCTCCGATTGATTCTTTCAATTCCATATATGGTCCATCCTTGACAGTTTTATCTTTACTGATTACTTTTCCGTTTCCGTCCCAGCGCTGGAGCTGACGGGCAAGCCTGTCCTTTGTAGCTAGCTGGCTGAACCATTCCTGCCAACGGGCAAGATGCTGGTCGAGCTGCTCAAAAGTTGGCTGAAACTCATTTGTCAGATAGTCCCTGCGGAAAATTAAAAGGAATTCGTTCATAAATTTTTTGCGGCAAATGTTTTTCAAAGTTTAGTGGCTATGGTTCATAAGTAGCTTCTTGACTTTCAGTCCTGCGTCTCCCTGGCTTCTAGAGGCTGTTCATGCATACGGATGCCATCGCCGATAAATTCACCGCCACCACTCTGATCATGCTGGTGCTGTCCCATATGCAGGGGCGATAATGCTTCTTCGATTTCCTCCGGATCATTGCCCGGCATTGATGATAAATTGTTCATGTCGTTCGAGATTAAATTAAAAATTTGAGTAACCTTATGTTCATCAGTTTATTTTGGTTTTTATATGAAATAACCTGACCCGCTTACGGCAAACCTATGGACAACCCATGTGCCAACACTATAAACTATTGAATATCAAAATTTTATACATTTCCAATAATTCACTCAACTACTTTATTTCGCCACCACGCGTTTCTAGTCACGAAATAAGGCGTAATACAGGTGCTAATTTCGTCACAAGGGTAAAAGCTCATGTTCTGCCGGAACTACAATGGTGCCTTGCGAACCGTCAGGATACAGATTGAAGGTGGTATCTATATCAATTTCGGAAATCCAAAATTCTAATCATTGCAAATCAATCTTGGCGGAAATTCCGATTCCTTTTTTTTAAGGTGAACGGGTTAAACTCTCTTAATATCGCGCAGCGGTATGCATAATACTTTATTTCGTCAAGACAGGAATCGAAATAAATAATATATACATCTGATAATAAGCAAATTAAATCATCGGCATGATTTTGCTTTAGGTAGGTGAAAGGCAAAAGAAATGTACAGAATCAAAACAGGGACGCTTAGTGATGTGGAGGAAATCTGGAGCATCATTGAAAAGACTTTGGAGTCTAAATTTGAGGATGCGGCTGATGGGCGCAGGCAACGCGATTTTTTTTATCTGACCCATTCAATAAAAAAAATAGAACTGGAGATTATGAATAATTACCAGCATTACATATTGCTGTTCAGATCAGATGTTGCAGAAGCATTTGCGGCATTTTCTATTCTGGGCAAATATCCTTCTTATCTCAAAATCCAGAAAATCTTCCACCGCGATGATAATGAAAAAGATGCTGAAGCATTAATCGATTACATGGAAGAGCTGGGCAAAAAACGTGGATTAAACCGCATGGCAATTCAACTTACCGGTGAAGAACGAAGATATTTTTTTGAATCAAAGGGGTTTGAGAAAAAGACCTTTGAAAGAGATGCACCTTCCGCTATAAACGGACTGGAAATGATTAAGCGAATATAAGCCAATGAATATTAAGATATATTGGGAAAATCTAATTTGATAATGATCAGATTATGTACCTCGATCCTAATTAAATTAAAGTCATCAAACTAATTATTCAACTGATAATACTCTAAATCCCAAAGGAATGAAAGAGCTGATTAAGACCGCAACAAAATTCAATGCAAAAATTGCCCGCAGGGTGATGGAATTCCACAGTAAGGGCTTCATTAATGATTTTTTTGAAGACGGTGAGCATAATTTGATATCGCTCCAGAGCTGCTATGAGATTGCACGGGGACAGGCTTATGTAAAATTAATCGACCAGTGCCCGCACAAACCTGAAAATGGTTTTATGTATCTGCATACAGTAGAGACCACGGAAGGTGAAAAAGGATTATTGCTGTCCCGCCAGATCCGAACGTCCTTTTGAGTAATCGGCTTGATATGGACACACAAAAGACCAAACAAATAAAATTATGAACCATTTAAAGAACTTACCGGTGTGGATTGAGGAAAAGAAATATGCTTCGGGGCCTTTACCGACGGAAACTGCACGCAATTACGGTTATTGGAAAATACGGTTGAAAACGCGTAAATTATTTATCTCACCTGCTCTAAAAAAAATCCTTGGTGTCTCGCCGTTTAATGAGCTTGGCTTAAGGGAAGCATTTAATTTTTTGGACATAAATAACCTTGCCCGCTTGTTTAAGTGGATTAAAGCGATGACCGGAGGTGAGGTATCGGAACCAACGGATATTTGGATCAGAACACAGCACAATGAACCTAAGAAGATTAGACTTGAAGGACATTACTTTCCGGAAAGCAGGCAGGACGGAAGCATGTTTATAGGCACTGCAGAAGATCTGACCAGTTCCGCTGCTGATCCTAACGGGTCTTTGGCTATCCTCAACCATGAAATCAGAAATCCTCTATCGGTTATCAGATTAAATGCCCAGCTGCTGGAAAGAATTTCAATTTCGCCAAATCACATCCCTCCTGAGATGCTTACATTGGGAATTATCAAGAGCATCGACGCAATAACGGCGTTGATGAACCGGTACCTTTCGGAAGAAAAAGCGAATGAAGAAGCCAGAACTGAATTTGATCTGGGAATTCTTATTGAGGAAGCGGCCTGTAATTTTACGCGACTTCATCCCGGGTACCGATTTTTCGTTCAGGCAGACTATAAGTGCCTGATAAGTGCCAATCGATTGGAGATCGCACAGGTCATTAACAACTATCTGAGCAATGCCGTTAAATTTTCACCCATAGGCTCCAGAATTGCAATACATCTGAAAAAAGGCTTTTCTCATGTTGAAGTTGCGGTCTCTGATGAAGGGATCGGGATCCCTGAATGTTTCCACAAAAAAATATTCGAGCGTTATTTCAAGGTTGATTATCAAAGGAAATCAGAACATGGCAGCCGGGGACTTGGACTTTTTCTGATCAAAGAGATCATTGAAAACCATAAAGGAAACGTATGGGTTCAAAGAGCAAGAAGTGGCGGATCGATATTCTTTTTCAGCCTACCTGAATTGCAGTTACACAATTAAAATCTACTCAGTACATATGACACTAGAAAACATCCCGTTGGAGGGAGAGTATATCAAAAAAAAAAATCCAAGAGCCAACTAACTCCCCAAGCGAAGCTATTCCTGAGTGATGTACTTAAAGGTCTTCGGGCAGAAGAGAAATATCTGGATTCAAAATATTTTTATGATGCAAACGGAGACAAATTATTTCAGCAGATTATGCACTGTGAGGAATATTACCCCTACAGATGTGAGCTAGAAATTTTTAGCAGGTACAGCGATGAAATAGCAGGCACTGTGATCGATGGCAGCCACGAATTTGAAGTCGTGGAACTCGGATCCGGGGACTGTTCTAAAACAATACATCTGTTATCCCAATTGCTTCAAATGCGGGCAGAGTTTATATATAATCCCATTGACATTTCTCATCAGGTGATTTCCGATCTGAACTTTCGCCTACCTGAACTGCTCCCAGAGTTAAGGTTTAAAGGATTACAGGGAGATTACTTTTCTCAGCTGGAAAACATATATTCCAGATCTTCGAAAAGAAAAGTTATACTCTTCCTAGGATCAAATCTTGGTAATATGCCTGTGTACGACGCTATGGATTTCTGCAGGAGGCTCCGCGGGATAATGTCCGCCGGGGATATGCTTATTGCCGGAATCGATATGAAAAAAAATCCTGTCAAAGTCCTCTCTGCTTACAATGATAAAGGCGGAATTACTAAAGAGTTCAATTTAAACCTGCTTACGAGAATCAACCGTGAATTGGGCGGAAATTTTGATATTGGTGCATTTGAACATTTCCCCACATATGACCCGCAGACGGGCACTTGCAAAAGTTATTTGGTAAGCAAAAAACGGCAGGTTCTGAAACTTCAGGGCAGCAGGATAACTTTTTTGGAAGGGGAATGTATACATATGGAAATTTCACAGAAATACAGCCCAGCAGAGATAGAACAAATCGCAGAAATATCATCTTTCGAAAACCTGGTGAGCCTTTTTGACCGTAAAAAATGGTTTACAGAGGTCATCTGGAGAGCGGTATAAAATCTTACATCAAACACAATCAGCATTGAGGATATGATTTCACAGTTTATTTTTTCCGCTCTGGTCATCTTGGCGATCACCTTATTTTCATTTAACATTATGAAAATAGTATCTAATATTAAAATCGGAAGAAAAATCAACCGGTCTGATCAACCCCGGAAAAGATTTTATACGATGCTTCGTGTAGCGCTCGGCCAGTCGAAGATGAACGTGCGCCTTGTACCGGCAGTGCTGCATCTGGCCGTTTATGTGGGTTTTATAGTGGTCAACATAGAAGTTCTGGAAATTATTCTAGACGGCGTACTGGGCAAGCACAGAATTTTTGGCGGATTGGGAGCGGTATACAATTTTCTCATCGCCACATTTGAAGTATTTGCTTTACTGGTCTGGGTTGCCTGCCTGGTTTTTCTGATCAGACGTAATTTTTTAAAGATTTTCCGTTTTTCGGGGCAGGAAATGAAAGGGTGGCCTCGAAGGGATGCCAATGCGATACTGATCTCAGAAATTTTGCTCATGAGTGCCTTTCTGATCATGGATGCAGCAGATCTTAAGCTTCAGAATGCCGGTGCGGCACACTATTCAATTGCAGGAAATTTTCCGGTCAGCGGTTATTTGACAAGCTTTCTGCCTGATGGGATAAACTCGTTAGTAACTCTTGAGCGGGCATGCTGGTGGTTCCACATTATCGGAATACTAATTTTCTTAAATTACCTGCCCTACTCAAAACACCTTCATATTTTTCTGGCCTTTCCGAACACCTATTATTCAAAACTTGGACCAATCGGGGCTATGGATAATATGGATTCCATTACCAATGAAGTCCGTTCGGCGCTGATCCCAACCTATTTGCCGATAGAAATGGAACCCTCGAGTTTCGGTGCGAAAGATGTGAGCGAGCTGAGCCGGGTCAATTTATTAAACGCCTATTCCTGCACCGAATGCGGGCGGTGTACAGATTCCTGTCCCGCAAATATAACAGGCCGAAAATTATCACCCAGAAAAATTATGATGGATACCCGCGACAGGGTTACTGAGGTTGGTAAAAACTTCGGGATTCACGGCGCAGGTTATCAGGATGGCAAATCGCTTCTCAATGATTATGTAACCCGGGAGGAAATATGGGCATGCACTTCGTGTAATGCCTGTATTGAGGCCTGCCCTGTAAATATTGATCCATTAGCTATAATCATGTCCATGCGCCGATATATGGTAATGGAGGAGTCGTCGGCACCAACCGCACTGAATACGGTGATGGCAAACATCGAAAACAACCAGGCGCCCTGGAAATTTTCTCCGGCCGACCGCATGAACTGGGCAGACGAGTAATTTGAATAAGCGTAAAATGAGAGGGCCGGTTCGGCCCTCTCATTTATTTATTTATCCGACGGCTCTGCGGATTTCGACATTGCCTCCGAGTTCGAGAATCGGACAACCCTTAGCGATATCTTCCGCTTCCTGGTAATCTTTTGCACGAATAAGGATCATACCACCGATGGATTCCTTAATTTCGGCGAAGGGCCCATTGGTTACCTCCTTATCCTTACTTACCAGGCGTCCTTCGAGGTCCCACCGCTGTAAAGGGCGCACAAGTTTATCCTGGGCGGCGATGCCGCCAAACCAATCTTGCCATTTCTTGATCGATTCCTGAAGCATATCAGGAGAAGGCTGATCCTGGGGGCTCATAAAGGCCCTTCGGAAAATTAATAAGAATTCATCCATGGTTTAAAAGTATTTAATTATCCAAACATTCCAACTTTATAAGTTCCCGGTGTATTGGGAAAAGCGATATTCAACCTGTTCCAGGTATTGATTGTGGTAATGGCAAGGGTCAGATCAATGAGTTCTTCTTCCGAAAACACACCTTTTGCAAGGCTATATAGCTCATCACTGATATGACAGGCAGTAACACCTTCAGCATAAGCAAGTGCAGCACGTTCGCGTTCCGAATAATAAGGGGTTTCTTTCCATGCACTTAAACCGTATAGGCGTTGTTCGTCCTCTCCCGCCGCACGAAGCTCTTTTGAGTGCATATCCAAACAATATGCGCAACCGTTAATCTGAGATACCCTGAAGAAAACCAGTTCAAGAAGATTGTGGTCAAGGGGTGATTTTTTTAGATGCCCACCAATTTCAAAAAGATGTTTAATTGCATTTTGTCCTTTTGCGAATAGATTAATTCTTGTTTCCATTTTTTTTAAAATTTTGTTTTATACCGGAATGACAATCGGGATTTAAAGATTTGGACAAAAAAAAATATTTTTTTTTGTCCAAATCTTTAAAGGTGCATTTATTTATGCGCGGTGCACTAATTTACCTGTTTTTGAGGATTTCGCTCCGCAACAGATATGGGATAGGATTTCATTCTATCAAGCAGCATTTGATCGGCAATTTCAATCCCTTGTGTCAGGTTGCCAGGATTAAACAATAAACCTTTATCCTCATGGGGTGTATTGTCGGATACCCTGTTTATGGTAAGAATACCAAGCAGAATTTTCTTTCTGGTTTTGGGCCAGGCTATTGAAGGGTCCTGTGTTTTATCGCCATCTTCACTCAGCTGCGCATACATTTTATATTTAACCGGGCCTCGTTTCAGTTTATCGATAATTTCTTTTGAGAGGTAGTCCCCGTCTGCATTTTTTAACTGTGCGGGCGTTAAGAACTTTTCACCCTGCATGGGTATAAACTGATATCGTATAAGGTGTGTGACACCCGATCCGTTTGTGAAGCGGAATGTGTTCACGCCATAATAGTTTAAGGTTGAATAACTCGTGCTTGGTTTCTTTTGATTGCTGACGAAGCTTTTTGCAATGGGATGACCGGAGAGAAACTGCTCAATTGGCGAAGGATGTGCAACCTCAGGACCGCTTTTGGATATGGCCAGGAGAAATTCTCTAAATTCGTCTGTGGTAGCAACCGGAAAGCCATCAAAGCTGTGAGACACGATATCTGTACTGCTACCATCGGAAAGATGGAATTTAATGGATAAACCCCTGGGATTGGCGGCACCAAGTGTATCAGGGATATCCGGTATTCCGGTAAAATCTGAAAAGCGAAAGGTAACTTCAGTGGCAGTACCACGAAAATGTAATGCCTTTGAAATTTTTCCCGCTTCCGGTTCAGGGGAAAAAGTACCTTTTAGGATAATGCCCTTGGCATGTACAGCCCTTGCATTTGGGTGTTTACCAAATGCCGAATGCAAAGCATCCACCATCTGCTCGGGGGAAGCATTGGTTGCAGTTGTTTGCGCCAGTGCACTGGTGGCCATAATCAGAAGCGCCATCCACAGCATAGCTAAGGTGGTAATAACTTTCATCTTCCCTGTGAAGAGCGTTGAAAGATTTTGATTTGTGTTTCTTTTAATTTTCAAGTCCATGATATTGAGTTTAAGTTCAACATCTATAGCCAAAACCAGTACCAAAATACTAAATAATTGATAATCAGTGTTTTAATAATTATAAGCCATTTATCAGGGGATGATATTTGGTAGAAATATGTAATCTGCACGATATATCGGCTAACATAAGGAATAAGATTTCGATCATTTTTTGAGTTAAATTTCTCCAGCTGCCAGATATTGAACAGTACGGCCCCAAAGACACAATTTATATTGGCTATTTTAACTTCAAGAACGCTAAGCTTAAGGTTTTTTTCATCCAATCATTTTACAAACTCGTTGAATATCGCGAGCTCAATTCTTTCGCGCTAAATATCGCCATCACGACAAAATCACAACACACTGTAAAACAAATTCTTAACAGAAAGGCACGGTATTTTCAATGCCGCTTGTACTAAACCAACCGCTTTGTATCTGATTGCTTCAGATTTGAAGCTCAAAGACAAAAACAAAAAGAATGAAACATACTGTAAAAATACTTTCCACACACAATGTAACACACGATGTGCGCAGGTTTAGGGTTGAACGTCCTGAGGGTTTTATTTTCCGGCCCGGACAGGCAACGGAGATTTCGGTTAATAAGGAGGGCTGGCTGGATAAAAAGAACCCTTTTACTTTCACCTGTCTGACTGACGCCCCTTATCTGGAATTTACGATTAAACTATATCCTGAACGTGGTGGTGTAACCGGACAGTTGAGTCTGCTAAACCCTGGGGACGAAATAATCTTGAGGAAGCCATGGGGATGCATTGAATATAAAGGGCCTGGGTATTTTATTGCCGGCGGAGCAGGTATAACCCCTTTTCTTGCCATCCTACGTCAGCTGCAAAGAGAAGGAAAGGCACGGGAAAGCAAATTGTTTTATACCAATAAAACAGACCAGGACATTATTCTGGTGGATGAACTCAAGGAAATCCTTGGCGGTTCGGCCCACTTTACCGTTACCAGGCAGGCTGATAGCGCCTATGATACCAGAAGAATTGATGAGAATTTCCTTAACGCAGAAATCGATGATTTTGGAAGGCATTTTTATGTGTGCGGTCCGGACCCAATGATCGCAGCTGTAAATCAGATCCTTGAAAAATTAGGCGCCAAAGCAGAATTACTGGTATTTGAGAAATAGACTCCATAATTATAGAACACATGACGCATAAAGGAAATTTAAAAAAAAGAGCAAATAAGGAAAGAAAAACAGCCATTGCAGATTTTTTTAGTGAGAATCTTGGTATAAGGCTGCGCATGGGTGAAAATGCAGACCGCAATGCAAATATCCTGGTCCTTGTAAACGCTTTGGTAGTGCTTTTTTCAACATGTCCGATGATCCTGAAAACCACCGGTCTGAGCACTATACCAGTATTGCTTTTATTACTGAGCGCGATAGCAACACTGGTTCCTGCAATGCATTCTCTTCAATTTACACTAGGTGCGCCATTCATAGATATACAGGACTCCCTGGATGCGGAAAAACCAAATCTGGTGTACTCCGGTAGGTTTCAGAGAATTTCCTTTACCGAGTACGAAGCGTCCTTGCTAAAGAGATTCGAGGATCAGCAAATTTTGATCGGCAATAAAATTAAAAACGAATATCAGCAGGGCATCGTACTGGGAAAAAAATATTTGTTGCTCCGCACCTGTTACCTGATTTTTCTATCAGGGCTGGTTCTTACGGCCTTATCAGCATTAATTATACAAGTCAACATTTTATAGGCACAGAATAAACACACCATGAAAAAAATTATCAGACATATTGCCCAGACCGACCAGAGCATCTCCCCTTTGGTATTGAGAATTACGCTTGCCGTTGTGCTATGGCCGCATGGAGCCCAGTTATTATTGGGGCTGTTTGGAGGGGGCGGTTTTAACGCTTCTATGGACTACCTGACTGCTCAGGGTATTCCTTACATTATTGCCTTCCTTGTCATATTCCTGCAGTTCTTTGGTTCACTGTGCATACTTGGCGGACTATATACCAGAGTTTTCGCCACCGGAATCCTGGTCATGTTCATTGGTATGATAGCAGTAGCCCATTGGCCAATAGGCTTTTTTATGAACTGGACAGGAAGTTTGAAAGGTGAAGGCTACGAATATCATTTGCTTGTGATTGGTATCGCCCTATCCATTATACTTTCAGGATCAGGCCGGTGGAGCCTGGATAATTCATTCCATCAGATTGAAGAAAATTAAAACTTAAAATATGAAAAAACTTAAAATATCAGACGTTGTTCAGGCAACCTCGGCAGGCAATATCGCCTTTTCGGCTGAAAAAGTAAGAGCACAGTTATTGGGTGGATTAATGGACCCGATTATCGGATTTGATCATTTCAAACTTACTAAAGATGTTTTCGGGGCGCATCCTCATGCGGGCATGTCTGCAATCAGCTATCTCTTCGAAGATTCTGTACCCTATCATAATCTGGATTCCATCGGTACTGATATTGTGATTGCTCCGGGTGATCTTTTATGGACCTGGGCAGGAAGAGGAATCGTACATACGGAATTCCCGGTACCCGAGGGTGGCGAGGTCCATGGACTACAGCTGTTTGTAAATATCAAGGCTGCTAAAAAACAACTCCCGCCCAGCAGCACTCATATAGCAAATGCGGTTATTCCCGAAATCAAATCCGAGGGCCTTCGTGTAAGGGTTGTTTCCGGGACTTGCGGAAATGTTTCAAATCCGGTTCATGCACCCGAAGAATTTACCTTTTTACATATTTTTCTCTCTGCAGGAAGAAGTTTCGAGCATGATCTGCCGGCAGACTGGAATGCAACGGCATATGTCGTAAACGGGGGCCTTGAACTAAAGGCCGGATCAGAAACAGCACTCCTTGAAAGATCATCCGTAATATCCCTGGGTCAATCAGATCAGCAGGAGCGTTTGGCTTTTACTGCAACTGTAGACAGTCAGTTCATCCTTTTGAGTGGACAGCCTTTGAACGAGGAAATTGTTGCGCATGGAAGTCTGACGATGAGCTCGAACGAGGAACTTAGCAAAGCCCTGAATGATTTTAATGAGGGTAGAATGGGCTTCATCAAGATTGAAAACGGTGAACGAAGCGTTATTCTTCCTGTAACCTAAAACCTAATTAAATAATATCTTAAATAGGAGGAGAAATGTTGCCATTTCAAAATTTGATTTTCACGGATAAGGAAAGTGCTTTTCCGGTCTTCAGACAAATCACCGATAAGTTAATCGATCTGGTACAACAGGGACTTCTGAAACCCGGTATATTCTTGCCCGGGACAAGGCAAATGGCAGATTTACTTCATGTTAACAGAAAAACCATTATCAAAGTTTATGAGGAGATGCTGTTACAGAACTGGGTTGAAGCGGTCAGCCGGAAAGGTTACCGGGTGACTCTTGAACTGCCGATTATAAAACCACGCAGCTTTCAGCCTAAAGCATCCTACTTTCTTCCAAAGCGGGAAACCGGAAGCATGGCGCGGGGCAAACTTCAAAACTTCATTGGTGAACAGCGTTTGAAGTATTCTGATATACTTGTGGATGATGGTTACCCTGATGGCAAATTGTCTCCATACAGGGAGATGAACCGGATCTACAGTGACCAGACCAGTATTACCGGAATGAAGCATCTGCTGCCAGCTAAGCCTGAAGGGGGACTAAAGGTGCTTAAAGCGGCCTTAAGCAGCATGCTAAATGATTCCCGGGGCTTAAACATTTCCGAGAATGAACTTATCATTACCCGGGGTGGACAGATGCCTTTATACATCGCCATAAAACTACTCATTGAACCAGGTGATATTGCTGCGGTTGCAGAGATCAATGAGCCAGGAATTAATGAAATTTTGGAGCATTCCGGCGCATCTCTGCTAAAACTGAAGATGGATCAACAGGGAATAGACATTGCGGAACTGGAAGAGATACTGAAAACAAAAAAAATCAAGGTCTTGTACCTCGCACCGCACAACCAATACCCCACGACCATTGTGATGAGCCCTGAACGTCGCATGGGACTCATCAGGTTGATGAACCTATACGGATTCTGGGTGGTAGAAAATGATATGGGCTATGATTTTGATTTCTCCAACAGACCAATCCTGCCAATGGCTAGCGCGGACCATGGAGGCAGGCTGATTTACATTGGCTGCTTCGACCGGATTATTTCCAGTTCGATTCGCCTGGGTTACCTTATTGCCTGCCCGGAAATTATTCAGATGGCTGCGCATTTTCAGGGACTAATTGATCAGCATGGCGATGTCCAGATGGAATCTATGTTAGGCAGGATGATCAGTAGCGGGGATTACAACAGGCACATCATAAAAGCAAAAAAAGTATATTCGGAACGTTGCGACCTGTTGTGCAGGCTTTTAGAGATAAATTTCGGCAGTGTTGTCCGGTTTTCAAAACCTACCGGTGGAATGGCTGTTTGGCTTATATTCCGACCGGGATTTCCTTTAGAGCAATTTATAGCGGAATCCGCGGTCAAGGGTTTATTTCTTCAGGGAACAAGATTTTCAAATGTTCCCGGAGCATTTGCGAACTGCCTTCGTTTTGGCTTTGCCTCGTTGAATCAAAAAGAGATTCAGCGAGCGGTAGAGATCATGACCGAAGTGAGTAAAAGGCTTTATTTCTGTTCTAATGCTTACCGGAACAACCTCAAAGCAGATGCAGCACTTACGGCTTAAGCTAGTATTTACAGAAAACCCAAAAGCATATAACTAAGCACCAATCAACCGAAGTGGCCTCTTTTACAAGCAATCGTGCAGAGCAGTTATGAAAATTGTATCTTAGTGGGGTCCTGATCATAATTAAAAGCCATATCATTATTATAACACATGGAAGACAGACAAAAAAGTGAAAAAGGGAAATCACTCAACCAAGCGGAAACATCAGGAAGTGAACAGGCCATTGTCTCCGGACTAACCGATCAATCACAGGCAATTGATATGATTACCAGAATTGAACGGGAGAGAGACATACTTCTTGGTTTGAGCAGCGATCTGACCAAGGTTCGCGATAAGGATGATCTGTTGATGTTTTTTTCTTCGAGGATAAAAAAGCTCTTCCACTTTGCCCATTCGAGTATAACCCTAATTGATGAAAAGCGGGAATATTACACTCCCTTTTTGTTGGATATCAAAATTCCATCGATATTAAACCATGAGGCTTATGATCGTCTGGCGTTAACCCATTTTAAACTCAATGAGCCTATAATCGGCAAAGTGCTCGAGTTGCAAGAACCGGTCAGTTACGTTCTGGAGGATATTCTGCATAACAAAGATGTTCCCCCTTTCTTAAAAATCAACTACGAGGGCGGTATCAGAGAAGTCATGTTTACCCCATTGAATACTCAGGGCACGGTTATCGGTTTTATTAATATTTATGCTACCGAGGCCGGCAATTTTAGCGAAGATTTCAAGCGGATCATGAAAGGGCTTTCGCCATTGCTGTCCACGGCGGTCCAAAATATAATTACCAATGCTGAAATCAGCAAAAGAGAGGCAACAAATCAGGTGTTACTGGCACTAAGCAACCACTTGGCTACAGCCAGAAATAAAAAAGAAGTTGTTAAAGTACTGAATAACGGACTCCGAAGGCTTTTTGATTTCAGCCATAGCCTCATTGTCGCCAGTGATGAAACGGGCAGTTCATATAGTGCATTTGCATTTGATCAGGAATCACGACCTGAAGAAAAGTCTAAATATATCACTGCAATTTCGGAGGCGAACGCAATTGAAGACGGAATCTACGATGTCGCCTCCCACTCCTATCACGCTGTTGTTTTTGACATGAAGGCCCAGGATCTGAGGAAAACGCCATTATGGTTCAGGCTAAATTATGCCGTAGGCTCCAGAGAATTGTTGATCAAAATGTTGCCAAATGGAGATAAAAAGAAATTTTCCCTTATTCTTTTTTCCGATCAGGCAGGAACATTCAATGCGGAAGTTGTTGAGATCATAGAACGCATTGCAAGTCCGCTATCGGGTATTGTACGTAATATCGAAGCGAGTGAAAATATATTCAGAAAAGACAAGGAGAAATCGTTTTTACTGGATTTTAGCCGGGATATCGCAGCAGTACGAAAAAAGGACGAGCTCGAAACAGCAATATCGAAGGTATTAAAAGAGGTTTTGGGGATTCGTTTATCGATGATCAGGATCATTGATGAAGATGGAAGGACATTAAGTCCCTATATGTTCGACACCAATATGTTCAATGATGAAGCAACTGAATTCAAAACCCTGGCATCAAAAAAAATCCCGATTGAGGAGGTGCTCACTGCAAAAGTACTCAGTAGCCGGGAGCCTGTTATATTTAATATAGATGCCGAGGAAAAAGCTGGAAATAGCGCCGAGTACATAAAATTCTGGAAAAAAGTCGGTTTAAAAAATGCCTTTGGGGCTGCTCTACGTACCGGAAACAGGAACATTGGAACTTTATGGTTATTGACAGATGAAATTAATCTTTCTCTCCTCAGAGGCATATGTGCTCAGATTTCCATTTCTATATCGAATATTCTTGCAAATGAAAAGATCTGGTACTACCAGCAAAAACTCGAAATTGAGAATACCCATCTGCATGAGCAGATTAAGGGATTATATAACTTTTCTGATATTGTAGGCGAAGGCAAGGCAATGCAGAATGTCTACCAAATGATGTCCGCAGTGACAGAATCGAGTACAACGGTACTTATACTGGGTGAAACCGGTACAGGGAAAGAACTGATTGCCAGAGCGGTACACAATGCATCGTCCAGGCATAAGAAAATTATGGTTAAGGTCAATTGCGCAGCATTGCCTCCAAATTTGATTGAAAGCGAGTTATTCGGTCACGAGAAAGGAGCTTTTACCGGAGCATATGACAAAAGAATTGGTAAATTTGAGCTTGCGCACGAAGGCACCCTATTTCTGGACGAGGTTGGAGAACTCCCACTTGAGCTTCAGGTAAAGCTGCTCAGGGTTCTTCAGGAAAAAGAGTTTGAAAGTGTTGGTGGAAAAACCACAATCAAGGCAGATGTGAGAATCATTGCGGCTACGAACCGTAACCTGGCGGCCGAAGTAAATGCCGGAAGATTCCGATCCGATCTGTTCTATCGTCTCAATGTTTTTCCCATTCTGTTGCCTCCGCTGCGGGAAAGAATAGAGGATATAGAGCCATTGACCAGATTTTTTATTGCCAGATACAGCAAAAAAAACGGTATAGGAGTCAACTCCATTTCACCCAAGGCACTTCTGGAACTTAAAAAATATTCCTGGCCGGGGAACATAAGAGAGCTGGAGCACCTTATTGAAAGAAGCATTCTTCTATCCACTGACAGTACCCTACAAGAAGTACACGTGCCGAAGATTAAGGATGATACGGAAAAGTCCCAATTTGAATTCATAAGTAAAACACTGGAGGAAATGGAAAGGGAATATATCATCGAGATACTCAGGTCATGTCAGGGCAAAATCTCCGGTGGTAGCGGAGCAGCCGAAATTCTGGGTATCCCACCTTCCACATTGCATTCCAAAATGAAAAAACTTGGCATAAACCGGGGACATTATTTCCCGGCTTAAGAACAGAACAATAAGCATATCCTTACTTCCGGAAAAGCATACCAAAATTCAGGCGGGAATCTATAGAAAAGATTCCCGTTCTCGTTACTGCTCATACCTGCAGACTTGGTATTTCGCGGATAAGCCAGCACTACGCTTTATTTCGCCAGCTTGCATCGTCTAAAAAATATCATAAATACCTTATTATCAGAAAGATAAATCACGAGGCATGATTGTTATTTCTATAGGTAAATCCCTTTAAGGGATACAATATAAAATTATTCAATCATGGAAAAAGACTACAAAATCCCAATGGATGTGAGAGAAGAAAAACTTTATGGTGAATTCATTACCCAGGAAGAATTGGATTCAGAGTATAATGTCGAAAAAGCTGTCCCGAACTTTCCTGCCTATATCCAATATTATCAGGATGCGAGTGCCCTTGCCAGATCAGCTTACGCAAACCGAAGAAGTTATGACTATGGGCCAACCCTAATGGAGCGGTTAACGGTGTATCCTTCAGAGCGGGAAGATTCTCCCGTGATGCTTTTTGTGCATGGAGGATACTGGAGAATGGGCATAGGCGACGATTTTGACTTTATAGCGAAAGGACCGCTTGAACTGGGATTCACCGTAGTGATCATCACCTATGCCCTTGCCCCGCATGTTGCAATTCCGGAAATCATCAGACAAGTTCGTGCCTCTATCGCTTGGACTGCAAAAAACATAGCCACGCTGAATGGTGACCCTAAAAGGATTTTTGTATCGGGGCATTCAGCAGGAGCGCACCTGGCAGCCATGGCAATATCGACGCATTGGGATGATTACGGCCTTGCTTGGGATACGATTAAAGGAATTCTTGCCATAAGCGGTTTGTACGACCTCCGGCCCGTAGCGCAGACATTCATACAGCCAGCCATTAGAATCACCGCGGAACAGATTCTTTCATCAAGTCCGGCAAGGATCATTGCTCCAAGCGATATCCCGATTACGGTGTCATGGGGAGCAAAGGAAACAACTGCATTCAAGAAGCAGTCTGATGATTACCTCAACAGCTGGAGAAAGGCTGGAAATCTCGGCCTGGCATTGATCATTGCAGATGCAGATCACTTTAGCATATTGGAAGAGTTTGAATCTCCCGAGGGACAGCTTTCCCAAGCCTTGAAGGCGCTGTCTGAAAACATATAATTAAGCAAATAAAGAATAGATAAACAAAAATGAAAAAGAACTGGCCATCACTTTCCTATCAGACAGGGAAGGAAACCTACGATACCCTTCAGCTTTTTACGCAGGTGGTAGGAAAGATCAAACTTGCAACACTCCCATGGACAAACCATTCCTGGAGCATTACCCTGCACATTACAACTTTGGGATTAACAACCCAGACGATGCCTTACAGGGATAAAGACTTTGAGATATCATTTGATTTGATGAACCACTTGCTCAAGATAGTAACCAGCGATGGCGGTTACCGTGAATTTTCCCTGGAGGAAATTTCGGTAGCTACTTTCTATAGGACCATATTTGATCAGCTTGAACAATTAGGCATTAAACTTGATATCATGACGCTCCCCTCTGAGATAGCAGACCCGATTCCCTTTGAAATAGATGAGCATCATGCCGGCTATAAGGGGAATCAAGCGGTTTCCTTCCACACTGCCCTTTTACGAATTCAGGATGTATTTTTGGTACACAGGAGCCGTTTTAAGGGAAAAAGCAGTCCGATCCATTTCTTTTGGGGAGGATTTGACCTTTCACTTGCTTTTTTCTCGGGGAAAAGAGCACCAAAGCACCCGGGCAAAATGGTTGGCATGCCGGACTGGGTTTTACAGGACGCTTACTCGCACGAAATCAGGGACGCAGGATTCTGGTCAGGTAACGAAGGATTTCCGCAGGCAGCATTCTATTGCTATCTTTACCCCGAGCCAGAAGGCTATAAAACAGGAGCACTAGAGCCCCAACAGGCCTACTACCATAAGGAGTTGGGCGAGTTTATACTCCCATATACCGATGTTCAGCAATCAGATGATCCGGAAAAGATGTTGCTGGAATTCCTGGACAGTACCTATGCAATTGGCGCACAGCTGGCAGGATGGGACCCGGAGTTTGTAACCCCCATTCAAAAAGCCTGATCTAAATCAATAAACAAAAAAATCCCCGTAAACAAAATTTACGGGGATTTTTACTTACCCGTGCTACGAGTTAATATTCCACAAACACCTCGTGCTGATAGCACCAAAGCCAGCGTTCGCCGGCCTCCGCAGATATTACCGCAGGATGTCCGGTTGAATGGAAATGAGCGGTCATATGCTTGTTGGGAGAAGAGTCACAGCATAAGGTAATCCCACAGCTCTGGCAAGTTCTGAGGTGCAACCAGGAATCCCAGGTCTTAACGCAGGTTTCGCAGACATGTACTTTTGCAAACTTGAGCGTCTTGATATTTTCTATATCGATACAGTTTTTTAAATTGTTCATATGTTAGTCTGAATTTGTGGATTGGGAGGTGGTTATAAATAATAGGTATACATGATCTTCATAACAGCGTTCGCAGCGCGATGGATGCCCAAGACTATCGTTCCGGCTGATAAATATCTGGAAGAGGTAAATACACATTTAATTTTCATATCGTGTCAGTTATAATTTAAAACTATATTCCAATAACTAAACCAAATAATTAACCGTCTTATAATCAAACACATATCTATTAAACCAAATTAATTTCTAAAACGATATTTCGCCGCCCATCCGTTATTCCCGAAATATAAAGTCTGCAGGCCGGAGAATTACTTCCTGATATTTGATACGAAAACCTGCAGATGCTTCACAGCAAACCATTACCTTTTTTAAGAATGAACTGAATCGTCCTGGCGCTTGGCAATTAAGGAAATCGGCAGACCAACGAGTATCATGTGGCAAATTATACTCACCAAGGCACCGATCAATTCGAATGGAGGTGCCTGAACTGCACTTAATGGCATGACACCAAGGTTCATGAACATCCAGATAAATCCGCCATAAAGTATACCCGCACCCAAAGGGTTTGAGCGGGTAATCTTTAAATAGGGAAATATCAGAAAATAAAAGCCTGCAAAAGCGAAGGAAATAAGGTAGTGTGCAACGGTTCCGGTAATGACCATAGGCAGTCCCCCCTTGAAAGCCTCAGGGCCAAAGACTGCGCTGGCAACAAACTGCATGACCTGGCCGGGATGAAGACCAAGCTTGAAATAAAAGATGCTCGAACTGGCTATCGCATCAAGGGTACCGGATATCAGACCGGCCCAGAAGATCATTTTAAAATTTAACGGACTTAATATCTGTTTTCCCGTTTTTATTATTTTTCTCATTTTGAATATGTTTAATACCGATACATAAACAATCCGACTTTCAAAATTGGACAAATCTTCCGGAAAAAATCAATCAGTTTATCTTGGTTCCTCCAGCTGACCATTTTATTAATTACTGGACCAGTTAACAGGCAATCCTTGGACCCTTTTTGATAAATTCTCAGGCGTAATTTTGATAAAGACATTAATTTCAGTGTCCCTATAATTATGTAAAATGAAAAAAGCAGCATTGATCTTACTGGCAACGGCAGGATTATCCCTGGGTGCGAATGCACAGCACAGTACCGCAAAAAAAGATATTACCCAAACCCCACCGGCAGTAGTATTTACCAAACTCCTGAATAACAAAAAAATCAACAATCAGGAGATCAGGCTGGTGCTGGTTAAATTTGCTCCTGGCGAGGTCTCGGGTGCGCACAGGCATCCGATCCCCGCGATAGCCTATGTACTGGAGGGGGAGATTGAGTCTACCTTCAACGGAAAAGTTAAACGCTTTAAAAAGGGTGAGGCCTTCTATGAGGACCCAAACTTGCTTCATGCTGCTACGAAAAACTTGAGTAACACAAAGCCGGCGGCATTATTGGTTTACTTCATCGGAGATCAGAAAAAACCATTTATTACACCTGAACATTAACTTAATGAAGGTTTACGGACTGACTACCTGCAGGCAAACCCAAAAGGCCATGGCATGGCTTCGTGCGCAAAATATCGCCTTTGATTTTCACGATTTTAAAAAGGCAGGCATTACGCGTGAAAAACTCTTAGAATGGCATGCGAAGCTTGGCTTTGAGTCTTTTCTGAACAAAAAGGGAAGTGCATGGAGAGAACTTGAAGATTCGATCAAAAGCTCAGTTGTAACCAGTGAAGATGCCATAGGGTTGATGTTAGGTACACCGAGAACAATTAAGAGGCCTGCCATTGAAGACGGCGCATTTCTTTATTTTGGTTTCGACCAGGAGTTTTACGAAAAACACTTTTCCAAACCTTAAATCTAATACTTAATAAGAATATGAAAATTACAATAATCGGATCTACCGGCTTTGTTGGAAGCAAGATCGTTTCCGAGGCAATTTCCAGGGGACATCGGGTACTGGCTATTGCGAGAAATCCCGAAAAACTTGAGGCAAGCCCGTTGCTTGAAACCAGAAACATCGATATCTACGATACCGAAGCATTGTCTGAAGCGATCAAAGGCAGTGATGCAGTAATCAGTGCTTTCAACCCGGGCTGGGGCAATCCCGATATATACGACCTTTTTATTAAGGGGTCATCCTCCATTCAGCAAGCAGTAAAAGCCTCCGGAACCAAGCGGTTAGTTATGGTCGGGGGCGCAGGCAGTTTATTTGTTGACGGGAAACAGATTGTAGATGATGCCGCATTTCCGGCTGAGATCAGGCCAGGCGCATCAGCAGCCAGAGATTACCTGGAGATCATCCGCAGCGAAAAGGATCTGGACTGGACAGTGCTTAGTCCACCGGGCAACCTAGCTGGAGGACTGCGTACCGGAATATTCAGGACTGGCATTGATGACCCTGTTGTTGATGCAGCAGGAAATAATGCGATATCCATTGAAGATCTCGCCGTTGCAATTTTAAGTGAAACCGAAAACGGTAAATTTGTAAGACAACGGTTCACAGTTGGCTATTAAAATAATGCCCAGAGGTCAATTGACCTCTGGGCATTATTATCTCAATTAGAAGATGAAGAAAAATATCATTACCAGATTAATGAACAATCCCAGGTAAAACAGGGTCAGTGTGGTTCTGATTCCTGCTCCGCCCATGTTTGCAATCAGGTTAATAAAAAAGTTTAAGACGGTTACCGCAAGTACAACAATTGGTGCATTAAAAGTTAAGATCAGTATTGCAGGTGATGCCAGAAAAAACACCCCATGAACCATAAGTACCATAGCAAACCACAGTAAGTGGTTTTTGGATTGCCCGTCGGCGTATTTAAGGTATTGTCTATATATCCTGGATGTTAAATGTTCCCCTTTTGCTGTAAGAGAGTTTATAGAATCAATTTGATGAGTTTGCATGATGTTCTTTATTATGGTTTAACTTAAATGTAGCGACTGTGGACCAAATTCTTCAAAGAAGATGGTATTTCTACTTATACCGCGTTCGAGAAGATCGCTGAACTGCTTTTCTATAAATGGCTTAGGGCCACACACGTAATATTCTGCATCAGGATTAAGCTTTTCGAGATAACTCAGCTCCACCCGGCCTGCATAATGCTGCGATGAAACGATATTTTCTTCGAGGTCATTATAAAAGATATGTTTGCTGAGATTGGGGTGCCTGTCTGCCCAGTCATCCAGTTGTTTTCTAAAAGCGTGAACCTTAGTGTCTCTGCTACCATGAATCCAGGTAGTTTCTTTATTATTGCCTGAATTCACCATACTCTCAAGCATTGCAACCAATGGGGTTTGGCCTATGCCGCCACTGATAAAAACCACAGGCTTTTCGGTATCCTGTAAAACAAAGCTACCGGATGGAGAAGATACATCCAGGATATCTCCGACCTTGATGTGATCGTGAAGATGGTTGCTGATCATACCATTCAGATTTATATCAGAAGCGGTTTCTCTTTTGACTGATATTCTGTAGTACCGTCCGTTTGGTGCGGTCGAAATACTGTACTGACGAGGTTGAAAGAGGTTAATATTGGGTAAAAATACTTTTACACTTATATACTGTCCTGGTCTAAAATCCGCGACCTCCCCGCCATCTGCAGGATATAGATAAAATGAAGTGATTTCAGAAGACTCCTCTACTTTGCTATCCACCCTGAATGGCCGCCATCCGCTCCATCCCCCTTTTTTAGCGACACGGTTTTTATAAAGTGATGCTTCGTGACCGGACATCAAATCCGCCAGGTCAAAATAAGCAACCTCCCAAGCCTCAAGCAATTCTTCAGTTGCCCCCTCCCCGACTACCTCGGCTATTGCAGCAAGCAGGTGTTTTCCGACAATGTTGTAATGTTCGGGACGTATACCAAGACTCACATGCTTTTGTCCGATTCCATCCAGCACAGGCATCAATACCCCGGGATTATCGATGTGGTCGGCATAAGCAAGCACTGCCATTGCCAATGCCGTCTGCTGCTTTCCGTTACTCTGGTTGCCCATGTTAAACACATGTTTGAGTTCCGGATTATGGAGGAACATCCTTCTGTAAAAATGATCTGTAAGCTCGACTCCGTTGGTTCTAAGAAAAGGAACGGTAGCTTTGATAAGTGATTTTTGTTCTTCAGTGACCATAATTCATAATTTTAATTAATATATTAATATCTTTTTATCTTTTTATCTTTTATTATTGCAGAGTTCTATATTCTTAAACTGTTTCGTTATCCAAAAGTACACAAAAAATAATAATAAAAGATAAATATATCTTTTATTATTATTGATTACAGATTTCTGACATTAAATCTCTTTTACCCCTGTTTGTCGTGCTGCCATACATCCGCGAATAGTTCGGGATGGGCAGAAAATTGGGCATGGACATATTCGCAGATTGGAATTATTATTAGCTTATTGGTTCTGGCATAATCGACCAGGTGAGTGAAAAGTTGCTTGGCGTACCCCTTGCCCCGTTGATCAGCGTTCACCAGGGTATGATACACTTTGATAACATCCGGAAATATTTTAATGTCCATTTCTGCAACTACCTCGTGGTTAACATACAAATTAAATGAAGCCCGATCATCCGGATGATTAACTAATTTTATTTCTATCATTGTCGTTTAATAAAAAAGAATGTATCTGATTTAGAAATTGTTTATTTAACTTCCTTGAACGGATTACCTATATAGACATCAATCAGAGAAACACACAACTGATTATCAGATGAATTAAGGGTTAAAATAATTTTTGACCCATGAACCAGCGATTTTAATCGCATTTTCTGCTTGTTTTAGATGAGGATAGAACCATGGGAAAATATGGATCATATCTTTCCATATGTTAAGCGATACGGTATTTCCGGCCATGGAAGTTAATTCTGCGATTTCCAAAGCATCACCCAACAGAACTTCATTTGCACCGACATCAATTAACATTGGTGGAAAGTCGACAAAATTGCCCACCACCGGAGATGCCCTAGGGTCGTTGAAATTTTCCTTTGGAAGATAGAGATTTCTCAGTGACTGAAGTGCATCGCTGCTGAGCATCGGATCAGAATTTTTCCGAACAAGATAAGACTTGTTATCAAGCTGCATATTTGCCCAGGGACTGATCGCATAAACGCAAACTGGTTTCCTCACTCCACGCAGATCACAAAGCTGAGCGATCGCAATTGCTATCCCTCCTCCTGCTGAATCACCTGCTAAGGCTATTGGAATTTGTTTTCCAAGTATTTCCAAAAGGTTCAAATAGGCCTGAAATGCATCTTCAATAGCTGCTGGAAAGCAGTGTTCCGGGGCAAGTCTGTAATCCACGGCATACGATTTTACCCCCGCAGCTTTCCCAAGGTGAGCTGCCAATCCTGCGTGGTCGGCCGCAGTGCCGGCAGAATAACCTCCTGCATGAAAAAAAAGCAGTGCCCCTTTATTTGTAGATTCCGGCCCTGATAATTCAAGAGTTGGTATTTCGCCCAAGAGAATCTCTTGGGCTATCCAGTTATCAGGCAATGGAGACGCAAGACCATAAGCGGCCTGGCGCTCCCTTGTTTCCTCAAGAGATTTAGGTGGAGGAGCTCCGACTATGAACAATTTAAGGAACTCTTCAATTGTTAAAAAATTCTCAGACATGACACTTATTTTTTAAGTTTATAGCTTCCATAATATGCTTGCTTTTCTTTCTTTGAAATGCCAGCCCTGGTCGAAAAAAAATTTATCAGCGTAACGTCCGCTCATAATTGCTTCCCTAGGATTCCCAGGTACTGTCTTATACAGCGTGAAATAGGCTCTGCCCGTTGCTGTCTGACTATTTGCATCGATTTCGATAATGATGTTCGTGATCTCGTGGGTGGTTGCAGATCTGCCGTTTTCCATTATTTGAATCATACTTGTTGCAATAGCTTCAATCTCTTGGCTTCCTTTTGCAGAAACCTCATCTATGTGAAAGACCGCGTCTTTATATAGGCTACCTAGAAGTTTGATATCTGCATCATCATTGGCATAGGCATACGAAACCATCAGATTTTCGATTGCACGTTCGTGCGAAATTGTTTGTTGTTCCATTTTCGTTATTTGTTATCAATGGTTAAATGGTCTTGGCAACTCCCAAAAGACCACCCCCGGTTGCATCAATTGTTTGTCCGTTTACCCAGAGGCCGTCTTCCGAAGCTAAAAAAGCAATGATATTGCTGATATCTTCCGGTTGTCCCACTCTGCCAAGTGCAGATTGTGATGCTGCCCATTCTCTGGCACCAGGATTTGCAAACCAGCTGCTCATTTCCGTATCAGTGAATCCCGGTGCAACGGCATTGACTGTGATTTTACGGTCTCCAAGATCCCATGCGAGCGTCCTGGTAAGGGTGCTGATTGCGCCCTTGGTTGCAGAATACATGGTGGCCATGGGACTTGCCATATAGGCCGCGGCAGAAGAAAGATTAATGATGCGCCCTCCGTCCGCTATTCTGGCAAGAGCATGCTGAATGATAAAAAGAGGTGCCTTGACATTAACCGAGAACAGCCTGTCGAAATCTTCTTCTACGATCTCTTTGATGGTACCATAAACAACTTCTCCGGCATTGTTCACCAGAATATCGAGACGATCGGAATGCTGATCAAAAGCTTTGAAAAGTGTCTCAGCGGCATGAGGCAAAGAGAGATCGGCATGAATGGCAAATGCTGATCCGCCCTGGGACTCTATGTGAGCTACGGTCTGCAGCGCAAGATCTTTGTTTTTTCCGTAATGAACAGCTACTCTTGCTCCGTCCTCTGCTAACCTTATAGCAGTGGATTTACCGATACCACGGCTCGCGCCGGTTACCAGGGCGGTTTTTCCTTTTAAGTTTGACATTTTTTTATGATTTAAAGTGAAATTGATTGCTTTATTGATAAAGAAAAATAGCGTCCGGCTTTTCCAGGTCAGCTATCCAGTCGGCAATGTACTCTTGCACAGCACTAAGGCCAGGAAAACTGTTATACGGCCCGCTTGCCCCAAAAACTACCAGGCCAATGGCGATACTCCGAGCGATTTCATCCCCCATCAAAAGCCCGGTACTTAACCCCGATACAAAATTCTGTCTTGCACTGATGCCAAGCTCGGTTGGGGTATCCGCAATTTTTCTTGTAAGTACAAACTGGTCATCGGAAGAAAAAAGCATCGCATCGTTGGTGGAGTAAACCAACAGGCGGGTGATGCTCATGGATTTATAAAGCGAAAAGTATTTGCGTTTCAGCTCATGAATAGTTTGTTTCCCAAGCGGAATTCGCTCATCAACCGCATTTAGTACGCGCCATAGGCTCAAGGCTTCGGCCTGATCAACCGCCAAAGTAACTGAGCCACTCTGAGAGAAATTTGCCATCAGACCTAAAGCTTCATCAACTTGAAAAGTTGATTTCTTTGCAGGATCACCAAGGTAAAAAATGAAATCCAGATTTTTATTTTGACTAGGTTTAATTACTGTGTCGAGCAGTAAGGGCCATATTGCAGATGCAGCAACCAATCCCGACCAATCATCGAAAGCTGCAGTTCTTGCCATACTGAAAAGCTTTCTGAATTCAGCAACAAAAATTTCATTTTTTAACAATTCTTCACCATCTATGTCAGTTGTTGATAGCAGATCCTGGCTTAACTGATTTATTGGGCCCATATCATATCCCATAAGTACGCTTATGCTTCTTATACCCATTAAGTGAATGATCTCAGGCAGGAGATATTCGCTCATGCCCAGAACATTTTTATGAGTGGTTAGATTGAGCGGATTTTCATAATCCTCCTGAGCTGGTTTGGCAAGGTAGAAATATTCCGGTTTCAGCTCAAGGGCGAAAAGTTTCTCAAGATTCTTTAGTATAGGTTCAGGATTTGTGATTGTGAGACTGAGTGATTGCATATGGATGGCTTTAAATTATGGCAACATCAGACGTTGCCTTCAGGCGCTTTAAACCAAATCCAACACCAATAACTCAAATATCTGAAAATCAATTATTTGCAAGTTAATTTATATTAACAAATCCGCTTAATATCGCCGTAATCATTAAAACTCTCGAAATAGAACGTCTTTTTACAAGCGTTTTCGGGCACAGAAAATAGATATAATCAACAGACCTTGTTAACTGTTTACCGAACGCTCTGATTATTCAAATCAGACGCAGCCCGTCCGCACGGTTTATTTTTGTGGAGGATAAGGGGATTATCACAAAACCTGAAGTAAAAGGATTCCAAAGTACCCGGCTGCCTTTGATAGGCATCAAAAAGAAAATTCTAAACATGATGCATTTGTAAACTGGACCATTCCAATACACGCATCAGGACCAGGAATTCTAATAAGTTCAGGATAATCTTTGTTGAAAATACCGGGTTGTCCGGAAAAAAAGTACTTATATAATAAAAAATGGAGAAAAAAACAATATTGGTTACCGGGGCATCCTCGGGAATCGGAAAAGGAATAGCAAGCTATTTTTTAGCAAACGGTTATAATGTCGTTATAAATTCTACCACCAAAGAAAAGCTTGAAAAGGTTTACCAAGAACTTGGCGGAGGTGAAAACATTGAAATGGTAGTGGGCGATGTCGGTCTAAAGGAAACAGGTCAGAAGATGGTTGATGTTGCCATGGAAAAATTTGGATCGGTAGATATATTGGTCAACAACGCAGGCATCTTTGAAACCAGAGCTTTTTTAGATGTGGATGAGGCCTATTTAGACCGTTTCATGAATACCAACTTTAAAGGCACCTATTTTACAAGCCAGGCAGCTGTCAAGCAGATGGTGAAACAGTCAGATGGCGTTATTATCAACATCGGTTCTCCTTTAATTAATCTTGGCATTAGTGGCAATCCGCACACAGCCCAATTGGCGAGTAAAGCTGCAATAGACGGATTGACCAAACACCTTGCTGCAGAGTTCGGGAAGGACAACATTCGGGTAAATACCATATCTCCAGGTATTATACGTACACCAATGCATGGCGGCAATGAAGACAAAAGTGCAGGATTACTATTGTTGCGCCGGGTTGGAGAGGTCCAAGACGTTGTTGATATGGTATATACCGTCGCCAAAAGTACCTTTATAACAGGTGCAATTATAAACGTCGATGGTGGATTGGGAGCGGGATACAATTTAAATTAATCACTTATAACCTAACAATTGTGAATATAGAAAAAGAGAGGGTCACTGTCCTCGCCAGACTTTATGCCTTACCGGGATATGAAAAAGTCTTAATCGAAGTAGCAGAGATTTTAGCTGAAAAAACCAGAAAAGAAGTAGGTTGCGAGATGTTTGTGATCAACGTACAAAAAGATGAACCAAAAAATTTGGTTTTCTACGAGGTTTTTAACACCGATCAGGATCGCATTAATCACCTGTCCCGCGACTATACCATTAAATTTCTAGAATTTGTCAAGGGTAAGGTTAAAGGAGATGCTTCAGAGGTAACATTCCTGTCGGAAATAATATCCGAGTAAATGAATTTAACTGTAGGGCAACGGAAATCTGATTTGGAAGTTCATTCCCACCGTTAGAGTTGAAACCAAAGGTAAAAGTTGAGATGGTCTTAAAAAACCGTCTTAACTTTTAAATATTCTGCTTTTGTAAAAGCCTTAGGATTTAGCTTATAGCGTCATATTACTTAATCCTCTCTGGAATTTATTAAAAAGGAAGAAAATTGAGTCGAGTATATCATCCCTAAAGAAAAGTGTATCGTTCTAATGTAGCTTGTCATTAGAAAATGCTTTTAGAAAAAAAATAATTATTCTTGAATTTATTTTTTGAGGTAAGGTAGTGTGCACGCATATTTCGGAATTCTCAATTTTGATATTCGCTTCAAATCCTCAATTAAAAAGATCTATAATTTGATAGTCGGGAGCACTATCCGAAAAAAAATCATAATTTGAAGTGGCAGGAAAGATGGGCTGGGCATGATGCAGTAAATGACCTTTTTGGTGAGCCGCTCAAAGCTTATATCCGGATTGGTTACTATACCTGCCTGAATCTGGGAGCGGATACTGCCCTAATTACTGATGGTTGGGACGGGTGCTGAGTAAGACCGTAAAGGAAGACAAGGCGGTAAAATCCTGGATCTGCTCGGATTTGATCTAACCGGAGAAGGATATGGAGGCTTCGCTTGTCCAGTCCGGGCCACTGGTCCCTATATTCTAAATCAGGGGGTGTCCTACCTTTTTGGACACCCCTTAACCAACATTTCGGTTAGTAATCCCAGAACATTGGCACCCAACGAAAGGCTTCTCCATCTACCGCCACATGTCCTACTGATGGGAACGGTAAATGCGTAGCCACAAGTAACCCGCCAGTAGCCGCAATTTCCTTCAAAAGATTGATGCGAACCCGCACAGCCTCCTTAGGATCGTGCTCAAAGCCATTGTACCACTCGGGGTGTTCGAAACCAACCGCGAACACAAGGTCGCCAGCAAATGTCAACTGGTCATCACCAGATTTAAGATGGACCACGCTATGTCCAGGGGTATGACCACCAGTGCGGGAAACAGTTACCCCCGGTGCCACTTCATACTTCTCATCGAAGAGTTGCAATTGGTTCTGATACACCTCACTGAATTGCTTGGCCGTTGCCCGAAGGGCTTCTGGGAACCCTGGCGGCATGAATACTTGAGAGAAATCGGGCGACTCCCAGAATTTTACTTCTTCAGCTGCCACGTGAATCCGCAGATCCGGATGCAAACGGTCTTTCACCCCATCGACGAGCAACCCACCGACATGGTCCATGTGCATATGGGTCAGAATAACATCAGTTACAGAGGGAAGATCGATACCAGCAGACTCAAGCCGTTTAATTAACTGACCGGCCCGTGGCAGGTGCAAGTCTGGGTCTAATCCGAGTCCAGCGTCTATAAGTATCGTCTGGTCACCGCTACGAACAACAACCACATTTAGTGCCCAATCGAAAGCTTCTGAGGGCAGGAACATGTCGTCGAGCCATTCCGCCCTATCGGCCGGATCGGCGTTGTGTGCCAACATTTGGGTTGGAAGTGGTAGCACGCCATCGCTTATAACCAAAACTTCAATTTCACCAATCTTCAATGCATAACGAGAGGGAACGAGCTCTTCACCTGCTGTTGTTATTACAGGTGAGATTTTAGTAGCAGAAGTGTTTTTTAAATTCATAGTTTTCTACTTTTTTAATTTATATAAATTGTTAGTTAATAATTTTAATAAGTGCTAAGCGAAGTTTAGCCGTTTACAACTATTATTCTAATGAAAAATATCAGGTTCAACTAAGGACATAAAACATCCTTAACCAGTCAACAAACACAGAATTAAGTAAACAACATCACTCAATTGATTTTAAACTAAGCGATCAGGTTTAAATACCTCTTCCACGCTCGATAGCTTTAAGGCAACCAATAATTTTAGAAAGCGAGATGATTGGAAGGGTTGTCCGACGGCCATATTCCTTCCTGAAGTTTTCGCATGGCAACTTCCTGTTTATTTAGGATACCACATGGTATTTTCGAAGAATCCCCACTTCTATGCTGTACCGCAGAATGAGCTGCTGCTGCACGCGCGTCTGCCTGTCGGCAAAGATGCTGGAGCAGATAAAAATAATATAGTGCCATAGTTTAAAGTTTTTAAACATTATCTACCCAGTATCACCAAAGCACATACCAGATAAACAAAACACTAAAAACCAAACACTTAACTAAAAAAATAAAATGTAAGGGTGCACGACATATCGCTATTTGCGAGTGAATCCCGATATTTCAACACCTAAGAAAAGATAAATACTCGCCCAAATCAACCAATAAAAGGGACAAAGACTGCCTCATTCAGCCAGCCACACCGTTAATTTTACAGATCTATTGTGTACTATTCCCAGGTAATTGTACACGTGTGAAATGTATTCCATACTTACATGGAGTAATCCCTAATTGAATGGTGTTTTGATTTAATGAAAGTGCATATTTCTTTACTCAAAGTGATTCTCGGAAAGTGCTAAATCGCTCAAAATCGAAATTTTTAAAAGATCTTGTTGTCAATGTTTTTGCCTGGTATCTTTTGAGGAAATGCATGCAGGAAAAATATTTTACCTCCCGAACAGCATCAGGGTTGCTGTCGATAAACTTCTGCGTAAGCGGGTCTTCCCCACTTTTGGTGGTTAAATTATTTCAAATACGACTCTGTCAAAAAACTACTATAAAGCACTGAGAACATAACAAGGATATTGATTTTTGGCACAGCGCCGTGCCTCCCATTAAGAAGTTGGGAAGAGCCACTTTTGCCTAAATACCCACCCAAAAAAAAGAGTAAGTGGCATTTAAATTAGTTAAAGTGGAAGGTGCAGGCAATTGAGTTTACATCACCCATCCCGAGGAATGCACTACATTGATCATTTCCTCAACAAAACTTCCTAAGTAAAAAAACTGATGATACGTGCTTTAAGTAGTTGGCCGAATCAAAAAATGTCAATGTCTCCGAAGATTTTCCGGTATTTGTTCGCTATTCATTTGGGTCGAAAAGAATAAACTGAGAACCCGGATGGAAATTATGACCGTTTTCTTAATACCGTGTCTAGCTTATATCTGATGAAACCCTTACTAGAGATCTAAACATACTTTTTCCTTCAATGAATTTGTCCGAAAATGATGTTTAAAGCAGTTAAATGATAGTTTGTGTTTATTGCCTTGGGTATGGAAGCATTAAATATTACATAAGATCAATTCTCTCAATGATTTTGAATCTTTTAATCATTAACTTTCTTTAAAGGTAGGAATATGCACTAAAAAATAGAGGTGAGCATTTGATGCCTTCAGGCATACGTAAAATTTCAAATCACTGATTAACACATACATAAATCGAAAGGTTCGACTCCCTTTTGCTCAATACAATAACAATAAAGCAAATAGAAATATATAACCTTCAAAGGTATAGTAACATTCTCATACATAGCGTAAACACAAATCGTTGATTTTAGGAAAAGAGGATTAACCCTTATTCCTAAAATCATTTCTTACTCATTCATAGAGATTATGTGAATAAATTATTTTAATTGGACATGTTGCGACATCATCAAATGCTTCATCTCGCTCGCAACCTTCTTTTGTTTAACCTTTGAATAAATCTGGGTGGTCCGAATGCTTGAGTGTCCAAGCATGTGAGAAACACTCTCTATTGATATGCCTTTTTCCAGGGTTACGGTTGTCGCAAAAGTATGCCGTGCCACATGAAATGACAATATCTTTGTTATTCCGGCTTTAGCTCCTATCAGTTTTAATTTTCGGTTTGTATACTGATTCGTAGGGCATGGAAAAATTGTTGCCTTATTAATAGATTCAGGATGACATTTATACTTTTGAATTAAATTTAAGGGAATTGGAAGAACAAGTACATGAAATTTTCTTTCAGTAGTATGAAAAGTCTTTTGTCTTTTCATTTCTAGCCAAACACCACCGTCACTATCATTAGTAAGGTGATTGACAGATAATATATTGATTTCGCTGTAGGCTAGGCCCGTATAACAACTAAATATAAACATATCCCTGATTACTTCTTGAATAGGGTCGGCAAGCGGCAGATTTTTGAGAATATCCAATTCATTATCATCAAGCACCTCGCGGTCTTTGGAAACTATATTTCTTTTAAAATAAATAAATGGGTCTCTCACAATCCAACCAAATTTCAAGGCTAGCCCCATCATCTTTTGGAATCTTTCCATATGCTTCATTACAGTATTGTTGGAACAGACCCTTTGTCCTTTATCAGGTGTTTTGGTACGGAGATAAATGCTAAAATCTGTTAAAAACTTAAAATCTATTTTAATTAGCATAATATCTTTTAATTTTTTCTTTTTTAGAAATTCTAAAATAAAACGCTCAGTCGAATAGTAATTTTTCAAAGTTCCTGTTGCTAGAAGTTTTCCTGGTTCTGAAAAATGATACCTTACGAGCTCTGTTAAAGTTCTACCATCCTCCTCTCCTTCAATCTTTGCCCTGATCTTTGCGGCTGTTACTTCCTGCTTCTGATACCGCAACTCATCGTACGCCGCGCCGATTTCGTTTGTGAGTTGCCTCATTCTATCCCGAATAGCATTGCTCTCTTGATCAGTACCTCTTAAACGTTGGGATTTTTGATCCCATTTTGATACTTCAACAGTTTTTTTTGTTGCAAAAAAAACAGCCCTTCCATTAACGGTAATTCTAACTGATAACGGAGCCTTCCCAAAGGCCTCCCTGTCCCTTCTAACGAAGAAAGTGACGCTAAAACTGTGGCTAGATTTCATAAAATCTTCTTCTATTTTTTAACCCAAATCTGCACCCAAAAAACAGCTAAAACGGCAACGATCTGGTCTGTTGTCCAAAAATTAATAATTGTAATAAATTTCAGTTTTCGTTGAAAAGACAATGTTAAGAAGAAAATTTGGGTGCAGATTTGGGTTAAAAAAGGTTGATATTCATTACCCCATTATAAACCCAATAAAAAAACAAAACCCCCTAAATGAACCATTCAGAGGGTTTTTGATACAGTTTGTATCTGTTTTTGTCGGGATGGCAGGATTCGAACCTACGACCTCCTGCTCCCAAAGCAGGCGCGATACCGGGCTACGCTACATCCCGAACTTGGTATCGATCTTTTAATCCTGTTTTAAAAGTGGATCAACTTTTTGTCGGGATGGCAGGATTCGAACCTACGACCTCCTGCTCCCAAAGCAGGCGCGATACCGGGCTACGCTACATCCCGAACTTGGTATCTTCTTTTTTTATTTCCCTTTTTCGAAGGGATTGCAAAGAAACGGTTTTAAATTGATAATTCCATTTTTATTTGCATTTTTTTTATTCTTTGCGGAGAGGGCGGGATTCGAACCCGCGGTACCGTTACCAGTACGACAGTTTAGCAAACTGTTCCTTTCGGCCACTCAGGCACCTCTCCTTATCCTCTATTTTCTGCCCTACCGGCGTTGTTTTGAGGTCTGCAAATATAGTAAAACAAGTTATCCAACAAAAAAAAATTACAAAATTTGTTGATAATCTATACGCACATGATAGATACTCATAAGCATCGTCTTGAATATCAATTTGATAGTCTCAATATCTTTTAACGTTAAATCGCAATCATCTAACTGATTTTGCTCCAATTTGTAGTTAATTATCCGTTCAACGATGTCATTTATGTTCTGCGCATCGGGATTTTTCAGACTTCTTGAGGCAGCTTCGACCGAATCGGCGAGCATTAACACACCAGTTTCTTTGCTAAAAGGTATTGGTCCTGGGTAGCGGAAAATGTTTTCGTCGACAAATTTTTCAGGCGTATTTTTCAAAAAAGACTGATAAAAATAATCCACCCGAGTATTTCCATGGTGTGTTCTGATAAAATCAATAATCGCTTCAGGAATCTGGTTCTTCCTTAAAATCTCAATTCCTTTATGCACATGCTGAATAATAATCTGCGCACTTTGTTCATACGGTAGTTTATCGTGCGGACTAACAGCAGTATTCTGGTTCTCGATAAAATATTGCGGATTATCTACCTTTCCGATATCATGATACAAAGCGCCTGCCCTTACCAGCACCGAATTGCCCCCAATTTTAAATATCGCGGCCTCTGCAAGGTTTGCCACCTGTAAAGAGTGCTGAAACGTTCCAGGCGCTTTAAAGGCAAGCTCCCTTAAGAGTTTATTATTGGTATTGGTGAGCTCAATTAAGGCCACATCTGATGTGATACCAAAAATGCGTTCGAACAGATAAATTAAAGGGTAAGCTAAAAGAGATAAAAGTACACTAAAAACGAAAGGAATAAAATTCATCCATTCTATTTCGCGGAAAGATCCTTCACGAAGCAGGGCAATACCTACAAAAGAAACCAAATAGGCCAAAAGAATAAATAAGGCCGAAACCAGGAATCTTTCGCGCTTAACAAAGTTTTTTATACTAAATATGGCAACCATGCCCGCAGTAACTTGATAAAACACAAACTCGAAGCTATTGGCCACAAAAAAACCAGCAATTAAAATCACCAGCATATGGAGGTAAAGCGCTAAACGGGTATCGAACAGGATCCTGATGATAATGGGCACTACACAAAACGGAATATAGTACAAACTTGGGATTTCCATTTTAATGGCCCAGGTTAATGCCAGTAACATCCCCGTGGTAACAATCAGGATTAAAGAAAGCTGACGGTTATCGGCAAAAATATCCTTCCGGAAAAGAAAAAGGAACGACATTAAAATGGCGAGTATAAAGCCAACCAATATTACCTGCCCCAAATAAACCAATGCCCTGCTACCAATTGTTTTGCTTTGTGCATCGTAGGTTGCTTTATACGATTCTAGTTTCTGATAAATTTCTTCATCAATAACATCATTCTTCGCTACAATAAGCTCTCCCTTTTGAACCATCCCCTTGGTAGTAGAGATATTGTTAAGCGTATTATCCTGTATAGTTTGGGTCAGCCGCTCATCAAATACGATGTTCGGCGTAATATGATCAATGGCAAGGTTTGCAACCAAATCGCCCATTACCTGATTAGGGGCTTTAAAATTATCTTTAAAAAACTTCAGGGCCGATTCTGCGGTAAAAACATCCTGCGTATTCTTTTCCTGGGCAACATTGTTTTCAAGTAAAGAAAAGTCATAGTTCTTCCCTCCTGCCTGATGTTTCACATTTAAACCAATAATCCCTTTCTCGTAAATGTTTTGCAGCAATTTATAGGAAGCGCTTTTATATGCGTCCTTATCTTTTTCGTTAAGTTGCTTAGATTTCCATTTCACATCAAACTCGTTGGCAAACTCCTCCAAAGCATTTGCCGTAATGCCCCTATCGAATTGGTAAACAGGCAAAATATCTTTTAGTGCATTCTTTTTATCGGCACTAACCTGCGGATTGGTTTTTAAAATAGCAAAACTGAAGGGCGAAATCAGGTCCTTGTTTTTCCATACCGCATTTTTTTCAAACTCATATCTAAACCGGGGCTGTTTGGGTAAGAATAACGTAATAATGAAAACGGTAAATATCATCATCACATATTTTAGGTTTGATGAATACTTCCGGTAAAGGATCTTGTGTGAATTTCTTTTGATTTTGGCCAAAACGATGTAATTATTGTATTGTCAAAAATAGCATTTTTATCTAATATACATTTTACAGGTTTTGTTTGCAATTACCAGATTTTATATTTTACTTTATGATATCAAATTAATATCAATTATGTATCAAGAAAAAATTATTAATCCGCCATCTGGCTATCTAACATTCGCACTAAGCATTGCATTGCTGGGCGCTTCTATTTTCTGTTTTGTTTCAGGAATTTTTCTCTGGGGAGGGATTTTACTGGCAATAGATATATTTTTAATATTCCCGGGCTTTTTAATCATCAACCCCAATCAATCAATGGTACTCACCCTTTTCGGAAAATATATCGGAACAGTAAAAGCTGATGGATTTTTCTGGGTAAATCCCCTAACCGCTAAAAGACGATTATCGTTAAAAGCAAACAATTTAAACGGACAGCAGTTGAAGGTTAACGACAAACTGGGCAACCCGATCGAAATTGCTGCTGTGGTAGTTTGGAAAGTAAACGAAACAGCCAAAGCTGTGTTTTCTGTTGAAAATTACATGCAATACGTAAACATACAAAGTGAAGCCGCTGTAAGGCATTTGGCTAACATTTTCCCTTATGACCATGCAGAAGGCGAAGAAACCAGCATTACCTTAAAAGATGGTGCTGATAAGGTGAGCGAACTTTTAGAAAACGAACTGAACGAACGTTTATCGCGCGCGGGCATTGAAGTTTTAGAGGCCAGAATTTCGCATTTGGCTTATGCACCAGAAATTGCCAGTGCCATGTTACAGCGTCAACAGGCTACAGCGGTTATTGCGGCCCGTAAATTAATAGTTGAAGGTGCTGTAGGTATGGTAGAGATGGCTTTAGAGAAATTATCGCAAAAAGGAATTGTTGAGCTGGATGAAGAGCGTAAAGCCGCTATGGTAAGCAATTTACTGGTTGTGCTTTGTGGCGACCGCCATGTACAACCCGTGGTAAACACCGGAACCTTATATAATTAGGCACAATGGAATTTGAGGAAAAACAAAGCTTAAAACTTTGGTGGCTTTATATTTTATTGGCTATTGATGCCGTTATGGTGCTGAGTATTGTACTTTTTGATAAAGGGGGAATGAGCTTTGAGACTTTAAAAGCCAATTATTTTGCCCCATTTTGGGCAATACTTCTTCCTTTCGCGATTATTTACCTGCTTCAAAAAAATAAAATGACTTTACAGATTGGCACTGAAGGCATTTCTTATAAGTATTTTCCATTCCAAACCAAGCTGAAGCTATTGAGTTGGGGCAACATGGAGAAAGTTTACATCAACAAGTATAATGCTTTAGGAGATTATGGCGGATTTGGTGTTCGCAGCAGGCTTTGGTTTAAATTTAATGACAAGGCCTATATCCTAAACGATAAAGATAAAGGTTTACAGATTGAATTTAAAAATGGCAAAAAGCTTCTGTTCAGCTCAAATAAGATAGAAGAACTGCAAATGTTCCTTATTAATTTAAAAACGAGGTATAATATACAAGCGATACAATAAGAATGGCGGAGAAAGATAAAAAAGCTTTTGTATTAAGAATTAGTCCTGCTTTATTAAAAGAAGTAGAAACCTGGGCTGCCGATGAGTTTAGAAGTACGAACGGACAGATCGAGTTTCTACTCACGCAGGCTTTAAAATCGAGAAAAAAGGGAAAAGCGAAAGAGGAGTAGCAGCAAGGCTTCCGAAGGTGACTGGTGCTTTGGGCCTTTGAAACTTCGTAAGTCTATAAAAAGATTTGGGCGTTCCCCAAGCTACGCAAGGGTCGGGCTTTGCAGGGCTTCGCTTTGCTCCGGTACCGATAGAATCGGTACTGAACCCTTACAATCCCTAACGCAAAACCCACCGAAGTAATCATTAAACAAAATTTCCTGCACCTAACAACCAGCCCCAAGCACTACCAGCCTAGACAATTTAAACCTGATAGAACGGAAAGCCCGGAGCGAAGGCACGAGCGAGGACTTGGAGGGATAGCAGGACTACCCTGAGCCATTAACACGGAACCACTCATTTTCAAAAAAATATTGACCACCTAAGCCACCTTAACACATTTAAGTTTGATCGCTATTTTGCAAAGCCTAATAAAAACCTGTTATCAATGTGCTAAATGCATTTCTTATACGTTATTTTTAAATATCATAGGTTTTGGAACGGCTTACCCCTCCATGAGACAGATGAAGACATCAAAACCCCGAATTAAACCTGCGGGCTTTGTTTAATATTTAAAATGTATAACTTAGCGGCCTAACCAAAAATTCATAAAATTTAGTTTAAATGAAAGAAGTTGTAATTGTATCAGCTGTGCGAACGCCTATTGGTAGTTTTGGAGGCTCATTAGCTCAATTTTCTGCTACTCAACTTGGTGGCTTTGCCATTAAGGCTGCTATCGAAAAAGCTGGATTAAAACCAGAACAGATCCAAGAAATATATATGGGTAATGTTTTATCTGCAAACCTAGGGCAAGCGCCAGCCACGCAAGCCGCAAAATTTGCAGGTTTACCAGATTTACCTGCTACCACAATAAATAAAGTATGCGCTTCGGGCACAAAAGCAATTATGCTTGCAGCACAAAGTATTGCAAATGGCGATAATGAAATTATTGTAGCGGGTGGAATGGAAAGCATGAGTAATGTCCCCTATTACCTGGATAAGGCAAGAAACGGATATCGCTTAGGCCATGGGCAAATTACGGATGGCTTGGTAAAAGATGGACTATGGGATGTTTATAACGATTATCATATGGGATCTGCCGCCGAACTTTGCGCTACAGCATGTAACATCAGCCGCGAAGCGCAGGATGATTTTGCAATAGAATCGTACAAAAGAGCTCAGGCAGCACAAACTTCGGGTAAATTTGCCGGCGAAATTGTAGCTATAGAAGTGAAAGACCGTAAAGGCGAAATTACTTTAGTTGATACCGATGATGAGCCAACGGCGGTTAAATTTGATAAAATACCTTCATTAAAACCTGTTTTCAAAAAAGATGGAACCGTAACTGCAGCAAATGCATCTACCTTAAATGATGGCGCAGCAGCATTGGTTTTAATGAGTGCCGATAAGGCAAAAGAACTGGGTTTAACACCTTTGGCCAAAATATTAGGCTATGCTGATGCACAACAAGCACCGGAGTGGTTTACAACCGCACCTTCAAAAGCAATTCCATTGGCTTTACAGAAGGCCAATATCGGTATTAATCATGTTGATTTTTTCGAAATTAACGAAGCTTTTTCTGTAGTTTCCATTGCGAACAATCAACTTTTAGAACTAAACGGCAGTCAGGTTAACGTTAATGGTGGCGCTGTTTCATTGGGTCACCCACTTGGAGCATCGGGTGCAAGAATTGTAGTTACCTTACTTTCGGTATTGGCACAAAACGATGGAAAAATCGGTGTTGCCGGAATCTGTAACGGAGGTGGCGGCGCAAGTGCACTTGTTATAGAGAAATTATAATTTTTTAGTTTTGCAGAATCTTTGCGTATTTGATCGTATGAAACTTATCAGATTTTATATCCTTTTAATCTTTGGAACGCTAAGCTTTAATTTAAAAGCGCAGCAGGCGTCAAATAAATTAGAGGTTTTTCAAGATACACTGATTAAAATATCGGCAAGGGTTATTGCTGCTCAAAATGATGCACAAAAACTAGAAATAAACGGCAATTTTGTAAAAACCTTGGTAGAGGCTTTAAAAGCCCCCAATTCTTTTTCTTATCCATTCGATTCGCTTAAAAATGTATCGGTAATTAAATCATCTGATCAGGTTTTTAGGATTTTAAGTTGGTATGTGCTACTCGAAGACGGTACATACCGCTATTATGGCGCCATCCAGATGAATACCAAAAGTGGCCCATTGAAACTTTATCCCTTAATCGATCAGACCGAAAATTTAGCAGACCCTAATAGCATTACCAATAATCAGAAGTGGTTTGGAGCCAGGTATTATGAAATTGTTCCGGTAACCAGTGGAAACCGCCTGCCCTATTATGTACTTTTAGGCTGGAAAGGAAATACGCAATTTACTACTAAAAAGGTAGTCGATATCCTCTCTTTTGATAAAGATAATCTCATTTTTGGTGCTCCGGTTTTCGATGGAAAAGAACTAAAAGGAAAAAACAGGGTAATATTCGAATATGCCAAATCGAATGCAATGACTTTAAAAACGGATTTAAAGGCCGGGATGATCGTGTTCGACCATTTAGCATCCTTCAATCCGGAAATGAAAGATACATTTGAATATCACGGATCTGACGGCACTTTTGATGGTTTTAAAATCATTGGCGGAAGGCTGAAACTGCAAGAAGATTTAACGCTTAACAACGATCCAAATTCGAGTGATGAGCTCTATGCCGACCCAAAGAAAAATGTTAAACCCATCAGAAAGTTTTAAATCTTAACAAATCATTTACCTAACACATCATTTAAAAATTTGTGAGTTTGGCATTCGCTGACTATATTGCGCCCTGCTTAACTAGCTTAAACAACACACAAATTCTGAATTCATAAACTAAAACCAACAAATGTTTTATGCAAACATCTAATGAAACCATTAGTATTGACCATAGCAAGGAACTAGATCTCCACTTAGACAGTAACAATGTATCCAAAGAAAAATTATTTAGCCACCCGGTAGGCCTCTTTGTGCTATTTTTCACAGAAATGTGGGAAAGATTTAGTTACTATGGAATGAGATCATTACTTGTTTTATTCTTAGTAAGCGAAATAGGTAAAGGCGGTTGGCAATGGACAAGACCGGAGGCTTTGCAACTCTACGCCTGGTATACAGGTTTAGTATATCTAACTCCAATAATTGGTGGTTTAATTGCGGATCGATTGACCGGATATAGAAAGGCCGTTATCATCGGCGCTTTAATTATGACCATTGGCCATATATCAATGGCCTTAGAAGGAGCAAATACCAATTTCTTCTATCTGGGCTTATTTTTATTAATTACTGGAAACGGATTATTTAAACCAAACATTTCTTCTATCGTTGGAAAACTTTATCCATCTACGAGTGATAAAAAAGATGCTGCTTACACTATTTTTTACATGGGTATTAACTCTGGTGCCTTTTTAGGCATGTTAATGTGCGGTTATATTGGTGAAAAAGTAGGTTGGCATTGGGGTTTTGGATTAGCGGGGGTATTTATGTTTTTTGGAATGCTTCAGTTTTACTTCGGGCAAAAAATCTTTGGTGTTTTAGGTGCTGCTGTAAATAAAACAGAAAAAGTAATTGATCCAACTGATGAAGTTTTACCAAAAAAAGTAAGCAATCAACGTTTAGCTGTGGTCGCTGTATTTTCAATTTTCACCATTTTCTTTTGGATGGTGTTTGAGCAGGCAGGTGGCTCAATGACTATTTTCGCTAAAGATTATACACTTAGAAATTTAACAGGAAATGCAAGTACAATCTTTAAATGGGTTGATGCAATACTTACTATTTTCCCACTCATTGCGGTAACCGTTGTTTTATTAAGCCTGGCGGCAAAAATCGCAAAAAAATATCCTGCCACAATAATTTTCACTGCAATAAGCTTCATTATTATCTGGGGATTAGCCATTTGGAAGGTAGAAAAAGAATTTACCTCCTTAAACACAGAGGTTCCTGCTTCATGGTTTGGAATCCTAAATTCATTCTTTATTGTTTCCCTTGCACCATTTGTATCTAAAATATGGGAAACTAAATTTAACCCGAGTGGTCCTGTAAAATTCGGACTCGGTTTAATTTTTGTAGGTATAGGTTTTGCAGGATTGGCTTATGGAGGTATGGATATTGCAAAAGGTGCTACATCTGCACAGGTAAGTATGTTTTGGTTAATCTTCGCTTACTTCTTCCATACCGTTGGCGAATTATGTGTTTCGCCTGTTGGCTTATCTTACGTTAGTAAATTAGCTCCGGCTAAAGTGGTAGGTTTAATGTTCGGTGTATGGTTTACCTGTACAGCGATTGGTAACTGGCTAGCGGGTACTACCGGCGGCTTAATTGACAAAATAAGTTCAGAATACTCCATTTCGATTTTCTTCTTAATATTTACCATTATACCTATTGTTGCAGGCTTAATTATGTTTGCTATAAGTCCGATATTGCGTAAATGGATGCACGGCGTTCACTAATCAAAAAATAAATTCAACAAAAAGCCCGATCTCCATCGGGCTTTTAATTTTTAAGCATATTTAATTTAATGGAAAAAACAGTTTCAATAGAAGATATTCAAAATTTTGAGGGAAAATATCCGAAACAGCTCTGGCATTTATCATTGGTAGAAATGTGGGAGCGTTTCTGTTTTTACGGAATGCGCGGGGTATTGGCTTTCTTTATGGTTGAACAACTGGGTTTAAGCGACCAAAAATCGAACCTACAGTATGGTGCTATACAAGCTTTTGTTTATGCCTTTACTTTCATAGGTGGTATTTTTGCCGATAAGATTTTAGGTTTCAGGAAATCTCTTTTTTGGGGCGGATCATTGATGATTATCGGGAATTTAATCCTAGCCTTCTCTCCTCACGATCTGTTTTATGTAGGCATTACCTTATCTATTATTGGAACAGGGTTCTTTAAACCCAATGTTTCATCAATGGTTGGCGAATTATACCACGAGAAAGACAACCGCAGAGATGCTGGTTATGGGCTTTTTTACGCCGGTATTAATGTAGGTGGATTATTGGGTGGTGCCATGTGTATTTATCTCGGTAAATATTACAACTGGCATTTATGTTTCCTGTCTGCGGCACTGGTAATGATGTTCGGTCTGGGCACATTCATTTTCACAAAAAAACACTTAGGTCCGATCGGGAATTCGCCTTTACTGCACCTTAAAAAATCAAAACAGCAGCTATGGGAAATTGCCGTGTATGTGGGGTCGATACTTTGTATTCCACTGATTTATATCATGGTAAAAAATACGGCCTTTACCGATTATTTCATGTATACTATAGGCATTATTGCCCTGATTTATTTCTTGTACGAAACGTTTAAGATAAAAGATAAAAAAGCGCAATATAAACTACTGGCAGCTTTCGTTTTTATCTTTTGTTATTTCATTTTCATGGCCATATCTGAGCAGAGTGGCGGTTCATTATCGTTATTTGCAAAGGACAATCTTGATCATAAAATCCTCTTTTTCAATATCGATCCGAATGTAGTAAACAATAGCGTTAACTCGTTCTTTGTTATTGTTTTTAGTCCGATTGTTGGCATTTTGTGGTTAGGCTTATACAAACGCAAAATTGAACCGAATACTGTGGTAAAATTCGGAATCGGCTTCCTTTTACTGGCTTTGAGTTTTTATGTTTTTTACGCCACCAGGTTCTTCGCTAATGCGCAGGGCATTAGCTCGTTAAATGTATTTACGTTAGCCTATTTATTATTAACCCTTGGCGAACTTTGTTTGGGCCCGATAGGTATGTCGATCATTACTAAACTTTCGCCAAAGAAAATGTTTGGGATGATGATGGGGCTTTGGTTTTTATCAAGTGCTTTCGGGCAATTGGCTGCCGGAAAATTAGGTGCAGAAATGTCGAGTATTGATAATGCATCATTAACCACAAAATTAATGGCTTATACCGAAGGTTATAAAGCACTGGCATTATACTCTTTAATTGCAGGTTTGGCGTTAATTATTTTCTCGCAGCTAGTTAAGAAATTAATGCAGGAAGTGAGGTAAGAAAGTAATCTGTCATTTCGATCCCAAATGTTCGGAAAGAAATCTACAGAACGATTAGTTATTAAAATATTGGAAGGTTTGAAAATGAAAAGACAGTAGTTCTTGGAGGTCTGCCGTCCCGCTCTTTGTTCCAAGTCCTCGCCCTCATGCTTCGGTCTACGGGCTTTACACGCCGATCGGGTTTAGGAACAGTGGTTTGTGCTGCAAAAGCTAAAAATAAATATAAAAGCTAGTCGGTATCTGTAATATTGCAAAACTGCTAAACCTGGATCCAGATCTTGAAAACGAAGATCTAGATAACAAATCCGGACCAACAGAAGTTCCTCGGCGGTGATCTGCGAAATCAGCGGGAAATATTTGGGTAAGGTCTTCGACTACGCTCAGACTGACAATGCTTTAAAAACAGTAAGAACTACTAATAAAACAAGTTCAGGAATAGGAATCATTGGTTATTAATGAAAATTCATAAAGGTTTCACATTAAATATTTACTTTCGCACATTAAAAGCAATTGCACAGCGCTAATAAGCATAACATACCACATACAAAGCCAAAAGCTTATATTATTTAAAAAACCACAACAAACGTGTCAGATAGTTTAGTCATCATTCCCACCTACAACGAGAAGGAAAATATTGAAAAGATCATTAGAAAGGTTTTTTCTTTAACGCAGCCTTTTCATGTTTTAATTATTGATGATGGTTCTCCTGATGGAACTGCTGAAATTGTAAAATCGTTACAAGACGAATACGAAGGACATTTATTTATTGAGGAACGTGCTGGTAAACAAGGACTGGGTACAGCATACATCTACGGCTTTAATTGGGCACTACAACATGATTATGCCTACATTTTTGAAATGGATGCCGATTTCTCGCACAACCCCGATGATCTATCCCGCTTACGCGAAGCCTGTGTAAATGGTGCTGATGTAGCCATTGGCTCCAGGTATGTTAAAGGTGTAAATGTAGTAAACTGGCCAATGGGCAGGGTTTTAATGTCGTATTTTGCTTCAATGTATGTGCGTATGATTACCCGGATCAATATTCAGGATGCTACTGCCGGCTTTAAATGTTACCGCAAAATTGTGTTGGAAACCATTCCACTAAATAAAATTAAGTTTGTTGGCTACGCGTTTCAGATCGAAATGAAATTCACCGCCATTAAATTTGGCTTTAAAGTGGTCGAAGTTCCAATCATCTTTACCGACCGTACCGAAGGAACATCAAAAATGAGCACCCGTATCTTTAGGGAGGCTTTTTTAGGTGTAATCCAGATGAAGATTTGGAGTTGGTTTAGGAGTTATAGTCGGAAGTCCGAAGTCGGGAGTCCGAAGTCGGGAGTCTAGAGTCTTTAGTCCATTGTTATAGTTTGATCCTATATATTTCTGATTAACAAATCTTATCAGCCTATAGACCGGCTATTTTGTATTAACCAATCTCCCCGACTCATGACTGAGGACTGAAGACTACAGACTTAAGCCTTACCTTGCGATTCCCTGATCATTGCGCCAAAAACCTGTCCCTTATCCATCGCTTTAACAGTCATTACAATTCTTTTGGTGCGTGTGGGTTCAGTTTTAGCCTGGTTGATCCAGTTGATGTAATAGTTTTGGTGCGATTTAGGCTGTTTTAAAAAATTCCGGATTAAATGTTCTTCTTCTGATAAACAGATTTCGAGGTCTTCGGGCATTTCGATCTTAAAATCTTTATCTTCTTCTAAGTAAAGTTCGACACCTGCTCCGGCTTCTTTTCTTAGTTTTTTACGGACTTCGCCTTTCAAAGCAATAATAAAATCGCCCTCTCCCATTGGAATGGTTGCCATACCGCTAATCTCCAACTGATCTATCTTTCCTTTTACCCTGAAACTCTTTTTACAATCCGGTTTGATTTCGTTGGCCAGTGCTGCCGGAATAAACACATAACTCCAGCCGGTTTTTTCACCCATGGTTTCGAAACGCTCTATCTCTGCTTTAAAGTGGATCATGGCTTAAAAATATGAAATTATATTTTAACTGCTAAACGATGATAGAAATGTCGTCATCTCGACTGAAGCACCGCGAAATGGAGAGATCTCTACCTTATATTCAGGTGAACAGATTTCTCGGCTGCGCTCGAAATGACGATCCGTAGTCCTTAAATCGCCACCGAGTACTTCGCTGCGCTACCATTAACAAAACCCAAAAGAAAGGTCGTCATCCGATAGATTCGGATGCGAGGAGGCACAACGAAGCAATCTTACAACTATGGGTTATAGCGGGTGCATTCTATTGAAGCAATGAAAGTTGTCCTTGTTTAAGAGGATTTCCCAAAAAATAAAATTCATAAATGACCTCATACTGTCTTATCTCATCATTGAATTTACGAATTGCAATCTTTTCACATAAAAAGTTCAAGCTAACCTCTTCGAATAGATCTTGAGCTATTTCAATATCTATGGGATGTAGTTTCCTTCCAATAGAGATATGGGCAGCAGATCCGTTAATTACTTTCTTATATCTCAAGCCGTCTCTAAATCTTTTAAAAAGATTATTAAAGTAAGGTTTAGCGTTCTTGTTAGGTAAAACAACAATTGCTCCGTTTTTTTCCGAAGCAACTAAATGATCAAACATCACAAAGTTGGGCTTTTCAGCATAACAAAAGTCTTCAGTATAAGCTATGTAAAAATCCAATTCACGCTTATTTGCTTCAAACAGAGCAATCGTAACATGTGCTTCTGAATCTCTACTATGATACCAGCCGACTTTGGACCAGAGTCTGTCTTTCAAAACTCTAACATCACCAATGACTTCTCGGTGAGGGTAAACAACTATTGAATACCTGTCTTTTTTAAATTTTAAATCCATATCAATTTATTTTAATCAATTGCTACCGGGTTCATCTGGATATCCAATTTGGCAAACTTTAAAACCTCTATGCTTTGAAAACCGAAATCTTCTACCACTTTACCTAAAATAAGGTAACAGCCCTTTCCTTTAAAAGGATACATCGGCGTAGTATTTGGGAAATGCGTAGTATCGAAGAAATCGCCATTGGCATCTAAAAAAGTACCGAACCACATTTTGGTATTTTTAATGGTGTGTACTGTTTTTTCGCAAACATAGTTCCCTACCATTCTTACCGTTTTACCCAAATGTTTGTGCATATCGGCTGCCATAACATCACCACGGTATGGTGTTTTCAAAAAATCGAACATTTTATAATTGAGCGGATAACCCAACAGTTCCAATTCGGTATAGGCATTTTCCAGTTCCGAATCGGCCAATGCGGGGAGCTGATAGGTTTTGTAACTGAGCTTAAAAAGCTCGGCATGGTTCACTTTCTTTTGTTTAAACCCCAGGTAGTTGTGCACATCCCAAAGCAGGGTTTTCCGGTCTTTCCCGGTAAAACGTAAGGCACCTAAACGGATTAAAATAATCGCTTGCTCCAGCGAAATACAGGTCCGCCTTACAAAATCTTCGAGATCGATATACAAACCATTTGCAACACGTTCTTGTGGAATAATTTTGATGTTTTTTTCTTCCAGTCCCTGAACGCCGATAAATCCTAGATAAGCGTCTTCGCCATTTATATTCACTACTTCATCGCTACGATTAACACAGGGCAAATGTACCCTTGCTCCTGTTTTTTGCAGTTCATACACATAAACCCAGCGACTGTAAAAACCACCATAGTTATTTAATACCGCTACCATAAATTCCATAGGGTAGTATGTTTTCAAAAATAAGCTCTGATAACTTTCTACTGCAAAAGAGGCCGAATGTGCTTTCGAAAAACTATAACCGGCAAAAGATGAAATCTGTCGCCAAACTTCGGTGATGAGTTCTTCTGAATGCCCTTCATTTCTGGCTGAAACAAAAAACTTGTTTACTAATTCATCAAAAGCCAGTTTAGACCTGTATTTACCACTCATCGCTTTGCGCAGGATATCGGCATCAGCAAGATCAAGGCCTGCAAAATAATGACATACTTTGATCACATCTTCCTGATAAACCATTACCCCATAGGTTTCGCTAAGCCGCTCTTTCATCACTTCGCAGAGGTATACTACTTTATCAGGGGCATGGTAACGCTCGATATAGGATTTCATCATGCCCGAACTGGCCACCCCCGGGCGGATAATGGAACTGGCTGCCACGAGCGTAAGGTAATTGTCGCATTTCAGTTTTTTGAGCAGTTGCCGCATAGCTGGCGATTCGATATAGAAACACCCTATGGGCTGTCCTTCTTTAAGGATACCATTCAATTTCTGGTCTTCTTTAAAAGTTTTAAAATCGTGTATGTCGATATCCTTTCCCTTATTTTTTTTAATGAGATGCACGGCTTCGCGGATATGCCCAATACCCCTTTGACTTAAAATATCGAATTTCTCATAACCGATGGCTTCGGCTTCATACATGTCCCATTGCACAGTCGGAAAACCTTTTGGTGGCATATCCAATGCGGTATAATAGGTAATAGGCTCTTCAGAGATTAAAATCCCTCCGGCATGGATAGAACGCTGGTTGGGCATACTTTTCATATAGGCATGCACAGCCAATAATTTCTGATAAGTTGCATTCTCCGAATTTTCGCGTTCTTTGGTAGGATCGGTAAAACTATCTATTTCGCCTTTGGGTAAACCCAGCACCTTACCAATTTCTCTGATAATTGCACGATCTTTAAAAGTGCTCATCGTACCTAAAAAAGCAACATGCCATTTGGGATAGCGTTCAAAGATATAACGTTGTATCACCTCTCTTTCGTCCCAGGAGAAATCGATGTCAAAATCTGGTGGACTTGTCCGTTTTTCATGTAGGAAGCGTTCGAAATACAGGTCGAGATCAATCGGATCTACATCGGTAATACGCAAACAATAAGCTACAATGCTGTTGGCACCCGAGCCACGGCCAACGTGGTAAAAACCGCATTTATTCATGGCATAGCTTACAATATCGAAGGTGATAAGAAAATAGGCACAGAAGTTTTTAAGTTCGATGATCCGGAGTTCTTTCTCCAAACGCTCAACAGCTTCTGTATTATTTTCACCATAACGATATTTAAGCCCTTCTTCGGCCAACTCTCGAAGCATTTTTTTATCCCCTTCGGAATCTCCGGTATAAAAAAACTTGTTTTTAGAAGTAGGTGTAGGGCCATCTTCAAAATAAACACTTAAATCGCAGCTGTTTATCAGTTTCTGTGTATTCTGAACAATAAAGCGATACTGTTCAAATTGCTGGGTTAGTTCTGCTTCTGGAATCAGGAATTCATCCGGATCACATTTTTGCTCATCGGGCACTTTACTTAAAAGCGTATTGAGCTCGATCGCCCTAAAATATTCGTGCAGGCGGTAGGTAATCTTATCGTTAACGGTAACAGGATGCCACACCACCAACTTTTCTTTCTGTTTTAAAAGCGGATGTTTATACAACAGGTTGAGCTGTTTGGCCCGGATGCCTACAAATTCATTTACTTTTAGTGCTGGGTCAAACGATTTTTGAAAGGGATAAATGATATAAACATTATCCATTTCGGGTGGAATATTGGGTAACGGAATATGGTTGATGTTGTGGTGGCTTAAAAATTCATTCAGCTCACGCATTCCCTCTTTATTCTTCGCAATGCCCACATACAACAACCTGTTATCGATCCGGAATTCGATACCCGCTACCGGTTTAATCTGATACGGAATATTGCCTTTGTGTATTTCGTCGGCTTCTTTGGCAATGCCTTGTTTGTAACACTCGCGAATAAACTCTACCGCTCCGGTTGAGTTATTGATATCAGTAAGTACCATTTGGTGGATACCCAAACTACGGGCCGTAGCAATTAACTGATCAATGCTCTGCGTACCATACTTTAGGCTATAAGAAGAATGCACATTTAAAAACATCGCTAATCATAAGATTTAGTACCTATTATTCCTTTTTCACTCATAAAACTTCTAATTTTCGATCGTTTCCTTACCTCCTGCTGTTCTTCCTCTGTTTGGTTTTCGATCAATATTTTCTTTTTACGCGGATTGTACTTGATTATTTTCCCCGATTCATCGCGGGGTGGCTGGGTAACAATACAGGCCTTTACCACTGCTTCGGCACCATAGTGGTTACGTACCTTATCCATAGCCTGGTAAAGACTATATTCTTCTTCGGCAATATTATATAAACCAATCTGCTCGTAACCGCTCACCAGATGCGAAAGCTTTACGCCTATCAGCCGTAACAGCATCCGTTTTGCATACACTTTCTCGAACAGGCTATGTGCTTTACTGATTAAAAAAGAATCGAGCGAGGTATACGGAATACGTTCTTGCTGGGTAACAGTTTCGAAATTGGTATACCGCACGGTTACGGTAATGCAGGCGGTTAATTTTTTCTGGTTGCGTAGCTGAAAAGTTAAGCCGGTAACCATTCCGGTTATAATGGCCTTTAGTTTGGCCATGTCCATGGTATCACTTTCGAAGGTAGCCTGTGTACCGATAGATTTTCTTTCGCGGTAAGGCACTACGGGAGAAAGATCGATCCCGTTTGCTTTTTGCCATAAACTTAAACCATGTTGGCCCAAAATTTTAAACATGAGCTGTTGTGGGATCTGGGTAAGCGTAAGGATTTCGCGAACACCCATTTCGCTTAACTTTTTATAAGTAGCGTGGCCTATACCCGGAATTTTGTGGATAGCCAAAGGATCGAGAAAGGGCCGCAATTCGGGAAATGTAACCTGCCGTTCGCCACCAGGTTTAGATTCGTTGGTGGCTATTTTAGCTACGGTTTTATTGATCGACAGGCCAAAGGAAATCGGTAAGCCCATTTCTTTGATAATGTTTTGCCTGAGCTCTGACGCGAATTTCATGCAACCAAAAAAGCGGTCCATACCCGTCATATCGATATAATGCTCGTCGATACTGGCCTTCTCAAAAAGGGGAACTTTATCGGCAATAATTTCGGTAATCTCGTGCGAGGCTTTGGAATATTCTTCCATATCTCCTTTTAAAAATATAGCCTGAGGGCATAGCAATTTTGCCGTCCTGCCGGGCATTGCAGAATGTATGCCGTACTGGCGTGCTTCGTAGCTGCAAGAGGCTACCACACCTCTATCGCCACCGCCACCGATAATTACGGGTTTACCCAACAGTTTGGGATTCTTTCTGATTTCTACCGATACAAAAAATGCATCCTGATCCATATGAATAATCTGCCTTTCTTTATCCATTCTCGTATTATAAGGATGATTGAGATCAAAAATACTAATATTTTTAGTTTTAAAGAAAATTAATCTTGATTAATTTTAAACAAAATACTAACATTCTTAGTTTTAAAATTGCGTTATGATTAGGTAAAAAAGAGTTTTAGACTAAGAAAACGTTACATTTTCCATCATCTGACCATTAAAAAGTTGAGAACATTAAGTAGAACCATCTTTCCGCTGCAAGAGGCAATCCAATGTCATTAAGTTAAGCACCGCGGTCGTTAGTTTGAGCGTAGCAGAAGACTTCTTGAGATTGATAAAACACAAATAAATGTCCTTCGACTACGCTGTTATTGACGTTATTTAATGGAGTGCAGGGATTAATACGGGCATTTTTACCATAAAAGTTATTGAAGAAAATATAAGCTTATATGGCCTTATATTTATTTATGTGGTAAAAAAAGGCTTCGACTACGATTAGACTGATAAACCGATTGACAGCTAATGAGGTATTAGCACAAGTGTCAATTGAATAATCCGCAGATCACCGACTATGGAAGCAAAAAATGCCTCCGATTTTCATCAGAGGCATGTACTAAGAATAAAATATCTAAATCTTAATTATGCTTATTGTTTTACGATTTTGAATTCTGTTCTTCTGTTTAACTGATGTTCTTCTTCGCTACATGCTACCCCATTGCTGCATTTGTTTAACAGCTGTGTTTCACCATATCCTTTTGCGGTGATTCGGTTTTTATCGATACCCCTCGAGATGATATATTCCACAGCAGATTCAGCTCTTTTTTGCGATAGGTTTAAGTTATAACCATCCTTACCCCTGCTATCGGTATGTGAACCTAACTCGATCCAGATGGTCGGGTTATCGGCCATGATTTTAACCAGTTTATCCAGCTCTACCGCTGCATCCGGGCGGATATTCCATTTATCGAAATCGTAATAGATATTTTCCAGCTTAATGGCTTTGTTCACTACAATAGCTTCCAGATATAGGTTTTGCGTAAGTACGCTAGAAGTTGTTAAACCAATAGTTGCCAGATTTTCTACATCAGATCTGTAGTTTGTTTTCTCTGCCGAAACATTGTATTCAGATTCTTTGGCTAAATTAAATCTATAACCGCCATTCTCATCAGTTTCAGTTTTTAAAACAGCGCCATTTACTTTTGCCAAGGTTACCAATGCACCTGCAATGGGCTGGTTGCTATTTTTATCAAATACCCTGCCTTCTAATTTGAAAGCCAGGATCATTTTCTGATCAATGGAATAAATATCATCGCTACCTAAACCACCCTCGCGATTGGAAGAAAGATAAACAATACCACTTTTTTCGTTTAAACTAAAACCAAAATCATCCTGGGGAGAGTTGAAAGGATAACCCATATTTTCTATCTGGCTAATCTTGCCTTTTTCTCTTAAAGCTTGGTATACATCCAATCCTCCCATACCAACTCTGCCATCGCTAGAAAAGTAAAAATTATCCTTTTCATCAAAAACCGGACTGCGTTCATTGCCTTCGGTATTTACTTCTTTCAGGTTAACCGGTTTGCCCCATTCACCAGCATCTGTTTTTAGGCAAACATAAATATCGGTACCGCCTAAACCACCTGGCATATTCGAGGCAAAATAAAGGCTATCTCCATCAGTAGTAATAAAAGGATCGCCTACAGAGTAAGCATTTACATTATTATATGCAAATGAGACCGGTTCGCCCCAAACACCATTGGCATCTTTTGTACTGCTAAAAATTTCTACGTTAACGGTTGTTGGTTGTTTTTTTAAGCGTTCAAGTTCGTCAGTGATACGGGTGAGCGTAAAATACATGGTTTTGCCATCAGCTGTAAAGCTTGCCGAACCTACATGATACCTTGTACCTGCTTTTATGGGGAATAACTGAAGGCTATCGTTTGGCGATGGTTTGATGTATAGTTTCAGGTATCCGTTACCGGTCCAGCCGTATACTTTTTTATCGGGTTCTTTTGACCCGTCGAATCTTAAAAACGGTTTGTTTTCCTGAGCGTTTAACCCACTGTTTGATCTATCGGAAGTAAATACAACCGCTCCCTGATAGTTAACGGCACCCCAATCGGACTGTGTGCTATTTAAAGTTTTTTGGTTGATGAGTTCGATTTTCTTCGGATTTCTGATCCACTTCAAAGCCGAATCGCAAGAGGCAAGCCAAACGGCCTGCTGCTTTTCTGATATATTTTTCTTTTTATCAATGTAATTCAGGTACTGGACTTTGGCTTCGCTGTATTTCGAATTGCCCTGTAAAGCTTTGGCATAACCCAAAATATTCTCAGGGCTACTACCTGGCATTTTAGCTGCAATAGCATACCAGCTTTCAGCTTGTTTGTAGTTATAAACAAAAGTATAAGCACTTGCTAAACGCTCTGCAGCATGTAAAGTTTCTTTCTTTTTAAAGGCTTGTTCATATAAATCTATTGCTTTGCTGTAATTAAACAGTTCGTATTGCTTATCAGCATCTTTTAATGCATACTGGGCACTTGCCGAAAAACTGAATGCAAATAAACAATATGCAAAAAAGCAGGTGCCTATTAAAATTTTCTTCATTATGTTGTTGGGATAGTTGGTCAAAAATACTGAATATAATTAGTTTAAAATACCCTTGGGGTTGCCAATCTGATGTTTTGTCTGATAAAAGAATAAGCGATAGAAATCTCATGTGTACCGCCGCTATAACCCTGTAGCGGACCGATTGAAAAATCGTAACCATAGCCGATCCTGAGTTTCTCGGATGGAAAAATCTGTATCGCGGCTACAGCAGAGTTACGCGGGGTAAGATCACGCTGCAAATAGCTTTTATCATACAGCTTTACACCTGTA